>JAESFH010000008.1_pt1 | contig 956391 bp, 949 predicted proteins | sample 9269381 | NCBI WGS metagenome assembly JAESFH01 (sample SAMN14504062, study PRJNA617094) | algae metagenome | isolation source: Aphanothece sp. CMT-3BRIN-NPC111 and co-occurring heterotrophs from well... | place: USA: Clark Mountains Wilderness, California | collected 2010-04-18
CATCAGCCGGGATGCTGGGGTCTCGGCTTGAATGTAGACTGCAACCCAAGGCCAAACCCTGAGTCAGTCAGCGCGTCCTTGTTAGTGATGTTGATCACGAACCCTTGGTGCCATTCAGAGCGCCGACCCGTCCAAGCGCAGGCGAGACATTGCCGCTCGCGCCATACTGCGCTTGAGCGATCAGACCATCGAAGATGTTGGGGCTCGACAAAGTGAACTGCTCCCTAGGCAGCCGCGGTGCGAAAATCCATGATGTCATTTGGCGTTCGCTTTTTCAGGTCCACCACAAGCCTGCGGATCGTTTCGGTGACGGTCCATTTCTATTTGTCGGGAATGCCGCTCATGTGCACAGCCCCGCCCGGTGCAGGCATTAACTTACAAGTGCGCGATGCCGAAGCCTTGGCTCCTGCGGTTACGGATTCCCTGCTCAATGGCGGCACGTATCTCGACGATTACGAAAGGGAAAGACGTGCTTCCGCAAACCAGGTCCTTGATCAGACCGATCGACAAACCCGGGCGGCCACGCTGAAGCCCCCTACGCCTGGATGGTTGCGCGACCGCCTGCTTACATACGCGGGACAATCGCCAGCGATCAGCAAACGGATCGCGCAAATGCTTGCCGGCTACGCTTGATGCGGGTTTTCACCTCCAACCGACGCCGACGCGACGGTATGCCCCGCCCTGGTTTCACAGGAGGCCGCAGACCCTACCCGCCCCCATTGGCAGCCTTCGGAGCTGCAGGGGAGTAGCATTCTTCTTGATACCAGGGAACGGCGCGGCGGTTGGAAGGGGTCACCCGATCAACATCGCGGTTATTTGCGCCAGATTGGTGCAGCACTAGCAGCATAGTCCTCGAACCTAGCTGGGCCATGACCCGTCACTCTTTGCACGTCGGTGGAGATACGGTTGCCCCACCCTTTGGCGATCGCATCCTGATTGCGTACCATTGCAGCGGCATATGCTGCCGGAACGCCGGCGCTAGCCAGCATCTGCGAGAACTCCGTCGATTGAAGGGCCCGAAAGCCAATGTGGCGGCCGGCGTACCGGCTGATGATCCGGGCAATGTCTGCGCCAGTAAGCGCTTCGGAGCCGGTCACGACATAGGTGCTGTTGTGGTGCCGCTCTTCAAGCAGTGCTGCTTTGGCGATCGCAGCGATGTCATCGGCATCCACATAGGCGACATCCCCTTCACCGGTTGCCAGTGCAATCGTGTCGGCTTGCATAATCATCGGCAATGCAAATGACTCTGAAAAATTTTGCATGAACCCACCGGGCCGCAGAATGGTCCAGCTGATGCCACTCCGCTGCAGCAGGCGTTCAACCTTGTGACGGCCGGACGTGCCGTCCTCGTTGGGAAACTCAACGCCAAGAGAGGAAAGCAGTACCATCCGCCCTACGCCTGCCCGAGCTGCCTCTTCAAGGAACGGCTCGATCATGGCGGCGGGTTCTTCGACAAGAGCAGGCGTGATCAGATAGACAGAGTTCACCCTCTCGAGCGCCTCGCCGAATGTCTCCCGGCGGGCCCAATCAAACAGCATCTGACCAACTCCGGGATTACGTGATGCGGCCCTAACTCGCACGTCCGCAGATTGCAGCTTTGGAACGAGCCTCCGACCAGTTGTTCCAGTGGCACCTATAACGAGGCTAGTGTGATTCATGTTGGTGATCCTTTCGGTTTCTGTCACATCAATCTAACCACCTCGACGAGCGTATCGATGTCTCAGACACTCCCTTCTATGTTCAAGCGTCTCCAATTTCCGCAGGATGCCTTGGCGGAGGTATTGCAAGTTCTGCAGGTTGGAAGCGGGCTGACCTCCCACTTGAAGGTTCGTGCACCATGGGCGGTGGAAGCCCAGCAAACCCGTCACCGTGCCGGGTTCCACGTAATCAGCGCGGGGGAGTGCTGGGCCATCCCCCAAGGCGGAACACCAATCAAGCTCGGAGAAGGTGATCTGATCATTTTTCCGCATGGCGCGCGTCATGTCTTGGCGGACGATCCGGGTACGCCTTCGGTTGACCTTGCGGCATTCATCGGGAACATGCAGTCACTGGACACGCCGGGTCATGAAGCCGACGAGACAGTGGTTCTCTGCGGCGCCTATAGCTTCGAGCCATTCACGCAGCACCCTTTGTTATCTCAGCTTCCAGAAGTGCTGCACCTCAAGAACACGGAACAGGGAGCTGACCTAAGATCGGTCTTGGACCTGCTCACGGGCGAAACATCGCAGCACAGGCCGGGTGTTTCGACGGCAAGTCAATTGCTGGTTGACCTGCTGCTGCTCTACGGGTTGCGGAGCTGGATCGGCCTACAACAAGACCGCCCGGAGCCTACATGGCTGCGGGCGCTCCATGATCGCCAGATTGGAGCGGCCATCAGTGCTATTCACGCAAACCCGCATGCTTCTTGGACTGTTGAGACATTGGGGCGGCTCGTAGGGCTGTCTCGGGCCGCATTCGGGCGTCGGTTCAGCCAAGCTGTTGGTGAACCCCCACTTGGCTATGTTACCCGGTGGCGGATGACGGTTGCGCGGCAACTATTGATTGACGGTGAATCCATCACTGCAGCGGCTGGCCGCGTCGGATACGAGAACACCTTCGCCTTTGCCAAAGCCTTCAAGAAGCACCACGGGCAAACGCCAGGCAGTGTTCGCAGACGGGCACCCCACAACCGGAAGGTTAGGTCCGAAACTGAAGGGTAATGCTGCCTTAGCTCTGGTCATGAGTTTCGAAAGGTAATCTCGATAGATGCAATGTTCCATTCGCGTCCGTTGCGCGGAAGGAGCCTTAACGTGTCAGTCTAGAACCGTAGAAGTTATCGATACATCTCGGCCCCTAACAACTACCTGGTCAGACTGCGCGGGCGGCCCGCCAGCATTCTCCATTGAATATGGCCGAGGATGCCCGCCCATGCATCCTTCGAGAAATGACGCTTCAGGATGGACGAACAGATATATGCGCGAAGCAAGCCAGCCGAGATAGCCGCACTCAACTGATGCAATGATTTCAGCTGAATGGCGTTAGCGGCCGTAGCACAGATCGCGACTAGAACCGCACTGTTGGAGGATGTCGGATGCAGCGTCAGGCGCGGTTTGCGCTCAAGTTGATCAGGATATCCGCAAGCTGTCTCGACGCTGGCCCCATAGCCTCGTCAAGACGGTGCGCGACATAGGCTTCCGAGGAGACCTCTCCGTTCCGTCCCAACGCTCTGACATTCAGCCTCACCAACTGCCCCTGTTCAAGCTCGCGTTCCACCAGCCAGAAGGGAAGGCGCCCCCAGCCGACCCCGCCTAGGATAAGATCGTGCTTGGCATCCTGCGTGTTCACGCGGCATGTCTGCGGTGAGATGACGCCGAAGTCGCGACCTGCGGATATGGGGGAAGGGTCGGATAGAACGATCTGGAGAAAGTCGTACAGCTCCAACGCCTCCAGCGGCCGGTCCGCCTTGCCTTCTGCCAGTGGATGCATAGCTGCAACCACGGCCACCTGAGTTATGGAATTCAGTGCTTCGAACTTGATACGTGGGTCACGGAATTCCTCGCCTACCATGACCGACAGCGCGCAACGCTTATGCCGAAGAGCCTGGAGCGGACCGCCGAGAGGCTCGACCTGAACCCGCACGGAGACCGATGGAAAGCTTTGCCGCATCTGGGAAATTGCTTGTCCCACCTGTCGCACCGGATAGAGCGTGTCGACTGCGATCCCTAATTCCGTCTCAACCCCTTCTGCAAACCCTCGCGCTTTAGCCCGCAACACGTCAACACGAACGAGGATATCTCTCGCGTTGCCGAGGAGCACCTGGCCTTGCGGTGTCAGGATAGGCCGATGTCCGGAGCGGTCGAACAACTCGACGCCAAGCTGAGCTTCAAGATTAGCGATGGCAACACTCACGCCTGACTGGACTCGCGACAATCTCTTGGCCGCCGCCCGAAAGCTCCCGCTATCCGCAATTGCAACAAACGTACGCACTTGGTCCAGAGTAAGGGCATCTAGCATGATCGATCCGTGTGATCGGTTAGATCGTTTTTTTATCACTTCTGCCGCTCAACCGTAAAGAGCAGTCTAGCCACGGTATTATCCAGGGAGATGTGGGCTGATGTGCAAAGTCCTTGTCCTATACTATTCGTCCTACGGTCACATCGAGACAATGGCAGAGGCCGTTGCCCAAGGCGCACGGCAGGGTGGCGCGTCAGTTGCGATAAGGCGGGTGCCGGAGCTCGTTCCGGAGAACGTGCGGATGCGGTCGGGCTACAAGCTCGAACAGGCGGCACCGGTTGCCACCGTATCGGAGCTGGTCGACTATGACGCGATTATGATCGGTACGCCGACCCGGTATGGCAACATGGCTTCGCAGATGAAGAATTTCCTCGATCAAACCGGAGCCCTTTGGTTTGAAGACAAACTCGTTGGCAAAGTGGGAAGCGTCTTCACCTCGACCGGTAGCCAGCATGGCGGGCAGGAAACAACCATCCAGTCGACGCACACCGTCCTGTTGCATCTCGGCATGATCATTGTTGGCCTGCCCTATAGTTTCAAAGGGCAGATGCGCATGGACGAAATCACCGGCTGCTCCCCCTACGGCGCTTCGACGCTAGCGGATGACGGCAACGGTGGGCATCGTGACCCGAGCGAGAACGAGCTCGAAGGCGCGCGTTTCCAGGGACGCCACGTCGCCAGCATCGCCATGGCCCTCATAGCCGGACGACGAAGCGCGGCGGTATGACCATGCACGCCACCGATCCAGCGCCATCGGATACCAGCTGGTCCGCCGTCATCGTAATTGTCTCGGCTGGCATCGTCGCTGCGTTGCAGGTCGGCAAGGCCTCCATCGCCGCTCCAATTCTGCAAAGCGATCTCGGGATCGGCTTGACGGCCCTGGGCTGGCTAAGCGGCGTATTTGCGATACTGGGTCTGGTTGGCGGTATCCCGACCGGCGCGCTTGTCGGTCGCTTCGGCGCACGTCGCTTGCTGCTTTGCGGGCTGCTGATCACGACCGTCGGTGCCTCGATTGGCGCGTTGGCCAGTGACCTACCCGGACTGATAGTGTCGCGTGTCATCGAGGGGGCAGGCTTCTTGCTGATCACGGTGGCCGCGCCCTCGATCCTGAGTGTTGTTTCGCGGCCTTCGGACCGAGACCTAACCTTCGCGCTTTGGAGCTGCTTCATGCCCGTCGGGATGGCTGCGGCTATGTTGGCCGGTCCACTCTTTGCGGATTGGCGCTTCATGTGGTGGGCCAGCGCCGCGCTCGCTCTGGGCCTGTGCTTGCTTGTGCCACTCCTCGTACCATCCACAGTCGAGCAGGGACTTTGGTCTTGGCGCGCTCTTCGGGCGAATACGTCCGCGGTTCTCGGCTCTGCGGGCGCAGTCGGGCTGGCGGCTACCTTCGGGCTCTACAGCCTGATGTTCTTCGCCCTGTTCAGTTTCCTTCCCGTTCTCCTGATGGACGAGATGGGTGTAAGTCATCAGACCGCTGGACTGCTCAGCGCGTTGGCCTCGGTCGTGAATGTCTTCGGCAATCTGGCAGCAGGTTTCATGCTCTCGCGCGGTGTCGGTCGGGCCACGCTGCTGGTGTCGGCGAGTTCGATCATGGGGGTTGCGAGCCTTGGCATCTTCCTTCCCGTTCTACCAAGCACAGCGACTTTTTTTCTCTGCGTCCTATTCTCTGCCGTAGGTGGCTTGATGCCTGCCACGCTTCTCTCGTCAGCTCCGCTCGTGGCACCCCAGTCACTCCTGGTGCCGGTGGTCATTGGCCTCCTCGTACAGGGCAACAATCTTGGCCAGATTCTTGGACCTATCGCAGTCGGCAGCGCTATCGAGCGTTTTGGCTGGAGCTCGGCCGCAATTATCGTCGCGGGGGCAGCACTTCTGACAGTGCTGGTAGTAATCGCCTTCCAGCGACGCGCCGGCCCAACGCCCTAGTGGCGTCGTGCCCAGGTTCCACAATCAACACGATTTGTGTCGCGCCCGATGCACAGCTCTTACTTTTCCGCTGCTTCCGCCTCAACAGAAAGACGCTCCCTACCATTCGATTCAAGTCTCGAAATCTCGACCGCAGGCGGCATATCCAATAGCTCCATTACCTCATCCGATTCGGGTCTATACGGCAGAGTTTGCTTCCGTTCTCCTCCCAGGTGCCGTGCCAAAGCTTGCCGACGACCCAGGTTACGCCAGTGACGAATCTATCGGATTTGACTGTGCGCAGCACCTCTCCGCTCTCCGGATCCACCTGAGGGATCGTCTGGCTGCGATGCTGTTTTACCCAGGGCGGCCCCTCCGCCCAAGCCTACCCTAGGTTCGCCATCACTTGGCGCCGGTATAGTGGCGACCACCTCGCCGGTTTTGGGACCGATTTTCCGCATTTCCGTATCGGCGATCTGGAACAGGTACTTGCCACCAAGTGGTATCCGCATGAGCGGGACGTCGAACAACTTCGAAACTTCTCCGCTTTCGGGTTCTAGAGCATTCAACCGGTCACCGCTGGCGCACGAGACTAAATTGCCGTCGAAGGTAACCCCGGCCACATCGCTTACGACGCCACCGGTCACTTCTGGCGATATAGGAGCGACGCGGGCCAACCAGGCGATAGAGGTCCTGCAAAAACCCGCATGGATGATGCTTTAAACAGAGAGTTCAAAGGCGTTGTCGATACTTCAAGAACCATCAATAGGATTGTGACAGGACGGGCGAACCTATCTATGGATATCGGCGGAATGGCCAGGAGGAACATTAGGCCCTTCGGCATGGTCAGGCTTGCAACCATGCCGTCCGTTAGCACAGCTCAAACGTTTGAAGGCGCTTTGTCCCGATCCTCGCTGTTGGGGTCCATGCTGCCTCCTAGGCTTCGCGGACGCGATAACTGCCATCGGCATGGCCGCCTTGATGCGCACTTGTCGGGAAAAGGGCTGCCGATGAAGAAATCCCCGGTGGATAGGGGAGGGTCACGAAACGTTGCCTGCATCTAAAGACCACCAAATGCGCCCCTGACGGATCCGGACACCTGTGGAGCGCCGACCAACTTTCTGGCAGGGGTCGGAGCGGGAGGTGCTCCGTCGTCGGCTTACCTGGCCACTCTTGCCACGACGAGTCTCGATCGCAACCCGCGCACGGAGGACTAGTCCAACAGCTTCAGGTTGACGGCGGATTCCTTGCCGTCGCGCCCGCTCTCGAGGTCGTACTCGACCTTATCGTTCTCGTAGAGGCTCTCAAGGCCCGACCGCTGCACGGCAGATATATGGACGAAGGCGTCCTTGCCGCCGTTGTCCGGCGAGATGAACCCGAAACCCTTGGTCGTGTTGAAGAACTTAACTGTGCCCTTGATTGCCATTCCATCCGGTCCCTTCGCCCGCGAGGAATCATGCCGGCGGGATCTCCTACGTTGTGTCTGCCGGGCACTCCGGACGCAAAGGTCCGGTAGTCCTTCACGGGTAACTATTAGACGACCCAGCATCGATTCCAAGCCGAAATCGACTTCGGGCGGACGCGCCTGGTCACGCCGGGCGCATCAAAAGGCCGCTGCTCCGGAGCGCGTCCTTGTGAAAAAGAACGTTCGGAGCAGCGATGAATGGATTCGGCGGTAAACAAGATCTTAGCCGTAACTGGTTCGGGGGCAGCGGTTACGATCCGCAAGACGGCACTCAGGGCCGCTCTCGCCAACCCAGGGGAAAGCCATAGGGGCTCTCGTATGTCTCCACGGAAAACACCCACTCAGTGGATCGAGACAAAACCTAGGGTAAGCTGAAGGACCGATGCTGTCCTGAGGGCATTGCGCTTGCCGACAAACTCGTCGGGGGCTTCTTCGCGTTAACCGAGGTCACGTCCCCGAATTCACTGTCCATGGCTTTACAGACAAGAAGGTGGTTTCATCCCAATGCGTAGAACGGCAACTGGCAAGTCATATCCTGGAACTATGATGATGCTAGCGAAGGAGCTATTGTCTGCTGGGTGATCGCGACGATTGGGTCATGTGAGGACAAGAGCCATTTGCCAGGAGTGAATGGGACGCCGGTCACACGGATCTCGCCTGTCTCTAAAAACCTTGCATAGGCAGCGCCATAGGCCGGGTCGGCGCTTTGGAGGCTGTTGAGGAGGCGAGATGCCGCCGTGGTAACCTCAACATTGAAATCGGCTTCTTCGTCGCGCCTCACGCCAACGCGGTAGGAAAGCTCGCCGTTGGCGATTTCGAGCCGCAGGCCCTGGTAAAACCCTCGGGACAGTTCCTTACCATCGGAATAGCGTTCGATTATGGTGATGTTCAGGTCGGGCGGCAGTCCGTGCTGCAACGCTGAATCCTTTATCAAGGCTCCGACCATGTCGAACCATGCAGCAGTACCGAGCTCATGCTTTTGTTCGGCCATTGGATTCCCTTACCGATGGACAAGGCGGTAAGGCATCGCCATACCGGTCATGTCTTGCTTCAGTTTCGCGCGCTAGAGAACCGTCAGGACGATCTTGCCGCGGATGTGACCCCGGGCGGCTCTTTCGTGGGCTTTCGCAGCGTCGGCGAGCGGATAGGTGCTGTCGATGGCAACCTTGATCGCGCCACTATCGAGCAATGGAGCCACTTCGGCCAACTGCGCGCCGGAGGAACGAACCTGTGTCGTCGACATCGTAAGCCCCATCGCCTTGGCTTTTTCGGCACCACTGGCTCCCAGGCCATAGATGGGAAACAAGGATCCGCCGGGCTTCAGGGTCTTGAGGAACCGGTTGGAAGTCGGGCCGCCGACGCAGTCGACGACGAGATCGACGTCTCGGACAACATCCTCGGATGCGACGTTGGTGTAGTCGACGAAGTCGTCGGCACCCAGACCGCGCAGGAAGCCCTCATGTGCTCCTGAAGCGACAGCGATCACGCGCGCGCCCTCGTTCCTGGCAATCTGCACCGCAAGATGACCCACCCCACCGGCAGCGCCGTTCACCAGGACGGTCTTGCCCTTGAGCGGCACCGGCACATGCTGAGCTGGCTGGAGCGGATTGGCCACATCGTGTCCTTGCGCAACCATGAACTGCCAGGCAGTCAGGAGTGACATGGGAGCCCCAGCCGCCTCGACATGGTTGATGTTGGCTGGTTTGCGAGCCAGCTCGGAGGCCGGGACCGCAACATATTCGGCATACGCCATGCTCTCCCACTTCATGTTGCCGGGAAAGCGAACCATGGAATAGACATTGTCGCCGGGGGCGAATGCATCGACGTCGGCTGCAATATCCGTAACCACACCGGAAATGTCCGTGCCCGGAATGATAGGAAAGTCGAGTTTCGGGCGCCAATCGTCAGGAAGGTCCGGAAAGCCTTCGCGCAGGTACCAGTCCGGCGGATTAAGGCCGACTGCGTGAACTTGTACGAGCACTTCGCCTGCCGCTAGTCCGGGGCGCATAGCGTGCTCATAGCGCAGAACTTCCGGCCCTCCAAATTCATGTATCCTGATTGCCTTCATCATGGTGCCGGTCATCTCGATATCGTCCCTCATTGCTGGAATGCAAACGACCGTGTTTTCGTGATTGCATGGATCAGGAAGGCCGTTGTGCATGACTGGGACATAGGCCGCCACTTTCCGGTTGATAATGCAGGTGCTTGTCGCTTCAATAGTGCCATGAAGGAACAAATTGGTTTGGATGGCCTGACCGGTCTGATCGCCTTTTCCAAGGCCGGTTCGCTAGGAAGCTATACCGCTGCGGCACGCTCCCTTTCGATATCGCCCTCGGCGGTCAGCAAGAGTGTGCAGCGGCTCGAGCGTCGGCTCGGACTGTCTCTGTTCACGCGAACGACCCGCTCCCTCACGTTCACGCCCGAGGGCCGCGATCTGCACGAGCGTGTGGTGCGGCTGCTGCGGGATGCCGCGGAGATTGAGCAGGTGGCGATTTCCGCACGCTCCGAACCAGCTGGCACGTTGCGGATCGCGGCATCCTTGCCTGTAGGTATCCACCTGATCGCCCCGATGCTTCCTTCGTTCCGCCATCGCTACCCGTCCGTGACGATCGACTTGCGCCTCAACGACCAGATCATAGACCTTGTCGAAATGGGTATCGATGTGGCGGTTCGGATCGGGGACCAAGTCGACTCACGCCTGCTGTCACGTAGTCTTGCTGCCCTTCGATTGTGCGCGTTCGCATCGCCTCGATATCTGGCGAAACGAGGGACACCCCTCCATCCGCGCGAGCTGGAGGAGCATGACACTATCAACCTGCGCTACCAGAGCTCCGGGCAGGTGTTCCGTTGGCCTTTTTGGATCGAGGGCCACGAAATAGAACTGGACCCGTCATCCGCCATAGTCGTTGACGCGAGCGAGGCGCTTCTCGCGATCATGCTTGCCGGGGGCGGAATCGGACTGATGTCCGAGGCTATTGTTGCGCCCTATGTCGCCCGCGATGAACTTGTGCCCGTTCTGTCCGAATTTTCGATCGCCCGACGAAACCTGATCGCGCTTTGGCCAGAGAGCCGGCGGGCCAATCCGTCAGTGCGAGCGTTCCTGGCGGCACTAGCGGAAGCAGGTCTTTCGAAATCTACCGGTCGAGAATAGCTGGGCATCGGTTTATCCATCCCGTGGATGCCTGTCAGGAACCGACCCGAACTCGTCAATCTGCAAATGCTTGTGGTTTCGGCAGGAAAGGGGTCGGCGGTAGCGGGATGTGCGCTATTGGCGGCAGAACGGGCTGGTAAGGGAACATGGAGGTGTCAACGTTCCAAGACCAGGCAGCGCGTCGGTGATCCACTTCATATCTGGAAAGCCTCCCCACGAACGCCAGCGACGCTGACAATGTGGCTTTGGTTGCATCATGTTTGCGGAAGGAGCGGAGGCCAATTGCCGGACCACCCCTTCCCCACTCGGGACAGGCTATACAAGCTTTCGACACGATCTGGGCGACCGCTTTTGACCTGAAGTTAAAGCCACCGAGCCGGGTCGCGCCCAATGTCTTCTATTAGGAACACCTTGCCTTTCCGAAGTACTGCTGCTTCACTCGAATAGTACTCCGAACTGCCGTTCGGGGCGTAGGTTTAATACGCTCCCGCACCGCCATTCGCATGCATTCAATTGACCGTCACGACTACCTTCCCGAACTGTTCGCCGCTTTCCAAGAACCTATAGGCGGAGCGAATATCATCCAGTTCAAAGGTTCGAGAGATGGTCGGGCGCAGTGCACCAGTGGCGAGGCGCTGCAGAATGAAGGCTTTCGCGGTTTCCAGGGCAGCTGGGTCGCGGATAAGTTCATGAACCAGATAGCCGCGAAGGGTGAGGCTCTTCGCCAGTAGCGATGCAGCTCCAAGCTCGCTGCTACGGATATCCTGGGCGCCATAGTTCACGACCATACCCCCGACTGCGGCGGCTTCCACGAGAGGAGCTAGCAGTGCCCCCCCAACCGCATCCAAGGTCACCCGGGGTCCGATCCCACCAGTAACATTTCGCATCGCTTCAACAAAACCGTCCTCTTCGCTAGCAACAACGTGTTTAGCTCCGGCGGCCAGGAGTGCCCCGCCCTTGCGGTACGAACGCGTTACTGCGATGGGCACTGCCCCGACGGCGTTGAGGATCTGTATGGCCGCCAGCCCAACGCTGCTTGACGCCGCAGTGACCACTACATGTTCACCTGTCTCGATACCCGCAACCTCGATAAGGGCACCATAGGCCGTGAGATATGCCATCCACGTAGCCGCGCCTTGCTCGAAACTTTGATTTTCAGGAATCAAGACGACCCGTTCCGCTGGGTAGTTGACAACTTCGGCGTGTAAGGACTGTTTTTTCATCGACGTGGGTGGGATCAGCGCGATGCGATCACCCGGGGTTAGTCCAGTCACCCGATGACCGATACTTTCGACCGAACCTGCAGCCTCCAAGCCTATGCCTGATGGTAGCTCCGGCTTTTCGATGTAGAACCCGGTCCGGAATAGGGATTCCGCCCGATTGAGACCGAGTGCCCGAACAGCGACCCTTACTTCGTGCGCTTGTGGAGGAGCTACTTCTCCGTTTTCAATCTCAAGCACATCAGGGCCGCCCAAGCGGTGAAAACGGATAACACGAGCCACTCGATTCTCCTCCAGGATAGATGTAATTCGCTTAACCTGACCGACTGCCGCGATAAACGGCGATTTTCTCAGGTCATTCAATCGTAGGAGTGCGGAATGGATCGACTCTCGAGCATGGCGACCTTCGTCAAGGCGGTGAACCTCGGCTCGTTCTCGGCTGCGGCCGAGGTTACTGGCCTCTCGGCGACAATGGTCGGCAAGCATGTGCAATATCTCGAAGCCAGACTAGGCGTTCGGCTCATCAACAGAACGACGCGCCGGCAAAGTCCGACGGAGTTCGGACGGGCGTATTACGAAAGATGTCGTGCGATTTTGGAGGAGGTAGACGCCGCAGAAGCACTGGCATCAGACCACCTGAACATGCCGAATGGATTGTTACGGGTGACGATGCCAGGCCTTCTTGGTCGTATCTGTGTGGCGCCACTCCTGCTTGATCTCGCTCTAAAGCATCCGACATTGCGGCTTGAGATGTCGATGGATGACAAGGTCTTCGACATCACTACCGCCGGATACGACTTGGCAGTTCGCACCGGGAGTGGAGGGGATCAGCCTGGCTTGAGGAGAAAGCTTTTAGGAAGTCATCGCATGACGGTGTGTGCAGCACCCGAGTACCTTGCCTCGAAAGGGGCGCCCAAGATGCTGGAGGACCTACAACAGGGCGCAGCAGTTACCTACGTTCGGACTGGCTGGGATCCCGCATGGCTGTTCCGAGGTGAAGACGGCGAGGTCATCAGCGTCACGCCTCGCAGCCTCGTTTCAATGAACGATTTGGCTGCTGTCACCGAGGCGGCGGTTGCAGGTGTGGGTCTGGCCTGGATCCCATCTTGGCTGGCGCGTCCTCACCTGCTTTCGGGCGCGCTCGTCGAAGTTCTCAAGGAGGAATCGTCTTTCACATTCGACAACTATGCGGTCTGGCCCGAGGTGCGCCATCTGCCGCTCAGATTGCAGCTTGCGCTTGACGTTCTAGCCGACGGTTTACCTTCCATGTTGGATTCGCGATCTTGAAAGCTCACTCGCCTTGCGCCGCCTTTGTGGTAAGTTTGGACGACACAACTTGATAACTCGCTGACGAAACGGCCATATCCTGGCTGGCCGCTGTAACATGGGAACATCCCTCACCGATATGGCGTCGAAGGTGCCCATCCAGAGCTTGTCCCTATTTCGCAAGATTCTCGCAGGAAGGAGGGCTCGGATCTTTCGTGTGATCTCACCGCAGAGGAGCGCCTCATCGCAAATTGGGGCAGCCTATGCTATAAGCAGTACCGCAAGAGCCCTCCTCGGGCCGTCTAGGTCTCGGATCATTGACCGGGTCGCTTTGTTCCCCGCGACGGATGCAAGCTAATCTTTCTGCGCAGACGGAGTAAGGAGGAGGGACCTTTCGGTTCGCGAATATAGAAGCGACCTGTCGCCGGTAGGTCGTCTTCTGCGCGCATAGCCAGCTTAGCTCCCGGACGTTTCAATGCCCCTATAAGTCCTTGTAAAGAACAAGCGGGTGGCCTTAGGCGTGGTCGCCAATCCACACTATTGAGCGGACGAGTTGCATCCCAAATGACGACCCTGAATCGCCGATTGCTATATGTACGAAAGCAAGATCGGCGGTCCCCTTGTAGGCGCCATGCGGACGCCATTCGGGTGGTTCGAAATTGCCGATCATACGATTGATGTCGCTGACTTGCAGGCATTCTCCGATGGCAACGATGGCGCTCGGCTGTCGCGGCTAGCTATGAACGCACAAGGACGGATAGGCATTGTTGCCTCCTGCATAAAGCGCCAACAAAGCATCAGTGTAGAAGAAGGTGCAATGCTGATCACCCGGGCTGGCGCTAAAATCGGAAATGCGGATGACAGCGTTGCCCGTTCTTGGGGTAGAAGGCCTGTCATCGGGCGCAGTCGTTGTGTTAGGGGACTTAACAGAGCCTTGGGGCCAGACGGCGACTGGCGCACACAGCTACGCAACGGTTTTCCTCCGCGAGGTCAGAGCGTCAGCCAGACGCAGCGTGGCAATCTCTATATCCCCGAGTGTTTACCAAGCATCAACAATGCTTTAGATCGAGTATTTCGACACTTGAACAGGCATTACTTCTGTAGGGGCAGACTACTCCTTGGGCAAGATCGTACCGGACGAAGATGGTGCCGTCCGGATGCCAGGAGAGTTAGACTAGCAGCCGGGATCATCCAACGGCTTCGCGCACAGTTGACTAGAGCACGTGTTGCAGCTTGTCAGGGTTGCGGAGCACGTAGATGGTTTGGATACCGGCAGCGGCGACTTCGAGCGCTGTCGACTGAACGATGCCGCCGCGCTCAACGGAAATAAATCCGGGAAGCCCATTGATAAAGGCGTATCGGAGAAGGCGCGACTGGCTCTTGGCGTAAACGCGCGCGAAGCTTTCGAACAGGGGAATGACCGCGCTGACTCCCGTTGCTGGGGAACGAAGCGCCGGTGCTTTTCCGCCACCGTCCGCATAAAGCACGACGTCGGCCAGGAGCATGGCACGCAATTTGCTCAAATTGCCGCTTCGGGAGGCTAAGAAGAATGCCTCGGCCATCTCCAGGCCCTGCTCAGCTGGGAGAGCATAGCGCCGTCGGGCAGATCGGATATGGATGCGCGCGCGGCTCGCCAATTGTCGACATGCAGCCGGCGCTCGATCTAGCGCGAAACTAACCTCTTCGAAACTGAGGCCGAAAACGTCATGTAGCAGGAAAGCGGCCCGCTCCAGCGGCGACAAGCGCTCGAGTGCCATAAGTAGGGGCAAGGTTACGTCTTCCGGGTCAGCCTCCCGCGGTTCGATCATGGGCTCAGGTAGCCAAGGTCCGATATAGACCTCCCGCCGCCGTCGCACCGCTTTTAGCCGGTCAAGCGCAAGGCGAGCGACAATCCGACGCAGGTAAGCTAGAGGCTCACGAACCACGGCTTGATCAACATCAAGCCAGCGCAGGAAAGCGTCTTGAATGACATCTTCTGCGTCAGCCACGGAACCCAACATTCGATATGCGACCCGCATCAACTGCGGGCGCACCGACTCGAAGACCACATCTGCGCTCTTGACCGATGTGGGGAGCATCACGCTGCTTTCGATTTTTCGGCGGGGTGGAGCCTCCGGAAGGCGATGTTAATACGGTTCCAAGCGTTGGTTTGTGCAATCAGCAAGGTGAGTTGCACTTGCTCTGCAGGAGAAAAATGCTGAGCAACAAGTTGATATGTGTCGTCCGCGGCATGGGTGTCCCTCACCGAGGTCAGGGATTCCGTCCACGCCAGCGCGGCACGTTCTCGTTCGGAGTAAAGGGAGGATTCTTGCCAGGCACTGAGCAGATGCAATCGATCCTCAAACTCACCGTGTTTACGTGCATCTGCCAGATGGTGATGCATGCAGAACGTGCACTTATTGATCTGTGCGGCTCGGGTCATAACAAGTTCCCTGAGAAGTGGCTCAAGGCCATTGGTCTGGATGGTCTTTCCCAGCTCCACCCAAGGCTGCATTGCTTCCGGGTTTGCGGTGAAAGGGTTCAATCGCTGCGCCATTGTCATCTCCTTTGAATTGCGAGAACAAGACGACTGACGCGTAGCTTTTGTGACATACCCACCGGCAGCAGCCAGGCGCGAAGCTGTCGCGTGGAGGAACTGAACGGGATCATCTACCTTCCGCAACGTAAGTTACCGGCTTCCGTGTCGCAGCAGGGCATTTGCGGACCCGAAACAGCTTTACTTCGGATCACATTCGAAGCAGAATTCAACGCTTGTTGGATTTGTGCTTTGGAAAGTTTGATGGAACACAGAACATGCGTAATCGCCGGGGGAGGGCCAGCTGGCATCATGCTGGCACTATTGTTAGCGCGCGGCGGCATCGAGGTGACCGTGCTGGAGAAGCATGCTGATTTTCTTCGCGATTTTCGTGGCGACACGGTACATGCCTCGACTATTCGGCTTCTGGACGAAATGGGTCTGGGCAATGCTTTCCGCCGGCTGCCACAAACCCGCCTCGGCGCGTTTGAACTGCCGACGCCGGAAGGCGACATCATCGCTCTGGGAAACTTCTCGGCTATACGACCGCCTTACAACTATATTGCCATGCTGCCCCAGTGGGATTTCTTGAGCTTTCTGGTACAAGCTGCAAGCGAGGAGCCAAGCTTTTCGTTGCGGATGAATACCGAAGCGACTGGACTGCTAGAGGAAGATGGCCGGGTGATAGGCCTCACCTACCGCACGCGAGCAGGAGACAAGGGGGAAATGAGTGCGGACCTTGTGGTAGCGTGTGATGGGCGACGGTCGGTGCTGCGCGATGCTTCTGGTTTCGTGCCTGAAGATACTCCGGTGCCGTTCGACGTTTGGTGGTTCCGACTGCCGCGGCCAGCAGGCGAAGGCGGCGCTGTATCGAGCGTTTTTCCAAGCTTTCGTGGCAAGGACATCATGCTGGCGATCACAAGGGAGGATTTTTATCAGATTGCCTATTTCATTCCGAAAGGCCATGACGCCACACTTCGCGCTAAAGGGATAGAATGCTTCCGCGAGCGTATCGCTGAACTTCGCCCTGACTTCGCTAACCGGGTGGGAATTTTGACGTCCTTTGAACAGGTGCACAGACTCGATGTCAAACTCAATCGTCTGCAGCGCTGGTACAGGCCCGGTTTCCTGCTGATTGGAGACGCTGCCCATGCTATGTCGCCGGCGGGTGGCGTGGGGGTCAATCTGGCTATCCAGGATGCTGTGGCAGCTGCAACCTTCTTGCGCGAGCCGCTGCGGACAGGAAAGCTGACTGAAGGCGATCTTAAAAAGATCCAGAAGCGCAGGACCATGCCAACCAAAGTCATACAAGCCTTGCAAAAGGTCCTGCACAAAGCAGTTTTCCAAGCAGCTTTTGAAGGCAAGCGATCGGGCCCGCCTCCAGCGATCTTGTGGATGCTGCGTTACATTCCGGGGCTAAGCGCCATCCCTGCATGCCTGGTTGCCTTCGGGCCTCGGCCGGAGCATGCACCCGAATTCGCTCAGCGTCCTCAGTCCGAGCCAGCGACTTGACTGGTCGGCGGCGAGGGGCGTCCAATACAAAGCAGGCCATTCTCGAAGCTGCACGGTTCGCTTTCGCCGATGCGGGCTTCGACCGCACATCGGTGCGCGACATTGCTGCTATGGCGGGGGTCGATCCGGCAATGATCAATCATCACTTCGGCAGTAAAGAAAAGTTATTCTTAGCTGCTCTCGATACGCCAATCGATCCACGGGAGCACATCGAAAACGTCTTGAACGGTCCGCGAGATACCATCGGCGCCCGATTGGTTGATACGATGCTTACAGTTTGGGACAGCCCCGCCGGTCAGGCGGGGTCCAGTTTGATGCGGACCGGCTTGCAACATGAATGGGGTGCCAAACTGCTGAAAGAGTTTTTGCTCAATCGTGCCCTATCTCCGATCGTTGATGCCTTGGCTTTCCCGGAGGGAGAGGCCCGCTGGCGATCATCGTTGTTGGCCTCTCAAATGGCTGGCCTAATCTTAACGCGGTATGTCCTAAAGCTTGAACCCTTGGCCAGCGCTTCCCGCGCAAACATCGTGGCTGCGGTGGCTCCGAATGTGCAGCGGTACTTAGTCGGCGAGCTACTCTGAAAACAGAAGTGTAGCACTCATCGTGTTTAGGGCGATGCCGGGTAGCACGTCGGGATGAGAGAGGCCAATCGCGGCCGACCGTCGTCGGCAGACACTGCATCGACAAGGCTGACACGAAGCGGAGTGTTTTCACTGATGAAGCGGTTGGACTGCCGAATTGATGACGCTTGTTCTCAGACATAGCTAACCGAGCAGATCTACGAGATCTGCCGCGCTCCTGCGAAATTTGTAAGTTCTCCTCCGGCTGTCCCACAAATACATATACGAAAGTGCCCGGGGCCCCTCCAGCTAACGGGCTGTGTTCATCGAGCACAACTGGGCAGTCGCGCACCACCAAGCTCCGGGGTGTGAAAAAGTGATTCCGGTAAATTGACTGTCACCGATCCGCCTAAGCCGCGGCATCAAAGGGATGTTATGGAGCAATCCCAGCCTGAAACCAGTGAGACCGGAAACGTGTTGAAGAGCCGCATGGCCAAACTCGCAATGGCGATAGCCGACGATTTGAAGCTAGGTCCGCCTCCGATGGCACCAACGTTCTCGAGAGTCGATGCTTGCCTGCGCGCTTACGCCGATTGACCGAAGCGGCCATGAGTGCTGATTTCAGCGTGCAGCTACGGGGCGGCGGTTTGGAGACGAACGATGGCGGTCGCGATAAGAGAGGTGTTGGCACGGCTACCCGATCCGGCGCTCGCCGGGGCAGATTGGGCTGATGCCTATCAGGTGGAGACGCCGCTTCTGTTTCCGACAGCCCGCGCGGGCGCCGAAGCGATTGTACGCTGCTTTCCCGCTTGGACGATGTCCCTTCTCCTCCTACGCAAACTCGTCGTGCTGCCGCTCGGGCTGAAGGGCGGGGACCGCGTACGGGGCCTCGACATGGTGGGGATCTTTCCTGTCGCCTCCGAAACCCCGGCACGCCTCGTTGGCGGCTTCGATGACCGTCACCTCGATTTCCGCGTCATCGTCGAGCTCTCTTCAGCCGGACCTGAGCGCCAGCGGATTAAGCTGACGACGGTGGTCCGCCGACATAATCGCACCGGCCGCACTTTTCTCGCCGCCGTGATGCCGTTCCATCGCGCCATTATACGCCGTGCGCTTCGAAGATTGGTCACGGGGTGACAAACAACGCAGTAACATCCCTCTTCATCTAAAGGGGGAACGTTTGCTAACCCGCCTCCCGCTCCCCAACCGGATCGTCAGTTCTCCACCCCATGGCCGACTAGGGAAGTTAGCCTCACTTGACTCGAATCCTAGGATCCCGGCCTAAAGGTGACCCAAGCGGCGTACGAAAGCTAAACATTGAGCATGCCCTGTCGTTCCTGGGAAAATGCTACGAAGTGCCACTAGCTGCGTTGAGAGTCGGTGCAGCGCTTGCTAGCGGTGCTCTGGCCCATCCAAGCTTTCCCACGATGAGGTTCTTCGGGTGTGGACTGGAAGGTTGTCCACTACTCGTTTCCAGCGTGATCAACGATCATCGCGGCCACTGCCTCCTCGTAACCCGCCATGGCAAGCCGTTGAAGGGTAATTCCCAGAACTGCAGTATCGGGACAGATAACCAGACGCGTCATCCTGCCCCATCTTAGTCGCACAGCATGGTAACCCTCGTTGGAGGTCTTGACGCCATCGGCTGCGATGTTCCACTCCCGCCATTGAACCAGCACAGCGGTATTCCATGGTGTCCCTGATACAAGGATGCTGACGAGTTCGAAATTGATATTGGGGAGCAGCCGGAACAAGCGGTGGTACCACTCTGTCGTGCTCTTCAGCGTGGTCCGGCACCCTCCCAAAGCGTGACTGCCGAGAAATACGTGCTCGAAGCGCGACGCGAAGCCAGCCAGCACAGGCTCGGCATTTCCTTCATTCACTGCATCAAACAGCGCCTGCACCCGCTTGCGAACGATAGAATGGTACACGGCGCACTCCCGTCTGATATACAAACGCCAACCTTGCCAGTACCACTGTGCCGTGCAACGTTAACAGTGTTAACATGCATGAGAGTGATAACGGTGTCAACATCGCTGAGATCGACTGTGTACCGTCATGGCGACCTACGGGCAGCAGCAGTACGGGCAGCCCTCACGCTGCTCGCTACACGCGATCTGGAGGGTGTCGGACTGCGGGAGATTGCTCGGGCTGTCGGTGTAAGCGCAACCGCGTTGTACAGGCACTTTCCTGACAAGGCAGCTTTGCAGTCCGCCTTGGCAGAACATGGATTCATCCAGCTCGCCCAGGCACAAAGGACTGCTGCGCTGAGGTGCGAACCGGGAGTTGCTGCATTCAATGCATCAGGAAAAGCCTACGTTCGTTTCGCCTTGGCGAACCCTGCCCTTTTCCGATTGATGTTCACCACGAAGGCGACCCTCGAGCCCCTAGGGCTCACTGACAGCAACTCGGATCCTGCCTTGGAACTGTTGCAGGAACATGCTGCAGCATTGGTTGACGCACCTGACTCAGAGGAAGCAAAGCTGTTGGCCATGCAGTCCTGGGCGCTTGTCCACGGGTTGTCGATGCTGCTCCTCGATAAGCAGATTCGATGTGATGAGGAGCAGATTGCACGCGTAATCAACGCCACCAATTTCTCGCCGCGATCGTGCCAGCACTAATCAGCCACGGAAAAGCTGCTTGCGGTTGGTCAATTGCCGCGGATTGTGACAGCCTGGCGCCGTTCAAAGCTGCGCCCGCACAGGGGCGCTGCAATCTAAACTCGCTGCGATATAAAGAACCCAAACGAAACCAGCATTGAAGATTCTCCACCGGACTGAACCTGCGCCAGGCGGAGAACCGGGAGAGCCATGGATCTACTTCGGCAGCCGGAACAGCACCTTCTGAGGAACACCCAACTGAGCCCTGTCGGAGCTGGCGCCAGAAGTTGCAGGGCAGGGGATCTGGGATCATGACTTGGTGCTGGGAACCGTCGGCCTATAAGGGCACGCGTTTTCTCGGACTCTGCTTGTACGCCTGTGTAGACCCGCCTCAAGGCATATGAAGCCGACGCTGAACCGGCGACGCCATCGACGATCTGGTGGGCATAGCTGCTAAGATGCACGATATGCTTTGGTACTTGGACATTGGTCCCAATGGCGTATCACCTCGAACTCGCCAGATGCGATATCATCGGTTCGGGGAACACTTGCGTCCGCCTTGTTTGCCACCTCGAGCAGCGCCAGTATGAGCAAATTCAGCCTGTCTTGATCCGCGCATAGGGCGAAGAGCTTGAGAACGTGGCGTGCGAGATGGTGCCGCGACATGCTAAAGCGCACGGGTCAATAATTGCGACTGGGCGGGCGTAGGTGGAACATAGCAAAGACGTCTCGCGAAGGATTGGTCACTCCCTCGAAGCCCGACGCTGCTGGATCTTGGACCTTGAACTGACTAAAACATGTAAGAAGCTCTGACCGCGTCTGATTGATCATGTAGTAGATCACGAAGGTCCGAGTGGCTTCCCACAAACTCCTATTGTTCTGCGCTTTCAGCGCAGTCGTTTGATCTTAGGCTTTATGAACATCTTGCCTTCCGGGATAAAGTAAGAGGGACTGTTCCATGATTCGGACGCCTTCACGACTATAGTTCAGATCAATAGTTCAGAAGGGGGAACAACGACAAGGTCCTCTTCAACCATATTCTCCTCCTAAGTTCCCCAAGGGCTAGAGATTAGACGCATCATCTTTACCCCCACCCAATGAACCTGATCCGCAGCCGGAACCAGGGTTTGAGCCCGACCCTCGGCCCGACCCAGACGACGATGACGCGGACGAAGATGACGCATTTTATGGTTTATCTAAGCCGGGCAACATGTTCCTCGCCGATCATTGCAAGAGGAAAATGAACGCCTGTCCCTCGCCGTATAAACCATGTAAGCACGTTCCACATGATCGCGGCGACCTACAAGCCGTCTACAGCTTACCTCCTGACCGGCACATAGGCCTCAGCGTTGACGTCCGGACTGTGGCTCTCGCTAGGCTTGGCATTGCGGGCAAGATCTTCCTGCCTCTGATCAGCCAGGAGGTTTGGGTGCCGAACTATCTCGGCCTGCCCTGCATTTACTGCATTGCAGCGATCCCGCTCTCAGGCGTGACCGGAAGCATCGTTCTTTGGCTTCGGGCGCTCGGACGCGATCTCGGTAGGACGTACGGAGCGAATACTTATAAGCTCCTTATGCCAATCACCTATAATTCATATAGCCTCCTTATGCCATTCAGGTCGATGGAGAGAGCCCCTATTGGAGGCTCGAATGCTCGACATTGCTTTTATCGCCCTCGGCGCCGGTACGTTGATCGCGTTGGTTGCTTACGCAGCAGCGCTTGACCGCTTGTGAGCGATTTCATGCTCATCATTTCGTTTCTAGTTGCAATGGCGCTGGCGGTTTACCTCGTGGTGACCCTGCTCGCTCCTGAACGCTTTTGATTCTTCGGAGCTTGCGATGTCCCTTTCCGGCTGGTTGCAGATCGGCTTCGTGCTGTCTGCCGTTCTGTTGCTCGTTAAACCGCTCGGCCTCTACATGGCGCGGGTGTTCTCCGGTCAACGCACCTTTCTTTCGCCTGTTCTTAGCCCTTTGGAGCGCGGGTTTTTCGCTATGGCGGGCGTTCGCACCGAACGCGAGCAGGGATGGCTCGGCTATACCGCTGCTGTTCTGGCATTCAGCGTTGCAGGCTTCTCGCTGGTATACGCCATCCTGCGCTTGCAGAACCTCTTGCCATTGAACCCGCAAGGCTTCCCGGCAGTGCCGCCGGACCTCGCGTTCAACACAGCCGCAAGCTTCGTAACGAACACCAACTGGCAGAGCTACGGTGGCGAAACCACCATGAGCCATCTTAGCCAAATGCTGGGGCTGACCGTTCAAAACTTCGTTTCAGCCGCTACGGGCATTGGCGTGGCGTTGGCGCTGACACGCGCCTTTGTGCGTTCAGGCGCTACTGAGCTCGGCAACTTTTGGGTCGATCTGACCCGCGCGACCCTATATGTCCTCCTGCCTCTTGCAACCATGGTTGCCTTGGCTTTCGTGGCAATGGGCTTGCCACAGAGCCTCGATGCAAGTCTTGCGGCAACAACGATCGACGGCGCCCAGCAAACCATCGCAACCGGACCTGTCGCCAGTCAGGAGGCCATAAAACAGTTGGGAACTAACGGTGGCGGCTTCTTCAACACCAATGCCGCGCATCCGTTCGAGAACCCGACCGCGTGGAGCAATTACCTCAACATCATCGCGATGCTGGCCGTCTCTTCAGCGCTTGTGTACGCCTTCGGCGAAATGGTCGGTAATCGGCGGCAAGGTTGGGCGCTGATCTCCGTCACTGTGATCATGCTCGTATTGGGAACAGGAGTGGTCTACTGGGCGGAAACCTTCGGTAACTCGCTGCTGACATCCGCTGGTGTCGATCCTTCCTTGGGCAACATGGAGGGCAAGGAAGTGCGGTTCGGCCAGGCGATGACCGCACTGTACGCGACTGCAACAACCGGGTTGTCCAATGGCGGCGTGAACGGAATGCATGGTTCGCTAACCCCGCTTGGTGGCCTCATTCCCATGTTCTTCATTCAACTCGGTGAAGTGCTGCCCGGCGGGGTAGGGTCCGGTCTCTACGGCCTTCTCGTCTTCGCCATCCTATGTGTCTTCGTTTCCGGGTTGATGGTTGGGCGCACACCTGAGCTCCTGGGTAAGAAGATCGAGGCCCGCGAGATGAAGTTCGCCATGCTCGCCGTGCTGATATTGCCTTTGACGATCCTTGGCTTCACCGCAGTCTCTGCTGTAGCGGAATTCGGGACTAGTTCAATCCTCACGCCCGGTCCCCATGGTCTAAGCGAGATCCTCTATGCCTATACCTCGGCAGCTGGCAACAATGGTTCAGCGTTCGGCGGGCTGACTGCCAACACCCCATGGTACAATACGACGCTAGGGATCGCCATGCTCCTGGGCCGCTTCGCCTACCTGCTGCCGGTCCTCGCCATCGCCGGCGCTTTGGTCAGGAAACCGCGCGTTGCGACCTCCTCGGGCACCTTTCCGACCGACCGTCCGCTGTTCGTCGGCCTTTTGATCGGAATCATACTCATCCTGGGCGGGCTTCAGTTTTTCCCTGCGCTCGCTTTAGGTCCGATCGTTGAGCACTTCGCCATGCTTGCCGGTCGAAGCTTTTAGGAACCATCATGTCCACAACCAAAACCATTTCCATATTGGATCCCGGTATTCTGGGCCCGGCACTGCGGGACGCGTTCACAAAGCTCGACCCACGCCAACTAATCCGCAATCCCGTCATTTTCGTAACCGAAGTTGTAGCCGTCCTCACATCGGTTCTCTTTATCTTGGACATGACCGGGGCAGGGGACTCCCCCGTCTTTTCCGGGCAGATCGCCCTTTGGCTCTGGTTTACCGTTCTCTTTGCAACCTTCGCAGAAGCCGTGGCCGAGGGACGCGGCAAGGCGCAGGCCGAAAGCCTCAAACGCAGCAAGACCGATCTGGTCGCCAAGCGCTTGATTGCTCCGAGCGATAGCAAGAGCCGGTCCGTCGAGACCGTTCCCGCGACATCGCTGCGAGTGGGCGACATCGTCCTGGTCGAAGTAAATGACCTAATGCCAGGCGACGGTGAGGTGGTTGAAGGCGTCGCCTCGGTCAACGAAAGTGCCATCACGGGAGAAAGCGCGCCAGTCATCCGGGAGGCGGGCGGCGACCGATCGGCCGTAACCGGCGGCACGCAGGTGATTTCCGATTGGCTCAAGGTACGCATCACAACCAAGCCCGGAGAGACGTTCGTCGACCGGATGATCGCCTTGATCGAAGGCGCGAAGCGCCAGAAGACGCCCAACGAGATCGCGTTGTCGATCCTTCTATCCGGGTTGACACTAGTCTTCCTGATCGCCGTGGTAACGCTTTATGGACTGGCAGCTTATTCAGGCTCCGATCTGTCCGTGGCAGTGCTGGCCGCCTTGCTGGTCACGCTTATCCCTACCACAATTGGCGGACTGCTCTCCGCCATTGGCATTGCCGGCATGGACCGGCTGATCCGTTTCAACGTCATCGCCACGTCCGGACGTGCGGTAGAGGCCGCCGGCGACGTCGACACGCTTCTGCTTGACAAGACGGGCACCATAACGTTCGGTAACCGTATGGCCTTCCAGTTTTTGCCGGTCGCAGGGGTTGGCGAAAGGGAACTAGCACAGGCAGTACTCCTTGCCAGTCTCTCCGATGAAACTGCCGAGGGGCGTTCGATGGTTGCTCTGGCCAAATCCGACTTCGGCCTTGCTGAGCCCGCTATTCTTCCAAACGCCACCACAAGCATTCCATTCTCGGCACAGACCCGCATTTCCGGCATCGATATCGAGGACCGTCGTATCCGCAAAGGAGCCGTCGACGCCGTGCTGCGCTTCGTCGGCGTCGAAAAGGCGCAGGCGGGGCAGGAGTTCAATAGGGCCGTGGATGCTATCGCGCGTTCCGGCGGGACCCCGCTTGCCGTGGCAGAGGCCAATCGTCTTCTTGGGGTTGTGCACCTCAAGGATGTGGTCAAGCCCGGCATCAAGGAACGATTCGCGGCGCTGCGTGCCATGGGCATCCGTACCATCATGGTCACGGGCGATAACCCGATCACCGCCGCGTCCATCGCATCGGAAGCAGGCGTCGACGACTTTCTGGCGGAAGCTACGCCGGAGCAAAAACTCGACTTTATCCGCAAGGAACAGACCGGCGGACGCTTGATCGCCATGTGTGGCGATGGCACCAACGATGCTCCGGCACTAGCCCAGGCCGATGTGGGTGTCGCCATGCAGTCGGGTACGCAGGCAGCCCGCGAAGCCGGCAACATGGTCGATCTGGATTCTAGCCCTACCAAGCTCATCGAGATCGTTGAGATCGGCAAGCAGATCCTGATGACCCGCGGCGCGTTGACGACCTTCTCGATCGCCAATGACGTGGCGAAATATTTTGCCATCATCCCGGCCTTGTTTCTCGTGACCTATCCCGAACTGGGCGCGCTCAACATAATGGGTCTTTCATCACCCCAGTCTGCCATCCTCTCCGCGGTAATCTTCAATGCATTGATCATCATAGCGCTCATTCCTCTGGCGCTCCGCGGTGTCAAGTACCGTCCGGTCGGCGCGGCGTCCCTGCTGTCGCGCAATCTCCTGATCTACGGAGTGGGCGGACTTCTTGCGCCTTTCTTGGGCATCAAGATCATCGATCTTGCGGTTTCGGCGATAGGTATCATCTGAGAGTGAACACCATGTTAGAACAAGTCCGTCCCGCCATAGTCCTTATCCTTATACTGTCGATCGTGACCGGCCTTCTCTATCCGATGGCTATTACGGGGGTTGCGCAAGCCGCCTTCCCGAAACAGGCGAACGGGAGCCGCATCCAACGCGATGGTGTGCTGATCGGTTCGGAACTGATTGGTCAGGGGTTCAGTCAACCACGTTACTTCTGGCCGCGTCCGTCAGCGACGGGCCCTGGACCTTACAATGCCGCAGCGTCGACCGGGTCCAATATCGGACCGACGGGCAAGGCGCTGGTCGACCGTGTTGCCGCTTCGGTACAGACGTTCGGTCAGGAAACCGTTCCTGCAGATGCGGTCACGGCATCGGGCTCGGGCCTTGATCCACATATCTCGCCGCAATTCGCCCGTAGCCAGATAGCGCGTGTCGCCGGAGCCCGGCAGGTCGAACCAGGTTCGATCGAGGCATTGCTTGCCGAAATGACCGAGCAACCGAGCTTGGGTATATTCGGCGAACCTCGCGTGAATGTTCTGCGGCTCAATCTTGCGCTTGACGTGGCTGCGCCCATTGAGAACGAAGATGGCCCGCTCGAGTGAAAACAGGAGGCCTGACCCTACGGCACTCCTGCAGCTTGCCGCGCGTGAGAGCCGCGGCAAGCTTACAATTTTTCTAGGTGCCGCACCTGGTGTGGGCAAGACCTACACCATGCTTGAACGAGCCGGGGGGCTCAAAGAAGCGGGCTTGGACGTGGTCATCGGCCTGGTGGAAACGCACGGGCGCAAGGAAACGGAAAAGCTGATCGGCAACATGGAGGTACTGCCCCGACAAGGAGGAGCGAAAGAAGCTTATGGCGAGTTCGACCTCGATGCTGCGCTGGCGCGCAAACCCGATCTGCTGATTGTGGATGAGCTGGCCCGCTCCAACGCTATGGGATCACGCCATCCCAAGCGGCATCAGGACATTGCGGAACTGGTCGGTGGGGGCATCGATGTCTGGACGGCCCTCAACATCCAGCACCTCGAAAGCCTTTCGGACCTTGTGTCGCGCATTGCCGGTGTGCTCGTGCGCGAAACCGTACCCGACATCGTGCTGAAGACAGCTGACGAGGTGATCCTAGTGGACTTGCCCCCCAAGGATCTGATCGAACGACTTCATGCCGGCAAGATCTACCTCCCCGACCACGCCCGACGCGCTTTGGACGGGTTTTTCAAACCATCGACCCTGACAGCCTTGCGGGAGCTTGCATTACGACGCGCCGCAGATCGCGTGGACGATCAGATGGTGGACTTCCTGCGTCAGAGCGCCATCGAGGGAGGACCTTGGGCAACCGGCGAGCGACTTCTCGTATGTGTCGGACCCGACCAGATGAGCGAACAAGTAGTCCGCGTCGCCAGCCGGCTGGCCTCCGGCCTTAATGCCCGATGGTTGGTGGTGTCCTTGACCCGGCCAGCGGCACCCCTCCTCGAGCCGCAAGCAGCGGAGCGACTTGAGCAAACCCTTCGTCTGGCCGAGCGCCTCGGCGCCGAGACTCGCAGGGAGAGTGCTCAAGACTTCGTCGAGGCAATTCTTAGAATTGCCCGTCGTGAGCACATCACGCAGATCGTGATCGGCCGGGAAACCTCCGGACGCTGGAAGCGTCGCTCGCTGCCCGATGCCTTGGTGAAGCGGGCAGAGGAGATCGGGGTTCATATCGTGCCGGGCAGGAGCACGTCGGCGATTCGCCCGGCACGGCGTGTTCTTTCCTTCCCACAATGGCTGAGCCTTCTCGGGTTGCCCATGATCTCGGTGGGTGCGACGACCCTGTTCGGCCTAGGCATCAATGCCTTGATGGCGCTGCAGAACCTCTCGATGCTTTATCTGGCGGCAGTATTGTTATCGGCTGTCGTATCCGGGAGGGGCTCCGCACTTTTTGCGGCGCTGCTGTCCTTCGTGGCCTACAATTTCTTCTTCATCGAACCGACCGGTCAGCTGACCGTCGCACAGCCGCAAGAGCTCGTATCATTAGGCATCTTTGTTGCCGTCGCCTTGGCTGCGGGACAGCTGGCCGCCCGCCTTCGCGACAGTGCGGACCTGGCGCGTCAGCAAGCACGTCAAACCCAGGCTCTGCTCGATTTCTCTCGCAAGCTCTCTGCGGCTCACGGCTTGGACAACGTGCTCGATGCCACGGCGAGCCACCTTCACTCCAGCTTGGCAAAGCCTACTGTCGTGCTAGTTCCAAATACTTCCGGGGAACTTGAGATGTCCGCAGCCTGGCCGGCGGACCAATTCTTGGATCCTACGGAGATGACTGCCGCACGTTGGGCCTTCGACAAGAAAGAGGCCGCGGGCTTTTCGACCGGTACGCTCCCGCAGGTCGCATATCTGTTTCGGCCCATCATATCGGCACAACGGCTCCTGGGCGTTGCCGGGCTCGCAATGGTACCCGGAAACGCAACGTTGGCGCCCGACGAAGATCGAACCTGGGCCGCGCTTCTCGATCAAGCGGCCATTGCCATGGATCGCGCCCGGCTCAGCAAGGAGAGTGCTCTGGCATCGGTGGCTCGGGAAGGCGAGAAAGTGCAAGCGGCGCTTCTATCATCCCTGTCCCATGACCTGCGCACGCCTCTGGCCTCGATCACCGGCGCTGTAACCAGTCTGCGTGAGTTGGGTGACAGGATGCCGGCAGAGAGCCGAGCCGACCTCCTTTTGTCCATCGAAGAAGAAGCAGACCGCTTGAACCGGTTCGTCGGCAACCTCTTCGAGATAACCCGTATAGAAGCAGGGATCATGAAAGCCAGGCGGGATCCCATGGAATTGCCCAAGATCATCTACAATGCGGCTGCCCGCGCCCGGCGTCTGCACCCCGATCTCCAACTGGAACTCAGCATCGAGCCCGACATGCCGCTGGCACTCGGCGATGCAGCGCTGCTGGAGCAAGTATTGTTCAACCTCCTCGACAATGCACGCAAGTACGGCGACGCACAACAGCCCGTGACGGTCTACGCGAAGGTGAGCGATGGCGCAGCGCTTATCTCCGTGACGGATCAAGGCAAAGGCATACCGGAAGGTGATCTGGAGAGGATCTTCGAGAAGTTCTATCGGCGCACCAAGGGGGATGGCCGTGCCGCTGGAACGGGATTGGGCCTGTCGATCGCACGAGGGTTTGTTTCCGCCATGGGGGGCACCATCAAGGCGACGAGCCCGGCAAACCGGAAGCGGGGTACACGCTTCTCCGTGCGAATTCCGGTTGCACAACTCGAAAAGGAAAACCGATGAGCAGCCGCATCCTGGTTGTCGATGACGAGCCGCAAATACAAAGGTTCCTCCGCCCGGCACTCACCGCTGCTGGATTCGAGGTGGAGAGTGCCGAAACCGTCGCACAGGCTACGCGCCTTGTCGCAACCCGAGCGCCGGATCTCGTCGTGCTCGACCTCGGACTGCCCGATGGCGATGGCAAGAGAGTCATTGAAACGGTACGGGCCTTTTCCTCCGTGCCGATCATTGTTCTTTCCGCCCGGGACCGGGATGCCGAGAAGATAGCGGCACTCGACCTTGGGGCCGATGACTACGTCGAGAAACCATTCAGTATCGGCGAGCTGCTAGCCCGGATCAGGGTCGCTATTCGCCATGCCGCTCCCACACAGCCGAAAGTACCGGAACAGCGATTTGGCGAAATTGAACTCGACCTAGTCAGACGACAAGTGCTCGTAGCCGGACAGCCCGTCCATCTCACGCCTAAGGAGTACGAGCTGCTCACGCTGTTGGCCCTTAATGCGGGTCGGGTAGTAACCCACCAGCACGCGCTGACCCAGGTCTGGGGCTTGGGACATAGGGATGACACCCAGTACCTTCGAGTGGTGGTGGGACAATTGCGGGCGAAGCTCGAAGCAGATCCAAAGCTCCCCCGGCACATCGTCACCGAGGCCGGAATAGGTTATCGCCTGCTCGAGTGAATCGAGCGCATTGTGAGATGACCTGACCATTTTCAAAGGTTATCATCTTATCCGTAAAAGAGAAGTCTTGTCTCGTTAAATATTATCAATGATCTTCTGTCTTTCTGAAAAGCTTATCTGTCCTAGAAGTTCCTGACTCACCAGCTGGTTGCTGAGTTGTGTAGGAGAAGAATTTACAAAATCTTTATTTGCAACCCACATCGGGATGATAGATATTCATTTCAGTTGATAATGCGGTGGGCCGCTAAGTTCGATACTGGTGCAACTGTTGAGGATTTCACATACGGCTCCATCTGATTAGCACCTGGTAGCTGGAGCTGCATGAGTGTGCCTCATCGGGCACTTGGCAACCCCGAGAATTGGAACAGCGACACATGCGGGCCGGGGTCTCTAGCCAACTCGACCACTTAACGGAAGCTTCGCACAGGCGAAGGCGCGTCCAAAAAAACTGACGTGCGCTGTAAATCCCGCATCACCGCTCATGGCGGTTGTCTCCGCTCCAACCGAAACACCTTCCCACGTCCATCGACTACAAGACAGGAGACTGGAATGAAAAACCCGCAGGACGGGGGCAGCTCGAAAGACGTAGAGCCGACGAGTCAAATGCAGCGAAACGCAACCGATCGGCAGGGCAGGTCAAGTTCTCGGGTAGGGAAATCTATCAGGAGCGAATCTTGGACGATTGGTCATCTGGCCTGGGCGTTGGCAATAGCCGGCGTTCTGTTGACCTTTTCGTCCGCGTTGAGGAACCATGATCCTACGTCCATGCCGAAACCTGACGTAGACGCGACATCGGAACAATCACGATGAGGCCGCCTTGATCTGGCGCCTAAGATAATGCTTCAGAAAAGTGCCGGCGGTTATTTGTGACCACAACATAATCCTCCTCAATCCCAGAGGGGACGATGTTGTGGTCCTGCCAGCCGCTCTTGCCTATGTGCGTGATAGCGACGGCCATGATGCCGCGGGCCTTCGCCGCAGCGAAAATTTTGGGCTAAGGCTCTCGTCGATCAGGAGCCGGTAACTTGTTCAATGAACCATAAAGCTGTTTGCCACTGGCCGGAAATCGGGCCTCCGGGGGAATTCTTGAACCATAAGCCATCCCGTTCTTGAACCATAGAGACCGGAAAGAGCACCGGATTGTACGATAAAGATGTATGGCCACAATTTCAGTCCGGTACATTCTTGGCTACATCGAAGGAGCTGGCATGCTTTCCGCAGGCCCAACATCGGCCTTGGCAGCCATACGGGCCGCATTCTGCCGGTCGAAACGCTCTTGCTCTATCTGAACAGCCCGGTCCCAGCCAGATCCGCTCTGCATATCAAGCAGCGGAGACGCAGGATCTGTCTCGAAAACCCCCCAGTGCTCGTTGCGATACCTTTTACCCGACCCGACCGCCATTCTCATTCTCCGTTCAGAATTCCTAGGGAAACATCGTCGCGTACTTTTGGCATACCCGTCCATTGAGGGGCACCCTCCAACAGCAGCGCACGACCCAGCGTGGTGGATTTCGCCCCGTGGAAGGTGATGCGGTTGGTGCTGTCGAAGATGCCACGGTCGAAACGATCACCTTCGCCCCAATTGCCCATCTCTCACTCCAAACCCAGTTCAAACTTCGCGCCAGCATAGCCGGGAGCAGAGGCGTGTGCGGCAAATGCCCTTTTCTGCGCATCGATCATGCCCAACTCAGCGCGTTGCCACTGCCTTGCGCCTTCTATGGCTCGACGAAGGCGGTAGTCACCGGGGTTTTCTGCCACGAACAACGCAAGGACGCGCTCCGCACATGAGGCGGCCCAAAGTGCTAGCTCGTGATGTTCGTTCATGTCCAATCTGCCAGCACCTACCGACGCCGAGCTTATATCAGCTTCTCTTCCCGCGGCGTGGCCGGTTCCGCAGTCGAAACTATGTCGGAGAGTACTCGGCCAGGAATTTGTCGAGCTCGGCTGAGGTAGAGGTGCCCTCCATTGGACCTAACTTGCTGACGGCCAGAGCGCCAGCAGCGTTGGCACGTCGTAGGTTGTCGAGAACAGGCACCCTGTTCAGCCATCCGGCTATGAACGTGGCACCAAAGGCGTCGCCGGCTCCTGTTGGATCAACTGTTTGCACGGTGTAGGCAGGTACTAAAATGTCTTGTGTGTCATCCAAGTACCGCGTTCCGTTCGCACCTTGCTTGAGCACGACAGCTTTCACGCCGCGACCGAGGATGTCGCGCGCCGCGGCGTCGTCCCTAAGGCGGGACGAGAAGAGCTGCATTTCCCCGGCGCTCGGCAGAAAGATGTCCGTATCTTCAAGTATTTCATTCAGTACTGCTTCCAAGCCCCGGCCAGATAGCATCTCCTTCCGGATATTCGGGTCGAACGAGACCGTGCCGCCGCGAGACTTTACGTCTCGAAGGGCAGACATGACTACCTCCACAGTGCGGGGAGAAACCAGTGAGGATCCCATGACATGGAGGTGGCCTGCAGCGTTGACGACGGCCCTGGCTTCCGAAGTCATTTCGATCTGCCCACTTGCACTATGCTTTATGTTGAAGACGAAATCCCGTTCGCCGTTCCCTCGGTAACGGACGAAGGCGCTACCGGTAACGGCGTCTTCGTGCACGCGCACCGCCGAGACATCTACACCATCCTGCGCTAGTCGATGGATGTTGAGCCGACCGAAATCATCGTTGCCGACGCAGCCCACGATTGCGCACTTCTGCCCCTGCTTCGCCAGCTGGTCGATGAAGATAGCCGGAGCCCCTGAGGGGTATGGACCGTAAAGCTCGATCGGCTCGCGAAAGCCATCGCCGGGTCGGACAGCCACGATCTCGACGATGATCTCCCCGAGGGCGACTACTTTGGTCAAGGCACGGACTCACCAATGACAGGTCTCATGTTCAACATAGATCCTTAGCTGCCTTGATCGATAGGAGGCGCGGAAATTCCGGCAGTGCAATTCTTGTGCTTCGAAGCGTCGTTCGCAAGCCCATCTGCGTGCATTGTTCCACGACGACATTCCCCAATCGTACCACTCGCGAAGCAAGGCGCGGCTGTGGATGCAGGACGCGATTAGCCGTCGCCGCCTTCTTTTTTGCGGCAGAGGCGAAACTAATCGAACACGTTCTTGCCGAAACGCGGCCCTGGCGCATGGCCGTTTAAGATCAGCGGCGTGCCAGGAACAGATTGAAATCAGGCCCTCCAATGTACTTTTCCAATGCCATCCACAACGGAATGAGTTGTTCCATTGCACGACAAGCTTCTAGGTCGCCGAGGTCGATCACATCTTCCCAGCCCAAGGATCGAAGCAGATGGGTGACCTGTGCCTTGGCGTCCGTGTCGTTGCCCGCGATGAACACGGAATGGGGCAGACCAAGCGCCGCGGGATCGACCATCAGGTGAGCGCTGACGCTGTTGAGGGTTTTGACGACGTAGGCGCCGGGTAACGCGGCCTGAATTGCATGCCCGAGCGGCAATACGATCGGCTGATCGACTGCATGGTCGTAGTTGCCGATGTCGACGATTATCTTCCCGTCGGTTTGGCAGTTGCGCAGGATTTCGACGGCCTGTTCGCCCGGCAGCGCGTTGACGATCCAGTCCCCTTGGCTCGCTGCCTCGCTATAGCCGACGACCGGGGCAGGAAGGTCGCGCTTTGTAACGGGCTGGCGGGAACCAAATCTCACGTCATGGCCAAGCTCTACCAGCTTGGACCCGATGGCCCGGCCGACCTGGCCTGTACCCATAACGGCAAATTTCATGCTGTTTCCCTCCGGGCGGGCGAGGTTGCCCGACCATAGATATCGAGTACACGTTCGACCGCCTTGAGGAGCAAAGCCGTTGCCTTGGGTTCGACTTCCCCGGAAACGACTCCGGGCCAGAGAAGCGGTAGATGTTGCGAGATCAGGGTCTCCGGGACGGGACGATCGGCGAAACGGTCAAGCAGCTCGCCCACGAGCTGCCGAGCCCCCGGAGTTGCCCAGTAGTAGCGAATTCGGTCCGAGTAACTGTAGTGTCGCTGCAGCCGTTGCGCCGAGGCGCCACCTGCATAGTAAGGTTGCCAGTGATCGGGTTCTTCGAGCATGAGCGCTTCCATGCCGTTCTTCAGCCCGCCCTTGCCGAACATCTCATACGAAACAAGGTCCAGTCCGTAAAGCGCCTCCCTGAGTGCGAAGGTGAGCCAAGGGCCGACCTTTAGAATGGCGAAACCGTCGAGAACCAGCTGCGCCAGCGCTTCGGCGCTCTGGTAGTCCGTCGAATGCGCTTCGTACACGAGGCCGAACTTCCGACGTACCGACGGCAGCCCCTGCGCTGCCCCCGACCGGTAGAGCACCACGTTCTCGTTTCCGAACTCAACGCCCGGCTGTACCACCAACCCGACTACCCGTTCGAATGCTTGGCCTACACCTGCCCCTTCGAACGCCCTCCTGTGCAACTCGATCGTGCCCGCGGCTTCCTCCGGAGGTGTGGGCGTGAGTTCGCCGACGTGTTCGGTCGCGCCTCCAGGTACGGGCACTTCCGTGCCGATGACATATGAGAGGACGCGACCGACCGCGTGCTGTTCCGCTGTCGCCGCGAGTGCCGCCGCGCGCCCAGCGATGATGTCGTCGGGCAAGGGAGTAGCGTCGTCGGCGCAACTCATGCTGGCGTCGAGATGAATCTTGGTGAATCCAGCAGCGGCGAAGGCAGCCATCATGACATGCGCTTTCTCCATTGCCGTCTCCGCCGGCAGATGCCGCCACGGGTTAGGTCCGAGATGGTCGCCTCCGAGTATTAGCCTTTCCTCCGGGAACCCGGCCCGCCCGGCGATGTTGAGCACGAAGGCACGGAATTCCATCGGGGTCATTCCGGTGTATCCGCCATCCTGGTTCACCTGGTTGCAGGTGGCCTCGATCAAAACCGGCTCTCCCGATCTTGCCCCCCGGCGCAACGCAGCTTCGATGACCAAGGGATGGGCCGAACACACCGACGCGATGCCACGTGCCTCTCCACTGCCGTTGGCCTCCACCAGTCTCCTGAAAAAATCGCCCTGCATCGAGCCCCTCCTTTTCATGTCTTAAGATCAATAATGATCAGAAAGGTGATTGACAAGCACTGTACCTGATCACCAATATAGTAGCAAGTTGATCAGGACGCCCATGAAACCCGACCGCTTCTCCGCGATCCGCCAGTTGCTTTTTGCGCGTGGTCACATGTCGATCTCCGAGATCGCGGAAGCCGTTCAAGCTTCCGAGCCGACGGTGAGGCGTGATCTGACCCTGTTGGAGGGCGAGGGAGTCATAGTCCGCACGCATGGTGGTGCGCGGATCGCCGAACAGATGGGCGGGGAGGTCGCGTTCGAAACTCGGGAGTCGCTGCGGCTGCCTGAAAAGCGGGCGATCAGCGAGGCGGCCTATGCGCTGCTTTCGCCGGGAACGTCGGTATTCCTGGATGCCGGGACCACTGTACTGCAGTTGGCCCGGCTGATCCGGATCCGACCGATGCAGCTCAACGTCTTCACCAATTGCCTGCCACTGGCGCAAGTCCTGCTCCACGTGCCCGAAGTCAAGGTCACTCTCATCGGTGGCAACGTGCGTGCCGAAAACGCCTCTGTCGTCGGGGCCCTGGCGGAAGAGACGTTGGAGAGGCTTCGCTTCGACCACGCCTTCCTCGGGATGGGTGCAATGGGCGACGACGGGGCGATCTACACGGTAGATCCACAAGAGGCGCGCCTCAACGCCCTTACGGTCGAGCGTGCCGCCGGCGCTACCGTGCTCTCCGATTCATCCAAGTTCGGAAGCTACCTTACGCATCGGGTGCGTGTGGCCGGCGCGGGTCTCCGTGTCATAACCGATGCCGGGCTCGCCCGCCGCTTCCACGATCTCCTGACCGGACGTGGTGTGGATCTCCACATCGTGGAGCCGCTGGCATGAGCACCATCTTGGGCATAGATGCAGGCGGCACCAAGACCGTTGCGGCGACAGTGGACGTCACCGGAGCAGTGCTCGACCTGGCTACTGCTCCGGGCCTTGATCCTACGAGAGCGATCGATGCCGCAGCCGAGCTCGGCGCCTTCTTGCGTGGCCTCGTGCGCGACGATGCGATCGCACCCGCTGCCGCTACCGTCGGACTGCCTTTCCACGGCGAGGTCGCGGCGATCACCGCCATGCAGCACGAGGTAGTCCGCGAGCGCCTCGGGCTCAACGCCAGGGCCTGCAACGATGTCGAGGTCGCCCATGTCGGAGCCTTCGGCGGGGGGCATGGCGTGCTCCTGTTGGCAGGCACAGGATCGATGGCTTGGGCCACCGGCCCCGGTGGAACGGCGAGAGCTGGTGGCTTCGGCGATCTGATCGGTGACGAGGGGTCCGCATTCTGGATCGGGCAAAGAGCCCTCGCGCTCGTGTCGCGCGAAGCCGACGGCCGCCGCTCGGCGTCGCCTTTCGGGCAGGACATCCTCCAAGCCCTGGGAATAGGGAGCGATGGTCTCATCGACTGGATCTACGCCCAGGCGAACACCCGGTCCGGCATCGCATCCGTCGGACGCCATGTTTCGGCGTCGGCTGCCGGGGGCAACATGGATGCGACCTCCATACTGAAAAGAGCCGCCGCCGAACTTGCGGAGATCGCCCGCGCCGCGGCCGAAGCGTGCGGGCTTCGGGACAGCTGCCCCATATCCACGGCCGGGGGCGTTTTCCGCGACCCTGTAGTACGCACGGAGGTCGCGCGGCTGACCGGCAGGGAGCCCTCTGCCGGACTCCTCCCGCCAGTCGGCGGAGCACTGCTGGATGCCGCACATCGGGCAGGATGGTCGGTCGACCGGTCCTGGATGACAAGGCTCGGTGCCGAGCTCATGGAAAGGGGTGCCGCATGAGCGCCTCGAGAACAAATCTTATCAAGGAAGCCAATATGACATCGGTTACCGAGCAGGTCATCCGAGACCAGTTCCCCTATCTACGCCAAGCGCTCGACATACCTCTGCCGCATGTCGATGGTGGCACGCTGGTCTTCGTGGGTTGTGGCACGTCCTATTACCTCGCGCGTACGTTGACAGCGGTTGCGAACGGCCTCGGGCGCGCTGCGGTAGCGGTTCCTGGCGCCGAGTGGACGAGCTATCCACAACACCACCTCGCGGATCAGACGGGCGCCATCGTGATCGGCCTTTCTCGTTCTGGCACCACAACCGAAACCGTCGCGGCCGTCAGCGCCTCGCGGGAGCGCGGCCTCACGACCATCGCCATCTCCTGTGAGCCCGCCTCGACCATCCTCGAGGCAGCGGACACCGGCATATACCTTCCCACGGACCCGCGCGAAGGCATCGTGATGAGCGTTTCGGCCAGTCTGATGTTGTTGGCAGGCCTCCGCCTTGTCGGGGCGACGGTAGAAAATGCGGACATCGAGGCTGCGGAAGCGTTCCTCCAAGCGCTGGATACCGGCGCCAAAATTATCGACGGCCGGTCCCACTACGTCTTCCTGGGTGCGGGTGCCCTACACGGCATTGCCTGCGAGGGTGCCCTCAAGCTCATGGAGATGAGCATCAATCCGGCGCAGGCGTTCCACCCCATGGAGTACCGGCACGGTCCGGTGTCGCTGATCGATACCGGATCGCTGGTGGTCCAGCTCTACAGCGCCGGCACCGCGAAGGACGAGGCCACGTTGACAGCCGAACTCCAAGCCAAAGGGGCACGCGTGGTCGGCCTCGGCGGCCCGGGGGACCTCGCGATCGGTGAGGTGTCCGACAAGCCGGCTGCCGCTCTCCGGGCGCTGCCGGCCCTCCAGCTCCTGGGTGAAAAGGTCGCCCTTGCCCGCAACATCGATACGGAAACACCGCGCCACCTGACCAAGGTCGTGGTGCTGAACTGAAAGCAGATAAACCATGGCCAAGATCACTCTCGTGGGCGCTGGCTCTACCGTCTTCGCCCAGAACATCCTGGGTGACGTCCTTTCCAATCCCGAACTCGCCGACAGCGAGCTTGCTCTGTTCGATATCGACGAAGAGCGCCTCTCGACATCGGAGATCATGTCTCGTCGCATCGGGTCCACCCTGGGTCTCGACAAGCTTCGCATAACCGCGACCACTGATCGGCGCGCCGCGCTCAAGGACGCGAACTTCGTTATCTTGATGATGCAGATCGGCGGCTACAAACCCGCGACAGTGATCGACTTCGAGATCCCCAAGAAGTTCGGCATCCGTCAGACAATCGCCGACACGCTTGGTATCGGCGGCATTTTCCGCGCCCTGCGCACGATCCCGGTCGTGCTCGACATCGCCCGGGACATGTCCGAGCTTTGCCCCGATGCGCTGATGATGAACTACGTCAACCCGATGGCGATGATCTCGGCAGCGGTCCAGGAGGCTTATCCGAAGCTCGCCTATGTCGGTCTTTGCCATTCAGTGCAGGAAACTGCGGGGCATCTGGCTCGCACGCTTGGCGAGGACATAGGGTCGATCGACTATCGCTCTGCCGGAATCAACCACGTGGCTTTCTTCTCCAAGTTCGAGAAGCGCCTGCCCGACGGCAGCCGGGAGGACCTTTATCCACGCCTCAGAGCCATCGCGGAAGCCGGCCAGGCGCCGGACGGTGACAAGGTCCGCTTCGAAGTGCTCAAGCAATTGGGTTACTTCGTCACCGAAAGCTCCGAGCACTTCTCCGAATACACCCCTTGGTTCATCAAGCGGGGGCGGGAGGATCTGATCGACCGTTTCCAGGTGCCGCTCGACGAGTATATCCGGCGCTGCGAAGTCCAGATCGCCGAATGGGGCGTGCTCAAGCATGACCTCGAGGACGAGAAGCGGCCACTCGACGTCGAGAAGAGCAATGAATACGCCGCGGCGATCATCCACGGCATGGTGACCGGCACCAACCACCTGATCTACGGCAATGTCCGAAACGATGGCTTGATCAGCAACCTGCCGTTCAATGCAGCGGTGGAAGTGCCCTGTCACGTGGATCGAAACGGCATCCAGCCGATCCGTGTCGGCAAGGTTCCGGTTCAACTGGCGGCAGTCATGCGCTGGCAGATCAATGTGCAGGAGCTGACCGTGGAAGCGGCGCTCACGGGCAAGCGCGAACACATCTATCACGCTGCGTTGCTTGACCCCCACACGGCCGCTGAGCTGGCGCCGGATCAAATCCGTGCTCTGTGCGACGAGCTGATCGCCGCGCACGGCACCTACCTGCCGCAGTACCGTTGAGGATCAGATGGCCCAGGTCTCCGTCTCCCGGCTCAAGAAGTCCTATCACAAGACCGATGTCATCCATGGCATCGACTTCACGGTGGTGGACGGCGAGTTCGTGGCACTGGTCGGGCCTTCGGGGTGCGGGAAATCTACTCTGCTCCGCATGATCGCGGGCTTGGAAGAGGTCACTGGCGGCACCATCTCGATCGGCGGCAAAGTCGTCAACGATGTCTCGCCCAAGCAGCGCGACATCGCGATGGTATTCCAGAACTACGCGCTCTACCCGCACATGACGGTGGCGCGTAACATGGGCTTCTCGCTCTACTTGCGCGGCGGCAGCAAGGAACAGATCGCCGAACGGGTGACCGGGGCGGCTACGATGCTGGGCCTTTCGGAATACCTGGAGCGTTTCCCGGGCCAGCTCTCCGGCGGCCAAAGACAGCGCGTCGCGATGGGAAGGGCCATCGTCCGGCAGCCTTCGGTATTTCTCTTCGACGAGCCGCTCAGCAATCTGGACGCTGCGCTGCGGGTCCAGATGAGAGCCGATATCCGTTCCCTTCACGATCGGCTGGGCTCGACTTCGATCTTCGTGACTCACGACCAGGTCGAGGCCATGACCATGTCGGATAGGATTATGGTGTTGCGCCACGGAAAACTGGAACAAGCGGGATCCCCACTCGACCTCTACGACCGCCCCGGCAATGTTTTCGTGGCCGGTTTCATCGGCTCTCCGGCGATGAATCTCCTGCCTGCAACCGCTGCCGACGGGATGGTCTTGTTGGCCGAAGGGGTCTCGGTCCCGCTCGAGACCTCCGCGGAAGGCGCCGTGACCTGGGGCATAAGGCCGGAGCACCTCGACTGGGTGCCCGAAACGGGGGAGGGCGTCCTGACGGGAACGGTCAAGGGCCTCGAACGAACCGGCGTAGCTGACCTGGTGATCGCCGAGTGTGCCGGAAGACGCGTTACTGCGCTGTTCAGCGACCGGTACCCTCTCGCGCGTGGTGCGCCCGTGCACCTGCGGCCCCGTCCGGGGTTGTCCCATCTCTTCCACGGACGAACCGGTGAGCGGCTGCCATGAGTCTTTCCATAGATGAATTCAGGCCAAAACCTGCTGTGGTCCGACCGGAAACATTGGTGTCAGGGCCTTCGATGCCTTTCATCGACGCGCACAACCACCTCGGCGCCTTCGGAGGAGACTGGGATCAACGGGCCCCCGAGGATCTGTTCGCTCATCTGGATGCGCATAGTTGCGTCCACTACGTGGATCTTGATGGCGGCTGGGGCGAGGACATCCTCGACGACCGGCTCCGTCGCTTCAAGACCCTCCGCCCGGACATGTATCGCGTGTTCGGCGGGGTCGACTGGTCCCGCTGGGCCGAGGAAGGCAACAGCTTCGGAGAGAAGTCGGCGGCCCGGCTGCGGGCCCAAGCTGCCCGGGGCGCCGAAGGGTTGAAGATCTGGAAGCCGTTCGGGCTTACCGTTCGTGACCACACCGGGGCCCTGGCCCGCGTCGATGATCCGAGGCTGGACCCGATTTGGCGGACTGCGGGAGAACTTGGCCTGCCGACCCTGATCCACGTCGCTGATCCTGTGGCCTTCTTCGATCCGCTCGATGGCAACAACGAACGATGGGACGAGCTCGGGAAGCACCCCGAATGGTCCTTTCCATCTCCGCCCTATCCGCCGTTCATCGATATCCTCGAGGCGTTCGCGAACCTGGTGCGCCGACATCCGGGCACGACCTTCATCGGTGCTCACGTTGCCTGCTATGCCGAGAACCTCGGCTGGGTCACTCGGCTGATGGACGAATGCCCTAACCTGCTCGTCGATTTCTCCGCCCGCGTGGCCGAATTGGGCCGTGTGCCCTATAGCGCGCGGGACTTCATGCTTCGTTTCTCGAAGCGGATCCTGTTCGGTACCGATGCAGGGCCGAGTGTCGAAACTTGGGCGACCTACGCCCGCTTTCTCGAGACGCGGGATGAGTATTTCCCCTATTCCAGCGACCCCGTCGGGGGGCAGGGCCGCTGGATGATCTACGGCCTGCATCTGCCGCAGGACGTCCTCCAGGCGATCTACCACGACAACGCGGCCCGGCTGTTCGGGCTGGATACCGCGGACGTGGACCGTCTTCCATAGGCACCAACTTCATCAAGAGGGAACGCGATGAACCATTTAAGCACGACCGGCCTTGCACTCGCCTTGGCATTTAGCGCTGTCGTACCTGCCTTTGCCCAGAGTACCGACATTACCTTCTCCCTATGGGGCAGTCCCCAAGAAGGGGAAGTCTGGCAGAAGATTGCCGAAGCGTTCGAAGCCGAACATCCGGACATCAACGTCAAGATCGAAGTTGCCGACTGGGACGGCTACTGGGAGAAGCTCCGCGTGCAGGTCTCCGGCGGAACCCCGCCTGACGTCTTCGCAATGGACGCGCCGCTCTATCCCGATTGGCAATCCCGCGGTGTGCTTCTCAATCTGCAGCCATACATCGATGCCGAGCCCGAGATACTCGAGGGCATCTATCCCGCCACGTTGGAAGCCTACAAGACCGGGGAGGGCATGTTCGGCCTACCGCGCGACTTCCAGACTATCGTGCTGTTCTTCAACAAGGACATGTTCGATGCGGCCGGTGTCGCCTATCCGACAGCGGACTGGACGTGGGAGGATTTCCGGAAGGCGGCGAAGGCTCTGACCCTCGACAAGGACGGTGACGGCAATACCGACCAGTGGGGCGCATGGGCGGAGGTATACGACATGGAACCGCTCTGGGGCCCCGTCGTCTGGTCGCATGGCGGCCAGGTCGTGGATGCGCAGGCCGGAGAAACGTTGGTCGACAGCCCCGAAGCACTGGCCGGTTTCGAGTTCATCCGTTCCGTCTGGCTTGACGACAAGTCCATGCCCACTGCAGAGCAGTTGAGCCAGTATGGCTGGGATGGCCTCCTGTCCAAGGTCGCCGCCATGGGTTTTTCCGGCCACTGGTCGGTGCCTGAATATTCGGAGGCTGGCCTCAACCTCGGCGTAGTCCCGATGCCCGCCGGACCCGCCGGCCGCAAGACCATGGTAAACTCCGCCGGCTTCGTGATCTCGGCGGCCACGCGGAATCCCGATGCGGCTTGGGAATTCGTGCAATACGCGACATCTGAAGCAGGGCAGACCGAACTGGCCAAGATCGGCCTTGCCATCCCGATCCGCGAAAGCGTCACCAGTTCGGATGCCTACCTGAAGCAGCCGGCGCAGATAGACCATCAGGTGTTCGTCGACGCACTCGACTACGCTACCGTCAAGCCCTCGTTCAAGGGATACGAGGAGTGGTCGGGTGCGGTAGGCGACGCGCTGAGCCTGGCCTGGAGCGAAGGAGTTCCGCTCGAGGATGCGCTGGCGGAGGCGGTCGACTTCGGCAACGACGCTCTCGCGTCCAACCGGTAGGCGATCATGGCTACCCTACGCCCCAAGGGACTCGAGCGGTTCTGGTTGGCAGTCTTCCTGCTGCCCACGCTGCTCGGGTTGGCGCTCGGGGCCTTCGGCTCGATCTTCGCCAGCATCGGGCTGAGTTTCATGGATTGGGACCTGCTGACCCCGCCGGTGGCCGCGGGGTTCAGCAACTATCTGGAGCTCGGCGAAGACCGCCTGTTCAACCAGGCGTTCTGGAACACGCTGGCCTTTGCCGGGCTCTACGTCCCCTTGACCGTTGTCATCTCGCTGTTCGTGGCGCTCGGACTCAACCGGCGCTTGCCTGCCACCACGTTTTTCCGTGTCGCGTTCTTCTTGCCGACGGTCTCCAGCCCTACGGCAGTGGGCCTGCTCTGGACCTGGATATACGCGCAGGACAACGGCATCCTGAACGAGATCATCACCTCGTTCGGCGGCGATCCGGTGCGCTGGCTGAGCCGCGACGTGGCGCTATATTCCGTTGTGGTCGCCAACGTGTGGGGTGCCATCGGCGGCGGCATGATCATCTTCCTTGCCGGGCTCCAGGCCATTCCAAGAGACTTCTACGAGGTGGCGGATATGGACGGAGCCAAGGGGTGGCAACGGCTCTGGTTCATCACGCTGCCGGCGCTCGCGCCGTCACTGTTCTTCCAGTCGGTCCTGACCACCATCAACGCCTTCCAGGCCTTCGACTACATCTACATCCTCACCCGGACCGGCAACGGCAATTCGAACCTACCAACCATGGTGTTCTCGATCTACCGGAGCGGCTTCCGTTTCTTTCGCATGGGAGACGCCGCGGCGCAGGCAGTGGTGCTCACCGCCATTATCCTCGTGCTTACCTTGGTCTATTTCCGCCTGCAGAAAAAGTGGGGAGCGCCGGCATGAACGCAGTCGCCGAGAAGCGCCATTTCCGGGGCGACGTGCTGGCCTTCGCGGCTCTCGCGATCGGCGCGCTCTGCATGGTAGGGCCCTTCGTCTGGATGATCTCCACGAGCCTCAAGCCAGTCGCCGAGCAGTACGACATGCAGCTGGTTCCGCACACGTTGACCTTCGAAAACTATCCGCGGCTCGTGGAAATCATGCCGATTCACCTGCAGCTTCTCAATAGCTTCATCATCGCCGCCATATCCACCTTCGGGCAGTTGCTGACTTGCTCCATGGCCGGCTTCATTTTCGCGGTCGTGAAGTTCCCGTTCCGCAACTTCATCTTCGTGATCTTGCTGATCACGCTGATGGTACCCGCGCAGATTACCGTCATTCCGCAATTCATCGTCTTCAGGTTCCTCGGCCTCTACGGAACTCAGGCACCCCTCTATATCCCGGCCTTCCTCGGCGGTGCCTTCGGCACCTTCCTGATGCGGCAGTATTTCATGACGCTTCCGATCGAGTTGGCCGAAGCCGCGCGCATCGACGGGGCTTCGCTGGCGCGGATCTTTTTCACGATCTATCTCCCCCTTGCCAAGCCGGCCCTGGCAGCCTTCGCGATTTTCGCCTTCATGTTCTCCTGGAACGATCTATTCAACGCGTTGATCTACTTGCCGTCCGACATGGAGCGGACAACGGTGACGGTTGGACTGGCGCTGTTCCAAACCCAGTACGCCGGGCAGTGGCCGCTGGTGATGGCCGGCTCGCTCCTTGCCGTTGCACCGATCATCATCATCTTCTTTCTCGCCCAGAAGTACTTCGTCGCCGGTATTTCGATGTCCGGGCTAAAATGAGGAGGGCTGGATGCCCAAGGTCAAGTGGACCGCCGTTCCTTTGCCGCTCGTGTGGGCAGGTCTTACGGGTGGAGCTGTCGCCACGGGGTTCGGCCCCTTGCCTATCCCAGTCTGGAACCAGGCCTACCAGGAAAATTATCAACCCGACACGATCGCGGAGATCCTCGAAGGCGCCCGAGATGCCTATGTGTTGATCGACCCCTTCCAGCCGGAGCATGGCGACACGATGGTCCGTGTGATCGAACAACTCCACTCCAAGGGCAATGAGGTCGGCGCGTATATCAGCGTCGGGACTGGCGAGGACTGGCGTGACGATTTCGACCAGCTCAAGCCGCACCTCGTCGACCGGCAGTGGGACGATTGGGGTGGTGAATTCTTCGTCGACCAGCCGAATGGGGATGTGGTGTCCTTGATGAAGGCGCGCATCGATGGAATTGCCGCCTTCGGCTTCGACTGGGTCGAGTTCGACAATATGGACTGGATCTATGACGACCAGTATCGCGCGAAATATGGTTTCGCCGCCACGATTGAGGACGGCGTCGCCTACTATCGGACCTTGTGCGACCACGTACATAGCTTGGGCATGAAATGTATGGCCAAGAGCACGGTGGAAAATGCCTATATGTTCGACGGGGTCACCTATGAATCGTATGCCGATGCACTTGACTGGTGGGACCAGGCCGGTGCGGAGAGTTTCCTGGCCGCCGGAAAGCCGGTAATCATCGTCCATTATGACGATCCCGATTGCGAAGCCACCTACGCTTGGTACCGGGAGCTCTACGGTCCCAAGTTGAGCTTCATCTGCGAGTCACGCGCGTTGAAGAAGTACCTGCATTTCGGTGCGGTATAATAAGCAGGCGGAGCAATGTTGCGGACATGTCCAGCTCATGGTGACCTAAAGCGACGTCTTCCGCACGGACAGGTATCATGACGTTAAACTGCTAGCGGACCCAGCCTGCGGAGGAGCTCTGACCTTTAGCTGCCAATCCGCAGTTCAATATACAGCGGCCCGTTCGGACCTCGTTTCTGGTCAGCGGTATGCTGCGCAGACCTAGCCAGGACTTTGCCGGCAGGCCGATTGGGCATGACGCCGCCCGCGGTGCCGCTGAGGCTCGAGCCTCGGAAGGCCCGACGAAATGGAGCTCCGCGACAGTTGCTCCTGACCACAAACCTGGTGGTCTACTTTGGTGCACTTGGGTCGGTCGCATGGAAGCGGCAATAGTTCCTCGAAAGCCGAAACAGACTCGGCCGGAACGCACGAATCCCCCACCATATTGCTTCAGCCGCAGGGAGCGGGACTTTATGGCACTTGGTTCGAGCAACCTTGCGGACGAACGTCTTAGACTACTGCGGCGGCGATTGCGGTTCACCTTCGATGCAGGAGCATCTAGCCTTTTACGGGCATCCGATACCGACAATCTAGCCAGGCATGAACGTCCATGAAATTCAAACTCGCTTTTGCATACCGAGTCCGCTACCGGCACTACCGCCATAGATATGTCGAGGTGGCAATGGTGCAATCAAGCACCATGGTGGACATCCTCGAAGTGGCGACGCCGGACCGTCCGGCGTTTCAGGTTGGTTATGTTCTGGATCGACGGAACGGAATCGGCGCCTGGCAGCCTTTCAGCTCGATCGACGGTCGTCCGTGTCGGGTATGGCGGCTGGATGGGCAATGTTTTGCAGAGTACTGTCCGGCTGGGGTTTTCGAAGATTGGACCTTGCGGCACAAAGACAACCCCTTCAATACCTATCACACGGGAGAGTCCGCGCAGCTGTTCCCTACATACGGCACCGTCACTTCCTTCGAGGAGTTATCAAAGGAAAAGAAGGTGATGGAATGGTACGATGACGGCGGCATCGCGAAGGCTGCCCGCATAGCTCGCAGGGCCGCGGCGATGCGCGTGATCGACGGAACGGTCTGCGTCCAAGTCAGCGAACCTGTAGTGGCGGTCGAGATCGGACCACTCGCGGTGACCGTCCAGCTTTCGGAGCTCTCGAGAGGGCACTATCGTGCATTGTGGGGAATGCGAGAACATACCCCATACACCCGGCGCTACCGGATAGAGGATTTCCTGGAGGCCGGACGATACGCCAGACGGTCAGCGCGAGAGAAGGGGCTAGAACTTCATTCGGATCTCACCGTGCATCATGCGGAACCCCGTCTCCCATTTTGCCAAGAAGGCGAGCATCTCTACCAGACAGCGCAGGAGGTCGCGTGGAAAGTGGGGCACAGCAGCTTCCCGTTGCGCGCCGGTGAGGTGGCAAGCGGCTTCCTGAGGATCTTGGCTGAAACACCGGAAGATCATGCAACGGAGGCGCTGGCCGACGCTGCAGAGGCTATGCTCGATGAACTGAACCGAATTCCGAAGGACGATCTGCTGTTCAGGGATTTCATTGAGTTGTTCGAGACAAGGAGGGCGCTAGAGGAAGATCTTCGTTCGTGGCGTGGACGTGTCTGTCATGCCGGTGACTTCGCGGCGTACGCGCTGCCGCTGCCTGCCTCCAAGCCAAGTATTGCCCAGGTACTTTCGGGAGCCACGCTCCACGAGACTGCAATGACTCTGAACATCCCGCTCGAAGTGCTCGAGCAGGAACACCATCTCGGCAACCTGCTCGTCCGGTTCTTCGACCAGGTTCTGCTAATTGCCGTTGTAACCCCTGCGATTACTCTAAAGTGCTTCTTCGGCAAGTACGGTCGCATCGTGGACGTCGACGAAGAGGCATTTAACCGGTTCATGTCCGAAAATCTCGCGCGGCATACAATGACCAATAACGACGATGCATTTGCCATCGCCGGCCTCAGCTTCGACTAAGTAGACGCACCAAGATGTGCCTGTCAGGGTAGTCTCATCGAGGCACGACCAGGTGGAAGTGCGGCCCTTGTTCTATCCGGCGCTTGCGTAAGGCGGCGTCGGCAAGGAGTTACCCTGGAAGGTGTACTGGACGCCTGCACCCTCCTGCTGGCGATCGGGCGGACGCTGTCGCTCTCAAACGTGCTGTGCACTAGCGGCGGCACGACGGCAGCCATGCTCAATCACTGCAAGGCAGTGCGGGACGAGATGGCGGCTGAAGCAGGCGCCCCTTGCGGCGACATGGTGTTCCTGCAGCAAGTCGCGGACCAGATGCTGCCCGAGCTATGGTCGGCGGCGCAGTCCCACGCTCGCCATTCCCTTGAGCGGGAGCATACATGAGCTGATGGCTGTCAAGGAGGGACCCGAGGAAGAAAACGAGGCCCTGCAAGAGGCGGAGCAGGCCGCATCCGGGAAGGCCGAGGACGTGGCGCGAAGACTCGAGGCGCTCGAAGCCGAGCTGGGATCGAGGACAGCGGTGGAGGACCAGGTGAGCGCCCTCGCGAGGGGTGACAGCCTCGCCCACCAAGCGGCCGACGCAATCAGCAAGCGACCGCCAATTGATGTGAGGCATACTTGCGGAAGCTGGCATGCCGCTGTTGCGATGAACTGTATCGCTGCATCCGGGAGGCGGGGCTTCCGACAATCCCGCACAGAAGGCTTGTTTTTCGCCCTGTGCGCAGAAGACGTCCGGGACGATGGCGGATGGGTGGGCCTGCCGGTCGACGAGGCGGTCGTGCCGGAGGGAGGAGGCAACGACCCGTGCCGGAAACACCCGAAAGCGGATTTCGAACCGGATGTACGTAATCGGCGAAGTAGTGGACCGTGGCTACCTGCACCCCTGCGTCACGGGAAGTGCAAGGCCACGAGGCTACCGCGCCGACGCGCCGGGCCAAGCTAAGGCATTGAACGCGCTGAGCTTTCTCCGTCGCTAAATTTGTCATGTTTTACAGCAGGTTAGATGTGACACTTTCAAGTCGGTAAGGTATGCTGCCGCTACCTACTCGAGGTGGATCTTGGACCAAGCCGGCAATACAACGGAAGCACTCTGCGATGCGCTGGGCTACGCTGGCAGCGGTACGTTCGTCATGGCGTCGGACGACTTGACGGATGTAGGGCATGACGTCCGCGAAGCCTTGTCTACGCTTGGCATGGAGGGTGTCTTCTGCGTCGGCGACGGGTTTCCGGGCGAAAACAAGAAGGCATTGGTCTACGTGGCCCGCGCTGACGACGAGACCTCATTCGCGAAGTTGCGCCGCGAAGCATGGACCCAAGGAGTCGTGCCGTTCGTGCTGATAGTGAAGGGGGCCGAGGTCTTCGTCTGCAATGCATTCGCCTCTCCGGACACCTCGTTGACAGGTATCCGGCTTCCGGCCCCGGGCGCGCCCCTCCCTGCCTCGCTGTCCAGCTTTCATGCCGGCAGCATCGGCTCGTCGCTCGCCTGGTCCGCGTTCATGCTCGATCGCTCGGATAGTGTCCACGGCCGCCTGATCAGGGGAATCGAGCTCCTGAACGACAAATCCCGCCGGCTGTTCCCCCACTTGGAGAACTATCCCGGCCTGGTCAACGCGTTGATAGGCAAGCTGGTCTATCTCTACGTGCTGGTTGACAGGGGGATACTGACCAGGGAGTGGTTGTACGCTCGCCTACCCGCCGGCGAAGGGCCGGGCACCCAGTTCGTCGAGGGCTTGTTCGACGGCGAAAGGCGGGGTGACGACTGGGGCGCGGCGCAAGCCTTCGCGGTGTTCGATGCCATCGACCGGGAGATCAACGGCTCCGTGTTCGAGATACCCTCGTGGTACCGTGAGTTCATCCCGGACGAGGTGGCGAGATTGGTACATGACGTACTGCGCCTTGGCACGCTCCTGTCCTCGACGGGGAGGGACGGGGACCAATTGAGCTTCCTCGGGCTTTCGTACCGCGTGCTGCGTACGGAAACCATCTCGGCGATCTACGAACGGTTCGTCACCATCGAGGACAAGGCAAGCAAAACCGCGGACGGGATCTTCTACACGCCACCGCACTTGGTCGACCATGTCTTGGACAGGGTCGAAGGCGTGGCTCCGCTCGACCGCGACTCCCGCATCCTCGATGCGGCAGCGGGATCCGGCATATTCCTGGTGGGAGCGTACCGCAGGTTGATGGAACGGCATATGCCTGTCGGAGGATGGGGGCTGGGCCATTTCCATATAGCCAGACAGCTTCTCGAGACATGTATCCATGGTCTCGAGAAACATCCCGAAGCAGCAGCGGTTGCCCGTTTCAGCCTGCAGTTGACGCTTCTGGACTACGTCGGCAGGGGGACCATCGACGAACTACTCGAAGCCAACGGATTGCGTTTCCTTCCCGACCTCGCCAGGAACATCCGCGTGGCCGATGCTTTCGATCCGGAAGTGGCCCCCGGGATCGGCGATAATCGGGAGTTCGAAGGCAAGTACACGCATGTCATCGGAAACCCCCCTTGGTCTACCACGTCGGGCCAGCGGGACCGATCGAACGAGAGACTCCGTGACCGGACCGCGGGCGGACACGCCGGAACGTTCAAGCACGGGCTGAAGGCGGCGGGTATCGAGGTCAACCATTCCCGCATGGCAGATCTGTTCGTCTGGTTGGCAGCGCGGAAATTGGCCCGCCCCGAAGCCGTGATCGCGTTGGTGTTGCCCACCAAGTCGCTCGTCGGCCGCCATGCCGACCTGTTCGCCACTCATTTGGCCAAGCAGCTTTCGGTCGTCTGGGTATCCAATCTATCCCACCTGAGGCGGAAGCTCTTCGTAGGAGTGGAAGCAGCCGCGACGGTGATGGTCGCCATCAACCGGAAGCCGCGTTCCACTGATCGCGCGGCGATCTACCGTCCGCTCCTGCCGTCCTTGCCGGGGGGGAGGAGCAACGAGGTATGGCGCCTGTTGGCATCTCCGGCGGAAATACGCATCCGCCCGTCCGAGAGGATTGCCGACGGACCGAACGGGTGGATGAGCGCGACCATGCTCAGCGAGCTCGATGCCAGGATGCGCGATGCGCTGTCTGTCTATGCCGCAACCGAGAAGCGCACCTTCGGCGATTTCGTCAGAAGATCCGGCCTGCTGATCAGCAAGGGAGGGAGCCCGAGCGAGAGCGGGATACACCGGGCGGACGGACCCGAACTGCCTCCGATGCCGATCTATCCTCTGACCCCCCGTCGTTTCCTGCAGGTGACGGCAGGATATCGCGGCTTTTTCGCGGGCAATTCGATCTTGATGCCCAGGTCGATGCAAATGGCGCGATACTACCCCGGACCGGTGGCCTATTCCTCCACCTTCAACGGCATCGTGCCGGAAGAACAGTACCGCCGCGGACTGTCAGGCCTCGGCGCCTTGCGGACCGACCCCATGGACCCGCGAAGCGTCGATGCCCTCCTGGCCTACCTGAATTCGGGGGTTCTGCGCTACTTCGCCGCCTTGTTCGGTGCTACTTACCTGATCGACGGGACGCGCGTCGAAAAACGCGAGCTCCTGGAGATGCCCTGTCCGTTCGTCGACTTCCACGACAGCGGGTTCCAGCAGCTGGCAGAGGCCGCAGACGTCGACGCGGCCATCCTCGATGCCTTGGAAGCCGGTACGGAATTCCGGGCAAGCTTCCGGGAGCATCGGGAACTGCGTGCAGGCTTCGGCAACAGCAAGGTGCCCGGGAAAAGCCTGCTCCCTCCGAGTCAGGACGAACTGGAACTCTACCTGGACCGCCTGCGGCCCGAACTGCAGTCCGCATTGAACACGCCCGTGTCGCTGGAGCGCAGGACGGTAGGGGGAACAGGACTGGGGGTCGTGGGTATCGGGCTCGACACTGCCCCGCGGGCTCCCGCAGGCTCGCCCCCGCCAGGCAAGTACATCGGCTCCTCCATGATAGAAGTCGACCGTACCGCCCGCTGCGCATGGATATACAAGAGCCCGTTGCTGTATGCCTGGACCATAGACCAGGCGGTTTCCGATGCGATCGCCGTCGTTCGCTCGCTGAGAGGCTGACGATGCCGGAGGAGCTGGAATGGGACGCGTTTATGGCCAACGCCATCGGAGGGCTCAGGGCGTCGGCCACGGCCATGAGGGCGGAAGCCGATTATTACGAGGGACGCCGCGGATGGTTCCGTCCGGTCCAGATCGAGATACCGCATGAGGACTCGGTGACCTCCGCCCTTGTGGAGGAGTTCAGGAAGTTGCGCTCGGCGGAGGCGATCAAGGGACATGCCATACCCGGTATCAGCCTCCGCCATATCGAGATATCGAAGCAGGACCGTCGTCCCCTGGATCCGGGTATTGGCCCCAACGATAATCCGACCGATTACATGTTCACAATGTTCAGCGATACCCTGCTTGAATTCCGGATAGAGGCCAAGACGATTGTTAATCGTGGCGATATCCGCGCCGAATACCTGGGTGCCCGCGGGATGCTGCGGTTCGAGGACGGCAATAACCCGTACACGCTTGCGCCATTCGGCGGCATGCTGGCCTACGTGGTGGATCTCGACGCGCCCGAATGGAGCAGGATGATCGGGGAGGAGCTGAGAGCAGACATCGGGGCGGACCGGGTAGGACAGCTTCGGATCGGGGAGACTGAGCACCTGATGTCATCCCACGTCTGCGTTCCAGCGGAACAGGGCGAAAACGGTACGGCACTCGAGATCGCGGTAGTGCATTTCGCTCTCGAGATCGATGCACGGCCTCGGCGACGTTGAAAGGCTGCCCGTCTGTCGAGGCGATCGAACTGGCTTTTCGCCCCTTCCCGCCCCTGAGCGGGCAGTGAGTTCCGCGTGGTGTTCTGGCGCGTAACGAGGCGCACTTCCTTCTCCAAGGCGGGGAGGTCCAGACGACGTTCTGGCATCCGAGAAGCCGGTGACGGATCGCTATGGCTAAGCAAGTAGCTCGCATTCGCTGCGGCCTTCACTGCCGTTCACCTGTGAATGTAGCCAAGGCAGCACTCGACCCCATTTCAGACCTTGGCTATCAGATTGCAAACTCCTGAAAGCGGAAGTGATCTGTCGTTGCTAAGCTAGTCGGATGATGCCAACCGCTCGTCGATTTTCGCCGCAACCTTCGAGATAAGGAACACAAACATGACCGACAGTTCGGCCCCGCTCAGGGAATATCTCCAAGGCAAGAACGAAGCGGCAGCAGCGCTATTCTTGCAGTTCCGGCAAGCCGCCCTAGAGGCGGGAGAAGAAGTTGAGGAGAAAGTTTCCAAGTCGATGGTCGCATGGAAAAGAAGGCGTACATTTGCGACTGCCTACGTCAAAGGCAAGTACCTTGAATGCTCTATTGACCTGTTGCGTCAAGTCAAACACGTTCATCTAAAAGCTGCTTTCCATACCACCAAGAAAGTTGTCACCCATCGCTTCACGTTGGAGCCTGGCGAAGAAATAGATGCGGACATACGTTCATGGCTCAAGGAGGCCTTTGCGGAGGTAGGTGGGGGAACAGGAAAAATGCTCGCTCCTCCTCTGGACTAGCCTGGACTGGATCTTGATCGCCTCCTGCCTGCCCGGGACATCAGTTTAGCCTTGAAACACTGAGATCTTCGACGCCTGGTTCTCCGGCTGGGCGGACAGTTCCTCCACCGCAAGTTCTCGAATCTGCTGCTCATCAAGTGTCTCCTGCTCAAGCAGGTGTTTCGCCAGCCGTTCAAGCAAGTTTCGGCGCTCGTCCAACAGGTTCACGGTTCTTTCAAAAACCTGATCCACAATGCGTTTCACTTCCGCATCGATATCGGCGGCAGTTTCATCGGAATAGGCGCGCTCTCGGGGCGCGCTAAGTGCACCTTCAAAGGCAAAGAGGGAGCGGTGTTCCTTTTCAAGGGCAACATGGCCGAGGCGGGCCGTCATGCCATATCGCGTCACGATCGCACGGGCGATGTCGGTCACCCGAACCAAATCGTCAGCTTGGCCAAGCTCGGTCATTCGGACGCTCCGTCACAGCGTTCGCACAGACCACGCAGTTCAACAGTGACCCGTTTCGGCCTGAAAGCGTGCCCCGTGGTCCAGCGGGTTAGTCCTTCTTGGACCGATGCATCCACGAACTCGGATACCAGGCCACAAGCATCGCAAATGGCAAAGGCACCAGGATGCTTGGTGTGGTCACCATGATGATCGCAGACGACGAAGGCGTTGAGGCTTTCGAGACGATGCACCAGTCCGAAGTCTATCAGCTTCTCCAACGCCCGGTAGACTTGAAGCGGCGCCTTGATGCCTTTTCCCTGAAGCCGCTCCAGGATCGTATAGGCGCCCGAAGGAGCGCCTGAATCTCCGAGAGCCTTGAAGACCAGCTGTTGGTTTGCGGTAAGGACCGGCTCGACATGCATGTGAAAAACCGTCTTGCGGGATGAATTATGTAATGTAATAACGTGACGAGGCTTGGCACTCAAGCGTTTGTTTCAAGGTTTCCCATGGCCGATCCCTGCCTGAAATTTTCCGACCTAACACTCGGCTATGCCGGTCATCCCGCGGTGCATCACCTGTCGGGAGCGGTGGCTAAAGGCTCGCTGATGGCAGTTGTCGGCGCCAATGGTTCGGGCAAGTCAACACTGTTGAAGGGCATCGTTGGCATGCTGCCACCGATAACCGGAACCTGCACGGTAAAGGATGGGACACGCGTCGCTTACTTGCCACAGCAGTCTGAACTTGATCGCTCTTTTCCCGCCCGCGTCATCGACCTTGTCTCGCTCGGCCTCTGGCCACGTCGCGGACTTTTGGGCCGCCATCGCAATGAGGACCGGGATGCTGTGAGCAAGGCGCTCTCTGCGGTGGGGATGGAAGGCTTCGAAAAGCGGTCGGTCGACACCCTGTCGGGTGGCCAGTTGCAAAGGGCGCTTTTTGCTCGGGTGCTGGTGCAGGATGCCGACCTGATCCTGCTTGATGAACCCTTCAACGCCATCGATGCCCGGACGTTGGGCGACCTAATTGCCCTTATCAAGCGCTGGCATGGCGAAGAGCGCACCGTTTTGGTTGTGGTCCACGACCTGGATCTGGTCCGCGATCATTTTCCTCAAGCGCTGCTGCTGGCCCGTCGTCCTGTAGCTTGGGGCGACGCACGCGAGACACTCGCACCCGAAAACCTGTTGCGGGCCCGGCGCTTCCACGAAGCCTGGGATGAGAACGCGCCTTGGTGCGAGCCTGAAGATGACCATGGGCATAGTCATTCTGCGGAGCGGCGGGCCTCATGAATTCGCTCTATCTCTTCTTTATCGCCCCGTTCGTTGAGTTCAGCTTCATGCAGCGTGCTCTCTTGGGTTCGCTGATGCTGTCGATCGGGGCTGGACCAGTCGGGGTGTTCCTGACACTGCGGCGAATGAGCCTTACTGGTGACGCCATGGCGCACGCTATTCTCCCCGGTGCCGCGGTCGGCTTTCTGCTTTATGGCCTCGAGCTGGTGCCCATGACCCTTGGCGGCCTGGTGGCGGGAATGGTGGTGGCACTGGGTGCCGGCGCCGTGTCGCGCCTCACCGTGCAAAAGGAGGACGCCTCGATGGCGGCCTTCTACTTGATCGCGTTATCGGTCGGGGTCGTCATGGTGTCCATGCGGGGCTCCACCATAGACCTCATGCATGTGCTTTTCGGCACGGTCTTGGCCCTCAATACGGACGCATTGACTTTGATCGGCCTCGTCAGTGCCGTGACCCTGGCTCTCATGCTGGTGTTCCGGAGAGCCCTGATTGCCGAGTGTCTTGACCCCTTGTTCTTGCGATCAGTCTCGAAGCTGGGATCTCCAGTGCATTTCATGTTCCTGGGCCTTGTCGTGCTTAACCTGGTTGCTGGGTTTCAGGCGCTTGGCACCCTGTTATCGGTAGGTTTGATGGTTCTGCCTGCTACTGCCGCCCGGTTTTGGGCCAGTCGTGTCGAGACCATGTGTATCGTGGCCATTCTGATCGGCCTTGTATCATCGGTCTCTGGACTCTTGCTGTCGTACCATTTCAGCTTGCCGTCCGGCCCGGCGATGATTTTATCGACCGGCGCCATCTACGCGGTTTCTGTTGTAGCGGGTCCTCGGGGCCTGCTTGCCAGCCTGACACCACGCACCTCACACCGGACAGCCTAAAAAGGAAAGCTTATGAAGAGCAGCCTTCTTTCAGCACTTCTATGTTCTGTTATATCATTAGGGGTCGTCTCTGCGGCGGCCGCCCAGGACAAGATGAAGGTGGTCGCCACCTTCTCGATCATCGGAGATTTCGCCAAACAGGTTGGGGGAGATCGTATCGAGCTCACCACGATCATCGGACCTGACGGTGACGCCCATGTTTATGAACCCAGGCCATCGGACGCGATCGCTGTCGCACGAGCCGATGTAGTCTTGGTAAACGGCCTCATGTTCGAGGGCTTTCTGTCGCGCTTGGTCGAGACAAGCGCCACTGAGGCGCCAATTGTGGAGCTCACCGAAGGCGTAGACATCGTCGAGGACCCACTCGGTGGCCACTACGATTTCGTGGGCGGCGAAGCCGTGTTCCACGCTGCACCCAACGATCCGCATGCCTGGCAGTCGGTTCGAGCCGCCCAAGTGTATGTCGATAACATCGCCGAAGCCTTTTGCTCGGTGGATGCAAATGGGTGCCAAACTTATCAGGCCAACGCCACGGCTTATAAGGCAGAGCTCGCCGCTCTTGACGCCGAGGTGCGAGAGGCAATCGCAGCTCTGCCAGAGAACAAGCGCGTCGTGGTCGTGGCGCACCACGCCTTCCGCTACTTCGAAGACGAGTACGGAATAACCTTCTTGTCGCCACAGGCGGTATCGACCGAGTCGGAAGCCTCTGCGGCCGATGTTGCAGGTCTGGTTCGCCAGGTGCGGGAACAGAGCGCTTCGGCGGTATTTGCCGAAAACATCTCGAACGCCCGTCTGGTGGAGCAGATCGCCGCCGAAGCCGGCTTGCCATTGGGTGGTGTGCTTCATTCGGACGCCCTGTCTGGTCCAGATGGTTCGGCGTCCTCTTACATCGATCTGATCCGGACCAACGTCCGCACCATCACCTCGGCGCTTGCCGTCGACTGAAATGCGGTTGGAGCAATCCACTGCACGTATCAAACCACCTCAAAGGAGAAATCGATGAGAGTACTCAACGTGAGCGTTTCCGCGCTTGCTTTACTTGCCGGGCTGAACAGCGTCGCAATGGCTGAAGACCTGACCGCATGGCGCTTGTTCGTATCTGATCACGCCGCACCGGTGGTCCACGTCATTGACGCTGTGAAAGGCGAGACGCTGGCTACGTTCGACATCAAGGGCCCAGCATCGCTTTACCGCAGCGAGAGTGGTGAAGCGGTCTATGCCGTGCAAGGCGACGCCGACCTTGTCACCACCATAAAGACCGGCGTTGCCTTCAGTGATCACGGCGATCACGCGGACATTGACGTCGAGGATGCAGAGCTTGCCGGCGCCGAGATCACTGGCGACTACCCTGTCCATTTTGTTGAGCATGATGGTCACTGGGCCGCATTCTTCGACAACGAAGGCCTCGCTCGCGTTTTCGATGAGCATGAAGCTCTCGAGGGACATGTTGATTTCCGTGAAGTTAAGTCGGCTGTTCCCCATCACGGCGTGGTCGTGCCCTATGGCGACTTCGACCTGGTCTCAGAGCCGCATCCAGAAGATCCTTCTAACCTTCCCATTGGCATCAAGACGCTCGATCGCGATGGCAATGCCGTTGGTGAGGTGGCGGAATGCCCGGACCTGCACGGCGAAGCCACATCCGGCAATCAGCTCGCGTTTGCTTGCGCCACCGGGCTGCTGGTCATCACTCCCGGTCAGGGCGGCACACCAAATGTTGAGCACGTCGCGTATTCTGACACTTTGCCTGAGGGTAAAACCACGACCCTCGTGGGCGGGCGTGGATTGCAGTACTTCCTGGGTAACTATGGCGCTGACGCAGTCGTCCTCATCGATCCAAGCGAAGAAGAAGCCTTCCGCTTGATCGAGCTTCCCACCCGCCGCGTGACCTTTGCCGTCGATCCTGTCCGTGCCCGTTTCGCCTACGTCTTCACCGAGGATGGGCAGCTTCATCAGCTTGATGTGATTTCCGGTGAGGTGACCAAGTCGCTGGCGCTGACCGCTCCTTACTCGATGGATGGAGATTGGAGTGATCCACGCCCCCGCATTGCAGTGGCAGGTGACCAGATCGTCATCACTGATCCTCTCGCTGGCAAGCTGCTGCTGGTCGACCCAGAGACTTTCGAGCAGGATGGCGAGATCGCAGTTGAGGGCACCCCATTCAATATTGTTGCTGTCGGAGGCACCGGATCGGCGCACGAAGCTGCTGAAGGGGAAGAGCACGACCACGAAGGTCATGAGCATGGCGATGAGGCGAATGGCCATGATGATGAGGCGCATGATCACGACCACGACAGCCAAGTCTACCAAGGCTACTTTGAGGACGACCAAATCGCCGATCGCCCTCTCTCGGATTGGGCTGGCGACTGGCAGTCGGTCTATCCCTACCTCCAGGATGGCACACTGGATCCGGTGATGGAGCACAAGGCGGAAAGCGGCGATCAAACGGCCGAGGAATACCGTGCCTATTACGAGGTCGGATACGAGACCAACGTCGATCGCATCACCATCGAAGGCGACACCGTCACGTTCTATGAAGGCGGGAAGCCGCTCACAGCCCGGTATGCCAGTGACGGTTACGAAGTGCTGACCTACGCCAAGGGGAACCGTGGCGTTCGCTTCATCTTCAGAAAGACCGCAGGTGATGAAGCCGCTCCGCAATTTTTCCAGTTTAGCGATCATGCCATCGCTCCCCAGGACGCCGATCATTATCACCTCTATTGGGGCAATGACCGGGCGGCTCTGCTCGAAGAAGTCACCAACTGGCCGACCTACTACCCGTCTTCCTTGAGCGCCAAAGAGATCGTCGACGAGATGATCGCTCACTAGGGCCGCCTTGACATGCTGCGCCCGGCATTTACCGGCGCAGCTTCCCGCCGTACGGAACTCAGGAGTGCGTTATGGCCGAACAGATCAAAAAGCAAATACCTGGTCAGCCGGTCACGGAATTGGCAAAGGCCCTGACTGGCGAGCGAAACGCTTCAGGCAGTCAGGTCCATGGGGAACAGCAGGCGAGTGGGTATGAGGACGACCCCGAGCACACGCTGTTTTCGCAAGAACGGCAGGTCTGGCTCGCCGCCGTTGATGCCCTTGGCCTATCTCCCCATGCTCGAGTGCTAGATCTCGGAGCAGGAACGGGCGCGCTGCTTGCCGCCCTGAAGGCTCAAGGTCTTGCTGCAGTTGGGCTCGAGCCGTCGGCGATTATGATCGAACAAGGCCTGGTGCTGCATCCAGAGCTCAAGGCGACCGACTTCAAGCATGGCGATGCAAGTGCCATGACCTCGGAAGATGGGATGTTCGATCTCATTGTGTCCCGGTAAGTGCTCTGTCATTTGGATCAGTCAGATCGGGACTTCAGGCGTATGCTTGGCTTCTTGAAGCCTGAAGGCACACTGATGCTCGTTGACGGCTTCTGGGCCGCCACCGGCTGGTCGCCCGAGCAGCGTGCCGCTCTGCCATTTGCAGCTCTGACCACTGCCGATCCTGTAGCGGACCTCCTTCGCATCGTAGGCTTTGCCATAGAACGAGCGGAGCCTTTCCGCGCGCTAAACGACGCGCGGCGTGCCGCGTTCTCAGCTTCAAAGGATCGGTACATAGTCCTTGCACGCCGGAACTAAGCTTTCGAGCTAACAATGCTAAGCGCGTTTATCCCAAGGGATCCAAAACGTGTCGACCACCACAACATCGCAGAAGTTCTGGCAACAGCTCTACCAGGCACTCACCAGAGAGCCGAGCAGCAAGCCACGCGCCGTGCTGGTTCAATATTCATTCAGCTTGCCTGCCGGACGATCATTGGATCTTGAGTGTTCACGTGGCGAGGACGTCATCTGGTTGGCAGATTAGGGGTGGACGGCGCCGGGTCCAATGTTCAGTCGACGGCCTTTGAGATCGCTTGGTGACGGCACTTGTTTCCAGTCAATAGTGGATTCTCTTCAATCCAGCGTCCTCCAACGGGCTGCCAAAGCTTTGCTAAATCGGCCTGCTGCTTACCGTCGAGCATGCCTTTGCGGCTCCATGGTCGTGGTCTTCAGAGGCTAGATATCCGTCATTGGCTCAAACGCTTGCGTCGCGCACGCGCGAACGCGTGACAAACGGCGCGAATGGATAGACGGCTCTGGTCACAGACAATGTCATCGCTAGGCGCCTGTGAAGCAGGCACAGGTGGCCAACTAAATACGGCATTCACCAGTCGGTTTTTTGTAGTGAATCGCCCTAGATGCCACCGACACCTGCGAGAGGAGTTTCACCTGTAATTGAAGTCTGATCTGCCTTACGCTTGTCGGCAATTGGTCCTCGAAACTCTCTTGAGAGCTCCATCTTGAAACGCCTCTTAACTTTCATCGTGTGCCTATTCACGTTGATGGCCGGTCCGGCATCTGCTCATCCCCACATCTTCGTCGACGCCAAGGTCGTTATCAACTTCAACGAGCAAGGAGACCTGGTTGGCTTCGACAACACCTGGACCTTTGACAGCTTCTACTCGGCTTGGATAGTTCAAGGTTTGCCGCGCGACGCCGAAGGCGATCTCACCCCTGAAGCACTGGCCCAGATATCTGATGGTATGCTGGCCAACGTCATCGACAAGGAATATTTCACTACTGCTCGGGACGGCCTTGGAGCGCTAGTTCTGGGTCGAGCCGTCAAGCCGGTGTTAAGCTACGACCACGACAAGCTACAGTTCTCGTTCTACGTTCCGATCAGCGAACCACGCGTGATTGTCGACAATCTCAGACTTACGATAGACGACCCGCAGTACTACGTCGCGTTGGATTTTCGCGGTGTCGATCCAGTCTCTCTCGCAGGCGCGCCAACCGACTGCACGAAGGGAATGATCGCCCCGCAGGCCATGTCGCCGGATCTTTCAGCGGCCCTTTCCGAAATTGCCGCCGATGTCACTACGATCCCGAATGACCTGCGGGAACGTCTTCAAAATCTCAGGGGTGGGATCATCGTTCAATGCGGCGATCCTATACAGCAGTTCGATGCTGCCACTGGAGCAAGCCAGCCTGCATCCGTCACGGCACTGGAAGAGATCGATACTATGACCGATGATAGATCAGTTGCTCCAGATAAGGGCAATTTGCCTTCCTTCAACGAGAAGGCTTCTCCCTTTGGGGGTCAGAGATCCGAACCAAGGTTTTAGTTGCATCGCACTCGATACATCTACTCATCGCGTGCCATGATTTACGTTTTCAGTGTTCGAAATCTTCTTCATGACGCCGAGCTGATCGCGTACGGCCAGCTTGTCAATAATCATAATTAGGGATGTAGCTTGAGCAAAGATCGCTGTGGAGGCAAATGGAACGATATTCAGCATCACTGCCGCGGCGCAGACGAGCGTTGGCTTACCCTCACTATGAAATGGCAGTTTACGCTGGCTTCCGGATGATAACCGACAGTCTGCTCACCACCCCCAAAGCGAAGTAGGGCAGGGGCAACAACCGACCCCGCTCAAGACATTGCCGGTCACTAGACCGTCACCTCAAACCTGCCATAGTGGGGGAAGCTGACATGGATATTGCCCGGGTATGGAAATCAGAAAGGCAACACACGCCGATGCAATAGAGGGCACTCACGTGTTGCGACGATCCACTTCCGAGCTATGCACGGCGGATCATGGTGGAGACAAAGAGGCGATAGCTGCCTGGAGCGCGAACAAGACGCCCCAAATGTGGATGTTGTGGATTGATCAGGAAACGACCGAGCTCTACGTCGCTGTAGATGCTGGCAGCATCGTGGGCGTTGGAATGCTTGGACGAACCGGAGAGATAATGCTCAACTATGTCTCTCCTGACGCCCGGTGGCACGGGGTCAGCAAAGCGATGCTCGCACATATGGAGGGCGAGGCTTGGGCCAAAGGCCTGTTGCAATGCACCCTGAGAAGCACCAGTACAGCGCGTGCTTTCTACGAGGCTGCCGGGTATGTCCCCACTGGAAGCGGCGATGAGCTAATCAAGTATCTCGCGGCCTAACTGGCTGCCTTCCATTGGTCTCGTCCGACAGCCGACAGTCTCTCCCCATCTCGATAATGCCGTTGGCCCTGCGAGACATTTGTGGACATAACATGCTGGTGCATGGGCCGTTCGGAACGTTCGGCAAGAATTCCAATATCAATCCATGACGGGGCGGCAGCAACCGACCCCATTTCCGACAAGCTCACCTGGATTGGGTTGTCATTGAGTGTTCATTGCCGCGGTGCCTCTCGGCAGATTTCCGCAATTGCCATTGGCGAGATCGAAAGCTTCTGTGCTGGGCCGATGATTAGGTTGGTCAGGTAGGGGCGGGACGACAGGATATTCTCAAGCCGTTGAACTGGATCGGCGGCACTTAAGCCACCAATGATCGCTTCTCGGCCAACGTCGAGTTCTCCCAACGCTACAGCATCAGCTAACCTCAGCGCATCGGCCAATTTGGTTTCGGAATGAATGCCTGTTCTATGGTCGTGGGATTGAATCGCCAGCAGAGCGGCTTCAGGGAGAGCATCTTGTAGCCATTCTGCCGTCACCATGCCGTGACGGCTTCGGTCCATTGCGGTCTCCTCGAAGTCTAGATCGTGGCAGAGACCCGTTACCTCCCAGAGAGCAAGGTCTTCCCCAAGCGCTTCGGCGAAACGCATCATGAGAAATCCAACGAACGCAGAATGGCGAGCTCGTAAGCTCTCACCGAGATACTTGGCGATCAGGTTGGTAGCGTCGTTGGCACTGATCATTGCGTGGACCCTAGGCAGCTTTCGCCATTAAGGTACCAGAAGCCGTCAGTCTGGAAACCACCCCATTTCAGATCCTCAGGCGGCCGTTCCATCATGGTGCTTTACGCGAGCCACTCTCCCCTTTTTCGCCAAAAGAGCAAAAAAGCTCCTCCCCATCATCACCGAACCCCTGTTTCCCCCTCCTGAGCCCGTCTAATCTCTAGTCCTTGGCGAACCCAGAACAACGGAGCAAGCCATGGTTGAAGAGCACCTTGTCGGTGCTGGGCAAATCCGTAGTGCTTAGTTCCGCGAGTGCATGTTTGACCTTTCCTTGCTCTCGATCAGCTTCGGAGAAGAACGAGTGAGGAAAATTGCCTGCGCTGTGTTCGTTCGCAACGGATCGTTGCTTGTCGTTCGGAGAGCAGCTCATCGTGTCTGGCGTCCGGATCATTGGGATATGGTTGGGGGACATGTAGAGAGCGGAGAAACCATTGAAGCTGCCCTCATCAGGGAAGCACAAGAAGAGGTCGGGCTCACTCCGACTGAGTTCTATCTGCATAGCCAATTCACCGAGTCGGAGTCCGCCGATACTGCACATTACTACGTTTACGCAGTGACAGGCTGGGACGGTGGAGAGCCGCGGCTTCTGAACGACGAGCACAGCGAGCTGAAATGGCTGAAGCGGGAGGAGGCCCCACTACTGAACGATATTGCGCTGCACAAGTACGTAGACATTTTCACCCAAATGCCAATCGGTAATGGATGAGGACGGTGCATAAATCTTGCATTCTGCACCAGTCACTACGAAAACCTCTTCGCCATCCAGACCCGGTCTCGTCCTACGGGTCGATCTTTCAGACGGCCAATTTCTGCATATCCGTGTTTGGTGCAAAAACCGATGGCCTGAAAAGTCGAGGTCGTAAGTTGGGCCCCAGTAGCCCCTTTTGCGCGGGCCTCAGCTTCGGCACGAACGAGCAGGGCACTTCCGTGGCCTTTGCGTTGTAGGTCAGCCTCTATCCAAAACTGATCAATTTGCAGCCACGACAGCGTAAGCATCGAACGAATGCCTCCACAAATCCTTCCTGCGTCGTCCCTAAGCATCAGGGTGAAAGGTATGCGAGGCCATTCGCCAACCTTGTCGGCAATATCAGCAGACAAACCTTGCGTGATTGCCTCAGCACCAGTTGGCTTATCATCTTCATATACTTCGATGTGCATCTCAATGGTTTAGCTGCTGTTTGCCTCCTTGCGAAGGGGACTTCCGTGGCGCAGAAATCTTGATATTTGCACCGTTTGCTCGGCTTCCAGGTTTAACCTACAATGAACGGACTGTGTAACTGGCGATGAAGGTGGTTGACCACCGGGGAGCACAGCAGACTTTGCCGCTCGCCTGGGCATCCAAACAACAGAGGATGTCTCCATGCCAGCCAATATAATCAACGGAAAAACCTATGCCGACGGACTTCGCGCCCGCATTGCCGGTCACGTCGAGCGTCTAAAGCACGAGCACGGCGTGACACCTGGCCTTGCTGTGGTGATCGTCGGGCACGATCCAGGCAGCGAGATTTATGTGAACCAGAAGGCGAAGCAGACCGTCGAGCTAGGCATGCATTCGGAAAAGTACGAGCTGCCCGAAAATACTTCGGAGGCGGAAGTGCTGGCATTGGTGCAAAAGCTCAACGCCGATCCGGCCATACATGGCATTCTGGTGCAGTCACCACTTCCCAAGCAGATCGACCCTGGGAAAGTGATCGCCACCCTTTCGCCCGACAAGGATGTGGACTGCTTCACTCCGTCGAGCGTCGGCAAGCTGCAGATCGGCCTGCCAGGACCGGTGTCCTGTACGCCGCTGGGCTGCCTAATGCTGCTGCGCGATACGCTTGGTCCGCTAGAGGGACTAAACGCAGTGATCGTCGGTCGCTCAAACCTCGTCGGCAGGCCGTTAGCTCAACTGCTGCTGCGCGATAATTGCACGGTGACAATGGCACATTCCAAGACCAGGAACCTTGCTTCGGTGGTTCGAGGCGCTGACATCGTAGTGGCGGCTGTAGGGCGGCCACAGATGATCAAAGGCGACTGGATCAAACCGGGCGCTACAGTGATCGACGTCGGCATCAATCGCATTCCAGCGCCGGAACGCGGCGATGGCAGAACCCGGCTGCTAGGCGATGTCGATTTCAAATCTGCATCAGAAGTGGCGGGGGCGATCACGCCGGTACCCGGTGGGGTGGGGCCGATGACCATCGTTTGCTTGTTGGCCAATACCGTAACGACCGCCTCGCTGATCAACGGTATTGAGCCACCAAAGGACCTGACGCCCTAAGCCTTTGCCGCCGCCATGGGCACGTGTAGCCATGTGACCTGGCAGCGGTAAACGTTCCGTTCCAATGGTATTGGGCGAGCCACTTCACTATTTTTGCCAAAAACACCAAAAAGCTCATTCTGCCTTCTTCAGAACCCCTGTTTTCTCCTCTTGAGCCTGTCTAATCTGCCTTTCACCACCGGGGAGCACCGCAGACCTTTGCCTCGCCTGGGCACTTGAAGCTGTTGACCTGGTGTTCGATGTCTCTGAAAAGTTCAAACCTCGTTGGTGTTCTATCTCGCCTTGATGCGCTGACCAATTGGGAAGCTCGCCCGCGAGGGGAAATGCGGGTCAATCTTGAACCTATGGCTGACCTCATGGAGAGATTGGGCAATCCCCATAAAGCTTTTAGGTCCATCCACGTTGCGGGAACAAAGGGAAAGAGTTCAACCTGTGCGTTATTGCAAACAGGGATTACAAAGGCAGGTATCCGGGTTGGCCGCTACCTTTCTCCGCACATCGATCATATCTGCGAGCGTGTTTCAGTTAACGGCCACCCTGTGAGTGAAGACCAACTTGCCGACGCTGTTGAGGCTTCGCTGCAGGCGTTTGATCACGCAAAAGCAGAGGGAACTGCTGGCAACAACAGCACATGGTTCGACCTTCTAACCGCTTCCGCCTTTCTGGTTTTTCAGAAGGCGGGCGTTGAATGGGCTGTCATTGAAACCGGACTCGGTGGGCGGCTCGATTCCACAAACATTGTGCCAAGCGACGTGCAGGTGATCACCAACATCGAGCTTGAGCATACAGAGGTGCTCGGCTCGACGCGGTCTCAAATAGCTTTTGAGAAAGCTGGCATCATTAAGCCTGCTTCCCACGTGATCACCCCTCTGACCGATAGGGATGAAGCAGGCCGCGTCATTCAGAACCGCGCCGATGAACTTGGCGCAACAGTACTGCGCCCCGAAGAGTTTGAGGGCAGCACTATCCTCGAGCGCAATGTCGCTCTCGCCCGTCTTGCTCTGGATGCCACTCGAACCCTTGATAGTCGCCTGGGTAGCTGGCTTCTCAATGATGAGGCTATAACGCGTGCTTTCCTGCCGGGGCGAATGGAAATACGAACCGAACGGGTTGGTGGAACCGCCGTGCCCGTTGTTTTCGATGGCGCACACGTCCCCTTCAACCTTGCCGCAGTGCTGAACGACCTCGAGACAGTGATCAAGAAGAGCTCGTGCATTGCTGTGGTGGCGCTCGCCTCAGACAAAGATGCAGAAGGATTTCTGAGGGTGCTTCAGCAAAACCACATCGAGGCGATCTTCACGACCGCAAACAGCCGGTCCCGATCACCCGCTGAACTGGCCGACCTGGGCAGTCGGTTGGGATTGGTGTGTACAGCTAATGCAGACCCTGTCAGCGCTTATGCTGACGCCCTAAAGAAAGCTGTAGTTGAAAGCGGGTGGGTGCTGGTGACGGGATCACTCTATCTCGTTTCCCTAGTGCGAAGCCCTCAATCACTGCAGAACTCTTGAGCTCTGCACCGATAGGTTACAAGGACTATCGTGAACAAGCAGCGGATCATCAACGTGAACGTGGCTGAGGTCACCGAAACTATGGTCGATAACTTCCCAGGATGGAGAAGCTACCGCAAAGCTATAACCCCAGCCATGCAGCCGAGAGAGGGAAGACTTGGCGCACAGGTGATGTGGGTACCGTCAGGCCAGACAGCTTGCCCGTTCCATACGCACCAAATCAAGGACGAAATCTTTTACATCCTCTCTGGTCGAGGGGTTCTACGATATGGTGAGAACCTTGAAGAGATCACGGCCGGCGATTGCATCTCGTGTCCTGCGAGCACTGGCGTCGCTCATCGAATTGCAAATCCCTTCGAGGAAGATCTTGTATATCCCGCGATCGGTCTCAATGATCCGAGTGGCCGAGGAGAATGCATGTTACTAGTTTTCAGTGGGTTGCCTGGAACCGGAAAGTCCACAATTGCCAAAGTGTTTGCCCGGAAACACTCTGCTGTCTATGTCCGCGTTGATGAGATCGAAAACGCGGTCCTAAGCACAATCCGTGACCATGAAGTCGGTCCTTTGGGATATTTAATTGCGTTTGCAATTGCCCGCTCAAACCTCACATTGGGAAATCTCGTAGTCGCGGACAGCGTTAATCCAGTGCCAGAAAGCCGTCAGGGCTGGCGTGATGTAGCCCAACATACAAACTCCAGCTTTTTAGACGTTGAAGTCGTTTGCAGCGATAAAGACGAGCATAAACGCCGCGTAGAGACGAGATCGATGGAGATCGTGGGGCATCAGCACCCGTCATGGGCAAGGGTAGAAAGCATGGACTACGCCCCTTGGACAACTGATCGCCTGATTATTGACACCGCTACAAGTGATCCGGACGCAGCCGCTTTGGAAATAGCCGTCCGTTTGGGCTTAGCACGTTGAAAACCTACGTTCCTTCGCAGTGCTTACGCGAGTCATTTTCACCATTTTTTGCCGAAAACAGCAAAAGAGCTCCTCCCACTCCCCTCAGTATCCCTGTTTCTCCTTCCCAAGCCCATCTAGTCTTCCGGGCTGCCAATCTCCCTCCCCAAACCCCTCCACCAAAGAGCTGCCTCCCGCGCAGCCTGTGCGATATTGCCGTGACTAAGTGAGAGTTCGTCTAACGAGGCGAGATCGTGATCAGCCGCGCTGATCCAGCATAAGTGCACACTTTGGCTCACCTTGTATCCAGCGACTTCTTCCCTGTTGCCGAAGGGGTCTGCTGTGCCTTGAACGATTAAGGTGGGCGCCTGCGTGTTTTGGAGATGGGCTGCTCGATAGTCTGTCGGATTTGACCGTCCGTGGAAGGGGAAGCCAAAACAAACGACACCTGTGATCTGACTGGAGCTAAATAGAGGATCGGCTATCAGGCTTGCGATAGCGCCGCCCATTGACTTACCGCCGATGAGCAGGGGTGCGTAGATCGTCTGTGCTCTTAATGCTGACGTGTAGTCGTTGGTCAGATCTTGCAAGCTTGCGCTCGTAGCCTCTTGTCCGCGCCGGCGGGCAGCCATGTACGCGAACTCGAACCGGATCACCCGAAACTGCTCTCGGACCAGGGCAGCCGCCATAGCGTTCATCCAGGGCGAGTCCATCGGAGCACCTGCACCATGGGCTAACAGGATCGTCTCGCTTGCAACGTTGGGTTCATCTAGGATGCAGTCCACCATGCAAACTCATCTCAGCGTCAAAGGAACAAGCGCGACGCTATCAGCCGAATAGCCGGATGATGTGACGTTCCCAAAGCTTGATTTGCCCGCCACATGCAGCATCATGGTTCCATGAATAAGCAAGCTAGTCCAAGCGAGAACTCCCTTGTTGGCGGCCGTTCGACCGTCACGCGGCTCGGCGACGTTGTTTTTCGGCAATCAGCTCCTTGGTCCAAAACGACGATAGCTCTGCTGCGCCATCTGGAGCTTGAGGGCTTTGACCATGCACCTCGGGTCATCGGAGACGGGTTCGACGAGCTTGGAAGGGAGATGCTGACCTACGTTCAAGGTGAACGTTTGCATCCTTACCCGTGGGATGATGAGGCGCTGCCTGAAATGGGCGCAATCCTCAAGAAGCTTCACTGGGCAGCAGCATCGTTTATTCCACCAGCAGATGCTGTTTGGCGGCCTTGGTTTGGCCGATCTCTGGGTCAGCCAAGCGTCATTGGGCATTGTGACACCGGTGCCTGGAACATCATTGCACGCGAGCGGATGCCTGTTGCCTTGATAGATTGGGAAGAAGCTGGCCCGGTTGACCCCATTATTGAACTTGCCCAAGCCTGTTGGCTGAACGCGCTGCTTTTCGACGACGATCTCGCAGAGAAGCTGGGGCTTGCACCTGTGGAGGCCCGAGGCAGGCAGATCAGACTTCTCCTTGATGGTTACGAGTTGCCCGCGGCACAGCGCACCGGCTTTGTTGGTCTAGTAAGAGATTTTGCGATCCAGAACGCCGCAAACGAAATCATCCAAGCTCAAATGACGAAGGAAATCGTCGGCCCATCTGCTTTGCTCGAGGCTGTGGTCTGGCGCACGCGAAGCGCAGCCTGGTTGGTGCAGCACCACGACACTCTTGATCGCATCGTGACGGCGCGCGTCTAGCGCTGTTTTTCGATCACGTATTGGATCTCGCCTGGGTCAGCGACCCTTCTAAGCCTTGTTAAACACCAGATGGGTCCAGGTCACGCCCTGGGCTTTGTTCCCCTGCTGCACAGAATTGGCGGCCAAGTTGAGGACAACGATAAACCCTGAGCCTCGGGCCAATTCCATGGTCTCGTCAGCCGACACCGAAAACACTCGCCGCCCGGCAGTATAGATCCATATCGTAGGGACATGACTATGCTTCCGCCGTTTCGCAGGTGGTGCGGCGCGCCGACTTCGGCGTGACGCGACGCACCGCTTCGGACCGTGAGTTCAACCCGGAGGATGGTTATCCCGAATGTGTTCAAGGACATCGCCCGGCTGGCAATCAAGGTAATCGCAGATAGCATCCAGAGTTTCGAAGCGGATACCTTTGACCTTGCCCTGCTTTAGCAGGCTCAGATTGGCCTCGGTGATCCCGATATGCTCTGCGAGTTCCTTGGATTTAACACTGCGTCGCGCTAGCATGACGGCGAGATTGATACGAATGGACATGGGCTAGACGAACTGGCTGTTTTCTTCGGCGAGGGTCGCCGCATGGCCCATCGCCCAGGCCAGAGCCGCAATAATTGCGGCGAAAAGAGCCATCATCATTGCATCGCTGTCGACGGCAACAGCGAGTTGCTTCATACCCGGAGGCGCCGTCCAGGTCAGGATCAAGATTATCAGTGTGAGGGCAAGGATCTTGGCAATGACGGATGCGACGATGGCCGCCGCAAAATCGCGAAGTCCAGTGATGCTGCGGGCGGAGAACGGGCGGCCCTGACTAAATTCCGAGAAGCAGGCACTCAGCCTGAATAGTCCCCAAGACAATGGCAGGGCAGCCAGGAAGCTGACGAGAGCCGCTAGCAGGCGCTGCTCGGACCTGAGTTCGGGGAGGATCTGCACGGACAATTCGGCAGCACGGATCACGTCGTCATAGCCAACGAAGATCCAGTAAGCGGCCAAAGCCAGGGGCAGGGCTGCGCCTACAACAACGCTGATGGTCACAAGCGCATTAAAAGCTAGGCGCATGCGGTGGCCCACGGCTACGTGCGATTGATTGAAGATCACCATATCAATGGGTTTAGCTTTAGTGTCGATCATTTCATTCCTCCAGATCGACAGATGTTGTGACACGGTAATTATCGATTGACAATAAGAAATATCTGATTGACGATGATGTTGCATCATCAGACAGAAAGAATTTCATATGCGTCGACTCGCGATCTTCCCCACGCTCCTCGTGACCGTCTTCTCCCAACCTGCCTTTGCTGCTTCCAGCACCAGCAGTGGTCAGGTTTCTGTTGCCCAGGTGGTGGAGATGATAGAAAAGTCCAGCTCCGAGCGGTCATACAGAAACATCGCTCTCGCTTATTTTTCTGGCGTCGGAGAAGCAGCCGGAGTGCTGATGCAGGAGGCCGCGAGCAAGGGCGTCTCCATTGAGTGTTCCGGTCCGCTGGAACTCTCTACCGACCACGCCATGGCAGCCGTGACGGCAGGCGGGGAGGGGAACTGGCAAGAGACCGCAGCTACGCCGCTGATCCTGGCCGACATGTTAGCGCGCGCCGGCTGCAAGTAGCGTCAACAGCCAACAGGAGTGGCAGGAATGGCAGGGCAGAACCTAACGAGCTATCGATCATCGCTGCTAGGGCGTTCTAGCGGCGAGGCCGCTTGTCCGTGAGGCCATTCCTGTCATCTATCTGATTGGCTTTACGACGTGCTTTGGTCTCGAAAGATGTGACCGAGAATCTCAGATCCCTAGGCACCGCGGATGCACACTTGAATGGGCAAGTCGTCTAATCGTTTTCAGCCATCCAGTCCTCTGTGGCTGCGCGCAGGGATGGGCCTCTTTTATGCCGCTGGGTTGGGGATAATGTTCTACGGGCTGGTCATCTTCAACGCGGCCCTGGTGACCTTTGGTCGAGGGCTTCCTTCACCAGACAGGCCTCCATTCTCCACATTAGCCGAAGAACTGCTTCACGCGGAAAACGTAGCGCGGCAGGGCATCTACTTGGGTCTATCCATTGCCGCTGTAGGCTTTGCCTTGCTCGTCATTGGAGGGGGGATCCAGCGATTTCGCCACCGTCAGTTGGTCCTTGAGGCTCGCCAGCGAGACGTAGAAGCTTACAAGAACCGCCATGCAGGCCGATAGGAGCGGCGCTTTTTTTGCCAAAAACACCAAAAAGCTCCTCCCCATCTTCTCAGAACCCCTGTTTTTCCCTCCCAATCCCGCCTCGTCTCCACTGGTGAGCTTGTGTTATGTGACGGTGGGCGCAAGAGAGGCCCTGTCCTGTCTCTGCTGCCAACAGCGAGCGCCGAAACTACTACTGAGATCCGCACCTGACTTCCGCACCAGGTATGCTGTTCATCTTGCTGGGTCGGGCGATCGGCGCATAAGTCCTGGGACATGCATCGGCGGCATCCGACCCCAAGACGGACGTCGCGATAGAGTTTTGCATCGCCCAGAAGCAGACGCTATTGAACTTGGTCCGGTTGCTTGTTTGCGCGGGCTTCCTCCAGCTTGGCTCACAAGGCTATCGGGTCTGCCGAAGGGAGTTAACGGTCGCCCGTGCTAGCGCGCGCTTGAAACACCACCCAGCGGGAACAGGCCGAATTCGGCGTCGCCCGACAACTGCGGCACGGATATCTTCGACCGCGGTTTCGGGCCTTGCTGGCCGACTTCAGGCGGGTCTATCTGGGCGCGCGGCGCGCTGGTACAGCCAAGAAAAAATTCCCACGCAAGCGCCCAACGTTGCCAGGAGGGCGCCAGCGAGCGGGAGCGCTTCAAGCCCTGGTCCCCTAGCGATGATGTCTCCTCCCAGCCATGCCGACATTCCCGCGGCGATCTGAAAGCTCGAAGCGTTGAGAGCGATGCCAAGGGTGGGAGCCGCACGGGCAGTGCCGAGCACTCTGGTCTGAAGACCTGGTATGACGGAATAAGCAAATGCGCCGGTCACAAACACTGCGACACCGGTCGCAACGGGCGATACGAAAGCAATCGGCAGCACCAGGAGGGAGGCGGCAAGCCCACACAACAGGCCGACAATAGATGGCATCAGCGCTTTGTCGGCTAACCAGCCGCCGGCAAGATTGCCTAGAGTCGCTCCTAATCCGTAGACCATAAGTAGAGCAGGAATCCAGGTTGAGGCGACCCCGGCATTCTCGGTCAGGAGCGGCGAAAGATAGATAAAGACCATCAACGCTCCGGCGTTCCCGATTGCCGTCACAGTTAGCGCCAGGAGGAAATGGGGGTTCCTGAGCACGCGCAACTCGCCAACCACCGAACCAGGGCCGGGTGCATGACGCATGGGGACGAGCCTGGCCAAGAACAGAACCGCTGCGGCGACTAGTACACTGATCGTAAGAAAAGTGGCACGCCAACCCGCCTGTTGCCCGATAACTGTGCCCAAAGGGGCGCCTAGGATCATAGCGAGGTTAAAACCCATAGCCACCATCGCGATAGCTGCAGCCTGCCGACCTGGACCAGCGAGCGAAGCCGCGGTGACAATGGCCAGGGCAAAAAATGTCGAAACCACCAATCCGCTGATAAGACGGGCGGCGAGGACGAAGTAATAGTCAAGGGCGGCCGCCGTTGCCAGGTTTGCCAAGAAAAAGGTCAACAGCAGCGCGATCGCGAGAGGCTTGCGGGGCAGCCGTGCGGTTAGCAGGGTCACAAGCGGACCTCCTATGATCATTCCTATCGCATAGGCGGTCACGAGATGACCCGCCTCAGGTATCGAGACCGACAGCCCGCTGGCAACCTCAGGCAGTATGCCCGCAATGACGAATTCAGCCGTCGTCACTGAAAATGCGCATAGCGTAAGCGAAAGTATCGACACGACGGCGGGCGGATTTTGCCGCGTCGGTTGATCGATTGAGGCGTTCATGCTGTAGGCTCCATCCGTTGATTGGAACCAGGCTACGCAGCGAGGAGCTTGTCTAGAACGACAAATAGCCCTCTAATTCTGCCAATGCTGCAGCCATGCCGGAAATCGCCTTTATCGAGGAGTGTCATTGCAGATGGTGGGAGCAGGCAAAGGTCTTGACATGCAAAAAAGTAAAATGGTCGGCTTCCTGGTGGTCGATCAAGCGCTCGCCCTCAATCTTTCTGGTCCCGCCGACGCCTTTACGGCTGCCAACCGTTTCCTTGGGGCTGCAGGCGAGCGGTACGAACTGGTGTTCCTATCCCGCGACGGCGGACCTATTCGGACCAGCTCGGGGATTTTGGTCGAAACCAGGGCCCTAGGCTCAGTCGAGCTTTCGGATATCGACACGATAATCGTCGGTGGGGGCGAGGGCGTCGGCGCAATGGCCGCCAGCGATCCAGCGGTCAGGTGGCTCGCCCGTGCGTCCGCCCTGGCGCGCCGAACATGCAGCATATGCAATGGCGCTTTTCTGCTTGCTGCTGCCGGTCTTCTGAATGGTCGACGAGCGGTGACGCACTGGTGCGAAGTTGAGAATCTCAGGGCACAATATCCAAAGGTCTTGGTCGAACTTGACCCCATCTACCTACGAGATGGTAAACTCTGGACATCCGCCGGCATGTCAGCTGGCATCGATTTGGCTCTGGCGCTGATCGAGGAGGATCATGGCAGCTCGGTGAGTCTGGCAGTGGCCAAAGAACTGGTGGTTTTTTTACGACGCCCGGGCGGGCAGGCGCAATTTTCCAGTGCCCTTACCGCGCAGACCAGGTTAGGCGGCGCGCCAAGGGCCAAGCTGACCGAATTGCCGGCCTGGATACTGAGCAACCTCGCCGCCGATCTCAGCATCGACGGATTGGCTCGTTCGATAGGCATGACGCCGCGGACTTTCGCACGAAATTTTGCCCTCACTCACTCAGGCACACCTGCCAAGTTTGTCGAGGAACTTCGTGTGGAGGCCGCCTGCCGTTACATGGAGGATGGAACTGCCGACCTAAAACGCATCGCCACGCTTTGCGGATTCGGAGATGAGGAGCGAATGCGGCGGGCATTTTTGCGACGGCGCGGCGTTCCACCGTAGCTATATCGGGAGCGATTCGGAGGAAGTCTGCTGGGGGCGTGAACTGGATAGGGGTGGCGATTCCTCAGCTGGCCGGTTAGGAGCTCTGCTACTCGGCTTGGCCGGGAATGCTTCTGAGGGGCAGCTTTCCTATATTCGCCTTCGAAAGTTGACAGTCCGCTTTCCATCCCCTACTCGCCATGCAGACCCCGATCTGGGCGCCGGCTTAAAGGCCAAGCGGGTCGCGAACGGCCTTGTAGAGCCCTTGGATGTCCTTCTGTGCGGGCAGCGGTAGGCTCAGCTCCATCAGGATCGATGGACATACGCTCTCCAGAATGGAACATGCGGCGGTATTGGCGTCCTCCGGGTCCACATCGACGTTGTTCATGGCTCGCTCGAGATCATGTTTGACCGTGTCGAAGTCAATCACTGCTATTGTCGTTGCCAAGGCGTCCAAAACCGCAGCTGATTGACCAGCAGGTACCAGGCGCGAATTGCCGCCGACCTGCTGCAGCTCATAGCCATCGTAACGAAGCTGAGCATCAAGGTAGTCAACGACCGCCTTGTGCTTATCTGGGTCGTCCGGAAAGTCGCGAGGATCAGCAGCAGCTCAGCAATCCGGCGCAAGTTGTCCTGCTCGCCAAGAGTGTTCTGGGATTCTAACCCCTCAACCCATGCCGGCAACCTTGAGTTGCTACCGACGCTCATGCGGACGCTACAGCTACGCATGAAGGCCTCGATCTTGGGCCCGGCGCGATAGATTCCGATGGACGGCGTAGGATCGTTCTGACTCCCGCCCGAGATGACTTCGGCAAGCGCATCAATGGTCTGAGTTGAAAAGATGATGTGCATTTTCTACGTGCACCATGTCTCAGAGACCCGGCAAATCGCGAGGGGAGTTAACCGCCTGCCCCTGCAAGGCTTGCACGAAGAGAACTTAGACCACGACTGTGGGGGAGTTCACATCCCTCTCGTCAGCCAGGAAGGCGACAACCGATCTGACCGCAGGAAGTTGTCCGCGGCGATGTGTCGTTAAGATGGTCGTAGTGATACTACCTTCCGACCACTCTGGCATGATGCTGACTAGCGTGCCTTGCTCGATCCCCGGCGCTGCAACATTCTCTGGCAAGCACGCCACACCAAGTCCGGCCATCGCAGCTTTTAGCAGCATACCTGCCTCATCAACAGTTAGCCGCGAAGGTGATGCAACTTGAACAGGTTCCCCCGCTCCGTTGCTTAACCGCCAAAATCTGTTGTTTTGCGATGCAAAAATGCTGTGATGCTTTTGGAGGTCATCAGGTGTTTTCGGCAATCCATGACGGTTTATATAACTTGGTGCTGCAACAAGAATGAAACGCTCAGCTGACATCACTCTTTGCACCAAGCCGGAGTCAGGCAGTGGTGATTGGTGGCTGCGAATGGCTATATCGAACCCTTCATGCCCGAGATCAACAAACCGATCACTTACGTGGATTTGGACATCAATTTTCGGGAATGTCTCCAGTAAAGCAGGAAGACGATCAGCTAAGTGAAATTGTGCCACGGGGTACCGAACAGGTAATCCGGACGGTGCCGATCGGTTCGGCCAAGCGACGGCGTACAACCTCCAAGGCTGCCTCAGCCTCTATAACTGAGGCCCTCGCTCGATCATAAAATTCTTGACCTACACAAGTGGCTTGACCTTACTATGGTGGCAAGGCTCACAACTCCAACCAGCCTGCGTTTCCAAGATGCCGCGCGCACAACGCTGCGGCCGGGAACTGTTGCTCAGACTGGGAAATTTAGCATGAACAAGAACTATTCGGTAAGCGATGAAGTGCCTTCCTTGGAGGATTACCTCCGCCTTCGAGTGCTTTCTGGTCTTAGCCCCAAAAGCAGGGAAGGCGCAGAAATCGGACTAACAAACACCATCGTGGGTGTTGTGGTTCGAGCCGGAGACCAAGTGGTTGGGATGGGCCGAGTTATTGGTGACGGAGGTTTATTCTTCCAGGTCACAGATATTGCGGTTCATCCGCAGCATCAACAGCTTGGACTGGGGCATGCAATCATGAAGAATTTAATGGAGAGGCTCAGCGCTATTGCACCCGAGGGTGCATATGTAAGCTTGATCGCCGATGGCCAAGCCAATCGCCTCTATGCCAAATTCGGATTCTTGCCTACCGCTCCGGCCTCCATCGGGATGGCACAGGTTTTAAGGCGCGGTTGATTGCCTCGACAGGCATGCTGCACCGTCATGACGGAACACTCAAGAACAGAACAGAATACTTATCATCTGCCCGGGCCTATTTGCTCGTTTCTCTGAAAAAGCTCGGGTTTACGCCGAAGCGGTGCTCGAAGCGTTCTGATAGACGCCTTGGGGATGCAAAGCCTACCACCCCGGCGATCGCCTTCAACGGTAAGCCCTGCATCAGGAAGCTGCGAACAGCATCAAGCTGGACCCGCTCAACAAGCTGAGCCGGTGTCTGTCCAGTTGCGGAGCGAAACTTCCGGAAGAACGCGCGTTTCTTTTGAAGTGCCGCTACCTTGGGCGCTGGTGTACCTAAGTGAAGATGCCGTAGCTTGTCCGGCCAAGCCAATCGCCTCTATGCCAAATTCGGATTCTTGCCTACTGCTCCAGCCTCCATCGGGGATGAACTCATTCCATAGCTGGGGCCGCCGTCTTCGAGGACCTGAGCGCGTGCTGACAGTTCGGGGGAGGGCGTTGCATGCTTGATCCCCCAGCTCCCCATGATAGCCATTATGGGAACAAGCTCGATCGCCTTCTCCGTTAGGCTATAGACCACCCGCTGCTTATGACGAGGATCCACGCTGCGGGAGAGAAGCCCGGTGGCAGTTAGTCGCGTCAGGTGATCCGAAAGGATGTTGACGCTGTGCCCTCAATGCTCTCGGTCAGGAGTGAGCGAAAGCTGCGCCGTCGTCCCCCAAACATCATGTCGCGCAAGATGATGAGACTCCAACGGTCGCCAAACGTTCCAAGAGTCAGGTTGATCGGACATCCGGATCGTCTTTGTCTCATCGTTTCCAGCCGACCAGTTGCAGAACTGGGGTCCAATAAAGACACCAATTTGCCTTGCGCAGATATATGCGAATCGCATACATATGGAGCTATGAACGAGACCCTAGAAGAAGCCATCAGCCGATGGCATGCATCCGTTAACGCTGCAGATCTATCCTCCGCGGTGTCTGCAGTGAGCGATCCAATCGTGGTGCTAGGACCGAAAGGGGCGGGCTCCATTGCCAGTCGTGACTTTGCCAATTGGATTATCCGATCAGGCATAACTCTAACGCAGCGATCAGCACATCTGATCAGTGATTGTCTGATGGTTGTTGAGCAGGATGCAAGCTGGCCTGAAAACCCTGGGCCCGTGCGGGTGGCAACCATGTTTCGGGTGAAGAACAACAAGGTGTCGGCAGCACTGAGGTTCTCCGACGTAAAGACAGCGCTGGAGTTCGCCTGGATGTACAAAGCCATGTCCGAAACCGAGTAAGCGCACCAGAATGACTGAAGATGGCGCCGGAGAGTTCGGTCCTCTCTTTTTTGATGTGGTTCGGTTCTGGTCGAAACGCTCCACTCCGACCGGCGATAATCCGATTGCTCGCCAAGGCCGCCTTGTTCTTGTTGTCGAGGCTGTCCGCGCGTTGACGCCGATCGGCCAAGTGACCGTAAATAGCCTGGCTCAAGAGATCGGGATCGACCAGAGTGGCGCATCGCGCCTGGTGCAAGACGCGGTGAAGGAGGGTTATCTGCATGTGGCCGCGTCGTCCAACGATGGCAGGCAACGCCAGATAAGCTTGACAGCTACTGGTTTGGCTATGTTGGGCCATGCCAGGGAATGGCAGTCCTCCATGGTTCTCTCGCTGACCAGCGACTGGTCGGTGAGCGAGCGTGAGCGCTTCGCCCATGCGCTGCAGAGACTGCTTACGACATCAAGGAAGAACTATCCGACTTAGCCCGTCGGAAGGCGATTACGCCCTACAAGAGGTTCGGGCCCAGGACTGAGATGATGTAAAACGTAAGGACTTTCATCAATCGCCGTTTGCCACAGAAGCAGCAACTGTTCGACCTTACAGGAGTCTGACCTTGGCGTGGAAATCTCCCGGGAGAACTGTTCTCGGCGGCAGCTACTATGCTGGCCTACGGCAACGACGAGCCGGGAAAAGGGCCACCACTTCATGTTCATCCCTATGACCAGACCTTTGTGATTATTGCAGGACGCGGGCGCTTCTATGTTGGCGACAAGGTGATTGATGCACAAGCTGGCGAGGTTGTCTTTGGTCCCAAGGGATTGCTTCACCGGTTCAAAAACCTTGGCTGCCGTAGACTGCAAACAATCGACATTCATCACTCGCCTGTCTGGCTTCAAACCGATTCGGAGTGACGCCATCGAACTATGGCGACTTTAGCAAAGGAACACGATCGGCTGGAAAACTGAGTTGGGTAGGTTGCCAGGAGTCGGCAACGCGCGTTCTCACGATTAAATGCCATTCAGAGTCTTCGAACTGTGTTGAAAGGCCACTCCCGTTAACTAAGTAGAAGACGTCCGTGATGGGCTGGGCGGGACATCCAACCCTTCTAGGACCTCGATTGCGTTGCCCTTTGACAGCCGCAAGTGCGGATGATCTGCGAACATAGAGGCTGCTGCGGCATGATCGACCGCCTCGACTATGCAGTAGGCAACAATCCAATTCTTAGCGTCTGTAGTACCTGATGCCATTAGGCGCTTGGTAGAACCTAGCGGAGCGCCTTGATCGACAATCCGGTCTTGGTTTACCTGAGCCCATCTAGCCCACTCCTCCATGAACTTACTACTCTCGTCTTCGGAGATTTGTTGTTGGTCGTTTTCAGGGGCGCCGTATAGCAGCGCCATGTATTTCGGCATGATGGTCTCCGCTTCTTTTTGGTTTGCACATTTGCACGTCTAACTTCGCTACTGTCACCTCCCTCAATGTTTCTAAAGGGCTGTTGCCCCCGTCTCCCGCTTCCTATTGCGTGAAGCAGAGACCAGCGCTGTGCAAACCGGCCGATCTTTCCTTCAGCCAGAAGTTCCTGTTGGTCTGTTGTAGTAGGACGAACGGGATCAAATGGATGCCCGCTTCGGCCTCTGATCGCTGGTCAAAAACAGGCTTAAAGCAGCAATCGCTACACTCAGCCCGCTGGCTATAGTGAAGACCAGAGTGTAGCCGGCAGCCACTGCCTCGTGTGCTGGAACTCCAAGCGAACCCACTGTGGTGACAGCCGCAAGCACCGTCAGCGCGGCCAATCCAATCGCGCCCCCCACCTGGTTGGCGGTGCTCGCCAAGCCTGCCGTGATACCAACGTCATGGGCCGGAACGCCGCTAGTGGAAATGCCCATCAGTGTGGGAAAAACCAGCCCAATCCCTGTGGCAATGATTAGGCTGGGCACCAGCACGCCAGGAAAGTAGGCTTGAGCAGGGCTAAAGAGCGCAAGGCCGCCAAACCCTGTTGCAAGGCAGGCGCAGCCTCCTAGCAAGACTGCCCGCACCCCGTACCGATGGGTCAGATTGGAAGTGAAGCGCGCCACGAGCACGAACAGTATGGCAGCCGGCGTTTGTTCCAGCCCGGACTGAAGGGCGCTATGATGGAGGACGTTCTGCAGAAGCAGGGATGTGAAGTACCACATTGCAATGCCTAAGCTACCAAAGAGCGCCAGCATGGCATTGCCCACCACTACGTTTCGAACGGCAAACAGGCGCATCGGCAACATCGGATCGTGCACCAAAAATCTCTCGGTGATCACGAACGCTGCCAGCAAAGCCAGCCCGGCGGCAATTGATCCGGCGACATAGACTGAAGACCAGTTGTGTTCGGCGGTTTGCATGACACCGTAGATTATTGCGGCGAGCCCTAGGGTTCCCGTTACGGCACCAGCAAGGTCGAATGCCCTCTTTTGACGAGCGCTCGACGCGGCATGGATGACCATCGCACCGGTGATCAGCAGCAAACCTATGGGCACATTGATCAAGAACACCCATCGCCAGGATAGACCGGTGGTCAGCACGCCACCGGCAATGGCCCCAGCCATGCCGCCCAGACCGCCTGCCGCCGACCATGCACCGAACGCTCGAGCACGATCTTGGCCTGAATAGTTGCTGTTGATCAACGCGAGCGTTGCTGGAGCCAACAATGCTGCACCGCCGCCCTGCACCGCCCGCGCAGCAATCAGCATCTGGGGCGAGGACGCCAGGCCTGCAACCAAGCTCGCTAGAGTAAAGACGGCCATTCCGACAACAAGAACCGCCCTGTGCCCAAACAGGTCAGCGGCTCGCCCGCCTAACAGCATCAGGCCGCCGAACGTAAGCAAGTAGGCGTTGACCACCCAGGCCAGGCTCACGGACGAGAATCCCAGTTCCTCCTGCACGGACGGCAGAGCAACGTTTATGATGGCGCTATCAAGAATGACCATGAACTGACAGCTGCATATCAATGCCAGGACGAGCCAACTGCGAGTAGGGCTCCGGTTGGCGCTAAGTGAAGGATCGGCGCTCAGACCTTGCGAGCTCATCTGTGGTCCCCTGAAACCGGCGTATTGATCGAAGTGGCTTGAGCGACCGCGCTGCCCCTGGCCAAGCGTGCGGTGGTCTCAGCCAGCCGGCGTCCTTGGTGTCGCGCCGCCGCCAGGGCAGTGCTGTCAGGTCCCTCATCTGATGAAGTGCTAGTAACAAAGGAGGTCCCGTACGGATTTCCTCCTGCGGCAGAGACGGCCGGATCGGTGTAACCAGGGGGGACGATCAATGCGCCCCAGTGGTAAAACACGTTCGACAGTGCCAGGATTGTCGCTTCGTTGCCGCCATGGCGGTTGTAGGCGGACGTGAACGCGGTGGCCGGCTTGTCGGCCAGTTGCCCGGCCTGCCAAAGAGGACCTGTCTGATCAATAAACTGCTTGAGTTGCGCCGCAGGGGTGCCGAAGCGGGTTGGTGTGCCAAACGCAAAGCCATCTGCCCAAACCAGATCCTCCAAAGCGGCTTCCTCCGCTGCTGATGTGGCGTCCAAGTACTGCCGCCAGCGGGGGTTTCGATCTATGGCTTCCTGCGACGCAAGCTCGGCCACCCGCTTCAGCCGCACCTCAGCTCCAACGGCTTTTGCTCCATCAGCAACTGCCCTAGCGAGAGCATGCACGGAACCCGTGGAGCTGTAATAGATGACGGCAATTTTGACGGGCATGATAGGATCTCACCTTGCACTATAATCATTAGGCGCATAACTATTAGGCGCATAACTATCTGTCAAGGAGCTGGTTTGGATTTCGAACATGCAGACACCATCAATCAAGCAATCCGGCTGCTAAGCCTGCGCCACAGGGCTCGCGCCGCTGCACTGATAGCGCCGCTTGGACTTCATCCCGGGCAGGAGGCGCTTTTGCTTGAACTTGCCCGGACGGGCCCCAGCATCCAGGCACAGCTGAGTGATGCGCTTGGCTGCGCTCCACCCAGCGTGACGCAGATGGTCGCTAAGCTCGAGGCGGCTGGTTACGTCCGCCGGAATTTGGCGCCGGCCGACCGTCGTGCTTACGTGGTGGAGCTGACCGAGGCCGGTGGATCTCTGGCCGACCAGGTGAAGGCAGTCTGGTGCATGCTCGCGGAAGAGACAATTACCGGTCTATCGGCAGAGGTGGTGGCCGGGTTGCCTGGCATTCTCAATAGGCTTACCGAAAATGTCGATACAAAGCACAACGGGAGGCAAGCGGTTAGATCTGCTAGCGAAGAAGAGGCAGCAATGCTGGTAGTAGGACTGCCACTTAAGTGAATGGAAAGGGGTCCTAACGGGGACGAAGGTGGCGTGAGATCGTACTGGCAGCAGCCCTGCCACCCGGCAAGGGCGCCCGAAAGATTGATCCACTCCGCTTTTCTTACCCCATCATGGGGCGGCCAAGGCGCCGACCTCTAAGAGAAGCGCGGGCCCGTGTGGCACGACCTCATGCCAAACAGAAAAGGCGGCGCCGTTCGGCCCTTGACACAAACCGCGATAGAGAAGCTGCCAGTCTTCCGCCCCGTTTGTGTCGTGCGACTGACATCGTGATCTCCAACAAACTCCAAGGCACCCGCTCAATGGTCGGCAGTGAAACGCTACGGTCATTCCGCTATGCGACACCTTCTCCAACATCGGTCTGCAGCCAGACTGGTGAGTGGTGAATATCCACCGTTTGCAAGCGGCCGGGTCCGAGGTTTATAAAGCGATGAGGCACGCCCTTTGGTCCCAAAACCACGTCGCCCGCCTCCGCTTCGATGATCTGGTCACCGACGAAGAAGCGCGCCCGCCCTTCGATCAGGATGAATGTCTCATCGTACGGATGGATGTGAAGCCTAGGACCTTCGCCGGGCGTGTCATTGCCATAGGCCAAAACGGTCGTAGCGGTGTTGAGTAACTCTCCCGGCACGCTTCCACGCCAAGGCCTTGGAGCTTCGACATCGAAAAGCTGCTTCTTAGCTGCTCTCCGGCCGTCGGCGACGACAGTGTTCGGATCGAAGTCTTGGCGACGCATCGTTTGGCTCCTGGCAGGAAGTGAACAGGGCAGTTTCCTGTCGGCTCCGGGAGATCTGGAGCCGACGCATTCAATGAAATGTGCCTATGTCATTGTGCTTGCCTACTTGGTGCCGTTGACCAAATTGCGGACAAAAGTTGTTGCGATGACGCCGTTGGAGAACCGCTTCGCCTCAGTGCACTCGAGTTCGGTCGCGATGCTGCCGTCAAAGAGTTTTATGCCTTCACCACGAACGACCGGGTAAATCATGAGCGTGATTTGGTCGACTAGTTCCGCTTTCAACAGAGAACGGGCCAGAGTGGCGCTGCCGTGGACAACAATGTCGCCGGGCTCATTCTCTTTGAGAGCCGTAATCGCTGGCACCAGATCTGAACCGACAAGGTGGGAATTGTTCCAGACCATGCTGGGCGAGCCAGATGACACGACGTATTTCGGCATAGCGTTGAACTTATCCGAGTACGGATCTCCGCTGCGTCCCGGCCATGCGGCCGCAAAACTGTCGTAGGTCACCCGGCCCAGCAGAAGAGCGCTTGAGCGTTCAAGCTCTTGCATCTTGAGCGATGAAGCCTCCTCGCTCCAGTAGTTGAGTGACCAAAGCTCGGGGGACTCGATCACACCATCAAGCGTGGTGAATTCGGTGACAATTAGCGTACCCATTGTAAGGCTCCGTTTCGTAGGCAAGGGAAGATTGGTTGTGGGTGGATATTGAAATCTGTGGACTGCTCGTTTCCTGCACGCGGCGCTGCATTGGGACCTGCTGTTTAGCCGATGCCGAGCACGTCATTCTTTCTGCCTTTCAACGTGGTCTGCGAGAATGCCAACTCCGGGCTCTCTGGCTAACTCCAGCGAGTCAGCGTGCGTTCCCCTTGGACACTGCCGGTAAAATACGCTGACCTATGTTGCACCTCACGACTCCGCCATGTCGGCCGATGCGCAGGCTATCACGAGTGGATCGTGAGGCTTGGATACGAGCTTTGGCGAAATCTCTTGCGTCAGTCAGCAGGAAGCCACCTGTGGCAGCTGAAAAGATGGATAAGAGCATCGCCGGTTGTAATGGCAGAAGTGGTAGCTGGGAAAGGCGTTCTCGTTCGGCTGAGAGGCTTATTGGCTCATAAGCAACGCCAAGTCGCTGGGCTAGATCAGGCACTGAAAAGGACGTGTGGCCTGAGAGTTCGTGGGTCACGCCAGCATGAGCGTTCGGATCGCCCAGCACCTTCGATGCCTCTTCGGCCAGATCGGCTCGGGCTACGGCGGAGATGGGACTATTGCCGAACGGCGTGGTGATCCGCCCCCCGCGTGGTGCTGCAAGCATGCCGATCAGTTCAGCGTAGAGACCATTACGCAGTATCGTCCAAGCCATACCACTTTGACTTAATGCTTGCTCCGTCCAGCGGTCGGCCAAAGCAAAGCCTAGGTGATCGCTTGCCCTGGTACGCCTGATGCAAACAACATGGCCGACTCCTTGGCTGCAAGCAGCGGCTAAAACAGCCCATTCCGGCGCATAACGACGTCGTCCTCAGCATACTCAGCGGACACGAGGAAGAGGTGGAGATGCCGACGAAGTTGTGTTGACGGTTCGTCAATGTCCATCCTCCTATCCGCTTCCGGCGAACGGCTGGCCGTTTCAAATTGTAGCCCTATTGCTTTCGCTCTTTGTGCTACGAGCCAGGCGAGTTGGCCCGACGCCCCGGTTGTCAAGATCATGTACATTCTTTCCATTCGGTCCGGCGCATGATCTACACGCGGTTCACGTCAGTCGGGTCACCTGCCGCCCTCCCAAGCTCTGCGCCAGGGTTGGAGGGAGGCGCTGCACCGACACGGTGGCGAACGGACCAAGTGCCTGCGCGCCCATCATAGTGCGGATGAAGTCGGCCACATTTTCCAGCATGCGTGCCCGCTCCAGCGGGCCGCAGTCGAGCGGGGCAAAGCCAAGCTGGCTGGCAAGGGCCCCCACGTTTGCCTTGGCATCCGCATCATCGCCTGCCAGAAACACCGACACTCCGCGTTCACGCAAGAAAGCGGGCTCGTGCTCGAAGGTTTCCTGCGCAATCGTGTTGAAAGCCTTCACAACGTGAGCGCCGGGTATGGCTGCCGCAAGCTCCTCAGCGAACGAGAACGTTACAGACGGAAAAATGTAATTGGGGGGAACAGGTCCATTGTTCATGTCCACCACAATCTTACCAACGAGCAACCCGACGTCATGGCCTAGAACGGCAGCGGGATCGGACTCGCGAGGGTTCCACACCAGCACGCTCTGAAGCCTGGGGGTACGCTGGCCGTAACAACAAATGGCAGAGAAAATCTTGCCGAAGTCTATGAACTGACCACTGTGCTGGGAGTGATCCGGTCGACCCCGCTGCTGTCGCATTTGGTTATGATAAAGCCACCCAGCTGCTCGAGGCCCAATTCGGTGACGTACGCCAAGCGGTTCACCCAGCCAGTTTGCGGGTGACTGATCCTGAGGTGGTTTTCTTGGCACTGACGTCCTACCCCCCCCTGGGCGATACTGCTGATCAGCAGACCTTGGCCGACTTTCGCAGAGCGATAGACGCCGCTTTCACGCGGAACGGCGGAGTTTTACTGGTGAAGAAGGACGTGGCGCTACTCATGAGCACGAAACAACCTGATCGATGATCACCGCATGTTTTGGTATGAAACCTGGCCAGCATTCGACTGTCCCCAATCCACGCCGACAAAGCCGGTTAGCATCAAGCCCTTTGGAGACTTTTATCTATAGTCGTGACTCGCCCTTAAGCGGACGTATCGGTCGTGCTCCTTAACCTTGATGGCCACCCCGTCGTGAATGCTCGATCGATCCAGCCCCCGAGCATCCTCAAAAAGTTCTGGCGCCGCCTGCCGACCAAGGTCGCTGCCTACAGGGAGGAACGTGTAGTGATTTACCCCGCCATGGATCATTTCGAAGGTGCTGTTCGCGATGTTCGCCTTAAGCGGCTCGCAGCATAGGTCTGATGGAGCTGTCGTGTCGGCGTCACCAGCTATGAGTAGAACCGGACAGGTAATGGTGGATAGACTTTGCTGAGAAAACCCAAGGACGGATCGTCCTGGGGCGATGGCAACGCGCCAACAATCCGAGCGTCTCGGTAGTCGTCACGGCGCCTATCGAAGGACGACCGGAATACTGCACTTTTCTGTAGATGAGGCCATTCGTCCGCAAGCGTGGGGAACTCTCGTGGGCCGCGAATTGGGCTTTTGACAGGATTGTCCGGTTCGAACTGCGAGTACGCGACACGCGCCCCTGCTAGAAGCAATGCCGTGTAGGCTCCAGCCGAGAAGCCAATAATACAAGCCCTATCCTCGACCGCCACACCCAGTTCATCTAGCCATGAAGGCTGATCCAACAGCGCAGTGAAATCTCGTGCGCGTTCCCAAAGGCAGAAAAACCCTTCCGGTCGGCGGGCTTCTGTCGCTGTATGCCCATGATGATCGATGCGACCGCCACATAGCCCCGTTCAGCCAATCGATGACCAAGCCAGTCAAGGGCAAGAGCACTTGCGCCACTGCCGTGAGACAACATGACGAAGGGCCAGGCTCGCGATGCGTCGAGAGGCGAAGCGTTAAGAGCAACAGGTCCGAGCTTGAACCAAGGTGCCCGCTCCGGATATGTTTCGGTCGGATCGCCTGCGGCTGGATACCAAGCCGACCACCGCAGCGGACGAGCGTCTGTTTCTTCCCAGTTCGAACGAGCTGGATCTCGGCATAGACCTGAACGGAACCCCACTGTCATTGATATGCCCTTCGCCGGTCGACGACAGCGATCCTACAGCTGGCAGCGGGGAATAACCAAGTCGGCCGGTCTCAATATGACCCCAGAAGCAAGTGGGCGGGGGCGCTATCGATCTAAATTGGAGGTCCTCATAGATACGGACACAGCCCACATGCGGACTTCGTCAACTTGAAAGGACCTTCCGAAAGCACTTGGACTGCGTATCAGCGTATTCAAGCTTCTCGTAAAAGGCTTCTAAAGGATGATTGCCAGAACGCACCAGCAACTGAATCTTCCATACGCCCCGGTCAGCTAGCCAACGCTCGGCGGTCTCAACAATTAAACGTCCTATTCCTTGCCCCCTCCTGGAAGGCGCGGAGGCAACATAGTACAGCCAACCACGATGACCATCGTGGCCGATCATGGCTGTTGCAACAATCTCCAAGCCCTCGGTGCCCACCAAGACAGTTGAATTGGCATTCCGGCGGGCGAAAGCGATGTCATGTTGAGGATCATTCCATGGTCTTAGTAGACCCGCGTCGCCCCAGAGAGTGACTACGGCGTCAACATCCATATCTGCGATCATTCTGACTGCTACATCAGTCTCCATCGCTGCTTACCCCAAAGCACAGAGTTAAACGCTTCTGCAGTGACAAAGTCACCTAAGTGACCCTTGCATCTGCATCGACAGCTCGCACTATCATCTCCGCCAAGACCTGCCAGTCAGGTTTCCACCTCGAAGTTGGAGTGGGGCAGGGGCCGCATCTCAGCCGTTCGACGCAATTCGGTCCACATCCCGAAAGCGGCCGCAGGCCAGAGGGGCGCTTAATAGCCGTCATACACCGCTAGTTTTAGTGTTGCGCTCGCCGGCAGGCTAAGCTTGGAAGGGTCTTACTCGACAACTTCAAGCCAGCGGCTGATCAGAACGGCTAGTCCGAATATTGGTAAGCGTGCAGTCCACACCTGTCAGGATAAAAGCGTCCCTACCATAAGGAATTGCCAACGGGGTCTGACCGACGGTAACCTAATACCGATTCGACCGATGGGTGGCATGAATGAATGACGAGCACGAGCGTGATGAGGGGCCGTGGTGGCTCGAGTGCCATTGTCGCGATCTGGCCGGGGAGCCATGGATTGGATACCTGCTGGACCAAGGTGCGACGAAGGACCTTGGGGGCTGGATCGTCATTCAAAATCGTGATGAGGCAACAGCTGAAGTTTCTCGAGCTGGCCCACTACTATGGATTGTGCCCAGAGACTCTCGTGAAGACCGTCTCATTCCTATCGCTCGGCTTGAGCACATCGAGTTGGTTGAGGTTGGATAGTCCAAGCCGGCAAACTGAGCTAAGGCTGTAGCTGTCATAGATCGTTGAATTACGTTAATTAGCTTTGGTTACAGGCCCCGCTGGTGCCGCTCGAGGGCGAGTGCGCGACGACGGCAAGGCCCTCTTGTCCTGGCATAGCACCACCGCTTCTGCGCTAATTGCGGCGTTGCCACCGCCGCCGGAGACGGTGGCTAGGTCAGGAAGTGACTAGATCTCCGCTTTAGCCTTCCCTGTGCCAAAAACTGCCTGTCCGCATTCCACCCCAGAGGCGAAGTGGGCAGGAGAGGCCGACGATCCATCGTAGCCGTGCGGAGCTGGTCAGCCATCGCGCAAAGCGGTTAGAACCTTTGCCGATCCTAGGTATGGCAAAGGATATTGAGTAACTTACCAAAAGGGTCACGTACAAAAAAGCGTGTGACGCCCCAAGGCTCGGTCACTGGACCGTATTCAGCTTGATAACCAGCGCCGACCATGCGCGAGTGAACGTCAGCGAGGTCATCAACTTCAATTGACAGGTCTGGTACTGGCGTACCTGATCCTCCCTCTGCCGCGAAGCTTATCTGAGGGCTCGAATATCCTGAGCCCAAAAAGGTGATGATCCAGCCGTGATCCATTCCAATCTCCATGCCAAGCACCTCTCCATAGAAGGCTTTGGCCATGTCCATTTGTTCTGTCGCGATGTTGGCGACGACTCGATTTACGGCCATCGGCGAGCTCCTGGAGTTTCATGTCTGCTCAGTGGTTAATCCGCCCAAACTAGGCGTTGTCCTTCCCACCACGGCACGGCGGTCGGGTCGAATTGTTTGCGGACCTTCCAACAGGGGAAGGATGAGATGCTAGGTCGCAAATGCGCCCCAGCACTCCAAGTCCTCAACGGTGCGGTTCGGCATAGTGGGGGTTGTACATTATGCCAAGCACATCGCCTAACGAGTCTACTACTGAAACTGTCGATAGCTGGTTTCACCGCGTTCGCTGATGGGGTCGTATTCGGTAGCATCCTGTTCCTTGAGCCAAGCCATTAGTGACCTGGCGGCGTCGCCTAGTTCAATACGACAATGGCTTCAACTTCGAACAGCATGGCATCTATTGCGAGCTTCGGAACGGGCACCAGGGTCTGTGCCGGAAGCCGACCGCCGAACGTTGCAACAACGCTTTGCGTCAGCACCCCGAGTTTGGACATGTCATGGTCGACCACATAGATCGTCAGCTTGGCGACCTGATCTGGTGTGGCTCCGATGCCTTCGATCGCTGTTGTTAGATTGGCGTAAGCTTGCACCACCTGGGCCGCGAAATCAGGCGACAGGGCACCCGTGCTGTCCTGTCCGCCTTGGCCTGAGATGTAGGCGATGCGTGCGTTGGCTGGCGTCAACACGGCCGTGCTGTACCCGTTCGGCGTGGGATTGCCTAGTGTTGGTGGATTGACGATGGTGAGTTCCTGCGCGGAAGCGGCCGCTGAGAGTTGCATGATGATTAGTCCCCCGGTGAGTAGCGTCTTGATCGCCGACATAAGTGGGTCGTCCTCTGAAGTCGCTTGGTGAAAAAAGCGAGCCGCGGCTCGGCTTGCTGATGTAGGCATATTAGACGACCATACCTGTCACCTGATGTCAGGTTGGCTGGAGAATTGTCGAGACATGCGAGCGAGCAGGCTTTTGGCGATTCTGACGACACTCCAGGCCAGAGGGCAGGTCACCGCTCAGGCGCTCGCCGACGAGTGCGAAGTTTCGCTGCGAACCATCTATCGTGACGTTGATGCACTCAGCGCCGCTGGGGTGCCGGTCTATAGCGTGCAGGGCAGCAGTGGCGGATACCGTCTTCTGGATGGCTACCGGGTGCGCCTCAACGGGGTTTCATCGCCCGAAGCGCAGGCGCTGTTTCTTGCAGGGTTGACGCAGCAAGCCGCAGATCTGGGCATGGGGGCTGCCGCAGCCAGCGCGCGGCTGAAAGTACTGGCGGCCCTGCCAGAGGAGATGCGGTCGGGTGCCGCGAAGTCGCGCTTCCATTTCGATGCACCAGCCTGGTTCGCTGAACCCGAAACCCTTGATCAGCTCCCTGCCATCGCAGGTGCCGTTTGGAGCGAGCGCACCCTTCGCTTTCGCTACAAGAGTCGGACCGGAACTAGTGAGCGACAGGTCAATCCGCTCGGCATCGTGCTGAAGGGTGGTCACTGGTACCTTGTCGCGAGCCTAGAGGAAGAGACGAAGACCTTCCGCATCGCCAGAATGAGCGCGGTTACCCACCTGGAGGAATGCTTTCGCTATCCAAAGACGTTCGATCTTGCGTCCTACTGGGCAGACAGTATTCGCCGCTATGAGGTTGACCTGCATTCCAACAAGGCGACCCTCAGGCTATCCCCGCAGGGCCTGGCCATGATGGACGAGCTGCTCCCGCCCTATGTTCGGGCTGAAGTCGTCATCTCCCCCGAGTCGGACCAACATGGCTGGAAACAGGTCATCGTCTCCGTTGGGTCGATCGATCACGCCGCCGCCGAAATCCTGCGCTTCGGGACCGACGCCGAAGTCCTAGCTCCTATGGAGCTGCGGGAACGGATCACCCAAATAGTTTTGATGCTGGCACAAACCTACCGATAAGTTAGGAGCGGCAGCGTTCGATGCGTTTCGATACAGATCGGGAGGTCCGCTCCCAACCTCCGTTCAACCGTATCATCTCCGTACGTACAGTCAGCTTATAATATCGGGCTGCTCGACAAAACCGGGTCGCCCTTAGGGTGCGTGAGCCATAAATCAACATGACCAACAACAAGGAGCTTGGTCATGGAACTCGACAACAAGAACATCATCATCACGGGTGCCAGCAGCGGCATAGGAGCTGCGGCAGCTCGCCTGTTCGCTCAAGAAGGTGCCAACGTCGTCCTTGGTGCACGGCGCCAGCGTGAACTCACAAGTCTCGCCGACGAAATCAATCAGGAGAATGGTGGTCGCGCCGTCCTACTGAGCGGAGATGTTTCCGATCCACTCTATGCTTCGTCCTTGGTCGAGCTTGCCGAGCAAGAGTTTGGTGGATTGGACGGAGCTTTCAACAATGCAGGCATTGTTGGGGATATGGCGCCAATTGCCACCATGACAATCGACAACTGGAACTCGGTTGTGGCGGTGAACCTCACGTCCGCTTTCCACGCGGCTCAGGCGCAAATACCTGCACTCCAGAAGCGTGGAGGTGGTGCGATCGTGTTTACCTCGTCCTTTGTTGGCTTCAGCAATGGCGGCATGCCGGGCATGAGCGCATATGCGGCAACAAAGGCCGGATTGAACGGGCTCGTTCAATCTCTTGCTGCGGAGCATGCCGCGGAAGGCATTCGCATCAACGCGCTTCTACCTGGCGGGACGGTCACTCCGGCTGGAGGCGAGGGAAACCCTGAAGTGCTTGCTTTTATCTCGAGCCTTCACCCGATCAAGCGGATGGCTCAGCCCGAAGAGATAGCTCAGGCAGCAATGTTCATGCTCTCCGATCGAGCTGGCTTTATGACGGGCACGCCAATGGTGGTGGACGGCGGCATGTCTGTTCGACTCCTTTAGAGAACCGCTGGCGAACGTCCGCTTCCTGGTTAGGCAGACCTGGAAGCGGACCGGCAGCAAGGCACCCCAAAACTGACGCTCGTGGTGAGGCGGGAGCTGGCGATTTCGAGATGCCGGATCATCCCGTCCTTGGCCTTGTCCGGGTCACGGGTCTCGACCGCCAGCACGATATCGAGATGCTGGTGGAGGAGTTCCTCGGCCATGGCGGGAAAAAGTTGCGCTCGCGGGCCTTGAGCCGTTTTTGCTTGCTACGCACTGTATTGATCAGTTCGAACAAACGGCGCGTTTCAAGCTAAGATCGTCGAAAGCGTTCGCAACACGCTCTTCGCTGGCGACCGCAATGAACAACTGGCACTCGCCGTGGCGATCAACTGCTTGGAGGCACGGCACCAGAATGACGATGGAGGACGGGCCTGTGATCCGATACTTCTTAGCACTCTCCTAATCCCAGTGTACTACAAAATGCGCGATAGCTCCAAAACGTTGATCGCAGACAACCAGTTATGAAGTAGTTCCGCTGTATGGTCTAATAGACCGTGTGCTGGTGGATGGAATGGGACTAGATTTCACTGAGCCTATCGCCCTTCAGGAGAGCGGAGGACCGAACAGCAGCAGCACTCTTTGGGAGGTCGCCCTCGCAATGGCAGGCCAAGGTGTCTGGGACCACCACCTGCAACTAGGCACTGTATACTACTCGTCCGCTTGGTACGCCATGCGCGGCTTCGAGCTTGGCGAGGATGTCGATGCCGAACTGGGACCTTGGTTAGATCGAATACATCCAGATGACCGCGCCCGGGTAGAAAGGATTACTAGCCACAAGATTGAGGGACATACTCCTACGAATAATTTCGAGTACCGCGAGCGCCACAGGGATGGAAGTTGGGTCTGGATCATGAGCCGGGGCCAGCCGATTGCTTGGGCTCCTGACGGCACGGTGATCCGCGTTGTCGGGACGGACAGCGATATAACGCAACTCAAGCTCGTCGAGCAGCGGCTGATGGACGAAAAGGAGCGGCTCCACGTTACCATGCAGTCGATCGCTGATGGTATGATTTCCACCGGTCCGGATGGCAGAATAACTTTCATGAACGCCACCGCTGAAGCGCTAACCAGCTGGCCGCTCCAGGAGGCGATGGGGCTGCTCGCCGACGAAGTCTTCAACATTGGCGGTGCGGATAGTCGAGATGTTCGTCTGGTGCAGTCGTGCCTTGACCAAAGGGAAGTCATCGGTCTGGATGAAGACACCGTCATCACGACGCGTACCGGAACCAGGCTTGAAGTGCGACTAACTGCGTCGCCTGTCCTCTCAGGAGAGAAACTGGCTTTGGGCGTCGTTATCGTTTTTCAAGATGCGACCGACAGCCGTACTCTGAAGCGACGCCTCGCGTACTCAGCAAGTCACGACTCCCTTACAAGAATGCCCAACCGATCTGCTTTCGAGGAGGAACTCGTGGCCACTGCAGAGGCCGCTCAGCAGGAGGGACGAGAACATGCTTTATGCTTTGTGGACCTCGACGGGTTTAAAGTCGTCAATGACAGCGTTGGGCATGCAGCAGGAGACCAGGTGCTTTTCGAAGTGGGGCAACTTATCAGTCAATCTTGCCGCGCTACTGATTTTGCGGCACGCATAGGTGGAGATGAGTTCGCGCTTATTCTGAAGCACTGCACGTTGGATGATGCTAAAGCGGTTTGTGAAAAGCTTGTATTGGCGATTGCACAGCATGCCTTTACCTTTGCTGACAAAAGATTTGCCGTGGGGGCAAGCGTGGGCATCACCGCGATAAACGGCAGCTCTTCTCTAAGCGAGCTGAGCATGTCAGCAGATGCTGCCTGCTATGATGCTAAGGCGCAAGGAAGAGGCTGCGTGGTCTTACATCAATAGTCGCGCTGCCGCGGTGGGCAGCAGCCCGTTCGGGTATTGCTCGGCGCGAATTTGTCTGCCCCACGTGAGCGGTTCGGGTTAACGTTAGTGCATGGTTGAGCGGGATGCCGCCGCTCTCCAGGATTTGGTTCGAACTTTTCCGGGACACGATCATCAGCTTGGTAGTGATATAGGCAACTGGCTAGTCACCATTCCCGCCGCCCCGTGCCCGCTTGCCACGGGCGACCTCGGTTGCCAGGGCCTCCAGCTTATGCGGCCAGAAGACGCGAAAACGTTCAAGCCAGTCGTCGATGTTCTTAAGTGGCGAAGGGTCGAGCCTATAAACGCGCCGCGTTCCAATTGGCTCAACTTGTGCAAAGCCGTTCTCACGTAGAACCTTGAGGTGCTGACTGACACCAGCTTGCGTAATGCCGAATTCGTTGGCGATAACAGCCACGACTTCTCCAGAAGCATGCTCTCGCTCAGCGAGAAGCTCAAGGATACGGCGGCGAACCGGGTCACCAAGAACGTCAAAGGCGTGCATCAGGCCTCCTGCGGCGTCTCACCGGAGTAGAAGCTTCGTGTTGCCTCAGCCGCCTTGCGCGCTTGTTCAAGCTGTTCACCTGCAGCGATCTCGGCTTCACCCCAGGCGGTGCTGGCTTGCCGCACCAGATCCTTGGCCTCTGGGGAAGTCTCCCAGCCATTGACGCCTTCAGCTCTTACATCATCAGCCGGTCGCTTCAGGTGCTCAGAAAGTCCTAACAATCCAAGCTCCCAGCTGACACCACCGGCGCCGGCGCCATACTGCGTCCAATGAGGGCTGACGTCCCGATCATGGAGAAGCGGATCAGGTTGGACAGCATCATCCATCCCGACGAGGCCTACGGCTGGGATCCGCTGCACCTGTTCTACGAGGTCAAGCGCATCAACCACCAAGAGGCGTACTCGCATGATGGAGCCTGCACAGACCAGGCCGAGAGCTTTTTCTCGCGTATCCGGCGGGCCGAGATCGGTATGCACCACCACATTGCCGGGCCATATCTAGAGTCCTACGCCCTGGAGATGGCTTGGCGCGAGGATACCCGTAAGATCAACAACGGCGAGCAATTCCTGCTGATGGTCCTGGCCAGCCTCTCACACCCTGTCTCCCGGACCTGGAAGGGCTACTGGGAGCGTCGGAAAGTTTCACCACGGGGTCAGGAAGCCCCGGACTAGCTTCGATTTCCTCCAAAGGGATGCAGGCGGACGTCACGTCGATGGGCTTGCACAACTCGCTATTTTCATTCGCTCCGGCTATGATCGAAATGCAGGCCAACTTGGTGACGAAGATGACCCCAGAGATCCGAACAGCGTTGAGTTCATTCGCCGAGATGGTGAAGCACGCCTATGGTGATGAATTCGTCGGACTGGTGCTGTTCGGCAGCCAAGCGCGCGGCGACGCCACTGACGATAGCGACATAGACGCCGGAGTAGTCCTGAAGCACGTCGGCGATCGGCGAGCGGTGAGGGATCGGCTTGCGGAACTGGCTTACGACGTGCTTCTCGAAACTGGCGAAGATATCCAGGCCATCGCAATCTCCCAGGCTCAATGGGAGTCCCCGGAGACGTTCAGCAATCCGTCTTTGATCCAATCGATGAAGCAGGATGGCTTCGCCATTGGTGGCCCATGATCCGGGATGACCTCGCGAAAGCTGCTCGAGCGCTGGACGTTGCCAGCCTGGTTCTGGAAAGCGGTGCCGCCGACGACGCTGTCAACAGAGCCTATTACTCGGCGTTCCATGTAGCTCGAGCGCTGGTGGAACTGGTCGAGCCGAACTCTGGCGGGAAAACCCATAAGCCCGTCCTGAATGCATTCAGCAATCACTACGTCCGCAATGGAAAGCTCCCGAAGGAGTACGGCGCCAAGATAAACAAGGCCATGAGCGCAAGGCATGTGGCGGATTACCAGGGCGATAGCATCACGGAGGAGGAAGCGGCCACCCACATAGCCTTCGCGCAAGAACTTCTTGATCGAGCACTCGAGTTTATTCCGTCATCCGAGCATCCTGAACGCCGCCTCATCTCTTTGGCAGACGCAATGCGCGAGGAGGCGGCGAAGATGGCTCTTGCCTCGGCCTTCTGCGAGCTGGCGGAGAGGCGTGGGGAGGTGCTACCGCGTGGTTTCGCCGAGGATCTGGCGCTATATGGCGATACCGAAAAGTTGACGGAGCTCATAGCCGCAGTCGACACGATGAACGACGTGCAATCGTACGTTCTCGCGACTATCCCAGTTCCTTCTGCCGGGTAATGACGGCAAGCTTCCACACGACCACGTTCGACAAGTTGCCGATCCGATGGATACGACCGCCTCGCTTCTCCTGCAGTCGCAGAGCCTGGACGACGCGGAATGCTACTGACTTCTTCAGATGTCGATCGGGATTCGGAAACTGCTTCTTCTCGATGATCCAGTCGGACAGCTGTCGTGTATCCAGAGGGCCGGCCTGCAGCGCCTTTGTGCAATAACCCACGATCTCCCGGCGTTTGAAGAGTTGCGCCATGTTGTAATGCGTCGGGAATTCTTCCCCCGCGCGTGGGGGCCGGAACATGTGCATTGTCGCCAGGACGTGCGACAGGGCGGCTTTAGTCTGCTCTAACTCGCGTTCAATACGTACGACTTGGCTCCTCAGATCGTCAGCCTTCGTATTCAGCGTATTGATGACCTGTAGTTCGGGCATTGGGGACTCCTGACCGTGACGCCAGAATACTGCCATGCTCGAGTGGACACCTGAATATCAGGCTACATGCGTTTCCTACATAATGCCGCATGTTCGCGTTGTTCGGGAGAGTCGCCGTCACGGGCAGTCAACCTGCGTTCTTGTGTAGCCAGGTCGCCCTGAATCCATATCGAGGCGTCCCACCAAGAGGCGAGTTCTTGGCGGATGGTGCCAGTGCCCTCAACCCAGAGGTAGTCGATGTCGGCAGGGATCGTAATAGATCCCGACCGATCGTGTGCGATCCAGACGCTGGGACGAAAATCGACTGCCTTCCCAGAGCGGACAGGGCGCAGAATGTTCTCGACGAGCACTGTACCCCAATCGAAGTAGGCGTGGTTCCAGGCAATGTCATCTGTGTGCAAGACAGCAGACCTGGGCATGAGCTTGCGTAAGCGCTCGACCAAATGGGACTTTCCAGCACCGCCGCGGCCATCGATTGCAACCACCCTTGGACGCCTGCTGATGTTTGGAGACGCAGCGCATAGCTGCTCGACAAAATTGCTTGGGGTGACGACATGATAGCCGACACCTTCGATTTCGCCTGGATTTAAATGCATTACTGTCCTGTCCTTGCTTGAGGCGCGAGTCCGAGCCGGCGAACTGTACCAACAGTCGGTTTGTTTTAGTCCGCTTTCGCAGCGCGCGGTGGTCCCAACCCCATGGTTGCCCTCCCATGACCTGTTGCTAAACCTGCAAAGCTGCCGCTGCGTATCGCGAGCTTAACCGGTTGGATGAGCGCAGGGGCGAGCGACCGGAATGAGGCACTCATCGTGCGACGATCGGATCGGTCAAGCCATTCAACCTGATCTGGTTCAACTCGGCGGTGGAGAAGACACCGGCCTTGTGGAGCCGGATGTATTCCTCGGAAACACTGGAGCCAAACACGAGGACGTCATCGGTATTGACCGTGACGATGACGCCGGCGTCGTAAAGTGTCCTAATCGGATGGTTCGCAATGCTATTGACCCGGCCAAGCATGACGTTGGACGTCGGACAGATATTGAGCCGAATCTTATGATCAGCGAGGAAGCGCATGACCGCGGGCGATCCCGCTGCTGCAATCCCATGCTGCACTTCATCAAGGCTCAATTCTTCGACCGCCTGCCAAACGTCGTCCGCTGTTCCCCACTCTCCGACATGAGCCTTGAGCCGGAGGCCTTTCGCGCGGGCTGCTCTGTAGATGGGCTTGAACACACCGATGGGCTGAGCCAGTTCGTCTGCGTAGAGGTCGATACTGCGATAGGAGCCTGTCTCCAGCAACGGCTCAGTCCAACTTATGAGGGCGTCGACCGGGCAATGCCGAGACAGTCCGAGTTGGGCGATCCACTCGATTTCAGGCGCCACGCGCTCGTGGATTTCCCGCATGGCTTGGGTCAGTGCTAGGGGGTTCCCATCCCAAAGGGTTAGTGCCCAAACATCTTCCCCGGCTTCAAGGCGTGTAACGGCGTCATCTTTGGCCTGCACGAATGTTGCTTCAAGCGCCAGCATTCGTCCCATGGCGCCTGGGAAGGCTTCGCCGATCCGGTTAGCACTCACCCATTCGTGCATCTCGTCCATGGAGGCCAGAACGCGATCAAGTGGAACAATGTCGATGCCCGTCCTCTCATGGACAAAGCTGCGGCTTCCACCAAGGGCTGCATGCGTATGAAGATCGCTTTTGGGATAGGCGATGAGAGCATCGCGGTCCTGACTGGCGAGTGCGGCCCCAAATGTCATTGTTGTCCTCGCTGGTATGCCGGGCGAGAACAACATCGTGTTCGCCGACAGGTCAACAACTGCTTTTTGGTAAGTTCCAAGTCCGGAGCAAACAACTGAATGGGGGCGTAGTGCTGCGGCTATGACGCATGACTGTGGCAGTTCCTGACGCCGTTTCCGCCGTATTGCATTATGACCACGAAGGGCAGGGTAGGGGCCTGGAGCAGACCGGCAGCTTTCAGGCATAAACCTCGGGATAGCTGCCGTTGAGCCGCGAAGTGGGCGATGGCGGATAGGGCCGTTTACGACCCCATAAAGCGGGCATTGCACTCTGGCTTTGACATTTGATTGTCGAAATTCTTGCCTAGGAAGAATGCAGCTGCTAAATACAGCTCATGATGATGTTTAAGTCCACATTCTTCCCGCTGATCTGACGACCCCACAGTCATTGCGGCACCCAGGTGCCTTTCAGATCATAACGGCCTGTCCCGCGTGGAGGCCGTGCGGAGATTTATCGGATGTCGGAAGCTTCTCATTCCGGTCTGAGCCAGGCTCAGATCGCGCACTTCATTGAACATGGATACGTTAAACTAGAGGGTGCCTTCGATGGCCACCTGGCCTCACAAGGGCGTGCTGAGCTTTGGAAGGCCATGGGCCTGTCCCCTGACGCGCCAGAGACATGGAAACAGCCGGTTGTCCGGCTAGGCTTCATGACTGGCAAGCCCTTCGTGGACGCCGCCAATACGCCGCTCCTCCACGCGTCTTACGATGCCTTGGCCGGCAAGGGTCGTTGGTTGAGACCTAATGGCCTGGGCACTTTCCCGGTCCGTTTCCCGTCCCCAAATGATCCAGGTGATGCGGGATGGCACGTCGATGTCAGCTTCGGCACGGACAACCCCGACTTCATGCAGTGGCGGGCAAACGTGAAAAGCAGCGGCCGCGCGCTGCTCATGTTGTTCCTTTTCTCCGATGTTGGGGAACTGGATGCGCCCACCAAGATCCGGAAAGGGTCGCACCGAGCTATCACCAAGCAGTTGCTGCCAGCCGGAGAGGGTGGCCTCACGCTTGGCGAACTGGCCGCTGACGGCTTTGCTTCGACTGCGGACTGCGATGAAGTCCTGGCGACCGGACCAGCTGGAACGGTCTACCTCTGCCATCCCTTCCTGGTCCACTCTGCTCAACCGCATCGCGGAAACAAGCCTCGCTTTATGGCTCAACCCCCGCTCCTGCCTAGGGGTGAGTTTGACCCGTCGCTAACACCCTCGGCGGTGCAAATAGCCATCCGCAAGGCGATCGGGATGGAGCTCTAGACGTCAGGGGCCCGGGAAATAACTGTTCCGGGCCCAGCCTGCCTGAGAAAATGCCCGCTAGAGTGGGCCATTTGCCGAAAGCCGACTGTCGCCTCGCTACCCCAAAATGGCCGGGGAGGAGCCGACCCCATTCTAGTCATTCATACGTCGCCCCGACTGTCCGTAAGTGGACATAAATTAGAAGAAGCACGCGGGCTTCTTGCTGGCAGACGGCGAGCACTTGGGCGTTGGTGACAAATGGACCGCTGGTGCGATGGCGCTTGGGAAAGATCCTGTCATCGGCTTTGCTGATCCCCGCCCTTGCTGTCGACCAGGAGCTGACCAGATCAGTGCGGCTCGCGCGGTCTAAATCATGCGCGAGCCTTCCGAGCGAGATATGTTCAGCAACAGGTAGAGCACCACAGCTTGAGAAGGTCTCAGTTCGTCTCGAGGTTCATCGCCAACATGGTTTCAAGGCGGTCATAGGTGGTCGTCATTCCGTCGGCCATTCCTGAGGCAAGTGCACCATCGCGCTGTTCCTTGCTGTCGAACAGCATTGTTAGGGTCATAATCGTTTTCGTGCCTACCGCCTCAAAGAGGGTTGTCACGATTGACTTGCCGTCCATGCCTTCCATCCGTTCGACATGAACGAGGCGCTCAGGTGCCGCTATTTCCTGGAACTCACCGGATATGCCAAACTCCTGCGATCCCGACGCATCGCGCCAGCGGTACTCGAATGAACCGCCTACTCTAAGGTCAATCTTGCAGACGGGCATTGTCCATCCATCCGGTCCCAGCAGCCAGCGCTGAACCAGCTGAGGAACGGTATTGGCACGGAACACGAGATCCCGGGGAGCGTCGAAGGCCCGCTTTATTAAAATTTCGCGGTCATTCGGCGTCGTCACATCCATGGTGTTTGTCATTTCAAGTGTCCTTGGTTTTGGTTTGATGGTCGGCAACGGACGCTTTCAATTCTTCAAGCAGATCGTCCAAGCGGGAGTAATTACCTTCCCAGATCTTCCGGAACCGTTCGATCCAGGCATCCGCATCGGCCAAAGGCGCAGCTTGGATGCGACAAGGTCGTCGGGTCGCATCGACTCTGCGGCTGATCAATCCGGCGCGTTCCAGCATTTTGAGATGTCTGGAAACAGCCGGTTGGCTCATTGCGAACGGCTCGGCGAGTTCGTTCACGGTCGCCTCTCCTAAAGCCAGCCGCGCAAGGATTGCGCGACGTGTTGGATCTGCAAGTGCTGTGAATGTAGCATCCAGTCGTTGATCGGCATTGTCCATAACCGCTCCTTTCTATAACACTAACATTATATAACGACGTAGCTGTTGTCAACACTGAGTGAAGAGTCGTCAGCGGCGCCGATCCGAGTGCATTCGCCCGCAGCTTCGTCAAAGCAACGGGTCAACAGGCGGGCGCATACCGGTGTGCGGCACGGAGTAACTAAGACGGGAAGAGCAGGGGTGCCGACACTTCTTAGGTGTGACGCTCGGCCGATCTTTTCGCCCAGGACCGCATCGCGGTCGTTAAATAATCGGTAAAGCCTGACTCGATGGCTTCATAGCGCCCGCGGAAGTCGGGATGCTCGTAGATTTCGGCGAGACCGGCATAAGCTTCGGGCGTGCAGTCATCGCCCCAGGCCCGTCAGATCCATTGGCGGTGCCGCTCGATCATGGGATCAAGGCTGGTAGCCTGTGGCGGAACTCCTCGACGAAGCCCTTCCGCCAAGCCCTGTTCTACCGCCTCCAGCTCGATCATAGAGGCCGCAATCTCATCCTTGTTCATCTCGGACATAGCCTTGCGGCTGTGCTTGGCTGCCGGTGTGACTGGCGTACGAACAGCAGTTGCGAGCGGCAAGCTGTCGGTCGCTGGCGTAACGTCAACAGAAGAACGTTACTTTAGGCACTATCCATCTGGAGGAGACTTCCAGTGAGAACTTCAGTTCGTGGGGGGCCGATATAGTTACCATCGAGGCGCTCTAGCAACATTCGCGTGGCGACATGGGCTTGTGCCGCCGGCTGCACACCGGCACGCGTCAAGTGGGGCCTGATGTAGTTCATTTGCGGCTGGTCACCGTAAACTGCGACCGAGAGATCCTGCGGGATACGCAACCCATGATCGAACAAGCGAGCGATGCCACCCAGCGTCATGAGGTGATTGCCAAAGAAGAGCGCTGTTGGCATGTCGTGCTGGTGGGTTTCCAGCAACCAGTCGACGCCTTCGGTCCCTGAGGGAGCGAGGAAAGTGCCTTCCCATTCCAGAATGTCAGCCGGAGCCACGCCGCTGTCCAACAAGCCATTTCGAAGCCCACGGGCGCGATCCATGGCTTCTTCGAAAAAGTGCGGCCCAGTGATCTGGGCGACCCGGCGATGCCCACGCTGAGCAAGGTATTGACCCATGTTGTAGCAGGCGCCTTCGTCATCGACGCGCAGGCTGTCGACAGCTTGGTTCCGCAGCTTGCCGATGAACACAGTCGGTATATCGATGTTGAGCAATGCGTCGTGCATGCCGTGCAGGGCGAAGTCGCCAATGATCAAACCATCGAACCGCTTGCTTCGAATCTGGCGAAGGTATTCCTGAACGTGCTCATGGCTATGGCCGCCCGGAACGTCGGTGTTGAAGATCAGCGTATCAAGTCCCACCGCCTCCAAGTCCGTCTGAACCGTTTTCACCAATTCTGGATAAAATGGATTGCGGATATCTGGGATCAGCATGGCGATGATGTTGGTGCGACCAGTGCGAAGGCTCTGGGCCTGTCGATTGGGCGAGTAGCCCAGTTCTGCCACGGCTTGCAGCACTCGTTCGCGCAAGTGCGGCGTCACGCGTTCCGCGTGGTTGAGCACATGCGAGACAGTGGTCCGGGACACGCCTGCGCGTTCGGCTACCTTGGAAATGGTTGTCATGATTTATTTGGCTAGCACCTGAAGAGCTGTTTTGCAAATCGGTTTGTGAATGCATTTGCAAAACGATTTTTTGGTGGTACCGTTTGTGCGTCGGGCGGTTTACCCCGGCAGGCCTAAGAGAATGCCGGCACAAAGATCGGTTTCGATTCGGCGTAAGGGAGATCGCAATTGAGTTCATTCGACACCGCCTAGCCGCTAGCGAGCGGTTCCAACGCACCATTGGTGGCGACTAGCACCACCCTCGCCAGGTGCGCCGTGCTGCTTTGCCAAGTCACCTTCGAGCTGGCGTGGGCTGGCTCGTCTGCCCCCCGCCTTACCCCTTTTTCAGCTCTGGCAAAACAGATGAACGCACCTTTTTCCGGCCTCGACCTCAACCTTGGCAACCTCTATCGGCTCTCCGACGCCAAGACTCGCTCGATCTCTCCTGAGAATTTCACCGGAGAAAAGGGAAGGGGCGGCATGGCCACCGAAGGCACGGGTGCCAGTTGTGCTCGGGGCTTGGGGCAGGGCTGGAAAGTGTCACCATCGATCCGGATCGAAGCCGGCGGGACCCGTGTACTCGCCGAAATCGAAGGGCCCGGTGCCATACAGCAAATTTGGTTGACCACGGCCAACCTGCGCTGGCGCGACCTGATCCTGCGCATCTACTGGGATGACCAGGAGCATCCTTCGGTGGAGTCGCCGATTGGAGACTTCTTCTGCTCGGGTTGGAACCGTTTCGCACAGGTCACGTCCCTTGCAGTGTGCGTCAATCCAGGGCGCGCCTTCAACTGCTATTGGCAGATGCCGTTTCGTAAACGCGCCCGCGTCACCATCGAAAACCGGGATACCGAAGATCACGGCATCATCTACTACCAGATCAACTATGCGTTGACCGAGGTGCCGGAAGACGCTGCTTATTTCCACGCGCAGTTCCGCCGCACCAATCCGCTGCCGTTCAAGCAGGATTACACCGTCATCGATGGCATTGATGGCAGGGGGCAGTACGTCGGTACCTACATGGCTTGGGGCACGAACAACTCGGGCTGGTGGGGCGAGGGCGAGATCAAGTTCTTTATGGATGGGGACAAGGAGTTTCCGACCATCTGTGGCACTGGCACAGAAGATTACTTCTGCGGCGCATACAATTTCGACGGTGGCGTCGTCGACGAAAACATGGAGAGCGCCTACCGAGAGTTCACAACCCCTTACGCTGGCTTGCCCCAGGTGCTCCGCCCGGACGGTGTTTATCAAAGTCAGCTTCGGTTCGGCATGTACCGCTGGCACATTCCAGATCCAATCCGTTTCGAACAGGATCTGCGGGTCACCATCCAGGCGCTCGGCTGGCGTACGGAGAAGAAGAACCGTCGCTATCTGCCGCTGCAGGATGACATTGCCTCGGTCGCCTTCTGGTACCAGACGCTGCCAACCGCACCGTTCCCCGAACTTGCTCCCGCAGATTATCTGGAAGTCATCTGACCTATGAACCTGCTCCGCTACATCGCCGGGCGGCTGGTCGTATATGCATTGGTGATCGTCTTTGCGCTCACCGTGCTGTTCTTCGTGCCGCGGCTCGGGCCAACCGATCCGGTCGAAGCCATGCTGGCGAAGGTGTCATCGCAGGGCGCCTACATGGATGCGGCACAAGTAGACATGCTGCGCCAGTCGTTGGCTGACACCTTCGGGCTCAACGGCACGCTGCTGGAGCAATACTGGGCCTTCATCAAGCGGATCGTTTTCACGGCAGATTTCGGACCGTCGTTGTCAATGTACCCGACGCCTGTGATGGAGTTGATCCGGAACGCCTTGCCGTGGACCTTCGGGCTGCTGCTGACTTCCACGCTGATTGCCTGGGTGCTCGGTAATTTCGTAGGCCTGCTCTCAGGCTGGCGCCCGACCAGCAACAGCTCGCGGGTGATGGAAGGCATTGCGATCTGCCTTTATCCGATCCCCTACTACATCTTGGCGCTTATTCTCTCGATCCTGTTTTCATATGTCTGGAAGATATTCCCGCTGACGACCACCATACGCGGCGCACCCTGGAGCTGGGACCTCGTCACCAGCATCGTCTGGAATTCGTTCCTGCCGGCGATGTCCATCGTGATCGTCGTGTTCGGCTGGTGGGTCATTAGCGTCAAGGCGCAGACCACGGCTCTCCGCGAAGAGGAGTTCGTGCGCTATGCCAAGCTCAAGGGCCTAAGTGACGGACGAATCCTGAGCCGCTATGTGCTGCCCAACGCCATTCTGCCCCAGATCACCTTTCTTGCCCTGCAGATCGGGCTGATGTTCAACGGCTCGCTGATCACTGAAATCCTGTTCGATTATCCCGGCTTGGGCCTGCTGATCTACTCGGCTGTCCTGCAGGGTGACTTCAACCTCCTCATGGGAACAATCAGCCTGTCGATCATCGCCGTTGCCACGGCGACCATGGTCATTGACCTGATCTACCCGCTTATTGATCCTCGAATTCGGCACCGGTAGTTCCATGCGCAGTTTCTTCACCCATGCGCCATTCCGATTGTATCTGGGCATCTTCCTGGTCGCGGTGTTTGTTGTCCTTGGCGCCATCTTGCCGTGGTTCGCACCTTCTGACCCGCTGGTCTGGTACACGGCGCCCCGCAATCAGAACCCCAGCGCCGCTCATTGGCTTGGCACCACCAGTCTGGGTCAGGATGTTTTCTGGCTCCTGACATACGCCCTCCGGAATTCCCTCATGCTGGGCCTTATCGTGGGCGGCTTGTCCACGATCATCGGGGTCTTCCTCGGCCTTGCGGCCGGCTATGCGGGCGGTTGGCTCGACCGGGTGCTGTCCTTCTTCATGGACGCGCTCCTCTGCATCCCCACTTTGCCGATTTTGATCCTCATGGCTGCGCTATTTGGGGGCCAGCTCGCCTTGCCCATCATCGGTCTCATCCTTGTCGTCTTCAACTGGCCTTACCCTGCTCGTCAGGTGCGCGCGGTGGCGCTGACCATGCGCGAGCGCGAGTTCATCAACGTCGCCTGGTTCAGTGGGGAGTCGAGCGTGCGCATCCTTGTGCGCCAGATTTTCCCGTATATCGCGGGCTGGTCGGCAGCCAATTTCATCAACACCGTGCTGGTGGGTATCTCCACGGAAAGCGCGGTAGCCGTGATCGGACTCTCTAGCGCGCAGCAGGCAACGCTGGGCACCATGATCTACTGGGCCATCAACTACCAGGCGCTGCTGGCCGGCAAATACGTCTGGGTCGGTTCCCCGGTCTTCTCCATCGTGCTGCTCTTTATTGGCTTGTTCCTCGTGTCCTCTGGACTTGCGATGAAGTCATCTGCCCGGAGGATGAGCGTATGATCACGATCGACAACGTGACTGTGGGCTACGGCAAGGCCGGGTTCATCACGGCCGTGGACAATGTCAGCTTGACCATCAACGAGAACGAAATCCTTGGCATTGCTGGCGAGTCCGGATCGGGCAAGTCGACGCTGATGCGGGCGGTCTATGGTGATTTCTCCACTGGGCTTCGGATCAAAAGTGGCACCGTCACCGGCCGTTTCACCGATGCGCACACCGGGCAGGTGATCGAAGAGCCGTCCAGCAACTTCAAGAAGCTCTGGTGGGACCAAATGACCTATGTCCCGCAGGGATCGATGAGCGTGCTCAACCCGCTCATGAAGGTCGAAAAGCAGGTTATCGACGGTTTGCCCAAGCGGGAACGTCAAGGCAGTCGTGCTGATCTCCGCCGGCGTATCGCGCAGTTCCTCGCGGGCTTTGGACTAGAAGAAAACGTGCTTGATGCCTATCCGCACCAACTGTCGGGAGGCATGCGGCAGCGTGTGCTCGTTGCTATCGCAGCATTCGTGAACCCTCGCCTGATCCTGGCTGACGAGCCAACCACCGCCTTGGACGTGGTGGTGCAGAAAAAAATCTTGCTGATGATGGTGGAAATCCAACGCCGCCAGCGCAACACGCTGGTGCTGGTGTCCCACGACATGGGTGTGCACTACCAGATTACTGACAGGCTGGTGATCATGTACAAGGGCAAGATCGTTGAGGCAGGGCGGACTGCCGAGATCTTCGCTAATCCTCAGCACGATTATACCAAGAACTTGATCGCCTCGCTGCCGCGCCTGCGTGGCAGACGATCAGCGGACGTTACGGGAGAGCTTGCATGAGCGGCGCTCCGATTCTTGAGGTCAACGGCGTGAGCCGCGTTTATCGCAGGGGCGGTCTGTTTTCCGGCAGCGCCTTTACGGCGGTGGACAATATTTCGTTCACAATGCCCGACACGCCGCAGGTTTTCTCCATCGTGGGCGAGTCTGGCTCCGGCAAGACGACACTCGCACGCATGATCTTGCGCCTTGTGGAGCCCAGTTCGGGCACCATTCGTCTTTTGGGGCGCCCGCTAACCGGGCGCCACAATGACAGGATCGACAATCTCGAGTTCCGCCGCCTTGTGCAGCCGATCTTTCAGAACCCGTTCGAGGCTTTCAGCGCCTACCTACCAGTAGAGGATTACCTGCGACGCACCGCCATCAACCTGAAGGTCGCCCGCGGTAGTGCAGAGGCGGGAAAGGTCTGTGACGACGCTCTTCGTGCGGTGGGTCTCAGCCTGGATCGGATCAGGGGCAAATACATCCGCCAGTTTTCAGGCGGCGAACTGCAACGCATCAGTGTCGCTAGGGCGCTCATCCCCCGTCCCAAGCTCATCGTCGCTGATGAGCCGGTGTCGATGGTCGACGCGTCGCTGCGCATGAGCATCGTCAACCTGTTCCGCCAGATCGTGGAAGAGCAGGGCGTCTCGTTCATCTACATCACCCATGACTTGTCCACGGCCTATTATCTCTCCGACCAGGTTTCGATCATGAACACGGGGCGCGTCGTGGAGAGCGGCGTGCCCACCCAAATCCTCGACCATCCAACGCAGGAGTATACTCGCGAACTGATGGCCGCCATTCCAACCGTCGATGAGCGCTGGAGCGAACTGGCTGCCATTGATGCCCAATACCGGACCGAGCAAGGCCGGATGCCTGGTACAAACAGTCACGGTACAAACAACCAAGCTTAAGATTTATGAGGAGGAAATCAAGTTGACCAATTCCCTGCGCAAAGGCGCCAGAACGACCTTATTCAACCTCGGGCTCGCTATTGCCCTTGGCAGCACGATGTTGACGGCCACTGTTGCACCCTCCTGGGCGCAGCAGATGACCGATGTCGGCACACCTCGCGAGCAAACCCTTGTGGTTGATATGCTCAATGCCCGCGTCGGTAACCCGACCAACATGAACATGTACCAGCAAGGTGTAACCATCAACCACGGCTACCACCAAATGGCCGGTGCGCTGCTTTATGACATCGACACGGCTAAGGGCGGGCAGTTCCCCGATCTGGCTGCCGAGATGCCCATTCCCAATGCGGACTTCACCGTCTTCACTGTACCCCTGCGGCAAGGGCTGACCTGGAGCGACGGTCAGCCGTTTACGGCTGACGATGTGATCTTCACCGACAACATGATCCGAAACACATCCGCGCTTGCGTATAGTTCGGCTTATTCCTCGCAGATCGCCTCGATGACCAAGGTGGACGATCATACGGTTGAGGTGACGACCACCAAACCAACTCCCCGACTGTCGGTGGTGCTGGGTTCGGTCATCTATGGCAATAATTTCCATATTGTGCCCAAGCACATCTGGGAAAAGGAAGATCCGGCGACGTTCGCGAATTTCCCGCCCGTCTCCATTAGCGCGTACAAGTATAAGGACCATGACCCGAACGGCACCTGGTTCCTTTGGGAGAAGCGGGAGGACTGGCAGAACTCGGACATAGGCCAGATCGTCGGCGAGCCTAAACCGCAATTCGTACTGTTTCGATCCTATGGCACCGAAGAGCGCCGGGTTCTTGCCATGGCGGCAAACGACATTGATATCCTGACGGACATCTCGCCCGAGAGCCTCGATATTCTGCGCAACCAGAACCCCGAAGTCCGTGCCTGGTTCACCGACTTCCCGTACGCGAACCTCGATGATCCATGCGAGCGCGGCATGCACTTCAATACGTCCAAAGCGCCCTATGACGATCCCAAGACGCGTTGGGCGCTGGCACTGGCGATCAATGCCGAACAGGCCAGCATCGCGACGTTCTCGGGAATGTTGCGCGCGTCCCCCTTGGCTATTCCCCCAACGACCGTGTTGATGGACACCTATCATCAACCACTGACTCAATGGCTGACAGAATTTACTCTCGAAGATGGGTACAAGCCGTTCGACCCCGACTACGCGGTACGCCTCGGTGAACGCCTGCGCTCAGAAGGTGTCGAGAACATTCCTGAAGATCCAGAAGCGCTTCGCGAACTTCTGGGTGTCGGCTGGTGGAAGCATGATCCGGAACAGGCTACCAAGTTGCTGACGGAAGCCGGTTTCACCAACAATGGTGGACAATGGCTGAAGCCCGATGGCACGCCCTGGACCATCAACATCCTGGCTCCGGCCGATTTCGAGGTGCAATCACAGCGCCTCGCATTCGCAGTTGCTAACGAATGGACACAGTTCGGCGTTCCTACCCAAGTGCAGCAGATGCAGTCTGGAGCATTCTTCACTGCAGAAAATACTGGTGACTACGAGGTGGGATCGTATTGGGGCTCGTCCTGCGCCATAACGCCGGATCTGTTTGTCCGTCTCGAAGCTTGGCACAAGGACTATGTCCGCCCCAACGGCACGCCAGCCTCTTCTAACCAGGGTCGGTATGTCGACGATGAACTAAGCGCCTTGATCGACGAACTGCGGGCCGTGCCGGCGGACGACGAAAAAGTCGTGCCCCTCAGCACCGACATTCTCAAAGAGCTGGTTGAAGGACTGCCCAGCATCGAACTGTTCGGAACCTCCAAGTTCGTGCCTGTCAACGAGACCTACTGGACCAACTATCCATCGGCCAATAACTACTACGAAGGCCCTTGGTGGTGGTGGAGCAACTTCAAGTTCATCGCGGCTAAACTTGAATCAAAAACAGCTGCTCAATAACTGGTCGCTCGTGGCGGGCGTCTGCGCCCGCCACCATCCTGCTCAATTGAACCTTCAGGAGGCTTCAACTTAGAAGAGGGGCGCTAAGGAAGGACTGCTCTTGACCCCAAGCTTGTCATTGGGTTGGCAATCGTCACTGACTAAAACCGCCCTTCGTTGATTATGGTAAGATCGGCCTTCACATTCCTATAATGATAAAGAGCTAACACCCGACTGACGGTGTTTTTACGACAAGAGCGTACTCAGGTTGATCAGTGCATTAATGGTGGACGTGGACGGCGTCCTGGTTTGCGGTCGCCCATCAGACGGCCAGCCATGGGCCGCCTCTATCGAGGCCGATCTTGGTTTGACGCGGGAACAGCTCCAAAAAGAATTCTTTAAGCCGCATTGGAGCAAGATCGTGATCGGCCAAGGCGGTTTGAGGGAGCACCTTGAGCCCGTACTGGCGCGGATAGCCCCAAGAGTTTCATACGAAAAGTTCGTCTCGTATTGGTTCGAGAACGACGCACGACTGAACATAGCGCTACTCGAAGAAATTCAGCGGTGGCGCGCTTCTGGAACAAAGATCTACCTAGCCACTAACCAGGAACATTTGCGAGCCGCACATCTAATGGCGGCAGTCGGCCTGCAGCACCATTGCGACGGAATCTTTTATTCTGCGGCGCTTGGGTGCCGCAAACCCGACCTTGCCTTTTTTGATAAAGCGGCTGAGCTCTCAGGTTTCGCGCCAGAGCAGTTGGTTCTGATCGACGATACCGCTGAAAACCTCGTGGCAGCAAGAAAGGCAGGCTGGAATGCGGTCATGTGGGAGCAACAAAGCTCCCTATCATCAGCACTAGATGGCATTGAGAAAGCCACATCAGAGACACCGTGAACCTCTGTCTGCTTTATCAGTGTTCACGCCGAGAAGCCGCCTGTCCGCATTCCACCTCGAAGGCGAAGTGGGGCAGGGGCCGCATCCTGCCCTTTTCAGATGTTCAAGTTCGAGCTTGGTCTGCCCAGAAGCGGACCTACCCATGGTGCTGCTCAACCATATCGGCCACACGGTCGTGAACGCCTGAACGATCCAGTCCCGGAGCACCTACAAACAGCTCCGGAGCCGCCTCGCGTCCTTTGCCGCTACCTTCAGGTAGGAAGGTGTAGTGGCTTATTCCGCTATAGATCATCTCAGAGGTGCTAGTCATAATGCGTTTCTTGAGTGGCGGGCAGCATGGGTCTGCTAGAGCCGTGGCGTTGGATGGCAGCATAAGTCGATGCAGCTTCGCGAATTTTGCTCTGATGACTGGTCCTGGGTTCAAGATTGGTTCCAAGATGAGCTCCTGAATAGGGAACTTGGACCTATGGACACCGCCTGGTTAGAGGCCGTCCTTGCCGAACGAAATGGCACACAGCTGGTGGCCACTGTCGACACAAGGCCGGTAGCCCTGATCGGATGCCTTTGGGCCACGGTAGAATGTCCGTCCCACTACATCACGGATATTGCGGTAGCCCCTGGCTTGCGTGCGCAAGGATTGGCCTCCGAGGCATTGCAACTTGTCATGGCTTGGCCAGGACATCCGCCAACCGCCAAGTGGACTGCGTTCGTTAACCCATGCAACATTGCAGCACGGATGCTTCTCAGAAAAAATGCTTGGGAAGACACTCGCGTCACGGACGGCATGATCCAGTTCGAAAGGGATCATCCCAGCTAGTTTGCCCAGGAGCTCTGACCATTAGCTGCCAATCCGCAATTCACTCCACTGCGGCCGCTTCGGACCTGGCGTCTGACAATGTGTTACGCAGACCCGCCCTGGACTCGTCCATGACTCGGCGGCAGGCTGATTGGGGGCAGTGCTGTAGGCGGTAGCGCCGGCCGAAGGGAGTACATTTTCGCATCTTCTACAGTGCACGAAAGTGCCCGCTCAAGAGCCCGGAAAGCTGACCGGTCACCGCGACTGGTCCCAATTCAACTGCCACTATAGGTTCGCTGAGTCGAGCGTAGACCATTCCAACGTGTGCTTGCTGTGAAACACCTAAGGTCCTCGTAATGTGTCGTTCGCGCCATCGAAGAACCCGCTACTAAAGAATTTCGAGCTATGGACTTCCGGAGGTCAACACGCATTTGAGCGAAGTTGGCCTGGTAGGAGACGCCATGAGGCTCCTTGGGGACCGCCGGAGAGGTTCTATCAACTGGGGCGGGCCGAAATTGCCGCCCAGGATGGCTTTTCTGGGCTGAGGCACGCGAATGTGTTCAACGAGTGCGTATGATGCTTGCAGATGCCAAATCGAAAGAGTCACCACAGCCAGCCATCCATGACAGAATGTTAACAAATTTTGTTGCGTTGACGTTTAGGTCAATCTTTTGCTTGTCAGTGGACGGAAAGCCGTAATACCGTCCAACGGTCTTGACCAGCGGGTAAAAACCGCGGGCCACAAGGGCATACAAGCACCGCAGCAGCATGATTGCGGGACAAAGACGACTTCAGGAATTTCCATAAGGAGATGGGACGAGCATGAAACTCACGCAAACCCTGACAGCGGTTGCGACCGCCGGCGCCATGGCGCTGCTGATGAGCACGACGGCATCAGCCGTAACGCTCAACATGATGAACGGCTCCGAGCCGGGCTCGATCGACCCGCACAAGGCATCCGGTGATTGGGAAAACCGCATTATCGGCGACTATATCGAAGGCTTGATGGCCGAAGACGCCAATGCGCAAGCCATTCCAGGGCAAGCTGAAAGCTATACCATTTCCGAAGATGGCCTGGTTTACACCTTCAAGCTGCGCGACGGAATTCAGTGGAGCGATGGCGAGCCGGTAACGGCTGAAGACTTCGTTTTTGCGTTCCAGCGCCTGTTCAATCCGGCGACGGCGTCGGACTACGCCTATCTGCAGTTCCCCATTCTCAACGGCTCGGAACTGGCTGAAGGCGCGATCACCGATTTCAGCCAATTAGGCGTCAAGGCCATCGACGACAAGACCGTCGAAATCACCCTCGAAGGGCCGACCCCGTTCTTCCTCCAAGCGTTGACCCACTACACCGCCTATCCAGTGCCCAAGCACGTCATCGACGAGCATGGCGACAACTGGACCAATATCGAAAACATCGTTTCCAACGGTCCGTATACGCCAGTTGAGTGGACGCCGGGAAGCTACATCAAGTCGGTTAAGTCTGAGACTTATTGGGACGCTGCCAACGTCCAGATCGATGAAGTGAATTACTTCGTGCAGGACGATCTGGCCGCAGCCCTGGCGCGCTATCGCGCCGGCGAATACGATATCCTGACCGATATTCCGTCCGATCAGTCCGAGTGGATCACGGCCAATCTCCCTGGTCAGGACTATTTCGCGCCGTTCCTTGGCATCTACTATTACGTGATCAACCAGGAAAAGCCGCCTTTTGATAATCCGGAAGTGCGCAAGGCGCTGTCCATGGCGATCAATCGCGATGTGATCGGGCCGGACGTGCTCGGTTCGGGCGAGTTGCCGATGTATGGCTGGGTGCCGGAGGGCACGGCCAATTACGAGGGCGTGCCGGTTTATCAGCCGGAGTGGATCGGGCTTTCCTACGAGGAGCGCGTGGCTCAGGCTGCCGAGATCATGACGGGCCTGGGCTATACGGCGCAGACACCGCTGCAAGTTCAGCTAAAGTACAATACCAATGACAACCATCAGCGCATTGCGGTAGCGATTTCGTCGATGTGGGAACAGATCGGCGTCAAGACCGAACTGTTCAACTCGGAAACCGCCGTGCACTATGACGCACTGCGCGCCGGGGACTTCCAGATCGGCCGTGCCGGCTGGCTGCTCGACTATTCGGATCCGTCCAACACGCTTGACTTGCTGCGGAACGGCATTCCACAGGGCGGCGAGATCAATTGGGGCAACAATTACGGCCGCTATTCGAACCCAGAGTTCGACCGGCTGATGGAAGAAGCCACCAAAGAACAGGATTTGGCAGCCCGTGCCAAGCTGTTGGGCGATGCTGAAAAGCTGGCCATGGATGAATATGCCGCGATCCCGATCTACAACTACATCGCGCAGAACGTTGTGGCACCGTCGATTACCGGCTTTGTCAACAATGCCTCGGATATTCACCGCACACGCTGGCTGACTAAAGCCGAGTAAATCATCAAACCCTGGTGCCGCCTTTTCTAAAGGCGGCACCAACTCTCCGCCTCGAGGCAGCTTGTGACTCGGCGGACTTGAAAGGTGCCCATCCATGTTTGGATACGCCATGCGGCGCGTGCTGTCGGCCCTGCCGGTAGCGTTGATTGCCGTTACTGCATGTTTTTTCATTCTGCGCTTAGCGCCTGGTGGCCCGTTCGATGGCGAACGCGCACTGCCGCCCGAGACGCTTAACAACCTGCGCGCGCACTACAATCTGGATCAGCCGCTGATCAATCAGTATTTCCTTTACATCTGGCGATTGCTGCACGGCGATTTTGGACCTTCCATGGTCTATAACGATTTCACGGTCAGCGAAATGCTGCAGATCGGCTTGCCGTTCACGCTTATGCTGGGCTTTACGGCGTTCATCATCGGGACGGCCGTTGGGCTGGTTGCCGGTGCTTTGTCCGCGCTCTATCAGAACAAACTGCCCGATTACCTGCTTGTCCTGCTGGTTATGATAGGGTTGGTCGTTCCCAATTTCCTGATCGGCAGCATTCTGCAACTGGTCTTTGGCGTATACCTGAACTGGTTTCCAGCCGGCGGCTGGCAGAACGGATCGCTGGCTCATCTCATACTACCCGTAACTGTGCTGGTGCTGCCTCATGCGGGGCGGACGGCACGGCTGATGCGTGGGTCCATGATCGAGGTGCTGGGCACCAATTATGTGCGCACGGCACGGTCCAAGGGTCTGGGCACGCGGCTGATCTTAGCGCGGCATGCGATCAAGCCGGCTCTGTTGCCGGTAGTGAGCTATTTGGGGCCGGGGTTGAGCTATCTGCTCACCGGATCGCTGGTGGTGGAGCAGATTTTTGCCCTGCCCGGGATCGGTAAGTACTTCATCAGCGCCGCGCTGAACCGCGATTATGGCTTGGTGCTGGGTACGACCATTTTGTACATGTTCATCATCCTTGCGGTGAATTTGATCGTCGACGTCATCTACGCTTGGCTCGATCCAAAAGTGAGGTACAGCTGATGGCCGGTATTACGGGCAAGGACGCTATCCTCACCGATTATGCCAATAAACTCGAAAAGCTCGATCTGCCCAAGGGGCGCTCGCTGACGCAGGATGCCATGCGGCGTCTCGTCCGGAACAAGGCCGCGGTTGCTTCGATCTTTGTAGTCTTGTTCATCGTCTTGTTCGCCTTCGTGGGCCCTTATTTCATCCCCTGGACCTACGACAAGATCGATTGGAGCGGCATTCGCAAGCCACCCAACTTCGAAGCCGGGCACTTTGCCGGTACCGACCAGAACGGCCGCGACATGCTGGCGCGCATCATGCAAGGTACGCAGATGAGCCTGATCGTTGCGCTGGTCGCCACACTCGTCTCGGTGATCATTGGCGTCGTCTATGGTGCTGTTGCCGGCTACTTTGGCGGCAAGGTAGATGCGGTCATGATGCGCTTTGTCGACATCATGTACGCTCTGCCCTACATCTTGTTCGTGATCATCCTGGTGGTGATCTTCGGGCGCAATCCGGTGTTGCTGTTCGTGGGCATCGGGTGCCTGGAATGGCTGACCATGGCCCGCATCGTGCGGGGCCAGACGCTCTCCATCAAGGAACGCGAGTTCATCGAAGCGGCCAAGGCTGGCGGGGCCAAGCCTTGGACCATCATCATGCGCCATATCGTGCCGAATTTGACTGGCCCAGTGGTGATCTACGCGACGCTGACCATTCCCGAAATCATCCTGACCGAGAGCTTTCTCTCGTATCTCGGGCTGGGCGTCCAGGAGCCTCAGACCTCGCTGGGTACGCTGATTTCCTTTGGTTCGCCGGTGGCTGAAACGCTGCCTTGGATGCTGATCGGGCCAGCCGTGGTGCTGGTCTCCCTGCTACTTTGCCTCACTTATATCGGGGACGGATTGCGCGATGCGCTCGACCCCAAGGATCGATAAATGAAAAACGTTTTGTCCGTTCAGGACATGTCAGTGACATTTGCGCTGCACAACAGCGAAGTGCACGCTGTGCGTGAAATGAACTTCAATCTTAGCCAGGGCGAGACGCTCGCCGTGGTGGGTGAATCGGGCTCGGGCAAGAGCCAGGCCTTTCTTGCTATCATGGGGCTGCTCGCCAAGAACGGGCGCGCCGGCGGCCGCGCAATGATGGGCGACATCAACCTGATCGGCATGGCGCCAGGTCAATTGGACAAGCATCGCGGCAAGGACATCGCGATGATCTTCCAGGATCCGATGACGAGCCTTAATCCCACACTCAAGGTCAAGACCCAGTTGGGCGAAGTGCTGGTCAAGCACCGGGGGTTCGACAAAGACAAGGCAGTCAGGGCCGCAACCGAAATGCTGGAGCGGGTGGGTATTCCTGAGCCAGCCAAGCGGGCTAATGCCTATCCGCACGAGCTTTCGGGCGGTATGCGCCAGCGCGTGATGATCGCCATGGCGCTGCTGTGCCAGCCCAAGATCCTGATCGCGGACGAGCCGACGACGGCTCTCGACGTGACGGTGCAGGCGCAGATGCTGGACCTGTTCAAGACGCTGACAGAGGATTTCGGCACCTCGCTGGTGCTGATCACCCATGATCTTGGTGTGGTGGCCGGCGTTGCGGACCGCATGATGGTGATGTATGGCGGACGCGCGGTGGAAAAGGGCGTGACCGACGATCTCTTCTATGATCCGCGCCATCCCTATACGCTGGGCCTGCTCCACTCGACGCCGCACATTGCCAAGCGCGCCGAGCGGCTCGACCCGATCCAAGGGTTGCCGCCGAGCCTTGAAAACCTGCCCAAGGGTTGTTCGTTCAACCCGCGCTGTGCCTTTGCGTTCGACCGGTGCCTCGTTGAACGGCCGCCGCTGATGGACACCGGCAATGGCCGGGAAAAGGCATGCTTTTACGAAGGGCCGATGGCCTATGGAAAGGTCGCCTGATGGACCAGACCCCAATTAACCTGCTCGAAATCCGCGATCTTAAGAAGACCTTTTCAGTTTCGGGGGGTCTCTTTAGTCGGGCGCTGACGCTGACGGCGCTCGAGAACATCAACTTTTCCATTCGCAAGGGAGAGACCCTGGGGATTGTGGGCGAAAGCGGCTGTGGGAAGTCGACGCTGGGGCGCTGTATTCTCCAATTGCTTAGTCCCGATGAAGGCCAGGTGCTGTGGCTAGGCCAAGATTTGACCAAGCTGCCGGCGGAAGAAATGCGCAAGCGGCGGCAGGATCTGCAGATCATTTTCCAAGACCCACTGGCCTCGCTTAATCCTCGCATGACCGTGGGCGAAATCATTGCCGATCCGCTGCGCACGCTCCGGCCAGAATTAGGCAAGGAAGAGCGGCGCGGGCGCGTGCTCAAGATCATGGAAGCGGTGGGATTGCTGCCCGAGATGATCAACCGCTATCCGCATGAATTCTCCGGCGGGCAGGCGCAGCGCATCGGCATTGCGAGGGCGCTGATCACCGAGCCCAAGCTGATCGTTTGTGACGAGCCGGTGTCGGCACTGGATGTGTCGATCCAGGCGCAGATATTGAATCTTCTCAGCGAGCTCAAGGATGAGTTCGGGCTGACGCTGATCTTTATATCGCATAATCTCAGCGTTGTGCGGCACGTATCCGACCGCATCCTGGTGCTTTATCTGGGGCGCATCATGGAACTGGCGACGGGCGATGAGATTTATGAGCAGCCAAGGCATCCCTATACGCGGGCGCTGCTGACGGCGGTGCCGATCCCCGATCCGCGTCTGGCGCGACAACGTAATATCGATGCGCTAAAAGGGGAAATTCCGTCGCCGATCAACCCGCCATCAGGGTGCACGTTCCGGACGCGCTGCCGCTTCGCCAAGCCTTATTGCGCCGAGCATCGGCCGCCGCTGGAGACGATCGAGGACAATAGGCTCGTCGCGTGTCACCGTTGGCGCGAGATCGAGGTGCCCGAAGAGGCAGTCCTAGGCGTTTAGGAGGGCTCCCACCTCAGGGCCGCTAAGCCTTGCCGCCGTCGCGCCGGTCGTTCTCGCCGACGTCGACAATCTTGCGGCGCCGGTCTGGACCTTTGTATTCGCCTGCTTCAATGAAGCCGCGCGGGTTGTTTTCGATGTTGGTCAGGCGCGACTGCAGATGATTGGCAGCAAATGGCTTGCGCAGGAATTCAGTGACGCCTGCATCGCGCGCATCGGCGATGCGCTTGGCGTCGGGAGCCGAACTCATCATGATGATGGGGACGAGCCGGTTCTGGCAATCGGTCGCAGCGCGTAGCTTTTTGGTGAAGGCAACGCCGTCCATGCCGTCGAGTGCGTCATCCACAATGACAATATCAAAAGCCCGGCGGCGCAGCTCGAGCATGGCGCGGTCAGCGTCCGTGACTTCGCGAATGTCCTTGCGGCCCAGGCTGCGCAGCATGACGCTGACCAAAGCCGCCATGTGAGGCGAATGATCGGCAACAAGAACGCCGCGCTTGGTGATGGATTCAATGGGCATGGGGGTCACCGCGCCAGATGAAAAGTGCCGGGTTACAATAGCTTGGCTTTGCCTATAGGCGGTTAATCCGAGCGGCCAAATAGCGGCTTTGTGTCATCCATACTCCACAAAAAGCTTTCCTCTGCCGCGTTGACAGCCCCGTGCATTTTCCCTATGAAGACGCACAAGTTTCGGGCGCTTAGGCGCCCCTTTTATTTGACCCGAGGATACAAGAGATGAAGATCCGCAACTCGCTGAAGGCGCTGATGACTCGCCACCGCGCGAACAAGCTCGTCCGCCGTCGCGGCCGGGTGTACATCATCAACAAGGTCGACAAGCGCTTCAAGGCCCGCCAGGGCTAAGCTTGCCTGACTTACCGAACTAACATGCAAGGCCCGCGAGAGCGGGCTTTGTTGCTTTTTGCGCTGTGCCACGGCGTCCGAGATTTCCATGCGGCCTTCCCATACTATAAGCCTATCCATCCAGCGGTCGTTCGACGAGGTTTATGCTTTTCTCGTGAAGCCTGCCAATTTTGAGCAATGGGCAGCGGTGGAGCCCGGAACGCTCGAGCAATTGCCAAATGGGGATTGGCAGGTGCAGATGTCTTTTGGCTTTCGTCATGTCCGTTTCACCCCTCGCAATCGGTTCGGCGTCCTTGATCACGCTATTTTTGAGCCCGGTGGCTCATTGCTGTTTACGCCCATGCGGGTCTTCCCCAATGAGGACGGTTGCGAGTTGAGCTTTACCTTCTTTCGCCGCGACGGCATGGACGATGCGCAGTTTGCGTCCTCCATTGAGTGGATTACGACGGACTTCTTAGCCCTCAAGAGCCTGCTGGAGGCAGGAGCATAGAAACCCCTATTGCGGCGGCTGAGCCTTCAATGGCTCAATTTGCGCATCATTTTCTGCGATAGCCTGGCATTCTCCAGCAAGGGCGTGAGATCGCTGACTTGGTCGAGCGAGCCGACGATCGGCAGGCTCTTGATCTGCTGGTCTGAAAGAGCAGCCTGCGCGGCAGCTATGGCGTCATCGGCATTGATGGTGGTGAATGGCCGCTGGTGATAGGGCCCGATAACTGGTCTGAACGGGGCGATACCAAGTGCGTTTTGCTTGCGAGCGAGTTCAAGGTAAGCGCCAGCCAGCGCCTCCTGCCGCTCTTTCCACTCTTCTGCTCGCAAGGCTTGATCTAGGTGCGAAGAAAGCTTTTCTGCTATGGGTAGTCGGGCAAAGCCGCTGCCGAACCACTTGGCATAAGGGGCATAGCGGCGCTCAAGCAGGAACCCCATGCGCATGACGTCGCGGACCAGCCGCGCGGCAATCACGCGGGAGCCAAGATCGTCACCGACCTGCCCGGCTCGTCCGACGAATGCCTGCTCCTCGGCAATGCGGCGCCATTGGCAGGCGATCTTATAGAGCCAGACATCGTCCGGGAGATAAGTAAGGCGGCTCCTTGCCTCGGTCAGGCGACCGTCATCGTCGTGGAACACGGCACCCGCGGTGAATGCCAGGAGCTTCTGCTCGGCAAAACCCAGCCAATGGAGAGGCGTCAGTTCCTCTAGTGATCGCAGCGCGAAATTGCTTTCAAGACGCGCCTCAAGCGTGTGGAACTCAAGGCCGTGCTCCATTGCCCCTACGGCCTCAGGACCATCCGCCGCCGGATGTGGCCGGCTGCGCCAGCCGATCGGTTCGCCCATAAAGCTTTGCGGCGCAATGTCGCTAAACTCGCTTACCAGCCGCCGCGCGTATCTGCCGAAATCACTGGGCTCGACGATGATGTGCACTCGCGGACCCCAATTGTGGTCCTTGGACGTTTCATCGTCTAAACCCAGTAGTTCCGAGCCATAGCCGATCAGGGCCGCCGCATAGCGCAATTCCGGCGCCGCTTCACGCAGCCAAGGCTCGACAATGTCGGTATAGAACCGGCGCGATAAGTTGATGCCTTCCATAGGTATAGCCTCCACAAACGCACCAACTCCCAGAACTTTTAAACTGCCTCTGCAATGCTCAACAGCCATTCAGTTTCGGCAGGCACGCCTTCTGCAAGCCTTGCGGCTGCTACAAAGGGGAGCCAGGCGCCTATTGCTGCGGGGCCAAGATCAGCGGCCTGGCAGTAAGCTTGAAGGTATTCCTCAGCGATTTGTTTGTCGAAACTCGTCATCAAGACGAACGACCGGCAAACATCCGCGGCCGGAGTGCCGTGGCAGGCATCCAGCCAGTCCACAATTATGCCATTACCCACTTCGCCAATGATGTTGAACGGATGGAAGTCGCCATGGCAGAGGCAAACGTCATCCGCCAAAACGGCGAGACCATCGAGCAGCCTGTTGCGAACTGCATCTCCCAACTCCAACGCCAAACCGATATTGCTGGCCAGTTTCACTTTTTGCGAGGGCAGGTTCCGCCCGCTCTTGCTATGAACCAGTTGGTGCAGTCGCGCCATGTCGGCGATAGCTTCGGCACGACCAGGGATGTCCCGCATCTGATTGGCGTAAGGATGACCTGTTGCTTTGGACATCTTAATGCCCCGGCGCTTGCCAATCTGGTCAATGCTTAAGACCGAAGGTGCCGGCAGTTCGAGGCTCTCCACGACGGCGAGAACTGCGCCCTCATAGAAGGCCGAACTCTTGCTGTGTTCGGATCGGTAAAGCTTTAGAACATGCGCGCCGGCGTCGAACACTTCGGCTTCCTTGCCTGCGCCGATGGACTCGCCGAGATACACACTTTCCATTTGCTTCCCCCAAGCGATAGTGCGGCAAGCAGGCCTTTTGCAGAAACAAAAATGCCCGCTGGTGGGCGGGCACTATTGCATGACTTTGGGCTGAGATCAGCTAGAGCCGGCGCCGTCCTGGCGGACAAAGGCGATGCGGAGCATGTTGGTGGCGCCTGGGGTGCCTAAGGGAATGCCGGCGGTGATGGCCACGCGGTCACCAGGGCGGGCGAAGCCTTCCTGATAGGCGATAACGCAGGCGCGGTCGACCATGTCTTCGAGCGACACCGCATCTTCGGTCTGCACACAGTGGACCCCCCAGACCACCGACATGCGGCGGATGGTGCGCTGGTTGGGCGACAGAACGATGATGGGCTTGGTCGGCCGCTCGCGGGCAGCACGAATACCGGTGGAGCCCGACGCGGTGTAGGTCACGATCGCGGCGAGGTCGAGCGTTTCGGCAACTTGGCGTGTCGCTGCGGAGATGGCGTCGGCGGCGGTTGCTTCCGGTTCGGTCTGGGCAGCACGAATGATGCCGCGGTAGTTGGCATCGCCCTCGACGGCCACGGCGACCTTGTTCATGGTCGAGACGGCTTCGATCGGATATTGGCCGGAAGCCGATTCGGCCGAGAGCATGATGGCGTCGGCGCCTTCGAACACGGCGATGGACACGTCCGAGACTTCGGCGCGGGTCGGGACGGGCGCCGTGATCATGGATTCCAGCATCTGCGTTGCGACCACTACAGGCTTGCCATAGCGGCGGCACATGCGGATCATACGCTTTTGCAGGCCCGGCACGGTTTCGAGCGGCAGTTCGACGCCTAGATCGCCGCGCGCTACCATGATGGCGTCGGAGAGCTTGACGATCTCTTCCAGACGATCAATCGCCTGCGGCTTTTCGATCTTGGCCATGACGCCAGCGCGACCCTGGACGATCTTGCGCACGTCGATGATGTCTTCGGGCCGCTGCACGAAGGACAGCGCGATCCAATCGGCTTCACATGCAAGGCCCGCCAGAAGATCGGCATGGTCCTTCTCGGTGAGGGCGCCAGTGGGCAGGAGCGTATCGGGTAGGGACACGCCCTTCTTGTCGCTCAGCTTGCCGCCATAGATGACCTCAGTTTCGATAACGCCACCGCCTACCTTGGTGGCCTTGAGTGCAAGCTTGCCGTCGTCGAGGAGGAGGCGGTCGCCCACCGAAACGCTCTCGATGATTTCGGGATGCGGCAGGTAGACGCGCTCGGCATTGCCGTTATCGTCCTTCTGGCTATCAAGCGTGAACTTCTGGCCGGCCACCAGGTTCACCGAACCGCCAGCAAATTTCCAGACGCGCAGCTTGGGTCCCTGCAAGTCGACCAGGATGCCCAAAGGGTGGTTGAGGCGCTTTTCAACGATGCGGATGCGCTCCACGGTTTGCTTGAGCAATTCGTGGCTGGCATGGCTCATATTGATGCGGAACACATCTGCACCCGCCTTGGCCAGTTCTTCGATCATCTTTTCTTCGTGGCTGGCGGGCCCGAGGGTCGCGAGGATCTTTGCGCGTCTCATGCGTCTCATTGCGTGTCCGTTCCTTGCGTATCTATGTCGTCTTGCGGTGCGTCGGTCGAGGCATCCTCGGGATCGACGAGAAAAGCGGGGTCTTCCAGATCTTCGCCAGCTTCGGGACCGACCAGGGCAGGGCCCGCATTGTCCTCGGTCAGCTGCAGCGTCCAGTCCGTACGGTTCTGGGTGTCAATCTCAAAGAAACCGGTGCGCTCATAGCCGCGGGCGAGGCAATCCTCAACCCCGAATATCGTGAAGGTCTCGTCACGCGTACACATGAACACCGAACCCTCCCAAGCGCCGCCGCCAATATCATCCACTGCGTAGATGTAATAAAAGCGACGCTGCAGATCGCCCTGGTAGAGCACCCGGCAATCGCCAGGAGGGGCCTGCCACCAGCCTTCGCTCATCCAGCCGCGCTCGGCGCGATAGCCCATGGACACCGAGATGAGGTTTGCGGTTTCATTGCAAACACGCAGGTCGGCCTTTGCCGGCGTGGCAAAGAACACGAGGCTGGCGCCGATTGCACCGATCAGGGTCAGGCCGGGACGGATAAAATGCAAAAGGGTGCCGGAAGCCATTGGAAAAACGTGCCTTGTTTGAGCCCATGGTGACGCATAGGTCAATCGAAAAAGGGGCAATTTAGGGCGAATGCAAACCTTCCAAGGCGCTGCGCATGTGGATTGGATCACAAAGGGGTTGAACCGGCGGCTCCGGTGCTGTTGAAGCAGCGCTTGATCGAGCAGGACGATGCTTTCGGATCCCTGGCCAGGCCATGGAGTTCGATCCTTCCAGCAGCTTCGTTCAATCGGAAACATATCATGATTTGACTGGGTGACGCTCTGGCGCGCCGGGTCGCAAGGCGGAGGGCCGCATGGCCGAAGAGATCAGTGGCGACAATGTTGCGGCCGACGAGCTGCGTCAGTTCATCGAGCGTATCGAGCGCATGGAAGAAGAAAAGGCAGCCATCTCCGCCGACATCAAGGAGATATTCGCTGAGGCCAAGGGCCGGGGCTATGACACCAAGGTGCTCCGGCAGATCGTTCGCATCCGAAAGCAGGACGCCAATGAGCGCGCCGAGCAGGAAGCAATCCTTGACCTTTATATGCAGGCAATCGGCATGAGCTGACGCCGCCTGGCTCTATGCAAGTGTGATCGTGGCGGTGTCATCAAAAGATTGGCGCCGCTTTTTCTTTTAAGCCAGCATGTAGCCATATGCTGACGTACGTAAATCATGTCAAAGCGGTGTCATGGGGATACGAATTGGTCGCCGCTCATTTCTAACGCAGCCAAGGGGTGACCCGATGCCGCAGAGCGAATTGCCGTGACACGTCATTTCTATTTGCGCCTTGTGTACGGCGTTGCCGAGTTAACCCGGCAGAATGAACGGGACGGAGAAAAAGCCTGATGAGCGCACAAGACGAGCGGATCGACAAAGAGCTGCACAAGATTTCGGCTTCCAACGACCCGTTTGCGGCTGCCGTGCGGGCAACCCGCATGCCCATGCTGGTGACGGACCCGTCTCAGCCGGATAACCCTATCATTTTCATGAATGACGCCTTCACCAAGCTCACTGGCTATACGCGGGACGACGTGATGGGGCAGAACTGCCGGTTCCTTCAAGGGCCGGGCACCAGCCGGGAAGATGTCACGCGCGTCCGCAACGCTATTGCCCGGCGCGAGGCGATCGAGATTGACCTGCTGAACTATCGCAAGGACGGAACCACGTTCTGGAACCGGCTGCTGATTTCACCAGTATTCAGTGAAGCGGGGGACCTCACTTACTTTTTTGCTTCACAGTTCGACGTTTCGCCCGAGCGTAATCGCGTAAGTGAACTGCAACTATCCCATAGCGAACTCGAAACGGAAATCGAGCGGCGCATGCTCGATGTAATGGCCAATGAAAACCGCATCCGGTTCATCTTAGATGCTGCCAAGATGGGCATCTGGACGCTCGATTTGGCCACGAACCGGTTGATCTGCTCGCCCCAATGCAAAGCCAACTTTGGGCGCCAGCCGCATGCGCCTTTTACCTATGAGGAACTACGGGCATCTATTTTGGAAGAGGATCGGATCCGCTGGACCGAAGTGATTGAGGCGGCATTGCAAAGCGGGGACAGCTTCGAGATCGAGTACCGCATCAAGACGCCGGATAGCGAAGTGCGCTGGGTGGCTGTGCGTGGACAGGTTTCGCGCAATTTGAACGATGAACCCTCGGTCATGTCGGGGGTGTCGCAGGAGATTACCGAGCGCAAGGAGGCCGAAGAGCATCGCAAGCTCCTGGCGCGCGAGCTCAATCACCGCGTCAAGAACATGCTGGCAACTGCGCAATCAGTGTTTGTCCAATCGCTACGCTCCGCCTCGACGCTCAAGGAGGCCCAGGAGATTGCAGTGGGCCGCATTCATTCGCTGGCGACGGCCCAGGATCTGCTGACGCAGGAAGGCTGGAGCAGCGCGACCATGCGCGATGTCGTGGAGCGGTCGATCGCCCCGTTCGACGGGGCAGACTTCCGCATTGCGGGCCCGCGTATCTTGCTTGGCGCAAAGGCCGTTTCAACTTTGTCTCTGACGCTACACGAGTTAGCGACCAACTCGATCAAATATGGTGCCTTGTCCAAGGAAACCGGTTCGGTGACCGTAACTTGGGAGGTGGAGCCGGGCGATCCTGCCATGCTGCACTTTCACTGGAGCGAGATGGGCGGGCCGCTGGTGCAGGAACCCAGAAAGCGGGGCTTTGGATCGCGTGTGGTCGAGAACATCGTCAGCGCCGAGTTTCAGGGCAAGGCCAAGATCGAGTTCCGGCGCGACGGCATCATCTACGACATTCATGCGCCGATCGACCGGTTGACGAATAACTACGACGCATATTCAGGGCGGCCAGAGGTCGAGGTCTAGAGAAAGTGGACGACGAGCGCGAGCCATTGCTGCTCCGTCTTGTCGCTTGTGCCTCAGAGCAGCCATTCGCGGGCTCATACATTAGGGAAGCGCTCCAACCGTGCATCTCGATGTGGCGGATAGTGAGAAGGTGCTCGGTGCACTGCAATGCGAAGACGAAGTGGCCATTCGCACGAGCATGCCCTAAGTTGCCACCCGCCTTGCCCGGACGCCCTTCGGCGACGATATCCTTTTGATCGAAGCGACCCGGGTTCCTGGCAAAGGCGGTCTGATCTGTACCGGTCAGTTGGGGGATGTGATGCGCGAACGTGCAAGAGCGCGATGAGCTTGGTCAAGAGCCGGGCAAAGAGCGGCTCAAATTTATCTAGCTTGAGCGCATCGAAGATGCGGTTGCGGCAGGTCTTGAAGAGCATCAAACGCCTGCGGCCGCCGCAGAATAGACGGCGTGCCCGCCTGATCCAAATGGGTCTGAAAACGTAAGAGCAGCATGCCGCCGAGCGCGCGTGGCTGGCAGCGGAACAGAGCATGACACCACCCAATTGGCGCATCGCGGCACTCCTGACCCATGCCGGTATCCTGCCGCCATGGCTGCTGTTGGCCGTGCATGTGCTGATGCCACTAGAGGGTTTGCACTTGGCTGCGCTGACCTATGGCGCAATCATCACGAGCTTCGTGTGTGGGATGGATTGGGGCATGTTCACCCGCTCGGACGAGCGTATGACGGTTAATCTGCTGGTGACGAGTAATGTCGGTGCGCTGCTCGCCTGGGCCGCGGTGCTGCTCTCGGCATGGTGGGTGCCTGCGGCTTTTATTGGCTTGGCTTTGATCCTGGGCGCGTTGCTGGCGCTCGATTGGCGCTTGCTGAAGAGCGGGAACACCGAGCCATGGTTCTGGGCCATAAGGCGCAATGCGACGATCGGGTTGGGGGCCAGTCTGCTGCTCTGGGCGGTGCTGGCGTGAGTCGCATCGCGATCATCGGCGCCGGGATTGGCGGGCTAGTGCTGGCAAACCGGGTAAGCGGCAACCATGAGGTCACAATTCTTGAAAAAGGTCGCGGAGTCGGTGGCCGCATGGCTTCGCGCTATGCCGGCGCTTTTATGTTCGACCATGGGGCGCAGTATTTTACCGCGCGTGACGAGCGGTTTGTAAGATTGCTCCAGCCTTTGCTCGCTAGCGGGGCTGTTGCGGAGTGGAAGGGGCAAATAGCCAAGATCGACGGGGCTCGCCGGATCGAACTGCGTCACCCGAAAGAGACCTGGCATGTTGGTGCGCCAAACATGAACAGCATGGCCAAAGCACTTGCCGCGGGACTTGACGTTCGGACCGGCGTCGATGTGGCCCCGCTTGACAGTATGGCCGCTGACGGCTGGCACTTGCGTGATATCGCCGGAAACGATCTTGGCGCTTTCGACTGGGTGATTTCCACCACGACGCCCCACCAGACCATGGCGCTATTCGCCAAGTATGCTCCCGCCGACGGGCCCCTAACCACATCGCGCATGCTGCCTTGCTATGCCCTTATGCTGGGGTTCGAGCATAAGCTTGTTCTACCTTGGATTTCGGCGCGGGTGGACAATAGCGCGATCGACTGGATCGGGGTCAATTCCAGCAAGCCCGGGCGGGACGATGGTGTCACAACGCTTGTGGTGCATTCGACCAGCCAGTGGGGGGCGGCGCATCTAGACCAGCCAGCGGAAGTGCTGCAGCAACAGCTTGAACAAGCCCTGGCGGAAGCTACCGACATCAGTCCTATGCACGCGTCGTTCCGCGCCCTTCACCGGTGGCGCTCGGCGCGGCTCGATGGAGAGCAGCAGGCTGCTCCCTTCTTTGATGCTCAAAACGGTATTGGCGCCACAGGCGATTGGGCAAAAGGCAGCCGAGTGGAGAATGCGGTGGTGAGCGCCCTAGAACTCGCCGACCGACTGCTCTAGGCGACTGTCCTTGACGCTGTCCGTTCGTCTTCGTCCTCAGGATCCTCGACGGCACCGATGCTCTGCAGCTTGAACGCTATGGCGCTGCACAACACGGCCCAGGCTGCGCCCAGGCACCATCCGGCCAAGATATCACTGGGATAATGGACGCCCATATAGAGCCGGCTGAAACCTACGATCAGGGTCAAAAACACAGCGCCGGCAATGCTGAAGATCTTGAGGCCCTTATTGGGTGCCAGCCGGGCGAGAACTGCGCCGATGGTCAGGAACGTCACGGCCGACAGCATGGCATGCCCGCTGGGAAAGCTGGCGGTGAACTGTTCGGACATGGCGGTGAGATCGGGGCGTGGCCGGTTGTAGCCCATTTTCAAAAAGGTACTGAGCAAAGTGCCGCCAATCACCGACACGATCAGAAGCAGCGCCGCCGACTTAAGCCGCACCATGACGAGGTAGGCGCAAACGCCAAAGACCGCCAGCCCAAGTAGAGAAAAGCTACCCAGCGCCGTGATGTCGCGCACCATCTCATGGGCCCAAGCCGGCCCGATGACCTGATCGACATTATTGGGGTCTCGAAAAAGCATAAGGATTGAATTGTCAAAGGCTTCCGTTTCGCCTTCGAGGACTTCGTCCGCGATGCTCAGAAAAGCAAGGATTAGGCCGCTGGCAGCCGCTATGGAGGCAAGGAGCCAGATTTCGCCCGATACGAAACTCTGGATGCGGCGATAGTGCTCATTAGCCAGGAGGCGATGAAACATTGGACTCATTCTCTCGTCTGCAACGCAACGTCTGACCTAAGCGCACGTTCCGCTAGCACAGGGGTATCAACTTGGATCCGACCAGCATGAGCCAGGCGCCTTACTTTGTTATACTCAATGCCAATGCCGGCACTGCCAATGCAATTGGTATCACGGCGGAAGGCCTGCAAGCCTTGTTCAAAGAAAATGGCATGGACGCCATTATCGATGACGAGTCCGAAGTTGGGATGGCCGTGCGCATCGAGCGCGCCATGAAGAGCGGCGCCGGCACGATTGTCGCGGCTGGGGGCGACGGCACGATCACGGCTCTGGCCGCTGCATTGGTCGACACCGATCGGCAACTGGCTATCCTGCCGCTTGGCACGGTTAATGCGCTAGCCAAGGATTTGAAAGTGCCGCTTGATCTGCCGAGTGCCGTGGCAGCGCTGCAGACCAGTGAGTCCCGTCGCATCGATGTGGGCGAGGTCAATGGTCGCATCTTTCTTCATAAGGTAGTCATTGGTTTGATCCCCGGCATGGCTGCGGGCCGCGAGAAAATTCGTGGGCGCTATGATGTCTCGGCAAAGATCGGGTTCTTGCGTTATTTCTTCCGCCGCCTGGCACGTGCCAAGCGCATGGCTGTCGCTATCGAGACCGACAACGGTGCTCGCCGAGTGGAGCGGGTGCAAGCCTTGGCCGTTGCCAGCAATGCTTATGACGAAGGCCTCGGGCAGTTCTTTTCCCGACAGAGCCTCGATCGCGGTACCCTGACGCTTTATGTGCTTAGCCACTTCACCTTGGGCAATTTCCTGCGCCTCACCACGGGCATGCTGATGGGCCATTGGCAGGACGATAAGGCGCTGCGCATGGAGAGCGTCAAGACGGTGACGATCACGACGCATAAGTCGCTTATGAAGGTGATGTTCGACGGCGAGGTGGAGAGCTTGCAGACGCCGTTGCAATTTGCCATCCGGCCGTTAGCGCTTACGGTATTGGTGCCGCCGGCACCGACCCAGACTAAAGCAGGAGACCAGGCAGCGTGAAGATCGTGCATATCTCTGACCTGCACTTCGGCCATCATGATCCTATCTTGGCAGAGGGCTTTGCAGCCGACATCAACGCCTTGACCCCTGATCTGGTAGTGGCAAGCGGCGACTTCACCCAAGTCGGTACGGAAGAAGAGTTCCGGCAGGCACGGCAATTTCTCGACATGCTAACGGCGCCGGTCTTTGCAGTTCCCGGCAACCACGATGTGCCTGCTATCAATATCTTTCGGCGGTTCTTCAATCCCTACGGACTCTACAAGAAATACATTTCCAATGACCTTGAGCCGTTCCTCGAAATGGGCGGCGCCGTGCTGGTGGGCATGCGGACCTCGCGCCGGGCGCGGCTGGAATGGAATTGGGGTCATGGCACGATTTCGCGCGGCCAATTGGAAGATCTGGACGAGCGATTTTCCCTAGCTGCCCCCGATGCGGTGCGCGTGATCGTGGCGCATCACCCGCTACTATTTCCGACCCAGCCGATGATGCAGAAAACCCGGCGGGTCAAACGGGCCGACGAAGCCCTGGCGACCTTTGCCCAACTCGGTGTGCGGCTGGTACTTTCGGGGCATTTTCACCTGAGCTACGTGCGCAAGCACGAGAGCCTTGATGAAGCTCGCGAAGGCCAGCCGATGGGTGTCAGTAAGTCGGTCGTGGCGCCAATCCTCGTCGCGCAAGCCTCATCGGCCATTTCGACACGTCTGCGCGGCGAGGCAAACGCTTACAATCTCATCGACATCACGCCCGAGCGGATCACCATCACCGTGCGCGAGTGGCGCGACGGACAATGGCGTACCCGCGACAAGGCGAGCGAGCCGGTCTAGGCTGGCGAGAGCCGCGCCGAAATCAGCTTGACGGAGCGCCAGTAGGTGTTGTGGATGCCCGGGGATGTCTCTATGGCATTTGGAAAATCCAGCCGCAGATCGACATAGCCATCCTTGATGGCGCTTGCTGGAATGGTGAAGGTGAAACTGTCGGTTGCTTCCGCACCAACCATCGCCTGACCGATTGGCTGCTCTCCGGCAAACAGCCGCACATCGCGATCACCTGCATCGTTGAGATTGATGCCCTTAAGCACGAGTTCAAGCTGCAGATCTTGCGCTGGGCCGACTGCAAAACGCATGCGCGACGTTTCACCCAGTGATTGGCGGCCATCATCGTTCGGGCGTTCCCAGCCGCAGGGCAGCAGTTCGCGGGCAGCGCCGATGTCGCCGGCATTGGTAAAGTCGACGTTGGTGCCAAGCGTATAAGCCGCCGTGACGGGTTGCGGCAGGCAGGTGGTCGTGCGCGTGATGTAATAGGCACGATAGTCGTCGGAAACATTAGGGTGGATGGCTTGCCAAAGCACGCCGAGCTCCACCAAGGCCAATAGTGCAGTAAGGCCATAAAGGCCGACGGCTTTGGGCGACATATCAAACGAGCGCAATATTGCCTCCCAGCCAAGCGAGGGTTGTAAACCATGCGCCCAGCAGCAGCCCAATCATGCTGAGGACGAATAACCAGTTCCAACGGGCGAGCAGGGTCATCAGCGTAATCGTCAAGGGCGCCATGCCGGCCATGAAGCGGAGCATGGAGGCAAGACCTGCCGTCAGCGGAATGATAATGGCGAGAAAGGCGAAGGCCGCCGCTGCCCATTGCCGCCGCCATGCTAGCACCCCAGTGAGCGCAAAACCGGCGCAGGCCGACAGCGCTAGAATTTGGGAGGGCGACAGACGCAGCCCATCGTCTGGAAAGTTGGTCAGGCCCCGCCAAAGATAGCCGAACGGGTTGCCGAACTGGCGCCCCCAGGCGCGCTGCGTATGGCTGAAGGCAAAACCATCGCCGACCCAGTAGTGAAGGAACGCCATGTACACAAAGAGCCCTAGCGGCGCGACAAAGATGGCAAGCACCAGCTTGGGCTGGCCCAGAATGCCGCCGATAACACCGCGCCAAGTGCCCGCTTGGCGCCGATAGTCGACCAGTGCCTGAACGCCCATGGAGATCGCAACGAAGACGCCGATAATCCGGGTGGCCGACAACAGTGAAGCGAAACCCCCTGCCGCTAGATAGTTGGAACGAGCGAGGAAGCGGAGCACCAGGGTCGTCAAAAGGACGAACATCACTTCGGTAAAGAAGGTGGTGAAATAGAACGATACCGGGCCGCTGAGCATAAAGGCCGCATAAAGCGTGTAGGCCTTGCGGTCGCGGCCGAGCAGCGGCCAGGCTGCCACAACTGCAGCATAGGCCACGGACATGGAAACAAGGCTCCCCACTACCACAGTCGGCAACGGCACCAGCTTGGCAACGACGCCAACGAATATGGGGTAAAAGGGGAAGAACGCCCAATTGCCCGCGTTGACCCGATTGGGCGTAGGGAACCGGTCATAGCCTTCCTCGGCCATTTTGACATACCAGTGGCAGTCCCAACGGCAGAGTTCGTCGAAATAGCGATTGATCGGCTCGTCCGGCAGTTCAAACCGGAAGGCTGCGAACCGGATAAGGATACCTACGACTAGGAAAACAAGGGGGAGAAGCAGTACAAAGCCGGTCTGCCGATCCTGTGAGAGGCCGATACTCTTATGCAAGAAGACGTCTCCGGCTGCATGGTGACCGCTTGATTGCCACAACAGAGATCCATTTGGCCCTGCACTTGTTGCAAAGCAGCCATGGCAAATCAGCGGGCAACTTTATCCCAGGCTAATGCTTTGTAGAAGCTGGCCTTAGATGTGGGAGCCAAGTGGGCATAGATGTCGATCGGATCGCAAGCAAGTACTCAATCAGCGGCTGCATTTGAGCAATCCGTTTTCCATCCTCCCCAACTCGCCGTCATCGTTCCGAGCTATAATGAGCGGGACAATATCGAGCTGCTCTACGAAAAAGTAGCCATAGCGCTGGGCAGCACGCCATGGGAGATGATTGTCGTCGACGACAACAGCCCCGATGGCACAGCCGAAATCGTGCATGAGCTTTCGCTTGTCTATCACAACATCCGCTGCCTGCGCCGTTTTGGTCGGCGGGGCCTGGCGTCGGCTTGCGTCGAAGGCATGGCGGTGACGGCAGCGCCCTATGTTGCCGTAATCGATGCCGATCTGCAGCACGACGAGGCGATCCTGCCTGAGATGCTGCGCAAGGCCCTTGCCGGTGCCGATCTGGTCGTCGGCTCCCGGTTCATTGAGGGCGGTTCGGCTGGCGAAGGGCTCAGTGAAACTCGGCTCTCGGGTAGCCAGTTCGCGACCAAAATGGCGGGCCTGATCGCAGGCCAGTCGGTCAGCGATCCAATGAGCGGCTTTTTCCTGATTCGGCGCGAAGCGGCCTTGGCAGCCGCGCCAAAGCTGGCAAGCGATGGCTTTAAGATCCTGATCGACCTTATCGTAACCTCGCAGCGCATGGGAAAGCCGCTGCCGGTGGCCGAGGTGCCTTATACCTTCCGGCCGCGCCATGCCGGCGCTAGCAAGATGAACCCGCTAATCGTGATCCAATATCTGGGTCTATGGGTCTCAAAGCTCACCAATGGCGTGTTGCCGCCAAGTTTTCTGCTGTTCGGACTGGTTGGCGGTACGGGCGTCGTGGTGCATCTGGCGACCTTGGCGCTCTTTACATCGGTACTGGGCCAAGCATTCCTATTCTCGCAAGTTGCGGCGACCCTGATCGCCATGACTTGGAACTTTGTGCTCAACAACAATCTGACCTATGCCGATCGCAAGCTCCGTGGGGTCAAGCTGATTCGAGGCCTGCTAAGCTTTTTCGCTATCTGTGCGCTTGGCGGTATCGCCAATATCTCAGTTGCCAATGCGATCTATCAATTCGATCACCATACACTCATAGCGGGCCTTGCCGGCGCCATCATGAGTTCGGTGTTCAATTACGCAGTGACGCGGGCGTTTACCTGGAAGTAAGCCCGGCTTCTCGGAAGCCAAACTAGCCGCTGCAGCGGCTAGTTGATCTTGCCCAGGGCTGCGGCCATTGCTGCTTGATCAAAGCCCAGCGTCGTCAGCGCCGTGGTGACAATGCCGGCGCGGTCCAGCCCGGCTGCGGCGTACATATCGTTTTGGGTCGAATGTTCGTCAAAGCGATCAGGGATCATCAACGGACGAAAGCGCAGCTTGCCATCGAGCAGGCCGTTGCTGGCAAGAAATGTCGCGACATGGCTGCCAAAGCCGCCAATGGAGCCTTCCTCGGTGCTCAGCAAAACATCGTGCGTGCTGGCGAGCTTGGCAATAAGTTCTTCGTCGAGCGGCTTGAGGAAGCGTGCGTCAGCAACAGTGGGGTTGAGACCCAGGGCTGCCAGCTTGTCGGCGGCCGCAAGCACCTCCGCGAGCCGCGTCCCATAGCTCAGAATGGCGATGGTCGCACCTTGGCGGACAATGCGGCCCTTGCCGATCTGCAGCTTCTCCCCGCGTGCAGGCATGTCGACACCCATGCCTTCGCCACGCGGGTAGCGGAAGGCGATCGGGCCATCGTCATAGGCAGCAGCTGTTGTCACCATGTGGCGCAGTTCAGCTTCGTCAGCCGCGGCCATGACGACCATGCCGGGCAGGGCGCCGAGATAGGCCCCGTCATAATTGCCCGCATGGGTTGGACCATCAGCCCCAACGAAACCGGCCCGGTCAATGGCGAAGCGTACGGGCAGATGCTGGATGGCAACGTCATGCACCACTTGATCATAGGCACGCTGCAGGAACGTCGAGTAAATGGCACAAAACGGGCGCATGCCCTCGCTTGCAAGGCCTGCTGCAAAGGTTACCGCATGCTGCTCGGCTATGCCGACATCGAACACGCGTGTGGGATGCACTTCGCCAAATTTGTCCAGCCCCGTGCCTGCCGGCATGGCGGCGTTGATGGCGACAATTCGCGGATCGTCATTGGCCTCCTGGATCAACGTCTCGGCGAACACATTGGTGTATGACGGGGCATTGGACACCGCCTTGGCCTGCGCGCCGGTAATAACGTTGAACTTGGACACGCCATGATATTTGTCAGCAGCGCTCTCTGCCGGCTCGTAGCCCTTACCCTTTTTGGTGACGACATGAACCAGGATCGGTCCTTCGCTGGCGTCGCGAACATTGTCGAGGATGGGCAGCAGATGGTCTAGGTTATGACCGTCGATCGGGCCGACATAGTAGAAGCCGAGTTCCTCGAACAGCGTGCCACCGGTGAAGAACGAGCGGGCAAATTCCTCGGTCCGGCGTGCGGGTTCGTGAAAGAATTGCGGTAGCTTGCTTACAACGGTCTTGGCCGCTTCGCGGGCACCGCGATAAACCGGACCAGACACCAAGCGCGCTAGGTAGGCGCTCATAGCGCCAGTAGGCGGGGCGATGGACATGTCGTTGTCGTTGAGGATCACGATCAGCCGGGCATCCATGGCACCGGCATTGTTCATGGCTTCATAGGCCATGCCTGCTGACATGGCGCCATCTCCGATTACGGCAACCACGTTGCGTCTTTCGCCCAGCATGTCACTCGCGACTGCCATGCCCAGGCCCGCAGAGATAGAGGTCGACGAATGGCCCGCGCCAAATGGATCGTAGGGGCTTTCAGCGCGACGGGTGAAGCCCGAAAGGCCGTTCTTCTGGCGCAGCGTGCGCATACGGTCGCGCCGGCCAGTCAGGATCTTATGGGGATAGGCCTGGTGCCCGACGTCCCAGATGATGCGGTCGTGCGGCGTATCGAACACCGCGTGCAAAGCGACGGTTAGTTCCACCACGCCCAGGCCGGCGCCGAGATGCCCACCGGTGACCGAAACGGCGTCGATCATTTCCAGCCGCAATTCATCGGCAAGCTGGCGCAAATTCTCGCGCGGCATGGCCCGCAAATCGGCCGGTGTATGGATGGTGTCGAGGAGCGGCGTTGAAAGCTTGTCGGCCAAGCGGTCGGTCCTTCAGCAAAGGGTATAGCCTAATTCTTTAGGCCCGGGGCGGCCGCTTTGCAACCAAGGCAAACTCCCTGTGCGAAACTGCAGCAGGAGATTGCTAGGGTGCATTCATGCTGAAAATGCGGCTGATATCAGTTCGCTGCGAGCGGCGCCGGTTTGGCCGGAACGAACTGGGTGTGCGAAAGCCCTTCGGGGAAGCTGCCGACAGCCAGCACGGGCACCTGTTCGCCAAGCTCGGTCGCCGGGCTGAAATCGGCCTCGTCATGATCCCAAATCACCGCGAAATGCTCGGATGTAAGCGCAGCAGGCGTCGTGAACACATCCGCCACATGCTCGAGGTCTGGGGCAATCAGTTCACGCTGGCGCGTGGTGTCGGCACTCGCCTGGCTGGCTATGTGCCCAGCCAGGGCTTCGGCGATGGGCTCATGCTGCTGGGCGGCGCTGAAGGTCTGGTCGAACAAGCCGGTCAGCGCGCCATTGACCGCACCACCACCGAGCGAAGCGGTATGAACACCGGTTGCAGCCGTCAGCGGCGGCAAAATCGGTAGGCGCTTGGTTGGATTGGGCGGACTTGCCGGAACGGCAGGGGCTGCTGAAGCTGTGGTTTCGCGTTCGATGATGATTTCCAGCGCGCGCTGCGCCTCAGGGTCCTGTGGAATCGGAGGCAGATAAGCAGCGACGACCGCGGGCTGCTGATCGGTCATGTGCAGGCGCGGCTGCGGCACGGGTGCGGTAAGCGCGGCAAGGGCGGTGACTGCATCGCCTGCTGGCAAATTGCTGGCAGTCGCAAGTTGAAGTGTTTCCGACTTCATCACCGGGAACGGGGTCGCACGCGGCGTCGTCAACTCGGATGGGTCGAGCGGCGCGCTGCCATTGGTGCCAAACGGAATGGCGACAGGCGCGGCTTCCGCGACGTCCATGCTTGCCGCGATGCCACCTAAGCTTGCCGGACGCACGGCTGGAATGGGCGCATTCTGGGGGATGGGCGCTTGTGGCGCAGCTTCTGCCATCTGGACCGGGGCAGGAGCCGCTGCGGGTGCTGATGGAGCGGCAGCCGGGGCAGACTGCTCATTGCCGCCAAAGAACATGTCCATCAGCGTCTTGCCACTGCCGCCCGACGCGACGCGCGTGCCCGAGGAGCCGCCATTGCACGGATAAGCATGGCAGGTTTTCCACTCCGCAAGGGCGATCTTGTAGCCTTCCTGCGAAAGGGGCTTGCCGTCCGTAGGCAAATGCATGGTGCGCCCGTCAGGGAAAATGTCCTTGAGCTGAGCGCGCGTCATGCGCGGCCAGGCGCGCACCGAGCCGGTATCAAGGTGAACGAAGGGGCTGCCCGATGTCGGGTAATAGCCAACACCGCCGACCTGCTTGCGCATGGCCGCAGCGCGCAACTTGGCTAGGGAGATGCCGGGAATAAAGAAGTCCATGGCATTGCCCTTGGTGTGCTGGGAATTCTCAGCAACGCCCGAAGAGTTCTCGCGCAACATGGCATTTGTCTTGGGCGAACGATAAGCCGACACGATATGGACCGGCTGGGATGCTCCGACTTCCTGGTAAACCTCCCAGATCAGATCAAAAAGGCGGGGGTCCATCTTAGTAGGCTCGTTCCGGCGCCAGTCGCGCAGGAAGTTGTTGAGATCGTTAAGCCCAGACTGAACATAGCGGCCATCGCGCTTGAACACGATGCGTGCCGCTTCCTTGGTGTGGGTATAATAGAGATATAAAGCCCGCTCCGAAGCGGCTGCGGCCGGTATGACCGACTGGGGCAGAACAATGGTGATGCTCATAAGGGCAGCCACAAAGAGCCGCGCGATATGGTGCCGTTTCAAATTGCCATTCCCCGCCACGTCAAACTCCGCCCGGTTATCTCCAGTCGTAGTTGGAACTTAGCGCTAAATAGGATCAAATTGATTAACGCTAACAAGCTCTCAACCTGCTTGGCCCGGGCCCCTCACGCCAATGTTATTAAGGGCAAAAGCAGGCGCAACCAAGGCCAAACTGTAAACCGGAGGTTAAGGCGCCAAAGCCGTATCAGCTGCCTGGGCGATTATTTGCGGCTCCACAGGGGCTGAGCCCAGACCCAACTCCGCGATCAGCTTGGCGTTGTGGCCATAGATGTCATCGAAGGACCGGAGCGTTCCGTCGGCTTGTGGACGTACGGTAAAGTACGCCAAATGCACAGGAATTTGCTGCTCTGGGTTCACCCAGCGCTCGGAAGGTCCAAACATGGCTTCAAGCGATTCACGGCTGATGTTGGCTTCGTTGGCCATCAGCGCGCCGGCAAATTCCATAGGGTTCTGCACGCGGATACAGCCGTGGCTGAGCGCACGATTGTCGCGGGCAAAATAGGATTTGGACGGCGTGTCGTGCAGATAAACATCATGCTTGTTGGGAAACAGGAATTTGATCTGACCCAAGGCATTGCTTGGCCCTGGCCGCTGGCGGATCTTGAACGGAAAATAGCTCTGGCTGACCATGGACCAGTTCACCTGCCACGGGCTCACGGGATTGCCTTCATAGAGCAGGTCGTAATTGTGGCTGTCGATATAGCTGGGATCGCGCAGCACAGCTGGCGCGAGCTCGCCTTTGACGATAGATCTGGGCACGTTCCAATAGGGATTAACAACGATGTGCTGGATGCTGTCTGAAAAAATCGGCGTCTGGTTCTTGAGGCTGCCGACCACAACGCGCGTGGTATAGGCCTCGGCGCCGGAATTGTTGATAGCCAGACGGAATTCGGGAATATTTACAAAGACATGAAACGCCCCAAGCTCGCGCGGCATCCAGCGCCAGCGCTCGATATTGGCGATGATATCAGCGCGGGTCAGCGGCGCCCCGCCATTAATGGCCGTCAGGGTCGCAGGGCCCATAACGCCATCTACGTCAAGGTTGAGACTTTCCTGGAACGACTTCATGGCATCAACCAGCGCGTCGTCATAGACCAGGCTATCAGAGGGCGGCAGTTCGAAGCGGGTTCTGAGCGCCGGAACACGATCATCGCTCATGCCAGGCTTAAGCGTTGGGCCCGCGGCAATACGAGCCGGAGCGTTGGTCTGGGTTTCGTCGAAAGTTGCCAGCGCCATTTTGAGGGCCAGGAACTCGGGATGGGTGGGCTGCAGCGCCTCGAGCACCGACACCGGATCGTTGCTGGACGTCAATTGCATCAGTAGCGCCGCTTCATCAAGCTTTTTGGGCTCTATATCAAGCGAAGTGCTAACCGACTGAGGGTCGACACGGCCGGTATAGATATGAGTGGCATAGCGCATGGCAGCGCGGGAGAATGCAGTTTCTAGCGCGGCTTGCTTGGCGGGGTCGGCTTTGGCGCCGGGCAGGTCCAGATCGGGCGTCAGATAGTCCGACGGTCGCAAGCCTTCGCTCTCGGCCGCTTCGAACAGCTTCATGATCTTTTGTGCGCTGGCAGAAAAGCGCACCTCGCCATTGGTGCCTTCATCAAGCCAGATCGGCTCGAAATGGCGCGCACCATAAAAAAAGTAGAGCTTTTGAGCTTCGCCATAAGCAGTCGTGTCTTTTGCCGCTCCGGCGTATGCTGCAGCCAAAGCCGATTGGATGGTCTGCCCGAGTTCGGTTTGTGGAGGCGCAATGATCACGGGACCAGCGGCAAGACCTGCCACATCCTGTGCCAGCGCTGGTCCAATCGGGGCAGCGCTGACCAGCGCGGCGGCGAGACAAACCACAAACTTGTTCATATGGGCTCCATGCACGGCAACGGGTCGGGATGCTCGTTCGTGGCTATCCAGACCAGCACCCAATGCTGCTCATTGATACTCCGCAAACCTTAATAGGAGCAATCACTCGCAAACTCGTGAGTTTAATCTGTGTTAGCTTTGCAACTGTTGGCGATTTGGCATCATGAAAGTTGCGTGCTCCAGCGCACAATCCCGCCGGTCTTTGTTGTCCTTCCTAGCCGTCGTCCTGCGTTCATGGAGCCCACATGCGCTACCCGATTCTTTGTGCCTGCCTTCTTGTTTCGCTGCCGGTTGCTGCCCAGGAAGACTCTGCACCAGCCACCTGCGCTGAACTTGCAGTGATACTGGAGATAGTGGAGGAAACGCCAGAAGCGATGATCGAGGACACCGAGACTGGTTGCCGCTTAAGCAATGTCTTTCTAAATTTCGGCAATTACACCCGCTACCGGGTGGAAGAGATAGTCTTGCGCGCACCAGGCTTGTTCGAGGAGTTCGCGCAAGAGCAACTACCAGCCGAGCTGGACCTCGCCGTCTCCGGACTGACCATCGCGCCTGAAACGGGCGGGCCGCTGATGAGCTATATCATCGAAGTGCAGTCTGAGCCCATGGACATCCATCTGGCCTACAAGTGGGACCGCGACGCTCGCACTGTCGATCTAACTGATCTGTCTGTTGTGGCAGAGTCCGGTTCCAGCTTCCGTTTTGCCGGGCGCTTTTCCAACACTGAGCTTGATCCGGATCGCCTCGGCAACCCGCTTGGTTTGCCGGGCCAGATCGACGAAGCGCAACTAGAACTCAACGATGCTAGCTTTTTCGGCAATTTCGCGGTTTCGCCGCTTCTCGCCTTGCTGCCGCCCAACCAAGACCCGCGTCCTCTAGTCGAGAATTACAAAGCCGCTGTGACGAGCTTCATCGAAGCCTTGCCACAACAAACGGCAGACGACGCCAGCAAGACCGCGCTCACCAGCTTGGTCGAAACCTTTCCTCGCCTTCGAGGCGATCTCGCTCTTTCCATCACCGCGCCGGAAGGCTTGGCCTTCACCAGCCTTGCTGTTGATGATCTCGCTGATATAGCCGGGCTCTTGAGCAGGCTTCGCGTCACCGCGACGGATGCGCCATCTCAATTTTAAGGAGTTGCTTGCCCGCGGCCACACTATCTTTCCTCGTTAGCGTCGATCACGAGCGGCAATTTCTCGTAACCAGGGCGGACAATTTTTCTCTCAAAAGGCTTCCCGTTAGAAGGTTAAGCCTCGTTAATCTCTACTGCTCTGCTAGGGTCAGTGGGCCTATCGACTACATGGTCTGGCCGGCTTGCCGGTGCAATCAAGGAGTAGCAACGATGATCCACTTCTTTGGTATTCTCGAGCCGTTGGCCGCCAAGCGCCAGCACAGTGACGAAGCTCCCGCCAAGAGCGCGTTCTTCGGCCCAGAGGACGAAGCTAAGGCCCATGGGCCTAGCCAAGCTGAAGCCAAGCGCGCGAATATCGAAGAAACAACGAGCGAGCGGCAGCGTTTTCTGCTGCAAAGTTTTGCGCCACAATTCTGAGATCATGCAGCTCTAGGCGGCCGCAAACCGGCCGTTTTCTCGTCTGCTTTAACATAGGTAACAGCGCTTTTTGCGCGGAATTGCTAAGTCCTTTGGCGCAAGGAGGGCTGCAATGATTTCTTACCGCGTTGTGGATTGCCGCACCACCATTATTGATCCCAACGAAGTCGTTGTGTCGCGCGCTAGTTCGCCCGAGGATGCCGCCTATCAGGCAATCGGAGAAACGCTGGTCCGCAGCGGTCGACGCTCCGATTTGCGAGCACGGGTTTATTTTCAGCATCCCAATCAGCCAATGTCGATGGTCCGGCTTTATGCCAAGGCGGTCGACCGCGACAGTCCGGCAAGCGTATCGATTTCTGCGGTTTTCTAAGACGGGCTTGCCTGTTTCCGGGCATCCTCCTAGCGTCCTGCCAGGAGGAGATTTGTTATGGACCGGCAATCGCACTTCGTGGTCGTCGGCGGGGGTACCGCTGGCTGGATCGCGGCTTTTATTATCCAGGACTCCGCGCGGCGGAAAGGCATTAATGCCCGCATCAGCGTGGTCGAGCCTTCCAAAATTCCCACTGTCGGTGTTGGTGAGGCAACGACAGCTGCCTTTCGCGTGCTGCTCAAGCATTTTGGGATCGACGAGTTCGAATTCTTCCGCAAGACTGGTGCGACCTTCAAGCTCGGCATTCGCCACGAAGACTGGCGCCGCAAGGGGTTCACCTATTATGGACCGATCGATGATCCGCACCAGGTAGTCCAGGCGCCTCCCGGAGCACCGTCGGATTACCTCAACGTCTATGCAGTCGCCGCTGGGCGACCGATCACCGACATGCATCTGTTCGGCCCCTTGCTCGAACAAAAGAAGGCGCCCTACGCCCAAAAAGCCGATGGCTCCCTAATCCCACTTGGGCCGTTCCACCATGCCTATCATTTCGACCAGGCCCTGGTGGGCAAGTTCTTCGCCAGCAAGTCGAAGGGCGTCGGCATCATTGATGCGGTCGTTTCGGGCGTGCACCGGGAGGGTGAAACTGGACATATCACAGCGCTAGAACTCGACAATGGCGAGCGTCTCGAAGCCGATTTCTTTATCGATGCAACCGGCTTTCGCAAGCAGCTCATTGTCAAGGAAATGCAGGCGCCCTGGATTTCGTACGCGCATGAGCTGCCTGTGAACCGGGCCTTGCCATTCTGGCTCGATATAAAACCTAGTGAGGAGATCGCCAACTATACCCGCGCCTGGGCACAGGATAGCGGCTGGATGTGGCAGATTCCGACGCAGGGCCGCTATGGCTGCGGCTATGTTTATTCTGACGAGTTCGCCACGCCCGAACAGGCCAAGGCGGAAGTCGAGAGCATTTTGGGCCACGAAATTGAGGTGCGTGGCGATATCCGCTTCCAGATCGGGCGGCTGGAGAACGCGTGGATCGGCAATGTGCTGGCGGTGGGTTTAAGCTCAAGCTTCCTTGAGCCGCTGGAATCCACCTCCATTCACGGTACAATCGTCCAAATGATGCTCTTCGCCGACCGGCACCTCAAGCATCCAGCGGATATGACCCCCGCGGATCGAACCGAATACAATGCCCGCGTCGGTCGCCAGGTCGATGACTTCCGCACCTTCGTTAATACCCACTACTTGGTAGAACGGGACGACACTCCGTTCTGGCGGGAAGTGCGCCAAAACCGTATTCACCGCGAGACCAAGGAGCGGCTCGCCTATTGGCAGGCCCACATGCCGCGCCACGAGCATTTTCCCGATACGCTGTTCGGGCTGCCGCACATCCAGACGCAATTGCACTATCCGGTGCTGGCAGGACTAGGCCTTCTCGACCAGAACCTTGCTCGCAAGGAAATGGATGCCGACCCAAAGCTGCGGCAGTTCGCACGCCAAGCGTACGAGGGGCTTGTAAAAGAATACCGCGAGGCGGCGCGGCACGCCCTGGGGCATGCTGAGTTTTTGCAGATTGTAAGAAGTATGGGGTGAGCCACGGCTAGCCGTGTTCGTCGTCACCCGGCCTATCCTGGTACCTGATGGTTCAGCATATGTTGCAAGACTGAATTGCCCGCACAACCCGGGCAATGACGATCATAGGAGCGCCCGATTTCAGTAGGCTAGGCCGCGTCGTGGATCATCTCGTCGGCCAGCCCATATTCATGCAGTTTGCGATAAAGCGTCGAGCGGCCGATCTTGAGTGCGCGGGCGACGCGGGACATGCGGCCGCCATGGTGTTCGATGGCAAAGACAATGGCAGCGCGTTCAATTTCGGCCAGAGCTGCGATTTCACCCGTTGGGTCGAGAAAGCGATCGTGCTGGACTGGCTGTTCGGCCACGATGCGGGGGCGAGAGGCAGCCATGTCGATATGGGTTGGCGCAGCGGCCACCGGCACGTTCTCGACCGCTTTTGCTGCAATCTCTCGGCCATTGGCCTGGGCAACGATCTGAGGGAAATCGACCGGTTCAAGAAAGGCGCTGTCGGTCAGGACAACGGCGCGATAAACGGCGTTCTCAAGCTGGCGCACATTGCCGGGCCAGTCATAGGCCATCAGCAGCGTCAATGCGGCGGGTGAAATCCCGAGCACGCGCTTGCCCACTTCGGCCGCAAAGCGGGCGGTGAACATGGCCACCAACGCCGGAACGTCCTCCATCCGCTCGCGCAGGGGCGGGGTATAGATGGGAAAAACATTGAGGCGGTAATAAAGGTCCTCGCGGAACTCGCCAGATTTGGCGAGATTGAGCAGGCGCCTGTTGGTGGCTGAAATCAACCGCACATTGACGCGCTCGGGGCGCGTGGCACCGACTGGCTCGATCTCGCCCTCCTGGATAATGCGAAGGAGCTTCACCTGCATATCGAGCGGTAGTTCGCCCACCTCGTCCAAGAACAAAGTGCCGTTATGTGCCTCGGCAAACTTGCCCGCCTGGTCGGCAATTGCGCCGGTGAAGGCACCCTTTTTGTGGCCGAACAGGACTGACTCGACGAGGTTAGGCGGAATGGCGCCGCAGTTGACGGTAACGAATGGCTTGCCGGCGCGCTCGCCCGAACCTTGGATGATGCGGGCGATTAGTTCCTTGCCGACACCAGTCTCCCCTTCGATCAGCACGGGAATATTGGACTTGGCTGCCTTGCCGCAAAGTGTCAGGACACGCGCCATGCTCGGTGCCTTGGCGATCATGTCGGCGGCGGTGAAGACGCCCGATTTGCGAGCGTGTTCGGCCCGGATAGCGGCTTCGAGCGCGTCGAGCTTCAAGGCGTTGCGCAGGGAAATAACCAGCCGCTCGGGTGCCACGGGCTTGACGAAGTAATCGGCCGCGCCATTGCGCATGGCCGAGATGACGGTCTCCAGCGAAGCATTGGCGGTCTGGATGATGACGGGCGTGGTGAGCCCCTCGCGACGCATGGCGTCCATCACGCCCATGCCGTCAAGATCGGGCATGACGAGGTCCAGAATCATGACGCCGATATTGCGATCCTCGCGCAGGATCGTCAGCGCTTGTTCGCCGCCCATGGCCAGCACGGGCTTGAAACCCGCCCGGTTGGCGACCTCTGCCGTCAAGCGCAACTGAACCGGATCATCGTCGACTACGAGAACGCGCGTCATCCAAACTCCGATGGTCTTTCCCGCGGCACGATTCGTGTGCCGTTTTGGGAACAAGATGAGCGGACGGTCTTAAGAGGGGATTAATCATAAGGATTTTGTACGCGACACTCCCACCTGACCTCCTGCTGGAAGGGAAGGGACAAACCACAGTTCATCCCTCTTTCGGGTGCCCGCCAGGCCGTTCCTCCCACTCCCAGCAGGAGGTTAGGTGGGGGTTTTCCCTCATCAAAGATTGATCCAAAACGCTTCCAATCAGGAGTCCCGCTCGCTAAGGTCCGCGCCTATCGACCAGCCGGAGACTTGCTATGACCGAAGCCGCGCAGAAGAGCCATAACCAGTTCGGCGCGCTGCCCGTTTGGGACCTCAGCGATCTTTATCCGGGCAAGGACAGCCCGCAGTTCAAGGCCGATCTCGAACAAGCCAAGGCCGATGCCGCCAAGTTCGAAGCCAATTACAAGGGCAAGCTTGTCGAGCTCACCAAGGCCGGCAAACTGATCTCGGCGATCAAGGATAGCGAGAAGCTCGGCGATCTCACCGGCAAGATCGGCTCGTTTTCGTTCCTGCAATACGCCCAGAAATCGACCGATCCGGACCGTGCCAAGTTCATGGGCGACACGAATGAGGCGCTGACCAATCTGTCGACCCGCGTGCTGTTTTTCGAACTTGAGCTCAATCGCATCGAGGATGCCGAACTGGAGACGGCCTTTGCTGCCGATCCGGAGCTGGCGCGCTATCGCACCTGGTTTGCCGAATTGCGCAAGGCCAAGCCGTACCAGCTCGACGACAAGCTCGAAGAGCTGTTCCACGACAAATCCGTTACGGCCTATTCAGCCTGGAACCGCTTGTTCGACGAAACGCTGTCGAGCCTTGAATTCGAGGTCGGTGGCGAAACGCTCAACATGGAAGCAACGCTTCATCTCTTGAGCGAAAAAGACGAGAAGAAGCGCGAAAGCGCCTTTAGAGCACTCGCGAAGACGCTCAAGGCCAATGGGCGTTTGTTCACCCACATCACCAACGTCCTCGCCAAAGATAAGGAAATCGCCGATCGCTGGCGCGGATACGAGGACATTGCCGACAGCCGTCACATGGCCAATTCGGTGGAGCGCGAAGTGGTCGATGCGCTGCAGAAGGCTGTGACGGATGCCTATCCGCGCCTCAGCCACCGCTATTATGCCATGAAGGCAAAATGGTTCGGCAAGGACAAGCTCAATGCCTGGGATCGTAATGCGCCGCTGCCCACCAGCGACGAGCGCACCTGGGACTGGAACAGTGCCGTTTCAACCGTTATGGAAGCTTATGGGCAGTTCTCGCCCGAACTGGCGGAAGTCGCCCGGCCGTTTTTCAATTCCGGCTGGATCGACGCACCGGTGGGCGACGGCAAGTTGTCCGGTGCCTTCGCACATCCGACGGTGCCCAGCGCTCATCCCTATCTGATGCTCAATTATATGGGCCGCTCGCGAGATATCATGACGCTAGCGCATGAATTGGGCCATGGCGTGCACCAACGCCTGGCCGCGGCACAGGGCCCGATCCTCTCCAATACGCCGCTGACGCTTGCTGAAACCGCTTCGGTCTTCGGCGAAATGCTAACGTTCCGCTCGCTTCTCAATAAAACGACTGACCCGAAGCAGCGCTTTGCGCTCCTGTCCTCCAAGGTCGAGGACATGCTCAACACCGTCGTGCGCCAGATTGCGTTCTACACGTTCGAGCGCCGCATCCACACGGCCCGCCGGCAGGGGGAGCTTCGCACTGAGGAGATAAACCAGATTTGGCTTGACGTGCAGAAGGAATCCCTTGGCGATGCGATCGTCCAGAACGAGGGATATGAGACCTTCTGGGCCTATATCCCCCACTTCATCCACTCGCCGTTCTATGTCTATGCTTATGCCTTCGGCGACTGCCTTGTGAACTCGCTCTACGCACAGTATGAGAAGGCCAATGAAGGGTTTGCCGAGCGCTATTTCGAGCTGCTCAAGGCGGGGGGCAGCAAGCATCATTCCGAACTCTTGGCACCCTTCGGCTTGGACGCGAAAGATCCGCAGTTCTGGTCGCTCGGTTTGGCCATGATCCAAGGTTTGATCGACGAGCTGGAAGCCACAAGCCCCTGATCGGCGTTGGACGAACCACTGCCTAAACGAGCAGTTTTGACGAGGATATCATGGCTAACACGCACCATCCCGAACACCATGCCGAGCCCGTGCAGGAATCGCCCATGGATTATGCGCAGCACGAGAAGACCTATAACGGGTTCCTGACGGCCACTAAGTGGACGATCATTGGTCTCGCCGTTCTGATCGTGATTTTGTACTTCCTGATCCAGCCCTGATCCCAGCGCATAAACAGGCATTCGACACAAGCCTGTCCGTCTGACAGGCGGGCAGGAGTTCAAAGATGAAGATCGCCGTTCTTCGCGAGCGTTTCGCCGGTGAAAACCGTGTCGCGGCCACGCCGGAAACCGTGGGCAAGCTGGTGGCTCTTGGCGCAGCGGTCACCGTTGAGGCCGGGGCAGGGGCTGGATCGCGCATCACCGATGCCGATTATGCCGCAGCCGGCGCCAGCATCATGCCAGCGGCCGAGGCTGCCCTTGCGGGCGCTAACATCATCCTGTCTGTCAGGCGTCCTCAAGCCGCACTCGCTGCTGGCGCGGGGTCGGGCGCATTGTTGATCGGCGCGCTGGACCCTTACGGCAATGAGGGGGAACTCGCAGCGCTTGCCCAGGCCGGCATCACCGCCATGTCCATGGAGTTCATGCCCCGCATCACCCGCGCGCAGGTCATGGACATCCTTTCGTCACAGGCAAATCTTGCCGGCTATCAAAGCGTCATTGAAGCAGCGGCCGTGTTCCAGCGCGCTTTCCCCATGATGATGACCGCCGCCGGCACCGTGCGCCCGGCCAAGGTCTTCGTGATGGGCGCAGGTGTCGCGGGCTTGCAAGCCATTGCCACCGCCAAGCGCCTGGGCGCGGTGGTGTCTGCCACCGACGTGCGCCCTGCCGCCAAGGAGCAGGTCGAGTCGCTCGGCGGCAAGTTTATCGCCGTTGAGGATGATGAGTTCAAGCAAGCCGAAACCGCCGGCGGCTATGCCAAGCAGATGAGCGCCGAGTACCAGGCTAAGCAGGCCGAACTCACCGCGCAGCATATCGCCAAGCAGGACATTGTCATCACCACTGCCCTGATCCCCGGTCGTCCCGCGCCGCGGCTGATAACCCGCGCCATGGTCGAGTCCATGGCCGCAGGCTCTGTGATCGTCGATCTTGCAGCTGAACGCGGCGGCAATGTTGAGTTGACCCAGCCCGATCAAGTGATCGAGCATAATGGCGTGCGCATCGTCGGCTACACCAATGTGCAGGGCCGCATCCCGACTACTGCCAGCCAGCTTTATGCGCGCAATCTCCTAGCGTTCGTTACCACCCTGATAGATGCCAAGGCAAAGACGCTTGCGGTCAATTGGGATGATGAACTGGTCAAGGCCGTGACCCTGACCCGGGACGGGCATGTGGTTCATCCTCACTTTGCCGCAGCAATTCTGGCAGCGGAACCCAGCTTAGCCCCGAGCGACCTGACGGTACCTCCCAAGCCTTCGCGCAGAACCATCGCTCGCAAGGCGCAAGTTCCGGCCATGGCGGATACCCCCAAGAAAGCTGCGCCAGGTGTTGAGCAATCGGTGCCCGCGTCTGCCGGTCCGCAGCCAACGCCTGCCAAGCGCGCCGCCACCAAGAAAGCGGCAGCCCTTATCAATGCTGCAGCCGCGGCAAAGGCTGCCGCGCCAAAGCCGAGCGCGCCTCTAGGCAGCGACCAGTTGGCAGCGGCAAAAACGCGGACCCGTCGGGTCATCAATCCTGCCATGCTGCCGCCCGACGCAACCCTGGGTCAGCCCGTGCGCCGGCCCCGCAAACCCCCAGCGCCTAAGGACAACACATAAATGGAAACCACAGCAGCACAGTCCAGCGATGTTGTGGCGGCGGCGGCGCATGCCGTCACGGGTGGCGCGATCGACCCCTTCACCTTCCGCCTGGCAATTTTCGTCCTTGCGATCTTCGTTGGCTACTTTGTGGTCTGGTCCGTCACCCCGGCGCTCCATACCCCGCTCATGAGCGTTACTAACGCCATTTCCTCGGTCATCGTGGTCGGTGCACTGCTCGCGGTTGGCGTAAACCTCACAACTGATGCGAGCTGGATTTCCAAGCTCTTCGGATTCATTGCCCTGGTCTTTGCCAGCGTCAATATCTTTGGCGGGTTCCTCGTCACCCAGCGGATGCTGGCCATGTACAAGAAAAAGGGCTGAGCTGATGATTTCTGCAGATTTTGCAGCTCTGCTTTATCTCGTATCCGGCGTCTTGTTCATCCTGGCCTTGCGCGGGCTGTCCAGCCCCCGGTCTTCCCGCCAGGGTAACATGTTCGGCATGGTGGGCATGGGCATTGCCATTGTCACCACGCTCCTTGTAGCCGCGCCATCTGACTGGGTAAGCTGGCTCTTGATCATTGCGGGCTTAGGGATCGGCGGCGGGATTGGCGCCCATATGGCGCGAACCGTCAAGATGACCGATATGCCCCAGCTTGTCGCCGCCTTCCACTCGCTGGTGGGCCTAGCGGCGGTGTTCGTGGCGGCCGCTGCACTTTACGCGCCCGAAGCCTTTGGTATTGGCGTGCCCGGCGATATCCATGCGCAGGCGCTGATCGAAATGAGCATCGGCGTAGCTATCGGCGCTTTCACCTTCACTGGCTCAGTCATTGCCTTTGCCAAGCTCAACGGCAATATGAGCGGCAAGCCGATCATCCTGCCGGCGCGCCACGCGATCCACATCGCGATCGGCGTTGCCATTCTCCTGCTGGCCTGGGCCTTCACCGTCACGGCCGAACCCTGGCTGTTCTGGGCCATCACGCTTTTGGCCCTGGTGTTGGGCGGGCTGATGATCATCCCGATTGGCGGCGCGGATATGCCGGTTGTCGTATCCATGCTTAATTCCTATTCCGGCTGGGCCGCTGCAGGCATCGGTTTTACCCTTGGCAATACCGCGCTCATCATCACGGGCGCGCTGGTGGGCTCATCGGGCGCGATCCTGAGCTACATCATGTGCAAGGCCATGAACCGCTCCTTCATCTCGGTGATCCTGGGCGGGTTCGGCGGTGACAGCAGTGCTACGGGAAGCGGCGCCGAGGACGATCGCCCGGTTAAGCAAGGGGCGGCCGAAGACGCTGGGTTCCTGATGAAAAATGCTGGCAAGGTCATCATCGTGCCGGGCTATGGCATGGCCGTCGCTCAGGCGCAGCATGCGCTTCGCGAAATGGCCGATCTGCTCAAGGCGGAGGGCGTTACAGTCAAATACGCCATCCACCCGGTTGCCGGCCGCATGCCGGGCCACATGAACGTGCTGCTTGCCGAAGCCAATGTGCCCTATGACGAGGTATTCGAACTTGAGGACATCAATTCGGAATTCGCGCAGTCCGACGTTGCTTTCGTGATCGGCGCCAATGACGTGACTAACCCATCCGCCAAGACGGACAAGACCTCACCCATCTACGGCATGCCGGTGCTCAATGTGGAAGATGCGGGAACCGTGCTCTTCATCAAGCGCGGCATGGCGGCGGGTTATGCAGGCGTGCAGAATGAGTTGTTCTTCCGCGATAACACCATGATGTTGTTCGGCGACGCCAAGAAAGTGACTGAAGACATCGTGAAGGCGCTGGGGCACTGAGTTTTGATGAGCTCCACCGAACTTCTCTGAAAGGGGCACGTGGGGGTCGCTTCGCCCTTAATAATGCGGCGGTGGTGCTTCCGTGCTCGGATCAGCGATTTGCACGCCCGAGCGAACCTGCTCTTCCACTGTCTCAAGCTTGCGCGTCAACACATCGATCTGCCGCCACTGCGCCGTAATGGTCGCATTGAGCTGTTCGATTGTTTGGTCTTGAAACGCTATGCGGATTTCGAGAGCGTCAAGACGCTCGGCTAAATCGCTCATGTCCTGGCTCCCGCGCTACTAATCGAAGCTGCTTCTAAGAGCTCAATAAACAAATGGCCAGAGGCCGGGTTGTGCCCCGGCTCCTGATCATTGCAAATCTTTAACCTGCCACCCAGCGTGTCGGATCGGACGAGGACATGGTGCGGATGTCGTAGCCTGAGGCACGCAAGGTTTTGACCTGGTTGCTGAGGTTGTCGAGCACATAATCGCCTTGGCTGGTCTTGACCACCAGCACCGCATGAGCCTCTCCAGATCTAGTGTGGGTATAGGCAATGCGCAGCGATCCAGCCGGCACGCCCTTGCGGATCAACTGTGCCCGCTTGGTCAGCACATAGTCCTCGCAATCGCCCGAGCTAGCATTGGCCTGCCACACATCGGCGCCATCGCGGCGCGGAGTAATGGCCTTGTTGACGCGGCGGTTCACTTGGCTCAGCACCGCCAGCAGGTCATTGCTGGCCGTCACGCGGCTGCTGGTGCTGCCACCGGCGCATTGCTCTGGGCTCTTGGCGCAGAACACCTGCATGGCAAAGGGCGTCAGCGCCGCTGTCTGCATGGCCGGGCGTGCCGAAATACCGGTGTGCGGTGCATAGGCCGAAGCCGTGCTGGTGGAAAAAAGGGTCAGCGCCAGAGCAGCGCCGGAAAGCAGTGCAGCCAATTTGGTGTTCATTTGAGCCATCCCCGTGTTGATGGCTTAAGCATGCCCAACCCTTGTTGCCCGAGCGTGCGCAATTTCTCTAAAATTTTAAGCAAATGCCACCCAATGAGGTGGGTTCGTTCTCCCGCCAAAAGCATAGACCGGCGCTTAGCGCAGACAACCAATCCCCAGAACGTGAATTGACGTTAACGGAACCGAACTGCCGCTCGCGCTCTTTCTTGTTCAATTCTTTCTACGCAGGTGCCGAAAATGGCGACCATCACGACAGTAAGCTATGCAACAAACGCCAAGTCACTGCTCGACGCCAACCGGCACGACGTCCTGGGTTTGCTTTTGAGTGCAGCGCTGCCATTGGCCGCCTATGTCGTTTTTCATGGCTTTGCCCAGCTCAATGACGTGATGCCGTTGTTTTTTGCACCCTTTGGTCTTCCCGGCTGGGCTGGTTGCGCGCTTTATCTGATGGCGCTGCCCTTGTTCGGCATTGCCCGCTGGATGGTTGCTGATAAAGGCCAGCAGGGTGCCACTGCAGGCTGGTGGCTGGTTGCGCTGATGGCGGGCACGATCGTCTTTCCGTTTATTGTCGCGCCGCTTGACTCGCTTATGCTCAGCATCATCTCGATGGCCCTGCTGATCGTGGGGCTTGGTGCTGGTGTGCGCACTGCCCGCATTTCGCGCCTGGCCGGCCTTGTCATGTTGCCAGGCTTGGCCTGGATGGGCCTGAGCGCTTTTATCGGTCTCAGCTTTGTTGCGGCTTGGGCACCGCCGTTCGGCCTGACCAACGCCAATGCCAATGTGAACGCTGCGGCCTAACGTCCAAGCCGGTTACCTTCACGTGCGTTCTTGCAGGCTGCGCCCAAGCGCGCCATGTCATGGCAAAGAGGATTTGCCATGACCAAACAGCTCAAGATCGATGTCTTCACCGATGTGGTGTGCCCCTGGTGCATTGTTGGCTCCGCCCGGCTCGATGCGGCGATCGCCAAACTTGACGACGATGTCGACGTGATCGTCGAGAACCATCCCTTCTACCTCGACCCAAACACGCCCGCCGAAGGCGTGATTGTCGCCGACATGCTGCGCCTGAAGTACGGCAAGGACCCCCGCGAGATGTGGGAGCGGGTAGAGGGCGAGGCGCGCAAGGCTGGAGTTGACCTTGATCTTTCCAAGCAGCCACGCATGTATCCTACCAAAAAGGCGCACACCATCACGCGGCTCGGCAAGCCGCTCGGCATCCAGCACGAGTTGGCCAATGCCATTGCGAACGCCTACTTCCTCGAACACCGGCAGATCAACGACGATAACGTCCTGGCTGATATCGCCGTTGAGTTCGGCTTCGACCGTGGTGACGCGCTCGACGCCATGAACGACGAGCATGAACTGGCGATTACCGAGCAACTTGCAACAGACGCAGCCGCGCAGGGCATACGCGGCGTACCATTCTTCATCTTCGGCGGCAAATATGCCCTCTCCGGCGCGCAACCGGCGGAAGTCTTCGATCAGGCACTGGCGCAGATCACGGCAGAGCTTTAGGAAAGAAGTGGCCCAACGCACCGGCGGCGAGCTGCGCTGTTGCTCCGGCTGGCCGCCTAATAGTTTCCGAGGTTTTGCTTGAAGCTTTTTGTCCGCATCCTTTTGGGCCTCGGTGCCGTCCTCGTCATAGGCTATGCCGCTATTGTCGGTTACATGTATTTCAACCAGCGCGCCTTGCAGTACTTCCCGACGGGAGAAGTGGTGGCGCTGGCGGATGCGGGCTTGCCGGGCGCGGAAGCTGTCGCCATTACGGCAGGCGATGGGCTAATCAATGGCTGGTATCAGGCGCCACCGCCCGGCCGGCCACTCATTATCTACTACAAGGGCAATTCAGGTAGCTTCAGCGCAGAAAACGAACGCTTCCAGCAGTTCGTCGCCGATGGCTATGGCTTCCTATCCTTCGACTATCGCGGCTACCCCTTGTCCCCAGGAACCGTCACAGAGGACAACATCCTACAGGACGCGCTTGCCGTTTTTGACTGGGCGGCGCAAAAGGGCGCACCAATCCTGATCTGGGGCCGCTCCCTAGGTTCGGCTCCGTCCACCTATGTGGCCAGCCAGCGCGATGCCGAGGCGCTGCTGCTCGAAACGCCGTTCTTATCTGCCGTCAGCGTCGCAGGCGAGCGTTACCCTTATTTGCCCGTGGCGCTGGTTATGCAGGATCAATACCGGGTCGATCAGTGGATCCTCGATGTAGCTGAACCTGTGCTCGTCGCCCATGGCACGGCGGACCGGACGATCGATGTAAGCCATGGCGAGCGGGTTCATGCCCTCGTTCCCAATAAGGACGAACTCTGGATCGAACCGGGTGCCGACCACAGCGATCTTTGGGCCCGCAACATCTGGCAGCATGCGCAGCCGTTCTTTGAACGCGCCATGGCGCCACAGGGTTGAGCGCGCCGTCCGAGCGTTCAGCAGTCCTAGAGAAGTCTGAAGCGTGAGTGCGGCGCCTACCCCTATGTCGGCGCGCCGCACTGCCTTGGTCGGTGGCCTGATGGTGGCGGCTGGACCTTTATCAATTTCGCTCTACGGCCCGGCTCTGCCTACTATCGTCAGCGAATTGGGCACGACTGACGCCTTGGGCAAGCTGTCGCTCTCGGTTTACTTTGGCGCCTTCGCGCTAGCGCAATTGGTTTGCGGTCCCCTGTCGGACAGCCTTGGCCGCCGCAAGGTCACCATGCTGTTCTTTGCGCTTTATGTGGCCGGCAGCATTGTTGCGGCGCTTGGCCCAGGCGTCGAGTTCCTTCTCGCGGGTCGTGTGCTTCAGGGCATTGGCGTCTCGGTGGGCGTCGCACTCTCGCGCGCCATGGTGCGCGACCAGTTTGTAGGCGGCGAATCGATCCGCATCCTGACTCTAATCAACCTGATTCTCACCGTCGCTCCAGCAATTGCTCCCACATTGGGCAGCGTCGTGCTGCTGTTCGGTTCCTGGCACTTTCTGTTCCTGCTCATGGGCCTCTACGGGCTCGGCATCATTGCCCTGACGTGGTTCACCACGCGGGAAACCCATCCGCCCGCAGCCCGCATCCCGTTCCGCCCGCTTAGCGTCATCTGCAACTACCGCATCCTGCTCGCCTCACCCGCCTTCATGATCCCGGCGCTGCTGCTCGGCCTGTCATTTGGCGGTTTTTACGGCTTTGCCGCACTGCTGCCTTTTGTTCTAATCGACGAGATCGGGCTCACGCCGTTCCAGTTCGCGCTAGTCATGTTGATCCAGACCGGCGCATTTATTACCGGCAATATCGTCGCCGCCTATGCCGCCAAGCGGCTCTCCGGGCTGAACATGGTGCGTGTGGGTCTGGTGCTGCTAGCCCTAGCCGGCCTGGGCTTTGCTTTTGGCTTGCGCGTTTTTCCGCATAGCGTTCTACCCGTCATGCTGCCGGTTGCCTTTTGGATGCTCTCGCTGGCCTTTATCGGACCAAGCACAACAGCGGCGGCCATGGCCGGCTTTGGCAGCATTGCTGGGGCCGCCGGTGCCCTCACGGGGGTATTTCAGGTCGGTGGCGGCTTCCTTGGTTCAACACTCGCCAGCCTAGCCTTTGCCGATGCGAGCGCAGCGCTCGTGACGCTCATGCCGATCATGGCCGGCCTTGCAATTTCCCTTGCCGTGTTAAACCGCATTGCGGTGCGCCCAAGGGAAGTGCAGCCTCCGCAAACCTGAGGGCTTATGGTGATGGTGCGGGCTGGTCCGGCGCTTCGCCGCCCACAACATCGGGCGCGACTTCGCGGGCGCTTGCCGACACATTGTCCTGCTCGGTCTGTCCATCACCGGCGCTTGGACGGCTGTTAATGTTAGTGAACATGAAGATCACGAATATGACGCCTATAACCACAATCGCGATGCCGATCAGGGCATTTTTGTTTCTCATCGTTGTGCACCATTCTGCTGAACATCGGGTGGACAACGGTGGGCGCCCCTTTCGGTTCACCTGCCGAAACAGCCGGGTGTGGGACCAAACAAAAACGCCGCCCTAAAGGACGGCGTCTTGCAATATCGAACGCTCGACTTAGCTGCGCGGCGCGGCTGCAGCCGGACGGCCGGGCTGACCGGGACGTGCCACCGGCGCTGGCGCCGGCAAACCGCCCTCGCGCTGCAGACGCTTGCGGGCCAGCTTGCGGGCGCGGCGAACCGCCTCGGCCTTCTGGCGAGCCTTCTTTTCAGATGGCTTTTCGTAGTAGTTGCGCAGCTTCATCTCGCGGAAGACGCCTTCGCGCTGCAGCTTTTTCTTCAGCGCGCGCAGCGCCTGGTCTACGTTATTATCGCGAACGACTACTTGCAAAGGTCAACCGCCCTTTCGAAGCTTGGTGTATGTGGGTTTGGAATAAACGGCGGAGCAAAGAACCCCGTCGCCGACCAGCAGAGCCAGTCACCGTGGAGCGCTCTATAGCCCAGGCATCTGGGCTTGTCCACTGGGGAGGAGAGAAAATCCGCGGAACTGCACTATCCCGGCTTGCTCTTCGCGCCCCTGAGCGGAACAGTGCGCCCATTAATATTGCCCGGAGAGAATGGTTATGACAAGCGATCTGCTGTTGCTGCCCGGATTGCTGTGCGATGCACGGCTGTGGCGCGATGTCATCGCAGGCCTGCCGGTACGCTCCCATGTCGCCGATCTGACGCAGGATGATTCCATGCCGGCCATGGCCCAGAAGGCGCTAGCGGCTGCGCCGCCCCGATTCGCATTGGCCGGTTTATCCATGGGCGGGTATGTGGCGCTGGAAATCATGCGGCAGGCACCCGAGCGGGTCACCCATCTGGCTCTACTTGATACATCTGCGCGGGCCGACGATGAAGCGCGCAGGGAAACCCGGCGCAAGGGCATCGAGATGGTGGGGCAGGGACGTTTCATCGGCGTTTCGCGCGGCTTGCTCGCGAGCCTTCTGGCACCGCACCATTTGGGCACGCCACTGGCGCAAGAAGTGCAGGCCATGTCCGAGCGCGTCGGGCCGGAAGCCTATGTGCGCCAGCAGACCGCAATCCTGAACCGGATCGACTCGCGCCCCTTGCTGCCTGCCATCATGCAACCGACCCTGGTGGGCGTCGGTGAAGCCGACAAGCTGACGCCGCCTGAACTCGCCGAGGAGATGGCAGCGGCCATTCCGGGCGCCGAACTCGTGCGCTTTCCCGACAGCGCCCATCTGCCCACCATGGAAAATCCCGGCGCAGTCGTTTCGGCAATGCAGGCATGGCTCGGGCGCTAGCTGCGCACGATTTGGTTGATGTGCCCCATCTTGCGGCCCGGCCGGGCTTCGCTCTTGCCGTAAAGATGCGGCTGCGTATTGCCGTCCAGTTCACCAGGCAGGCGCAGGACGTCGTCGCCGATCAGGTTTTCCATCACCACATCGGCCAGCCGTGCGGGATCGCCTAGCGGCCATCCAGCGACGGCGCGGATATGCTGCTCGAATTGGTCGGTCAGGCAAACGGCCTCCGTCCAATGCCCCGAATTGTGCACGCGCGGCGCGATTTCATTGACCAGTAAAGTTGGCCGCTCGCCCGGTACCACGAAGAACTCGACGCCCAGCACGCCGACATAATCAAGCGCGACGACGATCACCTTAGCCAGCATGGCCGCATGTTTCTCGACACCTGGCGGGACATTGGCCGGTACGGTGCTGGTATGAAGAATGTGATGGCGATGCACATTCTCTGCCGCATCGAACGCCCGCACCTCGCCTTGGACATTGCGGGCCACGACAACCGAGATTTCCAACTCGAACGGCACGAATGCTTCCAGCACCAGCGGCTTGGGCTCCAACGCCGCAAACGCCTCCGCCGCTTCGGAGCGGTCGCGAAGCACACGTTGGCCCTTGCCGTCATAGCCTAATCGCGTCGTCTTGAGCACGGCAGGCAGGCCGAGCTCTTCAATTGCCAATTCTAGCTCTGTTTCATTCGTCACCGCGCGATATTGAGCAACGGGGATATTCTTGGACTGCAAGAACCCCTTCTCCGCCAGCCGGTCCTGTGAGATCGCCAAGGCATTGGCGCCCGGCCGAAGCGGCTTGCGTTCGGCCAGGAATGCCGCCGTTGCCGCCGGCACATTCTCGAACTCATAGGTGACCACGTCAACCGCGTCTGCAAACGTCGCGAGCGCCCCTTCATCGTCATAGGCGGCGACAGTCTTGTGCGGCGTCACCTCGAAAGCGGGGCTAGCCGGATCGGGGCAGAAGATATGCGTGCGCATGCCCAGCTTGCTTGCGGCCAGGGACAGCATACGGCCCAATTGGCCACCGCCGACAATGCCGATGGTGCTGCCGGGCGGCAGGGGTGCGTCTTCTTGCGCCAAGAGCTTACTCGGTATCTGAGGGAAAGAGCGGGACGGCTTCGGATTGCCGAGCGCGGAACGCATCCAGCCGGTCGGCCAGTTCGTCGTCGCTCAGCGCCAAAACGGCGGCAGCAATGAGCGCGGCATTGATCGCGCCCGGTTCGCCGATTGCTAGCGTGCCGACAGGGACACCGCCGGGCATTTGCACGATGGAGAGAAGGCTATCCTGCCCGTTGAGCGCCTTGGAGCGCACCGGCACACCAAACACGGGGAGGGGCGTCATAGCGGCGATCATGCCCGGCAGGTGCGCGGCACCCCCAGCTCCGGCGATAATAACCCTGAAGCCTTCCGCCCGGGCGTTGCTGGCAAAACCGACAAGCCGTTCGGGCGTTCGATGGGCGGACACAATGCGCGCTTCATACTCGATCTCGAGCATCTCGAGTGTTTCGGCGGCCAGGCGCATGGTAGGCCAATCTGATTGGCTGCCCATGACGATCGCAACAGCGGGTTTGGTGAGCACGGCCGATTCCCCCATCGGTCTCAAGCAAAGCGCGGCACTAGCCCAATTGCCGCCATACATCAAGGCGGCGAAGGCTTCAGGCGATGATATCGGGCAGCAGGATATTCTCAAGTTGCACGATACGATCTTTGAGCGCGAGCTTACGCTTCTTCAGCCGCTGCAACAGCATGCGGTCGGCAACATGTGACTGGGTCAGCGTATCGATGGCTGCGTTGAGGTCGCTATGTTCCTGGCGTTTGGTCGCCAGCTCCAGCCCGAGGGCAGCCTCCTGTTCCTTGTCCAAAGGCATCATGGTCTGGAGCGCACCCCACGCTTTTCCGTTAGCTCTGGTTAACCGATCGGAGCCAGTTTTGCATCACATTTCAAAAGCCATGCTTAAGGCGGTCGACAAAGCGTGAATTATTTGTGACGATGCCCAGGTCCACCAAATCTTCTAGGAGTTGTTATGACGACTGAAGGGCATGTTGCGGCGCTAGAACGGCGCCATCAGGAGTTGGACCGGCAGATTCAAACCGAGATGCAAAGCAGGCGGTATGACGATCTGGCGGTCGCCGCACTCAAGCGGAAAAAACTCGAAGTGAAGGACGAACTCTACAAATACTCGAGTACCAGACAGTAGGCGTAAGTTCCCGGTGGGAGCTAAGGGTCACAGCATAGGCTGCGGCCCTTTTTTGTTGCCTAGAGCCCCAAGAACACGCCCCGCACGCCGTCCCAGACCAGCTTCAGTGCCAAGAGGAACACCAGCCAATAAGCAATGCGGTAGAACCATTTCATGGAAATGCGCCGCACCAGATAGATGCCCAGAAACACGCCCGCGATGCCAATTGGGATCAGGGCTGCAGAGAGCTGCAGATTATGCACGTTGAGCTGGCCCAGGAAAAAATAGGGTATCAGCTTGGCCGTGTTGACGATGGCGAAGAACACCGCCGTCGTGCCGGAATAGGTGGTGGGCGGCAGGCGCTGGGGCAGCACGTAAATCTGGAACGGCGGGCCCCCGGTATGGCTGATGAAGCTGGTGAACCCGGCCAAGCCGCCCCAGAACACACCCCATGGCCGGGACGGCGGCAAGCCCTCGAGCTTTTTGCGCAGCGGCAATAGCGCATCGAGGATAAAAAGCAGCGTCACGATGCCGACGAACAGCAGCACGGCCGCGTCTGACACGATGGCCCACAGCGCCCAGCCAAGGATTGTGCCGACGGCCGCACCAGGCAGCATGATCCGCAAAATGCCCCAGTCGACATCCTTGCGATAGGCGTATACCGCGATCGCGTCCATGGCCAAAAGCACGGGGAGCAGCATGCCCGCCGCATCGCGCGCCGGCATGACAAAGCTCAGGAGCGGCACCGCCACCATGCCAAGGCTGCCCAGCAACCCGGCCTTGCTCAGGCCAACAATAAGCACCGCGATCACGGCGATCGCGACAAAATACGGATCTAGGAGGGGCATGATAGAAGTCCGGCGGGCGTCGTACCTACCGGTACGCCTCCATGCAGCATTGTCAACTGGTATGGAAGCACAGAACGCTTTCGCGAGGCCTCAGTCCAGGACACAATCTAACGCCACCACCATGTCACCCTGGCCTCGGGCCGGGGCTCATCCTAAGATTTTCAGAACTCGTTGCTGGCCAATCTACGATTAGTCATCGCCCAGCACTCTCAAGACGGATCCCGGCGCCAGGCCGGGGTGACATCGTGTGTGTGGGGTCAGTGCGCGGAATGTACGACCGACACAAACAAAAACCCCCGGATCAACCGGGGGCTACTCGTCTTATTCGTCGCTGTTGTTCTTGAGCGATTTAAGCTTGGCGAACACCGAGTCCGCATCAAAATCGTCCTGCGCTTCGGCCGGGCGGTGATCGTTGGCGGCAAATTCGCCATCGGGACCTTCCGAATGGCCGCGGGCGCCGGCCCGGGCGAGAGCCTCCTCGGCTGTCATCAACGTCGTGCCTTCTGGGATTTCGTCGACGCCTGGGCCGCCCTTGGACGAGCGCTTGACCTCAAGGTCAAGGTCGATCTGACTGCAGAGGCCCAGGGTTACAGGGTCCATGGCCGTCAGGTTTGCGGCATTCCAGTGAGTAGATTCGCGCACCGAATCGATGGTCGACTTGGTGGTGCCCACCAGCCGCATGATCTGGGCATCCTTGAGTTCGGGATGGTTGCGGACCAGCCATTTGATGGCATTAGGCCGTTCGTTGCGGCGCGAAATGGGGGTATAGCGTGGACCCTTGCGCTTAGCCGCCGCGACACGAACCTTGGGCTCGCTCAGCTTCATGCGATAGCTGGGGTCCTTCTCCGCCCTCTCGATTTCTTCGCGCGTCAATTGCCCGTTCTGGATTGGGTTGACACCCATGATCCCACCGGCGACGTCGCCATCGGCAATGCCTTGGACTTCGAGCGGGTGCAGGGTGCAGAACGCAGCGATCTGCTCGAATGACAGCGCAGTGTTGTCGACGAGCCAGACGGCAGTCGCCTTGGGCATCAACAGGGGCTGGCTCATAATAAATCTCTCCTGCAGGCGCGGCCGGTTTTCCTCCGGACCGCTCCGCCTCTTTGCTTCATGCTGAGGGGGAACAGCACGCAATATAAGGCCTGCGCCGCCGATCCGCAATGGCGATATCTCGCTTGCGCACTGTCTCGTATTGCTAAGCTAAGCTAAAGACCGGCGCCGAACCGGGTCACGAGCACGATCTTTCCCCTATGGCCGCGTCCTTCCATGGTTTCATGGGCAGCGGGCGCCTCTTCCATCGGCAAGATCTCGATATTCGGTTTGATGAAACCTGGCTGGGCCAAGGCCGGCAGTAAGCCCTTCCTGATGCGGCTCGCGATAGCGGCCTTGGTTTCTCCGGTTTGCGGCCGCAGAGTCGAGCCGGACAGACTTAGCTGCTTGGCCATAATCGCGCGCAGCGAGAGCGTCGCCGAGCTGCCACCCAGCGTGGCGATCTGCACGATATGCCCGCCGCGCGCCGAAGCTTCGATGTTCTTGGCGGTCATCTCGCCGCCGATCAGGTCGACAATCCGGTCCACGCCTTTGCTGCCCGTGAGTTCCATCACTCGCCCGACAAGGTCTTCCCTGGTGTGATCGATGGTGCCGACGGCGCCCAGCCGCAGAGCATATTCGGCTTTTTCAGGTGACGACACGACGCCGATGGCTTTCGCGCCAAGAATGGACGCTATCTGGATTGCCGCGCCACCAATACCGCCAGACGCGCCATGCACCAGAACACTCATGCCTGCTTCCAGCCCCGCACGCATCACCAGCGTCTGCGTAACGGTGAACCACGTCTCGGGCAGGGCCGCCGCTTCGATCAGCGTCCAGCCTTCCGGCACAGGCAAGACCTGCCCTGCCGGTACCGCGACAAAGTCCGCATAGCCACCACCATTGACCAGGGCCATCACCTTGTCACCGACGCACCACCGCTCAACTGCGTCACCCATTGCTGCGATCTCGCCGGCGACCTCCAATCCGGGCAGCGGCGAGGCGCCTGGTGGCGGATCGTATTGCCCGCGCCGCTGCGCCAGATCGGGTCCGTTGACACCTGCGGCTGCAACCCGGATCAAGATATCGCCTGGGCCGCATTCCGGCATAGGCCAGGAAACAGGCTGCAACACTTCGGGCCCGCCCGGCTTTGTTATGGCAATCGCTTGCATATGGTTCTGCTTGGTCATGTCCTCATGCTTGCGCGCAACGCCCTTGCCCTGCAAGCCTATGGCGATAGGTTGGGGCAGGCAAATTGCTAAAGGAGGCTCCCGTGGAAGAAGAGATCATCAAGAAGCCCCAGGCGCACGAAGTGGGCATGCCGCTTGATGCCATGTCGGTTGAAGAACTTGAGCAGCGCATCGACCTGCTCAAAGGCGAGATCAACCGGCTTAAGGCTGCGATCGATTCCAAGAGCCAGACGCGGAAAGCCGCAGAATCCATTTTCAAGTTCTGAGGGAAGCCAAAGCTGTCCAAACCGGGTTCAAGTTAGTGGCGACGGCGAGGCGCCGGGATTGGTCAATGCCCTGGCAATTGGCAGGGTTAAGAATTCGAGTCCTGTTAACGTGCAATTAATCTCTTGGCGTTAGGGTCTTCTTATTCAGATTGTTCTGGATTTTGCAGAGCGATTTCTCCTCCCTCTGTTTGACGCCTCCCTGTTGACTTCGAGAGCGGTCCTTGCCGCTCTCTTTTTCTTTTCTGGGGTGCATGTCGCTGATATTAAAGCTCTTTTCAGTTTGATCGCAGCCCGCTGGTGACGCTTGCGGCTTTTGAGCGTATCCTTGAAACAGCTAAGGGAGCACCAGCTTTTGACGGATGTGAACGAAACCGGAGCGGCAATCGCCATCGGCCCCCGCATCGTCGCCTCGGGCGGCTTTGACCTGCTCTATCGCGAGGGCATGACCCTGATCGAGGAAGTCGCCTCCTACCTTGATGGCGATGGCCGCGGCGAGAGCCGTATCCTCAGCCGCGAAGCATCCTTCCTTTACGCCACTGAGTCCATGCGTTTGACCACGCGCCTCATGCAGCTGGCATCCTGGCTTTTGCTGCAGCGCGCAGTCAACGAGGGCGAGATTACCAAGGAAAATGCCCGCTCCGAAAAGGAGAAGGTCAAGTTTTCCGCAACCCCTTCAGAGCGCGGCGGGCCAGGCTATGATCAATTGCCGCAAACACTGCGCGACTATATCGACAAGGGCGACCGCCTGTTCGACCGGGTCATGCAGTTCGATACTTTGGAGCGCGGCAAGATGCCGGTGCTCGATGCCGGCATTGCCAATGGCATTGCCGATCAGCTGGCACGCCTCAAAGCCGCTTTCGGGCGCAGCTGAATAGCCAACGAAAAACCCGGCACAATGGCCGGGTTTTCATATTCAAAACAATGACTGACTTAGATGCCGAGGCCCTTGAAACGCTCCTTGAAGCGCGAAACGCGGCCGCCGCGGTCGAGCAACTGGCCCGTACCGCCGGTCCAAGCCGGATGGGTCTTGGGATCGATGTCGAGCTGGAGGGTGTCGCCCTCTTTGCCGTAGGTCGAATAGGTCTGGTATTTGGTGCCGTCGGTCATAACCACGTTGATCAAGTGGTAGTCCGGATGGGTATCAGCCTTCATCGGTATTTGCCTCAAATCAAACGGGCGCCGCAGCGCCCGGAGAGCATTAAAACTGGAGTTGGCCGCTTCATACAGAAAGGATCGACACACTGCAAGAGCATGGGCGCGGCAAATTCACGCCGGACAAAGCTGTTGCCCCATATCGCCCCAATGCCTATATCGGAGCCGCAGCGCGGCCCGGCTGATCCGGACCCCTCTCCAAGAGTGGCGAAAACCGAGCGATGACAGACCAGGCCGTTCCGGTTCAAGCCGACACCGACAAGATCGTTCCTAAGACCATCCCGGCTACGCGCAAGCTGCAACCCTTGCGGCGGCTGCTGCCCTTCGTGCTGCGCTATCCGGTGCGGCTGGGCCTGACAATCCTTTTTCTCCTGATTTCCACGATCTCATCCTTGGCCATTCCGGCGTTCCTGGGCGGAGCGATCGACCAGGGTTTCGTCCAGCAGAACCTTGAAAATGTAGGCCGCTACGGCTGGGTGATCATTGCCATTGCGGCTGTCATGGCCATTGCCAGCGGTGCGCGCTTCTACTTCATCTCGGTTATCGGCGAGCGCGTGCTGGCCGATCTGCGCCAAGCCGTGTTCGTTCATCTGCTGCGGCTGGATGCGCGCTATTTCGATACGAACCGGGTGGGCGAACTGACCAGCCGGCTGAATGGCGATGTAGGCGTGATCCGCGCAGCGGTAGGCTCCAGCTTCTCGCTGGCCCTGCGCTCCATAGTGACGATCATCGGCGCGCTGATCATGATGTTCCTGACCAGCCCGGTTCTGACGCTTGCTGTGGTGATCATCGGGCCGGCAATCCTTCTGCCCATCATTGCCTTCTCCCGCCGCCTGCGCGGCATGTCACGCCGCACGCAGGACGCCTTGGCCGACCTATCAGCCATGGCAACCGAAATGCTAGGAGCCACCCGCACAGTTAAGGCTTTTACCCAGGAAGACGTACAGGCCGGCATCTATGACTCGCGCAGCGAAGACAGCTATCGCGCCGAGATCAAGCGCCTCGGCGCCCGGTCCGTGCTGGTTGGCATGGTTATTTTCCTAGGGACGGCAGCTATCGTCTTCCTTGTCTGGTGGGGTGCCCGCTCGGTGTTCGAGGGTACGGTCACTGCGGGTCAGCTGGCGCAGTTCCTCATTTATGCCCTGATGGCTTCAGGTGCGCTGACCAATGTCAGCGAGGTGCTCGGCATGCTGCAGACCATCGCTGGCTCTACCGAGCGGTTGACCGAAATCCTCGATACCGAAGCCACGATCAAGGATCCTGAGAAACCGGTGAAATTGCCCGAGCCGCCGCTGGGCACGGTCGCATTTGAAAATGTCCATTTCGGCTACGACACTGGTGGCTCCGAGCGCGTCTTGACGGACTTGAGTTTTGCCGTCGGAGCAGGGGAGACAGTGGCGCTGGTCGGTGCATCCGGGTCGGGTAAATCTACCACCCTCTCTCTGCTGCAACGCTTTTATGATGTGGCGGGCGGCTCCATCCAGGTCGATGGCGTCGACATCCGTCAGGTGCGCCTACAGGATCTGCGGCAGCGTTTCGCCTATGTCGAGCAGGAGCCGACTATCTTTGCGGGAACGATTGCCGACAACATTCTGTTCGGCAAACCGGGTGCCAGCGAAGCTGAAATGGAAGCCGCGGCCAAGGCGGCGCTGGTGCATGATTTCGTGCTCGAACTGCCCCAAGGCTACGAGACGCTGGTGGGCGAGCGCGGCGTGATGCTCTCGGGCGGCCAGAAGCAGCGCCTAGCCATCGCTCGCGCCATCCTCAAGAACGCCCCCATCCTACTCCTTGACGAGGCGACCAGCGCTTTGGACGCGCAAAGCGAGCGGCTGGTACAAACGGCGTTGGAATACCTCATGCGCGGCCGCACGACGCTGGTGATTGCGCACCGCCTTGCCACTATCCGCGATGCGGACAAGATCCTGGTGCTCGATGCTGGCCGGATCATTGACCAGGGGACGCATGACGAACTCGTCGCCAAGGGCGGGCGCTATGCTGAACTCGCGCGGTTGCAGTTCCGGCTCGACGATGTGAGCGCCTAGCCCTCGGTCAGCTTGAACTCGATGCGGCGATTTCGCCGATAGGCGTCTTCTGTCGTGCCCGGATCGAGTGGAGTAAATTCGCCGAACCCTGCAGCAACCAGCCGGTTAGGCGAAACGCCGCGGCTCACCAAATACTGCGCCACGGAGATGGCGCGGGCTGCTGACAATTCCCAGTTGGATGGGAACCGCGCGTTGGAGATCGGTCGCGCATCGGTATGGCCGTCGATCCGTAACACCCAATTGATATCGGGCGGGATCTCGGTCTCGAGCTGAAGGATGGCTTCGGCAAGGGCATCAAGATCGGGCAGGCCGGCGTCCTGGACATCGGCTTGTCCCGGATCGAACAGCACTTCGGACTGGAACACGAAGCGGTCGCCAACGACGCGCACATCAGCCCGGCCCTCAAGAATTTCGCGCAGGCGCCCGAAAAAATCCGAGCGATAGCGTGACAGATCCTGCACGCGTTGGGCGAGGGCCACGTTAAGGCGGCGGCCAAGATCGGCAATTTGCGTGCGCGATTGCGTGTCGCGGGATTCTGAAGCTTCCAGCGCAGTTTCCAGCGCCCCGATCTGGGTGCGCAGCGCGGCCAGTTGCTGGTTCAGCAGCGCCACTTGCGCATTGGCTTCGTCGGACAGCTCCTGCGCATCCTCCAGATCGCTTTGCAATCCGGCAATCTGCTCGTCCTTGCCGTCAATGCCCGATCCAATGCCGGCAAGCTCCGAAGCAAGACTCGCATTTTCCGATTGGGCGCTGCCTAGCGTCGCTGTCAGTTGTGCGATCTGGGTGTTGAGGTCTTCGGCATTACTGCGCTCGAGCTGCAATGACTCCGTCAGCTCTGCAATCTGGCTATTCAGACGTGCAAGCGCCGTATCGCGTCCCTGGATTTCCTGGCCAAGGAAAAATTGGGTAAGCATGAACAGCGACAGCATGAAGATAATAACGAGCAGCAGGCTCGAGAGAGCGTCAACAAAGCCAGGCCAGTAGTTGGCCTCGACGCGCCGCCTGGAACGGGCTCCCGGCATTGGCTAGTTCCGCCGCTCGGTGTCAGCCTGGGTCAGCACCGCTTCGATCAGTTCGCGCAGCTTCTTGTTGGTCTCGCCCTGCTCGTCAATATAGCGGCGCAGATCGTCCTGCTCGGTGCGCATGTGCTTGACCAAGCCATCAATGCCGCGCGCCAGTTCGGCCATGGCACGAATGGCGTTCTGGCTCGAATTCTGGTTCTGCATGGAATTGCCGAGCTTGTCGAACATGGCCTGCATATCCGGGCCGCCGGCATTGGCCTGCATGGCCGAGACCGGGTGGTCCAACTCGGTCATGGAGGTCATCCAGTCTTCGAGATCGGTGTAAAAAGCGTTCTGCGCCTGGCTGGTTTGCAGATCGAGAAATCCCAGCACCAGCGAACCGGCAAGGCCGAATAGCGATGAGGAGAACGCCGTGCCCATGCCCGCCAAAGGCGCTGCCAGTCCTTCGCGCAAGCTGGCAAACTGCGAGGCGGTGTCGCCGTCAGCAACATCGAGCGTGTTGATGACGCTTGCAACCGATGTAACGGTTTCAAGCAGGCCGTAGAACGTGCCCATAAGGCCCAGGAACACCAAAAGGCCGGTTAAATAGCGGGATGTGTCCTTGGCTTCATCGAGGCGATTACCAACCGAGTCCAGAATGGAAGTCATGGAGGAGGGCGTGATTACCGCCTCTCCGATCCGCTCACGCAAAATACCCGCAACCGGCGCTAGAAGGATGGGTGTCCGGACGTTGGCGGCATTGCCGTCCTGTAGCGAATTGACCCATTTCACTTCTGGAAAGAGGCGCACCACCTGACGGAAACTAAGGAAAATGCCCACGAACAGGGCGAAAAAGATCATCGAGTTGATGAAGGGATTAGCCCAAAAGAACGTCACAATGGTGCTGAACAGGATGGCGGCGACTAACGCGACCAGCACCAGGAAAATGACGATCTTGATGAGGTAAACCATCGGGCTGGCGAGGTGATAGGGGTCATAGCCTTGCGTCATCTTGCCTCTAAACCTGCCCCCGAACGCCAAATCACTGCTGCGCAGACTAGTCAGAGCGCCTGACCAAAACAATCATAAAGGTTAACGTCTGATCTAGCCGTGATCATGGCGTCATCTGCCTTTCGCATCTGACAATTATGCCAGTTTGACGCAATCGGAGGGATAGCATGACTTCGAGCATCGAAAATTACTCATCGGCCAATAATCCTGCACCCCCGCATTATCTCGGCAGCCGCTACAATAGTGCCGGAGAGTTTCTGCCTGATCCCGGTAACACTGTTGTCTGCCATGTCGTGCCCGGATCCAGAACAGAAGCCGTGCTGCTGGAAGTACGTCGGCGCATCATGGAAGAAGCCAGCGGAAGTCTTGCCTTTACCGCGCCGGAAAGCCTCCACATGACGCTGTTCCAAGGTATTCTGGACCGCCGCCGCAGCTTACCCTATTGGCCGCAAGGCGTGGCGCTCGATACGCCGGTTGCTGCCACGACTGAGTTGTTCCGCGAGCGGCTACAAGATTTCATGCCGGGTCCATCCTTTGCCGTTGAGGCCACCGCCGTTTTCCCTAGCGGCATCATTGTGGATGGCGTAACCGCAGCCGACCGGCATGCTTTAGCCGATTGGCGCAACCGGCTGGCCGATGTCTTCGGCTATCGGCATCCCGATCATGACTCATACGAGTTCCACATCACCTATGCCTATCCAATCCGCTGGTTCGAACCGGCGGAGATCGATGGCTGGCGGATGCTGATGGAAGAATTGTTGATCTCGATCCGGCTTGCAGCACCGGTCCTTGAGCTTCGCCCTCCTGCCCTGTGCAGCTTTGAAGACATGAACTGGTTCGAGGAACTGCTTACCCTCGATGCAAAGGTGCCGGCCTGAGCAACTAGCCTGGAATATAGGGCCCGCCGGTCTCGCCCCATCCCCATTTGGGCATGGGCGCCTGCTCCGAGGCCGTCGCACCATCGGCGGAGTTGATCACAGCAAGGCGTGATCCCCATTCAAGATAGCTGACGAGCGCCGAAGTAAATTCGGGATCAGCAGGCAGGCTCAAATCAGTATAGGTGTCGAGCAGCAGATTGACCCAGCGGCGGCGCATCGGCTCGCTCAAATGCTTGCCCAGATGATGCCGCACCATTTCCGGATGGCCGCCATGCTCGGCAGTGTATAGCGCTGGGCCGCCGAGCACCTCGGCCAGAAACAGCGCGACGTGCTCTGGATGCCCGCTATCCATTCGCGCAAACACAGGGCCGAGCAGCGGATCGCCGGGAACCCGGTTATAGAATTCGGTCGTGAGCCGGCGCAGTGCATCTAAGCCGCCGATCCATTCGTAGAGTGTCGGCAGCGCCATGTTGCATCCCCCTGATCACAAAAAGGTGGGAGCGCAGTCTGGCGCTGTCAATGCCGCCTCAGCTGATCGGCCGCAACTCTTTCAGGAGCGCGCCTTGTAAAGCTTCGTTTCCGGCTACCACTTGCCCGTTCCAGACCGAGCCCGTGCTGCCCGCGAAATCGGAAACAAAGCCGCCCGCTTCCTTGACGGCAAGCAGGCCTGGCGCCACGTCCCACGGCGAGAGGCCAGCTTCCCAAACAGCGTCATAGCGCCCGGCAGCGAGCCAAGCCATATCCATCGATATGGAGCCCGAACGCCGAATGCCCGCTACGGCGGGCGTTATGTGAGCAAGCTGACGCAGTTGCAGACCGTCATTGGCGGTCCCTTGGGTCTTGATGCCGGTGCAGACCACAGCGTCGGACAGAGTCCGGCGCCCCGCGACGCGCAAGCGCCGGCGATCGTTCAACCAGGTGCCGCCGCCTTTTTCGGCTGTGTAAAGTTCGTCAAGCACCGGGTTGTAGATCACCGAAGCCACGATCTCGTTGTTGCGCTCAAGCGCAATCGCCACGGCGAAAAGCGGAATGGAATGGAGGAAATTGGTCGTGCCATCGAGCGGGTCGATAATCCAGCGATGCTGCCCGTCCGTGCCCGCGACCTCGCCGCCTTCCTCCATCAGAAAAGCATAGGTCGGCCGGGCCTTTTGCAGTTCGCCGAATACGATTTGCTCGGCCCGCAAATCGGCCTTGGATACGAAATCGGCCGGTCCCTTGCGGGACACTTGCAGGTTTTCGACTTCGGCAAAATCCTTGGTCAGCGATTTGCCGGCCTTGATGGCGGCGCTCACCATCACGTTGAGAAGTGCAGAACGTGCCATGATCAGTCAGCCCGGCGCATGTAGGTGGCTTCGGTGGTGTCCACCACAATGCGCTCGCCCGTGGCGATGAATGGCGGAACCATCACGCGCAGACCGTTGGATAGGATAGCCGGTTTGAACTGGTTGGACGCCGTCTGACCCTTTTGAACCGGATCGGCTTCGGTCACTTCAAGGACCACATTTGCCGGGAAACGGATACCCAAAGGGGTGTCCTCGTGCATTTCGAGCGTGATCTTCATGCCGTCCTGCAGAAACGCCGCGCGGTCGCCAACAAAGTCTTTGGGCAGTTCCACCTGCTCGTAGCTGTCCTGGTCCATGAAGACGAGGCTGTCACCCTGCTCATAGAGATAAGTGAAGTCGCGGAATTCAAGTTCCACCTGCTCCACCGTCTCGGCCGAGCGGAAGCGTTCGTTGAGCTTGGTGCCGCCCAGAATGGCTTTGAGTTCCACCTGTGCATAGGCGCCGCCCTTGCCGGGCTTGACGTGATCGACCTTCACGGCCACCCAGAGCCGGTCCTGATGGTTGATGACGAAGCCGGGGCGAATTTCGTTGCCATTAATCTTGGCCATGCGTGCTGCTTTCGCTGTGATGCCGGAGCGCGAGGGGCTCCCTTAGCGGGCCCGATCCTGAACCTGCCGGAACGACAAGCTCACCATGAGGCCGAATTCTGCTGGTGATGCGCGCAACCGCGCTTGGCGGGCTTATTGCCCCAGAACGCCTGCCGGTTCAAGGGTCTTGAGGGCTTGGCGGCGCTGCCTCCCGTGGGGCAGTGGGCGCCTCGCTGGGGTCGGTGGGCGCAGGCAGAACCGGTGGTTCATCGGCAGGCGCCGTGATGGTCGGGATCTCGAGGATCGTTTCGGCAGTTTCCTGCGTGGGCGGTGCCGATGGCCAGAAACGTGCCCGTTCCTCGGCAAGAGCGAGGCTATCGGCGGGAATGGAGACCAGAAGGCGGTCCAGTGAAGGATCGGAAAGCCCCTGCCGACGCGACAGCGAGCGCCACATGGCAGCTTCCTCAAGATCAAGGGCTACGCCTTCACCTACGGCCAGCAGCTTGGCATAGCGGTTCTGCGCCACGGCATTGCCGGCTTCAGCCGCGCGCTGGTACCAGCTGGCCGCTTCCTCGACGCTTCTCTCAACACCTTGGCCAAGATAAAGCAGGGTTGCAAAATCCACCTGCGCCGGGGTCAGCCCCTCTTCGGCGGCCAAACCGATATAGCGCGCACCCTCAACCGGGTCGGGTGGCAAGCCTGCGCCCTCGATCAGCATGGTGCCATAATCATACTGCGCTTCGGGAAGTTCCGCATCCGCAGCTTCCTTCATCAGCTTGGCAGCGTCGGTCAGGCTAGGCGAGGCATAGATGCCTTCCACATGCAAAAGGGCCATGTTGTACTTGGCGGGAACATAGCCAGCTTCCGCTGCCTGGCGGAACAGGTCAGCAGCGCGGGCCCGGTTCTTGGGAACGCCGATGCCGTCCTGATAATAGAGCGCCAGCTCAAAGGTGGCGAGCCGGTCGCCGTTCTTGCTGGCCAGTTCATACCAGCCCGCGGCCCGTTGATCGTTCTGAGCCACGCCCAGGCCCTTGGCATAGATTTCGGCAATCAGAGTCTGCGCTGCGGCATCGCCCTGCTCGGCACGTGGTAGGGCGAACTCGAGAGCGGTCAGGAAATAACCGCGCTGAAAGGCGCCAAAGGCATAATCCGCCGGAACACGCGGCCCAAAGATTTCCGAACTGATCGCTTCGGCTGGATCCGCCACGCCAGCGGGTTCCTGGGCTGGTGTTGGAGCAGCTTCAGGCGCAGGAGTCTCGGCTGCAGGAGCTGCAGGCGCTGGCGTTTCCGCCTCCTGGCCATAGCTTGGCGAAACCAGTAGGAGCAGGGCAAGCAGGGGAAGAACGCGAACCATCATGCGTGCTCCTTGAGCGCGGCTGCAATGGCGCGCATGGCTTCAGCAGGCGAGGGGGACAACCAGACGCTGCTCGAAAGCGCGAGGAACTCGGCGCCTTTGCTGTCGACCTTCGGTCCGGCAACAGCGGGATCACTCAGCACCGCCGGTATCTCAAACGTCGACGCCCACCATTCCGCCAGTCCAAGCGCCTTGTCGTCGCGCTCTCCTTCGAGCGGGCCAAAGAAAACATAATCGACGTCCATTTCGCCCAGGGTCATGGCGTCGTGTCGCGTGTTGCCGCTGCTGGCACCGACAATGAAATTCGGCTTGAGCGTCAGGATGGCGTCGCTTACCGCTTCCGGACCGTCCGTCATGTGCACGCCGTCCGCATTCAGGCGCTTGGCCAGTGCCGCATCGTTCTCCAGCAAAACAGCGCAGCCAGCGCCTTGTCCGATGTTGATCAACTCGCGTGCCCGCTGGGCATAGCCAGCTTCGTCGGCATCGCCGCGCCGGACGAGTAGGGCAGACACCTCCGCAGCATTAAGCACCGCCATCAAGGTGGTGGTGAAACGAGCCGGATCGGGATCGGCAGGCGTGATGAGGTAGAGTTGGGGTGCCATGGAGTTCCGGATTGTCACGACGCTTGGGCTCTTGTGTCGATCCATTTTGGCGACAAAGAGGACGAGTGTTGCAATAGCGGGTGCATGGAGGTTGGCGCAAAGAAAAAGCGCGCTCCCCGAGTGAAGGAACGCGCCAAGTCTTGTCGTAAAACCTCGCCTTAAGCGGCGCGATCGAGCTCGCCCGTCCACTTGCCCAGCGCGGCAAGCGAATTCATATGCGCTCGGTGGCTAAACGCGGCCTGAGCGGCCGGGAAGTTCTCGCGTCGTCCAGCCCAGGTGCGCAGCGCAACGTTCTGCAGGGCGCGGCCATAGGAGAAGGTCAGCGGCCAAGGCTTGCCCGGGATCTGGTTCATGGCGGACAAGTGCGCCGTCGCTTCCTCGTCGGTCTGGCCACCGGACAGGAAGGCAATGCCGGGCACGGCCGCCGGAACATGCTCGCGCAAAACCTCGACCGTACGCTTGGCAACATCCTCGTAGGACGGCCGCTCGCGGGAATTGACACCGGGCAAAACCATATTGGGCTTAAGCAGCATGCCCGCGAGATCGACACCAGCCAAGCGCAATTCCTTGAAGGTGTTTTCCAGCACATCGCCGGTTACGGCCGCGCAGCGTTCCATCGAGTGATTGCCAGGATCACCGTCGCCGACCACTTCTGGCTCCACCACGGGCACGATGCCGGCTTCCTGGCAAAGAATTGCATAGCGGGCGAGGGCATGGGCATTGGCGCGGATATTGTTACGCGTGGGCGCCACGTCGTTGATGGTGATCACCGCACGCCATTTGGCGAAACCCGCGCCAAGCCCGGCGTAACGCTCAAGGCGCTGGCGCAAACCATCGAGACCTTCTGTGATCTTTTCCCCATTGTCTCCCGGCATAGGGAACGCGCCACGATCAACCTTGATGCCGGGAATGACGTCTGCATCGGCTAGGATCGCGCGGAACGAGGTGCCGTCGGCCGCAGATTGTTCCAGCGTTTCCTCGGTGAGAATAACGCCCGAAATGTAGTTCTGCATCGCTTGGGTGGACCGGAATAGCATCTCGCGATAATCACGGCGCAGATCGAGCGAATTGGGCAGATTGATCTTGGCGAAACGCTTGGCGATTGTGCCTTCAGACTCGTCGGCTGCCAAAATGCCCTTGCCGGGCTCCATCAGCTTCTGGGCAATGGCGTTGAGCGACTTGGTCATGGGTGAGCCTCCTCATTGGGTTGAGCTCACATTAGACTTTCGTTACCTGCCTTTCGATTAGACCTGTGGTTATTAGACGAAAGGCTAATTCTTGCCGATTTGGCTTACTTCTTGAGCGCTTCGACGCCCGGTAGTGGCTTGCCTTCCATCCATTCTAGGAATGCACCGCCAGCCGTCGAGACATAGGTGAACGCGTCCTTCACCCCGGCATGGGCCAGTGCCGCCACCGTATCGCCGCCGCCAGCCACTGAGACCAGCTTGCCATCGTGCGTGCGTTTGGCGACGTGCTTGGCGACTGCAACAGTGCCCTTGTCAAAGGGGTTCATCTCGAAAGCGCCCATGGGTCCATTCCAGACAATGGTGTGCGCGTCATCGATAGCACCGTGGATGCGCTCGATCGATGAGGGTCCTATGTCGAGGATCATGCCATCACGATCAATGGCATCGACGCCATAAAGGCGTGTGGGCGTATCGGCCTTGAAGTGCCACGCAACGACGGCGTCGATTGGCAGGATGATGGCGCAGCCACTATCGATCGCTTTGTCCATGATGCGCAGCGCCGTTTCGGCCAAGTCCTTTTCAGCCAGCGACTTGCCCACGGCGTAGCCTTGAGCATGGAGAAATGTATTGGCCATGCCGCCGCCAATCACCAAGGCATCGACCTTGGCAACGAGGTTTTCCAGCAGGTCGATCTTGGACGAAACTTTCGCACCGCCGACGATGGCGACCACAGGCTTGCGCGGCTTGCCGAGCCCTGCATCGAGCGCTTCGAGTTCCGCCTGCATGGCCAAACCGGCCGCAGCGGGCAGGAGATGCGCCAGCGCTTCGGTCGATGCATGAGCGCGGTGGGCGGCCGAAAAAGCATCGTTCACATAAACATCGCCAAGACTCGCCATGCGCTTGGCAAGCTCGGGATCATTGGCTTCTTCGCCGGGGTGAAAGCGCGTGTTCTCAAGGACCAACACGGAGCCAATCGGCGCAGATTCAATAGCCTTTTGCGCGCCGGAAACGTCAGTCCAATCGGTCGCAACGAACCCCACCGGATGCCCTGTTGCATTGGCCACCGCCTCGCAGATCTGTTCAAGCGAAAACTCCGGATCGACTTTTCCTTTTGGCCGTCCGAAATGGGACAGCAGGATCGCCTTGCCGTCCTTCTTAACGATCTCGCGGATGGTAGGCACCAGCCGCTCGATCCGGGTGGCATCGGTTACCTTGCCGTCCGCGACGGGAACGTTGAGATCGGCTCGCAGCAGCACGCGCTTGTTGGAGAGATCGAGTTCGTCGAGCGTCTTGAAGGTCGCGGTCATGGTGGTGGCCTCCCCGGGTCAGGTTTGGTGGTGGCGTAGCAGAGCCAGCATCAGGGGGGAAGGGGTTCAGTCAGCGCGCGTGAACAGGCCGGGATAGTCGATCACCAGATCATCGCCGTCGACTTGGAGAACACGCTCGAAATCGCCGCTTTGAAAACGAAAATGCGTGTCGTCGAGCTTGGTATAGACCTGCTCCTGGCGCAGCACTTTCATTTCGTCCGCATCGATCCAGGCCATGGCAAAGCGTTGCGCTTGCCCAATCGTCCAGTCGCTCCGCCAAAGCGGCAGTGAATTGGTCAGCGGGGTAGGCCAGATATCGATGTCGATGCAGTTGCGCAAAGCCGGGAGCGGCTCGGCTCGGTCGTCCGACCAATTGCCCGCACCATCGGAAAACAGCTCCAGCACCGCACCGTCCGTGCGTTCGAGCTTGACCGTCCGCACATGCTCGCGGTCGTCGAGCTTAACGCGGTAGAACAAGCCATAGTCGGGGGTGATCACCGTCCCGCGAATGCGCGTGTCGCGCTCGGTGGAGATCACGTGGCAATGCTCTAGAGTCACCGGATCAAGGCCGCGCCAGCGGATGGATCGATCCAAGGTCATCCCTGCCTCCGCACACTCGATGTCATCCCGGGCTCGACCCGGGATCCATCTTGAGATTTCAGGATAGGCCCCGGGTCGAGCCCGGGGTGACACCGTGATTGTGGCGCAGTCTGTGCCCTACTAAAGCACCTTGCCAAACGCAACGGCGGTGTCGGCCATGCGGTTGGAGAACCCCCATTCGTTGTCGTACCAGCTCAGCACGGATACAAAATTGCCATCCATCACCTTGGTCTGGTCGATCGCCAGGGTGGAAGAGTGCGGGTCGTGGTTGAAGTCGATCGAGACATTGGGGAATTCGGTGTAGCCCAGAATACCCTTGAGCTCGCCATCGGCATATTTGCGTACCGCCTGGTTGATCTCGTCGGCCGTCACACTGCGCTTAGCAATGAACTTGAAGTCGACGCAGGACACGTTCGGGGTCGGTACGCGGATCGAGACACCATCGAGCTTGCCCTTGAGCTCGGGGAGCACGAGGCCAATCGCCTTTGCTGCGCCCGTCGAGGTCGGGATCTGCGACAGGGCCGCAGCACGGCCGCGATAGAGATCCTTGTGCATGGTGTCGAGGGTCGGCTGGTCCCCGGTATAGGAATGGATGGTGGTCATCATTCCCTTCTCGATGCCGAATTCCTTGTGCAGCACATAGGCCAGCGGGGCCAGGCAATTGGTGGTGCAGGACGCGTTGGAGATGACCACGTGGTCCTTGGTCAATTGCTGGTGGTTGATGCCATAAACGATGGTCATGTCGGCGCCTTCACCAGGAGCCGAAATAATGACCTTCTTGGCGCCAGCCTGCAGATGCGCCGAGGCCTTCTCTTTCGATGTGAAAATGCCGGTGCATTCTAGCGCGATGTCGATGTTCATCGCCCCATGCGGCAGTTCAGCCGGGTTCTTGACAGCCGTTACCTTGATCGGGCCCCGGCCCACGTCGATCGTATCACCAGCCACCGTCACCGTGCCGGGGAACCGGCCATGCACGCTATCGAAGCGGAACAGATGGGCATTGGTTTCGACCGGGCCGAGGTCATTGATGGCAACGACTTCGATGTCGGTGCGGCCGGATTCGATGATGGCACGCAAGATGTTGCGGCCGATGCGACCAAAACCATTGATAGCGACGCGGACTGCCATGGAAGGCTCCTTGGAATGGGAGGAGGGAGGAGGGCGAGGCTCTCTTACAACTGTGCGGTGACGGCTTCAACAACGGCCTTGGCCGTAATCCCAAAGTGGGAATAAAGGTCATCGATGGGGCCGGAAGCGCCGAAAGAATGCATGCCAACAAAGCGGCCCTTGTCGCCCAGGAGCTTGTTCCAGCTCATTTCGATAGCGGCTTCGATGGCTACGCGCGCCTTGGCCGAACCCAGCACTTCGGCCCTATAGGCATCTGGCTGCTTGGCGAAAAGCTCCATGGATGGAACCGACACGACGCGGGCGGAGACGCCCTGTTCGGTCAACTGCTTGTGTGCCTCGACAGCAATGGTAACTTCCGAGCCGGTGGCAAAGATGATGGCATCGGCATTGGCATCGCCCAAAAGCGTGTAGGCACCCTTGGCTGACTTATTTTCGCTCGTGTATTCGGTGCGCAGCGTCGGCAGGTTCTGGCGCGACAGGGCCAGGATCGATGGATGATCAGCGGTTTCCATCGCCAGTTGCCAGCACTCGGCGGTTTCTACCGCATCGGCTGGGCGGAACACCAAAAGGTTGGGAATAGCGCGCAGGGCGGACAAATGCTCCACCGGCTGGTGCGTCGGGCCGTCTTCACCCAGGCCAATTGAGTCGTGAGTCATGACGTAGATCACGCGCTGGCCCATGAGAGCCGAGAGGCGAATGGATGGGCGGGCATAGTCGGTGAAGACCATGAAGGTGCCGCCATAGGGGATGAGCCCGCCGTGCAGCGCGATACCGTTCATAACGGCGGCCATGCCGTGTTCGCGGATGCCGTACATCATGTACCGGCCCGAGCGATCAGCAGCCGTGAAGGGTTTGGTATCAGGCGTATTGGTCAGGTTGGAATGGGTCAGATCGGCCGAGCCGGCCAGCGCCTCCGGCACGACCTTGGTGATGACTTCCAGCGCCAGCTGCGAAGCCTTGCGGGAAGCAACCTTCGGTTTTTCTTCCGTCAACTTCTTTTTGTGCGCGTCCATGGCCGCGGCAAACTCGGATGGCAGCGTGCCAGCCATGCGGCGCTCGAACTCGGCACGGTTCGCATTGCCAGCCAGACGCGACTGCCATTCGCCCCGCACGTTCTGCGAGCGCGTACCAGCGGCGCGCCATGCCTCAAGCGTTGCAGTCGGCACTTCAAAGGCCGGATAGGTGATCCCCAGTGCAGCCTTCGCGCCAGCCAGTTCCTCGGCACCGAGTGGCGAACCATGGACCTTTTCAGTGCCAGCCTTTTTGGGCGCACCGAATCCGATCGTGGTCTTGGCCGCAATCATAGTTGGCTTGTCGGAGTTCTTGCTGTCGAGCAGCGCCTTTTCGATGGCGGCCTGGTCATGGCCGTCGATCTCGACCGTGTTCCAGCCGCAGGCCTTGAAGCGGGCGATCTGGTCGGTGGAGTCGGAGTTCGAAACGGCACCATCGATGGTGATGGAATTATTGTCCCAGATCAGGGTCAGCTTGTTGAGCTTGAGGTGACCGGCCAAAGCGATCGCCTCTTGGGAAATGCCTTCCATGAGGCAACCGTCGCCAGCAATGCACCAGGTATGATGGTCAACGATATCGGAGCCGAACTCGGCCGCAAGCTTGGCTTCGGCAATCGCCATGCCCACCGCATTGCCGACACCTTGGCCGAGCGGGCCGGTTGTGGTCTCGATGCCCTCGGCATGGCTGTATTCAGGATGCCCCGCTGTCCTGGAGCCGAGCTGGCGGAAGTTCTTGACCTCTTCGATGGTCATGTCCTTGTAGCCGAGCAGATAGAGCGAGGAATAGAGCAACATCGAGCCATGGCCGGCGGACAGGACGAAGCGGTCGCGGTCAGCCCACTTGCTGTCGGCGGGATCGAACTTCATCACCTTGGTGAACAACACGGTCGCAATATCGGCGCAGCCCATCGGCAGGCCGGGATGGCCCGAATTGGCTTTTTCAACCGCATCCATCGACAAGGACCGGATCGCATTGGCCAGATCGTTTTGCTCGGCAGTGTTGGTCATCGGGTGCACTTTCTCTGGGCGAAATCTGGGGAGAAGAGGCGGCAAAAACCTGCTCTCAAAGGCGGCTTTACGGCATAACAGGTTCGGATTGCCTGTCAATGACAGCAGGTTGCATTAGCCCTTTTGCTGGGGCACCCTGTTGTAGCCTGCTTTGCCTACCCAGTAAGGACTTGAGATAGCGATGAGCCAGCCAGAGCCTTCCGAAGGTTTGGATGCCGCCCACAAGCGATTCGATCAGGCCATGGCGCGGCTCGACCAGAGCGTCAAGAACCTTTCCTCGCGCCTGCGCCAGCTTAGCCGCATCGAGGTCGATACCCAACGCCTCATCCATGAGCGCGCCCGACTAGCTACCGAACTCGACAAGACCGCAGCGCGCGCCAAGAGGCTCGACGACAGCGCCCATGACGTGTCGCGCCGGCTCGTTGAAGCCATGGAAACAGTGCGCGAAGTGCTGGCGAAAGCGGAGAGCTGAGATGCCCGAGGTCAATGTCGAGATAAACGGCCGCAAATACCGCATGGCTTGCGAGGAGGGGCAGCAAAAGCATCTGATCGGCTTGGCCGAACGGTTCAATGCCCAGGTAGAAGGCCTCAAGGGCGCTGTTGGCGAAATCGGCGACAATCGGCTTACCGTCATGGCCGGCATCGCCGTTGTGGATGAACTCGCCGAGGCCGAACGGCGGATCAAGGAACTAGAAACCGAAATTGTGGTGCTAACGCGGGCCGGTCAGGAAGTTGCCGCCGAGATCGAAGCCCTCGAGATCAAGTTCGCCGAGAAGCTCAGTGGTGCGGCCCAGGCGCTTGAGGGTGTCGCTGGGTTGATCGACGAAACGGCGCCTCTACCGCACGCCTAGCCGCCGTTCTTCTGGACGATACAATTGCCGCCTACCTTCAGAAGCTCCTCGCAGAACTCCTGTGCCGCCTTGCGCTCGGGAAAGCCGATCTGTGCCGAATAGCGGGTCCGTGTCCCAAGGCTTAAGTTGCGCGTTGTAATGAGCAGCAGATCCTTGTCTGCCATCAGCGTTTCGAACCGCGATTGGGCCCGCACAAATGCGGCTCGTGCGATATCTTGCGAGAAGTTCTGGGCGATTAAAACGCCCCAGGGCTGCCAGCCGCCAGTTTCGGGCCCAAAACTTGGCATCGGCACGGCCTTAGCCATTTCGACGCAAGCATCTTGGAACGGCTGCTCGGGGCTTAAGCTATAATCCGCCGGTTCGATCGTTTCGCTCAGCCAATAGTCGATTGGCCGGCCAGTGATGATCGACACATAGGCCCGGGTTTCGCCGGCGACCCAACCACCTGCGACGAACCCGGAAATACGTCCTTCACCACCATTATAAGCCGCGGCAGCAAGGCCCAGATTGCCGAACTTGACCTCCAAAAAGCGCAGATATTCCGCCGATTTTGCCAGCGCCTCTGCCGGATCGAACGGATCGCGCAAGGACCTCAATTTTGCGGTTCCCGGCATGAACTGAGCAATGCCCTGGGCCCCGACCGGGCTGATTGCGGCCGGATCGAAGCGGCTTTCCTGCCAGATGAGCCGGGCTAAAAAACCTTCCGGAAGGCTGAAGTGGGCGGCATAGGTCTCGATCGCAGCACAAACGTCGGCCGTGTAGTTACCTTGGCTGATACAAATTTCCTGTTTTGCAAGAACGTGGCATGTGGTTGCCGCTTCACCCTCTTCGGCAGCTTGTAACGGCACCGGCCAGAGGAGCAAGAGTGCCAGCAGGGCGATCAGCCGTTTCATGTATCCGTTCCGCACTCTGCGCGTCCGTCGCAACAAGCACATCCAGCGCAAAACTGTTCCAAAGTCGTATGTTGGCAACCTTTGTCAAAAGTGTTTGAGGCTGCAGCGAAGGAGTTCCGCTATGGCCACCATGAATGTCTCACAGCCTGATCAGATGAAAGAATGGGTCGAGGAGCAAGTCAAAATCGGGCGATATGGCGACAGCAGCGATTATATACGCGATCTGGTGCGCAAGGATCAGGAGCGGGCAGAGGCACGCGAGAAACTGCAGCAGATGGTGAATGATGCAAAAGCTAGCGGGGTCAGCGGCATCGGGCAGGAGGACCTGCTTGCCCGCATGCGTTCCAAGGCTCGCAACGCCTTAGCCCAGCAAGAGAGCGCTTAGTTCTTGACATGATATCTAACGAATGTTGCCCGATAGCGGCCGAGGGGGCGCGACAGTTCGGCTACAAGCAGTCAGAAAAGTACGAGCGTGAATTGGTAGATGCTTTGAAGCTGTTGGCGGCAATGCCACATCTGAGCGCCGAGCGGTCAACCGGATCTGAGATAATACGGGTTTTGCCATGTGGAGCTCACAACATTCTCTATGTTATCGAAAATGAGGACGTTCTTGTTCTGAGAGTGCTGCCTGGGCTGCAAAATTGGGTCGATCTGCTGTAGCTTCCCCTTTGCACGCCATCACAAACACCCTATATTACCCTTGCTGCCCGGTGCGTGAGGATACCAATATCCCCGGGGCCTTAATCGATCTCTAGGGAGCTGTCCCTGACCGGACCCGTGGGTTCGGACATACGGCGCCCACCTACGTAAGTAGGTTCCCGGGATCGTAATCCCACGGCCAGGGTGGCACCTGATTTGTTGCGGGTTGCGGCGCTGCATGGTGGACGAGAAGATCGAACAAGCCAAAGCGACGCTGCGCCTGCAGGCCCATGCTTCCCGGGCTGCGCTATCGCAAGTCGATCGTAAAGAGGCTTCCGAAACAGCGTGCCGCCTTTTTTTTGAAGCATTGGTTCCCCGCTCCAAAGACACCGTTGCAGCGTACTGGGCAATCCGTGACGAACTCGACTGCCAGCCGATCATGGTGCGTCTCATGGAAGGCGATCACAAGATCCTCCTGCCCGCTGTGACGGGCCATGATCAGCCCTTGGACATGCGCGTTTGGGAACAGGGCACACCGTTGTTCGAAGCGGGTTTTGGCACGTTGGCGCCTTCCCCACTCGCCCCGCGCGCAGAGCCCGACATCGTCCTTATGCCGCTCTTGGGCTTCGACCAGTACGGAACGCGTCTTGGCTATGGTGGTGGCTATTACGATAGGACACTAGCGTCATTGCAGAAAAAGCCTAAGCTGGTCGGGCTTGCCTTTGCCGTTCAGGAACTGCCTTTGATCCCCCGCGACGCCCACGATATTCCACTCGACTATGTCATCACCGAAGCTGGTGTGCGCCATTTTGGCCCTGTTGCATGAAGCTATTGTTCTTGGGCGACGTAATGGGCCGGTCGGGCCGGGACGCCATCGCCGAGCGCTTGCCGGGTATCATCGAGCGCTATGGCTTTGATTTCGTCGTGGTCAATGGCGAGAACGCCAGCCACGGCAAGGGGCTGACGGAAGCTCACTTTAATGCCATCCGCAATGCCGGCGCAGATTTGGTAACGCTGGGCGACCATGCGTTCGACCAGCGCGAAACGATCAGTTTCATCGAACGCGAAACAACGCTGATCCGCCCTATCAATATGCCGCCGGGCACGCCCGGACGTGGGGCGATGTTCGTGGAAAGTCGCGGCGGCTACCGCGTTCTTGTCATCAACGCGCTAGGCCGCGTGTTCATGGGCCCGGCCGACGACCCGTTCCGCGCTGTTGAAGCCGCCGTCGCAGCTTGCCCTTTGGGCGAACAGGCAGACGCCATCATTGTTGATTTCCACACCGAAGCCACCTCCGAGATCCAGGCCATGGGGCATTTCCTTGACGGCAAGGTGAGCCTGGTGGTCGGCACCCATACTCATATTCCCACATCCGACCATCGCATCTTGCGCGGTGGTACGGCGCTGATGGCGGATGCCGGCATGTGCGGGGACTTTGATTCCATTATCGGTACCGAGGTGGACGAACCACTCAATCGCTTCTTGACCGGCATTGCCAATGGCCGGTTCAGCCCGGCCGATGGCGAAGCAACCCTGTGTGGCGTCGCTGTTGAAACCGATGCACGCAGCGGTCTTGCGGCCAAGGTCTTGCCTGTTCGCCTGGGCGGTTCTCTGTCGCAGGCGGAGCCAGTGTTCTAGCCCCGCTTCACAATCTGCTTGCGCTTGCCTATAACGCGCCACCAATCCAGCACTTAAGAGACAAGGGAGTGACCGATGGCCGGCCATTCACATGCCAAGAATATCATGCACCGCAAGGGCAAGTCCGACGCAGTGCGGTCGAAGGTTTTTTCCAAGCTTGCGCGTGAAATCACCGTGGCAGCCAAGATGGGCATGCCAGACCCGGCCTTTAATTCCCGGCTGCGCCTTGCAGTGACCAACGCCCGTGCCCAGTCCATGCCCAAGGACAATATCGACCGCGCCATCAAGAAGGCGATCGGCTCGGACGGCGAGAATTATGATGAGATCCGCTACGAGGGCTATGGTCCCGGTGGCGTTGCTATCATCGTTGAAACCCTGACCGACAATCGTAATCGCACTGCATCCAACGTTCGCTCGTACTTTTCCAAGAACGGCGGCGCCATGGGCGAAACCAATTCGGTCGGCTTCATGTTCGACAAGGTTGGCGAGATCACCTATCCGCGCAGCGCCGGCTCGGAAGACAAGGTCATGGAAGCCGCTATCGAAGCTGGCGCCGATGACGTCGAGAGCGATGAAGAAGGGCATTACATTACCACATCGTTCGAAGCGATGGTCGATGTCGCGGCGGCCCTCGAGAAGGTCCTTGGCGAAGCCGAATCGGTGAAGGCCGTTTGGAAGCCGCAGACCAACACGCCGATCGATGCTGAAAAAGGCGCAACGCTGATGAAGCTGATCGCGACCCTTGAAGAAGATGATGACGTGCAGAACGTTTACTCGAACTTCGAGATGAGTGACGAGGACGCCGCCAAGCTCGACGCCTGAGCCGGTACCGAATTCAGCAGGGCAGCACTCCGGTGCTGCCCTTTTTCACGCGCTGTATTTCAGTTCCACATGAGGGTGATCGGCTGTGTGAACGATCGTTACTTTGTTCCGGCCAGTCTGCTTGGCGCCATAAAGCCGCTGGTCGGCAATGCGGAACAGCTCTGAAAAGCTGGCCGAGCCTTCGAACACCGCGCCACCAATACTGACCGACAGGCTCCTTTGCCGCCCGTTCGGCGCAAAATCGACGAGACTGACGGCGCAGCGGATCCGTTCCGCAACCGCTTCAGCGTCCTGGAGGTCGACCCCCGGAAGATAAACCGCAAACTCTTCCCCACCCATACGCCCGACCAGATCGCCAGCCCGCAGAGTGGAGCGGATCGATTGTGCAATACGCGTCAGCGCTTCATCTCCGATGTCATGGCCAAACATGTCATTGATCGATTTGAAATTGTCCGCATCGATCATCAGCAGTGCGCCCGTGCTGCGTGGCCCTTGCTGAGCGAGCAGCGTGTTGACCTTGCCGGTGAAGGCGCCGCGGTTGAGGCATGAGGTAAGACTATCGGTCCGGGCGACCAGCCCGAGCCGCCGGTTGACCACAGCCAGCCCGCGAAGCCGCATACTGAGATAGAAGAACAGGGGTACGCCCAGTAAAATGGGCAGAATGGTCGCGCTGAGCAAGGAACGTTGCAGCGCTTCGGCACCGAGATCGCCAAAGAGCAGGGCGTTGAACGTTACGGAAACGATCACGCAGCCCGCCGTTCCGAACAGCGTCCAGCGGGCAACGCTGGACCAACTCTGCAACGCACTGATGGATTTGGCGGAGAGCATCACGTTCAAGGCCGGGCACTCTTGCGGGGTTTCGTTTCCGGCGCCGCTGCAGGCAAGATGGTCATGTTCATTGTTGTTGTTCCTGCGTTCCCTCACGCAAGCTATGGACCCCTATTGAAGATCACCTTGCCTCGTTTGTTGGCATTTTATCGATCACATGTTTTCCACCGCGCCTGTTGCCTTTTTGTTCACTTAGCACTTGGTAGTGTGCTGAAGTTCGGATTAAGGAAAAGCCATGAACGCACCAACGCGAATCATTGGGGTTGACCCTGGGCTGCGCCGCTGCGGTTGGGGCGTCATCGAGACGTCGGGAAATCGGCTCACTTATGTGGCGTCGGGTACCGTCACACCTCCCCTTGAAGGTACACTTGCCGAGCGCCTTGCCGAGCTTTTCGCTGGCCTTGGCGACGTGCTCGATCGCTTCTTGCCGCATGAAGCGGCGGTGGAAGAAACCTTCGTTAATTCCGGGGCCCGGTCTGCCCTTATCTTGGGGCAGGCGCGTGGCGTCGCGCTGCTCGCCCCAGCGGTGCGGCAGATTGAAGTGTCCGAATACGCAACCAATCTGGTCAAGAAATCGGTGGTTGGCACTGGCCATGCTGAAAAGAGCCAAATCCAGCTGATGGTCCAGACGCTGCTACCTACAGCCGACTTCAAGGGAGCCGACGCGGCCGACGCTTTGGCCGTCGCTATCTGCCACGCCCATCACCGCGTTGCCAACCAGCGCCTGAAAGCCACGGCATGATCGGCAAGCTCAAGGGTCTGGTGGATAGCTTCGGCGACGATTTCGTGCTGATCGACTGCAATGGAGTCTGCTACGAAGCCTTTTGCTCCGGCCGTACCCTACAGGCCCTGCCGCGCGTCGGCGAGGCAACCGTGGTCTTCATCGAAACCATCGTGCGCGAGGACATGATCCGGCTTTATGGATTTGCCACGCAAGGCGAGAAAGCCTGGTTCAATCTCTTGCTGACCGTGCAGGGCGTCGGCGCTCGCGTCGCGCTGTCCATCCTTTCCGTTCTATCTCCCTCCGATCTCTCAAGCGCCATCGCCTTGCAGGACAAAGCCATGATCGGCCGCGCTAACGGTGTCGGTCCCAAGCTCGCAGTGCGCCTTGTAACCGAACTCAAGGGCAAGGTTCCCGAGGCCGGGGGCATTGATGCGGGCACACTGGGCCTCCAAGCTGCGCTTGGCGAGGGCATCGCCTCCAGCGCCGTCACCGACGCCGTCTCTGCCCTCACCAATCTGGGCTATTCCAGCGCTCAAGCTTCGGCAGCTCTGGCGCGGATCGTGGCGAGGGATGGTGATAGTATACCAACGGAACGGCTTATCCGCTTAGGCCTGCGAGAGCTAAGTAGTTGACCGACATCACCTCCCCCTCTGCCGGCCGAGACGACCAGCTCGACGTTTCCCTGCGCCCCACTGGCTTTGCCGAGTTCGTCGGCCAGGCTGCTGCGCGAGCCAATCTCGAGGTGTTCATCAAGGCGGCCAAGCAGCGCGGCGCTGCGTTGGACCATGTGCTTTTTGTCGGGCCTCCGGGCTTGGGCAAGACCACGCTGGCGCAGATCATTTCGCGTGAACTGGGGGTGGGCTTCCGGGCGACCTCCGGTCCTGTCATTGCCAAGGCAGGTGATCTGGCAGCGCTTTTGACCAACCTTGAAGACCGCGACGTCCTCTTTATCGATGAAATCCACCGCCTCAATCCGGCGATCGAGGAAGTGCTCTATCCCGCGATGGAGGATTTCCAACTTGATCTGATCATCGGGGAGGGGCCTGCTGCCCGCTCCGTGCGGATCGATCTGGCACGCTTTACCCTTGTTGGCGCCACCACGCGCGCGGGTCTGCTGACAACGCCCTTGCGCGACCGTTTCGGCATCCCGGTGCGGCTCAATTTCTACACGCCCGAGGAATTAGTGCAGATTGTTACCCGCGGTGCGCGCCTCCTCGGGATGCCCATGGCGCCTGATGGAGCGCTCGAAATCGCGCGCCGCTCTCGCGGTACGCCGCGTATCGCCGGCCGGCTGCTTCGCCGCGTCACGGATTTTGCCATGGTCGACGGCGCCAGCGAGATTACCCGTGCCATTGCGGATATGGCCTTGCTGCGGCTCGATGTCGACGCGCGTGGGCTCGACCAATTGGACCGACGCTATCTGACCACCATCGCCGATTTCTATGGTGGCGGGCCTGTCGGCATCGAAACCATTGCCGCAGCCCTCAGCGAACCACGCGATGCGATCGAGGAGATCGTCGAGCCCTATTTGCTTCAGCAAGGCTTCATCCAGCGCACCTCACGCGGGCGTATGCTGACAGGTTTTGCTTTCCAGCATCTGGGTCGTACCGTGCCGCAAGGCTTTGTCGGCATGCAAGCCAGCCTTTTCGAAGAGCCGGAGAGCGGCGCGTGAAGCCTGTGGTGCGTGTTGCCCGCTATGCGCCACCAATCGAGAATTGGTCCGCCAGCGCGCCCATGCGCATCGTCATGCTCACCGATTTCCATGCCTGCGAGCCGTTCATGAATGCTCGCCGCGTAGAAGCCATCTGCGCTCAAGCCAATGCGCTGGGGGGTGACTTGATCGTGCTGCTCGGCGACTTCCTCTCTGGGCCACGCTTCAGCACGTCGCCAAGAGGCCTCTGGGCCGCGCCGCTCAAGGCATTGGCAGCGCCCTTGGGTGTCCACGCTGTCCTCGGCAATCATGATTACAACGGGCAGCCCAAAGGCGTACCGACTGCCGTCGAGCGGGCGCTGCATGTCGTGGGCATTCCGGTCTACGTCAATCGTGCCATACGGCTTGAGCATCGCGGCCAAGGGTTCTGGCTTGCAGGACTTGGCGATCAATATGCCTATCTACCGCTTGGCTTTGCCCAGCAGGTCGGCCACGGCGTCGACGATCTTCCTGCAACGCTGGAGCAGGTCACAACGGACGAACCCGTTCTTCTCATGGCGCATGAGCCCGACATCTTCGCCGACCTGCCCAAGCGCGTGGCACTGACCATGAGCGGTCATACCCATGCGGGTCAAGTGCGCCTTTTTGGCCATGCGCCCGTCGTGCCGTCGCGCTTCGGCAAGCGGTTCCTGCACGGCCATATAGTCGAGGACGGCAAGCACCTCATCGTATCTTCGGGTCTGGGCTATTCTGGCCTGCCCATCCGGTTCGGTGCACCGCCCGAAATCGTTGTTGTCGATCTGGGGGGCAAACAAGGGCCATGAGCGAACACAGCTTCCCCGTCCGGGTGTATTACGAAGACACCGACTTCTCGGGGTTCGTTTACCATGCTGCGTATCTCAAGTTTTTCGAACGCGGCCGCACTGAATGGTTGCGCGAGGCTGGTATTCACCATAGCGAGCTTGCGCAGCAGGGCATAGCTTTTGCCGTTCGGGCCATGGACATCCAGTTCGATGCCGCCGCCCGTATCGACGATCTCCTCACGGTCAAAACTATTGTCCAGTCAATAACTGGCGCCCGGCTCATGCTTGGCCAATCCATTCTCCGTGATCAAACACTGCTCACCCAGGCGAACGTCACGGTAGTGGCCATCAAGACCAGCGGCGGACCAGCACGCATGCCGGCGGCAATTCGCGCTCGTTTTGCTGCCGCAGCATAAGGCCTAGCGTTCCGGCGCATGCCCGAGTGACTCTGTTTGTTAACCTCTTCTTGACCATAATCGCGGCAAAGCGAACACGTGTCCGGCAATGGCGGCCTTAAGGCCGATATGCAGGGCATTTCTCTTAATTTTGACAGATTTCGACCCCATCGCCATCAGGGCAAGGGGTCGGGGATCGAGAACCGGGCCGAAAAGGATCACTTCATGGAAGCAATGGATGCTGTGGGGGCCGCCGCTCCGCACGCCGACTTGTCTATCTGGGGCCTGTTCTGGGCTGCTGACTGGATCGTGAAGTCCGTGATGCTTGGTCTGGTGGGCGCATCCGTTTGGTGCTGGGCCATCATTGTGGATAAGAGCATCACCTATCGCCGCATGGCTTCGGAAATGAACCGCTTCGAGCGCACGTTCTGGTCCGGCCAGTCGCTGGAAGAGCTGTATCAGCAGCAGTCAGAGCGCACCTCAGGTGGCCTGGGCGCTGTGTTTGTCGCGGCGATGAAGGAATGGAAGCGCAGCCATGAGCAGAACGCAGCAAGCTTTGTCGGCATGCAGCAGCGCCTTGATAAAGTGCTCGATGTCGCTATCGCGCGTGAAAGCGAAACTCTAGAAAAGCGCCTTGGCTTTCTTGCCACCATCGGTTCGGCGGGGCCCTTCATCGGCCTGTTCGGCACAGTCTGGGGCATCATGAATGCTTTCACCGCCATTGCTGCTTCGTCCAACACCAGCCTTGCCGTTGTTGCGGGTCCCATTGCCGAGGCCTTGTTCGCAACGGCCATCGGCCTTGTCGCTGCTATTCCAGCCGTTGTCGCCTACAATAAACTGAGCTCTGATGCCGCAAAGTTGATTGGGCGCCTCGAAGGCTTTGCCGACGAGTTCTCGACTATTCTGAGCCGCCAACTCGAAGCTCGGAGCCGCTGATATGGGCATGGGTGTTTCGGCGGGTGGAGGTGGAGGCGGGCGCCGCCGCCGTGGCCGCAAGAAAGCGATAATGAGCGAGATCAACATCACGCCAATGGTGGACGTGATGCTGGTGCTTTTGATCATCTTCATGGTTGCAGCGCCGATGATGACGGCCGGCGTGCCGATCGATTTGCCGACATCTTCTGCCGCTGCCATGCCCAATCAGGCCGATCCGATCACGGTAGGCGTAACGCCTGAAGGCGCGGTCTTCATCGATGAGACGCCCGTGGCCGAAACCGATCTGGTCTCGCAGTTGACCGCCATGGGCGTCAACGGCGCCGAGGACCGGATCTTCCTGCGGGGCGATACCAGCGCCGATTACGGAGCGGTCATGCGCGTCATGGGCCTGCTGTCGGCCGGAGGCTACAGCAAGATCGGCCTCATTACGCAGCCGGATCAATAGGCCAAGGCCATGCGCACCGGCGTTACCGTCTCAGTTATCGCACATATCGCCCTCATCGGGATTGGTTTGCTGAACCTCGGGTTCGCCGAGCCGCTGCAGACGATCGAGAATGCGATTGCGGTTGATCTAGTGCCGGTGAGCGAGTTCAACAATATCCGCATGGGCTCGCTCGACAGCGAGATTGTGGATACCGAAACGCCCTCGATTGTCGAGGATGACCAGCCTGCCGAACTGGCCCAGCCTACCGGCAATACCGAGCAGGACCAGCCGACCCCTGCCGAAGCAGCTATCGAAACACCTGCGCCTGTGACCAATTCAGCCCCGGCACCCGAAGCTGCGCCTCCTCCACCGGAGCCGGAACCAACCCCAGAACCAGAGCCCGCACCGCAACCGGAGCCGGCGCCTGAACCCGAACCGGCGCCTGAGCCTGAACCCGAACCGGCGCCTGAGCCTGAACCCGCACCGCAGCCTGAACCCGTTCCCGAGCCAGTGGTCCAAGCTCCGGTCCCGGTTACGCGGCCTGCAGTGGTGGCAACGCCAACACCTTCGCCGGAGCCTGCTCCAGAGCCAGAGCCAGAGCCTGTTCCAGAACCGGTGATCGAGCCGACGCCGCCTGAACCTGTAACACCACAAATCGCTGCGCCTACGCCGGCTGCTCGCCCCGCTAATCTCGCCCAGTTACGTCAGCAGTTTGCTGCCGCCGAGGCCGAGAAGAAGAAGCGCGAAGAAGCCGAGCGCCAACGCGTGGCCCAAGCGGAAGCAAAGGAAAAGGCAGAAGCCGCTAAGCGCGCCGAAGAGGCCGAGCGAGCCGAGCGCACCGCCGAACAGGCAGCGCCCGAGCAGCTCGATGCGGCCCTGGCGGATGATATTTCGTCCATCATCAATCGTGACAATACCACTGGTGCGACCACAGGGCGGGGCGGTGAGCCCACTCTGGGAGATATCACCCGCGCTTCGGCAACCCTGAGCCAGACCGAGATCGGGGCGCTGGTCGCCAAGATCAAGCAATGCTGGGCCTTGCTGCCGAACGAGCAAACCAGCGGCGTCGAAGTCACGGTCAACATGCGTCTCAACCAGGACGGCTCGCTTGCCGACGTGCCGCGTCTGGTTTCGGTCAGCCAGCAACCAGAGGCTATCACCATTGCCCAGAAGGCCGTAAGTGCCGTGGCCGGTTGTGGCCCTTACAGCATGCTGTCGGCGGCAAGTTACGACCAATGGCAGAATATCAACGTCACGTTGCGTCCGTGACTTATTGGAAGCACGTTCGCGTGGCAGGATTGCTCGCGAACGGCCAGGAATGGAGATTGAAATGACCCTTCTTACTCGGCGCAACGCCATCAAGCTTGGCCTTGCAGGCGGGATTGCCATGGCCGCTGCCTCAAGCGCCAGCGCGCAGCTCAACATCACGGTCGAGGGCGCCAATTTCCGTCCCTTGCCGATCGCCATTCCCGATTTCGCCTCGTCCGATCCAAGCTTCGGGCGCGAGATTGCCGAGATCGTGCGCGCCAATCTTCGCCGCTCCGGCCTATTCCTGCCGCTCGATGCCGCATCGCTCCCGATCCAGGTCGGAGACGTCAACGCCACTCCTGATTTTGCCACTTGGCGTACCGTTAATGTCGATGCATTGGTCATGGGCGGCGTCGAGCGTGGTGGCTCCATCGCCTCGTCGGTCCGCGTCTGGGATACCCGCCAGGGTTCACAGGTCGTTGGGCAGAGCTACAACACCGATCCCAATTCGTCCCGCCGCGTGGCCCATATCATTTCGGATGCGATCTATGCTTCGCTGACCGGCGGCTCGGGCTATTTTGATACGCGCGTCATCTACACCGCCGAAAGCGGTCCCAAGGCCAATCGCGTGCGGCGCCTTGCCATCATGGATCAGGACGGCGCCAATGTGCAGTATCTGACCGACGGCAATTCCATGGCGCTGACGCCGCGCTTTTCGCCTAATGGCGACATGGTCACTTACATGAACTTCGCCGACGGCAACCCGCAGGTTTACCTGCTGCAGCTTTCCTCAGGCCGGCAGCAGCGCCTCGCCAGCGTTGGCGCCATGACCTTCGCTCCGCGCTTTTCGCCGGATGGCGGCACGGTCGCCTTCTCGGTGGAGCAGGGCGGCGCGACCAATATCTACGCAGTCGGCATCAATGGTGGCCAGCCTATGCAGCTGACGTCCGGCGCCGCCATCGACACTGGCCCATCCTACTCGCCCGATGGCTCGCGCATTGCCTTCGAGAGCGATCGCGGCGGCTCGCCCCAAATATATGTCATGAGTTCGGGCGGCGGCAACGCCAACCGCATCAGCTTCGGCCAGGGCAGCTATTCCACCCCTGTCTGGTCTCCCAAAGGCGACCTCCTCGCCTTCACGCGCCAGTCAGGCGGTCAGTTCAACATCGGCATCATGAACCCTGACGGCTCGGGCGAGCGCATGCTCTATTCGAGCTTCCACGCCGAAGGCCCCACTTGGGCGCCGAACGGCCGCGTCATCATGTTCTTCCAAGATCCAGGTGGCAATGACGGCCCGAAGCTTCAGAGCATCGATATCTGGGGCCGAAATTTGCTGACCATTCCTACGGAAAGCTATGCCTCCGACCCTGCCTGGTCCGGCCTGCGCAGCTAAGCTCGAAGCATTAAGCAACTGCTCGCCTCCGGATCCATCCGGAGGCTTTTTGCCGTCCAACGCGCCTCACCACTTAACCTTAACAACAGCGCCCTAGAGCCTGTTGTATTTCCGCATCATCACGGGAAAGCCCGGATTTCAGCCACATTGCAGCCGCGATAGGCAAACATTAACCACGCTGGAAAACCCGGCCTTAAGATTAAGAGCGGTAAATGCCGTACTTAAGATTGTTGCCTTTCAGGAGCCTCCCCGTGGTTATCACCGCACCCCTCAACACCGTATTGCGCATGGCCGCGATGCTGCTTTTCGTCGTGGTCGTGGCGGCCTGTTCGCGCACGCCCAACAGCAATGTCGGCATGACCGGCGTTGGCAATGTCGGCCCGGGCGGCGGCCCTCCGGGCAGCCAGCAGGAATTCCTCGTTTCGGTCGGTGACCGCGTGTTCTTCACCACCGACTCGAGCTCGCTGACCCCCGAAGCCTCAGCCACTCTCGACAAGCAGGCTGCCTGGCTCAACCAATACCAGAACTACCGCATCATGATCGAAGGCCATGCCGACGAACGCGGTACTCGCGAATACAACATTGCCCTGGGCGCACGCCGCGCCTCGGTGGTCGTGAACTACCTGGTGTCCCGCGGCGTCAACCAGCAGCGCATCAATTCGCAGTCCTTCGGCAAGGAACGCCCCGTTGCGATCTGTAACGACATCTCCTGCTGGTCGCAGAACCGCCGCGCCGTCACGGTCGTGCAGTAATCGAGCAAACCGGCGGCGCCCTCCAGCGCTGCCGCTACCATCCAGTGCAAACTGGAGGCAAAGGCGCCCGGAGCCACCAATTGGCCCGAGCGCTTTCTTTTGACCAAATTTTGTCGCTATTGGCAGGCTTCCAAAGGTTCGTGGCTCTCGCTGCTGGCGAGATCGTCGGAGGCTCGTAATTGTTCAGCATGAATTTCGTTTTCGGGCGCAAGACGCTTGTGCTTGCCAGCGTGGTGGCGCTCGGCCTTTCGCTGCCGGCCCAGGCGCAATTGTTCCAGTTTCCGTCCAACGAGCCTGCGCCACAGGCGGCGCAGGGCGACAGTGCCCAGCTTCTGGTGCGCATCCAGCAGCTCGAGGAACAGCTTCGCACCATCAATGGCCAAGTGGAGGGGCTGACTTTCCAGCTCACCCAGATGCAGGAACTGCTGACCCGCACCACTCAAACTTATGAGGCGCGGATCCAAGCGCTCGAGGGTGGTACGCGTTCACCGGTGACGACGCAGCCGCAGGCAGCGCCAGTCCAAACACAGACAGCACCGCCGACTGAAATTCCACCGCAAGGGGTCCAGCCCCTGCCAGGGGAAACCGAGTTTGACCCAACGTTTGACGACGGCTCCTCGCCCGCCGGCGATCTGGGGAACTCTAACGATCCCCTGGTTGGTACTGGTGCTGCAGGCGGGGTGGATTTGAGCACCGGTCAGCCGCTTGATCTCAGCCTACCCACGGCCGATTCCGGCGATGCCGATGCCGATGCGCAATTCGCAGCAGGTGCCGACGCACTGGCCAGCGGCGATTATGCTTTTGCCGAGGACCAGTTCAGCCAATTCCTTTCGCTCTATCCCAATAATCCCATGGCGCAGGATGCCGCTAGCTTGCTCGGCGATGCATTGATGCAAAGGGCGGCGTACAACGAAGCGGCAGACGTGCTGCTCAAGGCTTATCAAGCCAAGCCCAACAGCCCGCAGGCCCCAGAACTGCTGCTCAAGCTGGGCGTGTCCATGGCCGGTGTCGGGGAGCGGGAAGTGGCGTGCCGCACCTTCACTCAGGTCGAAAACAATTACGAGGATCTCACGACCGAGGTCTCCACGCGTCTTGCTACTGAAAAAACCAATGCCGAATGCCCACCCGCTTGAGTTTTGATTTGACCAATCCGGCGGTGCTCGAGCGCCTCTTTGCGCCCGTTGCGCAGGAGCCGGCTGTTGCGCTGGCCGTATCGGGCGGTGCCGACAGCCTAGCCCTGATGCTCCTTGGCAGGCGCTGGACAGATGGCCTCGCCCAGCCACCGCGTTTGCAGGTTTATTCGCTTGATCATGGCCTGCGCCCTGAAGCGGCCGATGAAGTAGCCATGGTCCTGCGCGTTGCCGCCGACCTTGGCATGAGCGCCACGGGTCTGCGCTGGACCGGCGACAAGCCGCACACAGGCGTGCAGGAGGCGGCCCGCGTTGCGCGCTATCGGCTGATAGGACAAGCCATGGCCAGCGACGGGATCGGCGTTCTGCTCACCGGGCACCACCAGCAGGATCAGGCCGAGACCGTCCTGATGCGCATGGCCCATGGCAGTGGCATCGAGGGTCTCAAGGGCATGTCGCCCTTGGCCGATGTTGAAGGCGTGCGCGTATTCCGGCCCTTGCTGCGCGTTGATCCGTTGATGCTGCGCCAAATAGTAGAAGATGCCGGCCTTACGCCAGCGCTAGATCCATCCAATCAAGACACTCATTATGAGCGGGTGCGCTGGCGGCAGGCTATGCCGGCACTGTCCGAGCTCGGGCTGGATGCTGCCGCCTTTTCCGTCTTCGCCGAACGCATGGCCGAAGCCGATGCGGCGATCGCCCAGATTGCCGATGGCTGCTTTGCCGAACTGGTGCGGCTTGACGGGTTCGGTGCCGCCCGCATCGAGCTTGCGCCGTTCATTGGTCTCAGCCCCGCCATTTCCACGCGCCTCCTGAGCCGTTTGCTCAACATCGTCGGCGGCCGTCAGAAGCCACGTGCCCTGGGCCAGGTCGAGCGGCTGCGCCAGTCCATCTGCGAGGGCACCTTACCCAAGTCCACCACGGTTCTGGGCTGCGTCGTTCGTTTCAAGGATGGTGCCATTGCGATCGCGCGTGAGCCCGGCCGGACCGCGCCGCCTGATGCCATCCTGGTGCCGCATGGCGAACTGGTCTGGGATGAGCGCTTTCTGATCATCAATGGCTCCGACCATGCCGACCTGACCGCCAGCGTCGCCGACTACCTTCCCCGCCACCGGCTCGAAGACTTCCTTGGCTTCAAGGTCACCACCCCCGCCGAAGCCATCCGCACAGCCCCCATCGTCCGCGACCGCGACGGCGGCGTGCTATCCCTCGGCGGCTGGTCGTTCGACGACCGCATCAAGGTGCAATTGCTGATCGATTGATCCATCCGATGCACGATGTCATCCCACCGCACGTTCGGTCTTTCCTCCGTCTACCCTAACCCCCAATGTCATCCCGGCCTCCGCCGGGATGACACCGTGGGTGTTGTTGGCTGGGTGCTAAGCCCGTTGCCTTGGAACACAACCCTCCCATTCGACACCCTCCCCCTTGCGGGGAGGAATCAAGGGTGGGGGTCCTTCCCCACCCATCAACTTATCCATCTTCTCCCCCCACCTTCTACCTCCACTATCCTCCCACCCATCACCCCGGATGAACGGGCGGCGCTGCAGCGACCGGTGGCCGGGGTGATGCCATCGCGGGAGCGTCGCTGCTCCTTCGGGTTCGAGTTGCGGCCGTAGGGGACGAGCGATCCCCTGCGCGGCTCCCCAACCACTCCAAAAATTGGCAGCCCCGGGACGATTACCGTCTCACATACTTCAAACCTAAGAGGCGATAGCCGTCTCGGGGTCCGCACGTTCTCATGACAACCGCAAGGCAGGCGGCGCTTGCGCTCGCCTGTTGGAACTTTCGATTCTATCCCGTATTAACCCAAACGTGACAATATGGCTGGACGTCAGGACCAAACGACCGCAGGTCTTGCCCTTGTAACGCCCTATTGCCGGACATACATTCGGCGCACGTACCGGCATTTTGCGCCGGCCTCTCCGGGACAGGATTGATGAACGGAAATTTCCGCAACTTCGCCATCTGGCTGGTGATACTATTTATGCTGATGGGCCTGTTCCAGGTCTTTCAATCGTCGACACGCTCCGTCTCGATTTCTGACAAGAGCTATTCGCAATTCGTCAACGATGTCGAAGCTGGTTCTGTAACCAATGTTACGATCACCGAGAATGTCGTTTCCGGTACGCTGCGGGACGGTACGCGCTTTGAAACGGTGCTGCCTGCCGGCGCAGATGTCATCTCGCGCCTTGAGGAACGCAACGTCGCCATTACGGCTCGTGCGCCGGAATCAAGCCCGTTCTGGTCGATCCTCCTTTCTTCCTGGCTTCCCTTCATCGTTATCATCGGCGTGTGGTTCTTCTTCATACGCCAAATGCAGGGCGGCGGTCGTGGCGGCGCCATGGGCTTTGGCAAGTCTCGCGCCAAGCTTTTGACCGAGTCGCATGGCAAGGTGACGTTCGAGGACGTTGCCGGTGTCGATGAAGCCAAGCAGGACCTCGAAGAGATCGTGGAATTTTTACGCGATCCCGGCAAGTTCCAGCGCCTGGGTGGCCGCATTCCGCGCGGCGTGCTGCTGGTCGGCCCTCCCGGTACCGGTAAGACGCTTCTGGCCCGTTCAGTGGCTGGTGAAGCCAACGTGCCGTTCTTCACGATCTCCGGTTCAGATTTCGTTGAAATGTTCGTTGGTGTCGGTGCGTCCCGCGTCCGCGACATGTTCGAGCAGGCGAAGAAAAATGCGCCGTGTATTATCTTCATCGACGAAATCGACGCCGTCGGGCGCCAGCGTGGCGCCGGTCTTGGCGGTGGTAACGACGAACGCGAGCAGACCCTCAACCAGCTTTTGGTCGAGATGGACGGCTTCGAGGCCAATGAAGGCATCATTTTGATTGCTGCTACCAACCGCCCGGACGTTCTGGACCCAGCGCTCCTGCGTCCCGGCCGCTTCGACCGTCAGGTCGTGGTGCCGAACCCCGACGTCTCGGGCCGCGAAAAGGTGCTCAAGGTTCACGTGCGCAAGGTGCCACTGGCTCCCGATGTGGACCTCAAGGTCCTGGCTCGCGGTACGCCTGGCTTCTCGGGTGCGGATCTGATGAACCTCGTCAACGAGGCTGCCCTAATGGCCGCCCGCAAGAACAAGCGCTTCGTGACCCACCAGGAGTTCGAAGATGCCAAAGACAAGATCATGATGGGTGCCGAGCGCCGCACCATGGCCATGTCCGAGGACGAAAAGAAGTTGACGGCGTACCATGAAGCCGGCCACGCCATCATTGCGCTTAAGGTAGCGGGCATCGATCCGATCCATAAGGCGACGATTGTTCCGCGCGGGCGTGCCTTGGGCATGGTGATGACCTTGCCCGAGAGCGACAGCTACTCGTTCAGCCGTGAAAAAGCCTTGGCACGCCTCACCATGCTATTCGGCGGCCGAGAGGCCGAAATCATCAAGTTTGGTCCCGAGAAGGTCACATCGGGTGCCTCTGGCGACATCCAGATGGCGACGAGCCTGGCCCGGTCCATGGTGATGGAATGGGGCATGAGTGAGAAGCTCGGTCGCGTCCGTTACAAGAGCAATGACCAGGAAGTGTTCCTGGGCCATTCGGTGACGCAGTCGACCAATATGTCTGATGATACGGCGCGCATCATAGACCAGGAAGTGCGCAAGCTGATCGAGGACGGCGAGCAGTCCGCCAAGGACATTCTCACGACCTACCACGATCAATGGGAAGCGATTGCCCAAGCGCTGCTTGAATACGAGACCCTGACCGGCGATGAACTACGTGCTTTGATGGAAGGTCACCAGCCGGTGCGGCCTGATGATAATGGCCCGACCAACAAGGCGAGTGGTGTTCCATCTGCTGGCAAGCTGGGCAAGAAGCGCCCCGATGCGCCGCCCGAAGGTGGCCTAGAGCCGCAGCCCAACAGCTAAGGCTGGTAAGACATTGCAAAGGGTCGCCGCAAGGCGGCCCTTTCGCTTTGACCGGCTTTCCGCTATTCCGCCGAAAAGCGGTCTTAACGGTTCGGCGCTATACTCAGAACAGCGGCAACAGCAGAGGGCAGATCATGGCGAGGAAGTATTTCGGCACCGACGGTATCCGCGGACTCGCCAATGGCGACAAGCTGACCCCCGAACTGGCCATGAAGATCGGCATGGCGGCAGGCAAGAAATTCGTACGTGGCGACCATCGTAATCGCGTCGTCATCGGCAAGGACACGCGCCGCTCTGGCTACATGATCGAAACCGCCCTGACTGCAGGCTTTACGGCTGTGGGGATGGACGTCTACCTTCTCGGGCCTATGCCGACCCCGGCTGTCGCCATGCTGACGCGCTCGCTCCGTGCTGACCTTGGCGTCATGATCTCGGCCTCTCACAACCCTTACGATGATAACGGCATCAAGCTCTTCCGCCCCGATGGCTACAAGTTGTCTGACGAAGTGGAAGCCGATATCGAGCGCCTGATCGATGGCGAGAGCCGCTCGCTCCTGGCGCATGGCATGGAAATCGGTCGTGCTCACCGCGATGAGGAAGCCAGCACCCGCTACATCGAATATGCCAAGCGCACTCTGCCTCGAAATATTGACCTGACCGGCCTGCGCGTCGTGCTCGATTGCGCCAACGGCGCCGCCTACAAGGTTGCTCCGATCGCCCTGTGGGAACTCGGCGCCGAGGTCATTACTATCGGCGTCAATCCCGATGGCTACAACATCAATCACAAGGTCGGCTCGACTGCCCCTGAAGCTGTTGCCGCCAAGGTCCGCGAGATGCGTGCCGATATCGGCATTGCCCTTGATGGCGATGCCGACCGCGTCATCATCATCGACGAAAAAGGTAATGTGGTCGATGGCGACCAGTTCATGGCCGTAATTGCCGAGAGCTGGCTACAGCGCGAAATGCTGCAGGGCGGCGGCATCGTCGCCACCGTCATGTCCAATCTAGGGCTTGAGCGTTACTTGCTGTCGCTTGGCTTGACGCTGGAGCGGACTCAAGTCGGCGATCGTTACGTGCTCGAAGCCATGCGCGCGAAGGGCTTTAATGTCGGCGGTGAACAGTCGGGCCACATCATCTTGTCCGATTTCACCACAACGGGCGATGGCCTTGTCGCGGCCCTGCAATTGCTCTCCGTTCTCAAGCAGCAGGAAAAACCGGTTTCGGAAATCTGCTCCCGCTTTGCCAAGGTTCCGCAATTGCTGCGCAGCGTGAAGTTCAAGGCAGGCAAGCCGCTCGAGCACAAACAGGTCATCGCCGCCATTGCCGATGGCCAAGCCATGCTGGGGCAGGGCGGGCGCCTTGTCGTGCGCGCCTCTGGCACTGAACCTGTCATCCGCGTCATGGGAGAAGCGGACGACGCAACATTGGTTTCGACTGTTGTTGCCCAAATCGAAGCCGCCATTCTCAACGTCGCCTAGTTGTCTCATACGATGCTTGCCGCTCCAGTACAGCGGCAAGCACAAGCAAAGTAGCGCCTCGTTAGGGTTAAGTGTTTAGGTTAAGCGTGCTTTAAGAAACTTGGCGCATATTCGTCCTCAATCGACTGGTGTCGTGGCAACCAAAGGACGAATTTCATGCGCAAGCTCATCGCTGCGGTTATAGTGGCAGGAGCCACTCTCATCGCCGGTCAGGCAATCGCCGCCGACTTCCCCGAATACCCACCGATCATCGAAATCCCTGAGGTGGATTACGGCGTAGAGGGCTCGTTCTACCTGCGCGGCAGCGCGGCCTGGAACGCCTTGTGGTCCAAGGAAGCCAAGGCATACGAGTGCATTATCTGCGGCGGCGTCGTAGAAACAAAATTCCCGTTCCAGGAAATGGGCTACGGCTATAGCTTCGGCGCTGGCTTTGGTTACGAAACCGGCACCGGCCTGCGCTTTGACGCAACTCTGGACTACGTTGGCAACGAAGGCCTGCGTGTCACCAAGGGTCCGGAATACGGTTTCCGTCAGGGCAATTACGACGTCAAGCTGCGCTCAACGATTGCTCTTGCGAACGTCTACTATGACTTCTCGCTTGGTGGCGAGTACGGCTACGGCGCTGCTGGTGGCGCATTCGGCTACGTCGGCGCTGGCGCCGGTGCTGCCTTCAGCAAAGTCGACATTGCCTCCCCTGCTGGCGTGATTGTTCCGTCAGGCAGCAATACAAGCTTCGCTGCTGCAGCCATGGCCGGCGTTGGCTATGACTTTGGTTCCGTAGTCGCTGACGTTGGCTATCGTGGCATCTACATTGCCAAGTTGACCAACGGTGCCGCCATCCCGGATACTGTATCTTCGCACAACAATTGGCTGCATGAAGTGCGCGGCACCGTCCGCTACCGCTTCAACTAATCAGGCAGACAATGACGATTTTTCGATCGGCGTCCTCAGGGGCGCCGATTTTGTTTGCTCTTCGCACCAATATTGCACTCCAGCCATGCAGCGGCACTTCGCGGATGCGGCGGGATTTACAATGGCATCGTGACGCGGCAACACTATCGTAGCGGGGCAGGAGCTTCGCGTGCCACTCTGGCCGGTGAAAGGTTCTCCATGCGCATCCTGCTTGCCACTCTGCTGCTGCTTGTAACTCCGTCACTGGCTTGGGCGCATACCGGACACGGGGAAGTTGCTGGGTTTCTCCATGGCTTCGAGCACCCGATTGCAGGGCTCGACCATGTGCTCGCCATGCTGGCAGTCGGCGTCTTTGCCTATGTGCTGGGCGGCCGTGCCCTCTGGCTCGTTCCGTTGAGCTTTGTAGGCATGATGCTGGTGGGCTTCACTTTGGGCTTGGCGCAGTTTGATCTGCCCTGGGTGGAATTGGGCATTGCCCTGTCCAGCATAGCCATCGGCGGTGCTGCGGCGCTCAACCGTCCAATGCCCGTTGCTGCCGCAGCAGGTCTGGTTGGCGCATTCGCCATCTTTCATGGCCATGCCCACGGCGCTGAAATGCCGGCGTCAGCTGAAGGCGTAACTTATGCAATGGGCTTCCTGCTGGCGACGGCTCTGCTTCATCTAGCTGGCATTGCCGCTTCGCTTGGCATGGCAAAACTCGCCGGCCGGCACGGCAAGATGGCAGCGCAATCTGCCGCCGGCTTGTTCGCCATCGGCGGCGTCGGCATATTAGCCGGCTGGCTCTAGCTAGGCACCGATTTCATTGAGGCGATTGGCCTGGCGCGCGAGCAACCGCTCGATGTCGACGATATCAAGCGCTGAAAGCTGAGGGCGCGGCTTGCGCAAAGCGCCAGATCTAATGACGCCCCGCTTGGCCAGCACGTATTTGCGCGCCGCCAGGCCAATGCCTTGCTGCTGCTCGTAGCGTGCCAATGGCAGGTAAGCGTCAAAGATCTCGTAGGCACGATCTACATTATTTTCGACAAATGCCTTTACCACCCCGACCATCATCTCGGGATAGCAGAACCCTGTCATAGCGCCGTCGGCACCCCGACTCATTTCCTCAGGCAAGAACAGCCCGCCATTGCCGCACAGAATGGCAATGCGGCGGGTCTCGCCCTTGTCGCTTGAGGCACGAAGTGCGGTGATCTTAGCCAAGCCAGGCCAGTCCTCATGCTTGAGCATGACACAATTTGGCACTTCGCGAATGATCCGGTTGATGATTTTAGGCGCGATGGTAACATTGGTGGTCAGCGGATAGTCCTGCAAGACAAATGGGATATTCCCCAAAGCCTCGCCAACCGATTGATAAAAGGCAAAGCTCTGGTCGTCCGTCTTGGTCGTCCAGGGCGGCGCAACCATCACCCCGGCCGCGCCCTGACCCATTACGGTTTGGGCCAATTCCCTCATCGGGGCCAGGCCAGGTGCCGATACGCCGACGACTACCGGCAAGCGGCCGTCCAACCGCTTGAGCATGCGTCCAACCACTTGCGCTGATTCCGCAGACGTCAGCTTGGGGGCTTCCCCCAACTGGCCCAAAACCGTGATGCCGGTAACGCCGACTTCCTCATAGAAGTCGACCATGGAATCCACACTGTCGAGGTCCAGCGCTCCGTTTTCGGTAAATGGCGTAACGGCAATGACGTAAACGCCTTTCGCCTCTTCGGTCAGGATGGCCATGTGTGTCTCCGAAAGGCCGCGTTACGGCGAAAGCTAAGAGAATTTTCGTTTATCCAAGCTGGCGTGGAAACACCATGTGGGATGACCTAACATCAACATCGTTTTCGCGCCTAGTAACGACATTTGGACCTGCGGCACCGGTCTTTGAAGGATTTTGTGCCGGGTTCACTTCGGTTAATGTGCGAATGGGGCCAATTGGGTTAAGGGGTTCTTAACAGAGGTCCCCATTCCATGACTGAACCGATCAACATCACGCTGCGGCGTGAGGTAAAGCGTGCTGTCGCCGAAACCTTGCAACAAGGCACAGCCCTTCATCCTTGCTTGCCCATCAACAAAGCCGCTGGCATCGCTATGGCGCGGGCTCATATTCCGGCAGAGGACCGTCCCAAAGTTGTGCATGAAGTCTGCCGCGAAGGCCTGCGCCTTCGGGTTGTTTTGGAATTTAGCTAGCCTTGGGCTTCGTTAAAAGCGATAGGCAGCCGTGGCTCGGATAAGGTGACCGGACGAGTCTGGCAGCTTGGAATATACGGTTTGCTCAAAACTGGCCCGCAGCGCAAGCGCTGGAGTAGGGGACCATCCAAGCGTTGCACCAAGCGTTACGACTTCTTGCGTGTTACCCTGATCGACACCATCCGAAGAAAGCTCCCCACCATATTTGTAGGTCCCGTCGATCGAGGCCCAGACTGTTCGGCTCAAATTTCGGGTGATGTGGCCCTGAAGGCTGAACAGCGGGTCCTGGCTAACGATATTTGCGGGACCGAAAGGATCGTCATTATCACCGAAGAACTGAACGACTGGCACAAGCTCGAACGTCGTCAATTCCGGATCGATCATCGTATCCGCAAGCACATAGCTGATGGGCAAGCTAAGTTCGAGCGACCACCTGTTGCCGCCCAGATTCAGCAGCCTGTTTGAGTCATAGTCGCCCGTCGGCAGAAAGAGCTTGGCAGCGACACCAGCTCTGAAGCCCGGCTTATATTGGGCAAACTCCATCAACGACAGTGAAGGCGAGCCGACCAGGCCCAATGCCGCGCCAACGAAGATATCTCCTTGCGCGGGATCGGTCTCCAGGTCGATGACGCCTATTGGCGTGGCGAGCGAAGCATCGAGGCTGCCTACAGGAATGCCGATCAACACCGAACCGGCATTGCCGAACAGCTCAATCGATCGCCGATAGGACGGGGTCAGCACTGCCGCATCGAATTCGCTCCCGGCAACTTCTGTATGCAGGAGATTCATCGTCAAGCTGATGATGTTAGTGTCTTCGGGTAGGAGGAAATAAGCCCGCGCACCATCTTGCGCCAGTGCGCCAATCACGCTTGAAAAAAAAGCGACTGCCGCCACAACAACTCTAATCAGCATGAATCCCCCACTTGGTCAGTTCATCACCAGCCAGTACATGGCCGTAATGCAGTACCTGCCCGAAGCTCAGATACTTGTCCCCGCATTGATGATTAGCTGAATAAACGGACTTGTCGATAAGCTTCCTTTCCTTGACTACCGGTGCCCACAAGAACCGGGTACCAAAAAATTCCTTTATTGAAGACCAAAGCAAGGGTAGTGCTGTTCCGTGTGGCGGCACCGGATGCCTCGTCACGATGTTGCCTCCGCGAAACTATTCATGTTTGCGGAGGAACTGCGGAAGCTCAATCGCTGTGTTCCTCTAGTTGCCCGATTGGGCAAAATAAGGATTTTCCGGGAAGTCGCCTTCAAGGCACTTGGAAAAAGCCCTAGTACCTTTCTGGTAGTCAAGCCGCTCGCAGGCCGCGCGGCGGTCGGCCTCCGGAAAGGAGGCCACATAAGTTGGCCCAGGCTGCAGGGATGCAATTGATGGATCGGCAGGAGCTTGTGAAGCGACGCGAATTGGCGCTTCACGCACCACTGATTGTGGGGCCATGAGCGCCGCATTTGGAGCGGTAGACACAAGCCTATCTCTGTCGCGTGTCGAAGAACAACCAGCGACGGCAAAAACTACAGCTAGTAAAATGATGGTCTTGTACATGTTGGTTACCTCCGCCGGGCAAATCCATGAACAGGTTCTTTGTTCCACTTGGGCCTTTTCGAATGGATTTGCAGCATCAAGTTGCGGCTGCAAATCTAATTTAGTAGCCGCAAATATTATTGTTGGAAACTGCAACACATGCTTTGTCTAAGCATGCGGGTGCTTCCGAGCTTATAGCCCTGGCCGACCCAAGAGCCTTGCGCCACTAGATTCGTTCTACGAGATGATTTCCACTGTGACACTAGCCGTTCCGGGGCCGATCATGTCGATAGCCTGTGCTGCGCCTTTAGAAAGATCAATGATGCGGCTACCAACATAGGGGCCTCGATCGTTGATCCGAACAACAACGGACTTGCCGTTCTTGCCATTCGTAACCCGAACCTTGGTGCCGAACTTAAGTGATTTATGCGCTGCGGTGAGTTCGTTCATATTGTAGCGCTCACCATTGGCCGTCGTGCGCCCGTGGAACCCAGGACCGTACCAGGAAGCCACGCCGATCAGTAACGTGTCCTGAGCTTGGGCTTGGGGCAGTGCAACCGCAGTGCTCATTGCAACTGCCAAGGCAACGCTCAGGGCACCATTGAAAAATTTCCTCATGTAGGGAACTAACTTCCGTGAATGGCGTTATGATCGCCGCCTTTCACCGGAGAGATGTGGCCTGAGAGGGTAGTCGGGTAGGCAGAACCAAGGTCATTCTAAGATGTCGCCCAGTTTTGCTCATATTTGATGCTCCCTGCGCCCCACTTATGACCATGCCAGGACAGTCAACCTACAATAGGCATCTCTATGCAGAACATCACGGTATGTGACGACAAGATCACATAGCATCTATATTGTAAGCTTTTTGTCAGCTTTATAGATCTTCTGGAAAATATCAGCTTCACTACCGGTCAAAGAGAAAAACTAGTCGCATTCTTGCTCCCTTGATGGGCAACCAACATACCACTTGGTGAGTTGCCTCCTCAACTGGTCACAATGGCCGATTGAAATGGAGCTTGCTATGACGTCGAAACGCCCCCTTATGATAGGCCTAACGGTGGCCCTGCTTTCCACCTCTTCGTTGGCAGCCCTAGCCCAGGACACTGCCACACCTACGGCTCCGACCGCGGTTGAAGTCGATGACGATGCCGATGATGGCGACGACGGCTTTGATCTTGGCTGGTTGGGTCTTCTTGGGCTTGCTGGCCTGCTTGGTCTACGTGGGCGGCGCCACGATGATCATGTCCGCACAACCAACACGCGCACGACTACGAACAACCACTAAATATTTCGCTGTGGTTATCCGGCCGTGTGGATCTAGCGAGCCACACGGCTTCTTGCTGACCGAAAGTAAGGCTTTCTACCAAGGACGACGTGCAGGCGGCGGGCCAGTACTCTATTAATCTTGTCTTTGACGCGGCGCACGCCTCGCCAAAAGACTCGTTGACGGTTAGGTGCCGTCCAGCGTATCTCCCAACTCAGGACATCTTGCCCTAACGCAAGACACATAGACCTGGGAGGGTCGCTGAAGATGGCTGATATGCCCCTGACCGCACCGGCGGTGAAACCGGCTAATCCAAATTTTTCGTCGGGCCCTTGTGCCAAGCGTCCAGGCTGGACGGTTGAAGCGCTCAGCAATGCGCTAGTCGGCCGCTCACACCGTTCTAAACCTGGCAAGGCGCGCATTCAGCGCGCAATCGACTTGACGCGAGAACTCCTGCAGGTCCCGGCCGAATATCGGATCGGCATCGTTCCAGCCTCCGATACCGGCGCTGTCGAGATGGCCATGTGGTCGATGCTGGGTGAGCGGGGCGTGGACATGCTCGCTTGGGAAAGCTTTGGCGAGGGTTGGGTTACTGACGTTGCCAAGCAACTCAAGCTTGAAGACGTTCGCATCATTAAGGCTCCCTATGGCGAGCTGCCAGATTTGGCCCAGGTAGATACCGACCGTGACGTAGTCTTCACCTGGAACGGTACGACCTCGGGCGTTCGTGTGCCCAACGCCGATTGGATCAAGGCCGACCGCAAGGGCCTGACCATCTGCGACGCCACCTCAGCGGCTTTTGCACAAAAGCTCGATTTCCCCAAACTCGACGTAGTGACCTTCTCCTGGCAGAAGGCGCTGGGCGGGGAAGCCGCGCATGGTGTGCTGATCCTATCGCCACGCGCGGTTGAGCGGCTGGAAAGCTTCAAGCCCGATCGTCCTCTGCCCAAAATTTTCCGGCTGACTAAAGCTGGCCAGTTGCTTGAAGAAGTGTTCGAGGCGGCGACCATCAACACTCCGTCCATGATCTGCATCGAGGATGCAATCGACGCCATGGAATGGGGCAAGTCGATCGGCGGGCTCACGGCCATGCAGGCGCGAGCCGATGCTAATTTCAAAGTCTTGGCCGATTGGGTGGCCAAAACAGATTGGGTCGGTTTTCTCGCTAAGGATGCGGCCAATCGCTCCAATACGTCGGTTTGCTTCTCGATTGTTGACCCTGCAGTGACCGATCTGGACGACACCGCCCAAGCAGCCTTCGCTAAGGCCATCGTGTCGCGGCTCGACAAGGCGGGCGTCGCTTATGATATCGGCGCCTATAAGGACGCACCTTCAGGCTTACGCATCTGGGCTGGGTCGACGGTCGACGCTGCAAATCTCGAAGCGCTGACGCCTTGGCTTGATTGGGCGTTTGCCGAAGAAAAAGCTGCCCTCGGCAAGGCTGCCGCCTGAGGCTTTGAAATGGCGCGCTCTGCGCCGTTCAACTCAACAAAAATTCATTCACACACCGTTCATCGGTGTGGTGAAAGCAAGGAGGGCGTCATGCCCAAGGTTCTCGTTTCCGACAAGCTCAGCCCAACCGCCGTCCAAATTTTCAAGGACAATGGCGTCGAGGTCGACTACCTTCCCGATCTGGGCAAGGACAAGGACAAGCTGCTCGAAGTCATTGGCCGATATGACGGATTAGCAATACGCTCGGCCACCAAGGTGACCGAAAAGATCATTGCTGCAGCCAGTAATCTCAAGGTCATCGGCCGTGCCGGGATTGGCGTCGACAATGTCGACATACCCGCCGCCACCAAGAAGGGGATTATTGTGATGAACACCCCTTTCGGCAATTCTATTACCACCGCCGAGCACGCCATCGCCATGATGATGGCCTTGGCGCGCCAGCTCCCGGAAGCCGATGCCTCGACTCGCGCATCGAAGTGGGAAAAGAACCGCTTCATGGGTGTGGAAGTCACCAACAAGACCCTGGGCCTGATCGGCGCCGGCAATATCGGCTCGATCGTTGCCGACCGTGCTATCGGTCTACGCATGAAGGTCATTGCCTTTGATCCGTTTCTCACCCCGGAGCGGGCACAAACGCTGGGTGTCGAGAAGGTGGAATTGGACGAGCTGCTCGCACGCGCCGATTTCATCACGCTTCATACACCGCTGATCGATGCTACCCGTAACATCATCAACGCCGAGGCGCTGAAGAAGACCAAGAAGGGAGTCCGTATCATCAATTGCGCCCGAGGCGGGTTGATCGACGAGGCGGCGCTGTATGAGGCACTCAAGTCAGGCCAGGTCGCGGGTGCCGCGCTTGATGTGTTCCTAGAGGAACCCGCCCAAAATAACCCCTTGTTCGAGCTCCCTAACGTGATCTGCACGCCCCATCTGGGCGCCGCAACGACGGAGGCGCAAGAGAACGTGGCTCTGCAGGTGGCGGAGCAGATCTCGGCCTATCTGATGAGCGGCGAGATCACCAATGCGCTTAACTTTCCGTCGATCTCGGCCGAGGAAGCGCCGCTGCTCACCCCGTGGGTCAAGCTTGCCGAAGCGCTGGGCTTGTTTGCGGGCCAACTGACCGAAACTGCCATCACCGGCATTCGGATCGAGTTCGAAGGCAATGTCGCCCAACTTAACACCAAACCAATGATTTCGGCGGCGATCAATGGCGTGCTCAAGCCGTCCTTGGGAGACATCAACATGGTCTCGGCGCCACAGATCGCCAAAGATCGCGGAATCAACGTCGAGACCACGACGCGTGACCAGCAGGGTGCCTACGAAGGTTATATCCGCCTGACGATCACTACGGCACAGCAGGAACGCAGCCTTGCTGGAACGCTGTTCGCCAATGGCAAGCCGCGCATTATTCAGGTCAAAAACATCAACATGGAAGCCGAACTGGCGCCTTCGATGCTTTATGTAACCAATGAGGACAAGCCGGGCCATATCGGTCGCCTTGGGACCCTTTTGGGCAAGCTTGGTATCAACATCGCAAACTTCAACCTCGGGCGCTCCGACGTCGGGGCCGATGCTATCGCGTTGGTGTCGATTGATGGCACTCTAACCGAGCCGCAACTGGCCGAGGTCGCTGCGCTCGAGGGCGTGAAGCAGGCCAAAGCGCTGCGGTTCTAGGGACAGGCAAACGTCAACATGGGGCTGGCCTAGGCGCCAGCCTCCTTCTTACGCCTGCCTCCGCGCGGCCCATTCCGCCAAAACGATCCCTCCGATAATAATGGCTGCGGCAGCATAGTGGTAGCCTTGCATGCTTTCGCCAAGGATGAGCACCGAACCTACGGCACCAAACACCGGAATAAGGTTGTGACTAGGTGCTGCCCGGTTGGGGCCCACCAGTTCGACGCCGCGGGCATAGAACACCTGGCTGAACATGGATGGGAAAATCATCACATAGGCCAGCACCGCCCACACACTTGGTGACATGGCGGGTATGGTCGCAAAACTCGCTAGTCCAGGCCCGAACGATTGCAGCATAATAAGGCCGGTAATGGCCGCGCCCGTAAAGGCAACGGCCATAAAGCTCATCATATGGATCTGCGGGCGGAACTTCAGCGCCAGTGTGTAGGCCGTGTAGGTGAGGCAGGCGAGCAGCACGAAGCCGTCGCCGATGTTGATGTCCAGCGTCAGCAACCGTTCCGGGCTGCCATGGGTCGCCGTCAGCATGACGCCGGATATGGCGATCAGCACGCCTACAATCTGCAACCAGTTGGCGCGTACCCGAAAAACAATGAAATTGGCCAGGAGAATCATCATGGGCAAGGCGCCCGTTTCGATGGATGAATTGACCGCCGTTGTGGTGGTAAGGCCCACATAGAGCAAGACATTGTAAAGTGCATAGCCGAGCGCGCCATAGCCCATGACCAGTGGCCAAGACCGCCGGATCACTTGCCAATCTGCCCGCAAGAACCGCCAGGAGAACGGCAGGATGAAGAGCGTTGCGCCGACACAGCGGGCAGCAAGCAGCAGGAACGGATCGATTTCGCCAACGACCAGCTTGGCGGCAACTACATTTCCGCCCCAGAACAGAGGCGCCAAAAGCAGCAGCAAATACGGTTGGTCAAGCAAGCGGGCAGTTATGCCCCGATTTTCCGACACGAGCGGCTTGGTCATCTGGGCCCTGGTGATGTAAGGACAGTCGGACTTAGCAGTTATTCGGCCATGATCAAACCTTTACCAAGATCGGCCGGAAGGCAGCCGTCCAATTGGAAGGTGGGTGCGGTGTAATTGCCGTACCCTCGGTGTCGCGCCTATCTGGAGAAGAATTTTCATGGCTAATGTGGTTGTCGTCGGCTCGCAATGGGGCGACGAGGGCAAGGGCAAGATTGTCGATTGGCTCTCGGAACGCGCCGATGTGGTGGTGCGCTACCATGGCGGCCACAATGCCGGTCATACGCTAGTCATCGATGGGGTCAGCTACAAGCTGGCGCTGCTGCCTTCGGGTCTCGTCCAAGGCAAGCTCTCGGTCATCGGCAACGGCGTGGTCGTTGATCCGCACCACTTTGTGCAGGAGATGGCGAAGCTGCGCGGCCAGGGCGTTAAGATCACGCCCGAGATCCTGCGCATTGCCGACAACGCGCCGCTGATCCTGTCGCTGCATCGCGAACTCGATGCCATCCGCGAGGACTCCAATTCCGGTCTTAAGATCGGCACCACCAAGCGCGGCATCGGCCCGGCCTATGAGGACAAGGTTGGCCGCCGCGCCATCCGGCTCATCGACCTCAGCGAACCTGATACACTCATGGTCAAGATCGAGCGCTTGTTGACCCATCACAATGCACTGCGCCGCGGCATGGGCTTGGTTGAGATTGAAGCACAGAAGATCTATGACGAGCTCACCGCAGTTGCTACCGAGATCCTGCCCTTCATGGACCAGGTCTGGAAGGTGCTCGATGACAAGCGCAGGGCAGGCGCTCGTATCTTGTTCGAGGGCGCACAAGGCGCACTGCTGGACAACGACCATGGCACCTATCCGTTCGTCACCTCCTCCAACACTGTAGCCGGCCAGGCAGCCGCCGGCTCAGGCCTTGGGCCGACGGCTATCGGCTATGTGCTCGGCATTACCAAGGCGTACACAACCCGTGTCGGTGAAGGTCCGTTCCCTTGCGAACTCGATGACGAAATCGGCCGTCATCTGGCAAGCGTTGGCCGCGAAGTCGGCGTCAACACGGGCCGCCCGCGCCGCTGCGGCTGGTTTGATGCAGTCTTGGTTCGCCAAACCGTCAAGACCTCAGGAATTTCAGGCATCGCACTCACCAAGCTTGATGTTCTGGATGGCCTAAAGGAGATCAAGGTCTGCGTCGGTTATGAGCTTGATGGATCACGCATAGATTATTTGCCCGCCTCAATGGGAGCACAAGCGCGCGTTAAGCCGATTTACGAGACGCTTGAGGGTTGGTCGGAAACCACTGCGGGAGCGCGCAGCTGGGCTGACTTACCTGCCCAAGCGGTAAAATATGTCCGCTACATCGAGGAGCAGATCGGGGCTCCCGTAGCTATGTTGTCGACGAGCCCGGAACGGCTCGATACCATCCTTGTCGTTGACCCATTCCAAGACTGAGATTTTTTGTTACAACACGTCGCTGACATCGTGAGTATCAAGTAACCAATGGCAGACTACAAAGAGCTGTTGCGCCGGGCCATCTCGGCACTGCCGGAGAATAATGGTGCCGCACGCCGTGCGGTTTACGAAAAGGCGCGCTCGGCTCTAGTGGGGCAGTTGCGCGCCATCCAGCCGCCATTGCCTGCTCGAGACATCACTCAACACCGGCTGCAGCTCGAAGATTGTATCCGCCAGGTTGAACAGGAAGCCAGCGAAGCAATCATCTCGCTTGGCCGCGATGCCGCAATGGCATCGCGCTTCGCTCCCAAACCCGCCAATGTCGAGCAAGAGCCGGCTGGCCCGCCTGCGCCTCCTCCCGTGGCGGAAGAACTCCCTCAGCCTGTCGATACCAAGCAGCCGGTCGAAACGCTGCGGCCGGTTGAGGCCAGCAAGCCGGAACCAAAATCCAAGCCGAAAGAAGATCCGCCACAGCCCCCTGTCAAGATTGTATCCATCGAGGACATCATTACTCAGGCTGCTGCGGCGTCGGGCACGAGCGTCGTAGCCTCCGATCAGCCAGCGGACCCCGTCGAGGCGCCAGCAGAGCCTAAGCCCGGGCTGCGGACTACGCCGATCAGCGTAGTGAAATCTGGTCCCACGTCGCCGATACCATCCAAGCCGCGTATCAGTGAGGCGCCGGCGAAGACTATGAGCATCGAACCGCGGCGCGACACCCATCCGCTTGCCGCAACCTCAGGCAGCGCCGCGCCCAGGCTGGAGCCGGCGATCGGCCGCAATCAGGCTGTAGCCCGGCAGCAAGATGTCGTTCCGCTGATTATTCCAGGAACGCAGCCGGTCGAAACAGCCCTTTCAAGCGTCCGGGAAGTCGAGCTGGAGTCCAGCCAGCCCGACCCGAGCGAAGCCGAAAGCGTCATTGAGCGTGCGATAGAAGCGCTCGATCGTGAAGCCCGCGGCGAACCTGCTGAGCCTGCGGCTGAAAGCGCGCGGGAAGCGGCAAACAGGATGTTTGCGGCGCCTAAAACGCCTATTCCAGCAGAGCCTGATGCGAGCGGCTTTGCCGCTGCTGCGGCAACGAACCCGCGTTCCGGCGCGGGCGTTACAATTTTTCTAATCGTGTTTGCCGTGCTGCTGATTGGCGCAAGCGGCGCCGGGTTCTGGGCTTGGCGCGAAGGCTATATCGATCTCGACCAGATGTTTGGCCAAAGTCAGCCGGTTACCGAAACGGCTGATATTACCCCCAGCACAACGCCAACGCTCGATCCGGCGCAGCCGGAGGAGGTACTGCCGCCCGAAGGTCCAAGTATCACGGCAACGGCGCCCGATCCCGCGCCGGCGCCGACCATTGAAACCTTGCAGCCCGAAGAGCGGCTGGCCCCAACGCCAGAACCAGCTACACCCGAGCCCGCCCCGTCGAACGTATTGCCCGACATCAGCCCCTCCAGCGACCCAAAAACCGAGGAGCGGCTGCCCGGCCAAGATCCTGCGGTGGCCGATGTTGCCGACCCGGCCGCATCAGTGGACCCGGCGGTTCTGGCTGGTAGCCAATCGCTTCTGCTTGAGGCGAGCGCCGATGGCCGGACGGGAGCGGTACCATTCTCGGGTACGATTGAGTGGACGCGCGGCGAGGATGAGTTAGGGCTGCCTACTATTATTGGCAGTGCCAGCATTCCGGCGCGTAACCTGGGTGTTCAGATCATCATTCGCAAGAATTCCGATCCGAGCCTACCGGCAAGTCATCTGATGGAAGTGAACTTCGACGTCAGCGACACTTTTATCGGTGGTACGATTGCTAATCTCCCCGGCGTTCTACTGAAGAGCGAAGAATTAGTACCCGGAACTCCGCTCGTTGGTGCATCGGCGCGTGTGGTGGGTAATTCCTTCCTCTTTGCCCTGAGTGCTTCGGCCGAAGATCTGGCGACCAATACCGATCTGCTACAGAGCCGTCAGTGGATGGATTTGGCAGTGGTTTACGGCACCGGACGGAACGCTATCATTACACTTGAAAAAGATGCGCCTGCGCAGACCATGTTCAACGAGGTTTTCACGGCCTGGGCTCAATAGGGCTCAAGCCGTCCCGCATTAATGCGATATCGCCTTTGGGCGAGTTGCTCGATGTCATCGGCGTGATGGCTGACCAGGATCGTGTGCCAGCCATGACGTAGCGTTAGCGTTCGGACGAGATCTCGGGTTGTCACCCGCGTTTTGTCGTCCAGCGCTGAGAATGGTTCATCCAGCAGCAAAACAGGGCGGCTGCGCAGCAGCGTTCTAGCCAAGGCGACGCGCTGCTTTTGGCCGCCGGACAGGGTGGACGCAATTTGCCGCTGCATGCCAGAAAGTCCGACCTCCGCTAAAGCCTGTTCGACGGCTTTGCCCCCATCGGAGCGCAATGTGGTCCGGGGCAAGCCCAATTCTGTGTTGCGCCCGGCGCTTAGATGATCGAACAGGCTTTCCGACTGCAACAGGAGCGAAATAGGCCTTTGCTCGGGTAACATCGCAACAAAGTCGGTGCCGTCCAAAGTGATCTTGCCTGAACGGGGCACAAGAAAACCGGCAACAAGGTCAAGCAGCGTCGATTTACCCGAGCCGCTCGGACCCGAGATTGCGGTAACTGCCCCTGGTTCGGCCGTGAAGCTGAAACAATATTCCATCTGCTGGCCCAGATGAGCATAGCACACATCGTCAACGCGCAGCACTGGCGAGCCTTTCAAAGAGCTTTGGCAGGCCGGAAAAGGCCAGGATCGTGCCTATTAAGAGGAGTGCCGCAAGGGCGCCAGCGTCGTTGTTGCGATAGGAGCCGAGCGCGCGAAACATCATCAGCGGTAGGGTTTGGAAGTCCTGCGTCCCAAACAGCGCGATGACGCCCAGATCGCCCAGTGAGAAGCAGAACGACAGGGCCAGCATGACGCCAAGGTCGCGTCCGATCAGCGGCAGTTCGACTAGCCTAAACTGCTGCCAGCCGGATAGTCCCAGCGAGCGGATAAGCTTGCCGCGACTACGGGCGATTGCCTCAAGCGGTGGACCAAGCGTTGCTATGGCGAAGGGCAACGCCAACAGGCTGTTGCCCAGAATCACGATGAACGGCGCTGCCTGCGCCGGCGCTACCCCCAAATGCCGGACCAGCAGGAAGAAACCCAGCGACAGCACCACGGCTGGCACAGCAAGATAAGCAAAGGCCGGCATGCCGAGTATAGTGCGCAGCGGCGCATGGGCGCTGGCCGCCCGTCCCGTGGCAAGCGCCAGAGCCATGAAGAGGGTGAGGATAGCCGACGCAATGCCGATCAGGAGGCTACTCATCGTGGCCCACCAGAAGGCCGGCTGCTGCAGCACCCGGCCGATGCTGCCGGCACCGTCGACCAGAACCGACAACAGGGGTAGTGCAAAGGCCAGTAGGGCAATTGCGAGCACGCCGGTTTGCAAGAGCCGGGCAGGAAACGTGTCCCGCCAGCGCGGCACGCTTGAGGCGCCAAAGCCCGTCGGGACAGGCGCCAGCGCCGAGGCGGCAAGGATGATCACCGAGCAGACGCCGATCTGGGTTGCCGCCAGCCGCACGGCGCCGCCCAGATCGAAATCCTGCCGCACGGCGGCATAGATGGCAACTTCCAGCGTCTGGTTGGCAGGACCGCCACCTAAGAGCAGAACGATGGGGAAGCTGGTAAAAGCCAGAAGGAATATAATAGCCGCGACGCCAGGTATCGTGCCGCGCAAGGCAGGCCAATCAATGATGCTGAACCGCGTCCAGGCCGACAGGCCAAGCGACTGACCGGTCTTGAGCCGATTGGCTGGTATGGAGTCGAGCCGCGCGAGCATGATGCGGGCAGCGAAGGCACCATCGAGGATGACATGAGCCAACAAAATGCCGGAGAGTCCATAGGCAGGACTGCCCAAGGAAAATCCGAACAGCGCTTCGCTCGCCTTATTGAGCCAGCCATTGCGGCCCCAGATAGCAAGAAGACCGAAAGCCACCACCATGCCGGGCGTGACGATCGCCGCAGCGAAAAGGCCTACGACGAAGTCGCGGCCGAGGAATCTCAGCCGGTTCAAGGACCAGGCAAGGGCCACCCCGACCCCAATGGATAGGATCGTGGTGAGGCCCGCCTGAATCGCCGTCATCCGAAGGAGGTGCAGGATGTCGATGCGCGAAGCGTTGCCATCGTCTGTAGCGGCATCGAAGATGGCCCAGAGCACGAGGACGATGAGCGTTGCGATTGCAGAGGCAAGCGCTAGCGCCGAGCCAATGCGGAGCGGACGATGGGGTAGGGCCAAATTGCGCCACCGGAGATGATGCGATTGGCTCCCTCCCCCTTGTGGGGAGGGATCTGCCGCGGGGGTGCTCACAGCCAGCGTGCCTACTGCACGGCCTGCAACATTTCGTCGATCCAACGCTGGCTGTTGGCAGCGATTTCGTCGTCGCTCATGCTTAGCGTTTTTTCCGGCTGGGGCAGGTTGGCAAAAGCCGGGTCGAGTGCATCGCCCAGATCAACGACCGGCAGCATCCAATTGGTAGTCGGAATGATTTTTTGCCCATCCACCGAAGCTAGGTACTCGAGGAACTGGCGCGCAAGCTCAGGCTGGTCAGACGATTTGAGCATGCCGGCGACTTCGGTCTGCGCGAGATGGCCTTCGCTAAAGAGCGCTGCATGGATACTGTCGTCACCCTCCGAAACGATGTGGTAGGCTGGCGAACTTGTGTAACTCAGCGCCATGTCGGCTTCGCCTTCAAGGAAAAGATTGTAGCTCTCGCTCCATTCGCGCGTGACGGTCAGGATGTGTGGCTTGAGGCCCGCCCAGATTTCAGGCGCCCGGTCTCCGTAAGCCGCGGCGATCCAAAGGACGAGGCCAAGCCCCGGTGTTGCCGAGCGCGGGTCCTGCACCACAATCTTGAAGTCGTCCGGTAAGGCGATTAGCTCTTCAAAAGATTTGGGCGGGTTGGCGACCGTGTCGGTGTCGTAGACGAAGGCGAAGTGCGCGTAGTCGAACGGCACAAATTGTGCGTCCGTCCATGCAGACGGCAGGCTCAGATTTGCGAGATCGAGCGCGTGATCGGCAAATAGTCCTGTTTCACGCGCTTCTCCGGCGATGGCGGTATCAAGGCCTACGATCAGGTCGGCCTCGGTGGTTTCACCCTCGAGCTGCACGCGGCGCAGCGTGCCGATGGAACTGTCGGCCGCAATGAACTCGACCGTACAACCGCCGCAAATGGCTTCAAAGCCAGCCTTGAGCCCGGGGCCGGGACCCCATTCGGCGGCAAAGCCGTCATAAGTGTAGATGGTGAGCTTGGGCGCATCTTGCGCGGCGGCGGGCAAGGCGATGAGTCCGGATAGGACCGCAAGCGCAATGGATGTGAATTTGACCATGGGTCAATTCCTTCAAAGGTTGCGGCCATGAGTGAAGGGATGGTGTCAATGGCGGGACGCGTCGAGACGCTCTTGCCATCTCGAACTTCCTCCGCCAGCATGACCTGGTTCAGGTTCAATGGGTAACTCTCAGCTCCGCAAATGCGGAGCACCCCAGCGAGACGTCCAACACTTAATGAGAGCTATAGCGCAGTGCAAGAGACTTCCGTAGCGGCGGCGGATGCGCCAATCCTCGTCTTTGACGGACCCACGGCCATTGTTGGCGGAGGGGCCGTTGAGCCTGGCCTGCTTGTGGAACTGAACCGGCGCGGCGTGGCGCTGGTCGGTGCCGATGGCGGTGGCGATGCTATCGGGGCGGCGGGTCTAGTCCCGAAGGCCATCATCGGCGATCTTGATTCGCTCGCCGACCGAGCGGGATGGGAGCAGCGGACGCAAGTCATCCATATTCCCGAACAGATCACGACGGACTTCCAGAAGGCGCTCTATTCCACGCAAGCGCCGGTGACGCTGGCATTGGGCATGACCGGCAAGCGGCTCGACCATACGCTCGCCGCGCTTAGCGCCGTGCTGCAATATGCGCCCACCCGGCGCCTGTTACTCGTTGACGAGATCGATGTGGCGCTGGCCGTAGTGGGGCCCATTAAATTCGATGCAGACCCGCGTGAGCGGATTTCCATCCACCCGCTAGTGCCGATCCATTTCGAGCGATCGCAGGGCCTGTTCTATCCTATGGATGGCCTGACCCTTGAGCCGGGTGGCTTGATCGGCACATCCAACGAGGGGACCGGCGGACCTGTCGAGATCGTTCCGGCAGACAGCACGCCCTGGCTGCTTATCCTACCCAAGGAGCGCCTGTGGGACCTGATCGCGGCAAGCCAAGGCTATGCTTCGCCCTGAACGTCGAAAAAAAGGCGGGCACAGGGGCCCGCCTTCATCATTCAATCGCCAATGCCTAGTGCGCCCGAGCAGCTTCCTTGACCGCGTCCTGCACCTTCTCGAAAGCCCGCACTTCAATCTGCCGGATGCGCTCGCGGCTGACATCGTATTGCTGGGCCAACTCCTCAAGTGTCGAGGGATTTTCTTGCAGGCGACGGGCATGGAAGATTGCCCTTTCGCGCTCATTGAGCACGTCCATGGCGCTGTTGAGCAATCCCATACGCTCGGAATATTCCTCGCTGTCGCCCAACCGGGTTTCAGCGCTTGGCGTTTCGTCGACGAGCCAATCCTGCCATTCGGACGAGCCTTCATCCGCCCGCATGGGCGAATTGAGCGAGGCGTCTCCGGACAGGCGTGCGTTCATCGAGACCACATCCTCGGCCGTGACGTTCAGCGTCGTGGCGATTTGGGCGATCTGGTCAGGATGCAGCGCACCATCATCAAGCGCGGCAATCTGCCCCTTCACCTTGCGCAGGTTGAAAAACAGCCGCTTCTGGGCTGCGGTCGTGCCGATCTTAACCAGGCTCCAGGAGCGCAGGACGTATTCCTGGATCGCTGCCCGGATCCACCACATGGCATAGGTCGCGAGCCGGAAGCCCTTGTCGGGCTCGAAGCGCTTAACCGCATGCATGAGGCCGACATTGCCTTCCGAGATCACTTCCGAAATCGGCAGGCCATAGCCACGATAGCCCATAGCGATCTTAGCCACGAGGCGTAGATGCGAGGTAATTAGCTTCTGGGCAGCGCCCGGATCGGCGTGTTCCTTGTAGCGCTTGGCCAGCATAAATTCCTCATCCGGTTCCAGCATGGGGAACTTGCGGATTTCCTGAAGATAGCGACTGAGGCCACCTTCGGCTGAGAGGACTGGAAGATTGGTCTGGGCCATGATTGCACCCCTTTCATGTTCCCCCACATTGGGCGCGCCCTATTGCTGCGAAGTTTCCCAAACCGCAGCGGCGCCCAACCAGGGCAGATAGCTTCGCCAGCGTCCATCCGGACCATCGGCAAACTACGATGAATATATAATCGGTAATTCGGCGAATGTAAGAGGATTAAGCCGCCAAATCGGTTACAAATACGCAAGAAATAGCGAAGCGTCACCATGCGCTCCTGGTAGCAGTACGCTCATGTACAAGGTCCGGTTCATTCACCATGCAGTGAATCGCTACCGAGCGAAAGCCTTGTTGTAGCTTTCGAGCGCCTCCTGCAATGCTTCAAGATCAGGGGGCAGGGGGGCTTCAAAGAACATTTCTTCTTGCGTGACAGGATGTTCGAAGCCCAACTCTGCGGCATGAAGCGCCTGGCGACCCAGCGCCTGGATCGGCGTGACTAAATCGGCGGGCAGCTTGTTGATCTTGGTCGCGTAACCTGAAGCATAGACGCTGTCGGCTACTAGTGGATGGCCGATATGCGCCATGTGCACGCGGATCTGGTGGGTGCGCCCGGTTTCAAGATGACATTGCACGCGCGTGATGTCCCAGCCTTCATCGCCAAAGCGCTGTTCGACGAAATAGTGGGTGATGGCTTCGCGGCCATCCTTGCGCACCGCTTGCTTGAGGCGATTGTTCTGGTCGCGTCCGAGCGGGGCATTAATGGTGCCCTTGCCGGTTTCTGTCGAGCCCCAGACATAGGCAAGGTAGGCGCGGTGTAGTGGGCCAGTCCGGCCGTGGTCGGCAAATTGCTCGGAAAGGTGCTTGTGCGCCTTCTCCGTCTTGGCGGCGACCATTACGCCCGACGTGTCGCGGTCGAGCCGATGCACGATGCCGGGCCGCTTGACCCCCCCAATGCCGACGAGGCTATCGCCACAGTGAAACAGCAAGGCGTTGACCAGCGTGCCGTCTGGCGAGCCGGGGGCCGGATGCACCACCATGCCGACCGGCTTGTTGATGACGATCAGTTGGTCATCCTCGTAAAGGATGTCGAGCGGGATGTTTTCCGGGTGCGGTTCGGCATCTTCGGGCGGTGGGGCAAGAAGAACGATTGTCTCTCCAGCGCTAAGCCGATATTTGGGCTCGCTGACGGCTTTGCCGTTGATGGTGACAGCACCCTCAAGGATCAGATCCTTGATGCGATTGCGGCTAAGCACGGTGTGCACCTTGGCAAGGGTCGCATCGAGCCGGCCTCCAGCCATTTCGCTATCGACGACGATTTCGACTTCGTCGCCCTCGAACTCCAGTGCGGTATTTTCGGCCATGAGCAATCCTAATGAGACCGGGCCCGGCGGCCCCAAAGCGGACGAGCCACTATCCCCCGAGGCGCTGGCCATGTTCAGCAAGGCGCGCCGTTCGTTCGGAATATCGATCGGCATCCTGTTGCTCGGCTTTATGGCGATTGGCTTCGCCCTTGTCTATCGCGTCATGCGAGATGCTCCCCCGCCAACGGTGGCAGAGCGTGTCGTGCTGCCTGCCGGGGCCGAAGTGGTCTCGGCGCTGGTGAGCGAAGGGGCGATCAACGTTACCTACACAATCGATGGTGTCACGACATTGGCGCTGTTCGATCAGGGCACAGGTGAGGTGACGCGCAGCGTAGTGCTTGGAAACTAAGTTAGCGGCCCTGGATTTCCCGCAGTGCGGCCATGCGATCGGAAACTGCGCCGGGACGCTCGCGAGCGGGTCTCACGGGCACTTCGTTGAAGCTTTCGCTATCGCCGGCGAAGCGCTGGACGCGGTCGAACAGGCTTTCTTCCGGGTTATTAGCTGAGGGATTTTCAGTCTCCACGGCATAAACCAGGCGGCTGACGCTGGCGGCAATGTCGTTCAGCCGCTCGCGCAGATGCGCTTCTTCAAGCCGCTCGCTGTCCCAATCGGCCAGGATCGTACTTTCGACATTCGCGACTTTGGTGCGCAGGCTTTCGACCTCAGCCTCGAGCGTCAGCTTGTCGGCCAGCAATTGCTCGGCACGGCCGACGGAGATTTCCACCACCTGGCCTGTTTCGGCAAGCAGAGCATTGAGCCGGTTTTCGGCACTCGCAATGCGCGCTTCGGCGGCAACAAGACTTTCCGCATCGGCGCTCTTGCTATCCTCCCGGTCATTAAGCGCGTCGCGCATCCGGGCGATGGCAGCCGTTGTTTCGGTGCTGCGGCGGTCCGAGCTTTCAAGCCGCGCAATAAGGCTGCGGGCCTGATCCTCAAGGAATGCAGCACGCTTGGTTTCGACGGCCAAGGCTGCACTCAGGCGGTCGACATCTTCGCTGTAATCGCCCGAAAGGGTATTTGGATCAACCAACAAACCGGCTGGCAGGCTCTGGCGTACGCTGTCGCGCAGCTTACCGAGTTCCTGGGTGCGCACTTCGACCTCGCGGTCCCGCATGCGCAAGCGTTGGGCTAGATCAGTGCCTTCGCGTTCAAGCTCAGTGACGCGAGCGCGCAGTTCGGCTTCGCGCCCTTCGAGTTCCCGCACCACATCGAGGTGCTTGTCGCGTTCGGACTTGAGCGCTGCCAGATCGGCGCGCTTCTGGTTAACCTCGGCGAGCTGCTCGGTGAGCTTCTTGCGCAGGGTCTCGACGTTCATCTCCAGCCGCCGGGTGGACAGGGCGAACTCGGCGCGCAACTGGTCCTTGTCGGCCCGGAACTCGGCCATGGTGATAGGCGTGGCAGCCTCGATGCGGCGCTTAGTAAGGCGCACGGCGCGCTTCCACACGGCGGGCAGGATGATGAGAGCCAACAGGCCCGCTACCAGCGCGCCCAACGCGAAATACATCATGTTTTCGATCAGCATCAGCCGAGCTCCACGACCGCGCTACAGGTAAGACACGGACTTGTCCTTCTCTGGCACCTCAGGCGAGGCCTCGCCATCTTCGCCAGCCATTAACCCTAACGCGCGAGCGGCCCGGCAGAGCCAAGCCGCGCAAGGATATGGCCCCTCTTATTTCACAGGCGTGGCCAGAATGCATCAACTGCGTTGGACTGGAGCAGGTTGGGGCGATCAGTACGGCCAGGCCTTTGTCAGAAGGGATTCCAGGTGGGCTCGTTGGTGAAGTTGAGGTAACCGATGTTGACGCCCAGGCGCGCACCGACACCGGAGCGAATAGGGACCATGACGACTGGACCGCGCTTGATCACCGTCATGCCGAACCCGCCGAGCACATAGGCGGAGCCATCGACACCAGCATAGCGGCCGAGCACGTCACCGATCTGGTTAAGGTTATAAACCAGCATCATTACCTTGGAGCCGTCGCCACCCACGTCGAAGCCAATGGAGGGGCCTTGCCAGAAGACGGCGTATTGTCCGGCGTTGCGGGTATAGACGGTGCCTTCGCCGTAGCGCGCGCCAGCGAACAGCGCGCCGCCCGCGTCTTCGCCAAGGATATAGCCGTTGGGCAATCCGAACTGGCTAACCGCACGCTCGACGACCGAGGCCAGCCCTTGCGACGCGCTGCCGAAAAAGGCGCGGCCGCTGTCAACTAATTCCTCGCCCGAATAGGTGTCGCTCAGTGAACCTTGGGCGAAAGCCGGGGCCGCCGGGGCAGCCAGGGCCACCAGCAGGGCAAAAAGGAGGGCGAAGCGCTTGATCATCTGGGATCTCCTGGGGCGACGGCGCTTAGGGCAGTTACGGGCTCGTTAAGGCTTAGACCCTATTTTTACCAACGAACCCGCATGCCCGGCCTGCCGGTCATTGGATCCATAATGACGCAAACCTCTAAACAAATCTTAACCATGCTCGCCTTTGTTTTGCCGCTGTTCGGCATGGTTTGTGCCGCAATCGCACCGGTGCGGGCGCAGTCGGTCGTGACGCTGATCGTTACCGATCCGCTGACGGGTATCGCCATCTCGGGCTATGATCCGGTGAGCTATTTCACCGAAGCCGCTCCGCTGCAAGGGAGCCCTGATTATGAGTTCACCTGGCAGAACGTGCCTTGGTATTTTGCGACGGCCGCTAATCGCGACGTGTTCAAGAACGCGCCCGAAATCTACGCTCCGCAATATGGCGGCCACGACGGCATGGGCGTGTCGCGCGGCTTTGTCGCTGACAGCGATGCCCGCATCTATACCGTCTTTAAGCAGCGGTTATATATATTTTACTCCGCCGCCAATCGCGAGGCATTCCTGTTGGCGCCCGACGCTGCCGCGCGCACTGGAGAGGAAAAGTGGCCGGCGCTTTCGACACAGCTTTCGGTCAATTGACGCCCTTTGGGGTTTTTGTGGTCCACTTTTAACCATCTCCCACTAATGTCTGGCCAATGTGATTCTTGGCGGCACGCCGCCCTACGGAGACCTTCCCTATGGCCGATATTATCGAGCTTCAGGCAACCGATCTTGCCGCCATGCTGTGCAGCCGGGTTTGCCACGATCTGATCAACCCGATCGGCGCGATCGGCAATGGGCTCGAAGTCTTGTCGGACCCTAACCAGACCGAAATGGCCGATGGGGCACGCGATCTGATCGCCAGCGCCGCCCGCCAAAGCCGGGCGAAGCTGGAATTCGCGCGCCTGGCCTATGGCGCATCCTCGACCGCCGGCACCGATATCGACACTCGCGAATGCGAGCGCGTAGCGCGTATTTTGTTCGAGATCGAAAAGGCTGATCTTGAATGGAACGTGCCGCTGATCCTGTTGCCCAAGCACAAGGCCAAGCTCTTCATGAACATGCTGCTGATTGCCGCCATGTCGGTGCCGCGTGGCGGGCATGTCACGGCTTCTATCTCCGGCGATGCAGGCAGTGAGAAGTTTGAGTTCACCTCCAAGAGCGATCCGGACAAGCGGCAGAAAACGTTGATCCCTTCGGGCGCTGCAGGACTTTTGTCCGGCATGCCGGAAGAAGGATCGGTCGACGCGCGGGGCATCCAGCCGTTCTATACTGGGCTCTTGGCGCGCATGACCAACATGGAGATCGACATCGGCATTGAGGATGCCGTGTTTTATTTTACGGCCATTCCCAAGGTGCTCGAGGAAGCAACAAGCGAAGTGTCGGCCTGACGCTAACCAATCCGTAGGATGTCGTGTTCATAATCGTGTTGTGCGTCAGCCTCTGCGGAACCGGTAGTGATGAAATCCTGCTTGATCGTCGATGACTCCAGCGTTGTGCGCAAAGTTGCGCGGCGTATTCTGGAAGATATGGACTATATCGTTGACGAAGCCGAAGACGGGCAGGAAGCCTTCGACAAGTGCCGGCAGGAAATGCCAGACGCGATCTTGCTCGATTGGAGCATGCCTATCCTAAGTGGGCTGGAATTTCTCAAGCTCCTGCGCGCCTATGTCGGGGGGGAAAAGCCGCGCGTCGTTTACTGCACAGTCGAGAACGACATCGGCGCCATCGCCATGGCGCTTAAGGCCGGCGCGAGCGATTATATGATGAAACCGTTCGACCGGACGATCCTCGAGTCCAAGTTCGAACTGGCAGCTTAAGCCGTTCCCTCCGCCCGCCCCGTCAAATAGGCCCGCTCCCGCGCATTACGCGTGAGTTCCGCGGCCCGGCGGAACTCGAGCATCGCTTCGGTGTGGCGGCCTAATTTACTCAGCATATCGCCGCGTACGCCATAAAGCAGATGATAGGCTCTGAGCGCCGGATCGTCCTTGATGATGTCGATGATCGCAAGACCGGCGGCTGGGCCCTCGGCCATCGAAACAGCGACTGCCCGGTTGAGCTCGATCACGGGCGATGGCGTAACCTGTCCAAGATTTCTATAAAGCCCGGCTATGAGGGCCCAATCTGTGTCTTCAGAGCTTTGTGCCCGGGCATGGCAGGCGGCGATGGCTGCCTGGAGAGCATAGGGACGGTTGGCACCGCCCAAGGCGATGGCTTGCTCAAGCGCGCGCAGACCTGACTTGATCAGGTTCTGATCCCAAAGACTGCGATCTTGATCGCTCAAAAGTACCGGCTGCCCCTTGTGATCGGTCCGGGCTACTGCACGCGATGCCTGGATCTCCATGAGCGCCACTAGGGCGTGAACCTCTGAGTCCTGGGGCGTCAGGCGGACCAGCACCCGGCCAAGCCGGATGGCCTCGTTGCACAATTGCGGGCGCAACCAATCATCGCCCGAGGTGGCGGAGTAGCCTTCATTGAAGATCAGGTAGAGCACGCCAAGGACCGATGAGAGACGCTCGGCGCGCTCCAGCCCGCGCGGCACTTCAAAGGGAATGCCGGCTTCGGCAATGGTTTTCTTCGCGCGCACGATGCGCTGCCCTATGGTTGGCTCGGCCGCAAGAAAAGCGCGGGCAATTTCTTCCGTCGTGAGCCCGCCCAGCAGGCGCAGGGTCAACGCAACGCGCGATTCGGCGGGCAAGATGGGATGGCATGAGGTAAAAATCAGCCGCAGGAGATCGTCGCCGACATCATCATCCAGATTGTCGTGCAGCGCCGCTTCATGATCAGGCGCATCAGTTTCGATGCCATGGCCGACTTCGACCAGCTTCTCCGCAGCCATCTTGCGATGCCGGAACAGATCGATCGCGCGGCGCTTGGCCGTCTGCATCAACCACGCACCAGGGTTTTTCGGCAAGCCGCTTTCAGGCCAGCTTTTAAGCGCAATGACCAGCGCGTCCTGCGCCAGTTCTTCGGCCAGAGAGATGTCCCGAACCATGCGGGTGAGCCCGGCAATAAGCCGGGGCTGTTCGTTTTTCCAGACGGTGTTGATGGCGTTGTGGATGTCGGACTGGGTATTCATGGCGGCGGATCAAACCAGTATTGATCCGCCGCGGCAAGCTTCTGCTCGCCCTTGTTGCTTACATTCCCATGAAGCCGGGAGGGGTTTTGCCCTCAAGGAATGGCTCGATGAAGCCGAGCAGCAGCGGTGTCTGGTTGATGACAGCCGTGTGCGAACTTGCTGGTAGAACGGCCAGGCGGGACGGCGAAAGGGGCGTGCCCATGTCGCCCATCACACCACCGCCCAGAAGGCGAAACAGGGCCACGGAATGTTCCAGCGTTACGACATCGGCATCGCCGGTGATGATAAGCACAGGAGATTTCAGCGCCTTGACGTCCGCTTCCCAGGCCATAGGCTCTTTCTCGAGCGCGATTAGCTTTTCAACAACGCTCCGGAAGCCTTCTGGATTGGGCGCCAGCTTTTTCCATTCGTCTTCCATGGGTGTGCCGATGAACATTTCGGGCGACATTTGCGGGATGAACTCGACAAAGGCCGGCTGCCAGCCGGAAACATCATAGGCCGCAGAGGCGGCAATCAGTTGATCGACCTTTTCGGGGTGCCGGATGGCCAGTTGCAAGCCTGCTGCGGCCCCCATCGAATAGCCGAAGATATCGGCTTTCTCCAGTTCCACCTCGTCCATGAAGGCGGCAACGTCATCCGCCAGGTTTGGGTAGGTAATCGGGCGGTCGATGTCATTGGTGCGCCCATGCCCCTGAAATTCGATGGCGTAGACCTTATGCGTCTTGGCCAACTCAGGGATGATCTCGCCCATGGACGAAATGTTCATATAGGCGCCATGCAGCACCACCAGCGGGTCACCTTCGCCGGAAACTTCGTAATAAATGTCCATGCCGTTGATTTCGACAGTGTCGCTGACCGGCTCGGTCTGGGCAAAGGCTGGAGCGCTAAGCAGCAGGGCTGCGGCTGTCAATGCTGTGCGGATCATGATGATTTCCTCTCTTAGCGCCTGAGTTTGATGGCGCATCTGACATCATGACGAGGGCGCATACAGCGTTTCGACATCGGAAAGAATTATTTGCGCTCAAAATAAGCCCCGGCTCAAGGCCGGGGTGATCGCAGGGGCAAGAAGAAGTGGAAGCCGCCGTTCGCCTTGATGCTTTATGGTGCGCGGTCGAACGCCAAGCCAGACAATACGCAGCCGGGTGCCTCGCCGATAGTAAAGCCATTGTCGTTGCTGGCGACGGGACAGGTCATCGGGAAGGTCGCATTGCCGATAGCGCCTTGAGCATTAGCCAATTCGAGTTGGTTATCTGTCAGCACATAATCGCCGGTGACAGTGCGATTTCCCCGGTCACTCAGGGTGAACTTGCCGGCTGGATCGAGCGCTAGGGTAAGCCCGCGGGCCTCGCCGTCACCTGCTACTGTGTAGCGCCCCATAGGCGCGGCAGCATCGGCCCTGGCCACGGCTGCAGCTATGCGTTCCTCTAAGGCAGTCAGTTCCTGGCCGCGTTCGGTGATGGTGCGGGCAAGCTCATCCACTTGCGGCTGGAGCTGGTTGCGCTGATCCTCATAATTCTGCACTTCAGCGGTCAGCTCGTCCCGGCGGGTTTGCAGCGCCGCCACCTCTTGCTGCAGGGCTTGCAGATCAGTACCAGCCGTCTCGCTCTGGCCAGCAAGCTCTGCCAATTGCGTCTGTGCTGCGGTCAACTGCTCCCGGGCAGTCTGTAATTGTCCTTGCAGATCGGCGAGATTGCCGGTCGTTGTTGCGGCTTCGTTGGTTAGCTGGGCCGCATTCGCCGTAGCAGAAGCCTCCTGTTGGCGTGCGGCCTCCAGGCGAGCGCCAACATCGGTCAATTGCTGGTTGGCCGTGTCGATCTGTCCCTGCAAGTCTTGCTGCTGCGCCGTTAATTCGGCAGTCTGCTGGCTAGCAGCGTCAGCCTGCTGTTGCAGGGTCGTAGCTTCGGCGCGGCGTGCGTCGAGATCGGCTGTGAGGGTTTCGAGTTCCGTCTGGCGGGCGGTCAGATCATTGCGCACGGTTTCAAGCGATGCCGTATTGGCTGCAAGATCCTGCTGCGCGGCGGCAATCTGAGCCTGAAGCTCGACCAGCTCGCCCTGTGCGGTTTCCTGGGCGTTCAGCCGCTGGGCCACGTCGTCGCGCTCGGCGGTCAGAGTGGCAATGGTTTGCTGCTGTTGGTTTGATTGACTCGCCGAATTGATCCACATACCGAAAAAGGCCAGCCATCCGGCAACGGCAATGACCAGGATGATGATCACCAGCGGTTCGCGCAGGCGTTGCGACAAGTCTGACATGATTGGCTGCCCCTTGAGTTTCACTCATAGACGTTAACGCATGCACCAAGGGCCGGTTCCGCCTGCTATGACGCTTCTATAAAGCTGAACGAAAAACCCCGTGTGACAGGTCACACGGGGCGGATTGTCATGACAAAAGGCGCTGAGGGGATCAGGCGACGTTGTCGGCGTAGATTTCGTTCTCGTCAGGCTCGCGCAGCACATAACCACGGCCCCAGACGGTTTCGATGTAGTTCTTGCCGCCGGTCGCTACCGAAAGCTTCTTGCGCAGCTTGCAGATGAACACGTCGATGATCTTGAGTTCGGGTTCGTCCATGCCGCCATAAAGGTGGTTGAGGAACATTTCCTTGGTGAGCGTCGTCCCCTTACGCAGGGACAGCAGCTCAAGCATCTGGTATTCCTTGCCGGTGAGGTGCACGCGCTGGGTCTGCACTTCGACGGTTTTGGTGTCGAGATTGACGGTGAGTTCGCCGGTGGTGATGACCGACTGGGCATGGCCCTTGGAGCGGCGCACGATGGCGTGGATGCGGGCAACCAGTTCGTCCTTGTGGAACGGCTTGGTCATGTAGTCGTCGGCGCCGAAGCCGAGACCACGCACCTTGTCCTCAATGCCCGCAAGGCCGGAAAGGATTAGGATGGGCGTTTGAACCTTGGCGACGCGGAGCGTGCGAAGCACTTCGTAGCCGCTCATGTCGGGAAGGTTCAGGTCGAGAAGGATAATATCGTAGTCGTAGAGTTTGCCGAGATCGACGCCTTCTTCACCGAGGTCGGTAGTGTAGACGTTGAAGCTCTCGGACTTGAGCATCAATTCGATGCTCTGCGCCGTAGCGCTGTCGTCCTCAATAAGGAGTACCCGCATTCATATTCCCCTTGTCATTCGTTCCTGCTGGAACCGTGGGACCTGGCCTGCCCACGCCAACCCTACTGGATATGACTGAACCCTAAGCTCAAATAGTTAACAAAGTTTAATTCGGTTGGGCAATACGCAAACGGCGTTAGGGTGAATTAAGTTTAACTCATTGAAATGTATGGGTTAATCTTATCGATTTTCCTTAAGAAAATGGTTTAAGTGAGCCGCTTAAGCGACTCTGGGGACTCAGGCAATGCGATGTCTGATAGGGGTTTGGAGCAGGGTCGGCACAAAGCTGCGGACGGAATGCTCCACCGCCTGAAATAGCGCTTTTACCTTAAGGATCGGTTACCATCTGATTCGAGATTGCGCTTGAGCGCAGCCACGCGGAAACCATAGTTTAGCAACTTGGCTGAACGGAAGCTGAACACGGCATGAAAGCACTGATCACTGCGATCGACGCTATCGACGACGTAGAAGTCTATGGGAGGGTGAAGTCCGTTCAGGGGCTCCTGATCGAAATCGTGGGTCCGGTGCGCGAACTGCGCGTCGGCGGACGGGTGCAGATCGACACGGTCAACGATGAGCAACTCGCCGCCGAGATCATCGGGTTCAAGGACGGGCATGCGCTGTGCCTTCCATTCGGACAACTGAGTGGCGTGCGGCTCGGCTGCAAGGCTGTGTTCCAGCGCAACGATGGTTCGGCGTTTCCCTCGCAAGCCTGGCTTGGCCGCGTGATCAATGCCAATGGCGAGCCGATCGATGGCAAGGGTCCGCTGCCGCGCGGGGCATCGGCCTATCCTCTGCGGCAAAACCCGCTTTTGGCGCATGACCGGGTGCGGGTAGGCGATCCGCTCGATCTTGGAGTGCGATGTCTCAACACTTTCACTACCGTATGCGAGGGTCAGCGCCTGGGCATTTTTGCTGGTTCGGGTGTCGGCAAGTCTGTTCTTATGTCCATGCTGGCGCGCAACACCAATGTGGATGTCGCCGTCATTGGGCTCATCGGTGAGCGTGGGCGCGAGGTGCACGAGTTCATCCAGGAATATCTGGGTGAAGCGGGGCTCGCCAATGCCGTAGTGGTCGTGGCCACATCCGATGAAGCGGCGCTGATGCGGCGACAGGCAGCTTACATGTCGCTGGCGCTGAGCGAGTATTTCCGCGACCAGGGCAAGCGAGTCCTTTGCATGATGGATAGCCTCACCCGCTTTGCCATGGCGCAGCGTGAAATCGGGCTAGCCATTGGGGAGCCGCCAACGGCGAAGGGTTATCCGCCGACTGTTTTCACCGAATTGCCACGATTGTTGGAGCGCGCTGGACCTGGTACGCCTTCTACCGGTTCTGTTACCGGACTTTTTACCGTTTTGGTGGAAGGTGATGATCACAACGAGCCCATTGCGGATGCTGTACGCGGCATTCTTGACGGGCACATTGTAATGGAGCGCGGCATTGCAGAACGGGGTCGTTACCCGGCAGTGAACGTGCTCCGGTCCATCTCGCGTACCATGCCAGGGTGTGTGCCGGTAGATTTCCGGCCGACCTTGCAAAAGGCGCGAGAGCTCATGTCCATATATTCGGACATGGAGGAACTGATCCGGCTGGGGGCTTACCGGAAAGGGTCAGATCCGAAAGTGGACCGTGCGATCGCTATCAACCCGCAACTTGAGGCTTTTTTGAGCCAGAGCCGGGAAGAAACGACAACAATTGCCGAGGGCTATAAAATGCTCGAAGCGATCGTAGTCGAGGCGGGCGCGGCAGGCTGATGGGACCGTTGTATTGGTCCCGGAACTGACTTGGTGTGTAAGGAGTACAGGTCTTGAAATCGCGCAGCGAGAGCCTCATTCGGCTCAAAAAGTTCCAAGTGGACGAAAAGCGCCGTCAGGTTGCGCAAATCGAGATGATGGTGCGGGATTTCGAGCGCATGGCCGCCGAACTCGACCAGCAGATCGAGATCGAGCAAACCAAGACCGGTATTTCGGACGTGGCCCATTTCGCCTATTCGACCTTCGCCAAGGCAGCCATCACGCGGCGCGATAATCTCTTGGCCTCGGCCAACGATATGCGCGGCAAGCTCGAAGCGGCGCAGGATACGCTCGCCGAAGCGCTCGAGGACCTTAAGAAGGTCGAGCTGCTGGACCAGCGCGAGCACCAGCGCGAAAAAGACGAGCAGCTCAAGATTGAGCAATCCGAATATGACGAGATCGCCCGGTTGCGGTTTTCACGCCAGTAACCGGCACAACCAAAAAGAGCGGCCCGGCATGTCCGGGCCGTCTTCGTTTGTGGCTCAGCCTTCGCTCATCGCGTCATAGCCGGCCTGGCACTGTTCTTCCGAAAAGCGCATTTCCTCGCCGGCGGTGATCGCCTGCGAGACTTCCTCTACATAAGCATCGGCAATGCCGTTGATGCCGTCTTCATCAACGCCGCCGTCGGTCAGGGACTGGATGGCAAGGTCGAACATTTCCAGCGATTGCTGGTCGAACTGCTCCTGCTTTTCAGCTGGCAGGTCTGGGATTTGGGTGGCCATGCCAAAGGCTGTAGCGCAGTAGAGAAGCACGTCCTGGCCATCCAGGATTTCTTGTTCTTCGGCGGTCAGGCCCTCGGTCTGGGCTTGGACAGTGGAAAGCGGCAGCAGGAGCAGCGCAGCGGCAAGCAAAAGGCGCATTTTGAGTGTTCCAAACAATGAATGAACCATCCATTGCACGGCTCAAGAAATGCTGCGCGCTTAATCTGCGTTATACTAAATAATTCTGTCCGTCCTAATGCGCCTCAAGGTGCAATCACCATCCGCTGCACGTCACGCTCCGCCGCATAGGTTTCCGGGTTGTATTCCGGCTGGACCTCGAGCTGCTCGCGCGAGGTATTGAGGAACAGATAGCGGTTGCCGAAGGTATCAGCCGAGAAGGTGAGATTGTCGAACCCTACGACCACGGGCTTGGCGCCCAGCCCCAGAAAGCCACCAACGTCCACGATTACCGCATCGAAGCTGCCATCCGGGTTGGTCAGCACATCGCCTATGGTGCCAATTAACTCGTCGTTGATGCCGTAAACTCCAATACCGCGCAGCTGGTCGGCAGTCAGCCCCGTCTCGTCGAACTCGGCAAAACCGGTGCGATTAAGAGGCGCTGCATCCTGCTGCTCGGGTTGATCGGTGGTCAGGGCCGGATCCACCGGTACGGCATTCGGGTCGCCCTCGACCAGCTGTTCTTGCTCTTGCTCAGGCGTGAGCGCCGGCTCGCCGGTGGCTTCCTCGCTTTCGCCCCAGATGAAAGCTGGAGCCGCAGTCAGCGCCTCTACGGTTGTGCCGAGGACCCAGCGGCGCGAGCCATCTTCGCGCTCTGCCCATTCGAGCTGGGCAAAATTGACAGCAACATCCTTGCTGCCGACGCCCAGGAAACCACCGACGCCGATCACTACGGCCGAAAGTCCTTCGCCCGAGGTTACGATCATATCGTTGATGGTGCCGATTTCCTGCGCGTCATCGGCTATGGAGGAGTAAACCTGTTGACCCAGAAGCTGGGTCACCAAAATGCCGGTGCCGCTTGCCGCATAGCCCTGGGACAATATCGTTGGGGGCGTAAGCCCAATTTGTTCAAGTTCGCTAGACCCCTGCGTAGGTGCGACAGGCGCTGCATCCTGCCCGTTGGCCGGTGCAGCGAGAAACAATAGGCCCAAGATCAGGCCGAGCGAACGTGCCATGGAACTTCTCCAGAAACTGACGCGAAAAGGCCGGCCCGAAGGCCGGCCCTCAAAGGGAATGATCCGTGGGCGGATTACTGGGCTGCCGGCGCCGCTGGGGCCATGGCGCCACCATCGGCCGGAGCCATTGCGCCACCATCGGCCGGGGCAGCTGCCCCTTCGGCAGGAGCCGCATCAGCTGGCTCATCTTCTTCTTGCACAAAGTCCGGAGCACCCTGCAGGGCTTCGGTGGTTGTCGGCAGGACCCAGCGTTCGGTGTTGTCGGCGGCAATAACGAACTCGAGCATGTCGAATGGAACTGCAACGTTCTTTTCGCCAATGCCCAGGAAACCGCCCACGCCAATTACCACGGCGGTTATCTGACCCTGTGCATTGAACACCATGTCAGACACGTTGCCGATTTCTTCAGCGTTTTCACCAGCGGACGAATAGACCGTTTGATCGATCAGTTCAGAGCCAAGATTATCGGTGTCGACTGGGGTATAGCCAGCGGCCATGTCGAAGGTCGGCGGAACGGCGCCAGGTGCTGCTTCAACAGGCTCGGGCGTGCCGGCTGCCGGAGGTGGCGCGGGCGGTGTCGCTGCATCCGGGGTTGGCTGCGCAGGAGCCGCATCTGGCGAACCGGGCGTCGAAGGCTGCATCGGCTCAGTTGGTGCAGCAGGGGCTGGAGCAGGAGCTGGGGCAGGCGCCGGAGCCGTTTCCGCTGCTGGTGGGTTTGCAGGATCTTCGACGGGCGTTGCATCCTGAGCGATAACGCCTGCGGACATCAGGGCTGCAATTGCCGTAGTGGCCAGAAGTGTGCGGATCATTAAAGGCTCCATGAGTTCATTGTTGTTATGAACGGGCCGTGCAGTGCAAGACTTGCCGGTCGCGCACCATGCGGCCCTGATGACTAAACAACGCCATGATCCGCGAGATGTTCCCCGAAGCTTTTATTACGATGCTTTTTGGCAATGCATGAAAAGGCCGGCTCTGGAAACCAGGCCGGCCTTGTTCCGCCTCCCTGGCGGTTATGGTTCTGTGCAGCGCGCCCAAGCTGGTCGCGGGCTACCCAGTATCAACGACAATAACGGCTCAAAAGCGTGCGTCCAGCCATTGCCGCTCAACAGGCTTAAGCGCTTGCTAACTGGTTAATTGAGCCGTCTCGCGATCATAGCTTCGCATGGCACGATGGGGCATGCCGCCATCCATGAATTCGGGGCCGAACGCGGCAAAGCCAAGCTTTTCATACATGGCAAGCTTGTCAGACTGGGCAGTGAGATAAAAACGGTCACGGCCCATGCCGCTGGCATAATCCATGGCATGGCCAATGAGCTGCTTTGCAATGCCCTGCCTCCGAAAAGCTAGGCGCACGGCAACCCGGCCAATCTTGACATGCTCGGGCTTGTCGATCAGCCGCAGCGTAGCAACGACTTCGCCCTGTGTGATTGCTACGAAGTGGGTGGCCGTAAGGTCATCGGCATCGTTCTCCTCCTCCTCGGGCACGTTCTGCTCCCAAACAAAAACCTCGCGTCGCAATGCAAAGGCGGCGTTGCACAAGGTGGAGAATGGGGGGACGAGAAGGATAGTGATGGGCATGTGAGAAGGATAGCCGAGGTCGGACGGTGGGAAAAGATGGGATAGTACAAGCTGTCGATGCTTTACCCCCTACACCCGCCTTGCCTAGGGCGTCTCATGCACCAGTTCGTGGATGAAGCTCAGCTTCTCGATCACTGCTGGTGTCAGGATGAATGGGTAGGCGTCCGGGTGACCCATGGCGCGGTTCAGATTGTTGAGCATGGATGCTAGCGGCACCCAATTATCGACGATGGTTTGGGCGTCGCGCTCGACGTAAGGATCGAAGTCTACGCGGACGGCAAGATTGGCGTCTTCAGTGCTGGGGCGGGCGCGCACACCGAATGCCGCGGCCATCTCGACCGTGTCGGTGATATGGAGATAATGGGCGAAGGTTTCGGCAAAATCTTCCCATGGATGTGCCGTGGCATAGGCGCTGATGTGGGTTTGCGGCCAGCCAGCAGGTGCTCCATTGGCATAGTAGGTCTGCAACGCTTGGCCATAGTCAGCGGTTTCATCGCCAAACAGGGATTGAAAGCGTGCTTGCCTCGGTTTGTTGTCGACCAGCAGGTCCCAATAATGATGGCCAATCTCGTGGCGGAAGTGCCCGAGCAACGTGCGGTAAGGTTCGCCCATGCTTGTCCGCCGGCTTTCGCGTTCGGCATCATCCGCTTCAGCTAGGGCAATGGTGATGATTCCATCCTCATGGCCAGTCATGACGGGCGGCTGACTGCCATCGGGCATGTCGGCCAGAAAACGGAAGGCCAGTCCATGCACAGGGTTTTCGAGGCGTGTTTCCAGCGGCAGGCTTAAACGCAACAGCGAATAGAACAGGCGCTTTTTGGCGCGTTCGATGGTCTGCCAACGCTCAAGATTATGCGCATCCTCGATGGGCGGGATAGTTTCATTGTGCCGGCAGGCAGCGCAGAACAGATTGCCGCCCGTCTCAGCGGGGATCAGCCAATTGCAGGCGCCATAAACTGCGTTTTGGCAGAAAACGAAGCTCTGGCCCGGCATTGCAGGGGATGACCATGCGGTGCCCTCTTGCGAGAGCGAGATCATGGCGTTGGCGTAAGGCAGATAGCCGAGCTGGTGACCACAGCGCTCACAAACGGCATTTTCGAAATAGATCGTGTTGCCGCAGTGATCACAGACGAAAAGCTTCATGAATGACCCGCTCCCTGTGGCTCAATAATGCATGAAAAGGGGCGCTGTTCCGAAGGGTTTGTGCATGGCAAGGCTCTGGCAGGCGCAGCGCTCCGCCACTAAGGTGAGGGCATGCCGGGGGAGCAAGCAAGCCATGAGCACCGAATTCTTGATCACCACACTGATCGTGGTGGTGTCGCCCGGAACGGGCGCGCTCTACACTATTGCTGCGGGGCTGGGGCGCGGCAGGAAGGCAAGCCTTTGGGCAGCATTCGGATGCACGTTGGGCATCGTGCCGCATATGCTGGCAGCCATCACAGGCCTTGCAGCCATTCTTCATACCAGCGCGCTTGCCTTTGAGATCATCAAGTATATGGGCGTTGCCTATCTGCTCTATATGGCCTGGGCGACGCTGCGCGAAACCGGCGCACTCAGCGTCGAGGCCGGGCAGGTGGAAAAGCCTGCCGGCAAGGTGATTATCGAAAGTATCCTGATCAACATTCTCAATCCCAAGCTGTCGATATTCTTTTTCGCGTTCCTGCCGCAGTTCGTTCCGGCGGCAACGCCCAATGCGATCGGGCAAATGCTGGAACTCAGCGCTGTTTTCATGGCGATGACTTTTGCGGTCTTCGCAGGCTATGGCCTTTTTGCAGCAGGGATCCGTGGGCATGTAATTTCGCGCCCGTCCATCATGGTCTGGATGCGGCGGACTTTTGCCGGAGCCTTCGTCTTGCTGGGTGCAAAGTTGGCGCTGACGGAGCGCTAGTTGGCCTTCAGCGGGTCGTGCCCCCAGTTCATCAGGGAGTAGCGCCAGGGCGTTTCCTTGATGTCGCCATCGGGGCGCTGTTTGCCATGGCGGGCAACATAGCCGACCACTTTGCGCATGTGGGCGTAATCGTCATCGGTCAATTCAGCCACGCGCTTGCGCTTGATCTCGATGATGCGGCGGCCTGAATGGTGACCAACGGATTCGGCACTCCCGCGATCCTTGGGCCAGCCGACTTCTTTGCTGTGTTCGGTTTTGAGCCAGCTTTCAAGCTTGGCAGGCGACATGTTGACGGCTTGGGCAAATTCCTTACGCGCTTGGCGCTTTTCAGCCTCTTCCATGGGTATTCTCCAGCGATTTGCCGGAGAACGAAGGGAGATGGGGAGGCGTTCCGCTAGACACTGCCAACGGTCTTGAGCCGCACACGCGGATGGACTTCATTTTGACTCAGGACCACGGTTTGTGGACGGAAGCGCTCGATAATTGAGCGGACATGGGGGCGGATGCCAGGCGAGGTGATCAGGACGGGCAGTTCGCCCATCTGGGCAGCGCGCTCGAAGGCTTGCTGCACGGCGCCGATGAATTGCTGCAAGCGCGACGGGGCCATGGCGAGGTGACGGTTTTCGCCATCGCCCACCATGGCTTCGGCGAAGTCGCGCTCCCATTGGGGTGAGAGCGTGAGCAGCGGGAGATTGCCGTCGGGCCCAAGGTTTGCGGCGCAAAGCTGACGTGCGAGGCGCGAGCGGACGTGTTCGGCGATGGTTTGCACCGAGCGGCCGGGTCCGGCGATTTCCGCAATTGCTTCGAGGATGGAGGACAGATCGCGGATGGAGATACGCTCGTTGAGTAGTGCCTGCAGGACGCGCTGCACACCGGAAACCGAGATCAGGCCAGGGACAATGTCCTCGACGAGCTTTTGCTGTTCCTTGGGCAGGCCGGCGAGCAGCGACTGCACGTTGGAATAGCTCAGGAGGTCCGCGACATTGGTCTTGAGCACTTCGGTCAGATGGGTCGAAATAACCGTCGAGGGATCGATGATCGAGAGGCCGCGCAACTCGGCTTCGTCACGTAAAGCCGGTTCGATCCAGGTGGCGGGCAGACCGAAGGTAGGCTCGGTGGTGTGGTGGCCCGGCAGGTCGATCTTGTTGCCATAGGGGTCCATGACCATGAGCTGGTTGGCGTAGATTTCCCCCGCACCGGCCTCAACTTCCTTGATGCGCACTTTGTAGGCATTGGGCTCGAGTTGCATGTTGTCGAGGATGCGCACGGGCGGCATTATAAAGCCCAGCTCGCCCGCTAGCTGGCGGCGCAGGGCCTTGATCTGCTCGGTTAGGCGGTCCGAGCCGTTCTCGTCTTCCTTAACGAGCGCGAGAAGGCCATAGCCGAGTTCGAGCTTGAGCTCATCGATCTTGAGCGAGTCGGTGATTGGGGCTTCTCCGCCTTGGGGCGCGCCGGGAGCGCCGGGTTGCGCAGCGGCCTTGGCCAAGGCGCTGACGGCATCGGTCATCTTGCGCTCGTCCTTAGAACGGGCGGCGCGCCAGGCGACATAGCCGACGCCACCGGCCAGGGCCATGAACGGGAGGAAAGGCATGCCGGGCAGGAAGGCCAGGGCGCCCATAACCGTCGCTGACATGCCAAGGGCGCGTGGATAGCCGGTGAATTGCGTCGACAGCGCCTTGTCGGCCGAGCCGGTGACGCCGGATTTGGACACGAGAATACCCGCTGCAGTCGAAACGATCAGGGCGGGTATTTGCGAGACCAGGCCATCGCCGATTGTCAGCAGGGTATAAACATTGCCTGCTTCCTGGATGCTGAGGCCCTCTTGCATGACGCCGATCAGGATGCCGGCAGACACGTTGATGAAGGTGATGATCAGGCCAGCGATGGCGTCCCCGCGCACGAATTTGCTGGCGCCGTCCATGTTGCCGAAGAACGCCGACTCGCCTTCAAGTTCAGCACGGCGGCGCTTGGCGGTGTCTTCGTCGATCAGGCCTGCGGATAGATCGGCGTCAATCGCCATCTGCTTGCCGGGCATGGCGTCGAGGCTGAAGCGCGCGGCGACTTCGGCGATACGGCCAGAGCCCTTGGTGATGACGATGAAGTTCACGATCACAAGGATAATGAACACCACGACGCCAATGATGAAATTGCCGCCAGTAACGAAATTGCCGAAGGCCTCGATAACGTGGCCCGCAGCGTGGGTGCCTTCGTGGCCATGGGACAGGATCAGGCGGGTCGTCGCCAAATTGAGGCCCAATCGCAGCATCGTGGCGATCAGCAGGACCGTCGGAAAGGACGAGAATTCCAGTGGCTTCTGGATAAATAGCGCCGTCATCAGGATCATGACGGAAAAAACGATCGAGATTGCGAGGAGCGCGTCCACCAGCAGCGCCGGCATCGGCACGATGAGGATGACAATGAGCCCCATCACGCAGGTGGCGAGTGCAATATCGCCCGAACGCAGCATGTCTATGACGGATGCTGCGGTTGGTACCTTGAACTTGGCGTGCTGCTGGCCGGTGGGGAGGTCGGTCATCTAAGGGTTAGGCCACCGAACGCCGTTCACCGGGTTCGGGCACGTTGGTGCCCTCATCGGCATATTGGTTGAGCTTGTTGCGCAGGGTGCGGATGGAGATGCCCAGGATGTTGGCGGCGTGGGTGCGGTTGCCAAGAGTATGATCGAGCGTATCAAGGATCAGATCGCGCTCGACATCGGCCACGGTGCGGCCGACAAGGGCCGCGGACATGGTTTGGGCAGTTTGTGCCAGCTGCGCAGACAGTGAGCTGGCGGCAGCAACTTCGGTCAGGCCCATGCCGTCGGGCAGGACGATAGCATCAGGACCAATGACGCTGCCGGACGACAGGAGAACGGCGCGATGCAGCGTATTCTCGAGCTCGCGCACATTGCCCGGCCATGGTGCCTTGAGGAGAGCATCACAGGCGTCGGGAGAGAGCACGCGGGTCGGCAGGCCATTGGCCTTGGCGTATTTGGCAACGAAATGTTCGGACAGCGCCAGGATATCTCCCGGGCGATCGCGCAACGCGGGAAGCTTTAGATTGATGACGTTGAGGCGGAACAGCAGATCCTCGCGGAAGCTGCCTTCGCGCACGGCTTCGCTCAGGTTGCGGTTGGAGGTGGCAAGAATCCGGATATCTACCGGCACTGGCTTGCCGCCACCAACGCGGTCGATCAGTCGCTCCTGGATGGCGCGCAGCAGCTTGGCCTGGAGACGCACGTCCATTTCCGAGATTTCATCGAGGAGCAACGTGCCGCCCGAGGCCTCCTCGAACTTGCCAATGCGGCGCGCGACCGCGCCCGTGAAGGCGCCCTTCTCGTGGCCGAACAATTCCGATTCGAGCAGCGCTTCGGGGATCGCGGCGCAGTTGACCGAGATGAACGGCTTGTTGGCACGCTTGGAGCGGGCGTGGACGTATTTGGCGATGACTTCCTTGCCCGTGCCGCTTTCGCCCGTGATCAGGATCGAGGCATCGGACGGCGCGACCTGGTCGGCCATCTTGACGACGCGTTCCATCGCCGGGTCGCGGAACAGGAAATCGGAGCTGTCGCGCGCCACGGCGGCGATGACGGCGGCGATCAGTTCGGCGTCGGGGGGCAGGGGGATATATTCCTTGGCCCCGGCCCGGATAGCATTCACGGCGGCAGCGGCATTGGCTTCGACGCCACAAGCAACCACGGGAATGGCAATACGTTCACTCTCCAAGCCTGCGATCAATCCGGCGATGTCCATCACCACGTCGCACAGCAGCAAATCAGCCCCGCGGCCGGCACGGAGGGCGGCCAATGCGATCTCGACCGAGGGGGCATGGGCCACCTTGGCCCCGCCCCGTATCGCCATCATGGTGGCTTCGCTTAGTTGACCCTCAAGGGCTCCGATGATCAGCAGACGCATCCTCGCCTCCCTTATTGTGGTTTAATGATTTCAGTCATGGTGACGCCGAGCTTGCCATCCACCAGCACGATTTCACCGCGCGCTACGAGACGCTCGTTGATGAAGATTTCGACGGCTTCCCCGACTTGGCGGTCCAGTTCGATCACGGTCCCGGTGTCGAGCTTAAGCAATTCGCTCACCGGCATTTTGGTACGCCCAAGCACAACCGAGATGCGCACCGGTACGTCGAACACGGCTTCCAGATCGGCCGCAGTGCGTTCGCCATAGCTTTCAGGGCCCATGCTACGGCCGGCGGGGGACATTTCTTCAAAGTTCATGTTTTCACGCATGCTGATGTCGTCGGTGTCGGTAGCGCTCAATGGCCGCTCTCCTCTTGCTTGGCCTTGCCCTGCGCTGCGGCAAGATAGGCGGCGATCTTGCGATCGATGTCCTTGGAAACGGCGCCGATGTCGCGGACCAGCCCGCCGTCGACCCATTCGAGCTTTCCATCGCCTAGGCGCAAATCGGGATCGCCCATGACGATCAAGCGCCCTGAAAAGCCCGAGGTTTGCATATGCGCCGTGGCGATATCTCGGATTTCATCGGCTATGGCAGGATTGCAGCGCACGACCAGGTGCGGCACCCCGTTTAGGCTCTGCATGCACTCGCCTATTAAGGCGTCCAGTTCCACCGTCGGGTGGCGCGCCAACAGGTGTAGCGCCAGTTTGCGCCCGATGCTGGCGGCGAGTTCCACGGCGTCGCGCTGCGCCTGGTGGGTGGCGTCATCCAGCGCGGCAGCCATTTCGGCGGTTTGGGTCGCCAGCATGCCGGCTGCGGAAGCCAGCGTCTGGGCAGCCATGGAGGTCGCATTACGCTCGCCGGCGGCCAGGCCTTCTGCGTATGCTTGCTCGCGTGCCTGGGCGACCAGCTGGGCTACCAGCATCTCGGGCACGGTGGGCTCGGGCGGCGGCGCGATAGTTGTGCGCTGCCCAAGGTCGAGATCGAAAGTGAAACGGGCCGGTTGTGCCATCATGCCACCATCTGGTCGTCGGCCTTGGACTTCATGATCATGATTTCGCCCTTGGCTGCCAGGTCCTTGGCGGTCGAAACCATCCGTCCTTGGGCTTCGTCCACGTCCTTGAGGCGGACGGGGCCCATGGCCTCCATGTCATCCCTGAGCAATTTGGCGGTGCGGGCCGACATATTGCCGTAAAAGATTTCCTTGAGGCCATCATTGGCACCCTTGAGCGCCATTGCGAGTTCCTTCTTGTCCATCTTGGACAGCAGGGTCTGAATGGCCGAAGCCTCCAGCTTGCCCAGATCTTCAAAGGTGAACATCAGCGATTTGATGCGCTCGGCATCGTCGCGATTATGTTCTTCGAGCGTGGTAATAAAGCGCGCTTCGGTCTGGCGATCGAAGCTGTTGAAGATTTCCGCCATCTGCTCATGGCTGTCGCGGCGCTTGGAATGATTCAGGGTCGACATGAACTCCGTGCGCAGCGTGGTTTCGATCTTTTCCAGGATCTCCTTTTGAACCGGATCGAGGCCCAGCATGCGCTGGACGACATCCATTGCGAGTTCCTCCGGCAGGACGGCCAGGACCTTGGAGGCGTGATCGGTGGCGATCTTGGAGAGCACCACGGCGATGGTCTGGGGGTATTCGTTCTTGAGGTAGGCGGCAAGCACGTCGGCTTGGACGTTGGAAAGCTTCTCCCACATGTTGCGGCCGGCAGGGCCGCGGATCTCTTCCATGATGGAGTCGACCTTGTCCTGCGGCAGGAAGCTCAGCAGCAGGCGCTCTGTGGAGTCGGTGTTACCCGAGAGCGATCCGTTGGAGGATACGGTCGTGACGAATTCGATCATCAGATCGTCGAGCATTTCCTGGGTGATCGGCCCGAGGCGCACCATGGCGCGGCTCAATTGCTTGACTTCGAGCTCATCCAGTTCGTCGAAAATCGGTTTGCCATAGTCGGGCCCAAGCGCCAGCAACAGGGCGGCAGCCTTTTCGTCGCCCTTGAGCACGCGCTGATTGGCGGCATCGCCAACGACCAGTTGCTTGGCGGCGCTTTCAGGCAGTGAAGTGGATTGAGGAACAAGGGACATGGCGATTACGCTGCGCTACTGAGCCAGTCGCGCACGATCAGTGCGGCCTGACGGGGATTTTCTTCAACTAGGGTGCCGACGGTCTTGAGCGTCTGAAGCTGGGTTTCGCCCATGGACTTGGCATTGGCGACCCAGGCCGGCGTCTTGTCGCGCGGCTCTTCTTCAGCCGGCTGGTCGCTGATGACTTGGCCATTGGCCGACAATACGCCATGGTGACCCAGCTCGGCCGCGCTTGGCAGGGCAAGCGGCTTGGTTTCTGGCGTCAGGACTTTCTTGAGCAGCGGGCGCATGACGAAGAACACCAGCGCCAGGGCAATCAGGAGCGTCACGGCCATTTCGGCGCCGTTCATCAGATCGTCGCGCGTGAAATCGAGCAGACCGCCCGCGCCATCAGTACCTGGCGCTGCGAGTTCCGGGCGTTCGGCAAATTGCAGATTGACGACTTGGACCGTATCGCCACGGACTTCCGAATAGCCGACGGCCGAACGGACAAGGGTCAATATCTGGGCGACTTCATCGGCCGAACGCGGCGTATAGGTGGAGTTGCCCTGCGGATCGGTCGTATAGACGCCGTCGACCACAACTGCCACTGAAAGGCGCTTGACCGCGCCTGCTTCAGTCACGGCAGTCTGGGTGGTCTTGGAAATCTCGTAGTTGGTGACTTCCTCGGACGTGCTGCCCTGGTCGGTCGGGCCAGTGGCGCCGGCGTTCTGCGAAGCACCGGGGAGCTCATTGGCCACAGTGACCTGGCCATCAGCACCGGCCGTCAAATTCTCGCTTTCGCGAATTTGTGTCGAGCGAACGACCTGGCCCTCGGGGTCGAACTTTTCTTCCGTCGTGGTCGAGCGATTGTAGTCGATCTCGGCGGCGACTTCGACGCGTGCGCGGCCAGCGCCCACGATATTGGCCAGCATGTCCTCGACACGGGTGCGGAGGCGATTTTCGTAACCAAGGGTACGTTCGTCGGCTTCGCCGGCTAAAGCACTGTCTCCATCTTCGGTGCCTGAGGCCAAGAGATTGCCCTGGTCATCGACGATCGACACGCGCGTTGGCGTCAACCCCTCGATGGCTGAGGCGACCAGATGCTGGACAGCCCGGATTTCGCTGCTCGACAACTCGCCGCGCACAGATAGAACGATCGATGCGGAGGGGTCCTTGCGTTCGCGGCGGAACAGTTCGCGCTCGGGCAGCACCAGATGCACGCGAGCGGACTTGATACGCGTGAGGGACGAAATGGTGCGGGCCAATTCGCCTTCAAGCGCACGGACATTGTTGATGTTCTGCACGAAGCTGGTGGCGCCCAGCGTCGACTGCTCGTCAAAGATCTCGTAGCCGACCTGACCACGCTGGGGCAGGCCGGAACCTGCCAGGTTCATGCGCAAGGTCGTGATCTGGTCACGTGGCACGAGGATCGTGTCCCCTTCGCCGCGCAACTCGAACGGCACGTTCTGGGTTTGCAGTTCCGCAACGATGGCGGACGAGTCTTCCAGTGACAAGCCGGTATAGAGCGGGGCCAGGTTCGGCGTTTGCGCCCGCATCATCAGAAAGCCGAAAAAACCCAGCATCAACACCGCAACGGTGGCCATCGCTGCCAGGCGCGGCAGGCCAATGCGGTTGATGAGCTGGGTCAGATTGTCCAACGCGGGCACTCGATTCGGGGTAGGGCGGAGCGACGCAGAGGTGCGTTTCAGCCGATGGGCAAAAATTACCTAGTAGATGGTAAACATTGTCTTAACTATCGGTTGCAGTTTGCAAATTCCCGGCAGAAAGTGCCGGGGAGGATGAAGAAAGGGTTAGTGCGGTGCTCAGGATTTTGGGTCGGGTGACGTCCATTAATGTGCGCAAAGTGCTCTGGGCATTGGACGAGTTGAGCTTAGGCTACGAACGGGAGGATTGGGGCATGCCGATCCGCGATCCCAAGGTGCCCGAGTTCCTGGCGCTTAATCCAAACGGGCAGGTGCCGGTGTTCATCGAGGGCGAGTTCGTCCTATGGGAGAGCAATGCGATCTTGGTTTACCTTGCCGAGCGGGAAGGGGTACTCTTGCCGCAGCATCTGGAATCACGCGCGCTGGCGCTGCAATGGCTGACGTGGCAGGCGACTGAATTGAATCCGCCATGGGGCTATGCGCTCAATGCCCTGGTGCGCAAGACGCCAGGCTATGACGACCCGGCCAAGATCATGGAGTCGATGCACCAATGGGGTGCCAAGATGGCGATCCTTGAAGCGCAGTTGGAGCAGGGTACGCGGTTTGTCGTTGGTGACGAGTTCACCATTGCCGATATCGCCTTGGCCTTGTCAGTGCATCGCTGGATGAGTGTTCCGGCCGACAAGCCTTCATTCCCGGCTGTGGAGGATTACTACCAGAGGATGATGAGCCGCGAAGCTGGGGAAAAATGGATGGGTACAGCGACGCCCTAGGAGAAACACAAAGCCCGCCAGTTTGCACCGGCGGGCTTTGAACTGTTCTCTGGTAACATTACCCTTCGCGGTAATGCTGTATCCAGGTGGTCCGCAGACCGGCCAGACCATGTTTGTCGATAGCGGCCTGCCAGTTGAGGAATTCATCGACGCTCAGCGTATAGCGGTCGCAGGCCTCTTCGAGGCTGAGCAGACCGCCGCGCACTGCTGCGACGACTTCGGCTTTACGGCGGATGACCCACCTCCGCGTATTGGCGGGGGGAAGGTCTGCGATCGTGAGCGGACTTCCGTCCGGTCCGATAACGTACTTAACGCGAGGACGCATTTGTACGGTCATTTTACTCTCTACTCAACCTGACCATATGAGGAAGAGAGTAGGCCAGTGGCCTTAAAATTCAGCTAAGGGGAAACTTACAACAGGTTAAGAATGGCGTTGAATTTCAAGCAATTGAATTCAAGTGTTGCAATGGAAAGACGCCCTGCGGAACAGGGCGTGTTAACGTGGAGAAAAACTAGTAGCATCAGCGGCTTCAGGTTGCCGGTGTCGTGGGCGTGCTGGAGGGCTGGCGCACGTCCGTGACGTCGGTGATGGCCACTTTGCGGTTGCCTACGGTCAGGATTGGCACATCGCCGGTGAAGTCGACGCCGGTGACCACGCCAACCGACGACAGGGTGACCGGAATATTGGCACCGCTCAGATTGGTGCCCTTGATTTCGATAGTGTAAGTCCCGTTGGGTGCGATGTTGTTGTCGCTGGTCTTGCCGTCCCAGCGGAAGGTGCCTGGACCGGCGTTGAGCGAACCGGTTTCCGAGTAAACCACCGTGCCGCTCGAATTCTTGATGGTGACGTTGGCGTTGGCTACAGCAGACTTGGCGTCATAGGCCCAGAACACAGCTTTTTCGTTGGTCAACTCCCCGGTCTTGCCCGAGGCGGTCACCTGCTTGCCGATGTAACTGACAGCCTCGGATTTGGCGGTGTTCTGCGTCGAAAGCATCAGCGTCTCGAGGAATTCGTTGGTCTTGAGCTGCTGCTCGACGCCGGTGAACTGGACCAATTGCTGAGTGAACTGATTGGTATCGAGCGGGTCTAGCGGGTTCTGGTTCTTCAACTGGGTTGTCAGGATGTTGAGGAACGTGTCGAAATTGTCGGCAATGGTGGCGCGCGACTGGGCTACCTTGCTGGTGTTGGCGGCGGCATTGGCGACGCTCTCGATAGTGGCCATAAGTGAACTCCCTCAAGCGATGATATTGACGCCGCTGGCCGAGAGGCTCGCGCGGTAGAGATTGATGGTGGGCGGCACTTCGGCCGTCTCGCCGTTTGCATTGCCGGCTGCTGCATGACGGCCATTGCCGTTGCGGCCCTGCTGCTGCGCATCGCCGCCATTGTTCTGCTTGAGCGAGAATTCGAGGTTGGTCTTGGCACTATCGAGACCCGCCTGCTGTAACGCCTTTTCCAGGCCACGCTGGTCGCGCTGCATCAGGTCCAGCGTTTCAGCCTTTTCGACCACAAGGCGTGCATTGACCTGGCCATTCGTGTCGATATCGAGCTGTACGTCGATCCGCCCTAGTTCCGCCGGATCGAGCCGGATCTGGAAGCGCGTATTACCATCCATGGTCTGGCGGGCCAGCTCAAACGCGATCTGGGGCAGGTTCAATTGCTGCTGGCTGGTCTGGTACCCAGTCTGTACCACGCGCGGTGCGGCAACCATATCGACCCGCGCCGCTGCCTGCTGTGGTTGGGCCGCTGCTTGCGTATCCACCTTGATCTCGTTGCCATTAGCCGCAACCATGAAAGGCTTCGTGTCGGCCGGCTTGTCGTCCTTGCCGCTATCGCTGGTTGTCCCCGGATCGGCTTGCCCGTCGACGGGCTTGATTTCCGCCGTTAGCGAAGTCTCAGCCGCAGGCGCCGCTTCTGCCGAGACTTTACCGGTCAAGACGGGTTCGCTTAACTGCAATTCAGGCTTGGCCAGCACAGGCGCGGTAACACTCGCTTCCACCTTGGCGCTTGTCGCCAAGAGCTTGGCGATCGCAGCTTCCAGTTCGGGGTCAACCTCCGTCTCCGCTGTCAGGCCAAGCTCGGTCAGCTTGCCGGCGTCCAGTTGGCCATTGCCGATCTGGTCCACCAAGGCGGCAAGCTTTTCGCCCACGGTCTTGGCCAAAGCTGCCGCGTCCTGCTCGACTGCTTTGCCCTCGATCAGAAGATTGGCAATCGGCGCGACGCCACCAGTGAGCCGGGCTGCTAGGCTTGCATCATCAGGGACCGGTGCCCCAAGCAGTGCCGACAGCCGATCAAGAGCCGGCAAAGCACTCAAATCAGTGCCCAGCGCCTCGCCCAGGGCGTCCAACTGCGTATTGAGTTCGGCAAGGAGCTCCCCGTCCAGTTCCTCGCCTGCTTCGAGCTTGGTTCTAAGGTCCGAAAGTCTGCCCAGCAAATCCTCGAGCAAGGGTTTCGCCTCAGGCGCTGGCACGGTCGTATCAAACGGCAGCAGGGCATTGATTGCGCCCGCGAGAATGTCCGGGTTTTCGGGAGGCTGCTGGCCTGAGCCGCCGGCATTGGCATCTAGCGCCAGACCCACCAGCGCCTCAGCATCCACAGGGCCCGCCTTGGCCGAGCCCGGGGCGGTTGCCTGCCCGCTGGTAAGGCCAAGCAGCGCGGCAAAACCATCGCCGGCTTCAGCAGCCGACTGGCCATTGAGCGGACGTGGCGAAGCAATGCCAATGCCGACGCCGCTGGTAACTGTCAGATGTGAAGCCAATTGCCTGAATCCGTCATGAGGAGATTTTCTACAAGCAGATGCAAGGCCGGTGCCAAGTAGGGTTCAGGCAAAAACCTTCTGCCAGATCAGGGGTTTGCTACCTGCTAAGTCACGTGCCCCTTGCTCAACTGACCTTTTCCGCGCGGCAAGAACAGCGGCACATGCGGCAAGTCTTGCCGAGTCGTTCGCCCCTGTTGCCCAAGGCGCTGGTTCGGCGTAAAACCCCGCCATACGTCCGCTGGCCCTTGAACCCAACCGGATCAAAAGGAAAAATGCTGAACTCGCTTGATATTGCCAAGCGCCCCGAAGACACGCGCATTGTCGTTGCGATGTCCGGCGGCGTTGATTCATCGGTCGTTGCCGGCCTGCTCGCCCGCCAGGGCTATGATGTGGTGGGGGTAACGCTCCAGCTTTACGATCATGGCGAGGCGACCTTCCGCAAAGGCGCCTGCTGCGCTGGGCAGGACATCCACGACGCCCGCCGCGTCGCTGCCACGCTGGGCATTCCCCATTACGTGCTCGATTATGAAGAGCGCTTCAAGAAAGCCGTGATAGCGCCTTTCGCCAATGCTTATCAGCAGGGCGAAACGCCCGTCCCCTGCATTGCCTGCAACCAGAGCGTCAAGTTCGTCGACCTGATGGCGGTGGCGCAGGATCTCGGCGCTGATGCGCTCGCCACGGGCCATTATGTCCAGAGCCGCCTAGGCGAAGACGGGCGGCGCCAGCTGTTCCGCCCGGTCGACAGTGAGCGTGACCAGACCTATTTCCTGTTCGCGACCACGCAGGAACAGCTCGACTATCTCCGCTTCCCGCTGGGCGGCATGGGGAAGGCCGAAGTGCGCGAACTCGCCCGCGAGATGGGGCTGGAGATTGCCGAAAAGCACGATTCACAGGACATCTGCTTCGTGCCACAAGGCAAGTATGCCGACATCATCCGCAAAATGCATCCCGAGGCGGTTGCCACCGGCGAGATCGTCCATCTCGATGGCAGGGTGCTCGGCACGCATAACGGCATCGTCAACTACACGATTGGCCAGCGTAAGGGCCTAGGCGTCGCGGCGGCCGAACCGCTTTACGTGATCAAGCTCGAACACAAGACTGGCCGCGTGATCGTGGGCCCACGCGAGGCACTCAAGACGCATACGGTGCGCCTACGCGACGTAAACTGGCTGGGCGCGCGGCCGCTCGCCGAGCTTTCGGCGGGCAATGGCGCGCCGGTCGAGGTCAAAGCGCGCTCGACCCGCGGGCCGCAGCCTGCCGTGATCCAGCAGCACAATGGCGATGTGTTCGTGACGCTCGTTTCGGGCGAATACGGCATCTCACCCGGCCAGGCTTGCGTATTCTACGCCGACGACAGCGCCACATCCGAAGTATGGGGCGGCGGTTTTATTGCCGAAGCCGTCCCGCAGGTGTTTGCGGCTTAGCCAACGGACGCACCATAGGCGCGGTGTCACCCCGGGCTCGGCCCGGGGCTCATCCTGAGATGACTGGATTGGGACACCAATACATTCATGCCAGCTTGCGGCGGTGGCACGATCTCGAGATTGGCTCCGGGTCAAGCCCGGGGTGACATCGCGTTTTTGGCAGCCGCACCTATGGAGTTGTGACCTCACCCTCAGGCGCAGCATTGGGCTCCACCTGACCCTCTGCCGCGCTTGTCGCCTCAGTATTGGCCTGCCGCAGCGCCTGATAGGCATCGATCCCGCCGCGAAATGTCGAGATTGCGATCAACACGATTACAGCGCCCAGTACCAGGATCAGCACGCGACCCTTGTTGAGGGCGAAAGGGCTTTGCTTGGGGTCTTCCATGGCGGGCCTCAAATTATTTACGTGACCACCCAAAGGCATGGTCCGGCAGCGGCGTCTTACCACTAAGATGGCTCCGAAGGTAAGCTAAGGTGCACACGGCGCGGATGGGACTGACTGCCGCAGACACGATCGACCATGCGCAGGCGGTCACGCAGGCATTGCTGGTGCGCGCCCGCAATGGCGATGCACAGGCCTTTGGCGAATTGCTGGAAGATCACTATGACCGGATCTATCGTACCGCGTGGAAATGGTGCGGCAACCGGGATGATGCCGAGGACATAGCTCAGGATGTTTGCGTCAAGCTGGGGCAGGCAATCGGCAGCTTTGATGGCCGCAGTGCGTTTTCGAGCTGGCTGTACCGGATAACGCTCAACGCCGTGCGCGACATGCAGCGGGCGGGCAGGCGGCGCGGGCGGCACGCCGACAGCTATGCGGAGATTGCCCCGGACGAGCATCCAGCGGAGCAAGAGGAGGCCGCAACCAGCCGGCAACTCTGGGCGGCGGTCCGCACGCTTCCCGAAAAGCAGCGTGACGCTGTCCTGCTGGTTTATGCCGAAGAACTGAGCCATTCGGCGGCGGCCGAAATCATGGGCATCAAGGAGGCGACAGTGTCGTTCCACGTCCACGAGGCCCGGAAGACCCTGAGGGGACTGCTATGAGCAACGACATGCCGAACGATCCGCTGAACGAGCTCAACAATACCCCCCTGCCTTCTCCGCGCGGGAAGGCAAAAAAGCGTGCCATGGCCGCTGGCATGGCAGCGTTTGAAAGCGCGCAGAAAAAATCGGTCGAGGCACCCAAAGGAAGCTCATGGGGCCAGCGTCTCACATCCATCATCACTTCCATTGGAGGAAAAACGATCATGGATATGCGTCTTCCCATCGGCACGGCTGCCATTGCGCTTCTAGTGCTGCCGCTTGGCTACCAGCTTTTTTCGACGACTTCGATGACGCAGCTGCCTTCACCGGCGGTGAGCGAAAGCCCTGCCAGTGTTCCGGCTGAAGTAGCACCCCGGCCCGAAGTCGCTGGTGTCGAACCGCAACTGAATGTCGCGCCCGAGCCTGCCCCGCAGGTGCAGAGCAGCCTGACGCAAGCGCCCGTCGCTCCTGCCCCTATGGGCGCCGAGATCGGTGCCGCGGCGGATAGTGCGATCATGATGGAACCCATGCCTGCGCCAGCGCCTTCTGCGCCGGCTCCCGTGTCGCGCCAGAGCGCAGGCGCCATGGAGGCTCCGGCGACAAGCTTTGCCCCAACGGGCGACATGATGGTCGCCCCGGTCGAGCCAAGCGGCGATGAATTTACAAGCTTTGAAGAACAGCGGCTCAAGATCGCAGCCGAGGAACCGGTGTCGACCTTCTCGATCGACGTGGATACCGCCAGCTATAGCTATGTTCGCCGCATGTTCGAAGATGGTTATCTGCCCGAGCCTGATGCCGTGCGCATCGAGGAGATGATCAACTATTTTCCGTATGATTACCCGGCTGCTAAAAGCACGGCCGTGCCGTTCAAGCCGACCATTGCGGTGTACCCCACGCCGTGGAACCCGAAGACGCAATTGCTGCAGATCGGCATCAAGGGCTATGTGCCGCCCGCCGGCGAGGACAAACCGGCAAACCTCGTGTTTCTCATCGACACTTCGGGCTCGATGGATGAACCTGACAAGCTGCCGCTGCTCAAACGGGCCTTTGGGTTGTTGGTTGATCAGCTCGGTGCCAATGATACGGTCTCAATGGTCGCCTATGCCGGCTCGGCCGGCGTGGTGCTGGAACCGACAATCGCGACCAACAAGGCTGCCATCCTAGGCGCACTGGATAATCTCTGGGCTGGCGGCAGTACGGCGGGTGCCGAAGGGATTGAACTGGCTTATCGGCTGGCCGAACAGCACAAGGTCGGCGGCGGCACCAATCGGGTGATCCTTGCTACGGATGGCGATTTCAATGTCGGGATCGACGATCCCAAGCAGCTGGAGGACTTCATCAAGGCCAAGCGCGATAGCGGCGTGACCCTGTCGGTGCTGGGCTTTGGCCAAGGCAATCTCGACGACGCCGCCATGCAGGCGCTGGCCCAGAACGGGAACGGCAATGCCAGCTACATCTCCGATTTTCGGGAGGCACAAAAGGTGCTCGTCGAAGAGATCGGCGGCACGCTCGACATGATCGCAAAGGACGTCAAGATACAGGTCGAGTTCAATCCGGCCATGGTCAGCGAATACCGCCTCATCGGCTACGAGACCCGTGCCCTCAACCGCGAAGATTTCAACAATGATAGGGTCGATGCCGGGGATATCGGCGCCGGCCACACGGTTACAGCGCTCTACGAGATCACCCCTGCCGGATCGGGCGCTGAATTGGTCGATCCGCTGCGCTATGGCCCAACGACACAAACCGTCGCTGCGCCGGGCGAGTTGGCGTTCCTGCGCATGCGCTACAAGCTGCCTGATGGCGATGTCAGCCAGTTGATTGAGCAGCCCGTTACGCCTGACGTCGTCTATGCCGATATTGGGCAAACCAGCAACGACATGCGCTTTGCCGCAGCCGTAGCAGCGTTCGGGCAGAAGCTTAGGAACAGCAACTACGGTGGCGACATGAGCTGGGATGCCATTGCCGATCTCGCCCGGTCAGGCCGGGGCGAGGACGAAAGCGGATATCGCAACGACTTCGTTCAACTGGTGAAGACGGCAAAAGCGCTCAAGCCAGACAATGCAATCAGCCCGCAACCAGTACTGGAATGATGATCGATGCCATGGCACCGGCCATAAACAAGATGAAGGCTGCGACGCTTACCCAAAGGGATTTCTCGATCCAGTACATCATCACTGGGAGCTGACCAAAACGGGCGATCAGCGCCAGAACGCCAAGAATGGCGTAAGTAGCGATGAAGAAATTGAGCGCATAGAAGCCGACATACCATCCGGTGGCGTAGTCGGCACTTGGGGTTCCGGGCACGCCCAGGGCCCATGGCAGATAGAGCAGAAGCGCCAGTACGATGATCAGGTGCGGAATAGACCTGCGAAGTGTTCTGCCAACGCTTGCCAAGAAAGCCCCCACAAACGGCGCCGAATCGGCGCCGTTCTCATGTTCAGGCTATCGGAAAACTTAGACCAGAGGCTTAAGATTGGCCTCGATACTGGCGCGCCGGCTCTCGAGGAACGGCGGCAGGGACAGGCTCTCCCCCAATGTTTCCATCGGCTCGTCTGCAGCAAAGCCGGGAACATCTGTCGCGATCTCGAACAGGATGCCATTCGGCTCGCGGAAATAGAGCGAGGTGAAATAGAACCGCTCGACTTCCCCGCTGGAGCGGATGCCGAATTTGTTGGTGTGCCTGATCCACTCGCGCAAGCTGTCCTGATCTGGGGTGCGGAACGCTACGTGGTGGACGCCGCCGGCACCGGGCCGCGCCGGCTTGAGCGACGGATCGACAACAACATGCAATTCCGCAGCTGGGCCACCGAGGCCCATCTCGAAGACATGCGTTTCCGCTACGCCATTTGCCGCCGGGTAGGACCGCACCTTGCGCATGTTCATCACCTGCGTGAGCATGGCTTCGGTGGGCTCGAGCTTCGGTACCGCCATGGAGATCGGACCCAGCCCGATGATCTGCCGTTCGGCCGGGACACGCGACTTGGCCCAGGGCACGACCTTGTTGGCGCCATCGATCACCATGCGGAAGCGCTGGCCTTCGAAATCCTCAAAGTCAAGCGAGAGGTGACCGTTGCGCTCCTTGATCGCCGATGTCCCGACATTGCTCGACTGCAGATGGTTCTTCCACCAGTTGAGGCTGTCTTCGCTATCGACGCGCAAACCCGTCCGGCTCACCGTATGATTGCCGCGCTGCTCGCGGGCTGCATCGAAATCAAAGAAGGTGAGGTCCGCGCCCGGCGAGGCAACGCCGTCGCCATAGAATAGGTGATAGGCCGTAGTGTCGTCCTGGTTCACCGTCTTCTTGATCAGCCGCATGCCCAGCGTCTGGGTATAGAATGCCAAATTCTTCTTCGCCTCGGCAGTGACCGCCGTAAGGTGATGAATGCCTCCGAGTTCGAGCGTCATGATCCTGTCTCCTGTTGGACGCTGCTGCGCCGCTGTTGATCAAGATGTAGTGGAGCGCAGCTTAATTGAGGAGCTAGACAATATCGACAGACTGATGCGTTTTTTCGAACGATACTGGCGGTTTAGAGAGTGATGGGCGTTTGCACAGGAAGACCATAGGTCATGCCTCGTTGTCGCATGCTGCAACCGGTCGACCATCATGCTTGTTCACAATCGGATCAGACATGTCTTTTTGATGTGCAGCAATGTGGGGCTTACGCTAGTGTCAAAGTGAACATAAAGGGAACGTACAATGACTGTTCTGCCCCTTCGACGCAAACTTGCTATCCTGTCCGATGCCGCGAAATACGATGCGTCCTGCGCCTCCAGCGGCACGGAAAAACGCAGCAGTGCCGGCACTGGCGGCATCGGCTCGACCGAAGGCAGCGGCATCTGCCACTCCTATGCCCCAGACGGGCGCTGCATCAGCCTACTCAAGATTTTGCTGACCAACTTCTGCGTCTACGACTGCGTTTATTGCGTCAATCGCTCGTCCTCCAACGTGCAGCGCGCCCGCTTTTCCGTCGAGGAGGTGGTGCAGCTAACCCTCGATTTTTACAAGCGAAATTATATTGAAGGGCTGTTCCTGTCGTCCGGAATCATCCGCTCGCCAGACTACACGATGGAGGAACTGGTCCGTGTAGCCCGCACCTTACGCGAGACACATAAGTTCGTCGGCTACATTCATCTCAAGCTCATCCCCAACGCTGCGCCTGAGCTCTTGGCCGAGGCCGGCCGCTGGGCCGACCGGCTATCCACAAACATTGAAATGCCCACCGATATCGGCCTTGCCGACCTTGCACCCGAGAAGAACCCAAGCGAGATCCGCACTGCCATGGCCCGCGTCCGCGGCAAGCTTGATGAAGCCGCGCCCGAGAAGAAAGACAAAGCTAAACCGGCCAAGTTCGCTCCGGCTGGTCAGTCGACGCAAATGATCGTTGGTGCCGACGGAGCAGATGACGGCGCAATACTTAATCGGGCGGCCGGTCTATACTCAGGCTATAAACTGCGCCGTGTCTACTATTCTGCGTTCTCGCCTATCCCCGACGCGAGCTCACGCCTTCCACTCAAGCCACCGCCGTTAATGCGCGAGCATCGTCTTTACCAAGCCGACTGGCTGATCCGCTTTTACGGTTTTGACGTGCCCGAGATTATTGCGGGCGGAGAGGGGGGTCTCCTTGATCTCAGCATCGACCCTAAACTCGCCTGGGCGCTCAAAAATCGCGAGCGTTTCCCCGTCAACGTCAATCGCGCCGACCGCGAAGTGCTGCTGCGGGTGCCGGGACTTGGCACCAAGAGCATAGACAAGATGATCCAGACGCGGCGGCATCATAGCCTCCGGCTAGATGATGTTGCGCGCATCGCCGGATCGATCGACAAGGTTCGCCCGTTCATCGAGGCGGCAGACTGGACACCAGGCAGTATGACCGACGATTCCCGCCTTCGTGCCCGGCTGACGCCACAACCGGAGCAACTCAGCCTTTTCTGATGCGGACAATCGCCCTTCAAGCGCTGAACGACTTCGACGAATGGCGGAAAGCCGCGCGTGGGTTGCTGCAAGCAGGCGTCGCACCAGACGACGTGGAATGGCGAGATCCGGCGTCTGATGCCGGGCTGTTCGGCGAAGAAGGTGTTCCTTCGGGAGGCGAGCGGCCAGTCGGCTCCGTGCCGCCTGCTTTCATTGAACTTGCCCGCACAGCCATAGCCAATTCCGATCCCGAACGCTTTGCGTTGCTGTATCGCCTGCTCTGGCGCCTGCAGGCAGATCGCACCATCATGGAGGTGTCGTCCGACCCCGACGTTGCCCGCCTCGTGCGCCTGGCTAGTGCTGTGCGGCGTGACAGCCACAAGATGAAAGCCTTCGTACGCTTCAAGTCGATCATCGACGACAGCGGGCTCGAGCGGTTCGCTGCTTGGTTTGAACCGGAACATTACTGCCTTGAGATGACGGCGCCATTCTTCGTGCGGCGCTTCGATGGTATGATCTGGGCCATCGTGACACCCTATGCTTCGGCCTTTTGGGATGGTGAAAGCCTGGCGTTTGGGCCGGGTGGCCAGAAGTCGGATGTGCCTGAGGACGATGCTGTTGAAGCGGACTGGAAGACGTATTTCTCGTCGATCTTCAATCCGGCCCGCCTCAAGGTCGCGATGATGAAATCCGAAATGCCGGTTAAATATTGGCGCAACCTGCCCGAGGCCGAACTCATTGGGCCCCTTATTCGCGGGGCGAAGGAAGCGGAGCAGACCATGATAGAACGTATTGCGAGCCTGCCGCCATCGCGGCATGTGCGCCAGAAAGCGCGAGAAGATTTGGTTTCCGACCAAGAGCCGGAGATTGTATCGCTCGCCGATGCGCGCGCAGCCGTGCAGGGCTGCCAGCGTTGTCCGCTCTATGAGCACGCGACGCAGGCCGTATTCGGGGTAGGGCCTGAACATGCCCAGGTCATGTTTGTCGGCGAGCAGCCTGGTGATCAGGAGGATCTAGCAGGCAAGCCGTTTGTGGGGCCTGCCGGAAAGGTGCTCGATGCCGCGGTGGAAAAAGTCGGCATCGACCGATCGCGTGTGTACGTCACCAATGCCGTCAAGCACTTCAAATTCGAGCCACGTGGCAAGCGGCGCATCCATCAAAAGCCTGATGGTGGAGAGGTTGCTGCCTGCAAGTTCTGGCTCAACCTCGAAATCGAATTCGTCAAGCCCAAGGTCATCGTGGCCCTAGGCGCCACCGCAGCACAGAGTCTTCTTGGCCGGACGGCAACCATCGGCAAACTACGCGGTGCGCCGATCACCATGGATGATGGCACGATCCTTTACGTGACCAACCATCCGTCCTATCTCTTGCGTATTCCAGACCGGGAAGGGCAGGAGCGGGAGCGTGCCAAGTTCGAGGCCGATCTGGTGCTAGTGCGCGATGCAATCATAGCATTGGAGGCTCGGCACTGAAACAAGGGCTAGCGACTTGACACGCGCCTGTGGTAAAATTAGTAAGTCGCAGCGTTGGGCAATGGCCCATTAGCCATGAGGCGGAGTAGCTCAGTTGGTTAGAGCAGCGGAATCATAATCCGTGTGTCCCCAGTTCAAATCTGGGCTTCGCTACCAATCAAACCCCCGGGAAACCGGGGGTTTTTTATTGTGTGCTTGAGTAGCTTTTATGGAAGCCAGACAATAAAGACCCTACGTAAACGTTAACTACTCACCCTTACATTCTGCCCCAAACATCTGGGGTGCTTGGAATGCGAGTTGTTAAGGGCTTGCTCAATTCGGTTCACAACAAAGCGGTTTTCCGCAGGCGCGCGCGCGTGCTGTCGGCTCAATTGGCCGAACTCCTGCCTGAGCACGGTACCGTCTTGGATCTAGGATGCGGCAATGGGGAAATTGCAGCCGCGGTCATGCAATCAAAACCAGGTCTGCGCTTCGAAGGCATAGATGTGTTCCTGCGCCCACAGGTCAGGATCCCGGCAAAACGATACGATGGGCACATCATTCCCTATGAAGACGGATCGGTCGACTGGATTACTATTGTAGATGTACTGCACCACACGGACGATCCGGCCATTGTCTTGAGAGAGGCCGCGCGTTTTGCCTGTAAGGGCGTCCTGATCAAGGATCATTTACGCGAAGGTTTTGGCGCCGCGCAGGTGTTGAGGCTTATGGATTGGGTGGGCAATAAGGGACACGACGTCAGGCTACCGTATAACTATCTCTCTCGTGATGAATGGAAGTGGGTCTTTGACGATTTAGGCCTCCAAGTCACTGGCTGGGAGGAGCAAATCAGGTTGTATCCTTTTCCGGCAAATCTTGTTTTTGGGCGCAAGCTGCACTTTGTCGCCAAACTTGAAGCTACAGTTCAGAACAAAGAACTCGAACAACCGCCTGAGCTGCGCAAGATTGCCTAGCGTTGGTATAGCTGGTGTTCCAGACCTCCACGAATCCGTCCGAAGCTCGGCAGCACTTTACGAATTTAATACATAACATAGATCAATTGACGCTATTGGGTGCCGCCGCCACGGTGAATGCTGCGGGCGTTGGCTTCTACCAAACTGTATAGAGCTAGTCTGCTCAGGCATAACTCTACTCCGGTTGTTAGTAATGGGGTCGACACCTCGGCGCGGTCCGCTCAAGATTAATGCTGTGCCGTTAATCCGTCATTTAAGTGATCTGCATGTCAAGAGCGGTCGTAGGGGTTACGATCCGGTCTCCCGGCCTGGCGGAACTATTCCTTCAGATCACACCATGAATGAACGCTTAATCGGTTCGAAACGGCCTCCAAGCTTTGCGGAGATACAGAAAGCCTTAGCCAAGTTATTGAGTTGGGAGCGTATAAGCCGTTCGCAAACGCGCTCGCGGCTACTCAGCTATGTGGTAGAACAGGCCCTAAGCGGCAATGACGCCCGGATAAAAGCTTATTCCATAGCTGTTGAGGCATTGGGCCGATCGACCGATTGGGACCCGCAGCTTGATCCGATCGTGCGAGTAGAGGCCATGCGCCTGCGCAGCGATCTAGAAGAGTACTACCGCAGTGAAGGGTCAGAAGACAGGGTAATAATCCTGCTCCCTAAGGGGCGCTATGTGCCGAGCTTTACCTGGAGCGAAGCAGTTGCAGGTGAGGCGGAGCTTATAGATGGGCTGGTGGGCGAGCCTGACATCATGGAATGCCCAAATGTCGAGTGGGTTTTCCAAACAGGTACTGGCGCGAGACCTGCGCACACAGCTTCGCTCGAAACGGCTTTACGCTACGCGCTGAACGAGGCGGTACCGCGGTTCTGCTTTATACGTTCGGTGAGTGGGGGAGCGGAGCCGTGGCGGAAAATTGACGCCAACAAGGCCTCAACTCACTTTACCATTCAAATTTCGTTCGTGACCGATGATACGGAGCGACTACCCTATACATACCGGGTCATTGAGAACATCAATGGTACGATTATTTGGCAAGGCCGGGGAGTGGCGGAAAACCAGGACGACATCTGGTCCGGCGTGACTAAACTGTGTGGCGCCGTTCTGGGGCATTCGGGATGTATTCACCGGCACAATCTTGCTCGAATGCTGTCGGGACATGCCTTTGGCCAGCAATATGAATGTTTTCTGCGCTATCTAAATATCATTCGCATTCATGGCGACCCGATCGCCGAAACCGAGGTGCGTTCGGCGTTTGAAGCGCAGCTTCAGCATGATTACGGGTTTGCGCTTGGCTATACTTGCCTTGCGCATCTGCTGTTCAGGCTATCACTGACGCAGCCCTTGGGATGGACCCAGGATCACCTCATGTTGCGAGCCTGGCATCTGGCACTGCGGGGAACTGAGCTCAACCCCGCGAATGGCTTCGCACAAGCGACGCTTTACTGGCTTTCGGACATACGAGGAGAAAGCCACGTTGCTGAAACGGCGCTGAACGCTGCCAAGGTGCTTAATCCTTATGACGCGGAAATAATGCTGACGCGAGGGGCCCGGCTGATCTGCACCGGCCGACACCAAGAAGGTATAGAGCTCATAGAGCGCTGGTTGGTGCCGGAGGTAGGCTATCCGGTGCAGTACCTGTTTTATCTTGCGCTCGGTAAATATCTCATCGGCGATCTAGAGGGCTGTGAGGCTTTTGGGTTGCGCATTCCTGCAGATATTGCGAGCGGCAGCCAGTCACATCCAGGCGCCTTCTTGTTGCGCGCGCTGATCGCTCAGGCACGCGAAAAGCACGAACTTGCCCGGTCAGCGGCGACGGCAATGCATCGGAGTATCTTCCGGTCCAATATCGGCATCGAGGATTTCGTCGCCCGCTACGTGCAGAACACAGCCGACGCCGGCACAATCGTCACCGCCTTTGAAGCCACGAAAAACTCAGCACTCGTTTGACATTGCCGATCTAGATGGACGTCCTGCGCTACAAATCGCGCAGGAGCCGAGCGGGGCGGGCGGATGCGGCGCGCAGGATGGTTGTCGAACCGAGGAGCGCTGTGATGATCGTTGCCATGGCGAGAACGACCAGCAGAACACTGGATCCTGACGTGAAGTCGACGTCGAGCATGACGAGACTAATCACCCAGCCCAAAGCGATGCCGAGCAGGCTTGCAGGAATGGCAGCAAGAATGCCAAGCACCAAGTATTGCATGAAGGCTGTCAGCATCAGCTCGACACGCGTCGCACCCAAAACCTTGGTGATCACGGCATCGGCTTCGCGTTGCCGGCGGCCAGTTGCAAGGCTGCCGATCAGCACGAGCAGGCCATTGCCAACAGCGAGTCCACCGATCAAGGCCGCTGCAAATGAGAGTTGGCTCAGGGCATTGGTGATCTGCTTAAGCGTGTCGCCAATGGCGATGAAGCTAATGGCCGGAAGGGCCGATGCGAGTTCGCGTTCAACTGTTTCTTCGCGGCCGGGCAGGGCAGTAACGGCGGCGAACAGGGTCGTTGGGTAGGCCTCCAGCACGCCTGGAGAGAAGGTGGCGAGGAAGTCGATGCCGCCCTGCCATGAGTAGTCACGGAAGTTGGCGACCTCGACGGTAATGTCTTCGCCAAAGATGACGAAGGTCAGTGTGTCGCCTATGTCGACGCCAAGGCCCGAGCGCAGGCTTTGATGGAGGGACACCAGAGCGGACCCCTGATAAGCGGGGGGCCACCAATCGCCATCAGTGAGCTTGGATGTAATGGGCATCTGGTCGCGGTACGTGAGCGGCACTTCGCCTGACAGTAGGAACGTTGCCTCCGGCCCGCGGGTCTCTACATCATCCGCGGGAACCCCGTTAATGGCGGTTAAGGCGCCACGCAACATGGGCGTGGCGACAAAGAAGGGGATGTCGGTGCCTGGACCGGAGAGGTCCTCAAGCATTTCGACCTCGTCAGGGAAAAGGTCGGACGCAACGAAGGTTGGGACATCGAAGGCCGAGGCGCCCAGAAATTCCTGGCGCAAATTAGTTTGGAGAACCAAAACGACAATCAGCATCGTCAAAGCCATGCCGGCCGAGACGACGACAGAGGATGCATTGGCTCCAACGCTTGAAATGGAACGCAGGGCATGGCGCGGGATGCGCCATGCTGCATCGGGCAAGCGCCTGAGCGCTATCTGCACGAGCCAAACGAAAAGCTGGAACGCAAGCGCGGCAAGTATGCTCGCCAAGGCAAAGGCACCGACCAGAAGGGCATCTTCGGTCATGGCGTAGGCCAGCAGCAAGAAAGCCAGCCCAGCCAGCAGCAATGGAACGATGCGCCATGACACCAGCAGCTGGGACCAATCGACTGGCGGCGCGGCCAGGCCTTTGGAGCGGAACAGGTGCACCGGGCGAATCGTCTGGGCCTGCTGCAGCGGCAGATAAGAGAAGGCGAATGCGGTGACGAAGCCGGCTGCCGCTGCAACGAGCAAAGGCTGGAGATGCAGCGCGGAGCCTAGCGCGATACCTACCGCCTGACCTACGAATGGCAGCACCAGATAGGCGATGCCGCCGCCGATAAGCAGGCCTATGCCGACACCAATGGCCGCAAGGCACGCGACTTGTGAGAAGAAGTGGATGAAAACGCGGGAGCGATCAGCGCCCATGCTGCGCAGGATGGCGATGACGTTGGCGCGTTCGGCTATATAGGCCTGCATGCCGCTCCAAACGCTGACGCCGCCAATCAGCAGGGATCCCAGGCCGACGATCACTAGAAAGCGCATGAAAAGATCGTAGTAGCGCACCATGGGGCCCAGGCCATCGCGAGCGGAGCGAATTGTCCAGGCGCTATCGGCTAGTGCTGCTATGACGGCCGGCTTGGTATCTTCAGCGTCCTGCCCATCGAGCAGGATCTTGTAGCGGAACCAACTTCCAAGGCCTGGAAGGGGTGAAGTGCGATCGGAAATGTTGGAGAAGGCTTCAATGGTGACGAGCGTTGTCAGGCCAAGGCGGAAGCCTCGCACGGCCGCGTCGGGGAGCTTGGCTAGTGTGCCGCGGGCCTCAAATTCGGTGCCGCCGAGCTGAAAGCGATCGCCTACTGCAATGCCAAGTTGATCGAGCATGAGCGGATCAACCAGAGCGCCGAATACCTCTTCCTGGGGTGCCAGGAAAGCGGCAATGGAAGTGCCGGCAGGTAGTTGCGCACTCTGAACCGCGCCAACCAGAGGATAATTATCCCCGACGACGCTGAGATCCACAAAGGCGTCGCCGCTAGCAGATTGAGCGCGCACATTGGTGTCGATGACGCTGGCGACGGCGCCGAAGCCTTCCATGATGGCGAGTTCATCAGGGGTCGCAGGCCGGTCAGCGCGAGAGAGCTCCAGATCGCCGCCCATAAGCACGGCAGCATTGGCATCGATGGCGGTGGCAATGCTGGCGCCAACGGAACTAACGCCGGCGATCAGCGCCGTTCCAACAGCCAGACATACGATCAGCAGAATGAAGCGGCGCAGGTCGCCGCGCAGATCCAACAGGCCGATGCGGACAGCCGCCCAAAACGCTTGCATCAGCCGAGAACCGTGGATTCTGTCAGCTCGCCCTGCGTCATGGTAAAGACGCGGTCGGCGCGAGCTGCAAGGGCTGGGTCGTGAGTGATCAGAACAACGGCGGTGCCGTTCTTGCGGGCAAGGTCGAACATGAGCTCGACCACTACGGCACCCGTGGTCTGGTCCAGATTGCCGGTCGGCTCGTCGGCCAGCAGAAGGGGCGGATTGGCGACCATGGCGCGGGCAAGCCCCACGCGCTGCTGCTCGCCGCCGGACAGGGCCGTGGGCCGGTGCTCGAGGCGATTGCCCAAGCCCACGGCAGTCAAGGCTTCCGCCGCACGTGCCCTGATCTGCGGCAAGGGCAGTTCGGGAGCGGCAATTTCAAGCGCCAGCGCGACGTTGTCGAGTGCTGTCAGCGAGGGGATGAGATGAAAGCTCTGGAAAACAATGCCGAGCGACTTGCGGCGGAAGCGGGCCAGATCGTCTTCGCCCAGGGCCGAAAGATCCTGTTCCTGGACGACTATTTTACCGGAGGTAGCGCGCTCAAGCCCTGCCAACAGCATCAATAACGAGGTCTTGCCGCTTCCGGATGGGCCAACGATGGCGACGACCTCGGAAGGGGCGACACGCAGCGAGACGCCCTTGCAGATATGGAGGGTACGAGATGCAATCTCGAGGGAGTAAACGACGCTTTTCGCATCGATGATCGCTGGTGCGGTCGTATGCAAGAGCCAAATCCACTTTCTGTGCTGCCCATGGGGGCGAAGGCCGCATAATAAAGCCACACAAGGATTAAACTAATATTGTGCAGGCGACCAGAATGGTCTGTCAGCGTTAAACTGATGAAACCCCTGTATCCTCGGGGAAAAAAGAAGCGATCAAGGCATATAGAGCGGTCTCGACATTCTCCAAAGCTCAGACAATATAGGCTCCGTCCAATACGCCCGTCGCTGGAAGCTTATTTCACATGATGAAACGATCAAAGATGTTGGCCGCTGCCCTGGCAGCACCCTTGGCGCTGGTCAGCATAGCGCCGGCAATGGCCGGACCAAATGAACTTGCCGTGCTGACCTCCTATATCGGTGATTGGCGCGGGGCAGGGGCCTTGGTGGGGGATGGCAAGTCCGAGCCGTTTACGTGTCGGCTCAGCATCGCCAAGGGCAATGCCGAAAAGGTCAACTATACAGGGCGCTGCAGCCTCGTGAGCGCCAATCTGTCGATTAGCGGCACGATCGCCTACAATGACGAGCAGCAGCAATATGAAGCAGCCATGAGCTCCAATGCCGGCTTTACCGGCTTGGCGATCGGGCGCCTGCGAGGTCAGCAGATCAGCTTTGATCTGCAGGAACGCGATCGTGACCGGAGTGGCAGCGATGTGCGTATCGGGTCCAAGATCGTGCTGGTCAATGGCGGCATTACTGTTGATTTTGAAGTCGAATTCAATAATTCGGGTGAAGTGCTGCGCGCGTCGGTTCCATTCTCCCAATAAGCCTATGATAGTTGTGCTTGGCGTCTCCCGATAGCTGGTCGGGAGGCATAGACCTGTGCATGGTTGGGGAAAGCGGAGATTCCCATGCCCTTTCCCGACCTCATTCAGCCCGAGCTTGGTGCCTATCAAAGTACGGTCGCAACACCGCAGGATTTCAGTGAATTCTGGCAGCTTACCCTTGCCGAGGCACGAGCGATGGGTGGGCCGATCAGCATCCTTCCAGCGGATACCACACTTAAATTCGTTGAAGCCTTCGACGTAACCTTCCTGGGATTTGGCGGGCACCCGCTCAAGGGGTGGCTTGTGTTGCCGAAGCAGCGCGAAGGGCGGTTGCCCCTGGTTGTACAGTATCTGGGCTATGGCGGCGGGCGGGGTTTTCCACATGAGCAATTGCATTGGGCAGCTTCAGGCTATGCGTATTTTCGCATGGATACGCGTGGGCAAGGCAGCGGCTGGAGCATGGGCGGCACGGCGGACCCGGTGGGAACGACGCCGTCGATCCCCGGCATGATGACCAAGGGTATTCTAAACAAAGAGGATTATTATTACCGCCGTGTGTTCACCGATGGCGTGCGGGCAATCGACATGCTCATTGAGCAGCCGTTCGTCGACCGGGAGCGCATTGCGGTTTGCGGTGGCAGCCAGGGCGGTGGGATTTCGCTTGCAGTCGCAGGTATCGATAGCCGGGTGAAAGCTGTCATGCCGGATGTGCCCTTCCTTTGTGACTTTCCGCGAGCGATGCAGAAAGCTGTGCGCGATCCTTATGGGGAGATTATACGCTTCTTGGCACAGCACAGGGATAAAAAGGCCAAGGTCTTCGAAACGCTCGGCTATTTCGATGGCGTATGCTTTGGTCGGCAGGCGAAGGCGGCGGCGCTGTTTTCGGTAGCGCTCATGGACGATATCTGCCCACCTTCAACGGTTTATGCCGCGTTCAACGCCTATGCCGGGGAGCAGAAAAGTATTGTGGAGTATGAGTTTAACAACCATGAAGGCGGCGGGCCGTTCCAGGACAGCGAACAGATGATCTGGCTGGGAAAGCTGTTTAACTTCTAACAAGTCCTTGCCGGGGCTTGCTTTACTCAAAAAACGCAAATATTGCGTAAGGGGGACAAGTTTTCAGGCCAGGCGATGCAGAAGCGGGCGAACCAGGCGGATATTGCAGAGCGGCTCGGCGTGTCGGTCAGCACGGTGTCGCGTGCGCTGGCCAACGAGATCGGGATCAGCGAAGCCGTGCGCCGCGACGTGCAGCGTATGGCGCGAACGCTGGGGTATAAGTCCAAACATATCATCGGCGCGGCTGCAGGGGATAAACGCGCGGTGGCGCTGGTGCCGCTGGGCAGTGCAACGAGTGGTTTGTCGGGGTTCTATTTCGGCATTGTGGAAGGCATGCGGGCGCAGGCCGCCGAAGCAGGCATGGTGCTGGATGTGCGGCTGGTGAATGAAGCTGTCGTCACGCTCGACATGATCCGCAAGCAGATCGCGCAGGCCGATGCGGGCGGGGTGCTGCTGGCGGGGATAGATGCCTGGGACGAGTTGGCGTTGTGGTGCCGGGAGGAGAATATCCCGGCAGTCCTGGTCAATGGCAGCGATCCCAAGATGCGGCTGAGTTCAGTATCGCCAGCCAATTTTTATGGCGCCTATCAGGCGACGCAAAGGCTGCTCGATGCCGGACACAGGCGTATATTGCATTACACGCACCGCTACCGGCCAACGATCTTGCAGCGCCAGCGCGGGTTTGAAGCGGCGATTGCAGCAACGCCGGGAGCGGTCGGCACCATCGTCAACACGGCAGAGCGGAATACGGCGCAGTTGCTGGGCGATCTACTGGCCGGCAAGCACAAGGTAACGGCCTTGTTCAGCTGGAACGACATTGCGGCGGTAGAGATGCTTGAGGCGTTGTATGGGCCGGAAAGCCCGCTGCAGGAGAGCTTTTCCATCATCGGGTTCGACGATCTACCGATCGCCGGCATGGCGACACCACGGCTGAGCACCATGCGGGTGGAGCGCGAATCAATCGGTCGTGGTGCGGTGCGCCTCCTGGCGCAGCATATGGATGGGGAAACGGCGATCCAGCAGTTGGAAACCGGTGTGACTCTGGTGCCAGGCGAAACGATCTTCACCGTCCAAACCTTCGCCCATCGCTGAGCTGATTTGGCAGCGTTCGCGGCTCGCATTCGTGTCACCAATGGCTGCTTCTTGTTAGCAGACTCTTCCCTTTGACCGTCGCATCTGGCGCTTTTCCCGGTGCTATCTGTCTCGCGACCAACACCAATTTCCACAATTTTGCATTTGTTGCGTGATTTGCGCAAAATACTTGCACTAGTGCAATTTCTGCCTTAGCTTTAGGGAGCGTCATAAGGCGCCGGGCCGGAAAGCAGACGGCCGCAAGGGAGAGCAAATCCATGATGAACACCCAACCTGGGCGGCGCCATCGTGCCGGCCGAGCTATAACCACAACGCTGGCTGCCATGCTGATGATGAGCAGCGCCGCTCTGGCGCAGCAGCAGGCGCCCATGCTGGACGAGATGGTGGCGAGCGGCGCCTTGCCGCCGCTGGAGGAACGCCTGCCGGAGAACCCACTGGTGGTGGAGCCGGTGGAAAGCACTGGCGTCTATGGCGGCACCTGGCGCTCGGCGCTGCGCGGCGGGCTCGACAACGCCTGGATCGGCCGCACGGTGGCCTATGATGGGCTGGTTCGGTACGATCGCGAATGGAAAGAGATCATTCCGAATCTGGCGGAAAGCTGGGAAGTCAGCGAGGATGCGCGCACCTATACGTTCAAGCTGCGTGACGGCCTGAAGTGGAACAATGGGACGCCGTTCACCTCCGCTGATATCGCGTTTGCGGTGGATCTGATGAAGGAGCCTGGCTACGGCGTGGGCACGTTCATCAAGAACCCGAACAACCCTGTAACCGTAGAAGTCGTTGACGAAACGACGTTCAGGTTCGTGTTCGAAAATCCCAACGGCATCATCATGGACGAGTTGGCCTCGATCAACGGGCTGACCGTGGTGTCGCTAAGCAAGGATTACTGTGGCCAGTTCTATCCCGGGACTAATCCCAACGCTGCCGAGGACGCCAAGGCAGCCGGGTTCGAGACCTGGGAACTCTGGATGGCGGACCGTTGCTCATGGGCGACTGAAACTATCCGCTGGGCCAATCCCGAACTGCCGTTCATGAACGCCTGGATGATCGAGCAGCCACTAACGGGCGACGCTTCACGCGCCACCTTCGTGCGCAATCCCTATTACTGGAAGGTCGATAGCGAAGGAAACCAGCTGCCCTATATCGACCGGCTCGACATGCGCGTGTCCGACTCGCTCGAAGAGCTGACGCTGATGGCGCTCAATGGCGAGATCGACTTCCAGGATCGCCACATTGCGACTGTTGCCAACCAACCCTTGTTCTTCGATGGGCAGGAAGCGGGCGACTACCGCCTGGGCGAGAACATTCCGTCCAGCATGAACACGATGACGATCCAGTTCAACCTCAACCATGTTGACCCAGCTCGGCGCGAGCTGTTCTCCAACAAGGATTTCCGTGTCGGCATCAGCCATTTGCTGGACCGGCAGGAAATCATCGACGTGGTGTTCACCGGGCAGGGCGAGCCCTTCCAGGCAGCGCCGCGGCCGGAATCCCCGTTCTATGACGAGGACATGGCCAAGCAATATACAGAGTTCGACCCGGAAGCTGCCGATGCCGCGTTCAAAGCCGCGGGCCTTGGCGAAAAGAACGGGGATGGCTTCTACACCATGCCCGATGGCTCGCCTCTCCAGATCACGATCGACACCATCGCTGCATTCCGCACCGAATGGACTGACATGATGGAGCTGATCCAGCTGCAGCTGGAAGCCGGTGGCATCGATGTCGAACTCAACAATATCGACCGTACGCTTTACTACGACAAGCGTCCGCTCGGTGACTATGACGCACAGATCTGGCAGGGCGACGGCGGCCTCGATGTGATCCAGGAGCCCCGCTACTACATGCCATCAGGCGATGAATCGGTCTGGGCTTATCGTTGGGCACAGTGGTTCAACGGTTCGCGTCCCGAGATTGCGGAAGAACCAGCCCCTTGGGCCAAGCAGCAGATGGATCTACTCAATCAGTTGCGCGAGGAAGGCGATCCGGCCCAGCGCGACGAGCTGATGAAGCAAATCCTCCAGATCGCCAAGGAGAACTTCCCGGTGATCGGGGTGAGCTTGCCGGGCAATGGCTACTACATCGCCAAGAACAATATGCGGAACATCACGCCCACGATGCTCCATGCCTATCTGTTCCCCACCCCGGCCCCCTATGATCCGTTCCAGTGGTATTTCGCCGCTGAATAACGGATCCCTCCCGCCCCTTGCGGTGCTCCCACGCCGCGAGGGGAAGCGGAGACACCCACCTAACCTCCCCCTCGGAGGGGGAGGGACGGATAGGGGGATGGGCGAGATGGTTCGTAGGCTCTCTCGTTCTGGGGACCGTCGCACATTGACCTGTTCTCGATATCATCCCGGCGTAGGCCGGGATCCAACTCGAGACAGTGCCACGGCCGTAACATCGTTGAATTTAACCCAGGCGATGGGAGACCGGGGTGAAACCTCAGGGTAGATCCCGGCCTCCGCCGGGATGACATCGTGGCAGAGGCGCCCCCGGTGGGAATAACAAGTTTGGCTGTCGCCAGAACACGAGCTCGAAGGAGACGTCCATGCTGGGATTTATCGGCAAGCGACTGATCGCGATGATCCTAACTTTATGGGCGGTGAGTTTCGTGGCTTTCGCCATTATCCAGCTGCCGCCGGGCGATTACCTCACGACCTATATCGCAACGCTTGCCGCCAATGGCGACCGGGTCGATCCGGCGACCATCGAGGCGCTGCGGCGGCAATATGGGTTCGGGGAATCCTATTTCGTTCAATACTGGAAGTGGATTTCCGGCATCGTGCTGCGCGGTGATTTCGGGCAGAGCTTTGAGTGGAAGGCGCCCGTCACGACCTTGATCTGGGGACGGCTGGGCAATTCGATCCTGCTCGAAGGCCTCGCGGTCATCGTGATGTGGCTGGTGGCGCTGCCCATCGGCATCTATGCGGCGGTGCGGAAATATTCGCTGGGCGATTACCTTGCGACCATTGGCGGATTTATCGGGCTGGCCATTCCCAATTTCTTCTTTGCGCTGATCCTCATGTATCTCTCCTTCATCTGGTTCGGGGAAACTATTGGCGGGCTGTTTTCGCCTGGAATGGAGAACGCGCGCTGGAGCCCGGAGCGAATCTGGGACTTTCTGAGCCATGCGTGGGCGCCAATCCTCGTGCTGTCGCTGGCCGGAACGGCCGAGCTGATCCGCATTCTGCGCGCGAACCTGCTCGATGAACTCAAAAAGCCTTATGTGACGACGGCCCGGGCCAAGGGCCTGAGCGAGTTCCGAACCATCATGAAATATCCGGTGCGCGTGGCGCTCAATCCGCTGGTGTCCACCATTGGCTGGTTGCTGCCGGCGCTGGTGTCGAGTTCGGTGATTGTTTCGGTGGTGCTGAACCTGCCGACGGCGGGGCCGCTGCTGCTGCGCTCGCTGACGTCGCAGGACATGTTCCTGGCCGGGGCGATCATCATGCTTTTGGGCATGCTGACGGTGATCGGCACGCTGATTTCGGACCTGCTCCTGGCCTGGATTGATCCGCGGATCCGGTTTGGGAGCAAGTAGATGGCTGTGGAAACCATGACCGATCTTCCTGTCGCCGATCCAATCAAGCGCGCCAGGCGTGAGAGCCAGACGGCGCTGATGTGGCGTCGGTTCAAGCGGCATCGGCTGGCGCTGGTGAGCTTGTGGATTGTGGCGCTGTTTTACCTAATTGCCATCCTCGCGGAGTTTCTGGCGCCGCAAGATCCGGGAGCCTACAGCGCGCGCTATACCTATGCGCCGCCACAGGGTTTGCAGCTGTTCTCGACCGACGAGAATGGCGGATGGCGGTTCTTTCCGCATGTGAATGGCTATTCGACCGAGGTAGATCCCAAGGCGATGCGGCGCATCTTTGTGGTCGATCCTAAGGTCGAAATCCCGGTGCAGTTCTTTGCCCCGAGCGAGCCGTACCTCCTGGCGGGTTTCATCCCCATGTCGGTCAAGCTGATTGGTGTGACCGAGGCGCGGGCGCCGTTCTATATCCTTGGGGCCGACCGGCTGGGGCGGGATCTCCTGAGCCGACTGATCCATGGCACGCGCATTTCGTTGTCCATAGGGCTCGCCGGGGTCACGCTGAGCCTGTTCTTCGGGATCATCATCGGCGGCTTTGCCGGCTATTATGGCGGCTGGTTCGACAGCGCAGTGATGCGCGTGATCGAATTCATCCGCTCGATGCCCACGATCCCGCTTTGGCTGGGGTTGGCGGCCGCCATGCCCAAGGACTGGACGGCGCTGCAGACCTATTTCGCCATCACTATCATCCTGTCCCTGATCGGGTGGACGGAGTTGGCGCGCGTGGTGCGGGGGCGGTTTTTGAGCCTGCGCACCGAGGATTTCGTGACTGCCGCGCAGCTTGATGGGGCGAGCGACTGGCGCATCATCACGCGGCACATGGTGCCCAGCTTCATGAGCCACATCATTGCGGCGGCGACGCTGGCCATTCCCGGCATGATCCTGGCGGAGACGGCATTGAGCTTCTTGGGGCTGGGGCTGCAGGCGCCTATCGTCAGCTGGGGCACGCTGCTGCAGGACGCGCAGAATATCCGGACGCTCGCCAGTGCGCCGTGGTTGCTGGCGCCGGGTGTGTGCGTGGTGATCATCATTCTTTCGATGAACTTTTTTGGCGATGGGCTGCGCGATGCGGCTGATCCTCATGGGCGGTAGTGACATGACCCAAAAACCAATCCTTTCCATTTCCGACATGTCGATCGTGTTTTCCTCGCCCGACGAGGCCGATATCGAGGCGGTGCGACAGGTGGATTTGACCCTGACGCCGGGCAAGACGCTGGCGCTGGTGGGGGAGAGCGGATGCGGCAAGTCGGTGACGGCACGCGCCGTGCTGCGGCTGCTCGACAAGAATGCCCAGATCCCGCGTGGACAGATCATGTTCGAGGCCAACGGCGAGGCGCCGGTGGATATCGCCAAGCTCAAGCAGGACAGCCTGCCGCTGCGGGCTATTCGCGGCAACCAGATCTCGATGATCTTTCAGGAGCCGATGAGCTCGCTATCGCCGGTGCATACGATCGGCGACCAGATCGACGAGATGATGACCATTCATGAGGGACTCAAGCCCAAGCAGGCCCGGGAGCGCACCGTGGCGCTGCTCGACCAAGTGGGAATTCCCGGCGCTCGGGAGCGGGCGGATGCTTATCCGTTCCAGCTGTCGGGCGGGTTGCGGCAGCGCGCGATGATTGCCATGGCGCTGGCCTGCAAGCCGCAGGTGCTGATTGCCGACGAGCCGACTACGGCGCTGGACGTGACCACGCAGGCGCAAATTTTGGATTTGCTGCGGCAGTTGCAGGTCGATTTTGGCATGGCCATGCTGTTTATCACCCACGATCTGGGCGTGGTGGCCGAGATCGCGGACGACGTGGCGGTGATGTATCTGGGTGATGTGGTGGAGCAGGGGAGCGTCTTCGACGTTTTTGCGCAGCCAAAGCATCCCTATACGCAGGCGCTGATGAGCTCCATTCCCAAGATGGCGCGCAAGGCCGACCGGGTGCGGCTGTCGCCAATCAAGGGAACGGTGCCGGCGCCCAAGGACCGGCCGGAGGGCTGCGCGTTCACCAGCCGCTGCCCGCATGCGTTCGAGCCATGCCCCACGATCCGACCGGCGCGGACGGATCTGGGCAACGGGCACCATGCGCGGTGTCATTTGCTGACGCGCGTTCCAGTGGAGGAGCCGGCATGAGCACGCTGCTGAGTGTCCAGAACCTATCCAAGCATTACACGCTGAGCGGCGGGCTGTTTGGCGCCGAACGGCGGCTCGATGCCCTGACCGACATCAATCTCGACGTGGAGGCGGGGGAGACCCTCGCCATCGTGGGCGAAAGCGGCTGTGGCAAGACCACGCTCGGACGGTGCATCATCCAGGCACAGCCGGCGTCTGCGGGCAAGGTGGTGTACCATCCCAAGGCTGGCGGCGACGTGGAATTGAGCGCACTCAACAAGCGGCAGATCAAGCCCTGGCGGCAGGATATCCGCATGATCTTCCAGGACCCGATGAGTTCGCTCAACCCCAATATGCGGGTGTTCGACATCGTGGCGGAGCCCTTGCGCATCCACAAGATCTGCCGGGGGCGGGAGCTGGAGGAGCGGGTGATTGGGACGCTCGAGAAGGTAGGCATTCCAGCTGAAGCCATAGGCCGCTATCCGCATGCGTTTTCAGGCGGGCAGCGGCAGCGCATCGGCATTGCGCGGGCGCTGGTGCTGGACCCCAAGCTGGTGATCGCCGATGAGGCGGTGTCGGCGCTGGACGTCTCAATTCAGGCGCAGGTGCTGAACCTGCTCGAAGATCTCAAGGCCGAGTTTGGGCTGACCTATATTTTCATCAGCCACGATCTGGGGGTGGTGAACTACATCGCGGACCGGGTGGTGGTGATGTATCTGGGGCATGTGGTGGAAAATGCGCCCACCGAAATGCTGTTTGAGCGCCCGCGCCATCCCTACACCGAACTGCTGCTTGAGGCGCTGCCGATCGCCGATCCGCTGCGGCGCAAGGGGCGAAAAGCCGAGGTGCGCGGGGAAATCCCCTATCTCGGCAATCGCCCGGTCGGCTGCCCGTTCCATACGCGCTGCCGCTACGCCCAGGATGTGTGCCGGGCAGAGAAGCCGGCTTTGCGCCCGATCAACGGCACGCCGCAGGAGGCTGCCTGCCATTTCGCCGAAGAACTCGAATTGAAGGGCGCCTACGACGACGCGCCCGTGAAGGAATTTGCCTCACATGACCTATGATCCCGTTTCTGCCAATCCGCTCCATGGCAATCCGCTCAAGACGCGGGCCGATGTGGAAAAGGCACTGCATGATCTCTTTAACCCCCTGCTGCCGTTTTTCTCGGACGGTGGTGCGCGGGTGCGGCTGGATGGGGCTGCGGCGCATTTTGACCGGGCAGCGGCCGATCTTGAAGGGTTTGCGCGCCCGCTCTGGGGGCTGACGCCACTAGCGGCGGGGGGCGGTACGTTCGACCATTGGGCGCTGTATCGGCGGGGGTTGGCCAATGGCACCGATCCCCAGCACCCCGAATATTGGGGCGAGGTCAATTCAACCGACCAGCGGATGGTGGAACTGGCGGCGATTGGGTTCACCATGCGGCTGTTGCCCCATCTGGTGTGGGAGCCGCTGGAGCAGAAGGCCAAGGACAATTTGGCGGCTTATCTCAAGCATGCGCGCCAGTTCGACTACGCCGACAACAACTGGAAGTTCTTCCGCATTCTCGTCGATCTGGGGCTGGAAGAATGCGGTGTCGAGTTTGACCGGTCGCTGACCGAGAAATACCTTGAGGAGTTGGACGGGTTCTATTTGGGCGATGGTTGGTATCGCGATGGCAATATCCGCCGGATCGATCACTACATTCCTTTTGCCATGCACTTTTACGGGCTGATCTATGCCAAGCTGGCGCGGGGTGATGAAAAGCGGGTCGCGGCCTACAAGGAGCGGGCGGAGCTGTTTGCCCGGGATATCCGGCATTGGTTCGATGACGAGGGTGGTACGCTGGCGTTTGGGCGGAGCCTGACCTACCGATTTGCCTGTGGCGGGATCTGGGGGGCGCTGGCCTTTGCTGATCTCGAGGCGTTGCCCTGGGGCGAGATCAAGGGCCAGTTCCTGCGCCATCTGCGGTGGTGGGCGGACAAGCCGATTGCCAATCGTGATGGTGTTCTTTCGGTGGGCTATGGCTACCCGAACCTGTTCATGAGCGAGAGCTATAATTCGGCAGGATCGCCCTATTGGGCGCTCAAGGCTTTTCTTCCGCTGGCGCTCCCAGAGGATCATCCATTCTGGGCGGCGGAAGAAGCAGAAGCGGCAACAGACGAGGCGCCGGTGCCGCTCAAGCACCCGGGCATGGTGATGATGCACACGCCGGGCAATGTGGTGGCGCTGTCAAGTGGGCAGCAGAACTGGCAGATGCGCAACGGCACCGAGAAATACGCCAAGTTCGTTTATTCGTCCCGCTATGGCTTTTCGGTCGAAGTGGATGAGCGCGCCTACAATATGGGTGTGTTCGATGGAGCGCTGGCGCTGTCCGACGATGGGCGGCACTATCGGGTGCGCGAGGCCAACGAGGCAGCGCAGATCGCGGGCGACACGCTTTATTCGCGCTGGAAGCCCTGGAGCGATGTGGAGATCGAAACCTGGCTGCTGCCGGCCAATCCGTGGCACGTCCGCGTGCACCGGATCAAAACCCCACGCGCACTGCATGCAACGGAAGGTGGCTTTGCCATTGGGCGAGCAGACCTCAACGCGGATGAGTTGCTAGAGGAGGCCAGGCGCGCCGTGGCGCGCAGCCAAACCGATGTGAGCGCCATCGTTGATCTTTCGGGACAACGTGCGGGGCGGGCGCACAAGCCTTTTCCCAACACTAATCTGATCGTTGCCAAGACGCTGGTGCCACAGTTACGCGGCGAGATCCCTGCGGGAACGACGGTGTTGGTGACCGCGGCCATGGCGCTGCCGAGTGGAGCAGATGCCGATGCGGCGCTGAACCGGGTGCCGGGCGCGCCAGACATCTCGCAACTGGAAAGTCTTTTCGCCCACCAAGGGCAGGATGTCAGCGCCATCTTGGTGCCGGAGCGGTTCTGATGCGACCAAAACTCGCCTTCGCAATGGCGGCGGACAAGACCAAATATGTGTTTGACAGCGCGGCCCTGCGGCGGCTGGCGCAGTGCTGCGAGATCGTCCAAGAGGCGCCGCTGGAGGAGTTCACCAGCGCCGAGGCGCGTGCCGTGCTGCGTGAGGTGGACATACTGGTGACGGGCTGGGGCTGTCCGACCGTGAGCGACGAGGTGGTGCGCAGTGCGCCACGGCTCAAGCTCATTGCCCATGCGGCGGGTACGGTCAAATACACGCTTGAACCGGCTGTTTATGAAGCCGGAATCCGGGTGACGCATGCTGCCGATGCCAATGCGGTGCCGGTGGCAGAATATACGCTGGCGTCGATCATTTTTACCAATAAGCGGGTGTTCGAACTGCGTGACCGGTATCGGGGCGATCCGCTGCGGCGGACCAGTTATGCCCTGATGAACGAGCCTATTGGCAATTATGGCCGGGTGGTGGGGCTAGTGGGGGCTTCGCGTATTGGCCGCAAGGTTGCCAAGCTGCTCCAGGCGTTCGATTTTACCGTGCTGCTGAGCGATCCCTTCGTGCGCTCAGGCGATCCGATCCTTGAGCATAGCGAACTGGTGAGCCTCGATACGCTGATGGCACGCTCGGATGTGGTGTCCATTCATGCGCCATCGCTCCCCTCGACCCGGCACATGATCGGCGCGCGGGAGCTCGCCTTGATGCAGGACGGTGCGGGCTTCATCAATACAGCTCGTGGAGCGCTAGTGGACGAGGCAGCGCTGATCGCGGAACTGCAAACCGGGCGCATTCATGCGGTGATCGATGTCACGGAGCCGGAAATACCAGCGGCGAATTCGCCACTTTATTCGCTCCCCAATGTGTTCCTGACGCCGCATGTGGCAGGGGCGGTGGGCATGGAGCGGCTGCGCCTAGGGGAGACGGCGGTGACCGAGGTGGAGCGGTTCGTCCGGGACGAGGCGCTGGAGTTCGAGATCGAACCGGCCCTGTTGGAAAGATTGGCGTGATGAGTTCAGCCTTCAAACAGGATACATCCAGTGCCGATCTGGAGCCGTCCGTAGCTGAGCGCCAGGCGCGGCTGCAGTTTTTGACATGGGATCGGACGCCGGCGGAAATCGAGAGTCCGGCGCATCGGGCACGACAGGCGCGATGGCAGGAAATTGCGGGGGCACATTTTCATCCGACCGCCTATGTAGCGGCGGAGGCGGCGATCTTCACGACGCACCTGGTGCTGGGGGAGCAATCCTGGATTGCCGGGCATGCGCTGGTACGGGGCGACGTGGAGTTCGGTGCCCATACGACGGTCAACCCCTATGCCATGATCTCGGGCAAGGTGCGGTGTGGCGATGGGGTGCGGATCGCAAGCCATGTGTCGATCGTGGGATTCAACCACGGGTTTGATGATCCCCATGTGCCCATTCATACGCAAAAGCACGAGAGCCTGGGGATCACCATCGAGGATGATGTGTGGATCGGGGCCAATGCAGTGGTGCTCGATGGGGTGCGGGTCGGGCGTGGCGCGGTGATCGCGGCGGGCGCGGTGGTGAGCAGGGACGTGCCGCCCATGGCGATCGTTGCGGGTGTACCGGCCAAGGTGGTGCGCTTTCGCGGCCGGGCGGCGAAGGCTGATGCAGTGAGCGTACTGGGACGGCTGGAAGTGGCGGCGAAGGCGCAAGTGCATGACGTGCTGGCGGCTTACAACGAGAATGGGGAGTATGTGTCGCGGGAGGCGGACGGGCAGGTGCGGCGCAGCGCGCGGCATTTGAACGATGCGATCGAACTGGCTGCGGGTTTTGACACATTGCCCGAAGGTTTGGATGTCGCGGCGACGCTGGCGCAGTTGCAGGGATTGCAGGATCCACAAACCGGATTGTTTCCCGATCCGCACCAGCCGCCAGCGCCGGGGCAGGCGATGCGCGACAATGGCCTGGCGATCTACAATGTGCTGTCGGTCGGCTATGCCATCGAGGTTTTGGGCGGGCGGCCGTTGTACCCTATCAGCGCGGTGGAGCTGCCGGCTGATGCGCTTTGCGAGTGGCTTGAGAGCCTGCCCTGGCGGGAGCGGGCCTGGTCGGCGGGGGCGGGGGTCGACGCTATCGGCACGGCGCTCTATTTCAACGCGCGCTACCATTCGACTGGACGGGCGCGAGAGACGCTGTTTGGCTGGCTGGCGCTGAAGCAGGATCGCGGAACGGGGGTCTGGGGCTCCTCTACGGCCGAGCAGGGCTGGCTGCAGCCGGTCAACGGATTTTACCGGCTGACGCGCGGCACCTATGCGCAGTTCGGACTGCCGGTGCCCAATCCAGAGCGGGCAATCGACACGGTGCTGCTGAACTATCGCAATTATGGCGGGTTTTCGGGGGCTACCTATACGGCGTGCAATCTGCTCGACACGATCCATCCACTGCTGCTGTGTTTGCAGCAAACCGATCACCGCCGGGCCGAGGCGGAAGGGATTGCAGCGGCGATCATTGCCCAGGGGGAGGAGCGCTGGGTGGCGGGGCAGGGTTATGCCTTTGCCGATGGCCAGGCGCCGAGTTTGCAGGGCACGGAGATGTGGCTGTCGGTGGTGCATCTGGCGGCAATGATGCTGGGGATTGAAGCTGAATTTGCATTCGTGCCGAAGGGGGTGCATCGGACGCAGGCTGTGGGGCTGGGGCTGTGAGCGGGGAGAGAAAAGCCCTCGTGGTTTGGGGCGGCATGGAGTTGCATACGCCCGAGCGGGGGGCGCATGTGGTGCGGGAACTGCTCGAGGTAGAGGGGTTCGCAGTTGATGTGACGCCTGACTATGATGCGCTCGGGGCCGAGGATGTGGGTAGCAACAATCTTGTCGTGCCGGTGATTACCGATGGTACATTGGCGCCAGAGAAGATGGCCAAGCTGATCGATGCGGTGCGGGCGGGGACAGGGCTGGCTGGCTACCATATGGGGCTGGCGACGAGCTTTCGAGCGTCGGTGCCGTTCCGTTACGCGGCGAGCTGCTATTGGGTGCAGCATCCGGGCAATATCATCACCTACCGGGTGGATGTGGCCAAGCCGAAGCATCCGATTATGGCCGGAATCGAGAGCTTCGAGCACACATCGGAGCAGTATTATCTCAACTACGATCCAGCGATTGAGGTGTTGGCAACGACGACTTTTTCGGGCGAATTCCACCCCTGGCGCAAGAATGTGGTGATGCCGGTGGTGTTCACAACAATGCATGACCGGGGAAAGGTGTTTTATTCCTCCCTTGGGCATACGGCAGATGAGCTAGCGGGCGGGCCGGTGCGCGAGATTTTGCGGCGGGGGCTACTGTGGGCGGCGCGGACCCCCACCTAACCTCCCCCTGAGAGGGGGAGGGTTACCCAGCGCCTTGAGCGACATCTGGCCATAGTCCGAAGCTGCGTCTAGCTCGGTGAGATCAGTCTAGCCTACTGTTGTGCTTGTTCGGCTTGCCGCCGCAGGACTTCTGACTCGGGCAGGGCGTTGGCGTAGCGGAGTTCGCGGTTGGCGCGTTCCCAGAAGCTGGGGTGGACGCGGTCGAGTTCGGCGGGATCGGCAGGGGTGAGGGCGAGCGCGCGGCGCGATGCATCGTCCAAATAGAGGATGGCGTTTTGCCGGTACCAGGCGGGGATGGCGTCGTCGGCCCAGACGATCGGCCGGATGATATCGTGGGCGGTGTAGCCCTTAGCGGAGAAGAGCTCCGCCCAATAGCTGTGCCAGCGTTCGTTGCGGTGGCCGACGCCGCCTTGGCCAGGGATGGCCGCGCTGAAGAGGATGGCTGGGGCAAGGGCAACAAGGTCGGCGACGAAGCTTTCGGCGCGCTCTGGCGATAGGTGCTCGGCCACTTCGAGCGAAATGGCGAAGTCGACGCGGGGCCCAGTGAACCGCTGCTCGAGATCGTGCGGGCGAAAATCGATGCGGGGATCGTCCAGCATGGAGTTCGTGACCCAGTCGCCCTCGATGCCGAACGCTGATTGGCTACCCATGGAGAGAGCCGCTGCAAGCCAGGTGCCGGTACCGCAGCCGATGTCGGCAACGCTGGTGCGTGGCAATTCGGCCGGCAGCGCGCCGAGCAGGCACCTTGCAGCGTAGGAAGTATGGGCGCGGCGGTTCTCGTAGAAGCCGGCAGGGTAGAGCGAAGCGGTCATGTTAGGGGAGCAATCGATGCGATTTGGGGAAGCTTAAGCCGGGTACGCGCGGAACACCAGACAGGATCATTTCGGCCGGAACCCTAAAGGGGGAGCGCCGTTGAGTCGGCAGTTATCATCCCGTAACTGGAGACGAGAAATGGCTGATAAGACCCTGAACGACTTGTTCCTCGATACGCTCAAGGACATCTACTACGCTGAAAAGCAGATCCTGAAGACCCTGCCGAAAATGGCGAAGGCTGCGACCTCGGCTGAGATGAAAGCGGGCTTCGAAAAGCACGCGGAAGAAACGGAAGGCCAGATCGAGCGCATCGAACAGGTTTTCGAGCTGCTCGGGAAGCCAGCCCGTGCCAAGACCTGCGATGCCATCTTGGGTATTATCGAGGAAGGCAAGGAAATCATGACCGAATACAAGGGCACCGAGGCTCTTGATGCCGGCCTTGCTGCGTCCGCCCAGGCTGTCGAGCACTATGAAATTGCCCGCTACGGTACGCTCAAGAGCTGGGCGCAGCAGCTGGGAATGAACGATGCCGTAAGCCTGATCGACCAGAACCTGCAGCAAGAAATTGCAACCGACCAGAAGCTCACGCAGCTGGCCGAAGCCCAGGCGAACAAGAAAGCCGCCTAATTGCTTTAGCGGCTTGAAACAGAAACGGGCCCGTCAGGGCCCGTTTTTTTGTGCCGGACTAAAGCCATCAGTCCTTAGCGCGTTCGACGTAAGAGTTGTCGTCCGTGAGGATCACGATGCGGGTGCCGGCGCCGATGTGGGGCGGGACCATGACGCGCAGGCCGTTGTTGAGCACGGCGGGCTTGTAGGACGAGGAGGCCGTCTGGCCCTTAACGACAGGCTCGGTCTCGACGATCTCGAAGGTGAGGCGCTGGGGTAGTTCCATCGAAAGGGCCGTGCCCTCGAAGGTCTTGAGGTGCACCTTCATGCCATCGATCAGATAGGCCTTCTGGTCGCCGATCACGTCATCGGAGACGGTGATCTGCTCGTAGGTCGAAGGCTCCATGAAGTGGTGGCCTTCGCCATCGGAGTAGAGGTAGTCATATTCGCGATCATCGACGTCGGCCTTTTCGACCATTTCCACGGTGCGCCAGCGGCCGACCACCTTCACGCCATCCGAAATGCGGCGCATGTTGACGTTGGTGATGGAATTGCCCTTGCCGGGGTGGACGTTTTCGGCCGTCAGGATGACATGCAGATTGCCGTCCTGCTCGACGACATTGCCCTTGCGCAGCGAGGAGGCGATGACCTTGACCATTATTCTTCCTTGTTCGTTTTCCAAGCGCGTACTAGAGGCTGGGCCGTCCGGCGCTTGTTGAATTCATGTTCGTTGCGCCAACTACCTCATCTCAGCCAAAACTGCCAGCCTGCCCGTGATAAAGGTCGCATGAGCCAACCAATCGACAAGCCCTCGCCATGGTGGACGCCGAGCCGACACGCGGATCGGCGGCCGATCCTGCTGGCGCGCGGGCGGATCGAGGCGGCCGTGCGTGGCTATCTGGTTGATCGCGATTTCCTCCTGGTCGATCCGCCAGCGCTGCAGCGCTCGCCAGGCAATGAAACGCATCTGCATGCGTTTGGCACGGTGATGATTGGCAACGATGGGGTGGGGCAGACGATGTATCTGCATACCTCGCCGGAGTTCACGATGAAGAAACTCCTCGCGGCGGGAGAGAAGCGGATTGCGAGCCTGGGGCATGTGTGGCGCAACCGGGAGCGGAGTGCGTTGCATCATCCCGAGTTCACCATGTTGGAATGGTATCGGGTAGGGGAAGCCTATGACGCCGTGATCGCCGATTGCGTGGCGATGTTGCGGCTGGCGGCGCAGGCGACGGGTACCAGTGTTTTGCGTTATCGCGAGCGGGCGTGCGATCCGTTTGTGCAAGCCGAGCGGCTGAGCGTGGTCGAGGCGTTTGCGCGGTATGCCGGTGTGGATTTATTTGCGACCATGGACAGCGAGGGTGTCACCGATGGGGAGGCACTCGCGGGGCAGATGGCGGGGCTGGGCATGGCTGTGCCGGAAGACCGGAGCTGGAGTTATCTGTTCAGCCTGATCCTGACCGAGAAGGTGGAGCCGGAGCTGGGGAATGGTCAGGTGACGGTGCTGGACCGGTATCCTGCGGCCGAGGCGGCGCTGGCGCGGCGGGCGGCGGATGACCGGCGCGTTTCGGAGCGGTTCGAGCTTTATGCCTGTGGGGTGGAATTGGCTAATGGGTTTGGCGAACTGACTGATGCGGGGGAGCAAAGGCGGCGGTTTGCGGCGGAGATGGCGGAGAAAGAGCGCATCTATGGGGAGCGCTACCCGGTGGATGAAGATTTTTTGGCGGCGCTGGAGATGATGCCGGAGGCAAGCGGGGTAGCGTTGGGTTTTGACCGGTTGGTGATGCTGGCGACGGCGGCGCCACGGATAGAGGCGGTGCTTTGGGCTGAGGTGGCTGAGTGAGCATTGAGGTTACACGAGCGACCCCCTCCCCGACCCTCCCCGCAAGGGGGAGGGGGCGAAAGGGGACGGGCATCAAGAGCGTCGAAGAGCTTCTTGCTGCCGGTTTGATTGAAGAACCAGGTGCGCTCGAAGGTGTTGCTGCCAATTACACAATCGGAATTACGCCGGCTGTTGCTGCGCTGATCGACAAAGACAATGCCGATGATCCGATTGCGCGGCAGTTCGTGCCGTTGGTGGATGAGCTAGTGACGGTGCCGGAGGAGATGGCAGATCCGATCGGGGACTTGAGCCATTCGCCGGTCAAGGGGATCGTGCATCGCTATCCCGATCGGGTGCTGCTCAAGGCGGTGCATGTGTGTCCGGTTTATTGCCGGTTTTGCTTCAGGCGGGAGATGGTGGGGCCACAGGGGCTGGGGTCGCTGACTGGGGCGGAGCTCGATGCGGCGATCGCCTATATCGCCGGGCATTCGGAAATTTGGGAAGTGATCCTGACGGGTGGTGATCCGCTGGTGCTGTCGCCGCGGCGGCTGCGGGAGATCACGGGGCGGCTGGCGGGGATCAAGCATGTGAAGATCGTGCGGTTTCATACGCGGGTGCCGGTGGTGGAGCCGGAGCGGGTGGACGACGATTTGGTCGGGGCGCTGAAGGCGAGCGGCAAGGCGATTTACCTGGCGCTGCATGCAAATCATCCGCGCGAGTTTTCGGACGGGGCCAAGGCGGCCGTGGCGCGGCTGGTGGAGGGTGGGATCGTGCTGGTGAGCCAGTCAGTGTTGCTGCGGGGCGTCAACGACAGCGTGGAAACTCTGGCCGAACTGATGCGCTGTTTTGTCGAGAACAGGGTAAAGCCGTATTACTTGCACCATCCTGATCTCGCGCCGGGGACTGGGCATTTTCGGTTGAGTATTGCCGAAGGGCAGGCGCTGGTCGCGGGATTGCGGGGGCGGGTGTCGGGATTGGCGCAGCCGACGTATATTCTCGATATCCCTGGTGGTTATGGGAAAGCGGATATTGGGGCAGCAGAGATTTTGGGTGAGGATGGGTGTTTTACCGTGCGGGATTGGCAGGGTGAGGAGCATCGCTATCCGCCTGACGGCGTGGAGCGTTGATCGCGATTGGCGATAAGGTGCTGGTGTGCTCTGGCGCGACCAAGTTGGCTGGTGTCGTGTTCGACTTTGAGAGCTGGCGCTGGATTTTGGCGCAGACCGAGGACGGGCGGCTCTGGCTCGAGGTGGTGATGAACATTTCAGCCGTCGACTGGACGCAATTGGTGCTGCTCGAGGCCGATGTGAGTGCAAGCGACCGGCAGCGCATCATGGCGATCGGGGAAGCGATTGCATATCGCCCAAAGCGGACGGATGTTGAAGACGTGCCCGGAGCAGCGCTGTTTTGTGCACAGCATGATCAGATCAAAATGGTGAAGGCTTGATCTTTGCAGTGCGTATGTGCGTCGAAGGACATCTCAGGATGGGCCCCGGGTCGAGCCCGGGGTGACATCGGGGGTGGGGTGGGAGTGGTGACTGGTTGGAAGCTTTAGTCCACCACTTGCGGGTCAACGTCTTGCAAGTAATCTACCCCGCCGAGGCCGAAGCCGAAGAGTTTGAGGAATTCGGTGCGGTATTTTGGTAGGTCGGCGAGGGCGGGGAGGCTCTCGGTGGTTAGGGCAGCCCAGCGCTTCTTGAGTTCGGCTTGGACTGGTGGGGAAAGTTCCCAATCGTCGACGCGGATGCGGTTTTCGTCATCGAGAGTGGGCTTGCCCTGGAGCTTGTCGCGGAAGAGGCGGTCGATCTGTTCGATCGTGCCTTCGCCGATGCCCATTTCGTCCATGACCTTGATCAGCAGCGTGCCATAGAGCGGCACGACGGGAATGGCGGAGCTGGCCTGGGTGACGACGGCCTTCAGGGCGACGACGTTGGCGGCACCATCACCGAAGCGGGCGCGGATGGCGGCCGCGGCGCGGTCGAGGTCGCCCTTGGCTTTGCCCAGAGTGCCCTTGTGGTAGATGGGCCAGGTCAACTCGCTGCCCAGATAGGTGTAGTTGAGGGTGTGGAAACCATCGGCCAGCACGCCTGCATCAGCAAGGGCCGCGATCCAGAGCTCCCAATCCTCGCCGCCCATGACCTTTACAGTGGCGGCGGCTTCTTCCTCGGTGGCGGGCTCGACCGAGATCTCCGAGACTTCGCCGGTCGTGGTGTTCAGCGTCTTGGAGGTGACCGAGGTGCCGTAGGGCTTAATGGCCGAGCGATAGGTTTCGCCGGTTTTTGGATCGGTGCGGACGGGGGAGGCGAGGGAATAAACGATTAGGTCAATTTGGCCGAGATTGGCCTTGATGGCTTCGATCGTTTCGGCCTTGACTGCATCGGAGAAGGCATCGCCTTCGATGGTGATTGCTTTGCGTCCGGCGGCCTTGGCGCGGTTTTCAAAGGCGCGGTTGTTGTACCATCCGGCCGAGGCGGTTTTGCCTTCCGCCGGCGGGCGCTCGAAGGACACGCCCACGCTATCGGCATCGCTGCCGAAGGTGTTGACGATGCGGGAGGCGAGGCCATAGCCGGTGGAGCAGCCGAGCACCAGGACGCGCTTGCGGCTTGAAGGGATCGGGCCTTTGACCATTACATGATCGATCTGGCGCTGCACATTGGTGGCGCAGCCGACCGGATGGGCCGTGGTGCAGATGAAGCCGCGAATTTTGGGCTCGATGATCATGGGGTGCTCCAATGGTTTTGTCTTGGGAATAGCGGGATTGAGGGCGCGGGGCTAGTACCTCTGCCTAACCTACCCCTTGAATGGGGCGGGGCAGACCGTGTTTTTGGCGAGGCAGCGCGTCGCCAAGCTATCGAAGTAGGCGGCCAAATCTCAGGATGGATCCCGGCTCAAGGCCGGGATGACACCGGGGGTGTGGAGGGGCTGGGGTAAGTTCAGGCGCTTTGAAGTGCCCGGCCAGCGGGGAAGATGCCGGACATAACGGTGAAGCCCGGGATGCAGCGGACGCGGTCGGACCAGCGGCGGAGGGCGGGGTAGTCCTGCCGACTGATGCCGCCTTCTTCGGAGAGCATGATGTAGGGGAAGCAGGCGATGTCGGCTGTGGTCGGGTGCGGCGGGGTGCAGAGCCAGTCGCGGCCTTCGCGTTCGCCAAACCAGAGATGTTCGTCGATGAGGCGGAAGAGGCGGTGGGCGCCGGCTTGGGCCTTGGGGATGTCGAAGGGGTAGTCGAAGCCAAGGGCGAGGCGGGCGGCGGAGGCGGTTGCGGTGATGTCGTCGGCGATGGCGTGCCAGCGCAGGATTTCGGCGGTGGTGGCGGGATCATCGGGGAACCAGCGGCCGGTCTCGTCATATTTTTTGGCGAGATAGGCGAGGATGGCGCCGGAATCGGACAGGACGAGGTCACCATCCTTGAGGACGGGAAGCTGGCCGAAGGAGTTTAGCTTGAGGAACCAATCCGATTTGTGCTGGCGGCCGGGGAAGAAATCGACCGGGATGATGTCGTAGCGCACGTGCAGAATGCTCATGAGCAGGCGCAGCTTGTAGCAATTGCCGGAGAGTTCGTAGTCGTAGAGGGTGATGGTCATGGTAGCTGGCCTAGAGGCTTGCGCACCCTCCCCCTTGAGGGGAGGGCTGGGGAGGGGGTCGTGCGGTTTGTCACTGATGGACCCCCACCCCCGACCCCTCCCCTCAAGGGGGAGGGGAGAGACAGAGCCGCAACAGCTGAGGTGGACACCAACATCAGATATCCAGCACCAGACGGGCCGATTTCGCGCGGGAGACGCAGGTCAGGATGGCGGTGTTGGTTCGTTTCTCGGTGTCGTTGAGGTAAACGTCCTGGTGGTCACATTCGCCTTCGAGGACGCCGGTGAGGCAGGTGCCGCAGGCGCCTTGTTCGCAGGATGAGGGCACCTGGAGGCCCGCCTCGCGCATGGTTTCGAGGATGGTCTTGCCGGCGGGGATCTGGAGCGTCATCGCTGAGCGGGCGAGTTCGACTTCGAAGGATGAGCTATCGTTGATGATTTTGTCGTTCTTGAAGTATTCGAAGTGGATGGACTCCTCAGGCCAGCCTTGAGTGGCTGCGGTGACGCGAACGGATTCCAGCAGGGCCGAGGGGCCGCAGACATAGACGTGCTGGGCGTGGCTCCAAGGGCCGAGGGCGGTGGAGATGGTCTGGGCGATGTCTGTGCGGGCAAGGCCGATGTGGAACTGGACCCGGCCATGGAGCGCTTCGAGTTCGGCGCGGAAGGCGATGTTTTCGCCCAGGCGGGTGAAGTAGTGGAGCTCGTAGGGTAGGCTCGACTTGTCGAGAAAGCGCGCCATGGAGAGGAGCGGGGTGATGCCGATGCCGGCGGCGATCAGCACGGTGCGGACGGCGTCGCGGCGCAGGGGGAAGTTGTTGCGCGGCTCCGAAATGGAAAGGAGGTCGCCCTCACGGACGCTCTCGACCAAAACCTTGCTGCCGCCCTTGCTGGCGCTCTCCGCCTTTACGCCGATGATGTAGCTGAGGAGATCACCAGGCCCATTGGTGATGGAATATTGGCGGACAAGGCCGTTGGGCAGATGCACGTCGATGTGCGCCCCAGGTTGGAAGGTGGGCAGATGGCCGTCGCGCGGGGCGAGTTCGAAGCCGATGACGCCGTCGGCGCTAGTCCATTTGCGCTTGACCACGACGGTGATGGTATTGCCGCGTGGGATGGCGATGTCCGGCATGGTCGCGAGATCGACCGAGACCTGCTCGAAGGCAGGCTGGAGTGGTTCGGGCGCGGGCTTTTTTTGCGCGGCGCGTTCGAGGCGGTCGCGCAGCTTGCCCAGCAATTCGCTGTAGTGGCGCAGGATGGTGAGCGTGTCTTCAGGCTGGCCTTGCAGTAGGCCCCGGATCACGGCGCGGTTGCTGTCGACGGGTTGGACGAAAAACAGCGCCGGGCCGGTGCGCACGGCCATGGGCGCCAGCAGATCGGCGGGCTGATCGTCAGGGGTGAGGCCGGTCAGGCCTGCCAGCACATCTTCGGGCGTGGCGTTGACGGGAATGGGACGCAGGGGGAAATAGTCGCCGGTTTCGGCCCCAGGGAAGGGCTGGAACGGGATGTCATCGTTGGCGGCGGACCAGACGAGGCCGAATGCTTCGCGCACAGGGTAGGTCTTGTTCTGGATGCGGCGGGCCGGGGCGTCGGCGGGGTGGGCTGGAATGTAGGTGCAGCCGGCGGAGCGGTTTGCATAGCGCCAGCCGTGGTACTGGCATTTGAGCTCGCCGCCCTCGTTGATGCCAATGGACAGGCGCACGCCGCGATGGAGGCACCGGTTTTCCCAAACATTGACGTTGCCGTCATCGGCGCGCCAGACGGCCAGTTCACGGCCGAGCAATTGGCCATGATAGACGTGGCGGAACGGGAGGTCGTCGGAGCTGGCGATGGGGTACCAGGTGGTGTCGGTCGGCAAGAGGGCCATGGGTCATCCGGTTTGCAGATCGCGCCACGATCGGATGAGTTCGTCCAGCTGCCCTGGCGTACGGAGCAGCCCTCGGATCAGCCGGCTGCCGGAATGACCCCGTAGGTAATGCCCTTTTGCCCAAGCCAGCGGCGGTAGGCAATGGCTGATTTGTCGGCGCGGATGGGGGTTTCCGAGCGCGGATCGAGGGGGAGGCGCTTGGGGTATTGGTTCTCAAGGATCGGCTTGTCCTGGCCGAAGATGGTCTGCTGGAAGCGGCGCAGTTCGGTGATGGTGGAGGTGGAATCGATCATGGACTGCAGCAGATGGGCGCGGCAGCGTTCCTGCGTCACGGGCTGAAGGAAAATGGCGATGACGTCGCGCCGCTCGGGAGCTTCGGGGGAGGATTTGTAGAGCACCGAGCAATAGGGGTGCGGCACGCGATAGACATATTCCACTTCCATGCCGTCGGTGGCCGACAGGGCAGCGCGGGGCTGAAAGAAGCGGCAGCGGGTGGCGAGGACTTCGTCGCGTTCTTCGGAGACTTCGACGTCGTATTCCTTGACCTCGGTATGGGGTTCGGCGCCGAGGATATCGGTGTGGACGTAGGGAAAGTGGCCCATGTCGAGGAAGTTCTCGACGGCACGGGGCGCCGAGACGTGGATGCCGATGGAGCCGCAGCTCATATTGACGCGGTCCGGTTCGGAATATTCGGGAATTGGGAATAGCTCGCCGGCTGGGGTGCCGAGCGACGTCCAGATGAAGCCGTAGCCTGTGGTGACGGGGAGGCGATCCAGGATGGTTTCCGGGTCGATCTCGTCACCGGCTTCTTCGTCGCTGCGGCGCCAGACGACAGGGCGGCCGTCATTGTCGCGCGTCAGGGCTAGGGGGATGTCGAGCAGGGTGGTGCACTCGATCGTGCCCGCGGGGATATCGTCGAGGGCGGCGATGACTTGCCAGGAATTGAGGGTAAGCGGGTCGGGTGTGGTCATGGGGGGAGATTAGCGATCAGGGACGCGGAGGGGAATGGGGAAGTTGCGTGCGTTCAAAGTCGATCTCAGGATGGATCCCGGCCTGCGCCGGGATGACACGGTGCTGGGGGGAAAGTCCTGAGAATTAGCCGCGGAAGATGTCGAAATTGCCGAAGGCCTGTGTCGTTGCCATTACCTGGAGGCGGTTGACGTTGACATGGGCGGGCAGAAGGGTGGACCACATGATGGTCTCGGCGATGTCCTCGGCGTTCATGGCTTTGGTGTTTTCATAGGGCTTGGCGGCTTTGCCTTCGTCGCCCTTGAAGCGGACGAGGGAAAATTCGGTTTCCGTGAGGCCCGGCTCGATATTGGTGACGCGAATGTTCTTTCCCTGGACGTCGGAGCGGAGATTAAGGGCGAACTGTTTTACGAAGGCCTTGGTGGCGCCATAGACGGAGCCGCCGGGATAGGGGTAGTCGCCGGCAACCGAGCCTAGGGTTACGACGTGGCCGCCGCCGCGCTTGATCATGCCGGGCAGGAGCGCACGAACCGTATAGACCAGGCCCGTGATGTTGGTCGCGATCATGGTTTCCCAATCGGTGATGTCGGTTTCGGCGGCGGGCTGAAGGCCAAGGGCCAGGCCAGCATTGGCGAGGACGATGTTGATGCCGGCGAACTCGGGTGGGAGGGCTGCGATTGCGTCGTCGATCGCGGCGCGGTCACGCACGTCGAGTTCGATGATGTGGCACTTGTCCTTGCCCAGCTCATTCTGCAGTGCGACCAGCCGGTCGTGGCGGCGGCCGGTTGCGATCACCTTGCCTCCGGCCTCCACATAGCGCCTAGCCGCGGCAGCGCCGAAGCCGGAGGTGGCGCCGGTGATGAAGACAACGAAGCGGCTGGGGTCAAGCAGCTGGTACATGGCAAGGTCCGTGGGGTGAGCGAAGATGCCGGTAATTGGCCTCTATTTGGCGCTTCGGTCAACCTGCGCCAGACAGGCAAGGCGTTGCGCATTGGCCACGCCCGAGCACTCAAATAGGGGCTGAAAGGCTAAAAACTTGTTTGTTGCCTCAGGGCAGCCCTAAACTCGCCACGAAACGAACGCCGCTTGGGCGGGCGTTTAGCGTCGGCGCAACCGGGCGGATTTTGTTTAACGCAATCTTTCCGCTCCAGAAGGCAATCTACGCGTCTGCCTTTTTTGGTTGATGCGTAACGGGCGGGAATTGGTCCACTGCAGATCGCGCGATTAGTAACGAGTATTGGCGCATTGTGCGTTGCCGCTGCCGGCTTGAGCCTGGTGGCGCCCGCTAATGCATTCGAAATTTTCGGCCTCAAGCTGTTCGAGGACCAGAGCGACGCGGACGCCGAGGCGGTTATCGCTGACCCACAGCCCTACACGGTCTCGGTGGTGGTGAACGCCACGGGTGAGCTTGAAAGCGTGGTGCGCAATGCATCGGCGCTGGTGGCTGACGAGGCGGAGCCCGCATCGGGCGCGGCGGGGCTGCTGGCCAAGGCACGCGGCGATTACCGGCGTATCGTGGCGGCGCTTTACCAAGAAGGCCATTACGGCGGGGTGGTAAGCATCCGTATCGGGGCGAACGAAGTTACCAGCCTCCCTCCCGATGTCGATCTACCAGACCCCGTGCCCGTCACCATCGTGGTCGATCCGGGGCCACTGTTCAATTTCAACCGCGTCGACATTGTCAACCAAGCGCCACCCACAAGCGATCCGTTCGACCAGGTGGATTCACCGGCTGGGCAGGGCTTCGGCGTGGGCGAAGTGGCGCGCTCCAGCGTTATCGTGCAAGCCGAGGGCCTCGCGCTGGAAGCCTGGCGGCAGCAGGGCTATGCCAAGGCGGAGATCGCCAGCCGCGAAGTGGTGGCAGACCATGCAACAAACCTTGTTGATGTAACGATCACAGTCAATCCTGGGCAAAAGGCTGCTTTCGGGGATGTTACGGTGCGCGGCACGGAGCGCATGGACCCTGACTTCGTGCGACGGCAAACGGGCCTGACGCCGGGCGAGGAGTTCGATCCTGACGAGGTGGAGCGAGCGCAAAAGCGGCTGGACCGGCTCGAAGTGTTTCGCGCGGCGCGACTGGAAGCGGCCGAATCGATTGGGCTCGATGGGCTGTTGCCCTATGATCTGATCGTGCAGGAATTGCCCGGCGCGCGGTTCGGCGTCGGCGCGACTTACTCAACGATCGATGGCCTGGGCGTCGAAGCGTTTCACCTGTGGCGCAATTTGTTCGGGCAAGCGGAGCGCTTGCGGCTCGATGCGCGGATTGCCGGGATTGGCTTTCCGGTCGAGACCGAGGAGTTCGATTATTTCTTTGGCGGAACTTTCACCAAGCCAGGTATCTTCACGCCAGACACGGACCTTGTTGCGACCATCTCGGCAGAGCGCACGGTTTATCCCACATATACCGAAATTTCGGCGCTGGGCCGCATTGGCCTGACGCATCTGTTCTCCGACCAGATTACCCTTGAAGGTGGGGCGCAGTTCGAGCGCAGCGAATTTGAAGATGTGTTCGGCACGCGCGACTTTGCGCTGGCCGGCCTTTATGGCGCTGCGACGCTGGACTTCCGCGACGACACAGTCGACCCGACCAGCGGGTGGTATCTGCGTGCCGATATAGAGCCGTTCTATGAATTCAACTATGGCAATGCGGCCGGGCGGGTGACCGTTGAGGGCCGGACTTATTTCGGGTTCGGCGAAGACGATCCGTTTGTCCTGGCCGGGCGGGTTAAGGCGGGTGCGGTGCTGGGCGCCGAGCTCAATGAAATACCGCCGGACAGATTGTTCTTTGCCGGCGGCGGCGGCTCGGTGCGTGGCTACGGCTTCCGCTCAATTGGAGTGGATGACGGGTTCGGCAATATCATCGGCGGACGATATCTGCTGGAAGGCTCGCTTGAAGCTCGGGCCAAGGTAACCGAGAGCATTGGCGTGGTCGGGTTCCTCGATGGCGGCTATGTAGCCGGCGACGAGTTTCCGGGGATCGAGGATCTGCGGCTCGGGGCTGGTGTGGGCTTGCGCTATTACACGGGGCTGGGGCCGCTGCGGCTCGATGTTGCCGTGCCGCTCAACAAGGGCGAGGGCGATCCGGACTATGCAATTTATGTCGGCATAGGGCAGGCGTTCTGATGATGCGTATTCTTGCTCCTATCAAGCGGTTCGCGCTGGTTGTTGCTCTTGCCGGTGGCTTTGGGCTCCCAGCCGCGCCTATGGTTCTTGCCCAGGAGGTTGCCGGGACGGCGACCGAGGCGGAGAAGGGTTTCCTGACCAATTTCGTACAGGACCGTCTGTCGACGCCTGAGCGGCAAATCCAGATTTCTAACATCGATGGCATTCTGGGGTCTGACGTTTCGGTGCGTGAGATAACGATCTCCGACGAGCAGGGCGTTTGGCTGCGGGTGAACAATGCGCGGCTAACCTGGAACCAAGGCGCACTGCTGTTCGGGCGGCTGGAAGTGAGCGAACTAACGGCCGACTCGATCGAGTACATCCGCAATGCGGTACCAGCCGAGGGCGTGAACTTGCCCCCGGCGGAAGCCGGCACACTGCAGATCCCCGAGTTTCCTGTCGCGATCATCCTGCAGCAACTCACCGTACCCAGCGTGACCTTTGGCGAGAATGTCTTTGGACTGGGCTCGCAGATTTCGCTCGCGGGAGCCTTTACGCTGGAAGATGGCAATCTCACCACCAATCTCGATGTGGTGCGGCTTGATGGGCCGGGTGGCACGCTGGACCTCGATGTCGTTTATACCGGCGAGACCAACGCTATCGACTTGGGCTTGTCACTCGTTGAGCCGGAGAATGGCGTCATCGCCAATTTGCTCAACATCGAGAACCGGCCGGCCGTAACGCTGACGCTGAACGGCGAAGGGCCTGTGTCCGATCTGCGCACCGATCTAGTGCTGCAGGCGAATGGGCAAACTGCACTTGGCGGCGTGGCGACGATCCAGCAGCAGGCGGAAGGCTTCGCTGTCAATGCGGATCTGCGTGGCCCATTGTCGACGTTGGTGGCAGAGCAGTACCGGCCGTTCTTTGGCGCGGAAACGTCGCTGACTGCCGATGCGCTGGTGCGCTCGGGCGGCGGGCTGTCGATTACGGGGCTGCGGCTCAGCGGTGGGCAGCTTTCGCTTGAAGCAGCGGCAGAAACGACGCCGGACAATTTCCTCAGTACCTTGGCGCTCAATGCCGTCATTGCCGATCCGAACGGTGCGGCAGTGACCTTGCCGGTGCCCGGCAGTGCGACACAGGTCGATTCGGCGCAATTGGCGGTGGCGTTCGGCGGGGAAGCTAGTGATGATTGGAGCGCCACGCTGGCAGTGTCCAATTATGCCGCTGACGGCTTTGCGGCCGAGGCCATTGCGCTCACCGTCGGCGGAATGGCTGCCAATCTCAACGATCCAGCAACGCGCCGGGTGACGTTCAATGGCGATGGCATGCTCACCGGCATCGCGGCATCAGAGGAAATAGAAGCGGCGCTGGGCAGTGGCATTGGCGTCGGAATTGCCGGTCTGTGGAACGCTGGCCAGCCGGTCGAGCTGGCGGAATTCCGTGTTGTCGGAGATGCGCTAACGGCCACATTGGCAGGGCAGATCAGCGGGCTGGATTTCACCGGTGGCATCGGGATTGAGACTTCCAGCATCTCCCCGTTCTCAGGGATAGCCGGGCGCGATCTTAATGGCGCGCTGTCGTTGCGGGCCAATGGGTCCATCATGCCGCTAACGGGCGGGTTCGACCTGACGCTAGATGGCAATGGCACCGATCTGGCCATTGACGATGACGTCGCCGATCGCTTGCTGGCAGGCACGGTCGCGCTGAGCGGGCGGGTGGCGCGTGGTCCAGATGGACTGAGAGCAGACGATTTCCGCATCGAGAACCCGCAATTGCAGGTTCTCGCGGATGGCAATTACTCGAGCGAGATTGCGGACTTTACATTCAATCTAGGGTTGAGCGATCTGGCGCTGCTGTCCGAGCAGGCCTCTGGTGCGCTGCGCCTGGTTGGAACGGCAAAGGGTGCCGAGAGCGTCATCGATCTCGATCTTGAGGCGCAAGTGGCGAGCGGCACGCTGGCCGGACGGCAGTTGCGCGAGGGTCGGCTTGGTTTTGCCGGGCAGTATAATGTCGATACGCTTACAGGCACGATCAGCGGCGATGCGGGCCTTGATGGTTTCCGTACGGCTCTTTCGGCAGGGGTGAATGTCACGCCAGCCGAGCAGGTGTTGAGCGATCTTGATTTCCAGGCGGCGGGTACGCGGATCACCGGCGATCTGGCGCGGGTAACGCTGACCGGATTGATCAATGGCGCGCTCAATGTGGTCTCGCCCGATGTTTCCGTGCCTGCGGCACTGGCGCTGGTCGAGGCCTCAGGGGCTGTCAATGCTGATGTGACGCTGGAGCCGATTGATGGCAAGCAGGGCGCGAACCTGCGTGGCGATGTGCGCGATCTGGCCGTGAATGATATTGTTATCGGCGCCGCCGATGTATCGGCGACGGTCGTCGATCTGTTTGGCGTGCCGGTGATCGACGGGTCGATCAATGGACGCGACATAGCGGCGGCGGGTGTCGAGGTCGAAAGCCTGGTGGCCAACGCGGCGCAGAACGGAACGACGACGGCGTTCGACGCGCAGGCGGCGCTGGCGACCGGTACGAATGTCGATATTGCCGGTGCGCTGACGCCCGTCAAGGGCGGGTACCGGCTGGCGCTGGACCGGGCGGAACTGGTGCAAGGGCAATTGTCGGCGCGGTTGGCGCAGCCGACGGAGTTGCAGGTGTCGGGCTCGAACGTGACGCTTGATGCCCTGCGGTTCGATGTCGGGTCGGGATCGATCACGGCGACCGGTTCGGCGGGAGAGCGGCTCGATATCGCGCTCGATATCGATGCCTTGCCGCTGTCAATTGCGAATACCGTGGCGCCGGATCTCGGGCTGGCGGGAACGCTGAGCGGCCGGGCGAATATCGGCGGAACTGGCATAGACCCGCAAGTGCAGTTCGAAGCGCAGGCGCAGGGTGTCAACGCCGCTGCGATCGGCGAGTTCGGCATTGCGCCGCTGAACGTGGCGGCCAGCGGCAGCTATGGCGGCAGCGTGGTGACGCTGGCGTCGTTGAGCGCAGAAGGATCGGGCGGATTGACGCTGTCTGGGTCCGGCACGGTGCCGCTGAGCGGTGGCGGGCTCGATGTCACAGTCGAGGGTTCGGCACCGCTGGCGCTCGGCAACAGGTTCGTGGCCGATCGCGGCGGGCAATTGAGCGGTGTGGTGACGCTGGAGGCGCAGATCAGCGGTAGTTTAAGCAGTCCGCAGTTCGGCGGGCGGGTGGCGACGAGTGGCGCGGGCTATATGGACCCGGAACTCAATTTGCGGCTGCAAGGGATTAACGGCTCGGCGAGCTTGAGCGGAAGCACGATGGTCATCGACTCATTGTCGGCGAGCCTTGCCACCGGGGGCTCGGTTTCGGCATCGGGTTCGATCGGGCTGACGGGTGGCTTGCCTGCCAATGTCGCCATAGCGCTACAATCGGCCCGCTATGCGGACGGCAACCTTTTCGTGGCGACTGCCTCGGGCGATCTGGCGCTGACAGGCAATCTGACGGGATCGCCGCTGCTGAGCGGGGACGTGCTGATCGAGGAAGCCAACATTACTGTGCCGGAGAGCTTTGGCGGCGGTGCGGCTCTGATTGATGTCGAGCATGTGCGCACGCCTCCAGCTGTGGAGCAGACGCTCGCCAGGGCGCGGATTGATGAGTCAGGAGCGCCGGTGCCGCAGACGCGACCGGGCGGAGTACTGCTCGACATCAACGTGAATGCGCCTAATCAGATCTTTATTCGTGGCCGCGGCTTGGATGCCGAAGTGGGTGGCCAAGTGCGGATCACCGGGCCGATCGGCGATATTCAGCCGGTGGGTGCGTTCGAACTGACGCGTGGGCGTTTGGCGATCCTGGGGCAGCGGATCAACTTCGAAAGTGGCACGGTGACGCTAGTGGGCGATCTCGACCCGGAGCTCAATCTGGTGGCCAGCGTCGAGGGCGAGGACATCACCGTGTTCGTGACGGTGGCAGGCCGCGCCTCGGACATCGAAGTGTCATTCACCTCGTCGCCCATATTGCCGCAGGACGAGGTGTTGAGCCGGTTGATCTTCGGGCGCTCGATGGGCGAACTTTCCCCGTTGCAACTGGCGCGGCTGGCGGCAGCAGCGGGCGAGCTGGTGGGTGGCGGAGGCGGCGGTGGGCTGGTGGACAGCTTGCGCGGTGCTGCGGGACTTGATGATCTCGATATTGTCACAGACGATCAGGGCAATGTCGCGGTGCAGGCAGGCACGTATATCCAGGACAATGTTTATCTGGGCGTGCAGGCCGGAGCGGGCGGGCAGAGCCGGGTGACCATCAATCTCGATGTTACCGATGATCTCAAAATCACGGGCGCGGCAGGACAGAATGGGGATTCGAGCCTGGGCGTGTTCTATGAGCAGGACTATTGAGGGGCGCTGCTCGTATGGTGGGCGCTTGTCGCTAGCAAGGTGCTCTGCGAACACCGTGCTGCCCTTGGGCCTGACCCGAGGGCCTTGCAGGGAGCTGCGATACTTGGCGTTTGCTAAAAGTGGCCCTCGGGTCAGGCCCAAGGACAGCACGGTGGATAGGATAACCGTGTCCCTGCGCACAAATGACTGCACTTGACCTTAGGAGGGTGAAGGTCGGCCGACCCGCCTTACGACAGAGCTGATATCGCGGGATGGATCCCGGGTCGAGCCCGGGATGACATGGTGGGTAAGATGGGCTTGGAGTATCCCTGGACCCGGTGACGTTATTGCGTGCCGCCAGTCTTGGCGGCCTTTTCGGGATCGAACCACCAGATGGTAGGGAAGCCGCTGGAGAATTCGGGCAGCGGGTCGGGGTGGCTGAAGCGGTCCCAGCGGGCGATGCGGGATTGGCGCAGGGAATAGCTGGGGACCATGAGGTGATGGTGCAGCAGGGTGCGATCAAGTGCCATTGTGGCCGCTTCCTGAGTGGCACGGTCGTCGGCGCCGATGACTTTGTCGATGAGGGCGTCGATGCCTGGATCGGCGAGGCCGAGGTAGTTTTGCGAGCCTTCCTCGTTGACGCTCGAAGAGCCAAAGAAATAGCGCTGCTCGTTGCCTGGTGAGAAGGACTGACCCCAACCGGAATAGATCATGTCATAGTCGAAGCTACGGACGCGGTTGATGTATTGCGGGCTGTCGACGGAGCGCAGGGACGCCTGAATGCCGATCTTGCCGAGATTGGTGACGAGGTTCTGCGCCACCGGCTCGATGGTCGGGCCGTTGAGCAGGATCTCGAAGGTGAAGGGCGCGCCGTTAGGATCAAGCAGTTGGTTGCCCTGAAGGGTATAGCCGGCCTCAGTCAGCAGTTGCAGAGCCTGGCGCAGATTGTCACGCAGCTTCTGAGGGTCACCGCTGACAGGGTTGGTGTAGGGTTCGGTAAAGACGGACGCTGGCACCAGATCCTTAACCGAGTTGAGGATTTCAAGCTCCTCGCCTTCGGGCAGGCCGGTAGAGCGGAAGGGTAGGCCGAAGAAATAGCTATCGATGCGCTCGTATTGACCAAAGAACAGGGTGTTGCTGAGTTCTTCGAAATCAAAGGCGTAGTTTAGCGCCTCGCGGACACGCTCATCCTGGAACTTAGGGCGGCGCAGATTGGGCACGAAGCCAACCATGGTTCCATAGCCGTTATAGTCTTGAGGGAAGAGTTCCTGCACCACCCGACCTTCATTGACGGCAGGGAAATTGTAGGCCGTGGCCCAGCGCCGGGCTTGGTTTTCGTTCCACCAATCGAACTGATCGCCTTTGAAGGCTTCGAACTGGACGGTCAGGTCGAGGAAATACTCAGTCCGGTACTCGTCGAAATTATTGGTGCCGACTTGAGTCGGGTGGTTTAGGCCCCAATAGTCGGGCACGCGGTTAAATGTAATCGAGCGGCCTGGATCGAAGCTGGCCAGTGCATATGGGCCGGAGCCCAAGGGCGGCTCGAGAGTAGAGTCGGCGATGTTGCGCTGGTTGCCTTGCGCGTCCGTACCCTCCCACCAATGCTGCGGCAATACTTGAAGCTGACCGAGGATCAGCGGCAACTCGCGATTCCCGGTTTGATCGAAGGTGAAGGTGACTTCGCCCGGAGCGGTCACTTCAGCACTGACCACATTGGCGTAGTATTGAGCCTGGTTGGGGTTGAGTTCCTTTGCCTTGTTGAACGACCAGACTACGTCCTCAGCGATGACGGGCTGGCCATCATGCCATTTCGCGGCGGGGTTCATGCGGAAGGTGACTGCGCCATAGTCTGGTGCGATCTTGAGGCTCTCGGCGAGAAGACCGTAGTAGGTGTTCACTTCGTCCAGCGACGGCACAAGCAGGGTTTCGTAGATCAGTCCAATGCCGCCGGCCACTTCGCCCTTGGGCAGGATCGGATTGAACGTGTCAAACCCGCCCATTTCACCCAAACGCACCACGCCGCCTTTGGGCGCATCGACATTGACATAGTCGAAATGGGCGAAGTCCGCCGGATATTTCGGCGCGTCAATCATGGTGAAGGCGTGGGACCATGTGTCTGTTGGGGTCTGCGCAACAGCAGGCGTGGCGATGCCCAAGGTCAGCAAAGCGGTTATGAGAAGGGGCTTGATGTTCATCTTGTGCCTCGGGGCTGAGGAAGGGTTGAGCAGAGACTACGAGCAATGATCATGATGCAACAGGGGGATCAAGCGATGGTGCGCCGACAACGGCAACGTCGAAAGCCGCGGCCATAAGCGCTTTGGTGTAGTCGGACTTGGGCGCAGAGAAGACATCCGCGGCCGAGCCTTGCTCGACAATCTTGCCGTTGCGCATGACGATCAATTGGTTGGCCAGCGCCCGTACGACCTTGAGGTCGTGGGAGATAAACATGTAGGTGAGGCCGTGGCGCTGTTGGATGTCGCGCAGGAGGTCCACCACTTGCGCCTGAATGGAGACGTCGAGCGCCGAGGTGGGTTCGTCGAGAACGACGAATTTGGGTTCCAGCACCAAGGCGCGGGCGATGGCGATGCGCTGGCGCTGGCCGCCGGAAAACTCGTGGGGGTAGCGGAAGCGTGCTTCGGGCGGCAGACCAACTTCAAGCAGGGCTTTGACGACACGCTCGTCCCGCTCGTGGGCGGAGAGCTTGGGCATGTGGACGGCCAAGCCTTCGCCGATGATGCGATCGACCGATAGGCGCGGGCTGAGCGAGCCAAAGGGGTCCTGGAAGACGATCTGCATATCGGCGCGGAGCGGGCGCATGGCTTTCCAGGAGCGGCCTTGTAGTTCGTTGCCGAGCACGACGATGCGCCCCTCAGAGGGGATGAGGCGGAGGAGGGCAAAGCCAAGAGTTGATTTGCCTGAGCCGCTTTCGCCGACGACGCCCAGCGTTTCCCCGCGGCGGATGGAAAGGTCAATGCCGTCGACAGCCTTGATGTGCCCTACAATGCCGCGCAGCACGCCACGCTTAACCGGGAACCAGACCTTGAGATCGGCGACGTCGACGATGGACGGCGAGGTGGGATCGGAGAGGGGAGGCTTGCCACGGGGTTCGGCGGCGAGCAGATGTCGGGTGTAGGCGTGCTGCGGGTTATCGAAGAGCGGAGCGACGGGGCCGGTTTCGACGATGTCGCCCTTGGTCATGACGCAGACCCGGTCGGCGATTTTGCGGACGATGCCAAGATCATGGGTGATGAAGAGCATGGCCATGCCCAGGCGCTGCTGTAGCGATTTGAGCAGGGTCAGAATTTGGGCCTGGACGGTGACGTCGAGCGCGGTGGTGGGCTCGTCGGCGATCAAAAGGTCCGGTTCGTTCGCAAGGGCCATGGCAATCATGACACGCTGGCGCTGGCCACCCGAGAGTTGGTGCGGATAGGAGTTGAGGCGGCTTGCCGGGTCGGGGATGCCGACAGCGTCGAGAAGCTCCAGCGTGCGGGCCCGGGCGGCGTTGGGGCGCAAGCCACGGTGAATGGCGAGGACCTCGCCGATTTGCCGCTCGATGGTGTGAACCGGATTAAGCGAACTCATCGGCTCTTGAAAGATCATCGAGATGTCATTGCCGCGCACGGCGCGGAGTTCTGCGGCGGGGGCCGTCACGAGGTCCTTGCCCTTGAACAGAATCTGGCCGGTGAACTGCGCCGAGGGCGGCAGCAGCTTGAGGACTGACAGGGCAGTCACGGATTTGCCGGAGCCGCTTCCGCCGACGAGGGCAAGCGTTTCGCCGGCGGCTATGTCGAACGACAGGTTCCTGGCTGCGGTGTTGGCGCCGAAGCTTATGGTGAGATTACGAATGGAGAGAAGGGAGGTCATGCCAGCGACTTTCGTGGGTCGAAGGCATCGCGCACGGCTTCGCCGATGAAGACCAGGAGGGTCATCATCAAAGCGATGGTGAAGAAGCCGGTGAGGCCGAGCCAGGGCGCTTGAAGGTCGTTCTTGCCCTGGGCCAGGAGTTCGCCAAGGGAGGGAGAGCCAGGCGGTAGGCCAAAACCAAGAAGATCGAGAGAGGTGAGGGTGACCACGGAGCCTGACAGGATGAATGGCATGAAGGTGAGCGTTGCCACCATGGCATTGGGCAAGAGATGGCGGAACATGATGGTCCAATTGCTAACGCCTAAGGCCCGGGCGGCGGCGACATACTCGAAATTGCGGCCGCGCAGGAATTCGGCGCGCACAATGCCAACAAGGGTGACCCAGGAGAAGAGCAGCAAAATTCCCAGAAGCACCCAGAAGCTTGGCGCAATCACCGACGAGATAATCAGCAATAGGTAGAGTGCGGGGATCGAGGTCCAGATCTCAATGAAGCGCTGGAAGAGGAGATCGGTCCAGCCGCCGAAATATCCTTGCACAGCGCCGGCAACAACGCCGATAATGGAAGAGAAGAAGGTCAGGGTCAGCCCGAATAGGACCGAAATGCGGAAACCATAGAGAAGCCGAGCAAGCACATCACGGCCGCGCTCGTCGGTGCCCAGCCAATGGTAGTTGCCCCAGTGGCAGTTCGGGTCAGCCGTTTGCTGAGGGTAGCGAGAGCAGTTTTCTTCCCAACTCATCAGCCAACTTGGTGCAACAGAGCCGGAATAGGGAAGATATCCATCCACCGTCTGATAGTTGAAACGGACAGGCGGCCAGACAGCCCAGCCGTTGGCCGTGATCTCGGACGCGATGAAATCGTCCCGGTAATTGGTGACGGCGAGGAAGCCACCGAACTTGGATTCAGGGTAATCCACTAAGGCAGGGAACAGCAGTTCGCCCCTGTACGAGACCATGATTGGCCGGTCGTTGGCGATGAACTCGGAGCCGAGGGTGGCGAGGAAGAGCGTAAGGAAAATCCACAGCGACCACCAGCCGCGCCGGTTACGCTTGAAGTTGGACCAGCGGCGACGATTGAGCGGGGAAAGAGTGGGATTGCGCGGCGCTTCGATAGCGGCGGCTTGCTCCATCTGATCGGTCATACTTCGCGGCTTTCAAAATCTAGCCGCGGATCGACCCACATGTAGGCAAGGTCGGAGATAAGCGCGACCACAAGCCCAAGCAGGCTGAAGATGTAGAGCGTGGCGAAGACAACGGGGTAGTCGCGATTGGATACGGATTCCAGCCCCAAAAGCCCCAAGCCATCGAGCGAGAAGATGGTTTCAATCAGCAGGGACCCTGAGAAGAAGGCGGCGATGAAGGCGGCGGGGAAACTGGCGATAATCAGCATCATGGCGTTGCGAAAGACGTGCCGGTAGAGGATTTGCCGCTCGGTCAGGCCCTTGGAGCGGGCTGTGGTGACGTATTGCTTGCTGATCTCGTCAATAAACGAGTTCTTGGTGAGCAGGGTTGTCGTGGCGAAAGCGCCCAAGCCCATGGCGATGATGGGCAGGGTCATGTGCCAGAAGTAATCTAGGATTTGGCGCCACCAGGGGAAGTTCTCCCAGCCCGGTGAGGTGAGCCCGCGTAGCGGGAAAATAGACCAGAAGCTTCCGCCGGCAAAGAGGACGATCAGCACTATGCCAATGAGAAAGCCAGGAATGGCATAGCCGATGATGACAATGGTGGAGGTCCAAACATCGAAGCGCGAGCCGTCGGCAACGGCTTTCTTGATGCCAAGGGGAATGGAAATGCCGTAGGCAATCAGGGTCATCCAAAGGCCTAGCGAGATCGAGACCGGCATCTTCTCCTTGATGAGGTCGATGACAGAGATGTCACGGTAGTAGCTCTCGCCGAAGTCGAAGCGGAGGTAATTCCAGAGCATGAGGCCAAAGCGCTCGAGTGGGGGTCTGTCAAAGCCAAACTGCTTTTCGATGCGGGCGACGAGGTCTGGGGACAGGCCCTGGCTGCCGCGGTAAGCGCCGCCTCCGCCGCCTTGTCCGGGCTGGCCGGCGAAGTCGCCTGCTTCACTGCCCGTGACGCGCTCGGTAATGGATTCGTTCTGTCCGGACAGATTGGCGAGCGCCTGCTCGACCGGGCCGCCGGGTGCGAACTGGGTGATGAGAAAGGAAATAGCCATGATGCCGAAAACAGTCGGTATCATCAGCAGCAGGCGACGAAGTATGTAGGCGCCCATTCATTCCCCAGTGGCGGACTTTTGTCCCATTCGAGCTAAATGCCCCTCCGACTTAGCGGCAAATCACCTTAGGGTGAAATAGCTTAGGGGCGAGTGCAACATTTTGATGGCATCTTTGCAAGGGACGGAGCCCCTCCAGCGGTTTGCGCTTGCTCCTTGGATGGGCAAGCCTCAGGATTGGTATGCGAGCGGAGACTATGATGAGCTATCAAATAATTGCCCATGTGAAGAATCCTTCGGCCGCCCGCGTGCTTGTAGTGGCGCTGCGGGCGCATGGGTTTCATCCGCTGGAGCAGGGCGAAGGCGGGCTGCCGGGCGTGCCCAATCTCTTTGGGGCGGAGGGTGTGCCGGTGCAGGTGCCGGAGGACGAAGTGCGCGATGCTACAGTGCTTGCTGAGGAATTGTTGAAAGACATGGCGGCGTCCTGATCCGTAATGCGGCCATAATGGTGTGTGTTGGGTCTTGTGCGGACCGGGCGGTTGTATGCGGCAAAGGCTTTGGCTATAAGGCGGCCAAGCTGTTAACCTTTATTTAGCCTTCGGGCAGGAGCGAACCATGACGGTTTGGATGCGCGGATCGTTGTCCGCGGCAGGAATTGCGACGATTGCGCTTGTGCTGGCGGCCTGCCAGTCGACGGGGTCCAATACGGCCAACCTCAATACGATCGGCGCACCAGCGCAAATTGCGCCTGTGCAGAATTCCACGGTGCAGCAAGGTACGCTGCCTGCTATTGGGGCAACTGGCACGCCGGCTCCCGGCTTGGCTGGACAACCTGTGCTGGGCGGTGTTCCCGCCAACCAGCAGATGGCAGCCGTATCGCCCGGTGTGGTGTCACCGGGTCCCACGACGACCACGCTTGGCGCAACGACCACGACCCCGGGTACGCAGCCGGGTGGTTCAATGGTTTCATTGGCGCCGCTAGCTCAGCCGGCTGTTGGCGGCATGAGCGCAGGACCTGAAGGCGTGTGGAATGTCGTGGCTGGTTCGTCGCAATGCCGGCTCAATCTGCCTATGACTGCCAAGGCTGGCACGAGCTATTTCCGCGCTTCGGCGCCGGGTTGCACCGTGCCGGGATTGTCAGCCGTGACTGGCTGGCAGCAGGTGGGCAGCCAGTTGCAGCTTTATGATGACAACGGCAATATCGCCGCCTTCCTTGCGCCAAGCGGCGGCCGTTACATAGGGACTATGGGTGGCGGCCAAGCCATCTCCATGGCCCGCTAGGTTTTCGCTGAAGCCGGTCTGAAAAGGCCGGCTTTGTGCGCTTCCGGTGCTCACGTACTTAAGTACGCTGCGATCCGGACCTTTTCTAAATGCACTCATAACTCTCGTAAGCCAGCCTTCTCGACTCGGCTTGAGCGAAAACGCATCGAGTCCGGTCAAGTGTCCTCGGTTCTCAATAGTACAAGTTCAGCCGGCCCCGTTAGTGCTGCTTATGCAGAGCTAGCGGGTAAGGGTGTTTTGACGGCGGACCCGGCGCAGGTGGATGCGGCTGGGCTGCTCGACCGGGTGCTGGCTAGGCTGATGGCAAGCAGGCCGCGTGGGTTGCTGGCGAAATGGTTCGACAAGCCGGAGCCGGTGCGGGGCTTGTACCTGCATGGGGAGGCCGGGCGCGGCAAGACCATGTTGATGGATCTGTTCTATACCGCCGTGCCGTTGGAGGAAAAACGGCGGGTGCATTTCCATGAATTCATGGACGAGATGCACGCTGGCATGGCGGCTTTTCGCAAGAGCGATAAGGGGCAGGATGCCGATCCAGTCGAGGCGGTGGTAAAGCCGATCGTCCGCTCGGGATTGCGGCTGCTGTGCCTTGACGAATTCCATGTGCATGACATTGCCAATGCCATGCTGCTCCAGCGCCTGTTCGAGAAGCTTTTTGCCCATGGCGTGACGCTGGTTGCGACGTCCAATGTGGTGCCCGACGAGCTCTACAAGGATGGGCTTAACCGGCAGCTGTTCCTGCCGTTTATTGATCTGCTCAAGCAGCACGTTACTGTCGCCGCATTGCCGGCGGCGCAGGATTATCGGCGGCTGAAATTTTCCGGGCAGCAGGTTTACGCATTTGGGACGGGAACCGCGGCGCGCGAGGCGATGGACCGGCTATGGCTGCGAATCACGGGCGGGGCGGCAGGCAAGCCGGGCGTGGTGGAGAGTATCGGGCGGCAAATTGCCGTTCCGCTGGTCGCAATGGGCGCTGCGCGGTTTAGCTTTTCTGACCTTTGCGAGAAGCCTCTTGGATCGCGTGATTTCGTGCGCATTGCACATGCGTTTGACTCGGTGATCATCGACGACGTTCCGCAGATGGACCGCACGAAGTCGGATGCAGCCAAGCGCTTTATCCTCCTCATCGATAGCCTTTACGATCGTGGAGTAAAGCTTGGGGCGAGCTTTGCCGTGCTGCTTGAGCAATTGGGCGAGGACAACAAAACCGCATTTGAGTTTCAGCGAACGGTGTCGCGGCTAATTGAGATGCAGTCAGAAGATTACCTGGCCAAAGGACTGCGGGATGCTGCGCTCGAGGGTGGCAAGTAGCCATATTGCGTTTTGGGCATGCCACCTTCGCTCATGGGCATGGGCTGAAGCTTGGTTTAGACGAAGGGTTCACTTGCCCCTCCCGGCGCAGAGGGTTAAGACGTGCGCCAAATCAACGCATATCGGGATGAGGATTTATGGCGCGCAAGAAGATCGCTCTTATCGGCTCGGGTCAGATCGGTGGCACCCTGGCGCACCTGGCGGCCCTAAAAGACCTCGGCGATATCGTCCTGTTCGATATCGTCGACGGCGTGCCGCAGGGCAAGGCGCTCGATATCTCCCAGTCGGCTCCGGTGGAAGGCTATGACGCCAAGATCACCGGCACATCAAAATATGAAGATTTGGCAGGTGCCGACGTCGTCATCGTCACCGCCGGCGTGCCGCGCAAGCCGGGCATGAGCCGCGACGACCTGCTGGAAATCAATCTCAAGGTGATGGAGCAGGTGGGCGCGGGCATTGCCAAGTACTCGCCAAACGCTTTCGTCATCTGCATCACCAACCCGCTCGACGCCATGGTTTGGGCGCTGCAGAAGTTTTCTGGTCTTCCGACGAACCGGGTCATCGGCATGGCGGGCGTGTTGGACTCCTCGCGCTTCGTCCATTTTATCGCAGATGAGCTTGGCGTCTCGGTCGAGGACATCAACGCCTTCGTTCTGGGCGGTCACGGCGATACCATGGTGCCGCTGGCGCGCTATTCAACCGTTGCCGGCATTCCTCTAACCGACATCGTCAAGATGGGCTGGATGAGCCGCGAAAAGCTCGACAGCATCATCCAGCGCACCCGTGACGGCGGCGCGGAAATTGTTGGCCTGCTCAAAACCGGTTCGGCCTTTTATGCGCCTGCCACGTCGGCGATTGCGATGGCGGAAAGTTATCTCAAGGACAAGAAGCGCGTCTTGCCCGCTGCCGCGTACCTTGATGGCCAGTACGGCGTTAAAGGTACCTATGTCGGCGTCCCGGTGGTGATCGGTGCTGACGGTGCAGAGCGGATCATCGAGATTGCGCTTAATTCTGCCGAGCAGAAGGCCTTCGATAAATCGGTTGGTGCTGTCGAGGGGCTGATCGAGGCATGTAAGAAGATCGCGCCCAAGTTAGCTTAGCAAACTCGGCGTCATACCCGCGAAAGCGGGTACCTCCGTTTCTTTTCGCCATCGTCAACAGCTTTTCCCGCGTTTGCGGGAATGACCCGGTGAGGGTGTTGGCACTGCAGGCCCATCCAAGGGGATACGAATGAACATCCATGAACATCAGGCTAAAGAGCTGTTGAAGTCCTACGGGGCGCCGGTGGCGCAAGGTGTGGCGATTTTTTCAGCGGATGAGGCTGAGGCAGCAGCGCGCCAATTGCCAGGGCCGCTTTACGTGGTGAAGTCGCAGATCCATGCGGGTGGCCGCGGCAAGGGCAAGTTCAAGGAACTTGGATCGGACGCGAAGGGCGGCGTGCGCCTCGCCAAGTCGGTGGAGGAAGTGGTCAGCAATGCCCGCGAGATGCTCGGCAATACGCTGGTGACCAAGCAGACCGGCGATGCTGGTAAGCAAGTCAACCGCCTTTACATCGAAGACGGTGCCGATATCGCCCGCGAGCTGTATTGCTCGCTGCTGGTTGATCGTACCACCGGTCGCGTCTCCTTCGTTATCTCCACCGAAGGCGGCATGGACATCGAAGCGGTGGCGCACGATACGCCAGAAAAGATCATTGCCGTCGATATTGACCCGACGACGGGGGTGACCGAGGCAAATGTTGCCGAGATCGTCCAGGCGCTCAAGCTCGAGGGCGACGCGGCAGTCGATGCGGCCAAGCTGTTCCCGATCCTTTACAAGGCGTTCACCGAAACGGACATGAGCTTGCTCGAGGTCAATCCGCTGATCGTGATGAATAACGGCCATTTGCGGGTACTCGACGCCAAGGTGAGCTTCGACAACAACGCAGCTTTCCGCCACGAAGAGCTCAAGCCGCTGCGTGACCTCAGCGAAGAAGACGCCAAAGAAATCGAGGCATCCAAGTTCGACCTCGCTTATGTGGCGCTCGATGGCAATATCGGCTGCATGGTCAATGGCGCTGGGCTGGCCATGTCCACCATGGACATCATCAAGCTTTATGGAGCCGAGCCCGCCAATTTTCTCGACGTGGGTGGTGGCGCTTCCAAGGAGAAGGTAACGGCGGCGTTCAAGATCATCACCGCTGATCCGGCCGTGAAGGGCATCCTTGTCAACATCTTTGGCGGCATCATGCGCTGCGACGTCATCGCGGAAGGCGTTATTGCGGCGGTCAAGGAAGTGGGCCTGCAAGTGCCACTGGTGGTGCGCCTAGAGGGCACCAATGTGAAGGAAGGCAAGGCCATTCTCAATCAGTCTGGCCTCAACGTCATTTCCGCCGACGATCTTGACGACGCCGCGCAGAAAATCGTCGCAGCCGTCAAGCAAGCCGCCTAAGCCCCGCAAGAGAGTTTCAAAACCGATGTCCATTCTCGTCAACAAAGACACCAAGGTTCTCGTGCAGGGCCTCACCGGCAAGACCGGCACGTTCCACACCGAGCAGGCGTTGGCCTATTACGGCACCAAGATGGTGGGAGGCGTGAACCCCAAGAAGGCTGGCGAGACCTGGACCAGTGGGGTCGACGGTTCGGCATCGCTGCCAGTGTTCGCGACCGTTGCCGAAGGCAAGGAAAAGACCGGCGCCAACGCTTCGGTGATCTATGTGCCACCTCCGGGTGCCGCTGCCGCGATCGAAGAAGCGATTGATGCGGAAATCCCGCTGATCGTGTGCATCACCGAGGGTGTGCCGGTGCTCGACATGGTGCGGGTTAAGGCAAAGCTCGAAAGGAGCAAGTCGCGGCTGATCGGCCCGAACTGCCCCGGCGTGCTGACGCCCGAAGAATGCAAGATCGGCATCATGCCGGGTTCGATCTTTTCGAAGGGCTCGGTGGGCATTGTTTCCCGCTCCGGCACGCTTACCTATGAAGCAGTATTCCAGACCACCAATGAAGGCCTTGGCCAGACCACCGCAGTCGGTATCGGTGGCGACCCGGTTAAAGGCACCGAATTCATCGACATGCTCGAGATGTTCCTCGCCGACGAAGCCACTAAGTCGATCATCATGATCGGCGAGATTGGCGGCTCGGCAGAGGAAGACGCAGCGCAGTTCTTGATCGATGAAGCCAAGCGCGGCCGCAAGAAGCCGATGGCTGGGTTCATCGCCGGACTGACGGCACCCAAGGGCCGCACCATGGGCCATGCTGGTGCCGTAATTTCGGGCGGTAAAGGCGGCGCCGAAGACAAGATCGCGGCGATGGAAGCGGCCGGTATCCGGGTGTCGAAGTCTCCCGCACGGATTGGGCGGACATTGGCCGAAGTTCTCAAGGGTTGAGGACTTAGCCAAAAGTCGGTCGCGCTTCGGACACAGAACGGTGCTAGTCACCTTATGTGTCCGGGCGGAACACAATGGATTGAGCTGCGGCGCCTATTGGCGCCGTAAGTCTTAACAAGATACAAAGGAAAAGCGGTCAATATCTGCCAATATTTTTGACCGCCCATGAGACCGGCGTATTGGCTGGTTCGTTGAGAAGGATGGCGGGGCCAGCGCCTCGCACAAAAAAGCGATGACACGACAGGAAAAGAACGACACGTTCTTGCTGACCTCGTTCCTTTATGGTGGGAACGCTGACTACATCGAGCAACTCTATTCCCGCTACAAGACCGATCCGAGTAGTGTCGATGAGACCTGGAAGAGCTTTTTCGGCCGCCTAGACGATGCCGAGGGTGTCGCCCAACAGAATGCCGAAGGGCCAAGTTGGGGCCGCAAGGACTGGCCGCAGGCTGCCAATGGCGAACTGGTCAGTGCGCTTGATGGGAATTGGGGCGACATTGCCGTCAAGACCGAAAAGGCCGTGGCCAAGAAGGCAGAAGCCATGGGCGTGGCTAAGGCCAGTGTCGCCGATGTGCTGCAGGCCACGCGTGATTCCATTCGCGCCATCATGATGATTCGTGCCTATCGCATGCGTGGCCATCTGCATGCCGATCTCGACCCACTCAAGATGAAGGCGGAAGACCCGGCGCCGGAGCTTGATCCCAAGAGCTATGGCTTCACCGAAGCCGACTACAGCCGCAAGATCTTCATCGATAATTATCTGGGGCTTGAATACGCGACGCTCCCCGAGATGCTGGCGATCCTCAACCGCACCTATTGCGGCACGGTCGGCATCGAATTCATGCACATCTCCGATCCTGAAGCGAAGCAATGGATCCAGGAGCGCATCGAAGGACCGGACAAGGAAATCACCTTCACCGGCGAGGGCAAGAAGGCGATTTTGAACAAGCTGATCGAAGCCGAGGGTTTCGAGAAGTTCATCGACGTGAAGTATACCGGCACCAAGCGCTTCGGACTTGATGGCGCGGAGTCGACCATTCCCGCGCTCGAGCAGATCATCAAGCGTGGTGGCGCGCTGGGTATCAAGGATATTGTCCTCGGCATGGCCCATCGTGGCCGGTTGAACGTGCTGACCCAGGTCATGCACAAGCCGCACCGCGCCTTGTTCCACGAGTTCAAGGGCGGAGCGTTCTATCCGGACGACGTGGAGGGCTCGGGCGACGTCAAGTACCATCTGGGTGCTTCGTCGGATCGGGAGTTCGACGGCAAGAAGGTCCACCTTTCGCTGACCGCCAACCCATCGCATTTGGAAATCGTTGATCCGGTGGTGCTGGGCAAGGCGCGCGCCAAGCAGGACCAGCATATTTCCCCCGATGGTCGCCTGATCAATATTGCGACGGACGGCAAGCCGGACCGGTCCATGGTGCTGCCGCTGCTGATCCATGGCGATGCGGCCTTTGCGGGTCAGGGTGTGATTGCCGAGTGTCTGGGACTGTCGGGCCTTAAGGGGCATCGTACGGGCGGTTCGATCCACTTCGTGATCAACAACCAGATCGGCTTTACGACAAGCCCAATGTATTCGCGCTCCTCTCCATACCCCACCGACGTCGCCAAGATGATCGAAGCGCCGGTGTTGCACGTGAACGGCGACGACCCGGAAGCTGTGGTTTTTGCGGCCAAGGTGGCGGTTGAGTACCGGCAGAAGTTCGGCAAGCCGGTCGTTATCGATATGTTCTGCTATCGCCGGTTTGGGCACAACGAGGGTGATGAGCCCTCTTTCACCCAGCCGCTGATGTATTCCAGAATCCGCGGACACAAGACGACGCTGGAGATCTATTCGGACAAGCTAGTCGCCGAAGGCCTGCTCAGTGCCGAGGAGATCGACAAGCTCAAGGCCGAGTGGCGGGCCAAGCTCGAGACAGAGTTCGAGGCGGGCCAGGATTATCGCCCCAACAAGGCCGATTGGCTGGATGGCGCATGGAAGGATTTCCGCCCTGCCGACCAGGAAGGTCCACGCCGGGGTGACACTGGGGTGGCGATCGATCGCCTTGTTAAGGTTGGCACGGCGCTGACGCGCATTCCTGAGGGCTTCAACGTCCACAAGACGGTCAAGCGCTTCATGGACAACCGCCTGGCCGCCATTGAATCGGGCGAGGGCATCGACTGGGCAACTTCGGAAGCGCTGGCGTTCGGCACACTCGTAACCGAAGGGCATCCCGTGCGGCTATCGGGTCAGGATGTCGAGCGCGGCACGTTCAGCCAGCGTCATTCGGTGCTGAACGATCAGCAGGTGGATAACAAAAGCTATACCCCGCTGAACAATCTGGCCGAAGATCAGAGCCGTTACGAGGTCATCAACTCGATGCTCTCCGAAGAGGCGGTGCTGGGTTTCGAGTACGGCTATTCGCTGGCTGAGCCCAAGGCGCTGACGATCTGGGAAGCGCAGTTCGGCGACTTCGTGAATGGCGCGCAGGTGGTGATCGACCAGTTCATCTCCTCGGGCGAGCGCAAGTGGTTCCGCATGTCAGGACTCGTGATGCTGTTGCCGCATGGCTATGAGGGCCAAGGCCCTGAGCATTCCTCGGCACGGCCCGAGCGCTTCCTGCAGCTTTGTGCGGAAGACAATATGCAGGTCGCCAATTGCACCACGCCGGCCAACTATTTCCACGCGCTGCGCCGGCAGGTGACCCGCGACTTCCGCAAGCCGCTGATCCTGATGACGCCGAAATCGTTGCTACGCCACAAGCGTGCGGTTTCCGGGCTGGTCGAAATGGGACCTGATTCGTGCTTTCATCGTCTTCTTTGGGACGATGCCGAGGCGCCCGGTGCGCCAAAGACCAGCATCAAGCTCGCGAGCGACGACAAGATCCGCCGCGTGGTATTGTGCACGGGCAAGGTTTATTACGATTTGTTGGAAGAGCGTGAAAAACGTGGGGTGAACGATGTTTACCTGCTGCGCATCGAGCAGCTTTACCCGTTCCCGGCCAAGGCACTGCTGGACGAACTCAATCGCTTCCAAAATGCCGAGATCATCTGGTGCCAGGAAGAGCCCAAGAACATGGGTGCATGGGCGTTCATTCAACCCTATGTTGAATGGGTGTTCGACCAGATGGGACGGACTGGTCAGCGCGTGCGCTATACCGGCCGGCCGGCCTCGGCATCTACTGCTACCGGTCTGATGCGAACCCATCTCGCGCAACTACAAGCCTTCCTCGACGAAGCACTGGCTCAATAAAGGACAATATCAATGTCGACTGAAATCCGCGTTCCCACGCTGGGCGAGAGTGTTACCGAGGCTACGATCGGCCAATGGTTCAAGAAGGTTGGGGACAGCGTCAGTGCCGACGAGCCAATCGTCGAGCTTGAGACGGACAAGGTGACCATCGAGGTGCCGGCGCCATCCGCCGGCGTGCTTGAAGCTATTGCTGCCCAGCCAGGCGAGACGGTGGATGTAGGTGCGCTGTTGGGCGCTATCGGTGGTGCAGCAGCTGGGGCAAGCCCGGCGGCAGCGCCTGCCGAAGCCCGGCAGCAAACACCGGCGAACAATGCGGCTGGTTCAGAAGTGGTCAAGCCCGAACCGGCGCCGCAGGCAATTACTGCGACAGACCGCGCGCCTGCGCCTTCAGCACAAAAGCTGATCAACGAGAACGGGCTCAATGCCGGTGAGTTGAACGGCTCGGGCAAGCAGGGCCAGGTGCTCAAGGAAGACGTGCTGGCAGCGCTGAGCCGGCCAGCTCCGGCAGCGGCACAGCCGGCGCCTGCTGCGACGCCACAAGATGCTGCGCCGAAGGTTTATCAACCCGCCCCAGCGTCGGCACCGGCTGTCAAGGCGCCAGAGGTCAAGGCTCCTGAAGCCAAAGCGCCTGCTGCGCCGCGCGCTCCGGTTGCGGCCGATGATGCGGCACGCGAAGAACGCGTCAAGATGACCCGGCTGCGCCAGACGATTGCACGTCGCCTCAAGGATGCACAGAACACGGCTGCCATGCTGACCACCTTCAACGAGGTGGACATGAAGCCGGTGATGGATCTGCGCAACTCCTACAAGGAATTGTTCGAGAAGAAGCACGGCGTGAAGCTTGGATTCATGGGCTTTTTCACCAAGGCCGTGGTGCATGCACTCAAGGAGATCCCGGCGGTCAATGCCGAGATCGACGGCGATGATTTGATCTACAAGCAGTATGCCCATATCGGCGTAGCTGTTGGCACCGAGAAGGGCTTGGTGGTTCCGGTGGTGCGCAATGCGGATCAGATGAGCATTGCCGAGATCGAAAAGGAAGTCGGCAATTTGGGCAAGAAGGCCCGTGACGGGCAATTGTCGATGGCCGACATGCAGGGTGGCACGTTCACCATTTCCAATGGTGGCGTCTATGGCTCGCTGATGTCGACACCAATTCTCAATGCCCCGCAGTCGGGCATTCTAGGCATGCACAAGATCCAGGAGCGGCCGGTAGTTGTCGGCGGGCAGATCGTGATCCGTCCGATGATGTACCTGGCGCTGAGCTATGATCACCGGATCGTCGACGGCAAGGAGGCCGTGACGTTCCTTGTGCGCGTCAAGGAAAGCCTTGAGGCGCCGGAGCGTTTGGTGCTCGACCTCTAGCACTTGCACTTATTCTTTCGAGGCCGGGGCGATGCTCCGGCCTTTTCATTTGGCGGGTGGGAAGATGGATAAGGGTGTGGCTGTTGTCACGGGCGGTTCGCGAGGGATCGGGGCAGCTATAGCGATCCTGGCGGCAGAGCGCGGCTATGGCGTCGTTGTCAACTATGCCGGCAACCGGGCGGCCGCAGAATCGGTCTGCGCAGAGATCACGGCTAAAGGTGGCAAGGCCATTGCTGCGCAAGCCGACGTATCTGTCGAAGCAGACATCGTTGAACTTTTCGCCCAGGCAGATGCGTTCGGTCCAGTGACGGCGCTGGTCAACAACGCAGGTGTCGTGGACAGGGCAGCCCGCGTCGACGAGATGGACATGGCGCGGCTGACGCGCATGTTTGCGATCAATACATTCGGTTCGATGCTATGCGCCGGGCAAGCGATCAAGCGCATGTCGACGCGCTTTGGTGGCAAGGGTGGCTCTATAATCAACATTGGCTCGGCTGCTTCCAAGTTAGGGTCGCCTGCGATGTTCGTCGACTATGCTGCCGCCAAGGGTGCAATAGATACGTTCACCATTGGGTTGGCGCTGGAAGTGGCCAATGAAGGCATTCGCGTCAATGCCGTGCGACCGGGCATTATAGCAACCGATATCCATGCCTCAGGCGGCGATCCAGAACGAGCTAGGCGGATGGCACCCAGCTTGCCAATGGCGCGCACGGGAAGCGCCCAGGAAGTTGCCCTAGCTGTGCTGTGGCTGATGTCGGACGAGGCAAGCTACACAACGGGCACGGTGATCCATGTTTCGGGCGGGCGGGCGATTACGCCGTAACAAAGCACCCGCTGGCCGATTTGCCGCGTCCTCACGATGGCGTGGGCCGCGTGTGCAATTAAGAATTTGGTAGGGATTTAGGCTGCTTAGAAGAAGTCCCTTGAACGGTGCCGGAGTTGGATTGTTGAGACGCTTGTTGCCCATCGTGCTATGTTTGCTCGTGCCGCAGGTTCATGCGCAAGAAGGGGCAAGCGCTACGCTAGTGGGTGAGTTGATGGCGTTTCACGCCTCTGAGTCGATTGTTTCGGCCATGACTACGCACTGCTACGAAACGACCGGGCTCGATAGCGCCTACAAGACGGCATACGAGAACTGGTATCTGCGCAATATCGGCTTTCTGGACCTGGCCGATCGCGTTGCCGCAAAGCTAGGCGGCGGGACGCCGGAAGAAATTGCGGCAGCCGAGAACTATGGCGGGAGCCAGATCATGAGCGCTTACAATCAAGCAGACGACAAGAACGTGTTTTGCCGCTCGTTTCTTGAGCGCGTGGACAGCGGTGCACTGGACATAGACAAGCAATTGCCCGAGGCACTACGACAGGCGCAGGAGATCGCAGCGCAATAACGCCTCGCACAGGTTGTACTTGAACCAACCTGACGTCGGCGGATCAAAACTGCGCTTGGGCTTGCCACAGCCGCTGGCTCGTCTAAACAGGGTTAAGCAAACCCGGTGTAATCATGATGTTTCCCTGGCTCGAATTTGCCGCCCTTATGTTGGCCTTCGGCATCAACGCCGTCATACCAGGGGCTGATTTCGCCATGGTGCTGCGGCAGTCCGTTGCGCACGGGCGGCGGGCGGCGTTATTCACCTCGGCTGGAATCGCCACTTCCATCCTTGTTCATGGCAGTTACACTCTTCTCGGCATTGGCGTGCTGGTCGGGCAATCGCTGATGCTGTTCAATATCATCAAATGGCTTGGTGCCGCTTATTTGGTGTGGCTGGCGATCTCGGCCCTGCGCAGTCCGCCGCCACGCCCGCCGGCGGATGGTGATTTGGCTGGGGCGAGGCGCGGGGACTTTGCAGCATTTGCACTGGGATTCCTCACCAATCTGCTCAACCCCAAGGCGGTCCTCTTTTTCCTTGCGCTCTTTACCACGCTAGTTTCGGCGCAGACCGCAGGAGATACCAAGGTCATCTATGTCTTGTGCATGAGCCTAATGCTTTTTGCCTGGTTCGCTTTGGTGTCGGTTTTCTTTACGACTGCGGCGGTGCGGCAAGGCTTTTTCCGGTTCGGCCGGTGGTTTAATCGAGTAACGGGCATTACATTCATTGCGCTGGCCGTTCGGGTCGCACTGGCGCAGCAGCACTAAAGCAAGGTTCAGGGCTAGTATCATGGCAGACGCGTTCGATCTCATCATCATCGGCTCGGGTCCCGGGGGCTATGTCGCCGCGATCCGTGCGGCTCAACTGGGCATGAAGGTCGGCGTGGTGGAAAAATGGCCGACGCTAGGGGGCACTTGCCTCAATATTGGCTGCATACCGTCCAAGGCGCTGCTGCACGCGTCCGAACTGTTTGAAGAAGCAACGCACGGCTTCAAGGCTTTGGGGATCGACATCCCCACCCCGCAATTGAACCTTGCGCAGATGATGAACCACAAGACCGAAACGGTCGCCGGCAATGTTGGCGGGGTGGATTATCTGTTCAAAAAGAACAAGATCACCGTGCTGCGCGGTATTGGTACGATCGCCGGGCCGGGCCGGGTGCGTGTGACGCCGCAAAATGGGGCGAGTACTGAGGTCGAGACCAAGAACATCGTGATCGCAAGCGGTTCGGTTGCGGCCAGCCTGCCAGGTATCGAAATTGACGAAAAGAAGATCGTTACCTCTACTGGTGCATTGACGCTGGACCGGGTGCCGCGCCGGCTCGTGGTCATCGGTGCGGGCGTGATCGGGTTGGAGCTTGGCTCGGTTTGGGCGCGGCTGGGCAGCCAAGTGACAGTGGTAGAATATTTCGATCGCATCCTGCCGGGCATGGACAGCGAGGTCGCCCGGCAGTTTCAGCGCATGCTGCAGAAGCAGGGTTTGGAATTCAAGCTCTCGAGCAAGGTTGCCGGCATCGATAAGCAGGAGGACGGCTCGCTCAAGGTGCGGGTCGAGCCCGCAAAAGGTGGCGAGGCAGAAGTACTGGACGCCGATGTTGCGCTGGTTGCCATTGGTCGCAAGCCTTATACCGAAGGGCTAGGCCTCGAGATCGTCGGCGTGGCGCTCGACGAACGCGGGCGTGTTCGGGTCGACGGGCAATTCAAGACGTCGGTTGACGGCATCTATGCCATTGGAGACGTGATCGCCGGGCCGATGCTGGCGCACAAGGCCGAGGACGAGGGCATTGCTGTCGCTGAAATCCTCAGCGGGCAGGCGGGGCATGTGAACTATCATGCCATTCCGGCTGTGGTTTACACCAATCCTGAAGTTGCTTCGGTGGGCAAGACCGAAGATGAACTTAAGGCGGACGGCGTCGAGTACAAGATCGGCAAGTTCCCGTTTACGGCCAATGGGAGAGCCAAGGCCATGCTGGCGACGCAAGGGTTCGTGAAGATCCTCAGCGATGTGAACACCGACCGGGTCCTCGGCGCACATATAGTCGGCAAAAACGCCGGCGAAATGATCCATGAACTGGTGGTGCTCATGGAGTTCTCCGGATCGTCAGAAGATCTGGCGCGCTCGACGCATGCCCATCCGACATTGTCGGAAGCCGTGCGCGAGGCGGCGCTGTCGCTTGGTGATGGTGCGATCCACATCTAGGCAGATCGGATAGGCCGGCCGCACGTGCTGGCTAGCCGAACTCCTTGATCATCTGAGCATAGGCCTCATCATGCCTGCCAGCCCAGTTGCCTTTACCAGGTGCGGTCAAGACGCCGCGGCGGGGTGGGATGAAACTGTGGACGCGACGGATGGGGTCTTCGCGCCAGCGCAGATTGAAGGCGGCGTAGCGGGGGAAGAATTCCATTTCTGAGTATGGCAAGTGGTCATGTACCCACCAAGCCATGGCCTCCCAGTCGCCAGTGCGCTCATAATAGGAAATGAAGCTGTTGACGACGATGCAGGCGGTGGCGCCCATGCGGTTTTGGGTGTCACGGCGGTCCCAGATGTGACCTGCGTAGTTGGTTTCATTGCGGCCGCAATTGAGTTTGTTGGTATTGCCGAAGTGGTTGACCTCTGCTGAACGGTAGGCCGAGCGGATGGAAAGACGGCCGAAGCGATCCTGCAGTGGTTCGAGCAGGGTCTCGCAGAGGGCTGTACCGGCAGCAATAGCGAGGTCGGGATCGTCCGGAATGTTGGTGAAGCCATGTAGAGCGGCGATCTCGGAGTAGAGAAAGTCGCGCATGAAGAAGTTTGTGCTCAGGCGAGTGCGGCCGATTTCTTCGAGTGCTTTGACGGTTTTGGGCTGGCGCATGCTGGCTCCGGCTAGACGCTGTAATCTCTTGCGATAGGTTTAGCCGGACAACCCGGTTCTGACAGGATGCCTCATGCTGGACTTGATTTTCTATATCGCGACGGCAGCCGAGGCGATGACAGCGGCGCTGGCAGCGGGGCGGCGCAAGATGGATTGGTTCGGCGTATGTTTGTTGGCATGCGTTACCGCTCTAGGCGGCGGCACGATGCGCGACACGTTCTTGGGACATTATCCGCTGTATTGGGTCGGTAATCCTTACATCCTCCTGCTGGTTTGCGGGGCTGCTCTTTTCACCATTGCCATCGCACGGGTGGTGGATCGGCTCAGATGGCCTTTTCTGGTGCTCGACGGGTTGGGGCTGGTTGTTTTCACGATTATCGGGTGCAACGTGGCGATGGAGATCGGCGCGCATCCCCTGATCGTCATCGTTTCAGGCATGGTAACAGGCATTGTCGGCGGAATTTTGCGGGACGTGCTGTGCAACGATGTGCCGTTGGTGTTCCGCAGCGAACTCTATGCAACGGTGTCGATCGTCACGGCAGTGATCTACTATTTTGGGCTAGCGGCCAATCTACCGCCTGATCTGGTAATCCTTGTTGCGCTAGCTGTTGGCTTCCCCTTGCGCATTCTTGCGCTGCTCAAAAAATGGGAAATGCCAAAATTCGTCTATGACAAGGAGTTCTAGGCCTTTCCGCCTTCACTCCATTGTGGCAAGCACTGCCATACAAGAAGGAGAGTTGAAGCGATGCGGCAGACTTGGCGGTGGTTCGGACCCAAAGATTTGTGCAGCATCGACGACATCACTCAAGTTGGTGCCGAAGGCGTTGTTAGTGCGCTGCACCATATCCCCAATGGTGTGATTTGGTCGCCTGAAGAGATTGCACAACGCCAGCGCGAGATCCAAACACGCAAGGATGGCTCACCTTCAGGGTTGACCTGGGATGTGGTGGAAAGCCTGCCTGTCAGCGAGGACATCAAGAAGCAGAAGAACGACTGGCGTGAGCATATCGACAACTACAATGTTTCGCTGCGCAATCTGGCTGATGCCGGCATTGAGGTCATCTGCTACAATTTTATGCCGGTGCTGGATTGGACGCGGACCAACCTACGCTACACAGCTGCAAATGGCGCATCGTGCATGCGGTTCGACATCAACGATTTTGCCGCTTTCGACATCCATGTGCTGGAGCGGCCCGGTGCCGCCGCGGACTATACCAATGCCATAGCCGTTGAGGCAGGGCGCCGATTTGCCGAACTCGACGACGCAGGGTGTAAGCAGTTGGCGCGCAATGTGACCATGGGGCTGCCGGGCTCGACGGAGTCCATGACGCTGGAAGATGTGCGCGGTCATTTGGATGAGTATGGCCATATCAGCCGGGACCAGTTGCGGGCGCATTTCGTGGATTTTTTGAGCGAAGTGGTGCCGGTGGCGGAGGATCTGGGCATGCGACTGTGCTGTCATCCGGATGATCCGCCGTTCGCGCTACTGGGCCTGCCGCGCGTGATGTCGACGGAGGCAGACTTCAACTACATTCTCGATGCAGTCGACAGCCCGGCGAATGGGATGACGCTCTGCTCTGGATCGCTTGGGGCGCGGCCGGACAATGATTTGCCGGGCATGATGGACCGGCTGGGCGATAAGGTGCATTTCCTTCACTTGCGTAACGTGAAGCGAGACACCGACGACATTATCGGGTCGTTCTTCGAGGCCGAGCATCTGGACGGCGATACGGATATGGTGGCGCTGATCGCGGCTATCGTGCGGGAGGAAAAGCGCCGCCGGGCTGCTGGACGCCTTGATCACACCATTCCCATGCGGCCCGACCACGGACAGGATATTTTGGACGATCTTGGCCGCCGTACGCAGCCGGGGTATCCGACCATTGGGCGCATGAAGGGCTTGGCCGAACTGCGCGGCGTCATGCGGGTGTTCGAGCACGCGCAGCTTGGGCTATAGCGCGCTAGGCTAATCCTCGAGAAGATAACCACCGCTGCGCGAGGGCAGGGGTTTGTCGCCCACGATTTTGGCAATGGACGTGCCACGCCGAACGTATTTCGCGGTAAGGCGGGAAAGCACAAAGCCGTCCGTGCCTGCCAGGATCGACGTGCGGGCGAGAAAGGCTTGTGAGCCATCCATTGCGATCAGATCGGCTATGGGCTGACCCTTGGAGACGCGTTCGCCCAATCGCACGCGGTACGCAAGCAAGCCAGGGGCGGGGACGCGCAGTACTTCAGTGGCCTCGAATGGTGTCGGACCGGGAGCGGGTTGTGGGGCCGTCGCTGGTTGTACAGTAATCAGACCGCGGCCCGCAAAGAAGTTGAACAAACCATCAGCATCAGTTCGGCCGAACTCGTCGAAGCTGTCGGCGCGGCCGCGGTACTCCAGGGTTGCCGTTTCTGCGCCATTCGGAATGGGGCAATCGGGATTGGCAATGCGGGCTTTGCGATAAAGCGAGGGAAGGACCTCGTCGAACGAGCCGCCGCCGCTGTCCTCGGCAGTCAGCGTTGCAGCGACACCCATCCAGTCGGCCAAATCTTGCAAGCCCGGCATGAGCTCGGGCGAGGTGAAGATGTGCATGAGGCTTTCGTCGTCGCAATGCAGGTCAAGGACGATGTCGGCCATGGCGGCTGAGCGCAGGATCAGCAAGCGCAATTGCTGAATAGCGGTGGCGCCCGCTTGACCGTCGATCCAATCAAGTGCGGCTTGGCGGAGAATGGCTATGTTCGCTTGTGGGTCGGCTCCAAGTTGGCCTGTGACGATATCGGCAACCAAGGGGTAGAGATCAGGCCAGCGGCGATTGTAGTTGATGCCGGTCTCGACATCGTAGCGGCCGATATGGTGGCGCAGCGAGCGGTTGGCGAGGCCAAGCGGATTGACCGATGGAAAAACTGTGAAGTGTGCCCGTAGCTGTCCAGCGGCGTCAGCGTCGCGCAGGCGCGGCAGGAGATGGTGGAGCGCCATGGTGCCGGGCTGTTCGTCTGCATGCAGGGCTGCCTGCAAATGGACGCGGATTTGTGCGTTTGCGGGGCCTGCTGTGTACCAGTAAAGCTCGGTGGAGTAGCCAGGCGTGTCGCCGCTCAGGGCGGTGCGGTGAAGTTCAAAGGTCATTGGAGAGCTTTCAGCGAATCCACTTAGGCGCATAACGCATGCCGGGAGCGGCAGGCATGTGGCGCATCAGGCGCCGGTAAACCAAGCCGAAGAGGAAGAAAACCACCAACGAAACGGCAAGGAAATAGAGCCCCGCGACAGAGAAATGCAGGAACGCATTGTAGTCGCGCTCGAACAGTTCCTTGGCAGTGATCATGAGGTCCTTCTGCTGACCAATAACAGGCAGGGCGAAGTAGACGATTGCCGTGGCGTGGAAGAGGAAGACAACTTCGTTGGTGTAGGCGGGCCAAGCCAGGCGGATGAGGTTGGGCCAGATCACACGGCGGAATTGTTGCGCGCGAGACATGCCATAGGCGCGGGCTGCTTCGACCTCGCCGCGCGGCACGGCCCTAAGGGCGCCGTAGAAGATTTCCGCCGTATAGGCTGCCGTGTTGAGGACGAGTACGAGTGGGCCGATGAACAGTGGGTGCAGGATGAACCCGGAAATGCCCAAGGGCCGCCAAATCGAAACGTTAAATGAGAGGCCTAGCGAATAGACCATGAAGAATTGGATGAAGAGCGGCGAGCCGCGGAAAGCGTAGATGTAACCCCGGCTGAGGCGCGAGATGATGGGGTTTGCGGAGGCTTTGCCCAGAGCAAGGAAGACCGCAAACACGAAGCCCAGTGGTATGGAGGCTGCCGCAAAGTAGATGTTGTAGATCGCTGCAGGGGCGAAGATTTGCAGTTCGGCAAAGAAGCGGTCCATCAGCTGCGCGCCTCGCTCAGAATGCCGCGGCCCATGCGCGTCATGAGGGCACCAAAGAACTTTTCGGAGAGCAGGGTCACGAGAATGTAGAAAAGGAACAGGACCAGGTAATAGCGCCAGCGCCAATCGTCATGCACCAGGCCTACCGTGGGCAGGAAATTAGGCGCACCTAGCCGTTCGGCCCATAGAACGATGTCGGCGATCTGGAGCAGGGACAATAGCGAGGTCGCCTTGACGATCAGCATCCAAACGTTGGACAGGCCCGGCAGGGCATATACCCACATCTGGCGGATCTGAATGCGCCAAAGTACTTGAGAGGCCGACATGCCATAGGCGCGGGCGGCTTCGAGCTGTCCCTTGGGAACTGAGCGCATGGCGCCATGGATGACGTTGGTGGCGAATGCGCCGTAGACCAAACCCAGAGATACCGATGCGAGGATCAAATATTCCGGCGTCCCCAAGAACCAATTGGCTTCACGGCATGGAGGCCACGCAGCGGTTTGGGCGGCAATGGCTTCGGGTGAGCAGACTTGGGTTGCAATGACCCATTCAACGCCTTGCTCGAAGGCCAAAGGAAAGAAGAGGAAGAAAAGGACATCCGGAACGCCGCGGACGATCGAGGAGTATACTGTGCCGATCAGGCGCAGAGGCAAGAACCGGGAGTTCTTGAGCGTGGCGCCCAGCAGGCCGAATACGACGGCTAGAGTGCCACCGACGACAGCAGCGAAAACGGTGAACTGGAAACTCGCGTACCAGGTCAGGTGCTTGCCATTGGTCAAATAGCTTAGCCAAAAGGCAAGATCTTCGATCATGTCGGATGATTACCGCCTTGCCCTCGCGCCGAAGCCGGCATGGATTGGTCCGCCCACTGGGCCAGCGGGCGGACCATCAACAGTTTATTCAGCGAAGTAGGGGCCGCGGCCTTCGAAGTACTGTGCAATCAGCTTATCGACGGTGCCGTCAGCCTTGAGGGCTGTAAGGGCGTCGTCGAACTTGGTCTTGAGTTCGGCATCGTCTTTTCGCACACCAGCGCCAACGCCGCCACCAATCATCACATCTTCGCCGACAAACTCGAGCGAACCGCTGGATGCGGCAACAACTGGCTCAAGATAAGCGCCGTCCGCCAGGATCGTGTCCAGATTGCCTGCGGCAAGATCGGCCATAGCCTGATCAGCCGTGCTGAAGGAGACGATCGTGTTGTTGGTGCCGAGGTTTTCTTCGGCATAAGCAGCCTGGATAGTGCCGCCCTGAACACCCACGCGCTTGCCCTCCAGTGCTGCGGGATCAATGCCAGCGCCGGCCGCAGCCACGAACTTGGACGGATCGGGTGGGAAGTAGTTCTGGGTAAAATCGATGGTCTCAAGTCGTTCTTCGGTGATCGACATACCAGCCATGATGACGTCGTAGTTGCCGGCGAGCAGGTTCGGGATAATCGAATCCCAATCATTGCTGATGATCTCGCAGGTCAAACCAGCCTTTTCGCAGACGGCGTTGCCGAGATCGATCTCATAGCCCGCCAACTCACCGGCTTCGTTGACGAAGTTCCAGGGAGCATATGCGCCTTCGGTGGCGATGCGTACGGTCTCTTGCGCCTGAGTTGCCCCGCTCAAGGCTAGAACGGCAGTCGCCGCCAAGATCAGCTTCTTCATTTGTTTCTCCATGATCCTTTTGTTGGTCTCATTATTGTTCCCTGATCTGCCTATTCGTGGCTGGCAGCATTGAGGAATTGTCTGAGGCGAGCCGATTTGGTAGCGCCGAAAACCTCTTCGGGCGTGCCTTCCTCTTCGATCTTGCCATGATGCAAGAAGATGATGCGATCACTTACAGAACGTGCAAAATCCATATCGTGCGTGACAAGGATCATCGTCCGGCCTTCGTCGGCAAGAATCTTGATCACGCGGAGAACTTCGACCTCCAACTCTGGGTCGAGAGCCGAGGTTGGCTCGTCGAAAAGCATTACCCGGGGGTTGATGCAGAGTGCTCGCGCAATAGCAGCGCGCTGTTGCTGGCCACCAGAAAGCTGGTTCGGATAGGCATTGGCCTTTTCACGAATGCCGACTTTGGCCAACATCGCGAGGGCTTCCTCTTCCACTTCCGCCTTGTCACGGCGCTGCACGATGAGCGGCGCTTCCATGACGTTCTGCAGAATAGTGAGATGAGCCCAGAGGTTGAAGCTCTGGAAGACCATGCCAAGCTCGGAGCGGATACGGCGTATCTGCTCCTCATCCGCGATCCGGCGATTAGCCCCTTCGCCTCGAAGCTTGATAGCCTCGTTGTCGATGATCACACTGCCGCTGTCGGGCACTTCGAGCATGTTGATGCAGCGCAACAGGGTCGATTTGCCTGAGCCGGAAGAACCGATCAGCGAAACAACCTCACCCTCATTGGCCGAAAACGAAATGCCCTTGAGCACTTCAAGCGCACCAAAGGACTTATGCAGGTTCTCGATCGCCACAACGGGTGTGGGCTGTGCCAAAACGGCAGCTTGCGCCATAATTCCCAGCCTGCAGTGCAGGCGCCTTCCTAACCGGCGATTGCCTTATTATGAGGCTGGCAACCTTAACCGCCCGCAAGAAAAGCAAAAACGCACAAGATAGCAAGCAGAAATGCGTGCGGAGGGCGAACTCTCCCGTGACGATTGTCAGGGATCGGTGCCAGCACGCTCGCCATCAAGCCTCGTAGTACTGGCTGGGAATGGCCAGACGGTAGTGAACTTGGTCGTTCGCTATTGAAAATGTCGCCGTTCCACCAACTGAAAGGGGGACGATCCGTTCCAAGACCAGGGTGCCAAACCTAGGAGTTCGGGAAATTAGGGCAGGGCCGGTCCGGTTTTCAAGCCACTCGAGGATTAGATGGTTGCCCGTGTCGGCTTCATCGAATGCGGCGCTTACCCACACGCCGCCGCCTTTGCCCTCGGCAAGCCCGCCGTGGGAGACAGCATTGACTGCTAACTCATGGATGGCCAGGCCCAAGTGCAGCGAGGCGTTCGGTCCCAGCAGTGGGTTCTCGCCAGTGACTTGGACGTGCTTGGATGCGGCCTGACCAACGCGCGCCAGTTGCGAACTGATCAGCGGCTGCAGGAACGTGCCTTTCCAGTCGCTTTCGGTGACAAGGTCCTGTGTGCTCGATAGTGCGTGGAGGCGCCCGCGGAACTTGTTGAGAAAGCCCTGCACGTCATCGGTATGATGAGCCGTCTGCATAGCCACTGACTGTACGATTGCCAAAAGGTTCTTCGAGCGATGGCTGACCTCACGTAGCAGGGAGGCAATCGCTGCGTTACGACTTCGCTCTTCGGTGACGTCCGTGAGAATAGTTAGGACACCATCCTCATCGGGCACAATCTTTGCTTGGTAATAGGTCGTCCGCGCCGGTTCGGCGAGTTCGAATTCCATCGAAGCCGGATGCTTGGACCGGAGGCACTCGGCGACAGCTTCTGTGAACTGGCTTGCCAAGGGCTCACCCATGAAATCGGTCTCCACTTTGTGGAGCACGCTGGATGAAGACCACATCGGCGGAAGATGTTCGACCAAATCGAAGCGATGATCAGGCGTTTGGTGGAGAATGCAGATGCCCCGGCCTTCTAGCGCAGCTGCAAGTGCCCTAAGCCTCAACTGCGTTTGCGGTGGGGAGGCGGTGGAGGGCATGGAATACTCAAGACTGGTCTTTTGAAACGTAAAGGCCTCGCCCAGAGCGAGGCCGCAAGTAACGCAGCGCTAGTCGGCACCAACATCAAACACGCCGGACAAGTGCCACAACCAGTGAAATAACGAGGAATGCGAAGAAGAGATAGAATAGAACTTGCGCGATCCCCGCAGATGCAAAGGCAATCCCGCCAAATCCCAGTACTCCAGCAATCAAGGCAATAACTAGGAAGACGAGAGCGTAATAGAGCATCTTAACTCTCCGCCGTAGTGTCTTTGATCTACAACGATTGAGCTATGGGGTAGTTCCTGTTCGCAGCAAAAAAGGCCGGGTTGAACCCGGCCTTCGATCAATTCTGAAAGGTCTTAAGCCGCTGCGCGCGAGCCTTCATCAAAGAACAGCGCTTGGCTGATCAGCGCCTTGACCATGTCTGGATTGAACGGCTTGGTGACAAGGAAGGTGGGCTCAGGCCGTTCGCCTGTCAGCAGCCGTTCCGGGAAGGCCGTGATGAAGATCACTGGAACCGAATGGGTGTTGAGGATGTCGTTTACTGCATCGATACCCGAGCTGCCATCAGCGAGTTGGATGTCTGCCAGGATCATGCGCGGCTGAGTTTGGTTGAAGAGGCTCACTGCTTCACGGTGCGTACGAGCAACGCTGACGACCTTGTGGCCGAGGCTTTCAACCAATTGCTCGATGTCCATCGCAATCAGTGGCTCATCCTCGATGATCATAATTTCCGTTGCGACCTGACGGGAGATCTCGACGGTTGCTTCCTCCAAAAGGGAAGCAAATTCTGCGTCGCTGACGCTGAGAATTTCGGCTGCTTGGGCATGGGTAAAGCCCTCAACTGCAACGAGCAGGAAAGCCTGGCGCGGACGCGGGGAAAGATTTGCCAAGTTTGTTGCGGCGCGCTGTTCCCAAGCAAAAGTCGACGTGGGCTGTGGCACGTTTACAGCCGATGTCGAAAACAGGGCCGAGAACAGCTTGTAGAGCGCAATGCGATCATTGGAAGCGTCAGGGAATAGGGAAATGTCGGCAATCAGGGCTTCAAGTGTTGCGGCAACATAAGCATCGCCAGAGGTTTGCGATCCGGTGACCGCGCGCGAAAACCGCCGCAGGTACGGCAGGTGCGGAGCAATCCGCGTGGACAAAGTCATATAGAAACTCCCAGTGACGCTTAGGCTCGTGATGACACGAAACTCTAAAACGGAATGTACCTTCAAAAGTTCCTTCACGATGGAACTTTTTTGAGTTCCGCGCTTTGTAGTGTCGAATGTGGGCAAATCATTTTTTGGCGGTCTAGCACGGCATGATGAAGGACAAACTGGTGACCCAGCAACGTATGCGTACGCAGGCGGGGCGAGCAGACGATGGCTTGGGTCCGAATACGGACATCGGCAATCGCTTGCGCGCGCTTTATGGTGCAGTGCAGGAAGAAGGCGTTCCCGATCAATTGCTTGATCTATTGGAGAAATTGGATAGCGCCGAACAGGCGCAACAGAACAAGGCTGTTTCGAGAGAAGGGGAGTAACGGCATGAGCGCCGAACCGACCTCTTTCAAGCGAGAAATGCTTGCGACCCTGCCTAGCCTGCGTGCCTTTGCCGTGTCGTTGACAGGCAAGCACGACAAGGCTGATGACTTAGTCCAGGACACAGTCATGAAGGCCTGGGCAAAACAGACCAGCTTCGAGATGGGTACCAATATCAAAGCTTGGCTTTTCACCATCTTGCGCAATGAGTTCTATAGCCAGATGCGCAAGCGTGGCCGCGAAGTGCAGGACAGCGATGGTGCCTTTACCGAACGGCTTTCGGTGCACCCGTCGCAGTATGGCTCAATGGACATGCAAGACTTCAAGAAGGCCTTGAGCATGTTGCCTGACGATCAGCGCGAAGCGGTGATTTTGATTGGCGCTTCCGGATTCTCATATGAAGAAGCCGCCGATATTTGCGATTGCGCAGTGGGAACGATGAAGAGCCGGGTGAGCCGCGCTAGAACGCGTCTCCAGGATCTGCTTAAGATCACCGGCGAAGCTGATTATGGTCCTGACGCTGTTTCGGCGCAGGTCACAACCACCAACCACTCCTTTTAGGAGCGTGGGTTGAAAACCTGGCCAATGGCATGGACCAAATCGGTTTCAGCCATTGGCTTAGTGACAACTGGCAGGCGCGGATATTGCGCTATGCCGCGGCGCAGCGCAGCATCTGCTGTGCACAAGACAACAGGAATGCCGCTGAGGATAAGCTTGTCGACGAGCTCCAAGGAGCCGTCCTGCTCCAGCGCAACTTCCACTATTGCAAGCCCGACATCAGTCCAGTGGCTGTGCAAGCTGATGGCCTCCTCTACAGTACGGGCGAACAGAATCTGTCCGGACTGCATGGTTTCGAGCATGCGCTGGATGTCCAAGGCGATCAAAAATTCTTCCTCGACAACGAGGACATTAGTGCCGTTGAGCATTGATCGGGTCCGCCAAAGTGGTCCCCTAGTGGCGGCACAATATTTTGTTGTCATTTAAGTTTGACATGTGCCGGAGCCAATCGGCTCTGTTATGGTCCGGCCGTAGCAGTTCTTATGCATTGCGGTGTCGATTGAGTTTCGTCCTTCCTAGTTCCGGGCGCCGAGTACCTTGTGAGCAGTGCCCGCTCCGGATCATGTCTGGCTTTCGTCCGTTTGAACCGTCCGAGCTGCAGTTCGTATCGTCTTTCAAGACGGGCGAGCTCTTGGCGGAGACAGGCACAACCGTGCTAACCGAGGGCACCCATAGTGCTCACCTATATACTCTTCTGTCGGGATGGGCCTTTCGCTACAAATCCTTGCCCGATGGCCGCAGGCAGATCCTCAACTATTTGTTGCCAGGCGATCTCTTAGGCCTGCAAGGTTCAGTTATTGGAGAGATGGAGCACTCGGTTGAGGCGCTCTCCCCACTTGTGTTGTGCGTTTTCCAGCGGGACCGTTTAAGCGAGCTGTTCCGCAACCATCCGGGACTCGGGTTCGACATTACGTGGCTCGCCGCAAGCGAGGAACGGATGCTTGATGAGCATTTGTTGAGCCTGGGGCGGCGCAGTGCAATGGAACGAGCGGCCTACTTGATCGCCTTTCTGCATCAGCGGGCAACATCGGTCGGTATTTCTTCAACCAAGCCGCTGTTCATTCCGATCACCCAGCAGCATGTCGCCGATACGCTGGGCCTATCCATTGTTCATACTAATAAGACTCTGCGCAAATTGGCCGATCGGCAGTTGATCCGCTGGCTGGACCGGGCCTGCGAAGTGTTGGATGTAGATGGTCTGATGGAGCTTTCCGGCTGGGAAGGTCTTCCGGAACACCGGCGTCCACTGATTTAGGGGAGATTTGTTTAGTTGCCTTTGCAGCGACGCCTGTAACCAGCAATAGTGAGGCAGTCCATCGGACGCGAGCCGACATCAAGTATGAGCATCGCTGGCAAGATAATCGATAACGAGCCACTGGCTGCAGCGCGTAAAACCTTGTCGCTGCGACCGGGCGTGTTGATATCACTTGTGCTGGTTATTCTGGCTGCTATTGCCGCACTTGTGCTTGTGCAAGGCATGGACTGGCAAAATGCAGATGTGGAGCATAGTCACGATGTCCGTAACCAGGCTCGGGAGCTCACCGCAGCATTGAGCGAAGCTCAGGCTAGCGAGCGGGCTTATGTATTGACGGGAGACGAGGTCTATATCGAACCGTACCGTCGGGCTACAGCGGCCGTTGAGACTCGTCTAGCGACCCTTACTGCGCTGACTAGGGATAGCACCGCGCAATCAGCGCAAGTAACGTCAATTGCCGGAGCATCTCAATTGGCGTTGGCTGAACTGGAGCGAACGCTTGAGTTGGTCAGAAACGGCCGTGCTGTCGAAAGGCGGACGCTCGTGCAGTCGGGGCCACAGGTTCAATTGCTTGGTGATCTGCGGCGGTCGCTTGAGGAGTTCATCAATCAGGAAAGCCAGACGCTGTTCACTCAGAACCAGCGGGTGGATGTGTGGCGGCGGTGGCTGGTCGGGGCAATTGTTGTTTCTTTGGCGGCCGCCGTGTTGCTGGCCTATGTGCTGTTTTCCCGCACACAGCAGCAGGTCAGCGCTCTGGCGCAGACGCGCTCGGCATTGCAGACGGAAAACGAGGTGCTCGACGCACGTGTCCGTGAACGTACGCAGGAATTGGAGGAAGCACGCCAGCATGCCGAAAATGAACGGCAGCGGGTAGAAGCGCTGCTGCAGGATGCCAGCCACCGGATCGGCAATTCCTTGGCGACCGTATCATCGCTGCTTGGGCTACAATTGCTGCGTAGCAATTCTGACGACGTGCGTTTGGCATTGGAGTCGGCGCGTTCCAGAGTTCACGCCATTGCCGCGGCCCATCGTCGGCTTCGGTTGGGACATGACATGGAAACGGCCAGCACGGATGATTTCTTGCAGGCGGTACTCGAGGATTTGGCAAGCACCATCAGCAGTGCAGACAACATCGCTTTGTCTGGCAATATCGCGCCCATTGTCATCAGCGCGCGCGATGCAACCACCTTGGGGATATTGCTGAGCGAGCTGGTGACCAACGCGATCAAGCACGCTTTCCCGGAGCGGTCAGGCGGTGTCATTGAGGTCGAACTTGGCCGTCTTGATGGAGTGCCAACTCTGATCGTTAGCGACGATGGCCATGGACCGTCATCAAGTACCAGCCCGGGCGAAGGTGGATTGGGGTCCGTCATCATCAAGCAACTGGCCAGCCAGTTTGGCGGAACTCCCAGCTATGAAGCCCGGCCAGAAGGTGGTCTCAAAGTGTGCATTCCCCTGCCGGGCCTAGACGGAAAAAAGACATCGCGAACAAGTTGAAACGGAGCACCCCTTGCATTTTATAGCAGTGCTCAACCGCGGTGGCGGCACGCTACGCACCATGAATTTGGAAAGCTTCTGCGCTTCGGCCAATAAGATCTTCTCGACCCACGGCCATACAATAAAGTGCGTCGTGACAACAGGAAAGTATGTGGAGCAGCGCTTGCGTGAGGCTGCTACGGCAAATGGGGTGGACGTGGTGATTGCTGCTGGCGGGGACGGAACTATCTCAACCGCAGCTGCTATTGCTTATGAAACGGCTATGCCATTGGCTATTCTTCCTGCCGGAACCATGAATCTCTTTGCCAGGGCACTTAAAGTACCGCTCGACTTATCAGAAGCTCTTGAAGCCATCGCCACTGGTGAGATCGGGACCGTAGATATCGCGACTGCCAACGGGCGACCCTTCGTGCATCATTTTGGTGTTGGTATTCATGCGAGGCTTGTCCGCACTCGTGAGGATATGACCTACAAAAGCCGTATAGGAAAAGTGTTGGCCAATTTGCGGGCCATCACCATCGCAGCTGCTAATCCGCCGAATTTTGAAGCAGAGTTACAGACGCGTAGCCGGCTTGAGCGGCAGAGAGTTTCAGGAATTGCCGTCTCCAACAATCCATTCGGCGAGGGCCATATTCCTCATGCCGATAGTTTGGATGCTGGCGTTCTAGGAATTTATCTGGCGGCGCCGGTTTCCACAGCGGCTTTAATGAAGCTTTGGGTAGAAGTGCTGACAGGCCGATGGCGCACGAGCGAGGCGGTGACGGAGAGAAAAGTTCAGGACGTAACACTGCGATTCCCCAAGTACAGGCGTGGCCTGCGTGCGGTGCTGGACGGAGAATTAATCAGGCTTGACCGTGTCGTTAAGGTCCAGGTTCATCCAGGCGCGCTCAAGATGATGCTGCCCCGTGTGGGTGAGCCGCAGAAAGCTGCTTGAGGCCAGAGCTTGGAACCGAGTCATTGTATCTGCCGTTTGGAAGGATTGCGTCATGCATGGCCGAGATTGCGCGCCGCCGAGTAAGCGTCAGGACTATAAGTGAAACAAATAATGCCCCCCCTGCCAGTCGGGGTATTGAAAGTTGTCAACGATCCGGCCCGTTTAGAGGTGCTTGCGGAGCTAGAAGCGCTACCGGGGGAACCTGACAGCGACTTCGAGCGGCTTAGCCGCCTTGCTGCAAGCCTATTCCAGACCGAATACGGATTGGTGACACTGGTCGGTAAGGACCGGCAGTTGTTCCGCGGCTGCTTCGGGCCGGTGGAAATCGATAGCACTGAAACCAGCGTCTCGTTCTGTGCCCATACGATCGCGCTGCCGGATCAGGAGCCATTAGTCGTGCTCGACACGCATAAGGACGAACGCTTCCGGGACAATAGTCTGGTCACGGGTTCGCCTAATATCCGGTTCTATGCCGGAGCGCCGATCATTTTGGCGGGCCAAAAAGTGGGCTCAGTGTGCGTGCTCAGTGCCAGAGAGCGTTCAGCAATAGAGCCACAGCTACTGGATCAGCTGACAGAACTTGCCGCGATAGCTTCAGCGCTATTTTCGCTCAAGGATGAAGCACTGGTCAGGGCCAGAACTGCTGCCGCACTAAAACGGGAAGAGTGGCGCCATGCACTGACGCTTGAGGCAGGCAAGGTCGGCAGTTGGGTGTGGGATATCAGAACTGGAGAGATCGCCTGCAACGACATGTTCCGGCGCATGTACCAACTGCCTGAGATTGGTCCGGTGCACGCCGAACACGTGCTCTCGTCCATCCACGAGGCTGACCGCGGCGCCGTGGACGAGGGCGTCCGTGCCAGCCTTGAAGATGGGGTGGATTACAGTGCCGAGGCGCGCGTGGGGAACACCGGGCGCTGGCTGACCATGCGTGGTCGGGTTTACCAGCGCGACGCAGAGGGCAAGCCCCTCATCATGATGGGCGCCAGCATCGATGTCAGCGAAAGCAAGCAGACAGCCGAGCAAACCCGTCTTCTGCTGCGGGAACTTAATCATCGGGTGAAAAATACCCTTGCAATGATCCAATCGGTGGCGCGCCAAACCATTCGGCAGAACCCCGATCCGCGTGCGTTTATAGAGGCATTTTCCGGCCGGCTGCGGACGATTTCGGACGCGCATGTTTTGCTAGCCGACCGGGATTGGTCAGGCGTTCATATGTTTGAGGTCATTGGGTCGCAGCTTGGCCCCAATTTCCTGACCAAGCCGGACCGGGCGGAGGTTAAAGGCAAGGATATCGCACTACCGGCTGACCATGCGCTGGGACTCGGGTTGATCCTGCATGAACTCACTACCAATGCCTATCGTTATGGGGCCTGGTCTACCCAGCAGGGCGTGGTTCGGATTGAATGGACTATCAGGGACCAGCCCGAGCGTGGATTGGCACTGCGCTGGCAGGAAGTGGGTGGTCCCAAGGTCAGGGCACCAAAGGATTACGGGCTTGGTGCAAAACTCATTGAGCGTAGCCTTGCCAAAATCCTCGACAGCAAGGTGGAATTGAATTTCGACAGCCAAGGGGTAATTGCAAACATTTGGCTGCCCTTGCCGGCGCAATGAAAAGGGCTGCCAAAGCGGCCCTAGTTAGTTTCTCTTGCCGCGGATAAAGAACAAGGCGGCTATAGCGGCCGCCGGTAGGCCCAAGGTCCGGAACGCGGGAGAGCGCAAGAGCACCGGCAAGGCGGTTAGCGCAGCCGTGGTGACGAATGCGCCGGTTTCACTGGACCGCCGCTTCTCCACCGCCGCTCGCCGATCCCGTGCTGCGCCAGCCTTGATGCTGAGGTGGACAGCAAATGCCGCGAGAAGAAAAATGGCGGCAAAGCAAAGCGCGGCGTAGATCGGTCCAATCAAAGCAGTTAGCGCGAAGAACGCGGCAGCTAAAAGGAAGCTGGCGCCCATTAGCGCCAGCACGATCATGACGGCATTGCCGAACAGCGTGCGTTTGATCCGCTCCTTGACCGTTTCGGCTTCGAAACCAAGCAAGGCGGCCAGGGGCACAAGGAAGTTCATGGGGTTCAGCGCCTGGACAACAGAGCCAGAATGAACCCGATGCCTATTGCGCTTGCGACGGCGGTCAGCGGTTTTTCCCGAATCTTGTCCTTGAGCTGCTGTTCGAGCTCCCCCGCCTGGTCCTGCACGTCCTCCAAAACGTGCTGGCCTTTGCGCTGGAGGTGAAGAGCTTCGCTGCGGGCAACATCCTTGGCTTCGTTGACCTTATCGCTGCTGAGTTGCGCCAGGGTGGCGGCAATCCCTTTGAGGTCTGCCTGCAATTGGGCAATCTGGACCTCAAGTTGTTCTTCGCGAAGCTGGGCCGATGCACGGCTCGCGGCAGAAGCCGCCTTGCGGCGGGTGGGGGCAAGATCGGATGTGGTAGCCATGTGACGCTCCTGTAGCTATGCAGAAGAAACTCCCGATGCCGGGCGGAGTTCCGCTTGGCGCTCAGAAAGACACCCCGGCACGCTGGGCGTGACGGGGTGTAAAGAGGCGGGCGGAAGCGGGGCAACTTCAATGCCCGCGAGCGCTGGGGGGTATACACCCACCGAGACAATCGCGCTTGTGATGTTGTTATTAAGGCTAAATGCGGCCCATCAAGACTAGGATCAGAACGACGACTAGAACGACGCCCAAGATGCCCGATGGTCCATAACCAAATCCGCGTGAATAGCCCCAGTTGGGCAGAGCGCCGATTAGCAGTAGAATAATTATAATAATAAGTATTGTGCCGAGACCCATGATGGTCTCCTTTTTTTTATTGTGACGCTTAGAGTAATGCGAGCATTAACGCAGTTGCAGCAACCAAAATGAACAAGGCTGGCGCAAGCGCCTTGAGTACGTCGGCAAAATGGCTTTCGCCATCATAGCCTTCCGTCCAAGCCATTGCAGTCCGGCCGGCATGCTCAAGAGCCTTGATTTCCATATTGGTCATATCAGCCTCTCCCTGGCACAGCAGACGAACAGCACACTGTCGAGAGCTGGTTACTTGCGCGATGCAGCGCACGCCGGATAAACGGACAGTAATTGGCTTTGGTTCCATGTAGAGCGTTGAACCGAGCGCCAGGTTTTAATCGACGCGGACAACATCGACGGATTGAGCCGTTTCATGGGAGCCGCTGGTCTTGAGAACTCCAACAATGGGAGAGATGTCGGCATAATCGCGACCGTAGCCGATGGAGATATGATCGGGTCCGGCCAGCATGGCATTGGTTGGATCGAACTCGACCCAACCGGTCAGTTGTCCGCACCAGACGCGCACCCAGGCGTGCATGGCGTCGGTGCCCTCAAGGCGTGGCTTGCCCGGGGGCGGATCAGTGCGTAGGAAACCCGAGACGTAGCCAGCGGGAATGCCGATGCCCCGAAGTCCTGCGATCATGACATGGGCAAAATCCTGACAGACGCCCTTGCGCATGGCGAACGCCTCCGCAGGTTTGGTCTCCACGTCAGTAGCCTTGGTATCGTATTTAAAATCGCGGTGGATCGCCAGACAAAGGGCATTGGTAATGGACATCACCGATTCATGCTCGCGCGCCACCTCTTGAGCGTAGTGGGTGATGTCCGCTTCGGTTTGGACGCGCAGCGAGTTCGCCATGAAATGGTGTGGGCTGTCGGGTTCAACCGACCAGTAGCGGGTGATCTCCTGCGCGAGGGTATCTTGCGAGGGAGAGAGATCGACCGGAGGCTGGGTGTCTTCCACAAGCACGCGGGCGCTCAGGCGAATGTCGAGCCGGTCATGGGGCTCCGCAAAGTTGATTACAGTGGCTGAATTTCCGAAGAAGTCGGTGAAAGTCGTCTCCCGTTGCGGGCGCGGTTCGATGGAGAGGCTTGAGGCAATTATCCGCTGCACGCCTGGCACGGTGATGGGCGCAACGCGAACAAGATGCCGCCCGCCATGCACTGGCGCATCGTATTTGTAGGTCAGTTCAAGGCGTACGTCGTAGAGCATGCCGGCTACACGAAATAGGCTGCGGCAACGAGGCTGGACAGCATGCCCATGTCGGAAGCAAGCTTGTCCAAACGGGCCGGGGTCATGTCAGCCGCTTCGGTAACGCGTAGATCGGTTTCGATCTGCAAGGCTGCCTTAGCGGCAGGAGAGAGCTGGCCGTCTTCTATGCCGCCGGGAAGCATTTCGATCTGGAGGCGAAGCTCGGTAAGCTGGAAAATCACCGAGCGTGGGTTGAGTGGATCGAGCGCCAGAAGATCAATAGCGCTTTGGGTGCCGGCGCTGACGGAGTAGCGCCGCCGATGCGACATGACGCTGTCCCCGATTTCAAGCAACATCTCCAGCGAGCCGTCGGGCGCGTCTTTTTCTGTTAGCCAGGCAGTAATGCGGGCGGTTTGAATAGCGCGCTCGAGACGGCGTCCGAGCTCAAGAAAGCGCCAGCCGGCAAAGCGGTACATATTTTCATGCACAAGGCCGGAAAAGCCCGCAAGCTTGCGCAGGAGCACCGTCATGGCACGCGTGGCATCATCGCCCGGCTTTACCCTTGAGGCGAAACGTTGCGCCGTCTTTTGCAGATCATTGAGCGCTAGCCAGCCATCCGGCGAGAAGCGGTCGCGGATTTGACTGGCACTGTGAACGGCGCTGTCAATCGAAGACAGCAGACCGGCTGGCATAGCCTCGCTTGCATCTACATCAATAGTTTCGAGGAACTCGGCGCAACGAGTGAGGATCGGCAAATCCGCTTTGCTGAGTTCTGCCAGCCGCGCGTTGTAGGCCCGTAGAATGCGAACAGTGGCTTCGCAACGCTCCGCATAGCGGCCAAGCCAGATAAGATTGTCGGCTGCCCGGCTCGGCAGACTGCCGGGTGAATTGCGGGCCAGTTTTTGGCCGTCTTGCGGAAGAAGCGAGACGCGCTCCACCGGCTTGGATGACAGCACCCAAACATCGGCCGCTTGGCCGCCACGCTGCATGGCTATGGCAGTGGTGTCTTGCGTCGAACCGACCCGGGCGAAGCCGCCGGGCATGATGGTCCAGCCGTCCTGAGTACGGGCAGCGTAAACGCGCAAGGTGATGGGCCGCGGTTGCAGCTTGCCGTCGACATAGACGGGCGCAGTAGATAATTGCACCTGCTCTTGGCCTACGTAATTTGTGCCTTGAGCTCGAATGCGCTCCAGTAGGGCTTCGCGCTGGTCAGCGGGCACAGCTTGCCCGAGCCGGGTGCCGCGCTGATCGTCAAACGGCAGGGTGGTTGCGAAAGCTGGGCCGATCATCAGCTTGTCGAAATTGTTTAGGACATGCTGCCGTTCGGCAGGTTGGCCGCACCACCAGGTCGCGATCTCGGGCAGGAGCAAATTCTGGCCGAGCAGCTTCTGCGCCAGGCGCGGCATGAAGGCTGCCAAAGCGCGAGTTTCCAGCAAGCCCGTGCCGAGCGCGTTGATCATGGAAATAGAGCCGTTGCGCAGGGCTTCGACCATGCCGGGGGTGCCGATGCGGCTGTCATAGCGCAGCTCAAGTGGATCAACGAAGCTTGCATCCATGCGGCGCCACAAGACGCTGACGGGCTTTAAGCCGGCAACCGTGCGCACCATTACGCGCCCATCGTCGATGACGAGGTCTTCGCCTTCAAGCAGCATCAGCCCAAGGTAGCGGGCGATGTAGGCGTGCTCGAAATAGGTTTCGTTGAGCTGGCCTGGGGTCAGGATTCCGACGCGGCCGCCCTCGCGCTTCGCGTCGGCAAACAGGGTATCACGGAAGCTGCGGAAGAAGCCGGCCAGTCGTTGGACGTTCATATCCGCGTAGATATCGGACAAGGCGCGGGTGGTGGCGACTCGGTTTTCAAGCGCAAAACCAGCACCAGACGGCGCTTGGGTTCGATCGCCAAGCACCCACCAAGCCCCATCTGGCCCACGGCCAAGCTCGAAAGCGCAGAAGTGAAGGAAGTGGCCGCTGGATGGCTTGATGCCAACCATGGGGCGCAGAAATTCATTGTTGCGGGCGATCAGTTCAGGCGGCAGCAGGCCCTGCTGCACAAGAGTGTTGTCGCCGTAAATGTCGGCAATAATGATTTCCAGGAGTTCAGCTCGTTGTACAAGGCCGGCGTTGATGCTGGCCCAGTCGCTTTCTGCGATCAGCAGGGGGACATGGGCCAGGGGCCAATCCCGCTCCTTGCCTTCGGCGCCGTCATACTTGCGATAGAAAACACCAGCGTCGCGCAGATATTGATCGGCTCGCTCGAAGCGTGCGGCCATCTCGGCAGGACCCAAGCGATCAAACGCTGACATGAGTTCGGCCCAGCCCGGACGAATGTTTCCGGCCGGGTCGATCATCTCGTCGGGCACGCCAGGTTGCAGCTGGTAATCAGCAATGATGCTGGATCCAGCCGGGGGCTTGACGCGCTTGGGGTTTGCCATTTCCATGCGCTACCAGAAGCGCGGCGGGCGGCGTAGGTCAAGCGTCAGCGGGAACTCGTCCGCAGGCTTTTCTTGCCGCAAGGTAAAACCGCCGGCGGTGTAGTTTTGCGGCACGAAACGGGCGAGGCGGCGGGCCTCGGCTTCGTTGCCGTTGACGGGGAAGGTGTCGTAGCTGCGGCCGCCGGGATGGGCAACGTGGTAAACGCAGCCGCCGACCGGGCGCTGGGTCCAATTGTCGTAAATGTCGAACACCAGGGGGGTGTTGACGGGAAGGTTGGGATGGAGGCCGGAGGCGGGTTGCCAGGCCTTGTAGCGAACACCGGCTACGGAAATTCCCTTTGTTCCTGTGGGTTTCAGCGGAATGGGGCGCTGGTTGCAGGTGACGGTGTAGCGATCGGGATTAAGCGTTTCGAGCCTAACCTGAAGGCGTTCGACGGAGGAGTCAACGAAGCGGACGGTGCCGCCGATAGCGCCTTGTTCGCCCATGACGTGCCAGGGCTCGAGGGCTTGGCGCAGTTCGAGTTTTACGTCCTCGTACTCGACTTCCCCACAGAACGGGAAGCGGAATTCGAGCTGGGCGGTGAACCAGGCGGGGTCGAGCTTGAAGCCGTGGCGTTCGAGACCCGCGAGGACATCGAGAAAATCCTGCCACACGAACGCCGGCAGCATGAACCGATCATGCAGGGTGGTGCCCCAGCGGGTGAAGGGGCCTTCGAGTGGGTTGGTCCAATAGCGGGCGATCAGCGCGCGGATAAGCACCTGCTGGGCGAGCGACATGCGCGCATTGGGCGGCATTTCGAAACCGCGGAATTCCACCAGACCCAGTCGACCTGTCGGCCCATCGGGCGAGTAGAGCTTGTCGATGCAGATTTCGGAGCGATGGGTGTTGCCGGTGACGTCGACGAGGAGGTTGCGGAACAGGCGATCGACGAGCCAGGGCGGGGGCGCAGGTTCGCCGGACGCCGGATTGGGTACCTGCGCCATGGCGATTTCGAGTTCGTAGAGGCTGTCGTGGCGCGCTTCGTCGAAACGGGGCGCCTGGCTCGTCGGTCCGATAAAGAGGCCCGAGAACAAATAGCTCATGGACGGGTGGCGCTGCCAATGCAGAACCAGGGACTTGAGCAGGTCGGGGCGGCGCAGGAACGGGCTGTCGTGCGGCGTGGCGCCACCGACAACGACGTGGTTGCCACCGCCCGTGCCGGTGTGGCGACCATCGATCATGAACTTGTCGGCGCCAAGACGGGAGAGGCGGGCTTCCTCGTAAATGGCGGTGGTTGTGGCAACGCAATCGTCCCAGCTTGATGCCGGGTGGATATTGACCTCGATCACGCCCGGGTCGGGCGCAACGCGGATGACGTTGAGGCGCGGGTCGTCGGGCGGCGAGTAACCTTCGAGGTGAACGGGCTGGCCGATCTCGCGTGCTGCAGCTTCGGTAGCGGCAACGAGTACAAGATAATCTTCCAGCTTTTCGACCGGCGGCAGGAAGACGCAGAGGCGATGATCGCGGATCTCTGCGGTGACAGCGGTGCGAACTTCGCCTTCGATCTCGCTGATTTCCTGTTCCGTGCGGTCCTGTTGCTCGGTCGATGCTGTGAAGGAAGCGGTTGCTTGCCCACGCGGATCGGCCTCAAGTCCGGGCGTATGGCGCGACAGGATCTCGGTAGGTTCGGGCAGGGGACCGCGCGGTGCGCCGGGGTCCTGCGCAACGACGTGTGGGTATTCCGTCGGCTTGATGTGCTTGAGCGAACTCAGCGGCAGGCGGTAGCCGGCCGGGCTGTCACCAGGCGCGAGGAATAGCTTGCCGCGGCGGGTCTTCCACTTTTCGGTTAGCCAGGGGCTCGAAGCAGCGGCGTTCCAGCGCTGCACGGGAAGCACATAGCCGGTGGGATTGGTGAGGCCGCGTTCGAACACCTTAGCTATGCGCGATCGGGCTTCGGGATCGGCCAATTCGGAATTGGCCGGATCAACATTGGGCGGCAGATTGGCTTCCTTAAGGAGCCATTCGCCAGGGTCTTCATAGGCTTCGTCGATGGTGTCGCCGGTTAGGCCGAGTTTTAGAGCAAAAGCATTGAGGAATTTGCGCGCGTCGTCGTGGGTGGCCGATGTCTTGAGGCCCTCGCGGGCAATCAGCTTTTCGTCTGACCAGACTGGCTTGCCATCAAGGCGCCAATAAAGCGAGAAGGTCCAGCGCGGCAGGGTTTCGCCGGGGTACCATTTTCCTTGGCCATAGTGGAGCATGCCGTTGGGCGCAAAGCGCTCGCGCAGGCGGCGGATCAGATCATCGGCCAGAGCGCGCTTGGTGGGGCCGACGGCGCCGGTGTTCCACTCGTCGGCCTCGAAGTCGTCGATGGAGACGAAGGTGGGCTCGCCCCCCATGGTGAGGCGGACATCGTTTTTAGTAAGGACTATGTCGATGTGCTGGCCGAGGGCGTTGAGTTCTTCCCAGCTCTGGTCGGAAAACGGCTTGGTGATGCGCGGGTGCTCGGCGACGCGGTTAACGCGCATGTCGAAAGCGAAGTCGACTTCGGCATAGGAGGCAAAGCCGGAGATGGGCGCGGCGTTTCGGTAGTGCGGGGTTGCGGCGAGCGGAACATGGCTTTCGCCGGTGAGGAGGCCCGAAGTGGGATCAAGGCCGACCCAGCCGGCGCCGGGAAGATAGACTTCGCACCAGGCATGAAGATCGGTGAAATCATGGTCGGTGCCGGCAGGGCCATCGAGCGAGACCAAATCAGGCTTGAGCTGGATGAGGTAGCCGGACACGAAGCGAGCGGCAAAGCCCAGATTGCGCAAGGTTTGCACAAGCAGCCAGCTTGAGTCGCGGCAGCTGCCCTTGGCATTGCCCAAGGTTTCTTCAGGCGTCCAGACGCCGGTTTCCATGCGCACAATATAGGCGATGTGCTGCTGGATAGAGGCGTTGATGGCGGTAACGAAGTTCACCGTGTTCATCGGCGTCTTGTTTATGCCGTCCAAGAACTGCTGGAGCAGCGGACCGACGGGCTCGGGCTGCATATAGATGGAGAGGTCGGCGCGGATGTCCTCTGGATAGTCGAACGGCCAGGTCTCGGCACTCTCCTCAACGAAAAAATCGAACGGGTTGTAGACCGTCATGTCGGCAACGAGATCGACTTCGATCTTGAGTTCGGTGACAGGCTCGGGGAAAACGAAGCGCGTCAGAAAATTGCCATAGGGGTCCTGCTGCACATTGACGAAGTGCAGGGAGGGGGAGACCTTAAGCGAGTAGCTGAGCACCTTGGTTTTGGAGTGCGGCGCTGGCTGAAGCCGGATGATCTGGGGCTGGAGATAAACCGGCCGGTCATATTTGTAGTGCGTCAGATGATAGACAGCGGCTTTGATCGACATGCGTACGCGTCGCTCGCTTCTTCGGCCACGAAGTTGACTTCCCGAGGGGAAGCTTAGCGGTGTTTGGGGGCGGGGGATAGGTGGTGTGTGAGCCTAGCTAGGCCATTACGTCGATGGCCTGACGCTGGCGCTGCATCTCGAGGAAGATGCGGTAGTCCTTGTCGAATTGCGCGCGCGCGGCGGGATCGGGCGCGCGTTCCTGGCCACCCTGTTGCATGGCGGCGCAGGCGGCATCGAGGCTAGGGTAAAGGCCAGCGGCGGTGGCGGCGACCATGGCCATGCCAAGCAGGGTTGCGTCTTTCGCCGATGGCACAACGACGGTGCAGCCGGTGGCGTCAGCGTAGAGGTCCATCAATACAGCGTTCTTGGTATGGCCGCCAGTGATGTGGAGAGTGTCGATCGCGTAGCCGCGGGTGTTGAGGGTTTCTAGAATATGCCGGACGCCCAAGGCTATGCCGACGCAGGTGCGCCAATAAAGCCGGCAGAGCGAATCGAAGTCGTTGTCGAGGGTGAGGCCGGAAATGACGCCCAGAGCTGATGGGTCGGCTAGGGGAGAGCGGTTGCCGTGGAAATCGGGCAGGACATGAAGGCGGGGCGCCAATTGCCAGCCTTCGGCCTGGCGTAATTCGCCGATGCGCGTTGCGATGACTTGGTGCATCTGGGCGTTTGGCTCACCGCCGGCGCCGTGCCAGCGGATGATGTGATCGAGCAGGGCGCCGGTGGCGGATTGGCCGCCTTCGTTGAGCCAGACTCCGGGCAGGACAGCACCGAAATAGGGGCCCCAAACGCCCTTGATCGGGCGGTCCTCTGCGGACAAAGCCATGACACAGGATGAAGTTCCGGCAATAAGCGCCAAATGGCGGTCGATGGTGGCGATATCGGTAGTGAAGGCGCCAAGAACGCCAAGCGCACCAGCATGGGCATCGATGAGGCCGGCGCCGACATGGCAGGCGGTGGTGAGACCCAGATCGGCTGCGGCCGCTTCGGTCAGGGTTCCCAAATCGCTGCCAACTGGACTCGCTGTTTCGGGCAGGCCGGACTTTTCCAACAGGTCTTCAAGGCCCACCAACGCCAGGAAGTCCTGCTGCCAGCCCGGCGTCATGTGGGCCAAATAGGTCCATTTGCAGGTGAGGGTGGATTGAGAACGGGCCATGGAGCCAGTCGCTTTCCAGGAAAGGAAATCAGCGAGATCGAACATCATGCCGGCGCGGGCCCAGCTTTGCGGCATATGGCGCTTGAGCCACATGAGCTTGGGCACTTCCATTTCCGGGGACATGACGCCGCCGGCATAATTCAGCACGAGGTGACCAGTGCGGGTGCATTCGTCGGCTTCGGCCAATGCGCGGTGATCGAGCCAGAGGATGGTGTCCCAGCGGTCTTGCCCGTTGGTCGAAACCGTTACTGGAGCGCCGCTTTGATCCCGCACGACAAGCGAGCAGGTGGCATCGAAACTAAGGCCGACTACTGCGGCAGGATCCGCTTTGGCCAGGGCCATGGCGTCCTGGACGGCGCCGCAAACGGCTTGCCAGATTTGTTCGCTATCGTGTTCGGCATGGTTGGCGTCAGTGCGGTTCATGGCGATAGGCCGTTCGGCACGGCCCAAAAGATTGCCAAGCGGCGTCAGCACTCCAGCGCGCGCACTTCCCGTGCCTACATCCACTGCCACCAGGAGGCTTTGCGTCAACGCTAGAGCGCCTTCTTCTCGGTCCGCAGCGAGCCTACAAGATCGGGCAGCTTATGCATATCGCTGAAAATAACATCGGGGCGGAGCTGTTGGATAAGTTTTTCCAGCCCGCCCGGCACCACGTGCCCGCCGCCGAGGTAAGCAAAGACCCTCATGCCTGCAGCCTGTGCGGCCTCGACACCCGCAGGGCTGTCTTCGATGACGAGACAGCGGCTTGGATCGGTGTTCATGCAGGCGGCGGCGTGGAGGAAGAGGTCGGGGGCTGGCTTACCATTTTCGACCATGGTGGCCGAATAGATGTGGTGCTCAAACCAAGGCAAGAGGCCTGTAAGTTCAAGGCTTAAGCGGATGCGCTCAGGTATCGAGGAGGAGGCGACGCAAAAGGGAATGCGGAGCTGGTCCAGGATTTGCGGCAGGCCGGGATTGGGCTGCAGCTCCTGCCGGTAGAGGGCATAAAGGTCGGTCCGCATGGCTTGATGGGTGGCTGGGGCGAGGGGGCTGCCATAGGTGGCTTCGATTCCGGCGGCGATCGAAGTCATTGAGCGGCCAAGAAAATCTCGGTACGCGGCCTCGGGAGTGACCACGATGTCCTGGGCGGCGAGCGCCTGGATGAGAACCCGCATGGCCAGGGGTTCGCTGTCGACGAGGACACCGTCGCAATCGAAGATGATGAGGTCGATAGGGGTGGTCATGCGGCTAAAGCCGGTCGGCCAGGTAGAGCTCGAGGGTTGCTTTAGTGCCTTGTTGCCAAAGGGTATTGAGGGCTTTGGTGAAAGCCTCGACGAAGCTTTGGTGGTTGGGAAGCTCGCCGTAGATGTCGGCCATGGTGAGCCAGGATTTGGGGTCGTCCTTCGCGACTTTTGCCTGGGCGGTGAGGCGATCCCAGCTTGGATCGTTGGATTCAATGACGTTTCCGGCGTCGCTTGTGCCGTAGCAATAGCGGCACCAAAGGGCACTCACCAGTGCCAATCCGTTAACAGACTGTTGACGTTGAACCCGGTCAAGTGCGGACGGAATGATAAATTTTGGTTGCCGGTTGGAGCCATCGAAAGCAAGGCGCCGGATCGTGTCGCCGATTTTGGGATTGGCGAAGCGGCGCTGGCAAAGCGAGAAGTAGTCATCAAGATTGGTGTCGGGGACAGGGGGGACAATGGGGATGATCTCGTCGCGCTCGACCTTGGCCAGGAATGCGCCGACGAGCGGATGTTCCATGGCTTCATGGACAAAATGGATATCGAGCAACCCGGCCGGATAGGCGATCGTTGCGTGGCCGCCATTGAGGATGCGGATCTTCATGTGCTCGTAGGGCGCGACGTCAGCGACGAACTGGACGCCAACTTTTTCGAGCGCTGGGCGGCCGGCGGGGAAATTGTCCTCGAGCACCCATTGCCTGAAACTTTCGCAGAAAACGGGCCAGTTGTCCTCGATGCCGAAGTCTTCCTTGAGGATGGCGACTTCGCGGTCGGAGGTTGCGGGGGTGATGCGGTCGACCATGCCGTTGGGGAAAGCAACGTTGACGCTGACCCACTGAGCGAGGGCAGGGTCGATCAACTGGGCGAGGCCGACGACGGCGTTCTCCGTAACGTGGCCATTACCGGGAATGTTGTCGCAAGACATGACGGTGAAGGGCTGGATGCCTGCCTCACGGCGGCGTTCGAGGCCAGCAAGAATGAGGCCGAACGTCGTCTTGGGAGCATCGCGGTGGGCGGCGTCGTAGGTGATGTCGGGGTGGGTGGGGTCGAACTTCTGGGAAGCCGGGTCAATGTAATAACCACCTTCGGTGATGGTCAGCGAAACGATGCGGATAGCCGGGTCAGCAAGCTTGGCGATGATCGCGGCGCTTTCGCCAGGCTGGAGGTAGTCGATCATGGCGCCGGTGACGCGGGCGGAAGAGCTATCGGCTTCCTGCTCGACCACGGTAGTCAGCCAATCCTGGGCCATGAGCTTTCGGCGCATGGCTTCGTCGGCCTGGCGCACGCCAGCGCCGACAAGGGCCCAATCATGGCTGGCGCCGGTGGCGAACAGGTCGTCGAGATAGACGGCCTGGTGGGCGCGGTGAAAATTGCCGACGCCGAAATGAACGATGCCTGCGGACAAAGTGCTCCGGTCATAGGCTGGCACGGAGGCGGTGAAGAGGGAGCCGAGAGCCTGAGCCGAGAGCTTGGTGGTCATTGGGGTAGTCCTTAGATGGCTTTACCGGCCGCGTCGAATTTGTAGATGCGAGACGGATCGGGCGTTAGATGGACGTCGTCGCCGTGGCTGAAGGTCTGGTCGCCATCGGTGCGGACGGTCATGAGGCCTAGGCCTTCGACGTGGACATGCAGGAAGGTGTCGGAGCCGAGTTGTTCGGCGACACCGACCTTGCCTTTCCAGGTGCCGGGTGCCGGCGCGGTGGAAAGCTGGAAGTGTTCGGGGCGCACGCCGATGGAATGAGCGTTGTATTTGCCCGCTTCCGGCCCATCGACGAAGTTCATCTTCGGCGAACCGATGAAGCCAGCAACGAAGCGGTTGGCGGGTTTCTTGTAGAGATCAAGCGGGGAGCCGAACTGTTCCACATTGCCGGCATTGAGCACCACGATGCGGTCGGCCATGGTCATGGCTTCGACCTGGTCGTGGGTAACGTAGATCATGGTCGTTTTCAGCTGCTGGTGCAGTTCGGTGATCTCGAGGCGCATGTTGACGCGTAGGGCCGCGTCGAGGTTGGACAGGGGCTCGTCGAAGAGAAACGCCTTGGGCTCACGCACGATAGCGCGGCCTATGGCGACGCGCTGGCGCTGGCCGCCGGAGAGGGCCCGCGGGCGGCGGTCGAGATATGAGGTGAGATTGAGCGTGCGGGCGGCGTATTCGACTTTCTGGTCGATAACTTCCTTGGACGCCTTAGCCATCTTGAGCGGGAAGGCGATATTGTCGCGGACGCTCATGTGGGGGTAAAGCGCATACGACTGGAACACCATGGCAAGGCCACGCCGGGCCGGTGGCGCCTTGGTCATGTCCTGCCCGTCGAGCAGGATGGTCCCACTGGAAGTGTCTTCGAGGCCAGCGATCAGGCGCAGCAGGGTGGACTTTCCGCAGCCGGAAGGGCCAACGAAGACGACGAACTCGCCTTCCTTGATGTCGAGAGAGATGTTGGGAATGATCTCAACTTCGCCGAAGGACTTCTTGACGTTTTGCAGGGATATGGAGCCCATTTTCAGTGGTCCTTGTTTGTGCGCAGGTCGATATATTCGGTGAGGCAGAAGACCCCCACCTTGATCCTCCCCCTGGAGGGGGAGGTGTCGACTGAGATGTTTACTTCCATCATTTCACTGCACCGAAAGTCAGGCCACGGACGAGTTGTTTTTGGCTGAACCAGCCCATGAGCAGGATGGGTGCGATGGCGAGGAGCGAGGCGGCGGAGAGTTTGGCGAGGAAGAGGCCTTGCGGGCTCGAAAAAGACGAGATGAACGCGGTCAGCGTGCCAGCGCGGCCCGAGGTCAGGGTGATGGTCCAGAAGGCTTCGTTCCAGGCCAGGATCACGTTGAGTAGAAGCGTCGAGGCAATTCCAGGGATAGCCATGGGCACGAGGACGTGGACGATTTCATTCCAGAGTTCGGCGCCATCCATGCGGGAAGCTTCAAGTATATCGACCGGGATTTCCTTGAAGTAGGTGTAGAGCATCCAGATGATGATCGGCAGATTGATCAGCGTCATGATGATAGTAAGGCCATGCACCGTATCGAGTAGGCGCAGATCGCGGAAGATGAGGTAGATCGGGATCAGCACGCCCACCGCTGGCATCATCTTGGTGGAGAGCATCCACATCAGGACGTCTTTGGTGCGCTTGGTCGGTGCGAATGCCATGGCCCAGGCGGCAGGAATGCCGATGACGAGGCCCAGTAGGGTGGAGCCGACCGAAACCAGGATCGAATTGATGGCGTGCTTAAAATAGTCCGAGCGGGCCTGGACAGCGCTGAAATTCTCCAGCGTGAAGTTTTGGGGCAAGAAAGTGGGCTGGTTGGCGATGGCCTCGGCTTCGGTCTTGAAGGCGGTCAGCAGCACCCAAAGGATAGGGGAGAAGAGGATCAGCGCCACGGCCCAGGCAGCGATGGTGAAGCCGATCTTTGTGCCGGTGGAGACGTTGCGGGCCATTTAGTGTTTCTCCGCTGTGAAGTACGGGAGGAGAAAGACTCTCCTCCCAGCCTTCCTTGCAAGGAAGGAAGCAGACCCTGTGGGTGTGACATCATGGTGCCGGTAGGCGAAGCTCATCCGCAAATTACGCATCCAAGTTCTTTCCTACAGCGCGCATCAGGAAGAAGGCCACGATGTTGGCGATGACGACGGCAACCACGCCGCCAGCAGAGCCGGCGCCAATGTCGTTGGACAGGATGCCGGTGCGGAAGACGAGGAAGGCAATATTGGTGGAGGCGTAGCCGGGTCCCCCACCAGTGGTGACGCGGATTTCAGCAAAGACGCCGAGGAGGAATATGGTCTGGATCAGGATCACGATGGTGATCGAGCGGGCCATATGCGGCAAGATGATGTACTGGAAGCGATTAGCAGCGTTGGCGCCATCCATTTCAGCGGCTTCACGCTGTTCCTCGGAGAGGGACTGGAGCGCTGTCAGGAGGATCAGGGTTGCAAAGGGCAACCACTGCCACGCAACGATGACGATGACGGAAAACAGCGGATATTGGTTGAACCAGTCGATCGGCTGCAAGCCAAGGCTGCGCCAGAGATGACTCAGCACACCGTAACCAGGGTGCATGAACCCATTTTTCCAGATGAGTGCTGCGACAGGCGGCATCACGAAGAACGGCGAAATGACGATTATGCGCAGGATGCCCTGTCCCCAGATGGGCTGATCGAGCAGCATGGCAAGCAAAATACCGCCGATAACGGTGATCAGAAGAACCCCGCCGACCAGGATCAAGGTGTTGATCAGCGACTGGGTGAAACTGGGGTCGCCAATGACGTAAAGGTAATTTCCCCAGCCGGCAAAGCCGGTCATCATCGGGTTGATCAGCGAATAGTTCTGGAACGAAAACCACAGGGTCATCACCAGCGGCACGATCATCCAGACCAGCAGGACGAGAACGGCCGGAGCCATCATGACGCGAGAGAGTGTGCGGGTTTGTGCGGTGGCCATGTCTTTGTTCCTCAAGCGTGGAGGAGACCCCCACCCAACCTTCCCAAAAAGGGAAGGAGTGCCTCCACTCGGAGCAACACTGTGTCACGAGCTTTTTGATTCCTCCCGAGATTTGGGAGGTTGGTCGGGGTATGTGGCATTCCCCTCTAAAGATGCCGCCCGCCACTAAGGGCGGACGGCCAGACGTCTTCGGGAGAAGACTACTTGATGTACCCAGCGCGGGTCATTTCACGCAGGGTTGCTTCCTGTGCTTGGGCTAGAGCCTGTTCAGCTGTCAACTGTCCAGCAACGGCAGCCGAGAAAAGCTGGCCGACATTGGTGCCAATACCCTGGAATTCCGGGATAGCGACGAACTGAATGCCGGTATAGGGCACGGGCTTGATGGATGGCTGGTTAGGATCGGCCGCGTAGATCGAGCCCATGGTCAGATCGGCAAAGGGTGCCGCAGCCTTGTATTCAGCGTTCTCATAGAGCGAGATACGGGTGCCCGGGGGAACGTTGGCCCAGCCTTCCTGCTCAGCGACAAGGGCAAGATATTCCTTGCTGGTCGCCCATTTGATGAACTGGGCGGCGGCGTCCTGCTGCTGGGAAGACTTCGGAATGGCCAACGACCAAGCCCAAAGCCAATTGGCGCGCTTGCCAAGACCGGTATCAGGCGCCAGGGCGAAGCCAACCTTGTCGGCAACGGTTGAGTCTTCGGGGTTGGTCACGAAAGACGCGGCAACAGTGGCGTCGATCCACATGCCGCACTTGCCCTGCTGGAAAAGGGTCAGGTTTTCGTTGAAGCCGTTGGAAGACGCACCGGCTGGACCGGCATCCTTGAGAAGCGACAGATAGGTATCCAGCGTCGCCTTCCATTCCGGCGAATCGAACTGGGGCTGCCAGTTTTCGTCGAACCAGCGGGCGCCAAATGAATTTGACATGGCGGTGATGAAGGCGGTGTTTTCGCCCCAGCCAGCCTTGCCGCGGATACAGATGCCGTTGATGTCGTTAGCGCGGTCGGTCATAGCGCGGGCCGCTTCACCTATGAACTCCCAAGTGGGAGCTTCTGGCATGGTTAGGCCGGCTTTTTCCATCAGGTCCGTACGGTACATTATGAAAGAGGATTCGCCATAGAAGGGTGCGGCGTAGAGCTCGCCTTCATATGACAGGCCGCTGCGAATGGGCGGAAGAATATCGTCAGCGTCGTAGGCAGCGTCTGTGGTCAGGGCAGTTAGCGGAACAAGCCAATCCTGCTTGGCCCAGATCGGGGCCTCGTAGGTGCCGATGGTCATCACATCGTACTGGCCGCCATTGGTGGCGATGTCGGTGGTGACGTTCTGGCGCAGGGTGTTTTCTTCGAGCACGACCCAGTTCAGCTGGATGCCGGTTTCTTCGGTGAAAGCAGGCGACAGCGCCTGCATACGAACCATGTCGCCGTTGTTGACGGTGGTGATTGTCAGGGTCTGTGCAGAAGCGGAAGTAATCAAAGCAAGGGTGAATGCGCCCACAAGAATGGGTGTTAGTTTCATATGTATCCTCCCGGTTGTCGCGACGGGCATTTGTCGCGGCGATGAGCAAATACTCATCATCTATGCAGAAGAGTCAAGCGTGCTATGCGCCTGTCACGTGCTACACGTGCGGCAGAAAACGTTTTCTAAGAATAGATTTATGTTACTTTCCAAATATTTAGCGGAGATTTAATAAACCCTCAGCCGTCGCCTCGTTGGTAATGAGGCCATTCACCAAGCCATGATTCAGCGTACCCCGAATGCCAGGCAATTTTTTTTCGCCGATAGCGACCGCTACGACCAGCGAGCGGTCGCGCGACGGAATCGCGGCAGAAGCGACGCGGTCCTTGATCGGGCCTTCGATGATGCGGCCATCGGCATCAAAGCTCCAGCCGCAGATTTCGCCAACGGCGCCGGCTTTTTGCAGGGCCTTAAGCTCGGTTTCGTTGATGAAGCCATCCAGAAACAACGGCGCTTGGGCGCTCATGTCGCCAAGGCCAACGAAGGTGACGTGCGCCTGGGCGGCAAGCGAGAGCGTTTCGCGAATCATGGGTTGAGCGTGCAGGAGTTCACGCTCGCGGGCCGAGGAGGCGATCACCGGCAGGGGCATGGGGAAGCTGCGAGCCTTGACCGTGTCCGCAATGTTGAAAATCACGTTGTAATAGGCGGCTGAACCGTCAGGGGCGATGTTGCCGGTAAGCGAGACGACCTTGTGGTGCGAGGCATCCATGGGCATGAGTTGCTCGACCGATGCCTTGAGCGTGCGGCCGGTGCCGACGGCCATGATGATGGGGTCAGGGCGCTTAAGCCAGCGCTCGATCTTGGTAGCAGTGGCCTCGGCAAGGCCGATGGTCGTGGAGGGGCTGGTGGGATCGGATGGAACGACTTCGGCCAGGTCGAGCGCGAACTTGTCCTTTAAGCGTGCCGCCAGATCCATGCAGTGCCCGATCGGGTGATCGAGCCGCACCTTGATCAAGCCCTCGCTGACCGAGAGGGATACAAGGCGCTGCGCGGATTGGCGGGAAATGCCGAGCTTGGCGGCGATTTCCTCCTGGGTGTTCCCGGCAACATAATAGAGCCAGCCGGCACGGGCGGCATCGTCCAGACGGTTCCCTGAAGTGTCCAGTCTTGGCGGCATTGTGTGTCCCGGCATTTTTGCGCGGATTATTCGACCATGGCGCTACGGGGCGCAAGGCGTTTGTGGGCCTCAGTCACGCGACGTCGAGGGGGAGGCGAGTTGGCTCAGCGCAATGCGGATGTCGCGCTCGGTGTTCTTGAGGTGCAGGCGCATGGCTTCGCCTGCGGCACGATCATTGCCCAGGCGAATCGCGTCGAGGATACGCTGGTGGGCGGCGACGATATCGGCGGGTGTCTGGCCGCGCTGCTCATGGCCGCGGCGGCTGATGAAGAAGGCTTCGCGCAAGGGCTTTGACATGGCTTCGAAGAGGTAGCCCAGGACACGGTTGCCGCTGGCGAGGGCTATGGCCTCGTGAAAGCCCACGTCGTGGCTATGGAAGCTTGATTCGGTTTCGGGAGACGAGAGGCGGTCGCCCCCTAGGAGCGTGTCGCGCATGCCTTGCAGCTCGCTTTCGATTGCAGCTACCGAGGCGCGCGTGGCGTGCTTGGCGGCCAGATTCGCCGATTGGACTTCGAGCGACAGCCGCACCGCAACAAGGTCGAACAGGCCCTTGGGATCATAGCGGATGACGGAGGTGAGGAAATCGGTGAAGGCGGCGCTATCGGGTTCGCGCACGACGGCTTTGCGGCCACGGGCGATGACGAGGAGGCCACGGCCTTCTAGGCGCTTAACGGCTTCGCGGATGGTGAGGCGGCTGACGTCGTAGCGCGCGGCGAGGTCGGCCTCGCTGGGCAAGGTGGAGCCCGGCGACAGCTCGCCCAGAATCATCTGGGCCAGATGATCGGCCACGATGCTGGCAGCCGTTTGCCCATCAGGGCGCTGTCCCCTGTTCTGCATGATTCCTCCTCAAAGGTATCAGATAAGTTAAGCACCTGCGTGAGCCGTTTGTGACTTCTGTGAGTAGATCGATCTGATACGAGCGGCACCATAGCCACAAGGCCGTGGCCCCGCAATCGCCCATGGGCTGGCGATAAGCGTTAATCCTGTGCGTAGAAGGGGTGGAGGACGTGACAAAATCTAGCTTTACACACCTATCTGATTATCCTAGCTTCCGGCCCGTGGGCTTGGGAGGGCCCTGACGGTCCGTGCCGTTGGTTCAGGAGGACGTCTTGCCAGACTAGCTGCCAGCGCGCTCTTGGGTGTCCGCTTGGCTTGTCGTGGCGAGGATGTTCGGAGCGGGAGCTTGTTTGTGCCCGCTCGCCAAAGCCATCCGCGCTCCAAGCCGCAGCCTCTCCCCTGATGACCATCTAGGCTTTATGACCTCGAAATACATAAGGGAGTCGAGACGTGAAGATTTTCAAGACGCTTGCCACCGTGCTGGCAGTCGGCGCCATGGCGCTGACAGCCTCCACCCCAGTTTTTGCGCAGGACAAGGGCGCGATCGGCATTGCCATGCCGACCCAGTCCTCGCTGCGCTGGATCTCGGACGGTAACGAGCTCAAGTCGGCCCTGGAAGGCCTGGGCTACACCGTCGACCTGCAGTTCGCAGAAGACGATATCCCGAACCAGCTTGCCCAGATCGAAAACATGGTCACCAAGGGCTCCAAGGCTCTTGTGGTTGCGTCCATCGATGGCACCACGCTCAGCGCCGTGCTGCAGCAGGCTGCCGATGCCGGCATCAAGGTCATCGCCTATGACCGCCTGATCCGCGAGACCGGCAATGTCGATCTCTACACCACGTTCGACAACTTCCAGGTTGGCGTGCTGCAGGCCAATTCGCTCGTAAAGGGCCTTCAGGAACGCTTTGCTGACACCAAGCCATGGAACGTCGAGCTGTTCGGCGGTTCGCCAGACGACAACAACGCCTTCTTCTTCTATGACGGCGCAATGTCGGTTCTGCAGCCAATGATCGACTCGGGCGATGTCGTGATCAAGTCCGGCCAGCAGGGCATGGACACTGTTGGTACGCTGCGCTGGGACGGTGCTGTTGCACAGGCCCGCATGGACAACATCTTGTCCGCCAACTACTCGGACGGCTCAATCGTCCATGGCGTTCTGGCTCCCTATGACGGTCTGTCGCGCGGCATCATCTCGTCGCTCCGCGGCGTGGGCTACGGCTCGGGCGACCTGCAGTGGCCAATCATCACCGGCCAGGACGCGGAAGCTCCATCGGTGAAGGCGATCATTGCCGGCGAGCAGTACTCGACCATCTACAAGGACACCCGCGAACTGGCTGCCAAAACCGCTGAACTGGTCGACACGCTGCTGACCGGCGGTACCCCAGAAGGCCTCGACACCACCACCTATGACAATGGCGTCAAGGTTGTGCCATCGGTGCTGCTGACGCCGTACGAAGTCGATGCTGCGAACTACCAGGAACTGGTGATCGACTCGGGCTACCTCAAGCCAGAAGACATCCAGTAAGACCAATCTTGGGCCTCGCTGCAAAGCGGGGCCCTTTTGCTTTTGAAAGCATGGTGTCAATGGAACGGCTTGATCGAAAGATCAATGAAATGGAACATTACGACCGGGGAATATACCGGGCCGGTTTGATTGTTTACCGCTGTTTCGATGCACGTACCTCAATTTGCTTGCGGGCGCTTCGACCTTCTTCTAATCTTGCAGAACTGACTTGGGAGGGCCAAGGCGCAAAAGCGCCGCGAGCTATCGCACGACAACTGCACCAATCTGCTGCGCTCCGGATTGCCGGCTCGAGGGCGGATGTGCGGCGCGCGACACTCGCACCTATCCCGCCAGAGCACTCTGAAGGGAGACACATATGAACTTACTGAAATCGGCACTGGCCGCAATCGTCGTCGGAACGATGGCCTTGGGCGCAGTTTCTGCCCATGCCCAGGACAAGGGCATCATCGGCATCGCCATGCCAGAGCAGACGACCTTGCGCTGGAACTCGGATGGCGCGGAGCTTAAATCGGCGCTCGAAGCCAAGGGCTACACTGTCGACCTGCAATATGCCGGCGACGACATTCCGAACCAGCTTGCCCAAATCGAAAACATGGTCACCAAGGGCTCCAAGGCCCTGATCATCGCTGCCCTGGATGGCACGACGCTGAGCGCTGCGCTGGAGCAGGCTGCTGCAGGCGGCATCAAGGTGATCGCCTATGACCGCCTGATCCGCGACACCGCGAACGTCGACTACTACACCACGTTCGACAATTTCCAGGTCGGCGTGCTGCAGGCCAATTCAATCCTCAAGGGTCTGGGCTATCCCGAGAACAAGGGACCGTTCAACATCGAGCTGTTCGGCGGTTCGCCAGACGATAACAACGCGTTCTTCTTCTATGATGGCGCCATGAGCGTGCTGCAGCCGGCGATTGATGCCGGTGATCTGGTGGTCAAGTCCGGCCAGATGGGCATGGATAAGGTTGGAACGCTCCGCTGGGACGGTGCCACGGCACAGGCCCGCATGGATAACCTCCTATCGGCGTTCTATTCTGACGGCAGCCAGGTCGATGCCGTGCTCGCGCCGAACGATGGCGTGGCGCGCGGTATCCTATCCTCGCTCAAGGGCATTGGTTATGGTTCGGGCGATCTCAAGTACCCGATCATCTCGGGCCAGGACGCTGAAATCCCGTCGATCAAGGCGATCATTGCGGGCGAACAGTATTCAACCGTCTACAAGGACACCCGCGAGCTGGCACGTGTAACCGCTGATCTGGTCGATTCGGTGCTGTCGGGTAACGAGCCGGAAGGTCTTGATACTGCGACCTACGAGAACGGCGTCAAGACTGTTCCGTCGCTGCTGCTAACGCCTTACGAGGTCGATGCGACCAACTACAAGGAACTGGTGGTTGATTCCGGCTACATAAAGGAAGCCGATCTCCAGTAATTCACTGGACCAAAGCGGGGCTTCGCGATAACGCGAGGCCCGATGGTTCAAAGGCGCAGGCGCCAGCGGACCGGCAAATCGGGTGGGCAGTGAACCTGTTCGCCAGAGGCGCCCATCAGAGCGAGAAAAGATGAGCGAAACAATTCTGGAGATGCGCAGCATCACCAAGACCTTCCCGGGCGTCAAGGCGCTCTCGGACGTGAACCTCAACGTTCGCGAAGCGGAAATCCACGCCATCGTGGGTGAGAACGGCGCGGGAAAGTCGACCCTGATGAAGGTGCTGAGCGGGGTTTATCCCTCAGGCAGCTATGATGGCCAGATCATCTACAAGGGCGAAGAACAGCACTTCAAATCCATCCGTGACAGTGAGCACAAAGGCATTGTCATCATCCACCAGGAACTGGCCTTGGTGCCGCTGCTGTCCATTGCCGAAAACATTTTTCTGGGCAACGAGCAGGCCAAGGGTGGCGTGATCGATTGGGACGAAACCCGCGACGGCGCACGCAAGCTTTTGCGCATGGTTGGCCTATCGGAAGACCCCAATACGCTGGTGACCAATATCGGCGTGGGCAAGCAGCAGCTGGTGGAAATCGCCAAGGCGCTGAGCAAGGAAGTGCGCCTGCTGATCCTCGATGAGCCGACGGCGTCACTGTCGGAGAAGGACAGTGCGGCGCTGCTGGACCTTCTCATGGAATTCCGCAAGCAGGGCATCACCTCGATCCTGATCAGCCATAAGCTCAATGAAGTCAGCAAGGTCGCGGACCGCATTACGGTGATCCGCGACGGGCGCTCCATCGAGACGCTGAACAAGGAAGACATCACCGAGGACCGCATCATCACGCTGATGGTTGGCCGCTCGCTCGATGACCGCTACCCCAGCCGAGTGCCGCAGATCGGCGAAGTTGTGTTCGAGGTCAAGGACTGGAACGTGTTCCATCCCCAGCACCGCGACCGTCAGGTCATCAAGAACCTCAACATCAATATCCGCAAGGGTGAGGTGGTTGGCATTGCAGGACTCATGGGCTCAGGTCGTACTGAGTTCGCGATGAGCGTTTTCGGCAAATCCTACGGGCAGAAGATTTCCGGCGAAGTTTACGTGCATGGCAAGAAGGTCGATACCTCGACCGTGCAACGTGCCGTGTCGCACGGGCTGGCTTATGCAACCGAAGACCGCAAGACTTTCGGGCTGAACCTGATCGACCATATCAAGCATAACACGACCATTGCCAATCTGCAGGGTGTTTCCCGTGTGGGCGTCATTGATGACATGACCGAGATGGACGTCGCCAACGAGTACCGCAAGAAGACCAATATACGCTCCTCGAGCGTCTATCAGGTGACGGGAAATCTAAGCGGCGGCAACCAGCAGAAAGTCGTGCTCAGCAAATGGCTGTTCTCCAATCCGGACGTGCTGATCCTGGACGAGCCGACCCGCGGCATCGACGTGGGCGCCAAATATGAAATCTACACCATCATCAACCAGCTTGCCGCACAGGGCAAAGCCGTGTTGGTCATCTCGTCGGAAATGCCGGAATTGCTCGGCATCACCGACCGCGTCTATGTAATGAACGAAGGCCGCATCGTGGGCGAAATGCCGACCAGCGAAGCGAGCCAGGAAAAGATCATGCGCGCTATCGTTCGCGCTGAAGGGAAGGCATCATGACCACAGAAACCATCCAGCCAGGCATGACCCCAACCGGTCCGTCAGCCAGCACGCAGGAGCTCACCGTCTGGGGCGCACTCAAGGCGAATTTGCGCGATTATGGCCTCTTGGCCGCGCTGATCCTGATCATGCTGTTCTTCCAGTATTTCACCAATGGCGTGCTGTTCAAGCCGGTGAATCTGACCAATGTGATTCTGCAGAACAGCTACATTATCGTGATGGCGCTGGGCATGCTGCTGGTGATCGTGGCGGGCCATATCGACCTTTCGGTGGGCTCGGTCTCCGGGTTCGTGGGCGCTCTCGCCGCCATGCTGATGGTAGGCTGGCGCTTTCCGCCCGAGTTCGCATTCCTCGCCAACCCATTCGTTGCCGGCGCGATCTGTTTGGTGGTGGGCGCAGCGATCGGGGCCGCGCAAGGCTATCTCATTGCCTACCACAAGATACCATCTTTCATCGTGACGCTGGCGGGCATGCTGATCTTCAAGGGCCTGTCGCTTGCCATTCTGGCCGGCAAGTCCGTCGGTCCGTTCCCAGCTGAATTCCAGCTGCTGTCGGCTGGTTTCATTCCCGATTTTGTGGGTCCGACGACGCTGGTCGCCGCGAGTGAAGGCGTGCAGCCGGTGGTGCTTCACACAACGACAGCCATTATCGCCGTCTTGGGTGTGGTGGCCATGGTGGTCTTTGCTATTCGCGGGCGGGCCCGCCGCCAGGCACGCGGCTATGAAACGGAACCGTTCAGCCTGTTCGTTGTCAAAAATCTGATCATCGCCGCGCTGGTGCTGTTCTTCTCCTACATGCTCGCATCCTATCGCGGCCTGCCCAACGTGCTCGTCGTGATGGCGCTGTTGATCGCGCTCTTTGTATTCATCACAAAGCGCATGACCTTCGGGCGCCGCATCTATGCCTTGGGCGGTAACCTCAAGGCAGCAGCGCTGTCGGGCATCAAGACCGAGCGGCTGACGTTCTACGTGTTTGCCATCATGGGTGCGCTGGCAGCTCTTGCAGGCATGATCTATGCGGCGCGCCTCAATTCGGCGACGCCCAAGGCAGGCCAAGGGCTCGAACTAGACGTGATCGCGGCCGTGTTCATCGGCGGCGCATCGGCGCTGGGCGGCGTTGGTGCCGTGGCCGGTGCGGTGATCGGCGCGTTCATTCTGGGCGTGATGAACAACGGCATGTCAATCATGGGCATCAACATCGACCTGCAGCAGATGATCAAGGGCGTGGTGCTGCTCGCAGCCGTGTTCTTCGATCTCTACAACAAGAACCGCGCCTGATCGGCTTAGGTTTCAAAGCATAAGCCGCCGGGGACGACCCGGCGGCTTTTTGTTGCCTAGTAGCTTACGGCGATATCGAGCACCCAAGTGACGCCGAACCTGTCCTTGAGCATGCCATAGAGCGGAGACCAGCCAGCCGGGCCGAAGGCCTGGATGATCGTGGCGCCGGCAGACAGCTTGGTCCAATAGCCGGTGAGTTCGTCGATTCCGGTGCCGCGCACCGACACGAAGACCGGGCTTTCGCCTGGTGAATAGGGCCGGCTGGTGGGGACGTCGAACGCCATGATGCGGAAGCCCTCGGCGCTTTCCACCTGACCATACGCAATGTGATCGGCTTCCTCGGGCGCAAAGCTTGGGTAGGTCTGGCTGTGGGTCACCAGCATCGTTTCGCCGCCGAAGACGGATTGGTAGAAGCCAAGGGCTTCGCGGGCTTCGCCGCGGAAGTTGAGGTGGGTGGTAGTGGCTATTGTCATGGCGATTTCCTTGCGCGCTGTGATGAGCTTGGTATAGCTTCAGCCAACTGCCAGTTTCCGGCAGTTGGACAGTCATGGCTCGGTCCGATCGCTTGCTCCGCCTCTTGCAGGTCATGCGCGTCTTGCCCGCGCCGCTTACGGCTGCGCGGCTGGCGGAAGAAACCGGTGTGTCGCTGCGCTCGCTTTATCGCGACATCGATAGCTTGCGGGCGGCTGGCGCACGGATCGAGGGCGAGCGGGGCTATGGCTATTGGCTGACCGAAGACATCGCTTTGCCACCGCAAACGTTTGAGCGCATCGAGATCGAGGCGTTAGTGCTAGGCTTAAACGAAGTGCGGCACATGGGTGATCCGGCGCTGGCCGATGCTGCTTTGTCGGTGTTGGCAAAGGTGGCCGCAACGCTGCCGGACGAGCGCGAGCAGCAGATGTTTCATGCCATTTCGCAGGTTTACCGGCCCCAGGCGCGCTATGGATTTGCCATCGACATGGGCATTCTGCGGGAGAGTTGCTGGGCCGAGGAGGCGGTCGCCATCCGCTATCGCGACGAGCATGGTGCGCCAACCGAGCGGACGATCTATCCGCTATCGCTGGCTTACTCGGAGCGTGTGCTGGCTGTTCTGGCATGGTGCTGCATGCGCAAGGATTTCCGCATTTTCCGTGCTGACCGGATCGAGGCGGCGGTTCGGACCGGCGAGAGTTTCCGGCCGCGGCGGGCGAGCCTTTTGCGCAGCTACCAGGAGCGGCTCAATAAATTGTCCTAGCGTGTCGGCAGGAGGCAGGTGCTTACGTCCTTCGACCGCCAGTTAGCAGCAAGGTAACCCGATGAGCCCGACGATTACAGCTTTCAAGCAATCTCCCGATGGGGGGCAGGGACAGGCGCGTGACATGCGGGTGCGTTGGGCGCTGGAGGAGGTAGGGCTGGCCTATGATGTGCGGCTGGTGACGTTCGGGCAGATGAAGGAGCCGGCGCACCTTGCAATGCAGCCCTTTGGGCAGATCCCGAGCTTTGAGGATGGTGACCTAAAGCTGTTTGAGTCAGGGGCCATTGTGCTGCACCTAGCCGAGAATCATATGGGGCTGCTTTCTAGGAATAAAGCGGCGCGGGGCAGGGCGATTGCCTGGATGTTTGCCGCGCTAAATACCGTGGAGCCACCGATCGTCGAGCTTGAACAGAGTTATTTCTCGGCCGGCAAGAAGGCCTGGTATGCCGAGTATCGTGCGATCATCTTGGAGCGTGTTCACGACCGGCTTGACCGGCTTTCCTGTTTTCTTGGCGATGCCGAATGGCTGGATGGTGCGTTCAGCGCCGCTGATCTCATGATGGTCATGGTGCTGCGGCGGGCTGAGGGCGAGGGCATTCTGGAAAGCTATCCTAACCTACTTGCCTATATGGCACGCGGCACGGCGCGCCCTGCTTATCAAAGAGCCTTCGCGGCACAAGCGGCGGTGTTCCGGGACGCCCAAGAACGTTAAGGCTCGCCGTGCGGCTCGGGGGTGAGGTCTTGTTGCTCCAGAATAGAGGCGAGGTTATCGACCAGAGAATCGATTATAGTTTTCAGGCGCTCGTAGTCCCTATTCGTGAGCAGGGCGTCAATGTCGTTGGCCATGTGGGCGGGCGGATGGGGCAGAGCGGCGGCTTGCGGAAGCAGTCGCTTTTCGCCGGGATGGGTTGCGAAATTGGCAGCGAAGACAATGTCGAAATAGCTGCCAAGGAAGGCGGCGGTGCGGTGATTGAGGGAGACCCAATCGTTTCGTTGGGCGGCTTTGAGCATCTGGCCGCCAAAGGCACCGAAGGAGTCGCGAAGGAGAGGGTGGTTCTTTGCAATGATTGCTTGCGCCAGGGGACGGGGATAAAGGCGACTGGCGTAGGATATGAGCTGAGCGAGTGTGCCGGTACGGTCCAAGAGGATACGGCAGTTCTGAATATTGTGCCAAAGGCATGTGGTGTAGCCGATTGCGGCCTGGTGATGCTCCAGCAGGTACTCCAAGCTTTGCCTAATGCCGGCAAAGTCACGGTACATGACATCGATATGGGTGCCGGTGTCTCGCTCATCCCATTCGTCGCCGGTTTCCCAAAAGCGGTTGTCGATCTCGAACCTGCTCGCGCGCGATGGAATCCACAAGCGGCGCGCAACGTTAGGTACGGGGACGTCCGAATAGATATAGAGGTCGATGTCCGACCCTTGGTCTGTATTGCCGGTGCTAATCGAGCCACCAAGGGCCACTGCACCGACCTCGGGCATGGAAGTAAAGGCACGCGTTAGTTCATCGAGCAGGTCGGGCGGAGGGAAGACGCTGTCGCGGTGTGCCGGTGCCGATTGCTGTGCCATGTGTTTTTCCTCCGGCGTGCCGAAGCGGTCAATCGCTGGACGGAAAAGGCGTTCCCCGATGCGCTTTAGCCTATTCCGCAGGCCGTGGCTCTACGTTGACCGCATCAAGTTCCCGTTCAAGGCGCGCTTCTTCTTCAGCTTTGGGTTTGCTGAAGCGAGCAAGGAGGAGGTAGGCCGCAGGGGTCAGGTAGAGCGTGGAGATGGCGGCGAAGCTGAGCCCGCCGACCATGACCCAGCCGAGAGCGGAGCGAGCTTCGGCGCCGGCGCCGCTGGCGAGCACTAGGGGCAGGCCGCCCAATATGGTGGCGATCATGGTCATCATCACGGGGCGGAGGCGGATATTTGAGGCTTCCTCGATCGCCTCGGATACGGATCGGCCCTGATCGCGCAGCTGGTTGGCGAACTCGACGATTAGGATGCCATTCTTGGCCATGATGCCCACGACAAGCACCAGCCCGATTTGACTATAAATATTGAGGCTGCCGCCCGTGAGCAGCAGGGCATAGAGCGCGGCCGCGACCCCGAAGGGCACGGTTGTCATCACGATGATGGCGCTCCAGACGCTTTCGAACTGAGCGGCGAGAACCAGAAGGATGATGACGAGGGCAAAGCCGAAAGTAATGAAGAGGCCATTGCTGGCTTCGCCCAGCGTCTTGGCTTCGGACAGTGGCACTACGGTTACGCCTTCGGGCAGCAGCGGACGGGCGATGTCGAGCATGATGCTGTAGGCCTCGCCCAAGGCAAGCTGGCCGTCCTCTAGACTGGCGGATACCGGAACCGCGCGGCGTTGCTCTTCCCGGCGCAGGGAGGGGGGTACGGCAGATTCGGCAATGGTGGCTATGGTAGACATAGGCACATAGCGGCCGTCACCAGTCTTGACGAAGAGCTGTTCGAGATCGCGCGGGTCGTTGACCGGATTGCTGGTCGAGACCATGCGGACGGTGTAGCTGGTGTCGTTGATGAAGACGCTGCCCACATCGCTGCCATCGATCATCGCCTGCATGGTGGTAGCGAGTCCATTGATGTCGATGCCCAGATCGTCGGCCTTCGCCCGGTTGACCGTCAGGGTGAGCTGGGGCTGGGTGGTGTCGTAGTCGACGCTGACGCGGCCAAAGCGACCGTCCTCCTCCAGACCATCGGCGATGGATTGGGCGGTGTCGGCAAGCACGGCGTAGTCGGGACCGACGACGCCGAACTGCAGGCCCGAGCCGCCGCCGCGAATGCCAAGGCTGTTGCCCTGGCGGACGGAGGCGCGCACGCCGGGCACCTGGGCCATGAGCGTATTGATGTCGCCCGCGATTTCCTGCTGGCTGCGTTCGCGCTCTCCCCATGGTGCCAGGGTCAAGGTAAGCGAGCCGCCCGAGCCCCAGCCTGAGAGCACGAAGATGGACTGCACCTCGCCGCTTTCAACGAACGGCTGCAGCATGGATTCGACGGTCGTGAGCTGGGTGCGGATGTAATCGAGGCTTGCCGTGCTCGGCGCGCGAACGCTGAGCGATATCTGCGAACGGTCCTCGGACGGGGTAATTTCCTGGCGCAGATTGCCATAGACGAAATAGGAGGAGGCGGCAAAGAGCAGCGCGATCAGCACCACGACAAAGGGGTTCGCCAGGGCAATACGCAAGGTGCTGCGATAAAGGGCGGCAAAGGCGCTGCCGATGGCGCCGAACAGACCGCCGGCTTTGCGCTCGCCGCCTTCACGCAACAGGCGGGAGGCGACCATAGGGCCCATGGTGAGCGCAACGACTGATGACAGCAGCACGGCGATGGCAAGGGTGAAGCCGAATTCGCGGAACAGGCGACCGCTCTGTCCTGCAAGGAACGATAGCGGAATAAAGACTGCAGCCAGCGTCAGGGTGGTGGCGATAACAGCGAAGAACACTTCCTGTGTGCCCAGCACGGCAGCGGCGCGGGGGCCTGCCCCCATATTCTTGCGGCGCACGATGTTCTCGAGGACAACAATGGCGTCGTCGACCACTAGGCCCGTGGCGAGAACCAGGGCGAGAAGCGTGATGATGTTGAGCGAGAAGCCTGCCGCGTAGATGCCGGCTACGGCGCCAAGAAGCGCAATAGGCATGGCGACGGCCGGCACGATGGTGGCGCGCCAATCAAGCAGGAACAGGTAAATGACGAGGACAACGACGATGAGGGAGACGATCAGGGCGATCTCGACCTCGTGGAGGGCACCGTCGATGAACACGGCATCGTCGCTGGACACTTTGATGTTGACGCCCTCTGGCAGCGTCTCGCTGAGCGCCTCGACGGCGGCATGAACGCCTTCGGATATCTCAATGGTATTGGACTGTGCTTGGCGCACGATGCCCAAGCCGATGCCGGGTTCGCCGTCCGAGCGAAGGGCTGAGGTACTGCCGGCTGCGTCGAAGACGACGCTGGCGACGTCACCGAGCAGGGTATTGCCGCTGATAATGATGTTCTCGAAGTCTTGAGGGGTAGTGACTTCCGAAATGGCACGGACGGTGATGTTCTGGTTAGGGCCGTTGATGGACCCGGCAGGGGTGTCGAACGCGATGGTGGCAAGGGCGTTACGGATATCGGCGACCGTGAGGCCAAGGCTTGCGAGCTTGACTTGATCGACGTCGATCTCGAAGGAGGTTTCGCTGGTGCCATAGACCTGGACTTCGGCAACGCCTTCGACGGCGCCAAGGCGCTCGGAGATAACATCTTCCACCAGTTCGCTGAGTTGAGCCACCGGGATCGTGTTGGAAGTGACGGCCAACTGCATGATCGGCTGGGCGTCGCTGTCGGCCTTGAAGATGGTGGGGTCTTCGACATCGTCAGGCAGATTGCGGGTGGCGCGGCTCAAGGCATCGCGCACGTCGGACGTTGCGGTATCAAGATTTGTGCCGTCGGAGAATTCGAGAGTCACCCGGCTCTGGCCGGTGGACGAACTGGAGGAAATCGCTGTGACGCCCTGCACCCGGGCAACGGCGCCCTCGATGATGGCAGTGACTTCGCGGTCCACCGTTTCGGCAGCGGCCCCGGTGAAGCTGGTGGAAATGGAAAGGACGGGTTGCTCGACACTGGGCAATTCGCGCACTTCAGCGCCGAGCAGCGCGGCCAGGCCTGCAACGACGATCAGCGCGTTAACCACAACGGCCATAACCGGGCGGCGGACGAAGAGCGCTGCAAGGACCCCGCCACGTTCATTCTTTTGAGCGATGGACATAGCGTGTTCTCCGGTCAGGGGGTGATTGCAGCCGCCTGGCTCGAGCCATCGGGGCCGGACAAGAGCGTGACGTCTGCCCCTTCGCTCAGCTGCAAAATGCCCTCTGTGATGATGGCATCGTCCTCGCTCAATTCGGCACGCACGAGAACACCGTCGCTATTGCGCTGGACAATCTCGGCCATGACCTTGGTGGCCTTGCCCTGCTCATATTTCCACACGTAGGAGCCCTCGGCCGACCATAAGATGGCTAGGGGATTAACGGCCGGATATTGCTCGCCAGGAAAGGAAAGGGAGACAGAGAACGACATGCCCGCTCGCAGGCTGTTGTCGGGATTGGGTATGACAGCCTGAACCTGCAAGGTGCGGCTCGCCGGATCGAGGCGATTGTCGACGGCGCTGATCTCGCCCGTGAAGTTGCTGCCCGCAATGGCGACGGCAGAGACGGTGACCGGGGTGCCAATGCCGATGGCGGCGGCGTAGCGCTCGGGCACATAGAAATCGACAAGCATGGACGAGGTGTCGTCGATGGTCGTCACGGCGGTTTGGGCCGCAACGTAGTTGCCTGGAGTGACCTGGATCAGCCCGACAGTTCCCGCGATAGGGCTGACAATGGTGCGGCGGGAAAGGGCGACCTCGGCGGTGCGCAGTTCTAGGTTGGCTGTGTCGGCTGCCAGTTGGGCGGCGGTGAGGGCCGTGGTGGCGACAAGGCTCGAGCTGGCCAGGCCTTCGGTGCGCTCGAGGGTGGCATTGGCGTCGTCGGCCGCGAGCTTGGCGCGGTCGTAGTCGATCTGTTCGGCATCGGCGTCGAGACGGGCGATGATGTCGCCAGCGGCTACGATTTGGCCGGGACGGACGAGAACCTCGTCCAACGTACCTCCTGATGGAGAGGCTACAGTAACGGAACGAGCGGCGGTGGCTTCGCCGATGGCATTAAGGCTTGCATTGATCGTGGCGAAGGTCACCGGCGTGGTCACAACGTTGGTTTGCCGGCTAGGTCGCCCGCCGGGGCCGCCTGGGCCGCCACCGGGACGCTGAGCGAGTTGTTCGCCTGGAGCTGGGCCGAACGGCAGGCTGATGCCGTAGGTGGCAAGTGTTGCGGTGGCGCCAGGCACGAAGAATACCCAGGCGACAGCCGCAGCCGCCAGAACGATAAGAGACGCCAACAACTGCCGTATCAAACGCCGGACCTCGCTTGCCAATGAATGGGAGCCGGACGGGCCGGCGCATTACCAGGACACTAGCAGGGCTCTTGCGCCGTGAACCTTACAATCTGGTAAGGCACAATAATTTTACGAGACGATCTCCGCATCGGGGCGGCCGCCCCACTCGGCCCATGAACCGTCGTAAAGGGCGACCTTGTCGGCACCAGCCAGTTGCAATGCCAGGGCCAGGGTGGAAGCAGTAATGCCGGAGCCGCAGGAGGTGATGACGGGCTTGCTCAGGTCGATGCCGCGGTCGGTCAGCACAGTGCGCAACTCCTCGGGAGAGCGCATCTGGCCGGCTTCGGTCAGGAGCGAAACCGGAACATTGAGGCTATTGGGAATGTGGCCGCTACGCAGCCCAGCGCGGGGTTCGGGCGCTTCGGCATGAAAGCGCGGAGCGGGGCGAGCATCGGCGATCTGGGCGGCACTGTCCTGGCTACGAGCGCGGACGAGATCGAAATCGGCAACCAGATCGGCCTTGAAAGTGGGCGTGAATTTCTGACGCTGCCGAGTCACCAAACCTGCTTCGGTTGGGCGGCGTTCGGCGCGCCATTGCGGTCCACCGCCTGATAGGATGCGCACATCAGGGGCGCCCATGACCTTGAAGGTCCACCAGACGCGTGGGGCGGAGAAGAGGCCAAGCTCATCGTAAACGACGATGGTCATGGTATCGCTAATGCCCAGTGCGCCGACCATGCGGGCGAACTCGGCGGGCGTGGGCAGCATGTGGGGTAGTTTGGAGGCGGTGTCGGCTACCCCGTCAATGTCGAAGAAGACGGCACCGGGGATGTGCCCGGCGAGGTATTCGGCCTGGGCGTTCCGGGTGGCATTGGGCATGTGCCAGGAGCCGTCGAGCACCACGATCTGTGAATCGTTCAGATGTTCGGCCAGCCATTCGGTAGTGACGAAGGGGTTTTCCACGGCGCGACTCCTTGGCGGGTTGCGGCAAGATGGGGCGGAAGCCAGGCTTAGTCAAACTACAGATGCGTGGCCGCTATTTGGCGAGCACCAGCAAATCCTTGCTGGCGAGGCTGATCGTTATGGGTTCCCCGCGGGCAGGGGGTGCGGTGCGCTGGTCGTTGAAGGTGTCGAGGCTGACGATGTTTTGGCCGAGCGAAACGCGGAGGCGGATGACGGAACCGAGGAAGGTGACGTCGGCAATGGTGCCCGAGAGGGTAATGTCGTTCCCATTACGTTCGATCGGGGACAACATCTCAGGCCGAAGTGTTAGCGAAATGGGGGCGCCTGTAGTCGCATCCTGGGGCAAGGTGGGAACCCGGGCAGTCTGCCCATCGATGGTGACGGTTTTTGCGGCCGGATCGGCGACGATTGCCTCGATATTGTTGAGATGGCCGACGAAGCTTGCGACGAAGCGCGTCGCGGGTTTGTTGTAGATTTCGTGCGGGGCGCCGAGCTGTTCGATGTTGCCGGCGTTCATGACCACAATGCGGTCCGAGATCGAGAGGGCTTCTTCCTGATCGTGGGTGACGAAGACCGTGGTGATGCCGAGGTCGAGCTGGATGGCCCGGATTTCCTCCCGCAGAGATACGCGGATTTTGGCGTCGAGGGCGGAGAGCGGTTCGTCGAGGAGGAGCATGCGCGGGCGCGGGGCGATGGCGCGGGCGAGGGCGACGCGCTGCTGCTGGCCGCCGGACATTTCATAAGGGTAGCGCTTTTCAAAGCCCGGCAGGCCGATGAGACGGAGCATTTCATCAACGCGGGCGCGGCGCTGCTCGGCTGGCATGCCGGCGATCTTGAGGCCGAAACCGATATTGTCGCCTACGTTGAGGTTAGGGAAGAGGGCATAGGCTTGGAACACCATGCCGAGCTGGCGCTGGTTCGGCTTGAGGCTGGTGATGTCCTGCCCGTCGATGCGGATCGAACCCGACGTCGGGGCTTCGAAGCCGGCGATCATGCGTAGGATGGTGGTCTTGCCGCAGCCGGAGGGGCCTAGGAGCGAAATAAACTCGCCCTTGCTGAAGCCGAAATTGACGGATTTGACGACGGTGTTGGCGCCAAAAGACTTGGTGAGGTCGGAGACTTCGAGGAAGGCGGCCATGGTTCAGTCGGTCCTCGGAGAGGTGCGGGGGGCAAAGCGGCCAAGGACGTTGATCATGCCCATGGCGCCCCAGGTGATGATGAAGGAGATAATGGCCAGCGCCGCCGGCTCATAGGCCCGGTTAGTGCCGATGCCGACAAGGTAGGGGCCAAAGGCCGGCCGGTTGAGCAGCGACGCGATGGTGAATTCGCCGATGACGATCGCGAAGGTGAGGAAAGCGCCCGAAAGGATGGCAACGAGGATATTGGGCAGGATGATCTGGCCGATGATCTGCGCCTGGTTGGCGCCCATGATCTGGGCCGCTTCAGTGAGCGTCGCGATATCGATGGTACGCATGCCGTTGTCGACCGCGCGATACATGTAGGGCAGGGCGAGGGTGACGTAGGCGCCGGTGAGGAGGATATCGGTGCCGAGCGCCGAGCCTGTGAAGGGGATGAGCGAGGAGGAATTGTAGAGCCGGATATAGCCGTAGACCAGGATCAGCGCAGGGATGATCAGCGGGAGGAGGGTAACGAACTCCATGAACGGCCGCAGCCAGGGCATGCGGAGGCGTACGAAGTAGACGGCTGGAACGACTACCAAGACGCCAACAATTATGGTGACAAAGCCAACAACGACAGAGTAGCCGAAGCTTCGGGCGAAGGCGGGGTCGGCAAAGACCGAGGCATAGGCGTCAAAGCTGTATTCGCCGCGGCGCATGCGCAGGGAGAACTCGAAGGTGGCAAGCAGGGGCACGATGAAGTAGGCGGCGCCAAGGGCAAAGACGAGCCAGGCCCAGAACTTGTTAGTCTTCATTTCATCCACCTTTCGGCGCGGGCCGCGACAAGAAGATAGATGACGTTGGCGAGGGACGTGATGACGATCATGCCGAGCGCCAGCGCGGCGCCGAGGCCGGGGTTCTGCAGGGCATCGCCGCGGATCTGATTGTAAAGCAGGACGGTCACGATGTTGAGGTTTGAGCCCGTAAGCGCCCATGCAGTGGCTATGGCGCCAAAAGCATTGGCGAAGAGGAGGCTCAGCGTGCCGAGGAAGCTAGGCCAGAGGATGGGCAGGCCGACATAGCGCCAGAATTGCCATTGCGAGGCGCCGAGCATCTGGGCGGCTTCGTTCCATTCCTTTTTGAGGCCATCGACAGCCGGAGCGATGGTTAGCATCATCAGCGGAATCTGGAAGTAGAGATAGGTGAGGGTCAGGCCCCAAAAGCTCAGGAGATTGAAGCCCGAGCGGTACATGTCGAAGCCAAACACCGTGCGCAGGATGATGGTGACAAGGCCAAGACGTCCGAGCGTGGCGATGAAGGCGAAGGCCAGCGGCACGCCGGCGAAATTGGAGGCGACGCCGGAAAAGGTCATGACGGCGGAGCGCAAGGGTGCCGGCAAACGGCCGCGGATGATGGCGAGGGTAATGGCAAGGCCGATAAGGGCGCCAAGAATCGCCGAGGCGCCGGAGATACGGATGGAAATCCAGTAGGCTGAAAGAATCTGGCCGGTGAAGAGGCCGGCGATATTGTCGAGGGTAAAGTTGCCTTCCCGGTCAGTGAAGGCGCCGCCCACCAGCGACAGGGTGGGCAGCAGCAGGAACATTACCGCGAAAAGGATGAAGGGGGCGACGGCGAGGCTGTCCCAGGGGATGCTGCGGGGACGCGGCGGAGATGCGGTCGTGGTTTCGGTCATCGCTGCCGCTCAGCCTTTTTGTCGATTGTTTACGGAGTTGTCCTCGGGCGTGACCCGAGGACCCTGGTAGTATCTGCCGGACGGAGAGTGGCCCTCGGATCAAGTCCAAGGGCAAGGCCGGTGTGGGTGGGAGCGATAAAGTATGCTCCACAGCTCGATTACTGCACCGAAGCGCCAACGGTGGAGTCCCAGCCGGTGGTGATGGTGGTCTTGTTGGCGTTCTGCTCTTCGATGGTCGGGAAAATTGCCTTAGCGTAGTTCTCGGCGGCAGGGAGCTTGGCCATCAGATCTTCCGGGATCACGCCGGCTTCAGACATGGCGTTGAAGCGGATCGGGTGGCAATAGCCCTCGAGCCAGCCAAGCTGGCCCTCGTCGGAGTAGAGGTATTCCATCCAGAGCTTGGCAGCGTTCGGGTGCGGTGCGTGGGCCGAGATGGCCTGAACGTAGACACCGGCGACGACGCCATCGGACGGCACGACGACGTCGATCGGCGGGTTGCCGTTCAGGTTGTCGCGGGCAGCGAGGAGATTGTAGTCCCAATTGATGGCAATCGGCGTCGTGCCCTGGGCGATGGCGGCGGCTTCGGCGTCAACAGGAACGAAGTTGCCCTTGTCGTTGAGTGCTTTGAAGTATTCGAGGCCGGCCTGTGCCGCTTCAGCCGGGGCAGCGCCGGTCGAGAGACCAGCAGCGTAAACCGAGAGGATGGCATTGTTGGCGGTGCGCGGATCGCCGGCGAGGGCAACGGAGTTGGCGAACTCGTCCTTGGTCAGATCAGCCCAGGACGCTGGGTTGTCGCCGGTGATGATGTCCTTGTTGATGCCGAAAGCCAGCACGCCGTAGTAGTCGCCGTACCAGTAGCCTTCTGCGTCCTTGGCATCGTCCGGGATCTCGTCCCAGGTGGAAACCTTGTAGGGCTGCAGCAATCCTTCGTCCTTGGCCTGGGGACCAAAGGCAAGGCCGATGTCGAGCACGTCGGGGGCCTGTGGGCCGGTGTTACCGATATTGGCGCGAACGGCCTCGAGCTCGTCGGCTGAGCCAGCGTCAGGGTTCAACTCGTTGATCGTCAGGTCGGGGTACTTGGCCTTGAAGCCTTCGATCACACCGCCGTAGTTGCACCAGGAATGGGGCAGGGCGATCACGGTAAGCTGGCCCTCGGCCTTGGCGGCTTCATAAAGCGCGTCGAGGTCGGCCTGGGCAAAAGCGGGGGCAGAAACGGCGAGCACGGCAAGCATCGACACCGATGCTCCGAGCGACTTCTTGATGGACATCTTCAATCTCCCTGATTGGTTGTTCGTGAGCGCCCGTTGCAAGGCTCCCCGGCGAACTGGCGCGACGAAGTAGAGAGGGCATATGACAGTGCGATGACGGTGTGTGGACGGCTGCGTGACAGCGGCCCAAAGTGGCACAAGCATCTTTATTTCAATCGCTTACGCTGTCCCCCTAGCTCCCCTGCATCCCTCCAGCTGCGAGAGAGACAGTGCCCGTTTGTGACAGTTTCGTCCAGATGGTCAAATCTGCCGATTGGCCAGCGTCAGCTGCAGTTTAGACCGCTTCCAATCTGCTCCAAATGAATTGCTTTTCTAAGATGAGTATCGTAGTCCGCTTTTAGATTTCCTGCTTTGATGACCTGGAGAATGGCTTATGGGATTGGTTGGCACACGCTTCCTGCGCAGCCTTGTTTTGGCACTGACCATATCGGTGTCGCCCATTGCGGCGTTTGCCCAGGCGCCTTCCGACACCGAGGTATTGAGCAATTATGCTGATCTGGCGCTAGCGGGCTACCAGGACTCACTGCTGACGGCACAGGCGCTGGACCGGACTATCGACACGCTTATCGCCGAGCCGAGTGAAGCCAGTTTGCAAGCCGCGCGTGATGCTTGGAAGTCGGCGCGCATCCCCTATCAGCAGACCGAGGCATTCCGGTTTGGGAATCCTATTGTCGACGAGTGGGAGGGGAAGGTAAATGCTTGGCCTCTTGATGAAGGCTTGATCGACTATGTCGATGCCAGCTACGGCACCGAGAGCGACAGCAATGCGCTTTATGTGGCCAATGTCATTGCCAACCCGCAGATCAACATCGACGGCGAGGAACTCGACGCAACCGAGATCACGCCGGAACTGCTGGCCGAGCACCTTCAGGAGGCAGCAGGTGTCGAGAGCAATGTGGCGACGGGATACCATGCGATCGAATTCCTTCTTTGGGGGCAGGATTTGAACGGGACGGGGCCGGGAGCAGGCGAACGGCCGTTTACCGACTATTCGACGGCCGAGCATGCGGAGCGCCGCGCGGCATACCTCAAAGCGGCCTCAACGCTCCTGGTCAACGATCTCGAGGAGATGGTTCGCAATTGGGAAGCCGAGGGGCCTGCCCGGCTGGCGCTGGACGAGCAGGGTATCTCGACGATCCTCACCGGCATGGGATCGCTGAGCTTTGGCGAATTGGCTGGCGAGCGCATGAAGCTGGGATTGTTGCTGCATGATCCGGAAGAAGAGCATGACTGCTTCTCGGACAATACGCATGTATCGCATCTGCAGGACGCTGTCGGTGTGCAGAACGTTTATCTCGGGCGTTATACGCGGGTAGATGGTTCGGTTGTTGAAGGACCGTCGCTGTCGGATGTGATCGCAGCGCGAGATGCGGCGCTCGACACGGAAATCAAGGGGCTGCTGAACGACACCGTGACCAAGATGGAGATCATGGCTGAGCGGGCCGAAGGCGGCGAGGCGTATGACCAGCAGATCGGCGAGGGCAATGCTGAGGGCAATGCCGTGGTGCAGGCGGCGATCGATGGATTGATCGCGCAGACGCGTGGCATCGAGCGGGCGGTGGCGCTGCTGGAACTGGATGATGCGGTGACAATCGAAGACAGCGACTCGTTGAGCAATCCGGATGCGGTTTTTGAGTGATCTTTCGCGGGTTCCGGTGACATTGAGTTTGGTGTGGACTTCGAGCGGACGACCGTAAATCAACGCCATGAAAACCCTTCTCACTATCGCTCTTGTTGCGCTGCTTGCAGGCGGGATGGTGTTTGCGCAAGACAGCCAGGTTCGCGGTGACCTAACGGCGGAGGATCTGGCGCGGGTGAAGGCGGTGACGGCGCCGGCGACGGATTTCACCAAACCAGAGAACTTCGAAGCCAAACCAGCGGGCAAGGGGACGACCAGCTTCAAGGCGGATGCGAACTCGTTTTCGCATTTTCTGGACAATTTGAGCTTTGAGCAGGAAGAGCAGTTCAAGCTGGGCAATGCCCTGTTCCGCAAGATTTGGGTGAGTTCGCCTTCTTCAACGCAGGCATCGGACGGGCTGGGCCCGCTGTTCAATGCGCGAGGGTGCCAGAGCTGCCACATTAAGGATGGGCGAGGGCACCCGCCGTTCCCCGGACAGGACGAGAGTGCGTCCATGTTCCTCCGGCTCTCCGTGCCGCCGGGGGAGGCGGATGAACGGCTGGCCATGGACGGGGTGATCGCAGGCGAAGTCGGCGATCCGGTGTACGGCGCGCAATTGCAGGATTTCGCCGTGCCGGGTCTCAAGGCCGAGGGGCGCATGGTGATCGACTACACCGAGCAGGCTGTGCCGCTGGCGGATGGAACGGTGGTGAGCCTGCGCGAGCCGCACTATTCGGTAGCCGACTTAGGATATGGGCCTTTGGCAGACAACGTCATGCTATCGCCGCGCGTTGCCAATCCGATGATCGGGCTGGGCTTGATCGAGCAGATACCGGCCGAGGATATCCTGGCGCTGGCCGACGCAGATGATCTGGACCGAGACGGTATATCCGGCAAGCCGAACTGGACGATCGATCCTGAAAGCCAAAGCGTCATGCTCGGGCGGTTTGGCTGGAAGGCGGGCATGCCCACCATCCGTAGCCAGTCGGCGGCGGCTTTCGCGGGTGATATCGGAATTTCAACCCCGCTCGATGATCTGCCGCATGGCGATTGCACTGAGCGGCAGCGCGCGTGCCTGGCGCTGCCGACAGGCGAGCAGGCGCGGTTGGGTCCTTCGGAGGCGCCCGATCCGGTGCTTGATCTGGTGACGTTCTATGCCCAGACGCTCGGCGTACCGGAACGGCGCGATGTGGGGGATGCCGATGTGCTTGCGGGCAAGCAGGTGTTCTACGAGGCTGGCTGCGCTTCCTGCCATGTGCCGAAATTCGTGACGAGCCGCCAGGCGGCTAATCCGGCGCACAAGTTCCAGCTGATCTGGCCCTACTCGGATTTCCTGCTGCATGACATGGGCGCGGGGCTTGCCGACAACAGGCCCGAGGGGCAGGCGGACGGAACGGAATGGCGCACCCCGCCGCTGTGGGGGATCGGACTGACCGAGACCGTATCGGGGCACAGCTTTTTGCTTCATGATGGACGGGCGCGCAATCTGACCGAAGCCATATTGTGGCATGGCGGGGAAGCGCAGGCGGCGCGGGACGCCTTTACCGGCATGTCGAAGACCACGCGCGATAATCTTCTCGCCTTTTTGGGATCGCTCTGATGCGCAAGCTGCTGGTTGTCTTGATGCTGCTTCTTGCTAGTCCTGCTCTGGCGCAGAGCCTGACGCCAGAACAAGTGCTGGACGCGGCCGTGAACAAGGCAATCCGGCCGGCAATGGCTCAGTTCAAGGAGGAGGCAAGCGGGCTCGAAGCGGCGATGGGCGCACTGTGCGCCAACCCGAGCGAGACGACGCTTGCCATTGCGCAGGACCGGTTTGCGCAAGCGGCTACGGCTTATGGCAGGATCGAATTCATTCGTATTGGACCGCTGATGGAAGACAACCGCGCCGAGCGATTGCTGTTTTTCCCCGATCGTAAAGGGATCGGCTTGCGGCAGGTGCAGGCTATCCTTGCGGAGGAAGATGCTAGCGTGACCAGCGTTGCCGGCTTGCGCGAGAAAAGTGTTGCTGTGCAGGGGTTTGGCGCGCTGGAGTTTGTGCTGCATGGAACAGGGTTTGAAGGCTTAGCGAATTCCGAGCGCCTGTTCCGCTGCCGGTTCGGGCAGGCTATCGCGGGCAATATCAGCATGATGTCGGACGAATTGGCGTGGGGCTGGTACCGGCAAGACGGAATCGCGGTCCATCTGTTGCGGCCCTCGCCGGACTACACCGATTACCGGACCCCGGTGGAGGCGATGGAGGAGATTGTGGGGCTGGTTTCCCATGGACTCGAAGCAACTCGTGACCAGCGCATCAATCCGTTTCTGTCCAAGGACAATGCTGCGGCAAAGCCAAAGCAGGCGTTGTTCTGGCGCTCGGGGCTGACGATGGCCATGGTGCGCGCCAACGTCGAGGGTACGCGCGACTTAATCGCGGTTTCCGGCGTAGCCCGGGCAGTGGGCGAGAAGGATCAGGGACTAGGTGACTCAATAGCGTTCGAGTTTCGCAATGCGGAACGGGCGCTGGGGCTTGTTCTCTCGCCCGTCGAGCAGGCGCTGGAGGATCCCAAGCAGTTGCACGCGCTCAATTATCTTGTGCTGGTCACGGTGTCGCTGCAGGCGATGGTGGGCGAGCAGCTATCGACGGCACTCGGGCTAAGCGTCGGCTTTTCCTCGTTGGATGGCGACTGAGATGTGGGAAAGACGGGCGTTTCTCAAGGCCGCTGGAGCCGGGTTCGCGGCAAGCCTGATGCCACAACAAATCCTGGCGCTGGAGCGGAACGAACTAGTGTTTGCCAGCGCTGTGCAGACGGCGAGCGGGGGCTATGGTGCGGTGCTCTTGGGCGAACGGGGCGATTTGATTGCGTCCATCGATCTGCCCGACCGGGGGCACGACATCACGGTCAGCCGCGAAGCGGGTCGAGGTGTGGTGTTTGCGCGCCAGCCGGGCAATTTTGCGGTGGTTTTCGACCCGGCGGGACAGGTCGCGCCTGTGACGCTGACCAGTGTCGAAGGGCGGCATTTTTTCGGTCACGGCGTGTTCTCGCCCGACGGGCGGCTGCTTTATGCAACCGAGAGCGACTTCGAGGCGGCGCAAGGTGTCATTGGCATTTACGATACAACAGACGCCTACAGCCGGATCGGGGAGTTTCCCACTTATGGTACCGGGCCGCATGAGATGTTGCTGATGCCGGATGGGGTGCACTTCGTGGTCGCCAATGGCGGGATCGAGACCCATCCGGATTTCGGCCGTGCGGAACTGAATCTTGGAACAATGGACCCATCTATCGTGTTCATCGACCGGCGGGACGGGCGGCTGGCGGGGCAATTGCGGCTTGATGCCGGGCTGCACCAGCTTTCGATCCGCCACATGGCGATTGATGGACATGGGCGGGTTTGGTTCGGCTGCCAATATAAGGGGGCGCCGGGCGATACGCCGCAATTGGTAGGCTATGCAAAGCTGGACGGCAGTATCGAGTTAATCGAATTACCGCCTGATACGCTGGGCGATCTGCGCAATTATGTGGGTTCTGTGGCCGCCTCTGCCGATGGCAAACTGGTGGCGGTGTCGTCGCCGGAGGGCAATCTGTTGGTTGCCATTGACGCCGAGGCCAAGCGGCCGGTGCTGATGCGGACCCTGCGCAGCGGGTGTGGGCTTGCGGCGGATGAAGGCGGGTTCGTGGCAACGAGCGGAGAGGGCGAGATGGTGGGTCTGGCCGGAGGCGCGCGGCAGGAACAGAAGTTCGACTTCCTGTTCGACAATCACATCCTGAGGGTCAACTAGCCGCCTGGATTTGTGGCGCGGGGCCGGAGCTTTCGCGTAGGACGAGTTCCACGGGCCAAAGTTCGTGTACCTGCTCGGCGGGTTTGCCGGCCAGAACTTGCAGGGCTAGATCCGCTACCCGCACCCCGGCCTGCCGAATCGAAGAGCGCATGGTGGACATGGTCGGGAACATGTTGTCGGCGTTGAGGTAGGGGAAAACGTCATCGTGCGCGATGACGGACACGTCCCGCCCCATCACAAGACCAGCCTGCCGGATGGCGCGGAAGACGCCCAGTGCAGTCATCATCGAGCCAGCCAGGAATGCCGTGGGCGCCGGGTGCATTTCGAGCATGTTCTGTGCGAGGCGGAACGCGGCTTCGTCAGTGAAGAGTGAATTGGATATCAGCGCCGGGTCGAACGGCACCCCGCGGGACGAGAGGGCCGCAAGATAGCCAATCTCCCGGTGCTCGGCAAAGGTGCGGCCCTTGACGCCATTAAGGAGGGCAATGCGGCGGTGGCCTAAGTCGAGCAGATGGCCGGTGGCCCGCTCCATGGCGCCAGTGTTGTCGATGTCGAGCCAGGCGACGGGTGCGCTGATATTGGTGCGGCCATGCAGCACGAAGGGAATCTTGAGCTCTGTTAGGAGCGCGGCGCGTTCATCGGTCAGGGTCGGAGAATGGAGAATTACCGCATCGACTTTCTGGCTTGAGGCCGCGCGACGATACGCGGCGATTTCATCGGCGTAGCTTTCGACAATAGAGACCAGAATATCGACGTCGTGCTCGCCCAACTTGCTGCCAAGACCTGCCAGGAACTCGCTCATGTGGGGCCCGAGTTCATGGGCGCCGCGCAGGACCAGACCAATGGTACTCGAACGGCCGGTTGCCAGCCGCAAGGCGCTGGCATTGGGGCGATAGCCCAGCCGCTCGGCCGTTTCGGACACGCGCAGGCGAGTTGCCTCATTGACTTCGGGATAGCCATTGAGTGCGCGACTTACCGTGGTTTGCGACAGGCCAAGATGCTCGGCCAGATCCTTCAGTCTCATGACAATGTTCAGCGCCTCGCGTGGTGCAAGTTTCGTTAGGCCGCGCAAAGCTACGGCTGTGTAAACCACATTTTGGGCAAGCAGTACGCTTTGAGAGCGCTCCTGCAACCTCCTCCACAATCATTCAAAGCGATTTCAAATTTTGATGCAAGAGGCGAAATCGTTGCCAATGCGGATGAGGTGCGTACCTCACCATTAAACAAGGCGAAGTTTACATCTTTTGAATCTACCTTCTCCTACACCATTGAATTTATGAAGTAATTTTCACTGCGGAGAAAAACTTCTTAACAATCTCCAGTAGGGGTGCTTGACAGTAAACCGCCGCTCTGTTTCTTTTTCGTTCAAAGCGCTTTGGAAGCGGGCGGAAAAAGCCGCCGGTGCGAGCGTTTTGGGAGGTAGTCGTCCGGGCAAGCGCCGCAATGCGCATGCCGGGCTGTCGTACTTCCCGAGTTTGGTAAATCCGGGAGGAATCTTAATGAAAATCAATAAGCTGCTGGTAGGTCTTCTGACGAGCGTGACGCTGATCAGCAGCGTTGCTCAAGCCGCTGAGCTGTCGATGGTGTCGGGTGACACAGGTACCGGCTTGGCATTCCTGCGCAGCCAGCTCGACAAATTCGAGGCTGATACAGGGCATACCGTCACTATCGTGCCAATGCCCTCTTCAACTTCCGATCAGTTCGGCCAGTATCGCTTGTGGCTCGCTGCCGGCAACCAGGACATCGACGTCTACCAAACTGACGTGATCTGGGCTCCCCAGTTGGCAGATCAGTTCCTCGACCTTACTGAAGCTGCCAAGGACGTTGCCGCAGCGCACTTCCCCTCGATCATTGAGTCGCAGACCGTTGACGGCAAGCTCGTCGCGCTTCCAGCCTTCACCGACGCTCCGGCACTGTTTTACCGCACCGACCTGCTGGAAAAGCACGGCAAGGAAGTCCCGACCACTTGGGAAGAGATGACCGCTACCGCCCAGGAAATCATGGATGCGGAACGTGCCGAGGGCAACACTGAGCTTTATGGCTTCGTGTTCCAGGGCAACGCTTATGAAGGCCTGACCTGTAATGCTCTTGAATGGGTCAAGTCCTATGGCGGCGGCCAGGTCGTGGAAGCCGATGGCACAATCTCGATCAACAATCCACAGGCTGCTGCCGCCATCGAAATGGCTGCAAGCTGGGTTGGCACCATCGCTCCCGAAGGCAACCTTGCCTATCAGGAAGAAGAAGCCCGCGGTGTCTGGCAGCTGGGCAATGCCGTGTTCATGCGCAACTGGCCTTATGCTTATGCACTGAGCAATGGTGATGACTCTGCCGTCAAGGGCAAGTTCGATGTTGCTCCGCTCCCGGCTGGAACCGGCGAAGGCGCTGGCTCGGCAGCAACGCTGGGCGGCTGGAACGTTGCCGTTTCGAAGTACTCTCCAGATCCAGAGGCGGCTATCGAACTCGCCCTGTACCTGGCTTCGGAAGAAGTGCAGAAGCAGCGCGCCATCGAGCAGTCGAACCTTCCTACGATCGAAGCGCTCTACAGCGATGCAGACGTTCTTGCAGCATCGCCGTTCATGGCTGATTGGCTGGCAATCTTCCAGAATGCCGTGCCGCGTCCATCGGCCCCGACCAAGGCCAACTACAACGAAGTCTCCTCCCAGTTCTGGAGTGCTGTGCACAATACCCTTTCGGGCAATGGCACTGCCGCAGAAAACCTCGAACTGTTGGAAGCTGACCTGACCGATCTTAAGGGCGACGGCTGGTAAGTCCTCCCAGCTTGCCTACAGCAAAGCGGACGACGGGCTGGCCCTGTCGCCCGCTTTGCGCAATGATAGACGAAAAGGGAGGAGGCCTTCATGGCCACGGAAGTGATGACGGCGTCGGTCCCGGCAACGGGCCGCAAGACGAAATCGGAGCTTAGTCAGCAGCGCTTGCGCGCAGCACGATGGTTCCTGGTGCCCATGCTGGTTGCGCTGGGCGTGGTGGCCGGATGGCCGCTGGTACGCTCGATCTACTTCTCCTTCACCGATGCTTCCCTGAACGATCTCTACGGCGCCGAATGGATCGGCTTCGGCAATTATCTGCGCTGGACGGTGCTCGAGAGCGGCACCGTGCGCTATCGCGGTACCCTGGTGGACCCCGCTTGGTGGAACGCCGTTTACAATACCATGCGCTTTGCCGTGGTGTCGGTCAGTCTTGAAGCCGTGCTCGGCATGCTGGTCGCGCTGGTGCTGAACGCCGAGTTCAAGGGCCGTGGCATCGTACGCGCGGCAATCCTTATTCCATGGGCAATCCCGACTATCGTTTCGGCCAAGATGTGGGCCTGGATGCTGAACGACCAGTTTGGCATCTTGAACGATCTAGGCATGCGCTTGGGTCTTTTGAGCCAGAAAGTAGCCTGGACTGCTTCAGCTGATACTGCCATGACAGCGGTGCTGATCGTCGATATCTGGAAAACCACGCCTTTCATGGCGCTGCTGATCCTCGCCGGTCTGCAGATGATCCCCAAGGACATCTACGAAGCCGCCGAGATCGATGGCGTGCATCCGGTCAAGCAGTTCTTCAAGATTACCCTGCCGCTGGTGCGTCCGGCGCTCATGGTGGCGATCATCTTCCGCCTTCTTGATGCCTTACGTATCTTCGACCTGATCTATGTGTTGACGCCCAATAGCGCGGCAACCAAGACTATGTCGGTGATTTCCAGAGAGAACCTCTTCGACTTCGACAATTTCGCTTATGGCTCGGCGCAATCGACCCTGCTGTTCCTGATCATCGCTATCCTCACCATCCTCTATATCTGGCTCGGCAAGGTCCGCTTCGACGGGGGAGACCGCTGATGGGTGCCACCTTCAACCTCTGGAAGGCGACCAAGACCGCGTTGTTCTATTTGGCGGTCGTTGCGATTGTCGTGATCGCCGTGTTCCCGTTCTACTATGCGATCCTTACGAGCTTTAAATCGGGCACGGACATTTTCCGGGTGACCTATTGGCCAGTGTCGTTCAGCTTCGAGAACTATGCGGCCGTCTTCAACCAGGGCAGCTTCCCGCGTAATTTGGCGAACTCGGTCTTCGTGGCCACGGTCACGGTGTTGCTGGCGCTGTTCCTCGCGGTCACCGCAGCCTTTGCCCTGAGCCGGGTGCGCTTCAAGGGACGTGGGTTCCTGCTCATGGTGATCCTGGCGGTATCCATGTTCCCGCAGATCGCCGTTTTGGCTGGTTTGTTCGAAGTCATTCGGGCGTTGGGTATCTATAATACGCCTTGGGCGCTGATCTTCTCCTATACGATCTTCACCCTGCCGTTCACCGTTTGGGTGCTGACCACTTTCATGCGCGATCTGCCGATCGAGATCGAGGAGGCTGCGATCGTCGACGGGGCTACGCCCTGGGTCATCATCACCCGCGTGTTCATGCCGCTCATGTGGCCGGCGCTGGTAACGACAGGGCTGCTCGCCTTTATCGGCGCGTGGAACGAGTTCCTCTTTGCGCTGACCTTCACGTCATCGAACGACACACGAACCGTGCCAGTGGCCATCGCGCTGCTCTCGGGCGGTTCGCAGTATGAAATTCCGTGGGGCATCATCATGGCGGCCTCGGTTATTGTAACCGTGCCACTGGTGTTCCTGGTGCTGGTTTTCCAGCGCAAGATTGTGTCCGGTCTTACGGCCGGCGGCGTTAAGGGTTAGGGAGCTTTTTCAAAATGGCAAGCATAGAGCTTCGCGACGTCCGCAAGGCATTTGGCGCGGTCGAAGTTATCAAGGGCGTGGACCTCGAAGTCCGCAAGGGCGAGTTCATGGTGTTCGTGGGACCGTCAGGCTGCGGCAAATCCACCCTGCTGCGCTTGATCTCGGGACTGGAGGACATCACCTCGGGCGAGATGCTGTTTGACGGCAAGGTGGTCAACTCCCTGGCGCCGTCCAAGCGGGGCATCGCCATGGTGTTCCAGTCCTATGCGCTTTATCCGCATATGACGGTCTATGACAACATGGCGTTCGGGCTGACGCTCGAGAAAGGCCAGAGCAAGGAAGAGATCCGCCGGCGCGTCGAAAAGGCCGCCGACATGCTGCAGATCCGGCAATATCTCGACCGCTTGCCCAAGCAATTGTCGGGCGGGCAGCGCCAACGCGTGGCCATCGGCCGCGCGATCACGCGCGATCCCAAGGTGTTCCTGTTCGACGAGCCGCTGTCGAACCTCGATGCGGCGCTGCGCGTGGCGACCCGCATCGAGATTGCCAAGCTGCATGAGGAAATGAACAACGTCACCATGATCTATGTGACGCACGACCAGGTCGAGGCGATGACGCTGGCGGACCGCATCTGCGTACTGCGTGACGGGCTGGTGGAGCAGGTGGGCACGCCCATGGAGCTTTATGAGCGTCCCAATTCTGTCTTCGTCGCCGGGTTCATCGGGTCGCCCAAGATGAACTTCATTTCCGGTGAGCGCGCCGACGCCTATGGCGCCCATACACTGGGCATTCGCGGCGAGCACATCACCATCGTGCCCGAGGGAGGTAAGTGGAGCGGCACTGTGATCCACACCGAGAACCTTGGCGCCGACAGCTACGTGTACCTCGAGATGGGGACCGAAGAGCCGGTAGTGGTGCGCCTTGATGGCGCCAATACCTACAAGAGCGGGGACATTGTCCACATCAACCCGATGGAAGACAAGATCCACCGCTTCAATGCGCAGGGCAAGCCCGTCAGCTAAGGGGCAATGTCGCCTCGTCACCGATAACCAAAGCTGGCTGCGGAATTGGTCCGCAACCGGCACCAGCGCAGTGCGTTGGGCTAGCCGCCCAGACAAGAGCCGGGCAGCAGAAACAGGCAGAGATTGCGCCAGCTTTCCGGCGCCAGAGAAAAATGCAGCCGTGGCGGATAAGCCTCCCCTTATAGCGCCGTGGCAAAATCATCCTTAGGAGACCACCTATGCCGATCCGTACCCTGATCTGGGGCGAAAATGTTCACGAGCAGAAGAACAAGATCGTTGCCGACAATTACCCCGAAGGCATGCACAACCAAATTGCCAAGCTGCTCCAGAGCGACAGCAATATCGTGACCAAGACCACGACGCTGCAGGAGCCCGAGCATGGCTGCACCGTCGAAGCGCTGGACGAAACTGATGTGCTGGTGTGGTGGGGTCATGCGGCACATGGCCAGGTGCAGGACGAGATCGTGGAGCGCGTCGCCCAGCGTGTGTGGCAAGGCATGGGACTGATCGTGCTTCACTCGGGGCATTTTGCCAAGATCTTCAAGCGCTTGATGGGTTCGCCTTGTGGGCTGACCTGGCGCGAGGCCGGCGAGCGTGAGCGGCTTTGGGTGACGAGCCCAGGCCATCCGATCGCCAAGGGCCTGCCGCCCTATTTCGAGCTCGAGATGGAAGAAATGTATGGCGAGCCCTTCTCGGTGCCGGAGCCGCTCGAAACGGTTTTCGTGTCCTGGTTCCAGGGTGGCGAGGTGTTCCGCTCCGGACTGACCTATCGCCGTGGCGCGGGCAATATCTTCTATTTCCGCCCGGGCCACGAAACCTACCCGACCTATCATGACGAAACAGTCGGGCTGGTGCTGCGCAATGCGGTCAATTGGGCGTATAACGCCAATCGGTACCCACAATTGCTTGATGCACCGAACGTGCCTGTTGACGAGGCGCGCGAAAAGATCGAAGAGCGCGGCCCGAAACTGCATCATGGGCGCGAACAGGGTTTCCGGTAAGACGCTGCTGAAGCTGCAATTGCGGTGTCACCCTGGCGTAAGGCCAGGGTCCATTACGAGATTATGTAGTGCAACGCGGTTCAAGATGGGTACCGGCTCAGGGCCGGGATGACATCGAGTTCGGTGAAACATAGCGGACCAGAGGGTGCCGCATAGGAAGAACAACATGCGGATCCTCATCTTGGGAACCGGCGGCATGGCCAATCAACATGCCAAGCACTTTGCGGCCATCGAAGGGGTAACCCTGGCCGGCGGCGTTGACGTCGATCCAGCGCGCGTGGAGGCGTTCAATGCAACGCACAACATCGAGCGCGGCTTCGGATCGCTGGATGCAGCGCTTGCCTGGGGCGAGTTCGATGCTGTCGCCAACGTGACGCCGGACTCCATCCACCATCCGACCACCATGGCTGCGCTCAAGGCCGGCAAGCATGTGTTCTGCGAAAAGCCGCTGGCGACCGACCACACCAAGGCCATGGAGATGACCGAAACGGCAGAAGCTGCCGGGCTCATCAACATGGTCAATCTGACCTACCGCAATGTGAGCCAGCTGCAGAAAGCCCGCGAGATCGTGCAGTCGGGGCAGGTGGGCAAGGTCAAGCATTTCGAAGCAAGCTATCTGCAGAGCTGGCTCGTCAGCAAGGCATGGGGCGATTGGCGCACCGAAAGCCAATGGCTATGGCGCCTAAGCAAGAAGCACGGCTCCAACGGCGTGCTAGGCGATATCGGTGTACATATCCTCGATTTTGCCGCCTATGGCGCGGGCAGCGACTTCTCCAAGGTTTTCTGCCGCCTCCATACGTTCGACAAGGCCGAGAACAACCAGATCGGCGAATATGAACTGGACGCCAATGACAGCTTTGCGATGACGGCGCAGCTTGAGAATGGCGCCCTGGGCGTGATCCATGCGTCGCGCTGGGCCACGGGGCATTTCAACGAATTGCGCCTGCGGGTTTATGGCGAGCTGGGGGCCGTGGAGGTGCAGCACCGGCACGACTGGTCGCAGTTGCGCACCTGCCTTGGCGCCGATGCCGAAACCGGCACCTGGAGTGAAGTCGACGTCGAGCCCGTAGCGACCAATTATATGCGGTTCGTGGAAGCGGTGCGCAGTGGCAAGAACCTGGAGCCAAGCTTCCGGCACGCCACCCAGATTCAGAAGGTCCTCGACCTGTCGGTCGTTACTGACAGAGATGGTGCCGAGCACGTCGTCTGAAAATAGCAAGGCCCGCTGCGATGCGGGCCTTTTTTCAGTTAGAGATAGCGCGGCGCCGGGCTGCCGTTCTGCGTTCCGGCAAAAAGATTGGCCCGGGCTTCGTCATAGGTCAGCCAAAGGTTTTCGTCATGAACCGACGGCAGGGTGACCGCTTCGCGCTTGTCAAAGCCGGCAAGAGCAGCATCGACGAGTTGCTCGGCGGTCATGAACACCTTGGGATCAAATGACGCGATCGGCACGCCTGCGACCTCGTAGAATTCGGTTGTGGTGCCTGCGGGCAGGACAGCCTGGACGTGGACGCCTTGGTCGCCGACTTCGTACCCTAAGGCGCGGCTGTAAGTCAGCACGAAAGCCTTGGTGGCGCTATAGAGCGACGTTGCCGGCAGTGAGTGGAATGCCAGCACCGAACCGATATTGATGATGCCGCCCTTGCCGCGCGTAGTCAGGCCTGGAAGCACGGCACGGGAGAGGGTCATTAGCGCCGTGACATTGAGCGCAAGTGTGTTGGCGGCTTGCTCATCCGACAGCTGCAAAGAAGTGGCGAACGGGCCGTTGCCGGCGTTGTTAACCAGAATTTCCAAATTGGGGCTATCACGCAGGGTAGCGGCAACGCGCTTGAGGTCGGATGGATCGGTCAGATCGGCCGCTAGCGTCTCGACCGTGATGCCATGGACCTGCTTCAACTCGCCGGCCAGATCGGCAAGCCGGTCCGCTCGGCGGGCGATCATCAAAAGATCATAGCCGCGCTCGGCAAAACGCCGGGCGTAGACAGCGCCGATGCCGGAGGACGCGCCGGTGATGGCGGCAAGAGGCTTGGGTGAAGACATGTTCTGCTCCATTAGTTGAGTGCTCAACTAACTGACTTATGTCCGGTGCCTTGTCAATGGTGCAGTACTCAACTATTTTTGGCGGAGGAGCAACAAGATCATGTCGACAGCTGCGAAGCCTGTTCAAGTCGAGACGCAAGAAGAGGAACTGCGGTGCACGCACACATCCTTGCGCCGGGCTGGGCGGCAGCTCACCCAGCTTTATGATGAAGCCATTGCCCCATCGGGTCTGACATCAGCGCAGGCGATGCTGGTATCGCAGATTTATGAATTGCGGGATGAAGGCGAGGGAGCAGGGCCATCGCTGCAGAAGCTGGCGCGACGGCTCGCCGTGCAAATTTCGGCGCTCACCCATGCGTTGCGGCCGCTGGTTCGGGACGGTCTGGTTGTTGTCTCTCCGGATGCGCATGATCGGCGGACCAAGCGGGCAGTCTTGACGCCACAGGGACTAACACAGACCTGCCAGATGTATTCGCTTTGGAGCCAGACCAATCAGCGGATCGAGGGCGTACTTGGACCCGGCAAGACGGACCAATTGCGTGAGCTGGCGGACCTGGTTGCGTCACCTGACTTCCTGAAGGCTTATCGGCAGCAAAGCGACTGAAGGCCGTCTTGGCTCAAAGTCTTGCAAGAGGGGCAGGGCGTATCGATGTAGTTGCTCAACAAGCAAGGAGCGTCATGCCATGGGTATCATCTGGGCCATCATCATCGGGTTCTTCGCAGGGCTGATCGCCAAGTGGATCACGCCCGGCAGCCACAAGCCGAGCGGGTTTATCCTGACGACCGTGCTGGGCGTCGTAGGGTCGGTTGTCGCCACTTGGCTGGGCCAGGCCATCGGTTGGTATGGACCAAACGACGGAGCGGGGTTCATCGCCTCTATCGTCGGCGCGGTGATCATCCTGCTGGCCTGGGGTCAGCTGGCGCGCAGCCAGGCCTAGTAAGCAAAAAGGGCGCCTTGCGGGCGCCCTTTCTTTTCAACGGTGGCAAACCTTATTCGATGACGGTGATGCGGCCATCAAGATAGGGCGTATACTCGCCGCCCTGCTTTGCCAGATAGTCAGCCAGCACCTGCTCGAGCGGCGGGCCAAAATCGTAAGGGTTCTCGCCTTCGGCGAACGTGCCATACCCATCGCCGCCGCCGCGGACGTAGTTGTTTGTCACGATTATGTAGTCGGCCTCCGGATCGATTGGCGCCCAATCCTCACCCGAGCGGACCATGACGTCGCTAACTCGCGAGCCCGATGGAGCGCTTTTGCTGTAAGTATATTTTAGGCCAGCGACCTGTGCAAAGCGACCGGCTGCATTTTCGACATCGCTAACGCCGTTTTCTAGGGCGTCCACCACGTCTGCGCCCGATACCTGAACAGTGGCCAAAGTATTGGAGAACGGCAGAACCGTTAGAACTTCGCCCATGGTGATGTCGCCGGCATCGATGGATGCACGCAGACCACCGCCGTTCTGGAACGCGATAGTGGCGCCCTGATCGGCGACGCGGTCGAGAATAGCATCAGCAACCAGATTGCCCATCTCGCACTCGACGGCGCGGCAGGTCTCGCGGGAGCCGTCAATATCTTCAGTGGTGTTGCCGATCACCTGCGCGGTCAGCTCAGCGATGGGCGCTTCGAGTTCTGCCAAGCGGGCGACGACAGCTTGGTCAGGTTCGACCGAGGCGTCGATCAGGACCGGTTCGCCTTCCGCGGTGGTTACCTTGCCTGAATCGTCCCAGGTGACAACAAGGTCGCCAAGATACTTGCCGTAGGAGTAGGCAGTGACGACCGGAACTTCCTGCCCGTCTGGTCCATCAACCATGGTTGGATAAGGACCGGCCGCGTTTTCGGCAGTGTTGGACAACAAGGTGTGCGAATGGCCACCAACAATTACGTCGATGCCGGGCACATTTGCGGCGATCTGCAGATCCTGTGTGTAGCCCACATGGGTCAAGGCGATGATCTTGTTAACCCCGGCCGACTCAAGCGCAGCCACCTGAGCGCGGAGGCTGGTGAAGGTGTCCTCGAACTCGACATTATCACCAGGCGAGGAGGTTTCATCGGTATCTTCGGCCAGAGCCGACACGATCCCGACCTTCTCGCCGTCGAAATCGAGCACGTGAGTGCCTTCAATACGACCGGCCAAGAGTGGCTCGCTTTCGACATTGGTGTTGCCCGAAATCAGCGGAAAATCAATCGCGTCAAGGAACTTGGCCAGTTCTTCTGGGCCGTCATCGAACTCGTGGTTTCCGACGGCCATAACGTCGATGCCGAGATCTTTGGTGAATTCGGCAATGATCTCGCTTCGATACTGCGTATAGAAAAGCGAACCCTGGAACTGATCGCCTGCATCAAGCAGAACAGCATTCTGTCCTTCAAATGCTGAACGCTTGGCCTCAATGGCGGTTTTCAGGCGTGCGATGCCGCCAAAGCATTCGCCGGCAGCATCCGTCTCGGCATCGCAGTTGGAGTCACTGTCCGTGATCGGGCCAAAGCGCGAGTGAAAATCATTAATGTGGAGGATGTTGAGCGTGAAATCCGCATAGGCGGCACTGGAGAACCCGGCGCAGAGTGTCAGCGCGGTGGCGCCTAGAAGTAGATTTTTCATCCCTGTATCCCTTTGTGCTGGTCGGTTTTGGTGTTCGCACAGCTTTGCCGATGCCCCACAATCGGCGGTGAGCTCGCCGCGAACAGTGAGCACTTAACCAGTCTTTTGTGACAGTGAAAAGCAAGGCTTTTGGTCGATATAGATCGACTGCATGACTGCTGGGCGCTCGACAGCGTTCATGCATCTTCAACCATGGCACTAACCGCTAGGGTGAAAGAGCTGCAGTAACCGGCCGGAAAGATCGACTAGGGCATTATGTGGCTCTCTAAGCATGCGTATGGACACCACCAATGAGTGCTGCACTGCTAAGCCTGATGCGTCATCCGCCTGACCAGCCTATGCGTCCTGGAGCCTTGAAGGGGCTGGTACAGTTCTTGACGATCGGAGCAGGTGCTGCGCTGTCATTCGTGGTTCTTTCCAGCGTTATCATATCGTTCCGTACCGGCGTTGAAAACTGGGTCGTGAACACGGCCTGTTATGGTCTGATGATAGTTCCGGTTTACCTCCTCCACCGGCGCTATTCCTTCCAGTCGGACGCGGCGCATCGCCAGGCTCTGCCGCGCTACATGGCAGTGCAAGGCATGGCGCTGTTGCTGGCTGCGCTCTTTTCGTATGTCATTCATGGCGTGTTGACCGTGCCGGCGCTTACTGCCTCGATTCTGGTGATCGCCCTGACCTCGGGCATTAATTTCATGGTGCTGCGGAGCTGGGCTTTTGCCCGCCAGCGCATGGCTCGGGTGGCGCTTGCATAATTGCACGCCCGGGGTTTCCTTGTGGAGCCAGTCAGGTAATCTCCGCGCCGTTTGATTTGCGGGGAATTGCAGCATGAAGAGCGCACTGATTGTTTATGGCGGATGGTCGGGGCATGACCCGGAGGAGTGCGCTGCCATTTATCGCCGTTGGCTGCACGAAGACGGCTTTTCGGTTCGCATGGCGACCGAAACCAGCGCCTTTGCCGATCCTTCGATCCATGATCTGTCGCTGATTGTTCCGATTTTTACGATGAGCAGGATCGAAAAGGCCGAAGTCGAGAACCTGACAAAGGCGGTGGAAAACGGGGTCGGCTTGGCCGGACATCATGGCGGCATGAGCGATGCCTTCCGCGAAGCGGTGGAGTACCAGTTCATGGTGGGCGGCCAATGGGTGGCCCATCCAGGCAATATCATCGACTACACAGTCGATGTCGCGGATCCGCTGGATCCGGTAATGGCGGGGGTCAAGTCGTTCCCATACACCTCAGAGCAGTACTATATGCATGTGGACCCATCCAACCATGTGCTGGCGACCACGACCTTTACCGGCGAGCATGCCTCGTGGATCGAAGGCGTGAAAATGCCGGTGGTTTGGAAGCGCCAGCATGGCAAGGGGCGGGTGTTTCACTCAACGCTTGGGCACCAAGCCAAGGAGTTTGAGAACCGCGAGATGGCCACGATCCTGCGCCGCGGCATGAACTGGGCGGCGCGCGAGGAGTAGGGGCGCTGGCCCTACTTGCCTCCGCTTACCAGTTGAGCAGCAGCCGGCCCAGTATCGCGCCGGCGGCAGCCACTAGCAGAATCCCCAGTGTGTACCAGAGCGCCAGGAACATGATGCCGTTTTCAGGACAGGCAAAGGAGTAGATCCAGGCGCCTGTGCCGCCCGCCATGATACCGGCGGCAAAGCCTGCCAGTGTCGGGTTGGTCGGAGCCATGCGGCGCAACGCCAGCATGGCGGCAAGCAGGACAGGCGTGGCCAAGAGAGCAATCCGCAAGGGGCCGATAAGAGGCGTTTCTCCGATGATCAGTGGCATCATCTCATCCGGTTCGGCCCAGGCCATTTGGATAATGGCCCCGACTAGGACCAAGGCGAGCAGACCGATCGCGCCAAGCCACGGCCAGATTGCCCGGCCGCCCGGCCGGGCCAGCACCAGCGTGGCCGCGCCGCCAAGCAAAGCCAAGCCGAGGGTGTAGCCGAACTTGGTCCAGAACATCATCGTGTCCGTGGCCGTGTCCATGTCCGGACGCATGCCCAGCCAGCCCAGCATTGTGATGGCCGCCACGGTGCCTGAGAGGAGGACGGCGCCCAGCAGCAGGCGCTCCATCGCCCTCGAGCGCACCGGCTTTACCTCGGACGACAGCTTGGCGATCAGATCGTCCGTCATTTTGTTCCTCCCGCGAAACGAACCATCAGCGCCTTCAAACCGCGATGGATCGAAACTTTCGCAGCCGTTTCCGTCAGGCCGTGGGCGGCAGCCGCTTCAGCGACAGTTTGCCCATCAACCTTGGTGCGGCGGATGAGGTCGCTGGTGCGCTCCGGGATAACTTCCAGGACGGTGCGAAGATCGCGCCGGGCAAGGGAATCTGCTGTGTCGTCATTGGCAAATATGGGTGCGTTATCCTCCAGTGGAACTGTCAGCCGGATCGATTGGCGACGAACATGATCGACAAATTTGTGGTGTGCCACGGCATGCAGCCAGGCGGTGAACGGACGGTTGCGGTCATATGTCATGCGGCGGGTATGGATTGCCAGCAGCGTCTCCTGCACCAAATCCTCGGCGTGTGACGCAAAGGCTGGCGTAAGCCGTCGCGTAAAATAGGGCCGCAGGTGACGGCCTATTTCGCCGAGCAACAAGCGGTAAGCGGCTGCATCTCCGTCCAGGGACGAGAGCATCAATGCCCGCAATCGCGCCTCAGTCGGATCAGCCTGCATGTCTCACTATTCGGATTGCCCCTCCTCATGGTTACACAGCTGGCAAAAACTAAACATCCCGGCAGCCTTATCACCTTGCCGTGAACACGTAACGGTCTGCTTGGTCCTCTCGAATGGGGGGCATGATCCGCACATCGGGCTGGATCAATCCAGGGAGATTTCCATGAACGTAAAAGTTTCTGCTTTCGCAACTGCCACTGTTATTGCGCTGATTTTGGCTCCTGCCGCTTATGCACAAGACGCGATGTCGAGCGATGCCATGTCCTCAGACGCCAGCACGCGGCTGACAGATGAAGAATATGCGTTGTGCATGGAGCAAGCTTCGGGGCTGACTTTCCCTGCAGCACAGCGGGCGGCAAACGCTGCCTGTTATGGATTGCAGCAGGGAATGGATGTGATGGGAGCCATCGATGAATTGGAGATGGGCGGCGATCAGATGGCGCCCGATCCTATGAGCACCGATGCGATGGCTCCGGATGCGATGGCTCCTGACGCGATGGCTCCGGATGCAATGGCGCCTGCTCAATAATAAATCAGTGATGTGAACCATTGCCGCGCGCTTTTCCGTTACTATGGTAAGCGCCGGCAATGGTCGGCATCGCGGGGCACATCATGACAGACATTAAAAGCTTGCCGGGCAGCAGGGGGCCGCTGATTTACCGGCAGTCGATCTGGACGCGGCTGACCCACTGGATTTGGGCGATCTGCCTGTTCTTCTTGCTGCTTACAGGGCTGCAAATCTTCAATGCTCATCCGGCACTTTATATCGGGCAAGAGTCGGGCTTTGAATACGAGAATTCCATTCTCGAGATTGGTGCGATCAACACCGATGCCGGCCCGCGCGGGCAAACCACCATTTTTGGGCAAACATTCGACACCACCGGCGTGCTGGGCATGAGCGGTGCTGCGGAGCGGCCGACCTTCACGGCATTTCCCGGTGCCGTGACCATTCCGTCCTATCGTGACCTAGGCACAGGGCGGGTTGTGCACTTCTTTTTTGGCTGGGTGTTTGTCGGCACAATGCTGATCTGGTTCGTTGCGAGTTTTATCAACGGCCATATCAGGCGCGACATTGTTCCCCGTCCCGTTGACATCAAAGGCGTGCCCGGTGACGTGGTGGACCATGCCCGCTTCCGGCTCAAGCATGGCCGCAGTTATGGACCGCTACAGAAGCTGGCTTATTTCAGCGTGTTTTTCGTTTTATTTCCGCTGATCGTCCTGACCGGGCTGACGATGAGCCCGGGTGTCAATGCGGCAGCGCCTTGGATGCTTGACCTGTTTGGCGGGCGGCAGACTGCGCGCACGATCCACTTCATTGTCATGGTGCTGCTGGTGGCGTTCTTTGTCATTCATATCATCATGGTTTTTGCTGCCGGGCCAATTAACGAGCTGCGCTCCATGATCACTGGCTGGTATCGCGCCAGCCCCGGAACGCCAACCACGCAGGGAGACAAGCCATGAGCCGCCTCATCACGCGCCGTAATTTCCTGCGCTCATCAGTGATGGCCGGGTCAGGCCTTGTGCTGGCAGGATGCAACCAGTTCGACTTTTTCGCCGACAAAGCCAATCCGGCCCGCAAATTTGTAGAAAGCGCCAATGTGCTGACCTATCAGGCGCAGCGCGCTTTGATCGGCGACCAGGCGTTGGCGCGGGAATACTCGGCTAGCGAAATCCGCCAGGGGCAGCGGCCGAATGGATCTACCGATCCGACGACGCCTGAATATCTAGCTCTGCGCGAAGGCAGTTTTGCGGATTACCGGTTCCGGGTCATCGGTTTGGTGGACCGGCCGCAGGAATTCACCCTCGACCAACTGCGCAACATGCCGGCGCGCAGCCAGATCACCCGCCATGATTGTGTCGAAGGCTGGAGTTGCATTGCCAAGTGGACCGGAACGCCGCTCGGAACGATCCTCGATATGGCGGGTGTAAGGCCCAATGCGCGCTTTGCCGTCTACCATTGCTTTGACAATATCGAACGCTCGCTGTCTGGCGATGTTCTTTATTACACCAGCTCCGATCTGGTGGATGCCTATCATCCTCAATCCATCCTGAGCTATGGCCTTAATGACCAAGCATTGCCGGTGAGCAATGGTGCGCCAGTCCGGCTACGTATCGAGCGGGCGCTTGGCTACAAGCAGCCGAAGTACCTCCATACGGTAGAACTGGTGGATAGCCTGGCGAGCTTCGGCCGTGGCCGTGGCGGCTATTGGGAAGATACAGGCTATGACTGGTTCGGGGGCATCTGAGGCTGCCCCCCGCCACATTCCACCCATGCATGAATTTGGGGCGAATTGCCTTGCAATTGCCCGATCTGTCCCTCACATAGAGGCATCGTCACCGGCGCATGGACCTTTTGGGGATCCGCTGGCGCCAGGACTTTGGTGACGGACTTCACTTCTTATCCGATGCGGTGAGCGGCGAAGTCAGCCCGGAAACTTTGGTCCGGGTTCGAGCCAGCACCCGCGCGATATCCCTTTTATCGCCCGATTGCACCTGTTGATGCGCTTGTCCAATTTTGGCAGGCGTCACGCGCGCTGCATTGTCCTGCGCGCACTGCAGCGCCTTTGGGCGCAGAAAGAATTGTTCTTTGAACGACTTTATTTCCCTTGGTCTCCCCTCGATCATCACCGACAGCCTGACGGCTGGCGGGTTTACCGAGCCTACCAAGATCCAGAGCCAGGCCATTCCGAAACTGCTTGAAGGCCGGGACATGATGGGCATTGCCCAGACTGGTTCAGGCAAGACGGCGGCGTTTGGCCTGCCTATCCTCGCCGGGCTTTTGGGCCTTACTGGTCGTCCGCGGCCGCTAACCACCCGCGCGCTGATCCTGGCGCCCACGCGCGAACTGGCTGTGCAGATCGACGAAGCCATTCGCAGCTTTGCCGGCTCCAAGATGAAGCTTGATACCGTGCTGCTCCTGGGTGGCGTGTCGCGCTACCATCAGGTCAAGAAGCTCGAGCGTGGCGTCGACATCACTGTCGCCACTCCAGGTCGCCTCAAGGATCTGATGGACGACGGCAAGATCCGGCTCAATGAAACGCGCTGGTTCGTGCTCGACGAAGCCGACCGCATGCTCGACATGGGCTTTATCGCCCCGGTTCGCGCCATTGCCAAGGCGATCGGCTTCAAGCGCCAGACCATGATGTTCTCGGCTACTATGGCGCCGGAAGTCGCGGACCTGGCCAAGAGCCTTCTCAACGAGCCCGTGCGGGTCGATGCGTCCGTGGCCGGTTCCACCGTGGTCAAGATCGATCAGCGGGTGATCCTGTCCGGCGCCAAGGCCAAGCGCGGTGTGCTGAACGAACTGCTAGGCAGCGAGACCGAGAAGATGGAGCGCGTGATCATATTTGCACGCACCAAGCATGGCGCCGATCGCGTTGCAAAGAATCTCGAGATCGACGGTCACCAGGCTGCAGCGATCCACGGCAACAAGTCGCAGAATGCCCGCCAGGCGGCGCTCAAGGGCTTCGCCACCGGTGACGTTCGCATCCTCGTGGCCACCGATATTGCCGCCCGCGGCATTGACGTGCCTGGCATCACCCATGTGGTGAACTACGAATTGCCTGACGATCCGGAGAATTATGTGCACCGCATCGGCCGCACCGGCCGCAATGGCGCCTCGGGTTTTGCCATTACGCTGTGCGATGGCACGGAGCGCGGCAAGCTGCGTGACGTGGAGCGGCTGATCCGACGGACTTTGCCGGTGTCGGGCGATCTGCACCTGGCCAATGACACAGGCGTGGTTGAAGCGCCGCGTTCGGCCTACAAGAAGCCAGCTGGTGGCCGTCCCGGTCCGCGTTCGGCCAAGAACCCGCGTGTCCAGGCCGATCGTCGCTCGCCTGCCGAGCGCCGGCCGTTTGCCGAGTTCGGCAAGGAGGGCGGCAAGCCTCAACATGCAGCCGAAGCGCCGCGCAGCCGCCCGGTAGCCGAAGCCCGCACCCGCCCGGAAGGGCAGGCGCCGCGTGGAGTGCGTCGTGACATGGAAACGGGCAAGCCCATGGCAGCCAAGGCAATGGATGGCGCGGGCAAACCCAAGCAGCGCTGGGGCAAGGCCCAAAAAGACGCGCTGCGCACTGGCGGCCGGTCCAATGCGGATCGCCAGCGCGGCCGTGTAGCCTAGGCTTTGCAATATCGATATGGAAAGGCGGCCCTGGTGGCCGCCTTTTTTGTTTGGGATGCTGGTTTGACGACGATTGCGATCATTGGTCCGGGTGCCTTGGGTGGGACAATCGCGGCATGGCTGGCGCAGGATCCGGATCACGCGATAACCGTTTGTGCGCGCACGCCGTTCTCATCGCTGCGCGTCCAAACTCCTCTGGGAGTGCTTACTGCCGAGCCGATTATTCTGACTTCAGCGCACGACGCCGAGCTGGTCGACTGGGTCATCGTTGCGACCAAAGCCTATGATGTTGCGTCCACCGCTCCCTGGCTTAACGCTTTGGTGGGACCAACAACCCGAGTTGCCGTGTTGCAGAACGGGGTGGAGCATGTATGGCGGTTTACTGGCTTGCTGCCGGAAAACATCATCGTCCCGGCTGTTGCCGATATTCCCGCATCGCGTTCCGCTCCTGGTCAGATCGTGCAGGATCGGCTTGGCTGGATCGTGGTACCGGCCGGCACGAGCGGTGCGGATTTCGCGGCTTTGTTTAAGTTGAGCAAGATCGACGTTACGGCCGTTGATGATTGGACAACGCGAGCTTGGCGCAAGCTATGCCTCAACTGTGCTGGCGCCGTGACCACGCTCACAATGCGCGCCACAGGACCGGTCTGGTCGGCAAAAATCGAAGCCATGGTACGTGGCTTGGTCAGCGAATGCATCGCTGTGGGCCGGGCGGAGGGCGCAGTCCTGGAGGATTTGCTGATCGAGGAGATCGTCGACAGCGCCAGAAGGGCGCCGGAAGGATCGAGCAATTCGATGTATGCTGATCGACTGGTGGGGCGGCCGATGGAGTTGGATGCCCGCAACGGCGTCATCGTCCGGCTGGGCCAAAAGCACGGCATAGCGACGCCGACCAATTCGCTCTTTGTTGCGCTTCTCTCCGCTTCGGGTGGTCCCTGGGTCAGCTAGGCGACGGACGCTAGATACAGGAAGTCACGGCTCTTGCCATCTGCTGATTTCGTTGGCGCGAGCCGGTCGAGGAAGCTCTTGGCCCAGTCCTCGACATTGTGCTTGCGGGCGGCGTCCATCAACGCCTGCCAGCGTTCAATGCGCTCGCCCAAAGGCATGTCGAGCGCCATGCGAAGTGCTTCGGCGGTCTCGTCTGTATCGAAGGGATTGACCAGAATAGCCGTGTCAAAGATTTCGGCAGCCCCGGCAAAGCGGGAAAGAACAAGCACGCCGGGGTCCTTGGGGTCCTGCGACCCGACATATTCGTGCGCCACCAGATTCATGCCGTCGCGCAAGGGCGTTACGAGGCCTACCTTGGCGAGCCGATAGAGCCCGGCAAGACTCGCTTGCCCATAGGCGCGCTTGACGTAAGTCAGGGGTGACCAGTCCGGCTCGGCAAAGCGCCCCATTACGCGGCCGCACATCGCGTCCAGCTGGTCGCTGATTTCCTGGTATTCCTTGATGCTGTCGCGCGAAGGCGGCGCCACCTGCAGCATGTGGACGTTGCGCCGGAAACGGCTGTCGTTGGCCAAAAGCTTTTCATAAGCCTCCACGCGCTGCGGCAGGCCCTTGGAATAGTCGAGCCGATCGACTCCCAGGACGAGCTTTTGCGTGCCCATCACCTTTTCCATGCGCTTAACCATCTTGGTCGCGGCGGGGCTGACCGCGAGCTTGGCGAAGGCATCGGGGTCCGAGCCAATGGGGAAACTAGCGACTTCCGTCCGGCTGAAGTCGACGGTTTCGAGCGGATCGCCGGCCAGGGTGGAAGGCGCCTGGTGCTCGGAAAACTCGGTAAACGCCGTTACATCGCGTTGCGCCTGCATGCCAACAAGATCGTAGCGCGAAAGATCGCGCATGAGTTCCTGGTGGTGCGGCACGGCAAAGAGCGCATCGATTGGCGGGAAGGGGATGTGGAGGTAAAAGCCGATGCGGTTGCGCACGCCAAGGGCACGCAGTTCGCTGGCGAGCGGAATCAGGTGATAATCATGCACCCAGACGATGTCGTCGCGCCGAAGGAGCGGCAACAGAGCGCGGGCAAATTGCTGGTTCACCCGCCGATAGCCCTCGTACCAGTGCGCCTCGATGGTTGCGAGATCGAGCCGCAGGTGAAACGACGGCCACAGGATAGAGTTGGAGAAGCCGGCATAATAGGCGTGATGATCGTCGCGGTTCAGATCGATCTGAGCGACGGTGAGACCGTCGATCTCCTCAGTACGCGCTTGGCTTTCCGGCTGTTCGACCAGCTTGCCGGACCAACCGAACCAGAAGCCCTCCCGTTCGGCCAGCGTTTTGCGCAGCGCCACGGCAAGTCCGCCGGCGGCGGGGCCCTTGCCGGGCGTGCGGTTGGAAACGACGATAATCCTGCTCACGCGACTAGCCCCCTGGCCGGCACCTTTTAGTGGGTGTGCGTCAACTCCCGGTCACGGGCGGCGATATCGCCAAGGCCCTTGATCAAGGCGTGCACGGACGCGACATTGGCGATACGCATGCGCGCCGCAGTATTGCCCTCGCCGAGCTTGATGCCGACGCCGCCGAGTTCTTGCGCGGCAATGAAGGCGTCTTCGTCAGTGGTGTCATCCCCAATGAAAATAGGGGTGCGACCGAGGAACGGCTCCTCGCGCATGAAGGCGCGCAGTGCGTCGCCCTTATTGATCCCGCTGGGACGCGCTTCGAATACCATTTTGCCGGGCACAAGGGTGAAGTCCGCGACGCTGTGCAGCGCCTCTTCCATGGCGGTACGAGCGGTGGCCTCAAGCTCGGGCGCCTGCCGATAATGCAGCGCCACAGCGCCTTCCTTGGCTTCCATGATGAGGCCAGGATGCGCGGCGACCAGCGGCTCGATGGCATGGGCGATTTCTTCAGCACCCTGGGCGGAAGCCGGGTCGATCGTCTCCACGAACCCGTCGGCACGGCGGCGCTGGGTGCCATGAGCACCGGCGACGGGAAGGTGCAAGGGCGCTAGGAACCGGTCGATATCGGCGATTTCGCGCCCAGTGATCACCGCAAAGGCGCTGTCCAGTTCGCGCGCGGCTCGTTCCAGCTCAGCTGCCAGATTCTGCGGGACGTCGACGTCGTCAGGCGTTTCGGCAAGCTCTACCAGAGTTCCGTCAAAGTCCGTGAAAATGGCAAGTCGCGGAATGGCATGAGGAGCGACTGCATCGATTTGAGACATCGGGCGTACCTGTTGCTGGACTAAGTGCCAGTGTCCAACGCCTTCGCGCCGCTTTGGTTCAGCACAGCAGCCATGCGGATGCGCGCTTTAGTCAGGCCAGGGCGATGTTGCCGTGCCCTTTGTTGTTTTGGTAAATGGCTGAAAGATCGGCATAAAGTGCAGTGACATTATCCAGGCGAGCCAAAAGCGCCTCGCGATTGCCGCGGTCGAGGCTTGCGATCATCTGGATGATATCGTGGCTCTGCCAATACGAATTGGTGCGGTTATAGAGCGGGCGATCGGGCGAAACGGCGCTGCCCGGATCGGGCACGGCATAGACAGCCTTGAGGATCTGGATGTCATAGGGGATGGCGAAGCTGTCGCGGCTGTCCTGGTGGCTGAACAGATAAAAGAAATTGTCGAACCCCGACCAGGTGATGCCCGATAGGCAGAGCGAGCAGGGTTCGTGAGTTGCGAGGAACAGGCAGTCCTTAACCTCCGGGCGCTCGCCTGCAGGCTCCTCGAAGAAGCGCTTGATAGCGTGCATTTCGCCATGCCAGAGCGGGTTTTCCGTTTCGTTATTGGTTTCGGCGATCACAACAGATAGATCGGCCTTGCGCAGGATGGCAGCGCCGAAAATCTTGTTGCCCGCCGCCACGCCGCGGCGAGTGGCGGGAGCAATGTCGGTTTCGATCACGTCGAGCAGGCGCGAGATCAGGTCGGTCTGGTCCATTGGAGCCCTCAGCTTTCCGCAAGACCGTAAAGATTCAACAGCGAGTCGGAAAGGATCAGCGCTGACGCACGAGCCCGACCATGGGAATGCCGGCGGCATCAAGAAGCTGGAGCCTGTCGTCGGTGGAGTCATAATCGGCAGTCGCGCCAAGCGCCATGAACAATGCAGCTTCCTGTGCCATCACATCAGCCGCACAGGCCATCTTCGTGCCCGCTACTGGACCGAACTGAAGCGGGTCATCTTCGAAGCTTGCCTCTGTGAAGTAATTGTTGCAACCACCATGACCCCCTGCACGGCGATCTGGCGCGATAGCAAGGCTCACCTTTGTTTCAGGCAAAACAGGTTTGCCGCCAATGCTGGTGACCATCCATGCGGTGTCGAGTAGTGGACTGGCTTGTGCGTCGCCCGTTCGCGGTGCGGGTTCTCTTGCTGAGTCGGGTGCGTAGGCGACAAGGATCGTACTTGGTGCGGGCGCAAGGACATCCACCGCAAGTGGCGAAGCGTTACGAAACAGCGTCCGGCCTCCCGCACGAATGTTGGCGACAAGGCCGTAGCTGCCGCCGCTCGAAATGACGTTGCTGCGCACCTTAAGTGTGAACAGAAGCGGCACTTGCCCCTCTTGTTCAACTGAAGCGGCAGCGCTCGCAATAGCCTCGCCGCTTGGCAGGGCAACGAGACTGACCCACAATTCGGCATGCTCGGGAAGGGCGATCCGCTCGCGATAGGTGACCTCGCCGGTGAAGATCACATCATTGGCGTAAACGAGCGGCACCAAAGCCATGAAGGCAAAGGCCGCCAGCACCAGTTTTTTCAACATGGTTCCCTCCTATCGCCGCCGAGTAAGCCTAGCGCAGTTCGGTGACGGAGGCGAGTGAACAGGCGATTTCCGCTTACTGCGACACAACGATGTGGGGCAGATCGAAATAATGCTCTTCAAGATTGTTGCCTTCGCCGCCCCGGTCCACCACCAGGAAATCACTGACTTGATGCAGCGGCGTCAGCACGCCGTGCCAGGTGTTCATCGCGATGTTTACGCCTTGGCCCGGCTCGGTGATGAAAGCGCGTGGGATATCAGGCACGCCGGACACATCGGCGGCAACGATAACGAGGAACGGCAGATTGCCGAGCGGGTAAAAGGCCTGGCTGCCGAGCGGGTGGCGCTCCACCAGTTTGAGCGTGAGGGGCAGCTCATAGGGCTGGCCGCGGAAGATGGAGATCAACGGCCGGGGATGGACGCCGCCGAGTTCCACCTTCGCAAGATCGTGGTAGCGCTCGGTCATGCCGTTGTTGATGGGATAGTGTTGGGCGCCGTCCATCTGGATCACCTGTCCGAACGGCGCGAAGGCTTCGGGGGTGAGTGGCTCGATCAGGATGGTGCTCATGGTAGCAGCTTCATGTGGCGGTTGACGTCCTTGTAGAGGAGGTAGCGAAACCGCTGCGGCCCAGCGTAGCAAGCCTGCGGGCAGAAGGCGCGCAGCCACATGAAATCGCCGGGCTCCACCTCCACCCAGTCGCGATTGAGCCGGTACACAGCCTTGCCTTCAAGCACGTAAAGGCCGTGCTCCATGACGTGAGTTTCCTCGAAGGGTATAACGGCGCCGGGTTCGAGTGTGACGATGTTCACGTGCATGTCGTGGCGGATATCGTCCGGTTCGACAAAGCGGGTCGTACCCCAGCGGTCCGACGTGCCCGGCATCCAGCGGATAGGCTGATCCTGCTCATTGGTTACAAAGGCCTTGGGTGTTTCGATGCCCTCGACGGCCTCGTAGCGCTTGCGCACCCAGTGAAAGCGTACCGGCGCCGTGCTCTTATTGTGCAGGCTCCAGCCGCAGGCCGGCGGCAGGAAAGCATATCCACCATCCCTGAGCAGGTGGCTCTTGCCGTCCACGGTGAGGGTCGCTTGGCCCTCAACCACGAATAGCACGCCTTCTGCACCTTGGTCGGGCTCAGGCCGGATGCTGCCGCCGCCAGGCATGACTTCGACGATGTATTGCGAGAAGGTTTCGGCAAAGCCGGACATGGGACGGGCAATGACCCAGGCGCGCGTGTGCTCCCAATGCGGCAGATAGCTGGTGACGATATCGGTCATGACACCGCGCGGAATGAGCGCATAGGCTTCGGTGAACACGGCACGTCCGGTGTGCAGCGTCATTTGCCCCGGCAGACCGGCGGCAGGATTGGCATAGGATGAAGTGGACATCGGTCTCCTGACGCGAGGCGTATTGCTTTGGCTTTTGGATAGCGCAGTTTGCCAGCGGCAAGAAGAGGCTAGCCGAGTAGCGCCTGCAGCCGAAGCAGTGCAATTCGCTCCACCTGCGCACTGGCTGTCGCCAGTTCCACCTCGGCCGTGTTGTTCAACCGCGTTTCGAATGCCTGAAGGATCGAAGCCTTCGTATTGTCGCGCACGGCGATGATGAACGGAAAGCCGAACTTCTCGACATAGGCGGAGTTCAATCGGTTGAACTGGTCGCGCTCGCCGTCCGTCAGCGCATCGAGCCCTGCCGATGCCTGTTCGGCTGTGGATGCCTCGGTCAGGCGCTTGGCGGCGGCGAGTTTGCCGGCTAGGTCGGGATGGGCCCGCAGGACGCCGAGGCGCTCCTCTTGTGTTGCCATGCGGAACTGCGAGCGAAGGGCGAAATGAAGACCAATAGCGGTGTCGTTAGCAGGACCCATTTCCCCCTCCCAGGCGCGCTCGGCGATCCAGGGGGAATGCTCGAAAATTGAGCCATAGCGATGCACAAACTCTTCCTTGCCCAGCGTATGGGGCCGTACTTCGGGCGCCGTGAAAGGGTGCTCGCGCGCCCAGTGCTCGGCAATTTGCAGCCGTGTTGGGATCCAGACCTTTTCAAAGCCCTGGATGTAGTCGACGAACTTTTTCAGCCCCTGAAAGCGGCCGGGCTGGCCGACGAGGCGGCAGTGAAGGCCCAGCGACATCATCTTAGGCGCGCCGGCTTCCCCTTCGGCATAAAGGCAGTCGAAGCTGTCCTTGAGAAACTGGAAATATTCTTCGCCATTGTCGAAGCCCGGTCCCGTGACGAAGCGCATGTCGTTGGTCGATAGCGAATAGGGGATGACAAGGTTCGGCTTGCCCTGATGTACCCGCCAATAGGGCAAATCGTCATCATAGGTGTCGGAGATATAGGCGAACCCGCCGGCTTCGCTGACGAGGTCAACCGTGTTGAGCGAGGAGCGGCCGGTGTACCACCCCATGGGCCGTTCTCCCGTTGCAACAATATGGAGTCGGATCGCCTCGGCAATCTGCTGGCGCTCCTCATCGGGCGCCATATCCTTGTGCTGCACCCATTTGAGCCCATGGCTGGCGATTTCCCAACCGGCTTCCTGCATGGCGGCAAGCTGGGCGGGCGCCCGCATCAAAGCCGTCGCCACCGCATAGACCGTGACGGGAACACTGGCTTGCGTAAACAGCCGATGCAGGCGCCAGAACCCGGCACGGGCGCCATATTCATACATGGACTCCACATTGGCGTGGCGCTGGCCGGGCCAGGGTGCTGCGCCGAGCACATCCACCAGAAAAGCTTCCGAGGCCGCGTCGCCATGAAGGATGTTGTTCTCGCCCCCCTCTTCGTAGTTGAGCACGAATTGCACCGCGACATGAGCGCCACCCGGCCAGTTGGCGTTTGGCGGGGTGGGGCCATAACCGTGCATGTCGCGGGGATAACGCATAGAATTTGCCTTGAGGTTGGTGGTTGCGCAATAATAGGTATGCGGTCCGTCCGATCAACATGCACAAAAATGGACCAGTTGGTAAAAAATGGGCATTGCGCAACGACAATGATGCGCTAGTCTTGGGGCGGGGGACGACACACGGAGCAGAACGAATGGCGGCAGGCGCGCGCCTCACTACCCATGTCCTCGATACCATGCACGGCAGGCCGGCGCGTGGCATGCGGATCGAACTGCTCTTCGTGCATGGCGACCATAATCACCATATCACTGACAGCTACACCAATGCCGATGGCCGGGTTGACCAGCCGCTGCTTGATGAGCAGCAGTTCCAGCATGGCGAGTTCGAAATCCACTTTCATGTGGGGCAGTATTTCGAGCGGCTCGGCGTCGAGCTTGAAAACCGGTTTCTTGACGTTGTGCCGATCCGTTTCACGATCAGCGAAGACAAGCACTATCATGTGCCCCTTCTGGTCAGTCCCTATGCGTATTCCACCTATCGGGGGAGCTAGGGCATGACCGAGGTTTCCAATGCCATTCGCTTCATCCTCAACGACGAGGAAATCACCCTCACCGATTTGAAGGCCGATACGACTTTGCTCGATTGGCTGCGGTTGGAGCGGCGCCTGCGCGGCTCCAAGGAAGGCTGCGCCGAAGGCGATTGCGGCGCTTGTACTGTCCTTGTCGGACGGCTGATGGGCGACGAGATCATCTATGATTCCGTCACAGCCTGTATTCGTTTCGTTGGGAGCCTGCATGGCAACCACGTCGTCACCATTGAGCATTTGCGGGGCAAGGACGGAATCCTGCATCCCGTGCAGCAGGCGATGGTCGATCACCATGGCTCGCAGTGCGGGTTCTGCACGCCGGGATTCGTGATGAGCCTTTATGGGCTCTGGATGCGCGATCCGCAGCCGAGCCAGACAGCCATCGAGAAAGCTCTCCAGGGCAATCTCTGCCGCTGCACCGGCTATGCGCCAATCATCCGCGCCGGCAAGGCGATTTCGACCTATGGCCAACCGCAGGGGGACCCGCTGTGGGCGGAGCGCATTGCGCTCAAGGATAAGATTAAGGCGATTACTGATGGGCGCCGGGTGGAGATCGGCACGGAGATCATTGTGCCCGCGACCCTTGATGATTTCGCGAAGGTTTATGAGGCCAATCCCCAAGCGACCATCATTGCCGGGTCCACCGATGTGGGCCTCTGGGTCACCAAGTTCATGCGCCCGATCAGCCCAGCCATCTTTATCGGCCATTTGCCAGAGCTGCGCCGCATAGCCGAGAACGACAGCGAAGTTCGCTTCTATGCCGGGGTGTCCTATTCGGAAGCCTTGCCGACATTGACGACGCATTTCCCCCACATGGCAGAGCTGTGGAACCGGCTCGCCGGCGAGCAAATCCGCAATATGGGCACCATCGGTGGCAATATCGCCAATGGCTCGCCCATCGGCGACACCCCGCCGCCCTTGATTGCGCTAGGCGCGAAGCTGCATCTGCGGCGGGGCGAGCACCGCCGCGAGATCAAGTTGGAGGACTATTTTCTCGCCTATGGCAAGCAGGACCGCCAGCCCGGCGAGTTCGTCGAAAGCGTCACCATTCCCTATCTGCCGGCAGGCGAAAAGTTCGCGGTCTACAAAATTTCCAAGCGGCGCGAAGAAGACATTTCAGCGCTCTGTGGCGCGTTCCGGGTGTTCGTCAATGATGCCGGCATGATCGGCATGGTCCGGATTGCCTTTGGCGGCATGGCTGCAACGCCCAAGCGCGCCAAGGCCGTGGAAGCGGCCTTGCTCGGCAAGCCTTGGACGCAAGGGACGATCGATGCTGCGGTTGCGGCATTCGCCGAGGATTACCAACCGATTTCCGACATGCGGGCCAGTGCCGAATATCGCCTCCTGACCGCGCAGAACCTGCTCAAGCGGTTTTACCTCGAAACCATTGGCGAAGGGCAGCGGCTCAGGCGGGAAGTGGCATGAACAAGCACGAACCCCCTATCACCCTTGCATCGCTCCACACGCCCGTCCGCCACGATAGCGGACCTAAGCATGTTGCGGGCGTGGCCGAGTATATCGATGACATGATCGAGCCGGCCGGTACGATGCATGCCTATCTGGCGCTGGCCGCCCGGCCGCATGCCGAGATCGTCTCGATCGACTATTCAGCAGTAAAGGCTGCACAGGGCGTCATCGGTGTCCTGACCGCCGAGGATATCCCCGGCGAGAACGACGTCAGCCCCAGCCACAAGCATGACGAGCCGATCTTTGCCATCGGCAAGGTGCATTTCTGGGGTCAGCCGCTGTTTGCGGTCATTGCCGAAACGCGGGACCAGGCGCGGCGCGCGGCGCATCTGGCCAAGGTCGAATACAAGGACCTTCCCTTCATCAACACTGTGCGGCAGGCGCAGCAGGCCGGCGGCAAGCTGGTGGCCGATCCGCTCAAGCTTGAGCGCGGCGATGTGGAGGCTGGCCTTGCCACTGCACCGCGCCGGGTCGCGGGCAACATTGAGATTGGCGGGCAGGACCATTTCTACCTCGAAGGCCAGATCGCCATGGCGGTGCCGGGCGAGGACGAGGACGTGACGGTTTATTCGTCCACCCAGCACCCGAGCGAAGTGCAATTGATGGTGGCGCAGGTGCTCGGTATTCGCCACCACGCTGTGACCATCAATGTCCGGCGCATGGGCGGTGGCTTTGGCGGCAAGGAAACGCAGGGCAATCTGTTCGCCTGCGTTGCCGCGCTCGCGGCCAAGAAGTGGAACCGCACCTGCAAGATCAGGCCGGACCGCGACGACGACATGACGGCCACCGGCAAGCGTCATGACTTTGTCGTCGACTACACTGTTGGGTATGACGACACCGGCAAAATTCATGCGGTCGATGCGGTGTATGGAGCCCGGGCCGGATTTTCGTCCGACCTTAGCGGACCCGTGACTGATCGGGCGCTGTTCCATGCCGACAATGCCTATTGGTATCCGGCCGTGCGCGTGCGCTCCGAACCGCTTTATACCAATACGGTTTCCAACACGGCCTTTCGGGGTTTTGGTGGACCGCAAGGCATGCTAGCGGCCGAGCGCTGGATCCAGGATATCGCCTATGATCTCCAAAAAGACCCGCTCGAGATCCGCAAGGCCAATTTTTATGGCACGGACCGGGACAACATCACACCCTATCACCAAACCGTGGAAGACAATGTCATCCACCGCGTTGTTGAGGAACTTGAAGCCTCTTCGGACTATCAGGCCCGTCGCCAGGCAATTCTCGACTACAATGCCGAAAGCGCGATCCTCAAGAAGGGCATTGCCCTGACGCCGGTCAAGTTCGGCATTTCCTTTACCGCCACCTGGTACAACCAGGGCGGGGCGCTGGTGCATGTCTATAAGGACGGCACGATCCAGCTCAACCATGGCGGCACCGAGATGGGGCAGGGGCTCCACATCAAAGTGGCGCAATTGGTTGCCGACGCCTTTGGCGTGGGGCTCGACACCGTCAAGATCATGACGACCTCCACGGGCAAGGTGGCCAACACATCTGCCACCGCTGCATCTTCCGGTACGGACCTCAATGGCGCCGCCGCGCTCGATGCTGCCCGGCAAATCAAGGAGCGCTTGGCAAAGCATGCAGCGACGCTCTTTGATGTTTCGGAGCATTCCGTCGAGTGGGTGCAAGGCGGGGTTCAAGCCGGCACCAAGATCATCGGCTTTGCCGAACTGGCCATGTCGGCCTACCTCAACCGCGTGCAACTGTCTGCTGCCGGTTTCTACCAGACGCCCAAGGTTTATTGGGACCGCGCCACCGGCCGCGGGCGCCCATTCTATTACTATGCCTATGGCGCTTCGGTGAGCGAAGTGACCATCGATACGCTGACGGGCGAATACATCGTGGATCGGGTCGATATCCTTCATGATGTCGGCAAGTCGCTAAACCCAGCCATCGATCTCGGCCAGATCGAGGGTGGGTTCATCCAGGGCATGGGCTGGCTGACCACAGAGGAATTGTGGTGGGACGGTAAGGGCGAATTGCGCACCAAGGCGCCGTCCACCTACAAGATCCCGCTCGCGTCCGATGTGCCGCCGATCTTCAACGTCAAGCTGGCTGAATGGTCGGCCAACAAGGAAGCCGTGGTCGGCCGCTCCAAGGCGGTTGGCGAGCCGCCGTTCATGCTCGCGATGAGCGTCGTAGAGGCGCTCGGCATGGCGGTAGCGAGTGTTGCGAATTACCGCATTGCGCCACGGCTTAATACGCCGGTGACGCCCGAGCGGGTGCTGATGGGTGTCGAACGGCTGAGGCGGGAGGCGGGGGTGAAGGCTTGGAGCCAGAACCATCGACCCCCACCCCCAACCCCTCCCCTCAAGGGGGAGGGGAGGAATGAAGCACTACGCTCTGGCTTTGTCTCTCCCTCCCCCTTGAGGGGAGGGCCGGGGAGGGGGTCGCCGTCATGACCTCCCGCCTCGCCCAACTCACCAGCTTCTTCGCCGCCAACCCCCACGCCATCGCTTGCGAACTTACCTCCGTGCGCGGCTCATCCCCGCGTGAGCAGGGCACCTTCATGCTGGTCGGGCCCGGTGCCCTGTTCGGCACAATTGGTGGCGGTGCGCTTGAATACATGGTCATCGAACATGCAAAACGGTTGATTGCCGATGGACGGGCCGATGAGGCGATGGACGTGCCGCTTGGCCCCGAGATCGGGCAATGTTGCGGCGGGCGCGTCGGCGTCACTCTGCGCTATGCCGATGAAACCATCCGCCAGCGTCTAACGAACATCGTGGCGGCTGAGGAAGACGACCTGCCGCACGTTTATGTCTTCGGTGCTGGCCATGTTGGCCGGGCGCTAGCGCAGTTCTTGTCCATGCTGCCGGTGCAGCTCGAAGTGATCGATACTCGCCGCGAAGAGCTTGCTCTTCTGCCTCCCGACATAAAGTCCCGCGTCGTGGCCATGCCCGAGGCAATTGTACGCTCGGCGCCCGAGGGCAGCGCCTATGTGATCCTGACCCATGATCACGCGCTCGATTTCCTCATCGCACAAGAGGCGCTGGCGCGCACGGACAGCCCTTATGTCGGCATGGTGGGATCGCAGACCAAGCGGGCCAAGTTCTCGAACTGGTTCAGGGGCGAGGGCGGCGATGAACGGGCGCTGGAGCGGCTGATTTTACCGATCGGTCGCCAAGGGCTTGGGGATAAACGGCCCGAGGTCATTGCGGCACTAGCGGCGGCTGAAATTATGGTCCACATTGGGAGGCGGGAAGCTGAAATTGCGCAGGCACGCACCTCCAATGCCTTGGGGGTGGTGATTGGACGTTAGTATGCCGCATCGGCTAGAATTGACTGGTATTACCAAGCGCTTCCCCGGCGTTCTCGCCAATGACAACGTATCTTTTTCCGTCCGCCCCGGTGAAATCCACGCGCTTTTAGGCGAAAATGGCGCCGGCAAGTCCACTCTGGTCAAGATGATCTACGGGATCATGCAGCCCGATGCCGGCGAGATCCGTTGGGATGGGCGGCCCGTGCAGATCGCCAATCCCAAAGCCGCCCGCAAGCTGGGCATCGGCATGGTGTTCCAGCATTTTTCCTTGTTTGAAGCGCTGACGGTGTTGGAAAACATTGCGCTCGGCATGGACAGCAAAATCCCGTCGCGCGAGCTCGAAACGCGCATTCGTGAGGTGATGAGCACCTACGGCTTGCTGCTCGATCCGCACAGGACTGTGGCGACTCTCTCGGTCGGCGAGCGCCAGCGCATCGAAATCGTGCGGGCCCTGCTGCTTGACCCTAAACTCCTTATCATGGACGAGCCCACTTCGGTGCTGACCCCGCAAGAGGTCGAGCAATTGTTCGAGGTGCTGCGCAAGCTGGCGGCGCAGGGCTGCTCCATTCTTTACATTTCCCACAAGCTGCATGAGATCAAGGCCCTGTGCGATACAGCGACAATCCTGCGCGGCGGCAAGCTGGTGGACACCTGCGATCCCCGCCAGGAGACATCGCGCTCCATGGCCGAAAAGATGATCGGTGCGGGGCTCAAGGACATTGTTCGGGCGCCCGGCCGATCCTTGGGGCAGCCCAAGCTTGTCGTGTCACGACTTTCCACCGTCAAGACCGGCCACTTTGAAGTGCCGGTCGACAAGGTCAGCTTCACCGTCCGCACCGGCGAAATCTTCGGCATCGCAGGCGTAGCCGGCAATGGGCAGAACGCCTTGCTTGATGCCCTTTCGGGCGAAATCCGCAGCGACGACAAGAACTCCGTCACCATCGACGGCTATCCGCTTGGCCTGCTCGGCACCACCGGCCGCCGCAAGCGGGGCCTGTGTGCCGTGCCCGAGGAGCGCAACGGGCATGCCGCCGTGGCCGACTTTACCCTGAGCGACAATTCCATTCTTACCGCGCGCGATCGCCTGGGCATGGTCATGATGGGGCTGATAAATGGGGGGGCGGCCAAGACCTATACCGGCAAGGTTATCGCCGATTTTGCGGTTAAGGCGCTCGGTCCCGCCTCCACCGCTGGCTCGCTCTCGGGCGGGAACCTTCAGAAATACATCATGGGTCGCGAGATCCTGCAAAAGCCGAGCGTCCTAGTGGTTAGCCAGCCGACTTGGGGCGTCGATGCGGGCGCCGCTGCAGCCATTCACCAGGCACTGGTCGACCTCGCTTCGGCAGGATCGGCCATCGTTGTCATCAGCCAGGATCTCGATGAGCTGCGCGCCCTTTGCGATACGCTCGCCGTGATCAACATGGGCCGCCTGTCACCGGCGCGGCCGGTGGGCGAGGTGAGCGTAGAAGAAATCGGCCTCCTCATGGGCGGCGTGCATGGTGCCACGGAGGTGCATGATGCCGTTCCGGCTTGAAAAGCGCCAGGAGCCATCCCGGCTCATGGTCTATTTGACGCCAATCGCTGCCGTGCTGCTGACCATGATCGTCGGAGCCATCATCTTCACGCTGATCGGCTACAATGGCGTCGGCGCGGTGCGGGAAATCTTCCTCACACCGCTGACCAATGCTTTCAAATGGCAGGACCTCGGCGTTAAAGCCGCGCCGCTGATCATCATTGGGGTGGGCCTCTCCATCGCCTATCGCGCCAATGTCTGGAACATCGGTGCCGAGGGGCAATACATCATGGGCGCGCTGGCAGCCACCTGGGTCGCACTTGCAACCCATGGCATGACCGGCTGGTGGATTTTGCCCGTCATGATGGTGGCCGGCTTGGCTGGCGGGGCGGCTTATGCAGCCATTCCGGCGTTCTTCAAGACCCGGCTGGGCGTCAATGAGATATTGACCTCGCTGATGCTGACCTATGCGTCGATCCAGCTGATCTACTACCTTGTCCGCGCGCCGTGGAAGGACCCCATGGGCATGGGCTTCCCCCAGACGCGCCGGTTTTCTGCCGATGCTCTGCTGCCCAACATTGTTCCGCAAACGATCATCCATGCCGGCGTGCCGATCGCCATCATCGTTGCGCTGATTGCATGGTTCATCATGTCCCGTACCGTCTTTGGCTATCGCATGCGGGTGGTCGGTGCAGCGCCGCACGCGGCCCGGTACGGCGGCTTTAGCGAGAACAAGACCATCTGGCTGGCGTTGCTGGTTTCTGGCGGGCTGGCTGGGCTTGCCGGCATGCTCGAAGTCGCCGGACCGTTCCAGCGCATGGTGCCGGGTTTTCCCACCAATTACGGGTTTACCGCCATCATCGTGGCTTTCCTTGGCCGGCTCAATCCGTTGGGCGTCATCTTTGCCGGTATTATCATGGCCATCACCTTTGTGGGTGGCGAGGTGGCGCAGACGACCATCGGGCTGTCGAGTTCGGCTACCGGCGTATTCCAGGCCATGATGCTGTTCTTCCTTCTCGCAGGGGACATCCTCATCCGTTACCGCATTAGACGCGTTGCTCCTGCTGCAGAGGTGCGCGCATGAGCCCGGAACTGCTGATCGCCATTTTCATAACTGTAGTCGGCGCCTCCACGCCTATCCTGATCGCGGCACTTGGCGAGCTGGTGGTCGAGAAAGCGGGCGTGCTCAATTTGGGCGTCGAGGGCATGATGCTGGTCGGCGCTATCACAGCGTTCATCATCGTGTTTCTGACCGGCAACCACTATCTGGGCATCTTGCTAGCGGCAGGAGCCGGGGTCGCAACGTCGCTGATCTTTGGGTTTCTGGTATTGAGCCTGTCGGCCAATCAGACCGCTACGGGCCTGGCACTGACCATTTTCGGCACTGGCTTGTCGGCCCTTGCCGGACAGGGCTATAGCGCGCGACCCGTTACCTTGTTGGCGCCTTTGTTTCCGGCAGAGCTCGCCGCTCATCCAGTCTGGCGCGTCGTGTTCGGCCATTCAGCGCTGGTCTATTTCGCGTTGATCATGGTTCTGGCTGTTTGGTATTTCCTCAAGAAGACCCGCGCCGGGTTAATCGTGCGCGCGGTCGGGGAGAACGATCTATCGGCACACTCGATCGGCTATTCGGTCATTGGCGTTCGCTACGCGGCCATCGCCTTTGGCGGTGCCATGGCAGGCATTGCCGGAGCGTGTTTCCCCTTGCTGCTCACCCCACAATGGGCCGAGCGGATGACGGCGGGGCGGGGCTGGATCGCCGTGGCGCTGGTGGTGTTCGCTTCCTGGAAGCCGTTCCGCCTCTTGGCCGGGGCTTATCTGTTCGGCCTTGTCATGACTATGGAGCTTTATGCCAAGGCTGGCGGCGGGCCGCTTTCGGCTATCCCATCCGAGCTCTGGGCGGCCTTGCCCTACCTTGCAACAATCGCGGTGCTCGTGCTGATTTCGATACGCCGCGACGCGTCCACCAATGCTCCGGCCTGCCTTGGCAAGCCGTTCTTGCCTGCTAATTGAGAGGGCGCCAATGATCCTCTCGATCGCTAACGAAAAGTCATTCAGGAGAGACAGATGACGCTTTCACGCCGCACAATCCTCAAGACCGGCGCTGCCGCCGCAGCCCTACCGCTGCTCGGCTCACGCGCCTTTGCCCAGGCCGAGCCGCTCAAGGTCGGCTTCATGCTGATCGGAACGCCCAACGACAACGGCTGGAATTATGGCCATGCCATGGGCGCCAAGTATATGAAGGACACGCTGGGCGATGCCGTCGCCGAGCCAACCATCGTTGAAAACGTGCCCGAGGGCCCGGACAGTGAACGCGTGCTGCGTGAATTGGCGCAGTCTGGCCACAAGCTGATCTTCGCGACCAGCTTTGGCTATGGCGATTACGTCATCAAGATTGCCGAGCAGTTCCCGGACGTCAAGTTCGAGCACGCCACCGGCTATCAGCGGTCGGCGAATGTCGGCACCTATAATGCGCGCTTCTATGAAGGCCGTGCCGTTTGCGGCACGCTGGCCGGTCATTTGTCCAAGACCGGTAAGGCCGGCTATATTGGCTCTTTCCCGATCCCCGAAGTGGTGATGGGCATCAACGCGTTTGTCCTAGCCGCCCGCAAGGTCAATCCCGAATTCACTATTACTCCGGTTTACATCTCGACGTGGAACGACCCTGCCAAAGAAGCGGACGCGGCCCGCGCCATGATCGACCAGGGCATCGACGTGATCGCCCAGCACACCGATGGTCCGGCGGCCCTCCAGGTTGCCGAAGAGCGCGGTATTGTGGGTGGTTTTGGCCAGGGCGCAGACATGAAGGCGTTTGCTCCAAAAGCGCAACTGACCTCGATCATCGACCATTGGGGTCCAACCTATGTGAAGAGCGCGCAAGCCGTTATCGACGGTTCTTGGGTCAGTTCCGACCAGTGGCCAGGCATCAAGGAAGGCGAAGTGCAGATCGGGCCCTATAACGAGTCTATTCCTGCCGACGTCGTGGCTGCTGCCGAAGCTGTGAAGAATGGTCAGGCCGATGGCTCGATGCATATCTTCACCGGCCCGATCAAGGACAATACCGGCGCCGAGCGTGTTGCTGCCGGCGTGGTCATGACCGATGCCGAATTGCTAAGCATGGACTGGTATGTCGAAGGCGTGAACCCACCGGCGTAAGCTGATCTAGCATATACACGCATGGGGAGGCGGGCCATGCCCGCCTTCTTCACGACTGCCGGTCTTTATCAAGGATGGTGTGATGCCCGACTATGCAATTGCTTATGAATGGCTCAGCTTCGCAGTGCGCTGGCTGCACGTCATCACCGCAATCGCCTGGATCGGTTCATCCTTTTACTTCATCGCGCTTGATCTTGGCCTACGCAAGACGCCCAGCCTGCCCCCGCTGGCGCATGGCGAAGAATGGCAGGTACATGGCGGCGGCTTTTACCACATCAACAAATACCTCGTGGCGCCCGAATTTCTGCCCGAGCACCTGACCTGGTTCAAATGGGAGAGCTATTGGACCTGGCTTTCCGGCTTCATGCTCATGGTCCTGATCTATTATGTTGGCGCCGACATTTACCTGATCGACCGGAATGTGCTCGACGTGCCCAATTGGGCGGCAATCCTTCTTTCCATGGGCTCGATTGTCCTCGGCTTTGTCGTCTACAACCGGCTCTGCAAATCCCCGCTCGGCAATTCGCAGAACGGGCTCATGCTGGTCTTGTTCGTGATCCTGACGGCCATGGCGTGGGGCTATACGCAGCTGTTCACCGGCCGCGCGGCCATGCTGCATATGGGGGCTTTTACCGCTTCTATCATGGCAGCAAACGTGGCTATGATCATCATTCCCAACCAGAAGATCGTGGTGGCGGATCTGAAAGCCGGGCGCGTCCCCGACGCCAAGTATGGCAAGATCGCCAAGCAGCGGAGCCTTCACAACAACTACCTTACGCTGCCAGTTATCTTCTTCATGCTCTCGTCGCACTATCCGCTGGCTTTTGCCACGCAGTGGAACTGGATCATCGCCTCGCTGATCTTCCTCGTCGGCGTCGTTATCCGGCATTATTTCAACACGCGCCATGCCCGTAGAGGCAACCCACACTGGACCTGGGCCGCGGCCGTAATCATCTTCATCATCATCGCCTGGCTATCGTCGGGTCCCAAGCTGCCGGGTTCGGCGGGAGAGGAGGTGGCGTCTCGTGCGGCCGAGCCCTTTCTCACTGCCACTCACTTCGCCGCTGCCAGCCTAGCCGTGCAAACCCGCTGCGCCATGTGCCATGCAGCCGAGCCGGCCTGGCCGGGCATTTACCAGGCGCCCAAGAACGTGATCCTCGACAACGATATCGCCATAGCCAACCATGCCAAGGATGTCGCCATGCAGGCGGGCTATTCTCACGCCATGCCGCCCGGAAATGTAAGCGAAATGACGCCGGAAGAGCGCGCGCTTTTGGTTGAGTGGTTCCGCGAAGGCTCGGGCCAATGAACCAGACTATTCTGCGCGGGCGGGTGCTGAGCTTTCTCAGCGAACCGCAGGCGATCGATGATGCCAAGAGCTATCGCTATCTCGAAGATGGTGCCGTCGTCATCGTCGATGGCAAAATTGCTGCCGTTGAGCCGTGGGCAGCATTCGCGCCCTTGGGCGCCGATTATATCGACCACCGTCCCCACCTGATCCTGCCGGGTTTCATCGACATGCATCTGCATTATGTGCAGTTGCAGATGATCGCGTCCTATGCCGGTTCGCTCCTTGAATGGCTCAACACCTATACCTTCCACGAAGAGCAGAAGTTCAGCCAGCAGGGCCATGCCGGCGCCATGGCTTCGGCCTTCTACGACGAGTTGATCCGCAACGGCACGACGACCGCGGTGGCTTATTGTTCGAGCCATCCGCGCTCGGTGGACGCTTATTTCGCTGAGGCCGAAAAGCGCAACATGCTGATGGTTGGCGGCAAGGTCATGATGGACCGCAATGCTCCCGAGGCGCTCTGCGATACGGCGCAGTCCGGCTATGACGACACCAAGATGCTGATCGAGCGTTGGCACGGCAGGGGCCGGGCGCTCTACGCCATCTCGCCCCGCTTTGCGATCACCTCGACCCCGGCGCAGATGGAAGCCGCGCAAGCGCTCGTCGCCGAGCATCCCGAGGCCTACTTGCAAACGCACCTCAGCGAGAACGATGCCGAGATTTCGCTGTCGATGGAGCTTTACCCCAACTCCCACGATTACACCGGCATCTACGAAGACTATGGCCTCCTTGGCCCCAAGACGCTGCTTGGCCACAGCATCCATCTCAATCACCGCGAAACGCACGCACTGGCAGAGACGGGTTCGGTTGCCGTGTTCTGCCCTACCTCGAACCTGTTCCTGGGCTCGGGCCTGTTCGACCGTGAACGGCTGAGCAAGGCCGGCGTGCGGATCGGCATTGCCACCGACATCGGCGGCGGCACCAGCTATTCCATGCTGCGCACGCTCGATGAAGGCTACAAAATCCTCCAGTTGCGCGGCCAACGGCTCAATCCATTTGCGTCGTTCTACATGGCTACCCTGGGCAATGCGCGCGCCCTGTCGCTGGAGGGTACGATCGGTGCCGTGGCGCCTGGTAATGCGGCCGACCTTGTCGTGCTCAACGCCAGCGCCACACCAGCCATGGCCCTGCGCATGCAGACGGTGACGAGCCTCGCCGAGGAGCTATTCCTCCTCCAGACCTTGGGCGATGATCGCTCGATTGCGCAAGTCTATGTCGCTGGCGCAAGGGCGAAGTCCGTTTTGAGCGGGTTGGCAGCGTCACAATCCTGACTTAAGTCTGGTCAGGCTGCACATAAAGGAAGCAATGATGAGCGAGTACCTCACGAAATCCGGCCTGTCGGTTCACCCCCTCCTGGTCAATTTCGTTGAGAAAGAAGCGTTGCTCGGGCTCACCGTTTCGCCCGAGCAGTTCTGGTCGGGCTTTGCCCAGCTTGTTGCCGAACATGCACCCACCAACGCGCGCCTCTTGCAGCGCCGTGACGAGTTGCAGAGCCAGATCGATGACTGGCACCACAAATATGGTCCCGTCGCCAACAATCCGCAGGGATATGAATTCTTCCTTCGCGATATCGGCTACCTCGTCCCCGAGCCCGCTGACTTCACCATCGAGACTACCGGGCTCGATCCCGAGATCAGCACCTTGTGCGGGCCGCAGCTCGTCGTGCCTGTCAGCAATGCACGCTATGCGCTGAACGCTGCCAATGCGCGCTGGGGCAGCCTCTACGATGCGCTTTACGGCACCGATGTGATCAGTCGCGACAGCAATCTGGCGCCGGGCAAGGGCTTCAACACTGTTCGCGCTCAGGCCGTAGTAGAGCGTGCTGCTGCGTTCCTCGACGAAACCTTCCCGCTCCAGAGCGGCAGCCATCGCGACGTCACCAGCTACCATGTCGAAAAGAACGGCGATGTCCAGCACCTCGGGGTCGACACCGCAAACGGCCGCACGGCGCTTCAGGATACTTCGGCCTTCGTGGGCTATGGCGGCACTGAAGCCGCCGGCGAACTTGTGCTGCGCCACAATGGCCTTCATGTCATCCTCGTCATCAATCCCGCAAGCCCGATTGGCCAGACGCACAAGGCGGGCCTCAGCGATGTCCTGGTCGAAGCCGCACTCACCACCATCCAGGATTGCGAGGACTCGGTCGCTGCAGTCGATGCTGAAGACAAGGTCGGCGTTTATCGCAACTGGCTCGGCCTGATGAACGGCACCCTCGAAGATACGTTCGCGAAGGGCGGCAAGTCCGTCACCCGCAAGCTCAATCCGGATCGGCAGTATAAGGACATCAATGGCGCTCCTCTGATACTAAAGGGCCGCTCTTTGCTGTTGGTGCGCAATGTCGGTCACCTCATGACCACGGATGCTGTGCTACACGATGGCAAGCCGATTGGCGAAGGCCTGATGGATGCCGCCATCACCGTCCTCTGCGCCATGCAGGACAAGACCAACAGCACGACGGGCGCGATCTATATCGTTAAGCCCAAGATGCACGGGCCTGAGGAAGTCGCCTTTGCCTGCGCCATCTTCGACTCGGTCGAGCGCATGCTTGGCCTTGCGCCCAATAGCGTGAAGATCGGGATCATGGACGAGGAGCGCCGCACCTCGGCAAATCTCAAAGCCGCCATCTATGAAGCGCGCAGCCGTGTGTTCTTCATCAACACCGGGTTTCTTGATCGCACCGGCGACGAGATCCACACATCGATGGAAGCCGGCGCCGTTATGCGCAAGGACGAGGTCCGGGCCGAGCGTTGGCTGGGAGCTTACGAGGATCGAAATGTGCTGATCGGATTGGCCTGCGGTTTTTCTGGCCGGGCACAGATCGGCAAGGGCATGTGGGCGCGGCCCGACGATATGGCGGCGATGATGGCAGCCAAGTCCGGACACCCCAGCGCCGGCGCCAACACCGCCTGGGTGCCGTCGCCCACTGCCGCAACGCTGCATGCCTTGCACTACCATCAGATCGATGTGTTCGAAGCGCAACGCCGACGCCACAACCAGCTCGTGCCGCCGCTCAGCGATCTGTTCTCCATGCCAGTTCAGGTGCCCTATTCGCTCAGCCGCGAGGAGATCAACCGCGAGCTCGAGAACAACGCGCAGGGCATTCTGGGCTATGTGGTGCGCTGGGTGCAGCAGGGCGTCGGCTGCTCCAAGGTGCCCGACATCAACAATGTCGGTTTGATGGAAGACCGCGCCACCTGCCGCATATCCTCCCAAGCCATCGCCAATTGGCTACGCCACGGCCTTGTCTCGCGCGACGAGCTGACCGCCACCTTCGAGCGCATGGCGGCCGTAGTTGACGGGCAGAATGTGGGCGATCCGCTCTACCGGCCAATGGCGGAGAACTTGCAGTCGGTTGCTTTCCAGGCCGCGCTCGATCTGGCGCTCCATGGCGCCGACCAGCCCAGCGGCTACACCGAACCGCTCCTCCACGCCGCTCGCCGCAAGGTCAAGGCGCGGGACGGGAAGTGAGCCTAGCACAGCTCATCACCCTTGTGCCAAACCCGAGGGCGACAATTGTGCCTGGCTTAAACTGAGTACACCGGCAAGCTAACCCCCGTTCCCTCCCAGAACACCTCCACGTCGCTAGCCACCAGCGTTGTTGCCTCGCCCACCGGCTCGTCCGTCCCCATATTGCGTGCGTAACGCGGATGAGCGCCTGAAGAGACCTGCAGGCGCAGGCGGTGTCCAGCGCGGAAGCAATGAGCAGTGGCGTGCAGGGTGAACTCCAGCGCCCAGCTACCATCGGCCTGCTTGGGTGTCTCCGGTGTGACGCGGAATAGCCCATCGCTGATGTTGATGGAGACGCCCGCGGGGCTCACGTCGCATAGCCTGAGGAAAAAATCGACATACGGCACACTGGCCCTGGCGCGCGCCGTGACATGCGCTTGCCCGATGATTGTGAGATCTTCTCCCAATGGGTCTGAGGTAAAGCTCAGCACATCCGCCCGGCTTTCGCGGCTTCCGTTATCCACCGGCCCGGCGCCAGTGAACGCAAATATCGCCCCGCCCAGATTGGGGGTCGGGTCGGCCGGATCATAGCGGTAGCGGTCTGATCCGGCCGCAGCCCCGGAGCCTTGCACAAGCCGACGATCCGCTCCGATCATCCAGCGTTCCAGCTGTGGCGGTGCTGGCGGATAACGGTCGAACTCGCGCCACTCATCGAGCCCCGAGATGTGGATGCGCACTGGCTTTTCCCGCAGCCCCGATGCATCGCCCATCAGCTTGGCACGCATCCAAAGGAGCGTTTCGCGGAGGTTATCGCGCTGCAGCTCGTCGGCGATGTGCGTCCAAGTGCCGATCGTCAGATAGGGCGTGTGGCCAAGCCCAACCAGCCGCTGATAGTCGGCCAGCAACTGGTCGATCATAAAATCATACCAGCCCGACATGAAGTGTACCGGTGGCGTCTGGGCGGTTAGCCGCTCGCGGTGGTCGATGGAGTGCCAGAACTTGTCGCTGCCGATCGCCTCCTTGAACCAGCGTCGCCAGAACGGCACCTCGCGCCCGACGGCAGCCCTGTCGGCATGGATCAGCGGCAGGACCATAGACGCCTTTGCCGTGGTGCGCTCGACGCCCCCTGAGAACATGGTCGTGGCCGTCCTAAGGGGGAAGTTGCGCAAGCCTTCGATCACCTGCAGCCAGGAAAGCCAAAGGCCCAGGTGGAAAGCTCCGGACGGAAACACCACCGAGCGGAAATCGGCTGTCGTCACCTTGGTCGCCATGGCACCGATTTCAGGTGCGTCCGAAATCGCCCATTGCGCATAGCCGAGGTAACTTGGTCCAGACAGCCCCAACCTGCCGTCAAACCAAGGCTGCGCCTTGATCCATTCGAGCGTCTGCAGTCCATCAGAGCGCTCATTGACCAGCGGGTCGAACTCGCCACCCGACTTCTCCGTGCCGCGACACGCCTGCAGCACGACATTGAAGCCCCGCTCGGCATAGGCTTCGGCAATGCCTGCAAAGCCTGAACGTCCATAGGGCAGGCGCATCAGGATGGTAGGGTGGGGGCCCCGCGACCTGGGCGCGAAGTGGTCCGTCATCAGCACCACGCCATCGGCCATGGTGAGGGGTATGTTGCGGTGCGCCCTCACCCGGTTGAGCCGGGGCGGCAGCTTGTCCACCCAGCTCAGCATCATCGAACGAAGGCTCATTGGCTAATCCACAAAGTCGAACTTATCCACGTCGAACAGGCCCCGGTCCGTCATCTTGAGGTGCGGAATCACGGGCAGCGCCAGAAACGCCACTTGCAAGAACGGTTCGGGCAGAACGCAGCCCAGGGCATAGGCAGCGTCCCGAAGCAAATGCAGATCGTGCGCTACGGTTTCAAATGGCTCAAGGCTCATTAGCCCCGCAAGGGGCAGGGCAAGCTCGGCGGTGATCCGGCCACTATCGGCCACGGCGAACCCGCCGCCTAACTCGATCAGCCGATTGACCGCAAGCGCCATGTCAGCGTCGGTCGCGCCAATGACCGTGATATTGTGGCTGTCATGGCCCACGGACGAGGCAATCGCGCCCCGCTTGAGCCCAAAGCCCTTGACGAAGCCGCGGCCGATGTTGCCATTGCGCCCGTGCCGCTCGATGACGGTCACCTTGAGCACATCGGCATCGAGATCGGGCAGGGTGCCCCCATCGCCTACGGCAAGCGCGGCGCTTTCGCGGAAGGTCAGGATCAACCCAGGTTTTACTCCGATGACCGGGGTCTGGTTGCGATCGGCCCTCGGCGGCACGATGAAGTCCGCCGCGCTCACCGGCTTGGCCTTCACCGAATGAAGACCCACAGGCGCCACCAGCTGGCGCTCGCCAAACAGTTCCGGCACCACGAGCCGTCCGCCCGTGACCACCTCGGAAACGCGGCACTCCTCAAGGCTATCGAGCAGCGCGATGTCAGCTCGCCAGCCTGGTGCCACCAGCCCCCGATCGGTTAGCCCGAAGATGCGGGCGGCCGAATGGCTTGCCGCTCGATACACATGGTGCAGCGGCCGCCCCATAGCAATCAGCCGGCGAATGGAGCTGTCGAGATGGCCTTCCTCGGCGATGTCGAGCGGGTTGCGATCGTCCGTACAGAGGGCCACGAAAGAGGAAGTGTTTTCATCCAGCACTTCAGCCAAGGCACCGAGGTCCTTGGATACCGAACCCTCCCGGATTAGGACTGCCATGCCCTTCGCCAATTTTTCGCGCGCTTCGGCGGCGGTGGTGGCTTCGTGGTCGGTGCGAATGGCAGCGGCGAGATAGCCGTTAAGCGCTTGCCCACACAGAAGCGGTGCGTGCCCATCGATATGCCCGCCCTGGAAGGCCACAAGCTTGGCGATGATCCCCGGATCGGCACTGAGCACACCGGGGAAGTTCATCACTTCCGCAAGCCCAATGACTTTGGAATGGCTGCGGAACGGCTCGAGGTCCCCGATCTCGAGCGCTGCGCCGGAGGTCTCGAACGCGGTCGCCGGTACGCATGACGAAAGATTGACCCGCACGTCCATGATGGTGCGTTCGGCGCAATCGAGGAAATAGCGGATGCCCTCGGCTCCAAGCACATTGGCGATTTCATGGGGATCGCAGATCACCGTCGTCACGCCATGCGGCAGCACGCAGCGGTCGAACTCGAACGGGGTCACCAGCGAGGATTCAATATGCAGATGCGTGTCGACAAACCCAGGCACGGCATAGCGTCCTGCCCCATCGATCTCGGTTTTGCCCTTGTACTCTGCATGCGTGCCGACGATCCGATCATCGACGATAGCGATGTCCGTCTGCGTTATAGCACCGGTAATGACGTCGAGCATTTTGACGTCTTTTATCACCAGATCTGCTGGCTCCTTACCCTGGCCGGCCATGATCATGCGGGTGAGGGCTTGGGCTGAGGTCATGCATGGATCCTTACTGAGTGTTTTTGAACCTCGGCTCGCATGGGGTCTGCGTCAAGAGGCGGAACCGCGACGCCTACGCACACGTTGCCATGCACGACACCACGGAGAATACGATGGAAACCTACGATCCGAAAAAATCGACGGCCGAAGTTACTCAGGCCAATCCGCGCAAGATGAACTTCCGGGTGTTGCTTTTCTCGATGATCGGCATCGTGCTGCTGTTTGCCATCATTTATCTCGTCTTCACAATGGCTCAGCCAAACCCCACCTAAGGCACTATGAGACTCGTAAAAGTTAGCCGTGATAAACTAACTATCGTCAGGCAAAAGCGCGGTAAGGGCTTCTGCTATCGTGATGCAGATGGTGCATTGGTGTGCGACCCGGAAGTGGTGCAGCGCATCAAGGCCTTGGGTATTCCACCAGCCTGGCAGCAGGTGCGCATCGCGCCCCATGAGCGGGCGCACATTCAGGTCCTCGGTATCGATGACGCTGGCCGCGACCAGTACATCTATCATCCTCATTGGGAGTTGCGCCGCGACGGCAAGAAGCAGAAGCGGCTGGCCGTTCTGACCAACGCCTTGCCCAAGCTGCGGCGGCAGGTCGCCATTGACCTGGCGGCAGAAGCCGGCTCCCGCACGCTGGCGCTGGCCATCGCCGCAGCGTTGATCGACAAGACAGCAATGCGTCTGGGCCGGGAGAAATACCTCGAAGCCAGCGGCACGCGCGGCGCCGGGACGCTCTACTCCCGCGACGTGCGGGTTAGCGGCGACGAAATTTGGATTGCTTTTGACGCCAAAGGCGGCAAGCGGGCCGAATACCGCCTGGCCGATCCGATGCTCGCCGATTCCGTCCGGCGCATCAAGGAATTGCCGGGCAAGCGGCTTCTCGTGTTCCGCGACGAAACCGGCAAGGTGCGGCCCATAAAAACGCCTGCCATCAACGAATATCTGCGCAGGCTTGCAGGCGTGGACATTTCCGCGAAGGATTTCCGCACGCTCCATGCCAGCGCCATGGCGGGCGAAGCCCTCGCCCAAATGGAAGCGGGCAATTCACCATCGGCCCGCCGCCGCCAAATGGCTCAAGTAGCGCGTGAAGTTTCGGAAACCTTGCGCAACACTCCAGCCATCTGCCGCAAGTCCTATATAGCGCCATGCCTTTTCAAGCTGTTTGACGATGGCAAGCTCAAGCAGGTCTGGGAGGCTGCCGGTCGTGGCCGGGCTGGTTTGGCAACGCGGGAGAAAAGGCTAGGTGCGGTGCTTGCAACGATGTCGTAAGGCGGCGCTGCCAATACTGAAATAAAGTGCAGCGCTGGCTTCGTTGGTGTGAGCAAATGCGCTACACTTGGGCAAATGCCAAAACTGGCTAAGCTTGAGGAACACCAGATGAGCAAAGTTCGCGCCCTTGTTCTTGAACGCCAGCATGAAATGGCGCTTCGCGATATAGATTTGCCGCTCGAAGCCAGGCCAGGCATGGTCAAGATCGCGATTCACACAGTGGGTGTCTGCGGCTCGGACGTGCACTACTATACCCACGGCAAGATCGGACCCTTTGTGGTGAATGATCCCATGGTCCTCGGCCACGAGGCCGCAGGCACCGTCGTTGAAGTCGGCGAGGGCGTGACCCATCTTAAGGTCGGCGATCGCGTTTGCATGGAGCCTGGCATCCCCGATCCCAACTCGCGCGCCAGCCGCCTCGGCATGTACAATGTCGATCCGGCGGTGACATTCTGGGCCACCCCGCCGATCCATGGCGTTCTGACGTCCGAAGTCGTCCACCCCGCTAATTACACTTTCAAGCTGCCCGACAATGTAAGCTTTGCCGAAGGTGCAATGGTCGAGCCGTTCGCAGTGGGCATGCAAGCTGCCAGCAAGGCCCGCATCGTGCCTGGTGATACGGCCGTGGTCCTTGGCGCCGGTCCGATCGGGACCATGGTAGCGCTGGCCGCGCTTGCCGGTGGCTGTGCCCGCGTCATCGTGGCCGACCTCGCCCAACCCAAGCTCGACATTGCCGCCAAGTACCAGGGCATCATTCCCGTCAACATTCGGGAAAAGGACATTGTCGCTGAAGTCGCCCGGCTGACAGACGAATGGGGCGCCGATATCGTTTTTGAATGTTCGGGCTCGCCGCATGCTTGGAAAACCATCATGAGCCTGCCCCGGCCGGGCGGGGTAATCGTCGCCGTTGGCCTGCCGGTTGATCCGGTTCCGGTGGATATCGCCTCGGCCTCCACCAAGGAATTGCGTATCGAGAATGTTTTCCGCTACGCTCACCAATATGACCGCGCCATTGCCCTGATCGCCTCGGGCAAGGTCGATCTCAAGCCGCTGATCTCGGAAACGTTCGACTTCGAAGATTCGGTGAAAGCGTTCGACCGGGCTGTGGAGGCACGGCCGAGCGACGTGAAGTTGCAAATCAGGGTAGCCAAGTAGGGGAACATGGATCTCAATCTGCGGGACAAAGTCGCTGTCATCACCGGAGGCAGCGTCGGCATCGGCCTGGCCATTGCCGAGGGGCTCGCGGTAGAGGGAACTAATCTGGTTCTAGTTGCTCGCAACAAAGAGCGGGCTGATGATGCGGCCGCTCGGATCGCCGACAAGTTCGGCGTCATCATCACGGCCATTGCTGCCGACGTGGCGACTGCCGAAGGGTGTGATGCCGTCGTCAGCGGCACGCAGAAGGCCTTCGGCGGCGCCGATATCCTGATCAACAATGCCGGCACAGGCTCCAACGAAACCATTGCCGAAGCCGATGATGCGCGTTGGCAATATTACTGGGACCTCCACGTCATGGCCGCGGTGCGGCTCGCCCGCGGGCTGATGCCGGCGATGAAGCAACGCGGCGGCGGCGTGATTCTTCATAACGGCTCCATTTGCGCCGCGCAGCCCTTGTGGTACGAGCCCATCTACAACACCACCAAGGCTGCCTTGATGATGTTTTCCAAGACGCTAGCTAATGAGCTTGTCGGCGACAACATCCGCGTCAATACGATCAATCCCGGCCTGGTTCTCACGCCCGACTGGATCAAGACCGCCAAGCAGATTGCCGGCGAAGATGGCTGGGAGGCGCATCTGCAGGGCGTTGCCAACGAAGCCGGCGGCATGAATCGCTTTGCCAGGCCCGAGGAGGTCGCCAACTTCTTCGTCTTCATGTGCTCGGACAAGGCCAGCTATTCCACAGGCTCGGCCTATTTCGTCGACGGTGGCTGGCTCAAGACCGTCTGATGCTGCCCTCGTCAGGATCGGTTCTCGGCATCGACGTCGGCTGGTCCTTGACGCAACGCTCAAGCGCCATTTGCCGGCTGGACTGGACCGCTGACGAGATCGTCTGGACGGCGCAGCACTTCAACGGTCAGCCGGACATACGCAAGCAGGCGGTCATCGCCTCGGCCGGTCCATCGCAACTACTGGCGGTTGCCTTTGATGGTCCCTTGCGTGGTGACCTGACGGTCATCGACCGCTACCGTGCCGCCGAGCGTATTCTTAGCGCTCCGCCAATTGCCTCAAGAATTAGCCAGCCTGGTTCATCCCGAAGCCCTGTCGGGCGCTTGCTCAACCATCATACCAATGAGTTCGCGCGGCTGGTGCTGGCGCATGCCGATATTGCCGAAGCAAAGCACAAGCACGCCAGTCATTCCAAAGCGCTGCTTGAGGCTTTCCCCACCAGTTTCATGGGCTTGATGCTCGATAGTCCCGAAAAGGGCGACCGGCAGAAAAGGTCCGACCGCTACTTTGAAGCGGTAGTTGCTGCAGGTACCCTGCGACGCCTGCTCGCCCATCTGCTCCCTAAAGCAGCGATCCGTCAGGACCTAGACGCACTCACCAATCACGATGACCGTGCCGCCTTCATCTGTGCCCTCACCGCGCTCTGCGTAGCAGCGAACGACTACACTGCCGTCGGCGATGCGGATGGTTGGATCATCCTGCCACCAAGGGAATTTATCGCGCCTTGGGCACAGCCTATGGTTAAGGTCTGGAACGATGTAACCGAAGCACCGGTTATGACAGGACTGTCATAATAGCGGAATTTCGACCATGGACATCGGTAACGAATTTGGCTTGGTGGAGACCTACCTGCCTCAGCACATTATTGCCATTCGGCTATTGATAGCTGCAGCACTAGGTGCACTGATCGGGTTTGAACGTGAGATCAACACGGCTCAAGCAGGCTTGCGTACACATATCTTGGTCGCCACTGCGGCTACCTTGTTTACCATCTTGGCCTTTGAAATTTACCACACCATTGGAGCCGGAGCCGGGGCAAATGCTTCCCAGGCAGATCCTGTGCGCGCGGTCGAAGCTGTTACGGCTGGCATCGCCTTCCTTGGCGCAGGCGCGATCTTCCGCAATGGCGGAGGCGTTCAGGGCCTCACCACCGGTGCCGGAATGTGGCTGGCTGGCGCCGTGGGCGTTGCAACTGCATTAGGCTTTTACTTCGTTGCAGGAGGCGTCGCGCTGCTGGCGGTGATCGTGCTCGCCGTGCTGCGAGCCTTTGCCCACAAAGTGGTGCGTCATGATCCGCATGCGCATCCGGCAGAATAGCAGCTAGAGTGGCCGGAGGAGCACTTGGGAATGCAGGACCACTCGTAAGTGGCTTGCAGCGCTCCTCCCGACCCCGGCATGTAAACTGTGGACGCAGATGTTACATGCCGATGAGTACCAAGACTGATTACCGTCCCGGTTTGTCTCTAGGCCTATGGCGCATGTGATACTTTTTCGATAGTGCAACATAGGTTACATGCATGTAACCCACGCTTGCTTTTTACATGTAACACGCCAGTATGGGTCTCCGTCTGGAGGCTGCTTTGAGTCACGCTGCCCCCCATAGAGATGCTGTGTTAACAGCCCTTGAGCGCGTGCTCGCATGGCCCGAAATGGTGCGTTCGCCGCAGCTTGCCAATTTTCTCGACTACATCGTCCGCCGCAAACTTGATGGGCAGCAGCAGGCGATCAAGGCCTATTCCATCGCTGTCGATGTATTTGGCCGTCCGGCCGATTTCGACCCGCAAAGCGATCCCATTGTGCGGGTGCAAGCCCGACGGCTGCGCAGTCTTCTGGCTCAATATTACTTAGCGGATGGTCAGCACGACGAAATTCGCATCAGCTTGCCGACCGGGCGCTATGTTCCCGAGTTCTTGCTGGTGGCTCCCCAGGAAATAGCCTTTATCGCACTACCGCCCAAACTGCATGCGAAGTCTATCAATGCAGTTCGCCCACAGCGCAGAACATTATCAATCGGCCTTGCTCTTGCCGGCGCATTCCTAGCAATCACCCTTGTCATCTTCCTTCTGATTCAGCAGGGCATCCAGGCTCCACATTTGCTCCGGCGACCAAGCGTCACGATTGTCGAATTTGCCAATCTCGCCGAAGCTGAAGTCGAGCCGCCGCTCGTTGCCGGGCTCGCTATCGAACTCGTCACGGATCTGCAGCAGTTCGAAAACCTTGATGTCCGCTATGGCGGTATGGCCACTGAGAATAGACAGGAAGAAAGCGACTTTATGCTTACTGGCGTCGTCCGGCGTGACGGGGACCGCGTGCAATACAGCGCGTTGCTAACTGATCTTCGCAGCGACATCAGCGTTTGGGATCATACCATTTCGGTGACCAGCCTAGAGGCACATGCCCCTCCGATCCTCGACAAGCTTTCGCAAAGCCTCAGCATGATTCTAGGCAGTGCACGTGGGCCACTTCATGCCCCAGTTAGGGAGATGCTGTCGTCCATCGATGCGGGATCAGGTCCAAAAAGCCTCTATGAGTGCCATCTTCGCTTCGACCTATACCGGGAAACGCGCGACGAAGCTCATGCCGAGCAAGCCAGGGTATGTCTCGGAGTATTGCCCGAAGCTGAGCGTAGCAATGCCATAGGACTAACGCTCGGCGGTATCCTCAAAGTAGCCGGCATCCGCTACGACGCCGGAGAGGACGCAAGGCGCTTGTATGATGAGGCCAAAGCTGAGGTAGAACGTGCCTTGCTTGCAGCCCCGACGAGCAGCTTTGTCTGGGAGCAGCACGGGCGCCTTTGGGACTTCATGGGCGAGAAGGCCATGGCCGCAACGGATTATAGCTCGGCCATCCAGCTCAATCCTGCCAACACCGATGCGCTAGCCGCCTATGGGCGTCTGCTGGTTTTCACAGGCTCCATCGCAGAAGCGCGGCCGATCGTAGCCTTGGCCCTGAGCGGGGCTCCCAATCCGCCGCCGTGGTATCATGGTGGGCCAGCAATGCTGGCGGTGCTCGACCAGGATTGGAGCAGGGCCGTGGAACTTGCCCAGGTTTATGAGCATGCCGACCGCAGTCTTGGAGCGGCACTATCGCTGGTGGCGGGGCAGGGCGCTGGCAATAACGAGGTCATCAACCGCTATCTGCCCCAGGTGCTCGACATGCCAGCCTTCCGCAGCAACGGCATCTTGGCGCGTCTGCGCACGAGCATAATCGACCCCAATCTGCTCGAAATCATTGGCCAAGGGCTTCTTGCTGCCGGCGTACCGCAGAATGCGCTGGAGCAGCCGTTCTAAACGGCGCTCTTCATGCTAGGGCCGGTGCGAAAACTGTTTGCGCATATTGGACAAACATGCGCCCGCGCTCCTCGAAATTCTTGAACTGGTTGTACGACGGTGCGCCGGGCGACAGGATCACCACATCGAAGTCGGCCCGGCGCTTGGAAAGGGCCTGCATTGCGCTATGGAGATCGGGTTGCGTCAAAACATTGATGTGCGGAGCTGCAGCTTGTGCGGCGCTGGCGAGCCGGGTTCCAGTCACCGGCAGGCAAGCCAAGGTCGTTACGCCATAGCTGGCAAGAAGGCCGGCGAGTTCGGTATAGTCCTGTTCTCGCTCATGGCCGCCGGCGATCAGTGCAATCCGATGGCCGCGATAGGCCGCTAAGGCGGCCTTGGTCGCTTCGGGCGTGGTCGAGATGGAGTCGTTGACGAAAATCGTGCCGCCGAACTGATGTTCTTCGAGCCGATGGGGCAGGGGTACGAAGGCCGCAATACCTCGGATGATCCCGTCCAGCGTGCCGCCTGCGGCCAGCGCAACCTGTGCGGCCAGCCGGGCATTGTCGAGATTATGGCTGCCCTTGAGGCGCGAGGCTGCGACCGCCTTGTCCACCATGGCAATCTCGTCCTTATCGAGCGGACGTAGCAGCCGGCGATGGTCGCGCACCGCCTGCGCGACAATGGCATTGCCCATAGCCGCTGCCCCCAACGCCACGGGAAAGCCGCCGTCGCGGTCGATCAGGTGCAGCTTGTCGCGGTAGTAGCGCTCGACCGAGCCGTGCCAATCCACATGCTCGGGATACAAATTGGTGACCGCAGCGATGTCGGGCAAAAACGACATATCAGCGGTTTGATAACTGGAGAGCTCGAAGATCACCACCGCGTGCTTGTCGGCGATCTCCAGCGGCGCCAAACCAACATTGCCCGCGAGCCCCGCATCCACCCGTGAGCGCGTCAGCATCAGGTGGACAAGCGTGGCCGTAGTGGACTTCCCCTTGGTGCCGGTGATGGCGATCACCGTCCGGCCTTGTCGATAGGCCGAGCCCCACAAATTGAGATTGGACGTCACCGGAATGCCTGCCGCCTCGGCAATGCCGAAGACTGGCTTGTAGCGCGACACACCCGGGCTTTTCACGATGAGCCCAAAGCGGTGTTCAGCAATGGCGTCCGGAAGCGTCTCGGGCGCGATAGGCTCCACATCCTCCAGATCAGCGCTGCCACTGTCCACCGTCACGAAGACCTTCAGATCCGGCTGGCGCGCCTTGAGGAAGGCGCGCGTCGACTGCGCTTCGCGCCCGGCGCCATAGAGCAGGACCGGCTCCTCAAACCGCATAGGCAGCCACCTTGGCGGCCAGGGCCGGCGGTATATGATGGTCGTGACTGTCGGTCAGGCATTCGGCCATGGCGATCTGCAGCGCCGGCTCCCCGTACTGGCTGAAAAGATCAGCCTTCACTGCCCGCACCACCGCAGCCTCGTGCCAATCGGCATGGCGCGTGAGGGTATAAAGGCAGGCGGCGGCTTCAAGAATTTCGCCCACGCATTCCCACGGCTTTTGGCCAGCTAGTCCCGCCAGTTCGCGGAACGAGCCTTCATTGACCGGATCGTCCAGCAAGTTCTTGCCGAAGATGGCCAGCAGCCGGTCCTTGGGCATGAACGGAGCAAAGATCAGGAACACGAAATGGCACTTCGGGCATTCGCCACACCAGAGCGGCCCATCGTGCCCGGCTAGCCGGAAATTGCGATTACAGCTGGAAAACACATGGTCGAACTTGGTTTCGTGCGTGAACAGCGAGGCGATCCGAGCTTCGGAATAGGGCCGCAGCAGTGAGAAATAATTGAGCGCCCCGCCGGTGGCATCGCTCAGGATCGAGGCGATCAAGAGTTCGAAGCCCAGGGATTTCGAATACTGATGGTTCGTCTCGCGCCCGTCGAACTCGACATTGCCTTCGCTTGCCGAACGCTCATTGCTGAGCACGATCTGGTTGTAGCCGTAGAGCAGGGCGCAGAGCGACGCGATCATGGAGTTAATTGCCGTCGAGGGCACATGGCCATTGTAATAGCCCGGTTCCTTGCCCAGCCGGATCATCTCAGGATCAAGTGTGCGCGTCACATAGACCGGCGCCGTGCCGATCTTGTCGACCGAGGACAGGATCGGCCCCTTTGGATTGACCGCAAAGGGGCTGAACGCGACGCCGACATGGCTGAGCAGGTCGACGCTGACCAGCGAGTCCTTGCCTCCACCAATCGGTAGCAGCGTGCGGTTTGGCAGATCAGGCGCCGTATGCGTCTGAACGTCATGCGGCGTATGAAGCACGAGCTTGCCAAAGCGCTGCAGATTGTTGCGGGCGTAGAACTCGCCCAGCCCATTTTCATAGACATCGATAGCAAAGGCCCGCTCGGCCTCGGTCAGCGCGATATTGGGCGCAGCGATCTCGAAGGGTGCCTTGAGCTTGAAATAGCTGACGCCTAGCACGATAGCCGTCAGGTCAAGGAGCTTGAGGAACGACCCGCTCTGGCTTGCCGTCACGTCGGCCCCAGCCGGCAGCACCAGCCTTTCAGTGAACCGCATTCCGTCCAGCCCATAGCTAAACTCGGCAACCCCGCTAGCAGGATCAAAGGTCGGGCGCTCGATCAGGAACTGGTCAGTCAATGGGTAACATCCTTGGCTCCAAGTCCATATAGGTGATTTGTCGACGGGACGGGAGTGGGGCTGCTCGTGGTTTGTCGAATCCGGGCAGGCTCATTCGTCGGGAGGGCAATGGTCCATTTCGACCAATTAAAGGAGACAGGAAAATGCGAGTTGTGGTTTTCGTCAAGGCAACGGCAGACAGCGAAGCGGGCGTGATGGCGCCGCCCGAACTGCTGGTGGAAATGGGCAAGTACAACGAAGCCCTCGTCGATGCGGGCATCATGAAGGGTGGCGATGGCCTCAAACCCTCCAGCCAAGGCAAGCGAATCGCCTTTGATGGCGCCAGCCGCACTGTCCTTGATGGCCCATTCGCCGAAACAAAGGAATTGGTGGCTGGCTACTGGCTGTGGGAAGTGCGCGACATGGATCATGCCATCGAATGGGTCAAGAAGTGCCCCAATCCTATGCCGGGCCCGAGCGAAATCGAAATCCGCCCGGTCTACGAGTTCAGCGACTTCGATGAGATCATGACGCCTGAGGCCGCCGATGTGCATAGCCGTGTGGGCGACAAGTTGAACGCCAGCTAGATCGTTCAGGTGATCCGCATCTGCATACGCATGACGATCTCGGTGCCGAGCCGCTGATAGCCAAATTCGCGCATGGTGCAGGACCAGCCTTCGGCTGATCGTTCAATGCGGAACAGATTATAGCGCGCAGGGTCGTCGAGCCGTCCACCCTGCGCCGCACTCGCCGCCGCAACGCCCACTACCGGCACTTCCCGGTTCTTGCCTGGAATGGAGTGGATTGAGGAGCGGTGCGTATGGCCATGGAGGATCAACTCGGCCCCGTGCTCGGCGATGACCTGCCGGAACAAGCGATGTCCCTTGAGCCCGAACGAGGGATGCTGCAGTTCCGGATTGGGCGGATGATGGATCATCACGGTCCGGAAATAGTCAGCCTCGCCCATGACCTTTAGGATCTTGCTTAGCCGTTCCGCCTGTTGCTCGTCGAACCGGCCGATGGCGAGGAACGGCCTAGTTGGAACGGCACTTGAGCAGGAAATAACCGCAAGTTCACCCACGCGGCGCACGAACGGGAAAGCGCCGCCGCCACCCAGCGTTTCGCCATGCATATAGGCGCCCCAAGCCCGGTGGGCATTCTCCAGCGCTCCCGCCACATAGGCATCGTGATTGCCGGGGCAAACGGCGATCTTGTCCGGCCCACCCAAAGCCTCAAGCCATTTACCGGCGCGGGTCATCTCGACGTCAAGCGCCAGATTGACCAGATCGCCCGTCACGGCGGTGAAATCGGCGTTTTGCCCTTGCAGATGCGCCACAAGGCTTGCCAGCGTTTCGCTGTTGAGCTCCTCGTTGCGCCGCATCTTCCAGTTCAGATAACCGGTGATGCGCTTGCCCACCAGGTCGCGCATGGCGATGGCCGGCATAGGGGAAAGGTGGATGTCGGAGATATGGGCGAGGGTGATCATTGGTGGCGTTTTGCCAGAAGGGGAGCGCCAAGAAAACGGCCAATCGCTTAGAACCGCAATTTTGTCGCCATCAAGTTCCTGCTACCCATGTCGGCAAAGAGAGATTCCCAATGCAGATGAACCGCACCCAGCAGGCGATTTCGAGGCTTTTTCTCACCGTAAAGGGCTTCTGGCATCGCATGACCATCGGCACCCGCATCATGGTGGTGGATGGTGACAAGGTCCTCCTCATCCGCCACACCTATGTGCCCGGCTGGCAGTTTCCCGGCGGCGGTGTCGATCCCGGCGAAACCATGCCCGAGGCAGCTGCCCGCGAGGTGCTGGAGGAAACCGGCTACCGCGTCACTGGACCGCTTGAGCTCTTTGGCATGTACCACAATTCGAGCCCCGTCACGAACCGGGACCATGTCGCCTTCTATGTCGCCAAGAGCTTTGAGAAAGCGTTCGAGCGCAAGCCCGACCGCGAGATTTCCGAAGTCGCGTGGTTCCACCGCTCGGCCCTGCCGCAAAAGGTTACGCCAGCCACGTCGCAGCGAATCGACGAATATTTCGATGGCGCACCAAAGCGGGACATCTGGGGCTACTGAGCCTTTAACCATCCCACCCCCGATGTCATCCCGGGCTCGGCCCGGGATCCATCCTGAGATCTCGAGATGGACCCCGGATCAAGTCCGGGGTGACACCGAGTGTTTGGAAGGCTCGACTACCTCACAAACTCCAAATCCGGCCCAACCGGAATAATCCGCGTCGGATTGATGGTCTTGTGACTCCAGTAATAGTGCGTCTTGATGTGCCCGAGATCCACCGTCTCCTTGATCCCCGGCGTCTCGTATAGCCCCTTCAGGTAATGCGAGATGTTCGGATAATCCGCGATGCGCCGGATGTTGCACTTGAAGTGCCCGACATAAACCGCATCGAACCGTACCAGCGTCGTGAATAGCCGCCAGTCTGCTTCGCTCACCGTCTCGCCAGCCAGATACGCCGTTTCGCCCAGCAGGCCTTCGACCCAGTCGAGCGCGTCGAACAGCTTGGTAACGGCCTCCTGGTAGGCATCCTGCGTTGTTGCGAAGCCAGCCTTGTAGACGCCATTGTTGATGTCGTCATAAACCCGCGCATTGATCTTATCGATGTTTTCGCGCTCGTTCTCGGCATAGAAATCGTCGGTGTTGCCGGTCAGCTCGTTAAAGGCCGAGTTGAACATGCGGATGATTTCAGAGCTTTCATTGCTCACGATCGTTCCGGTCTGCTTGTCCCACAGGACGGGCACCGTGACACGGCCGGTATAATCCGGCACGGCCTGGGTATATACCTGCCACAGGGTTTTCTTGCCTAACAGATCATCGCCGGTCGAGCCGGTCGCCTTGTCGAAGCTCCAGCCGGTTTCATCGGGCATGCGGGGTGACACGACAGACACCGGTATCAGGTCTTCAAGATTTTTGAGCTTGCGGAAGATCAGCGTCCGGTGCGCCCAGGGGCAGGCGAGCGACACATAGAGGTGGTAGCGTCCCGCCTCCGCCTTGAACCCACCCGTGCCGGTCGGCCCGGCGCTTCCGTCGGCCGTGATCCAGTTGCGAAAGCCCGCCTTGCTGCGCTCGAATTTACCGCCGGTGGATTTGGTATCGTACCACTCACTTGACCATTTTCCGTCGACCAGTTGACCCATGATCGCAGCCTTTCCGCCTTGTTGTGGACGCGTTGCGGGACAACACTCCCGCCTGTCCGCTTGCTTGGCCTGACACATAGGCCGTCCGGATGCGAGCGATAAGGCACTAATGGCACAACGAAGTGTTGTGTATTTCGATCACAGACGGCGAGCCGTCTTGAAAAGTGACGCCCGTGCCATGAGTTTTTGTTTTACGCGACGCACACAGGGTGCTAATGCGATTATCAGGCGTGGAGGCGCCTAGGATGGTAAAGGTTTCGCTGGTGACACGACGACCGTAAGCGGTCTCCCAAGCGGTGCTCTTTGGAGCGCCGGGTTTGTCCTACGCATCCTTTTTCCGGATCCTTGCCATGACCCCTGTCACTGCCGCCTCGGCTGCTGCTCCCATGCCCCTGCGCGTTCCCACCGTTCGCCCCGCCACGGATGAAGACACCGTCTTCATAGACGAGTTGCAGGCGATCGCCTTTGGACCTGGCCGCTTCGCGCGCACGGCATTCCGTATTCGCGAACGCTTCCCGATCGATCCGACCTTGAGTCTCGTCGCCGAAGTCGATGGCGTTGCCTGTGGCTCGGTCTGGATGACCCCGATCAGCATCGGCGGCAAGAACGGCTACATGCTTGGGCCGCTCGCCACCCATCCCAATTACCGCAAGCTGGGCGCAGGCAAGCTTCTGGCCCGCGAAGTCACGCAGCGCACGCTGGCGCGCGGCGAAGGCGAGTTCGTGATGTTGGTGGGTGACCGCGACTATTACTGCCCTCTCGGCTGGGAGCCGACCACCCTGGGCAATATCCAGTTTCCCGGACCGGTGGATCCCACCCGCGTTCTGCTTTACGCCGAGGATAAGAGCTTGGCGGCGACGCTGGTCGGGCCGATTGCGGCGTTTCGGCGAGGCTAAACCTCAGCGCCCATCAAGGCACGCTGTGATATATTCAAAACAAGATGTCATAAGCAGCCTCCTGGCTTAAGCTTGCGGCTCCGAAAACCACTTCTGGTGCCCCTTTGTCGTCCGACGACACCATCATCGAGCGTTTGGCCGCGCGACTCCTCAGCGCGCCGCCGCCTCTGCCGCCAACGGAAAGCCTCGTGCCGGATTGGAAGCCGGAACGCCCCTTCGGCCGTCCCCCTGTTCCCGCTGCCGTCCTGATCGCGCTGATTCGCCGGCCCGAAGGCCTGACCGTGCTTTATACGGAGCGCTCGCCTGATCTGCGCTCGCACTCCGGACAGGTCTCTTTTCCTGGGGGCAAGGTGGACGCAGCCGATCAAGACGCTGCCGCCGCTGCCCTGCGCGAAGCGCATGAGGAGGTCGGCCTTGAGCAACAGGACGCCGACATACTTGGCTACATGCCGCCCTATTTCACCGGCACTAATTATTTGATCACGCCGGTTGTCGCGTCAGTTTCTCCCAAGGGGCCGTTTGTGCCCAATCCGGGCGAAGTGCATTCGGTCTTCGAAGTGCCCCTGCAGCGCATTCTCGCCGCCGACTCCTATGGTGAGTTCCGCATCAGCCGCGACGGCAAGGAACACCGGACGTGGCAGATCGACCATGATGGGCACCGCATCTGGGGCATCACCGCCAATCTCACCCGGCGCTTCCGCGACCTTGCCATGAACGAGGCCGTGCTGTGAGCATCGAGGATCTCGCCAAGGCTGACTGGCTCAATCACCCTGACACCCAAGCGATCTTTGCCGCGCTCGATGGTCCACAACGGCGCACTCGCGCTGTCGGCGGCGTGGTGCGCGACACCATCTTGAACCGCCCGCGCACGACGCCTGACATCGACCTTGCAACCGAACTCGTGCCCGACGAAGTCATCGCCCGCGCCGAAGCCGCCGGGATCGCCTGGTACCCCACCGGCATCGACCACGGTACGGTGACGCTACGCCTCGGCAATATTCTTGCCGAGGTTACCACCCTGCGCCGCGACACCGAAACGGACGGACGCCATGCCAAGGTGGTGTTCGGTACCGACTGGGTCGAAGACGCCAGGCGTCGCGATCTCACGCTCAACGCTCTCTACTGCGCCGCCGATGGCACGCTATACGACCCACTTGAAGGCGTAGCCGACGCCCTTGCGCACCGCATCCGCTTCATCGGCAACCCCGATCAGCGCATTGCTGAGGATGGCTTGCGCGTCTACCGCTTCTTTCGCTTCACCGCCAGCCATGGCAACGGTGTGCTCGACCAGAAGGGGCTTTCTGCCTGCACCAGGGCCGTAGGCAAGCTCGCTCACCTGTCGGCCGAACGCATCGGCGCCGAAATGCTGCGCATGCTGGCACTTCCCAAAGTCGCCGCTACCCTGAGGCAAATGGCGTTTATTGGACTCGTTCCTATAAGCCCCGAACGACTAGACGCGCTCGACGCTTACGAAATTTCAGGTGGACAATCGGCTATTGCTCGCCTTGTGCTCCTTGGTGATCCACAAGACCTTCGCAGCCTGTGGCGCCTGTCCAATGAATTCGTAGCGGCCGCGACTGAAGTGGAGCGTGCCAGCGCATTGATCGCCAGCGGGCATATTGGCGAAGCCGCCTATCGGCATGGCGAACAGGCTGTCGAAGGGCTGGCTATTGCCGCCGCACGCGAGCGCTGGCCGCGCGAGCGGCTGGCCGAGACGGCGCGCGAACTCGGCCGCGTTGTCGTTTCGCCATTCCCCATTTCTGGGCACGATCTTGCCGACCTCGGCTTTGTACCGGGACCGGCTCTTGGCGCTGAACTCAAGCGGCTTGAGCACTTGTGGATCGATAGCGGCTTTACCCTCGGCAAAGCCGATCTGCTGGCGCTTGCCCGGCCCTAGTGCCGGGTCTGCTGCTCGCTGCTGTCCACGTCGACGATGCGTTCCTTAATGCGCTCGATCATTTCGGGCCGCACCTCGGTCTCGCCATGCAGATTGCGCAGATTCTCCACTGCGCGCCTTACCACTTCGGCTTCGGTTTCCGCCTCGGCGCGCCATGTGGCGCCTGGGATCAGGGAACCAGATTCAAAGCGTTTCATGCTCGTTCTCCCTTGCTAGACCGTCGTTTCAGATCAACGCTAGCGATAGGGCAGGGTTCCTTCGCCCGCGTTCAGCCGCCACCCTAATCGTCAACAAACGTGCCGAGATGGTTCAGCCCTTCGAGCCAGGTGCCGCCGTCCTTGCGGATTACCTCACGCGGCAGAATGCCAGTCTCCTCCGCCAACGCATCGGCCAGTACGCGGGAATGCGTTACCACCCACACTTGCGTACGCTCCGCAGCCTTGGCGATGATCCGTGCCAAGGCCGGCAGCAGCTCGGGATGCAGACTGGACTCGGGTTCATTCAGCGCGATCAGCGGTGGCAGACGATAAGATAGTAGCGCACCCATCAGCGCCAGGAACTGCAAGGTCCCATCCGACAGCTCCGCTGCGCCGAACGCCCGCTTGGGCATGTCGGGGAAGGTCAGGGTAAAACTGGCATAGCGTTCCGGCATGGGCACGTCGAGGCGCGTACCGGGAAAGGCGTCCTCGATAGCCCGGTCAAGATCGACACTGTCTTGCTTGATGTGCCGCAAAGTTGCGAACACCGCCGCCAGATTGCTGCCGTCAGCGGCCAGGAAGGGCGAGGTGAGAGCCAACGATGGCTGGCGCAGGAGCGATCCTGCGTCAGTGCGAAAGCCATGGAAAAACCGCCAGGCTGCGAGCGTGTCCCGCACGGCATCGACTTCTGGGTAGCCTCTTAGCTCGGACAGTGCCGTTTCGCTGGCTAGGAGGTTTTCATGCGCCAAAACGCGCCTACCTTCGCCATCCCTGGCCCAGGCGCTAGCGCCTTTCCGCTCCAGCAAGGTCACGGGACGGCGTCCCTTCAGCGTCAGGGTTTCCGCCTTGATCTGTGCTTCCCCGGGGAAGGCTGCGTCCGTGGGTGTCGGAAAGCCCGGGATGATCTCGTAGCTATGGGGAAAACCTGCCTCGACATCCAGGCGCCCATTTTGGTCCGCAAGACCGTCCAGATCGACGCTCAGCTTGAGCTTTGGCAGATCGCGATTGGTGCGCTCCCCCGCCCACATAACTGATGCCAGCCCACCCTCACGTGCAATCTCTTCAGCCAATTGCCCCGTCGCGGCGGCCCGCACCAGCTCCAGCGCCCGGTAAAGATTGGTCTTGCCCACGCCATTGGCGCCGACCAGAACGGATAATTGTCGCACCGGAAAATGGATGGAGCGGACCGACCGGTAGCCTGCAATGTGGATGTCGGTCAGTCCCATCGCGTTATCTCAAGGCCAGCGCACTTCTGGCGGCATGGACGACAGGATGGATTCGACATTCCCCCCGGTCTTGAGTCCAAACATCGTGCCCCGGTCATAAAGCAGGTTGAACTCCACATAGCGCCCGCGTCGCACCAATTGCTCGTGCCGGTCGGCATCCGTCCACAGGATTTCGAAATTACGGCGTACTAGTTCAGGGTAGATGCCGAGGAAGGCATCGCCCACCGCCTGGGTGAAGGCGAAATCGGCGTCCCAATCACCAGAATTATGGTGATCGTAGAATATACCGCCAATGCCGCGATGCTCGTTGCGATGGGGCAGGAAGAAGTATTCGTCGCACCAAGCTTTGTAGCGCTCGTAGTCGACGCTCGGGCGGTCGGCACAAGCCGCGCGCATCGCCGCGTGGAAGTCGCGCGTGTCCGGATCGTCCTGCGTCCGCCGCCGGTCCAGCACCGGCGTCAGATCCGCCCCGCCGCCGAACCATTGCCGTCCGGTTACGATCATGCGCGTGTTCATATGCACCGCTGGAACATTGGGGTTCCAGGGATGCACGATCAGCGAAATGCCCGAGCTCCAGAACTGGGCGCCTTCTTCGGTGCCCGGCATCTGCTTGGCAAAATCGGCGGAGAACTCGCCATGCACCGTGGATATATGCACGCCCGCCTTCTCGAACACCCGGCCATGCATCATGCCCATTTCGCCGCCGCCGCCTGCCACCCGCTCCCAAGGGCTGATCTCGAACTTGCCGGCAGGACGGTGTGCGTTTGGACCGACGACATCAGCTTCGATCTGCTCGAAAGCGGCCATGATCTGGTCGCGCAGGGCGCGAAACCAGGTCTGTGCCTTGAGCTTCTTGCCGTCGATGTCGCTGGGGAGGGTCATGGGGAAAGTGGAATGAACTGTCATTGGAGCTCTGTAAACCCGTCGGTCTGCCTTTTTGCTTCGCCCAGGATTAGTGTTGCGGCGAGGGCTACATTGATCGAGCGCAAATTGGGCCGCATCGGAATGCGTATGGCGACATCACAGCACGCAGCCACATCGTCGGGCACGCCAGCACTTTCCCGTCCCACCATCAGGATGTCGTTGGTTTGGTACTCCACCTGATAGGCCGATTGACGAGCCTTGGTGGTCAGCAGGACAAGCCTCTGACCCTGCTCGGTTCGCCACGCATTGAACTGGCTCCAGCTGTCATGTTCCACCACATTGGCATAATCTAAATAATCGAGACCGGCCCGTGCCAGCGTTTTGGCCGAAAACGGGAAGCCCGTGGGGTGGATCACGTGGATTGTGGTTCCCAGGCATGCTCCCAGCCGGATCAGTGTGCCGGTGTTGTTGGCGATATCGGGCTGATACAATGCAAGCGCAACCGGCATCGTTTTTCCTCGACTTCAAAGCGTTTCGCGCCGCCTCGGTGAGGCGGGGTGGGTAATAGTGGCGCAGTTGATCCATGTCACCGCCTGGATCACTGGACAAGTTCTTATGACAGTGCAAAAAGGACGCAGACTGACGGGCCGCTTAAGGGCGGACGGCTGCTGATTCCGCCTATCGGGTGTGATGGTTTGCCAGATGCCGGCCGCGTCTAAAGTGATTGTACTGGGGATACGCGACCTTGGCCGAGCAAGCTCATCATTCAACAAACCGGCGCGATTTCATCTTTGTCGCCACCGGAGCCGTCGGCGCGGTGGGTGCCGCTGCCGTGGTTTGGCCGCTGATCAACCAGCTTAACCCAGACGCATCGACGCTGGCGCTTGCTAGCATCGAATTCGATCTTGCGCCCATTCCCGAAGGGCAATCCGTTACCATCACCTGGCGCGGTCTTCCCGTGTTCGTACGCCACCGCACGGCTGCCGAGATTGAAGAAGCCAGGGCCGTGCCCTTGAGCGACCTCAAGGACCCGCAGACCGACGAAGAGCGGACCAAGCCGGACCAGGCGCAATGGCTGATCATGATTGCCAACTGCACCCATCTGGGTTGCGTGCCGATCGGGCAGTCTGGCGATTTCGACGGCTGGTTCTGCCCCTGTCACGGCTCGCACTACGATACGGCCGGCCGTATCCGCCAGGGTCCGGCGCCCAAGAACTTGGTCGTGCCGCCATATGAATTCATCAGCGATACGCTGGTCCAGATCGGCTAGTGGAGCCTTCTTCGATGTCAGAACATTCGACTTACGTTCCTGGAAATGCCGCTGAAAAGTGGCTCGATGAGCGCCTCCCGGTCGCCAGGTTTGCCAAAGAGCACCTGATGGACTTCCCCACGCCCAAGAACCTCAATTATTTTTGGACGTTCGGGGCGATCCTGGTGATGTGTCTGGGCGTGCAGATCGTTACCGGCATTATCCTTGCCATGCACTACACGCCCAACGTCTCCATGGCTTTTGACTCGGTCGAGCATATCCGGCGCGACGTCAATGGCGGCCGTATCATCCAGGCCACGCATGCCGTGGGCGCCTCGATGTTCTTCCTGGCTCTCTACATCCACATCTTCCGCAATCTCTTTTTTGGCTCCTACAAGGCGCCGCGCGAGATCCTGTACATCATCGGCGTCTTGATCTTCATCCTCAGCATGGCAGTCGCCTTCATGGGCTACGTGCTGCCATGGGGCCAGATGAGCTTCTGGGGTGCGACGGTTATTACCAACATATTCTCGGCGATCCCGATCGTTGGTGAAAGCGTGCTGCAGTTGTTGCGCGGTGGCTTTGCTGTTGGCAACCCGACGCTCAACCGCTTTTTCTCGCTGCATTATCTGCTGCCGTTTGTGATTGCGGCGCTTGTGGCGCTGCACATCTGGGCACTGCACGTGCCGGGCAACAACAACCCGATCGGGGTGGACGTCAAGTCGAGCCGCGATACCGTGCCATTCCACCCGTACTACACATTAAAGGATCTGCTCGCCATGGTGGTGTTCATGATCCCCTTTGCGTGGTTCATCTTCTTTGCGCCCGATATCCTGGGTCACCCGGACAATTACATCCAGGCCAACTCACAGGTGACGCCGTCTCACATCGTGCCTGAATGGTATCTGCTGCCGTTCTACACCATCCTGCGCGCCATCGACTTCAACGTCTTGTTCATCAACTCCCAGCTCGGCGGCGTCATCGCCATGGGCTTGTCGATGGTCGCACTGTTGATCGTGCCGTGGCTGGATACGGCCAAGGTCCGCTCCGGCCTGTTCCGCCCCTTGTTTAAGTGGTTCTACCTTCTGTTCCTGATCAACTTCATCGCGCTCACCTATCTTGGTGCTCAGCCCGCTGAAGGCATTTACGTCACTCTGGCCAAGATCAGCACGGCCTACTACTTCATCCACTTCTTCATCGTGCTGCCCGTGCTCTCACGCATTGAAAAGCCCTTGCCCCTTCCGACCAGCATTTCCGAGAACGTCCTCGTCAAGGCGCCTGCGTGAGGACGAAAGAGTGACCATGATCAAGAACAAAACGACCCTTGCGGCCTTGGCGCTGGCCCTTGGCCTCGCCGCCACGCCAGCCATGGCTGCCGACGAACATTCGACGCCTCACATTGAAAGACAGACTTGGTCCTTCGCCAGCATATTCGGCAAATACGACCGGAACCAGCTGCAGCGCGGCTTTCAGGTTTACCGGGAAGTCTGCGCGAGCTGCCACAGCGCTCGCCTGATCTCGTTCCGCAATTTTGCGGAAGAGGATGGCCCGGGCTTCTCCGAAGAGCAGGTCAAGGCTTTGGCGGCCGAATACGATGTGGTTGACCCAACTATCGAAGGCGGCACCCGTAAAGGCGTGCCTGCCGATCGCTGGCCATCGCCATTCCCCAGCGAGCAGGATGCCCGCGATGCCAATGGCGGCGCCTTGCCACCAGACTTCTCGGTTCTTGCCAAGGCGCGCGGCATCACTGACCCGTTCCCGTTCTGGATTTTCAACTACTTCACCGGCTATTCCGAAGGCGGCGTCGACTACATCCACGCTCTGCTGAATGGCTACCATTCCGAAGTGCCGAATACGGCGCCTGAAGGCTTCGCGCTTCCCGAAGGCAAATACTACAACGACTACTTCCCCGGTCACGCCATCGGCATGGCGCCGCCTTTGCAGGATGGCCAGGTGACCTATGAAGTCGCCGAAGGCCAGACCGAAGTACCTCTCACCGTGGAGCAATATTCCACCGACGTCGCCGCCTTCATGATGTGGATGGCTGAGCCAGGCCTGCCGGGCCGCAAGGAAACCGGTTTCCGCGTCATCCTGTTCCTGCTGCTGTTTGCAGGCCTTCTCTGGGCCACCAAGCGCCGCATTTGGAAGGGCATCGAGCACTAGCTGCGCTCTTGTTTTCATGCATTGGGCCCCATCTGGGGCCCTTTGTGTTTGTGCCACCGCCCAAGCATCCCCTTGCTAATCCCGCCAAGGCCCGCAATATGGTGCTGACTGCAAATCAATGCCGGGGGGAGCCGCCATGTCCGCCATTCGCATCGCCGTTACCGTGGTTGGCGCTGCCATCACCATGACGCGCCATCCCGTGGTGCGCGCCGGCATCCGTGCGGTCGCCAGCAATCCCAAGGCACGCGAAACCGCGATCAACGTCACGCGCAATGCCGCCTACAATGCCGGCGTTCTTGCCCGGCACATCGTCGGGCGCCGCCTCCCTTAACTTCTTCTCATCTGTCAGGACTACCATGCTGCTCGATCTGCAATCCCTCGTGCGCACGATTCCGGATTACCCCAAGAAAGGGATCCTGTTTCGTGACATCACCACGTTGATCGAGCACCCCGAAGGCTTCAAGGAGAGCGTCGAGCGCATTGCCGCCCAATATCGTGGCCGCGGCATCACCCATGTCGCCGGTATCGAGGCACGCGGCTTCATCTTTGGCGCAGGCGTTGCAATTGCCTTGAGCGTCGGGTTCATCCCAGTCCGCAAGAAAGGCAAGCTGCCTGGCGAAACCATCGGGCAGAACTACGCGCTGGAATATGGCGTCGACACGATCGAGATTCACGCCGATGTGCTCGACAACAACGACACGGTCCTTCTCGTTGACGACCTCATTGCAACTGGCGGCACCGCCATGGCCGCCGTGGGCCTCCTCCGCCGCACCGGCGCCAAAGTAGACGACGCCGCTTTTGTGATTGATCTGCCAGCCCTCGGCGGCGCCACCAAGCTTAAGAGCGAAGGGGTGGTCGTGAGTTCATTGATGAGCTTTGAAGGGCACTAGCGGTAACTCATCTAACCCCCGAGCAGGGGACCAATTGCGTTGTCACGTCAGTTAGAGTTACTGGCACGGGCCTGTTCTGCCCACCGCTACTCGTTTAGCTGTCGCGACACCTCAGTGTTAACCAGAACCATCAGGTGCACCGCACTCGAACTTTGATAGCCCCAACCCTTCCCCACTCGGTGTCACCCCGGCCTTGAGCCAAGGCTCGTCCCGAGATGCGTGCCTTGCCGCAATGTAGATTGCCCCGACTATCTCAAGGCGGTGATGCGCCTCCGGCGTAGGGCGGGGATGACACTGAGTGTGTAGCCAAATGACATTCCCAATACCCTCACCAATTGCTCCGCCCATCCACCTGCGTCACATTGATCTTGGACCAATCCAAATCATCGATCAGACGCAAGTTCACCGCATAGGTTCTCGCCGTGGGCATGCTGTTCGGATCACCGTTCTTGGGCGTGCCATCGGCATTGTACATCGAGGCCCAATCAGGCGAGTCGCCCCAGGTCTGCATGCCGCAATGACCGCAGAAATGGTGCTGGTTCATCCCATCACTGGCGGAGTAGACCTTGTCGCCCTCAAGTGACGCGAACTGCATCTCGCCTGGCCCAAAATATCCCCAGACGGCGCCCGTGCGCGCACAATAGCTGCAATTGCACTGCGTGGCATAGTCGGGGAGGCGGGGCAGGGCGATCTTGGTTGCGCCGCAATGGCAAGTGGCGGTGAGAGACATGAAACGGTTCCTGAATGGCTGGTCAGGAAACCTAGTCACCTGATGTGCCAGAGCCTGTCAGCAGAACACTGCGCCGTGAACCTCAGGCCGCGACGGCTGCGGCCTGCTGCTGGGCATCCACAAGGCAGAACTGGTTGCCTTCAGGGTCCTTCATCACGGTATAGGTCGGCAGAACGCGCACTGGCTCGGCGCCAGCAGCCTTGAGCCGTTCCACTTCGCCAGTCCGGTCGGTCACCTCGATGTCGAAGTGTACGCGGTTATTGTCATGGCGCCGTCCTTCAACGTTCTGGAAGCAGATCGAAGGACCTGGGCCATCCACCATGACGGTCGGATCGCTGTGTGGCGTCAGGCCTAGTGCTGCCAGCCGCGCGATCTCAGCCTCGTCGTAGTCCCGGACGGCATAGCCATCAAGCAGTTCGGCCCAAAAGGCCGCCAAGGTCGCCGGCTTATCACAATCGAATACGATCTCGTGGATCCTACCCATAATCGTCTCCTAAATATGTTGACGATTTCGCTAGACGGCAATTGCGGCAAGACTGGTGCAACAGTTTCGTGACACGGGAAAACCCACGCAGAACGTGGGTTTTCGCTGTTTTTCGGCGCCAGGAGTCAGCGGGCTCTCGCAGAAGGAGCGCCCGCTACAAAATCGAATCAGGGTTCCAACTGTCCTGTTTGCGGCGCTACCTCGGCGGAAATGGCCGGCTCATTGCGCGTTTTCCAAAGCGAGTAGAATACGCCGCCCGCCAGGATCGAGATGGTCACCGCCAGAGACAAGGCCGTGTCGATCTTGATACCCAGCGGCACAAGGAAGATCTTGATGCCGACCAGGACCAGGATGATGGCAAGCGACACCTGCAGGTAGCGGAACCGGTTCATTGCGGCCGCCAGGGCGAAGTAGAGGGCCCGCAGCCCAAGAATCGCAAAGATGTTGGACGTGTAGACGATGAACGTGTCCTGCGTCACCGCAAACACGGCAGGCACCGAGTCCACCGCAAAAATCAGGTCGACCGTTTCCACCATGATCAGCGCCACACCGAGCGGCGTCAGCCAGGTCACGATCTTGCCTGTTATCGGGTCAGGCAACTTTGCCGTGAAGTCATGCCCATGCAATTGCTTGGTTACGCGGAAGCGCTTGGTCAGAAAGTTGAAGACCGGGTTCTTCTCGATGTCAGGCTCTTCGTCCTTGTGGCTGAACATGCGAAAGCCGGTAAAGACGAGGAAAGCGCCAAAGAAGAACAGAATCCAGCTAAACTGATAGACCAGGGCCGCGCCCAAGCCGATCAGAACAGCCCGGAAGGCAATCACGCCAATGATGCCCCAGAACAGCACGCGGTGCTGGTAGATGCGGGGGATGGCAAGGAAGCCGAAGATCGTCGCGATGACGAACATATTGTCCATCGCTAGCGATTGCTCGATCAGATAGCCGGTGAAGAATTCAAGCCCAGCTTGCGAGCCGCGCTGCCACCACACCCACGCGCCGAAAGCGACTGCAATGCTGACGTAGAAGCCGTAGAGAATTAGGCTTTCCTTGGCCGAGATTTCCTTTTCTTCCTTGTGCAGAATGCCAAGGTCAAAAACGAGCAGGGCTATGACGACCGCGATGAACGCGACCCAAAAATAAACAGGTGTACCTAAGAAATCGCCCGATAGGGCAACAAGCAGCGAATCCATCGCCGGACCTTCTCCATTTCGGTTGGAGCAGTTCCGACATCACGAGAGCAAAAATCGTTGCCCTCGCCAGAGGGGCCCGGCGCTGCAGAGGCAAAATGGCTGATCAGCAGGAAAGGTGCAAGCTGCTGCGACCGATTGCCGCGCTTAATGCGGCGTGCAGAGCATGATGATCGCGTCTGCCGTCTCGAGCTGGATGGCCACGCCGAAATTGGGATCGGGTACAATACGACCGGCCTGCACCGATCGCGTAGCCTTCAGCCCGCCATCGTTGAACCCGACACCATCCTGATAGGCGGTGATGGTGCCGGTGCCTGAGCTCTTATCGCCCACCACGGTCGAAGCAAAGCCATATACCTGGCCATAAATGGTCAGGATACCGGCTTTCCCAGCAGTGGCATCACGGCAACCCCAATTGCCCTCGAAGCTCTGAGCGAGGGCGGGGGTGGCGAACAGGGCAAATGAACAAGCGATAAGGGCGATTCGGCGCATGGGAGACAGAGTGCCGATAGCGCCTTCAGCTTTCAAGCTGCGCGCTTGAGCAGAGGCCCGATCAACGGAAGTTTGATGAGCGCGAGCAACACTCGGGTCCGCATATCAGGCCGATAGTCGCGCAGTTTGGAAAAGCCGACGAACTCGGAAAGATACACCTGCTCGTTCCGCTGGTTCACCGCCACCATGCGGTTGAACAGCAAGCCCCACCCGGGCAGCGAGTTGGAGTGCCGCTTGTCGTAAACCGCAAGCTGGTAGCGTACGGTGTCTCCGGGCCGCACAGGCGCCGAAAACTCGATTTTGCTACCACCGGGCGAAGGGCCTGAAACACCGGGTTCCTCCCCTTGCGCGCGAAGCCTGGCTTCCTCAGCTTCCAGCGCGTCGACCATCTTGCGATGCCCCACAGCCGCAGTGTGCCAGCCGCTCGCCACCAGTCCGCCAAAATGGCTGTGCGCGGCCTGTTCCGGATCAACATGGAAGTATTGCGGATCATAGCTACTGGCAAAGCGAATGATTTCGTCCTGCCCGAATGTGTGTTCGCCCAGATCGAACACTTCATCGAGGACGATGTTCTCGTACCACCGCGTCACGCTGCGATCTCCCGCACATCCACCAGATTAGCCAGCCGTAGCGTCATCACCTGCTGGTCCTTCTGGTTACGGATATCGAGATCAATCTTGACGATCCCCCATTGCGGATGCGTCTCGGACCGGCGCAGTTCGGCAATTGTTGCGGTGCCGCCAATAAAGTCACCGACCATCACCGGCGCCTTCCATTTAAGGTCGGTGAACCCCAGCCCACCGGCTGACGCAATCTGCCCCAGGAACTTGTCCACCAGCATGCGCAGGCTCAGCGCCCCTGTCTGCCACCCGCTCGACGCCAGTCCACCCAAAAGACTTGCCTTTGCGGCTTTTTCATCAAGGTGAAAGGGCAGGGGATCGAACTCGCGGGCAAAGCCCAGAATCATGTCCTTGCTGATCTTGGTGCGCCCCAGTTCGATCGTTTCGCCCAAGCGCAAATCCTCGAAATGGCGCCGGTTCACAGTGACAGGATTGGTCATTTGCTTGCCCTATACGTCAAGCATGGGTTTTGCCTGCTCTAGGCGTACTTGGCAAGGCTGTTGATTGCGTCACGTCCCCGCTGCTAGCCGCTGCGCTGCCCGGTATTGAAGTGGCGCCATGCCCCGCCGGCGCCGGAACGCCTTGGCCAGATAGTTCGCATCCGCAAAGCCGGTCGCCTTGGCAATCGCCATCACGCTCATGTCCGTTGCCAGCAGTAACCGCTCAATGCGCTCGATCCGCCGCTCCAGCACAAAGTCGGAAGGGGCCTGTCCGACAGCCGCACTGAACTGCCGGACGAAGTGGGCCCGGCTCATTTCCGCTAGGCATGCAAGCCGCTCCACCTGCAGCGGGCGCCCCAGATTGTCATCGATGTGAGCCAGCACCCGCGCGATCGCCGGCTGCACCGCCGGCTTGGGCACCGTACTGGTGCCAAACACTCCGTCATAGAGCGCCGTGACTGCGGTATAGGCGGCGGCCGACGCTGCCCCGGGCGTCAGTTGATCATGCTCGATCAGGCTCACGCAGGCCCCTGCCAACCGGTTTATCACCGCCCCGGACAGGCTCACCACCGGCCCCGATGCATCTATCAGTTCCCGCACCAGCCGTAAGGCCTCGCGCCCATTTAGCACCAGCCAAAAGTATTCCCATTGTCCTCCACGCTCCAACCAATAGCGGTGCGCATGGGGCATGGACAGAACCATGGTCTGCCCTGGCACCAGCCGGTGCTGCACCCCGGCGAAATCGAGCCGGCCTTCGCCGACGAGCGTGTGTTGGATAACGACAAAGGGCGAAGTGCCCCGCTGCATCCCATCCCAGGAATACACTTCGTTGAGACGTTGCTCATATCCGGCGCTCACGGGCATGCAATGGAGTGGCACGACGCTTTTCGGTAGCGTCAGCACCCGAACGTCATGGCCGTGTTCAAGCAGTTGGGAGAGCACAAAATTACCCGCAATGGCACAAGCTTTCTCTAGCACTCATGCGGTCGTCAAAGCTAGCAGTGTGCTAACGTAATCGCGGCGAATGCTGCTTTGTGAGGACCCCTATGTCGTTCAAAGTCACCGTCATCGGAGCCGGCTCGATCGGCTTCACCAAAACCCTGATTTCGGACCTTTTGAAGGTTCCCGAGTTCGTCGATTGCGAGTTCGCTCTCACCGACATCAACCCGGCAAATCTCGACATGGTGAGCCAAGTCATTGAAACCATTGTCTCGGTCAATAAGCTCCCTGCCAGGGTGACAGCCACCACCGATCGGCGCGAGGCGATCTCCGGCGCGCGCTATATCATGTCTTGCGTCCGCGTCGGCGGCCTTGAGGCCTTCGCCACCGATATCTCCATCCCGCTTAAATACGGCGTCGACCAGTGCGTCGGCGACACGATCTGCGCCGGAGGCATTCTTTATGGCCAGCGCAACATCCCGGTGATACTCGACTTCTGTAAGGATATCCGCGAGGTCGCCGAACCTGGCGCGCTGTTCCTCAACTATGCCAACCCCATGGCCATGAACACCTGGGCGGCCGATCTTTACGGCGGCGTCAACGTCGTTGGCCTCTGCCATGGCGTACAGCACGGCGCTCATCAGATTGCCCAGGTTCTGGGCGTGCGCGACGATGAACTCGACTATGTCTGCTCGGGCATCAACCACCAGACCTGGTACATCGACATCCGCGCCAAAGGCCGCAAGATCGAAGCCGACGAACTGATCGCAGGCTTTGAAAAGCACCCGGTTTATTCCCGCCAGGAAAAGGTGCGCATCGACGTGCTTAAGCGCTTCGGCGTCTACTCCACTGAGTCAAACGGTCACCTCAGCGAATACCTACCCTGGTATCGCAAGCGCCCCGAAGAGATCGGCCGCTGGATCGACATGAGCGACTGGATTCACGGGGAAACCGGCGGTTACCTCCGCTACTCCACCGAGCGCCGCAATTGGTTCGAAACCGACTTTCCAATGTTCAAGGAACAGGCGAACAAGCCGCTGTCCGAACACAAGCGGACTACTGAACACGCCAGCTACATCATTGAAGCCGTGGAAACCGGCCGTACCTATCGTGGCCATTTCAACCGCCGCAACAACGGCATTATTACCAACCTGCCGGATGATGCGATTATCGAAAGCCCCGGCTATGTCGATCGCTTCGGCATCAACATGATCGAAGGGATCACCCTGCCGACCGCGTGTGCGGCGACGTGCTCGGTCTCCGTTTCGGTGCAGCGCCTGTCGGTGGAAGCCGCGATGACCGGCAATATCGATACACTCAAGCTTGCCGTGCTGCATGACCCGCTGGTCGGTGCCATCTGCACGCCCGACGAAGTCTGGGCCATGGTCGACGAGATGGTAGTGGCGCAGGCGCAATGGCTGCCGCAGTTCGCTGATGCGGTCCCGGCTGCCCGGGAGCGCATGGCCAAGTCGACGGTAAAGACGCGCGAATGGGAAGGCGCCGCTCGCAAGCAGGTTCGTTCCGTTGAAGAACTGCGCGAAGTGGTGGGCGGTCACCACTAACCTGTTTTAATGTGAGGCGATTTGGGGCAGGCTTTGAGGCCTGCCCCTTTTGTTTGTCGTAGAGCATGACCGGTTTGCTGCCCTTTGTTCTGGCCGTTCTGGCACTCCTTGCAACACCTGGACCCACCAATACGCTGATGGCCGCTTCAGGCGCCCAGCGGGGGATTGTTGCGTCCTTACCGCTACTCCTCGGCGAGCTCGCCGGATATCTTATTGCAATTACGATCTGGATCGAACTGGTCGGCGCCGCCGGCGCAAGCCAGCCGCTGGTTCCCGCCATTGCCAAGTTCGTGGCCACAGCCTTTCTGCTTTGGTCCGCCTGGAAGCTCTGGCGCAATGCCGGCCAGTCCGATCTCGGACAACGCGGCATCACGCTGTACCGGGTGTTTTTCACAACCCTGATCAACCCCAAGGCGCTGGTCTTCGCTTTCGCGATTTTCCCAAGCGTTGGCTTCCTAGCGCGCATGCCCTTTTTCGGCATCTTCACCGTCCTCGTGCTCGGAACTGCCACCGCATGGATGGCCCTTGGCACGATCGCGGCTCGTTCCTCGGCAGGCTTGCTCACGTCCGCACGGGTAGAAAAGATCACGGCGATAGCACTTGCGGTCTTTGCCACCTTGCTCGTGGTTCAGACCCTGCAATCATCCTTTTAGCCACCACCCCGGTCACTCACTCGGTCGCACCTTGACCTTCCCTTGACATTGAAACCCAACGGCCCCGACACTTGACGCGTCGGGGCCGCATTTGGAAGCAGGGGAGGAGGGTGCGCCGCGAAACTACGCCACGCGCTGCTTCCGGGATCCACGTGCCCATTCCGGCAACCAGGTGCCGTGGGCTTCGGTGAGATCGTCCACCAAGTTCCAGATCTGCTCCAGATCCAGTTCGGCGGCGGTATGGGGGTCCATCATTGCGGCATGGTAGATGTGCTCGCGGTTTTCGTCCATCAGCGCACGCACGGTGAGCTCTTGCACGTTGATGTTGGTGCGGATCAGCGCAGTCAGCTGCGGTGGCAACTCGCCGATATAGGTCGGCTGCAGGCCATTCTCGTCGACTAGGCACGGCACTTCCACGGCTGCATTGTTGGGCAGAGAGGTGATTACGCCGTTATTGCGCAGATTGCCGTAGATCACCGAAGGCTCGCCGGTCCAAACCGAATTGACGATGGAGGAGGCATATTCCTTGGACTGCTTGACCTCGATGCGGTCAGCCTTGCGGTAATCCTCGGAGGTCTTCTTCCACTTGGCGATCTGCTCGACGCAGCGCTTGGGGTATTCATCGAGTGGAATGCCGAACTTTTCGATCAGGTCCTCCCGGCCTTCCTTAATGAAATAAGGCGTGTATTCGGCGAAGTGCTCCGAGCTTTCGGTGACGAAATAGCCTAGGCGCGTCATCATCTCGTAGCGCACCTTATTGGGGCAGCGCGGGTTCCACGTGGGCTTGGGCGCTTTGCCCGAAGCATAGGCCTTGAACAGTTCGGGGTAGAGATCCTTGTAGGATCCGTCGGGCTGGCGATGCTCGAACTTGAGGTAGAACGCCATGTGGTTGATGCCGGCGGAGCGGTAGCGGATTTCTTCGTAAGGGATGTCGAGGTCGTTGGCCAATTCCATGGCTGTGCCCTGTACGGAGTGGCAGAGGCCAACCTGCTTGATGGTTGGATATTTTTCTGAAATGGCCCAGGTGTTGATGGCCATCGGGTTGACGTATTGCAGCATGATGGCTTCCGGAGCGACCTGCAGCATGTCCTCGCAGATGCTCCACAAATGCGGCACGGTGCGCAAGCCGCGCATGATGCCGCCGACGCCGAGTGTATCGGCGATGGTCTGGCGCAGATTATATTTTTTGGGCACTTCGAAATCGACCACGGTCGAGGGCTCATAACCGCCGATCTGGAAGCAGACGACGACGAAATTGGTGCCGTCCAGCGCTTGGCGCTGGTTGGAATAGGTTTCCACCGTTGCTGGCACGCCAAGCGTCGCGATCAGCTTCTTGGCGATGACTTCGCTTTCTTCCAAACGCGTCGGGTTGATGTCCATCAGGCGGATGGTGGCACCGGTCAGGGCTGGGCGCTGCAGGATGTCGCCGACGATGTTCTTCATGAACACGGCCGAGCCGGCACCGATAAAGGTGATCTTTGGGTTTGCCATAAAATGCTCCTAGGCGGCTATTTCGAACGCGGCCCGGACCAGGCGCCGCGTATAGTCGGTTTGTGGGTTGGTGAGGACATCGGCCACCGGGCCCTGCTCGACGATCTTGCCGTGTTGCATGACCATGACGCGGTGACAAAGAGCGCGCACTACCTTGAGGTCGTGACTGATAAAGAGGTAACTCAGGCCCTTCTCGTCCTGCAGCTTGCGCAAGAGGTCGATGATCTGGGCCTGCACCGACAGGTCGAGCGCCGAGGTGGGCTCGTCAAGCAGGATGAACTCGGGCTCGAGCGCGATAGCCCGGGCGATGGCGATGCGCTGGCGCTGGCCGCCCGAAAACTCGTGCGGGAAGCGGTTGAGGATGGTGTCGGGCATGCCGGCATCGCGCAGCGCCTGGCGCACCCGATCGCCGCGCTCGGTGCGGTTTTTGCCAATGTCGTTGACGATCAGCCCTTCCTCGATGATCTGGCGGATCGACATGCGCGGATTAAGCGAGGCAAACGGGTCCTGGAACACGATCTGCATGCGGCTTCGGAGTGGGCGCATGGCCTGGCGGTCCTTGGTATCGATGCGCTCGCCATCAAAAAAGATTTGCCCACCCTGGTTGCCGATAAGGCGGATCAACGCCTGGCCGAACGTGGTCTTGCCCGAGCCCGATTCCCCGACGATCCCTAGCGTTTCGTGGCGCATCAGCTGGATATCGAGGTTGTCGACGGCTTTTAGCTCAAAGAAATCGGGCTTGAAGAAACCGCCGCGCTTAAGCGTGAAGCTGACCTTGACCTCCTTGCCCTCCAGCACCGTCTCATGCACGCCCTCTTCGAGCGGCAGTGCCATGCCCTTGGGTTCGGACGCCAGCAAATGCTTGGTATAGGCATGGGTCGGGTTGGCAAACAGCGCCTCAGTCGCATTGTGCTCCTGCACGCGCCCGTTCTGCATCACATAGACATATTCGCTGAACTGCCGGACCACGGTCAAATCATGGGTGATCAGGATCACCGCCATGCCGTACTTGTCCTTGAGGTCTTTGATGAGGTTCAGGATCTGTGCCTGCACCGTCACGTCGAGCGCTGTAGTCGGCTCATCAGCGATCAGCACGTCCGGCCGGTTGGCGAGCGCCATGGCGATCATCACGCGCTGACGCTGCCCGCCAGAGAGCTGGTGCGGATAATTGTTGAGGCGTGCTTTCGGCTCGGGGATCTGCACCTCGGCCAGCAAAGCCTCGGCCTTCTCCATGGCCGCCTTGGTGCTCATGCGGTTGTGGAGCTGGATGATTTCGCAGATCTGCTGGCCCACGGTATAAACCGGGTTGAGCGAACTCATCGGCTCCTGGAAGATCATGGCGATATCGTTGCCGCGCAGCTTGCGCATGTCGCGGTCGCTCATCTTGACGATGTTCTTGCCCGAGAGCGTGATTTGCGTCTTGGGCAGAATGGTCGCGCGCTTGGTCAAAAGTTTCATCAGCGTGCGGGCGGTCACCGATTTGCCCGAGCCGCTTTCGCCCACCAGGGCGATCGTCTCGCCCTTGTGGAGTTGAAAGGACACGTCACGCACGGCATTGACCGTGCCGCCCTCGACCTTGAAATTGACGCCAATATTGCGGGCATCAAGGATCAGTTCGCGGCCATGGCTGCCCAGATCGTGGCGGACGTCGGAAACGGGAATATAGCTCGGTTCGGTCATGGCCCGTTCCTCAATAGGGGTCGATCGCATCGCGCAAACCATCACCCAGCGCGTTGAACGCAAAGACGGTGATCAGCACAAAGACGACAGGCGAGAGGATCCAGGGGTAGGAGCCGATCACCGAGAAGGTGCCGGTATCCTGCAGCATCAAGCCCCAGGAGATCAGCGGCGGCTTCACGGCAAAGCCGAGGAACCCCAGAAAGCTTTCGAGCAGCACGACGCTCGGGATAGCCAGCGTAATCGCCACGATGATGTGGCTGAGCACGTTAGGGAGGATGTGACGCGTGATGATACGGCCGTCGCTCGCACCGACGGCGATTGCGGCCCGCACATATTCGATCCGCGCCAGCGACAGCGTCTTGGATCGCACTTCCCGGCTGAGCTGCGCCCAGCCGAGCACCGCCATCACAAAAATCACGAAGGTCAGGAACACATTGGACGGTGCCGTCACCGGAATCAACGAGGTCAGCGCGAGATAGAGCGGCAGCTGCGGAAAGGCGAGGACCAAGTCGGTAAACCGCTGTACCCACGCATCCAGTCGGCCGCCGATATAGCCCGAGCTAATGCCCACCAAGGTACCAACGATGGTGGTCAGCGTCACCACGGCCAAGGCGATCATCAGCGAGATGCGCGATCCGATAATGCCACGCGACAGGATATCGCGGCCGAACTTATCGGTGCCCAGAAGTTGGATCGGTCGCCCATCGGTCGAGCCGAAGAAGTGGATGTTGGACGGAATGAACCACAGGAATTTGTAGGGATAGCCCTGGACGAAGAAGCCGGTGGGCGTCGGATTGTCTTTGATCAAGCCGGTCAGGGGCTGGAACGTAATAGGGTCAAACTCGCCCGTATCTCCGATGGGGTAAACGTAAGGCAGCAGGCTGAAATTGCCGGCAGCGTCTTCGAAGGCGATCACATCGGGCGGCGCAAACGGGAGATTGGCCTGCTTGGGGTCCATCGGCGCAAAGAAATCGGCAAAGACCGATACGACCAGCATTAGTGCAACCAGGATCAACCCGATCATGCCCATGGGCGAACGCTTGAACCGCCGCCAAACCAAGGTTGCGTAGCCTTCGTTGCCTGAGCCGAACCGAGTGACCGTCTTAGGAGCGTCCGCTTCTTCAGCTGGCGTTGGCGCAGGACCGCCACCGACATCGGTGGGCAAGGGAATGGATGAGCGCGTGTCGATTTGGGTCATTCGCTGGCTCCTCCGAGACGCACGCGCGGATCGAGCGCCACCAGCAGCACGTCGGAAATGATGTTGCCGACGATCAGCGTGGCAGCCAGCACCAGCATGAAAGTTGCGGTGACATAGACGTCGCCGACGCCCATCGACCCGACGATCGCCGGCCCGACCGTCGCCAGACCGAAGACAATGGCCACTTCGATCTCGCCGGTCAGCATATAAGGAAGCACAACGCCTTGATACGCCACCAGCGGATGCAGCGCGTTGGGCACCGCATGCTTCATGATCACGGCGCCTTCCGGCAGCCCCTTGGCGCGCGCGGTTTCCACGTATTGCGAATTGAGCACGTCGAGCAGATTGGCGCGCATGACGCGCATATTGTAGGCGAGGCCGCCGAACGTCGCGATGAAAATCACTGGCCAGATATGGGTCAGCAAGTTGACGAACTTGTCCCAGCTCCAGGGCGCCCCGCCATAGCGAGCCGAGAAGAACATACCGACTTCTGAAACGTTCAGCCGGAACACGAGGAAGTAAAGGATGATGATCGCCAGCAAGAAGCGCGGGATCGTCATGCCGAGGAACGAGATAATGCCGAGGCCAGTGTCGATCCAGGAATACTGGCGCGTGGCAGCTACGATACCGAGGCCAATGCCCAGCAGCGAGGCAAGCAAGTGGCAGACCAGCGCCAGGGCAATGGTTGCCGGCAGACGTTCGGCAACGACCTGGGCAACTTCCTTGTTATAATAGAAAGACTGGCCGAAATCGAAGCGAGTGACGATGCCGGTGATCCAGCGGAAATACTGCACGACCAAGGGATCATTGAGGCCATTGGCTTCGCGATACATGGCTGCCTGTGCTTCGGCTTGCTCGGCCGTTGCTCCACCCTGGTTCATCGCCATTGAGCGGATATAGTCGCCATAGTCACCCGGAGGCGCCTGTATGATGGCGAAGGTGACAACGCTGAGGATGAGCAGCAGCGGAATGGCGCCCAAAATGCGTATTGTCAAGAAACGGAGCATTGCCGCAGGCCTTTCAGTTCGAAAGCAGGGGGACGTATCCCCCCGCTATGTTCACACCATCAGACCGAAATCACATCGGGCCGGCTGAACCGGGCGCGCCCGGCAGCATTTCAGGGTGAAGCTCGTAGTCGCCCTGTGCATCGGCTGGCACGAACACACGCTCGCGGATGATGTTGTCCTCGGCCCAGTTGAACTGGAAGATCGGCGCGCCTTGCGGAATGTTGGCGAAGCGCTTGTTGACGATCAGGGCACCCGGATACTGGGTCAGACCAACCGAGTAGACGTTTTCCGTAAAGATACGCTGGTAGTCCTTCATCAACTGGGCGCGTTCTTCCGTATCGCTTGAGGTGATGAACTTGTTCACCGTATCGACCAGTTCCTGCTCGAACGGCAGCAAGTCGAGCGTGCCGTCAGTGCCGGCACGGTGGAAGGGGTGCGTGCGTGGGCCGGTTGGAGCCAGTGCTGTCGTACCCTGAACAACCGAGACCATTTCCGAACCCTGGCGCTCCACCGTCCAGTCAAACTGGCCAGCTTGCGCCAAGTCGTCACGGGCCGTGCCTGTCTGGAAGTTTGCGATCACGCGGATGCCAAGAGGCTCCATCTGCGCAATCACGCCCTCAGCCAGGTTCGTGTCCGTGCCGTAGTCGGTATTGGCCAAAAGGGTGATTTCGACGTCCGCGCCGCCAGCCTGATCAGCCGGGAAGTTGCGGATGCCGTTGCCATCGGTGTCCATCAGCCCCAGGCCGTCGAGCAGAGCATTGGCCGCTTCGAGATTAAATGGATAATAAACAGTCGAAGCCTTGTCGTAATAAGTCGTGCCGGCGTAGAGGCCGCCCGGGTAGATTGCGGTAAACGGACCACGCACCAGGGACTCGCCCAGACGTTGACGATCAACAGCGATCGAGACAGCCTTGCGGAAGTCCAGCTCACGGTTGAGTTCGCGAATAGCCTGGCCACGCGCGTCAGGTTCACCCCAGCCATTGCCAGATAGATTCATGCGCAGCGCATAGCCGATCGTGCGGGCGCCAAACTGCAAGCGGGCAGGGGCGCTTTCCTCTGCCGAACGCCGCAGCGATTCAACAAAGCTTTCGGCCTGTTCCAAATTGGAGAAGTCGCCCGAACCTGCTACGGCCTGCACGTCACGATCGGCCCAGGTGGACAGGCGGTAGTGCAGTTCGTTGAGGTAGGGCAACTGGTTACCGGCCTCGTCGACCTTCCAGTAGTAGGGATTGCGGCGCATGACGATGATGTCGTCAGGACGATACTCAACCGGCACCCAAGCTCCCATCACCGGCATGTTCATGAATTCCGGCGGGAAGGCGTTCTTGTATTCGTCGTAGGTGTTGTCGGGATTGTACTTGGGGTGTTCGGGCTTGAGGATATGGCTTGGGCCGGGGCAGAAGGAGTCATAGGCCATGGCGTAGAGATACTGCGTTGGCCGGACTTCCTTGAAGGTCCACTTGACCGTGTAGGGGTCAATCATCTCAAGCGTCGTTTCCTCGCCGAAGCGCTCCGGCGTGCCGGTGCCGGATGGAACAGCGCTGACATTGGGGTCCTGAACGTTGTCTTCCCAATAGAACATCAGATCTTCAGCGTCGAAGGGGTCGCCGTCAGACCATTTTGCGCCTTCGACTAGGTGCATGGTCAACTCATGCCCGTCCTCGGACCATTCCCAACTCTTGGCGAGGTTCGGGAGCGGCTCAAGCTCTTCGGCCTTAATCTGGAACAGTGGACCCGTGCGGGTCAGGCATTCTGATAGACCGATATCGATGCCGCCCCAACCTTGGGACTGGCCACCGATGTAGTTCCAGCCTTCCGGCCGGCCGCCAATGACGTGGCGCAGAGTGTCGCCATAGACGCCGACACCGTCCGGCATGTTGCCGGTCTTGAAGACCAGCGGTTCCTTAGGCAGGCGCTCGGCCACAGGCGGCAGCGTGCCGGCCTCGACATACTTGGAGGTAACCCAATCGGGTTCCTTGTATTCGGGCAGCGCCTTGTATTCCTGCATGTCGCCAACGCTGACGAAGATTGGTTCGCTCTGCGCGGCAAATTCCGGCGGATCCGGAAGCTCACCCGTCAATTCCTGGGCAGGGATCGCCAACAGCGATACGCCCAGCATCAAGCCTGCCCCGCCAAGGGCAATTGCGTGCTTTCTCATAAAACCTCCCATAGCAACGGGACGGCTGATTGCCGCGGACCGGACACTCCCTTCCGGTCTTGCTCCGTGCTGAACGGGTAAATGGTACGCCTTGCCATGCGCGTTACAATCCGGAATGATAGAGACTTATTCCGGTTTTCTAAGAAACGAACCGATAAGTATGATTGATGAGAAGTCAGCCGGATTGGTGTCCCGCCGCGGCAGCGCGCCCAAGCCTACCCCACGGCCGGACCGCAATTTTTACTCTTCGGGTAAGGCTTTCGGGCGTTTCGGCATACGGTCGTTTCCGCCCCAGATCATGGCGCAACCCCATAGTCACGGCCATATCGAGTTCAACTGGCTTACCCGCGGCAGCATGGATTATCAGTTCGACGGCGGTCCTTGCACCATTGGGCAAGACCGGCTCGTTGCCTTCTGGGCCGGCATTCCGCACCAGACAATGGCCCTGCACGGCACGGGCGACGCCCGGCAGATCAATATTTACCTGCCCATGGACGCGTTTCTCGAAATGCCGCAATTGGGCCGGCTCACCGAGACGCTCATGGGCGGCGGCGTGATTCAACTCACGCCTGACTGTATCGGCTTAGAAACGCTGGAGCGCTGGCACGCTGATTACCGGAGCGGTAACTCCCTGCGCGCCGATATCGTGCGCACCGAAATTGGCACCATGTTCCGCCGCGCCGCCATCACCGGCTGGGATGTCGTGTTGCCCGCCTGGGTTGAAGAGGGGACCGGCACGCGCACCCGCACCGGCTCGCCAGTGCGCTACGTCGTGCGCATGGTGCGCCACATCGTCGAAAACATCGCCGATCCGCTCAGCGCCGAAAGCATTGCCGATGTGGTGGGGCTACACCCGAATTACGCGACCAATCTCTTCACCAAGGTCATGCGCATCTCGGTGCAGAAGTTCGTCATCCGCATGCGCCTAATTCGCGCCCGCTCGCTCCTGTTCGACGGCAGCCTGTCGATAGCCAACGTTGCCTTCCAGTCTGGCTTCGTCAGCCAGACCCAGTTCTACGAACACTTCCGCAAAGCGTATGGCATGACGCCCAGCCAAATGCGCAAGGATACAATCGAGGGATAGGGCAGCGGAGACTAAGTGTTGAACTTGAACAGCATCACGTCGCCGTCCTTGACCACATACTCCTTGCCTTCGTCGCGCGCCTTGCCCGCTTCCTTAGCCGGCACTTCGCCGCCCAGGGTCACGAAATCATCGTAGCCGATGGTCTGCGCGCGGATAAACCCGCGCTCGAAGTCGGAGTGGATAACGCCCGCAGCCGCCGGGGCCTTGTCGCCCTTGTGGATGGTCCAGGCGCGGGTTTCCTTAGGGCCGACGGTGAAATAGGTCTGCAGGCCTAGCAAGGCATAAGCTTCGCGGATCAGCCGGTTCAGCCCCGGCTCATGCAGCCCGAGCGATTCCAGATATTCGGCCTGTTCGGCGTCGGGCAATTGCGCAAGCTGCGACTCGATCTCGGCCGATATCACCACAACACCTGCGTCATGCGCCTTGGCATATTCGGCAACCTTGCGGCTCATCTCATTGCCTTCGGCAGCCGAGCCTTCATCGACATTGCAGACGTAAAGCGCTGGCTTGCTTGTCAGAAGCTGCAGCTCCTGGAAGGCCTTTTCTTCCTCAGCATCACGTTTGACGAAGCGGGCAGACTTGCCATCGCGCAGCAGCGCCAGTGCACGGTCGATCAGCTCCAGCGTCAGCTTGGCGTCCTTGTCGCCGCCCTTGGCTTTCTTCTCGACACCTGCACGGCGCTTCTCGAGACTTTCGAGGTCCGCTAGCATCAGCTCGGTCTCGACCACTTCGGCGTCCGCCAGCGGATCGACCCGGTTGGCCACGTGGATGATGTTGCCGTCCTCAAAGCAGCGCAGCACATAGGCGATGGCATCGCACTCACGAATATTGGCGAGGAACTGGTTGCCCAGCCCTTCGCCCTGCGATGCGCCTTTCACCAGGCCCGCGATATCCACAAAGCTCATGCGCGCAGGCAGGATCTGCTGGGACTTGCCGATGGTAGCGAGCTTTTCCAGACGGAAGTCAGGAACCGAGACTTCGCCAACATTGGGCTCAATGGTGCAGAACGGAAAATTGGCGGCCTGGGCGGCTGCGGTGCGCGTCAGCGCATTGAAAAGTGTCGACTTGCCGACATTGGGCAGGCCGACAATGCCCATCTTGAAACCCATGGGGAAGCTCCCGGAAACTGTTAGCCTCCACTTGGTTCGGATCGGCGCCGATGTCAATGCGCGCCGGCGCAGCCAAGCTTCCCGGCGTCAACTCACCGGTTGCTTGGCAAAGCCCTTGACCAGAATCGGCCCGGTAGGCCGGCCCGTAGGCGATCCCGGGAACGGCTCAAGAGTGATCTCATAGAGCTGTCCAGCCTGGGGCAGGGCCAAGTTCGGGCCATCCAGCCGCACATCGCGCGTGGTCGGCAGCGTGCCGAGCGATACCGGACCTGTCGCCGGATCAGGCAGGGTCCACACCTGGAGCACCTGTCCTTCGGGCGCCGCAAAGTTCTCGAGCGGCACCAGCCGTACACTATCATCGGCAAAGGCCTCGATGATCACGGCAGGGCTCGCATCGTTTTGGTTGAGCAATACGGCAATGACAGTCGGCGCCGTTTCGGTCCTCGTGCTTGTGCCGGCTAGAAAACCAACACCAAGCGCGATAATAACGCTTGCCGCCAGGGGTAGCCATTGGAGCCCCTGCAGCTTTGGCCGCCGCGGCGCCATTGGTATGATCTTGCGCGGCTCAGGTTCAGGCTCCGGCTGAGGCACGGCGCCAAGCTGGCTTTCGATACGCCGCCACAAATCCGGACTATAGCGCGCCGGCGCTGCCGTTTCATCGAGCGCTGTCATGCGGCTTGAAAGGCGCGCAGTCATTCCGGCGAGTTCTGCATCAGCCTTGCACGTTTGCTCGAAGCTTTGCGCCTCTACCTCATTGAGTAGGCCCAAGACATAGTCACCGGTAAGGGCGAGTTTTTCGTCACGTGTCATGACAGGCACTCCTGCAAAGCAATTGTGCCGCGCCTGATCCAGGCTTTCACTGTTCCCAAAGGGGCGTTAAGCGTGGCCGCGACTTCGCCATGATTGAGCCCGGTAACGTAGCACAAAAGGATCGCCCGGCGTTTTGGCTCGTCCAATTGCTTAAGACACGCCTTGAGCGCATCACGCTCCGCCAAAGCGTCGAAGGCATCACTGGCGTCTGCAGCCCGGTCGCCCAATGCCGCTAGGGTTTCGCCATCATGATAGTCCATCCGCCCGCCGTCCCGCAGCAGGTTCAACGCCCGGTGGCGCACGATAGTTGTCAGCCAGGCCAGGCCATTGCCGCGTGCGGTGTCAAATTGCGCAGCGCGCTGCCACACGGCAACGAACGCATCCTGTACCACTTCCTCGGCCAGATCCTGACGGCGTACGATCCGCCGCGCAATGGCGATCAGCCGTCCGGCCTCTCGGTCGAACAGATGCGCAAGCGCCTGGCGGTCGCCACGGGCGATCCGCTGCAGCAGGGTTTGGGTGTCTTGAGCCTCGTGCAAGATCGGTCTCTGGTCCGTTGTGGTCCTTATAGCAATACACGCGGCAAAGCCGTTTGGACGCAAATGAAGAATTTATTTTCGTTCCCTGCATCCAGCGGCCGATCCCATGGGTAAAGCCCTCGTAACCGGCGTTTGCAACGCCCCACCAATGAGGAGAATTCCATGTCCAATCTGTTCCGCCTGACCCTTCTGACGGGTACTGCCCTTGGCGCCTTGTCCTCCGTGGCTCTGGCCGCACCGGCCGTTGGCCTTGTCGGCGGCACGACGCTCGTTATGTTCGACACCGAAAGCCTTGAAGTCTCCGGCACCATGGAAGTGACCGGCGTCGACGGTCTTGCCGGTATCGACGTACGTCCTGCCGACCAGATGCTCTATGGCGTTTCCACTTCCGGTGAAGTGGTGACCATCGACACCGCCAGCGGCGCCGCAACCGTCAAGAGCACCTTGTCCGAAGCACTTCCCAGCTATGAAGGCGCCATTGTCGATTTCAACCCCATGGCCGACCGCCTGCGCCTGATGGCGACCGATGGCACCAACCACCGCGTCAATGTCGACGATGGCATGGTCACGGTTGATGGTTCGCTGGCCTATGCCGAAACCGACATGCACGCAGGTGAAACACCAGCCATCGTGGCCGCTGCCTACATCAATTCGATCGGCAAGCCTGAAGCCACAGCCATGTACGACATCGATTCCACGATTGTCGCCCTGATCCAGCAGACCTCACCAAACGACGGCACGCTCGAAGCTGTCGGCAAGCTGGGCATCGACGGCACTGACAATTATGCCTTTGACATTTCGTCCACCGAAGACCTCACCAACACTGCTTATCTCGTAGCCGGCTCAACCCTCTACACGGTTGACCTGGAAAGCGGCGCCGCCACTTCCGTTGGCGAGATCAGCGGCCTTGAAGGCACTGTCAGCGACATCGCCATCCTTCAGTAAGCCTATCAACCAAAGCGTCACAACAGGAGATCGACATGCGTAAAATCATCCAGACCAGCCTTGCAGCCGCTTTGGTTACGGCCGCAGCACTTGCCGGCACCGGCGCCGCTCAAGCTGGATTTCTGAGCAAAATTGTAAAAGAAGTGACCACTCCCGGCACGCTTGTTTCCAATCCGCGGGACAATCCGGAAGTGCAGGCAGAAATCGACTATTACGAGCAAGCCGAACAGGACGAGATCGATTATCTGAGCCGGGACTCGCGCGCCGAGACCGAATACCTCAACCGCGATGCCCAGTCGGAGATCGACTACTACAACAGCTTCAATAAGTAAGCTAAGTTTTAAGGGCGGCTGTCTCAGGTATTAGATACCGGGGCAGCCGCTTTAGCATGCGACCAAAGGGGGCGTGATCTCCCAAGCCCCTGGTCATTATAAGCGCTCCCTCGATAAGCATTATAGTCTCTTCTGCCCGCTCCCGCGCAGCGCTTTTTGGCAGGCCTGCATCTTCCGCCAATTTGGCAAAGCTTTGCAGCAATGCAGAAAAAGCGTCGTGAATCTTTTGGGAGAAAGGTCCCTTCTCTTCAGGCGGCACGGCAAAGAGGTTGAGCAGGCAAGCGCTTTTGCCTCCTGCGTAAAATGTATCAAGCGCCACAATAACCTTTTGAAGGCGATCCGAAGCGAGCCCTGGCTGATTGAGTGGCCCTAGTATCGCCTGATCGAAATAATTGAGGCTTGCTAGCAGGACCTCCTCGGCCATCTGCTGCTTACCGCCTGGGAAGCGGTGATAAAGGCTCGCGCGCTTAAGCCCAGTTGCTGATGACAACATGGCAAGCGAAGCGCCTTCATAACCCACACTGCGAAACACTTCGGTCAGGCGCAGCAACAAGCTGTCCTCATCTACGCTACGCGGTCGTGACACAATTGATCCTTTACAGAACGAACGGTAAAAATGCCTTGACTTGCTCAGGCGAGATAAGCTACCCAAAAACTATACCGATCGTTCGGTAATTTCAACAGGGATCTGATGTCATGTCGCTAATCTTTACGCCCGCTCACGCCGCTGAAGCACCACAGCAGGCTCACCAAAGCCTTGCTGCAGTAGAGCAGATGCTTGGCTCAATACCCAACATGTTCAGGCTTGAAGCCGCAAGCCCGGCAGCTCTGGCGGCTCATGTCGCATACTTGGGCGCACTCAGCAAAGGCTCATTGGATGGCAAGACAGCTACCCGGATCGCCGTCGCCATCGCCAATGTGAACGGCTGTGAGTATTGCAACAGCGCCCACACTTTTCTTGCGCAGCGGCAGAAATTGGATGATGCGGAACTCGCGGCCAACCGCGCTGGCACCTCGAACGATCCCCGCGCGGCGGCGATAGTGCAACTTGCCGTGCAAATCGCGCAACAGCGTGGCCATGTTTCTAGCGCCGATGTTGCCGCCGCCAAAGCAGCTGGCCTTTCAGATAGCGACTTGGTCGAGATCGTCTCTCACGTAGCGATCAACACTTTTACCAATTACCTCAATACGGCGTTCCAAACGGAAATCGACTTTCCCGTTGTTAGCTTGGCTAAAGTCGCTTAGTTCAGCCCAACAGCAACTGCCGCTACTGATCTTTGAAGAGCTTTTTCAGAATGGCAGCCATAGGTCCAGTCTCCGGCAAGTCTGCCGGGGACTGGGGACGGGCCTGCCGAACATGGCTTTGCCCCTTTGGCGCTGGTTTGGTTTCAGGCATCTCGGGTTTGGTAGCTAGCGCCAGCTTATTCATGAAGCCGCTATCATCGCCCTTGAGCAGCAGGCCGACATGTTTTGCCAGACTATCGAGCAGGGGATCGAGCCAGTCCTTGTCCGCCTTGGCGAAGTCGCCGAGCACGTGAGGGGTAACGAACTCCTTGCCGGGGTGGCCGATGCCCAGCCGCACGCGCTTGTAGTCCAGCCCGATCTGGGGATCGATGGAGCGCAGGCCATTGTGGCCGCCATTGCCGCCACCCACTTTCACCCGAACCTTGCCCGGCGCCAAATCTAGTTCGTCGTAGAAAACGATGATGTCGGCTGGCTCGATTTTGAAGAACTTGGCGGCTTGCTGCACGCTATCGCCCGAGCGGTTCATGAAGGTCTGTGGTTTCAGCAGCAGCACCTTCTCGCCGGCAATATTGCCCTCTGCCAGAAGCCCCGCATGCTTGGTGCGGAACTGCGTAATCCCTTGTTCGAGCGCAATAGCGTCTATTGCCATAAAACCGATATTGTGGCGGTTGCCCTCATACTGGTTGCCCGGATTGCCCAGGCCGACAAGCAGCTTCATTCACCCACTCCAAACGAAAGAGGCGACCCGCAGGCCGCCTCGAACTCTTGGCATAACCCCAGGCCGATTACTCGGCTTCAGGTTGGCCTTCTTCTGCAGCGGCGTCCTCGCCACCCAAGGACTTCAGCGCGGACGGCGCAACGATGGTAGCGATCGTCACGTCTTCTTCGTGGCTGTGGTCGACCGAACCGGCCGGCAGCTTGACGTTGGAGATGTGGATGGTGTCGCCGATATCAAGGCCGGTCAGGTCGACCGTGACTTCTTCGGGGATGTTGTCCGCAGCAACAGTCAGGTCCAGCGTATGGTGGACGATGTTGAGCGTACCGCCGCGCTTGAGGCCTGGGCTTGCGTCTTCGTTGATGAAGTTCACATGCACCTGGACGTTGATCTTGGAGCCCTTGCCGATGCGCAGGAAATCGACGTGCAGCGGGAAGTCCTTGACCGGGTCAAGCTGGTAATCGCGCGGGATCACGCGGTGCTTGGTGCCGTCGACATCGAGGTCGATGACGTGGCTCAGAAAGCCACCGGCATAGATGTACTTGTGCGCATCCTTGTAGGCGAGGGCGACGGTGACGGGGGGTTGCTTGTCACCATAGATAACGGCGGGAACGAGTCCCTGACGGCGCAGTTCGCGAGCGGCCCCCTTGCCCACTCCGTCACGCGCCTGTGCTTTGAGCACCTTGGTATCAGCCATGGAAATATCCACTCTGGGTTGGTGTATGGCGTCATCACAACGACATACGCGCCCGTCCTCCAGGGGTGACGAGCGCTTCATGGCCGGGGCTATAGCTCAAAGGGGAGGAGGGGGCAAGGGAATGGTGCAGCCCGGCACAATCCTAGCCGTCCTGGAGCAAGGCTCTTTGCCCGATCAGATGACGCCGCACTGCTTCATCGCTCGATAGCCCTATGGCCAATGTGAAGGCCTCATGCGCCTCGACCTTGTGGGCCGCGCGAGCAGCCAGATGCGCGCGGGCTGCCCAATAGGGCTGGTAGTCGGCCATGCGCTTGTCGCCGGCTATCTTATCGAGCTCGACCAGCCCTGCCTCGGGGCCCTCGATCTCGGCCAGTGCCGCGGCGCGGTTCAGCACTACAACGGGAGACTGCGTCAGCGCGAGCAGAACATCGTAGAGTTGCACGATCGCCTGCCAGTTCGCCCGGCCGGAAACGCGGCGGGCGACATGGGCCGATTGAATGGCCGCTTCAATCTGGTAGCGCCCGGTCGGCCCAGCCTTGCTGGCATCGCGTAGCAGCCGCTCGGCCAGCATGATGTGTTCCTCGTCCCACAAGGAGATATCTTGCTGTTCCAGCGGCACGTAATTGCCATCACTGCTGCGCCGAGCCATGCGCCGCGCTTCGGCATAAAGCATCAACGCCAGCATGCCCTTTGCTTCCGGTTCCTCCGGCAACAGCGAGACCACCAGCCGCCCAAGCCAGATCGCTTCATCGGCCAGCCGGTCGGCACTACTGTCCCCCAGTTCGCTCCAGCCTTTCGCGTAGGCGGCATAAATCGCTTCAAGCACAGCATCCAGGCGGCCGCTCAGTTCCTCCCGCTCGGGCACGGCAAACGGGATACCGGCTTCCTTGATCCGCGCCTTGGCGCGGACCAGTCGCTGCCCCATTGTTGCCGGCGGGATCAGGAATGCAGCGGCAATGTTGATGGCAGACAGGCCCAGAATGGTCTGCAAGATGAGTGGCGCACGCATACCAGGCTCGACCAGCGGGTGAGCGCAAGCAAACATCAGCGCCAAGCGCCGGTCGGGAATAGCACCAGCCTCCGCAGCGACGTCGTTGAGTTCCTCGGTCATGAGTTGAACATGCACCTCCCCTGCGCTTTGGGTCTGCCGGCGCCGTGCCGCATCGGCCTGGCGGCGGCGCGCCACCGTCAGCAGCCAGCCATCGGGGTTGGCCGGAACGCCTTGTGCCGGCCAGCTCTTGAGCGCGCTAGCAAAGGCTTCCGCCAAGGCGTCCTCCGCACCCGCAACATTGCGCGTGCGCGCCGCAAGAAAAGCGAGCAGACGGCCATAACTTTCGCGGGCAGCCTGTTCGGCTGCCCGGTGTGTTGCGTCGAGCGTCAAGAAGCGCTCTGGCCCATCAGCGGGCGGATTTCTACCGAGCCATATTGTGCGCTGGGGCAACGGCCTGCCCATTTTACCGCCTCCTCAAGCGTCGGCACGTCAATGAAATAGTACCCGGCAAGCTGTTCATGGCTTTCGGCATAGGGCCCGTCGAGCACGTCGGTTTTGCCCTGCCTGTTGCGGACCGTGGCGCCGCCGCGTGGTTCGCCCAGCCGCTCCCCGGCAGCAAACCCGGCACCCGCCTTGGCCAGGGCCTCGTTGAAAGCGGCGTATTCGGTCCACAATTGCCCTTGCGGCGCCTTGGCCATCGCTTCGGTATCATGGCGGATCAGCATCATGTAGCGCATCGTCTATCTCCTGTTCTGGCCGGAGCCCATGCTCCGATGCAACTATGTCGCCGCGCCAGGACCACTTTCGACTCTTTGCGCAAAGAATCTCAAGCCGGTGGGAATTCAGGGTGATACTGCCGGATCTCGATCGCGCCCCAGCCTGCCGCCGGGCACTGCGCCGCCAACTCAATTGCGCGCTCCATATGGGGCGCTTCGATGACATAATAACCGCCGAACTGCTCGCGCGTTTCGGCATAGGGGCCATCATGCACCTTGAGCTCGCCCCCGGCCGTCGTGATTGTGCGCGCATGTGGCGTCATCTGCAGCGCCGCCGTTGCAACGAATGCCCCGGCCTTTTCGAGCGCCTGCTGATAGGCGCTCAACTGTTCCATGAAGCCGGCCATTTGTTCAGGCGGGATCGTGGCTCCGGCCTTCTCGTCGGCATAAAGCATCAGCAAATATTTCATCGGTTCACTCCTCGCTGGGCACCATAGCCCGTCATGGCTATGTCGCGCGAGAAGCGCCGATTTCGACACTTTGAGCCGGCTGAAGGCAAAATCGCTACAGTGGAGCGATTTTTGGCAAGAAGGTCATGAGAGCTATGCTCGAATGGCGGCGTTGTACTAGTCGAACAGGCTCGACACACTCTGCTCGCTGGCGGTGCGGGCGATGGCTTCGCCGATCAGTGGTGCGATGGGGATGCGGCGGATATTGCTGGTTGCACGCTGCGCATCGGTTTCCTCGATCGAGTCGGTAATTGCCAGCTCCTTGAGCTTGCTGGAGCCGATCCGCTCGCAGGCGCCTTCGCTCAAAACGCCATGGGTGATATAGGCGGACACTTCCTTTGCGCCGGCCTTTAGCAGGGCGTCGGCTGCGTTGACCAGCGTGCCGCCGCTGTCCACGATATCGTCGATCAAAAGGCACGACTGCCCTTCCACGTCGCCGATGATGTTCATGACTTCCGATACGCCGGCGCGCGGGCGCCGCTTGTCAACGATCGCCAGATCGGCCCCGATGCGCTGGGCGATGGCGCGCGCCCGCGCCACCCCGCCTACGTCGGGCGATACGATCATCAGATTCTTGGTGTCGTAATGCTCCTCGATATCGCGGGTCATCACCGGCGCCGAATAAAGATTGTCAGTCGGAATGTCGAAGAAACCTTGGATCTGGGCGGCATGCAGATCAAGCGTGATGACACGGTTGACGCCGGCGCCCGCAATCAGATTGGCGACCAGCTTGGCGGAAATCGGCGTGCGGCCAGCCGCGCGGCGGTCCTGCCGGGCATAGCCGAAATAGGGGAGCACAGCCGTGATCCGGCGCGCCGATGAACGGCGCAGCGCATCGGTCAGGATCAGCAATTCCATAAGGTTGTCGTTGGCCGGGAAGCTCGTCGACTGCAGGATGAAAACGTCTTCGCCACGCACGTTCTCGTGGATCTCGACATAGATTTCCTTGTCGGCAAAACGCTTGACCGTACAATCTGTTAAAGGAAGCTCGAGATAGCTGGTAATGGCTTGGGCGAGGGCACGGTTGGAATTACCGGTCACCAGCTTCATGGACGCGATCCTGTCTCAACGGGCCGAAGGGGTGGGCGGCCTTCCAGTTTCGAGGTCTGTTTAGCGGCAAGCCGTCCAACTCGCAACGCATCAAACGCAGCAGGCTTAAAGAATCACGCCAGGCCGATGATCGCGACCTGCCGCCCGGTCTTGGTGCCCTGGTGCGTTCCATAGCGATGGGAGAAGTAGCGGTTCGGCTCCCCATAGGTGCAACCCCCGATTTTCTCAACCGTTTGCACGCCTGACTGGCGCAACTGCGCCTGAACGAACCCGGGCAGATCGAAATGTGTGCGCTTGCCTGCGGGCTCAAAGAAATGCCGCTCGCTATCGGGCTGCAGCGCCAGAAAGTCCGCCTTGAACTGCTCGCCCACTTCGTAGTTTTCGCCGGAAATTGTGGGCCCGATCGCGGCAACGATCCGGGCGGGATCAGCGCCCAGCGCCACCATGGCATCCACCGTTGCTGCGCAAATTCCGTCTACCGCACCGCGCCAGCCTGCATGGGCTGCCCCGATCACCCCGGCTTGCGGGTCGGCGAAAAGGATAGGCGTGCAATCAGCAGTCAGAATGCCTAGCGCCAAAACCGGCAGCTTGGTTACCATGGCGTCGGCCTCCACCGGCGCATCATTGTCCGGGTAGTCGGTGAGCGTTCGCACATCGGCCGAATGCACCTGCTTCAGGAGGTACAAATTCTTGCGCAGGAACCCCAAAGCCTGTGCCGCACCAGCCCGGTTCGCTTCGGCCATGTGAGGTCTATCGCCAACGGCGATGGACATGTTGTTGCTGGCAAAAGGCTTTTCTGAATAGCCGCCTTGCCGGCCGAAGAAACCATGCCGAACGTTGCTAGTGGCGCTCAGTGCCTCGCTTTGCTCGAAAGGCGGGGTCATGGGCCGAACCCCGCCGGCACCAGGCCCGGACTAGCTGCACAGAAAACCTTGAACAACTCGCCCATCTGCGCAGGTGCCACCAGCCGGTCACGCGCCGCCTTGATCTCTGCACCAAGCTGCGGATTGGCGCCGCTCAGCGCCTTGGCTCGTTCATTTATCCCCATGCGCACCAGCCATTCGCCCTGGGTGACCAGTTGGTGCACGGCAAGGCCCGTCTTGGCCGCGACATTCCCCAGTGCCTCGAAATCCACATGCGCCGACAGATCCGCTTCACCTGGCTCGGCCAGCACATCGGCATACTTATGCCCCCGCACGGCCTGCAAGGTTTCCCCCGTTTGCGTGTGGCTATAGCCATAGTCGATGACCAGGATTGCCCCACCCTGGCGCGACACGATCTGCCCGAGCCGCGACATAACCTCACCGTTTGCAAGGCCCACTTCGAACACTTCGTTCTCTGCAGCACTGGCTATGCTCTCGGGCATGGCCGTTATCGGAATAGGCGTCGGGTTAAGCCCGAACTGGCGCTTGCCGTCACTGAGGCCCACTATGCGCTCGTGCCAGCCATCCTTGCCGCGCACGAACTGGCGGATCGGCAGAGCGTCGAAGAACTCGTTGGCCACCACCAGCAGCGGTCCGGGTCCGGCCTTTTCGAAACTGTCCACCCATTGCGGCCCATATGGTTCCAGCCGCGCATTCTGCTCGGCGATCAGGGCCGGGTTGGTTTCGAACAGCCGCAGATCGAGTGCGTCGCGGAACCCTTCGGCGCGGCAGGCAACCCGCAGCATGTCCGCCATCAGCGTGCCCCGGCCGGGCCCCAGCTCCATCAGCGTAAAAGCCCTGGGGCTGCCCATCTGCTGCCAGATGTTGACGAAGAAGAACCCGATCAACTCCCCGAACATCTGCGAAATCTCGGGCGCGGTGATGAAATCGCCGCGCGCCCCAAGCGGGTCGGCACCCTTGTAATAACCTTTGGTCGGGTGAGTCAGGCAAAGCCCCATATAGCTTGCGATCGACATCGGACCCGTCGTGCGGATCTGCATGTCGATCAGTTCAGGCAAACTGGGCGGCGTTTCGGTCATGCGTGAGCCCGTAATGGCGATTGCTTGCGGGTCGCGGCATAGGCGACCAGGCCCATCCCGATCAGCACCATGGGAATGCTCAGCACCATGCCGATCGTCAGCCAGCCGCCATAAAGGTAGCCAATCTGCTCGTCCGGCAGGCGCACGAACTCCACTGCAATGCGCGACAGGCCATAGCCGATCCCGAATATGCCCGCCGCCATCCCCGGCCGCCTCAAAGCGTAGAAAACATGTGTGAAGACGCGGATCAGCAGGAAGAGCAGCAATCCTTCCAACACCGCCTCATAAAGCTGGCTTGGGTGGCGGGGCACCTGCAGCGGGTCGGTCGGAAAAACAACACCCCAAGGCAGGGTGGTCGGCGCGCCATACAGTTCCGCATTGATGTAATTGGCAATGCGGACCAGGAAAATACCGATCGTGGACACCGAGGCGATTAGGTCCAGCCCGCTCAGCCAATTGCCCTTGTGCTTGCGGGTGAATAAAACCACCGCCAGCATCAAGCCGAGCATGCCACCATGATAGGACATGCCGCCATCGAGCGTATTGATGATCTGGGCCGGATTGGCCAAATAGTACGGCAGATTATAGAACAACACATAGCCGACACGCCCGCCGAGCACGATGGCCAACATGGTCCAAAAAGCGAAATCCCAGATGTCTTTGGCCGGAAACGGCGGCTGTCCCTTGTGCCAAAGCCGTGAATTGGCCAGCAGAAGATAGCCGTAGGCTGCCCCCAACATAGTACCGAACAGATATCCCAGCGCATACCAGCGCACTGCAAAAGGACCGATGGCAAAGGCAACGGGGTTGATGTCGGTAAAGTTCAAGACCGGCTCCTGCGGCAATCGGCGGGACCATTGCCGCTTCCGCCTCTCTGGTCAAGTCGACAGCCATCGCCTAAGTATCAAGTCAACACAGAGACGCAAAAGGTGAAGCCATGAACCAGAACAACCGGATTTTCGATGGCCTGGGACGCGTGATCAACGAAGCCGCCGGCGTTGCAGACGGCGTACGGCGTGAAGTCGAAACCGTCGTCAAGTCGCAAGCCAACCGCTTCGTGTCCGACATGGACTTGGTCAAGCGCGAAGATTTCGACGCCCTGCGTGAACTGGTCCAGGTCCAGGGCGATGAGATAGACACGCTTCGTAAAGAGATTGCGGCGCTCAAAGGTGCGGCGGACACGATCTAGGTTCGCACCATGGCACCCCCCACCCCCCAGGTAAGGGGCGGAGCCTATCGCGTGTGTGGCACCATCGTCGTTCGCACCCGATCTGTCCCCATGCTTGCTAGTGCCCGCACCCAGGAGCACGCAGCACTACCCGGGTGGGGAGGCTAGGTGGGTGTCCACCTGCCGGCTTTCCACCACCGCCTTCCACCCACAATGTCATCCCGGCGGAGGCCGGGATCCATCTCGAGACCAAGCCGCAGCCGCAAGCTGGTTCGTTCGGTCCACTGTTGGTGGCGGAAACACCTCAGGATGGATCCCGGCCTCCGCCGGGATGACATCGAGTGTGTTGTGGGTGTGTGGTAACCCAATCCTTGGCCCACAACCTCCCAGTCGACACCCTCCCCCTCAAGGGGGAGGGATCAAGGGTGGGGGTCCTTCCCCAAACACCAACATATCCATCTTCTCCCCTCGTGTTTGCGCTGCACTATCCTCCCGCCCATCACCCCGGATGAACGGGCGGCGCTGCAGCGACCAGTGGCCGGGGTGATGCCATCGCGGGAGCGTCGCTGCTCCTTCGGGTTCGAGTTGCGGCCGTAGGGGACGAGCGATCCCCTGCGCGGCTCCCCAACCACTCCAAAAATTGGCAGCCCCGGGACGATGTCGTCTCACTAAAAAATATCAATCGGGACGCCATCGTCTCGGGGTCCGCACGTTCTCACCATTACCGCACCTGGGGCGGCGCTCGCGCACGCCCGATTTCTGAAGCGTTAAGGCTCCGTTAACCTTTTGAGCCTGATCATCTTCCACAGAAGAATGCCGTTCTGTTGCCGCGTTGCGTCCCTCAAATCAGCCAAGGGGTGTAGGTTAGATCAACAGGACGATTCGTAAGCCCTTGTGCGTGCGGCTAGTTCCCCGAGTACCCCATGATTGCTGGCCCATGCGGGCCGCGTTGAAGATTGCTCAAATTGCCAGGACGGAACTCGTCAATGTCACTTCTACAAGTCGAGCCCGATCGGAACGTCCACCCGGTGGACATCATCGAACACATCGCCTCGATCAACGACTGGACGTTCGAGCGGCAGGATGCCGATGAGATATCGATTTCAGTGCGCGGCGGCTGGAGCGACTATCACGTCTCTTTCAACTGGATGGAAGACCTGGAAAGCCTGCACATCGCTTCGGCTTTCGATCTGCGCGTCCCCGAAGGCCGCCGCAATGAAATCCGGCAGTTGATTTCCCTTATCAACGAGCAACTCTGGATCGGGCACTTCGACATCTGGAACAAGGAAGGCGTCGTGCTGTTCCGCAATTCGCACCTGCTGACCGGGGGCGCCGAAGTGTCGCCGCAGCAATGCGAAGCGCTCCTGCGCTCGGCAACCGATAGTTGCGATCTCTACTACCAGGCATTCCAGTTCGTGGTTTGGGCCGGCAAAACGGCAGCCGATGCCCTAAGCCATGTCATGTTCGAAACGGTGGGTGAGGCGTGAGTATCTCGCTGCGCAGCATCGGGCCTGTCATGCTGCTCGGTGCAGGCAAGATGGGCGTCGCCCTGGCACGTGGCTGGCTCGATGCCGGCTTGCCGCCGTCCAACTTGCTGGTCGTTGATCCCGCACCTGGTCCTGCCGCCAAGGATCTGGCGGAAGATTATGGGCTGACGCTCAATACCGGCGCTCGCGGCATCCACCCCAATGTCCTTGTGCTCGCCGTCAAGCCGCAGATCATCGACGCGGTCCTCGAAACCCTTGCACCTGTTATTGGTCCCAATACCTTAGCGCTCTCCATTGCCGCCGGCATCGACATTGCCCGCTTGTCACGTGGCCTTGGCATGGGCAGGGTGGTCCGTACCATGCCCAACACACCGGCACAGATCGGCAAGGGAATCACCGGCGCTGTCGCCGGGCCGGAAGTCAGCGACCATGACCGGCAAGTGGCCGCGTCGCTCCTCAACGCGGCCGGTCCCGTCCTATGGTTCAACGATGAGCCGCAGCTTGACATTGTCACCGCAATTTCCGGTTCCGGTCCCGCCTATGTTTTCCACTTGGTCGAGGCGCTGGCCGCTGCCGGCAAGAAAATGGGATTGCCCGACAACATTGCAGACCTTCTGGCGCGCCAGACCGTGATCGGCTCGGCGGCCTTGCTCGAAGTTGATAGCGCTCCGCCATCCGTTTTACGCCAGAACGTCACCTCGCCCAATGGCACAACCGCCGCCGGGCTGGCTGTATTAATGGAAGAGCTGACGCCGCTGATTGAACGCACCGCGGATGCTGCTCGCCGCAGAAGCGAGGAACTGGGCCGCTCTTGACTGGTCACTAAGTAAAAAAGGCGCATCCCTCCCTGGACGCGCCCCTCATGATCGTTCGCTGGTGGTAAGGTCAGCTTGCCACGAGATTGTCGGCGGCGGACTTGCCGGTCCGCTTGTCCTTTACGATCTCGTAGTTCACCTTCTGGCCTTCATCCAGGCCATCCAGACCCGATCGCTGAACGGCGGAAATGTGGACGAACACATCCTGCCCGCCTTCATCGGGTTGAATAAAGCCATAGCCTTTTTGGCCGTTGAACCACTTTACGGTGCCAGTTGCCATGATGCGCGTTCCCTCGTGCAGTCTGCTGTAGGCAGTCCCGGCCCCAATTGACCAGGACGGAAGTAATCGAAATATCGTTTAGTGACGTCAGCAGAAGCGAAGATAAGTTCGCATTTTTCAGATCGGTCGGCCGCAATATTCGACGACGAGAGCTTAGCGGCAAAAAAATCGCCGTTCAATATCTGTTTACTCAGGATAAAATTGGCAACCAAACCGGTATTGGATTGTGCCACCTGCTTGCCTTAACCGCCAATCTGCGCGACACCGCGCATCGCGGACGCTCCGAGCCGGTGAATTTCTGAGACCTCTTGCCTTGACCAGCGCGTTTCATTCTTCCGGCGATGTTATCGCCGACCGCCGTGCCGAATACGCCAAGTCGCTCTCCGAAAGCGGTGATTTCGTTGCCGCTGCCGATCTGATGAGCCAAGCGCTGGAGCTTGCACCAGAGTGGGCTGCTGGTTGGGACTTGCTGGGCATATACCACGAGAAAGCCGGTGAGATTTCCGGCGCCATTTCGGCATGGCGCCATCTGGAAGCGCTCGACGACGAGGGCGTTTTCGGCGCCCGGCTCAAGCTCGCCGTTCATGGTGCCGGAAGCGCTGGGGAAGGTACAGCCGTTTCCTACGTCGAAGCCCTGTTCGACCAATATGCCCCCAAATTCGAGACTGCTCTGGTCGGCAAACTCAGCTACCAAGTTCCCGACCTGCTCGACAAGCTGCTCAGCGCCGCCATGACCGAAACCGGCATCGCACATTTCGCCGAAGCTCTCGATCTGGGATGCGGCACTGGCCTGATGGGTGAGCGCTTACGGAGCAGGGTTGACTATCTCGAAGGCATTGACCTCAGCGCTGCCATGATCGCCGAAACAACACGCAAAGGCATCTACGATCATCTGGAAAAGGCGGAGCTCGTCCGCTTCCTCCTAGCCCGCACGGCTGACGCCGACCTCATAACGGCGGCCGACGTTTTCATCTACTGCGGGGCCCTGCCGCCGGTCCTTGCGGCTGTCGCGCCTGCCATGAAGCGTGGCGGTTTATTGGCCTTTTCGCTTGAGGCGCATGAGGGCGAGGAACCCGTCTTCTTGCGGCCGTCACTTCGTTACGCCCACGGGATTGCCGCCACCCGCGAAGCGCTCGAAGATGCCGGCCTACAAACCCTTCGGTTTGAATTGGCCACCCTCCGCCAGGATCGCGGCGCGCCCATCAAGGGCATGCTGATCGTGGCGCGCAAACCTGAACACTCCGGACCCGTAGATGAACAATATTCGCTTTGATTTCCGCTCAGACACCGTAACCAAGCCGAGCGCTGCCATGCGCGCCGCCATGGCGGAGGCCGAGGTGGGCGATGACGTCTTTGGTGACGATCCCACAGTGAATTTGCTGGAGCAACGCCTTGCCACGATGCTGGGCAAAGACGCGGCCATTTACGTGCCGTCGGGAACGCAATCGAACTTGCTGGCGCTAATGAGCCATTGCGGTCGCGGCGACGAGTTCATCGCCGGCCAAAATGCGCATTGCTATAAATACGAAGCCGGTGGTGCGGCCGTCCTGGGCTCGATTCAACCACAGCCGATTGCCCACCAACCAGATGGCACCATGGCGCTCAAAGACATTGAATCTGCCATTAAGTCGGGTGACAGCCACTTTGCGACCACACGGGTCATAGCGCTTGAAAATACCTTCGGTGGCCGGGTCCTGCCGGTCGATTATATGTTCGCCGTCAGCGATATCGCCAAGCGGCACGATCTAGGCCTGCACCTCGACGGCGCTCGCGTGTTCAACGCCTGTGTGGCCCTGGACACCGACATCAAGAGTTTCGCCGCGCCGTTCGACACGGTGTCGATCTGCCTTTCCAAGGGTCTGGGCGCTCCGGTAGGTTCGGTGCTCGTCGGGCGCTCGGACCTGATCGAAACAGCGCGCCGTCATCGTAAGATGCTGGGCGGCGGCCTGCGCCAGGCGGGCATTCTTGCAGCGGCTGGGCTTTACGCGCTGGAGCACAATATCGCACGTCTCGCAGACGATCACCGCCGCGCCAAGCGCCTCGCGGATGGTCTAGCGGCATACAATGTGCTGTCAGTTACTCAGCCCGATACCAATATCCTATGGGTCGACATCGACCCAAGCGTCGGCGACCGCTTCACCGACTACCTGCTGGAACAAGGCGTCGGCATAACCGGCCGCTATGGGCAGCAGCGTTGGGTCACGCATCTGGACATCGACGACGAAGCTGTTGACGGCGCACTGGGCGTGGTCGCCAAGTTCTTTAGATCGCAATGAAACAAAAAGGGCAGGGAATTATCCCCGCCCTTCTAATCCCGCTTAAGCTGCGGACCTTTTGCTATGTTGCAAAGTAACTCTGTAGCGAGCGTACCACTAGGCTTCCTTTTTGCAGCGCAACGATTCCCTCTACCGCAGCTAGAGCGCCGTCAATCGTGGTATAATAGGGAATCTTGCCCATCAGCGCCGTCCGCCGGATATCGCGGCTGTCGCTGATCGACTTCATGCCATCGGTGGTGTTGATCACCAATTGCACGCCGCCATTTTTCATCGAATCCACGATGTGCGGGCGGCCTTCAAGCACCTTGTTGATCTTGCCCGCGGCAATGCCGTTCTCGACGAGATATCTCTGCGTGCCGCCGGTCGCCAAAATAGTGAACCCGCCATCTACAAGGTGGCGAGCCATGTCGACGATATGCTCCTTGTCAGCATCCCGAACGGAGATAAATGCCGTTCCGGTTTGCGGCACCTTCGATCCAGCGCCCATCTGCGACTTGGCAAAAGCCAAGGCGAAATCGGTATCGAGCCCGATCACTTCGCCAGTCGACTTCATTTCCGGCCCAAGCACCGTATCCACCCCGGGGAAGCGGTTGAACGGGAACACGGCTTCCTTGACTGCCACATGCTTGAAGACTTTTTCGGTCAGCCCGAAGCTTTCCAGGCTCTCGCCCGCCATAATTCGCGAGGCGATCTTGGCGATCGGTTCGCCGATCACCTTGGCAACGAAAGGCACGGTGCGCGAAGCACGCGGATTGACTTCGAGCAGGTAGATGACGCCGTTCTTAAGCGCATATTGGACGTTCATCAGCCCGCCGACCTTGAGCGCAAACGCGAGCTCGCGCGTCTGGCGCTTGAGCTCTTCGATGATCTCAGGCGACAAATTTTGGGGAGGCAGGGAGCATGCCGAATCCCCGGAATGAATGCCGGCTTCCTCGATGTGCTCCATGATCCCGGCGACATAAACGTCCTTGCCATCGCAAAGGGCATCGACGTCGATTTCCGTTGCGCCGGAGAGATAAGCGTCGAACAGCAGCGGGTTGTCGGACAGCACCGAATTGATCTGGCCGGTCTTGTCGTTGGGATAACGCTGCAGAATATCGGGAGGCACGAGACCTGTTAGGGTGTCCTGCACGTAACGCTCGAATTCGTTGGCCGAATGGACGATCGCCATGGCACGGCCACCCAGCACGTAGGACGGGCGGATCACCAGTGGATAGCCCAGCCGTTCGGCAACAAGGCGTGCCTGCTCCAGCGAATAGGCGATGCCGTTCTTGGGCTGTGTCAGTTCCAGCTTGTTGAGCAGCTTGGAAAACAGGTCGCGGTCTTCGGCAAGATCGATCGCGTCAGGCTGCGTGCCAAGAATCGGGACCCCGGCCTTAAGCACGGCTTCGGCCAAGTTCAGCGGGGTCTGGCCGCCAAATTGCACGATAACCCCATGCAGAGTGCCATTCTGTTTTTCCGTCATCAGGATTTCGATGACGTCTTCCTCAGTCAGCGGCTCGAAATAGAGACGGTCCGAAGTGTCGTAATCGGTCGAGACGGTTTCGGGATTGCAGTTGACCATAATGGTCTCGTAGCCAGCTTCGCTCAGCGCGAAGGCAGCATGGCAACAGCAATAATCGAACTCGATACCCTGGCCGATCCGGTTCGGACCACCGCCAAGAATAACGACCTTCTTACGATCGGACGGTCGCGCTTCGTCGCTGACCTTGCCAGCAAACGGCACTTCATATGTCGAATACATATAAGCCGTTGGCGAAGCGAATTCTGCAGCCGAAGTGTCGATGCGCTTGTAGGCCGGGCGGACACTTAAGGAATGGCGCAGCTTTCGCACGTCCGACGGCTTCACGTTAGCAAGTTGGGCTAGCCGCGCGTCCGAAAAGCCCATTGCCTTGAGCGAGCGCAGATTAGCAGCGTCTTGCGGAAGGCCAAACTGCTTGACCTTGTTCTCGGTCTCGACGATTCCCATCATCTGCTCAAGGAACCACGGGTCGATCTTGCAAGCCTCGAAGATATCTTCGACGCTCATGCCCAGGCGCATGGCTTCTGCCACATGCAGCAGGCGCTGGGGCGTGCCAGTGCCGAGCGCTGCCTTGATGGCGTTCTTGTCCTCGCCTTCGCCCAAGCCCGGAATGCCAATTTCATTGAGCCCGGTGAGCCCAGTCTCGAGCGAACGAAGCGCCTTTTGCAGCGACTCCTGGAAGGTGCGGCCGATCGCCATGGCTTCGCCGACCGACTTCATGGAGGTGGTCAGCCGATTGTCCGCGCCGGGGAATTTCTCGAACGCAAAGCGCGGGATTTTAACCACAACGTAGTCGATGGTGGGCTCGAACGAGGCCGGGGTCATGCCGCCGGTGATATCGTTGTCCAACTCGTCGAGCGTGTAGCCAACGGCCAGGCGTGCGGCGACCTTGGCAATAGGGAAGCCTGTCGCCTTGGACGCCAGCGCCGAGGAGCGGGACACGCGGGGGTTCATCTCGATCACCACCATGCGGCCATCGGCGGGGTTGATGCCGAACTGCACGTTGGAGCCACCGGTCTCGACCCCAATCTCGCGCAGCACCGCCAGCGAGGCGTCGCGCATGATCTGGTATTCCTTATCGGTCAGCGTCAGGGCAGGGGCGACGGTGATGGAGTCACCGGTATGGACACCCATCGGATCGATATTCTCGATTGAGCAGACGATGATGCAGTTGTCCTTCTTGTCGCGGACCACCTCCATCTCGAACTCTTTCCAGCCCAGCACCGATTCCTCGACCAGCACTTCATTAGTCGGCGAAGCATCGACACCGCTCTCCACGATGGCGAGATATTCTTCGCGGTTGTAAGCGATGCCACCGCCCGTGCCGCCCAGGGTGAACGACGGGCGAATGATGCAGGGCAGGCCGATCACTTCGAGCGCCTGCAGCGCCTCGATGGTGTTGTGCGCCAGCATGGAGCGCGGGGTTTCGAGGCCGATCTTCTTCATTGCGTCGCGGAACAGCTCGCGGTCTTCCGCCTTGTCGATAGCTTCGGCCGTAGCCCCGATCATCTCGACGCCGAATCTGTCCAGCACGCCCATTTTGCGCAGCGAAAGCGCGCAATTGAGTGCCGTCTGGCCACCCATGGTCGGCAGCAGCGCGTCGGGGCGCTCCTTCTCTATGATCTTGGCCACTACTTCAGGCGTGATCGGCTCCATATAGGTCGCGTCTGCCAGGTCCGGATCGGTCATGATCGTAGCCGGATTGCTGTTCACCAAGATGATCCGGTAGCCCTCTTCCTTGAGCGCCTTGCAGGCCTGGGTGCCGGAATAATCGAATTCACACGCCTGCCCGATGATGATCGGACCCGCACCGATGATGAGGATCGATTTGATGTCGGTACGTTTTGGCATGGGGCTCGCTCAACTATTCACAATTCAGGCGAGAAGAAAGAATCGCCCGGACAGCACCTATCTCGCGGCAAACCGCGCAGCAACTGAGCGCTGCGGCGCGGGGCAGATCCTGAGATGGTGGTTAGGAGGGCTGTTTAGCCGAGATGATCGGCAAAGGGAAGGGGTGGCAGCCTTGCACGCAGTGCAAATTCCCTGAGGGCGGGTTTAGCTATCCCGGCAGTTGCTGGCGCCGATCGAGGGATCGGCAAAGATAGCGGTCGTCACGACAAACAGCTAATCGCTGCAATCGCATTTGGCAGCGCCTCCAGATAAACTGCTCGCCATACCAAAATGCCGCAAGTACCCAGAATTGCTCGCAATAGTATCGATCACGCTGCAGCGAGGCCGGTGCAGATACACCGGCTGTTAAGCTTACCAAGCCAATAGTGCCACGGTTGGAGCCAGTTGTGGTCTTCAGTGAGTTCTGGCGGGCCAAAGGGCAGCGGCACGTTTTGCTGCTTCAAGATACGGCCTACAATGCGAGTTTTGGTGCAATGCGCCTCATAGTGGGTATCCTCGTTGTGTTCCTGTGCGTTTTCGGTGGCTATGCGGCCATGGGCGGGCACCTTGAGGTCCTGTGGCAGCCTTGGGAATATGTGATTATTCTAGGCGCCGCGATCGGTGCTTTCATCATTGGCAATACCGGCCCTGTCATCAAGGGCACGCTGGGCACTTTTGGATCGCTCATCAAGGGACCCAAGTACAACAAGGCCGCATATATCGAACTGCTCGCCATGCAGTTCTCGCTTTATAAGCTGGTGCAGTCGAAGGGTATTCTCGCTCTAGAACAGCACATCGAGAATCCTCACGAGTCGGCGCTGTTTAATCGCTTCCCAAAATTTGCGGCCAATCACCACGCTGTTGAATTTGTCTGCGACTATTTGCGCATGGTGACGCTCGGGTCCAATAACGTGCATGAGATGGAAGCCCTGATGGATGAGGAGCTCGAAACACATCATCAGGAGCAGCATCGCCTGGTTTCAGCGGTTCAGGCCCTTGCCGACGGCACGCCAGCGCTAGGCATCGTGGCCGCCGTGCTGGGCGTCATCAAGACTATGGGTGCCATCAGCGAGCCACCCGAGGTGCTTGGTCATATGATCGGTGGCGCTCTTGTGGGTACTTTCTTCGGGGTGTTTGTTGCCTACGGGTTCTTTGGCCCCATGGCCCAGGCCCTGCGCAACATCTATGAGGCAGAGTCGAAGTATTTTCTGTCTCTCAAGGCAGGGCTGCTGGCGCACATCTCGGGCCAGGTTCCTGTTATGGCGATCGAGTTTGCCCGCAAGGCCTTGATGTCTGAAGACCGTCCGACATTTGCCGAGGTCGATGAAGCCACTGCTAACCTTTCTGCTGCGTAACCGCGAGATTTCTGGCCATGGCCCAATACGACCAGCCGATCATTATCAAGAAGGTCAAGAAGGCCGCTCATGGTCATCATGGTGGCGCCTGGAAGATTGCCTATGCCGACTTTGTTACGGCCATGATGGCGTTCTTTCTCCTGCTCTGGCTGATCAGCATGACCACGCCCGAGCAGAAAGAGGGCCTTGCCGACTATTTTGCACCGCCGAACGTCGCGCCGACCACCAGCGGCTCAGGCGGCATGCTGGGCGGTACGGCTATGGACGAATCCGGCTCCAAGATGGCTGGATCGTCCCTTGCGGACAATCAGGACGCCGCTCTGGCACCAGCCAGTACCAAGGCAGGCCCACAAGACAAGGGCACCGGCGGCAATGAGGGCGAAACGGGCGTTACGGACAGTGCCCAGGGCGTTGCCGAAACGGAGATGAAGGCCGTTCAGGACCAGGCGTTCCACAGCGCTGCCGCGAGCATCCGCCAAGCTTGGCAGGCACTGCCCGACATTACGGAGATTTCGGACAATCTCCTGGTGGAGGAGACGGAAGAGGGTCTCAACATCCAGATCATCGATCAGGAGGGCACGCCCATGTTTCCTGAAGGATCGAAATATCCCACCGAGCAGGCGCGTCAGGCAATTGCGGCCCTCGGACCGATCCTTCAGAAACTCTCCAACCAGGTGACGATTTCCGGCCATACCGCAGCCGGGGGCAGCTATGCCAATCCGCGCTATGGCTCTTGGGAGCTCTCGAGCGATCGTGCTAATATCGTGCGTTCGCTGCTAGGTGAGTTCGGCTTGTCCGATGACCGGATCAGTTCAGTCAGTGGCCGGGCAAGCGCCGACCCGTTTTTCCCAAATGACCCCTATCAAGCCGCTAATGAGCGCATCAAGATTGTGGTCTTAAACGAAGCGCCGCCGGTCCCCGCCGACATGGGCCTCTAAGGCGTGCCGTCGCGCTCTTTGGCACGGGCTTTCGCCTTGGCCGCAACGACTTCTCGGTCCTTGGGTGGGGCGTTGGTTTCAAGTGACTTGAGGAGCTTGCGCACGCTGTGCTCGATCTCTTCCACTGCATCGTGAAATGCGGCTTCATTGGCCTTTGAGGGTACGTTGTAGCCCGATATCTTGCGCACGAATTGCAGTGAGGCATCGTGAATCTCGTCGCCGCTTGCGGGCGGTTCGAAATTGAACAGCGGCCTGATGTTGCGGCACATTATTCTTCCGGCTCCGTGGTGAACAGGAGTGGAAAGCCATTCTGCTTGGCAAAATCCGTGGCGCGCGTCGCCTTCTCCTCGGCAATTTCCTTGGTAAAAACTGCCACCACGCAAGCGCCTTTGGTATGCGCCGTAAGCATGATGCCCAGCGCCTGGGCTTCGGGTACCCTGAACTCGGACTTCAGCAGTCGCACAACAAATTCGCGTGGCGTGTAGTCATCGTTGAGTAGGATGACTTTGTGTAGCGGTGGTTTCGCCGTCTTCAGGACTGTGGTGGCGCGTGATTTGGTGCTGGTATCGGCCATGGTCAATTCTCCTGCCTGGGCAGCGGCAGTTATTTTAAAGGCTTCTGCGGCGCACCGTAAGCCCGTGCGTGCTTGTTTAATTGCACCATGCTCAAAGCATAAGCTTGAAGCCTTCGTGGCTCTGCGCAAAGCCGAGCTTGGTGTAAAACCGATGGGCATCCTTGCGGGCCTTGTTGGACGTCAGTTGCACCATCCCGCAGCCGGCTTCCCGGCAGCGCTCGATCGCCCATTGCACCATCTGCGTACCCAGTCCGGTGCCCCGCTGGTCTGCGCGGATGTGGACGTTCTCCAGCACGCCGCGCTTCATGCCGAAGCGGGGTAAGCCAGGTAAGAAACTGATCTGGAGCGTGCCGACAATCTCACCATCTTTTTCGGCGACGATTAGTCGGTGATTGGGATCGGCTTCGATTTCATCGAAGGCTGCGCGGTAGCGTGGATCGTCGAGTGTGAAGAGGTCCAGTTCTGGTGCATCGCTCCCGCGCCAGTCGCCGGCATGGCTCAGGATCAGCATGGTTGCGATGTCCTCCGGAGTCGCATCGCGGAAAATCAGTCCAGTCATCAAGCTCTCCGGGGGCTAATCGCCTTGGCCAGAAGCAGTACCAGAACTGCTACAAAAGCTGGTGCTAAAGCCAACCAAGATTGTGCCGCAAGCAGCGCGCCAGTGCCCGCCCACATGATCGATGCGAAGGCTTCGCTGAGCGTGGCAGCCCTAGATGCGACTTGGCGGCGGCGGAACATTGAACGCTTTGCTACCACTCGAAACCACAGCTGGATCGCCGTGGCCGAGCCTGCTGAAAGCGCAGCACAGAACGCCGTAACCATGGCTGCAAAAGGCGAGGTGAACGCCATCACCAGGAGCAGCGGAAGAAGCACCAGCGCAATGACCGCTAGGACGGCTTCGATCTTGGCCACCAGCACGGCGCGTGGGTGAACCGGAGCCGTAACCACCAGGTCATGCGCGTCCTCGCCCGAGATAGCGAGCCATGACAGTCCGCCTGCCAATTGTCCCGCGGCCATCACCAGCACTGGCACCACGACTACCAAAGCGCCGGCGCTGTCCCCAAAGTTGATCCAGAGCAGCAGTGCTGGCGGGAGCAGGTAGAGAATTTGCATCAGTGTCTGTGACAGCAGCCAAGGGTCGCGCTGCAACAGCCGCCACTCCTTCACTCGCAAGACATGGCGCTGCGATGCTGGACGAAAAGCGCGTGAGGAGGGCCTGCGCTGGCTAGCGATATGGTTGAGACCGGCAGCGGAGATCGCCAGCTTGGCATAACTCGACGCCGAGACTGCGATAGCAAGAACGAGCGCACCCAAGCCGAGCACCAGCATGACCAGCAAGGACGGCAAATCTCCCATCGTCGCCTTGGCCGGCAACCATAGGAGACTGTCTGTCCCGGGAGCCGCATCGATGGCGGCTTGGGATTGGAACAGGGCAAGGCGCGACATGTCACCATAGTAGATGATCGCCGCGGCCTGAACGCCAATGACAAAACCCGCGCCGATAATCGCGGCGACGATCTGGGCGATGAAGCGCGTCTGGCGCGGGCCGACAATCTTGAACAGGAGCATGGTAATACCAACAGACAGGGCCGTGGAGATAGCGCCCATGGCAATCACCACGCCATAGCCCGCCAGCCAGCGTGGTCCGTCAAATATCGCGAGCATATTGATGAGAGGGCTTGCCAGCAAAGCCGTGAAGCCCACGCTGGTCAGCATCACCAAACCGGTGCGCACGGCGAACAGCTTCTGGGAGGAAGCAGGCGAGGACAGCACCAGATCAAGGTCGGACCGGCCATAATAGACCCGCGTCACAGCCTCTAGCGCCTGCGACAACATCACAGTCCAGAACAGCAGGCCCATGCCTGTCAGCATGACCAAGGTTTGTGCATCGGCGTTGACACCGCGTGCTGCCCAACCGGCTACTACGCCGAAGGCCAGCAGGTGCAGCACGACAACAACTACCGCAAGGAAGACGATCAGCCCGACGCCGCGCTTGCGGCTACCGCCAGTCATCATCGCGACCAGCTCGCGCCAGGCGAGAGTCAGCTCGTGGCGCGCGAACCATCTAATAGTGGCCGGCGCGGCGCTCATGCGGCTTGCGTGCCCGTAGCGACGAGGTCGAGGAAGATGTCCTCGAGGCTTGACTCGCGCCCTGTGCGGTTGCGCAATTCGTCCAGCGTGCCCTCGGCGATGAGCCTGCCATGTGCGATGACGCCGATGCGCTCGGCCATGCGCTCGGCAACTTCAAGAATATGGGTCGTCATGATAATGGTGACGCCGTCGCGTACCTTGCCGAGCAGCACATCCTTGACCTGCCGAGCAGATCCCGCATCCAACCCGGTCAGCGGTTCGTCGAGGATGATAAGCCTGGGATCATGGACCAAGGCGCCGGCCAGAGCCACCTTTTGCAGCATGCCTTTGGAGAAGCCACCGCAGAGCTGGTTCGCATGCGGCCGAAGGCCTAGCCAGTCGATCAATTCGTCAGCCTTGCCCTGCGCCACCTTGGAATCCATCTGCCAGAGCCCCGCGACGAATTCGAGATATTCAAGAGGTGTCAGCCGGTCATAAACCATCGGCTCGTCGGACACCCAGGCAACGAGCCGCTTTGCCGAGATTGGGTCTTGTCGCGTATCGATGCCGAAAATCTCGATGTTCCCTTGATCAGGCTGCAGCAGCCCAGCGACCATGCGCAGGATCGTGGTCTTGCCGGCTCCGTTTGGCCCTAGCAAAGCATAGAACTCGCCCGAGCGGATCGTGAGGTTCAGCGCATCGACCACTTTGCGATCAAAGCTTTTGGTCAATCCCGAAATGGAGAGGGCAGGGGTGGACATGCGGACGCTCCGGATAATGCCACGCAAACTAGACCTGTCCCCTTTCGTCCGGATGAATGGGGATCGTTAAGATTTAGCCGCGCTCCGGGCATTTGTGAGCACGGAACGTACTTACCTTAGCGGCGTTTTGCTCGCGAACAAACTGGAGTTGAGTACATGGCGCCCTTGGATCGTGAAACTGTAATCGTCGACCGCGGCCGGAGTAGCTCTAGCGGCATAATCATCGGGGTGATTGTGGCGCTGGCACTGATCGCGATCGCCTATCTGGTGTTCTTTAACAACAATGGTGGCGGCGGTGGTACGGTCGATGTGGATGTACCTGCTGTAAGCGTCGATGTTGCGCCCGACGGGCAATAGCCCTTTCCGGAACAGATCAAGGGCGCCCTCGTGGCGCCCTTTTTGTTTACGCCTCAGACAACGCTAAGCTTCACATCGACATTGCCGCGCGTGGCGTTGGAGTAGGGGCAAACCGTGTGCGCTTTTTCCACCAGCGCATGGGCCTGCGCATGATCCATCCCGGGGATCGTGACCTTGAGTTCGACAGCGATGTTGTAGCCGGTGCCGTTGGCGTTCTCGCCGAACGAAACGTCCGCGTCGATTACGGCGTCTTCAGGTATCTGGACCTTTTCGCCGCGCGCTACAGCCTTCAGGGCGCCGAGGAAGCATGCCGAATAACCAGCGGCAAATAGTTGCTCGGGGTTCGTGCCCTGCCCACCATTGCCGCCCATTTCCTTGGGCGTATCAAGCGTAACCGACAGGCGCCCGTCATCGGTCGCGCTGGTGCCAGTGCGGCCGCCAGTGCTGTGGGCGTGGGCGGTGTAGAGGGCGGATTTGATCGAGGACATGGAGAGCTCCTTGGTGCAGTTGATTGCTTAGGCCAAGCAGATCAATCGCACACAATTTAATTTTGCGCAATTATGTTTTTGTGCTATTTGCCTGATAGCTGCACTTTGCGAGGGATGCCATGCCTGCCAAGTCCGATCCGCTCAGCCTGGATGCCATGTTGTGCTTTGCCATCTATTCGGCCGGGCATGCCTTCACGCGCTTTTACAAGCCGCGCCTTGAGGCGCTTGGGTTGACCTATCCGCAATATCTCGTTTTCCTCGTGCTCTGGCAGGAGGATGGTCTCACGGTAAAAGCCCTGGGAGATAAATTGTTCCTCGACAGCGGTACGATCACTCCAATGGTCAAGCGCCTTGAAGCGCGCGGCCTCTTGCGCCGGGAACGGGACACGGCGGACGAGCGGCAGGTGCGGGTATTCCTGACGGATGAAGGCCGCTCCATACGCGAAAAGGCGCTTTCTATTCCGCTGGCCGTCAGCGGGGCGCTGAGTGCGGGCGAGCAAGAGGCAATTGACCGCCTGCGTCAGGGTCTGCAATTGCTGCGTGACCAGCTTGACGCGGCTGCATGATTATTGCTGGCCGACCTGATCGACCACACCCTCGGTACAGCCGCCATCGGTTGGACGCGCATCCATGATGCGGCCAGCAAAGCTTTCAGGGCCGTCGATGTCTCCGGTCAAGCCGATCGTCAGTTCATTGATCAGCCGCCGGCCACCATCTTCATAGCAAGCCAGCCGGACGCGTTCGCCAGCACCGGCACCAAAGGCCTCGTTGAAGGCTGAACGTACCTGGTCCAGTGTTACCACTTCGCCGATAGCACCAGCGAAAAGCTCCTGCACCGCGGAGGCATTGACGGCCGCGAGCATATCGATGGAGTCTTGGTAGTACTCTTCGGCATCACCTTCATAGCAGGTGCCATGCTTGATCCATTCGTGCCGGTCCAGACCCGATTGCGTTCCCGGCATCACAAGCTCAAGTTTGTCGCGCAGGGCTGCGGACAGGTCCGGCGCGGGAAGCTGGTCCCACTCGCCATCTTCATCCAATTCGACCGTCGCGGCATCTACCCCGCAATAGTCGCGTGAACGAGGCTGCGGCCAAAGGCCGTGGAGAGCAAAGTTCCCTGCGTCGAACCGGTCCTTGGTTTGCGAGGTGCACTCGGGGCGGTCCGGCCGCGTCTCGCAGAACGCCGGTTGCCAGCTGATCGCAAGGACATATTGCGTCCGCTCCTGCGCCACTGCCGTGTGAGCAAACGAGATTAGAGCAACGGCAGCAAGAGCGATGCGCATGAAGAATTTTCCCAAAAATGGAAGGGCGGCCCGAGAGCCGCCCCAATAGTTAGAGCGTGATGCGGTAGATGCCGAAGCCTTCAGCATTCGTCTCGCCCGTCGCCTCGATCTTGATGGCTGTGACATCGTCCACATAGTCGGCGGCCTTTGGCCCCGTAGCGAACAACACGCTGGTGCCCGCCACTGGTGCTAGCAACCAGTTGCTGTCGGCCTTGGGATCGATCGTGCCGTTCTCAACGATATAACGCACGATGATGTCGCGGTTGGTATCGGGTCCTTTGAATACGATCACGTCCGGACCTATGCCCGGGAATGTGCCGCCGCCGCCTGCGCGATAGTTGTTGGTGGCCACAACGAACTTTGCCGCTGGATCGACCGGCGCACCATCATGCATCAGATCGACAATGCGGTTGGCGTTGGGATTGAGCTCTTCCTTGCCGTCGGCGGAGTATTTCGACGGCTGGGTGAGGTCGATCTTGTAAGTGACGCCATCGAGCACATCGAAATTATAGGACGGGAAATCCGGATTGATCAGTTCGGCATCCGTGGCGCCGGCTTCGACCTGATTGAAGATGCCAGCCGAACGCTCTAGCCAGTTCTTGACGTCAGCGCCGGTGATCACGACAGCCTGGATTGTGTTGGGGTAGAGATAGAGATCGGCCACGTTCTTGATGGCGACCGGGCCAACGGGCACGTCTGTATAGTAATCCGGACCACCGCGTCCGCCCGACTTAAACGGCGCAGCCGCCGACAGGATGGGAAGTCCTTCCCATTCGGTGCCCTTCATCATTTGGTCGATGTACCAGGTCTGGGCCTGCGAGACGATCTGGACAGACGGATCATCGGCAACCAGCGCGAAGTACGAATACAGCGGCGCTGCCGTTTCGCCGACAGGGCGGCGGATGTATTCGATAGTTTCTTCATGGTCGGCCTGCGCCGCCGCAAGCACTTCGGCCTCATCCTGGACAAGTGCGTTGACTTTGCCCTCGACGCGTTCGGAGATCGGCCGCGCTTCGGAAGTGTGCGATACCACAGCCCACTTGCCATCGGCATCCTGCTCGAGCAGCAGGTCGATTAAGCCCATATGGGAACCCCAGAAGCCGGCCATAACGGCGGGCTTGCCATTGAGCGTGCCGGCTTCGATGTCGGCGCCTTCGACTTCAGCATAGTCCGGGCCGGGGAACACTAGATGCTGGTGACCGGTCAGCACCACGTCGATACCCTCGACAGCCGCAAGCTGCAGTGACGCGTTTTCCGCGCCTGTGGTCTGATCGAAGGCGATACCGGAATGTGAAAGGGCGATGATGATGTCGGCGCCTTCTTCACGCATCTTGGGAACATAGGCCTGCGCCGTTTCGACGATGTCGCGGGTGTTGACCTTGCCCGCGAGGTGGGTCGAATCCCAGGTCATGATCTGCGGCGGCAGGAAGCCGATCAGCCCTACCTTGATGGTCTTGGTGGCGCCAGAGCCGTCGGTCAGTTCCTTGTCGATGATCAGGTAGGGCTCGATATAAGTCTCGTCGCTCAGCGGATCGGCGCCAAGATCACCCCGCACCAGATTGGCGGAAACGAACGGGAATTCAGCACCGGCCAGGGCCTTGTCGAGATACTCCAGGCCATAGTTGAACTCGTGATTGCCCAAGGTTGCCGCCTCGTAGCCGAGCACGTTCATGGCGGCGATGATGGGGTGAACGTTGCCGTCCAACCCCTTTTCATAAGCGATGTAGTCGCCCATGGGGTTGCCCTGGATGATGTCGCCGTTATCGACCAGCAGAGAATTGCCCGCTTCGGCGCGAATGGCTTCGATCAGCGATGCTGTGCGCGCCAGGCCCATCGTGTCGTTCGGCGCATCGGCATAATAGTCATAGGCGAAGACGGCGACATGGAGATCGGTCGTCTCGATAATGCGCAGATGCGCCTGGTTGGCTTGGGCTAAGGTGGCGAATGGATGCATTGCGGCCAGGGCTCCAACGCTTGCAGAACCTGCAAGGAATGTGCGTCGCGAAATCTTGGGCAAAAAGTTCATGGATCGTCTCCCGGAGGCATTTCTTGGTGAACCGGTATGCGCCCGGGGGCGCCGCGCTCCCGGACAGCCGGATCAGCGATCCAGCTTGATGCTCATGCCGTCCGGAGGTGACGCTTGGATGACGGCTGGTGGACGGTAGGCAGTTTCGGCGGGTTGGTCAATTTGCTGGCGACAAGCACGCAGGGAACTGATGGGCACGCACCGCACTTGTTGCTAGGCTGGTGGCGAATGGAGAGTTTACCCGATGAAATGGCGCGGCAGGCAGCAGAGTTCCAACATCCAAGATCGTCGTAGCCAAGGCCGCGGTGGCTTGGGCGGCTTGGGCGGTCTTGGGGGCGGCAACCCGTTTGGGCGCGGCGGCGGTATTCGGCTGCCGACAGGCGGCGGACGCGGCGCACGCGGTGGCATTGGTGGCCTTGTTGGCATGGTTATCGTCTTGGGTCTGATCTGGCTCCTGACCGGCACTAATCCAATGGAGATGCTCTCAGGTGGTTCGACCAGCGGCCCGGCATCCTCCGCAAGTTCACGCAGCCAGCTGCCAACCACAGGCGAAGAGGCGGAACTGCGCGATTTCGTCGGCGTGGTGGTCAAGGAAACCGAGGATCTTTGGACGGACGTTTTCGCCCAGCAGAACGAGGACTATCCCGAGCCAACCGTCGTGCTGTTCTCCGATGCCGTGAGCACCGGTTGCGGCGAAGCCGATTCGAGCACCGGGCCGTTCTACTGCCCGAACGATCAGCAGGTTTACATCGATCTGAGCTTTTATGATCAGCTACGCGATCAATTCGGCGCGCCCGGCGACTTTGCGCAAGCCTATGTGCTGGCGCATGAAGTCGGGCACCACATCCAGAACATCACGGGCGTGCTGCCCGAGTTCAACCAGCGCCGCCAATCGATGAATGCCGAGGAAGCCAATGCCTATTCGGTTCGCGTCGAGTTGCAGGCGGATTGCTACGCGGGCGTTTGGGCTAACTACGCCGGCCAGCAGAACCTCGTGGAACAGGGCGATTTCGAAGAGGCGCTGAACGCCGCCGAGCAGATCGGCGACGATACGCTGCAAAAGCGCATGCAGGGCTTTGCCGTCCCCAAGACGTTCAACCATGGCACGTCGGCACAGCGCCAGGCCTGGTTCGATCGTGGCTATCAATCCGGCAATCCGGGGGATTGCGACACCTTCTCGGGCAATGTCTGATGACAGCGGCTAGCGTGGAAAGCCATTTCTTCGCCGATGACGGCACTTTCCCCAATAGCCGCCTGCCGCTTCTTGTATATCGCTCCGTGGCGCGTGGGTATGACCCCGACGCGCTTGAGACAGTCCTTAAGCGGAACGGCTGGCCACCGCAGTGGCAAGACACCGTCTTTACCTTCCACCATTATCATTCACGCAGTCACGAATGCCTCGCCGTCGCGACGGGGCATGCCACGCTGCGTTTTGGTGGGCCTGACGGCCAGGAATTAAGGGTAGATGCAGGCGATGTTATCGTGATCCCGGCTGGCGTCGCCCATCAACGTGTCGTTGCGAGCACCGACTTCATGGTGATCGGCGCCTACCCGCCGGGGCAGGAAAATTTCGATACGCTGCGCGGCAATCCAGGTGACCGGCCGAAAGCCGACGAGAACATCGCCAAACTTGCGACGCCGGAAACAGACCCAGTTCAAGGGCCCAATGGGTCATTGATCGGCGCGTGGGCAGGCTAGAGCTGCGGTGCAAGCTCCTCGATATAGAACCGGACAATGTCGCCCGTTTTTTCGAGCGGATTGAAATCCGCCCCTGCATTGGCCGACAGCATGATTGAAAGCGTAGTTTCTGAGGCCCCGGCGCCGTCGCGCGTTACGATATCGGACAGAACGCCACACTGGACGGCTCGGATAACATGGCCTGCACTGTTGGTATTGGCGGCGGCAAAGAGGTGGCTGGAATCAAGATTGACAATGTCGCAGTTCTGCTGCCGGAATTCATCTAACATCGCATCGCTCTCGCGGTAGATGGCATCGCCAGTCGCCGCGCGGACGGGGGTTAATGGCTCTGAATGGCTGCGCTGCCAGTGCTCTCGAACAGCGCTGCACAAGCTTTTGTCCGCGCTCTGCACTGCTTCGCCGGAGTAGTGACGAGTGGTGCCATCTGCAGCAAGGGCGCTCTCGACGAGGTAGAAGTCACCCATAGACAGGTTCTTTGTGCCAAGCCCACCGGCTAGGCCATAGGCCAACACGAACTCGATCCCATAGAAAGCCAGCTCTTCAATGGTCGCGGACGAGACGGGCCCGCCATAGACGTGCGCAAGGGAGAGGAAGCGGCGGTTCTCATGACTGACGATGCGAATACTGTTGGGCGAGAGATGGATAAAATGCTGCTCGCGCACTTTTTCTAGCGCATAGTTTGAAAATACCGCCGGAGGTGGACAATATCCCACCAACGCAATCCGAACGTCGCCGAAAACATCTCGTCTAAAGCGCTGCCCGACAAGGTTCTGCGGCGTCAGATGGTAAAGCTCCGCCGCCAAACCGCTAGACGCCTGCTTTGACGTGTTCAGGCATTTTCTCAAGCCCCTTTTGCTCACGCACATAGTTCAAAAACCGCGTGAACAGGTAATGGCTGTCGCGCGGACCGGGGTTCGCCTCAGGATGGTATTGCACTGAGAAGATCGGCTTGCCTTCGACGCTAAGGCCTGCGTTCGACTGATCGAACAACGAGATGTGCGTTTCGGTGACGCCAGCGGGCAGGCTTGCCTTGTCCACGGCAAAACCGTGGTTCATGGAGGTGATTTCCACCTTGCCAGTGGTCAGGTCCTTGACTGGGTGGTTGGCGCCATGATGGCCTTGGTGCATCTTTGATGTCGTGCCGCCCAGGGCTAGGCCCAGCAGTTGGTGGCCGAGGCAAATGCCGAATACGGGCTTGCCGGTGTCCATGAGCTTCTGGATCGTCGGCACGGCATATTGGCCGGTCGCCGCCGGATCGCCTGGGCCGTTGGAGAGGAAAATGCCATCGGGATTGTGCGCCAGCACGTCTTCGGCCGTTGCCGTAGCCGGAACGACAGTTACCTTGGCGCCCTGGTCGGCGAGGCAGCGCAGGATATTGCGCTTGGCGCCATAGTCGATCGCAACAATGTGGAAGGGTGCATTCTCGAGCTTGCCATAGCCCCGGTCCCATTGCCAACCCGTCTGATCCCAGTGGTAGGTCTGGGCGGTGGTGACTTCCTTGGCAAGATCCAGGCCTTCAAGGCCGGGGAAGGCTTTGAGTTCGGCCTTGATCGATGGCTCGTCGAACATGCCGCTGGGCTCATGGGCGATGACGCCGTTGGGCATGCCGTTTTCCCGGATCTGTGCCGTGAGCGCGCGCGTGTCGATGCCGGTTATGCCGATGATATTGCGCTTTTTCAGCCAAGCGTCGAGCTTTTCGGCGGCGCGATAGTTGGACGGGTTTGTGATGTCGGCCTTGAGCACGACGCCGCGCACGCCGGACAGGGCGGCCATGTTGACCGTCTCGATATCCTCGTCATTGGTGCCTACATTGCCGATATGGGGGAAGGTGAAGGTGATGATCTGCCCGGCATAGGACGGATCGGTAAGCACTTCCTGGTAGCCGGTCATGGCGGTGTTGAAGCACACTTCGCCGGCAGCATGACCGATCGCGCCGATGCCGCGGCCTTCCAGGCGCATACCGTCTGCAAGGATCAGAACTGCGGTCGCGGGGGATTGCTGCCAGCCGGTCACGGTGGGCCTCCAAATAAAATGACGATGTCGATTGAGGCCCCCTCATAGAAGCCCAAGCCGGGGAGCGCAAGTAGCGCAACCCGCTGTTTGTGCCTATATGGGCTCAAACAAGCAAAAGCCAAGAGGATGAAAACCCATGCGCGAACAGTTCAGCGAAGGTCTCAAGACCGCTCTCAAAGCACGCGATCAGCGGCGCACGGCAACGCTTCGCGCCATTACCTCGGCTATAAAGGACAAGGACATTGCGATCCGTCAGGAAAACCGGGGCCCCGCGACCAATGAGGAGATCCTCGCTATTGTACAAAAGATGGTGAAACAACGGGAAGAAAGCTTTGCCATCTACGCTCAAGCTGGCCGGGCCGATCTAGCAACGGTCGAAAAGGAAGAGATCGACATCCTCAACGAGTTCCTGCCCAAGGGGCTCAGCGAAGAGGAAGTGGATGCAGCTATCCGGGCAGCAATCGCCAGTACCGGCGCTGAAGGCGCCAAGGACATGGGCAAGGTAATCGCCCAGCTCAAGGTCGACTATCCCGGACGGATCGATTTCGGCAAGGCCAGCGGAAAAGTGCGCGCGGCGCTTAGTGCGTAAGATGGAGGTCAGGCAGCTGCCTGCATTGGCGGCGTGCTGCCTGTCCGCTGTTCCCAAATGAAGGAGAACAGCGCCACCACTACTGCAAGCAGCAGCGCCACCGAGCCGATCAGCGGCAGATTGCGGTAGCCGAAACCTTGTTCGAGCAGCGTCGAGCCGAGCACCGCACCGATCGCGATGCCAACATTGAAGCCAGAGGGGATCAGCGAGGATGCAAGGTTTGGCGCATCCGCCGACCACGCAAAAACGCGTGACTGGACAGGCGAGCCGAAAGCAAAGTTCACCCCGCCCCAGAACAGCACCGCTCCCGCCATGACCAGCGGGTAGGGGCTGACCAACCACACCAGGGTAAAGGCGAGCGCCTGGGTCAAGAGAATCGCGATCAGCGATGGCATGAGCTTCCAGTCCGCCAACCGCCCTCCGATAAAGACGCCGATGGTCGAGCCAACGCCATAGAGCAGCAGCACCCAGGGCACCATGCCCGCATCAAGCCCGGTCACTTCACGCAGGAGCGGGGCGATATAGGTAAAGAGGCTGTATTGCCCGATCATTACCAGGATCACAATGAACAGAGACGTGACAATTTGCTGGCGCCCAAGCACCTTGACCTCGCGCAAGATACTGCCCGTCGTGGCCGACGCGCCTGCTGTTCGGGGCAAGAACAGGGCAATGGCAAGCGTCGAGGCAAGACCCAGGACCGCTACTGCCCAAAACGTGGCTCGCCAGCCCAGTGCAGTGCCAATGGCTGTTCCGCCTGGCACACCCAAGATGTTCGATACAGTCAGGCCCGACAAGATCAGCGCCACCGCAAAGCCGCGTTTGTCGTCGGGCACCAGACCGATCGCTACCACGGCCGCAATGCCAAAATAGGTGCCGTGCACCACGGCAACCAACACCCGCGCCACCAGTAGGAGTTCAAAGCTTGGCGCCAGCGCGCAAAACACCTGGCCGATGGTGAAGACTGCACCTAGTCCCAGTATCAACGAGCGGCGAGAATATTTTTTTGTTGCCACCGCCAGAAGCGGGCCGCCAATCGCAATGCCCGCGGCATAAGCCGTAATCAAATAGCCCGCCAACGGCACGCTGACGTTCAGCCCGCTGGCAACTTCGGGTAGCACCCCTGCAATAACGAACTCAGCAGTTCCGAACGCAAAGGCTGCAAGGAAAAGGGCGAAAAGCGGCAGGGACATTGAATAGCTAAGCCGCCAGAGCGGACCTCGGTTGAAGCTGCTCCAAATCACAATAGGTTTGATCCGGCAATCAACAATTCCGCAGCGGCATTATAGCAAATGTAAACAGCGTGCCTCTTGGATGCATCCCAAAATGAGATAGCCTCATTAAGGGCAGGCACATTATGCGCTGCAAAGGGGCGGGCTATGGCAGTATCGGTAGGGACGAAACGGCGTTTTGCGGCAGCAACGGCCTTGCGAGGCTTGTTCATGCTGATCGCAGGCATTTACGCGATCATCTGGCCGGCCGATGCGCTGACGGTTTTGGTATTGGCCGGCGGCATTCTGCTCCTTATCGACGGGGCACTGGGCCTGTGGAGCCTCACGTTCGGTGGCGGCAAGAGCGGCAATTACTGGTTCGACGTCGCGGCAAACGCCCTTTCGCTCCTCCTTGGCGTGCTGATCCTCTTGAGCCCACTCCTTGCCACCATCTTCACCGTAACCTTTCTGGCGGCAATAGTAGGAGTCACGGCGCTGGTCGTAGGTGTCATGCAGATCGTGGTGATCACCCGTGAGCGCGAGCATTATGCCCGGATCTGGCCCGTTGTACTGTCCGGCATCTCCTACATCCTGCTTGGCTTGGCCTTTCTGCTCCTGCCGCTGATCAGCGTAACAATCGCAGTCATCTTCGGGGGCGTTATGCTGGTGGTCTTTGCCTTTGGCCTCTTCGGTTGGGCTTGGCGGCTTTACCAGCGCACCAAAGCCTAACGGTAGATGACGCTAACCCCGGCAACACTATCGTCCTGCCGGTAGACCGGCGCATCAGCTGGCACGCTCAACTCTATGTTGCCAAAGCCGTCCCAACGTGGTGCAAGCTGCGCCTTTGCGCCGATCGAGAGAAAGCTGGCGGCATCTTCGGGCAAGTCCTCTCCCGCCGGGATCAGTGCTGCCTGAGTGTTAGGCCCGGTTGACGCGCCGCACGCTCGTGAAAAAACCACTAGATCGAACCGCGCAGCCGGAGAGGTCAGACGCTCCGAAATGTCAATGCTGCAACTGGGAAGACTACCGGCAAAGTACCAGATGGCGCCACCGATCAGGAGTGCCGGCAGGGCTGTCAGAGCTGCGAACCAAACGAGTGGAAACTTGTTAATTTGCGCCAGTTGTGCGATCCTGTTGTTGATGAGCGAGCGTACCGTGACACAGGCGCCAACAGTGCTTATCTAACAGTTCATGCGCTTTTCCGATCAATTCTTAGATGAAATCCGCCAACGCCTGCCGATCACGCAGGTAGTGGGCGAACACGTGCTTTGGGACAAGCGCAAGTCGCAGCCGGGCAGGGGCGACATGTGGGCCTGCTGCCCCTTCCATGGCGAGAAAAGCCCCAGCTTTCACGCTGATGACCGGCGCGGCACTTACCATTGCTTTGGCTGCGGCGTTTCCGGCGATCATTTCCGATTCCTGACTGAAAAGGCCGGCATGAGCTTTCCAGAAGCTGTCGAGAAGCTAGCCGGAATGGCTGGCGTACCGATGCCTGCACGCGACGAGCGCCAGGAGAAGCGGGAAGCTGAACGCAAGTCGCTCTATGACGTGATGGAGTTGGCGACCAAATATTTCGAAGCTGCCCTGCAGCACAATATCGGCGCTCGCGCCCGTGGCTATCTGTTCGAGCGCGGCGTCTCGGCCCAGAGCCAGACGCGCTTCCGAATCGGCTTTGCCCCGGACAGCCGTAACGGGCTCAAGGAACATCTGGCGCTTAATGGTGTCTCCGCACAGGACATGATCGACACGGGCTTGGTAGCTAGTCGTGATGACGATCCCTTGACCTATGACCGGTTCCGTAACCGCGTCATGTTTCCCATACAGGACTTTCGTGGCCGGGTGATTGCCTTTGGCGGCCGGGCCATGTCAGCCGATGTGCCTGCCAAGTATCTGAACTCCCCAGAAACTGAACTCTTTAAGAAGCGCCAGACGCTCTACAATGGACAGACCGCGCGGCAGGCGGCACGCGATGGTAGTTCGGTCGTGGTGGTTGAAGGCTATCTCGACGTGATCGCGGCGGTCGCTGCCGGTTTTGAAGGAACCGTTGCGCCTCTCGGCACGGCACTGACGGAAGAGCATCTGCAATTGCTGTGGCGCATGTCGCCTGATCCGATCCTGTGCTTCGACGGCGACAAGGCCGGGCTCAAGGCGGCCGAGCGGTCGGCCGACATCATCATGCCGCATCTAAAGCCAGGCTTCACAGTCAAGATCGCGACCTTGCCGGAGGGGCAGGACCCGGACGATCTGATCAAGGCGCATGGCCGAGCAGCCTTTGCCGACGTGCTGGACCGGGCGCGCTCCCTATCAGACGTCATCTGGAGCATGGAAACGGGTGGCCTTGTTCCCGAGACGCCCGAGGCCCGCGCCGCCTTGCAGGCCCGCCTGCGGGAACGTGCCAACTCAATCCAGGACTCGTCCGTGCGGTTTCACTATGCGCAAGCGTTCGACGAAAAGCTGCGCGCCTTTCTCGCACCAGTGCGCCAGAACCGCTTCGAACCCCGTGGTGGGCAGCAGCGCTATGGCCAGAGCGGGGCTTATGGTTACCCCAGCCGGGGCACGCCGCGCCTTGTGGTGAGCGATACGCTCCGTAATTCACGCCTGCTCAAGCCTGGCAATATGGCAGACGCCACGTCGCGCGAGGCGACGATCATCCTGAGCCTTGTCAACCATCCGGCGCTGGTCGAGGATAAGTTCGAGATTTTAGCGGCGCTGGATTTCGAGACACCTGTTGCGCAAAAAGTGATGAGCGAGATTTTGAGCCTTGTCGTACGCCACCACGACATTTCGGCCGACGATCTCAAATCAGCGCTGGGCGTGCGCGGACATGGGCCGACGCTTGAGCGCATGCGCGATGTCCTCAGCCGGCAAGGGGTATGGCAGCATGGTGCCGATATCGCGCTTGTTGACGCCGAGATTGGATTGAGTCACGCGCTGGCCTTGCATAACAAGAAAGTTCAGCTAAATAAGGAACTCAAGGCAGCCGAAGCCGCGCTGGGCGAAGACCCGAGCGAAGAAACCTTCGAAAGGCTGCGGGACATCAAGAACCAGATTACCACTGTCGATGGCACAGAGGCATTGATCGAAGGATTTGGTTCGCTATCGGGACGCGCGACACGCAGTTTTTGAGGGTAAACCTTGAATCTGTGGGTACGCGCGATTTTGCGTATGACGATACGCGAAACTTTTCCCCAGCGAACCAGGTAGCTCTTGAGGCGTTAACGCCTCAGTTACCGATCCTTTACCTTGCTTTGAGGTGTCACCACTTAAAGCCTTATTCGGTCCCGGGCGCTACGGGTTCCGACGGAGTACCAGATGGCCACCAAGGCAGCTGCAAAGACCAATACCAAAGACACCGAGAAGCCAGAAGCCGGCGCCCCCGAGGCGACGAACGATAGCCCGCTGCTCGACGTCAACGATGCGGCCGTAAAAAAGCTCATCAAAGTCGCCAAGAAACGCGGCTATGTCACCTATGAAGAACTGAACGCGGTCATGCCTTCGGACGAAGTTTCGTCCGAGCAGATCGAGGATTTCATGTCCATGTTCTCCGACATGGGCATCAATGTCGTCGATGAAGACGAGGTCGAAGAAACCGAAGTTGAGAAGGACGAGGAAGATCAGGGCCAGGAAGTAGCACCGGCGAGCGGCACTGCTGTCTCGACCACTTCCAATACCAAGGCCGGTTCGGACCGGACCGACGATCCGGTGCGCATGTACTTGCGCGAAATGGGTTCGGTGGAGCTGCTCAGCCGCGAAGGCGAAATTGCCATCGCCAAGCGCATCGAGGCCGGCCGCGAGACCATGATCGAGGGCTTGTGTGAATCGCCACTGACCTTCCAGGCAATTATCATCTGGCGCGACCAGCTCGCCCAGGGCGAAATCCTGCTGCGCGACATTATCGATCTTGAAGCCACTTATGCCGGTCCCGACGCCAAGCAGGCAGCGCCCGACATGTCGGCGGCCTACCAAGCCCCCCGTGTGGAGGCGGCCGTTGTCGAGAAGCCAAAGCCCGCTCCGGCACCGCGCCGCGCGACTGGCAATGACGAGGACGATTACGTTCCAGAAGAGCCGCAGGCGCCGCAGGACCCGGTTCCTGACGACGATGACGACGAGTTCGAGAACGCCCTTTCGTTGTCGGCGATGGAGGCCGAGCTCAAGCCGCAGGTGGTGGAAACCTTTGACCGCATCGCCAATGCCTATGGGCAGATGCGTGAAATCCAGGACCGCAATGCCGAGGATCTTGGCGCTGCCGTCAGCGATGCCGATCGCAAGAAAATCGAGGCGTTCCGCACCGAGGTGATTGCCGACGTCAAGTCGCTCTCGCTCAACAACGGCCGTATCGAAAATCTCGTCGAGCAACTCTACGATATCAACAAGCGCTTGGTGAAGCTCGAAGGGCGCCTGCTGCGCCTCGCCGAAAGCTATGGCGTTAAGCGCGAAAAGTTCCTCGAAAGCTATTACGGCCAGGAAGTGAATCCGGCTTGGGAAACTAATCTGGCGACCTTTGATGGCAAGGGCTGGGCTGAGTTCGCCCGGCGCGAAGCCGACACTATCCGCGACATTCGCGGTGACGTAGCAACGCTTGCCACCGAAGCCGGCCTCAATATCGGTGAATATCGCCGCATTGTGCACAAGGTGCAAAAGGGCGAGCGCGAAGCTGCTATCGCCAAGAAGGAAATGGTGGAGGCCAACCTTCGCCTCGTGATCTCGATTGCCAAGAAGTACACCAACCGTGGTCTTCAATTCCTGGACTTGATCCAGGAAGGCAATATCGGTCTGATGAAGGCCGTCGATAAGTTTGAGTATCGCCGCGGCTACAAGTTCTCGACCTATGCCACCTGGTGGATCCGCCAGGCGATCACCCGCTCGATCGCTGACCAGGCCCGCACCATTCGTATTCCGGTGCATATGATCGAGACGATCAACAAGATCGTACGGACGTCGCGCCAGATGTTGCACGAAATTGGCCGCGAACCAACGCCTGAGGAACTCAGCGAAAAGCTGCAGATGCCTTTGGACAAGGTCCGCAAGGTGCTAAAGATCGCCAAGGAGCCAATCAGCCTCGAAACCCCGATTGGTGACGAGGAAGACTCCAACCTCGGTGATTTCATCCAGGACGTGAACGCGATCCAGCCGATCGATGCTGCCATCCAGAGCAATCTGCGTGAAACCACCACGCGCGTTCTGGCTTCGCTCACGCCGCGTGAGGAACGTGTGCTGCGCATGCGCTTCGGCATCGGCATGAACACCGATCATACCCTTGAAGAAGTCGGTCAGCAGTTCTCCGTTACGCGTGAACGCATCCGCCAGATCGAAGCCAAGGCCCTGCGCAAGCTTAAGCACCCCAGCCGAAGCCGCAAGCTGCGGAGCTTCCTAGACAACTAGGAGCGAATTGCCATGGCTGAAGGGCGCCTCAAGGTCACCAGTATTCGTGCCATCGTGCCTTTCAAGCTGGTGATCACCTTTTCGGATGCGTCCTATGGCACATTCGATGCAGCGCCGATGATTGGCGAGCGGGGCGAGGGCACTGAGGCATTGCGCGACCGGCGGTTTTTTGGGCAAGTTGCGCTTGCCAATGGCGTGCCGACCTGGCCAAACCATTTCGACATCTCGCCGCTCTGGCTGCGCGAGGAGATGGAAAAACGCGGTGAACTTTTGTTCCCCGAACCGGTCCGCCGCAGGCGATAAGAAGAAGGAGACGAACCATGTCGTTTTGGAAAAATCTGTTCGGTGGTGGTTCGTCGAGCGCAGAGCCGGATGGCGATAAGGTTTTGGGTGAAGAAAGCCACAAGGGCTTTCTGATCAAGGCCATAGAGATGAAGGCTGGTAGCGAACTGCAACTGGCCGGCACGATCGAGAAAGAGATCGGCGGCGAGCTCAAGACCTACCGCTTCGTGCGCGCCGACCGCATGACCTCGCGCGACGATCTGATCGTTCTGGCCATTTCCAAGGGCCGGCAGATCATCGATGAACAAGGCGAAGCGATCTTCCGCTAGCCCGCCACAACCAACAACAAAGACGCCGGTGCTCGCGGACAGCCATGTCCTGCGAAACCGGCTTGCCGCACAGGAGAAAACCCATGGCCAAGAAGCCAACCGCCCGCAGTGAATTTGTGATGTTCGACATCGTCTATGAAGACGGCAGCCAGCGCTCCAACCGCAAGGTGGATTCCAACCTGCTCGGTGGCCTCGACGGCGACGAGCCGGCGCGCCAAGCCATCATGGAACAGGATCGCGCCATCTCGGAGAAGTCCGGCCTGCCGCCGCTTGCTATCAAATCGATCAAGCGTTCCGGCAAATAGGGGCAAGCGTCCGCAGCGCCTGAGCCAGAACGCTTGCGCGCTGGCCAAAGCTTGTGCCGCGGGCGCTGAGATGTGGCGTTGCCAAGTGCGGAATGCCATGGCGGGCACAACTGCGCGCCGCGGCTTGACCGAGGGCGATCACCTTCCGACTGGTTAGTTCATGGCGCGCAACAGCGTCGAACGACAGATCGATGGCCCATTGCGGAATGCTCGCCGACCGGCTCGGCGCCAGCAGGTGAAAGGCATGGGTGACGTAAAGGTCTGCCCGCACCAGGCCGACATCCGAAAGGGCTAGGTCGAGCACTCTGTTGAACGGCATGGCAGGCAGGAAGCCAGTTCGGCAAAGCTCGGCTCTGTGTCGCTGAGCCGACGGGGCATCGAGATAGTTGTAGGTCAGCAGAACCGGTCCGTCGGGCGAGCGTGACGCCAGGTGATAGGGCGTGATCCACGGCCCATCTATCCCGGCGTCGCCATAGCTTGCAAAGCCTTCAATGCGCAGCGACTTCCGCGCCTCAACCAGTTCGTTATAGGTCAAGCCAGTGCCTTGTCGATTGCTGGCTTCACCACCGTTCCATAGAGCTCGATAGCCTCCATAACCTTGTCATGGGGCAAGGTACCGACGCTGAGTTGCAAGCCGAACCGGTCGTGCTTGAACCATTCGTGTTGCATCAGGATCTTGTCGATGATCTCCTGCGGCGAGCCGACGAAGTAGGCGCCCTCGGGCTTGGTGCCATTATCGAACTGCGCTCGCGTTGTCGGGGGCCAGCCGCGTTCCTTGCCGATGCGGCTCATTGCTTCGCTATGGGCAGGGTAAGCGATGTCACGCGCGTCTTGGCTGTCGCTGGCTATGAAACCATGCGAGGCAATGCCCACGGGCAGGGTTGCGGGGTCATTGCCCAGCTTCGCGATGGTTTCACGATAAAAGTTCACCAGAGGTGCGAATTGACGTGGCTGCCCGCCGATAATCGCCACCATCAGTGGCAGGCTGTAATAGGCCGCACGCGCTACCGAATTGGGCGTTCCGCCCACGGCAATCCAAACCGGCAGCGGCTGCTGTACGGGTTCGGGATAAATGGCAATCCCGGGAATGGCCTTGGTATGTTGGCTGCCGGGCCAGTTCACCTTGCCGCCCTCGCGTATCTTAAGAAGCAGTTCGAGCTTTTCTTCAAACAGCGCGTCGTAGTCATTGAGGTCGTGACCAAACAGCGGAAAGCTCTCGATGAACGAGCCGCGCCCCGCCATGATCTCGGCACGGCCGTTGCTCAGCAGATCAAGCGTTGCGAACTGCTGATAGACTCGGATCGGGTCTTCCGAACTCAGCACCGTTACGGCGGTGGACAGGCGTATGGTTTTGGTGCGCGCAGCTGCTGCTGCCAGGATCGTCACCGGCGCCGAAGCGACGAAGTCCGGACGGTGATGCTCGCCAAGGCCATAGAAATCGAGCCCCAATTGATCGGCAAGCTCGATCTCCTCGAGCAGGTCCTTGAGCCGCTCGGCCGGGCTTTGCAGCCTATTGCCGTTCAGCGGGTCAGGCGTGTTTTCGGCGAAGGAATATAATCCCAGTTTCATGTCCGCTACCTTGTGCTTTGGCCATAGATGACCGCCAAGGTGCTGGCGTTCAAGAACGTACAGCGATGTTACCGGGGCACATCCATCTCCGCATAAAAAGCCCCGGTGTTATCCGGGGCTTCTGCAATCAGACATTGCTGGAGGAGGGCGCATAGGCGAACGGGGACATTGGTGCCGTTGCTGGCTCGGGTGCCTGTTCGCCCGCCGCCTTGTGAATTTCGGCAACGAGGCCCGCATCCAGCCGGAGCTTGGACGCCAGCGCATCGAGGTAGGCCCGCTCCGCTGCCGTATCGGCGGTAATCGCCACGAGCGATGCCGCATAAATCTCCGTCGCGTGCTCAGGGGTATCCGCCCGCGCCACAACGGCGTTGATATCGAGCGGCGAAGAGAGTTCGTCGAAGACCCAGGCCTTTTCCTCCGAGGACAAGTTCATCGTCTCAAGCTTGCCAAAAATCGCTTCCTTTTCCTCGGCATCGATCTTGCCGTCCGCCTTGGCTGCTGCGATCATCGCTCGAACCAAGGACTTGCCGAGTTCCTCCTGGCCGCGTTGGTCATGGGCCGCCGGAATGAACGCATCCTGCCGGGCAGGGGGAACATTGCCCTGCTGGTTCTTCTGGTAGTTCTGCCAAGCGCTATAGGCCAGACCGCCCACAGCTGCTACTGCGCCTAACTGCACGGCGCTACCAGCCAGCTTCCCCAAGCCGCCCTTGCTCAACAGCATGCCCGCTGCAAGTCCTGCCGCGCCACTCATCGCGCTGTGCTGGTGACCCTTGTCGGTCTGGAGGGCTTTGACAATCTGGTCGATGTTGAACATGCGCGTTTCCCTTTGCTGTTTGCTTTCAACGCAAATGGGAATGTTTTGCCCCTTGCGCAATGGGCACCGTCATCTGCCCAGACTTCAGCCAAAAGAAAAGACCCCGGCGGGGCGGCCGGGGTCTTCTTCAAATGCTCTCGCAGGGAGTGACGAGGCATTATGGCATGATCAGCTTAGAGTGCTGGCGCTGCTTCAACTGGCGCTGCCGGGGCAGGGGCTGCGGCTGGAGCAGTTTCAGTCACTGGAGCCGTATTGGCTGGGGCTGCGTCGGTGCCGGGAGCCGTTGGAGCTGCGGTCATCGGTGCAGTGGCACCAGTTGCATCAGCTGGGGCCTCGATGGCCGGTGCGCCACCAGTGGTCGAGGTCGCCGGGCCCGAATTAGCCGAGAAAACCAGGTAACCAATAGCCAGTAGGGCCAGTGCAACGATGATGCCGACAAACCAGCCTGTGCCGCTGCTTTCGCGAGTGTACACAGTGCGGTTTGCGTCGTTGGTATAAACGGTATCGCGTTCAGGGTTAGCCATGATGTCGCTCCTTTGTTTCACCGTATGGAAAAGAAACGCGAGCTTTTTAGATTTGTTCCCATTCGTGTGATCACGAGATTCAACGCGGCAGATCACAAATTATCTTAGCTGTGCCCATGTCCTGGCAAACAAAAAGGCCGGGCGCTTGCCCGGCCTTCATTAACTGCGATGTAAAGCCTTACTGCTGCGCCACTGTTACCAGCGGAGTGATGCGGCGCACCGTCACGCGGCGATTTTCGCGCTCAGAGGTTTCGGTGCGGATCTTGAGATAACGCTCTCCGTAGCCTTGGGTCGCCAGGTTTTCCGGCGGAACATCATAGAAGTCCGTCAGGATACGGGCGACTGTTGCCGCACGCAGGTCCGACAACTGCAGGTTCGACACGTCCGAGCCCACCGCGTCGGTATGACCTTCGATCAGGAAGGTTTCCGTCGGGTTTTGCTCAAGCAGCGCCAACATGCCGTTGGCAACGCTGGAGAGGGCACCGACTTGATCACGGCTGATCGTTGCAGCACCGGTATCAAAGGTCAGGCCACCGATTTCAAGCTTGCGCACGCTGTCGCGGACACGAGCCGAACGCTTGACTTCGTCGATCGAGTAGAGACGGGCAACCTGTTCCACCGGGGGCTGGCGGAAGAAGGTTTCCACTTCTTCTTCGTCGGCTTCGGAGGCATCAAGCACGTATTCTTGCACCGAGATGTTGAGGCGCAATGGCGGAAGGTCACGTGCCGGATCACGCCACTCGATCAGGTCTTCGTCATATTGTTCGTCGAAGTAAGCCAGCACATACTCGCGGCCCGCTGGGTCGACACGAGAACGGCGCAGGACGTCGCCGTTGCGGTTGCGAACAGTGATGATCTGGGTGCCATCCGGCCGCGTGATCGTCTCGCGGGTTCGACCATTGCTCAGGTTTTCGTAGAAGATTTCGTCTTCCTGAGCGTTGTAGAAGCGGTCGGTATCTTGGCCCACCGAGCGCACGATCAGTTCAGTACCAACTTGCAGGATCGTCTGCGTGATGTCGATATTGTTGACCTGATTGTTCTGGGTGACCTCGATATTGGTCTGCTCGCCAATGTTGGTTTGCGACTGGTCGATGTTGGTGGTGGTGTTGTTGACCGTGTTGTTGTTCGTGACGTTGTTCACGACATTGGTCTGGTTGATGATCGTGACGTTCTGGGGAACTTCCTCAGGCGCCAACGCTGCAGCTGCTTCGACCCGCTGACCTTCTTCCTGGCTTACAGGCTGAACGTCTTCGCTTGCGATGAACCGCGACTGAGCGGCGGCATCTGATTCTGGCGGCGGTGCAGCCGCAGCTTCAGCGGCAGCAGCGGCTTCCGCCTCGGTTGGTGCAGCCTGAGCTGGCGCAACGGTGCCATCGGCTGCCGCTGGGGCGTCCTTAGCACTATCGAGAACCGGGGCAATCTGTTCCTGCGTTACGCCTTCAGGCAAGTCTTCGACAGGCTCGACAGGTACCTGCGCATCGGTTGGCTGCTGCAGAACGCCGCCATCGCTTGGCTGGTCATCTGGGGTATCGGCAGGAGCCTGTTCCGTTTCCTGTTGCGGCAGGTTCGGCACGGCGGGTAGGGTCAGGCCATAGGTCTGCAAGCAGGAGTCAACGTCGGTAAAGCCTGCACCGGCGCAAAGGTCGGAAATATTCTGCTCTGCTTGGCTGATCTGTGCCTGTGCAGTCGCTGCGTCGCCACCGGACAGAATGTCGGCAACAGCAGCATTGTAGGCATCAACTTCCGCAGACAGTTCGGCCGAAATATCGACATCAGGGGTCTGCTGAGCTTCATCTGGCTGTTCTTGGTTCAGAATGCCCGAGTCGTCAGCTGGAGCCTGCTGTTCTTCAACAGCCGGGGCTTCCGTAATCGGGTCCGAGCCGGTTTCCTCGACAGGTTCAGCTTCTTGGGTGGTCACTGGCGCGGTGTCGTCCGAGGTTCCCTGTTCCGTCTGCGACGCATCAGGCTCGCCGGTTGTTTCGACTTCCGGAGCGGTTTCCTGCTGCAGACCTTCTGGAGCGATCTGAGGCTCGGGAGCAATTTCCAGGGTAGCTTCAGGCTCTGATGCGGCTTCCGGCTGCGTTTCTTCGAGGGAGGGGGCCACCTGCTCTTCAGTTACTTCCGGAGCAGCATCCTGCGATTCTTCAACCGGAGCGGCTTCCTCAACCTGAGCAGGCTCCTCGGTCGCTTCTTCGGCTGGAACTGCTTCAGCCTCAGGCTCTTCTACAGGCTCTTCAGCCGGTGCGGTTTCCTCGGCGGGAGTAGTTTCCTCGGCTGGTGCCGCGTCTTCGGTGCTTTCGGCTTCACCTTCGGCTGGTTGGGCCGCGATGCAGTCCTCCAGCGTGGTGTAACCGGCGTCTACACATTCCTGAGGCAGTTCCGGTGCCGCGTCTTGCGCTGTCGCTGCGAAGGGCGACAGGGTCAGCAAGGTTAGGCTCGATCCGGTTAGGAGCCAGGTTCTGAGGCGCATTGTTTTTATTCCTTTGTGTCGAATGGCACTTGAGCCAAGCATCGCGGCGCCAGTCTGAACGCAAACTGAATGAATTCTGACTGCGCAACGGACAACGCTTTTCCCCGCAAGACCCGAAACGCCTGGGGTAAGCCTAAGTTCCAGTGTGCTGGGCCATTGCAGGGGAGCCGGTGATCATGGCGCGATTGCGGCAGCTCTGGCTGTCGTTGCAGGATCATGTTACGGCACAGCCCATGCAGCAAGCGATCGAAACCATCAGCCTGCCAACGCGAGGGCAGGGGCTTTATGAGTTTACCCCGGCAGTACGCAAGTTTATTGCCGACAGCGAGATTTCGACGGGACTGTTGACCGTCTATGTGCGGCACACGTCCTGCTCGTTGCTCATCCAGGAAAACGCCGACCATGACGTCCAAACGGACCTGCTGGGGTTCTTTGGTCGGCTGGTACCCGAAGGCATGGAGTGGCTGGTACATACCACCGAAGGACCAGACGACATGCCGGCCCATATCAAGGCCGCGCTGACGCAAACGTCGATCGGCATTCCGGTGCAGCAAGGTGAGCCGGTGTTCGGCACCTGGCAGGGCATTTATCTGTTCGAGCATAGGAACCAGCCGCATCGGCGCGAAGTGGTGCTCCATATCATCGGGGATCGTTGATGGGCTGGGCAGAGCTTGTTGCCTATTGGCCCTTCGTGCTTGGGCTGATGGTTACCGGCGTTTTTTCGGGCTTGGCGGCTGGCCTGTTGGGCATTGGCGGCGGTGCCATCATCGTGCCGGCACTGGCGACCTCGCTCTCATTGCTGGGCTATGATTCCGATGTGGTCCAGCACGTGGCGGTCGGCACATCGCTCGCCATCATCATCCCCACCGGCATCATGAGCGCCCGTGCCCACCACAAGCGCGGCGCACTCGATATCAAGACACTTAGGCTCTGGGTGCCGTTCATCATTGCTGGCACCTTTATTGGCGGCCTGATGGCAGGACTGTTTTCAGGGGATGTGCTGCGTATCGTCTTTGCCATCATGGCGTTCCTGATCGCCGCCAATATCGTTTTTGCCTGGCAGACCCGAATAATGGGGCATCTCAATGGCTCGGGACTGACCCACCGCATCTCGGCCTTCGTCGTCGGCTACATTTCGGCGCTGATGGGCATCGGTGGCGGATCGCTCAGCGTCCCCACACTTGTGGCTTTTGGCGCAAGCATGCACGCAGCCGTGGGCACCTCGGCGGCACTGGGGGTCGCGATCGCCCTTTCGGGCACGCTGGGCTTCATCATCTCAGGCTGGGGAGATTCGGGCCTGCCACCGCTTAGCCTTGGCTACATCAACCTTGTTGCCATGGTGCTCGTAGCGGTACTCGCCGCCATCTTCGCGCCGTTCGGCGCGGCGCTGGCCCATAAGCTCGACCAGAAAACGCTCAAATATGTCTTTGCGTTGTTCCTGATCGCTGTCGGGCTCAACATGCTGTGGAACGTACTAGCAGGCTAAACGTAAAGCAGAAGGGTTGGTGGGGACGGTTTGACTACGGTGGTCCGTCCCCACCGCCCAAGCCCCCTCAAAGAGGGGAATGGGATCGCTTAGTTCGTGAGTTCGGCTAGTTCCCACTGAACGGTAACGTTGATCGAAAAGCTCAATTCGCCTGCTTCCACCGGCACGGAAGCAGCTTCTGCATCGGCACGCATCGCATACATGGGCATGGGCTGTGGCTGGTTAAAGCTCTGCGACTCAGAAATCGAGAGAAGCTCGTCGAGCGAGCTATCGGCCGTCGCCGCGTAGAGCTCGGCCTTTTCACGCGCATCGGCGAAAGCCGCCCGCCGTGCTTCATTGTAGATTTCGCTGGGGTCGGCAACCGAGAACGTCACCCCATTGATGGTGTTGGCGCCAACGGTCACAGCCTTGTCGAGAATCGAGCCGAGCGCCGGAAGATCACGGACCGCAACCGTAACGGTGTTCATGACTTGGTAGCCGTTGATCTTGGGCGGCAGGCTGTAGCCATTGCCGTCGCGGTCGTCGGAATAAACATAGTTGGGGTTCACCGAAAACCCCGACGTCTGGATATCGCGTGCTTCGATGCCCGCTTCCTTGAGCGTGGCGACCAGTTCAGCCATAGCGGCGCTGTTGGCGTCCAGTGCCTCGCGCGCCGTCGCGCCTTGCGTGGTTACGCCTGAATTGATGACCGCCATATCGGGCGCGGCCCGCACTTCCCCCATGCCGTCTATGGTGATGGTTCCAGCATAAGCGGGCAGGGTCAGGCCTGCAACGAGGGCGAAAGGGGCAAGGGCAAACAGGCGACGCATTGGCAAACTCCAAAAGTTCGGGGGACTACTCCCCACCTATTGCGTCAGTATTGCGGCCAAGATGAACAGCGCTTGAACGAGCCTGTGGAAGACCGCTCTTGGCCAAAAGTATGACTTATCAGGCTTGCGCCGCCCTGCTCCGGTGCGGTACTCACAGCACGGATCTTTTGGGGGACGCACATGAGCACAAGGCATTATCCGGACGGCGTTCTTCTGGGCCGCGCCCGGGTTCCCGGCCAGCCTTGCCCACGCATCGTCACCATCCGCGATGGTGAAGTTCTCGACATCACCGCCAAGGGCTTTGCCACTGTGCGCGACATTGCCGAAAGCGGCCATGCCGCCGAGCATGTGCGCAGCGCCCAGGGCACCAGCTTAGGCAATGCCGATGCGATCCTCGCCAACAGCGTTGCGCAGAGCCACGACGCCTCCAAGCCAAGCCTTCTGTCACCGATCGATCTGCAATCGATCAAGGCCTCGGGCGTAACCTTCGTGGTGTCTCTGCTCGAGCGCGTCATCGAAGAACAGGCGCGTGGCGACAAGGGACGGGCCGATGCTTTGCGTGGTGAAATCCTCGAACTGATTGGCACGGACCTTAGCGAACTCGTCCCGGGCTCCGAAACCGCCGCCAAGGTCAAGGCAGCGCTGATCGAGCGCGGTGTGTGGAGCCAGTATCTCGAGGTCGGTATCGGCCCCGATGCCGAGATATTCACCAAGGCACAGCCGATGAGCTCAGTCGGCTACGGCGCTGAAGTCGGCCTCCATCCCGTCTCGAGCTGGAACAATCCCGAGCCCGAAGTCGCGCTCCTCGTTACCAGCAAGGGCGAGATCATCGGCGCCACGCTGGGCAATGATGTGAACCTGCGCGACGTCGAAGGCCGTTCGGCTTTGCTTCTCGGCAAGGCCAAGGACAACAATGCCTCTGCATCTCTTGGGCCCTTCGTGCGCCTCTTTGATGGTGATTTTACCCTCGACACGATCAAGCAGTCCGAGATCGCCTTGCGTGTCGAGGGGCAGGATGGCTTTGTGCTCGAAGGCCATTCCTCCATGAGCCAGATCTCGCGCACGCCGGAATCGCTCGTCGCCGCCACCGTTGGTGGCCATCACCAATATCCTGATGGGCTTGTACTCTATCTCGGTACCATGTTCGCCCCGGTCAAAGACCGCGACGGCGCCGGCAAGGGTTTTACCCACAAGCTGGGCGATATCGTCTCGATCTCGACACCAACCCTTGGCACCCTCCAAAACAGCGTAAACCTGTCCACCCAATGCCCGCCCTGGACCTATGGCACCAGCCATCTGCTGCGCGACCTGGCTCAGGCCGACCTCCTCTGATTTCCTCCCGAAAGGCAAAAACAAATGGCTGAACTGCACAAGAACCTCATCGATGGGGAATGGGTCGGCTCGGACGGCGTGGAAAACATCAATCCGTCCAATACTGCCGAAGTCGTCGGCCTTTATGCCCGCGCCACCGCCGAGGAAACCAAGCAGGCCATCGCCGCAGCCAAGGCGGCTTTCCCGGCCTGGTCCCGCTCGGGCATTCTCGAGCGCCATGCGATCCTCTCCAAAACGTCCCAGGAAATCTTGGCCCGCAAGGCCGAGCTGGGCGAACTCCTCAGCCGTGAAGAAGGCAAGACCCTGCCCGAAGGCATTGGAGAGGTGACTCGCGCCGCACAGATCTTCGACTTTTTTGCTGGTGAGACGCTGCGCCTGGCGGGCGAAGTGCTGCCTTCCGTGCGTCCGGGCGTCGGCGTCGAGATCACCCGCGAGCCCATCGGCGTCATCGGCATCATCACACCGTGGAACTTCCCAATTGCCATTCCGACCTGGAAGATCGCCCCGGCGCTGGCCTATGGCAATACCGTTGTTATCAAGCCGGCCGATCTGGTGCCCGGCTCCACCTGGGCCATTGTCGACATCCTCGTCCGTGCCGGCCTGCCCAAGGGCGTGCTCAACCTTGTCATGGGCAAGGGCTCGGTCGTGGGTCAGACCATGCTCGAAAGCAAGGACGTTCATGCTATCAGCTTCACCGGCTCGGTGGGCACCGGCAAGCGCGTTGCCGCCGCATCCATCGAGGTCGGCTGCAAGTTCCAGCTCGAAATGGGTGGCAAGAACCCGACGATCGTTCTAGACGATGCCGACCTCAAGGTCGCGGTCGAATCCGTCGCGCAATCGGCCTTCTTCTCCACCGGCCAGCGCTGCACAGCCTCGTCGCGCATCATCGTGACCGAAGGTATCCACGACCGCTTCGTCGAAGCCCTTGCCGAACGCGCCCGCAATTTGCGCGTGGGCAATGCCCTCCACAAGGATGTCGATATCGGCCCCGTGGTCGATCCAAGCCAGCTCAAGCAGGACACCGACTATATCGAGATCGGCAAGCAGGAAGGCGCCAAGCTCGTCGCCGGTGGCGAGCTCGTCCAAAAGGAAACCGAAGGCTATTTCCTCCAGCCAACGCTCTTTACCGAAGCGACCAATCAGATGCGCATTTCCCGCGAGGAAATCTTTGGGCCCGTCGCCTCTGTTATCCGCGTCAAGGACTACGAGGAAGCCCTCGCCACCTCCAACGACACCGAGTTCGGCCTTTCCGCCGGCATCGTCACGACCTCGCTCAAATATGCCACCCACTTCAAGCGCAATGCGGAAGCCGGCATGGTGATGGTCAACGTACCCACCGCCGGCGTCGACTTCCACGTCCCCTTCGGCGGCCGCAAAGGCTCGTCCTACGGCCCACGCGAGCAAGGCAAGTACGCGGCGGAGTTCTTCACGGTGGTCAAGACGGCTTATACGGCGGCTGGCTAGGCGGGACACCCGCCGCACTCCCCTCGGGCTTGACCCGAGGGCCGGCCGACCTCCGGGCTGCATTCTGCTCATGGAACGCTCGACACTATTCCGTCCCCTCAATCACCCGCTCCAAAGCATCATGATGCGTCACCAACCATCCAGCGCTACGCGTCCGCCAGGTGACAGCCCATAGGGCGCTGGCGTCGGTCGTCTCAGGCGTAATCTTGGCCTCACGCGCTTCATTGGCGGCGCTGAGAATAGCAAAATCGCGCATGCGGCCGACAAATCCCTGCCGCTCCCTTCGGGGCAGTTCATAGCCGTCGAGCAGCAAGCGGACTTGCCGCCCCCGCGCCTCCGCCGAGCCCAAGCCCAGTGTCTCGACCAAATCATCATCGAACAGCAGCGCATTGAGCCAACAGGCCTGCGTTAGTTCCACCATAGGGTCGACTGGTCCGGCCTCTTCCCAATCGATCAGCGCCACGGGCATGCCATCGCGTGCGATGATGTTCCAAGCGCCCGTGTCGCAATGGCCGATTATGCTGGGCTGACCCAGTCGGCGCCCAAACCATGGCCGCCAAACAGCATCGGCAGGCGGCACGAAGCTGGCTGTTGCTTGATGCAGTTCCTTGAGCATGCGCCCGAACGCGGGCATGGCGTCGTCACTCCACGCATAGGGATGCACGCTCTCGCCTTGAACAAAACTCAGCGTCTCCCGGCCTTGGGCATCAAAGCCGCTCCCGATCACCCGTGGTGCATAGGGATAGCCTTCCCGCTCCAGATGCCGCAGCAAGGCGATTGTTGTAGCTGACCAGGGTGCGCCTACGCGAAAGACGATCTCTCCCGATTTCGTCACCGTGGACCGGCCACCGACCAGCGTATTTTCATCTTGATCTGTCATGGCGCCAGTGTGCGAAGGTGCGGCAGAAATGCAATAAGGCAGCTTCACGCTGGCCTGATTGACGCAGGCGCTGGTGCCGTCTTGCCTCCATGGCTTTCCATCCTGCAGAGTGCAGAGCAGGGGGCCGGCAAAATGAACTTTCCAACAGAGCGTTTTGCAGTTGTCGAGATCGTTTCGGCAGCCGGCTTGCGCCAGTGGCTCGAAGAGCATCATGGCCAGGCCGAAAGCGTCTGGTTAATGCGCTACATGAACCACGTAGCGGACAAAACCGTGCCGATCGATGCCATTCTCGATGAACTCCTGTGCTTCGGATGGGTGGATGGGCTGGCGCGCAAGCTCGATGCCGATCGCACGCTGCGGTTGATTTCACCCCGGCGACACCAGCGCTGGACACGCAGCTACAAGGAGCGCGCGGCCCGGCTGATCAGCGAAGGCCGCATGGCCGCGCCCGGTCTCCGGGCCATTGAAGAATCCAAGCAGCGCGGCGAGTGGAATGATCAAGACGAGGTCGATGACTTGCTTGTTCCCGAAGATCTCGACACCGCACTCCGCCAGAACCCCCAAGCTCTGGCTTTCTTCACCAGCGCAGCGCCGTCCTACAGGCGCAATGTGCTCCGCTGGCTCAAGCTCGCGAAAAAGCCGGACACACGCGCCAAGCGAATCGGGCAAACCATTGCGTTGTCGACTTTAGGCGAAAAGGTGCCGCAGATGTAGCGGTCGCATCAGGCCTGTTCCAATCGGAAGTTTGCTCCATGGTCTCTCCCTACAACGCCTACATTCTTTGCGGTACACCGCGCTCAGGAAGCACGCTGCTTTGCGAAATGCTGTGGGCGACCAGGGCCGCAGGTCGACCGAATTCGTTTTTCCGGGAACTGGATATTGCAGAATGGGCTGACGCATGGGGCGTGCCGCACCCCCACAGCTTCGATGATGCTGCTTTCGACCGCGCCTATCTTGAGGCTATGGTCCGGGAGGGCACTGCCCGGACAGGTATTTTTGGCATTCGAATCATGTGGGCCAGTATGGCGGATGCAGAACGGCGACTTGGGAGGGCATTGGGCCGGACTGGGGATTTAACCGAGCAATTTGCGTTGGCATTCGGGCAGCCGCTCTACCTACATGTCACCCGCAAGGACAAAGTCGCGCAAGCAATATCACGCGTCCGTGCCGAACAGAGCGGTGTCTGGCATTTGACGGCGGACAGGAAGGTTCTTGAGGGGACACATGCACCGGGGCCAACGGTTTACGATCACAACAGGATCGCAGCTCTCGTTGCTGAACTGGAAGAGCACGACGCGGCTTGGGAAAAATTCATTACCGAACGCGCCGTTGAGCCCATGCGGCTAGAATACGAAAGCACAGTGGCCGATCCTCAAAAAGCCTTGCGACAAGTCCTCCAGCGGCTCGCCGCTGATCCTGCCTTGGCCGACGATATCGAGGTGCCGACTGCCAAAATGGGCGATGGCACCAGCGAACAATGGGCCAGGCGGTTCAGGGAAGAGGCCGGCATGCATCAGCCTTCCACTTAACCCACCCGGCTTGCCAAGCCTTGCTTCACCGCCCTAGACACGGAGTGTCGGGTGAGAAATGCAAATGACTGAACAATCCTCCATGTTGGCTCCATTTCGCCACGAGACCTTCCGGCTCTTGTGGCTGGCGACGCTGGTGTCCAATCTGGGTGGGCTGGTGCAGTCAGTGGGTGCCGGCTGGATGATGACGACGCTGACGGACTCGCACAACATGGTGGCGCTGGTGCAGGCGTCAACCACTTTGCCGATCATGATCTTCTCCCTTGCCGCGGGGGCGCTGGCCGACAATTTCGACCGCCGCACCGTCATGATCGTTGCGCAGCTCGGGATGGCTCTCGTATCGCTGCTGCTGGCGACCATGGCATTGCTCGGGTGGCTCAGTCCCTGGCTGCTGCTGACCTTCACCTTCCTCATCGGCTGCGGCACGGCGCTGTTCAATCCGTCCTGGCAGGCGTCCATGGGGGATATCGTGCCGCGTGCCGATCTGCCCGGGGCGGTGACGCTCAATTCCGTTGGCTTCAACATGATGCGCAGTGTCGGTCCTGCCATTGGCGGGCTGATCGTCGCCCTGGCGAGTGCCGCCGCCGCTTTCGCTTTCAATGCTCTATCTTACATTCCGCTGATCCTGGCGCTGGCGCGGTGGAGGCCGGAAAAGCCTACTTCCGCCCTGCCGCGCGAAACGCTGGGCAGCGCCATGTGGGCCGGTATCCGCTATGTCTCGCTGTCGCCCAATCTGGCGATCGTCCTGTTCCGTGGCATGCTGTTCGGTCTTGCGGCTATCGTGATCCTGGCTTTGCTGCCTTCGGTCGCAAGTGAATATGTCGGCGGCGGCGCCTTTGTTTACGGCACTCTATTGGGCTGCTTCGGTCTCGGTGCCATCGGGGGCGCGTTCCTCAATGGTCGCATTCGCGAGCGCTACAGCAATGAAGTCATCGTGCGGCTCGCCAGTGTCCTATTTGCCGTGGCCTGTGTCGGGCTGGGTTTCAGCCGCGACCCGCTGCTGAGCCACTTCGTTCTCTTGCCGGCGGGCGCATCCTGGGTCTTGTCGCTGTCGCTGTTCAACGTTTCGGTGCAGCTATCGTCACCACGCTGGGTGGTGGGGAGGGCACTCTCGCTCTACCAAACCGCCACCTTCGGCGGCATGGCGGTTGGAAGCTGGATTTGGGGCGTAACAGCGGATGCCATCGGCCCTGATTGGGCCTTGGCGTGTGCGGGTCTCCTCTTGCTCCTGTGTGCGCTGTTCGGCCTGCGCCTGCCCCTGCCGCAGTTCGATACGCGCGACCTCAATCCGCTCAACACCTTCAGCGAACCCATCCTGCGGCTCGATCTGCGGCCCCGCAGCGGTCCGATCATGGTGATGGTCGACTACCGGATCGAGCAAGCCGATATCCCGCAATTCCTCTCGCTCATGGCCGACCGGCGCCGTATCCGCCGCCGGGATGGCGCGCGGCAATGGTCTTTGCTGCGCGATCTGGAGCAACCCGATCTATGGGTCGAGAGCTACCATGTGCCCACCTGGGTGGATTACCTCCGCCACAACATGCGCCGCACCAAGGCCGACGCCGACAACATCGAACAATTACGCGCCCTCCACCGCGGCCCCGACCGGCCCCACGTCCACCGCATGATCGAACGCCAGATCGTACCGCTGCACGACGATACGCCCCTGCGGGAATTGCCGGAGGTTTGAGGGCGAGTCTTCTCACTAGCGCTACCGTGCGGTTAGGGCAGTCCGTCCGGGTGGTAGTGATTTGTAATGTTGGCTAAGGTCCAACTTAAACGGTCACGCGCCCAAGTGGCAGCCACGGTCCGGTTCAAGCGTTCAGCCCATTGAGCCCGACCGGCCTGTCGGCTCGGCAACAATGCGGCCACCATGCTAGGAGTGCATGAGGCGTGATCATAAGCGTCCACGAACAGCACGAGCCGACGACGTTGATCTTCTGCAGTCCAAATTTCCTCGCCTAGGCTGAGCCACATCCATGCGGAATAAGTGAGGTCCCAAAGGCTGGTACCAGGCTTGATGGTATCGAAGTCGATCATGCCGGCCGGTTGATCATCGACAAAGACGGTATTGGCCGGTGTCCAATCATTGTGACACATGACTTCCGCACCAGCAGCCTGGACGGGCGGGAAATCAATTGTGCAATCATGGTACAGTCGCAAGAGTTGAGCGGCGCCGGTTAGGTGCCCGTCGGTGAAATCGTCTTTGTCGAAAAACACGTCGCCCGGCAAGTAGGTTAGGACTTCGCGTCCCTGCTCATCCACGCCAAGAAAGCGTGGCACGCGGTCGAACCCCTTGGTTGTCAAGTGATCGAAAAGCGCATGCTGAACGCTCGTGTCCTGCCGGACAGCACGTCTGACGGTATCGCCGACACGCACGACATTGTTCACATGCCCGCCAGCAAGTTTGATCTCTTCCGCCGTCCAACCCTCAACTAAGTCTTAGATTAGGATTAGCGAGAACCTAGGCTTCACGCCACCTGCGCAAACCGCTCGTCGAAGGCGTAGCCCGCGCCGCGGACGGTGCGGATGGGGTCGATCTCGCGGCCGCGGTTGATGGCGCGCCGGAGGCGGCCGATGTGAACGTCAACGGTGCGTTCATCGACATAGACGTCGTTGCCCCAGACGCCGTCGAGCAATTGCTCGCGGGAATAAACCCGACCGGGGTGGCGCATCAGATATTCGAGCAGGCGATATTCGGTGGGGCCAAGATGGACGTCGCGGGTGGCGCGGCGGACGCGGTGGGTGGTGCGATCAAGTTCGAGATCGCCGACCTTGAGTGCGGCGGTCACCAGGTTTGGGTTGGACCGGCGCAGCAGGGCGTGGATGCGGGCGATCAACTCCGGGACCGAGAAGGGCTTGACCACATAGTCGTCGGCGCCGGTTGCAAGGCCGCGTACGCGCTCTTCTTCTTCGCCGCGTGCCGTCAGCATGATGATGGGCACCCGCGCCGTTTCGTCTCGCGCCCGCAAGCGGCGGCAGAGTTCGATGCCGGAAATCTCCGGCAGCATCCAGTCGAGCAGGATCAGGTCGGGCAGTTTGTCCTGGATCGCCATCTGCGCTTCGTCGCCGGTCTCGGCCGTCACGACCCGGAAGCCTTCGGCTTCCAGATTATAGCGCAGGAGGATCGCGATATCGCCCTCATCTTCGACAACAAGTATGGTGGCGGGCATGGGCGTGGCTCCCCATTTGGAAGTGGCGAAGATCTTTCGCCGATTACGGGTTTGGGTGACCGTCGCGGTTAACAGTCTGCTAACCTAATGCGGGCTTGTGCCGCGACGGAGCGACGGGCGTGCTAGGCCTTGATCTGCATGCGATGCAGGTCCTGTGCGTCGGCCGTTAGCTGCTTGCCGGTCTGCAAATAGTAGGCTCGCTCGGCGATATTGGTCGCGTGATCGCCGATGCGCTCGAGGCTCTTGGCGCAGAAAAGTAAGTGCGTACAAGGGGTTATGTTGCGCGGGTCTTCCATCATATAGGTCAGAAGTTCACGGAACAGCGAGGTGTGCATCGCATCAACCTCGTCGTCGCGATTGCAAACTTCGATGGCCGCCGCCGAGTCGCGGTTGGAGTAGCTATCGAGCGCTTCCTTGATCTGGCGCAGCACCAAAGCCGTCATGTTCTTGACGCCATTATAGAAAGTCGGCTGCAAGCTCATCCCTTCAAGCTTTAGCGAGCGACGCGCCAATTGCTTCGCCATGTCACCGACGCGCTCCAGATCGGAGGCCACGTGGATTGCCGTAACAATGGCCCGAAGGTCCGACGCCATTGGCTGGCGGCGGGCGATCATCGAAACAGCCATTTCGTCGATTCGGCGCTGCATATCGTCGATGCGCTGGTCGGCGATAATGGTGACGTCCGCCAGTTCGCGATCGAGCTTGAGGAGAGACTTGGTGCCGTTTTCGATAGCAACCTCAACCTGCCCGCCCATTTCGGCAATGGACTGCGCGAGTGCGGTGAGCTCGTCCGAGTAGGACTGGACGATATGTTCGGCGCCGATATTGGGCATGGAAGGGTCCTCTTTGTGCCGCGTGATGGACTTAGCCGATGCGGCCCATGATATAGTCCTGGGTCTGCTTGTTCACCGGGTTGGTGAAAATGTCTTCAGTGACGCCTTCCTCGATCAGATTGCCGAGGTGGAAGAACGCGGTCTTTTGTGACACGCGAGCGGCTTGCTGCATCGAGTGAGTCACGATGACGATGGTGTAGTTTTCACGCAGTTCGTCGATCAGCTCTTCGATGATGGCGGTGGCGATCGGATCGAGAGCCGAGCAGGGCTCGTCCATCAGGATGACTTCTGGGCCAACGGCGATTGCGCGGGCGATGCAAAGACGCTGCTGCTGACCGCCGGAAAGACCAGTGCCAGGCTCGTTAAGACGATCCTTTACTTCCTCAAACAGACCAGCCTTGCGCAATGAAGAGACAACGATCTCATCGAGATCGGTCTTCGAGCGGGCAAGTCCATGGATCTTGGGGCCGTAAGCTACGTTCTCGTAAATGGATTTGGGGAACGGATTAGGCTTCTGGAACACCATGCCGATGCGTGCGCGCAACTCAACAACGTCCAACGAAGGATCGTATATGTCTTCGCCGTCGAGCTTGATCGTGCCGCCAACTTTAGCGCCTTCGATGGTGTCGTTCATGCGATTGATGCAACGCAGGAAGGTCGACTTACCGCAGCCAGACGGCCCGATGAACGAGGTCACAGCGCGGTCGGGAATATCAATGGATATGCCGTGCAGCGCTTGTTTGGCGCCATAGTGAACCGTCACATCCCGGGCAGTCAGCCGGATGGGGCGCTCAAGCATGTCGGTGGGGTTCATGGCGTTGTTCACTGATTGCTGGGACAATTTCACTTTGCCGGCGACCATATCCATTTTGAGTATCCTTTAGCTAGGCGCGCTTTTCTAGGCGCGAGCGCAGATAGATAGCCACGCCATTGAGGCAAATCATGACTGCAAGCAGCACCATGATTGCAGCGGCGGTGCGCGGTTCAAAAAAATTGCGGTTCTCATTGCCTTGCCAAAGATAGATCTGAACCGGCAGAGCAGTAGCTTGATCAAACGGCGTGGCTGGCACCTGAGCAACGAAGGCCTTCATGCCGATCAGAAGCAGCGGAGCTGTTTCTCCCAAAGCGTGGGCGACGCCCAAAATAGTAGCCGTGAGGATAGACGGAAAAGTGACCGGCAGGACATGGTGGAAGACCATCTGCGTTTTGGAAGCTCCCATGCCCAAAGCTGCCTGGCGCAGAGCTGGGGAGACGCCGAGCAAGGCACCACGAGTAGCAATGATAATGGTCGGCAGGGTCATTAAGGTCAACACAAGGCCACCCACGATCGGGGCTGAGATGGGCAGGTGCATGTAGTTGATGAAAACCGCAGCGCCAAGCAGGCCAAACACGATCGAGGGAACAGCCGCCAAATTGTTGATGTTGACTTCGATGAAATCGGTCAACCGCGACTTGGGGGCAAATTCCTCAAGGTAGATTGCGCTCGCCACGCCAATCGGCACAGCCAAGACAATGACGATCAGCATCATATAGAGCGTACCAACAAACGCGCCGAGCAGGCCTGCAGACGCGGGAGCGGCGCGGCTGTCCACATTGGTGAAGATTGCGGAAGCAAAGCCAGTGGTAATCGTGCCGTTCTCAACAAAGGCGTCGATCAGCTGGCGGGCTGGCGCCGACAATTGCTGCTGGTTGTCACCCAAGGAGCGGTCGATGTTGCCCTTGATCCAGTTGTCGGCATTGGCTGAGGCAAGCAGGTCGACTTCAACAGTCTGGCCAAGCAAGGACGGATTCTGCACAAACAAGCCGCGCACGATGTGCCGGGCGTCTGTCTCGGGAATGGACAGCAGCTCGCGGCCTTCGATTTCAAGGCCTGCCGGAGCGGCAGCGCGCATGGAAGCCTCTATCACCCTGTTCCAATTAAGCAGGGCAACATCACGCTGCCACTTGAAATTGGCAGACTGGAAATCGGCATCGGATTGGCCTTCAGCGCGGACCGGTGCGGGCTCGATGTCGATAATGGCAGGATCGAAGGTTACGGACAGATGCAGATTGGACTGCATGAAGGCCGGAGCACCCTTCCGGGCAATGTCGATGAAAAGCAGGGCGACAAAGCCGAGCGCAATGATGATTGCTGCTAAGCCAAGGGCGCGGAAGATGGCTTCGCTCATGTGCCGTTTGCGCAGACCTGAGCGGATCAGGCCGGTACGTTCCTTGGAGGCTTGCCGTGTGGTGGAGAGCATGTCGGTCATGATTATTCGTACTGCTCCCGGAAGCGGCGGACGACAAAGAGGGCGAAGACGTTGAGGCACAAGGTGATGACAAAGAGTGTCAGGCCAAGTGCAAAGGCGACCAAGGTTTGTGGACCAGTGAAATCAGTGTCGCCTGTAAGCTGGTTCACGATAGACACGGTAATGGTCGCGACTGGCTCGAAGGGATTGCCGCGCAATATTGGTGCGTTACCGGCCGCGAGCACCACGATCATGGTTTCACCCACGGCGCGGCTAACGGCCAGGAGGAAAGCGCCGACAATACCGGGTAGGGCGGCAGGCAGAAGTACGCTGCGGATCGTTTCAGACTTGGTCGCCCCTAGGCCATATGCCCCATCGCGGAGAGTGCGCGGCACTTGGTTGAGAATGTCGTCACTGAGGGAGGACACGAATGGGATGATCATAATACCCATCACCACGCCTGCAGTAAGGGCGCTAGTGGCATTGATGGATAGGCCCACGAAGCGGCCAGCATCGCGCAGAAATGGACCGACCGTCACCAGGGCGAAGAAGCCGAAAACAATGGTGGGAATGCCAGCAAGAATTTCGATGACCGGCTTGGCAACAGCACGGAGGCGGCGGTGAGCGTATTGGCTGAGATAGATTGCGGCCATGAGCCCGACCGGAACTGCCACTAGCATAGCGATGGCAGTAATCATCAGCGTCCCGACCAAGAGCGGCAGCAAGCCATAGCTGCCGTAATTGCTGCCGGTACCGGCATTATTGGGAGCCCAGACCGTGCCGAAGAAGAAATCGATCGGGTTGATAAAGGTAAAAAAGCGGAAGGCTTCGGCGACGAGCGAGGCCACGATGCCGACTGTGGTCAGGATCGCAACAGCGGAGCAGGCGAGCAGCACAAGGCTAATCACACGCTCAACGGCGTTGCGGGCGCGCAGCCGGGCGGTGATGCGGTTGCGGGCAAACCACAGCGCAACACCACCAGCCACCGCCGCAGCACCGACAACAGCCATGAAGGTGATGAATTGAAAGCTGCGCAGCGAGTCGCCGGCGCTTTGCTCGTACGGCAGAATCTCGCCGGCCACGCCATAGCCCGAAGCGATGGAGCGGATACGTGCAATGGTGGCGTTGAGCCCGGTCTGATCCAATGCCGCTATGGTGTCGACCGGGATCTGAGAGACGATGAAGTTGTGGGTGATGCCGTTGCCGAACCAAGCCCAGAGACCGATAATCAGAAGCGCCGGGATCAGCGCCCAAATGGCAACATAGGACCCGTGATATTGCGGGCGCGAGTGGATCTTAACGCCGTTTGCGATTGCTAAGCCCCGGCTGCGGGACCAGCCGGACTGATAAGCTAATCCCATGAGCACGAGCAGCAAGCCGGCTATGATCAACGAATTCATGTGCGCCCCCGCATGGGAAAGGATTGGGCCGCGCTTGTGGCGCGGCCCTTGGGGTTGTTACTGAGCAGCGCTGGCTTCGAAGGCGGCCAAAACTTCAGCGGTGGTTTCAGCAGGCTGTGGGATCAAACCGGCAGCTTCCAGTGTGCTGCCTTCGCCCGACATGCCTTCGGAGAGGAAGAACTGGACGTATTCTTCAATACCAGGAATGACGCCGATGTGCTGGCCCTTAACGTAGAAGAACAGTGGACGGGACACGGGGTATTCACCAGCAGCAACCGATTCCTTAGAAGGAACAACGTCATTGACGGTCGCGACCTTCAGGGTGTCGGTGTTCTGCTCGTAAAAGGAGAGGCCAAACACGCCGACGGTATTGGCATCGGAATTGAGGCGAGCCAGAGTCTCGGTGTAGTCGCCCGAGATCTCGGTTACGACGTCCTGACGGTAGGTCGAACAAGCGGTTTCAGCATCGTCTTCGCTGATGCCTTCAGGCAGACCGGCTTCTTCGCAACCATCGCCGACAACGCGGTCCTGGAAAACTTCACGGGTGCCGTGATTGGAAGCGGGAACAGCTAGCATGATTGGCTGATCAGGAAGCGAAGCGTCGATCTCGGACCAGTTGGTGTAGGGATTGTCAACCAGTTCACCATCAACAACGACCTGCGCGGCAATGGCCTTGTAGACATGAACCGGGGTCAGAGCAAAGTCTGGGCCGGTAGCGGCAGAAGCAAACACAATGCCGTCGAAGCCGAACTGGATTTCACGAATGTCGGTCACGCCAGCAGCGGTGCAAGCTTCACGCTCGCCGTCGCGCATTTCGCGCGAAGCGTTGGCGATGTCGATGGTGTTTTCGCCGATGCCTTCGCAGAACTGGCTGAAACCGCCACCGGTGCCGCCCGAACCAACGACTGGCGTGTTGAATTCTGGGAATGCTGAGCCGAATTCTTCAGCCACGATCGACGCGAACGGTAGCACGGTCGAGGAGCCGGCGATCTGGATAGTGTCGCGCGACTGGGCGAACGAAGCAGTGGTGCCGAACGCTGCGAGCGCGATTACAGCTGCACTGGTGAAAAGTGCGGTCTTCATAGAGATTTCCCTTCCGGAATTCAGTTCAAACCTGGCTGGCCTATCCGGCAATTGCTTCCCCGGCGCCGCCCTTTGACGGGCAGACCATATGGGCCCTGCACAACGGTTTTATTGCAGTTTAGTGACGCGTTTGTGACAGGTTAATCTCTTGTTCTTACTAATTGAACTAAGTCTGCGCACTGTGGATTGTCACTTTGTGACAGCCGGAAATGGCCTTCTGCCATAGCAAGACTCTGCCTTTGGCAAGATCAACGACGTTGCAGCGTAACTGGCCTTTGTGACACTTGTACTAGCGCAACAGAGACCGTATTTCGGCCTGTATTTTGCGCATAAGAGGCAGGAAGTTGGCGATCATGTGCGAGGTTGACGCACGTGCTGATTGCGCGCCAACGTTGAGCGCCGCTATGACATGGCCTTCCGCATTGTAGAGCGGAATGGCGATAGAGCAGAGGCCCAGCTCGAGTTCTTCATCGATCACGGCGAAACCCTGGGCTGCCACGACGGCCAGTTCTGTTGTGATCGACGGAAAATCTGCCTTGGTCTTGGCGGTGTAGGCAATCAGGTCCGAGTAATCGAGAATAGTTCGGGCTTTTTCCGGTGGAAGCGCGGCCAACAGAACGCGGCCCATAGAGGTACAATAGGCCGGCAGACGCGCGCCGGCGCTAAGGTTGATCGACATGACACGCCGGTAAGAGGCTCGCGCGATGTAGAGGATTTCGGAATTGTCCAGAATTGCTGCCGAAGAGCTTTCGTTAATTTTACTGGAGAGCTCCTCCAGAAAAGGCTGAAGGAGGCGGGGCAGGGGCGTGGCTGCCAGATAGGAATGGCCAAGGTTGAGAATGCGCGGCGTTAGGCGGAAGAACTTGCCGTCATACGTGGCATAGCCGAGGTGAGTAAGTGTCAGTAGGCAGCGCCGGGCCGTAGCACGTTCTAACCCGGTGCGGTTGGCGACATCGGTTATGGATTGGCTGGCATGCTCTTCGTCGAAACAGGCGATGACGGCTAAGCCTTTGACCAAGCCATTGATGATATCGCCCTCTCGCATGACCCGATTAGCCCCTGATGTGCCTAACTAGGAGGCTCTAGGGAGAACGCTCCCGTTCAATCCGGTTGCGTTCCCTCTTGCCAGCGCCTCATACCCTGCTAATAGGGCAGTAAGGGCCTATAGCTCAATGGTTAGAGCCGACCGCTCATAACGGTCTGGTTGGGGGTTCGAGTCCCTCTGGGCCCACCATCTTTCCTTTCTAGATATCGCAAAAGGTGACAGGGGCTCCAACCCCTGCCGTGATGTCAGCGATTGTCCAATTGGCTACGCACTAGTTCAAGCCCGCGACGCGAGATCTGGTAAGGGGAGCCGTTATGGGACGCAATGGCACCTTTGCTGCGAAGCTTCTTGAAGAGGGGTAGGGTGCATTGGGGGAGCAACCAACCGTTGCGGTTGAAGCACTCGACTTGTGCAATGCGTCCTTTTTCGTCCTTGAGCGGTTTTATGTAGCCGCCCTGCGCGAGTGCATGGAGCACCCGCTGTTCCGGTTTTGAAATATTCAATTGAAGAAAGACCCGAGATCGGCACCCATGCGGGCGCACAAAAACAGTCGACCGCGGGCAGCGTAACGCCTGCCGGCAATCTGGTTCGATCATCACCTCGCCCGACGTGGAGCGAGGTTCTAGAGGGTCTCTGCGTTCTTACACATGCCGGATGGATAGCTTACCTTCCTGCGTAAGACAATCGGCCCACCTCAAACAGGTGTTTCGAGTCCGGTGCCGATCAACCCTCCTTCGGGCTCTATAGGGAAGAACAAGTTGGTTATCCAGACGAGGCCGTCTGCCGTTCCGAGTTCCACCAGGCCGCGGTCAACATAAAACTGAAATTGAAGGCACCCGTTCGAGGGGCATACGAGGTCCACAGCGTAGTCGTGTTCGAAGTCCGGCATGCCGGCGATTGGGCGACGCAGAGTGCGGATGCTTGCGCGGGTCTGGTCATGGCGTTCGATGATGAAGTGCGGCTCCTCTTCGCCGAAGAGACGAACGGAGGTGGTTTGGCCAAGATCCAGGGTAACGACGATATCTTTACGATAGGTGCCGCTGTTGGGCGCTGCTTCTTCGAACCGGTCTCGCACGGACGCCGGAATAGATTGCGACAGACGCAAACCGGCTGGTGTTTGCACCAGATGCAGTTGGCGGGGCAGGGACATTACACCGCGGAAGGCTTCGGTTGGTGTCTGGCGGGCATAGGCCCAGTTACTGGCCCAAGCCATAATTATGGGTATAGTGAGCGTCCGGTCAAAGAAGCTTTGAGCGGCGTAGCAATCGCGGCCGTAGTCCAGCCAGAGTTCAGTCTGGGCCGGATTGGCGTTGCGGAATTGATGGCCATCAAACTGGCCGACGAAGTACTGCGTGCCCGATCCCGCCGCCAATGAGCCTGTCGCGATGCCGACGACCAGCACCCAATGCTCGGAACCATCTGGTGCGCAGAGCGGGAAGAGATCAGGGCATTCCCAGGGATGTTCGCTGTGCCGGCCCTCGCCTTCTCCGAAGGCGCTTTCGAATGTCCAGTTTAGAAGATCGGTGGACGCGTAAAAGCCGATGGACTGGCCCAAGGTAACTGCCATGATCCAGCGCTCACTGGCCTTGTGCCAGATCACCTTGGGATCGCGAAAGCACTCAAAGCCCGGATTGTCGACGATTGGGTTAGCAGAATCGGGCTTGAAATGCGTTAGCGTCCGGTCGGCATGAACAAGGCATTGCGTTTGGTAGTCACGATCATCTGCCGTCTTCTGATGGGCGGTGTAGAACAGCTTTACTTCGCCATCGGCGGTTTCAACGGCACTGCCTGAAAAACAGGTGCCAAGCTCATCGGGATAAAGCGCGATCGGCATCTCTTCCCAATGGACCAGATCCGTGCTGCGTGCGTGACCCCAATGCATTGGGCCATGCTTGGTGCTAGCTGGATCATGCTGGAAGAACAGATGATAGGTGCCGTCCACCAGAACCATGCCATTCGGATCGTTCATCCATCCGCTCTGAGGTGAGAAGTGGAGGAGTGGACGGAATTTCTCGGTCATGGATGGTCGGCCCTAGCGCTGGTCACGTCTGGGTTGCAGATGAAGCGGCGCGGAGCAGAACGCAAGTCTTTCTAGTTGGTGCACTATACTCCGAACGGGAAAGTCTCCGGCGTGCCATATGGGCTGCTAGTGGGGAGAGGCGTCACTGCACGGGTTTGTTCAAACCAAACAAACCCGTCGAACTGGTCTGGCAGCACGGCCTCGAAATAGTGGCTCTGCCGCTCTGTTTCGGGCCGATAGATAACGCCGATCGCCCGCTCGAGGCGTGGCGTCTGGAGCGCTGAGCGTGCTTGCCCGTGCTCTCGCAAATCGAGCAGGGAGCGAGGAACGCCCGTATGGCGGAAAACTCGTTCATAAGAGTCAGGCCGGGATGGCAGCACGGTCTTGATCTGCATCGGCTCGTCCCAATCGTCGGCTGCAGCAACCGTGCCGTGGTCGGTGCCGAAGCCGATTGCAATAGCTCTGTCCTTCCAAGCCGCTTTGGCGAGCTGACCGATATTGTACTGGCCCTGCCAACCCATCTCGGTGGCTGCGGCATTGCCGATGTGAGAATTGTGCGCCCAGACGACAGCCTTGGCTTGCGGACCGCGATGGTCGAGCAGCGCTTGCAAGGTATCGAACATGTGCTGATCGCGCAGGTTCCAGGAGTCGTTGTGCCCACGATACATGATGCGATAATATTGCTCGGCGGCGCGCACAACGCGGGCATTTTGAGCCGCGTCGAAGAAGTCGTCACCGCCATTTGTAGCATAGTCCACTTGGTGGTTCAAAAGTTCGGAAAGTTGCTCGACGACCTTGTCTTCACATGGATCGTGCTGGCCTGTGAGCACGGCGTGGCCGTACCAGGCCGGCTCGGCCTGCCAGGGCGTGAGGCAGCCATATCTTTTGCGAGCCCGTGCCGCTTCATTGGGATCAACTTGCTTCAGATAGTCGAGCACCGCACCAACCGAGCTGCTCAGGGAGTAAACATCAAGCCCGCGAAATTCTACACGCTGGTCGGCCAGCAACGCCGAATTGTGCTCGCGCAGCCATGAGACAAACCGTGCTACATCTTGATTGCGCCACATCCAAGTGGGGAAGCGGGCGAAGGTATTGTTGTCGTAAGCACCACCGGGACGCTGGCGGACATGCCTATCGATGCTGTTGGCATCGGGCCAGTCAGCCTCCACGGCAACAATCGTAAAGCCGTGCTGCTCGATAAGGTGACGGGTTATGGCGGCCCGCGCGGCATAAAATTCCGAAGTGCCGTGGCTGGCTTCGCCTAGCAATACCACCTGCGCTTCGCCAAAGGCATCGAAGAAGGGCCCGAACTCAAAGGCGTGCTGCGGGTCTGGCAGGGGTGTCAATGATTCGCGAATGGTATGCGCGGCTTCCAGCGCGGTCTTAGGCTTTAGGGCATGAACGCTCATCGTCCCCTCCTTGGCAGTGAGGCGCCAACGTCAATATTGGCAGCACGGCTGCGCGCTTATCCCACTTAACCCTCATCAGGCTTGCAGAAGTCGAGCAAGAGAAGCTGACAAAACGCTGACAGAACACTGCGGTGATCTGTAAGTTGTTGATCTACAATACTATATGGAACAAACAACAGGGGCGGTCATTCTTGTGCGTAACCTTGCAGAGGAGCAAGGCAAAACAAGGAGAATGATCATGAAGAAGCTGCTTCTTGCTTCCATTGCCATTGTCACGCTGGGTGGTAGCCCGGCACTTGCACAGAATTCGAACAGCGATACTGACGCCGATGCTGCGGTTGGAGGTGCTGCCGGAGGCGCTACGGGTGCCGTGGTCGGCGGTCTCATCTTCGGACCGATCGGAGCAGTAATCGGTGGCTTCACCGGCGCCTCTATCGGTGCGCAAGCCGGCATTGAAGCGTCTTCGGTGGACTATGTTCGCCTCAACCCAACTGAGCCCGTCGAAATAGATGGTGAAATCGAAGTTGGCTATGTGGTTCCCGAGGACATCGACATCCAAGTTATCGAAGACGATCCGGACCACGGCTACTTTTACACCGAGAACCGCGTCTATTTCGTCGATCTGGATGACCGCACCGTCATCTACTCACCAGGAACAGTGGTCGCTGCAGAAACCAGCAACTGACCCTTGAATTGGGCCGCCCCCGCAAGGAGCGGTCCATTTGCTGCAAGGGGGGCCTTACAGTCATTTTGAGGAAAACATGACCAGAACCAAAGTCTTCGCAAGCATTGCTCTCGCCGGCCTATTGCTGTCCACATCTGCTCTTTCACCTGTTGGTCCCCTGTCGGCTACGCCGGCCCAGGCCCAGTCGGTGAATGTCAGCTTCGATCTATTCTTTGACGAGCTTGAGCCACACGGCGTTTGGGTCCGGCACCCGCAATATCGCTATGTTTTCTGTCCTACGGGCGTTGATACCAGCTGGCGTCCCTATACCCGCGGCCGCTGGCTCTATCTTGCCGACCAGGGCTGGTATTTCGCTTCGGACGAACCATTCGGCTGGGCGACTTACCACTACGGCCGCTGGCTGGATGATGACAATCTGGGCTGGTGCTGGGTGCCCGGCAACAAATGGGCTCCGGCATGGGTAAGCTGGCGCCGCGGCGGCAACGCAATCGGCTGGGCGCCGCTGCCGCCGGAACGCGAGGGCTTCTCCGTTTCGCTTGAAGTGGTGCGCGAGGACTTTCCAGAAGACTACTGGATTTTCGTGCCGACCCGAAGCTTCATCGAACCCGATCTATCGGTCAGCATCGTGTTTGGGTCCGATGCCCGCGACTACTACCGCGAAACCGAGTTCCTCGGACCTGTGGTCGTTCAGGGCGATGTGGTCACCAACAATGTGATCGAGGTCAACTACATCGAGCAACAGATCAATCAGGAAGTCACCATCTACAATGTAGAGGAGTCATCCGATCCTGCCACCGCCAGTGTAAGCGGCGAAACGGTGCAGATCTTCAATCAGGACGTTGAAGAACCGACTGAAGAAGCGGCACCTGCCGAGGCGGTCGATGAGGCCGAAGCCGCTGAAGTGATTGCAACTGAAGGCGGCACTGCCGGCACCGACGCAACGGCTGAAGAGGACACGGACACCGATCCTGAAGCCACCGAAACCGAAACCGAGATCACCGATCCGGATGCAACAACACCTGAGGCAACCGACGAAGAAACTACTGAGCCGGACGCCACCACTACCGACACCGAAACCGAAACGGATGTGACCACCGAGGAAGAAGATCCTGCTGTAACAACCGAAACGGAAACCGAAACCGAGGTCGAGCAGCCCACCACCACGGAAGAAGAAACAACCGAGGACGCTACGCCGGCTGCCGACGAAACGGAACAGCCGGCTGACGCTACCGAAGCCGAGATCGAAACAACAGACGAGGCCACAACGCCGGCCGATGCCGATGCTGAGCAGACCGAAGAGTCTGCACCAGCTGAAGACGATGCCGCCACTCCAGATTGCCCGCCTGAACTGCTAGTTGATGGTGTTTGCCAGCCTGCTGGTGAAACAACCGAGTCGGAAACCAGCACCGATGAAAGCACCGATACGGGTGAAAGCATCGATAGCGAAACCGATGCCGACGCTGGTGGTGGGGAAGAAACTGCTACGGAGTAAGCCGTGGATCAGGGGCGCGGCTGGTGCCGTGCCCCAAGCTTGAACTAGTAGCCGCCGCTGGTTTCTAACCGGCTGCGGCTATCTCTTTTGTGTCAGCATGAAGCAGATCAGCGAGTGCCGCAGCAGCCATAGGCCGGGCGAGCAGATAGCCTTGCAACTGGTTGCACCCCATTTTCTCGAGCACTTTTTGCTGGGTCAGCGTTTCAACGCCTTCGGCGGTCACTACCATGCGCATAGCACGGCCAAGATCGACAATGGACTGGACTATGTTCTCGATTTCCGCGTCTTCGCCGAGTTGTGCGGTGAAGGATTGGTCGATCTTGAGCTTGTCTATGCCATAGGTACGCAAATAGCTAATTGAGGAATAGCCGGTGCCGAAATCATCGAGCGCCACGCGTATGCCACGGGCGCGCAGCAGCCGCAGGGTGGACTGAATGAGCGGCGAGTTCTGCAGCAGCAGACCTTCGGTGATCTCAATTTCGAGCCGCTTAGCGGGCAAGCCCGTCTCTTCCAAGACAGCGAAAACCTTCTGGGCAAACTGCTCATCTCTGAACTGCAGGGGCGAAACGTTGACGGCAACCCACGGCAAATCGGATGCCGCCGCGAAGAGGCAGGCCTTGCGCAGGATCCACAGTCCAAGCTGATCGATAAGGCCACGCTCCTCGGCCAGGGTGATAAAAGTGGGTGGTGGTAGGAAGCCGTGAACCGGGTGGTTCCAGCGCACGAGAGCTTCGGCGCCTGCCATCTTGTGCGAGTGGATGTGATAGATCGGCTGGTAGACCAGCGTCAGCCCAGTCTGCGTGGCAAGGGCGTGCCGCAGATCATTTTCGAGCGCCCGTCGTTCGCGCACGGCCTCATCGAGATCGCCCGCGAACAATTGATAGCGACCACGCCCTCCATCCTTGGCGCCGTAAAGCGCTATGTCCGCCTGGCGCATGAGCTCGTCGGCGCGCACTGCAGCGTCGGTCGTTTCGACGATGCCCACGCTGGCTCCTACACTCGCCTGGTCACCGGATAGATCGAAAGGGATCGCAAATGCCTCAACGATCTTTTGTCCCAATGCCAAAGCGTCGCTCGCCTGCTTGACCTCGAACTGGACAATGGCGAACTCGTCGCCGCCGAGCCGCGCAACGGTGTCCACTTCATCTACCAAGGCAGATAGGCGTTGCGCAGCCTGCCGGATGAGAGCGTCGCCAACTGGGTGGCCAAGCGTATCGTTGACGTGCTTGAAGCGGTCGAGATCGATAAAATGAAGCGCAACACGCGAGCCGGCTCGTCGCATGTGAGCCAGGGCCTGATCGAGACGATCCTCGAAAAGCGCCCGGTTTGGTATGCCGGTAAGCGGGTCATGGAAGGCTAGGAAGGATGCTTCGGCTTTGGTTTCTTCTAAAACGCGTGAGGTTCTTGCCAAACGGCGCAGCAGGAGGGCCACTGCCGCCGATCCAAGCAAAACGCCGCCTCCAAGTGGCAAAGCCGTTTCATGGATGAGCTCGAAGGCTGGCTCATTTGGCTCCCATGTGAAAAAGCCCACTACGCGTCCCTTGGCGTTAAACAGAGGGGAGGCGATCCGGTCCTCGTCGCTTTCGGCCTGCTTTTCAAAAGCCAAAGCCTCAACGTCGTGGATCTGTCCGATCTCTTCGGCAACTGCTTGATTGATGACCTGGATGGAGATGTGCAAGAACTCGGACCCTGGCTCCTGAGTCAGCGCGTCGCTGGATGGCATCACGGGCCGGACACTGGCGATGGCGGCTGAACCGTCGCCCAGCACGACGATGTCGCTGGTGCCCAAGCCATTAATTGCCGGCGTGGAGTCGGTGAGACTTTGCGAAGCTACGGACATTTGCTCGCGCAGCGATCGGATCAATGGTGTAAGGGCTGCTTGATCGGCTAGGTAAGAGCTCGGATCGGCTAGTTCGCCGCCCATGACTGCGCGGAAAAGCTTGTTTTCTGAATCAAGAATGTAGATGCGGTCGTGGCTGAAGTATTCGCTCATCCACTCGGCAATGTTTTCGGCCATCCAAGGACCATCATTGGCGCGCAATCTCAGCACCGCGTCGTCCCAGATGATCGACGTGTCCTGATCAATAGAGACCTGTGCCGCGATTTCGTCTAGTCCACGCAGGATCGCGCGCAGTTCTCGCGCGATGGAGCGATCATCGATACGCGAGGCGGCCCACCAGCCAAACCAGCCCAGCCCGCACACCAGCAGGGCGCCAAACGCGAGTGACAGAAAGGTAATCTGTTGCGAAAGCGACGTGTTGGCGGGGGACATCGGACTTAACTGGGTTCGAACCAGTGCACACCTTAGCCGTTGAAAGCTAACGATCCCTGATGATCAACTCAGACGTTGACCCAACCGCCGGTTTTTTCACTGGCAAAGATTGCATCCAATACTTTCATAGAAGCAATGGCGTCTTCAACGCCCCAGGGCAGCTTTGCTTCGCCGAGCACAGCTAGCGCGAAGGCTTCTGCTTGTTCGGTATACTGATCACATGCGGCAATGATCTCACGCCGGGCCAGCGATCCATCAAACGGCGCACCTGTGTCTACAGTAATCGCGGTGCGTTCATTGGGTGGCGCGTTGAATGGAATGATGATGTTGAGCTTGGCCTTGCTGCCGAGCACCTGTACGTTTTGTTCGCCAACGGTCTGGGTGGAGCAAACAAAATTTAGCTGCCTGCCATTGCCGAAGTCCATCAGAACGCTGGCGAGCCGATCGGTACCAAACCGTGGATCGCGCTCAACCAAGGCCACGACACGTGTGGGTTCGGCCTCAAATAGGAAGCGCCCAGCTGTCACCGGATAACACCCTATGTCCAGAATGCCGCCCCCGCCGATGTCGGCCTGGTTGCGCACATTGTTGGCGTCAGTGTTGAAGTAGGTAAATGCAGCGCTTATCGCGTGGATGTCACCAAGTTCGCCAGAGCGAATAATTTCGCGTGCTCGAAGCCATTGCGGGTGAAACCGGATCATGAAGGCTTCGAGTACAATGCGGTCCGAACGGCAATCTCGCAGGGACTCAGCTTCCTTGGCAGATAATGCAATCGGTTTTTCGCACAAGACGTGCTTGCCGGCCTGAGTGGCGGCGATAGTCATCGGCACGTGTAAATGGTTGGGCAGAGGATTGTAGATCGCATCGACTTCCCTGTCGGCGAGGAGCGCCTCATACGACCCATAGGCCTTCGGAATGTCGAGCTGGGCTGCCGCTTCTTGGGCTTTCCCCAGATCGCGGGAGGCAATGGCAACCACTTCGGAGTGAGCAGATTGCTGAATGGCAGGAATGACTTTCTGCAAGCCGATGTTAGCCGTTGACAGAATGCCCCAGCGGACCTTCTTCACTGCTCTTCTCCCTAGTCTTGGTTCTTCTCTTCGGCTTATGTTTCCGAACAGCTCAGAGCGGCGTCGCGTTCAGAAGTTGTGCCACTGCCGTCGTTAATTGCGCGAGGGCGAAGGGCTTGGCAAGTACCAGACTATTTGGCACGCCTTGTGCTGCCCAATCGGCTCCGCTATCGCCGGTCATGTAAACCACCGGTAGTGCTGGGTTCAATTCACGCGCTAGTCGCGCCAAGTCCCAACCATTTGGGCCTTTGCCAAGCCGGATATCAGTGACAAGACAAGCCAGATGGCTGGCATCGGTCTCAATAGCGCTTTGCCCTGCCACCCCAGATCCCGCTAGTTTCACTTCGAAACCATCGTCAGTGAGGTGAGCTTCCAACGTCGTAGCGAGGATAGACTCATCTTCAACAACGAGAACAAGAGGCTTCTCAGTCACGCAAAATCCCTCAACACACGAAATCCTATTGTTACGATGGCGCGCGACCCCCGGATCACTCCATTCACCGCGCCGTGCTCGTGTTGAAGCTTTTTTAACTTATCCGTTTAGAGGACACCGGCGCAACAGGCATTTAAAGCATTGTCGATTAGGGTCAGTGCAGTCCGGATAATATCCATCAGTGCTGCCAGACAACCAAACCTGCTGCTGTCGCCATCATGGCTCCTGCTGTTTTGTTGAGCCTTCCCAGCGCTTTTGGGCTCTTGAACATTTCACGCGCAGCAGAGGCAAGCCAGGCGTAACCGCACCCAATGATCAAAAGCACCACGACCACAATGAACGTCAGTTCGGCGAATGCCAGTGGGTTCATCTGGTCTAGCGGAATGACCGTCGGAAGAATTGCCAGATAGAAGACGATGGTCTTGGGATTGCCCATGGTTAGTGAGAAACCAGCCAAGAAAGTTCTCCAGCCATCTTCATTCTTGGGCTTCATCTGCTCTGAGCCAGGGCGGGCAGTCCAAAATTTGTAGGCAATGTACAGAAGGTACGCCGCCCCGACCCAACGGATGATAATAAATACGGGACCGAAATAGGTGGCGACAGCTGCAAGTCCAAAGACCGCAAACACGAAGTAAACCAAGTCGCCCGCGAGAATGCCAAGGACCATGGGAAACGCGCCCTTAAAGCCACCGCCCAATGCTCGCGCCACCACTGCGGCAACGCCCGGTCCGGGAACCAGCACCGCAATGGCATAGGCAATCGTGAAGGTCAAAAGCGTAAAGATTTCCAAAGCGTTTACCTCTGCAAGGTCAGCAGCATTACGCGGCCTTGTTACCCTCTGCAACTTATCTCAGGGCAGCCGTGCAAGACGCTCTGTCAGCAATCGATAGAAGCCCTCCGCGTCGCCATTCCGCACGTAGTTGGCATTCCGCACCCGGCCGGTAACATGCCAATAGTCGGCCACCGTCATCCCCATGGTAAGCTCACTTGCCGTCTCGACGGCGACATTGCAGTGCCGCGCTTCAAAGAGCTCAGGCCGTAGCAGATAGGCGATAACAGTTGGATCATGGAGCGGGGCACCGGCCCAGCCATATTTCTGTAGATCGAAAGTTTCCGAGAAGGTCAGCATGGCATGCACCGCCTCGCCGGTCTTGTTCCCCAAATGCCTAATGGCGGTAAGTCGATCAGGTGTTGACTGCATCTGGTGGGTTACGTCGAGCGGCAGGATGGTGATCGGTGCGCCGCAACGCAACACAACGTCGGCGGCTTCAGGGTCAACATAAATGTTGAATTCGGCTGCCGGCGTGATGTTGCCAACTTCGAAATAGGCGCCACCCATCATGACGATCTCGGCGATGCGCTCGGCAATCCGGGGCTCCTTCACCAGCGCCATGCCGATATTGGTTAATGGCCCAAGAGTGCAAAGCGTAACGGTGCCGGGTTCGGCATTCATTAGCGTTTCTATAAGGTAATCGACGCCGTGCTGGCTCTGGAGCGGGATGGATGGCTCGGGCAGATCAGGGCCGTTGAGACCCGTATCGCCATGGACATGCTCTGCTGTCACCAGTACACGGCGCATCGGTCGGGCGCATCCGGCATAGACCGGTATGTCATTCCGGCCGGCTAACTCAACCACTTTCCGGGCGTTGTTAGCATTGTGGTGTAGCCCGACATTGCCGGCCACAGCTACAATGCCCACGACCTCCAACTCTTCCGGACAAGCCAATGCCAAGAGTATCGCGACGGCATCGTCCTGGCCGGGATCGGTGTCGATGATGATCTTGCGTGGCATGTACTAACCTTAAAAGCTGAATCAATTGCCCGATCCTAGCGATTGCCGATCGGGCGGTCGACGGTCCTTGCGTCATTGCACAGGCTCCTTGCTCGCGTAGTGCTTGACGCGGCGCCGCTGGCCCTAAACACTTGCGTGCTTGATAGCGCTGGAGTCGAAATTGGCAGGCGAAGTAGTTGGACACGCGGCCGAGGCCGCTTCCCATGGTGTGGATCTGGTGCCGATCGTAGCGCTGCTCGGCGCGGCGGTGCTGGGGGTGCCGCTGTTCAAACGGCTTGGCCTTGGGTCGGTGCTGGGCTATCTGGCGGCGGGACTGCTGCTGGGACCTTCGGGCATTGCGCTTATCAACGACCCGGAGGCTGTCCTGACTACAGCCGAACTAGGCGTTGTCATGTACCTGTTCATTATCGGTCTTGAAATGGAGCCGTCAAAGCTTTGGGCCCTGCGCAAGCAGATTTTTGGCCTTGGCGTTATTCAGGTGGCGACATGCGGCGCACTGCTGACCGGCATTGGAGTACTGCTGGGCTTTGCGCCTGTTGTTGCTTTCATCTTCGGCATGGGCTTTGTGCTGACCTCAACCGCTATTGTCATGCAAATCTTGGGTGAGCGCGGCCAGCTTTCCACGTCTGGTGGGCAGCGAATGGTGTCTATCCTGCTGCTGGAGGATCTTGCCATTGTGCCTTTGCTTGCCGTCGTGGCGATCCTAGCGCCGGCTAGTGGACTAGAGGCCGATCCACTACAGCGCCTGCTGGGAATTGGAGCGGCCCTAGGCGCCGTCTTGCTGCTGATCTTCGTTGGTCGGCGCATCATGAATCCGTTTTTTGCCCTTTTAGCATCGACCAAACTGCGCGAAGTGATGACGGCGGCAGCCTTGCTCGTCGTCCTGGGCGCGGCGTTGCTGTTCCAGGCAAGTGGTCTCTCGATGGCAATGGGCGCGTTCTTGGCAGGAGTGCTGCTGTCTACCTCGACGTTCCGCCATCAACTGGAAGCAGATATCGAACCCTTCCGCGGTATCTTGCTTGGATTGTTTTTTCTAGCCGTCGGCATGTCGCTGGACCTCAGCGTCGTGCTTGGCAATTGGCAGATCATTGCGCTCGCTGTCGCATCATACATGCTGGTCAAGGCGGTTGCGATCTACCTGATTGCAAGGCTGCTGAAGTCCGATCATGGCGAAGCCTTGGAGCGCGCCGTGCTGATGGGGCAGGGCGGTGAGTTCGCCTTTGTCCTTTACACGACTGCGGCAGGCGCCGGCATCATCGATGCGCCAACAAATGCAATCTTCACAGCCACTGTGATCATTTCGATGGTGCTGACGCCGTTTCTCATCATCGGTCTGCGCTACGTCATGCCCAATCAGCAGGAATCCTTCGACGGGATCGACAAGGCCGAGGATCTTCATGCAAAGATCCTGATCATTGGATTTGGCCGCTTCGGGCAGATTGCCAGCCAGCCGCTGCTGGCCATGAAGCACACTGTTTCCATTATCGACAACGACACCGACATGATCCGGGCCGCGGCGCAGATCGGCTTCAAGGTTTATTATGGGGACGGCACGCGCCTCGACATCCTGCGTGCAGCCGGCGCGGGTACTGCGGACGTTATTCTTATCTGTACCGAAAAGAAGGAACAGACCACCCGCATCGCAGAATTACTGCGCGACGAGTTTCCGCTGGCCAAGGTCATGGCCCGTGCGTATGACCGTGCCCATGCTATCGAGCTTGTGCGGATCGGTGTCGAGCACCAGACCCGCGAGACCTTTGAGTCAGCCGTGCTGTTCGGCGGTGCCGTCATCCGGATCCTTGGCTCCGGCGAAGAAGAGATCGAGGAGGTGCTGGACGGCGTGCGCGACCGCGACCGGCAGCGGTTTGACTTGCAAATGGCAGGGCAAGATTGGCTCCTGGGCAGCCGGCTCCTGCTCAGCAATGCGCAAGACCAAGCCCGCGAAAGCGGTGTTGTGCTGCCCGAGGACGTCGTGGAAGAGGCGATCAGCAAAAGCGTTAAACCAGCCGAGCCTGCGCAGGTGTGACCCATGGGGGCTTCCGCCTGCCCAAATTAAGTGCAAGACTGTGCCCCAACAGAGGGGAAACTGTTCGATATGAAAACGGGATTGCGAGATGCCGCAGCCGATAGTTTACGATGCCCCGACGCCAGAGCCGCGCGCGACTACAGTTGAGGCTATACAGGCCGAAATTCTTGAAAGACTGATCTATTCGGTGGGCAAGGACCCCATCGTTGCCCGGCCGCATGACTGGCTGGCAGCAACGATCCTGGCCGTACGCGACCGGGTCATGGACCGCTGGATGGAATCCTCCCGCGAAACCTGGCGGACATCCAACAAGCGCGTTTATTATTTAAGCCTTGAATTCCTGATTGGCCGCCTCATGCGCGATGCAATGAGCAATGTCGGCCTCATCGAGCCAGTGCGCGATGCGCTTAAGAACCTTAATGTCGATCTAGGCGATCTCATCAATCTTGAGCCCGATGCAGCGCTTGGCAACGGCGGTTTGGGACGCTTGGCAGCGTGTTTTCTTGAGTCCATGTCTTCGCTCAAGATACCGGCCTATGGCTATGGCATTCGCTATGTGCATGGCTTATTCCGGCAAGAGATGAGTGAGGGCTGGCAGGTCGAACTGCCCGAAAATTGGCTGGCTCACGGCAATCCTTGGGAGTTCGAGCGGCGCGAGAGTGCTTATGAAGTGGGCTTCGGCGGTTATGTGCAGCCGGTGACCGATCCAGACGGCACTGTGCGCCAAGAATGGCGCCCAAATGATCATTTGCTGGCGGTAGCGTATGACACACCAATCGTGGGCTGGCGCGGTGCCCGTGTGAACACGCTGCGCCTGTGGAGTGCCCAGCCGATTGATCCTATCCTGCTCGACAAGTTCAACTCCGGTGATCACATCGGGGCGCTTGAAGAAAGCTCGCGCGCTGAAGCCATTACCCGGGTGCTCTACCCGGCGGATTCCACCGCAGCGGGACAAGAGTTGCGCCTGCGCCAGGAGTTCTTCTTCTCCTCGGCTTCGCTACAGGACATCGTGCGGCGTCATCTGCAGCAATACGGCGACTTAGGCTCGCTGCCCGACAAGGTCGCTATCCAGCTCAACGACACCCATCCAGCCATATCCATCTGCGAATTGATGCGTATCCTTGTGGATGATAACGGGCTCGAATGGGCAAAGGCTTGGAAGCTCTGCAAGGGTGTTTTCGGCTACACCAACCATACGCTCCTGCCCGAAGCCCTTGAAAGCTGGCCGGTTGCCCTGCTGGAGCGGCTACTGCCGCGCCATATGCAAATTATCTACCAGATCAACGCCGATGTGCTGGCCGATGCGCGCCAACGAGCCAAGTTCAACGACGCACAAATAGCCAATGTTTCACTGATCGATGAAAATGGCGGGCGCCGTGTGCGCATGGGCCAACTAGCATTTGTCGGTTCGCACTCGATCAATGGCGTCTCGGCGCTTCATACCGATTTGATGAAGCAGACGGTGTTTTCCGATCTGCATAAGCTTTACCCCGATCGCATCAACAACAAGACCAATGGCATCACGCCACGGCGCTGGCTGATGCAGTGCAATCCCGAACTGGCCAAGCTCATCACGAGCAGGATTGGGCCGGATTATCTCGATGACATCGAACTGCTCAAGGGGCTTGATGCGCATGCGGATGACCCAACGTTCCAAGGGCATTTCGCGGCAGTTAAGCAGGCCAATAAGCAACGGCTGGCCAAGCTTATCAGGGATCGGCTCAACATCGTGTTGTCGGCCGATGCGCTATTCGACGTTCAGATTAAGCGTATCCATGAATACAAGCGTCAGTTACTGAACATTATCCAAGCTGTTGCGCTTTATGACGAAATTCGTGCCCATCCGGAACGCGATTGGGTGCCGCGCGTTAAAATTTTCGCAGGTAAGGCGGCTCCGGGCTACTGGAACGCCAAGCTCATCATCAAGCTGATCAACGACGTTGCCAAGGTCATCAACAATGATCCGGCAGTGCGGGGTATGCTGAAAGTGGTGTTCCTGCCGAACTATAATGTGAGCTTGGCCGAAGTGATTGTTCCTGCTGCAGACCTGTCTGAACAGATCTCCACAGCGGGGATGGAAGCCTCAGGAACCGGCAACATGAAGTTCATGGCCAACGGTGCCATTACCATCGGGACCATGGACGGGGCCAATGTCGAGATGCACAAGGAAGTGGGGGCTAAGAACATCGTTATCTTTGGCCTTTCAACGGCCGAAGTGAACGACAAGCGGGCCAAAGGCGAGGCACCACGCAGCGTGGTTGACTCGTCGCCGCGCCTCAAGGAGGCGCTGGAGTCGATCGCATCTGGCGTGTTCTCGCCTGACGACACAAATCGCTATCGCGATTTGATCGGTGGGCTTTACGAACACGACTGGTTCATGGTGGCCCGTGATTTCGATGGCTATGTCGCAGCGCAGGCAGAAGTCGATGAGCTTTGGAAAGACAAACGCCGTTGGAACGCCATGGCGATCCGAAATACGGCGCAAGTCGGGTTCTTCTCGTCAGATCGGACGATCCGGCAATATGCGCAGGATATCTGGGGCGTGAAGGCCTGAGGCGTGAAAAACAAGCGAAATAGCAGTGGTTGGTTGAGAGCCGCCGAACGAGAATGTTAATATAAGCGCGCTGGCTTTGGCTTGTGTTGCTTTGGGGGAGCGAGCGTGTGACCAAAGAAGACTGGCAAGCTGACTCACGGGAAGTGGAGGCTATCGTCGGTGGCCGCCACAGCAATGCCTTTGCATTTCTGGGTCTGCACGAAGTGCAGGACAAGTGGGTGTTGCGGGCCTTTGTTCCGCATGCAGAAGCCCTTGCCGCTTACACTTTGGACGGGACTGAGCTTGGCTTCCTGATCCCGCGCCATCCGGCAGGTTTCTTCGAGGGCAAGGTTGCCGTGACCAAGCGCCAGCCAATCCGCTATCGGGCACTTAATGCCGGCGGCGAGTGGGACCTTTATGATCCTTATTCATTCGGACCCGTGCTGGGCCCGATGGACGATTACTATATCGGTGAAGGCAGTCACCTTCGCCTGTTCGATAAACTTGGCGCACACGAGATGGAGTTCGAGGGTATCCACGGAACGCATTTTGCAGTGTGGGCGCCCAATGCGCAGCGCGTCAGCGTTGTCGGTATGTTCAACGAATGGGACGGCCGCCGCCATCCTATGCGAAACAGGTTTGAAACCGGCATCTGGGAAGTGTTTATTCCTGTGCTCGGCACCGGCACTCTCTACAAGTATGAAATCGTTGGGCGTGATGGTGTGGTTCAGCCACTGAAGGCCGACCCTTTTGCGCGGCAATCTGAGATGCGTCCGCGCACGGCTTCGGTTGTGCCCGACCCAACAGAGTTCACTTGGACCGACCGGCAATATCTTGAAGAGCGCAAGACCCGCGACTGGCGTCGCACGCCCATGTCAATCTATGAGGTTCACTTGGGTAGCTGGCGCCGCCGTCCAGATGGTGGGTTCCTAAGCTATGACCAATTGGCCGAGCAATTGGTGCCCTATGCTGCCGATATGGGCTACACCCATATCGAGCTGCTACCGATCAGCGAACATCCTTACGATCCAAGCTGGGGCTATCAGCCGACCGGCCTTTATGCGCCAACCGCTCGACATGGCGACCCTGCTGGATTTGCCCGGTTTGTGGATGCTGCGCATGAAGCAGGACTAGGCGTAATCCTCGACTGGGTCCCTGCACACTTCCCCACCGATGCGCATGGGCTGTCGCATTTCGATGGAACGGCACTTTATGAACATGCCGATCCACGGCAGGGTTTCCACCCGGACTGGAACACCGCAATCTACAACTTCGGACGCAAGGAGGTTGTTAGCTTCCTAGTCAATAACGCGCTGTTCTGGCTCGAAAAATACCACATCGATGGCCTGCGGGTCGATGCCGTTGCGTCGATGCTTTACCTCGACTATTCCCGCCAGCAGGGGCAGTGGGTTCCCAACAAATTCGGCGGGAACGAGAACCTTGAAGCCGTCGACTTCATCCGCCGCGTGAATTCGGAAGCTTATCGCCTCCATCCAGGCACGTTCATGATCGCCGAAGAGTCCACCTCGTGGCCCGGCGTAAGCCATCCTGCGTATACAGGCGGCTTGGGCTTTGGGTTCAAGTGGAACATGGGTTTCATGAACGACACGCTGCGTTTCATGAGCCGCGAAACGATTCATCGCAAGTACCACCACAACGACATGACTTTCGGGCTGGTTTACGCGTTCTCCGAAAACTTCGTCCTGCCGCTCAGCCATGACGAAGTGGTGCACGGCAAGGGTTCGCTGCTCGAGAAAATGCCGGGCGATGACTGGCAGCAATTTGCCAATTTGCGTGCTTATCTGGCCTTCATGTGGGGCCATCCGGGCAAGAAGCTGCTGTTCATGGGCCAGGAGTTCGCACAGCGTGACGAATGGTCAGAAGCCCGGTCCCTGGACTGGCACTTGCTGGACGCCAGCATGCACGAGGGCATGCGCCGGCTGGTCGCCGATCTTAACCTGGCCTATCGGCAACTGCCTGCCTTGCACGAGCGCGATTGCGAGCCTGATGGCTTCGAATGGGTGATCGGCAACGATTACACCAATTCGGTTTTTGCTTGGTTGCGCAAGGCCCCAGGCAGCGATCCGGTGCTCGTTATTTCCAATTTCACGCCAGTGCCACGCAGCGGTTACAAGGTGCCGATGCCACTAGCGGGAAAATGGGTGGAGCGGATTAATACCGATGCGGGCTGGTATTCCGGAAGCAACACCGGAAACCAGGGGGCAATTACGGCAAATGCTGTCGAAGGGCAGCATTGGCCGGCCGAGGCAGAGCTTTACCTGCCGCCACTGTCAACGCTGTTTTTGAAGTTTGAACCGGAATAAGCCGGTCGTTTGCGAATACGTCCCGGTAAACGGGCACTAGCGGAGGGTTAGAAATTGGCAGACTACAGAGTACCGTCACCGCTGGCCCGTGAGGCCATGGCTTACGTATTGGCCGGTGGGCGCGGCACACGCCTGATGGAACTGACCGACCGGCGCGCAAAGCCCGCCGTCTACTTCGGCGGTAAGTCGCGCATCATCGACTTTGCCTTGTCAAATGCCATCAATTCTGGCATCCGCCGCATCTCGGTAGCGACGCAATACCAGGCGCATAGCCTTATCCGGCACTTGTCGCGCGGCTGGAACTTCCTCCGGCAGGAACGCAACGAAAGCTTTGACGTGCTGCCTGCCTCCCAGCGGGTGCGCGAAGACATGTGGTATGCCGGCACGGCCGACGCCGTGTACCAGAACATGGACATCATTGAGGATTCGGGTGCGCGCTATATCGTCATTCTGGCGGGCGACCACATCTATAAAATGGATTATGAAATCATGCTCCGCCAGCATGTCGACACGGGCGCCGATGTGACTATCGGGTGCCTTGAAGTACCGCGCATGGAAGCCACGGGCTTTGGCGTCATGCATGTGGACGGACGCGATCGCGTGGTCGATTTCGTTGAAAAGCCCAAGGACCCCCCAAGCATTCCAGACAAGCCGGATATGGCATTGGCTTCCATGGGTATCTATGTTTTTGAGACGCGTTTTTTGATGGAGCAATTGCGCCGCGACGCTGCGACGGAAGGCTCCAACCGCGATTTTGGCAAGGACATCATCCCCTACATAGTCAAGAATGGGACGGCGTGGGCCCATCGCTTTCCGCGCTCCTGCGTTCGCTCGAGTAATGAAGAGGTCAGCTACTGGCGTGATGTGGGCACTATCGATGCTTATTGGAAAGCTTCCATCGATTTGACCGATATCAAGCCGCAGCTCGATCTTTACGATCGCGACTGGCCGATCTGGACCTATGCGGAGATCACTCCTCCGGCCAAGTTCGTACATGATTTTGATGGCCGCCGCGGTTCGGCTGTGAATTCGTTGGTTTCGGGCGATTGCATCATCTCCGGCGGCCATCTTCAACGCACGCTGCTGTCCACCGGCTCGCGTGTACACTCCTATTCCGAGTTGAACGAGGCAGTCGTCCTGCCCTATTGCGACATTGGGCGGAATGCCCGCCTGCGCAAGGTCGTGATCGATCGCGGTGTGAACATCCCCGAAGGATTGGTCGTCGGCGAAGATCCGGAATTTGACGCCAAATGGTTCCGCCGCAGCGATGACGGCGTCACGCTCATCACGCAGAACATGGTGAACAAATATCTGGCTGGGCGATGATCGAAGTCCTCTCGGTCGCTTCCGAGGTCTACCCTCTTATCAAGACGGGCGGACTTGCGGATGTTGCCGGCGCGCTGCCGAGTGCCTTGAGTGCGCATGGGGTGACCATGCGCACGCTCGTGCCCGGCTATCCTGCCGTAATGGGCAAGATGACGGGTGGGCGCGTGGTACGAGAACTCGATGATCTGTTTGGCGCCCCTGCCAAGCTGATCGCGGGCCGTGTGGATGGGCTCGATGTTATCGTCATCAGCGCTCCCCAACTCTATGACCGGCCGGGAAATCCTTACATCAGTCCCGATGGCTGGGACTGGCCCGACAATTGGAAACGTTTCGCAGCCCTTGGCTGGGTGGCGGCCGAACTTGGACTTGGGCTTGTGGACGGCTATCGCCCGCAAGTCATTCATGCGCATGATTGGCAAGCAGGGCTTGCCCCGGCTTACATCAAGTATAGCCCCGATGATCGGGTTAAGACGATCATGACTGTCCACAACATGGCGTTCAAAGGGTTCTTTGGCGCTGAGATTTTCGGGCAATTGCGTTTGCCGCCACATGCCTTTGGGGTAGCGGGCGTCGAATACTACGGCGGCATTTCGTATCTCAAGTCCGGCATGGAATGTGCGGACTATGTCACTACGGTCAGCCCTAACTATGCCGACGAAATCCGCACCCCTGAATTCGGAATGGGCCTTGAAGGCCTGCTGAATGGCCGTGCCGATACGGTGGTCGGCATTCTCAACGGTATCGACACCAGGGCCTGGAATCCTGCGATTGATCCGGCTTTGGCTCAAATCTATACGGCAAACACCATCCATGCCCGCCGCATCAACAAGCAGGCGGTCGCGGACAAGTTTGGCCTCGACGGCATTGATGGCCCGCTCTTTTGCGTTATTAGCCGACTGACCGACCAAAAGGGCATGGACCTCCTGCTGCAGGCTACCGATGGCCTGGTTGACTTTGGTGGGCGGCTGGCTGTGTTGGGCTCTGGTGAAGGCTATCTTGAGGACGGTTTCCGCCATTTGACGGCGAAATTTCCAGGCAAAGTTGGTCTCATCACCGGCTATAACGAAGCGCTTAGCCACCTTATGCAGGGCGGGTGCGATGCCATCGTCATTCCCTCACGGTTCGAACCCTGCGGTCTAACCCAGCTTTATGGCTTGCGCTATGGCTGCGTCCCAGTCGTCAGCCGCATCGGCGGGCTGGCCGACACCGTCATCAATGCCAATCCCGCTGCGATTTCGGCAGAAGTCGCCACGGGTGTGGTCTTCGATGCCAATAGCGCGCACATGCTCTACGAAGCTATCCGCAAGACGGTGCGGCTCTACAATGACGAAAAACTCTGGAAAAAAATTCAACGGCGCGGAATGAAGTCGGACGTCTCCTGGGAGACGAGCGCCGCGCGCTACGCCGATCTTTACGCCACACTCACCGGGCTCAAGACCAATGACGATCCAGACAATTAACACCACGCCCTATGCCGACCAGAAGCCTGGGACCTCGGGCTTGCGCAAGCGGGTGACCGTTTACCAGCAGCCCAATTACGTCGAGAACTACATCCAGGCTATTTTCGACAGCCTGGAAGGCTTCGATGGCAAGACGCTGGTGATCGGCGGGGATGGGCGGTTCTACAACGACGTGGCCATCCAGAAAGCCATTCGTATTGCCTCGGCCAATGGTTTCGGCAAGGTGCTGGTTGGGCAGAACGGGCTTCTCTCCACGCCCGCTGCCAGCCACGTTATCCGCCACCATAAGGCGTTCGGCGGCCTGGTGCTCTCCGCCAGCCACAATCCGGGCGGTCCGGACGGCGATTTCGGCATCAAGTACAATATCGGCAACGGCGGCCCAGCGCCCGAGAAGATCACCGACGCCGTCTTCGCCCGTACCAAGGCGATCGATAGCTATAAAACCGTCGATGCGCCAGACGTGGCGCTCGACAAGATTGGCTTGCATCGATCAGGCGGCATGGTGGTCGAGGTTATTGACCCGGTGACCGATTATGCCACACTGATGCAAACACTATTCGACTTCCCGGCGATCAAGGCAATGTTCGCATCCGGCTTCACCATGACGTTCGACGCCATGCATGCCGTGACCGGGCCTTATGCCCACGCAATCCTTGAAGGCATGTTGGGCGCGCCGAAGGGAACGGTTCTAAACGGTACGCCATCGCCTGACTTTGGCAACGGCCACCCCGATCCCAACTTGGTTTACTGCAAGGACATGTACGATCTGCTGATGACCGCCAAGGGGCCCGACTTTGGCGCAGCCTCGGATGGCGATGGGGACCGCAATCTCATTATCGGCAAGAATCGCTTCGTCACTCCATCGGACTCCCTAGCTCTGTTGGCGGCTAATGCGCATCTTGCGCCGGGCTACAAGGCCGGTGTTGCAGGGATCGCCCGTTCTATGCCCACCAGCGCCGCCGCGGACCGTGTGGCCGAAAAGCTCGGCATCGAGATGCACGAGACGCCCACCGGCTGGAAGTTCTTCGGCAATTTGCTCGACGCTGGCCGGGTTACCATTTGCGGCGAAGAGAGCGCCGGTACCGGCTCCAACCATGTGCGCGAAAAGGACGGGCTCTGGGCCGTGCTACTCTGGCTTAATATTCTTGCCGTGCGCAAGCAGAGCGTTGACCAGATCGTGCGCGAGCATTGGGCGACCTATGGCCGCAACTACTATACCCGCCACGATTATGAAGAGGTGGATGCCGCTATTGCTGGCAAGCTGGTCGATGATCTACGCGCGCAATTGCCGTCCCTGCCGGGTAGGGTCTTTGGCGACGATCTGCAGATCGCCTATGCCGACGACTTTACCTATCATGACCCGGTCGATGGTTCCACTAGTGCCAAGCAGGGCATCCGCATTGGCTTCACCGATGGCTCGCGCATCGTCCTGCGCCTAAGTGGAACTGGGACCGTCGGCGCAACGCTGAGGCTCTACCTCGAGCGCTATGAAGCGGCAGGCGGCAGCCATGATCTTGAGACCCAGACCGCCCTCGAGCCGCTGATCGCGCTGGCGGATGAGCTTACGGGTGTCAAGCAGCGCACCGGCCGCCAAGAACCTAGCGTGATCACCTGATGCCGGGCACTCCATGAAACCCATGCTGGTCCCCAATGGGGGCAGTATCGAACGGCTTGGCGCCACCGTCACTCCCCAGGGCATCAATTTCGCGGTCTACTCGGAAAGCGCAACGGCGATCTGGGTGTCGATCTTTGACGAACTAGACCAGGAGACGGACCGGTTCAAGCTGGACGTACGCCGAGACAACATCTGGGCGGGGCTGATCTCGAGGCTCGACGCCGGAACGCGCTATGGTCTGCGCGCGGATGGCCCCTACGATCCGGATCAGGGCTATTTCTTTGATCCCATGAAGCTCCTGGTCGACCCCTATGCCAAGCGGCTCGACCGCGTCTTCGTGCGGTCGCCCCGTTTGCGGCTTGGCCGTGAAGAGGCGGTGGATACGGCGCCGCTCATCCCCAAGGCCATCGTGGTCAGCGAAGCCTGGGAAAACGCGGTGCCGCGCAAGAAGGCGCCTGGCCTCTTCTATGAAATGAACGTGCGTGGCTACACCATGCGCCATCCTAGCGTGCAGGGCCCCTTGCGCGGGACCATCGCCGCGTTGACTACCCAGCGCGTCATCGACCATCTCAAATATATCGGCGTCGACACGCTGCAGCTGATGCCAATTGCCGCCTGGATCGACGAAGGCCATCTGCCGGCCCTGGGACTCACCAATGCCTGGGGCTATAATCCGGTCGCCTACTCGGCAGTCGATCCGCGCTTGGCACCGCGCGGGCCGCATGAGCTGCGCAACATGACCGACCTTTACCGTAAGAACGGGATCTCGGTTATTCTCGATGTCGTTTACAACCATACCGGCGAAGGAGACTCCAACGGGCCGATGCTCAGTTTGATGGGTCTCGACGCCAAGACTTACTACCGGTTCGTCGAAGTAGGCGGCAAGCAGGTGCTGGTCAACGACACGGGCACGGGCAACACGCTGCGCTGCGATCATCCGGCGGTGCAACGGCTGGTGATCGATAGTCTGCGCTATTGGGTCGAGGAGATGGGCGTCTCCGGCTTCCGATTCGATCTGGCGACAATCCTGGGCCGCGAACCCGGCTTCAACCCTAATGCCTTGATGCTGCAGAAAATTAAGGCCGACCCGGTCCTCAGCAAATGCATCCTTGTGGCCGAGCCATGGGATCCCGGTCCAGGTGGCTATGCGTTGGGCCAGTTCGGCAAGGAGTTCAAGGAGCACAACGACACCTATCGCGACGATATCCGTGAGTTCTGGCGGGGCGAGGACGGCAAAATCGGTGCCTTGGCCGGCAAGGTCGCGGGCTCTGCCGAAATCTTCGATTTCGCCGGCCGCAAGCCAAGCAACGGCGTCAACATGCTGGCTGTCCATGACGGATTCACGCTACGCGATCTCGTCAGCTATGTGCATAAGCACAACGAGGCCAATGGCGAGAACAATCGCGACGGGCATGGCCACAATGCTTCCTGGAACTGTGGCGTCGAGGGGGAAACCGATGATCCGGCCATTGTCTTCGCTCGCAAGCGAGATGTTCGGGCGCTACTCGCAACGCTCTTCATGTCGCGCGGCATTCCCTTGCTACAACAAGGCGACGAGATGTTCCGTACTCAGCACGGCAACAACAATGCTTACGCCCAGGACAACGAAATCACCTGGCTTGATTGGGAAAGCGCCGATGGTGATCTCGTCGACTTCGTCGCGGCAGCAACGCAGTTCCGCAAGGCGCATTCGGCGCTGACCCATGATCATTTCCTCAATGGCCAAGACCGCAACGGTGTACGAGACGTGGTTTGGCTTCATCCAGATGGGCGGGAAATGAGCGAAGGCGACTGGCGTTATTCGGGTGCATCCGTCCTTGGCATGCACTTGCGCAACAAGGACGACGAAGTGCTGGTCTGGTTCAACCGCCGCGTCGAACCAGTCGTAGCGCGTTTGCCTGACTGCAACTGGCAGGTTGGCTTGATATCGGACCACACGGCAAACGTCGGGCTGGTCGAGTCAACAGCGACATTGCCACCGCGATCGGTGACAGCCCTCATCCGGTCTGTGCTCTCATGATCGTGGCGCAGCTGAGCGACATTCATGCGGATGGCAGCAAGGAAGCATTGGACCGGCTCGAGAGCGTGCTTGCCTGGCTAAAGCCGCTGAAGCCGGACGCGATCATCGTTAGCGGTGATCTGGCGGAGTTTGATCATGAACAGAGCTATCATGAGGTTCGAGACCGGCTAGAGGGCGCAAATGTGCCATTCTATATTGTGCCCGGCAACGTGGACGATCCTTCGGAGATGCGCCGTGCTTTTGGTGATCGGTTCGACTGGCCACAAGAAGGCAAGCTCAACTGCCTGGCGAAGCTCGACGAAAAGTTGCGAGTCATTGGCCTCGATGTCACTGTCGCAGGCTCTCACCATGGCGATGCAGGGCCGGTGCTGGATTGGCTTGGTTCGGAGCTAAATTCCGGTGGACCGCCAGCGCTTATCTTTCAGCACCAACACCCTTTCATATGCGGCATCGACGGCAAGGACCGAAATATCTGCTACAACAATGAGCCGCTGTCGCACGTGATTGGCACGGCGAGCGATGTTGTGCTGGGTCTTACCTGCGGCCATGTGCATCGGCCGATGTTCACCCGCTTTGCCGGCAGGCCTGCCACTATGGCACCATCAGTCGCGCGCGCCAACCGCCTGCGGCTCGATGGCAATGAGAGCGCAATTACCGATCCGCCAGGACTCCTGCTGCATCATCTGCAGGAGACGCGTTTGGTGAGCCATGTGGTCATGGTGAGTTGACTGGCTTAATAAGAGCAGCGCTTTAGGCACTACTCCGCCGCTTGTGCTTCGGTGAGACCGCCTGCCTTTTCGATAAAACTGATGATCTGGTCCAGGCTCTCGCGCCGCAGCAAATCGGTGAAGACATATGGGCGGCCTTCACGCACCTTCTGCGTATCGCTTTCCATCACCTGAAGGCTGGCGCCTACATAGGGGGCAAGATCGGTGTGGGTGACGACTAGGAGATCGGAGCGGGAGATGGCCGGCCCCCCTTTTCGCGGTATCTTTTCGCCTTGTGCAACCGAAATAACATAGAGGGTAATATCGGCTAGGTCGGGCGAGAAGGTGGCTGCAAGGTTGTCGCCGCCACTCTCGATCAGAATGATGTCGAGATCGGGAAACTTGCGGTTGAGATCGTCTATGGCCGCCAGATTGAGCGAAGCGTCTTCTCGGATGGCAGTGTGCGGACAACCGCCGGTTTCCACCCCGACGATCCGGTCCTCCGAGATCGCCTGCACCCGTGCCAGGATCAGCGCGTCCTCGCGGGTGTAGATATCGTTGGTCACCACTGCCATGGAGTAGCGGTCACGCATGGCCTTGAGCAGCACTTCGCATAGCGTCGTCTTGCCCGAACCGACCGGGCCACCGATGCCGATACGGAGGGGACCGTTCAGGGACTTCATAGCAGCCTCATGATGAAAAGGAGGAGAAACCCGGCGCCGATTGCCAGGCATAGCGGAGAGTAGACGCGGCGATCGTTGAACCGGAAGTTTGGCTCTGGTGTCATGCTGGCCCACCATTGAGTGTAGCCGACAGCGCCGCGCGCAAGGAAAATAGCGGCTGCAGGAAGCGCAGCGAGTGACAAGGGTAGACCGCCGCTGGTTTTGTCGGCGAGCGATAGCGCCAGTATGCCGGCCGCAAATGTCAGAACAGCAATGCCGAAAGATGCCCAGCGCGGGGGCATGTGTTCGATACCAGGCCTGCCGACCACTGTTTGCGCGAGGAGCTTTTCATCGCGGATGGGATAGGTCAGTCCAAAGGACCAAGCCAGATGTGCCATCGAAACGGTCAGCAGAATGACAAAGACCAGCGCTGCTACAACCATGCTCATGAGCGAAATATTCTCGTCGTAAGTGTCTCATGCGCCATCTGCGCGATATCGGCGGCATAGGCGACCGATCCGATCTCGTCCAGTGCGGCATGGTGCCATAGAGCGGTAAGCTCGGCGACCTTCGGCTCCAGCGCCGCCATGATCGCCAAGCCATCCGATTGCCCTATTGGGACGAGCCGGACTGCCACGGAAACTTGCCCATGCACGCTGGCCGTCAGGTACGCCAGAAGCGTATCAGTCAGGCCAATGTCGTGGGCTGCAGCAATGGCGCCGACGGCTATGGGATAGGGGCAGGGCTCCGGTAGGTTCGAGATCACTGGCGTCGGCCAAGCAACAACTGCCATAACGAACGAGCGGCCAGTCGTCGTTGTTTCATCGTACCGCTCGCGGGAAGAATTTAGCGCCAGGGCAAGATCGGCAAGGTCGCGTAGTTCGAAGGGATCGTTCCCGGAGCGATGAGCATGCGCCAGGAGAATGGAGTCGGTTCGCATCAAGCCGTGTTCGAGGTTGCCAGTAATCCATTGTTGGGCCGTATCTCGGTTATGCACAATCCTCGTCGCAATTGCGGTCTCTAGCCCTGCCGACCAAGCAAAGGCGCCGACTGGAAAGGCCGGCGATAACCAGGTTAGTAGTTTCTGCAGATTTGTGCCCGATGTCATCGCGCCAGCAGGGCATGCGGCTGCTCGCCGTGGCTGTGGTAGGCGCCATGCTCGGCGAAAAATGGCTCAGAAATATTGGTCACGGTCGCGCCCAAGCCCTCCAACATGGTTTTAAGCACATGATCACGCTTGATGAGGATCCTGTTGTCCTCCAGTTGCGCCGATGTGTGACGATTGCCCAAATGCCATGCTAGACGGATTAGGTGCGATCCGTCTCGTGCGCGCACCTCGTAGAGCAGCTCTTCCGCGGCGATGATCTCGACAATCCGCCCGTTATCCAACTTGAGCCCGCTCATCGGTTCAAGCGTTACCGTCTGCGGAAAATCGACCAGCACTTCATCGCCATGCTGGAGAGTAAGCAACTTACGGCGCAGCCGCCGCTCGTCATGCTGCAGCACGATGTTATCGAACGGGGACCCTTCACCGTGACCGGGCGGCAGGATGGCGATAGCGCGCAGCATAGTCGGGACTTTCTCGGGCTTAGGCCCGTCAGGGAGTATTCACCATTTCGGAGCAGGTCAAAACAGCCGCTGCATCCTCGTCTTCGGCCACGTCATAGAGGCGGGCATCAGGTCCTTGGCTTTCCCAGAGCCAGGGGCCGGAAGCATAGCGGGCGCCGGAGCCAGATAGAACTGCCGCAAAAACCAGCGGCTGGTTCTCGCCTTCCACCGGGACAATGGCGAGGAAATTTGGCGCTGCATTAAGGTATGTCACCGACAGCGGCGTTTCACTGCCGCAGTCGTAAACGACCGTCCGCCGTTCGAAATCTTGGTCGGCACTCAGCTGCAGTTGTAGTGAGGTCTCCACGGCTTGGGCGGGCAGGGCTGCGAGCAATCCAGCGGCGGCGAAGGCTAATCTGATCGACATGAGAATGACTCCGGTGGCGCCTGCCAGCAACCACGCCCAAGCGGCAGAAGTTTGATGGGTTTCGCGAGCCATCATCAGACCAGATAGACAATAAGCAAGGAGCCAAAGATCGATACAGCATCCTCAATGACTGCGGCTGGCAGATCGCGGCCGAACGACTTGGCTAAACGAGCCCTTATTTCGGAGCCCACATAGGTTCCAATAGAAGCCCCGATGGCACCAAGAATCACGCCAATGATCCAATTGCCCGGTAGCAAAGCGCCTGCCATGGCACCGACGACGATGCGTGCACCGAACTGAACTGGCACCTTCCGGCTTGGCGTTTGTGGCAGTTGATCGGTTATAAGTTCACCAATCGCCAGGAGTGTCAGCACTAAGGCCGTAACGATATGGCCAACGAAACTGACCGCCGTACCGCTGTAGTCAATCCACCCCAGATAGGCGGCCCAGCCTATTGCTGCGAGCGGGATCATCGTGCGTAGCCCTGCGATGAAGCCGATCAAGATCATCATGATGTAGATCATGGATTCCCCCCAGTTTGCCCAGCAATAATCTCGCAGTCCCTGGCTATTAGAACAAGAAGTAGCGCTGGGCCAATGGCAGTTCCGTTGCTGGCTCACAGGTCAGGAGTTCGCCATCGGCCCGTACTTCATATGTCTCGGGATCGACTTCAATGTGCGGAGTTGCCGAATTGTGGATCATGGCTGCCTTGCCGATGCCGCTGCGGGTGTTGCTGACGGGGAGCAACTGCTTGTCGACACCAAGCTTGTCGCGAAGCCCATCGTCATAGGCAGCCTGCGAAATGAAAGTCACCGAAGATCGGGTCAGCAGCTTGCCGAAGGATGCGAACATCGGGCGGTAATGCATAGGCTGGGGGGTAGGGATCGATGCATTGGGATCGCCCATAGGCGCAGCAGCGATCGAACCTCCCAGCAAAATCATCTCGGGTTTAACCCCAAAAAATGCCGGATGCCACAGCACTAGATCGGCCCGTTTGCCGACTTCAATCGAGCCGATGTGCTGGCTCATACCATGAGCAATGGCAGGGTTGATGGTGTACTTGGCGATGTAGCGCTTGACGCGGAAATTGTCGTTCTCGCCCGTTTCTTGCGACAGGCGACCGCGCTGACGCTTCATCTTGTCGGCAGTCTGCCAGGTGCGGATCAAGACTTCTCCGACGCGGCCCATAGCTTGGCTGTCAGATGAGATAACCGACAGCGCGCCCATGTCGTGGAGGATATCTTCGGCGGCAATGGTTTCCTTGCGGATGCGGGATTCGGCAAAGGCCACGTCTTCGGGAATAGAAGGCGAAAGGTGGTGGCACACCATCAGCATGTCGAGATGTTCGGCGATGGTGTTGACGGTGTAGGGCCGGGTTGGATTGGTCGATGACGGAATGACGTTCGGCAGGCCAGCGACGCGAAGGATATCCGGCGCGTGTCCGCCACCGGCGCCTTCGGTGTGGAAAGCATGGATTGTGCGGCCCTTGAAGGCGGCGATCGTGTCCTCGACGAAACTCGACTCGTTCAGCGTGTCAGTGTGAATCATCACCTGCACGTCGTAATCGTCGGCAACAGATAGGCAATTGTCGATGGTGGCTGGGGTGGTGCCCCAGTCTTCGTGCAGTTTCAAGCAGGATGCGCCAGCTAGGATCATTTCATGGAGCGGAGCGGGGAGGGACGCATTACCCTTGCCGGCCAATGCTAGGTTCATCGGAAAGCCGTCGAAGCTTTCGATCATGCGCTGGATGTGCCACGCGCCGGTACAGGTGGTGGCGAGCGTGCCATGAGCGGGGCCCGACCCGCCGCCGAGCATGGTCGTTACGCCGCTCATTAGGGCTTCTTCGATTTGTTGGGGCGCGATGAAGTGAATGTGGGCGTCCATGCCGCCCGCCGTGAGGATGCGGCCTTCGCCGGCAATAGCCTCGGTGGATGGGCCGATGATGATGTCGACGCCGGACTGTGTATCCGGGTTGCCGGCCTTGCCGATGGCGTGGATGCGACCATCCTTAAGTCCGACATCGGCCTTGTAGATACCGGTGTGATCAATGATCAACGCGTTGGTGATAACCGTATCGACTGCACCTTCTGCCCGGGTGCGCTGCGACTGTCCCATCCCGTCGCGGATGACCTTGCCGCCGCCGAACTTCACCTCCTCGCCATATGTGGTGAAATCCTTTTCCACCTCGATGAAAAGCTCAGTGTCTGCCAAGCGCACCCGATCGCCGGTGGTGGGCCCATACATGTCGGCATAGGTGGCGCGGGAGATACGTGCGGGCATCAAAGGGCTCCGTTGGTCTTGGGCAAAAGGGCGCGTTGACATGCGATTGCTGCCCCGCTGGAGGAGCGAGGGGCAGATGCTACAGAAGCCCAAATCGGCGCTGTTAGTGCGCCTTTACTTGCTTGGCCTGTTGGTAGGCTGCCGCGGCACGATCGATCACCTGATCGAGCAAAGCTTCGCCCTCGACCATTTGCGGATCTTGCGTCTGCGTCCGCGCAATCAGCGAGTAGGACAGAACCTGAATGGCATAAGCTTCGTTCTGCCGGCCTGCGCGATGATGCTCGTTGCCACGCTCCTGGAATTTTCTCAGAAGTTGATCGTAGATCGCAACGTTCATCTTGGTCTTTGCGCCAGACCAGCTCTTGCTTTGCAGGTCCTTGGCCAATTCGGACGCTAGGGTGCCCAGCACCCACATGATCTCGGCATCCTTGACGCCGTCCTGCTGCAAGTCGCGGAGCAGGGTCGCGAAGCGCTGCTTGAAATCCTGTTCCTTGGTGGTCATGGGCCGTGCTCCGGAAGCTTTCAGTTCGCTGCCTTAAAGCATTTTGTAGCCCGCCGCACCATGGGGCAGGTCGGCTTTCGCGCCTGTCGTATCGGCCGCTCACAGCCTTCCCATGATCTGCTGGCGGAAACCATAGATCGTCCGGTCACCGCCTATCGGAATAAGGCGAACCTCGCGGGCCTGCCCAGGCTCGAAGCGCACGGCCGTTCCAGCGGCAATATTCAGCCGCATGCCGCGCGCTCGCTCGCGGTCGAAAGACAAGCCGGCATTGGCTTCAAAGAAATGGTAATGCGAGCCGACTTGGATGGGCCGGTCGCCTGTGTTGGAAACTTCGATGGTGATCTGTGCCAAGCCGGCATTGAGTTCAAGTTCGCCCGCTTTAGTGATGATTTCGCCTGGGATCATGATTGCGTCACCGGATCGGTTCATGGACGGTCACCAGCTTGGTGCCGTCGGGGAAAGTCGCTTCCACTTGAACGTCGTGGATCATCTCGGCGATGCCATCCATGACTTGCGAACGGCTCACGACATGGGCTCCGGCTTCCATAAGCTCGGCAACCGGACGACCATCGCGCGCGCCTTCGACGACGAAGTCGGTGATCAACGCAATGGCTTCGGGATGGTTGAGCTTGACGCCGCGCTCAAGCCGTTTGCGGGCGACAATCGCCGCCATGGCAATCAGCAATTTGTCTTTCTCGCGCGGGGTCAAGTTCATCGGCTTGTTCCTAAAGGTGCCATAAGCGCGGCAATTCGCCGGCGCCGGAAAGCTCGGCTAGAATTGGAACGATGCGCTGCCGCAAAGCAAGCCCGGATTGTGCCAAAGCGCGTACGACGAGGCGTTCGCCTATTGCGCTAACCGCAACCTCCGCTTCTTCAGAGATCAGGTTGCGAACGGCCGAAAGCCGAGCGAAGCACTGGTCGGCGTCGGGCGAAATATGGACGATTGTTGCAAAAGCTCGCTTGCCGGCAAGCAGGGATATTCCATTGCGCTCAGAGAGCGTGCCCTCGAGTCGCGTGGCTTCAGCATGAAGGAGGCGGCCATTTCGCCGGATGCGCCAATTGTCGTGCAGCTTAGCATCGAGTGCGATCTCGCCCATAGCGTCGCGGCCGAGCAGGACAGCTTCAATTGCGGTGAGACTAGCGCCCGATGCCAGGTCGATCTCTATGCGCCGGTTCAAATGGCTGGCCGCAAAGAGGATGGTCTCCTGCGGGAGCCAATCGAGGTGAGCGTTCGCACAGACCGTGAGATTTGTTTGAACGCGCGCGGGCCCGCCAAGGGAGCGATAGATGCGCTCGCAGGCTTGGGTGGTCAGCGTCAGCTTCCCGCCTGCACCCAGTTCAGCCGACCAGCGCATGTCATCGCCGCCAGTCAACCCGCCAGCGGTATTTATGAGCACTGCTTCCATGGCTGCGCTATGAGTATGGGGCAGTCGGATCTTGGCACACCCATCCTGGTAAAGCGAATGCAAGACGGTTTTTCCCTCCCGCTGCTTGGTTGCGACGCCACCAACGCCAATCGCGCGCTGCATCTTCGGCGCAATTGTACGGGGTAGCTCAGGGGTTAGCGCCAGACTATCCAAGCTGCTGTTTTCTCCCTCCCGTCATAGGGTTTTCTATACCATCAAGTGCTGGCGCACTGCTGGCAAATCTAGGTCGGTGGCCGGTCCGGAGTGCTGAATTTCGCCGCGGTCCATCACGTAGATGTCGTCGGCAATCTCCCGGCAGAAGTCGAGAAATTGTTCGACCAGCAAGATGGTCATACCCTTTTCGTCGCGCAAGAATTGCAGGGCGCGACCGATGTCCTTGATGATGGACGGCTGGATACCCTCGGTGGGCTCATCAAGCACCAGGACCTTGGGCCGGGTGACCAGTGCACGCCCGATGGCGAGCTGCTGCTGCTGGCCGCCCGAGAGGTCTCCACCGCGCCGACCCAGCATGGATTTAAGCACGGGAAATAGATCAAATATGTAGGGCGGTATGCTTTTCTCCCCGCCCTTGAGGCCCGCAAACCCGGTCTCGAGGTTCTCTTTCACCGTCAGCAGAGGAAAGACTTCCCGCCCCTGTGGAACATAGCCAATGCCCATGCGCGCCCGCTTGTATGGGGGCGCCTTTTTGAGCACTTCCTCTCCAAAAGTAATGTCGCCGGCGGTGATGTTATTGATGCCGGTGATCGCGCGCAGCGTTGAAGATTTGCCAACGCCATTACGCCCAAGCACAGCCGTTATGCGGCCAGGCTCGCACCTGATTGAGACGGATCTGAGGGCTTGGGCCGCGCCATAATGCAGATCGATGGCGTTGATGGAGAGGGCGGTCATGCTTAGCGTCCCAAATAACGTTCGATTACGACGGGATTGGCGCTGACTTGGTCGAGTGAACCTTCAGCCAGGACGGAACCTTCGGCAAGACATGTCACCCGGGCGCCAAGTTCGCGCACGAAGCTCATGTCGTGCTCGACCACCACAACCGAGCGGGTCTTGGCGATGTCCTTGAGGAGCTTGGCTGTTTCCACGGTCTCAGCGTCGGTCATGCCTGCGACGGGCTCATCGACCAGTAGCAGTTTGGGGTCTTGTGCCAGCAGCATGCCGATTTCCAGCCACTGCTTTTGGCCGTGGCTCAAATCGGCTGCCAAGTCGTCCTTGCGGCCATTCAGCCTTACAGTTTCCAAGATCTCCGAGATACGGGCGATATCGTGCTCATCAGCGACATAGAAGAGTGTTGCGAACACGCCGCGCGGTTTCTTCAAAGCCATTTCGATGTTGTCCCAAACCGTATGGCTCTCGAACACGGTTGGCTTCTGGAATTTGCGGCCGATGCCTAGATTGGCGATCGCTGCCTCATCGAGCTTGGTCAAATCGGTCCGGCCGTCGAACAAAACCTGTCCGTCATCGGGACGGGTCTTGCCTGTAATGATGTCCATCATCGTTGTCTTGCCGGCGCCGTTGGGTCCGATTATGGCCAGCATTTCGGCTGGATGCACGATGATGGAGAGATTGTTGATGGCCTTGAACCCGTCGAAGGCGACTGACACACCGTCGAGATAGAGCATGGTGCCGCTTTTTCCACCTGCATCTGACATCGTCTACTCCGCTGGACTGGGTTGGGGATCGACACCAGATTCTATTTGCTTGGGGCTGGTGGACCCTCTGTCATGCTGCTCACGCTTGGTCGTGGCGGCACGATACTGACCGATAAGACCTACGATGCCTTTGGGCAGAAAGAGCGTGGTGAATATGAACAGCGCGCCAAGGGCAAAGAGCCAGTATTCGGGAAAGGCGCCGGTGAAGTAGGATTTTCCGACGTTGACGAGAATGCCGCCGATAATCGGCCCAATGATAGTGCCGCGCCCACCTACCGCAGTCCAGATCACCACTTCGATGGAATTGGCTGGATCGAATTCGCTGGGGTTGATAATGCCGACCTGCGGAACATAAAGCGCACCCGCTACGCCAGCGATAATCGCCGACACGACAAATGCAAACAGCTTAACGTACTCGACCCGGTAGCCAATGAAGCGCGTGCGGCTTTCAGCGTCGCGTATGGCAATCATGACTTTGCCAAGCTTTGAATTGACGATCATCGAGCATGCCAGGACGGACAGTGCCAGGGCTATGGCCGACGCCATGAACAGCGCGGCCCGCGTGGTAGTGGCGGAGATTGGCTGGCCGACGATCTCTTTGAAGTCCGTCAAGCCGTTATTACCGCCAAAGCCCATGTCGTTACGGAAGAATGCCAGCAGCAGCGCATAGGTCATCGCTTGGGTGATGATGGACAGGTACACGCCCGTGACGCGGCTGCGGAAAGCAAGGAAGCCGAAAACAAATGCAAGGATGCCGGGCACGACCACCACCATCAGCATGGCAAAGGCGAAATTGTCCATGCCGTACCAATACCACGGCAGTTCCTTCCAGTTGAGGAACACCATGAAGTCGGGGAGGGTGGGATTGGCGTAAACCCCGCGGGTACCGATCTGGCGCATCAGGTACATGCCCATGGCATAGCCACCAATGGCAAAGAACGCGCCGTGACCAAGGGAGAGAATGCCGCAATAGCCCCAGACCAGATCAAGCGCCAAGGCAAGCATAGCGTAGGTCAGGTACTTGCCAAAGAGCGGGACAGCATAGTTGGGTAGCCGCAGGGGATGGCCAACAGGCAAAAGCAGGTTCGAAGCCGGAACAAGGATTGCGATGGCGAGCAGAATGCCGACAATCCAGATAGACTTCTTGTCGAGCGCGCGGAATAGAGCCTGGGTGATCATGCTTCGACCGACCTTCCCTTGAGTGCGAAGAGGCCGCGCGGACGGCGCTGAATGAAGAGGATGATCAAGACCAGGATGATGATCTTGCCGAGCACCGCGCCGGCGTAGGGCTCGATGAACTTGTTGGCGATGCCAAGAGTAAGCGCACCGACAAAGGTGCCCCACAAATTGCCGACGCCGCCAAAGACCACGACCATGAAGCTGTCGATGATGTAGCCCTGGCCCAAATTGGGCGACACGTTGCCGATCTGGCTGAGCGCGACACCAGCGAGGCCGGCAATGGCGGAGCCGAGCCCGAAGGTCATGGCGTCGACCAAGGGCGTGCGGATGCCCATCGCAGATGCCATCCGCCGGTTCTGCATCACGGCGCGCATGTGAAGGCCGATGGAGGTGTATTTGAGGAGTGTCAGCAGACAGAAGAACACCATCAGCGAGAAGATGACGATGTAAAAGCGGTTCCAGGTGATGGCTAATCCGCCGAGTTCAAATGAACCGGACATCCAGCTTGGATTGCCCACTTCGCGGATATTAGCCGTGAAGACCCGCTGTACGGCTTGCTGGATGATCAGCGACAAGCCCCAGGTCGCGAGAAGGGTTTCCAGTGGGCGACCATAGAGGAACCGAATAATGCCGCGCTCGATGGCGACGCCAACTAGACCAGTAAAGAGAAAGGCCAGGGGCAGAGCGATGGCCAGCGACCAATCGAACAGACCAGGGTAGTTTTGCCGGATGATTTCCTGGACCACGAAGGTCGTATAGGCGCCAAGCATGACCATCTCGCCGTGGGCCATGTTGATGACCCCCATCACGCCGAAGGTGATCGCTAGGCCAATGGCAGCCAAAAGCAGAACCGAGCCAAGTGAAATGCCGAACCAGACGTTTTGCGCCACGTCCCATACGGCGCGGTCCCGCGCCAAACCATCAATAGCAGATTGAATGGCGGGCTTCAGTTCCTCCGGTGCATCGGCCAGAGCGGTTGAGAGTGTATTGAGCGCGTCTCGTCCGCCAATAGCTTGCACCAGTGGCACTGCGGCGGTTTTCTGCTCGATCGAAGCTTCAGGTGTCTTGAGCGTGATGACAGCACGAGCCTGTTCCATCACGCGCTTGATGTTGGCGTCGGTCTCGGCCGCGACCGCTGTATCAAGCAGCTCGAGTTGGGCCGGGTCCGCGTCACGCAAGATCGACTGGGCAGCCGACAGCCGGACATTGCTGTTGTCGCTCAGCAACGTCATCTGCCCGACGGCAGTTCGCAACACGCGGCGCAAACCGTTGTTGACTTTCACCTTGTCCAATCCGTCTTCGGTTAAGGCGGGCAGTTCAGCGCCGGTGACCGGATCCGAAATCGCGCCTTCTCCGCCTGGATCCGAGGTGAAAACAACCTTGCCGCTGGCCTCGTCTGCGTAGAGTTCGCCTTGGGCCAGAGTCTCTAAAACGGGAACAACGCGCGGATCACCACTAGCAACCAGAACGCCAATAGCGGCTTCGCGATCCTTGAAATTGCCCGGTGCCAAGGCGTCGATGAGCGCAGATAGATCGGCATCGGCTATCTGCGCCTGGGCAGGGAGGGCCAGGGAAATTAAAAGGACAAGGAAGAGCGCAATGCGCTGAAACAAATGCAATGCTTTCATCTTTGGCCTCGGGGAGTGGTCGACGATGGGAGACGGTTAGCCGCCTCCCGAGCTTGGTAGCAGCTACTGCGCCATGGCGACGTCACCGCCGCAGGCCTTGGTTTCGGTGTTGTAGTTCCCGCAGCTGATTGGCGCGGTCCAATCGGCTTCGATCATGGCGGATTCTGGCAGGAAGTCGGACCATGCGTCACCGGGAACGAGATCGCTTTCCGACACGACTTCGAACTGGCCGTCGTCCTGGATTTCGCCGATCAGCACCGGCTTGGTGATGTGATGGTTGGGCAGCATCTTGGCCATACCACCGGTCAGGTTCGGCGTTTCGAGGCCAATAATAGCTTCCAGTACGGCGTCGGTTTCAGTGGAACCGGCCTTCTCGACGGCCTGTACCCAGAGGTTGAAACCGATGACGGTAGCCTCCATTGGGTCATTGGTGACCTTTTCTGGGTCGTTCATGAACGTCTGCCAGGCTTCAATGAACGCCGCGTTTTCAGGGACATCGACAGACTGGAAGTAGTTCCAGGCAGCAAGGTGACCGACCAAGGGCGTGGTGTCGAAGCCAGCCAGTTCTTCTTCACCAACGGAGAACGCCACGACCGGGATGTCTTCGGCCTTGATGGCTTGGTTGGCGAGTTCCTTGTAGAACGGAACGTTGGCGTCGCCATTGATGGTCGAGACGACGGCGGTCTTCTTGCCGGTGGAGCCGAAGGTCTTGATATCGGAAACAATCGTCTGCCAATCGGAATGACCAAACGGCGTATAGTTGATCATGATGTCTTCTTTGGCGACACCGTTGTCGATCAAATATTGCTCAAGAATTTTGTTGGTGGTCTGCGGATAGACATAGTCCGTGCCGGCCAGAACCCAGCGCTCGACGCCTTCGTTTTCCATCAGGTAGTCGACGGCAGGAATGGCCTGCTGGTTGGGAGCGGCGCCCGTGTAGAACACGTTGCGCTGGGACTCTTCGCCTTCGTATTGAACCGGGTAGAAGAGGATGGAATTCAGTTCCTCGAACACCGGCAGGACCGATTTGCGTGAGGACGACGTCCAGCAGCCGAACACGGCAGCGACACCGTTCACTTCGATCAGTTCACGAGCTTTTTCAGCAAAGAGCGGCCAGTCGGATGCCGGGTCGACGACAACCGCTTCCAATTGCTTGCCCAGCAGGCCACCCTTTTTATTCTGCTCGTCGATCAAGAACAGCATAGTGTCCTTGAGCGTTGTTTCGGAGATCGCCATCGTTCCCGAAAGGGAATGCAGCACGCCCACTTTGATTGTTTCGTCTTGGGCGAGGGCCGGTACGGCAATCGCACCGAAACTCACTGCTACGCCTAGCCCCAGCCCCGCAACGACGCGGTTTAATACTGTCATGTTGTCCTCCGACAGTTGGTAGTTTGCACCGAAAGACAGACTGCAAGGGCTATGCCACTATGTTGGCAGTTGAGCTAAGTCATAGCTACATATGAGTTTTCTGCCGTGAAGCCGCACGTGGCTCTCACGAACACTGCTCACACTCCACTTTCGTTGCTGAGTAAATGAGCAGCAATTTTATATGGTGCTGATTTTTTGAACTTTGCTCAAGCGGCGTGCTTTGCATTGGGGCAACTAGCTTCTGATCACAGTTTATCGGCATGGGAACCGTTGCGATTCCCTTCCGTTAGATGTGCAAGCTGGGCAGCAGGTTGTTGCCTTCCAGGTTTGGTTCTCTCTTGGGAGGGCCGATGGATCGGTAGACGGCTGCAGAGGCTGACGCTCCTTTGTGGTGTCTCCGGTGGGGGTGCGAAACTCTGTTTCGCGCCCCTTTTCTTTGCCAAACAGAATTGTACGACGCTAGCAAAAGAGCGGCGATGTGCTCATTGTTTGTGCAGGTCGCAGATATGTCTCCTTGTTGAGCATTTTCTACTTGCCTCTGTCGCGTAGCTGCGTTTGTCTTGGGGTACAACATTCCTCAAGGACGCTTCACATGCTCAGTCGCCGGCTCTTCTCCGTTTCCTTTTTTGGATTTGCCTTGATGGGCTTTACAGCTTTACCTGCTCTTGCCCAGACAGCCGTCAAGTTGACGCTGGACTGGCGGTTCGAGGGCCCAGCTGCGGGGTTCTTGCTTGCACAAGATAAGGGCTACTTCGCCGAAGAGGGGCTGGACGTCACCATCGACACCGGCAATGGGTCGGTTGAGGCGATCCCGCGTGTAGCGACCGGTGCTTATCAATTCGGGTTTGGCGATATCAACTCGCTGATCAAGTTCCTCGATGAAGATCCTGCTCAGCCGGTCAAGGCTGTGATGATGGTCTATGACAAGCCGGTATTTTCGGTTATCGGGCGGAAGTCGCTGGGTATTACAGACGATCCAAAGTCGTTGGAGGGCAAGAAGCTCGGTGCGCCGCCGCCCGATGGGGCTTTTGCGCAATGGCCTGCCTTTGTGGAGGCGGCGGCTTTGGACACTTCGGCGATCACCATCGAGTCCATTGGTTTTCCCGTCCGTGAACCCATGCTCGCTTCCGGCGACGTTGATGGCGTCTTCGGCTTTGCCTTTTCGGTGATCCTGAACCTCAAAGCTAATGGCGTGCCGGATGAGGATATCTCCACTGTTCTTTTTGCTGATCATGGGCTGAATCTTTATGGCAATGCCATTCTGGTCAACGAGCAGTTTGCCGAAGCGAATCCTGCACTGGTAACCGGGTTCTTGCGCGCCTTAGCCAAAGGCTTTGCCGACGCCGTTGCTGATCCGGCAACGGGCGCTGCCGCTGTGCTGGCGCGCAACGAGACGCTCAACATCGATACTGAGACAGCACGGCTCGAGATGGCCAATGAGATGAACATCAAGACGCCTTATGTGGTCGAGAATGGCTTTGGCGGTATCGATGAAGCACGGCTTGCCGCTTCGATCGATACGCTCAAGATTTCGATGGGCCTCAAGGGTGCGGTGACGGCCGCCGACGTGTTCGATGCGCAATATCTGCCGCCAGCAGCCGAGCGCATGCTGCCCTGAGGCAAAAAGGAGGAGCGCGCCATGGCTCTTGTTTCGATCGAGAATGTCGAATTGCGCTATGGCGGCACCTCCGGGACGCTCGCCGTAGCTGGGCTGAACCTTCGGATTGAACGTGGTGAGTTCGTTGCGGTGGTGGGACCTTCGGGCTGCGGCAAGTCTACCCTGATGAAGCTCACGACTGGCTTGCACATTCCCCAGAGCGGAAGGGTGATCGTTGCCAATCAGGAAGTAACCAAGCCGGTTTCTATCGTCGGCATGGCGTTTCAAAACCCGACCATGCTGCCTTGGCGAACGACGCTGGAGAACATTCTGTTGCCGCTCGAAATTGTGGAGCGTCATCGGCATCGGTTCCGAGCTCACAAGAAGGAATATGTGGCAAAGGCGGAAGCCTTGCTGGAAATGGTCGGGCTCAAGGGCTTCGGCGAGAAGTTCCCGTGGCAATTGTCCGGCGGTATGCAGCAGCGCGCCAACCTTTGCCGCGCTTTGATCCACGAGCCGGAACTGCTGATGCTGGACGAGCCGTTTGGCGCGCTCGATGCCTTTACGCGCGAGGAGCTGTGGTGCGTGATTCGGGATCTACATGCTAGCCAGGATGTCACGATCGTTCTGGTGACCCATGATCTGCGCGAGTCGGTGTTCCTGGCCGACAAAGTCGCAGTGATGAGTGCGCGTCCCGGCCGGGTTGTGTCGGAGCATGTGGTGCCTTTCGAGCGGCCCCGGCAATTGGACATCCTTTATCAACCTGCGTTCAACGACATGGTCCAGGCACTGCACGGTGAGATAGCGACCGCGAGGGCTGCAGCATGACCAGCATCGAGACTGTCATTGCCGACCCCACTTTGCCACCAAAGCCAGCCGTGCAGATAAACTGGATAAGGCTGGCGCCGCTGCTTTATACGATCGGTTTGTTCGTGCTTTGGGAGGTCGGCGTTCGGCTATCCGGCTTGCCGCACACAATCCTACCAGCACCCAGCCGGGTGTTCGAAGCGATCGTGCAATATTGGTCACCCATCTGGAAGAACTCGCTGCAGACACTCTACACGACCGTGCTTGGCTTCATGATCGCCGTTGTTGCTGGGCTGGGGATAGGTTTGTTTATCGGCTGGTCCAAGACGATCTATGCTGGGCTTTATCCAATCATGATCGGGTTCAACGCCATTCCCAAGGTTGCGCTGGTGCCCATCCTGGTCATCTGGTTCGGCATCGGGACGGTGCCCGCCGTGCTGACGGCGTTCCTGATCTCGTTCTTCCCCATCGTTGTCAATGTCGCAACCGGGCTCGCAACGATCGAGCCGGAGACCGAGGACGTGCTGCGGGCGCTTGGGGCCAAGAAGCTCGACATCATGCTCAAAGTGGGCATTCCGCGCTCCATGCCGTACTTCTTCGGCTCGCTGAAGGTTGCGATCACGCTGGCTTTCGTTGGGTCGGTGGTGAGCGAAACCGTGGCGTCCAATAATGGCTTGGGCAATATGATGGCTTCGGCGCAGTCGAACTTCAATGTGCCGCTGGTGTTCGCCGGGTTGCTCATGCTCGCCATTGAGGGCATTGCCATGTATGCCCTGATGGCTTGGATCGAAAAGCGCATGACCGGTTGGGCGCATCGTTCGACCATGAGCCAATAGATTTAAATGCCGGTCGTCAGGTTCAGCCGATCCAGCGTCGTGCGATCTGCGGGGTCGACCATGCCGGCCAAGAAGCGGGTGACGATCTTGCGCGAGTCGGGAGGCAGGCTGGCGATCGCAGACTCGATGCGGCTTGCTTGAGTGGCAGAGAGGCTGCGGAAGAACTCGCGCCCTTTGTCGGTTGCATGCAGCAGACGCTGGCGGCGATCGGCATGCCCGGTTTTTTGCTCGATATAGCCATTGTCAATCAATTGCCGCAGCACGCGTGCCAGGCTCTGCTTGGTGATCTTCAGAATATCAAGCAAATCGGCGACCGGCATGCCGGGGCGAAGATTGACAAAATACAGCACGCGGTGGTGGGCGCGACCGAAATCCTGCCGTTCGAGCAGAGCGTCTGCGTCTCCGGTGAAGTCCCGATATGCAAAGAAAAACAGACCCATAATATCGAGCGGCAAACCATCGTCCGCAGACGAACCAGAATTTAGGTCAGCCTTGTTGACATTTTTTTGGGTTACTGCCATTGTCTTCCTATCAGGACGCCGTTGATGTCTTATCCCTCAGCCTTTGTGGTTTGCCAAGGCTTTGGGCTTGGGGCATGATCGTCGCCAAAACGGGCCATCGCGATGGTGCGCCCAGCAATATCGGGAGAGGATCATGGCCGGTGTGCCCATGGACCAGCGTGATGGCTGGATCTGGTTTGATGGTGAATTCAAACCTTGGAAAGATGCGAAAATTCACGTGCTGACGCATGGGCTGCATTACGCAAGTTCGGTGTTCGAGGGTGAGCGCGCCTATGGCGGCGAAATCTTCAAGTCGCGCGAGCATACCGAGCGGCTGATCCGTTCCGGCAAGACGCTGGACATGACCATTCCCTGGTCCGTGGAGCAGATTGAGGACGCCAAGCGGCAGGTGTTGGAGAAGAACGGCCTGGTTGACGCCTATGTTCGTCCCGTCGCTTGGCGCGGTTCGGAGGAATTGAGCGTTCCGGCCCGAAACAACACGGTTCACCTGGCAATTGCCGCCTGGGTGTGGCCCAGCTACTTCTCCGTTGAAGAGAAGCTCAAGGGCATTCGGCTGGAGTGGAGCCGCTGGAAACGTCCTAGCCCGGAGACCATTCCGTCCTGCGCCAAGGCGGCGGGTCTTTATATGATCTGTACGCTTAGCAAGGACGCGGCGATGGCTAATGGCTATTCCGATGCTCTGATGCTGGACTATCGCGGCTATGTGGCGGAAGCCACCGGCGCCAATGTGTTCTTCATCAAGGGCAAGGACATCACGACGCCGACGCCGGATTGCTTCCTCAATGGCATTACGCGGCAGACGCTGATCGATTTGGCGAAGCGCAATGGCTTTACCGTTACCGAACGCCACATCATGCCGGAAGAGCTGAGCCAATTTGACGAGTGTTTCCTCACGGGGACTGCTGCTGAGGTTACGCCAGTCAGCGAGATCGGGGATAATAAATTTCAGCCTGGTGACGCGTGCCGGACGCTGATTGATGCTTATGCGGCTGAGGTTCAGCCTAGGCGGGCGGCTGCGGAGTAGGGTCTCTACATCCTGAAAAGGCCAGGCCAGGTGCCCGGCTTTTTTGTTTAGGGCCAATCAACCCAACCTCTTGGTGTCACCCCGAACTTGATCCGGGGTCCATCCTCAGGTGTTGGAACGAACCAACTGGCGGCTGGGGTGCGATCTCGAGATGGATCCCGGATCAGGTCCGGGATGACATCGGGGGTGGGAGGGCTTTATGGAGGCAGGCGCTGTTATTCCCACCTTGCTTTGGCTTTGGCGTCTTCGCTCTTCGCTTCAACCCAGTGCGTACCTTGGGGGCTGGTTTCCTGCTTCCAGAAGGGGGCGTCGGTTTTAAGGTAGTCCATGAGGAACTCGGCACCTTGGAAGGCGGCTTGCCGATGGGGAGAGAGGGTCATGACCTGAACGATAGGTTCGTCGGGCGCGAGCTTGCCGTAGCGGTGAATGATCGTGGCGGCGAGCAGGCCGAAGCGTTTGCAGGCTTGCTCGATGATGGCAGTCAGTTGGTTGATGGCGAGCTCAGGATAGCATTCCAGCGTCAGGGCGGTGATCGGGTCTTGCGGGTTGGAACGCACGACCCCGGTAAATGTCGCGGCAGCGCCGGCGCCGTGGCGGGCTTCAAGAAACGCGTTGAGCTCGGCGCCGGGGTCGAAAGCATCGGTGGTAACACGGACTGTCATGTCAGCCGCCTGTCATAGGCGGGAAAAGGGCCACAGTGCTTGCGCCGCGAATAGACGCATCGTGTCCGACGAGTTTTGCGTCGACGGCAGCCTTGATCAGGGCGCGCTTTTGCACGGCATGAGAGAAGGCTTCGTCGCGGCCGGCGAGCCAGTCGATCAGCTCGGCTACAGTGCCGATCTCTTCTGGTGGCGAGATCTCTTCCTCGCCGCGGTTGAGGCGCTCGCGGAGCCAGGCGAAATAGAGAATCTTCATTTTGCGTCGGCGCTGAGGTGGGGCCAGCTGGCGCTCAGATATTGCCAGCCGGTCCATAAAGTCAGGACACCTGCGGCCCACAGGAAGATATCACTGATCAGGCCAAGGCCCGGCACGATGCGCTCCAGCAGAACAATGGCGAGCGACACCAATTGAATGGTGGTCTTCCACTTGGCAAGCCAGGTGACGTTGAGCACCACCTTGGTGTTGCCCAGGAACTCGCGCAGGCCGGAGATGAAGAACTCGCGGAAGAGGATGGCGCAGGCGGGAATCATGTCCCAAGCAGAGAGGCTGCCATCCCAGGCGAGAGCGGCGATCAAGATGCCGACGAGGAGCTTGTCGGCAATGGGGTCCAACATGCGGCCGAGGGGTGAGTATTGGTCCCAAGCGCGGGCTAGATAGCCGTCTAGCCAGTCACTGGCGGCGGCTACAATGTATAGGACCAGGGCCAGTACTCGCAAAGTCGTATCCCCGCTCATCACCAGCGCGACGACGGGAATGATCGCACCGATACGGGCAATGGTGATAAGATTGGGAACGAGCAGGAGGGGTGATCTGGCCATGGGCAGGACTGAACAGGAATGGGGGGAGGGGGTCAAGGTGGGTTGAACGACGGACCCCCACCTAGCCTCCCCCTGGTAGGGGGAGGGACAGGCCGGAGGGTTGGGCTAGATCGTGGGTTTAGCTCCATCTGCTCCTCCCCCTGCAGGGGGAGGTTGGGTGGGGGTGCTTAAGCGACTTGCTGGTTTGTAGCACTCCGCCGTTCGGTGACGGATTGGGCAAGAGCTTCAAGGACCATCACCGTGGTGTCCCAATCGATGCAGCCGTCGGTGATTGACTGTCCGTAGGTGAGGGGCTGGCCAGGGACAAGGTCTTGGCGGCCAGCACGCAAGTTGGACTCGATCATGACGCCGATGATGCGGCGGTCGCCGGCGGCCATTTGCCGGCCGATATCGGCGAGGACGAGTGGCTGGTTTTCAGGGTTCTTGGATGAATTGGCGTGGCTGGCGTCCACCATGATTGCGGGGGGCAGCCCGGCCTTGGTGGCGGCTGCGGCGGTGGCGTCGATGCTGGCTGCGTCGTAATTGGTGCTTTTGCCGCCGCGCAGGATGATGTGGCAATCTTCGTTGCCGGTGGTGGCGGCAATGGCGGAGCGGCCGTCCTTGGTGACGGCGAGGAAGTGATGCGGCTGGCTGGCGGATTGGACAGCGTCGAGCGCAATCTTGACGTTGCCGTCGGTGCCGTTCTTGAAGCCCACAGGGCAGGAGAGGCCTGAGGCGAGTTCGCGGTGAATCTGCGACTCGGTGGTGCGGGCGCCGATGGCGGCCCAGCTGACGAGGTCGGCGATGTATTGCGGAGTCGTCATGTCAAGGAATTCGCAGGCGGCGGGTAGGCCGAGATTGGCGATGTCGAGCAGGAGAGCGCGGGCGGTGTGGAGGCCCTGATCGATGTGGAAACTGCCATCGAGGTTGGGGTCGTTGATGAGGCCCTTCCAGCCGACCGTGGTGCGCGGCTTTTCGAAGTATACGCGCATGATGATTTCGAGCCGGTCGCTTAGGGTCTCACGGAGCGCGACCAGGCGCTTGGCGTAATCGAGTGCTGCGGCGGGATCGTGGATGGAGCAGGGGCCAACGATAACGGCAAGGCGGTCGTCGCTGCCCTGAAGGATGTTGTGGAAGGCGTGGCGGGCGCCGAGCACGGTGCGGGTGGCGGCATCGGTGCGAGGATGCTGGCGCATGACCTCGATGGGGGTGGTCAGCTCCTTGATGGCGCTGATACGCAGGTCGTCGGTGGATTTCAGCACGGTGTGGACTCCTCGGGATTTTATGGAGAGAGGCGGCCACAAAAAAACCGCCTCGAGTGATCGGGCGGTGGGCTGGGGTTTGAACTTATCGGGTCAGGATCAGATCAAGCGCGCGCTAGCCTCCGCCGGGAGCGGATAGCTAAAGTACCAAAACGAGATGGTGGCAACGGAGATCATTATGGCAATGTAGCTTGGTGATTCATGGTTGTCGACTCCCTTTCATGCGGGCGTGCGGAAGCGCCGCCTGCCTTGCGGTTGTCATGAACGTGCGGACCCCGAGACGGCTATCGCCTCTTAGGTTTGTAGTATGTGAGACGGTAATCGTCCCGGGGCTGCCAATTTTTGGAGTGGTTGGGGAGCCGCGCAGGGGATCGCTCGTCCCCTACGGCCACAACTCGAACCCGAAGGAGCAGCGACGCTCCCGCGATGGCATCACCCCGGCCACCGGTCGCTGCAGCGCCGCCCGTTCATCCGGGGTGATGGGGAAGAGGATAGTGCAGCGCAAACACGAGGGGAGAAGATGGATAAGTTGGTGTTCGTTGAGAGAACCACCACCTAGCCTCCCCCCGGTAGGGGGAGGGACGGATCGGGGCTAAACTACCATGGTGCTACACATGCGATGGACTCCTCCCCCTTACCAGGGGGAGGTTGGGTGGGGGTTCGTGGTGCGGTACGAACCACCTTGCGGTTGTGGAGCGATCTCGAGATGGATCCCGGCCTGCGCCGGGATGACATCGAGGCTGAGGCAAGATGGTGCCGCTTACCCGCCGGGGTTGAAGTGGTCGTAGACCAATTGCGCCATGGCGCTCGAGATGCCGGGAACGGCGTTGAGGTCGGTGAGTGAAGCGCGGCTGACGGCTTTAGCGGAGCCGAAATGGTTGAGAAGGGCGCGCTTGCGGGTGGGGCCGATGCCTTCGATTTCGTCGAGCGGGTTCTTGACCTGGTCTTTCTTGCGCTTAGCGCGGTGCGTGCCGATAGCAAAGCGGTGGGCTTCGTCGCGCAGGCGCTGGACGTAGTAGAGCACCGGATCACGGTGTGGCAGCATGAACGCGTCCTTGCCTTCCATGAAGAATTTTTCACGGCCCGCGTCGCGCTCTTCGCCTTTGGCGATGCCGATGAAGGTGACGTCGCGCGGCAGGTTCATGGCGGAGATGACTTCGCGGACTGCATTGAGCTGGCCGGCGCCGCCGTCGATGAAGACAACATCGGGCCAATCGGGCATGCCGCTGCCTTCGACCTCGTCTTCCTCGGCATCGCTTTCATTGGCCAGCCGGGTGAAGCGGCGGGTGAGCACTTCGCGCATCATGCCGAAGTCATCGCCCGGAGCGATGTCAGATTTAATGTTGAAGGTACGGTAGTGCTTTTTCGAAAAGCCTTCCTCGCCGGCCACGACCATGGCGCCCACGGCATTTGTGCCGGAGATGTGCGAGTTGTCGTAGACCTCGATGCGGCGGGGTGGCTCGTCGAGGCCAAAGCAATTGGCGACGCCTTCGAGCAGGGTGCGATTGGTGGCGCCTTCGGCGAGCTGGCGGCCAAGAGCTTCGCGGGCATTGTTGAGGGCATGGTTGACCAGGTCGCGCTTTTCGCCGCGTTTGGGCTGTTCGATGTAGACGCGACGGCCAGCGCGGGTGGAGAGCGCTTCAGCCATGACATCGGGCTCGGCCAAGTCGTGGCTGACGAGGACGAGGCGCGCGGGGGTACGGTTTTCGTAGAATTGGCCGATAAAGGCTTCGAGCACTTCCGCATCGGAGAGCGTGGCGTCAGCGCGGGGGCGATAGGGGTAGTTGCCCCAGTTCTGGAAGGCGCGGAAGAAAAAGACCTGGACGCAGAACTGGCCGCCTTCGTGGTGTATAGCGAAAACGTCGGCTTCCTCGACAGTCTTGGCGGTAGCGTCGCCTTGCGATTGGACCAGCGCCAGGGCGGAGAGACGATCGCGCAGGAGGGCCGCGCGTTCAAAATCAAGCTGTTCGGCGGCCTGGTTCATGTCGCGCTGGAGATGGTCGCGAACGCTTTGCGATTTGCCGGAGAGGAATTGGCGGGCGTCTTCAACCAGTTCTGCATAGCCTTCGAGTGAAACCTCTCGCGTGCAAGGACCGGCACAGCGCTTGATCTGGTGCATGAGGCAGGGGCGGGTGCGGGCGGCGTAGAAGCTGTCCGAGCAGTTGCGCAGCAGGAACGCTTTTTGCATGCTGGCAATGGTGCGGCCAACAGCAGTGGCGGAGGCAAAAGGGCCGAAGTAATGGCCCTGCCGGCGCCGGGTGCCGCGATGCTTGGTGAGTTCGGGCGCCTCGTGATCGGTGGCGATCAGGATATAGGGGAAGCTCTTGTCGTCGCGCAGCAGCACGTTGAAGCGCGGCTTGAGGCGCTTGATCATGTTGGCTTCAAGCAGCAGCGCTTCGGACTCGGTTTCGGTGCGCACGAATTCCATGCTGACCGTAGAGGCGATCATGCGCTGGAGGCGCACTTCAAGTCCATCGGGGCGAGTGTAGTTGGTGACGCGGGCCTTGAGGTTACGTGCCTTGCCGACATACATGACCTCGCCCTGGGCATCGAGCATGCGATAGACGCCCGGGGCGGCGGGCAGGGTGCGCACGAAATCGCGGATGACTTCGTGGCCGGATTTTTCAGGTTGGGTGGTCTGGTCGGTCATGAGCGTAGGGTTGCGCCCCGCTGGGGCGGATGTTCGAGGTGCCGGCCGCCATCGAGCGCTAGCATCTGGCCGGTCATGGATGGCGTGTTGAGCAACATTATGACGCCGTCGGCTATGGCGTCCGGGCCGGCATGACGCTGTAGCGGCAGGGCCTCAATCGAGCGCTCAAAAGCTTCGGGCGATTGATGCGTGTGGGGCAGGACGGGGCCGGGGCCAATAGCGTTGACGCGGATGGCCGGGGCGAGGGATTGAGCAAGGGTGCGGGTTGCGGTCCAGAGGACGGATTTGGACAAAGTGTAGCTGAAATAAGCAGGCGTGGGATGGAGGACACGTTCGTCGATGATGTTGACGATGTTGCCATCCATACCCATGGGGATCTGCGCGGCGAAGTCGCGGGCGAGGAAAATGGGCGCTTCGGCGTGGATGGCAAAGTGCTGGTCCCACAAGGCTTCATCGACATCGTGAATGCTGTCGGGGTCGAACACCGAAGCGTTGTTGATCAGTACGGTCAGAGGGCCGAAGAAAGCTGCGGCTTGTTGAACAATTTGAGTGCGTTCGGATCGTTTGGCGAGATCGGCCTGCAGGATCGCAGCCTTGCCGCCATTGCCGATGATGGACTGGCGCACCTTTTCAGCGCCACTGGCGTTCGAGCGGTAGTGAATGACCACCGCATAACCGTGGCGGGCTAGCGTCTGAGCGATAATTGCGCCGATGCGGTCGCCGGCGCCGGTGACAAGGGCAATTTGTGTTGGTTGATTCGTCATGAGCTAATCTAACCTGTGGGGCGCTTTTTTGTGAGATTGCCAGCGGATCGCGTCAGCGCGGCGTAAGCGAGCCGAGTGACAAACAAGGACAGCAGCTTATTGCCTAGGCAAGCGGCAGGCTTTGGGGTAGCGCTCTGGCGCAGCGCATAGATAAGCATCGAACATGACCATTTCATCTGGCGGCACCCAAAACGATAATGTCGGGCGCGCTATTCTCCTTACGATTTTCACCGTCGCCGTCTTCGGCATCCAGGATGTTTTGTCCAAGACGCTGGTGCAGACCTATTCGCCGTTTCAGGTGACCATGATGCGCTATTGGGGCTTCGCCCTGTTTGCGCTTGTCCTGGTGTGGCGGCAGGCGCCGCTCAAGCAGGCGCTGAACTCCAAAGTGCCGCTGCTGCAGATGGTGCGTGGGTCAATACTGATCATCGAGATCTGGTTCTTTGCCATAGCTCTCCAATCGGTGCCGTTGGGCGAGCTGCAGGCAATTTCATTGGTTTACCCGCTTCTGGTGACGCTGTTTGCCATTCCCATATTGGGCGAGAAAGTAGGCGTATTCCGGTTCGTAGCGGTCGGCATCGGTTTTGCCGGTGCCATGGTGATCGTGCGTCCTGGTGGGCTGCCGCTCGACTGGGGCGTGTTGTTCGCAATGATCTCGGCTACGATGTATTCGATTTATATCGTGATCACCCGCAAGGTCAGCCAGTTCGATAGTGCCGCCACGAGCATGGCCTATACGGGACTTATGGGATTGTTGCTCTCGAGCGCCGTGGGGGTATTTTTCTGGCAGCCTATGGCATGGAGTGATTTCGGGCTGGTTGTCACGATCATGGTGACGTCGTGCCTAGGGCATGGGCTCATGGTCTATGCTTTGTCCATGGCGCCGGCGAGTACGGTGCAGCCGTTCAACTACTTCTCGCTACCCTGGGCCATATTCTTGAGCGCGTTAGTGTTTGGACACTGGATTGATGGAATTTCGCTGATCGGCGCCGGGATTGTCGTGGCGGCCGGGCTGGTGGTGATGGCGCGCGAGCGGATGCGCAAATCGGTTGCGACGCCGACACCGACGCTGCCAGGCACAGAATGATCAGGCGAAGAAGCGAGCAATCAAGACGCCGCCTGCAGCGCTGACGCCAGTCAAGGCCGTGCCCCATGCCATGTCGACGATTGCAACGCGAGGTGAAAAGCCTGCGACGGTCGACAGATTGGTGAGGTCGTAGGTGCCGTAGGCAACAAAGCCGAGCACGGCGCCCATGAGCAGGGCCTTGACGACATCCCCATCGGCAGGCGCTGACACCAGGATCACGACGCCAACAAGGTAGGCGAGGTAAAAAAGCCCTGCAACGACCAGATTGGGGTTGGCAAGGAGAAGATTGCCGAGCTCAGCCCGGTAGAAGCCCTTGCCCATGTTGGAGAGCCAAACGAAGTCAAGCGGGAAGAAGATGAGGGCAGTCGCAGCGTAGAGGATCAGATATTTGGTCACGGTACGGACTCTGCCTTGATGTTGCCATTCTACGCAGGGTTCGGGCCGTGAGATCAAAAGAAAACGCCGCCCCGGAGGGCGGCGTTGTTGGCGAGGTTAATCACCGACGCAGAAATAGCCGTTCGGGCCATTGATGCAGACGCTCCTACCCGAATTGTGAGGGTAGCGCGGGTAGTGCGGGCGCGGCCAATCATCGTAGCGCGGGCGGCGTGGTGGGTATGGGCGATAGACCGGTGGGCGATCGTAGTAGTCGTCGTCATTCCAGCCAGGACGGCCGCCACGTTCGAGATAGTTGGCCGAGACCCAACCATCGGGACCGCGCTTTTCCACGTAGCACCAGCTGCCGCGGCACTGCTGCACGTCGACGCGCTCGCCACGGCGAATGGTGTCGATAACGCTATAACCAGTGCCTGGGCCGGACCGCACGTTGATATTGCCAGTGACATAAGCGGGAGCCGCAAAGGCGGCGCCAGCCGTCGCCATGAGCGTGAGTGCCGCGAGGCCGCCAGCCATGAGTTTCTTGCTCAAAGCCATTTCGATCTCCTTTCATTGGGGGCATGGGCATGCCCCGTGACCCGTAGAAAGCAACATTGTTGATGAACCGGACCTGAATGGATTTGTCAGAATCTGCTCAGAGGGTTAGCAGCTCAACGAAACGTTTTAGATGATCGCCCAGTTTCTTGCGGTGCTTGGGCTTAAGCTCGCCTAAGAGAGCTTCCTCCAGCTGCGCCCAATGGTCGGCGAGGGCATTGCGGATGCGCACGCCGCGGTCGGTCAGGGCGATGCCCGATGCGAGTTCCGGACCAACGGCCTGCCTTGCTACGAGGCCGCGGTCGATCAGGCGCTCGAGGCGGGGCAGCAGAGCGTCTTCTGGAATGCCGAACTCACTGGCGAGCGCCGCCTCGGTCATGCCGGAGCGGCCGAGTTCGAACAGGATAGCGTCGTCGCCCGGTTCGAGCCCGCGTTCACGCAGCGGCAACAGCAGGGCCTTGTGGGCAAGCTGGCCGGCTTCGATCAGCCGGTAGAGCGTGGAGCGGGGCGAAGGCCTGGACATAAGCGGGAAAATAGTCCGAACTCCTGGTGTGCGTCGATTGCTGTTTCCATCCTATCGTTAATCGTGCAACGGCCAAGGCTGCTTATTGTTCACAAGATGCCGATGAGTTATGCGTCCATTACGCTGATCTCGTGAACGGTTTTCTCATGACGCAGGATAGGTTTTTGTGACGCAGGATCTGGCCCGCATCCGCGCGTTTGTCCAGGTTTTCGACTCTGGCGGCTTTTCCTCGGCGGCGCGCCAGCATGGGCGCTCCAAGGCCCTGCTCAGCAAATATGTCACCGATCTTGAGGATTATCTCGGCGTGCGGCTGATGAACCGCACCACGCGCAAGCTGAGCCTAACTGAGGCGGGGGAGGCTTATTACCGGGAAGCCAGTGGGCTGTTGCAGCAATTGGATGACCTGGACGCAACGATCACCGACCAGACCGCTGAGCCGAGGGGCTTGCTGCGCGTGTCGGCGCCACGCAACTTTGGCGAGGATACGCTAGCGCCGGCGATCTATGAATATTTGCGCAAATACCCGAAAGTGACGCTCGATCTGCGGCTGGAGGACCGCTATGTGGACCTCGTCGATGAGGGCGTGGATGTCGCGTTACGGATATCGACCCTGGCCGATTCATCACTGATTGCCCGCAAGATCTCCGACATGCACGTCGTGGTCGGGGCATCCAAGGAGCTGCTCGGAAAGCTTGGCACGCCCGAGCATCCCGAGGATCTACGGCACATGCCGTGCATCATCGACATTAATCTGCAGGGGCAATCGAACTGGCGCTTTGTCGAGGACGGCAAGACCATCTCGGTGCCGGTCAATGGGCCAGTGCGGGTGAACTCACCGCTGGCAGCGCGCAAGGCGGCGGCGATGAGCCTCGGATTTGTCGTATTGCCCTCCTATCTGGCTGAGCCGGCAATCGCCAGCGGCGAACTGGTGCCGGTGTTGAACAAGTATTTGCCAACCGGGCAGACGCTGCAGGCGGTCTATCCGCACCGGCGGCATTTGGCCGGCAAGGTGCGGGCGCTGATCGATCATCTTGTGGAGTGGTTCCAGAACCATCCGATTCACTAGGGGCATGGCTTGAATATCGGTCGTCTTGGGCGCCGTTTGGTTGGCGCTGCGCTCAGTCTTGTTGCCTTTGCCGCGCCAGCATTGGCGCATCCGCATATCTTCATCGATGCCAAGGTTACCATCGTCTTTGATGATGCTGGAGAGGTGGTACGGCTCAAGCATGACTGGACATTCGACAAGGCGTTCTCGGTTTGGATGATCCAGGGGCTGGATACAAACAATGACCGCCAGACTAGTCCTGAGGAACTGCAAGGGCTGGCCGACGAGAACATGGTCGGCTTGGGCGAGTATGGGTTTTACACCTTTGCCGGTGACCAAGATGATTTGATGCAGTTTACGCCAGCGGGCGACCAGCGGATGGTCTTTGCCAATGAGCAAACCACCCTGTCGTTTTCGCTGGATGCGACCGAGCCGCGCCCCATTGATGTGCAATTTGAGTTGGGCGTTTACGACCCCGAGTATTATGTCGCTATTACGGTCGCCGAAGTTGGCAATGTGGTGCTGGAAAATGCGCCCGCTGCTTGTGGTGTAACGCTCAGGCCGCCGGTCGAGATGAGCGAAAAATTGCAGACCAGGCTTTATGCGCTGGGGCCAGAGGTGACCGAACTGCCGCCTGACCTTGCGGCGGCCATGCGGGGTACGCAAGGGCTGGTTGTCGTCGATTGCGACGGGAGCGTTCCGCCAGCGCCCCCGGTAAACGCATCTACCGCGGCGGATGCAACGGCGCAAATTGCCCAGGCTGCGCCGAGCCTGCCTTTTGGCGGACCTCCGGCAGAGCCGGGGCTTTACCTGCCGCGCACCGGGTTCTTTGGCTGGCTACAAACCCAGCAGCGGGAATTCTATGGTGCGATGAACACTGCACTGGCGGCGCTCAAGCAGGATTGGACGGCATTTTGGCTGCTGGGCGGGCTAAGCTTTCTTTATGGCGTGTTTCACGCGGCGGGGCCGGGACACGGCAAAGTGGTCATATCGTCCTATGTTTTGGCCAATGAAACGCAGTTGCGGCGCGGGGTGACGCTTAGCGTTCTTTCGGCCCTGCTGCAGTCGCTTGTCGCCATCGGGTTCGTACTGTTGGCGGCGGGCGTCCTGGGCATGACGAGTCTTGCCATGGGGGACGCGGCCAATTGGATTGGCATCATCTCCTATGCCTTGGTGGCACTGCTTGGATTATGGCTGATCGCCCGGAAGGTCTTTGGATGGGGCCATAGTCATGATCATGAGCCGGACCTTGCGACAAAGGCTCGGGCCCATTTGCATGATGACGGACAGAACCATCACGTTCATCACGGGCATGATCACGATCATCCTAGTCATGATCATGGTCACCATGGCCATGCTCATATCGTAACGCCGGAAGCGACCAATGGAAGCTGGCGCGAGCAGCTCGGGGTGGTGCTGGCCGTTGGCCTGCGGCCGTGTTCCGGGGCGCTGGTGGTACTGGTATTTGCGCTCTCGCAAGGGTTGTTGGCGGCCGGCGTTGCGGCGGTGCTGTTGATGGGGGTGGGCACGGCGATCACCGTTGCCGTCCTAGCGACGATTGCCGTATCGGCAAAGAGTCTGGCGCGCCGCATTGGCGGGGCCGATAATCCGGCAACATCTGCCATGATGTGGTGGTTGGAATTGCTGGGCGCGGTGGCTGTGTTTGGCTTTGGCGTTCTGCTCCTGATTGCAAGCCTCTAGCGCGACCCAACGCCGCCTTGCTTGGGGACGGGATGTGGTTATGTTGCGCGGCAAAGTAGAACCCTTCCAAACTGGCAAGACATGTCCGAGCATCTGCCGCCTTCCCACCCGCAAGTTCTTTCGCCCAAGATCGGTGTCGTGCTGCTCAATCTTGGTACGCCCGACGCGACCGATTACTGGAGCGTGCGGCGTTACCTAAAGGAATTTCTGAGCGATCCTCGGGTAATCGAGACGCCTAAGTGGTTGTGGTGGCCGATCCTGAACCTCGTGATCCTCCAAGTGCGTCCGCAAAAGAGCGGCGCCAATTACGCAAGCATTTGGGACAAGAAGCACAATGCCAGCCCGTTGCTGGTGATCACACGCGAGCAGACCGCGGCATTGGCCGAACGGCTGGCGGGGCACGACAACATCATGGTTGATTTTGCCATGCGCTATGGCAATCCATCTACCCACAGCGTGCTGGAGCGGCTGCACAAAGCGGGCTGCACCAAGATCCTCCTCGTGCCGCTTTATCCGCAGAACTCGGCGACTACGACCGCAACGGCTAACGACAAGGCGTTCGATGCGCTCAAGCAGATGCGGTGGCAGCCTGCCGTGCGCACGGCGCCCGCCTATTTCGAAGATCCCAAATATATCGAGACGCTAGGCAATTCGATCCGCGACGGGGTAGGGGCGCTGGACTTTGAACCAGACTTGGTCCTGACCAGCTATCATGGCATGCCGGTGACGTATCTGGAGCGGGGCGATGTTTATCATTGCCAGTGCTACAAGACGACGCGACTCGTGCGCGAATATCTTGGATGGCCCAAGGAAAAGCTCATGGTGACCTTCCAGTCGCGCTTTGGGCCAACCAAATGGCTGGAGCCCTATACAGACAAGACGCTGGAGGCGCTTCCGGGCAAGGGGATCAAGAAGGTGGCCATTCTTGCGCCGGCGTTTTCCGCGGACTGCATCGAGACGCTCGAAGAAATATCGGTCGAGGGCAAGCATATTTTCATGGAAGCGGGCGGGGAGAAGTTTGCCTATATCCCGTGTTTGAATGCGTCGCCGGCCGGCATGGACATGATCGAAGCGATGGTGCGGCGAGAGTTGTCTGGCTGGATTTAGATCCTTACCTCTCCGCCTAAGGGAGAGGTGAAGCGGGTGGCTAGCCCATCTTTCTCCCATCTATGATGGCTTTAACTTCGCGCTCTACCGTGTCGAGCAGGCGATTGATGACAGAGGCGGCGCGTTCCGGGTCTTCGGCCAGGATCGCGTCGGCCAGGTTGCGGTGAATAGGGAACGAGTCGAGCCCGAAATTGTCGGCGGCGAAGGGGGATGAGCCGCCGCGTTCCAGGGCTTGGTCGAGATTGCGCAGCAATTGGCCGTACATCGGATTGCCAGAAGCGTCGTAAATGGCGCCGTGAAAGGCGTGGTCGGCTTTGCGCCAGGCGCGGCCGGCATTGACCTCGATCAGCAGCACATCGCAAAGCCGGCTGATCTCGAGACGCTGTTCCTTGGTGGCATTGCGCGTCGCCTTGCGGACGACGTCGTTTTCAAGCGTGCGGCGGATTTCCATCAGGCGCAGCAGGGCTTCGCCTTCAAGGCGCACCATGGTGGGCACTAGACCGCGCGAGGTTTGGACGCGGGCCGACAAATAGGTGCCATCGCCACGGCGGCGACGAATTATGCCAAGGCCCTCCCAGCGATTAAGCGCTTCGCGGATAGTGGAGCGGCCGACGCCCAGGGTTGCGGCAAGCGAAACTTCAGGCGGCAGGCGGTCGCCGATCCTAAGGCCGGACCGCTCGACCATATCGGCTAGAGCATCGAGCACTGCTACGCCGCGGGTTCGGGTTTCCAGCGGTTCAAGATAGCTTAGGGCGGGCTGCGGTCTCACATCGGCTCCGGTGGCGGCGGTGACGGCGCACAGACACCACAATTCGTGCGGTTTGTCAGCCGTCCTAGGATGCTTTGCGTGCCGCTGGTTCTGTAAGGCCCAGAAGCGATCGGAGCGCCGTCAGCAGCAGATCCATTTGTCCCTTGCTGTTGTAGCCCTGCACGGACAAACGGGCGATGCAGCGGTCCTGCCATTTGAATACGGGTATCTCGATGTTGAACTTGTCGATCAGATCGAGCTTGAGCTGGTCGGTGTCGCACTCGGGAAGTGGTATGGCGACCATTTGCGGTGCGCAAAATTGCGGAGCGCTGAGCGGTGGCAAGCCGGTCAGTTCGCCCAAGCGGCGGGCGGTGTCCTGCGCCAAGGCCTGGCAATGTGCTTGGATGGCGGGCCAGTCATTGTCGCGGCGGTAGTTGAGGGCTGCGGACACGGTCAGCCATGGCGCCGGATCGCGCGTGCCTTGCACCTCGATTTCATCGACGAACGGGGAATTGCCAAAGGCGCCCTTGGCGCCAGGATTCTTTGATTGCGCGGTCCAGCCGTGGCTGATCACCAAGGGATTGAGCAGGCCTTGCACTTCCGGTCGGGCATGAAGGAAGGCCGAGCCCTTGGGCGCCATCATCCATTTGTGGCAATTGCCCGAGTAGAAGTCAGCGCCGAGCCCATCGAGCTGCAAGGGGATGTGGCCAGGCGTGTGGGCGCCATCAATGACGCTCCAAATGCCGCGCCGGCGAGCCTCGGCTATAGTACGCTCAATGGGGAAGAGAAGGGCGGTAGGTGAGGTTATGTGGCTCAGGAACAGGACGCGCGTGCGGTCGGTCATCCCGGCGATGATCGTGTCGGTGAACTGGGCTTCAGTCATGAGCGGCATGGGGACGCTGACCACGACGATCTCAGCGCCGGTCCGGCGCGCCACATAGGCCCAGGTTTTTTCAAGGGCCGAATATTCGTGGTCAGTGGTCAGGATTTGATCGCCGGGCTGCAGCTCAAGCGATTGGGCGACGATATTGAGGCCCATGGTGGCATTAGTGAGACCCACGATGTTTTCGGCCATCGTGCCAAGCTCGGCGGCAAGCGCGGTCCGGGCCGAGCGCATGTGTTCGGTAATGGCACGGCCGAGGAATTCAACGGGCTGGCGTTCGAGTTCGAGTTGCCAGTTCTGATAGGCTTCGAAGACCGGGCGGGGGCAAGCGCCAAACGAGCCATGATTTAGGAAGACGACGTCCTCGCGAAGAAGGAACTGCCGGGCAAGGTTTTCGGACAATTCAGCGGCCTTTCAGAGTCGGATCGAGTGCATCGCGCAGGCCGTCGCCGAAGAGCGTGGTGGCGAGAACGGTGATGGCAAGAGCAAGGGTCGGGAAGACGGCGAGATGCCAATAGAAGAACATGAAGTCGATGCCTTCGCTGATCATCTGGCCCCAAGTGGGGGTGGGCGGGGGTACGCCGATGCCTAGGAAGCTCAGGCTCGCTTCGAGCATCATGGCCAGTGGTATCGCCAGGACGAAGCCGACGATGATCGGGGAGATGGAGTTGGGAATGAGGTGGCGGCGGATGATGTACCAAGGTGATGCGCCAAGCGCCTGAGCCGCGCGGACAAACTCCTTCTCGCGGAATGCCTTGATCTGGGCGCGAACGAGGAGGCAGACCTGGACCCAGCCGAACAATGCTGCGATCAGCACAATTGTGAAGTAGCCGCCGCGGGTGAGGGCGCCGAGCAGCATGGCTGCGAGCAGGGGCGGGACTACCGAGAAGAGCTCGATGACCCGCATGATGAACCAGTCCGTCTTGCCGCCGAAATAGCCGGCAAGTGCCCCCAAGGGAATGCCGATGAACACGCTGAAAAGGGCAGCGGCAAAGCCGATGGTGAGCGAAACGCGGGCGCCATAAACAATACGGGTGTAGAAATCGCGGCCGAGGTTATCAACGCCGAACCAATGTTGTGCCGAGGGGAAGGCCAGGGACTCTGCGAGAAAGGATTGGGCGTCTGGCCGGACAGGGGTAATCAGGGGAGCAAAGATCGCCATTAGGATCAGGATCGTGAGGACGATGCCGCCAGCGATGGCAGCCTTGTTGCCGGTGAAGCGGCGCCAGGCAAACCAGAGCGGGTTTCGTTGCCGATAAGCCGGCAGGGGAGCGGCTTCTGCCGTCATGCTTCGCCTCCGACGCGGATACGCGGATTGACCAAAGCGTAAACGATGTCCGAGAGCAGATAGGCGATGCAGTACATGAAAGTGATCATAAGCATCAAAGCCATTTCAAGGGGATAGTCGCGCGTCTGGATAGAGGACACGAAGTAGGCGCCAAGGCCTGGAACACGGAACATGGCTTCCACAAAGATAGAGCCCGTGGCGGTGCCGATGAACATTGGCAGGAACACGGTAACAAGCGGGATAGCCGAATTGCGCAAGACATGCTGGAAGACGATGCGCTGTTCGCTTAGCCCTTTTGCACGCAGAACGGTGACAAATGGACGGTTTAGAGTGTCGAGCATGGCAGAGCGTGTGTAGCGCGCATAGGTCGCCAGCGGGATTAGAGCATAGGCTACGATCGGCAAAATCCAGCGCTCTGGCTTGCCCCATCCGCTCGCGGGAAGCCAGTTGAGCCAGACGGCGAAAATTAGGATCAGCAGCATCGAGGTGACGAATACCGGGATGGTGAGGCCCAAGGTTGCCAGTGTCGAGGCGAAATAGTCGATCCAGGTATTGCGGTTAAGGGCTGCGGCCATACCGAGCAGAATGCCGAGCGGCGCGCCGATCAACACACCCAGGCCGCCAAGGACCAGGCTGGGGATCCAGGCGCGGGAGAGCAACTGCGTTACGGTCTCGCCGGGGCTTTGATATGGTACGCCGAAATCGAAATGCAGCACGCCCCACATGTAGCGGAAATATTGTACATGAAGCGGCTGATCGAGCCCGAGCTGCGCCATGAGTTTGGCCCGCACAGCTTCGGACACCGGCATGTCATTGGCATCGAACGGTCCGCCGGGAATGGCGTGCATCATGAAGAAAATTATGAGCGACACGACGATGAAAGTAACGGCTACGGAAACAAGGCGACGGAGAATATAGCTGAGCATGTTGCGCCTCCTTCAGGTCGTAACGATCGCTTCGACGCGATGGTCGGGTGCAATAGTGACCAGTTGAGGCGTGCTGTTGGGCGCCATTCCAGTTTGAATAACCGTATAACGTGGCGTCTGCGCAGCGATGGCTTCAGGTTGAAGGAAGGTACGTTCGCGCTTCTCGCGAGGATTGTTGGCGGGAATCGCATCGAGCAGGGCGCGCGTATAGGGGTGCTGCGGGCTTGAGAAAATGCGTGCGGTGGGCGCCTGTTCCACAACCCGTCCGCGATACATCACAACGACGCTGTCGGTGAGCGATTTGACGGTGGACAGATCGTGGCTGATGAACAGCATGGAGAGACCCATTTCGGCCTGAAGCTGCTTGAGCAAGCCGATAATCTGCGCCTTTACCGTAACGTCCAGCGCCGAAGTCGGCTCGTCGGCGACCAGAACGGATGGACCAAGGATGAGCGCCCGAGCAATGGCGACTCGCTGGCGCTGGCCACCCGAAAGTTCATGTGGATAGCGCCCGCTAAAGCTGCGGGGCAAGCCGACCCGCTCGAGCCAAGCCAGTGCCTGTTCGTTTTGGTCGCGGTGTGTGCCGATCCCGTGAATATCGAGCGGCTCGGAGATGATCTGGCTCAGGGTCATCATCGGGTCAAGAGCGGAATAGCTGTCTTGAAAGACGATCTGCATGTTGCGGCGGAAGGGCTTGAGTGCCTCTGATCCAAGACTGGAAATATCGACGCCATTGACCAGGATCTGACCAGCGCTGGGTTCGGTCAAACGCATGGCCATGAGGCCGGCTGTGGTCTTGCCCGAGCCGGACTCGCCGACCAGCCCGACGATCTTGTTGCGCGGCAGCACGATGTGGAGCGGGCGCACGGCGTGAAAGTCGACAAAGCTGGAGCGGAAGCCCGCGCGTCGCTTGATGCGGAAGGTCTTGGCCAGATCGCGCAATTCGAGTGCCGGCGCTGCGGCTTCGCTGTCACCGCGCGACGGCTCAAAACTGGTGTTTAGGCTGGCGAGCAGGCGCTTGGTATAACCATGGCGCGGTGCATCGAAAATCTGCTGTACCGGACCCTCTTCCATGATCTCGCCATTGTACATGACCAGCACGCGGTCGACCGTTTCGGCGATAACGCCGAGATCATGGGTGATCATGATCAGCGCCATGCCGAACTCGGCTTGAACCTTCTTGATCAACTGCAGGATTTGCGCCTGGATAGTGACGTCCAGCGCCGTGGTGGGCTCGTCGGCGATCAGCAGCTTGGGCCGGCAGGACAGAGCCATGGCGATCATGGCGCGCTGCAGCATACCGCCCGATAGCTGGTGCGGGTAATAGGATAGAACGTCGCGCGCGTTCTTGATCTCGACGCGCCAGAGAAGCTGTTCGGCCTCGGCAAGGGCGTCTTTCTTGCCGATCCTGCGGTGCGCCAGAATGGTCTCGGCGATCTGGTGGCCGATAGTGAACACCGGATCGAAGGCCGTCATCGGGTCCTGGAAGATCATTGCCGCAGAACGGCCGCGCAGGCGTGCCAGATCTTCCTTGTTGGCCTTGAGCACGTCGATGCCGTCGAGTTGCAAGGTGGTGGCGTCGATCTTTGCCGTCGCCGGCAAAAGGCGGAGCAGGGCGGCGCAACTCACCGATTTGCCAGAGCCGGACTCCCCGACAATGCCCAGGCTCTCGCCTTCATTCACGGTGAAGCTCATGCCGCGCACCGCGTCGATCTGGCCGCCATATTGGCTGAAGCTGACCTTGAGATCGGCGATTTCGACAAGCGGCATGAGCAGGCCTTGTGGTTTAGGATCGCTCCCCGGCTAGAGCCGGGAAGCCTGGGTTTACGGTAGTCGATTATTGCTTTGTGATGTGGGTGAAGTAGTAATGGCCGAGACGATCGAGTGGCGTGAAGCCTAAGGCGTTGGGCTCGGCACCCTCACCGCTTAGCTCGTCTGACAGCACGGCGATGGTGACCGGATGGACTAGAGGGACGATCAGGCCCTGGTCGATCATCACCTGCTCGGCCTGGGCATAAAGGTCGAGGCGGGTTGCCGGATCAGATTCGGAATCTGCCTTGGAGACCAGATCGTCGTATTCCGGCACGAAATAGCCGTGACGGCCGCCATTGAAGAAGATGCCGTAGAAGTTTGACGGATCGAGATAGTCGTATTCATAGGGCGCGATGAAGATGTTGTTCTTCTTGGTGCGCAGCCCGTCCATCCATTCGGCGCCCGGCAGCACGCGGATGTTCATTGTGATGCCGAGCACCTCCTTGAACTCTGCCTGAAGGTATTGCGCCATGGCAGGAATGATGGCGCCATTGTAGCCGCCTTCTTCACGGTACCAGATTTCAATTTCTGGAAAGCCTTCGCCATTGGCGAAGCCGGCATCGGCCATGTACTGCTTGGCTTTTTCCGGATCGAACACGGCTTGCGCCACAACTTCTTCGTTGTAGCCAGGATAGCCGGGCGGCAAGATCGAGCCCGCCGGGATGGCAATGTCCTTGAGGACCGTGGAGGTCAACTCGTTGCGGTCCACAGCATAGTAGAAGGCGCGGCGGACGTTAACGTCGTTGAAGGGAGCTGAGTCCAAATCATAGGAAATGTAGGACGTGGCGAAGACCGCATTCTTGCGGATACCGTCAGGGTAGCGCTGCGAGGCGACGGGCACCTGTCCGGTGTTGAGGAAGGAATAATCGGCGTCACCAGCGAGAAATGCGGGCAAGCCGACTTCAGGCGCTCCAAGGCTTGGGTCCACTTCCAGGCGGTCTATCTGCGCTTGCCAGGGACCAGTGTAGGTGTCCGACTTGGTCAGGACGACCGAATTGTTGGATTTTTCCCAGCTTTCCAGATCGAAGGGGCCAGAGGACACGATCGTATCGACATTGACGGCCCAGTCATCGCCCAGCTCGTCCACCTTGTGCTTTGGCACGGGGTACCAGAGGCTGGTGACCGATGGCAGATAAGGCTTGGGCGCAACGGTGGTGACCTCGATGGTGAGGTCATCAACGGCCTTGAGGCCAAGGGTCGAAACGTCGGCCGTGCCTTCGGTGACTTCTTTCCACCCCTTGATGCCGCCAGCGAAGTCCCAATACCAGGCGAAATCATAGCCTGAGGTGGCGGCGCGCTGGAGGGCGAAAACATAGTCTTCGGCGGTGAGCGGCTCGCCATCGGACCAGACAAGGCCAGAACGGAGCTTGAAGGTCCAAGTGAGGCCATCCCCGGACTGGGTCCAACTTTCGGCTGCCATCGGGGTGAGCTCGAACTCCTTGTCGAAAGTCGCGATTGGGACCTGCAGCAGTTCGGCGAAGGTCGCCCGGTCATAAACCGTCTTCATGTAGTCCATGTAGGTGCCGGTGGTGGACTGGCCGGGGGCCACGATTGTGGTCTGGGCTAGTGCCGGCGCCGTCAGCGCAGTGGCGAGCGCCAGCGCTCCGGCGATCTTGAGCAGCGCATTCATTGAAACTCCCTCCTGTTTTGGTGGAACAGTTTCAATGCCCTCGAAACTGCTCGAATGCCATATGTCTGACAAATACAGAACAGCTTGGCAAGCCGCGGGAGGAGGAGTGCGCCCCTAATTTAGGATGGGTAGAACGATACACCAATGTGCGACGCCGTTTGTCACGCCTCTAGTTTAGCCTGACCATGAGTGCAGGGGCATAAGTTAAAAGCCGAAATTGTCGTCGTCATCCTCGCGGGCAGTGCCACCGCCTATGAAGCTGAAAGGGGTTGCTGGGATCTTGGCGGACCAGCCGATTAGATTTGACCCTCTGACCCAGCCGGCGCCAGTGACGAGGCACCAGCGATCGTCGCGGGTGCAGTAGTCGAGGGTGACCCGCTGGCCGTCGGCGAGGCGGCCGATGGTGGCGTAGCCGGTGCCGGGGCCGGTGCGGACGGCCACATTGCCCGAGACGCGGGCGGTGGGTTCGGCGGCTTGCGCTGCGACCGGCAAGGCGAGGGCGGCGAGGCAAAAAAGAAGAGGGAGGCGCATGGTGAGCTCCTGAGGTTGAGCTTAAAATGCGCCAGCCCCCGTCTTGGTTCAAGCCTTGGTTAGAGGCTGACCTTCTCGTTTTCGCCCATATCGGGGGCTTTGCCGGTGACGGCGGCGAGTGCCATCTTGGCGGTGGCGATCAGGCCGTTGGGGCTGTCCCAGAGTTCGGCATCTTCGGGGGTGACGGTCAACACGCGGATCGAGGGGTCGTTCTCGTCGTCCCACCAGGCCTTGTCGAAGTCGTTCCAGAGTTCCTTGATCTTGGCGCGGTCGTTGCTGATGCTGGCGGCGCCTGAAATCACCACGTATTTATGGTTGGCGTTGTCGGCGAAGGCGCAGGAAACAAACGGGAATTGCTCGACCTGACCGTTCTTGGCGCCGTCCTGGTCGACCAAGAAGTGCAGCGCGTGCTCTTCGCGGAAAACGCGGGCGCTGAGGGGGCGGCTGCGCTGGCGTTCGCCGTCCCAGGTGGTGAACATGCAGATATCGATTTTCTTGGCGAGTTCCCAGATGCGGTCGCGCGCCTGGTCGGGGGTCATGTCGTTGTCGTGGTGATCCTTGGTGGCCATAAGGGGCTCCTGCTGGTGGATGTGCAGGTTTCAACGACTGGGCTCCGGCGCGGTTGCGCGAAATATTTGTGGCGCCGAGGTGATCCAAATCACTGCCTTATGGTCAGCACGCCCTTGTCGGGAATCATCACCAATTCGTAGGGCTGCGAGAGGCGGAAGCGATTCTGCTCGGGGTTGAACTCGGCGAAACGGAAGCCGGCTTCGGCCATCTGGCTGGCTTCGGCCAGCGTCAGTGGCAATTGACGGCCGGTGCGGCCGGCCAGATCGGTGGTGAAGGATAGCATGAGGTCCTCGGCACTTTTGTTCCCGTTATGTTCTAGTGCCGATCTGGCCGGAGAGTCCAGAGGGTAGCAATCACAAGATGAACTCCTGCACGAAAATCCGCACGGCGCCGGGCGCCTGCGGGTATGGGGGAGACACGTGTAACGGGCGGCCTTTGGCTCATACCGTTGTAACTTAGGGAGCCAAGGGCCGCCCGTCACGATCCGGATTTTAGGCGGGGCGGTTCAGGCACAACCAGTATTTCAGGCGCGGCTGCCGTGATCCCTCACCCAGTCGGGCGCCCCCAACTGCCGGTCATTCCGCCCGGCTTCGCGTAAAGCCGGTGACTGGCGGAACACAGGGAGAATGACACAGGCAAATGGGGGCGGGGATAAGTTTTAGTCGTTGCTGGAATCATGATCCAGATCAACGCTTTGGCTGGCTTGCGCGTCGCGGGCAAGGCCGATGGCGGTCAGATGGGCATGCCGCTCCTCGAAGGCTATGCTGGCCGCCGACAGGCGGGCCACATAGAGCGCGAAATCGAACAGGCTCATCGGCACGATGGGATCGAACAGCGGGAAGTGCGGCCGGGAAGGCTCGCGCTTGAAGAGTCGATTGGCGGCGCGCAGCGATGCCAGCATGCTGCGCCTTGTGGTGTCGCCAATGATGCCGGAGGGCTTGGCGACACGGACGATGTAGTTGAAGGTCGCGATATCCTGCGCCAGGCGATTATAGGCGCGAACGGCGCGGGGGCCGAGATGAGGTAGGTTCTGCATGGCTTGCTCCTTGCTGTGCAACCGGCAAGGATAGGGCAGGGGCGCGATGCGGGGATTAGCGGCAGAACGGGGCGTGGTTCTTGCGGAGCGGCGCCGGTGATAGGTTTAGGGAGATTGAATGAGCGATTGGCAAAAACTCGACGCGCCGCTGACCGGCGGCTGTCAATGCGGGGCGGTGCGCTACCAGGCCGGGGTGCAGCCGAGCAATGTGCATGTCTGCCACTGTCGCATGTGCCAGAAGGCAGTGGGCGGGCCTTTTGCGGTGATCTGCCCGGTGCTGAAAACCGATTTCCGGGTGACGCGGGGCGAGATTTCCTGGTTCCACAGCTCGGCGCTGGCGCGGCGGGGGTTCTGCCGGGATTGCGGCACGCCGCTGATCTTTGACTATCCCGATTTTCCCGATATCGGCGTGTTGGCGGGGAGTTTCGACCGGCCCGACCTTGTGCCGCCCGTGGTGCAATATGGCATCGAGAGCCGGGTTTTCTGGTGGCACGGGATCGAAGCCCTGCCGGGCGACCAGCCGACCTATGCCGAAGACCCGCAAGGGTTTTTGCCGCGGATACAAGCGAGTAACCGGCAGCATCCGGATCATGACACGTGAGGCTGGCGCTCAGTAGCGAACGGGACGCTTGGCGATGATTTGGGCGATGCGCTCGGTGTCGGCGGCGCTGAGATAGCGGCCGCGTTCCAGGATTTCGAGCGTGTATTCGTCATAAGTCAGCCCCAGCGCCTCGGCGCGGCGGGCGCGCATGATGGCGATGTCATAGGGTGCGTCGAAGGCCTTCTTCTTGGCGGCGGACCATTCGAAGTAGTTGCCGATGCCGTTGGGACCCCAGGGGCGGGGATCGTCATCAAGCGGCGGGCCGCCATTGGAGAGGGGTGGGGCGTCGGACATGGGGGGAGTGTGGCGCGGCGGGGGCGGGGTGTCGAACGAATGTTTTCAATGGGGGTAATTAACAACGTAGAGGTAGATGGTGAAGTCGAGTTGAGGGAAGCAAGATTTCAATTCCGGCGGCTCTACGAACGACAAGCAGCAAGCATGATTTCGAAAAGCTAAGAGCATGCTTGCAGCAAGCTTGCAAGCATGCTTTGTACTAGCCGCAGCAAGCAGGATGATTCTGTGACTTCAGAAATAAGCACCCCACAAAGCCAAGGCGGGAAAGCGCGCGCTAAAAGTCTCACGTCTGAACAGAGGCGGCAAATAGCAGTGCGTGCAGCTCAAAAGCGTTGGGCAAAGTTGAACGACCCCAACAATTTGCCGCGCGCTAGTCATCAAGGCGAATTGCGTATTGGTGACGTATCAATTGAGGTGTACCGACTAGAAGATGGCAGGCGCCTAATAGCTAAAGCGGCCATGGCCAAGGCGTTAACTTTGAAGTCTGAGGGAGGAAATGCGTTTTTACGTACCGTGACGCGCAAAGGGGTACGGTCTGCGATCAGTGAGACTCTTTGGCAAAAGATCGATAATCCCATCATCTTTAGGTTTCTAGATACTGAAACTAACAAGTCACAAGGAGGAACAGCGGATGGCTATGAGGCAATCACGCTCATAGAGGTGTGTGACGCCCTGATCCAAGCCAAAAACGACAAAGTACTTGCGCCATCACAGTACTTTTTAGCGCTTCAAGCTGAGATAATAATCAGATCAGCAGCCAAGCTGGGAATTATTGCTCTAGTAGACGCGGCAACAGGGTATGTAGAGGATATTAAGAAAGAAGAATACCTAAAGCTTTGGAATGATTTTGTGTCAACCGAGTTCAGGCAATGGCAGAAAGAGTTTCCTTCTCAATTCCCTGACATGATCTACAAGTTGTACGGGATAAAGCGAAAAGATCCAAGGTCTTTCAAACACCCACAGTTTTTCGGGTGGTTTACTCGGAAATATATCTACCATCCACTGGCCAACAGTCGAGGAGCTATCCTTGACCATTTAGATGAAGCAAACCCGGTAGTTTATGCGGGTCATACTAGAAAGTATAAACTTCATCAGTTTTTAAGTGAGGAAGTCGGTCTATCAGCGCTTAGGCAGCATCTATGGCAAACCATAGGTATTGGGAACGCGTCGAAAGATAAAACCGACTTTGAACGCTCATTCTATCGAGCTTTTCCTGAGGCCGCGCCTGGAAAGGGTGACCCTAACCAACTGGAGATGAAGTTCGAGTAATTTAGCTGATATGCCGAAGGAGAACGTCTAAACGATCCGCAGGCAATTGATATTCCTCATCCAGCGGTAGATGAGCTTGGTGATTCTCTAGATTGTCTATTGCTTCCCGGTAAGCTGTTTTATTAGCCTCAATTAATTCTTCTAAACTGCGCGAAAGGGCATCCTCGTTGTTTACGTTTGAGAGCAAGTTCTCAATAAACGAAGTTCCCATGGCCATCCCCTTATCATTACAACTCTGAGCTTAGGACGTTAACAAAACATGAACGCTATGGCGAATCCTTCGTTCCGGCAGTCCAAGATTCTAAACCCAGAGCTGTTTTTCGGGATTGTTTCAGCTGTCGGCACAGATGTACCAAATGTGGTTGCGTCACTATCGAAGTCTTTACGTGATAAAGGGTATTCACCCCATCATATAAAAGTGACGGATTTATTCCCGGCATTGGCGAAATCAGTGAAAACTGCTTCGTTAGACGATAGTGCTCGCATCAAAAAGATTAATAGTTATATTGAGTTTGGAAATTTTCTTAGAAAACAACTGGGGAATGACATTCTTGCTGTACTAGCTATGGGTGAAATTGCAAGAACCCGAAATGGAAAGAAAAAAGCGGGAAAGGCTCGTGCATACATTATAGACCAGATAAAATCTGAAGATGAACTTGAGCTTCTACGCGAAGTCTACGGAGTAAATTTTTTTCAGGTCTCTGTGTATTCTGCTAGGGATGTGAGGGTCGATAATCTTTCACGTGACGCAGCTCACGATCGACGAAGTGGCGATAAAAACAGCTTTAGAAATGAGGCTGAAACACTTGTAACAAGAGACGAAGGTGAGAAGGAAGACTATGGGCAGCGAGTGGGCAAAATTTTCCAACTCGCAGACGTTGTCATAAATGCAGATCGTGTTGAGCCCAGACGTGATGTGGTTTCACAGGTGGAACGATTTGTTGAAGTTCTGTTCGGTTCTAATAGACATTCTCCAAGCAGGATGGAGTACGGCATGTATCTTGCGTACTCCGCAGCTCTTAGGAGTCTCGATCTATCTCGGCAGGTAGGGGCAGCCATATTCAGACAAACTGGGGAGATCGCCGCACTTGGGACCAATGAAGTGCCTAAGGCGCATGGCGGAACTTACTGGGCAGACTCTGAATACGACGCAAGAGAGCATACTAAGGGCGCTGACAGTAATGACCTTCGCAAGACGGAGCTGCTAAATGAGATATTGGAAATAGTCCTCGGTGAGGACTATGAAGTATCTGAGGTCAACAAAGAAAAACTGTCCGAATCCCAATTCATGGATGCTCTTGAATATGGTCGGATAATTCATGCCGAGATGTGCGCATTGACTGATGCCGCTAGACTTGGCGTAAGTGTTGCTGGTGGCACTCTTTACTGCACAACTTTTCCTTGCCACATGTGCTCTAAACATGTCGTTGCAAGTGGAATATCGACCGTGGTTTTTTTGGAGCCTTATCCAAAAAGTTTAACTGCCGATTTACATTCGGATTCTGTTAAAATTCAGGGAACGGCGCGGGGCACTTACGACAACTTCCCGTCTGTATCTTTCGTGCACTTCTTTGGGATCACGCCCAGACGATACAGAGAGCTATTCGCCAGAGGAAAAAGGAAAGTGAGTGGGAGGTTTGTACCATATGAGCTAAATGAACCATCTCCAGTAATTTCCACCGTGCTCCCTGCATACCTGAATCGTGAGGCCGACCTATTCCGACTTGGTATCAACAAGTTCGCAGGTCTCGCCAAGCAGGAGGCTGCGCAACTTGCTTAGAATGGTCTTAAAGCTCTATGAGAAGAATGTTCCGCTACCGCACGGTTTCTTCTAACGTAAGAAGATTAACTCACCTCTCCACTCAACGTATCCAACTCCATCTCCCTTAGCCGCTTCACCTCGTCGCGCAGCCTTGCCGCTTTTTCGAATTCAAGATTCGTCGCAGCCTCGCGCATCTGGGCTTCCATGTCTTTGATGACGGCCGCCAGATTGGCGCCGACCTGGATCTGTTCCTTGCCGTCGCGGCCCTTGCCGATGCTGATCGTGACGTGGTCGCGTTCGGCGACGGAGTCCACGATGTCGTGGATGTTGGAGCGGACGGATTGGGGCGTGATGCCGTGTTCGGCATTGTAGGCGAGTTGTTTCTCACGACGCCGGTTGGTTTCGGCGAGGGCGCGTTCCATGGAGCCGGTGGTTTTGTCGGCGTAGAGGACGACCTTGCCGTCGACGTTGCGCGCTGCTCGACCAATCGTCTGGATCAGGGACGTCTCTGAGCGGAGGAAGCCTTCCTTGTCGGCGTCGAGAATGGCGACGAGGCCGCATTCGGGAATGTCGAGGCCCTCGCGCAGGAGGTTGATGCCGACGAGGACGTCGAAGGCGCCCAGGCGGAGGTCGCGGATGATCTCGATACGCTCGATGGTGTCGACATCGGAGTGCATGTAGCGCACGCGAATGCCCTGCTCGTGCAGATACTCGGTGAGGTCCTCGGCCATCTTCTTGGTGAGGACGGTTAGGAGGGTGCGGTAGCCCTTCTTGCTGGTCTGGCGGATTTCGTCGACCACGTCATCGACCTGCGCCTTGGCGGGGCGGATCTCGACAGGCGGGTCGATCAAGCCGGTGGGGCGGATGACCTGTTCGGCAAAGACGCCGCCGGTCTGCTCCATTTCCCATGAGCCGGGGGTGGCCGAGACATAGACCGATTGCGGGCGCATGGCGTTCCACTCCTCGAAGCGGAGGGGGCGATTGTCCATGCAGGAGGGAAGGCGGAAGCCGTATTCGGCCAGGGTCGCCTTGCGGCGGAGGTCGCCGCGGTACATGGCGCCGAGCTGGCCGATGGTGACGTGGGATTCGTCGACGAACACCAGGGCGTTGTCGGGGAGGTATTCGAACAGGGTCGGTGGCGGCTCGCCGGGCTTGCGGCCGGAGAAATAGCGCGAATAGTTCTCGATGCCGGCGCAGGAGCCGGTGGCTTCCATCATCTCCAGGTCGAAGAGCGTGCGCTGTTCGAGGCGCTGGGCTTCGAGGAAACGGCCGGCGCCATTGAGCTCCTGCAGGCGCCCCTGCAGTTCCTGGCGGATCAGCTTGATCGCCTGGTTCATGGTGGTGCGGGGCGTGACGTGGTGGGAGTTGGCGAAGACGCGGATGAAGGTGAGGTCGGCGGACTTCTTGCCGGTGAGCGGGTCGAATTCGGTGATCGCCTCGATCTCGTTGCCGAAGAGGGTCACGCGCCAGGCGGCGGCTTCATAGTGAGCGGGGAAGATTTCGACGGTGTCGCCGCGCACGCGGAATGTGCCGCGCACGAAGCCGGTGTCGCCGCGCTTGTATTGGAGGGCGACGAGCTTGGCGAGCAGTTCGCGCTGGTCGATCTTCTGGCCCTTCTGCACGTCGATGGTCATGGCGGTGTAGTCTTCCACCGAGCCGATGCCGTAGATGCAGGAGACGGAGGAGACGATGATGACGTCGTCGCGTTCCAGGATCGAGCGCGTGGCCGAGTGGCGCATGCGGTCGATCTGCTCGTTGATGGTGGATTCTTTTTCGATGTAGGTGTCGGTGCGGGGGACGTAGGCCTCGGGCTGGTAGTAGTCGTAGTAGGACACGAAATATTCGACAGCGTTGTCGGGGAAGAAGGATTTGAACTCGCCATAAAGCTGGGCGGCGAGGGTCTTGTTGGGGGCGAGGATCAGCGCTGGGCGATTGGTGGCCGAGATGACCTGGGCGGCGGTGAAGGTTTTGCCCGAGCCGGTGACGCCGAGCAGGACCTGGTCGGTTTCGCCATTGTTGATGCCTTCGACGAGCTCGGCAATGGCGGTGGGCTGGTCGCCAGCGGGCTTGTAGTCGGTCTGCATGCGGAAGGGCTTGCCGCCGAGGCGCTTGACGAGCTTGTTCTGTGCCTTGTGCGGCATCCAGGGGGAGGAGCCTTCCACCTCCTTGCGGCCATGCAGGATGATCTGTTCGAGGGCTTTGACGGTAGCGGTGATGCCGACGGTCTGCGCGTTCTCGAGGGACTCGCCCTTGCGGGCCTTGTTCTTCTTGATGGACGCGTCGAGGGCATCGAGCATGTCCGCCTTTTTCGTCGGATCGCCCACCATGCCGGCAATGGTCTTGGCCGAAGGCATGTGGTTGAAGCCGGCCTGGGGGGCCTCGCCCATGCCGTCGAAGTCCGGGCGCTCGACGGAGTTGATCTTGGTTTTGTTCGGCTTGGCCGCCATGCCGGTGACAGTGTCGTGCGAGGCCTTGCGCGTGCGGCGCTTTTCGAGCGGAGTCTTAGGCTCGGCGGCTTCCCTGGCGGCGGCGTCGGCACGGTCCAGCGCGCGCTTGTTGCGCATGCGCTCGGCGTAGAGCGGCTTGCTCGCGGCGATGTCCTCGGCCTTCTCGATCTCGCCGAGGAAGTCGTCGATGGAAAACTCGGCTTTGCCGGGGCGAGCGGATTTGTCTGCCATGGGAATACACCGTGCGCTTTGGGGAGCGACTCAAATGGGGATCAGAGCACCGAAATGCAATGTTCCGCAGAGTGTACCGGCAAACGAACGGAGAGGGAACGGGGGGTGCTGACAAGGCGTGTCAGGAAGGTGTGATCGCCATGCACCGCGGGGCAGGACCCCCACCTAGCCTCCCCCTGGTAGGGGGAGGAACAGATCGGCGTATGTTAGTACACGCGGACCGAAGTCAGGTTGCGGCGGAGGTATTGGTCGAGCACGGGCTGGGAAACGATGATGCGCTCGCAATAGCTCTGGAAAAAGCGGTCGCGGCAGGCAGCGACGGAGACATTGCCGACCAGTTCGACGGACTGGAAGTGGTTGTCGAGGTTGAGCAGGGCAAAGTCCTGCACCACGCGGCCGGTTTCGGCGCAGAAGCGGGAGCCGGTGTAGTGGGTCCCGCTGTAGAAGCAGACCGTGCCCGGGCCGCCGGCGGGATAGTTGGGATTGATGCCACCGGGCCAATCGGTCGGGGTCTTGCCGAAGGCGATATGGTCCTTGCTGGTCCAGCCGCGGCCGCCGGGTCCATCGACCAGGCACCAGAGACGCTGGCAACGCAGGACCTTGATTTGGGCGTTCTCGGGGATTTCGCCAGTGACATCATAGGCGGCACCAGGGCCGTTGCTCAACACCAGAAGCCGCGTACTCCAGGCTAGCGTGCCCGATTCGGTGTGGGCCATGGCGGGTGCGGCGAGTCCGACAAGAAGCAGAAGGGCGGCAAGGAAGCTGTGGCGGCGCATCGGAAGTCCTGGGGTGAACATTGAGCTGGGTAAAGGAAAACCACTGCCGCACGCGAAGAGCAATGAAAAAAGGCGCCAATCATCATTGGCGCCTTTCGAATATTTCTTTTAGCGGAGCAAAAGCCGCACCGGCTTAGCGCACACGAACCGAGACGATAAAGTCGTCGTAATCACCCAGCGAGGAAGCGCTGGTGGTATAGGTGCGGCAATTGCGATAATTGCGCTCAGAGCAGACCTGGACCTCAAGGCCATCGGGGTTTTCGATGGACGAGGCACGGTCAGCAAAGTTGCCCAGATTGCGCGAGCCTTCGCCTTCCTCGAAGCAAACGCTTTCGCCACGGAAACGGGTGCGGTCATAAAGGCAAACTTCACCAACGTATTCAGGCTCGTCAATGATTGGAGGACGTGGGGGTACCTGGTTGCCGCCACCAACGCCAATGCTGATCGAAGGTCCGCCATTCCCGCCGAAGTTGAACGAAATGCCCGGCTGAGAGGGATTAACTGGACGCCCACCGGCGCTCAGGAAATTTGCCGATACCCAGCCATCCGGGCCCGGCTTGGAAATGTAACACCAGGAGCCCTGGCACTGCTGCACATCGACCTGGGTGCCACCGCGAACGGTGTCGACGACACCGTAATTGGTGCCCGGACCGGAGCGGACATTAATGTTGCTGGTGACAACGCCTGGTGCTGCGTAAGCAGCAGGCATGAAAACAGCGGCCGAGGCGGCAGCGACGGCAATACCGGTCGCCACGTTGAGCAGCATTTTGCGAGTAGTGGACTTCATGGGGTGCTCCTGAAACGACGGACCGGCTTCCGGCGGAAGCGACGCTGACGGCCCGTCATGCACATGTTTGTTTTGTCAAGAAACGAGGGCAGAAACCAAAGAGTTCCGCCCCCGGGGAAAATGTGGAAACCGAAGCCGAGCTTTCGTCAATAGACTTCGACGGAAGAGGCGCGACGATCAATATTGGAGGGCAGACGAGCCGTATCGCGGCGCAGGGTAACGCAGGCGCCATAAAGATTGCGGTCGCTGCAGAGGTCGACCTTGGCGCCGCCAAAGATCTCAACCGAGCGGATCCGGTCGTCCCAAGTGCGGAAGCGGGCAAGTTCCTCGCCCTGCTCAAGGCAGAAGCTGGCCCCGCCAAAATTGCGCTCGGCATAAAAGCACGCACCGGCTTCGTCTTCATTGGGATCGGGCAGGGGCGCTGGAATGGGCGGGCGCGGCGGCTGTGGCCATTGCGGGCCAGGGTTGGGCCATTGTGGACCGGGGTTCGGGAATGGAGGCATTGGCGGGGTGGGTATTGGCTGCGGCTGGCTAGGCAAGGGCGCATCCACCAGATATTGGGCACTCACCCAGCCCGACAGGCCGTAGCTTGTGATCTGACACCAATCACCACGGCACTGCCCCATATCGACAACGGTGTTGCGCTGAATGGTCCCGATAGCACGATATTCGACGCCTGGGCCGCTGCGAACATTGACATGGGCGGTAACGGTCGCGGGCTCAGCGAAGGCGCTGACGGTGCTGGCGAGAATGGAAAGTGCAGCAACAATGCCGAGACGAAGAGATTTCATGGACTTCTGGACTCCAAACACTGAGCCATTGCTGGCTTGTTGAAATGTTCATAGAGGGGGGTAGGTGAACGCTGGCTGAACGGGGCGTTTAGGAAGATGGTGGTTGGGTGGGGGTGGAGTTTTGAGCCGCGCTGTGTTTCCGCACACGCTTTGTCATCCTGGCATTGAGCCGGGACCCAGCTTGAGATGATCGTCCTTACCGCGATGTCGACCGTTCGGACCACCTGGCGGCTAGGGTGGGGTCTCGATATGAGCCCCGGGTCGAGCCCGGGGTGACATCGTGGGTGGGGTGGGATTGGAGCAAAAGCGAGCAGAGGGTCACAAGGGAGTAAGTGTTCGTGTCAGGAGCGCCCGGGCACTTTTTACCCCTCGATGCGCCGCTTCTGCCCGTCTTCGCCAAGCGAGACATAAACGAAGCGGCCATCGGTGACCTTTTGCCGTTCGTCCAGCCGGTTGCGGCGGACCCAGGCTTCGATGGCGATGGTGATGGAGGTGTTCCCGACCCGTTCGATTTGGGTGTAGACGCACAGGATATCGCCGACCTTGACCGGGGCGATGAAGGTCATGGCTTCAACGGCGACGGTGACAACGCGGCCCTTGGTGCGTTCGACGGCGGCGATGGCGCCGGCGATGTCCATCTGACTCATGACCCAACCGCCGAAGATATCGCCGGCAGGGTTGGTGTCGGCAGGCATGGCAAGGGTGCGGATGGTGAGGGCGCCCTGCGGTTCGACGGTGATTTCAGTCATGGCTCAAATCCTTGGCTCTGGTCCCTTTACCGGCCAGCGGCCGACGGCTTCTTCCCAGTGTTTGCGGCACAAGGAAACATAGACCGATTTTTCAATCGAGACTTGCTCGCCCTCTACAAGGACCTCGCCCTTGGGGCTTTGGCGGACGACCATGGTGGCCTTGGCGCCGCATTCGCAAATGGTCCGGATTTCGCGCAGCACATCGGCAATTGCCAAGAGCTCGGAAGAGCCGGGGAACAGCTTGCCGCGGAAATCGGTGCGCAGGCCGAAGCACATGACGGGGATCTTGAGCCGGTCGCTGACACGGGCAAGTTGCCAGACCTGATCGGGCGTGAGGAATTGCGCTTCATCGACAAAGACACAATCGACCTTGCCTTCGTCGGTGTGCTCGCGGATGGCGAGATAGAGATCGTCCTCGGCGCGGTAGAGCTCGGCTGTCTCGGAGATGCCGATGCGGGAGGAGATGAGGCCAACGCCATCAGCTGCGTAAAGCGCGGAGGTATAGAGCAGCGGACGCATGCCGCGCTCGCGGTAATTATAGGCGGCTTGCAGCAGCAAGGTGGATTTGCCGGCGTTCATCGCCGCGTACGAGAAGTAGAGCTTGGACATGAAGAGCCAATAGCGCGGCAGCGGTTCGGGAAACAGGGGGCGTGTTGGCGATTAACAGGTGAGTGGAGATCGTTCTGCGACCTTGCGGCCGCAACGGGATCTCGAATGGTCCCGGGGTCGAGCCCGGGATGACATCGAAGGCGGTGATTGATTTGAAGAACGCACAAACAAACAGAGCAAAAAAAGGCCACCCAGAAGGGCGGCCAGGGGTGCCGAGTGCATCGGCGTGGAAAGGGGGTTGGCAGCCGCTTTCCACCGGGGCCGGGCGCGACGTCAGGAGCGGCGCGCGGCGATCCTGGCTGCATGGGGGAAAGCCAAGACGACTGGAGGCTATTGGAGCTGTGTGACGGGAGGATGACGCCTATTGTTCAGACGCCGTTCAGCTTGCCATGGGCAGGATCACGGAAGTTTCATGCGGGAGTCTGGTTATGCGTTTCCTTCAATCGATTGTAGCGGCCGCAGCCTTGGCGGCAGGCCTGGTTTTGCCGGCGCTTGCGGCTTCACCGGATGGCATCTGGGAACTCGAGACGCGCGACACGCGCATCCAGCTCAATGTGTGTGGCGAAGGACAGCAATTGTGCGGGGCGCTCGTGTGGCTGTCGGACGCCGATTACAACGAGCGCTACAAGCCGCTGCTCAACAAGCCGATGATGGAGCGGGTGACGCAGGTGAGCCCTACCGAGTGGCGCGGCAAGATGCGGCTGTTCGGCCATTCGGCGCAGGGGACCATCACGCAGGTGAGCGAGGATCAACTGACGCTTGAGGGCTGCGTGATGCTGGTGGTGTGCAAGACCTACCAGATGTATCGGCACGCGGAGTAGGGGAGAACCCCGGATGCGCTTTGCGTTCACGAGCGCTGGCTCTTGGGGAGAGAACCCCCACCCGGCCTCCCCCTGGTAGGGGGAGGAGAAGCAAGGTTTAGTGGAAACGCCTTTCTTCCCTCGGGCCTGACCTGAGGGCCGCGTGAGCAGCGTGTAACGGGGCAGCGGGGCGTGGCCCTCGGGTCAAGCCCGAGGGGAAGGCGGTGGATTTAAAAATCCGATTGCTGGTATCAAATCACAGCGCGTTAGCCGCAACTGATCATGTGCCGGCGAACTCAGCAGACAGGCGTGCCTTGCGCCTTGCCAGCATGGGTGGCACGGCTTCGACCATCACGATAGCGGCGAACAGGAGTGTGGCTCCGGCGTAGCCGATGGGGGTGAGGCGTTCGGCCATGAAGATGGCGCCGCCAAGCGCGGCAAAGAGCGATTCCGATGACAGGATGATGGCGGCGTTAGCGGCGGGAACGTGTTGCTGGCCGATAGCCTGGAGGGTGAAGGCGATGGCGGTGGAGAAAATGCCGGCATAGGCGATCTGCTGCCAGCCGCCGAGAATGCCGGCGAGGTTGGGTGTTTCGAGTACGAAGGCGAGGATCATCGCCGAGCCGCCTACGATAAAGAAGCTGATGCAGGAGATCAGGATCGGCTGTCCGGCCGTGCGCATGATGAAGCCCAGCATGATGACCTGAATGGCCCAGAACACCGCGCTGATGACCACGAGACCATCGCCGCTGTTGAGCCGGTCGAGCCCGCCGCCGTTGAGATAGTAGATGCCGACGAGCGCCAGTGGCACGCCCAGCCAGACGATCGGGTGCGGCCAATTGCGGAAGACAAGCAATCCGATCAGCGGCACGAACAGGACGTAGAGGCTTGTCAGGAACCCGCCATTGGTGGCGGTGGTGGTCAAAAGACCCGCTTGCTGGAGCCAAGCGCCGAGCAGGAAGGCGAGGCTCATGGCGATGATGAAACCCCATTGTTTGCCCGTAAGGCGCTGCGGTGTGCGGCGGGCAAAGACCAGCGCCAGGGGTAGGATGACGAGACCGCCCAGGAGGTAGCGCACGCCGATGAAGGTGAGCGGGCCCATGCTGTCCATGGCTGATTTTTGCACGACGAAGGCAAAGCCCCAAAGGGCCGTGCAGATGAGCAGCAGGACGATGGCAAGGGGGCGGGACATGGGGATTATCTCAGTTCGGCGTCGAGCGCGGCGATGAGCTGGTCGATCTCGGCGGGGCTGGTGTAGTGAACGAAACTTAGGCGCAGAACGCCATGGTCGGGGTCGATGCCAACGGCCTCGAGCAGGCGCTGGGCGTAGAAGTGCCCGCCGGCGGCCATTATGCCGTGATTGGCCAGGCGCTTGGCGACGACCGCGCCGGGTTCGGACAGGGCAAGGGCAATGGTCGGAGCGCGTTCGGCAGGATCGTCGGGGCCGATGATGCGGACTGAGTTTTTCTTGCGCAGATAGTCGAGCAGGGGCGTGGCGAGGGCGATTTCCTGGACGCGCATAGCGGTGTGGGCGCGGCGGTAGGGGTCAGTGCCGTCCGCAGGTCCGGCAAGGGCGGCGACCGCTTCGAGATAGTCGACGATGCCGGCGCTGGCGGCAATCTGGGCGTGGTCGGGGCCGGCGGGGGTGAGACGGTAGCGCGGCTTGGCGTCGTTGAAGTAGTGACCCTGGTTGGGCAGTTCGGCGGCAAGGGAGGGGCGCACGGCCATGATGCCCTGGTGGGGGCCATAAACCTTGTAGGTGGAGAAGAAATAGATGTCGGCGCCGAGGGCGGCGAGGTCCGGCAGGCCATGGGGTGCGTAGCTGACGCCGTCGATGACCGTGATGGCGCCAACGGACTTGGCGCGAGCGGCGATCTCGGCGACGGGGTTGATCTCGCCGGCGATGTTGGAACAGTGCGGGGCGGCGATCAGGCGGACTTTGCCATCGAGGAGATTGTCGAGGGCGGAAAGAGCAAGGCGGCCGGTTTGCCGGTCCACTTGCCATTCCCGGATTTCGACGCCGATCTTGGCCAGCTTGCGCCACGCGCCGGTATTGGCTTCGTGATCCTGGTTGGTGACGATGATGGCGTCGCCGGGCTTGAGCCAGCCAGCGAAGGCATTGCCGAGGACGTAAGTGTTGGCGGAGGAGGAGGGGCCGAAATGGATCCAGTCGGCGGTGACGTTCAGCGCACGGGCAATGCGCTCGAAGCTATCGTTCATCGCTTCGCCGGCTTCGATGGATGCCGCATAGACGCCATAGGGCTGCACCTTGGTGGCGCGGTAGTATTGCTCCAACCGGTCGAGCACCGGCTGCGCCGTGTAGGAGCCACCGGCGTTCTCGAAGAACGCCTGGCCTTGCAGGCTTGGCTGGCTGAAAGCGGGAAAGTGGGCGCGCAGGTGGGCGGGGTCGAGCGGCAGCGTGGTCATAGCAGGTCCAGCGGAGGTTTGGCCACTGGATAGAGGAAGCCTTGGGAAAAGCAAACCCCGGCGGTTGAGCGCCGAGGCCTGCGCGATGCTGGAGGGAAGTACCGCGGTGCGTTTAGCCGTTGGTGGCAGGCGCTTCGGGAGTGGCGGGAGGCGCCATCGGGGTCGTCGGCCCGCCGCGGCGCATGCCCTTGCCACGCTGCGGCATAAGCTGGGCTTGCTGCTCGTCCGTCAGGCTATCGAAGAACGCCGTGGCCGAGGGTTCGACGGCCTTGAGGGCGTCCAACTGCGCCGTGGTGATGGCAATGCGGGTGGAGAACATCTCGCTGATGGGCAGGGGCATGGGCGTTTGGCCTGTAGCGGGCGCTGGAGGACGCACGCTGTCGAGGACGCCGGAGAAATCTTCCGCGGCAGCCATGGCGGCGGTCTTGAAGGCGTCGAACAGCGGCTGCTGCTCTGGGGTCAGCTCGATGCGCTGGCTGAGGCGGACGAGGCCGATCTCGACGGCATCGGGATTGCGAAGATCGAGGAAGCCGCGGGCGCCGCCCATGCCGCCATGGCCGTGCTCGGTCTGGTGCGTGCGGTCAGGGCGGGGGCTTGCGTCCTGCGCGAACGCAGGTGCGGCGGCGGATAGGCCGATCGTGGCGGTCATCAGGGCCACAAGGGCGGTGGTGGTGATCGTCTTCATGGTTGGGTCCTTTGCATGGGAGCCGGTTTGGAGCCGGCGTAAGAGGACCATAGGATGGTTCGGATATCGTGGACCTTGCGGCGGAATGAAGAGTTGGAGAGTTTGGTAAGGATGGAGCCGCCTATGATCGACATTGTCACCGATCCGTTTCCCACCGACGACGCCTTGCGCGTGCTGTGGCGTTCGGCCTGGGGCAGCGAGGGGCCGCAGAGTTTTGCGCCGGTTCTCAGCCGGAGCCTGCTACATGCCGGGGCGCTGGACGGGGAGCGGCTGGTGGGGTTCGTCAATGTGGCGTGGGATGGTGGCATCCATGCGTTCCTGCTCGACACTTGCGTGCACCAGGACTACCGGCGGCAGGGCATTGCCTCACGGCTGGTGCGGCATGCGGTGGAGGAGGCGAGGCTGCGTGGGGCACAATGGCTGCACGTAGATTACGAGCCGCACCTAGCCGGGTTCTACGAAGATTGCGGCTTCCGGCCGACGCTGGCGGGGCTCATTGTCCTTAAAAAAAGAAAAAGCTGGCACGAGGCCAGCCTTGAGTTGCCTGTTGAAGAGTGGAGGTCAGCTTTCGCTACTGTCGTTCGTCAGAGGCCGACGGTTGCGGGGGGCTGGGAGCTCGGCAGGGACGTTGCCCCGCAGAACCATCCGCGTCACTTCGAACATCATGGCCAGCACCAATAGGGTGAGCGGAACCATGAAGACAGCGATCTGTGCGTCGGGTTGTTGCGCCAGAGTGGCAGCGGTGGCCGGTGTGACGCCAGCCATCACGCCCGCTACAGCACCGGCAATCGCCACGATCGAAGATGCTATAGCATAGGGCATGAAACTTTTCCGCTTGGTGGACGTAGATTTGTGCATGGGGTCGACGTCGTAGTTTGTCTTCGCAATGACCGCAGTAGGCCACTCGAATGCGGTTCGAGTTTGTGTCGAATTGGGTTGGTCCCAGACCATTTGAAGGCAACAATGTGGCGGAGCTTTGCGCTCGCCGCACATCAAGCGAGGTCGACATGCGCATTTTACTAGCCTTTGCAATGACCCTGGGGCTGCTGCTGCCCGTGGCAGCGCAAGAGGAAGCAACACCTTGGCAGGACGCGGTAACCGGGCAAATCGAAGCCCTGCGCGATGGTGACGCGGAAACGGCGCTGAGTTTTGCCGCTGAAGGGTTCAGGACGCAGTTCGAAGGGGAGGCAGACAAGTTCTACGAAGCCATCATGACGCTGGGCTATACGCCCATTGCCGCTTCACGCTCGCACAGCTTCGGTGAGTTCAACCGAGTCGGGGACAAGATGGTGGTGCAAATTGTCAACTTCATCGGAACCGACCAAGGGCTTTACGAAGCGATTTACGAGCTTGGTGACGAGGGCGACGGAAGCTGGCACGTGGTTGGTGTCATGCTGAAGAAAGCCGCCGGCGTTGCTGTTTAGGCAAGCGCCGGCGTTTGGGCGTCAATCATAGGCATGGACGCCGAAATAGCGGCGGCCAGCCTTGTCGCGCTTACGCAGAATGGTTGCCAATCGGTAGTAAATGGGCGTCGTCAGGCCGTTCGTAAAACGAGTCTGCTCCACCGGCAGAGTGGGAGTGTTGGTGTCCTCTTCCCAGTGCTGCTGATACAAGTCCTTGAAGAGATAGCTAGCGGGTATCATAAAAAAGCTCCTTTTGAACCGATTCAGTCTGAAAGCCTGCTGTTCTATTGAATCGGTTCAATATCACCCCGACGGATTCCGGTGTCAAGCGAAAATTGAATCGGTACAAAAATTGTGTTAGCTTGGGGGTCAATAGAAGCGAGGCAATAATTGACGGCTCAGGCGGAAAAAACCATCAAGCTCAAAGATGTGGCGCACGCAGCCGGGGTTTCGCAGGGAACGGCTTCGAACGTCTTTAGCAAGCCCGAAATCGTGCGCGAAGAGGTGCGTGAGCATGTGCTGAAAGTTGCCAAGGAACTTGGCTATGCCGGTCCAAGCATCACCGGCCGATTGCTGCGCGCCGGCAAAGTCAATGCCGTGGGTGTCGCCGCTATCGAGCCGCTCAGCTATTTCTTTGAGGATCTGTGGGCACGCCAGCTGATGTCCGAGATCTCCGAAATCTGCGACGCGCGCGGGGCAGGGGTGGCACTGGTTTCCGCGCTGAGCGACGAGCGGCTGGATTGGAACATCCAGTCGGCGCTAGTCGATGGTTTCATTCTTCTGTGCGTGGAAGGCGGGGAGCGGCTTGTCGAGATCACAAGGCAACGCAAACTGCCCTATGTCGCGCTGGCGATCGGGGCGGCGGATGGGTCGATCCCGGCAATTGGGGTGGACAATTTCAGTGGTGCGCGCATGGCGGCCGAACATCTGATTAGCCTTGAGCACAGACGGCTAGCCATCCTCTCGACTGCCTTAAGCGATGATCATGTCGGCCGCGTCACCGAGCAGCAGATCGAGTCAGCAATCTATTCGACATCGAGCACCCGCGTTCGCGGGTACTGGGCTGCGATGGAAGCGGCAGGGATCGCTCGCGACACAGTACCAATCTATGAGACACAAGAGAGCCGCGCCAGTACCGTTGCCGCCATGGAAGCGATCTTTGCTTCGGATGATGTTCCGACCGGAATTCTTGCCATGTCTGACATGGTGGCGATATTCGCGATCGACTGGCTGTTTCAGAATGGGCGCACGGTGCCGGGCGATGTGTCGGTCATCGGGTTCGATGGCGTACCGGAGGCGGCGGTGTCGACGCCTAAGCTCACCACTATCGAGCAGCCCATGAAGGAGATCGCGCGGCTTGCTGTCGAGGCAGCGCTGGGGGGAACGCAGGTGAGCGGGCGGCGGGTGCTGCAGCCGAGACTCGTCGTCCGCGAGTCTACCGCGCCGCCGCGCGATTGAGCTGTTGCCCGAAACGCTGGGAGCCCTTATCACTCCGCGCGTTCACGGGAGGCTTTCTTGGCGTTTTTGTCTGATGCTCTGGCGCGGGTAGCGCCGTCGGCCACGGTGGCCATCACCCAAAAGGCGCGTGTGCTAGCGCAAGAGGGTCGCGATATCATCGCTCTGGCGGCGGGCGAGCCCGATTTTAACACGCCCGAGCATGTGCGTGCTGCCGCTGTCCGTGCGATGGATGAAGGCAAGACGCGCTATACTAATGTGGATGGCATTGCCGAGCTTAAGGAAGCCGTGGCCGCCAAGTTCCGCCGGGACAATGGGCTGGATGTGACCGCCGCCGATTGCTTCGTGTCTTCGGGCGGCAAGCAGATCATCTTTAACGCCATGCTGGCGACGCTGAACCCAGGCGATGAAGTCGTGGTGCCGGTGCCTTATTGGGTCAGCTATCCGGAAATTGTGCGGCTCTGTGGCGCCGAGCCGGTGTTTGCGGTAGCGGACGCTTCGACAGGGTTCAAGCTCAGCCCCGAGGCGCTGGAGGCGGCGATTTCGCCCCGCACCAAATGGCTGATCCTCAATACCCCGTCCAACCCGACGGGCGCGGCTTACACCGCGGATGAACTTAAGGGCTTGGCGCAGGTGCTGCTGCGCCATCCGCATGTGCACATCCTCACCGACGATATCTATGAAGTGCTGGTTTATGACGGAGGCAAGTTCGCTACCATTGCCCAGGTAGAGCCGGAACTGCAGCCGCGCACGCTAACGATGAACGGGGTCTCCAAGTCGCACGCCATGACGGGTTGGCGCATCGGCTATTGCACCGGGCCGCGGCCGCTGCTTCAGGCCATGACGAAGTTGCAGGGGCAGTCGACCACCAATCCATCGTCGATTTCGCAATGGGCCGCGGTCGAAGCGCTGAACGGGCCGCAAGAGTTCCTGGCGGAGTGGCGGCAAGTGTTCCAGCAGCGGCGCGATCTGGTGGTGCAGGGGCTGAATGCCAATACAGGGCTCGATTGCCTCACTCCCGAAGGCGCGTTTTATGTGTTTCCGTCGTGCCAGCGCCTGCTGGGCAAGACGAGCCTTGGCGGCGTGAAGCTCGGGACGGAAGAAGATTTCGTCATGGCGCTGCTGGAGGAAACGGGAGTGGCGCTCGTGCATGGTGCGGCGTTCGGCTTGCCGGGGCATTTCCGGCTGAGCTATGCGGCGAGCAATGCGGAACTGGAAGAGGCGGTGCGGCGGATTCAAGGGTTCTGCGCGGGGATTGCCTGAGGCCTGGTGCTACTTGCCCATCCAGCTCAGGAATCCCGTGCTTGAGCCGCCTGCTTCGGCAAACATCTGAGTGAGTTTGCTGGTGGATTGGTAGCTTTCGACAGCGGCCGTATAGAACTGCTCGCTCCAGCCGGCCGCTTGGCGCTCTTCGGGGCTCATGGCGGAATAGAGCGAGATGATGTTCTGGCTGAAAGCGGTGGGGTCGCCTGATTTGGAAGCGCTTTGCCAGCCGGCCATCAGGGCCGCGCCGCTCTTGCCGCGCAAGGCCTGGTTGGCGGCGTTGACTTCCTCGGTCGCGAACTTGGTGCCGGTGTTGAGCGCAATTGCCGACAGGCTGCGGCTATCGAACTGGGACATGTCGATATAGGCGCCGATTGTGGTCTGCTTATTGAAGGTCGGCGCCTTGCCGTTCCTGATGGCGTCCGCATAGAGCTTGTCGAGCGCCTTGCGGGCGCTGGTGGCGACATCGGCGATGGCTGGTGGCTTGGATGTGTCACCGGCTTCCACCAGGGCAAGGTAAAGCGCGACTGGATCATCGTCGCCGGCGTTGGGCATGGTCTTGGGATTGGCCTGCAATTGCTTGAGGCCTTCATCCACAGCTGCGCGGCCCGCGATCCAGTCCTCACCGGCTTTTTCCTCAAGGCCCAAGCTGTCGAGGAAAGCAGCGGCGGCCTTGTAGAGGCCTGTCAAATTGCCGGTAACCTTGGCAACGGCAGCAGGGCCGGACAAGGCGGCTTCGAAGCGGCGCTGCATTTCCAATCCGGCGGCAGTCTGCTCGTCTTTCGAGAAGGCGTCCTGGCTGGCCATGGCGTAGAGTTCGCGCGGGTCAAGGCTTGAGAGGTCGAGCGCCAGCGCCTCGCCTTGCAGCGGGCTGGTGCGGCCGGCTTCCTTGAGCAGGGCGTCCAGTTTGGTGCGGGCGTCACTGGTGACGGCGGGCAGATCCTTGCCGGCGAGCGCAGCACGAGCCGCTTCAGACAGGGTGACCGAGGTGGCGGGATCTCCGGCTGTGCCGGTTTCCTTGGCTATCGCTTGCCTCGTGCCGGCCGGGTTTGCATTGCTGCTGACGAGGTTGAGATAGCTGCCTGCAGAATAGTTTGCGCTGATGGCTACCATGGATCGCTCCTGCTGTTCGGCAGCAGCGATGCAAGCATTATGCCGCAAAGGAATTGTTGCATGGCGGGCGTTTAGGCGGCAGCGGCCGAGCGCTACGGCAGAAAGTGCCGGGCTGGACGGTAGAACTGACCTGGCGCCGGAAACGAAAAGGCCCCGCCCGAGGGGATGGGCAGGGCCAGGGGTCATCGGTGTAAGCGTCCGACCTTGGAGGAGCGGCACCACGAATGCCGCTAAAGTCAGGCGAACTATTGGACCCAGATTGTCTCAGGCGCAATCGCCCAAACGGAAGTGCTGCCATGCAGTTTTCAGCGAGATGGCCGGGATAAAAAAAGAGGCTCCAACCGAAGTTGGAGCCTTATGATAGGGCCGAAGCCAAATCGAAAGTAATGGCCCGATGCAAGGGAGGAGGAGATGCACCGAACCGGGTGGACCCAAGCCGAGGGAGGAGGATACGGCTTGCGTCCGATGTCGCCTAAACGCGGGTCCGAGGGAGGAGGATACGGAGCGGCGTTTCCAGCGACAAAGCCAATATAGATTTTGACCGTTTGGTCAGCAATGCTTAGGTCAACATGACTGCCATGCAGTTTGCACAGCGGCATTGTGTCAACCGGCGGCGCCGAAGCGTCACTGCGCAGTCAATGCAATTGCGATGACGCGGTTCCTGGCTTGCTTTGAGTTGCGGGGGACGCAGTTGGGCGAAAAAAAGGCCCCATCCGAAGACAGGGCCTATGACTGGGCCGAAGCCAAATCCAAAGTATAGGCAGAGAGCAAGGGAGGAGGATATGCGCTCTGCCGGTGAGCCTTGATCGAGGGAGGAGGATACGATCGCGGCTCGGTGTTGCGATGCGGGGTCCGAGGGAGGAGGATACGGAGCGCGCCTCAGCAACATCGCCAATATGAACTCTATCGCGCTGGTCGACAATGCGGCTAGGGGCATGTCAGCCATGCGGATCGTGCAAGTGAATGGAAAAAATATGGCCCCGCCCGAGGGGAGAGCGGAGCCACAAGGCCGGCAAGACGCAAGGCTTGCCAGGAGGGAACGCAGGAGGCGCAAGGGAGGAGGAGGGAGCGCCTGCTGTGTGATGCCCATATATGGAGCGGGCGTTTGCTCAACAATTGGGCAAAAGGCATACAAGATATGCAGTTGACGCATGGTGATTGCACGGCGGCGTCCAGCATGGCTGCATCTGGTACGATCGTTCCAAGCTACTCGTCGAAGCTTGCGTCCAAGCTTTCGCGCAGGGTGCCGCCTGCGGCGTAGACCACGTCGTCGATGCGCAAGAAGGGCTCCATGCCAGGCTCAACCGGCACTGGGACCAGAACAAGCGTGTCGGTGAAGTTGGCTTCCGGCGCTTCGGGGAAACCGTAATGGATCTTGATCCCGCTCATGGTGGCGGAGGAGGAATAATCGCCCACGGTGCACTGGGCGGCGTAATCGGGATAGCTCTGCCAGGGCAAGCCGTCACCAAGCGGGGGCTTTTCGTCAGGCGCCGCGCGCTGGATCACGTCGCTGCGGGCCTCCGCATAGGCGATCGCCGTTGCAAGCACAGGTGTGGTGAGTGCAAGGACTGGCGCCATGTCGTTGGCGAGGCGGCCAAGGCAGAAGATCTCGCCGATCTGGTGCGGCGCGAGGCCGTTCTCCTGTGCTGAGGCAGGTATGGAGAGGGTGCAGACGAGCAGCACGGCTGGGGCGAATTTCATAACGGTATGATCCGGCAACCTGTTTGCTCGCTCAGAAGCTCCACTCGCGCGCCTTGCCGACGAGGAAGTCGCGGAAAACGCCAACGCGCTTGGAATTCTTGAGCGCTGGGGGATACACGAAATAGGCCTCATAGGCGGGCAGTTCGGTATTAGGCAGAACCTGCACCAAGCCGTCTTCCTTTTCGGTAACGTAGTCAGGCAGCATGGCGATGCCGATCCCGGCACGGCAAGCCTGCATCATGCCATAGATGGCGTTGACCTTGAGGGTTGCGCGGCGCGGGCTGGAATCCGTGCGGCCCATGCGCTCGAGGAAGTTGATGTCGCCCAGATAGGACGGGACCGGTTCGCCGAAGCTGATGACGCGATGATCATCGAGTTGGTCAGCGCTGGTCGGCATGCCGCGCTCTTCGATATAGCTGTTGGATGCGTAAAAGTGGTTGTGAACGGTGAACAGCTTACGCTGGATCATCTCGGACTGGTTGGGCCGATGGAGGCGAATGGCTACGTCGGCTTCGCGCATAGCGAGATCAAGCTCGGCGTCGTTGAGGCGGATTTCGAGCTGGATCAGCGGGTAAAGCTTGAGGAATTCATCGAGCCGCGAGGAGAGCCAGGTCGAGCCGATACCAACCGTGGTGGTGACGATGAGCGGGCCGGTGGGGACGTCCTGGGATTCGGACATCTGGGTTTCCACCTGCTGCAGTTCCCAGTGCATGCGGTGGGCGGTGCGGAACAATTGCTCGCCTACTTCGGTGAGCACGAGGCCGCGGGCGTGGCGGATAAAGAGTTTCAAGCCCAGATCGTCTTCCAGCGCCGAGATCTGGCGGCTGACGGCCGACTGGCTCATGCCGAGCTTTTCGGCTGCGTGCGTGAAGCTGCCCGACTCTGCGGCGGTGTGGAAGATTCTCAGTTTGTCCCAGTCGAGCATTTTGACGCTTTCTCGTTAGGCGGGTGGGCGGGCGGCTACTCCGCCGCTTCGGCGAGTTCGTGTTCGGCCAGATATCGTTCTGCTTCAAGCGCGGCCATGCAGCCCATGCCGGCGGCAGTGATGGCTTGGCGGTATACATCGTCGGTCACGTCGCCAGCGGCGAAAACGCCGGGGATATTGGTCTCGGTGGTGCCAGGCTTCACCTTCAGGTAGCCGCCCGGCTTCATCTCCAGCTTGCCGGCAAAGATTGCGGTCGAGGGCGCATGCCCGATGGCGATGAAGATGCCATCGATGGGCTGCTCGTAAGTGTGGTTTGTAGCAAGATCGCGAAGGGTAACCGAATTGACCGAAGGCGGCATGGCGGAGCCGCCGATGTCGGCGATTTCGGTGTTCCAGCGCACTTCGATCTTGGGGTTCTTGAACAGGCGTTCCTGCAGGATGCGTTCCGCGCGGAACTCGTTGCGGCGATGCACAAGAATGACCTTGGAGGCAAAATTGGTGAGGAAAAGCGCTTCCTCGACGGCCGTGTTGCCCCCGCCGACCACCAGGACTTCCTTGTTGCGATAGAAGAACCCATCGCAGGTGGCGCAGGCGGAAACGCCGAAGCCTTGGAATTTCTGCTCGGACGGAAGGCCCAGCCATTTAGCCTGGGCACCAGTGGAAATAATCACGCTATCGGCCGTGTAGATTTCCCCGCTGTCGCCAGTCAGCACGAACGGGTGGCGGTCGAAATCGACATGGGTGATCAGGTCATGAACGATTTTGGTGCCCACATGCTCGGCCTGCGCCTTCATCTGGTCCATAAGCCAAGGGCCCTGGATTACATCGGCAAAGCCGGGGTAATTTTCCACGTCCGTGGTAATGGTCAGCTGGCCGCCGGGCTGCAGTCCTTGGATCATCACGGGCTCCAGCATGGCGCGCGCGGCATAGATCGCGGCGGTATAGCCGGCTGGACCGGATCCGATGATGACCACTTTGGCGTGCATAGCAACGCTCTCCGACTAAAGGATGACTCCCTCACCGCTAGTTAAGGGGTGAAGGACCTCTGTTTCAAGGCAAACTGTTCCACAACGCGGTTTGCGTGTGGGTAAATTGCTCAACGTGCAGGCCGGATGCAGGCGGAAGCCTGATCAACCTACCTTATTTGTACTGAATCTTGACGATCTCGTAGCTCCTGGAGCCGCCAGGGGCCGCTACCTCGAACGAATCGCCTTCTTCCTTGCCGATCATGGCGCGAGCGATGGGCGAAGAGATTGAGATGCGGCCAGCCGATGCGTCGGCCTCCGGGTCGCCGACGACCTGGTAGGTTTTTTCTTCTTCGGTGTCCTCGTCGAGATAGGTGACGGTGGCGCCGAACTTGACGGTCTTGCCGCTCAGCTTGCTCACATCGATGATGTCGGCGAGCGCAAGTATCGTCTCGAGTTCCTTGATGCGGCCTTCGTTGAGGCTCTGCTGCTCCTTGGCGGCAGAATATTCCGCGTTTTCGGACAGATCCCCATGGGCACGCGCTTCGGCGATTGCGTCGATGATGCGACGGCGCTCGTTGGCAGTGCGGTGCTCAAATTCAGCGGTAAGGGCCTTGTGGCCACCAACCGTCATCGGGATCTTGTCCATTCAAACGCCTCCAATCGGCACGGCAGATAAAATAGGCTCACCCTCAGCCAAAATCCGTTCGGCGTGCGCGTCAGGAATAGTTCTGAGGGGAATACATGCAAATTGCCCGCCCGCCGCGTCGCGGTCAAGCAGGCCATGCCAATTAGATGGGCATATTTGCGCTGCCATTCAAGCTTTCGCCGGAAGAATGGCAGGATTGGATGCCGTATCCCAGCGAAGACCAGTACGGCATCCCTGAAGCGAGTGCCGGCTGTTAGGGGTTGGTCGGCGCTTCGACCACGGCACAGGCAACGCGGTCGCCAGAATTGCCGGAAGGGTCGGTGACGTTGTCGTCGGCATCGGCGTGGATGACGAGGGCCGTGCCGTCATCATCAAAGACATAGGCGGGATCGCCTTCGGTCAACGAGATCGAGTCGCTGGTAAGCTCGACATCGACAATACCGGCTTCAGTTGCGGTGACATTTGGCAAGTCGCCGGCATGGGGGCCTTCGGGGTTTTCGAGACCATGCTGATGGTCGGTGGGATTGAAATGCGCACCGGCCGATTCGAACTGGGTAGTGGCGTCGCAATCGCCCGTTTGGTGGAAATGAAAACCATGCTCACCGGGCGTGATGCCGGTAAGCTCGCCATCAAGGGTGACGCCGCTTTCGCCCTGGGTCAAGGTGACGGCACCGACCTCCGCGCCTTCGGCGTTGATGAACGTCGCGGTGGCGCCCGCTTGGTCCTGGCCCACAGCCGGCAGGATCAACGCTAGTGTAAGGGCAGCGCTCAAGGCTATTTTCTGCATGGTTCGATGTCCTTGGAATGGTATGGTGACGTGCCGGTTCAACGGAGGGCGGGGCCGCGCGTTCCCAACTGGCCAGAAAGTGAATGGCACTGGCTTAAGTGGCTGAACAGGCTGCTGGGAATAGGGGTGTAGGGTGGCGGATGTGAGCCAGATTGTCGGCGGAGGACCTAAGAAGGTTCTATATACGCTAGCGACCATTGCCCGCATGGGCGTGGGGAAAGCCGGCAAGGCGCTGACGGCCAAGAACGCCTGCAAAGCCTGTGCCTATGGCATGGGCGGGCAGCGCGGCGGCATGACCAATGAACTCGATGAGTTTCCATCGGTCTGCAACAAGAGCGTGCAGGCGCAATCAACCGATATCCAGCCCGCCATTCCGCACGAGATTTTCGAGCATAGCCTCGCCGATCTGCAGGAGCTGACCGGGCGCGAGATGGAGCATTTGGGGCGGCTCGGTACGCCGTTGTTCAAAGCCGGGGGGTCTGATCGCTACCGGCCGGTGGACTGGGACTTTGCGCTCGACCATGCGGCGCAGAAACTGAGGGAAACCGACCCACGCCGAAGCTTCTTTTACTCTTCAGGCCGTTCTTCCAACGAAGCAGGTTTCCTGTTTCAGCTGCTGGCCCGGGCCTATGGCACCAACAACGTCAACAATTGCTCCTACTACTGCCATCAGGCGACAAGTGAGGGTCTTGCAACCACCATAGGCAAGGCGACTGCCAGTGTTGAGCTGGAGGACCTGACCGGTGCGGATCTGATATTCGTGATCGGCGCCAACCCGTCGTCCAACCACCCCCGCTTCATCCACATGCTCAAGAACTGCCGCGAGCGGGGCGGAGAGGTAATCGTCATCAACCCGGCAAAGGAGCCGGGACTAGTAAAGTTTGCAGTGCCGAAATCTCCTAGTTCAATGCTCAAGGGCGGCAGCGAAATCGCTTCGCTTTACGTGCAGCCGCGCATCGGGTCGGACATTGCCTTGATGAAGGGTATCGCCAAGGCGGTGTTGGAAGCAGGGCACGAGGACATGGCGTTCATTGCCGCCCATGCTAGCGGGTTCGACTCGTTCCGGGAGGATCTGGAAGCGCTGACTTGGGAGTGTATCGTCGACGCCTGTGGCGTGCAGCAGGCGGACATCGATGAGATTGCGAGACGCTATGGCCGATCGCGGAACGTGGTGTTTGCCTGGGGCATGGGGATGACGCACCACATTCATGGCGTGGCCAATGTGGAGGCGATCGCCAATTTGGCGACTCTGCGCGGCATGGTGGGCAAGCGTTTTGCCGGGCTGTTGCCGCTGCGTGGGCATTCCAATGTGCAGGGAATCGGAACGATCGGGGTGAAGCCCGTTTTGGCCAAGGATGTGCTGGGCAAGATGGAAGCCGCTTTCGGCGTCAAGTTCCCCGAAGAGAAGGGTTTCGACACAATGGCCTGCCTCAAGGCGGCCGAAGCTGGTGAGATCGACAGCGCCGTGATCATGGGCGGCAATCTGTGGGGCGCCACGCCCGATACGGCATTTGCCAGCCGGGCCATGGGGGCGATCGGGTTCAAGCTGTTCCTCACGACCACGCTCAACATGGGCCATGTGCATGGGCTGGGCGAGGGCGAAGTGCTGGTCCTGCCGGTGACGGCGCGCGACGAGGAGTGGGAGCCGACGACGCAGGAGTCGATGTTCAACTATGTTCGCCTGAGCGATGGCGGCATCAGGCGGTTGGAGAACGTGCGGCCGGAGAGCTGGATCTTGGGCGAGATCGGGCAACGAGTGCTGCCGGCGTCGCCTATCGATTTCAAAGTGTTCAGCGCGCATGGCAGGGTGCGCGATGCGATTGCCGCGATTGTGCCAGGAATGGAGGAACTGGCCGACATCGACGTGGCCAAGAAGGAATTCCATATCAAGCACCGGGTGATGCACACGCCCGAGTTTGGCACGCCAGATGGCAAGGCGCACTTCGTGGTGACACCCATTCCGGCGCTGCAGCGGGAGCGGCTGACGCTCGCCACCATGCGCAGCGAAGGGCAGTTCAACACCATCATCTACGAGGAAAAGGACAGCTACCGTGGCGGCGCAGGGCGGGACGCGGTGTTCCTCAATCAGGCTGATATGGCGGCATTCGGCGTTAGCGAAGGGCAGGCGGTGACGCTCGCGTCGGACGTGGGACGCATGAGGGCGGTAGCGACGGCGTTCGACCTGCCGCAAGGAAGTGCGATGGCGTATTACCCGGAAGCCAATGTGCTGGTGGGCACGGAGGTTGATCCCCGGAGCAAAACGCCGGCGTTCAAGTCGGTGCCGGTTTGGATAGAGGTTTGAGGGTATCCTGAGCCATCCCCAACCCTGATGTCATCCCGGCGAAGGCCGGGATCCGTCCTGAGATCGTGGGCTCAATACCGGCTCGAAGTTTGAACCGCCTTGCGGCGGTGGTGTGATCTGGAGATGGGCCCCGGCTCAAGGCCGGGGTGACATTGTGGGAGGTGAGGCGTTAGTGCACTCACTAGGGGGTTGGTGCCACAGGTGGCGCGGCGGGTGCAGCCGGGCCCAACAGCATCGTCGTAGGCTTGGAGCCCAGCAGTTCCGCAGCCGCGGCTTTTACTTCGTCCAAGGTCACGGCATTAAGCCGCTCCTCCCGCTCGGTGATGTATTCAGGCCCAAGGTCGCGCAGTTGCAGCCCGACCATGGTGTTGGCGATTGCGCTGGATGAGCCGAGTTCGTTGAGCGCATAGGAGCCGATGACGTATTTCTTGGCGGAGGCGAGTTCTTCAGGCGTCGGGCCTTCGGCGGCCATTTGTCCTACGACATCCTTGATGACCCCCAGCGTTTCGCCCGCGCGGTCGGCATTGGTGGAGGTGCCGATGACAAGTGCATTGGCGTGCCTGAGGTTGAGCAAATTGGCGCCCGCGCCATAGCTCAGCCCGCGCTTCTCGCGCACTTCCTCGTTGAGCCGGGACAGAAGGCTGTCTCCGCCCAAGATTTGGGTCATGAGGTAAGCGGCAAAAAACTGCGGATCTGTGCGCTCAATGCCGGGATAGGCCATATAGATGGAGGTTTGCGGCAGGGGGTATTCCACCGCAAGGTCCTCGCCCAGGGCGAGGCTCGCATCGGGCACCGGCTTGAGATTGGGTTCTTCGGGCAGAGCGCCGAAGAGGTTGTCGAGCACCGTCCTTGCTGTTTCGGCGTCGATGGCGCCGACGATGCCGACATGCAGGTTCGACCGGGCAAACACCGCCTGGTGGTAAGCCCGCAGATCATCGGCGGTGATGGTGCCAAGAGTTTCTACGGTGCCTTCGGCAGGGCGGGCATAGGGGTGATCGCCATAGATTGCTTGTGCCCACATTTTTTGCGCGGCGGTCTGCGGGTTCTGCGCTGAAGCGCGGATGCCGGTGATCAGTTGGGCGCGCATGCGATCGATTGGGTTCTGGTCAAAGCGTGGCTGCTCGATGGCAAGCTTGAGCAGGCCGAAGGCTTCGTCGCGCTGGTCGGCCAGGAGGCGCATGGAGCCGTAGACGGCGTCCAGATCGGAGGCGAAGGCCATTTCAGCGCCGGCATCATCGAGCCTGATCTGGAAGGCCTCACTGTCGAGATCGCCCGCGCCTTCGTCGAACAGCGCGGTGATGAGGTCCGACAGGCCCTCCTTGCCGACAGGGTCCTGTGTCGCGCCGCCTTCGAAGGCGAAGCGGATGGTGATGATGGGGACGGAATAATCTTCCACCAACCAAGCATCGATTCCCTTGGGCGAGGTAATCTGCTGGAATTCGACAGCGGCTAGGGTGGGCAGCGCGGTGCAGAACAGCGCGACAGCGGCAAGGACGGGGCGGAGGGCGCGGAAAAGGATCATGTTTTTACTGGCCTTCCTGCTCGCTGGGCAGCAGATAGCTGGACACGGCAATGGATGGATCGAGATATTTGGCGGCGACGGCCTGCACCTGTTCGGGCGTGACGGCGCGGATGCGGTCGGGCCATTCGGCAATGTCGGCCACGGTGCGGCCGGTCGCAAGCATGGAGCCATAGATATTGGCCATGCTCGATTGCTCGTCGCGGGCAAAGATCAGGCTGCGCACGAAGCGCATCTTGGCGCTTTCCAGTTCGCGTTCGGTAATGCCGTCGCGGATCAGCCGCTCGATCTCGGTGTCGATGGCGGCTTCGACGTCAGCGATGGTGTGGTCGCCCTGTGGCGCGCCATAGAGCGTGAAGGCGCTCGGGTCATAGGCGCCGCCGGCGTAACCGGCGCCGGCACCGGCTGCGATGCCCTTGATTACGATCTCCTGGTAGAAACGGCTGCGTGTGCCGCCGCCCAGGATTTCACTCAGCAAGTCCAGCGCCTCGGCTTCGCCGGGCGCGGCGGTGCGATAGTTCGGCACGACCCAATTGCGCGAAAAGCTCGGAACGCCGACGCGCGGGTCCGAGAGGGATACCGTCCGGGCCGTGTTGGCCTCAGGCTCGGCAGGCCGCAGTCGCGGCGGCAGATCGGGGCCGCGCGGCACCTTGCCATAGCTCGCTTCAGCCAGGGTGCGGACGGTCTCGGCATCGACATCGCCCGCCACCACCAGCACGGCATTGTTGGGGGCATAATAGCGCCGGTAGAACTCCATCGCGTCCTCGAAATTGAGCTGTTCCATTTCGTGAAGCCAGCCAATGGTGGGAATAGCATAAGGATGGTTCTGATAAAGGGCGGCGTTGACCTCTTCGGCCAGAATGCCTTGTGGATTGCTATCGGTGCGCTGGCGGCGTTCCTCGATGACAACGTCGCGCTCGGCGCCGATGATCTCGGGCGTCAGCACCAGCCCGGTCATGCGGTCGGCCTCGACATCCATCATGGTGGCGAGCGCATCGGGCGGGATGGTCTGCATATAGGCGGTCACGTCGGTGGTGGTGAAGGCGTTGTGATTGCCGCCTAGCTCCGCCACGACCCGGTCGAGTTCGCCAGCCGGGTGCTTGGCCGTGCCTTTGAACATCAAATGCTCAAGAAAGTGCGCAATGCCCGATTTGCCCGGCTGCTCGTCGGCGCTGCCAACCTTGTACCACACCATGTGGGTCACAATGGGGGCACGCCGGTCGGGGATGACGACGACTTCAAGACCATTATCCATGGTCCAGTTCATGATTTCAGCCTGGGGCGGTGGCTCTTGCGCAATGGCCGGGAAGGCAAGCACAAGGCTCAGGGTCAGCGCCAGCAGGTCGCGAAAGATCATGAAGGGCTCCGGACAGGGGAAGGGTTCAAGGGCGGCAGCAATCAATGCCTAACGGGGCTGAATTGAGGCCGGTTGCCCTTAGGCATTCCATCCCCTAAATACGGGCGCAAATCCCTTAACGCCAAGGATCGTGCCGCATGGCTCGCCAATTCATCTATCACATGCACGGAATGTCGAAAGCCTATGCCGGCGGCAAGAAAGTGCTCGATAACATCCATTTGAGCTTCTACCCCGATGCCAAGATCGGTGTGCTTGGCCCCAATGGCTCGGGTAAATCGACGCTGCTCAAAGTCATGGCGGGGATCGAGAAGGATTTCCAGGGCGAGGCCTGGGCCGCACAGGGCGCCAAGGTCGGCTATCTGGCACAGGAGCCTGAACTCGATCCGAACCTTGATGTGCTCGGCAACGTGATGATCGGCGTCAAGGAAAAGAAGGCCATTGTCGATCGCTATAACGAATTGATGATGGAGTATTCGGACGAGACAGCCGATGAAGCCTCCAAGCTGCAGGACAAGATCGACGCCGAGAACCTTTGGGATCTCGAATCGCAGGTTGAAGTGGCGATGGAAGCCCTAGGCTGCCCTCCGGGCGATGCCGACGTGACCAAGCTGTCGGGTGGCGAGCGCCGCCGCGTGGCGCTGTGTGCGCTGCTGCTGAGCAAGCCCGATTTGCTGCTGCTCGACGAACCGACCAACCATCTGGACGCGGAAACCACGGCTTGGCTCGAGCGCCATCTGCGCGAGTTCGAAGGCGCGGTGCTGATCATCACCCACGACCGCTACTTCCTCGACAATGTCACCGGTTGGATTCTCGAGCTCGATCGCGGCCGCGGCGTGCCCTACGAGGGCAATTACTCGGCTTACCTTACCGCCAAGGCGAAGCGCTTTGCGCAGGAAAAGAGCGAGGATGCAGCGCGCGCCAAGGTGCTCGAACGCGAACGCGAATGGATGGGCCAGAGCCCGCAGGCGCGTCAGTCCAAGTCCAAGGCCCGCCTCAAGGCCTATGACGAACTGGTCAAGCTCAACGAGGCGCGCACGCAGTCGTCGACTGCCCAGATCATCATCCCCGTCGGCGAGCGGCTGGGCCACAATGTGATTGACGTCGATGGCCTCAGCAAATCCTTTGGCGATCGCCTGCTGATCGACAATCTCACCTTCAAGCTGCCACCTGGCGGCATTGTCGGCATCATCGGCCCGAATGGGGCGGGCAAGACCACGCTCTTTAAAATGCTGACGGGGCAGGAAAAGCCGGACACCGGCTCAGTCACCATCGCCGAGAACGTCCACATGGGCTATGTCGACCAGAGCCGCGATAGCTTGAACCCCAATAAGACCGTTTGGGAGGAAATTTCGGAAGGCGACGAAGTGCTGATGCTGGGCAAACGCGAGGTCAACTCCCGCGCCTATACGTCTTCGTTCAACTTCAAAGGCGGCGACCAGCAACAGAAGGTCGGCAATCTTTCGGGCGGGCAGCGCAATCGCGTCCATCTGGCCAAGATGCTCAAATCCGGCGCTAACGTGTTGCTGCTTGACGAGCCCACCAACGATCTCGACACCGAAACCCTTGCTGCGCTCGAGGAGGCGCTTGAGGAATTCGCCGGCTGCGCCGTGATCATCAGCCACGATCGCATGTTCCTCGACCGCCTCGCGACCCACATGCTCGCCTTCGAAGGGGATAGCCATGTGGAGTGGTTCGAGGGGAACTTTGCGGACTATGAAGCCGATAAGGTCAGGCGCTTGGGGGCGGATGCGGTCAATCCGAAGCGTGCGACATATAAGCCGCTGACGCGGTAGAGAATCTATATCCTACAGAACTCAACCCCAATTTTTGTGCGGCACTTAAAGGGGCGTTGAACTGCAGTGGCAGCAACTTAAAACCATATCCGGCGGGCGAATTTTTCGACGCCCGCCGAACGAAACGATGTGCAACGATCTGCAAAAATTGGGGTGTCACTGAACCGAGCCAGTCTTCGTCTAATGCTGCGTATATTGCGCTAGCTATGCAGTCCGCCCCCTGCAACCCGCTTTCATGTTTAGCCCTTTGGCTGCGGATTAAGAATGGATCGGCTGCCCTGAAATTAATTTGATACTTGTTGTTGAAGTACCACTCAGGACGTCGCTCAACCTGAAGTTTAGCGAGATACGCTGAAGTTTGAGAATACCGGAAGTCTTTTCTGTAGGAAAATACAACATCGATTTTCGGGCTTATGCCAATGCGGCCTGCTGCCCATCGAAAACACTCGGAACTTGCAGTCTCCATCAAATACCGGAACAGGTGATTGTAAAACCAATTGTAACGCTCAGGTATTAACTTTCCAGATCGATGTAGTTGTGAATTCTTTCGCTCGACACGTAGATTGCGATAGCCTCTCATATTGCGTTTATTGGAAGCAACAGCAATCAACCCGATCTTAAATTCGCTTATTCGAGTCAACACTATAGCTTTTTGATCACTTTTGAGATCGCGGAAGTGGATTTCATCGTCCAGCGCCATCCCCACTTCCAACTTAATGCTCTCCATCAAGCTGTTAAGTTCTGGAATGCGGCTGGTTCTGATTAACACGCCAGCTATAGTGAAGTATTCCGATGCGCCACCGACGTCGATTGGACGTACCCGGTCGGTACCTTCATCGCCAGACTCATCAACATAAAGAGTGAATCCAGGAAGCATGATGTCCTAGCAGGTTGGTGGGCGGCTGTGGCTCAAGCTCAAGTAATATATGAAGCTTTTCAGTTGAGCGAGTCTTCTACAAGCTTGAACATTATAGATCAGGGAAATCTGGCGACACCTTTGTGTTCTCGCGCTAAAGATGCCTTTGCGGCAGGAATAGCTATGTCTTGGGGGACGGGGTTGAACAGAAAGATGATGCTGGCGGCGGCGGTTTTTGCTGGCGCGGCAGGGATGACGACACTGGCGGCGGCACAGCCGGGGCAGTGTCGAGTTACGGGATTTGACGAATTCGACTGCGATGTAGTGCAGGATGGCGGAGGCCTAAGTTTTGGCTTGCCCGATGGCAGCACACTGGCATTCACGCTGGAGGAGGCGGAACTGGGGAGCGCCTATCTCATCGGCGCCGATGCCAAGCCGGGGCAGCGGCCGCGGGAACTGCGCGATTTCATTCCGGGCGCGGAGCCGGGCTGCTGGATGCGCGAGGACGGGTTCCAGTTCTGCGCGTTCGTGTTTGAAGGAGAAGGCACATGAAGGCTTTGATCATGGGGCTGGCGCTGGCTTTGCTGGTCGCGCCCGCCTGGGCCAAGGAAGCCAAATGCTTCACGAGCGATGACGGGGAGTACCCGTGCGTGTTCGAAGCGCTCGACGATGCGGGCAGCTTTAAGATTTCGGCCGAGGGCAAGCCAAGCTTCGAAGTTTGGATGGAAGCACCGGGGCAGGCGTTCGTCGGTGCCGTTTATGAGCCGGGCGGGCGCTCCGTGGCGCTGCCGGGAATTTACAACCGCTCGCAAGAGGATGGCGCCTGCTGGGTGAGCGATGTCACCGAAACGGAGATCTGTGCGTGGTAGGTGAAGCGTTCGCGGTTCCGGTCCGGGGCGGTTCGCTAGCGGCCGTGCAGACCGGAGAGGGGCTGCCGGTGGTGTTCCTTCATGCCGGGGTCTGCGACAAGCGCATGTGGGACGCGCAGATGGCGGCGGTGGCCGAGGATGGCTGGCACGCCATTGCCTATGACCGGCGCGGCTATGGTGAGACTCAGAGCCAAGATGTGCCGTTCAGCCATATCGATGATCTCGACGCGGTGCTGCGCTCGCTCGACATTCATGCTGCCGTGTTCGTTGGCTGCTCGATGGGCGGGGGCCTCGCGGTGGACTTTGCCTTGCGCTATCCGGGGCGGGTGCTTGGGCTGGTGCTGATCGGCACGTCTATTACCGGCTCGCCCTGGAGCGCGACGGAGGCCGAGAGCCAGATCGAGGCGGCGGAAGAAGACGCTTTCGAGCGTGGTGATCTGGAGATGCTCAATCGCGTGCAGGCGCATGAATGGCTCGACGGGCCAAGGGCGCAGAGCGGACGCGTCGGTGGCGCGGTGCGCGAGTTGTTTTTGGACATGAACAGGGCGGCGCTGAGCAAGCCGGAACTGTCTCAGGAAGAGCGGCCGCCGGAGGCCTGGAGCCGGGTGGGCAATGTGGGTGCGCCGACCATGCTGCTGGTGGGCGACGAGGATTTTACAGCGCTGATCGACCGGCACGATCATCTCTCGGAGGAAATGCCCAATGCCTTTGCAGCCGTGTTGGAAGGGGTAGCGCATATCCCCAGCATCGAGCGGCCGGATTTGGTCAATTCGCTGCTGCTGGAGTTCCTCGATGCCATCGATGGGGTGGATGAGGAAGAGGGCGAGGAGTGAGGGTCACATTGGCTTGATGCCATCAACGATGTTGTGTTGCCCTCGGGCTTGACCCGAGGGCAGTTCAGATAGCCCGCAACGGAGTATTGTGCCTGCGGAAGATGGCCCTCGGGTCAAGCCCGAGGGTAAAACGGTGGGCGGGATACATCCACTGCAAATATCCTTGTTCCGCAGGTGCGGGCTGCTAAGCCGCGATAATTCCCTCGAAGTGCTGGTCAAGCTGCGCTGTCGGCAGATTCGTCAGATCCTTGTTGAGTTCGGCAACAACGGTCTTCTTCACGGCCGGTGACATCGCCTTGCGGATATCGCCCAGAGCAATCGGGGCGGCGGCGATGATCAGGCGGTCGTAAGAGCCTTTCTGCTGATGCTTGTCGAGGATGACGGCAAGGTTCTTGACGAAATCCTCCTCGCGCTGCTCGACCGGATCAACGCGGGAAGCCATGGAACCGCCATTGCCGCCACCGCCGGTGCGGTCGGAAACGATGTCCTGCGCCCGCAAGGGTTCGTTGGACCATTGCAGACCTTCCACTTGCTTGAGCCCCTTGCCCGGACCGGTGTTTTCCAGAACGCGCGCCTGTGCGCCGTCGGCGATCAAAACCCAGGTGACGGTCTTTTTCATTGTTTAGCTCCTGCTCGTATCAGTCGGGATGTGCCCGTGAAAGGCCGTGCTCAACGTCGCCGGAGAGGAAAGGTTTGGTCTTGTGTCATCAACTTTCACCTAAGTGCCGATCACAAAGTGTCATTGGCGGCGGGGCATGGGCGCTGCTATCAGACGGCGAATAGCACCCTGTTCTGGGTGCGGAGTTTTGCCTGATGTCTTTGCCTGAAGCCGCGCCCCAAGCCATTGTGCCGCCGGATGTGTCCACCCGCCCGGCCATAGCCGGCAGCGATACGCGCAATGGCGTGATTGCAGCGCTGTTCGCCTATTTCGCTTGGGGGTTCCTCCCTATCCTGTTCCGGCAACTGGATGGGGTCGGGTCGGTGCTGATCGTGGCCGAGCGCACCTTGTGGTCGCTGCTGCTGCTGGCGATTGTCCTAGGGCTGATGGGCGGCTTCGGTGAAATCCGGGTGCTTCTGGCGGACCGGCGGCGCATGCTCATAACGCTCTTGTCGGCCGTGCTTCTTGCGGGCAATTGGCTGCTATACGTGTGGGCGGTGGAGACGGGGCAGGTGCTCGAAGCCAGCTTCGGCTACTTCATCAATCCGCTTGTCAATGTCGCCATGGGCATGGTGCTGCTCGGCGAGCGGCAGAACCGTCTGCAGACGATTGCCATTGCGATTGCCGTGGTAGCCATTGCCATTCAGGCAGCAGGCCTGGGCGCGGTGCCGTTCGTGGCGCTGGGCTTGGCGCTGTCGTTCGGGTTCTACGGCTACATTCGCAAGACAGCGCAACTTGGCCCGGCAAATGGGCTTTTTGCCGAAACGCTGATGATCGCGCCGGCGGCGCTCGGCTATGTCATCTTCGACATCGCCGTACATGGAGCGGGACCGCATGCCGATCCGTACCTCCTGACGCTCCTGATCCTGACCGGTCCAGCGACAGCCGTGCCGTTGCTGCTGTTTGCCTATGCAGTACGCCGCCTGCGGCTGACCACGATCGGGATGTTCCAGTACATCGCGCCGTCGATCCAGTTCCTCGTCGCGATCTTCCTCTTTGGCGAGCACCTCAATGGCTTGCGGCTACTGAGCTTCGCGTTGATCTGGCTGTCACTGGCGGTGTTCAGCTATGACAGCTTTCGCCGCCGGGGCAGGGCTGCGACTTAGGCTATGCGGGCGGTGCGGATGGTCTCGGCCATTCTGTCGAAGATCGCGCTATAGGGCGTCGCCTCGCGCCAGACGAGCGACAGTACGCGGCCGGCACCCGGCGAAGCCAGGGCATGGATGGCAATCCGGGGATCGTTGGCTTCCTTGCGCAGGGCAATCTGCGGCAGCAGGGTGACGCCCTGACCATTGGCTACGAATTCGACGATGGTCGACAGGGAAGTCGCGGCGAAGGTGCGGGCCGAAGGTTGGCTGTCGAGCCGGCAGGCGGCAATCGTCTGGTCGCGGAAGCAATGGCCTTCGTCGAGCAAGAGGATGCGTTCGGGGGCCAGCGTTTTTAGCGCCACAGGACCGGAGCCACGTTCGGAAGCGCTGGTGGCGAGCACGAACGGGTCTTCGAACAAGGCGCGGCTCACCAGGCGCGGCCCGTGCTCGGGCGCATTGGTGCCGATCAGCGCGACATCGAGGCTCCCATCCACTAGCCCGTCTATCAGCGCCTCAGTGCGGTTTTCGCTGATGGTAAAAGCCAACTCGGGCAGGTCGTGGCCGAGTGCGGGAAAGATTTCCGGCAGCAGATAGGGCGCGACGGTGGGTATGAGGCCGAAGCGCAGGGGGCGGTCGGGTTGGCCGCTATTGCGCTGGGCGAACGCCGCCAGCGCATCGGCGCTGGTCAGCACTTGCCGCGCGCGGGCGACGAATTCCTGCCCGAAAGGCGTCGGGCGGGTGCCGCTCTTGAGCCGGTCAAACAAGGGCGTGCCGCAGCTTTCCTCCACCGCCTGGATCTGCTGGCTCAATGCCGGCTGGCTGATGTTGCAGGCGCTTGCTGCTTTGCCGAAATGGCCCGCGTCCGCCACGGCCACGATATAGCGCATCTGCTTGAGGGAGATTGTCATAGGCGCAACTTATCACAACGAGAGGATCAATCAATTTGCCTAATCGTCATGGCTACGTCAAAAGAGCCGTCTAGCTTGCAATTATCAAGGGGAGCAGAGGCCATGGTCGATAGACCCATCATGACCACCAGCGCAGGCGCGCCGGTGCCGGACAACCAAAATTCCGAATCGGCAGGCGCACGCGGCCCATTGCTGCTGCAGGATTACCAGCTGCTCGAAAAACTCGCCCACCAGAACCGCGAGCGCATTCCCGAGCGCGTGGTGCATGCCAAGGGCTGGGGTGCCTATGGCACGCTGACCATCACCAATGATCTGTCGAAATACACCATCGCCAAGATATTCGGCGAAGCGGGCAAGAAAACCGATCTGCTGATCCGCTTCTCGACCGTGGCCGGTGAAGCAGGCGCGGCGGACGCCGAGCGCGACGTGCGCGGTTTTGCGATCAAGTTCTATACCGACGAAGGCAATTGGGACCTGGTGGGCAACAATACGCCCGTGTTCTTCGTGCGCGATCCGCTCAAGTTCCCGGACTTCATCCACACCCAGAAGCGTCATCCGCGGACCAATATGCGCTCCAAGACCGCCATGTGGGATTTCTGGAGCCAGAGCCCGGAATCGTTACACCAGATCACCACCCTGTTCTCCGACCGTGGCCTGCCGGTCGCGCCCATGTTCATGAACGGCTATGGCTCGCACACCTATTCGTTCTGGAACAAGGACGGCGAGCGGTTTTGGGTGAAGTTCCACTTCAAGACCCAGCAGGGCCATAGGCACTATACCAATGCCGAGGCCGAGAAGGTCATCGGCGAGGATCGCGAGAGCTATCAGGCGCACCTGTTCGGCACGATCGATCGAGGCGAGTTCCCGCGCTGGACCATGCAGGTCCAGATCATGCCCGAGCTCGATGCCGACAAGACCAGCTACAATCCGTTCGATTTGACCAAGGTCTGGCCGCATGCGGAGTATCCGCCGATCGATGTCGGCGTGGTGGAGCTCAATCGTAACGCGGACAACTATTTCGCCGAAATCGAGCAGGCGGCGTTTTCACCTTCCAACAAGGTGCCGGGTATCGGTTATTCGCCGGACAAGATGCTGCAGGCGCGCGTCTTTTCCTATGCCGACGCGCAGCGCTATCGCCTCGGCACGCACTACAATGCCTTGCCGGTGAACCAGCCCAAGGTGCCGGTTCATCACTATCACAAGGACGGAGCCATGCGCTTCTTCCCCAACAATCCGAACCCCAGTGCCTATTACGAGCCAAACTCGTTCGGCGGGCCAGTGGAAGATCCGTCGGTCAAGGAGCCGCCGCTGCGGATCGTGGGCGATGCCGACCGCTACAATCACCGCGATGGCAATGACGATTACGGCCAGCCGCGGGCGCTGTGGAATTTGTTCGACGATGCGCAGAAGGGCCGCCTCTACGACAATCTCGCCGCTGCCATGGACGGCGTGCCGGATGAAATCTTCGAGCGGCAGCTGGTGCATTTCCACCGCATCGATTCTGCTTATGCGCAGGGCATCCGCGCTGCCCGCGCGGCGCTCGCCAACAAGGTGACGGACACAATCTCCGACAGCGAAAGCGCTGTAGCGGCGGAGTAGGGTTGGACGACCCGGAGAGGCCTCGGTTTAACCGGGGCCTTTTTCTTGGTGCAGTGAGCACGATGATGCTTCCATGCACGGTGTCACCCCAGGCTCGACCCGGGGCCCATCCTGATAGGTGGGAACGATGCACCTTGCAGCCGTAGGGCGATCTCAAGATGCATCCCGGATCAGGTCGGGGATGACATCGAGTGTGCAGCAAGCCAAGCGCCCAAACATCGATAAAACTTGAATTAAATGCCTTGTGACAGTTTGACTCGGTACGAGCAGGTTGGGTCCAGATTGATCGCATCTTTCCACGGCAGGACCGGGATATTAGGGCGATGAATACCGAACTTGATCAGGGCGAACGGGCGTTTTCCAGCTTTCGGGTGCTGAACGGCGACGACAATCATTCCGAGCGCGAGCATCTCTTCCGCAACATGGCCCAGTTGTTCAGCTATGTTTCGGACCGCTGCGACGACGAGCAGGTGGCGCAGTATGACGAAGTGCTGTGCCAGCTTGCCGAACTGGTGGAAGTGGAAGCGCGGGTACATGTCGCCAAGCTGCTGGCGCCGCTGGAGCGCGCTCCGGGCACGGTGGTTGTCAAGCTGGCCAATGATGACATCGAAGTCGCCAAACCGCTGCTCGAATTCTCCAACGTGCTCAGCGATGACGATCTGATTGATATCATTGGTCATCAGAGCGAAGAGCATCGCGTCGCCATTGCCGGGCGGACTTCCGTACCGGAACGTGTCGGCGAAGCAATCGTCGAATATGGTGATACCTCTTCGGTAAAGCGCCTCGTGCGCAATTCCAATGCCGAGTTCGACAAAGCGACGCTCGAAAAGCTGGTGCAGCGCGCTATCGAGGACGCCGAAATTGCAGCCGATCTGCGGGGCCGGCATGATCTGGACTGGAAATCCTTGCGCAGCGAGATCGACACCGCGTCGACCAAAGTGCTCGAAAATCTCGGCACGGCCAGCCACACGCTGGATCCTGTCGCAGCCGGCAAGGTAAATGCCGTCGTCTACAACCGCATGCGCAACCGCGCTGGTTTTTCCGCCACTGAATGGAAAGTGGCGTACAATCAGGTCAAGGCGCTGAGCGATCGCAAGCAACTCGACGACCGCGCACTGGCCCGCTTCGCCCGCTTCGGCTATGGCCACCATGCTGCAGCCGCTCTCACGGTGATCCTGCGCGTTGGCCCCGAAGTGTTCGTCAAATGGCTCGCCAGCCAGGATTATGTAGCCGCCACTGTCGCCCTGCGCGCTGCAGGCCTCGTGCCAGACCTGTTCGAAGCCATCTTCGCAACGCTTCCCTGGCGCGACCTGCCCACCGAGGACGACAAGGCCATGGTCCTTAGCCGCTTCGAGGCATTGGACCAGGAAGAAGCCGTCAGCATATTCCAACTCTGGCGCGCCCACTCCTTCCGCAAGCGTGCCGTAACCGAACACCGCGAAGCTATTAGCGCCTAAAGCATCACAGCGTTTTCATGCGATTACCCCCGGATTTGTTCCGGGGGTTTTTGCTTGCTGCGGTCATGTGCCTCTAGACCCACCTTCAAAACAGATATAAAGATATCTTTATATTCGATGTGAGGTTGGCTTGGCGGATTTGGCTGAATTGGTGGGCGTGCTGAAGGCGGCGGGTGAGGGGACCCGGCTGCGGCTTTTGGCGCTGCTGGCGGATGGGGATCATTCGGTCAAGGATTTGACCGAAATCCTCAAGCAAAGCCAGCCACGCGTGTCGCGCCACCTCAAGCTTCTGGCTGATGCCGGGCTGATCCAGCGCAATGCGGAAGGGGCTTGGGCTTATTATGGGTTGGCGGAGGATGGTGATGGCGCTGCCCTTGCGCAATGGCTGATTGCCCGGGTCGATCCCAATGATGCCGACAGGCGCCGGGATATCGAGCGGCAGCAGGCCGTCCGCGCCGCTCAGCAAGAACAGGCCACGCAGTACTTTGCCAAGGTGGCGAGCAGTTGGGATTTGCTCAAGACCTTGCACGTGCCCGAGGAAGCCGTCGAGGCGGCGATCGTCGAGGCTTTAGGCGGGCGCAAGGTCGATACACTGATTGATCTGGGGACCGGCACGGGGCGCATGTTGGAACTCCTATCCGGCAGCTACAAACGCGGGATCGGGCTCGACTCAAGCCGGGAAATGCTGGCCGTGGCGCGGTCGCGCCTTGCAACCAGCGGCATCGGCAATGCGCAGGTGCGATTGGGCGATATCGGCGACCCCGATGTGGTGGTTGGCCCTGCCGATGTGATCGTAATCCACCAGGTGCTGCATTATTTCGACGATCCCGGACGAATGCTGGGGCAGGCCCGGCGCCTGCTAAAAAAGGGCGGCGAGATGATCATCGTCGATTTTGCACCCCATGATCTGGAATTTCTGCATAGCGAGCATGCCCACCGGCGGCTCGGCCTGTCGCAAACGCAGATGAGCGGCTGGGCCGCCGCGGCGGGTCTGCAGATTGCAGCGTCGCGCGAATTCCCGAGCCAAGACACCCCTAATGGGCTGACGGTCTGCCTATGGCGCCTCAGCGACAAGAGTTGAACGGAATACATGATGCTTGACGACAATCTGCGCGCCAGCCGGCAGACGGCGGACCAGCGCCCTGATCTGCAGATTTCCTTTGAATTCTTTCCGCCTAAAAATGACCTGATGGAGGAGAAGTTCTGGGACAGCGTGCATAAGCTCGCGCCACTGAAGCCTCGTTTTGTATCCGTGACTTATGGGGCTGGCGGCTCGACGCGCGAGCGTACGCTCCGCATGGTCCGCTCCATCAAGGCCGATACGGGCGTGAACGCCGCAGCGCATTTGACTTGCGTCGGAGCGACGCGCGACGAGGTGGATGAGGTCGTGCGTGGTTATCAGGCCGCCGGGGTCAACGGCATTGTCGCTCTGCGCGGCGATCCGCCAGAGGGCGTGGGGCAGCCCTTTGTCCCCCATCCTGAGGGTTACCAGAGCGCGGCTGACCTCGTGAGTGGTATCCGCCGAATCGGCAATTTTGACATTTCCGTATCTGCTTATCCGGAAAAGCATCCGCAAAGCCCGGACTGGGCGGCGGAGATCGACAACCTCAAGCGCAAGCTCGACGCAGGTGCGAACCGCGCGATCACGCAGATGTTTTTCTCCAATGGCGACTACCTCCGCTACCTCGAGCGGGCGCGCGCTGCCGGCATCACTGCGCCGATCGTTCCCGGCATCCAGCCGATCCATAGCTTCAAGCAGATCTCAAGCTTTGCCGCGCGCTGCGGCACATCTATTCCGCCCTGGTTGGCGGAGCGGTTCGACGGATTGGACGATGAGCCGGAAACCCATGCCCTGGTGGCATCGGCTGTAGCGGCGGAGCAAGTAACCGAGCTGCTGGACGAGGGTGTTAACGAGTTTCACATCTATACCCATAACCGCTCGCCACTTGCCTTGGCCTTGGCGCGTATTCTGGGGCGCCGTCCGGCGCAGGTTTGAGCGGCTGTTAACGCAACGTTCACCATGTTCTGTTGCCATCAATCCGGCCGCTCGTTCGACGCATAAAGGCCGTTCAGACCCTGTTCAGGTTCGGGATGGCACTAAAGCCGGATTGAGCCGTTTCATAAAATGGCCATGAAATCCGGCTTTGTCGCCGCCCAGGGGCGGAGTAAATCGGGACGTTAGACTATGCCAATCGATCGCCGCATTACCAATGGGCTCGCGTGGGCCGGTGCATTCCTCGTCGTAGGGGTGCCGACTGCCGACCTGCTGTCCGCTCAATTCCTGGGTGACAAGGCTGCGCCGCCTGCTGCCCAGATCGCGGTCGTGACGCCGCAGAATGTCGCGCCTGTGCCAGCACCACAGAGCCAGCGTCCGCCCGCGCCCAAGCCGGTCGAAGTGGCTGCGGTAAAGCCCGCCGCTCCGGCACCCGCGCACGCATCCTCACCCGCGAAGACGGTCGCGCCGAGTGCCGATGCGGTAGAAAACTTCGTTCAGTCCGGCAAGCCGTTGCCGAGCTATATCACCAACGCACCGGCCCCCAAGCCGGTGGAAACGGCGGCCGTCAAGCCTGCTGCACCAGCCCCCGCGCCTGCTCCAGTGGCGCCGCAGCCTGCGCCGGTCGCACAGCCTCAGATTGCTGCAGCCGCTCCCGCTCCGGTTCGTACGCCCATCATCACCCAGCCGGCACTCGCTACTCCGGCAACCGATCCGATCCAGACTGCTGCCATTCCGCCCAAGGTTGCGCCGACGCCCATGCCGCTTTCGATGCGGCCGCGTCCGGCCATCGTGGCTGCTGCCAATCAGCAGACCGGCTTTGCCGTCAACGAGCCGGTCTTCGTGCCCCCGACCGTGCAGCCCATGCCGCCTGCCGACATTACCGCTGAGGAGTTGGAAGATTGGGAAACCGGTCCCTTGGCTGACTTCCTCGCGCGCCGCCAGGGCCAGCAGCAGGCTGAAGTCGAGCCGCGCTACAGCCAAGACGAAGAGTTCTTCTTCGAGCGTGGGCAGGAATTTCAGCGCCGTGACCGCCTGGTCGGCCCGGAGATGTTCTTCTACGGAAATTGACAATACGGCCATGCACCGGGGCGACTGGACCCCCGGGCATGGAGCCGCTATTCTGGGCGCAAATCAGCACTCGACGAATAACTCGTCCGATGAAAGGCATTAGGCATTTCATTGCAGCCCAGCCCTGAAAAGAAATCCGACATGTGGCATAAACTGTCAGATTATGTCGGATCGTTTAGCCAGCGCACCGGGTTCGCTGGTTCGTTGGTCAATGCGCTTGATCCTGACAATTGGCTGCCGGGCGGACGGGACGCGGCGTTTACGCTGGCGCTGATTGCCCTTGCCGCCAAGATGGCCGTTGCTGACGGCTTGGTCACGGCATCCGAAGAACGCGCGTTCCGGGCTACGGTAGAGATTTCCGCAGGCCATGAAGAGCAGGTGGCGCGGGTATTCAACCTCGCCAAGCAGGATGTCGCCGGCTACGACTCCTACGCCCGCAAGGTCCGGCGCTTTTTCTCGGACAACCCCGAAACGCTCGAGCATGTGCTCGATTCGCTGTTCTACATCGCCACGGCCGACGGCATGGTGCATGAGGGCGAACTCGACTATCTCAAATCCGTCAGCGATATTTTCGGCTTTGATGACATGCGCTTCGAGCAGATGGCCAGCCAGCATGTGCGGCTCCAAGCAGGGGTCGACCCTTATTTGGTACTGGGCCTGGCGCCCAATGCGCCGCCTGAGGAAATCCGCCGGGTTTATCGCCTCCTCGTCGCGGAGCATCATCCGGATCGCCTGATCGCGCGCGGGGTACCGGAGGATCTGATCGATGTTGCAACGGCGCGGATGAAATCGATCAATCTGGCCTACCAGGCGCTCACCAAACCCAAACAGCAGCCGCTTTTGTCTGCTGACGCTTGACGCGGTGGCATGAAGCTTCCTACACCACGCCAGCCAGTTGACCGGGTGGCCGCTGGCAGTGGGGTAACCTGCTGCTGGAGGAAAGTCCGGGCTCCTTCGAAACACGGTGCCGGTTAACGGCCGGCGAGGGCGACCTCAGGGAAAGTGCCACAGAAAGCAAACCGCCCCGGCCTGCCGGGGTAAGGGTGAAAGGGTGCGGTAAGAGCGCACCGGGCTGCCAGCAATGGACGCCGCACGGTAAACCCCACCGGGAGCAAAACCAAATAGGGATGACGCGGGACTCCGGTCCCAGCCAGTTTTGAGGCCAGATCATCCGGGTTGGTTGCACAAGGCGTCTGGCAACAGGCGTCGCAGATGAATGGCCGCCACGTCCGCTCCGCAAGGCGCGGGCCCTACAGAACCCGGCTTATAGGTCAACTGGCGTTTTCCTTCTGTCCGGCGCTCCCGAGATGTTTGTTAAATATTTCCAACCCGCTCATGGGAAACAGAATCTTAAGCGTCGTGGGGCAATGTGCGGGGGAGTTTACGAACCGGTGTCTGAGCCGGGGATGGAGTAGTGGCATTGATGGGCAAGCGTTCCCTGCCCGAAAGCAGCCCCCCTAGCGGTCCGCACGTGCCAGTCCTTCTGGATGAGGTGCTCGCGGCCCTGTCTCCGCTTGCCAGCAAGCGCATTGTCGATGGCACGTTCGGCGCCGGGGGTTATTCGCGGGCTCTGCTCGAAGCGGGTGCCCAAGTCGTGGCGATCGACCGGGACCCGAGCGTCAAACCCTTTGCCGATGGGCTGACCGCCGAGTTCGCCAATCGCTTCGCTTTCGTGCCGGGCACCTTCTCCGAACTGGATAGCCTTGCCGCCGAGCATGGGCCGATTGATGGCGTGGTGCTCGATATCGGCGTCTCCTCCATGCAGCTCGACCAAGCCGAGCGTGGTTTTTCCTTCATGCGCGAAGGTCCGCTCGACATGCGCATGAGCGGGGAGGGCGAGAGCGCGGCCGATCTGGTGAATGGGCTTGAGGCTGAGGCGCTCGCCAATTTGCTTTATGCGTTCGGAGAGGAGCGCAAGTCGCGTCGCATCGCGCAATTCATCGTTGCCGCGCGCGAGACAGCGCCGATCGAGACCACAACCGAGCTGGCCCGCATCATTGAAAAAGCCATCGGTCGCAAGCCGGGCGATGCCCATCCGGCGACGCGCTCGTTCCAGGCGCTGCGCATCGCGGTCAATGCAGAGTTCGAGCAATTGGTAGAAGCGCTGTTCGCTGCCGAACGCCTTTTGGGTGAGGGCGGGCGGTTGGCTGTTGTCACGTTCCACTCGCTCGAAGACCGTATCGTCAAGCGCTTTTTTGATCCGGACAAGGGCGGCCCGGCCCAGTCCCGGCATCTTCCGCAGGTGGAAACCGAGGCGCGGCGCTGGGTGAGTGTTGCTAAGGCGCAAAAACCCGGCGAAGCCGAGCTCAGCCGTAACCCACGCGCCCGCTCAGCCATATTGCGCGCGGCAACTCGCTCGGATGCCGCAGCGCGTCCCGTCAGCTTCGATGGGCTTGGCATGCCGCAAGTGAGGGGCGCCGCATGATCCGCAACCTCAACATCTTCCTGATCTTTTCAAGCGTCGTCATGCTGTCTGGCGTTTATGCGCTCAAGTTCTCCATCGAGAATACCGCAAGCGAGCGCACGGCGTTGATCGCGCTGATCGATTCCCAGGAAGGCGATCTATCCATTCTCAAGGCCGACGAGGCCGTGCTCAACCAGCCTGGCCATATAGAACCGATCATTAAGCGCCATCAATTGGCGCTGGCTATGGAGCCGGTGAAGCAGGAGCAGTTCGGCTCGTTCACGACGATCCCCATGCGGCCTGCCAAGCCTAATTCGGCGGCCATGGATTCCCTGTTCCTGTCGCTGGAAGCCGGTGTCGATCCGATCGACGCCATCCTCGAACTCGAGGGCATTGAATAATGGCCATGACTGCAGACGATCTGGGCTCAACGATTGCGCTGGACGGTGCGCGCAAGGTTCGCGGCAACCTCACCCAAGCGCGCATCCGCTGGATGGTGCTGGCGCTGGTGCTGGGTTTTGGCCTTGTCGGCGGGCGCCTCGTGCAGCTTGGCATGGTGGTGCCCGATAGCACGATCGAAGGCCAGACCCGCGACGTGATCACGGCTACGCGTCCGCCGATTCTTGACCGCAACGGTCTCGAGATGGCTGTCGACATCCGGGTGCCCTCGCTTTATGCCGAGCCGCGCCGGATCATCGATGTCGAAGAGGCTGTCCGCAAGATCAGGACGGTGCTGCCAGACCTTGATGAAAGCTGGCTCCGCGAGCGGCTGACTGGCGATAAGGGATTCGTGTGGGTGCAGCGGGAGCTTTCCCCGGCTATCCAGGACCGCGTCATGCGGCTGGGTATTCCGGGCGTCGAGTTCCTCACCGAGTCCAAGCGCTTTTACCCGGGCATGAGCGAAGCGTCGCACATCCTGGGTTCGACCAACATCGACAATCAAGGCATTGCGGGCATCGAGCGCCACATGGATGGCGAAGACGTCGCGCTGCTCCAGGAACTGGGTCTGGCGCGCGGCAATGCCCTGGCGCCAGTCGAGCTATCAGTCGACATGCGCGTGCAGCACGTGATGCACGAGCAGCTCGTTGACGCGATGACACGCTACCAAGCTATCGCGGCGGCTGGCGTGATGATGGACATCTACAGCGGCGAGATCGTCGCCCTGGCATCCATTCCCGATTTCAATCCGAACGAGCCGGCAACAGCCCTCGTCAAGGACAGCTTCAACCGGATCACGGCCGGTATTTTCGAGCCGGGTTCCATATTCAAGACGGTGACTTTAGCCGGTGCGCTCAGCAGTGGCGCGGTGTCTATCAACGATCAGTTCGATGCGCGCTTCGGCGTCCGCTTCGGGCGTTTCACCATCGACGACTTTCATGGCAAGCACCGCATTCTAAGCCTGCCAGAAGTCTACAAATACTCGTCCAATATCGGGACGATCCGCATCATGCAGGCCATGGGCAAGGACGCATACCGGCAGTTCCTCACGACCATGGGGTTCGATCAGCGCGTGCCTTTCGAGCTGCCGGAAATGCGCCTGCCTGCAATTCCCAAGGAACTCTCCGAAGTCGGCGCCGCCACAGCATCGTTCGGGCACGGTCTGTCGGTGTCGCCACTCCACATGGTCACGGCGTACGCATCCTTCGTCAATGGCGGCAATTACGTGCCGCCGACGCTGTACCGGCGCGACCGAGCCGAGGCCGAGCCGCTTTACCGCCGCGTCGTCACCGAAGATACCAGCACGCAGATCCGCTATCTGATGCGGCTCAATGCGCTGGAAGGGTCGGGCACGCAGATGAACAAGGCAGCCCTTGGCTACCGTGTCGGTGGCAAAACCGGTACGGCGGAAAAGGTGGTGGACGGCCGCTATTCGTCCAACAAAGTCACCAACTTCTTCGGCTCTGCCTTCCCGCTCGACAACCCACGCTACGCCATGGTCATCATGGTCGACGAACCCAAGGCCGAAAACCCACAATCGGGCACCACGGCTGGCTGGAACGCCGGCGCCGTCACCGGCCGCATCGTCCAGCGCGTTGCGCCCATGCTCGGAATTGCGCCAGATTTCTCGCCTTTGATCGACGAGAATTTGGTTCCTCCCCAACTTCGCTGACATCCAGAAGGATTGCCTGCCGTGTCCCTAAGCGTCACACAATTGCTCGAAGGCTCCGGCGCCCGGCCCAAAAAAGGTCTGGGTGCGGTCTTCGGGCTAAACTCCGACAGCCGCCGGATCGAGCCGGGTGATATCTTTTTTGCGCTGCCCGGGCAGAATGTGCACGGCAACCAGTTCGTGCCGGATGCGGTACGGCGGGGTGCCCTTGCCATCATCACCGACATTGCGCCACCCGGCGATCCGGGCGTCCCTGTGATCGTGGTCAAGGATGTTCGTGCCGCTTATGCCCGCGCCGCCTCGCGTATTTTCGAGCCACAGCCGGAAATCACCGTCGCGGTCACCGGCACCAACGGCAAGACCTCGGTTGCGTCCTTCGTGCGCCAGATTTGGGAGCATGCCGGCATTGCAGGTGCAAGCGTCGGCACGCTTGGCGTGCAGACTGCGCGCCGGTTGATCGAGGGGAGCCTTACGACGCCAGACTCCCGCACGCTGCACCAGTCGATGCGTTCGCTCAAGGCACAGGGGATCGACCATGTGGCGATCGAGGCGTCGAGCCATGGTCTCGACCAGCGCCGGCTCGATGGCATGCATTTCGAGGCCGTGGCGTTCACCAATCTCAGCCGCGACCACCTCGACTACCACAAGAACATGGACGAGTACCGCAACGCCAAGCTGCGCCTGTTCACCGACTTGCTGGTGGATAGCGGTCCGGCCGTGGTCAATGTGGACGATCCCGAATACGAGCCATTCATGTTCGCGGCCTTGGGCGCCAGCGCGACGCTGCTGACAGTCGGCCGGGAAGGGGCTTACATCGAGATTCTCTCGATCAAGCCGGAAGGCTATGGTCAGCGCGTTGAAGTGCGCCATGTCGGCGAAAAGTTGAGCTTTCACTTGCCGTTGACCGGCGAGTTTCAGGTGAGCAATGCCCTAGTTGCGGCGGCCTTGGCCATGTCGACCGGTGTCGACAAGTCTCAGGCCTTTCCGGCGCTCTCCGAACTCAAGGGCGCCAAGGGCCGGCTGGAGCTTGTCGCCGAGCACAACGGCGCTGCTATCTTCGTCGATTACTCGCACAAGCCTGTGGCGCTCGAAACGGCGCTTGCATCGTTGCGGCCCTATGCCAAGAACAAGCTGCGCGTTGTATTCGGCGCCGGTGGTGATCGTGACAAGGGCAAGCGGCCGATGATGGGAGAAGTTGCCCAGCGTATGGCCGATGACCTTATCGTTACGGACGACAATCCGCGCACGGAGGACCCAAAGACTATCCGGGCCGAAATCCTGGCAGCGGCCAAAGGTGCCAAGGAGATCGGCGATCGCAAGGCCGCCATCACGGAAGCGGTGAAATCGCTTAAGCCGGGAGACGTTTTGCTGGTTGCAGGCAAGGGCCACGAAGATTACCAGATCGTGGGAACCACCAAACACCATTTCTCCGACCATGAAGCTGTGGCGGAGGCTATCAAGGGGCTCTGATGCCGAAGCTGTTCACCACCGCGGAAATCCTTCAAGCAACGGAGGTGCAGGCCGAGGGTTTAGGGGAGCAGGCAATCGAGTCAGTGTCCATCGACTCGCGCGAACTGGGCCCCAATGCCTTGTTCGTTGCCATCAAGGGCGACCGCTTCGACGGGCATGACTTTGTCGAAACGGCCCTCGCCAATGGTGCTGTCGCGGCGCTGGTGAGCCGGGGCGAGGGTCCCAGGCGTATAGTCGTTCCGGACGCGCTTGAGGGGATGCGCGACCTTGCCCGCGCCGCCCGCAAGCGGAGCCGGGCTGTGGTCGTGGGCATCACCGGAAGCGTCGGCAAGACCACGACCAAGGAAGCCATTCGCGTGGTGCTTGAAGCCGCTGGTGCAACCCACGCTTCCATCAAGAGCTTCAACAATCATTGGGGCGTGCCGCTGATGCTGGCGCGCTTCCCTGCCAATGCGCAGTTCGGCGTTTTCGAGATGGGCATGAACCATGCCGATGAAATCCGGCCGCTCAGCCAATTGGTGCGGCCGCATATTGCCGTCATCACTACGGTGGCCGCAGCACACCTTGAGAATTTTAGCTCGCTGGACGGCATTGCACGTGCCAAGGCGGAAATCTTCGCCGGGCTGGAGCCGGGCGGAACGGCCGTCCTGAATGCCGATCACCCGCAGCTTTCCATCCTGCTCGATGAGGCTAACGCCGCAGGCGTGCGCAATATCGTCACCTATGGTGAGGCGCGGGGCGTCGATTGGCAAATCCTCAACATCGAAACCGCTGCCGACAAGAGCTTTGCAACTATCGAGCACCAGGGCGTTCGCCACAGTCTGGTGCTGTCGGTGCCTGGCCGGCACATGGTAGCCAATGCAACGGCGGCCCTGGCCGTAGCGCATCTGGCAGGCGTGGAGCCTGCCATTGCCCTTCGTGCGCTCGCGAGCTTCGGCGCACAGGCGGGGCGGGGACAGCGGAGCCTGTTAGGACCAAAGGACAAGCCGCTGGTGCTGATCGACGAGAGCTATAATGCCAACACGGCTTCGATGGGCGCAGCGCTGGACGTCTTTGCTGCACAGGCAGCGCCCGGTGGGCGCAAGATCGTGATCTTGGGTGACATGCTGGAATTGGGCGCGCAAAGCGCATCGCTCCATGCCAGCCTCAAACCCGGCGTCCTAGCCTCGGGCGCCGAGCGGATTTACCTCGTAGGGCCTGCGATGCAGGCCCTTGCCGAAGCGCTCGGGCCGGGCTCTGTTGCGGCGCACACACAAAGCGCAAGAGAGATGGCCGAGATCGTGTTGAACGATCTTGCCTATGGCGATGCAGTTATGATCAAAGGCTCCAACGGCGTGGGGCTGACTAAAATCGTGGACGAACTTCGCAAGCAGTTCGCGAACAACTGACCCCAGCCAGCAAGGACGCTTCCCTCAATGCTCTACTTTCTCGGCCAGCTCGGTGAAGCGTTCGCGGCCTTCAACGTCTTTCGCTACATTACCTTCCGCACGGCCGGAGCAGTCATAACGGCGCTGTTCTTCGTGTTCATGTTCGGCCCCGGCATGATCGCGCTGCTGCGCCTTAAGCAAGGCAAGGGCCAGCCGATCCGCGAAGATGGTCCGGCCGGGCACCTGCTGACCAAGAAGGGCACGCCCACCATGGGCGGGCTGATGATCCTCTCGGGCGCGGTAATCTCGACCTTGATCTGGGCCAATCTCAGCAATGGCTATGTCTGGGTTGTGCTGTTCGTCACCGTCGGCTTCGGCGCCATCGGATTTTACGACGATTATCTCAAGGTCAAGCGGATGAGCCACAAGGGGTTCGGCTCGCGCCAGCGGCTCTTGCTCGAAGCGCTGATCGGCTGCATCGCGGCCTTCTCCATTTCGCAATTGGCTTCAGGAGCTTACGGCACTTCGCTGCTGTTCCCCTTTGTCAAAGACCTCGCGTTAAACCTTAGCTATTTCTACATCCTGTTTGGCGGCTTCGTTGTTGTTGCAGCCGGTAATTCGGTGAATTTGACCGATGGTCTGGATGGCCTTGCCATCGTGCCGGTCATGGTGGCAGCGGCCTGTTTTGCTCTTATTGCATACTTGGTCGGTAGCGCGAACTTTTCGGATTATTTGCTCCTCAACCACGTGCCCGGCACGGCTGAACTCGCCGTCGTTTGCGGCGCGCTGATTGGGGCGGGCCTGGGCTTCTTGTGGTTCAATGCGCCCCCGGCACAAATCTTCATGGGCGACACCGGCTCGCTTGCTCTGGGCGGTGCGCTCGGCTCCATTGCCGTCGCCACCAAGCACGAAATCGTCCTTGCCATCATCGGCGGCCTGTTCGTTCTTGAGACTGTGTCGGTGATCGTCCAGGTCGCTTCCTTCCGCCTCACCGGCAAGCGGGTCTTCCGCATGGCGCCGATCCATCACCATTTCGAGCATCTCGGCTGGACTGAATCACAGGTGGTGATCCGCTTCTGGATTATCAGCTTCGTGCTGGCGCTGGTGGGCCTGTCGAGCCTAAAGCTGCGCTAAGGCGCTGCCGTTTTCCACCGACTCGCAAATTGCACGACCGGTTGGGAAATCGGTAACCATCGGGCTGCTACAATTGGGTTCAATTCGTATCGAACCAACCCGGCTCCATCATGATGTTTTCCCGCGCCGAAAAGACGCCGCTCGCCGAATGGTGGTGGTCCATTGACCGGGAACTGCTCGGTGCGCTGATACTCCTCATGACCTGCGGCATGGTGCTGAGCTTTGCCGCCAGCCCGCCCGTGGCCGAGCGCATCGGCCTGTCGCCCTGGAACTTCGTGATCCGCCACGCGATCTTCTGCGCGCTGGCCCTGCCGGTGATGATTGGCGCTTCACTGCTGAACCACCGCCAAGCCCGCGTCGCAGCCTTGGTCACGCTAGTGGTCAGCATCGCCCTTCTATGGGCCACGCTGCGCTTCGGCACCGAAGTCAAAGGCGCCCGGCGCTGGATTTCACTCGCAGGGCAATCCATTCAGCCATCCGAGTTCGTTAAGCCGGCCTTTGCCGTGCTCGGCGCTTGGCTGTTTTCGGAATCCATGATCCACAAGAACGTGCCCGGCAAGATCCTGGCAACGCTCATCATGCTGTTCATCGTCGCCGGCCTGCTGCTGCAACCCGACATCGGCCAGACCGCGCTGATCACCGGCACCTGGGCCGTGCTGCTGTTCATCAGCGGCATCTCATGGTTCATCATCTTCGGCCTGGCCGGGGCTGCCGGCGGGTTGATCTTCGGCGCGTATCTCCTGTTCCCCCACGTGTCGCGCCGTATCGACACGTTCCTCAACCCTGAAGGCGGCGGCAATACCTACCAGATCGACCGCGCTCTCCAATCCTTGCTCGAGGGCGGCTGGTTCGGACGCGGCCCCGGTGAATCCATTGCCAAGAAACTGATCCCCGACGCGCACGCCGACTATGTGTTTTCGGCAGCTGCCGGCGAATACGGCATTCTGTTCTGCATGGTGCTGGTCACCTTGATCGCTTTTATCGTGCTGCGCGCCATGATGGGCGCACAGCGCCAGACGAGCCTGTTTTCGCGGCTCGCGGCGTCGACATTGGCCATTCAGTTCGCTATGCAATCGGGCATCAATCTGGCGGTGAACCTCAATCTGATCCCGCCCAAAGGCATGACGCTGCCTTTTGTGTCCTATGGCGGAACGTCCATGATCGCCATTGCTTTTGGCATGGGGCTGATGCTCGCATTCACCCGCACCAAGCCCGAGGAGCGCATGGCAACCGGAATTCCAAGCTACAAGAGCGCCGTGGCGCCGCTGGTCCCCGCCGAATGAGCAAGTTTATCTTGATGGCAGGCGGCACGGGAGGGCATCTCTTTCCGGCCATGGCTCTGGCGCAGGAATTGCTGCGGCGTGGGCATGTGGTCGAGCTGATGACCGACCATCGCGTGGAAAGCTATGGCGCGGACTTCCCCGCCAGTGCGATCCACATCGTGCCCTCTGCCACCCCGTCGGGCAAGAACCCGCTGGTGATGGCTGGGGCAGGGGTGAAGATCCTGCGCGGCATCGCGGTTGCGGCGGCTAAGCTGCGCACCAGCAAGCCTGATTGCGTGATCGGCTTCGGTGGCTATCCCACTTTCCCGCCGTTTGTCGCCGCGCATTTGCTCCGCATACCCGGAATTTTGCATGAGCAGAACGCGGTGATGGGCCGCGCCAATCGGGCCCTGGGGCGCTTTGCCGACGCGCTCGCACTGAGCTTTGGGACGACCAAATATGCTGATGGCTTTGCTGGCGAAAAGGTCGTTACGGGCAATCCGGTCCGCGACCGCGTCCGTACTGTCGCGCAAACACCGTATCCCGCGCTCGATGCGGACGGCGAAATCCGTCTCGTCATCTTTGGCGGCAGCCAAGGGGCCAAGGCGCTGTCCGACATCGTTCCATCAGCAATCGCGACGCTGCCCGAAACCCTGCGACAGCGCCTCAAGCTCGTGCAGCAATGCCGTGCCGAGGATATCGACCGGGTCGGCGCGGTCTACCGCGACGCCAAGGTGGACGCGGAACTCGCCGCCTTTTTCACCGATTTGCCAGAGCGTATCGCGCAGAGCCATCTGGTGATCGGGCGCTCCGGCGCCTCGACGATTGCCGAACTCACCGTGCTTGGCCGGCCCGCCATCCTCGTGCCGCTGCCGGGATCGCTCGATGCCGACCAGAAGAACAATGCCTTGATCGTGGAAGCCGCTGGCGCAGGGTGGGTGGCCGAGCAAGCCACGCTGTCGCCGCAATCGCTAGGCACTCGCCTCACGACCCTGTTAACTGATCCGGCCGGACTGACCAAAGCCGCTGCCGCTGCCCGCTCCCTGGGCCAGCCGCAAGCAGTAGAAAAGTTGGCCGACCTTGCCGTACGACTGTCCGGCAAGACTGCCTCCAGAATGGAACAACACTCATGAAAATGCCGCGCAATATCGGGCCAGTCCACTTCATCGGGATTGGCGGCATCGGCATGAGCGGCATTGCCGAAATCCTTCACAACCAGGGCTATACGGTCCAGGGGTCTGACGCCTCGCTCAACCCCAATGTGCAGCGCCTGCGCGACATGGGGATCAAGGTCGAAATCGGCCAGAGCGGAGAAAACCTCGGCGCGGCTGAGGTCGTTGTGGTGTCCTCGGCCATCAAGAAGGACAATCCCGAGCTGGTCGCCGCCCGCGCCAAGGCGCTGCCCATCGTGCGGCGCGCTGAAATGCTCGCCGAGATCATGCGCTTCAAGACTGCCATCGCCATTGGCGGCACGCATGGCAAGACCACTACCACGACGCTGGTCGCAACGCTCCTCGACGCGGGCAATCTCGATCCTACCGTCATCAATGGCGGCATCATCAATGCCTATGGCACCAATGCCCGCCTGGGTGGCGGCGAATGGATGGTGGTGGAGGCCGACGAGAGCGACGGCACCTTTGTGAAGCTGCCCGCCGACGTGGCCATCGTCACCAATATCGATCCCGAACACCTCGACCACTACGGCAATTTCGAGGGCGTAAAGAAAGCGTTCCTCCAGTTCGTCGAGAACGTGCCGTTCTATGGTTTTGCCGTGATGTGCCTCGATCATCCCGAAGTGCAGGCGCTGGTCGGCGAGATCAAGGACCGCCGCGTCATCACTTATGGCCGCAATCCTCAGGCGGATGTGCGGCTCATCGACCTCGAAAACCACGATGGCGTGCAACACTTCTCGGTTGAGATCCGCGACCGCATCCGGCTGACGCAGCTACGCATTGATGGGCTCGAACTGCCCATGCCCGGCGTCCATAATGCGCTCAACGCCACGGCCGCCATCGCCGTAGCTGACCAGCTTCATGTCCCCGCCGAAGCCATCCGAAAGGGACTTAAGGGCTTCACCGGCGTCAAGCGGCGCTTCACCAAGACCGGGGTTGTCGGCGGTATTACAGTTATCGACGATTATGGCCATCACCCGGTGGAAATTGCCGCGGTGTTGCGTGCGGCGCGCCAATCCACCAAGCGCGACGTCATCGCCGTGGTGCAGCCACACCGCTATTCGCGCCTCCATGATCTGTTCGACGATTTCTCGGCCTGCTTCAACGATGCGGACACGGTGATCATCGCGCCGGTCTATGCCGCGGGCGAACAGCCGATCCCCGGCGTCACCCACGAGGAACTCGTCAACCGCATCCGTGCCCGTGGCCACCGCGACGCGCGAGTTATCGACCGGCCGGAGGCGCTCGCGCCCTTGATCACCAGCCGCGCCGCTGATGGCGACTATGTCGTCTGCCTGGGCGCCGGTAACATCACGCAATGGGCTGCATCGCTGCCGGCTGAACTCGGGGCCTTGCTGGGAGCAGACCCTCAATGAGCTATCCCGATCTCATCCCCGAGTTCCAGCCCTGGATCGCCCAGGTCCGCGGCCGGCTGATCCCCAACCAGCCCCTGAGCGATGTCACCTGGTTCCGCGTCGGCGGTCCGGCGCAACTGTTCTTCACGCCAGCGGACGAAGAGGACCTTGCGTTCTTCCTCAAGCATCTGCCTGCCGACATTCGCATGACGGTGATCGGGCTAGGCTCCAACCTTCTCATCCGGGACGGCGGGATTGATGGAGTTGTCATCAAGCTTTCCGGCAAGGCGTTCGGGCAGGTCGAAGTCCTGCCTGAGCACAAGATCCGCGTCGGCACGTCGCTGCCGGACGTGAAGGTCGCAACGGCTGCTGCCGAAGCCGGTATTGATGGCCTGACGTTTTATCGTGGCATTCCCGGTGGCATTGGCGGCGCGCTCTACATGAACGCGGGGTGCTATGGCACCGAAACGCGCGACCGCATGGTGGAACTGCGCGCGGTTACCCGCGAAGGCGAGATCGTCACGCTCACCAATGCGGACATGGGCTATCTTTATCGTAAGAGCAACGGCCCGCGCGGTGCTGTCTTCACCTCAGCGGTCTACCAGGGCTTTGCCGGGGATCGCGAAGAAATCCTAAACCGCATGCGCGAGATCACCGAAAAGCGCGAAAGCTCGCAGCCGACCAAGGCCAAGACGGGCGGCTCGACCTTCAAGAACCCTGAAGGTCATTCGAGCTGGAAACTGATCGACGCTGCCGGTTGCCGGGGCTTGATGGTCGGCGGCGCGCAGATGAGCGAGTTGCACGCCAATTTTCTCCTCAACATCGATAATGCCAGTGCGCACGATATCGAAACGCTCGGCGAAACCGTGCGCAATCGCGTCCGCGCCCATTCCGGCATCGAACTCAAATGGGAAATCCGCCGCATGGGACACTTTGTGCCAGGCCAGGAAGTGCATGAATTCCTGGATGGCGATGTGTTCACGGGAGCGGTCTAGCTTGCCTTGGCTTAAGCACCATTGTTACCCCACACACGGTGTCATCCCGGCCTTGAGCCGGGATCCATCCCGAGATCTGGCCACGCGCCACAAGATGGATCGTTTAGTCCACCTCACGTGTAGATCGATCTCAAGATGGACCCCGGCTCAAGGCCGGGGTGACATCGTGGGTGGGTCGACATGGTGCACTCATCACCATACCAAAGCACGCCGCACCTTTGTGCCTTCCTGGCCGTCCCAGCTTGTGCTCAGACCAACCAACAGGACAACCCCATGACCAAACACGTCGCAGTCCTCATGGGTGGCTGGTCCAATGAGCGTCCGGTGTCCCTCAAGTCCGGCGCTGGCTGTGCCGAAGCCCTGCGTCGTGCCGGCTACCAGGTCACCGAGGTCGATGTTGACCGCAATGTCGCCAACCGCCTTGTCGAGCTCAAGCCCGACGTCGCCTTCAATGCGCTCCATGGCCCATTCGGCGAAAGCGGCATGATCCAGGGTGTGCTGGAACTGCTCCAAATCCCCTACACGCATTCCGGCGTCATGGCCTCTGCCCTTGCCATGAACAAGCACCAGGCCAAGATCGTGATGAAGGCTGCCGGCGTGCCGGTCACCGACCACGTCATTGTACCACGCGCGGAAGCTGCAAAGTCGCACGTCATCGCCACGCCCTATGTCATCAAACCGATCGCCGATGGTTCGAGCTTCGGCGTCCATATCGTGCGGGCCGGAGCCAATCAGCCGCCGCAGGAGATCCTAAGCGAGGCTTGGAATGGCGGCGAAGAGGTCATGGTCGAGCGCTACATTCCCGGGCGCGAGCTGACCTGCGCCGTGATGGGCGACGTGGCGCTTGGCGTCACCGAAATCGTCACAGAAGCGGACTTTTACAACTATGACGCCAAATACGCTAAAGGCGGCTCTGTCCACGTTATTCCAGCGCAGTTGAAACCGAAAATTTACGACAAAGTGCAAAAGTTGAGCTTGGCCGCGCATGCGGCTCTCGGCTGCCGGGGCGTGACGCGGTGTGACTTCCGCTACAATGACGCGGCGGGCGAGGATGGCGAACTGGTGTGCCTCGAGATCAATACCCAGCCGGGTATGACCGAGACATCGCTGGTGCCGGAGCAGGCCCTTCATGCGGGCCACTCCTATGAAGAACTGGTCGCCTGGATGGTGGAGGACGCGAGTTGCAACAGGTAAAAAGCGAGGCTTTTCTCGCTGGTGCGCGGATCGTCGATCCTCGCGCCCTGCCTGTTCCCATTCGCTCGCCCCGGCGCAAGATCGCCAACAATTGGGGCCGCGCCTGGGTGCTCCATCGCAAGGCAATGGTGCGCAGCATCTCAGCCATGGCGCTGCTTGCAGTCGGCCTTGGCCTTTATCAGGTGCGCGAGCCGATTGCCTTTGGCGCCATGACGTTGGGCGAGATGGCGCAGGGCCGCTTTGCCGCCGCCGGCTTCGCCATCGGCGAAATCTCCATCACCGGACAGACCCTGACCGGCGAGCAGGCGATTTTCGATGCCTTGGGCGTCGAGCCGCACACATCGACCATGAGCTTTGATGTGGAAGCGGCCCGCCAGCGCATTGCCGAACTGCCTGCGGTCGAAACTGTCAGCGTGCGCAAGACTTATCCCGGCGACATCATTGTCGAGGTCACCGAAAAGACGCCGGTGGCGCGTTGGCGCGTTGACGGCATCACCTTCGTGGTGGATGCAACGGGCGAACAGATCGGCGAGGACAAGGGTGCCTATGGGGAACTGCCGCTCGTGGTTGGGGATGGCGCGAGCGATGATGCCCTCGTGATGATCCGCGCGCTCGACCAGTATCCAAGCCTCAAGGAAGGCTTGATGGCCTTGTCGCGCATTGCCGATCGCCGGTGGGATTTGATCTACGAGACAGGCCTGCGCGTGCAATTGCCCGAACTGGGCGTCGCCCGGGCGCTGCGCAATTTGGTGATGTACCAAACCGATTACCAACTGCTGGATCGGGACGTAAACCTGATTGATCTGCGCGTCGTCAACCTTGTCGCCGTTCGCCCCAACAAGACCGAGGAAGAGCTGGCCGAGGACGAAAAGAAGCGGCAGGAGGCTCTTGCCGAGCGCATTCGTTCTCCCAACCCTTATCCGTTGCCACCTCGCAATCTGCCATCCCAAACACTCCCTCAACCGGCCGCCCCGCAATGATGACCGACGCCATGACCTCCCGGCTTCGCCCCGTGCAACCCGGCAAGACAACCCTGGTTGCCGTACTTGATATCGGCTCCACCAAGATCTGCTGCGTGATCGCGCGCCTGACTCCACGCCCCGAGGGCAAGGCCCTGCGCGGCCGTACGCACCAGGCCGAGGTCATCGGCTTTGGCTACGGCCCCTCGGCGGGGGTCAAATCCGGCGTGGTCACAGACATCGAAAAGGCCGAGCACACCATCCGTTCGGTGGTTGGCATGGCTGAGCGCGCCGCGGGCCTGACGCTGGAATCCGTCCTCGTCAACGTCACCGCAGGCCGGCTGGGCTCCGAAACCTTCTCCGCCGCCGTGTCACTGGACGGTCAGGAAGTCGAAAAAAGCGATATTCATCGCGTGCTGCGCGCCGTCAACGAGCGCTCGGTGCGCCCGGAGCGCTCGATCATCCATGCGATGCCGATCGGTTACGCGATCGACGGGCAAAAAGGCATTCGCGATCCCAAGGGGATGGTGGGCGATAAGCTTGGCGTCGATGTCGCCGTGGTGAGTTCGGAAACGCTCGCCATGCGCAATCTCGAACTGGTGCTGCATCGCTGCCATCTGCAGATCGAAGCATTAGTCGCCACCCCCTATGCCTCGGGACTTGCCACGCTAGTCGACGATGAAGCGCAACTGGGCGTTGCTTGCATCGATTTTGGCGGCGCGACAACGACCGTCTCGGTCTTCAACGACGGCCATCTGGTTTATGCCGACGCCATCGCCATTGGCGGCCATCACCTGACGCTTGATATCGCCCGCCAGCTTTCCGTCAGCATCGCCGACGCCGAGCGCCTCAAGACGTTCTACGGCTCGGTTCTTCCAGGCCAGGCCGATGAGCGCGATCTGATCCCGATCCAGCCAGTCGGCTCCATGCACGACGAAGCACCGGGGCAGGTGGCCCGCTCGGTGCTCACCCGCATCATGCGTCCACGCATCGAGGAAATCCTCACCGCCATTCGCGACCGCATGCAGGCGACCGGAATGATGGACGTGTGCGGCCGCCGCTTCGTGCTCACAGGTGGCGCCAGCGAAATGACGGGCCTACCAGAAGTGGCCCGCCGCACGCTTGCGCGCAACGTCCGCAATGGTCGCCCCATGGGGATTGCCGGCCTGCCCGAAATGGCCAAGGGTGCGGCCTTTGCGACTGTCGCTGGCATGCTGATCTACCCACAGGTCTGCTCACGCGAATACGCCGAGCCCCGCGGCAGCCACAAGCTTACGGGCACCGACGGTTACTTTGCCCGCGTTGGCAATTGGCTGCGGACAAGCTTCTAGGATCGAAAATCGTCCTTTGCCGTTCTCCCGCGATCATGCCGGAGAATGCCCATGTTTCGTTCCTTGCTCATCGGCCTCGTCGCTGGCCAGCGCGGCATCACGCCATTAGCCGCCATCGGCCTTGCCACTTACCGCGGCGAAATGGATGACGACCTGCCAGTGCAGACGCTATTCCACCATCCGTTGGTAACAGCAGGCGCCGTTGCGCTGGCCCTTGCGGAGATGGGCGGCGACAAGATGAAATCTGCGCCGGACCGGACCATACCCATCGGGCTTGCGGTACGCGCCATCACCTCCGCCTATGCTGGTGCAGCTTTAGCGCCAAGAAACCAACGCATCGCAGGCGCAGCGGTGGCGGTCGGTGCCGCTCTTGTTTCGTCCTACGTCGGGCTGCGTCTGCGCTATGCGGCGATGGATCGAGTTGGCCAGACCCCCAGTGGCCTTGTCGAAGATGCGTTGGTCTTTGGCGCTGGCCTTGCCGTCACCAATCCAGAACTCACCGGCACCAAGGCGCTGATGCACCAACCCTAGGCCGCCTCACCACCCATTCCCTACCGCAACTCCGAGCGTCTCCGTCAAGCGCCGCCTTGTGGCCGCTTCAAAAGCATGGGGCCATTCAATTCCAAGCCGCTCTGCCATAGCCCTCGCCCGCGGCATGAACTCCCGGGCGATGGCCAGGTTCGCTTCGATCAGCGCCTCCCGTGCAGGGCCCGGATAGGGCAGGCTTTCAAGCAGGCGCATCTGCTCGGGCGGCAAGAGCTTGGACTGGTGCAGAATACCGCCCGGATCGGGGTTGCGCACGTCCTGCATCAGCAGCGTGACCAGATGGTCGCGCATCATCCCGACGCCAACCACCATGGTTACGTATTCGCCCCTTCCAACGCCAACCGGCATCAGCCCCAGCATGCGGATGAATTCATGGATAAGGTACGATACCGTGCCCCGGTTCGGTTCCCGCTCCGGCAGGCTGGGGGGCAATTCGTCATAGACCTTGTCCCGATCGATCAGCGGCCGCACAATGTTCTTGGCGCGCCGGCCAAAGCCATCGGGCGGCAGGATGTGCAAGTCACACCGCAGCCATTGCTCGGACACGGCGTTGAGCAGCAAGCCGCCGCGCTCTAGTTCCTGCCAGAAGACAATCGGCGTTGTTTCGTGCAAGGCAAGCCGCCAATCCGTGGCCACTGCGGCCCGATCCCGACCGGCAACCAACGCCACGAAATCCACGTCGCTCCACTCGTCCGCATCGCCGCGGCCGAAGCTGCCCGCAAGAAAAAGCCCACGGATGGCTTCGTTGCCCGCGAGCTTAGCCGTCATGGTCGCAATGAGTTCCTGCTGGTTCATCGTGTTCTCCTTCTTGGTGGAGGTGAACACGCCAGCACGGCGCAGCCTAGTCGTCCGCGCCTGCGACTTTAGGAGGGGCGCAACAAGGGGGCAATCACGCCCCTTCATAGGCCCTTTCGAGTTCGGCCACGTCGAGCTTGACCATCTTCATCATCGCCGCCATGGCGCGCTGACCGCCAGCCTTGTCGCTGCCGCCAACGGTTCGGTACAGCGCCTCGGGCACGATCTGCCATGGGATGCCGAACGGATCAGTCAGCCAGCCGCATTGGATTTCCTTGCCGCCATTGGCGCTCAGACCCTGCCAGTAGTGATCGACCTCGGCTTGGTCCTTGCAGCGGATGACAAACGACACGGCCTGGGTGAAAGGATAGCCCGGCCCGCCATTGATGCCTTCAAAGCGATTGCCATCAAGGGTAAACGTCCCTGCGATGATGCTGCCTTCAGGCCCGGGGCCGTCTGGTCCGGCGCGAACGATCTCGCCCAGTTCGACTGATTTGAACACCGTCCGATAAAAATCGAGCGCTTCTTCAAGATTATTGTTGAACCAAAGACTTGGGATGATCTGGACCACTTGTTCCTCCATGGTGGGTGCCGATGCATCATCAAGACGAGCGGCAATGCTGGATTTCGACAGCGTGCCAGCATTTTTCCTCATGGTTAACGAGTGACGAATTGGTTTCCGGTTCGTGTCGCAAAATGCGTTCACGTTAACACCGGTGAGACAATTGTTAGGAGGCGGTTAACGTTTGCCGGGGTAAATATTTACCAACAACGCCACCACGAGGCCATCCATGACCATCAACCTCACCATCCCGGACATTCAAGAACTTAAGCCACGCATCACCGTCTTCGGTTGCGGCGGCGCTGGCGGCAACGCCGTTAACAACATGATCGAGTCCGGACTTGATGGCGTGGACTTCGTCGTCGCCAATACCGACGCGCAGGCACTTGCCCTGAGCAAGGCTCAGCGCATCATCCAACTCGGTGTCAACGTCACTGAAGGGCTTGGCGCCGGCTCGCATCCAGAAGTGGGCCGTGCGGCTGCCGAGGAAAGCTGGGACGAAATCAATGATCACCTCAGCGGCTCGCATATGGTGTTCATCACCGCCGGCATGGGTGGCGGCACCGGAACTGGCGCTGCACCTGTAATTGCCCGCGCTGCCCGCGAACAAGGCATACTGACGGTAGGCGTTGTCACCAAGCCGTTCAACTTCGAAGGCAATCGCCGGGCGCGCCTTGCTGCCGATGGTATCGACGAACTGCATCGCCATGTCGACACGCTGATCGTCATTCCGAATCAGAACCTGTTCCGTGTCGCCAACGAGAAGACCACTTTTGCCGATGCCTTCGCGATGGCTGATCAGGTGCTGTTCTCCGGCGTCGCCTGCATCACCGATCTGATGGTCAAGGAAGGCCTGATCAACCTCGACTTTGCGGACGTGCGCGCTGTGATGCGTGGCATGGGCAAGGCGATGATGGGTACCGGCGAAGCATCGGGTGAAGATCGTGCCCGCCACGCCGCCGAAGCCGCCATTGCCAATCCGCTGCTCGACGATGTTTCGATGCAGGGCGCTCGTGGTCTCTTGATCTCCATCACCGGCGGTCCGGACCTGACCCTTTACGAAGTCGATGAAGCCGCTTCCCGCATCCGCGAAGAAGTCGATCCCGATTGCAACATTATCCTGGGCGCGACTTACGATCCGAGCCTCACCGGCACGATCCGCGTGTCTGTCGTAGCTACCGGCACCGACGCGGCCATGGTTCAGGCGCTTGAGCCCGCAAAGCCACACGCTTCGCGTACCCCATTGGAAGTGCGCCGCCATGTTCCGGTCGAGCCGACCCGTGTTGCCATCGAACGTGCCGTCGAGCGTCAGCCACAACCGGCTCCCGTCGTTCACCAGCAGATCGAACATCAGGTCGAACAGGCCGTTGCCGAAGCTTTCAGCTTCGACGCGCCAGCGCCGAGCTACCAGCATCAGGAAGACGACGGCGTCCTCGTAGAGCCTTACATTCCGGCTGCTCCGGTTTCTCAGGAAATCGAAGAGCCGACCATGATGCACGACGAATCGCCGGTTCCGAGCGTTTATGTTCCGTCCAATGCCGCTCGCCCCGAAGGCCAGCGCCGCATGCCCCGCACTGAGGAGCTTCCGGTTGTTGCGCGCCGGACACAGGAAGTGCAGGAACGTCAGGAAGCAGAACCCCGCAACGCGCGTGCTTTGTTCAAGCGCCTCGCCTCCAATGTCGGTCTGAATCTGGGTCAGCCTGCTGCCCCCGGACGTGACGAAACCACCTACTCGTCCGCCGACGACAATGCTGCCCGCAGCGCGATTGAAGCAGGCGGCGCAAGGACTTCGCGGGTTCCGCCGGCTGTTGAAGGTGCGCGCGGCGCCCTTGATCCGCATGGCCGCCAGCCGGCTGCTGCGCCGCAAAAAGAGAGCCTCGAAATCCCGGCATTCCTTCGCAAGCACGGTTAACAGCGGCTTGTCCTGCAACCAAACATGGCTCGGTGCGGCTTCCGCACCGGGCTTTTTTTGTCTAACACAGCCTCAGGCGTTCGGGCTTGTTCGGAGTAATTTCCAGTATGAAGAAACTATCCACGCGCCAGCGTACAATAGCGGCTGCCATCAGCTTTTCCGGGTACGGTGTTCACAGCGGCCTGCCCGTCACGCTGACCATCAAGCCCGCTGCGGCCGATACTGGAATATCGATTTCGCGCGAGATGGCCGATGGACGCGTGACCATGCCCGTCCCGGTGCATTTCTCGCGGGTGACGCGGACGACATTGTGCACCACTCTCGACCTGGGCGATAGCGTTAGCGCTGCCACTATCGAGCATGTGATGTCGGCCCTCTCCGGCATGGGCGTGGACAATGCTCTGATCACGCTCGATGGGACCGAATGCCCGATTATGGATGGCAGCGCGCGGCCTTTCGCCGAGGCTATTCTCCGCGTGGGTCTCGAAATCCAGCCAGTGCAGCGCAAGTTTCTGAAGATCATGCGCGCCGTGACCGTGCGCAACAACGATGCCTTTGCTGCGCTCGAACCCTATAACGGCCGTGCGCTCGACCTCGAGATCGACTTCGATTCCAAGGTCATCGGCCGCCAGCGCATGATATTCGACTGGACCCCGCGCCGTTATTATGAAGACGTCTCGCGCGCGCGCACCTTCGGTTTCGTGCGCGACGCCAAGATTCTGCGCCAGGCCGGGTACGCCCTGGGCTCCAGCCTTGATAATTCCATTACCGTCGACAACGACCGGATCCTCAATCCCAACGGGCTGCGTTACGAGGATGAATTCGTGCGCCACAAGCTGCTCGATGCGGTGGGGGATTTGGCGCTCGGCGGCTTGCCGATCTGGGGCCGCTTCCGCTCCTACAAGGGCGGGCACGCCCTCAACGCACATGTGTTGTCTGGTCTCTTTTCGAGCGAAGCCAATTATGAAATAGTTAGCGCTGAAAATCTGCCGCTGGAATTCGATGCTTTCGAAGACCAACCGGCCGGGTTGGCAGTCAATCACTATTTGCGGTCGGTTCGATAGCCTTTGGAGGCTGCCGGGCCGCGCCACAGTTTTGAACCAATTGCTGACTACGCCGCCAATCGGCAAGAGCTTATAAGGACGGGGCACTTCGTGACAGTTGGAATTATTGGTGGCTTCACCAGCCGGGCAGGGCGGATTGTTTCGGTTGCCCTGCTTACGGTCATGCTGGCCGGTTGCTCGGGCATGAACCTGTTCGGGCCGCCCAAGATCAAGGAAGCTCCGGTTATCCCTGCGCAGGCGCTCTATCAAAAAGCGCTGGACGATATGGACCGGCAATATTTCCAGACCGCCATCAAGAATCTCGAACAGCTTGACCGCCAGCATCCGCGCGATCCGTTGGTCGAAAAGTCCAAGCTGATGCAGGTCTATGCCAATTATCGTAGCGGTGAGCTGGAAGAAGCCATTCTGGCCGCTGACCGCTATCTGGCGCTGTATCCCAATGGCAAGGACGCCCCTTACGTTCTTTATCTCAAGGGCAATGCCTATTTTGCCCAGATCAAGGACATCACGCGCGACCAGCAGCTCTCGACCGATGCGATCGACACTTACACTCTGCTGATCTCAAACTACCCGCAGTCTGAATACGCCAAGGACGGCAAGGAAAAGCTGCTCGTCGCCTATGACCAGCTTGCTGGCAAGGAAATGTCGGTTGGCCGTTATTACCTGGGCAATGGGCAATATACCGCCGCAATCAACCGCTTCCGCACGGTGGTCGAAACCTGGCAGACCTCGACCCATATCGAGGAAGCCCTCTACCGGCTGACCGAAGCTTATCTGTCGCTCGGCCTCACCAATGAAGCCATGACGGCTGCGGCCGTGCTCGGCCACAACTACCCATCGAGCACCTGGTACCAGCAAGCCTTTGCCGTGCTGGGCAAGCAGGGCCTTGCTCCCGCCGTCAACGGCGGCAGCTGGATGGCGTCGCTGCGGAACTAGTGGGTTCTTCAAACCCGCGAAACATTTGGTTGCTAGTTTGTTCCGGGGCGCTACAATGCGTCCCGGTTTGCTTTCCAGCCTGCCCCCTAAATGACGTCCGGGAAGAGTTTTGCGCATGCTCAACGCGCTTTCGGTTCGCAACATCGTTCTGATCGACCAGCTCGACCTGGCACTCGACGGCGGCATGACGGTGCTGACCGGCGAAACCGGCGCGGGTAAATCCATTCTCCTTGATGCTCTCACGCTTGCACTTGGCGGAAGGGGGGATGCCTCGCTGGTGCGCAGCGGGCATGACAGCGGGCAGGTGGTTGCCGTCCTGCAATTATCGGCTGAGCATCCCGCCCGCACGGCGCTGCGCGACAATGCCATTCCCGACGACGAAGACATCATCCTGCGCCGCGTGCAGTTCGCCGATGGTCGCACCCGCGCCTTCATCAATGATCAGCCGGTGTCCGCTGCGCTGCTGCAGAAGGTTGGTGCGCAGATCGTAGAAATTCACGGCCAGCACGACGATCGTGCCTTGGTCGATGTCGCGACCCACCGTGCCGCGCTCGATGCTTTTGGCGAACTGGATGGCCTAGCGGCCAAGGTGCGTGACGCCTGGCAGGATCTCGCCGACGCCCAGGAAGCCGTTGCTGCGCAAAAGGCGCTCGTCGCCGAAGCGCTCGCGGCCGAAGACTATGCCCGCCACACCGTGGACGAGCTAGGCAAGCTCAAGCCGCAGCCGGGCGAAGAAGAAGAACTCGCTGAACGCCGCCAGCATCTGCAGCAGGCCGAGCGTGCGGCATCCGACGTGGTCGAGATCGACGACATGCTGAACGGTCCGTCTGCGCCCGGTCCGGCGCTGGCTGGCCTCATGCGCCGCCTCATGCGCAAAATCGATGGCGGCGCAACGCTGTTCCAGCCGCTGGTCGATACGCTCGATGGCTCGCTCGCCGCGCTCGATCGCACCACCGACGCGCTCGAAGAGCTCAAGCGCGAGATGGCCTACGATCCCAACGAGCTCGAAGCCGTCGAGGAGCGCCTCTTCGCCCTGCGCGCTGCCGCTCGCAAGCACCAGGCGACCTGCGATGGCCTGAGCGAAGTGCTGGCGAAATACTCAGCCGATCTCGACATCCTTCAAAGCGGGGAAACCAAGCTCGTAGCGCTGGAGGCAGCGCAGGCCAAAGCGATGGAGACCTATCGCAAGCACGCCGAAGCGCTGAGCAAAGGCCGCGCCAAGTCGGCCGCTGCCCTCGGCAAGGCCGTGGGCTCGGAACTGCCGGACCTCAAGCTTGGCGCCGCCAAATTCATCGTCGATCACCAGGTCGATGCCAACCGCATCGCGGCCTCCGGGTTCGACCAGATTGCCTTCCACGTCCAGACCAATCCTGGCACCACAGCCGGCCCGCTGCTCAAGGTCGCCTCGGGTGGTGAACTCAGCCGGTTCCTCCTGGCGCTCAAGGTCGTGCTGGCCGATCGCGGCTCGGCGCCGGTGCTGATCTTTGACGAAATCGACACGGGTGTCGGCGGCGCGGTCGCCGATGCAATTGGCCGCCGCCTGGCCCGGTTGGCAGGCCGCGTGCAGGTGCTGGCCGTTACCCACGCACCGCAAGTCGCCGCGCGGGCTCAGCGCCATTTGCTGATCGAAAAGCAGGCGGTGAAAGAGGGTGCCTTCATGCGCACCCACGTCAAGCCGCTCGACACCGATGCCCGCCAAGAAGAAGTCGCCCGCATGCTCGCGGGCGCCAAGGTGACAGACGAGGCACGGGCAGCGGCGAGTAAATTGCTGAGCGAGGTGGGGTAGCACCCCCACCTAACCTCCCCCTGGTAGGGGGAGGGACTGTCCTGCGGTCTTGACTAGATCGAGACACTTGCGTGATCTGTTCCTCCTCCTCCCAGGGGGAGGCCAGGTGGGGGTTCTCACCAGCTGCGGTGAGTTGAGTAAACGCGATGACTGATTTGTCCACCAAACCCGTTGAAGACCTGACCCCCGACGAAGCTGAGACCGAACTCGCGCGCCTCGCTGAGGCGATAGCTGCCGCCAACATCGCCTATCACCAGAAGGACGCGCCCGAGATCACGGACGCCGAATATGACGCGATGCGCCGCCGCAACGACGCGATCGAGGAAGCCTTCCCCGATCTGATCCGGCCCGACAGCCCGGCCAATGCAGTCGGCGCACCACCGGCCGAAGGCTTTGCCAAGGTGCGCCATGCCGTGCCGATGCTCAGCCTTGCCAAGGCTTACACCGACCAAGATGTGGTGGATTTCATCGAGCGCGGCCGCCGCTTCTTCGAGCGCGACAAGGACCTCGAAATCGCCTTTACCGCCGAGCCCAAGATCGACGGCCTCTCCGCCTCGCTGCGCTACGAGAACGGCGTGTTTGTCCAAGGCGCCACGCGTGGCGATGGCGCGGTAGGCGAGGATATCACCGCCAATCTGCGCACCATCAAGGACATTCCGGCTAAGCTCAAAGGCTCCGGCTGGCCGCAAAGCATCGAAATCCGTGGTGAGGTCTACATGACCTATGCCGAGTTCCAGGCGCTCAAAGCCCGCTCCGCCGCTGCAGGGGGGCAGGATTATGTCAATCCGCGCAACACCGCCGCCGGCTCGCTGCGCCAGAAGGACCCGTCCATCACCGCCAGCCGCAACCTCAAATTTTTCGCCTATGCCTGGGGCGCCACCAGCGAAGATCCCGCGCCCACCCAATACGAGGCGGTGCAGAAGTTTGCCGAGTGGGGTTTCCCGATCAGCACGCTGATGATCCGCGCCAAGACCGTGGAAGAACTGATCGCGCACTACCGGCTCATCGAAGCGCAGCGCTCCTCGCTGGGCTATGACATCGACGGCGTCGTCTACAAGGTCGATCAACTCGAACTGCAGCGCCGCTGGGGCTTCGTGACCGGCGAGCCGCGCTGGGCCGTTGCCCACAAATTCCCCGCCGAACAGGCGACCACAATCGTCCGCCGCATCGACATCCAGGTCGGCCGCACCGGCACTCTGGCTCCTATCTCCCGGCTCGAGCCGGTGACTGTCGGCGGCGTTGTCGTGGAAAATGCCACGCTCCACAACGAAGACTACATCAAGGGCATCGACAGCAACGGCCTGCCGATCCGTGGCGACGAGCCCATCGATATCCGGGTTGGCGATACCGTGGTCATCCAGCGGGCAGGGGACGTGATCCCCCAGATCGTGCGCGTAGTGCTCGAAAAGCGCCCCGCCGATGCCGTGCCGTATGAGTTCCCGCACGAGTGCCCGATCTGCAAATCGCCGGCCACGCGCGAGCTCAACGAAAAGACCGGCAAGGAAGACTCCCGCCGCCGCTGCACGGGCGAGCTGATCTGCCCGGCACAGGCCATCGAGCGCTTGCGCCATTTTGTGTCGCGCGGGGCGATGGATATCGAAGGGCTGGGCGCCGAGAACATCGATCTGTTCTTCAACGCTGGCCTCGTCAAGACCGCTGCCGACATCTTCACCCTCAGGGACCGCCGTCCCGAGGTGCAAAAGGCTCTGGCAGAACGACGCGAGCAGCAGGCGCGCGTGCGGGAGGCGGCCTCCGGCAAGACGCGCAAGAATGTCCGCAGCGTCGAAGACCGCAATTACGAAGGTCTCGACAAGCTCTTTGCCGCTATCGATGCCCGCCGCGAACCCGAACTCGACCGCTTCATCTTCGCCCTGGGAATCCGCCACATCGGCGAAACCACCGCAGCGGTGCTGGCACGGACCTTCTCGACCATGGAAGAGCTGATCCGTGTCGGCAAGGAGACGTCGGCAGCTGCCGATCCCAAATCGGTATTCCCCTCAGTCGATGGCATTGGCGGCACGGTGATCGAGGCGCTGGTCGATTTCTTTGGCAACGAGCGCAATGACGACGTGCTCGATGCCTTGCTCTCCCAGGTTCATCCCAAGCCCTACATCGTCGCCGTCTCAGCCGATAGTGCGGTGGCCGGTAAGACCATCGTCTTCACCGGCTCGCTCGAGCGTATGTCACGTTCGGAAGCCAAAGCCATGGCCGAGCGGCTCGGCGCCAAGGTGGCTGGCTCGGTTTCCGCAAAAACCGATATACTTGTGGCTGGCCCCGGTGCAGGCTCCAAGCTCAAGAATGCCGAGGCGTTAGGCGTCGAGGTCATCAGCGAAGACGAGTGGTTCACGCGCGTCGGCAAATAGGAGAGGGACTATGAAGTTTCTGCCGATTTTGGCGGCGCTCGCCATGTTTTCCGGTACAGCGCAGTCGAGCGAATATATCGACGCGATCACCGCGCATCTCTATTCCGGCACGGCCAAAGCGGGGCTGCGGGAAGCTCATAAGGGCTGTGCGGAGTCCAACACCGAGGCGTGCTTCGGTGCGGGCCTGCTGATGCTGGTTACCGCCTATGAGGGTTTGGCACGCGACTTTTACCGGCATGGTGCGGTCATGCCGGGGGAAACACCAGCGTCGATCCTGCTCGGCATCGGCTCGACAGGGCCTGGCACGCCCTCCAATCCAAACCCTGAACAGCTTACCTACCCGCAGTTCCGTGACATGCTTGATCGCTTCGTTCGCAAATTGGACGAGGCGAAAGTTGACTTCTCGTTTGCTGGGAAGTCGGGCGATTATGTCGTGACCATCGATCCGAGATTGGTGATCATCGACTTTAACGGTGACGGAAAGGCAGGCGAAGGCGAGAACCTGGGCGCATTGCTGGATGTAAACGCCGATTGGGCCATGGTTCCGGCTCCCGAAGCGTCTGCTACTGGCAGCACCAAGGACAAAGGAACGGGATTGGCGCCGGATTGGAGGGTCGGTTTCGATCGCGCCGATGCATTCTGGTTTGCCGGATACACCCAAGTGGTTGCCGCGCCGTTCGATCTGCTGCTCGCGCACGACTTTTCCGAGTTTTTCGGCGCCTATATGCACCGCGTCTTCCCCAGGGCCGGTTTGCCGATGCAGAACCACACCACGGGCGGCATAGTGTTCGTGGACCCGATGGGCGATTCCGGCATCGCGGATATGATAGCCTCCGTTCACACGCTGAACTTTCCAGTTATCGACAAGCAACGCCTGGCTACGGTTCTTAGCCGCCTGAAAACAATAACGGCCCTGTCCCGGCAGAACTGGGAGGTGATCCTTGCCGAAACAGACGATTACCGAGAGCTGGTACCCTCGCCCCGGCAAACCGCCATTCCCAGTGTTTTGCCGGTGACGCAAGAAGTCGTCGATGCGTGGCTCGCTACCCTCGATACCGTCGATCAGGTGCTGGCAGGGGAATTGCTTGTGCCGCACTGGCGCTTCAAGCAGGGGTTCGATCTGAAGCTTTATTTCGAAACGGCGGAACGGACGGACTTGATCATGCTCTTTACCGGCTCAGGCGCGCTCCCATACCTGCGGGACGGACCGATCGCCGATGAGCAGAGCTTTGCCGAAGCCAACCAGACCCTTGGTTATGATTGGCTCACTTACGCCTTCTGGTTCAATTAGCGCTGCTTCCCCTTCGGAGATTTTGATGCGTCTTTTATCCATCGCCGCCTGCCTGTTCCTGACGCTCACTGGCGTCGCCGCGGCGCAGAGCTTCGACACCCCGCAGGCACTGCTTGAAGCTTTCTATGCCCCTTACATCGGGGACGACATGCCAGAAGACAATCCGAGCTTCCGCTCCGAAGCCTTGCAGGCGCTTTATGAGCGGGACGACGAACTAACCCCTGATGGAGATCTGGGCGCACTCGGCTTTGATCCATACGTGAACGGGCAAGACTATCAGCTCTCCGAGTTCGAAGTCGGCGAGCCGCTCATTGACGGCGACAGCGCCGTGGTGGACGTTTATTTCAAAACCTTCGGCGAACCACGCAGCCTCACCTATGAGCTCGTGAACGAGGACGGCTGGAAAATCGACGACGTCGTATCCGAAGAAGGTGAGTATCCCTATCGCCTGAGCGAGATTTTCGAAGAGGCTGCGGCAGCAGCGGAGTAGGGCGCTTCCTTTGGGAAAGTCGAAGATTTAGATCGACCCCATCCAACTCTCCTACTGGGGGAGGTTAGGTGGGGTCCTTATTCCTACAATGGCGCTGTAGCGCCCTTCAGCCACTCGCGAACATCTCCTACGACCAGCGGTCCGATCCCCGTCCATACCCGCTGATGATAATCGTCTAGCCAGCCGCGTTCCGCGGCCGTCAGCAGGTCCTCTGCGATCAGCCGCTTGTCGATCGGCGCCAGCGTCAGAGTTTCGAACTCTAGAAATCCAGGATAGCTCGAACTCTCCACCACGCTGATCAGATTTTCGATCCGGATGCCGTACTCGCCTTCTTTGTAGAAGCCCGGCTCGTTGGAAACGACGTTTCCCACTTCGAACGGTGTCGAGTACCGCGACGAAATGCCGACGGGCCCCTCATGCACGCCGAGATAGGCGCCCACGCCGTGTCCAGTACCGTGGTTATAGGTGACGCCGTCCTGCCAGAGGAATTGCCGCGCCAGGATATCGATCTGTGCGCCGGTTGTGCCCTTGGGGAATCGTGCCGTCGAAATAGCGATCATACCCTTCAGCACTCGGGTGAAGCGGTCGCGCTGTTCGGGAGTCGATGATCCGGTAGACATGGTTCGGGTGATGTCGGTCGTGCCGGACAGATATTGCGCGCCGCTGTCGAGCAGCATGATTTCGCCCGGGTTGAGCGTGCGGTCGGTCTTGTTGGTAACGCGGTAATGGACGATCGCGCCGTTCGGCCCCGAGGCGGAGATGGTGTCGAAGCTGGCATCGACGCAGCTTTCGTCTTCGCGCCGGAACGCTTCGAGCGCGGTGACGATGCCGATCTCGGTCAACTCGCCCTGTGGTGCATTGGTGTCGAACCAGTGGAGGAACTTGGCGAGCGCCACGCCGTCGAGCTTGTGCGCCTCGCGCATGCCGGCCAGTTCGGCCTCGTTCTTGCGCGACTTGGGCAGCAATACTGGATCGCGCTTTTCTATCAGCTTGGCGCCGGCGGATCTGAGGCTCGTGGCAATCGCTTCGGGCGCCGTAGCCGGATCGATCAGCACGGCTGTGTCGGTTGCCCCCAACCGCCGCAAATCGGCAGTCAAATCGGCGCTGCTGGCGACATGTGCCAGCCCTGTGAGGCCGGTTCGAATTTCGTCCGTGATCTTGGCGGGATCCAGATAAAGCGTCGGCGTGCCCTCGGCGGGAACAATGGCGAAGCCGAGAACGAACGGCGTATTCGGCACATCGCGGCCACGCATGTTGAACAGCCAGCAGATCGACTCCGGCAGGGTCAGCACGCTGGCCTGCGCGCCCTCAGTCTTGAGCGTGTTCTGGATTTCGGCGATCTTGTCGCTGGCGTTACGTCCGGCGCGGTTGTGCCCCAGGAACTCGACCGCGCTCGCTGGCGCAGCAGGCCGGTCGGTCCAGATTTCATCGACCAGATTTGGACCCGGGACCAGCGTGGCATGGCCACCTAGCAGTGTCGCCATGTCGCGGATTTCGCCCGGCGTGTGCAGCCACGGATCGTAGGCGATCGTGCCGCCCGCCGGGATGATCTCGCGCGCCTGCGCATTGAGCCCGCCGCGATCGGTCTGCAGCACTGTGACCAGCGCCGTGTCCGTCTGCGTCGGCGCTTGCAGTGTATAGCGGCTATCGACAAAGAGCGCCGCCTTGTCCCGCCCGATCAGGGCAAGCCCGGCCGAACCGGTAAAACCCGTAATATAGGCCAGCCGGGCTTCGCTCGCTGGCACCGACTCACCGCGATGCGCGTCAGCCCGGGGGATCAGGAAACCATCGACACTTGCTTGGGCCATCGCCTGCCGGAGTGCCTCGAAACGCGGCGCGACATTGGAAGGGTCCGCCTGTTCCATAAAGCTCTGGAACTGGGCAGGTGGAAAGCTTTGCGTCGTCATCAAGTTTATCCTCGTCGTCGCCGCCGCACTTAAAAGGGGCTGATAAAGCGTTGCACTGTTCCTATCTCAGGTGCGCGCGGGACGCACTAGGAGCTTGGCTCTTTGCCGATTGGTTCAAGCTTTAGCGGCTGCGTGAACCGGAGATTAACAAAGCGGTAAGCGGGCTTGCGAGTCATGCAGGGCTGGCTTGATGATTGTGGCCTAACCAAAGTCAAGCCAGGCGCCTATCTAGGGCGGGACGGGGGCATAATACCGTCGCGGAAGTGCATGGAGACTGGAATGACCGAGAGCAGACAAGATTTTCGCAAGGCGCTGGGGTCGGTTATCGACGCTCGCGGCCGCGAGTCGACCCGCCAGGTTAGCTATCGCATGCAGCATCAGCTGATCGGCGCATTCACCAAGCGCCCATAAGGCCGCTGCAGCGTAAAGCTGACGATCTGGTTTCGATCCCCGGAGCACCGCTTCGGGGATTTTGTTTTTCCGGGTAGCGCAAGAGCCTGATCGGTGGTGCTCAATGCTAACAGTCTGTTAGCGAATTGGGCCGGTATGCGACACCTGATCCAATGTCATGCTACTTCATTTCGAGCATCAGCGTGGTCCAGTCCTTGCGCTGCAGTTTCTGCGTCAGCGTCACGCCCTGACGTGCATAGGCGTTGATCACACCGCGCGCCTGATGCTGCAAAATGCCGGACAGGATGATGGTCGCACCCTTCTGCGCCGCGCGGCCAACAGCGGGCGCCAGCGCCATCAGGGGACCGGCTAGGATATTGGCGACGATCAAATCGTAAGGCCCATTTTGCGCAATGGTAGGATGGGTTAGCCCGGTCGCCTCAAGTGCGATGATGAGCTTGCCGACGCCGTTCTGCTCGGCATTTTCCCGCGTTGTCGTTACCGAAATCGGGTCGATATCACTGGCAATGACCGGGGTCCGGGTGCGCTTGGCCAGGGCAATGGCGAGAACCCCCGTACCCGTCCCGACGTCCAGCATTCGCTGGGGTTTTCTGCGCTTGAGGAGGATGTTGATGGCCTCCAGACACCCTGTTGTGGTCTCATGGTGACCGGTGCCAAAGGCTTGAGCCGCATCGATTTTCATGGCCGTCAGACCCGCCGGGACAGGCCCTGTTTCGTGGCTGCCATAGACATAGAACCCGCCCGCAACCACTGGGGCGAGACCCTCAAGCGATTTAGCTACCCAGTTGACCTCCAGGTCCAGCGGCTCGACTGAAAATTGTACAGGCCGGCCAAGGATTTGCTGCGCGAGCTCAGAAAAAGAGTCAACTGCTGCCGGACTGTCGCAGCCAGCTTCGAACACCCAAAGCCCAGTCGATTCGTCCTCATGCGCCGAGGCGGTCAGTGCCAGATCGTCACGCTCCATGACCGCATCGACCAGCGCATAGGCCTCGTCCTTGCTCAGCGGTTCGGAAGAGATCTGATCGATAGCCATGGCAGGATTCCTTGAGGTTTCCAGCCTAGTTGCGCGATCCCGGCCCCGCGGTCAACTGGAGTTATCCCCATGCTTTTGCTTCCCGCTACAATAGGGCGGCGAACTAGAGCCGGACGGCCGTACCGGTGATCGAGACCATCAGCATGGAGCCGTTCTGCCCGACTACTTCATAGTCCAGATCGACAGCCACGACGGCGTCGGCGCCCATGCGTTCGGCTTCATAGCTCAGTTCTTCATAAGCCTGGCGACGGGCATCGCGTAGCGCGCCCTCATAGGCACCGGCGCGACCGCCGACGATGTCGCGAATGCCGGCGAACAAATCCTTAAAGATATTGGCACCGACGATCACCTCGCCGGTGACGAGACCCAGATATTCGCGGATCGGGCGGCCTTCGAGTGTCGGCGTGGTCGAGATGATCATGGGCAGGCTCCTCTTGTGGTGAGTCAGCTATAGGCCACTAGCCCTTGGTGATAAAGCTTTCGAGCACCTTCTTACGGCCGGCCTTCTCGAAATCGATAGTCAGCTTGTTGCCCTCGATTTCCGCGATATCGCCATAGCCGAACTTGAGGTGGAACACGCGCTGACCTTTGCCGAACGCCGATCTGTCGCTGCCCAGATCAACCGAGCGGGCGACCAGATCGCCATCGATGGTCAAAGGGCCGCCACCTTTGCGGGTCGATTGCTGCGCCCGGGCGCGCTGCCAGCCGGGCGTCTGGTAGACGCTTTCGAACGGGTCGGCCTTGTTGAAGCGCGACGTGGCGCCGCCGCCATAGCCGTAGCCGCCGTAGGATGAACCGGTGTCTTTGACTTCAACAGCGTCGGCCGGCAATTCGTCAAGGAACCGCGAGGGAATGGCCGATTGCCAGAGCCCATGGATGCGCCGGTTCTGGGCGGCCGAAATCCGCACGCGCTTGCGGCCGCGCGTGATTCCGACATAGGCCAGGCGCCGCTCTTCCTCGAGCCCGGCACGGCCGTTTTCATCCATGGAGCGCTGGCTGGGGAAGGTGCCTTCCTCCCAGCCAGGCAGGAAAACAGTGTTGAATTCCAACCCCTTGGCGCCGTGGAGCGTCATGATGGTTACGGCATCGCTGGCCTCGCCGCTGTCACGGTCCATGACCAGCGAGATGTGTTCTAGGAACCCGCCTAGCGTGTCGAACTCTTCCATGGAGCGGCTGAGTTCCTTGAGGTTTTCCTTGCGGCCTTCCGACTCCGCCGACTTGTCGGCGTTCAGCATGTCGATGTAGCCGCTCTCTTCTAGGATGTGCTCTGCGAGCTCGAACGGCTTTAATGTTTCCGCCCGCATCGCCCAGTCGTCAAACTGGACAACTAGCGCGCGCAAGGTGGTGCGCTGCTTGGGCTTGAGTTCTTCGGTGTCGACCAGCATGCGGATAGCCGTAAGCATCGGGACATTGGCGGCGCGGGCCGCGCTGTAGAGCAGTTGCACTGTTGAGTCACCAAGCCCACGCTTGGGCGTGTTGATGATACGGCCGAGCGCAAGATCGTCGGCGGGCTGGGCAACGAGGCGCAGATAAGCGATTGCGTCGCGGATCTCCTTGCGCTCATAAAAGCGAGGCCCGCCAATGACCCGATAGTTCAGGCCCAGGGTAATGAAGCGCTCTTCGAATTCACGCATCTGGAACGAGGCGCGCACCAGGATAGCCATGGAGTTAAGGCTCTCGCCCTGGCGCTGGAACTGCTCGATTTCCTCGCCAATGGTACGTGCTTCCTCCTCGGAATCCCAGACTTGGGTCACGGAAACCGGCTCGCCTCGTTCCCCCACATCGGTCTGCAGCGTCTTGCCCAGGCGGCTTTCGTTGAAGGCAATGAGGTTGGAGGCGGCCTTGAGGATATTGGATGTCGAGCGGTAGTTGCGTTCGAGCTTGATGACCTTGGCGCCAGGAAAGTCCTTCTCAAACCGCAGGATGTTGTCGACCTCGGCGCCGCGCCAACCGTAAATTGACTGATCGTCGTCGCCCACGACGCAGATATTGGCTTCACTTGCGGGCTTCCCCTGCGCCAGCAGCCGCAGCCAGAGATATTGGGCCACGTTGCTGTCCTGGTATTCGTCCACCAGCATATAGCGGAACTTGCGGTGGTACTCGGCCAGAACGTCCGGATTTTCCTTGAACAGCCGTATGCATTCGAGCAGCAGATCGCCGAAATCTGCAGCGTTCAGCGATTTCAGCCGAGCTTGATAATCGGCATAGAGCTTGGCGCCGTGCCCATTGGCATAGCTGCCGCTATCGGCGGGAGCGACGTCCTTGGGCAGCAGGCCCTTGTTCTTCCAGCCATCCATCATCGAGGCGAACAGCTTGGCCGGCCAACGCTTTTCGTCGATATTGTCGGCTTCCAGCAATTGCTTGATGAGCCGGATCTGGTCGTCGGTATCGAGGATCGTGAATGTGCTGGTGAGGCCCACCAGTCCGGCATGGGCCCGCAGGATACGCGCACCGATGGAGTGAAACGTGCCCATCCACGGCATGGATTCCAGCCGCGGTACGAGCTTTTCGATGCGCTCCTTCATTTCCCGGGCGGCCTTGTTGGTGAAGGTCACTGACAGGATCTGGGAAGGCCAGGCGCGGTTGGTATTGATGATGTGGGCTATGCGTGTGGTGAGGACGCGCGTCTTGCCCGTACCGGCACCGGCCAACACGAGCAGCGGGCCTTCGATCGACTCCACAGCCTCACGTTGCTCGGGATTTAGACCGCTCAAGTAGTCAGGCGCTTCGTTCCGCCGGAACTGGCCGGTAATAGCGCCTCCCGTGGGGCGGTCCAAATCGTAGTTTTCACCGGGCATCTAAGGCCTTTCCATCGCTGCAGGCAGGGCAGCGCGGGCATGGACGAATCTTATTTTGTTCTGGTCGGCAATATAGGGGCAGTGACGGTCTCTGTATAGAACGGGCGTCGCGGGCTCGCGCGTCACATGGCTGTCATCTGCCGCCCCTAAGCGGAGGCATTCTTTGGGGGCACCATCATGACACACAAGACTCTGAGCGCGCTAACGGCTGCGCTGCTGGCTACGACGACGAGCGTATCGGCCGCCGAAACTTTCAACCGTATCGCAAGCTTTCCTGTCGAGTGGAACAATGCCGAAGCCGAGGTGTCCTCGGCCGAGATCATCACGGCCACCGACGATGGCATGATGCTGATCTATTCAGACAGCCCAGCGGGCGGTATCGGCTTTGTCGATATCACCGATGCCAAGGCGCCAAAGCCGGCCGGTTTCCTCTCCATGGATGGCGAGCCAACCTCGGTCACCGTGATCGGGGAGAAGGCCTATGTGGCCGTCAATACTTCGGAAAGCTTTACCGAGCCTTCGGGCAAGCTGGTGGTTGTAGACATCGCCGGTAAATCGATCGATGCCGAGTTCGACCTCGGTGGCCAGCCTGACTCCATTGCTCATAACAAGGACAAGACTATCCTCGCCATTGCGATCGAAAACGAGCGCGACGAGGATTTCAACGATGGCGCGATTCCCCAGGCACCGTCAGGCTTTGTGTCTCTCGTGACGCTCAAAGACGGCGCTGTCACGCCAGCCGGTATTAAGAAGGTCGAACTCACCGGCTTGTCTGAAGTGGCGCCTGATGATGCCGAAGCTGAATTCGTTGCCTTCAACAATGCCGACGAAATCGCGGTGACGCTGCAGGAAAACAATTATATCGCAATCATCGATGCCAAGACCGCTGCGGTGACTGGCGGCTTTTCGGCAGGGTCGACCGCCGTGGCCGGGGTCGACATTGCCGATAATGGCAATATTGATTTTACCGGCAACAAGGATGAAGTGCCGCGCGAACCGGATGCCGTCAAATGGCTCGACAATGATCGTCTCGTCGTCGCCAATGAAGGCGATTTGGACGGCGGCTCGCGCGGCTTCACCATCTTTGATCGCGATGGCGCCGTGCTGTTCGACTCCGGCAATACGCTCGATGTCAGCGCCGCCCAGATGGGTCATTATCCTGACGGCCGCAATAGAAAAGGGGTCGAGCCTGAAGGTCTTGAGGTCGCGACGTTTGGCGATCAGCAATACATCTTCATCGCCGAAGAACGTTCGTCGCTAATCGCCGTTTACAAGGACAACGGCGGTGAGCCTGAGTTCGTCCAGTCGCTGCCATCGGGCATTTCGCCCGAAGGGTTGATTGCTGTTCCCGAACGCAATCTGCTCGCTACAGCCAACGAGGTCGATCTGCGCGAGGACGGCGGAATTGGCTCCCATGTGATGCTCTATGAGCTCCTTGAAGGCGTAGCGGCCTATCCGCAGATCGTATCTGATTTGGACACTGACGGTAACCCGATCGGCTGGGCGGCGCTTTCTGGCGCCGTTGCTGATGCTGAAGAAGCCGGCAAGCTCTACGCCGTGAGCGACAGTGTCCTGTTCTCGGCGCCTGCCATTTACACGATAGATGCGACCACCCAGCCAGCCCGAATAACGGCCAAGACGCTGATCACCCGTGATGGTGACAGGGCGCAGAAGCTGGATCTCGAAGGCATCACGCTAGACGGCGAAGGCGGCTTCTGGCTTGCGTCGGAAGGCGATACGGCAGCCTTGCGGCCGCATGCGCTGTTCCACGTCAACGCCGAAGGCGAGATCGAAGACGAGATCGCTTTCCCGGCAGAACTGCTCGCCGGTGAAATCCGCTCCGGCGCCGAAGGCATCGCTGCATTGGGCGAGGGCGACGACATGGTGCTCTGGATTGCCATCCAACGCGAATGGAAAGATGACGAAAAGGGCTTTGTGAAGCTCGTTTCGTACAAGCCATCGAGCGAAGAATGGGGCGCGGTGCGCTACCCATTGGAAGCCGCGCCTGAAGGCGGCTGGGTTGGCCTGAGCGAAATTACCATCCGTGGCGATTACGCCTATATCGTCGAGCGCGATAACCAGATCGGCAGCAAGGCAGGCCTCAAAGCCATTTACCGCGTGCCGGTGAGCGAGTTGGTTTCCGCGCCCTTGGGGGGTGAACTTCCGGTGGTCAGCAAGGAATTGGTGCGCGACCTCATTCCCGAGCTCAAGGCGTACAATGGCTATGTGCTCGACAAGGTGGAAAGCTTTGCCGTCGATGCCAGGGGTAATGGCTTCGTGATTACCGACAATGACGGGGTCGACGACTCCTCGGGTGAAACCTATTTCTGGACCATCGGCGCTCTCTAAACCTTTGCCAATCAAGCTTGAAGCTGGCCGGATCTCCCAAGATCCGGCCATTTGCTTTACCCATTGAGCCAAGTGTGATTGGTAAGCCCTTTCGGTGCCATCATTCTCTTATGTATTGGCGCCGATAGGGCGGTCTTGCGCGGAACCGCCAGACGCCTAAACTTCGCGCGAAGAATCCGGATGGCTGCGCTAAGTGCTCAATCGCATCTACATTATTATCGGATTGCTGGCGATTATCATCCTGGCGGGCGCCTTTGTTGCGCCGCGTTTCATCCATTGGGGCGATTATCGCGGCCGGATGGAGCAATTGGCAACGACCATGCTCGGGACGCCGGTGACCATCAGAGGCGAAATCGATTTTTCGCTGCTGCCCCGGCCGCGGTTGCAGCTTGCCGATGTGCTGGTCGGATCGCCCGAGGAGCCAGCAGCGACGGTAGATACCGTCGAAGCCGAGTTTTCGCTGCTCGATTTTCTGCGCGACAACTATATTGTCACCAAGCTGGTGCTGGTTGCCCCCGTGGTCGATTTCTCGCTCGACGAAAGCGGGTTCTTCGGCAGCGGTGTCACCGTAGCGCCGCAGGGCAACACGGTGGGTCTGAGCCAAGCGACCATTCAGAACGCCACCCTGCGTCTAATGGATCGCCGTTCAGGCGAGACGTTCGTTGCCGATGATGTGGATGGCGAGCTCAAGATCACGAGCTTTGCCGGACCTTTCCAGTTCCAGGGCTCGGCCTTTTACCAGAACACGCGCTACGGCGTGCGGTTCAACTCCAGCGCGCCGGACGCGGTCGGCGACACGCGCGCGACTGGAGCAATTACCGGGGACGGCTTTTCACTTACCGCCGAGGGCCTGCTGACCCCCGGCATGGCACCAAAATTCGATGGCGCGCTCGTTTACCGGCAAACGCCCCCGCCCAGTGAAGCGGCAGACGATATCCGCGGCGATCTGGTGCTGGAAAGCCGGATGACCGGCTCGACGGACCGGATTGTCCTCTCAGGCTATACGCTGCAGCCAGACGAAAATCGGGCGGGGACCCGACTGACCGGCGCAGCCAGCATTCAGCTGGGCAATCGCCGGAGTTTTGACGCGGTGGTTTCAGGCGGCGTGTTCAGTTTGCCGCCGCGCGATGCCAACGAAGACGCAAGCGTACAGCCCTATGAACTCGTGCGCCTGCTTGGTGAACTACCAGCGCCGCTCGTGCCGCCGATGCAGGGACGTGTAGGCATTGATCTTGCCGAGATTGGTCTGCGCGGCTTTGCCCTGCGCGATGTGCGGGTCGATGCGATGACGGATGGCTCAGACTGGGAAGTGGAGCAGTTCATCGCCCAATTGCCGGGTGGTACCGAGATGCGGGCCAGCGGGCGCTTAGGCAATGACAACGGAGACACCGTGTTCAATGGCCGCTTCTCTGTGGTCAGCGAACGGCTGGATGGCTTGGCGCAGTTGTGGCGCAAGCCTGACGAGAACAATGTTCTGTTCAATCAGCCAGGCAAGCTCGAGGGCGAGATGCTGCTGGGCAGCGACGCGGTGGGCATCAACAATGGCATGCTGACGCTAGCTGGCTCTACCCATGCGCTCGAACTGCGGCTGGGGTTCGGAGAAGAGCGGCGGCTCGATGTCGTGGGGCACTTTGATGCGCTGGATAATCGAGGTAGCGCACTGGTCGCTGCCTTGCTGCCCAATATTCCGGCCGAGCCCGGATTCGGCAACAGCTTTCCCGATGGCAGTTTTTCGTTGACCGGCGAAAGGGCGCTGCTGCTTGGTCTCGAAGGCCAGGAGCTTAAAGCCGAAGGGTATTGGAGCCCTGGTGTGATCACCTTCGACAGGTTTGTTGCCGCCGATTGGGGCGGCGCGGCGCTTGACACTTCCCTCCGGCTCGCCGGAACAGCACAGGCGCCGCAGATTTCTGGCTCCGGGCAATTCGCTATCGCTGATGCCGCAGCGCCTGCGCTGGCAGCGCTTTACGATCTGGGCGGATTGCCGGAGGGCTGGCGTGAGGCGCTGGCTCGTTCCGCACCGGCCGATGTGTTGCTGGATTTGAGCATTCCCCAGGAGAGCGGTGCGCAGGTGCTGACCCTTGGCGGAGCGCTGGGGTCAGGCGAAGTCAATTTGCGGGCTGAACTGGGCCTCGGCCTTGCCGGACTATCCACTGGGCAACTGCGGCTGACCGCATCGCTGGACTCGAACGATCCGGCCGGTTTGAGTCAGCAGCTAGGTCTTGATGCTGAGGGCATATTTCAGGGAGAGAGCCTCCTCGTCAGCCTTGGGCTGCAAGGGGTGCCAGCCGAAGGCCTCAGGGGATCGATCAACGCGAGTTCAGATGATGAAAGCATTGGCTATACCGGCGATTTGCGGTTGGCGGCAGAAGGCGAACTGCAAGGTACCGGGCGGATTGACGCTATTCTGGCTGACGCAGGCACTGTGGCGCAGATCGTCGGGGCCACAGGCTTGAGCCTGCCAGCCGCGGAGGGCAGCGCAGAACTTCATTTTGAAGGTAACCGCATCGTTCGCCTGAGCGCTATTGCCGGCACTTCCGGCGAGTCTGGCTTCTCAGGCGATCTATCTTTGTCGCGCACGGGTCAAACCGCCGCTGTGGCAGGCGCTATTGCGTTGGACACCGCATCAGCCGAGGGGCTGGCAACCGCATTGTTTGGGCCGGCTGCGCTCTTGCCAGGAGCGCCGGTGTGGTCCGATGGGCCCATCAGCGTCGGTGACGAGGTCCGGGCTACACGCGGCACTGTTACTGTGAAAGCTGGTGCGGTGACGGCTGGCGGCCAGCCGCGCCTCGGCGCAACGAGCTTCGAGCTTTCGTGGGACGAAACAGAATTGCGACTTGGCCGGTTCGAGGCAGCGCTTGGCGAAGGGTCCGCCAGCCTTGACCTTACCGTTTGCTGCGCCGGACCGCTCGCCGACAAAACGATCAAGGGCCGGCTCGGTTTGGTCAACGTCGCCATAGCCGACATCGCCACGTCCGCTGCGGCAGAAAAAGTCGGCGGCAGACTCGACGGCGGCGTGCAGTTCGAGGCGACCGGCGCAAGCCTTGCCGACGCGATCGATGTGCTGGCAGGTGACGGCAGTTTCACCATCGCTGACTTCAATGTGAGTAGCCTGGCGCCATCGGTGTTTCCCACAATAGCCGGTCTTGAAGATGTGCTGGACACCGATGCCGATGCACTCGACGCGCTTATCGGGCTAGCATTGGGGCAGGGGAGTTTTACCGCACCTTCCGCCGCTGGTGCGTTCACTATTGCTGGCGGGGTGGCGCGCTTGACCAATTTCATCGTGGAGGGCGACAGCGGACGATTGGCAGGCGATATAAACCTTGCCCTTGCCGATCTTGGCCTTGATGGCAGTTTTGTGCTGACCCCGATCGGCTTTGATGATCCAAACGGCCTCGTGCGCAGCGATACGGCCCGGATCGTCACTAGGCTGGCGGGTACTCTGCTCATGCCCGACGTGGCGCTTGATCTTGCCGAGATGGTAGCAGCCATCCAGGTTCGGGCAAACGAGCTTGAAGTAGATCGGCTGGAAGCATTGCGGATCGAGGATGCCGAACGGCAACGGGCTGCCGCCGACGAGCGGAACCGGCTGATCGAGGCGCAGCGCCAGCGTGCTGCCGCAGAAGCGGCACGGCTAGCTGCGGAGCAGGAAGCGGCTCAGCAGCAAGCCGAGGCAGAGCGGCTAGAGGAGGAGCGGCTGGCGCGCGAACTGCAATTACAGCAGCAACCGCCTGCTCAACCGCCGATTACGCCTGCACCAGCACCGAACGGACCGTTCGACTTCAGCTTCCAGCCGCAGGTGAACCAACCCTTGGGCCCGCCGGTCAATCAGCCGTTGTAACTGGCGCTACTTGCGCTTGATACCAGACCAATACGGCGAGGCGAATGGCCGAAGACAAATTGGGTGTGGCGCGGTTTTCATCGATGCTGCGGATGAGTCCGGCCAAGCTCTGTCCGGACTGCTTGGCCATAGCTTCCAGAGCAGCCCAGAATTGCGGCTCAAGAGCAATGGATGTTCGGTGGCCCGCAATAGAAAGCGACCGTTTTTCCAATTCGGTTCAGTCAGGGTTTCTTGCGGAACGCATCTAAGCTAACGACCTTTTCGCCGGGCTTTTCGCCCTCTGCCGACGGACCAGTAGCGGCTGCCGCCACAGCGTTGTCGGCCTCGGCTTCAACTGCGGATGCACCAGGTGCGGTAGCTGGATCGAACTGTAGGCCGAACTGGACAGATGGGTCGAAGAACCCTTTGACCGCCGAGAAAGGAATAACCAGCGTTTCGGGAATGCCGTCGAACGACAGGCCAACTTCAAAGCCGGTCTCGTTGACCTTGAGGTCCCAATACTGGTTCTGGATGACGATCGTCATTTCTTTGTCGTACTGGGAGAGCAGTTTCTCGCTCAGACGCACGCCGGGCGCGCGGGTAACAAAAGAAATAAAGAAATGGTGGTCACCGGGAAGGCCGGTTTTCGCAACTTCAGCCAGAACCTTGCGCACCACGCCGCGCAGGGCTTCCTGAGCGAGAATATCGTAGCGCATATGGTCTTCGGCCATGGTCACCCTTCCGGTGTTTTTCAGAGAATCCCGAATGGCCCATATCAGCCTTACGTTCCAAGAGAATTCAAGGACAAAGGGACCAAGGTAAGCAAGATTGAAGAGAAGGTGCAGGCTTCTGTTGCCAGGTGCCTGCGGACCCCGCCTGTCAGCCGGCTAGGGCTGGAGGACTTAATTTCCCAATGCTAGCGCTGCTTACGCAGCGAGAGCGACTGGAGCCTTATGGTTGTCATTTGCAACTATAAGTTTCGGACCGATAACGGTGGTACCTCACCGAGCAAAAGCACACCCTTTACGCCCTCGTCGATCCTGTTTCGCCCCCATTGGCTGCCCGAAAAGACCGGGAAGATGGTGGAGGCGCCGGGTACTGCCCCCGGGTCCGAAAGGTTTATTATGATGACAGTTTATCGCCATAGCCCTTGCGGGCAAAACCTATATAGGCGCCCCGGCAGTGCGATGCAATGACATGGGCTAACCGTTCCATTTCATGCCCATGTAGACGCCACCCTTGCGCAGTTCATCGAGCATCTGCTCAAGATGCTTAAGCTTGGTGTCCTCGCGTTTCACCTTGTTGATCCAGAGCAGATAGTCATTGCGCTGATAGGCAGGTCTCGCCTCGTACTTCGCGCGTAAATCACTTTCCTCCAGCGCCACGCGGACGAATTCGGGCATCTCTTCCCGTTTTCGCAACGGACGCAAAACGGGGCTCATGGTGTTTCTCCTTGAGTGAAAGCCAACGCGGAAACGACGTTTGCTTACTCCTGCTGACAAGTTGCGCCAGCAAGAAAATGGTATTCCCTTACCGGTGCCAAGTGCGTCGAACGCTGAAACGAATCGCTTTATTGATGGTGGCATGCAGCCATATCTCAAGCTCCTCAGCGACATTCTTGAACACGGCACCGACAAGTCGGACCGCACCGGCACCGGTACGCGTAGTCTTTTCGGCTATCAGATGCGTTTCGATCTGGCGCAGGGCTTCCCACTGCTGACCACCAAGAAGCTGCACCTTAAATCCATCGTCTATGAACTGCTCTGGTTCATTCGCGGGGAGACCAATGTGCGCTGGCTGCAGGAGCGCGGTGTCAAGATCTGGGATGAATGGGCCGATGAGAACGGCGATCTTGGTCCAGTCTATGGCTCACAATGGCGCAGCTGGCCGGCTCCGGACGGGCGCAAGATCGATCAACTGGCAGGCGTGATACACGCCATCAAGACCAAACCTGATTCTCGCCGCCATATTGTCTCGGCATGGAACCCGGCCGAGGTGGACGACATGGCGCTACCGCCGTGTCATTGCATATTCCAGTTCTATGTCGCCGGTGGCAAGCTTAGTTGCCAGCTTTACCAGCGCTCTGCCGACACTTTCCTAGGCGTGCCGTTCAACATTGCGTCCTATGCGCTCCTGACGCACATGATTGCCCAAGTGACCGATCTTAAAGTAGGCGATTTCGTGCACTCTTTTGGGGACGTGCACCTGTACTCCAATCATTTCGAGCAGGCACGGCTGCAACTCAGCCGCGAGCCGCGCCGGCTACCAACGCTCAAGATGAACCCGGACGTCCGAAGAATTGAGGACTTCGTTTTCGAAGATTTCGAGTTCACCGGCTACGATCCCCATCCTCACATCAAGGCTGCAGTTTCGGTCTAGCTCATGGGGGCAAGAACCGGCTAGATATCGCCGCGCAGGCCCTATCGGGCTGAAGATTGGGACGCTTTGTTTGGGGGAAACATGAAGCTGTTGCTGAGTCTTGGTGTACTGCTTGGAGCAAGCATTTCCGTGTTGGCCAACGACACCACGGCTGTCCTGACAACCGGTGGTCTGCAGTTCGTCAATAACGAGCAGGTCGTCATGGAAAGCGAGGATCTGTTCATCTCTAGGGAGGAGATCCGGGTCACCTACACGTTCCGCAACGACAGTGCCGAGGATCAGAACGTCCTCGTGGCATTCCCCATGCCCGACCTGGTGCCGAACTTCTACTCGCCCACCTCCTTTCCTGCGGGACCCAACAACAATCTTTTCGAGTTCGAGACCACGGTAGATGGCAAGCCCGTCGATGCAACGCTGCACGAATATGCCTTCGCGGTGGGAGTCGATCGGACGGATATCGTAAGGGACATGAACCTCCCGCTCGTGCCCATCAACATGATCGTCGCAGATGCGGTCAACGCCCTAAGCGATCGGCAGAAGGCCGAGCTCTTACATCTGGGCATGCTGACGATCGATGAATATGGCGACGAAAGCGGCTGGAAGCAGCAGTTCTATCCGGCCTGGACGTATCGAGCGACCTACACGTGGGAAGCCAACTTTCCGGCTGGCGAAACAGTGACCGTAAAACATCGCTACAAGCCAAGCGTCGGCGGCACAGTGGGGGTCAGCTTCCTTTCCAAGCCCTACGAGGGTTATGATCCGGCCACTGAATACAAGACTAAGTACTGCACCGACGAGAGCTTCATCGCTGCCGTGCGTAAGACCCTGCCTAACCAGGACGAGCCGTGGGGCGCGCCATTTTTTGAGAGCTGGATTTCCTACATCCTTACCACAGGCGGCAATTGGGGCGGCGGAGCGATCGAGCGGTTTCGGCTTGTGGTCGATAAAGGAAGTCCTGACAATCTGGTCTCGTTCTGTGGCGATGACGTCAAGAAAACTGGGCCCACGACCTTTGAAATGGTCAAGACTGATTTTTGGCCCGAGGACGAGCTGGAAATCCTCATCCTTGAACGCCAGTCTGCCATACAATGAGCCTGGCCATCCGCACCGCGACAGCCGGGGATTCCGGCACCATTGTGAGCTTCATCAAGGCGTTGGCCGAGTACGAAAAGCTAAGCCATGAAGCCAAGGCCAGCCAGGCCGACATTGTGCGGGATCTATTTGGCGCGGAACCCAAGGTGTATTGCGAAATAGCCGAATGGGAAGGCCAACCCGTAGGGTTTGCCCTCTGGTTCTACACCTATTCCACCTTTCAGGGGCGCCATGGCATCTGGCTCGAAGACCTTTATGTCGATCCATCCATGCGCGGCAATGGCATCGGCAAATCATTGCTGGTGCATCTGGCAAAGCGGTGCGTTGTGGAGGGTCTGGGCCGTTTCGAATGGTGGGTGCTCGACTGGAACACGCCCTCTATCGACTTTTACAAATCGCAAGGCGGCGTCATGCAGGATGAGTGGACTAAGGTCCGCGTTGACGGTGATGCCCTGCTGAAGCTTAGTGCCGCATGACGGTCCGGATCTCCATGATCGCTGCGGTAGCCGAAAACGGCGTCATCGGCAGCCACCAGACGATCCCGTGGCGCATCCCATCGGATTTTGCATATTTCAAGCGCACGACCATGGGCAAGCCTATCATCATGGGTCGTAAACAATATGAAACCGTCGGCAAGCCATTGCCGGGCCGCGCCAACATCGTCGTAACGCGGCAGGAGAGCTTTGCGCCAGACGGCGTCATCGTGGTGGGCGACCTAGAGCAGGCCCTCGAAAAGGCAAAGGCTGTCGCGCAGACTGACGGCGTCGACGAGATCATGATCATTGGCGGTGGCGATGTTTACGCCCAGTTCCTCGAACACGCTGACCGGCTATACATATCCCATGTCGATCTGGCGCCTGAAGGCGAAATTCGCTTCCCGCCGATCGATCTTGCCCAATGGGTTGTTGTCGATCTGCCCGAGCTTGAACCGCACCCGAAGGATGAGGCTACGTACCGCGTCAAAGTGTACGAGCGGCGCGATGCGGGAGCGCATTGATCGCGCGAAGGCCTTGCCTATATAAGTCGTCAACGAAACGAGTTTTACCGAAAGGGACGCGATGCCGTGGGAGAGTAACGGAGGCGGGGGTGGCCGCAACAACAATGGCGGCCCCTGGGGGCAAGCCCCCGGCGGTGGCGGGGGTGGACCGCGCCGTCCAGGTGGTGGTGGCAATACGCCCAACCTCGAAGATATTCTCAACCGTGGCCGCGACCAGTTCCGGGGCGGGGTTCCGGGCGGGCGCTGGGCTATCATCGGTGGCGTGCTGGCGCTGGTAGCGTTTTGGGCGTTCAATTCGGTCTACACCATCAATTCGAGCGAAGTGGGCGTGGAACTACGGTTTGGTGCTCCCAAGCCTGAGCTTTCCGGTGAAGGCCTGCATTTCCACCTATGGCCAATTGAGACCGTCGAGCGCGTACCGCTCACCCTCAACCAGACCCAGATCGGCAATGCAACGCCAGCGACCAACACGTCCAACCGCAATGCTAACGCTGTTACCGATGGCATGATGCTGTCGGGTGACCAGAACATCGTGAACGTGCAGTTCTCCGTGTTCTGGGCGATCAATGATCCGATTGCATATCTCTTCAACGTTCGCGACCAGGAGGCCATGATCCGCTATGCCGCCGAAAGCGCTATGCGCGAAGTGGTTGGCCGCCGTCCGGCGCAGGAAGTCTATAGTGACGATCGTGCTGGTATTCAGACGGAAGTCTTGGGGATCATCCGCAGCGTGCTGGAAAGCTACCAGCTTGGTGTGGACGTAACGCAAGTGCTGATCGAAAACGCCGGTCCACCGGCCGAAGTGATTGATGCCTTCAACGAAGTGCAACGCGCCCGCCAGGACGAGACCCGCTTGCAGGAAGAAGCACGTTCCTATGCCAACACTCTCCTTGGCGACGCTCGCGGCCGTGCCGCGGCCCTCCGTGAAGACGCTGCCGCTTACACCAACCGCGTGGTGCAGGAAGCAACCGGTGAGGCGGAGCGCTTCAACTCGATTTATGCCGAATACGTCAACGCTCCTGAGGTGACCCGCAAACGTCTGTTCCTTGAAACCATGGAGCAGGTCTTGGGCGAAAGCCAAAAGGTCTTGGTCGAGAATGGCGCAGGAGCTTCGGGCGTGTTGCCTTATCTTCCGTTGCCTGAATTGCGCTCCGGCACAGTTCCGCCAGCCACTCCCTCTACGTCGACGGGGAACTAACCGATGCAAAACCGTCTAATTATCATCGGCGTGGTCGTTATTGCGGCCCTATACGTGTTCTTTTCCTCCATCTATGTCGTGAACGAACGCGAGCAGGCGATCGTGACGCGCTTCGGCCAAATCACCGATGTGCGGACCGATCCCGGTATCTATTTCAAGATCCCGACCGACTTCGTGGACCGTGTGCAGATCGTCGAAGATCGTCTGCTGCGCTACGACATCGCCAATATGCGCGTGCAGGTGTCCGGCAACGCCTTCTACCAGGTCGATGCCTTCCTGACTTATCGCATCGCCGATGCCCGGCTGTTCCGCCAGCGTGCTACCGGCCAGCTTTCTGTGGTTGAAGATCGTATCGGCGCCAATCTCGATTCGGCCTTGCGTCAGGTCTATGCGGCGCGCGAGTTCAACGCCGCCTTGTCGGACCAGCGTGCACAGATGATGCAGGAAACTCGTGACCTGATCCGTCCGGACCTTGCGGAACTAGGTGTGGATGTCGTTGACGTGCGCATTTTGCGTACCGATCTCGACCAGGACGTTTCGGCAACCACCTTCGAGCGTATGCGGGCCGAACGCCTTGCCGAAGCCGCACTATTGCGCGCTCGCGGTCAGGAACAGGCACAGAGCCTTCGTGCTATCGCCGATCGTCAGGCGGTAGAGATCGTCGCTGCCGCCACCCGTGATGCAGAAATCATCCGTGGTACGGGCGACGCCGAGCGGAACCGCTTGTTTGCGGCTGCCTATGGGCAGGACCAGGAGTTCTTCGAGTTCTATCGCTCGATGGAGTCCTATCGCACTGCCATGCGGGGCGAGAACACCACGCTGGTGCTGTCGCCCGAAAGCGAGTTCTTCCGCTACTTTGGTTCGAATGGCGAAATTCCGCCGGCAAACCCGAACCTGGCGCCGCCGTTGGCAGCAGCAGTCCCGCCACCAGCGCCGGCGGTGACGTCAGACGAACCGGCCCTTGATGGGCTTGGCATCGAAGACACTGCGGCGCCGACTTTGACGCTGGAAGATGGGTCGCAGTTGGCACCGACCGTAGGCACCGATATTCCGGCGCCTGCCGAAGCTCCACCGCCAGCTCCCGCTCCGGCTCCAGCCGATGTTCCACCTCCAGCGCCGGCTCCTGCCGCGCCGGTGGTGCCACCTGCGCCGCCTGAGGCAGCGCCGGTTCCGGCACCAGTGACGCCTTAGTTGCTAGACTGAGATGAAGAAGCCGGCGCGGTCCTCGCGCCGGCTTTTCCGTTTCTAGCGGACGATCTCTTCGTCGGTGTAGCCTTGGACGTAAAGCAGGGCAGTAAGGTCGCTATGATCAATTCGGATGCCTGCTTCTGCCGCGACAGCTGGCTTGGCATGCATGGCGACGCCAAAGCCCGCGATGCGTATCATGTCGAGGTCGTTAGCACCGTCGCCCACTGCAATTGTCTGGCTAAGCGCCACATTGCGCTCGGCTGCAATGGTCGTCAGCCGTTGCCGCTTGGTGTCCTTGTCGACGATTGGCTTGGTGACGGTGCCGGTCAGTTGGTCACCTTCGAATTCAAGAACGTTGGCGACCGCTTCATCGAAACCAATGCGCTTGGCGAAGTAGTCGGCAAAGAATGTAAAGCCGCCCGATACCAGCGAGGTATAGGCGCCGTAGGCCTTCATCGTCTGCACCAAAGCTCGACCGCCGGGCATCAAGGTGATCTGCTCGCGACGCACCTCCTCGATGACCTTGCGTTCGAGCCCTTTCAGCAAGGCAACGCGGGTATCAAGTGCCTGGCCAAAGTCTAGTTCGCCACGCATGGCGCGGTCAGTAATTTCGGCTACTTGTTCCTTGATCCCCAGAGCCGCAGCGAGTTCGTCGATGCATTCCTGCTCGATCATGGTCGAGTCCATATCGGCGACAAGAATTTGCTTGCGCCGCTGCCCGGTCGGCACAAGCGCACAATCGATCCGGCGCGAGGCCACGATCTCGCGCGCGGTGGCGAGTGCATCGGTTGACTTCGGCTCGATGATCTCGCAGGCAATGGCGTGATTGAGCCAATTCAGTTCCCCGCCAGTTTCCCTCACCACGGCGGCGGCCAAGGCAGGGTCGAGCTCGGAATCAATGGGATTGGCGATAAGGCAGAGAACCGGCATGGGAATGACTCGGAGGGTAAGCGCGTGACGGGCCACAGGCGTGCGGTGCTGATAGCGGGTCCCACCGCCAGCGGCAAGTCGGCGCTGGCGCTAGAGCTTGCCGAGAAGGAGGGCGGCATCATCATCAATGCGGATGCCATGCAGGTGTACGACACGCTGCGGATCGTCACTGCGCGTCCGTCTGAGGACGACTTGGCGAGGGTTGATCACCGGCTCTATGGGACGGTGCCCGTTCATGTACGCTTCTCAACCGGTCAATGGCTCGCGGCAGCCCAAGTGTTGATTGCTGCTACGCCACCAGAGCAACCGCTCATTTTTGTGGGGGGAACAGGGCTCTATTTCGACGCACTAATCCGCGGGTTTGCTGAAATCCCGCATGTACCCGAGGCAATCACAGTTCAAGTTCAACAAGAGATTCAAGTTCTGGATGCTGCTGGGCGACTGGCGCTGCTGGAGAGTGAAGACCCGCATACCGCAGCGCGACTCAAAGTGGTCGATCCGCAGCGGTTGACTCGCGCCTTGGCCGTCAAGCGCGCAACCGGGCGGCTGTTGTCGAGCTACCAGGACGATCAGCAAACCGGATTGCTGGAGGCATTCAATGTCGAGCGGATGGTGCTCGATCCGGAACGTCAGCTGCTCCGGGAGCGGATTGCACGGCGGTTCCAGGAGATGTTCACTAGTGGCGCGGTGGAAGAGGTACAGGCTCTTCGATCGCTGTCACTCGACCCGAGCTTGCCTGTCACGAAGGCGATTGGCGTCCGCGAAATTGGCGATTGGCTTGATGGCACCTTGAACCGAGAGCAGGCTATTGAACGCGCCATCATCGCCACCCATCAATATGCGAAGCGGCAACGCACATGGTTTCGCAACCGCTTCGGTGATTGGCCGCGGCGTGGCTGAGCGCCTTAGCGCGGGCGCAACAAGCCAAGGCGCTCGCGCATGGCGAAGCGAATGACCAGCACCACTGCGACAAAAGCCAGTCCCGCGGCAAGACCAATCCAGATGCCCACGCCGCGCCAGCCAACGACAAAGCCAAGCACATAAGCAATAGGCAGGCCGATGAGCCAGTAGCCAAGGATCGCCAGGAGCATAGGCACCTTGGTATCGCTGAGACCGCGCAGCGCATGAGCGGCCACGACCTGTGCACCATCGACAAGCTGAAAAAGCCCAGCCACTAGCAGGAAAGTGGCCGCAAGCGCTACGGCATTGGCATTGGCATCGATGTGCGGATCAAGGAACAGCGCTACGACAGTCGGGCCTGCCGTGAGGAAAATTGCGCAGGACAGCGTCATGAACGCAGTGCCCAGGGCAAAGGCAGTCCAGCCGGCCTTGCGGATGCCGTCGGGATCGCTGCGGCCGTAAGCGGTGCCGACGCGCACGGTGGCTGCAATGCCCAAGCCAAGCGGCACCATGAAAGCCAGGGATGCGCATTGAAGGGCGATCGCATGGGCTGCCACCTCGTCCGTTCCTAGGCGCCCCATCAAAATGGCGGCGGCGGTGAACAGGCCCACTTCCGCCAGAACGGTCAAGCCAATCGGCAGGCCCACCCGGAAGATTTCGCGGAAACGTGGCCAGTCTGGTTTCCAGAACCGCAGAAGCACATGGAAACGTTTGAGCCGCCGATGTCGCAAAACATAGACGACCATCATCACGAACATTGCGACGTTGGTGATAAGGGTGGCTATAGCTGCGCCACGCAGTTCAAGCCGTGGAAAGCCGAAATTGCCAAAGATCAGGACATAGGCAATGGCAGCGTTCAGCAGCACGCCAAAGACGGTGATGACCAGAATAGCGCGGGTCGCATCGAACGCAGAAAGAAGCGAACGGAACGCTACAATTCCCAAAGCGGGGAAAAGTGTCCATGCGGCAATCTGCATGAACTCTTCAGCGCGCGCGGTCGCGGTCGGGTCTTGGCCAAGCGCCAAATAGATCGGCCGGATCTGCAGGACAAACGGCATCAGCACGGCTGCGATGGCGATGGCTGCCCAGCATCCCTGGCGCACAATCCGGCGCACAGCCTTGATGTCCCGCGCGCCGCGCGCTTGCGCGACTAGAGGCGCCACCGCACCTACGATGCCGATGCCGGCTACAAGGAACGGCATGAGAAACGTGGTTGCGAGCGTCCCGGCGGCAAGAGAGGCAGGTCCCAGCCAGCCTAGCAGGATCACGTCAGTGGTGTGCAGTGCATTTTGCGCCAACTGCGCAATGACCAGGGGCCAGGCTAGGGCAAATGTCGCGCGCAGCTCCTCGGCCCAGCTGATCGCGGGGGCAATGGTGCGTTCAGCGGCGCCGGGCGCAACCGTGATTTGCTCGTTCATCTCAATATGTCCTACTCGCGAGGACTTGCTCTAGACCAAACGGAGATGCGGCGAAAGATGCGGACCTTGGACAACGAAACCTCCCCTTTGCTAGCCGGAACCGGAAATCGCCTAGCTATCATCACCGCTGGGTTCTGCGGCGCGGCAGGTGTGATGGCGGCAGCATCGGCATCGCACGTTGGCGAGAGCCGGAACCTGTCGGCCATTGCAGCAATCTGCCTCGCCCATGGTCCCACGCTTCTGGCACTTGGTCTTGCGGGCAGGGGGCGGATCTTGGCTCTTGCGTCAATCCTGCTCGGCCTTGGAACAGCGGTGTTCGCTGCGGACCTAGGCGTGCGCGAGTGGCGGGGCCATGGTCTCTTTCCCGGTGCAGCGCCGCTTGGCGGCTTCAGTATGATCGCCGGATGGGTCGTGATCATCTTCGCGGGAGTGCTATCTGGCCGGGCAAGAATTTAGTTCAAATAAACTTAAGAGTAGGCGGGAACCTATCGATGAACAATTTGTTATGCCTGCCGAGAGTGTCCTCGGAGGGTTTCTAATGCATAAGTTTCTGATTATCGCCGCCACTACGCTATCGCTTGCTGCTTGTACTGCAACCGAACAAGGTGCTGCAGTTGGTGCCGGTGCTGGCGCAATTGTTGGCGCGGCTACGACCGGTAGCGTTTTGGGTACCGCAGTCGGTGCCGGCGTTGGTGGTGTGGTCGGTGCGGCAGCAGGCAACGTCCTGGGCCGTGCGAGCGAAGGCAGCAACATCTGCATTTACGAACGCCCGAATGGTTCGCGCTACCGCGACACCTGCCCGCAGGGCTAATAAATTGCAGCATCGCCCCATGCTGCAACGCGCCACCTAGGCGCCGTGCACCCGATCCGGAGTCCCTCCTGGATCGGGTGTCTCTTTTTGAGCTGTTAATCAGCTTGAAATTCTCGCCGTTTGACTGCATATATTTGCCATACGACACTATCTTGCGCTATCTGATCGACCGGGAAAACCGGGAACTTGGCTACCTCCTGATCTGTGAATCGTTAGGCCGGGCCTTCTGTTTGGGCTCGTTTTCAACCCTTAGCTGCAGCTGCAGCGACCACTATTGAGGACCTCGTTCCATGGCAACCATCACCGGTACCGTCAAATTCTTCAACACCACCAAGGGCTTCGGTTTCATTTCGCCAGAAAATGGTGAAAAGGACGCTTTCGTGCACATCTCTGCAGTTCAGCGTTCGGGCCTGCAGGGCCTGTATGAAGGCGACAAGGTGACCTACGAACTCGAAACCGGCCGTGATGGCAAGGTTTCCGCAACCAACCTGACCCTGCTGAGCTAAGTCTCGCAGTCAGTGTTTCGGAAGGGCCCCAAGGGGCCCTTTTTTGTTGATCCATGTTGCTTGCAAAACTCGTCGATGGACCGCCGAATTGCTTCGTCCGTAGTCCACAAGATTCTACCCACCCATGTTTCGCGAAATCTTCCAAGTCTGGCGACGGCGGTCCGCATCTGAATCTGCTTCCAAAGTTCGCCAGTCCGGCGCGATGCCATATTGTGTCATCGACGGCCGCATAGTTTTTCTGCTGGTTACAGCGCGACGGACCGGACGGTGGATCTTTCCCAAGGGCGGCATCGTGCAGGACATGACGCCTTGGGACAGCGCTGCCAAGGAAGCGCTCGAAGAAGCTGGAGTTTCCGGAACGATCGGGACGACCCCTATTGGCACCTACTATACCAGTGACAAAGGCCAGATCGTTCCCGTTGACCTCTATCCTTTAAAAGTCGAGCAGCAGCTCGATAGCTGGAAGGAAATGGACCAGCGCCTGCGCCACTGGGCACTGCCGGCTGAAGCGCAGCGGCTGATTGCCGACTGGCGGCTCTCTCGGATCCCGGTGTCGTTCCACCGCCAGCTTATGCGGCAGAAAAACCGACAAAGCGGTAAAGCAGGGCATAGAACAATGCCGCCAGAAGGGCCGCAGCCGGGAGCGTGATTACCCAGGCAGCGCCGATCCGCACAACCTTAAGGCGCCTCACCAGAAAGCGCCGCTCGCCCCGGCGCTCGCGCTGCAAGGCCTGTTGCGGCGTGTCGTTGAGCGTGCTGGCGTCCACGCCGTAGGTCTGCACTGGCACAGCGGCTCCGTGCATGTTTCGCATGGCCAGGTATTCCCGCAGGAACCCCACACCAAAGACGGCGCCGACGGCCACATGCGTGGAGGAAACCGGCAGGGCCAAGGCGGACGCGGCAAGCACGGTAATGGCTGCGGACAACGCCACGCAGAACGCGCGGATTTCGTTGAGCCTTGTAATCTGCTCGCCAATGGTGCGGATCACCCTCGGACCAAAGAGCAGAATACCTAATGCTATTCCCAAGGCGCCGATCAACATGACCCAGAACGGCGTGGTCAGTGGCGTTGTTGCTCCGCCTTGGAGCACCGCAAGGATTGCTGCTAGTGGCGCCACCGCGTTCGCTAGATCGTTAGCTCCATGCGCAAAAGACAGAAGTGCGGCCGCGCCGATGAGCGGCGGCCGGAACAGCCGGCCCACTTGCTTTTTTCGGTTCTCAAGACCGCGAGACCGCCTCCGAACCCAGGGTTTGGCGAGCAGGAATGCCACCAAGCCAGAGCCAAAGCCGAGCAATGCCATTGCCGGCCAGTTTGTTGAGAAAGGGTTGAACACCATCTGCAGATAGACAGCAAAGGTGCCGGCCATGGCGCCAATTAGAATTGGGACCCAGCGTCTGGCCGCCGCAATCTTGTCCTGGCGACGAGTTATGCGCCGTCGGATGAGAGCATGGAGACCCGCGGCGATGACTCCGCCGAGTACGGGCGACAAGGTCCAACTTACGGCGATCACGCCCACACTCGGCCAATCGACGGCGCCTAAGCCCGCTGCTGCAATACCCGCTCCGACCACTCCGCCCACAATGGCGTGCGTCGTGGACACTGGCGCGCCGACAAAGGTAGACGCGTTGATCCACAAGGCTCCAGCAAGCGTTGCGGCAATCATGACAAAGATCAGTGTCTGGCCTGGCAAAGCTGGATCAAGCGAAAGCAAATCCTGCGATACCGTCTTGATTACGCCGCGGCCTGCTAGGAGCGCTCCCGCAACCTCTAGAGTGGCTGCAATGGCTAGGGCAGTGCCCATTTTAAGTGCGCGGGCGCCGACAGATGGCCCCATATTGTTGGCGACGTCATTCGCCCCAATGTTGATAGCCATGTAAGCGGCGGCGGCAGCACCGGCTATGCCCATGAACATCAGTGGATCAAAAGGCAAAAAGAATGCTGCGCACAGTGCAGCCGCCAGGATTGCAGTGAGCGCTATCCCGACTGGTAGGATTGATTGTCGCAAGGAAAGGTGCATTTGTCCTGGAGCGGTTGAACTCTCCTTGGACTATTGTTTGCCCGGTTTGTCCATGCACGCCCTCAGGCTGCTATCTCCGCCTCAGCGCGCCTTGTGGCGTTGCAAGTCGTAGCTGATGGCAAATATCAAAATGACGGCGACAATGCAGGAAACGGCGAGCATTTGACCAACCATGGAATGTGATTGCCTCATCAAAACACAAAGACCTTAATGTCAGGTGAGCATTTTAGCTTAAGGCGATGCATCCTTGTCAAAGAGGCTTAATGGTCATCGCTATATGGCGCCTCTTGACACCGCAGCGCGGTTGCACCTATCAATGCCGCGATATTTTGCTTTGGAGAGGTCCCGTGCGGGCACTCATTCTCGTAGTACGCAGGCGCATCGGCACCGTGGGATAGGATCCCGCGCGATAGCTGGTGCGCCGAAAACAGGTCCCGAAGGGGGCCTTTTTTATTGCCCGGTTTTCGCCGCGACGAGATTGGGCTCCCAAACATGAAGATTAGGGAAGGACTTGTTAAATGGCCGAAAAGATGACCGGCGCAGAAATGGTGATTCAGGCGCTGACGGACCAAGGCGTGGAGCACATCTTCGGCTATCCCGGCGGGGCGGCATTGCCGATCTATGATGCCATGTTCCAGCAGGATGTCGTGCAGCACATCCTGGTGCGCCACGAGCAGGGCGCCACGCACATGGCCGAGGGTTATGCCCGGTCGACCGGCAAGCCCGGTGTGGTGCTGGTAACGTCGGGTCCTGGCGCGACAAATGCCGTGACGGGCCTTACCGATGCTTTGATGGACTCCATTCCCCTCGTCTGCATTACGGCGCAGGTGCCCACCACCTTGATCGGCTCGGACGCCTTCCAGGAGTGCGATACCGTTGGCATTACCCGTTCATGCACTAAATACAATTACCTGGTGAAGCGCGTCGAAGATCTGCCGCGCATCATGCACGAAGCTTTCTTGATCGCCACAACGGGGCGCCCCGGTCCCGTTGTCATCGATATCCCAAAGGATGTGCAGTTCGCCATTGGCGAGTATTACAAGCCCAATCTTGATACGCTGCGCCACCAAAGCTACCGCCCGCAGGTGGATGGCGACGCTGCCGCCATCGAGGCAGCCATCGATCTAATGCTCAAGGCCGAGCGTCCGATCTTCTACACAGGCGGTGGCGTGATCAATGCCGGCCCAGAAGCGTCCGAGCATTTGCGCGAACTGGCGGAACTCACCGGCTTTCCGGTGACCTCGACATTGATGGGCCTTGGCGCTTTCCCGGCGTCGCATCCGCAGTGGATGGGCATGCTGGGCATGCACGGCACCTACGAAGCGAATCTCGCGATGCACGACTGCGACGTGATGATTAACATCGGCGCGCGTTTCGATGACCGCATCACCGGCCGCGTCGACGCGTTCTCGCCCAACAGCCGCAAGATCCATGTCGATATCGATCCGTCCTCGATCAACAAGGTGGTGCGCGTCGATGTGCCAATCATCGGCGATTGCGAGCGGGTGCTGTCCGAGATGGTGCGCGTGTGGCGGTCTAAGACCAATCAGCCGCGCACCGAGGCGATTGCGCCCTGGTGGGCAGAGATCACGAAGTGGCGGGCGGTTAATTCGCTGGGCTACAAGAACTCCGACACTGTGATCAAGCCGCAATACGCCATCGAGCGCCTCTATGAGGCCACGCGCAAGCAGGGCAAGGACGTCTTCATCACCACCGAAGTCGGTCAGCACCAGATGTGGGCAGCGCAGCACTTCCACTTCGACAAGCCGAACCGCTGGATGACGTCCGGTGGTCTGGGGACGATGGGATACGGGCTGCCGGCCGCCGTAGGCGTGCAGGTGGCGCACCCAGAAGCGCTCGTCATCGATATTGCCGGCGAGGCTAGCGTGCAGATGACCATGCAGGAGCTCTCGACGGCCGTGCAGTACCGTCTGCCCATCAAGATCTTCATCCTCAACAATGAGCGCATGGGCATGGTCCGGCAATGGCAGGACCTCTTGCACGGCTCGCGCTATGCTCATTCCTACTCGGAATCGTTGCCCGATTTTGTCAAGTTGGCAGAGGCTTACGGCGGTAAGGGGATCCGGTGTGAGAACCCTGCAGAGCTCGACGCCGCAATTACCGAAATGCTCGACTATGACGGTCCGGTGTTGTTCGACGTGATTGTCGAGAAGGATGAAAACTGCCTGCCCATGATCCCATCAGGCAAGCCGCACAACGAAATCATTCTGCCCGATACCGCCAACATCGGCTCCATCATCGACGAAAAGGGAAGGGCGCTGGTCTAAGCGCTGCGGAGGACAAGATCATGAACGCACATCTGCAGCCGACCGGCTCGGCCTATTTTATCACCAGCGAAACTCAAGATATCGAGCGGCATACTCTGTCGGTCTTAGTAGATAACGAGCCCGGCATTCTCGCGCGGGTGGTAGGTCTGTTTTCCGCCCGCGGCTACAATATCGAGAGCTTGACTGTCAGCGAAACCGAACACGGCCGCCGACTTAGTCGCATCACCGTTGTCGTGACTGCCACGCCCAAGGTGCTGGTGCAGATCAAGCTGCAGCTCGAGCGGCTGGTGCCAGTCCACAAAGTGCATGATCTGACAGCCGAAGGCGCATCGCTCGAGCGCGAGTTGGCTCTGATCAAGGTGGCCGGTTCGGGTGACCATCGGGCCGAGACGTTGCGCCTGGCCGACGCTTTTCGCGCCCAGATCGTTGACGCGACCGTCGAAAGCTTCGTATTCGAGGTGACCGGCAAACCCGGCAAGATCGACAGCTTCATCGCTTTGATGCAGCCGCTTGGGCTCGTCGAAGTGGTGCGCACCGGGCTTGCAGCTATTTCGCGTGGTCCTCAGAGCATGTAGACGAAAGGCTAGGGCATTTGCCCGCAGCAGGACCACGAACCATGACCGTTCTATCCGTCAATCTCAATGCCGTGGCTCAGTTGCGCAACCGGCGCAATTTGCCATGGCCTAGCGTGACTGGGATGGCGAGGGTGGTGCTTGATGCCGGCGCAGGGGGTATCACGGTTCATCCACGGCCCGATGAGCGGCATATCCGCCGGCAGGACGTGTTTGAGTTGGCGGCCTTGTTGCAGGATGAATATCCAACTGCCGAGTTCAACATAGAAGGTTACCCTAGCGAGGATTTCTTCACCTTGATCGATGCGGTCAATCCGCATCAGGTGACGCTGGTCCCAGACGATCCGGCACAGGCAACATCCGACCATGGCTGGGATTTCCATGGTCAAGGAAATTTCCTTGCCAATGCCGTTCGCCGCCTCGCCGCACCGGACCGCCGTATCTCGCTCTTCTGCGACCCCGATGCAGGTGCGGATGGCTGCAGGGCGGCTAAGGCAACTGGCGCTGATCGCATCGAGCTTTATACCGGTCCTTACGGCGGCTGCTATGCCGATCCGGACAAGGCTGAATACGAATTGGCAGCTCTTGCCGAAACGGCGCGCGCGGCTCTTGCTATCGGGCTGGGTGTCAATGCCGGCCATGACCTTACTTTGGCAAACCTTCCGACATTCCAAGCGGCGGTACCGGGCGTTGATGAAGTTTCCATCGGCCATGGGATAACGGCGGACGCCTTGCTGCTGGGCTTTGCCGAGGCGGTCCGCCGATATAGTGCGGTTTTGGACACCTGAGCTGGTCGGAACGGCCGATCAGGTGACGCCGAGCCGGTAAAATCAAACGCGATTGAGGTACGGCCTAGTTAGCCGGTGCGGCCGCCGCCTTGTCATGGCACGGCCTGATTATCGCCTGGCCGCGAACAGTCTGTCATGGGTTGCGGACCGGCCGACGACCACCTCGTCCAAGATTGCCGAAAGGCCGGAACTTCAGCCACTTCAGACACTTACATTGCTGTGCCCTAGGCAGGTTGATGGCACTGGACCACAACAAGGTGCCTCCTTGCGATAGTGGTTCAGGGTCACTTATATCGCCTCAGTTACGATTTGTTACCAATGAGGGCTCACATGTCCAAACTCAAGATTGCCGTTATCATCTCCTCCACCCGCGAGAGCCGCTTTGGCGACAAGCCAGCGCAGTGGATACTCGAAAAAGCCAATCAGCGTCCCGAAATCGAGGCCGAACTGGTCGACATTCGCGATTTCGATCTGCCATTCTTCAACGAGATAGCCTCCAACCTCTGGATGCCGTCCAGCGACCCGCGGGCAGTGGCCTGGCAGAACAAGATCGGCCAGTTTGATGGCTACATCTTTGTGGTTGCTGAATACAACCGCTCCATCACCGGTGCGCTGAAGAACGCGATCGATCAGGCCTATGTGGAGTGGAACCGCAAGCCGTTCGGCATTGTGGGTTACGGCTCTGTTGGTGCCGCACGAGCTGCCGAGCATCTGCGCGGTATCGGCGTTGAAATGCAGATGGTTTCGACCCGTTCTGCCGTTCACATCGGCGGTAGCGACTTCTTCGCCGTTCATCCGCTTGGCCAGCAGAACAAGCCATTGAGCGAGATCGAGGGTTCTATCGGACCCGGTGCCAAGGACATGCTTGATCAGCTGATCTGGTGGGGCAACGCCACCAAGGCTGCCCGCGGCGAAAATGCGGCGATTGCCGCTGAATAGACTTCACGAAGACCTCCAAAGCTTCGTTTACCAGAGGGGCCGTTCCGCAGGGAGCGGCCCCTTTGGCTTGAACCATTGTGGCGGCAAGGTGTTGTATGCGACAGTGGGCGGGTGTATAGCGGCGCCCGCCCTTGACCAGAAAGCATCAGGTTCATGACGCAGACGAACACGGTCGGCTCCCATAGCGCCGGCGTCGATTCGAGCCAGCTTCACCAGTCCCGATCCAATAAAGATTTGCCCCTGCTGACCTTGGGCGCTCTGGGCGTGGTCTATGGCGATATCGGTACCAGTCCGATCTACGCTTTTCGCGAAGCCATGCACATCCGGCCTGGCGCTACGTCCACGACGGTTGAGATCCTGGGCTTGTTATCGTTGATCGTCTGGGCACTGACGCTGACGGTTGCGGTGAAATACATCTTCTTCGTGACGCGCGCCGACAACAACGGCGAGGGTGGCACACTTTCATTGGTAGCCTTGGCTCGCAAGGCATTCACCAATGCGCCCGGTTGGATTACCGGTTTGGGCGTCCTTGGCGCGGCACTCTTTTTCGGCGATGCCATAATTACACCGGCCGTTTCCGTGCTTTCGGCTGTCGAAGGATTGGAAATAGTTGCCCCGAGCCTCACTCGTTGGGTCATACCGATCACGCTGGTGATCATCATCGGCATTTTTGCCGTTCAGCGCTTCGGTACGGCAAAAGTCTCCACGGTCTTCGGGCCTATAACAGCTATTTGGTTCCTTGTTCTCGGCATATCGGGCCTGACGCATATTTTTGATTATCCAGCCGTTCTGCTGGCGCTCAATCCGTACCTGGGTCTCGAATTTCTCTTCACCCATGGTGGCATTGCCTTTATCGTCATCGGCGCAATCTTTCTGGCCATAACTGGCGCTGAAGCGCTCTATGTCGATCTTGGTCACTTCGGCCGTAAGCCGATCGTTATTGCCTGGTTTGGACTGGTGTTCCCATGTCTGTTGCTCAACTATTTTGGGCAGGGCGCTTTCGTACTCAGCGTCGGCGTTGAAAACGTCGAGAGTCCATTCTTTGAAATGCAGCCAGAATGGGCACTGCTGCCCTTTGTTGGGCTCGCGACAATGGCCACCATCATTGCCAGCCAGGCAGTGATTTCCGGCATGTTCAGCCTTGCCCAGCAGGCCATCGCGCTCAACCTTCTGCCTCGCATGGTGGTGCAGCACACCTCCGAGACGCAGAGCGGACAAATCTACATGCCCCAGATCAACGCGATGCTGATGATCGGCGTTTTGGTCTTGGTGCTGTCGTTCCGCACCTCTGGCGCATTGTCACAAGCTTATGGCATCGCCGTATCAGGCGTCATGGTCGTGACGTTGATGTTGCTCGTCGTCGTCATGTGGCGGAACTGGAAGTGGCATCCTGCGGCAGTTATTGCATTCGGGCTGTTCTTCGGTGTGATCGACGGCTTCTTTTTTGCCGCCAACGTATCGAAGGTTTTCCAGGGTGGCTGGGTCCCGGCGGTCGTCGCCGTTGTGGTCGCAGTCCTGATGGCAAGCTGGATGGGTGGCCGCAAACGTTTGGCTGAAAAAACGAAGCGCGACGAGGTGCCACTGCAGTTCCTGGTAGACAACCTCTCCAAGAAAAAGCCGACCTTAGTGCCAGGTACGGCTGTGTTCCTGACCAGCGACATCGAGGGTGCGCCCACGGCGCTGCTGCATAGTCTGAAGCACTACAAAGTCCTGCACGAGCAGAACGTCATCCTGACCGTCCGTACCTCTGCATCGCCGCGCGTGCCCGACGACGAGAAAGTCACTATCGACGCTTACAATGAGCTTTTCAGCCGTGTTGTGGTCAGCTTTGGGTATATGGAAACACCTAATATTCCAAAGGCTCTGGCACTTGGGCGCAAGCTGGGTTGGAAGTTCGATATCATGTCGACATCGTTCTTCCTGTCGCGCCGTTCGCTCAAAACCGGTGCAAAGCCGGGCAATCTGCTGCGCTATTGGCAGGACCGGTTGTTTGCCCGCCTCGCGCGCAACGCCAGTGACGCAACCGAATACTTCCACATTCCAACCGGCCGCGTGGTGGAAATTGGAACGCAAGTTATCCTTTAGAATGCCTGCGCCTTATTTTTCCATATCGGGGCAGACATAGGGCACTGCTGCGGACACGAAGCGCTGCTCTTGCAGTTCGCTGCCCAGCTTGAGGTTCAGCACCAGTTCGGTTGCATTGACGCTGGCAATATCGGCGTTGATGGTCATTCCATCTTCATCCCAGCTGATCGCGCTATCAGAAACCTGCTGCCATTTGGAGAGCCGGTAGGTTTCCCAGCAGCTGTCACTGACCAGCGTGCCATCAGCGAGAAAGATCTGCATGGGTCCGGGCAGGGCTTCATCAGCATCAGAGCGAACCCAGACCTTGTTCAGCAATGGATTGCTGGTATCGCCCTCATCGTTCGCTGAATCTTGGGTGCCTTGCGCCATCGCTGGAACGACGCTGGCACAGGTACCCACGCCCCAAACGCTCAACAGAGCCAATATCGCAGCCTTGGTATCCATCGTAATTCCTCCGTGCCCAACCCTGATCTGGTATTGCACGCGCAATAGGGCAAGAGTGCCGTCGCAAATGCGGTGTTTTTGAGAGCGAGTGAACTGTTCCTAGCCGGCGAAACTGCGGCGTTTGAGCGAGCGGTCCATGCTTTCGACGCGATTGGTCTGCACCGGCCAGAGCGTATATTTGGATTCACCCAAAATGTGGTTGGCATGGAGTGCCCAATTAGGGTCATCAAGGGCGCCGCGCGCCAGTGCCACGAAATCAGCTTCGCCATTAGCAATGATCGCTTCGGCGCGGTAGGCTTCGTCGATCAGGCCCACGGCCATGGTGGGGATGTCGGCGCCCTGACGAACGGCTTGGGCGAATGGCACCTGATAATTGGCGACCGGGTCGATCGTCCCGCCATCAAAGCCGCCGCTCGAGCAGTCGATGACGTCAACGCCACGTGTTTTTAGTTCCTTGGCCAACGCAATACTGTCTTCCACCTGCCAGCCATTCGGGTGATTGTCGCTGACCGAGATGCGCACGAGCAAGGGCTGGTCTTCCGGCCAAATCGCACGCACGGCTTTGGTTACCTCCAGCACCAGCCGCATGCGGTTTTCGCGGCTACCGCCATATTGGTCGGTGCGCTTGTTGGCGAGTGGCGAAAGAAATTGGTTGAGCAAATAACCATGGGCTGCATGAATTTCCACGGTGTCGAACCCCGCAGCAAGAGCGCGCTTAGCCCCGTCAGCAAAAGCGTCGATCACGCCCTTGATGCCAACGAGGTCCAGTGCAGTGGGCTTGGTAAAGCTCGGATCGCTGCTGTGGGGCTCAGCCGAAGGCGCGACAGGCGTCCACGCCGCATAACCCACCGAAGCCTGGCCTTCTGGAGTCTTGATGATCTGGGCGTTCCAACTCACAGGCGTTGACGCTTTGCGCCCCGCGTGGGCCAATTGGATGCCTGCGGCTGCGCCTTGTTTGTGGATGAAATCAACAATCCGCGCCAAGGGCGCGACATGCTCATCCTTCCAGATGCCCAAATCCGCATAGGAAATCCGGCCCTCTGCCGTGACACCGGTAGCTTCGACCATGATCAGCCCAAAGCCGCCCATAGCAAAGCGCCCAAGATGAACGAAGTGCCAGTCATTGGCTAAACCATCGATGGCGGAATACTGGCACATCGGCGCAACAACAGTGCGATTGCGTAGCTGGAGGCTACGCAGCGAAACAGGCGAAAACAAATGGGACATAAATGCTCGATTGGTTGGTGCCGTCATGAGGGCAAACACAACATGCACATTTCGCGTTCCATCGGCAATTGCCGATAAAGAAACGATTTGTTGCCGAGTGAACCACTAATGTGATGATTTCCCGCCCAACGTCAGGGGAATGGATCATGAAAATTACGCTGGATCTGGATCTGCTGGTCAGCCAGGGCAAGCTTTCCTTGAGCGAGGCTGAGCGGCTCAAGTCCTTTGCTGCGCAGGAAACCAGTACGCTAGGCAGCAATATCTTTCTCGCCTTCGGCATCGTCGCTGTGGTGATCGGGGCAGGGGTCCTGTTGCCGAGCTTGCAAACGGTGCTGGTGCTGGGCGGTCTGCTCTTCGCCCTGGGACTGGGTTTGATTCTCGGCAAGGTCGAGCGCTGGGCGGTGTTCGCGCAGATCATGATGGTTGCCGGTGCGCTGGCGCTTGGCGGCTCTATTATCGTGCTGTTCGGCGAGAGCCTCCTCGTTAAGCTGATCCTCTCGGCTGGGCTTGCTGCAGCGGCGGTCGCCGCCACATCGGGCCTGCTGGCAGCGTTGGCGGTTTTGATGCTTGCAGCGGCGATCATGACTGGCACCGAGACGTGGGATCCCACCAACTATCTCGTGGCAACGATCGGCATCCTGTCAGCCCTGGTGCTGGCGCTCTATATACTGTCGCTGCGCTTGCAGCCTGCCTATGAGCGGATCGCAATCATCGCGATGCGCACGGCTATTCTCATGATCAACGTTGCGTTTCTCGTTGGCTCCCTGTTTGGCGACAGCATGCTCGACGTGCCCGGCTTAGCCTTTACCATTGTCTGGGCGCTAGCGCTGATCGGGCTGGGCATCTGGGCCGTTTTCGCCAACAGGCGTTGGGTGGTGAACAGCGTTGGGGTATTCGGTGCGCTTCACTTCTTCACCCAATGGTTCCTGGCGCTTGGCGCCCAGCCGTTCTCGATCTTGGGTGGCGGCCTGCTCCTAATAGGCTTTGGTCTGGCGCTTGCGCGGTTCAACCAGGTGCAACACGCCCGACGTCATCCAACAGCGACAGCAATCGGCTGATTTTACCAAAAATTTGTGCCGGGCTCGCCTTTGAAGGGGCCGACAATGTCCGAGGTAATCCAGCCGCCGTAAAACCCACCTGGCTGCGGTGTGACGACTTCACCATCCACCGTACAGCGACTCATTGCCTGGGCGTAAAAGGCGACAGCTCCACCGATGTCCGCAAAGCCTGCGCTCGGCTTGAGGTAAGTCCAGGCCGCACGTTCTGCTCTGCGGCCGCCCGCGGCCACGTCGTAATAGCTTGCATTGCCCTTCCACTCGCAAAAGCTCGAACCGGGCACCTGCACTAATACGCCGGGCAAGATGTGCTCCGGCGCGATGTAGTAAACCGGCGGGTGGCTGGTTTCGAGTACCCGATGGCACCAAGGCGCATCCACGATCGAGACGCCTGCAAAGACGATCTGGACCGGCTTTTCGAGGCGTTCTAGTCGCGGCGGGCGCGGATAATCCCAGACGCTTTCCTGTCCCGGTTTGATCGGCAATGCGCGTGGATGCATGGTCTCAAATCTCCTTAGGGCATCAACTGTCCGCCATTGACCTCAATGGTTTGTCCGATGATGTAGCCGGACAGACTTGGCGAGGCCAAAAACAGGTAGGCGCCGACGCAATCTTCCGCCACGCCGAAGCGGGCTTGCGGAATGGTGGCCAGCATCGCGTCCATCTGCGCCTTGGTCGAATAGCGCTCATGGAACGGCGTGGTAATCACGCCCGGGGCCACTGCATTGATGCGAATGCCAAAGGCGATCAGTTCCTTAGCCATGCCGCGGGTAACATTGGCGACGAACGCCTTGGACGACCCGTAGAGCCCCGCACCGCCGCCAGCGCCGTTGCGGCCGGCAATGGAGGTCGTATTGATGATGAAACCCCCATTGACCTTTAGATGCGGAATTGCCGCGTGCGACGCCGCCAGCACCGAGCGTGCGTTGAGGTCCATGATCTGGTCGTAGAGCGCGCTTGTCCATTCCTGGTAGGGCTGCCGCGCCACCATGCCTCCGGCATTGTTGATAAGCCCATCCAGCCTACCAAAAGCCTTTTGTGCTGCGCTAACCGCCTCGGCAATCTCGCCTTCCTTGGATGCGTCAGCCCGGATCAGCTCCACGGTTCCGCCATTGTCCCTTATGCTTTTGGCGAGCGCTTCAGCCGCTTCGACGCTTGAGTTGTAGTGCAGGCCAACCAGCGCCCCCTGCGCAGCAAAGGCGGTGGCGAGCGCTGCGCCGATGCCCGTCGATGCTCCCGTGATGAGGACAGATTTGCCGGCAAGATCAGGTATCGTCAGCGCCTGGGTGGTCATCGCATAGTCTCCGTTTTGTGCTTTGCTGCGATATCAGTCAGGCGCCGTGCGGTTGTCACGCGATTTGTCATTGTACGGTGTTAGGGTGGAATCTGGACCAGCAGCCTAGAATTGGACTTGCCTAGAACCGTACCGTACGGTACGCCTGCGGAAATAGTCTGCCGGTGTAGGACTGGCAATCGGGGACAGCAGCGTGTCAGCGACCATCAAGGTCAGTGAAGAGGTTTTTACACCACGCCAGCAGGCGGTGCTAACGGCCGCGCTTGACCTCCTTGTTGAAAATGGTGACGGGCTGACCATGACTGCTGTTGCCCGGCGCGCGTCTTGTTCCAAGGAGACGCTCTACAAATGGTTCGGTGATCGCGATGGCCTTCTCACGGCCACCGTGCAGTGGCAGGCGGCAAAGGTGCGAATGCCGCAGGTCAGCCGCTCCGGGCTCACTGCCAAGACGCTCCGCCTCAGCATGGAACAGTTCGCCCGCGATCTGCTGACCGTCATTACCGGCGAAGTCTCCATTACTCTCAACCGCACGGCCGTTACTCATGCGGCCCAGGAAAAGGACAGCCTCGGGATCATCGTTTTGGAAAACGGTCCTTTGGCCATTCGTCGTCGCCTCAAGCCTATTTTGGAAGCCGGTCGCGACGCGCGCCTATTGCGGTTCGACTCGAGCGAAGACGCCTACCGCACCTTCTTCGGCCTTGTCATACGCGACGTACAAATCCGGCTCTTGCTCGGCGACAAGAGCCTCACTCAATCCAACGTCACCGCAAACATCGAAGCCGACGTCAAGGCCGCGACCGACCAGTTTTTCGTCCTTTATGGGACAAAAGCCATCACTTCATAGCAGTTCTCAGGGAGAGACCCATGCGCGTGTATTACGATCGGGATGCCGATCTCAACATCATCAAGTCCAAGAAGGTCGCGATCGTCGGCTATGGCTCTCAAGGCCACGCCCATGTGCTGAACCTGCGTGATTCTGGCGTTAACGACGTTGTCGTTGCCCTGCGTCCGGGCTCCCCATCGGCCAAGAAGGCCGAGGGCGAAGGCCTCAAGGTGATGAGCGTTGCCGACGCGTCCGCGTGGGCTGACGTCATCATGATGCTGACGCCCGACGAGCTGCAGGCCGACATCTACAAGCAGCATATCGAGCCAAACATCCGCGACGGTGCAGCGCTAGCCTTTGCCCACGGACTCAACGTCCACTTTAACCTCATCGAGCCCAAGCCAACTGTTGACGTGATTATGATTGCCCCAAAGGGTCCGGGTCATACCGTTCGCGGCGAATACCAGAAGGGTGGTGGCGTGCCATGCCTGATTGCCGTGCATCAGGACGCTTCGGGTAATGCGCATGACATTGCCCTGGCCTATGCTTCGGGTGTTGGTGGCGGCCGCTCGGGCGTCATCGAAACGAACTTCCGCGAAGAATGTGAAACCGATCTGTTCGGCGAACAGGCTGTCCTATGCGGCGGTCTGGTCGAGCTGATCCGCGCCGGCTTCGAAACGCTAGTGGAAGCCGGCTACGCGCCTGAAATGGCCTATTTCGAGTGCCTGCATGAAGTAAAGTTGATCGTCGATCTGATCTATCAGGGCGGCATCGCCAACATGAATTACTCGATCTCCAACACCGCCGAGTGGGGCGAGTACGTCACCGGTCCGCGCATCATAACCTCGGAAACAAAGGCCGAGATGAAGAAGGTGCTCTACGACATCCAGTCCGGCAAGTTCACCGCCGAGTGGATGCAGGAGATCAAGGCTGGCGGTTCGCGGTTCAAGGCCACCCGGCGCCTGCATGACGAGCACCAGATCGAGGCCGTGGGCGCCAAATTGCGCGACATGATGCCCTGGATCAAGGCCGGTGCGCTGGTCGACAAAGCCAAGAACTAATCTATGCGAATAGAGCAGGGGTCCTTCGGGACCCCTGTTGTTTATTCGGCGGAAAGCATTGCCGCCCGCTTCGGCTTCTGTCGAATGCCAAGTTCAGTTAGAAGCGGATCAATGATCCAATACGAGTCGCAGGGGGCGCGATGAGCTTGCCGGAGTTTCCCGTGGAGGGCGGCTGCCAGTGTGGTGCGGTGCGCTACCGGCTGAACGCGATCCCGCTCAGCGTTTATAATTGCCATTGCAAAGACTGCCAACGCTTCTCTGGCGCCTGCTGGTCCATGTCCATGATCGTCAAGGATGAGGCGTTCGAGCTGATCGCTGGTAAGACCGTGCGCTATGACCGCAGGGCCGACAGCGGCAATGTCATAGCGATGAACTTTTGCGCCCATTGCCATAACTGGGTTTGGAATGATCCTCCGACGCCGGGCATTAAAGTGGTGCGCGCCGGAACCTTGGATGATCTCGATTGGGCGGCGCCGGTAGGCAATATCTGGACCGACAGCAAGCCCGCCTGGGCGACCATCGATCCCAACCTTGTTAACTTCGCCAAGGGAGCCGTTGACCGCACGCCTTTATATGATGCTTGGACGCGCTCTCATCAGGATATACAATAATGGCGGTCTCCGACGATATCGCGCTGGTCAAGCATCAGGAACAGGCGCTGGTGCTGCCCTTGTTCGATGAGGATGTAGCGTTTGAACTGGGCAACGCCATTCGCGCGCGTGCGTCGGCGGAAGCCCTGAGCCTGGTTGTCGATATTCGCACCTGGGACCGCCAACTATTTTTCGCCGCCACGGCTGGCACGACGGCCGATAACGCCGAATGGGTGCGCCGAAAGATCAACACTGTCCGGCGTTTCCAGCGTGCCAGCTACCGCATGGTGCTGGAACGCGGGGAAGTGCCGTTCACGCCTCAGTCTGGCGCCGATCCGGCTGACTTTGTTATCGCAGGCGGTGGCTTCCCGATCCGTGTCAAAGGCGCCGGTATTATTGGCTGCCTGACCATCTCGGGCCTGCCAGGCCGCTCCGATCACGGTGTGGCTGTCGCAGCGTTGGCGGTGCACCTGGGCTTTGTGCCCGAAGATTTTGCCTTGCCCGCGGAATAGGACCATGAAGCTCCCCTATCTGCTGCTCGATGTGTTTACCCGCGAGCCCCTCAAGGGCAACCAACTGGCTGTGGTGCCCAAGGCCGATGGCCTCCTGGACGGCGAGATGCAGGCTATCGCGCGTGAGTTCAACCTCAGCGAAACCGTGTTCATCCTCAAGCCGAACGCCGAGCGCAATACGGCATCGGTTCGCATTTTCACGCCGCACCAGGAACTGCCCTTTGCCGGTCACCCCACAGTCGGTGCCGCGGTGGCTTTAGGCCTGCAGAACAAGGTCAGTGCTGTCCGGCTCGAGGAAAAAGTTGGGCTGATAACGGCTCTCTTCGAGAGGGTAGATAAGCGTTCTGGCGAAGCACGCTTTGCCTTGCCTCGGCTCCCGTCGCGCGTTGCCGAGCTGCCGGATACCCTGGGCATTGCGCAGGCACTCGGTCTCGAGGTCGAGGACATCGGTTGCGATATCTATCGCCCGGCTGTGTTCTCAGCAGGCGTTACCTTCCACCTGGTTCCCGTTCGCGACGTCAGCGTCTTGCGGCGGATCGAGGTGAACCAGGGGCTGTTCGACAAGGTGTTCCACCACGACCACAACTCGGCCTATGTCTTTACGCTTACGCCCGAAGAGCCGGAGAACGATCTTGCCGCGCGCATGTTCGGCATGGGCTTGGGCGAGGACCCCGGCACCGGTTCAGCGGCTGCGGCTCTGATCGGGCTGTTGGCAGAACAGGCATTGTCTACCGAGCAAGCCGATTACGTGCTGCGCCAAGGGCATGAGATGGGCCGTCCCTGCCGCATCACCCTGCAGCTGCGCAAGGACCATGACGTGCTGATTCACGGCGGTATTGGCGGGCATGCGGTGATCGTCGGGGAGGGGCTGCTCGACCTCGGCGATTAACGATCTTCGCAGTTCGGGCGAAAAAATCGACTTCTGCTACGACCGAGACTTGCAACACTGAAGCGATTGAAGCATTCTTCACCCGCAAATCGAGACCGCATCCATGCAGCGCAACCGCGCACAAGCCAAAGCAATCAGCCAGCGCGAGGCCCTTAAGGCCCGCCTGACGCTTGCCGGTGCCATGCTGCTGCTTCCGGCCGCGCTCCTTCTCCTTCTTATCAGCCCCTGATCACCGGCAGCTCGGCTATGCGAGCGGGTCATCAGGGGATAACGCCATAAGCCGAACAGTTTGATGTCCGGCCTTAGTTGAGCTTTGCTCCAGGCCGCCTGATAGGAAAACCAAATGTCTGCCGCAACCGACACCAATAAAGACCGCGTCTTCATCTTCGACACTACGCTGCGTGATGGGGAGCAATCGCCCGGCGCGACGATGACGCTCGAGGAAAAGCTGCAAGTCGCTGAAGCGCTCGATGAGATGGGCGTCGACATCATCGAAGCGGGCTTCCCGATTGCCTCCAATGGTGATTTTGAGGCGGTGGTCGCCGTTGCAAAACAGGTCAAGCACGCAACAGTCGCTGGCCTTGCCCGCGCTATAGCCGCCGACATCGACCGTGCCGGTGAAGCGGTGCGGCATGCCCGCCGCGGCCGCATCCACACCTTCGTATCGACCTCGCCTATTCATCTGGCGCACCAGATGAAAAAGACCGAGGACGAGGTGATCGAGATCATCGCGCGCACCGTAGCGCAGGCGCGTAACCTCATCGACGATGTCGAATGGTCGGCAATGGATGCCACGCGCACGCCACTCGAGTTCCTTAAGCGCTGCGTCGAGGCTGCCATCAAGGCTGGCGCGACGACTATCAACCTGCCCGATACTGTCGGCTATGCTGTGCCCGATGAGCATGAACAGATGTTCCGCACGGTCATCACAGCTGTGCCTGGCGCCGACAAGGCGATCTTTTCGGCCCACTGCCACAATGATCTTGGCCTGGCCGTCGCCAATTCGCTGGCCGCCGTGCGCGGTGGTGCGCGGCAGGTAGAATGCACCATCAATGGCCTTGGCGAACGCGCCGGCAATGCGGCGCTCGAAGAAATCGTCATGTCACTGCGCACGCGCGGCGATGTCATGCCTTACCAAACCGGCATAGAGACCACCCATCTCGCTCGCGCCAGCCGCGTCGTTTCGGCGGCGGCCAACTTCCCGGTGCAGTACAACAAGGCTATCGTGGGCAAGAACGCCTTTGCCCATGAGAGCGGCATCCATCAGGACGGCATGCTCAAGAATGCCGAAACTTATGAGATCATGACGCCCGCAAGCGTTGGCATCAAGGCTACCACGCTGGTCATGGGCAAGCATTCGGGCCGCGCCGCCTTCAAGGACAAGCTCAAGGAACTGGGCTACGAACTGGGCGACAACGCCTTTCAGGAAGCATTCGTTCGCTTCAAGGATCTCGCCGACCGCAAGAAGCATGTCTATGACGCCGACATTGTCGCGCTGGTCGATGACGAAGTGGGCTCGGTCGGCGACCGTATCCGCCTAGTCGACATGGAAGTTGTTTCCAAGACCGGCGGCGTGCACCGCTGCGATCTGACGCTGTCCATCGATGGCGAGGAAACCTCCGTTACCTTCGATGGTACTGGCTCGGTTGACGCCATCTTCAACGCCATCAAGCAGGCCGTCGGGCAACAGCCGCATCTCGTTCTATACGCAATCGACGGCGTCACCGGCGGCACCGATGCCCAGGCAAGCGCCCATGTGCGGCTCGAAATGAATGGCCGCATCGTCTCCGGCAACGCTGCGGAACCCGACACCCTCGTTGCCTCGGCCCGTGCTTACCTCAATGCCTATAACCGCCTCCTGATCGACCGCGGCGCAGCGGCACAAGGCGCCTTGGCGGGCTGATGGCCTACGAACTCGTTGATGTCCGCGAACCTGCCGATTGGGCGGCCTATCATGCCATCCGGCGGCAAGAGTTATTTGAGGCACGCGGACGCTATGGCGTTTACGACGAGAACTATCCGGGCGAGCGGGAGCCCAACATGTACCAGCTCCTGCTCAAGTTTGACGGCCGCTCTATTGGTACGACGCGCCTTGATGTGCGTGCGGACGGGACGGCTATCTTCCGGCTCGTCACGATTACCGCCGACGCACAGGGGCAAGGCCATGGCCGGATGTTGAGCACCCTCGTGGAGGAACGCGCGCGTCAGTATGGCACACATACGCTTTGCGTCAATGCCGCTCGCACAGCCCATGGCTATTACCTGGCCATGGGTTGGCACGACTACATATGGAACGCAGAAGAACTCGCCAGCATGGCAACAGAATGCGTTCAGATGCGAAAGCATCTTGCATGATATGCACCCTTGGCGATTGCCAAGCTGAGCGAAAACCCGCATCGCTTGGCTCGTGCGATAACGCAGAACCGACGGGGCGCCGGTGAAACTTGTAGCGGAAATTCGCGGGCTTTTGTCCGGGCTGGCGCTTGTCGGCATAGCGGCACTTGTGGCCATCGACGGGCCGTCGATTGTCCCTGGCCAAGAACTACTGCAAAGCCTGCGCTTCCATATCGCTGCCGCGCTGATCGGCCTGGTGCTTCTCTTGCTAGTCAGCCGGGCGTGGTGGCGGGCAGTCGCCATGCTTGTGCTGGTCGTAGCGAGCCTTGCATGGGGCGGCGTCATCATCGCCCGCCAGCATGAAGGCCGCCAAGCCTATGAAGGCCGAACGCCTGTCGCCCTGGCGCGCGTCCTAAGCTTCAACGTGCTGGCTAGCAATGAGCGTGGCCAGGACATCGTCGATTACATGTTCGAGACGGCGCCCGACATTGTCATGACCATGGAATCAAACGCCATTGTTCCTGAGCTGGGCCGGATTGCGACCGAGTTTCCGCATCGGGCTGGGTGTACGCCCGAGGGCAACGACTGCGACACTATGCTGTTTTCTCGCACGCCGTTCACCGATGTCCGCGTGCTGCGCATCGGCATATTCAACCGGCTGCGGTTGATCATTGCCAAGACCAATGTCGGTGGCCAGGACGTGACGATTGTCGCAACACATCTCACCAAGCCCTATTTCGACGAAGCGGCTTGGGTCGAGCTTGGTCAGATCAGGGGCGTGCTGCGCAATATATCGGGGCCCGTGATCCTCGCTGGCGATTTCAACGCTGCTGCCTGGTCCGAACTGGTGGCGCGCTTTGCCGCCGACGCAAGGCTCGTGCCGCCACCTTTCTATCCTGCCACGTGGCCCATCCGCCTCGGTGCCTTAGGCGTGCCGATCGACAATATATTTACGCGCGACGGCGCCCGCATCGAGAGCATCGAAGCCATGAGCGACCCTCTCGGCTCCAATCATCGGGGTCTGCTGGCGACCATTGGCCTCTACGCGCCGGACTGAAGCACGGCCAAGACCTTCTCAAGCGCGTCATCCAGCAATTGCCGGTCTGCTGCAGTCCCGGCGCTGACCCTGACATGTTGGTTCAGCCCGGCCACGGCTGGTTTGCGAACGAAGACACCATGCGCTGCAAGGCCGGTTAAAACTGCCTGCGCATATGCTCCATCACGGCCACAGTCGATCGCCACAAAATTGGTGGCGGTCGGCAGGGGTGAAAGACCATGCCGCCGGGCAATGACCGCCGTATCGGCCAGCGACGCTTTCACCGCCTCTATTGAACTTCGCAAGTGATCTGCATCGGTCAGCGCGGCAATGGCGCCTGTCTGGGCAATGTTGCTGATGCCGAAATGATTGCGAATGCGGTTGAAGGCAGAGATGCTGTCCTTCTCTCCGAAAACATAGCCTACTCGCGCGCCTGCCAAGCCATAAGCTTTGGAGAAGGTGCGCATGCGCAGGAGGTTGGGCCGTTCGATTTCAATGGGCGGCAAGGTGCCCTCCGGCGCGAACTCGCCATAGGCTTCATCCAGGATGATCATCGTGGTTTCGGGCACTGCCGTGATGAAGCGCTCCACTGATACCGCGTCCCACCAACTCCCCATCGGGTTGTCGGGGTTCGCGAGGTAAACCATGGCTGCACCAGTCTCTCGCGCCGCCACCGCCAAGCCGTCGATGTCCTCGCGCGTGCCGATGTAGGGCACGGTATGCATCACGGCCCCATACCCTGCAATGTGGTAGTTAAAGGTGGGATAGCCACCCAGTGACGTTACGACCGTCGATCCCGGCGGCGCATAAAGGCGCACGGCCATGCCCAGAATGGCATCGACCCCCTCACCTGGCATGACATTTTGAGCAGGGATGCCGAGGTGGGCGGCGATCGCCTCCCGCAGATCGTGGTTTTCCGGATCGCCATAGTGCCAACTGTCCCGCGCCGCTTTTTGCATCGCCGCCAGCACGGACGGCGCCGGTCCGAACGGGTTTTCATTGGCCCCAATACGCGCCCTTGTGGGCACGCCGTCACGCCGGACAATGGCCTCTGGCCCAACGAACGGCGTAGTCTCGGGTAGGGCGGCAACGATGGGGGCGAGTTCTGGACGGGACAAAGGTGACTCTTGCTCGGTTGTGCCCGGTTCAGGGCTCTGGCTTAATCCATGACATTGCTAGCAGCACCCGGCGCCAGCGGCAAAGTGCTCTTTTGCACAGGTGTGGACATGAAGTACTCTGGCCAAACCGCCGCCGTTACGCGGTTTTCTGGCCCAACATACATAGCTGGCTTTCGAATTAATTTGCACCAGCCCGGACAAGGTCCGCGAAGGCATAAGCCGCGCACTCTGGCGCCGCGTCAAACGACTCGGCGCTCCGAAAATCGTTGCCAAGGAGCCAATTCTCATGCTGCCCACCTATCAACTTGCCCGGGATCATCTCCAGCGCGCCGCGACCATCCTGCAGGGGACCGACAGCCGTTCCCGGCAATTGCGCTACATCATCGAGCGCACCGTGTCGCTCATGGACGATTTCCAGCCACAACCGGAAATCAGCACCACCGACAACGTGCTCGACTTCGCTCTCTACAGGAACCGTTCGGCCCAGCGGCACTAGCCGTCAAACCTGCGCTGGCGGGGCAAACCCGTCGGCGCGGTCGATCACCAACTTGAGCTTTTCCTGCAAATCGGCCCTTGCCATATTCCAGTCTCGGCTGCGTACCGGTATTCGCACGCTCATGGTCACCGAAGTATCGGCCAACGTATCGACTAAAACTTCAGGCGTCGCTTCAGCTGCCACGTAATCTCCTGTGAGGCCCTGCTGAACCTGCCGGCGAACATCGGCTAGATCGGCGGTCCGCGGCACATTGAACTTGAGTTCTACCACCCGCGACGCCTCACGGCTGTAGTTGGTGATCTTGGCATTGGACAGCTTGGCATTGGGCGCGAAGACAAAGACGCCCTCGAGCGTACGCAATTGCGTACCGAATAGACCCACTTCAACTACCGTGCCGACGATCCCATCCGCATCGATGTAGTCACCGACATTGAAGGGCCGCAGGAAGATCAGCAAAATACCCGCTGCAATATTGGAAAGCGTGCCCTGCAAGGCCAGCGCAATGGCAAGACCGGCCGCGCCCAGCACCGCCAAGATCGAGGCGGTCTCCACGCCGAATTGTCCGAGCACGATGATGAAGGTCACGAACAATATGCCGTAGCGCACCACTTGGCTAACCAGCGGCCCGACCGTCGCGTCACGCTTGAGGCGGGTTCCCATCAGATTGCGAACGTAGTTTGAAACCAGTCCGGCCAGGAACCAGCCTGCTGCAAGAACAGCAAGGGCGATCAGAAGCGACCAGGCGCTTGCAATCATCCAGGCTGAAGAAAACCCTACTACTGCGTCGTTCATGATGCGCCCTCGTGCTTGCTGCCCGCTAAAGCTGGCTTCTTTGTAATGGTTCCTGCATGGCTTTCATGAGCCCGATTGGGTTTCAGGCGAGGGATTGGCAGGATCCGGCGTGACGCTGATCCCCGATTTGTCTGCATCGCTCCCTGTCAGTTCCCGATGCAGCGCGATCTTGGCGGCTTCGGTGAGGTCATGCAGCGTTTCAAGGTATTGCCCTGTCGGAACCCAGGCACGAAGCTGGAGATTGGCAGCAGCGTCGGAAAAGCTATCCACATGTACATTGGCTGCAGGCTCCGGCAGAACCCGGTTGTCCTCATTGGCGACCCGCAGCAGGATTTTGCGCGATTTGCCGATGTCGATGCTGTCAGGCACGCTGACATTGACATCAATGCGCCGGCGCGGCTCCCGGCTGTGATTGGTGATGGCCGAAGCCCATAGGCGCTGATTGGGCGTAAAAATGTAAAGCCCGCTCGATGAGCGCAGTCGTGTCCCGAACAGGCCAATCTCCACCACCACACCAGCCACCCCATCACCCTGGATGAACTCGCCGATCGCAATAGGTCGCAGCCAGATCAGCATGATGCCGGCGGCAATATTGGCCAAAGTGTTCTGCAGCGCCAGAGCCACGGCAAGTCCAGCGGCACCAAGTACCGTCAGGATCGAATTGCTGGCAACGCCTAAAAGATTGAGGGCTGTCACCAAGGCAAAGATCAGTATGCCATAGCGTGCCGCTTGGGAGAGCAGGGGGGCGAAATTCTTGTCCACGCCATAGGCGAGCGGGAGGAACTGCTTGATAGCTCTGGAGGTTAGCCGTGCGGCGTACCATCCCACGGTCAGTACGGCCATTGCTGCTAGAATGCTCAAGGCATTGCCCGCCAGCCAATTGGCCGGTTGAAGAAAAGAGGAAGAAATAACCATGTCGCCCCGAATGTTGGCGGCGTTTGCGCCTGCGGCACTCTAGCAAACCAGCCATGTGAGGAAAGTGTCATCAAGCGCTGGACACGGCAAAGTCCCTTTGATAGAGAGGCGCCACTTTGGAAGCTCCAGTAGGGGCGAGTAGCTCAGCTGGTAGAGCAGACGACTCTTAATCGTCGGGTCCACGGTTCGAATCCGTGCTCGCCCACCAAAGCCTTTCTATTTGCAGTGAACGTTCTTTAAGGCACAGTCTCTCCCACACTTTGGGAGGAGCAGATGCGATTAGCCGTGGCGCTATTGTGTTCAGGGTTTCTTGTCGCGCCAGTATCCGCGCAAGAGCGCGACATCTTCAAAGAAAAAGCCTGCTCCGCCTGCCACGCAATTGGTCCGGGCGCCGGGACCAAGGTGGGGCCGCACCTCAACGGGATTGTTGGCCGTCCAGTTGGCGGGCTCGACGACTACAACTACTCCAGCGCGCTTGCCGCCGCGGAAGCGAAAGGCCAGGTTTGGACACGTGAACTGCTCGGGCTCTACTTGAAAAAGCCGGCGCATCTCTTTCCCGGAACCACCATGAACTACGCTGGCATTGCTCGTCGCGCTGATATCGAGGAACTCATCGATTACCTCAAAGGTTTTCCTGCAGAAGGCGCGGCGAACAGCCCTTAGCGGGCAATCTGTCACCAGCCTGTCAGACGAGCACTAAAACGGCAGAAATCTTTGAACTTTAGCTTCAGCAGCCTCAGTTCTGCTTCCCACCGCGGCTAGCCAGGGCTATAGCCCTGCCAACCTTCCCGTCCAATACCCAAGGAAAATCTATGTTCGGCATTGACCCGAGTTTTCTAAGCTCGCTTGTCCAGGTCATCTTGATCGACCTCGTGCTCGCCGGCGACAATGCCGTTGTGATCGGCCTTGCAGCTGCAGGCCTTGCCGACGATGTGCGCCGCAAGGCCATTCTCATCGGCATTATCGCCGCGACTCTGCTGCGCATCTTCTTTGCCCTTATCACCACGCAATTGCTGGCGCTTGGCGGCGGCCTTCTCATCGCCGGTGGCGTGCTTCTGCTTTATGTCTGCTGGAAGATGTATCGCGAGCTCACCACCTCGCATGACGAAGAGCATGAGGCACAGGAGGCCCTCGAAGGCGCAGATAAAAACGCCGATGGTACGGTTGCGGGTAGGGCTCCGCGCAAGACGCTTCGGCAGGCCGTTACGCAAATCATCATTGCCGACGTTTCAATGTCGCTAGACAACGTGCTGGCCGTCGCCGGCGCGGCAGCGCACCATTTCGAGGCGCTCATTATCGGCTTGGCTCTGTCGGTCGTCATGATGGGCGTCGCCGCGACATTCATTGCAGGTTTGCTGCACAAATATCGTTGGATTGCCTGGGTTGGCCTGCTGATCATCCTCTTTGTAGCAATCCGAATGGCTCTTGAAGGTCTTGGCGCCTTCGTAGATATCCCAGCTATTCCGTTGCTCTACACGCCGCATGCCGAAGTCGCAGGGGCAGCTACCCATTAGTGTTTAGTAACCACAGCCCCAACTTCGCGGCATTTACCGACGCGGAATAGGGATTTGCTCATCTTGCACCGCTAGCTTTCCGCTCGATTGTTTTGAGCGGAAAGTTTTTAGATGTCCGTGCTTGCCGATAGACTGGCGCAGAACCAGCCCGATGCTCGCCATGAGGTGCGTTCCGCTGCCGCCTCTGCCTCCATGCTTGAAACGCGTATTGTCAGTGGCGTCGTTTGGGATGCGGCGATCGCTAGCTTCGATGAGGTCTGCCAGGAGCAGCTCTATACGTTTGCCATCAGTCGCTGGCCCAATGCCGTGCACGAGCCGATGCTCTTTCTGGCTGACGGGGAAATCGTGGGCGGCTCCTTGATGATGGTACAGCGCCTGCCGCTGCGGCTGGGCGCCATAGCGGTCTCCAAGTGGGGTCCGATGCTGAAGTACGCCGGCCGTGCTGACGCCGAGATGATCTATGCCGGTATGGTTGAGGCACTGATCGCTGAATATGCGCAAAAGCGTGGGCAGATGCTGTCCGTTTTACCTCGCGCCTCCATAATGCCGGCTAATCACGCCTATGAGCGGCTTGTCGCCCGCGGTTTCAAGCGCGGCTCGGAACTACTGTATCCCAATCGATACATCGTTGCGCTTCGGCTTGATGACGCGGCTCAACGCAAAAGCTTTCACCAGAAATGGCGGTACCACCTCAACAAGTCCGAAAAGGCGGGACTTAGTTTCGAGCATGCCGCGCCTGATCGCTTCGGCGAGTTTGAAAAGCTCTATACGGCTATGACCGACCGGAAGCAGTTTACCGATCATTCGGCCTATGACTCGGCGTCGGTGCTGATGCAACTCGATGATCCCTTGCGTCCAGAGTTGTTTTTCGTACGGCATGAAGGCGAGTTGGTTGCCGGTGCGCTGATCTTCAAAGCTGGAGATCGCGCTGTTTATCTTTATGGCGCCACCAACGACAAGGCGCTGCCCCTGCGCGCCGGATATTTCATGCATTGGCACATCATCCGCTGGCTGCGCGACAACACCAGCGCCACTTGGTACGACCTCGGCGGCACTGATGGCTATCAAGGTTTGCACCAGTTCAAGAAAGGCATGGTGGGCGACGCGGGCGTGATCCGACCCGTACCACCAGTCGCCAACTATGCCAGCAGTCCTTGGGCTTATCTTGGCGGCACAGGCGCCTTCGCCGCGCGAGATGCCTTCTATCAGGTTCGCCGGCGTTTCGATGCCTGGCGCAATCCCAAGGCGCGGCCCACGCAAACACGCTTAAGCGACGAGGCGGCCGAATGAGCCTCCACCGGCGCCTTGCCTCCCAATCCAGCATTATCTTTGCGGCGCGCTTGGGTGGCGCCGGCTTGATTTTCATCGCTCAGGCTTTGATAGCCCGCATCTGGGGCCCGGTCTTGCTGGGAGAATATCTCGTCGTGATCGCCACGGTGAATATCGTGGCCGTCATCATGCCACTGGGCTTTCATACTGTCGGCACCTATTTTGCGGCCGAATACCGCGCCCGCGGCGAGCGCCGGCAGTTCATCGTCTTTCTTGTGCGCAGCTATGGGCACGTGTTTGGGGCCTTCTTGCTTTTGCTCCTCCTGGGCTTGCCCGCGCTTGGCGCGATAGGGCAGGGCGACAGCGTCCTTGCACATCATTTTGTGCCGCTAGTGCTCCTCGCCTTCGCCACGGCCGTCAACTATGTCAGTGGTGCCGTGCTGATCGGGCTCAAGCGCCCTTTTGCCGGCTTCTTCGCAGATACGGTCTTTCGCCCCATGATCATCCTCGGTTCTTTCATGGGGGGCCTGGCGTTCATCGTACCTGCTGACGGCTTTTCCTTCATGCTATGGACCGTCGGCTTTGGCTACATCTTCGTGTCCGCTGCGCAGTTTGTGTTCGTGGTCACTTCGCTGCGCCGGATCAACGATTCCGTTGCCGTGCGGCCGCTTGAAGCAAGCCGGTGGTGGCGTTTTGCCCTGCCTTGGGTGCTTATCTCTCTTGCGACCGACTTCTTCTTTGATATCGATCTGCTGCTGCTGACCCATTTGTTGAGCCGCGAAGAGCTTGCCATTTTCGGCGTTTGCACCCGCATCTTCTCGCTTGTCTCGTTCGGCGTTGCCGCTGTCTATGCCGTCACGATCCCCGACATGTTCGAAAGCGAAGCCAATGCCGACCGGGTCGCTTTCAAACGGAAGATCGGCGAGGCTAACGTTGTGGCCAGCGGGCTTTCCGTCATTCTTTTTGGCATCATGATAGCTGGTGCGCCGTTTGCTCTAATGCTGTTCGGTCCGGCTTTCTCCGCCGGTGCCGCACCTCTTGCGGTGCTCTGCCTCGGCCTCGTGGTTCGCTCCATCATGGGCCCGGCCTCGCTGGTGCTGTCGATCCATGACCGGCCCTACGCCAGCTTGCCGTCGGTTGCGCTGGGAATGGGCACTCTTGTGATCTGCAATTGGCTTCTGGTGCCGCCTTTTGGGCTCATGGGATCGGCCGTCGCAGCGCTGACGTCCATTACCGTGTGGTCGGTGGGACAATGGTGGGTGGCGCTCCGCACCACCAAGATGGACGTATCCATCCTTGCCTGGTTCCGCAGCCGCCGTGCTCTTCCGGTACCTGCCCAATAAGCAGGTCTATCTGGTGAAGGCTAGCTTGAGCCTACGCAGCAGCTTGTGCTTGAGCCCGCCTTTCGTGCCGCGGTCATAACCGGGCGTGACCTTGGTCAGCTTGTGCTCATAGAGCAGGTAATCCTCGCCAAAGATGTGCTGCTCAAGTGTCGCTGTGTGAATAAAACCCATGCGCAACATGATCGCGGCGGCCGCTTCATTGCCATGCTTGGTATAAGTCGCAATCTTGTGGAAGCGCCCGTTATCCCAATGCTTGAGGAACACACGCATTCCTTGCACACCAAGTGTCGAGCGGCGGTACTCCGGAAAGACATACGACCAATAAAGCCACAAGGTGCCCAGTTCCGGCCCCGAGATCTGAAAGCCTGCCACTTTGCCGTCCCGCAAATGCAGCATCACGTGGTACGGATCGGCATCAATCAGGCCCGCAAGATAGTCCGGTGTCAGCCGCGCAGCCTCATATTGCTTGAACGCATCGCTGTAGAATGGTGAAGTGGCGATAGCCTCCTGCAGCCGCTCGTGCACCAGTGGGATGTCGCGATAGGTGGCGCCGCGCATCGTAGCGGCCTTGACTTGCGCCGGGGCTGCGGCTTCGGATGGTGCGATCAGCGTCTCGGTCATGATAGGCTCCATCGTCGGGGAACTGCGAGAGTACCACTGCCAAGACCTTGGCCGAAGAGAACTCCCTTCCAGCAGTTAACGCCGCCTCGCCAGGGACGGCAGCCAATATGGCTGCAACGCCCTTGCCCAGCGCAACGGTGCTCACTAGAACGGATAACGGGAGAGATAAGGGAGCACGACTATGAGCGAACAGCTCGTATTCCAGCCAAGTGCGGCTGCGATCGCACACACCCATGTAAATGCAGCACAGTACGAGGAAATGTACGCGCGCTCGCTCAGCGATCCGGATGGATTCTGGGCCGAACAGGCCAAGCGGCTGGATTGGGTGAAATTCCCAACCATCATCAAGAACACGAGCTTTGCCTATCCGGACATCTCGATCAAATGGTTCGAGGATGGCGTGCTCAATGTCTCCTACAATTGCCTGGACCGGCATCTGGCGACCCGTGGCGAGCAAACTGCCATCATCTGGGAAGGCGATACGCCGGGCACGGACGGCAAGGTCACCTATCTCGAACTGCATGACCGCGTCTGCCGCTTTGCCAATGTGCTCAAGGCCAACGGCGTCAAGAAGGGCGACCGCGTCACCATCTACATGCCCATGGTCATCGACACCGCCGTGGCCATGCTCGCCTGCACCCGCATCGGCGCCGTCCATTCGGTAATCTTTGGCGGCTTCTCGCCCGACTCAATTGCCGGCCGCGTCACCGATTGCGGCAGCAAGATTATCCTGACTGCCGATGAAGGTCGGCGCGGCGGCAAAACCATCCCGCTCAAGAAAAATGTCGACGAGGCGCTCAAGAAAACCGAGGGCGTCGAGAGGGTGATCGTGGTTAAAGTCACCGGCAATCCGGTTGAGATGACCGCCAGCCGCGACGTCTGGTTCCATGAGGCGGTGACGCAGGTCGACGCTAATTGCACGCCCGAACCGATGAACGCGGAAGACCCGCTGTTCATCCTTTATACCTCCGGCTCCACCGGCAAGCCCAAGGGCGTGCTGCACACGACGGGCGGATATCTCGTCTATGGCTCGCTGACGCACCAGCTTAGCTTCGACTACCAGGACGGCGACGTTTTCTGGTGCACGGCGGACGTAGGCTGGATTACCGGCCACACTTACATCGTCTATGGCCCGCTCGCCAACGGTGCCACAACGCTGATGTTCGAAGGCATTCCGAGCTACCCCGATGCCTCGCGCCTCTGGCAGGTGGTCGAAAAGCACAACGTCAACATCTTCCACACCGCGCCGACCGCAATTCGCGCCCTGATGGGCGCTGGCCCCGAGTTTGCCGATAAATACGAAATGCCCAGCCTCAAGCGCCTGGGTACAGTGGGTGAGCCGATCAATCCCGAAGCCTGGATGTGGTATCGCAAGCATGTCGGCAAGGAGCGCTGCGAGGTCATCGACGCCTGGTGGCAGACCGAAACCGGCGGCCACATGATCGCGCCATTCCCTGGCGCCATCCCGACCAAGCCCGGTTCGGCCACCAAGCCATTTTTCGGCATCCGCCCGATCGTGCTTTCGCCGGAAGGCAAATTGCAGGAGCAGACAAAGGCCGAAGGCGTTCTCGCGATCGCCGACAGCTGGCCCGGCCAGATGCGCACTGTTTATGGCGATCACCAGCGGTTCGTCGATACTTACTTCACGCAGTACAAAGGATACTATTTCACCGGCGACGGCTGTCGCCGCGACGAGGATGGTTATTACTGGATCACCGGCCGTGTCGATGACGTGCTCAACGTATCCGGCCACCGCCTCGGCACCGCCGAAGTCGAGAGCGCGCTTGTCGCTCACCCCAAAGTGTCCGAGGCCGCGGTGGTCGGCTATCCCCATGACATCAAGGGGCAGGGGATCTATTGCTACGTCACCCTGATGGCAGGCGAAACCAGCGATGACGCGCTCAAGATCGAGCTCCGCAACTGGGTGCGCAAGGAGATCGGCCCGATCGCCACGCCCGACCTCATCCAATGGGCTCCTGGCCTGCCAAAGACCCGCTCCGGCAAGATCATGCGCCGCATCCTGCGCAAGGTGGCCGAGAACGACTTTGGCGCGCTAGGCGACACATCGACTCTCGCCGATCCAGCTGTTGTCAATGACTTGATTGAAAACCGCCAGAACCGCTGACGCCCAGACAACCCTCCCCCTGGGGGAGGGTCGCTGCCTCCGGCCAGCAATGGCCGCTAGCCAGCCATTCCAGCGCCATTGTTTCGGCTGCTTTTTCCGATCAGTTTCCACAACCATTCCACCACCCGGACCTTGCCGTGATCTCCCTCCTACGCCTTGCCCTTGCCCTGCCGCTGCTGGCGCTGGCTGCTCCCGCCGTCAATGCCGCGACTATCGAGCAAATGGCCGGGCAGATGATCGTTGTTGGCTTTCAAGGCGATGATGCGAGTGACGCCTCAGTTGAGAAACTTCGCGCTGAGATTGCTGCCGGCCAGCTTGGTGGCGTCATGCTGCTCAAAACCAACGTCAAGAGCCTGCCCGCGGTATCCGAGATGAACGCCGAGTTCCGTGACGCTTCTCCAGACCTGCCGCCCTTTATCACCGTCGATCAGGAAGGCGGTTCGGTCGAGCGCCTGACCAGGGCTGTTGGCTTCACGGAAATACCTAGTGCCGCGGCAATTGCCAAAGGCAACTCGCCCGAAGATGCCGAGGCTGTCTATGGGAAGATGGCTGCGTCCCTTGCCGATCTAGGCTTCAGCGTAAATTTCGGCCCGGTGGCCGACGTAAACCTAAATACTGGCAACCAGATCATCGCCAAATTCGGTCGCTCCTTCAGCGCCGATGCAGCTGTTGTTGCAAGTTATGGCGAAGCCTTCATGAAGGCGCATCAGGCTGCCGGTGTGCTCACCGCACTCAAGCATTTTCCCGGCCACGGTTCATCGACTGCCGACAGCCATGAAGGCTTTGTCGATATCACCAAAAGCTGGAAGCCCGAGGAACTCGATCCCTATCGCACCCTGATCGCCGCAGGGGACGTTGACATGATCATGGTTGGCCACCTCTACCATGCCGATTATTCCGACGCCGACGCGCAGATACCGTCATCTCTCTCGCCGCAATGGATTACGGATGTCCTGCGCACCGATCTCAAGTTCGACGGCGTGGTGATCAGCGACGATCTTGAGATGGGCGCCATCCGCGATCACTTCTCGCTCGAGCAGACTGTCACCATGGCGGTCCGCGCCGGGATGGATGTGCTCCTGTTCTCCAATACTGCCGATTATCGCGCCAGCCTGGCGCAGGAGATCCGCGAGATCCTCGTTGCGGAGGCGGCAGCCGATCCTGCTTTTGCCGAACGCATCGAGCAGAGCTATAACCGCATTGTCGCGCTTAAGGCGCGCATCAAGTAGCTCGCGGCCAGCAACACACTATCGCAGCCCCGCAACACTTAGCCATCTTCTGGCCACAACCTGTTTCCACGGCGATTAACCCCGGATAAAGTGCAGCGACGAAGCAGGAGTCGTTGCTCGATGGCGGATGACCGCGAAATCCGACAGGTCCGAGCGATTTTTATCTCGGATGTCCATCTGGGCATGAAGCCTATCCGTGTGGGGCAACTCACCGAATTCCTGCGCGCCCACGATGCCGAAACCATCTATCTTGTGGGCGACATCGTCGATGGCTGGCGGCTTGCCAAGGGGTGGCACTGGCCTAGCGAATACAACATTCTCGTACAAATCCTTCTTGATAAGGCGAACGCCGGAACCAAAGTGGTTTACCTGCCGGGCAATCATGACGAGTTCCTGCGCGAATATCTTGGCACATATTTTGGCGAGATCGAGTTTGTCGACCGCACGGTTCACACCACCGCTACCGGCAAGACCTATCTCGTGATCCATGGCGATCAGTTCGACGTCGTGGTGATGAACGCCAAGTGGCTCGCCCATGTCGGAGACTGGGCCTACAACGCGGCCTTGCGCGTCAACATCGCCATTAATTGGGTGCGCCGCCGGCTTGGCCTGCAATATTGGTCGCTCAGCGCCTGGGCCAAGCAGAAGGTCAAGAACGCCGTGTCCGTCATCGGGCGCTTCGAGGAAGCGCTGGTGCATGAGGCCAAGCAGTCCGGCGTCGACGGTGTTATTTGCGGCCACATCCATTTTGCCGACATGCATGACCGCCTGGGCATCCACTACATCAATACCGGAGATTGGGTGGAGTCCTGCACCGCCATTATCGAAACCCCCGAAGGCGGGTTCGAGCTGATCAAATGGACCGAGATGGTGGTCGGCGAACCGCGCCGTTTCCGCCTGCGCCGCGCTGCCGCCGGATAGTGCCAATCCATCTTGCAGCGATCACACTGGCGGCGCATTGTTGCGTCACCTGACACCGTCCGCTTCTTTCCCCGGAGCTCCATCGCAATGGGTCTGCCCTTGGCAGCGCGCGCTGATTCGCCCGCTGTCCGCACTGGTCTTTACTACGCGACCTTGTTCACCTCAGGCGCGGTCAGCAATCCGTTCCTGCCTATTTGGCTGAGCGAGCGCGGGCTCGATACTGCGTCGATCGGCGTGGTCAATGCCGTGCCGATCTTTGCGATGATCGTCATCAATCTTGTAGTGGGCCGAATTGCCGACCGTGCCAGCGACTGGCGCACCGTGATCGTCATCGGCTCCATACTTGCGGCCATCCCACCCATTTTTCTGCTGTTCATGGATGGCTATGCCGCCATCATCATCCTGTGGACGCTGGTGATCGTGCCCTTCCAGGCCATTGCTCCGGTGGTCGATGCCGCTGCATATCGTATGGCGCGCCGCACTGGTCTGGACTTCGGCGCCATCCGCGTCTGGGGCACGATCGGCTTCGTCCTTGTGACGCTAGTTTCTGGGCTGGTGCTAGATCGGCTAGGACCTTCCGCCTTCATACCCCTGCTGGTAGGCGTCAGTCTGGTTCGCGCGCTCGCCTCCCTGCGGCTGCCCTTGTTTCGGGGGCAGGACGACCATATCCGCCCCACGCACCCGATCGACGCGCCGATCAACCCGCTCATCGCCATCCGCATCGGCCAGCTTTGGCGCCCATGGTTCCTGATGACGCTGATCGGCGCCTCTTTGCTCCATGGCAGCCATATGATGCAGATGGGATTCGGCGCGCTCCTATGGGCGGAGCAGGGCGTCCCCGGCTGGGTTATTGGCCTGCTTTGGGCTGTTGCACCCACGGCTGAAATCCTCGCCATGCTCTACTTCGAGCGGATCACCAAACGTTTCGCCGCCCGCCACCTGATCCTCATCGGGTGCATATGCGGCGCCATCCGCTGGTGGGGTTTTGCGCTCGAGCCCAGCATCGGCGTCCTCGTCCTGCTGCAAACTCTGCATCTGGCCACCGTTGGCCTCACCTTCCTCGGCATCACCAATTTTATCGCCAACTGGACCACCGAAGACATCGCCGCCGAAGCCCAGAGCTTCTTCGTTGTGCTCCGCCAGATCGTCACTGTAATTACCCTGCTTGGCTTTGGTGTTCTGGCCGGGAGCATTGGTTCGGGCGGGTACTACGTGGCAGCCATTCTCAGCGGAGTAGGCGCCGTGATGGTGTTGATGTCCTTGATCATCATGAACCCTAAAAAGGAAGCCGCATCTGGATAATTCCGGCACATCGCAGCTTGCGTTGCCTCGATAATGGAGTCACGAACGGCTCCGGGCACTGATTTGCCCGGAGTTGATTTCCCCATGCCATCGACACCTCCGCGTTTGGGTTCGCCCGAACTGCGCGCGTCACTGTTCCAGTTCACCGTTTATCTTCCCGGCGCCATCAGCTCGGTGTTCTTGGGCATTTGGCTCAGCGATCACGGCATTCCTGCCGATCAGATCGGCATCATCAATTCAATCCCAATGCTGTGCCTCCTGGCGCTCAACATGGTGATAGGGCGCCTCGCGGACCGCGCGAACGATTGGCGCACGGTCATCATTATCATCGCCCTGATCGGTGCGGCCGTGCCCATTGGGCTGTTCTTCGTCACTGAGTTTTGGGGCATCATGCTGATCTGGGCGATGGTCTCCATGACTGGAGGTTCCATTCCGCCCATTATCGATGCTGCCACCGTGCGCATGACGCGACGCAATGGGACTGATTTTGGGACCGTACGCGCCTGGGCCACTGTGGGCTTTGTGTTCGGCACCGGCGCCCTTGGCCTGCTTATAACCACATGGGGATCGGCTGCCTTCGTTCCGCTGTTTCTCCTCATGTGTTTGCTGCGCGCCGGTTTGAGCCTCTTGCTGCCCCGCTTCCGCGCACCTGGCCATGTGGCGACCCTTGCCGATACGGCCAGTGTGACCAAGCTGCGTGACAGCCTTAAGCTCTGGTTCGTGCTGCCCCTGATCGCTTTTGCTTTCGTGAATTCCAATCACGCATTGATTGGCGGCTTTGCAGCCCTGATCTGGCACGAAAACGGCATTCCCGACTTCTACATCGGACCGTTGTTCGCGGTTTCCGCCGCTGCCGAAGCCATTATGATGTTTGCTTGGCGCCGCTTTGGTAGCCGTATCTCGGCGCGCAACATGATCCTGGCGGCTTGTATCGCCTGCGTCGTGCGCTTCGGCGTCATGGCGTTCAACCCATCGGTCGAACTGCTCTTCCTCGTGCAAATGCTCCATGCCATCACCTTCGGTGTAGGCTATTTTGGCATCGTCCATTTTATTGCCAACTGGACCGACGAGTCCAATGCCGCTGAGGCTCAAGGCTTTGCCAACACCCTGCAACAGGCCGCATCAGTCCTGTCACTAGCCGCCTTTGGCTGGCTGGTCGTTCACATGGGAAGCTACGCCTTCATCGCCCCTACGCTGTTCAGCGCCCTCGGCGTCGTCTGTGTCCTGATTTCACTTCATCTGAGGCCACCCAAGGACACATAGGGCCCGACCTGCGGCTACCGCATCATGGACTGGGCTGACCGTTAGCCGTACAAAGGGGTTGTCACGTGACCTCACGGCTGAGCGGTAAATGAACGCTATCATCGACGCCCTGCCGGCATCCTTCTGGTCCGTTCCTTACAACGGTGCCCGAACGCCTGATCGAACGAACGACCTTTCGGACGGCGCCAATTGCCAACGCTTTGCTTATGCCGTTCTCGGCCATCTCGGCCAATCGATCCCATTCCGGTCCAGTGAGCTCTGGGAAGATGCCCGCTACACTCAACGAGTGACGCAATTCCAGCCGATGGATCTCTTGTTATTCGGACCCGACAACAATGCCTGGGGCGCACATGTCGCACTTTATGCGGGAGATGGACACGTGCTTCATCTCTCCAAGCACGTCGGCTTCCCGGCAGTATGGTCGTTCGCCCAATTCGAAGGCCTACCAAGATACCAAGTCTTACTTGGCGCCAAGCGGATTATCTAACCTCAAACAAAACGGCCCCGGTTTCCCGAGGCCGTTTCAATTTGTTTACTGCGCTTAGCTCAACCGACCGCTAGCGTGGGCCAGGGTGGTGTAGACCTTGCCGCGGTCACTCAACAGATATTCGCGGGTTTCCTGGGCAGGGCGGGGACCGGCAGCGGCACGCTTGAGGAGTTGCTCGAACTCGCCCATGTAAGCCTGGGCAGTGCGGGCAAATTCCGGGTCACGCTGCAGGCGGCGGCGTACATCGTCATAGGTGCTCTGGCCTGACAGCGTATAGATCCGGCGCGAGAACACATTGCTTTCTCCCGCTTGGTAGCGTGCCCAGGCATCCGACAGGGCCGCATCGTCGATCGAGCGGGCAATCTCTTCAGTCAGTCCCGAAAGCCCGGCCTGCTGCGGCTGCGCACTTTGTTGCTTGGCTGTGGCGTTCCGCAGCACATCACGCAGCCAGCCACCAGCTTCTGTCAATTGCGGCGCTGCTGCCGGCTCAGGCGAGGGCTGCGGCTCAGCTTGGCGCACAGGCTCGGCCTGACGTATCGGCTCGACCTGCCGCGCAGGTTCAGGGCGGGCTGCTGGTGGCATGACCGGTCCCTGGAACACTGGTTGGCGCGCAGGCTGGACAGGTTGCACCGGCCGCTCGACCGTGCGGATCGGGTCTACCAAGGTTTGGCGGACCGGCTCCGGCCGATACGTCTCGCGCACGGGCTCCGGCTGGCGTGGTTGGTACACCGGCTGCTCTTGGCGCGTTTCCTGGCGCGGCTCCGGCCGCGGCAGTTCCTGGCGTAGGGCAGGGCGCGCCGGTGGCCGGCGGTCGTTGATGTCGAGCGTAGCCGGCTGGCTGCGCACGATGGCGTTGAGTTCGCTCAGCGCTTCGATCTGCTCGGCGACGACCCGGCGCATGGCGGCGGCGCTGGCGCGGGTTTCCTCGGGCAATTCGTTCACGCCGCGCGCCAGTTCCGCCCGCGTGGCTTCCAGTTCACTGCCCACTTCTCGTGCGGTTTCGCGCATGGCGCGAGCCGTGTCATTGAAGCGCTGGGTAGCTTCCTCGATGGCGCGTTGCATTTCGCTGACCATCTGCTGCTGCGCCTGCTGCAGGGCGGCATTGGCCCGGCGCCCCTCGGCCCCGGCCGTGTCGCGGAACTCGCCCAGGCGCGAGGACACATCGCCTGTGGCTTCGTCCATGACCTGACGCAGGCGGTCGCCCGTGCCATCGATGGCCCGGTGGAAGCCGTCGGTGGTTTCGTCCAGTCGCTGGCGGAACATGCCCGTGGTTTCGTCGAGCACTTGGCGCACAACGCCGGTGGTCTCATCCATGACCTGGCGCAGATTGCTGGTGGTCTCGTCCATCGCCTGGCGCACGCTGCCCGTGCTCTGGTCGATGGCATTGCGCAATTGGCCAGTGTTGGTGGCAATGGCCGAGCGCACTGATGAGGACGAGTCGTTGAGCGTTTCGGCCAGGGTGCTGGTCGTCGATGTCAGGACATCGGTCACCGACGAGGCTGTCGAAGTCAGCACGTCGCTCACACGGTTGCCGTTCTCTTCAAGCGCAGCATTGACCTGCTGTGCCTGTTCCGACAGCGCCAGCCGCACCGAAGATGCTGTTTCGTTGAGAGCATTGGCAGCCGCTTCAGCCGCACGCTGCACCACATTGTCCACCTGCGCCACATTGTTATTGAGCGTCGAGGTGAAGCGTTCATTGGTGGCGTAAAGCGCGTTGGCGACGTTATCCGAGGTCGAGCGCAGTGTCTGGTTGATCTCGCCAGTGGCAGCGGCCAATTGCTCGCTGATGGTCGAAGTGGTCTGCGCCAGCGTCTCGGCTACCGTGCCAGTCGTGGCATTGAGCGCCTCGTCCATGGCGCGACGGGCGCCGATCAAGCGGCGTTCCGTCTCATTCACGGTGTCGGCGATCGACTGGGCAAACATGCGCATCCGGCCGTCGATATCGTCGGCGCGATTAGCAAAGCTTTGGGCTAGCGCATCCATTGCGCCACGGCGCTCTTCGAGCACTTCCATGGCGTTGTCGCCGCTGATGGTGAGCGCACGCGAGGCCTGGTTCATGGTCTCGGCTTCAGAATCGAGCCGGCCGAGGACGCTCGAGAACTCGTCGACCATGCCGCGAATGGTTGCCTGCAGCGCCGTAACGTGCTGGCTGACCATGTTGCCGGCCTGTTCGGTCTGTCCGATCGCCTCGCGGATAGTGCTGGAATAATTGGAGGTCTGCTGAGCCACCGAAGTTTCGAGATTGGCCAGGTTCGCCGTCGAGGCATCGAGCACGCGTTGCAGCAACAAATTGCTGTCGTTGAGTTTGCCCAAGGCCGCCGTCACGTCCGTTAGGATGCGCGACGTGGACACCGCCATGATAGCTTCGGCTTCACGGGCATTGTCGCTCAAGGCATCGCGCAAGAGATTGCCGTGGCTGGCCAAGGCCCCTTGCAACTGGTCCGAACGTTCGCTCACCAGCGCCGCAAAGGCGTTGGTGTGCTCCTCGACCGATCGGTTGATGTCGGTCAGGCGGGTTTCGATATTGCCCACCGCATCCACGGCCCGCACGGTCAGCAAGTCGTCGATATTGCCGGCCGCGAGGCGGATCTGTTCCAGCGCCGTGCGCACCGCATTGTCCATGCGGTCGGCGGTTTGAGTGATGTCGCTGGCAATGTTGTGCGTGGCCGCACTGATGCGGGTCGCGATGGTTTCCTCGATCCGGTCGGCACCGGCTTCAAGGTCCGCCATGGATTGGGTGATGGAAGTGTTGATCGAGGCATTAAGCGCAGCAAGACGCTCGGCCGTGATGTCGGCGCGTGCGGTGATCGCCTCGGGCAGGGTGCCGAGGCGGCTGTCGACCATGTCGGTAATGGCCTTGCGCGCTGAATTCACGCCAGTTTCGATGATGTCTGCGGCTTGGCGTGCGCTGTCGCTGACGGTAGCGCTTGCGGCGTCGATGCGACTGGTCACGCCGTGTTCGGCATCGTTGATGCGGGCAATGGCATTGTCGAGGCCGGTGCCCAGATTGGTGTTGAGCTCCACAACGCGACCAGCAATGAGGTCCGACATGGTGTTGACGCGCTCGCTCATGTCATCGCTGGCCGAACGCATGGATTCTTCGATCTTGCGGCGCGCTTCGTCGCCTTGTGCGGACAGGGTGTCGGCCAGCTCGCTCGTGCGCAGGCCGATGGTTTCGCCGATTGAAGTCGTGTGCGTCGCCAGCGTGTCGCCCAGTGCCTGGGTGCGCATGTTGAGCGCATCGGACAATTGCTGGGTGCGGGTGTTTACCACCTGAGCGAGATCCTGCGTACCGCCATCGAGCGCCGCGCGCAGATCGGATGCGCGGGTTTCCAGCTCGCCGGTGAGAGTGTTGGTCCGCTCTGCGATTTCAGTCGCAATCTGCTCGGTGCGCTCAGCGATGCGGCTCGAGAGATTAGCCGTACGGCCTTCAATCTCGCCTGCAAGGCTGGTCGTCCGCGCATCGATCTGCTCAACCAACGCATCTGCGCGGGCATCTAAGCTGTCCACCAGAGAGCCGGTTCGCAGATCCAGGCTATCGGCCAGGGCAATCGTGCGCTGGTCGAGATTGTCGATGAAATTGCCGGTGCGGGTGTCGAGCCCCTGGGTGAGCTGGCTCGCGCGTTCGTCAATGGCGTTCAGCAGCGCACCAGTGCGGCCGTCCATCGCCTCGGCAAGAGTACCGCCGCGGCTGTCCAGTCCTTCAAACAGTTGGGCGCCCTGAGCTTCGATCTCGCCAGCAAAGCGCGCTGTGCCTTCGCCCAGGCGGTCAACCAGCTGACCGGTTCGTTCCGCAATCTGGGTTGCCAGCGCTTCCGTGCGTTCGTTGAGTTCATGCGTTAGCGTGCCCGTGCGGCTGTCCAACTCCAGCGAAAGCGCCGTGGTCCGCTCCGACAAAGTGTCCGCCAAACGCTGCGTACGGCCGGCGATTGCCTGATCGAAAGCGTTGGTGCTGGTCGACAGCGTGTCGCCCAGTTCCTGGCTGCGGAGGCGGATGGCTTCGCTCATATCACGGCTACGACCGGACAGCGTTTCGTCCAGCGCCTGCACATGCGTTTCGATCGTGGCGGTCAGTTCACCCGTGCGGTTTGCAAGAATGTCGTCTATGGCCTTGGTGCGGCCGTCCAGCGCATCGGCAATAATGCCGGCATGCCCCTCAAGCGAATCCGCGATCTCGCGGCTGCGGTTCACCAAGGTCTCGGTGATGGCGTGAGTGCGCGCGCCGAGCACTTCGCCCATTTCGCGGGTACGTTCGGCAACCACATCGTTGAAGCGGCCGGATTCCTGGTTAAGCGCCATTTCAAGGACATTAGCCCGAGCGGCAAAGCTGGTGCCCTGCTGTTCAAGGCGGGAGATGAGTGACTCGCCCTTGTCGCCGATAACGCCATCGAGCGTGTTGAGACGCGTATCCAGAATGGCAGCGATTTCAGTCAGGCGTGCGTCAAATTGGCTGAGTGAATCCTGTCCTGCCGATGCCAGCGTGATGCGGGCGCGTTCGGAGGTGTCATCAAGCGCGCCGTTGATCTCGATCACGGCAGACTGAAGGCGGCTGTCCATAGCGTTGAGCTGGATGGAAACGGACTCATCCAGTTGCCGGCTTAGCGCCGAAAGCAGCACTTCGGCTTCGCGCGAACGCGTCGAGATATCCTCGGCAATGCGCTGGCCGATCACGTCCAGCCCGGCAGTAACGTCTTGGCCGCGGTTGCGCAGATCGTCGAGCAGGGCAGTGCTGCCGGTGCTCAAGACGCCAGAGATTGCGGCAGTGCGTTCATCGAGAGTTGCGGCCAACCGCGTGGTGTTTTCGTCCAGCGCGTCGGCAAGACGGCCCGTTGTTCCGCCCAGCAGGTTTTCCAAGCGAGCCGTGCGTTCGTCCAGGGCCGAAGCAAAGCGGCCGGTGGTTTCGTCCAAAGTTTGAGCAATGCTGCCGCTCGTGCTGTCGAGCAGCGATTCCAGCCGTGCAGTACGTTCATCCAAAGCAGACGCGAATTGGCCAGTCGTAACGTCAAGGCTATCCACGATCCGTCCGCTGGTCCCATCCAGCAGTGATTCCAACCGTGCGGTGCGCTCGTCCAATGCGGAAGCGAAGCGTCCGGTCGTGAAGTCCAGGCTGTCGACAATCTTGCCGCTGGTGCCTTCGAGCAAGCCTGCGAGATTGGCGGTGCGCTCTTCGAAGCTGCCGGTGATGGTGCCAGTTCGCTCATCGATTAGGCGTGTACGCTCGTCCATAGCGGAGGCAATGGAGGCTGCATGATTGTCCAATGCTTCGGTTAGGGCGGTGATCCGGCGCTCAACTCCTTCGTTGAGATTGCCGGCACGGCTATCGAGCGCGTCGGTCAGCGACGCCGTCTTGTCATCGAAGGTCAGCGAAAGACGTGCGGCGCTGTCATCAAGTGCCGAGATCAAATCGCCCGTGCGGTTTTCCACCAGATTGACGAAGCTGTCGGTCCGTTCGCCGAAGGAATTGGTGAGCGTATTGCCCGCTGTTTCCAGCGCCCGCGTCAGGTTCCCGCCGCTTTCAACGATCGTGCCGGAGATTCGTTGGCTGATCATGTCGAGATCAAATACCAGGCCCGTATGGCTCTCGGTGATTGCTTCGCGCACGCGCTCGGTGTTGGTAAGCACGCTTTCGCGCTGGTTGGCCAATTCGGCGATAAGCGCGCGCATGCGCGATTCGTTGTCCGAATAGGTGCGTTCGAGCGCCGTGACCTCGTTGTGGATCATCACCTCGAGCTCGCCGGCTCGGGACAGGGCGCGTTCCAACCCATCACCAAGGGCGTTTACTTCACGGCGCACGGCTTGCCCGACCGAGGCCACCTTGTCGGCGGCCGTCACTTCAGGCTCTGCCAAGCGAATAGCCGCCTGGGTGATCGAGGACGCAGCATTGCGCAAGTCCTGTGCGCGACGGAACAGCGTCGCCACAGCAAAGAACCCCGCGACCGGCAGGATCATGATGGCTAGCAAGCCAATAAAATCGATCGTTCCAGCGAACTGGCCAAAATTGCTTAATTGCGAGCCATAGCGCAAATAGGCGCCGATGCCCGAAACGGCGAGCCAGAGTACAGAAAGCGCAACTGCTATCCAGATCGGCGCCGCTGACGAGGTGTTGTGCAGGCCATAGAGAATCTTGGAAGGCGCAAAGCGGTCGTCATTGGCGACGGTCCCGGCCTGCTGGGCGATCTTGTCGGCCGCGCGCAGACGCTCCGAGCGGACCGGGTCTGGCTTCTTTTCCGCCGGCTTTGCCTGAGCGGGGCTGTCTATATTGAACACCGAATCCTTGAGCGCATCTTCTACGGCTGAAAATGCTAGCGCTGCCGGATCATTATTGGGGGTCGGGTTCTTCGCCATACTCTTTACAACTCTCGCGTCGGCTTAGCAGCAACAAGGCGGATAGTATGAGAGGTCATGCCAGCCCACCCGTTGCCGGTTGGACCGTCAAATAGAAACAATTCAAGGCAAATGCCACCGAATGTTCCTCAACCTACGCCGCCGCGCGCTGGTTCAAAGCCCATTAATACATTCAATTTGAACCAAACCGAACGCTTTCTTACCCATAGGTTAATTTTCTGGGGAAGACTCGGGGCGTATAGAAAAGGCAAAGCCGTGGCAAAGATGTGGCTTAATCAGTCGTTCACTTGCCGCTTCTAGGTTGGCTCTGCAGAGCTCCTTGCTGGGAGGCTGGCGTGTTGTGTTCAGGAGTAAACAATATGGCCCAAAGATCCGCAGCCGAAAATGCCGGGCCAGTCTATCTCATCCGCCCCTCCCGCCCTATCGATCTGGTGCATTTAGCCAAGCAATGCCTGGGCGACGAGCATCTCGAATACGAGATCCTGTGGCTGTTCGACACCACGGTGAAAACCTACTTCGCGCGCCTGATCACATCAGAAGCGCCCGAGGACATCCGCCTCAACCTTCACTCGATCAAAGGCGCTGCCAGCGGCGTCGGTGCCTGGACCATTGCCGACCTCGCCAAATCAGTCGAAGCCGATTTGCATGCCGGCAAGCCGGTCAATCCAGAAACTCTGGCTGACCTCGGCCAAGCCATCGAAGAGGCCGGCGAGTTCATCAAGGTGATGCTGAGCAACGAGCCGGCATAAAATCGCCTAGCCGTCATCTGCGCTCACCCACCCACTAGGTCATTCCCGCAAGCGCGGGAACCTCTGTTTATCACCCACACATTTGACCACCTCCCAACCGCACCCTATATACGGAGGAAAATAGCGCTTGTTTGCGCTCAACAACCCAGCAGACCCGATGTCCCTATCCACCGCTGCCGTGGCCGCGCCCCGGCCAATTGCCGAACCGTTCCGCACCCGGCGTACCTTTGCGATCATTTCGCACCCGGACGCCGGCAAGACGACACTGACCGAGCGTCTGCTCGCCGCGGCGGGCGCTATCCAGCAGGCTGGGGCCGTGCGCGGCAAGGCGGGCGTGCGCTCCACCCGTTCGGACTGGATGGAGATGGAGCAGCAGCGCGGCATTTCCATCACCTCATCGGTAATGACATTCGACTATGACGGCTTGACGCTGAACCTCCTCGACACGCCCGGCCACTCCGACTTCTCGGAAGACACCTACCGCACGCTCACGGCTGTCGACGCGGCCATCATGGTCATCGACGCTGCCAAGGGCATCGAGGCGCAAACTCTCAAGCTTTTCGAAGTCTGCCGCCTGCGCGACATCCCGATCATCACGTTCATCAACAAGGTGGACCGTGAAGGCCTGTCGCCGCTCGATCTGATCGACGAAATCCAGGGCAAGCTCGCGCTCGATCTCACCCCCGTGCTGTGGCCGATCGGGCAGGGCGTCGATTTCCACGGCTATCTTGACCTCCTTGAGAAGCGCGTGCTGAACCCCCAGGGCAAGCCGATCGCCGAGTACGAGCAGATCGAGGATTTGCTGGACAACGAAACACTCGTCGACGACCCAGTCTTCATGACGGCGCTCGAAACGCTGGAAATGGCTACCGCCATGCTCCCGGCGTTCGATCTCGACACCTTCCATGCCGGCCATCTCAGCCCCGTCCTGTTCGGATCGGCGCTCAAGGGCATCGGTGTTGCTGAACTGCTGCGCACGCTGGGCGAGTGGGGCCCTGAACCACGCCCGCAGCCCGCGATTCCCGAACCCATCGAGCCTGCCGACAAGAAGGTGACCGGCTTCGTGTTCAAGGTGCAGGCGAACATGGACGCCAACCACCGCGACCGCATCGCCTTCGTGCGCCTGTGTTCCGGCACCTTCACCCGGGGCATGCGGCTGAAGAACGTGCGCTCGGGCAAGGACATGGCCGTCAGCAACCCGATGTTCTTTTTCGGCAATGACCGTGAACTGGCCGAGCAGGCTGTCGCCGGCGACATCGTCGGCATCCCCAATCACGGCACGCTCTCGGTAGGCGACACGCTCACTGAAGGCGCTGCGATCAACGTCACGGGCATTCCAAACTTCGCGCCGGAAATCATCCGCCGCGTGCGCCTCACCGACCACATGAAGACCAAGCAGATGGCCAAGGCGCTGTCCGACCTCTCCGAAGAGGGCGTCACCCAGGTGTTCCGCCGCGTGATTGGTGCTGACTGGATCGTGGGCGTTGTCGGCCAGCTGCAGCTGGAAGTGTTGAGCTCGCGCGTCGCCAAGGAGTATGGCGTGCCGATCACCTTTGAGAGCCTCAACTACGAAGTCGCGCGCTGGATCGAGAGCGATGATCCCGAAGAGCTCAAACGGTTTATAGCGGCCCAAAAAACCAACATCGCGGAAGACCGCACCGGTGCGCCGGTGTTCCTGGCGCAGAACGCCTGGTGGGCTGATCGCGCCAAGCAGGATTTTCCCAAGATCCGCTTCCTCACCACCAAGGAACGGCATTGACCGGCCCCGACCGCATCGAAGAGCTGCTGAGCGCCGTCAAAACCTCGTTCACCGACGGTTCATTGGTGCGGCTGAAGCTGGGGGGCTACCATGGCGGAGAGGCGGATCTCAAATCCGTCGAGATCAAGAAGATCACCGTCAAGGCCGGCGAGCGCCTCTCATTCACCTATCGCTACAAGACGCGCGACATCATCAAGAATTTCATCCAGCCCGAGGCGCTCGCGCTCCTGCGCACCCGCCTCAAGGATGAGTTCCGCAGTGCCCAGCTGAGCACCACGGCGTTCGACATGAGCTTTGAGCGCAATGGCGACAAGATCCGGCTCAAGCGCACCGAAGTCGCCGGGCGCGAGGCGCCCTCCACCGAGCACAACCGCGCCAAGAACCGCCCGCTGACCGAGACCAACAAGCCCTATCTGCAGGCGCTTGGCATTAGCGGCAAGGATGGCCGGGTCCGTAACGATGCGCAGGATAAGTTTCGCCAGATCAACAAGATGGTCGAAATCTTTGCGCCCCTGATTCAAGCTATCAACACCGACAAGCCGCGCATCGTCGATATGGGCGCAGGCAAGGGGTACCTGGATTTTGCCCTGTACGATTACCTCGCCAATACAGCGCAAAAGCCTGCCGAGGTGATCGGCGTCGAAATGCGCGAAGCGCTGGTCACCGACGGCAACGCGACCGCCGCTGCCTCCGGCTTCACCGATCTGCGGTTCCAGCCCGGAACGATCCTCGATTATGACGCGACCAGCGCCGACGCCGTCATCGCGCTTCATGCCTGCGACACGGCGACCGACGACGCGATCTTCAAGGGCATTTCTGCCGGCGCCTCGCTGATCGCCGTTGCGCCGTGCTGCCACAAGCAGATCCGCCGCGAAATGGAAACCGGACAGCCCGAAGCCAAGCTCGACGTGCTCCTGCGCCATGGCATCTTTCTTGAGCGGCAAGCCGAGATGGTAACCGACGCCCTGCGCGCGCTCCTCCTTGAACTCAACGGCTATCGCACCAAGGTCTTCGAGTTCGTTTCGGACGCCCACACGCCCAAGAACAATTTGATCGTCGCCGAAAAAGATGGCCGGGTCGGGCGCGATCGTGAGGCGGTGCTGACACAGATCGCTGAGACCAAGGCCATGTTTGGCATCAAGCGGCATTATCTTGAGGGTCTCTTGGGCCTCTAGCGCCAACGCTCTCCCCACCCACGATGTCACCCCCGGTTCGACCCGGGGCCCATCGCGAGATCGCGTCACAACCTCAAGGTGGTTCGAACGACCCATCACTTTGCACCCCGCACCTCAGGATGGATCCCGGCGCAAGGCCGGGATGACACCGTGTTTGTTGCGGGCTCGGGTGCCATCCCCTATATCCCACTCAGCCCCATGCTCCCCGAGACCTCATGACCAAGATCACATTCGTCCAAAAGGACGGCGAACGCGTCGAGACTGAAGCGCAGAACGGCGCGACCGTCATGGAAACCGCTATCATGAATGGCGTGCCCGGTATTGTCGCTGAATGCGGCGGCGCGTGCACCTGCGCCACCTGCCATGTCTATGTCGATGATGCTTGGACCGAAACCGTAGGCGGCCCATCCATGATGGAAGAAGACATGCTTGATTTCGCCTTCGACGTGAAGGCCTCAAGCCGCCTCAGCTGCCAGATCAAGGTCAAGGACAATCTGGATGGCCTCGTCGTGCACGTTCCAAGCCGTCAGGGGTAGGCGTCACCTTAACTCCAGGCCCAAACGCTTCAGTCGACACCTCCCCCAGCGGGGGGAGGATCAAGGTGGGGGTTCTCTGCTCAAACATCCGGGCTCTCCGACCCCCACCCAACCTCCCCCTGCCAGGGGGAGGAGCGAAGCGGTGTATGATCAGAGCAAAATTTGCTCCATGGCTCCGTCGCTAAGATTCATTTAGCGGCTGCGGGGCTAGAACGCTGCCGGCTTTCCAAGCGCTGACCCCCAAGGGAAATATAAAGGCTATTGAATCTCAACGGCTTGTTCCCTCGGTGCAATTCGCCTATTTTCCGGCCACTCGCAACAGGATCAAGATGGGCTCTCTCAACACATTTCCGTTGAGCTACAAAGTACAGGGTCAGCGCATCGTCATCATCGGCGGTGGAGACGAAGCCCTCAACAAGGTCCGGTTGGTTACTAAGACTACTGCGCAAGTCGTGATTATATCGCGGGTTATTGAGGCCGACTTTAGCGGCTTCGAAGTTCAGGTCGTCGCCCGAGGCTTCGAGCCCTCCGATCTCGATGGCGCCGCGCTGGTTTTTGTTGCCGAAGAGAGCGACGACGCGGAGTTGGCGAAGCACGAAGCCCGACGCCGCAACATTCTGCTCAACGTGGTCGATGTGCCCTCGGAGTGCGATTTCTACACTCCGTCCATTGTCGAACGTGCGCCGCTGACGATCGCGATCTCCAGCGAGGGCAATGCACCCGTGCTGGCCCGATTGGTTCGCGCCCGGATCGAGGCTATGCTTTCCCCGGGCTTTGGCAAAATCGCCAGACTGGCCGGAGGCTTGCGCCATCGCGTTGAACATCTGATTCATGATGGTGCGTCCCGCCGCCGCTACTATGAGGCTCTGGTGACCTCGCCAAAGGTCGAGACTGCGACTGAGGCCAGTCCGGTTGCCGGGCGCTACGAGGCTGAAATCTTGCTGGAGCAGCATCTTGGTCATGGCGCTGGCGAGGGTGTCGTCTGGTTGATCGGGGCAGGGCCGGGTTCAGAGGACCTTCTGACCCTGCGCGCCCAGCGTCTGCTGCAGGAAGCCGATGTCATTGTCCATGATCAGCTGGTGCCCAGCGTTGTCGTCGACATGGGCCGCCGCGATGCCGAACGGATCGATGTCGGCAAGGCCAAAGGCCACCACAGCTTTAGCCAGGCGCAAATCAACACCTTGATCGTCCGCCTTGCCAAGGAGGGCAAGCGCGTTGCTCGCCTCAAGTCGGGCGACCCAATGGTGTTCGGCCGCGCCGGTGAAGAGATCTCCGCGCTGCGCCAGGCCGGGATAAGCTATTCCATCATTCCCGGCGTTAGCGCGGCTCTCGCCGCTGCGGCGGATACCGCAACGCCGGTGACATTGCGCGGCGTGTCGAGCGGCTTCATCATGGCAACCGCACATGGTGCTGACGACACCGATTTGCGCCATTGGGTGGCGCTCGCGCAGTCCGGCATGACACTCGCGCTCTATATGGGCAAGTCCATCGCGTCCGAAGTCGCCCAGCGCCTTGTAGCGCATGGCGCCAATCCAGCCTTGCCGGTGGGCATAGTTGTCAACGCCGGGCGCCACAACATGACGGCATATTCTGGCGATCTGCGGTCCCTGATCGAATGTCATGCGACGTTCAGCGAAGGTCCGGCAATCATTCTCATAGGTGAGGCAATTGCAGCCGGGGATTGGGCGAATAGCGCCAAATTCGCCGCTGAACGCTTCAAGGTAGCTTAGATACATGGAAATTCTGACAGGCAACGAGTTGACGTCCGGCGGGACGGTTTATCTCGATCAAACAGGGACTTGGGTCGAGGATCTGCAGTCTGCACGCATCTTCGGCAAGGACGAGGCCGCGGAACGCGATGCGGCGCTTGCCGCCACCAAGGCGACTGGTCGCGTGATCAGCCTTGAGATCGAAGGAGTAACGCTGGACGAGGGGCGGATTACCCCCAAGCGCCTGCGCGAACGCATCCGGGCTTTGGGTCCGACTGCGCCATTGACATTGAAGGGCGAGATTTACGACCGCCAGCATTTGGGTGAGGACGGTCATGTATCGATATGACGAATTCGACGCGGCTTTCGTAGCAGGCCGCACCGCGCAATTTGCCGACCAGGTAAAGCGCCGCCTATCGGGCGAACTGAGCGAGGACCAGTTCCGGCCGCTCCGCCTGATGAACGGGCTTTATCTGCAGTTGCACGCCTATATGCTCAGGATTGCAGTGCCTTATGGCACCCTGTCATCCCGTCAAATGCGTATGTTTGCTCATATTGCGCGGACCTATGATCGCGGCTACGGCCACTTCACCACCCGCCAAAACATTCAGTTCAACTGGCCCAAGCTCAAGGACATTCCGGTGATCCTTGAGGAACTGGCATCGGTGGAAATGCACGCCATCCAGACCTCGGGCAATTGCATTCGCAATGTCACGGCCGATCACTTCGCTGGCGCTGCCGCCGACGAGATCATCGACCCGCGTCCCATCGCCGAGATCTTGCGGCAATGGTCCAGCTTGCATCCCGAATTTTCGTATCTGCCGCGCAAGTTCAAGATCGCCATCACCGGGTCCCCGAACGACCGCGCCGCCATCCGCTTCCACGATATTGGCCTGCAGGCTGCAACCAATGCTGCCGGCGATATCGGCTGGGAAGTCTGGGTCGGTGGCGGCCTTGGCCGCACGCCGATGATCGGCAAGCTGATCAACAGTTTCGTGCCCAACGAGCACCTGCTGGCCTATCTCGAGTCGATCATGCGCGTGTACAACCGCTATGGCCGGCGCGATAACAAGTACAAGGCGCGCATCAAGATCCTGGTGCATGAGGAAGGTCTTGAGACCATCAAGGGGCAAGTGGAGGCCGAATTCGCCGAGGTTCGCGGAGGCGTACTGACGCTGCCCGCCGAAGAAGTCGACCGCATCACTGCTTACTTCGCGCCGCCTCAATTCACGCCCCAGCCCGCGACCAAGATCGATATCGCCTACCAGTCGATAATCGATCCGGCCTATGGCCGCTGGCTCGACAACAACATCAATTCGCACCGCGAACCTGGCTATGCCTCGGTTACCATTTCGCTCAAGCCCATTGGCGGCGCCCCGGGGGATGCGACTGACAAGCAGATGGACGATGTCGCTGATATCGCCGAGCGTTACGCCTTTGACGAACTGCGCGTGACTCACGAGCAGAACCTTGTCCTGCCCCATGTGGCCATTGCCGATCTGCGGGCCGTCTACGACGCTCTGGTCGCCACCGGCCTCGCCGATGGCAACACGGGGCTGATCACCGACATGATCTGCTGCCCAGGCCTGGATTTCTGCGCTCTGGCTAATGCGCGCTCTATCCCCATCGCGCAGGAGATCAGCAAGACCTTTGCCGAACCTAAGCGCCAGGCCGAGATCGGCGATCTCAAGATAAAGATATCGGGCTGCATCAATGCCTGCGGCCACCACCATGTCGGCCACATCGGCATCCTTGGCGTTGAAAAGAAGGGCGGCGAGCTCTACCAGATCACGCTGGGCGGCGATGCCACCGAGCAGGCTGCTGTCGGCAAGATCATCGGACCGGGCTTTGAGGCGGAGAAATTGCCCAAGGCCATCGAGACCCTGGTCGACACCTACATCGCCAAGCGCGAAAGCGCCGACGAAACCTTCATCCAAGCCTACCGGCGTCTTGGGGAAGCGCCCTTCAAGGAGGCCCTCTATGGCAATGCCTAAACTCGCCCTGGTCCAGCCTGCGCACGACAAGCTGCGCGCGCTTGGCATTCTCGCGCTCAATGGCATGTTCGACGAGATGGATGCCGTCGGCGTGCTCCGCTATGCCACGAGCGACGTGCTGCCCGGCGACCTGGCGATTGTTTCGTCCTTCGGCGCTGATTCAGCCGTGCTGCTGCACCTTGTGGCGCAAGTCGATCCGAGCCTGCCGGTCTATTTCCTCGAAACCGGCAAGCACTTCACCGAGACGCTCGAATATGTCGAGACGCTGAAGCGGCACCTTGGCTTGATCAACGTCCATGCCATCTATCCAAACGAAGGCGATGTGAAGCGGTTCGATCCAACCGGTACGCTGTGGGAAACCGATCCGGATAGCTGCTGCCATATCCGCAAGACCGAGCCGCTTGAGCCAATCACCGAGCGGTATGGTGGCTGGGTCACCGGTCGCAAGCGCTTCCAAACGGTGGAGCGCGGCGTGCTGCCGCATTTCGAGTTGACGAGCGATGATCGCATCAAGGTCAACCCGCTCGCCTACTTCTCCGATGCTGATGTCAATCAGTATAAGATCAAGCATGGCTTGCCCGAGCACCCGCTGTTCGCTAAGGGCTACAAGTCGATCGGCTGCGCGCCTTGCACCTCGGTGGTTGCCGATGGAGAAGACCCGCGCGCCGGACGCTGGCGCGGCCTCAACAAAAAAGAGTGCGGCATTCATTTCGACTTCAACGGAGCGATTGCCTCGCCCATGACTGCTGCGACCCGACATAACCTCTGGAAGAACGGCGCCTTCATTGCCGATCCTTTCCATGCCTGGGCCGAGGGCGATGACCCGGCAAGCGTCAGCTACAAGCATGTGCCGTTTGCCGTCTTCTTCGCCCATCGCGACGCTTTCCTCGCCAACCCTCATCCGCTGGGCTTACTGATCGCTCCGGGCGATCGGATCGAGGACGTGCAATCGGATCTGCATCGCTTTGCTTCCGTGGCTATCCAGTTCCCTGCATTCAGCGATGGGCGTGGCTATTCTACCGCACGTTTGCTCTCTCAACGTTATCAGTACGCTAGCGAAATCAGGGCTGTTGGTGACGTTTTGCAGGACCAGATTCCATTGATGCGCCGCTGCGGGATCAACGCTTTCGTGGTCACGCATGAGCCGACCCGCGCCGCGCTGATCGAGAACCGCCTGCCCGAAGTCAGCCTATTCTACCAGCCAGTCGGCACGACCGAGATCCCCGTCGGCACGCGCCCCTTCCTTCGCTGCGTGTCCTGAGGTAAGCGGATCGCGCACATACATTAACTCGCAATGTCAATGACTTGCGGCATTCTGGTCCGCTGTGACGCTGCTGCCGTATAATCGGGAGCAGTGAGCGGCAGACCCCGGTTCAAAACGGACTTTGAGATAGACATGTCAACTGAAATCACCACCGACGTTGTCGTGATCGGCGCAGGCCCCTGCGGGCTTTTTGCGGCCTTCGAACTCGGTCTGCTCGATCTTAAATGCCATTTCATCGACATCCTCGATCGCCCCGGCGGCCAATGCGCCGAGCTTTATCCCGAGAAGCCGATCTACGACATTCCCGGCTTTCCCGTGGTGACGGGCCAGCAACTGACCGACAATCTAATGGCACAGATCGCGCCGTTCGCGCCCGAGTTCCACTTCAACCGCATGGTCAACTCGATCGAGAAGCAGCCAGATGGCTCCTTCAAGTTGGCCACCGATGCCGACGAAATCTTCAACTGCAAGGTCGTGGTGATTGCTGCCGGCGGTGGCTCGTTCCAGCCCAAGCGCCCGCCGGTCGAGGACATCGAGCAGTTCGAGAACAAGTCGGTGTTCTATTCAGTCCGCAAGATGGATGATTTCCGCGGCCAGGACGTGGTGATCGTTGGGGGCGGAGACTCGGCGCTGGACTGGACACTCAATCTACAGCCCATCGTCCGCTCCCTGACGCTTGTGCACCGCCGCGCCGTATTCAAAGCCGCTCCAGCCTCGGTCAACAAGATGCAGGAGCTGGTTGGCGAGGGGAAGATCAACTTCCTAACCGGCCAGATTGCCAAGCTCGATGGCGAGAACGGCCAGATCAACCACGTGCACCTTACTACCGATGCGGGCGATCTGTCAGTTCCAGCAACGCGTTTGCTGCCTTTCTTCGGGTTGACCATGAAGCTGGGTCCAGTGGCCGACTGGGGTCTCGAGCTCAACGACAATACAATTGTTGTCGACACCGAAAAGTTCGAGACGTCCGTACCCGGCATCTTTGCCATCGGTGATATCAACGCCTATCCGGGCAAGCTCAAACTGATCCTGTCGGGCTTCCATGAGGCGGCGCTGATGGCCCAAGCGGCCAAGGCCATCGTCTCGCCTGGCGAACGCGTTGTGTTCCAATACACCACCAGCTCGACCAAGCTGCAAAAGAAGCTTGGCGTCGCTTAAGCCCAAAAGCGTAGTGCCTCAGCCTTGTCGGCGGGGCATATACGGGGGTAAGGACGCCCCCTGAGAAGGAAGCGCCCATGATCATCCATGTCACCGACCAGGCAGGCGAAAACCACGAGCTTGAAGGGCTCGAGGGTTGGCGCGTCATGGAGGTGATCCGCGATTGGGGCCTCAACATCAAGGCGGAGTGTGGCGGCGCGCTGAGCTGCGCCACCTGCCATGTGTATGTTGATCCTGCTTGGACGGACACTGTCGGTGCGCCAAGCGAGGAAGAAGAAGACATGCTCGACAGTGTCGGCGATGTCCGGTCCAATTCTCGCCTGTCCTGCCAGATCCTGATGAGCGACGCGCTAGACGGCTTGAGAGTGACCTTGGCCGCCAGCGCCGCCAAGGATTGATCGATTATTCAGCGGCAATCGCGGGCACATGAACATGGCCGTGCCGCTCGATCCAAGCGGTATACTTTTCTACCCAGTTGTTGAGAAATACCTGGGTTGTCTCGTCGGTGATCTCTAGATCGTCCGTGATGATGCCCGGCTTCATGTGGAAGTAAACTTCCGGCTGGCCCATGACGACAAAGCCATAGACCGGGAGGATGGAGCGAAGATGGCCTTGTCCTGCAGCGGTGCCAGTTGTTCCCGGCGTTGCGCCGATCACAGCTACTGGCTTGTCCGTCCAAGAGCTTGATCCGTAAGGGCGGGATGCCCAGTCCAGTGCGTTCTTAATGACGCCAGGGAACGAGCGATTGTACTCCGGCATGACAATCAGAACGGCGTCGGCTGCTTCTACGGTGCGCTTAAGATCGAGCACTGGCTGAGCAGGGTTCAACCAGAGTTCATTGTCATAATGAGGCAGGCTGGCGATATCGGGATAGTTGAAGTTCAGCTTGCCGGCAGCCAGCACTTCCAGGGTCCGCGCCAATTTACGGTTTAGTGAGTTGGGGCTTAAACTTCCGACGAGAACAGCAATTTTTTTCATGTCAGTTCCATGGTATGCGTTAGTAACTGACGCTATATGAATAACCTGCTTTGTTGCCGCAAGACGGCACTTTATCGATACGGAAGGTACGAAAATGAAACCATCGGTCGAGACACAGGACCATGACTGCCGCCCGGTAGGCGAGATCCTGCACCAGATTGGTGGCAAGTGGACAGTGCTCGTGATCAACACGCTAAGCGATGGTCCAATGCGATTTTCCGAGATCAAGCGGATGGTCGGTGGCATTAGCCAGAAAGTCCTAACAGCTACTTTGCGCGATCTTGAGATGGACGGTTTCGTCACGCGTACGGTAACGCCGTCCATCCCGCCACGCGTGGACTACGAGCTGACCGAACTGGGTCAAGACTTGCAAGGACCGCTCAAGACTTTGGGTCAGTGGGCGATCGACAATCGCGCAAGGGTGCTTGAAGCTCGGCGTCAGTACATGCTGGAAAATCCACATGCCGGTAGCCCGAACAAGGTTTCTTTCACGCCAATGCGGCTTCAAGCAGCAGAATAACTGCTCGGATAACCTAAGTTAATCAAGTTGGTCATAGGTGTTTGCGTCTGCTTAACTCTTTTGAGGGACCGTGAAGCCATCAAGAATTCATTTGCATGAAGAGCAGTGTGATGGCGGCGTCCGGATGTGAAGGTTGTCGAAATACCGACGCAAACGCTTTTTCCATTCCGTTTACCATGGCCTTCCAGCCCATCATCGATCTGCCGGCTGGCAAGATATGGGGTTATGAAGCGCTGGTGCGCGGCGTGGCCGGCGAGGGTGCCTATCAGGTTCTGAGTCAAGTCACTGACCAGAACCGTTATGCGTTCGACCAGGCATGCCGCGTCAAGGCGATTGAACTGGCTGCAAACCACATCGGTGACACGCAAGCCAAGCTCAGCATCAACTTCATGCCGAATGCCGTTTATGAGCCAAAGGCCTGCATCCGCGCTACGCTTGCAGCGGCAAGCCGGACCCAGTTTGATCCGAGCCGGCTCATGTTTGAGTTCACCGAAAACGAGCGGATGACCGATGTCGAGCACGTCAGTCATATCGTCAGCGAATATCGACGCATGGGCTTCACCACAGCGCTGGATGACTTCGGGGCTGGCTATGCTGGTTTGTCGCTGCTGTCGCAATTCCAGACTGATCTTATCAAGCTCGATATGGAATTGTTGCGCGGCATAGAGGCCTCGCCGGTCAAGCAAGCCATTGTGCGCGGGCTGATTAGCATAGCGGCGGAACTCGGCATCATGCTGCTGGCTGAAGGCGTAGAAACCGTGGCCGAACTCGGGGTGCTGAAGGCTTTAGGAATTAACCTGTTCCAAGGGTATTATTTCGCCAAGCCTAAGCTGGAGAGTTTCGTCTCGTTTGGTGATGTGGCGCAGGCCGCCTAAGGCTGCCTGGCAGTTTCGCCGACAAGCTTGGTAAGCTCCGGGATGAAGTCCCGCACCGACGGCTGGGATTGCGTTTGAAACGGCATAGGCCGCACCACTCGCATTGCGGCGATGCCGACTCGCACCGTCATCAGGCCATTGACGACACCTTCGCCCAATCGGGCGGAGACTTTGGCAGCCAGTCCTTGGCCGACCAATTGCTCGACTATCCCGTCAGTCAGAACCAGCCCGCCAGTAACGGCAAGATGGGCCAGGATTGCGCCGGCGAGCCGCCAGGATCCGAAAAAGCCTGGCCGTGCTCCGTAGAGGGCGGCAATCGCGCCTGCGAGGCGGACGCTTTCGTAAACAACAAAGGCAATGTCTACCAAAGCACGTGGCGACACAGCGGTGACCAGCGCTACGCGCCGTGCGGAGGCTGCTGTCAGTGTCTTTGCCCTAGCGTCGAGTGGAGCCATGAGGCTGCGCTCTGCTAGAGCGGTGATCTCGTGACCGTCAAAGAGGTGAGGGAGATGATCGGCTACAGACTGGCGGGCTCGCGCGAGATCGCTTCGGCTTGCGTAAACGTCCAAAAGACTGTCGACTACGATCTTTGCGCCATGCTGATCATTCTCGGCGGAGGCTAGAGCTGTATCGTTACGCAGCTGGTCGAGTACACGGAGACGACGAAGCGCCAGAACCTCTCGTATGACGAGTGCTGTTAGGGCGAGGATAAGAACGAAGAGGACCACCAAGCCGAGGCATCCTAACAACGGATTGGTTTGGTACAGGTCCCGGATTAGCCGCTCTGCCGCGAGCCCTAGACCGGCAGAGATTAGAATACCAACTGCCGTCCAGGCCAGCCGCCCCAGCCAAGTTGTGCGTCTTGCTGGCGGAGCGACAAGAATGCTGTCGGTTTCAGGTTCGAAAACCGGTTCGCTTACGATGGTTTGATCCGGTGAGAAGGCTTTTGGTGCACGAACGGCACTTGCCTCTTCTTGCGCTTGCACCGGTCGAGCTATCGGGCGTTTCATTGCAGACGATCCCCCAACAAATAGTCCAAAGCGCGATCGAACCGGATATGGGGCAGTACAACATCGCCATTGGCGTTCCGCTCGAGCTTTTGCGGCGGAGCGAAACGGAGGAAGTTCAGCGCTACCGGCGTGCCGTCTTCAAACAGTGAGTCCGGCCGCTCCGGTAAATCGCCAGGGAACAAGGCTATTTCGGTTTTACCGTCATAGGTCTGGCCGTCTAGCGTCTCGCCAGGCAAAGGCGTGCCGATGAGTGTAGGCAAGGTATCGCCGGCTTCATTGATCGTGCCTTCGCGCGTAGCCCTGATCCCTGCCACTGCGAGGGACTTCGTCTTAGCTCCGGCAAAGCGCGCGCGTTTGGTGGCGTTAGCGACAAGGCGGTTCAGGATTGCTTCCAACCGGTCATGGCTCGTGTGATGTACATGATCCACTTTCGTAGCTGCGAAGAGGATGCGGTCGATCTTGCGCGTAAAAGGGCGCAGCAGCGGATTGGCTTCGCCCTGACGGAAACAGGCCAAGACGGCGCTGAGTGCAGTTTCGAGATCAGCGACAGCAGCCGGTCCTGCATTGAGGGCCCGCAAAGTGTCCACCAGGACGATTTGCCGGTCCAGCCGGGCGAAATGGTCGCGGAAAAATGGCCGTACGACGCGATCCTTATAGGCCTCAAAGCGGTTTTCCAGCATGCTGTAGAGTGTCGTGCCGCGTCGTAACTGCGCTGGAGGCAGGGGCGAGAAGGTCAGGGCAGGAGAACCCTCCAAATCTCCAGGCAAAAGGAAACGCCCTGGCGGCAGGGTCGACAAGGCACCGTGTTCCCGGCTCCGGCGCAGGTAATCGGTGAACGCCGCAGCCAACCGTTCGGCGTCAATGTCGTTGGCGTCCTTGGACACATCAATGCCGTCGAGCACCTCAAGAAAAGGCGCAGCCTCCTTGCCCGAGCCTGTTCTGCGGGCGCGCTCGAGTGCCTCGGCGCTCCACTCTGAAAAGCTCAGCCCAAGCAGGGGTAGGTCCAGCAGCCATTCGCCCGGATAATCGACAATGTCGAGATTGAGCGTCGACGGACCACTAAAGCCCGAATACCAGTTTTTGGACCGATATTTGAGGACAAGCCGCAACTGGGAGATGCGGCGCGTTCCTTCTGGCCAGGCAGGCTGGCGTCCCGTCAAGGTTTCGAGATGCTGCTCATAGGCAAAGCGCGGGATCGTTGCATCGGGATATTCGGCAAGTTGCGCACCAATGAAGCGCCCCTCGGCAAGTGGAGTAAAACCCGGCAACCGGCCGCCAGTCAGCAGATTATGCACAAGGGAGGTGATGAAAATGGTTTTGCCAGCGCGGCTAAGGCCCGTGACACCCAAGCGCAGGGTGGGGGTAAATGCACCGGTGGCATTGTCAGCAAGATTGGCAAGGGCAATGCCCAGTTCGTCGACAATTGTCGTAGGAGGCTGGGGCAAGCGCGGTTTTCTCCACCTAGACCGCAGAAGTAGTCGTTCCTGCAGTGCTTTCAAGCGCCGGGCTGATTGAACATCACCCACTCAGCCCGGCAACTGGCTACGCCGCTCAGGCCTTTTCCGTTCCAATTTTGGTCAGATCATAGGGCGTCGTCTGGTAGATTTCGTTGATCCAGTTCTGGAACAACAAATGTGCATGGCTGCGCCAGCGGTTTTCGGGCTCGGCGGAGGTGTCGCCGTTGGGGAACAAATTGGCAGGTGGCGGAGTCGCGAGACCGGCTTTGATGTCTCTTTGATATTCATCCACCAGCGAGCGATTGTCATATTCCAGATGATTGAGGAAGTGCACGGCTCGGTGCTTCCGATCGCCCAGCATGCACACCCCGATCTCAGGATTGTCGATCATGATTTCCAGATCTGGCGAAAGCGTTGTCCGGTCGATATCGTTGTGGCGGGAAACCGGTATCATTGGGCTATCCGAGAACCCACGCAGGAATGGCGACTTGGGCGCCTTCACTTTGTGCCGGAACACACCGAAGGCTTTATCGGGCATGCGATAGCGTTGCGCACCATGGAAATGGTGCAGCGCCGCCTGGGCGCCCCAGCAGATGAACATGGTGTGGTGCACGTTGGTCTGCGTCCAGTTCATGATCTCGAGCATCTCGGGCCAGTAGCGGACCTCCTCGAACGGTATGTTGGCGATCGGCGCTCCCGTTACGATAAAGCCATCGAACTTCTTGTTCCGCACTTCTCCCCAAGTCTCGTAAAAGGTTTTCAGGTAATCCTCGGGGGTATTCTTGGCGATGTGGTCGGTTACGCGAACAAGCGTTAGTTCAACCTGCAGGGGCGTCGAGCCGATCAGCCGAGTGAATTGGGTTTCCGTGCGCTCCTTGTTTGGCATGAGGTTCAGAAGGCCAATCTCAAGGGGGCGGATGTCCTGCCGCGCGGCGCGCGTGGAGTCCATCACATAGACGCCCTCGTCTTCGAGGGTCTTGCGAGCAGGCAGATTATCAGGAATTCGAATGGGCATTGGAGCCTCTTAGTGGAGGAAGTTCAAAAAGCGGTTTGAGGCGGTGCGCGTCTCCCAAAGGAGCCGCGCTAACGCATTCGCTTTTCGATCGACGCTGCCATCAAATCCACGAACTCATCGCCATCACGAACTGTCGCCAGGTCTGATGCTTCCACCACATAGCCGAAATTGTCGGCAAGAGCCTGGTAGCGCGGAAGCCTATCGTGCAGCAAGGCTTCGAAACCCCAGGCATTAAAGCCCGCTGGGTCCACATCGCAATCTTCGATGATGCCGTTGATCAGCTTGTACTCTGCCCATTTCTCCACCAGGAAATGTGGCCGGTAGTACATCGGTTTGGGGCTTTGCTCGAAGCGCCGCACTAGTTCGGATGCGTCCTTGCCTGTTCCCCGGATGTAAAGCAGGGCGGTTGAACCCGTAAGCGTCTTGATGACGGGATCGTTTGGGTTTGCTGGATCAATCACTTCGATCAGCGAACCGCCCGTGTCGGCTATGAAATTGCTGTAGCCATAGAGCGCTTTTGCACGCTCCACAAAATAGGGCACGTCCTGCAGGGCCGCAATTTCGGCAACGCGATGCTGTTCCTGTCGGCGCTGATATTCGTCGAGCGGAAGACCACCCTTGTCGGGGTCCCCCGGAGTGCCGAGATAACTCGAAAGCGGGTCCAGATTGTCGAAGGTGATGTTGGACGAGATGTAGATCGAGTCCGAACGCAGCAATTCGGCCAGGAAGGGCACCTTCATGGCTTCATGCTTGAAATTGTCGACGATGAACTCGCCCATGTAGCGAGTTCCGATCCGATAATCGGCCGAGTAGTGAAACCAGTTGTGGGCACGAAGCAAATTGGACAGCCGCGTCTTGCCAACGCCCGCCATGCCGAACACAGTCACTGCGCGACGTGGCGATTTGACGAACTCATCGGCATTCTTGAACAGCATCTAAAGCCCCGGTCTTCAGCGCTCCCCAATACTGCAAGCTCTTGTCCTCCACAAGCAGGCGGCAAATTCTGCCGCTTAGTCGGACTCAATTGCCGGTGGGCAATGATCGGGTGCCCAGATGCCGACGAAAACATCAACAAAAACAAAGCTCCAAGGAGTTGGCATCCAATTTGCTCCTATCCCAGCGAATAAGCGCATCTGGGCGCACGATCTTTGGAGAGTTGTTATGGGCATCTACGGGGCTCTTTCCGCGGCAGTCACCGGCCTTCGGGCCCAGTCGCATGCGCTGGAAAACATATCGGGCAATATCGCGAACTCGCAGACCACCGGCTACAAGCGCATCGAGACCGACTTTCTCGACCTGATCCCCGATGCTCCCTTGAAGCGCCAGGTCCCCGGCGCTGTCCTCGCTCAGTCCCGCGGCACCAATGAAGTGCAGGGCGACATCAAGACCGTAGCAAACGAGACGTTCATCGCGCTCAATTCTAATGGTTTCTTTGTGGTGGAGCCAAAGGTCGGCCAGTCCGACGGCAATTCAGAATTTGCCGGTACAAACTTCTATACCCGCCGTGGCGACTTTCAGATCGACAAGGACGGTCTGCTGGTCAACGGCGCCGGCTATTACCTTAAGGGGCTACCGATCGATCCTGCCACCCGAAACATCTCGGGCTCGGTGCCGGAAGTCATTAAACTATCCAACGCCTTCCTGCCAGCGCAGGAAACCGCTCGTATTAATTACCAGGCAAACTTGCCGCAACTGCCAAAGACTACAGCCTACAACGCGACCGTCTATAACAGCGAACTGATCGAGCCCAGCAAGTATGTCGGTTATGCAGGGGCTTCAACGCCCGCAACCATGACGGGCGCTGCGCTCACGGGCGCCAATGCCGCTAATACGGTGTTCAACGTGGGCGAAACGATCTCGTTGAACGTCAATGGCAATGAAATAACATTCGAGTTCACCAGTGGCGCTCCGGCTGCTGCCGGCAATCAGGCCATTGATATTTCCACTGCCCCTGCAACTGTCGACGGGGTCTTAGCGCGCCTACAAACTGCCCTTCGGTCCGCCGGCGGACCAGCGGCGGCTAGCGCCACTGTCGGGATCAATGCTGGCAATTTCCAGATCACTTTGGGTAGCGACTATCATGCCGATTTCTCTGTCGTAGGGGGTGACGCTGCCCAACTCACCGCACTTGGCCTGACCAACCCAAGCGTGTCTACCGTGCCAACACGGCCGGCCTTCACCACCATTGCCGCGAGCGATGATACCCTGTTCAAGTCCAACTCGGTCGCAGGTGGTGCCATCACCGTTTACGCTCAGAACGGTGCGCCCGCGAACGTGCAAATGCGCTGGGCCAAGGTGGACAGCGCCGCCTCCGGTGGCGCCGATACATGGAACCTTTTCTACATGTCCGATAGCGCCGCGACGGGCGGTGCGCCTATGTGGACCAACGTTGGCCAGAACTACACGTTTGGTCCTGATGGTTCGCTGGTTGCTCCGGGTATCTCGACCACAACCATCAACGATCTTTCGATCAACGGTGTTGTCATAGGGGACGTGGAACTCAAGCATGATACCAATGGTATCTCGCAGTTCAACGATGTGAACGGCACGGTGAACGTTTCTACGCTGAACCAGAACGGCTATGGCGCCGGCGAATTCCTATCAGTGGCGATCAGTGACAGCGGCCGTGTGGTTGCGACCTATTCGAACGGTGAGCGCATCGACATGGCGCAAGTGGTGACCGCCCAGTTCAACGCGCAGAACTCGCTCAAGCGTCTGGACGGCGGTGTGTTCTCGACCACGTCGGAGTCGGGTGAAGCCATTCTCGATATGTCCGGTTCAGGCATTATCGGCGGCGCACTAGAGTCCTCCAATACAGATATCTCGGACGAGTTTACCAAACTGATTATTACACAGCAGGCCTATTCGGCTGGCACGCGCATCGTCAGCACAGCCGACGAGATGCTTCAAGAAGCTCTGAACATGATCCGCTGACGCTGAGCTAAAGCGAACCGGTCCCGCATTTTCCGCCGGGTCCGGTTTGGCGTAAGGAGTTCTGTACAATGGGTTTGACATCCTCGATCAACAACGCGACCTCGGGTTTGCGCGTCAACCAGGATGCTTTGGACATTCTGAGCCGCAACATCGGCAATTCTGGGACGCCGGGCTATCACAGGCAGTCGCTAAACGTTGTTGACCACAATACCGATACAGGAACCTACGCGCGCTCGGCAGGAACAGTCCGGGCGTTCAACAGCAGCCTTCAAACCTACTATACCCGTCAGGTATCCGACACCTCCACAGCTGGCATACAGGCTAGCTACCTCGACCGTCTTCAAGGCTTCCTAGGCAAGCCTGGTTCGGCCGGCTCTTTGGATACGCTGTACGGGCAGCTTGAGAATGCGTTGAAAGGCATTTCGACCAGCCCGGACAATTACACAGCGCGCTCCCAGGCTGTTTCTTCTGCTCAAAACATGGTGGAGGCACTTAATCGCCTCTCCAACACCGTGCAAGGCATGCGCCAAGAAGCCGAGGGCCAGATGGCCCTGAATGTCCAAAATCTCAATGGCATGCTCACTTCCCTTTCAGAAGTGAACACGCGCTTGTTAGATCTGGGTATGACCGGCAATGCGCGGGCAACGCTGCTCGACCAACGTGATCGGCTTGTTGCATCAACCGCCGAACTCATCGACGTTCAGGCCGCCTATCGTCCGAACGGCACTGTGGCGCTGATGACCCGCTCCGGTGTTGGCCTTCTCGACAACGGCGTCTCCACCTTTAACTTCGAAAGCGCCGGCAATCTATCCGCCAACGCCGTTTTTGACCCTAATGCTGCGGACACCAAAGTCGGTAAACTAGCCCTAACGACGCCGTCGGGCTTAATTATTGACCTCGTCGCCGAAGGGGTCATTCAAGGAGGCGAAATCGGTGGGTTGCTGACCCTCCGGGATAAAACTCTGGTCGAAACGCAAGAGCAGTTGGATGAAATCGCCGCCGGGCTTGCCCAGGCGTTCTCAACCGTTAAGACCCCTGGCATTGCTGCCACTGCGGGTGCCGCAGCCGGGTTCGATCTCGACATCAGCAAGCTTCAGCCTGGCAACGACGTCCAGTTCACCTACTCTGAAGGTGGCATAGACAAGCGTGTTCGCGTGGTGAATACGACCGAGGCCGTCGATTATCTGGATGCAACTGGGCAGCGCGTTATTGGGGTTGACCTTTCTGGTAGCTCAGTTGCCGCAGCGGGCGTGCTGAGCAGTAAATTGCCATTGCTGGCTATCAGCAGTACAGGTCCTGGCAATCTGCGGATACTGGATGATGGCGCCACAGGCAGAACTGACGTCAAATCCGCAATAAGCCGGTCCACCTCTGCCGGGCTGCAGGGGCAGGGACTGGCGTTCAACATGTTTGTCGATCAGGGCAACGCCGCCTTCACGAACAATCTCGACTCCAACCCGCCGCAGAAGCGTGGCTTTGCAGCACGCATTGCCATCAATCCGGCAGTGCTGGCCGACAATCGCCTTGTTGTTCAGGCCGAAGCCGGTGCAACGCTGGGCGATGCCGACCGGGCAAACTACGTTATCGGTCAGCTTGCGGATATGAAATTCGTTTCCGGCGGCAATCCACAGGCGAGCCAGGGCAAGTTCCAGCTGACGGGCAACGTCAACGAGTTGATCTCACAGGTTGTCAGCTTCCAAGGCACGAGCATCAACGCTGCTCTTAGTAAGAGTGATGACCGTCAGCTCACCCTGGACACCATCATGGACCAGATGGAAAGCGAGTACGGGGTGAACGTTGACGAGGAGATGGCCAGGCTCATCGAACTGCAGAATGCTTATGCGGCCAATGCGCGTGTCGTATCGGTAGTCAAGGAACTGCTTGACGCCTTGTTCGCGACCACCTGAGGAGTTGGATAGATGATCGTCAACAAGTCCATGTTTCCGCTCCAGACCGGGTTTGGTGTCATATCTAAAATGCAGGGTCGCTTCGCTGACCTGCAGGTGCAGTTGGGAACGGGCGAAAAGTCGCCCACTTTGGCTGGAATGGGACGCGATCTGCCTATGTCGCTTTCGGTGCGCTCGCGGCTGAGTGCAATTGAGGGATATTCGGCGAATATCGAGACAGTCAGCCTACGCATGACATTCCTGGACAACGCCATGTCCCGTTTGGACAAGATCGAGGGCGACGCGCGCAATTCAGCAGTGCAGGGGCAATACGGCACCAATAACATCAACATGGCTACTTTGCCTGGCTTATCCAAGGCGCGCTTGGATGAGGTCGTTACACTGCTGAACTCCGATGTTGCCGGCCGGTATCTATTTGGTGGTGCCAACACCGATGAGGCACCGTTGCCGGATGTGGACAGCCTGCTGGAAGGCATTGGTGGCAAGGACGGCTTCAAGACTGTAGTTAGCGAGCGCAGGGCTGCCGATGCTGGAACGGCCGGGAACGGCCGCTTACTGCTGGCACAGCCGACTACGAATTCGGTTAGTCTCACCGAGGACGGCAACCATCCCTTCGGGTTCAAGCTGCTGCGTTTAACCAGCACTGCTCCTGCGTCGGCCGTGAGCATGACCAATGTCGCTCCGTCGGCTCCAGTGACTCCGCCGGCTATCCAGACTGGCGACACAACGACCATCACCTTTGCTCCGGCACCTGCCGAACAGATGAAGCCCGGCGAAACCATCACGCTGGGCGTGCAATTGCCCGATGGTCTCGATACCCAGATTACGCTTAGCGCCATTGCGCTTGAGGATGCTCCGGCGCTGGCCGGGCAGTTCGTCGTTACTGATGATCCTGATGCTAACGCCGCAAGCTTGCAGGCTGCATTGGGTGTGAAGCTCAAGGCTGTTGCCGAGAGCGACCTTGCAGCGGCCTCTACCTTCGCTGCGGCCAAGATGTTCTTCAACGGTCCCGGCGAACCTAGCCTGCGAGTTGACGGCAATGATCCTGCCAATGCGCAAGGGCTACGGCTGGCGACGGAAATGGATACGGTGCAGTGGTACAAAGGCCAGAGCCCGGCCGTGTCGGCCGAAGGCATGGGCCGGTTAGGTGTCACGACTGCGGGCACGACGGTGACGTTGGCCGAAGCGTCCCCAAGTTCGGGGTCTTTCGGGTTCCAGATTAGTGCGGCAACGGCATCTCCAGTGGTAGCGCCCGTTCGTATTGCGACGGGCCATACGGCGGCCGACCCGAGCAGCACCAGCGTCACCATGGCTAGCAATCCGCAGATTGGCGATACGGTGAGGCTCACCTTGACCGAGCCGAGCGGAGCCACGCGGGAGGTGACGCTGACTGCGGTGAACGGCAAGGCTGGGGCAGGGCAGTTCAGTATTGGCGCGACTGCTACCGAAACCGCCGGCAATTTCGCCAATGCGCTCAAGTCTGCCGCGACTTCCGCTGCTATTGCTGCTGAAGGCAATCCGCGCCAGAGCGTGACCGCGCAGGTAGATGACTCGACCAAGGTCAACTATGGCATGCAGGCCAATGAGAGTGGTTTGCTCCGGATGGTGCGGACCTTTGCTTCGATGTCCGTCCAGACTTATCCGGGCGATACGAAGGAGTCGCGCGGGCTGTTCGATGCCATGGCGACACGCCAACAATCCGAGATGTCGGAGAGCCATAATGCGGAAAAGGGCTCGATCGAGATCATGACAATGGAACTGGGCGTTGCGCACGGTACGCTGCAGAATTCCAAGGAGCGGCACACCGACTATAAGGCCCAGCTCGACAATCTCTTGAGCGATGTAGAGACGGTGAGCAAGGAAGACGTGGCCATGGAGATTTTAGCACTCCAGACGCGCTTGCAGGCGAGCTACCAGGTGACCTCCATGGTCAGCAAGTTGAGCCTGGTGAATTTTATCTGATTACCGGCGAGAGTGGATAAATTGAAGCCCCGCAGAGCGGGGCTTTTGTTTTGCAGCTCAGCTGCCGCGCAAGCCGGCGGCCAGCTGGCGGTTGAGGCGGACCAGCACATCAAGCTTTTGGGGCGATGGATAGGGCTCGAGCAGAATTTCGCGGGTCTGGTTCATGATGAACATGCCAAGATTTGCGATGTTCTGGCGCACGTCATGGGGAAGCTGGCTGTCTTCCTTGGTCACTGCGGACATGAAGATAGTCCACAGTTTGCGATTGAAGGTCAGGGCCGGCTTGAGATTGTCAAAGCTGTCGGGCCATTCGTCCTTGACCTTCTGAAGGCCAGCAGCAGCCTTCATCAGGAGGGCAGATTCACGTTCACGCGCGGATTCAACAACTTTAGCGGTCTGCTGGTAGGCTTTAGCGCCCTGCTGATACATTGGAGATCAGATCCTGTTCGTACTCGATAAGCCTTTGCGCGGCTTTCAGAGCTTTATAAAGCTGCCCAGTTAATATCTCGTTGTTGATTTGATTAACTATCTCAGCAGAGGAGGGAACCGCAGCGAGGAACTCCCGCGTCAAGGCGAAATAGGCGTCCTGCATGCTGGGCACATCTTCTTCGATATACATAAGCTGCACGGCCAAATAGATGCGCTTGGCAGGCGTATTAGCCGTTTCGGCGGTGAGGATGTCCTTCTCGCGCAGAATGGGCGCCCGGCCATCGATAAACAGGCGCGTACGCTGATCGGAATTGGTGATGATGCAATTGCCGACGAGCAGTTTTTCGCCTGGCTTGAGTTCGACCTTGAGTGCCATGTGCGCCTCCGTGGTTTGCTGAAGTGGTCTACTCCGTGCCGCCTTGGAAAACAATGAAGGCGGGCTTGTGGCCCGCCTGCGTCTTGGTCTTTTGCCGGTCCTGTTACTGCAGCAGCTGCAGTACGCTCTGATCGGCCTGCGAAGCCAGCGACAGCGAGGATGAGGACAGCGACTGACGGGTCTGAAGAGCAAGCAGATTGGCTGCTTCTTCGTTCATGTCAGCCAGCGTCAGGTTTGCACCGCCGGTTTCAAGCGTGTTGATCATTTCTTTGGTGAAGCTCTGGCGGTTTTCAACGATCGACAGATTGGAGCCGAAGGTGCTCGATTGCGAGCGGACGTCGTTGAGGGCCAGCTTGACGTTGGCGATCAGCGAGTCGATGCCGGTGTCGCTGTCGAGATCATCGGCGGTAATGTCGAAGACATTGAGACTCGCGGCGTTGAGCGCCTCGCCATCCTTAGTGCGGATATCGATCGAGGAGGTGCCGGTTTCGTTGAAGGTGATCTTGAGATTATCGCCGCGCAGCAGATTGATGCCGTTGAACGACGCGTCGTCCGAGGTCTTGTCCAACTGATCACGCAGCTCGTTGAACTGGAGGGCCAGGTCGGCACGAACCGAATTGCCGACAATCTGTGCGGCACCTGTGGAATTGCCGTCAATCTGGCCGGTGGAGTTCACGCCGTCGATCTTGAGAGCCTTGGTGCTCAGGTTCTCGATGCGCAGCTTGCCATTGTCGTTGGATGCCCGGATCTTGGTATTGAGCATCTCCGTTGCGTTGATCTCGCGAACGAGGGTGTCGGTAGTCTTGACCTCGTTGACCTGGGCAAGGGCTGCTACCGTTCCGGACGCACGTATGCCGTTGGCGGTGGTACCTGCCGTAAGGCCAGCACTGGCGAGACCAGCACCGGAGAGGGTAAAGTCAGCGCCGTTAGCGGCGGTGAGGGTTAGTTCACCGGTACCAGCGGCAGTGACCTGAATGCCGTACTTTTGCGCCACTGCGGATTGGTTGACCGCATCGCGGATAGCGTTGGCGTTACCGCCTACAGTGCCGCTGTTGACCGCCGGCACGTTGATGACTTCATTGTTGATCTGGAAAGAAAAGGCTGCAATTGCCGTTGCCGCGACCGCCGTTCCGGTGACCGTTGCGGATGTTGCAGTGGTGTTGCCGGCTTCAAGGCCGATGTAGCGGGCCGAGTTTGCCGTGCTGCCCAGGGTGATGGTTTCGCCTTTAGAGCTCTGAATGCTGAGCTGGCCGTCGATGACCTTGGCCGAAATGCCAGAGTTGCCGCCGGTGCTGGCTAGATGGCTGTTGATCTTTTCAGCGACCGAGTTGGCCGTGTCAGTGGCCGAGAAGGTGAAGCTGACTGCTGTGCCGGTGTTTAGGCTTGCAGCCTGAATGGTCACGTTGCCGGACTCACCAGCCGCTCCATTATTGGCAAAGCCGTTATTGCCGGTGATGACCGTGCTGTGCAGCTTGACCTGTTGTGCAGTGCCGAAAGCACCTTCGGAGAAAGTGAGGTTCTCGACAGCGCCGTTGCCGACAAAAATCGGATCAAGGTTGAACGACTGGGTTTGGAAGCTCTTGTCCTGCCGGGCTTGGCGGAGCGTGGACTGCATCGATTCGAGCGTCTTGGTGATCGAGGTCAGGCCGTTGTCGGCTGCTTCCAGGGTCTGGATGCCATTGGCCATGGAGTCCATCAGCGAGTTCAGATCGCCGGCGCGGCTCTTGAGCGACGAGGCCGTGAAAAAATTGGTCGGATTGTCGAGCGCCGAATTGACCTTGTTGCCGCTCGAGAGGCGATCCTGGGTCTTGCCCATCATATCGGCCGTGTTCTGCAGCGAGAGGAGGTTGGAGCGGACGGCTTTCGAAAGGGAGATATCGGACATTGTGGTTCCTTCACTACGATGCCGACTGGGCGGCTATGCCTCTCCTTGAGGTTGATTAACCTTTTACCCATTGATTCCTAACGCAGCGTTAACCATGAATTTTCATGTGTCATAAACCATGAGTATTAAGGTTTGGGCGTGCGCAAGCGCCGCCTGGGATGCGGTTATCATGAGAACGTGCGGACCCCGAGACGGCTATCGCCTCTTAAGGTTTGTAAGTGTGAGACCATAACTGTCCCGGGGCTGCCGATTTTTGGAGTGGTTGGGGAGCCGCGCAGGGGATCGCTCGTCCCCTACGGCCGCAACTCGAACCCGAGGCAGAGCAGCGACGCCCCCTCGACGGCACCTTCCCGGCCGCCGGTCGCTGCAGCGCCGCCCGTTCATCCGGAAAGATGAGGGGAAGATACGCTAGGTTTGCGGGTAGGGGGAGAAGATGGGTAAGCGGAATAGATTGGTGAGTGGGGAAGAACCCCCACCTAGCGTTGTCTTGGAGTGGTTAGGGACTGATTGAAGCGGGCAGCGCGATGCTGCCACACTTACGGTGCCATCTCAGACTGAATCCGGGATCCATTTTGAGGTGTTTGTGCCGCCACCAGTGGATCTAACGAACTACCTTGCGGCAGTGATGAGATCTCGGGGTAGGCCCCGGGTCAAGCCCGGGGTGACATCGAGGATTTGGCACTGTCATGCGGCTGCTCAAACGAAAAAGGCGAGCCGAAGCCCGCCTTTCTGTTTTTGTCGACTAATCCGATTAACGGATCAGCTGGAGGACCGACTGGTCGGCCTGCGAAGCCAGCGAAAGCGAGTTGGACGACAACGACTGGCGGGTCTGAAGGGCCAGAAGGTTGGCGGCTTCTTCGTTCATGTCGGCGAGCGTCAGATTGGCGGCGCCAGTCTGCAGCGTGTTGATCATGGACTTGGTGAAGTCCTGACGGTTCTGCACGATCGACAGGTTCGAGCCGAAAGCAGACGACTGCGAACGAACGTCGTTCAGAGCGGTCTTGAGCTTGGCGAGTTCGGCGTCAATGTTGCTGTCGCTGTCTAGGTTCTTGGCTTCGAGAGTAGTCGAGACGCCCAGATTACCGGCGTTGACCTGCTCGGAGCCCTTGGTCTGGATGTCGATCGAGGACGTGCCCGTTTCATTGAACGTAATGGTCAGCTTATCGCCACGCAGCAGGTTGATACCGTTGAAGGAGGCATCGTCTGCAAGCTTGTCGAGCTGGTCACGCAGTTCGTTGAACTGTTCAGCCAAATCGGCACGAACGGTGTTGCCAAGGATTTCAGCTGCACCCGAAGAAGTACCATCAATGGCGCCTGAAGAGGAAACACCGTCAACAGTGAGTTCCTGGGTCGACTGGTTTTCCAGGCGGAGCTTGCCGTTGTCGTTAGACGCACGCACCTTGCCAGCAAACTCACTATCAGAGTCGTTGATTTCACTAACCAGTTGATCAACGGTCTTGGCTTCGTAGGTCTTAGTCTGGGTCTGAGTTGGTGTCGCTGCCGAGAAGCCGAAGTCACCGAGTGTCAGGGCCGTACCAGCACCACCGTTGGCAATAGCGCCGGCGGTGATCGCAACAGAAGCATCCTCGTAGTCGTCGGCCTTAGGACCAGTAAAGGTCAGATTGCCGCCGTCATTCGCAACGGTGACGTCCATGTCAACAGCGGCAAAACCACCATTAAGGGCTTCGATCAGTTCGTCACGAGTTACCGCCGCACCATCAGCTACGTCCATCGTGAAGGACGTGGCACCGGCGTCGACGGTAATCGTGTTGGCACCAGCAGAACCGCGAACGGTTACCGCGGTAGCCGAACCACCATTAGTTGCAATCGAGAAGTCGAGGCCGTCGCCAGCTTCGTCAAGGTCGAAAGTTGCGTCAGCAGCACCGAGTTCGGTGGTGGCCGTTGCGCCGCCAATCAGACCAATCTTGGCTTCGGCACCTTCGGCAAATGCGCCACCGGAAACGGTAAGTTCCTTTGCAGCAGCAAGAGCGTCAGTCGTCACGCCGGTTTCGATCGTGGTAGCAGACATCGTGTAGGAAGCGGTTTGGAAGGACTTGTCCTGACGCGCCTGGCGCAGGGTAGACTGCATCGATTCCAAGGTCTTGGTGATCGAAGACAGGCCATTGTCAGCAGCTTCCAGGGTCTGGATACCATTGGCCATGGAGTCCATTAGCTGGTTCATGTCGCCTGCGCGGCTGTTCAACGACGAAGCAGTGAAGAAGTTGGTTGGGTTGTCGAGAGCAGAGTTTACCTTGTTGCCGGTGGACAGACGGTCCTGCGTCTTTGCCAACATGTCGGCGGTGCCCTTGAGAGAAAGCAGGTTCGAGCGAACGGCTTTCGAGAGGGAGATATCACCCATAGTATACAGTCCTTTTCTAGGATTACGCAAAACTAACACGCCTCTTCCTGAGGCATCCCGAACATCATCCGGCAGCTCATAAAGAAGGGTTAAGCGGGCGGTGAAAATTTAGGCAAATGCGAGCCGATGAAATTCGACTGCTAGAAAAGGAAAGCCCCGCGGTGCGGGGCTTTGGTGGGCTGGTCGGGGCATTTTGTGCTTACAATGCGTTAACTAGGCAAGCAGGTCCTTGAGCCGCGCTTCGGACTCTTCAGGGATGGTGCTGGTGCCAATGCGGATCATGAGTTCTTCCATGGTCTGCGGCGTGGGGCGCAGGGCGCCAGAAATGACCGCGGCGGCGAACATGGCCGAGGAGTCTTTGTCCACAGGCGGCTCGGCTGTCCGGTCTTGCTGGGGAAAGCGGCCGTCCTCGCTGGGCGCAGTGTTCTTGGCAGTCTTGGGTGCGCTGTCGGGCAGAATGGTGCGTTCGCTGACCGTGGGGCGGTAGCGGTAGTCCAACATATTGGCGGCTGTAGATACGGCCGGTGCCAGGCTGGTCGCTGTGATCATGACGCTTCCTCGCATTAGACAATGCAGAGGATAACGCTAGGCAGACAAAGCTTTCAGCGGGTTTATGTGATTCGGTAAAATTTGGCTTAAAGGCTGCAGATCAAAGCGCGCGATTCACAGCTATTCCGCGCGCCGAAGCGGCCGGGTCCGTCTTGATCTGGCCGCCATAGCCGTAAGTCTTGGCCTTGTTCTGCTGGCCAACGATCTTGGCGACATCGGTGAGCAAATCTTCGGTGACGGTGCGGGATGTAGCAAGGACGCGCAGGTTTTCGGCCATTTGGGTGGCAAGCCGCTCGTGGCCGGAGCGGAGGCGGTCTATCGCGTCGGGCGCCTGGGCCTTGAGCCGAGCGGACTGGCGCTGCACGGAGCGGGCGAAACCGACATAGTCCTGCGCGAGGCGGGTCTTTTCGGGCGTGAGCGTGCTGGCCTGACGCATGTGGCCGGCGCGGAGCAGGGTGGTTTCCTGATTCATGACATCGACAAGTGCAGCAAGGGCGACTTCTGCCATCTGGCAAAGCTCGTTGGCCGGCAGATTGTCGAGCGCGGCGAGGCGGGCGGCTGCGGTCATTTGTAGGCTCCCTTAGGCAATATGTTGTTCTGGTTGTTGGCGGCTTCCTGAAGCGCCAAAAGGTCCGGCATGAGCTGGTCGGCAATGCCGAGGCCGCCGTTCTGGGCCATGGTGGCGGCAAGCTGCTCGGCCTGCATGGAGCGCCAGGTTTCTTCACCGAACCCGCCGCCCATTGCGGTGTCGTCGGTCTTGATGCTCGAAAACATCTGCTTGGTGAGGGTATTGAGAAAGATGCCCTCGAACTCCTCGGCTTGGCGGCGCACCTGGGCAATCTGGTCGGTCGAGAGGGTGCTGGGTTTTTGCGCGAGCGGGGTGATCATCACAGCACCTCGATTTCGGCCTGGAGGGCACCGGTCGCCTTGATGGCCTGGAGAATGGCGATCAGGTCGCGTGGGGCGATGCCAAGGGCGTTGAGGCCGTCGACGAGTTCCTGCAGGGTGACGGACTCGTTGACGACAGTCAGGGCGGTTTCGGACAGATTGGCGTTGAGGGTTGTGTTGGGTTCGGCGGCCGTGACGCCGTTGCTGAGTGGGGCGGGCTGCACAACCGTCGGGTCTTCGGCAATGGTGACGGTGAGGTTGGACTGGGCCACGGCAACGCTCGAGACGCGGACGTCCTTGCCCATGACGATAATGCCGGAGTTTTCGTCGATGACGATCTTGGCGTTTTGGTCGGTGTCGACCATGAGCTGCTCAATGTCGGTGAGCAGGTCGACGATGTTTCCATTGAAGCCTGGAGGCAGGGTGATGCGCACGGTCGAGGGATCTTCGGGCGTGGCGGTGGGTGCGCCGATGAAGTCGTTGACGGCAAGGGCAATGCGGCGGGCTGTGGTGAGGTCCGGGTTACGCAGGGCGAGGCGGAGGGAGGTTTGCGAACCGAGGTGGAAGTCGATCTCGCGTTCGACGAGAGCGCCGGAGGAGATGCGGCCGGTGGTGGGCACGCCAGAGACGATACTGGCCGCGTCGCCTTCGGCCTTGAAGCCGTTGATGCTCACCGGACCCTGGGCGATGGCATAAACTTCGCCATCGGCGCCGAGGAGGGGCGTGACGAGCAGCGTGCCGCCCTGCAAGCTGTCGCTGTCGCCGAGCGCCGCAACGGAAACGTCCATGCGCGAGCCTTGCGTCGCGAAGGGGGGTAGATTGGCCGTGACCATGACTGCGGCGACATTGGCCGTGCGGACGTTTTCACCGGCGGTGTTGACGCCAAGGCGCTCCAGCATGGACTGAAGCGACTGCTTGGTGAAGGGTGAGTTGTTGAGGCTGTCGCCGGTGCCGTTGAGGCCAACGACCAGACCATAGCCGACGAGCTGGTTCTCGCGAATGCCTTCGAAATCGACGATGTCCTTGATGCGGGCGGCGGCTGATTGAGCCTCGCCAATGGGCAGCAGCACCATGGCGGTGCCGATCGCGGCGGCAATAATTTGCCTCAACCATTGCTTGTTCATCGCGCTTCCCCGTTCAACCGGTCTTACGAAGAGTTCATTGCGAAAACCGTGCCAGTCAGTTTATTTTGAGCTAAGTAGCTGTTTGGGAAAGGAGATCTGCCTAGGCCAACATGCCCCTTGTCCCCGCATTGATGCGGTTAAGCAATTCTTGCCGGGTGCGTTAAGGACCTGTTAACGGCTCTGGGCAGATTTTGCCGGGGTGGCAGTGAACTGATTTGAGTCCCCCTTTGCGCATCGACAATACCGGCCGGATATCCGGCGTCAGCAAGAGCGGTTCTGCCGGGCGGTCAGGCTCCGGCGTTGATTTTGTTCCCGCTGGTACGAGTGGCGCCGCGCATACGGCCCAGGCTGCGCCCGTTGCGAGCATGACGGGGCTTGATGCCATATTGGCGCTGCAGGCCGTCGGCGGTCCGCTCGAAGGCAAGAAGAAAGCCGTGCGGCGCGGGCAAACGTTGCTCGATACGCTTGATGACATCAAGGCCGATCTTCTTGTTGGACGCGTGAGCTTCGAACGGTTGGATCAACTCTCCTCCATGCTCGATGAGGTGCGGGAGCGCTCCTTGCCGGGGCTCGATGCAGTGCTCGACGATATTGAATTGCGTGTCCGGGTCGAGCTGGCGAAGTTCGGGCGCTTTCCCCAAGGGTGACCGCCTTCATCAAAATGTTGTCAATCCTGAGCTATTTTCCTGACGCGCTGCCAGATTTGCTTATTAAGCAGCCTCGCTTTGCGTGCTTGCCGGGTTCGGCAGAGCCGAATATATAAGCCGCCTTAGGGGCGCATTGGGAGTTGAGTCCACTGATGTCTTCGGTTGCTGAAGTAGTTGAATACCGGCCCAGTGACGATGAGCCGTTCATGAACCCGCGGCAGCGGGACTATTTCCGGGGCAAGTTGAACGCCTGGAAGGAAGATATTCTGCGCGAGAGCCGGGGGACTCTCGATAATCTGCAGGAAGAATCGCAGAACCATCCGGACATGGCCGACCGCGCCAGTTCCGAAAGCGATCGTTCGCTGGAACTGCGCACGCGCGACCGGCAGCGCAAGCTGATCAGCAAGATCGATGCGGCGCTCAAGCGGATCGACGACGGCACCTATGGCTATTGCGAAGATACGGGCGAACCGATCGGCATTGCCCGGCTCGACGCCCGGCCGATTGCGACGCTGAGCCTGGAAGCTCAGGAAATGCACGAGCGGCGCGAGAAGGTTTACCGCGACGAATAGGCGAGACGGATAAGAGAACAACAGCCCGCAGCGATGCGGGCTTTTTTGTGGGGCTGGCGCCTATCTGGCATTCCAGCGGCTGTGCTAACTTCTAAAAGGCCGAGCGGAAGTCATTGTGCCTTCAATAAGGGCTATGACGGAGATCCACCCCGTTGTCGTGCCGCTGCTCGCCACAACCGTTTGCGCGCATCCGCCGTTTCCAAGTGCTTGTATTGACCACCCGAGAACTTGGGCCAATCCAGCGCCATGCCTTGACGAACCAGTTCAGCAGCCAGGTCTCGCCCGTCAGGCAAGAAGCATTGTGCGACCGTGCGATCGTAGGAAAGCTCAGGCTTTAGGTGCGCGGTGACAACTTGGCCCTTGCACAGCTGCACCAACGCCCATTTCGATTTTTGGCCCCAAGGATGATCGAGTTCGGGGGCATCGATGCCTGGGATGCGGATGTGAACTTTATCTATGACAATGGTGTCACCATCGATGACCCAGCACTGGCCCTTGAGGATTTGGGCTTCCATAAAATTGTGAGGGCGTAGAGAGAGAACGACCGCTCTTTCGCTGCGCTTGGCCTGTGCCTTGGCAGTATAGGCTTGCATTGGCGGAGCGTTTGGTTTTGCCGCGAACAGATTTAGTAATATTCGCAATAGACGCATCTGCTTCTCGGCGGCACTTTGAGCAAATTCTAGCTGAACTCGTCCGACGCGAAAGTGGAAGTCGTCGGCATAATTAGAAGCCCGTTACGATTAGTACGAAGATCCCGGCGAGCCGATCGGCATTGCCCGGCTGATCGCGGCGCTGAGCCTAGAAGCCCAGGAGATGCACGACCGGCGCAAAACGGTTTGTTGCGACGAGTAGATTGAGCTCGATGTCAAAACATGGGCCCGTAGCGATGCGGGCCAATCTATTTTAGCTCGCCAAAAACAGGTTGCCAAAAGTTTCCGAAACCAGAAACTTTTAAGTGACAAGTCGTCGCAACTTCTATAGTTTCTTATGTAGGAAACTATGGTGACCACATGACGCTGACTTTGTACATCCACCCTTTGGCTTCGTTTTGCCACAAGGCGCTCATCGGCCTTTATGAGAACGGCACTCCGTTCGAGGTCAAAACTGTCGATTTTTCCGATGTGGGGTCTGCCGCTGCACACATTGAACGCTGGCCTGTGGGCAAAATTCCGTTGCTGTTCGACGGTGCCACGGGGCAAGTGGTGCCCGAAACAAGCATTATTCTTGAGCATTTGCAGCAGCGTTATCCCGGCCCTGTCCGGCTGCTGCCGGACAACCCAGCGGACAACCTCGACGTCCGCCTGTGGGACCGGTTCTTTGACCTTTACGTCAGCGTGCCGATGCAAAAGATTGTCACTGACCGACTTCGGCCCGGTAGTGATGCGGACCCGCACGGCGTTGCCGAAGCGCACGCAACTCTGGTCACGGCCTATGCGATGATCGACGGGCAGGTTCATGACCGGCAATGGGCTTCAGGGCAAAACTTTTCGCTCGCCGACTGCTCGGCGTTTCCTGCGCTGTTCTTTGGGGCTTGTGTTCATCCGTTTGAAGAAAGTCAGCACCATCTCGCCGCCTACTTCGAACGGCTACTGCAGCGGCCGTCGGTCAGGCGTGTAATTCGGGAAGCGCAGCCCTATTTCGAGCTTTTCCCCTACAAGGAAGCCATGCCAGGGCGCTTTCTGGAGGGCAATTGGCAATGAGCCGGCAGTCAACTAACTTCAATCTTTTGTTTCATGCGCTGGCTGACCCCTATCGCCGCAGCTTTGTCGAGCAACTCGCAAAAGCTCCGGCGTCGGTCAAGCAACTCGCCAGTTCAGCCGACGTGCAACTCCCGGCGGTCTTGAAGCACCTGCGTGTGCTGGAGGAGGGTGGTATCGTCACATCGCTCAAATTGGGACGCGTTCGTACCTATCAAATCAGCCCAAACGCTTTTGAGGCGATGAGCGATTGGGTCGACCAGCGCCGGAGCGAGATGGAAATGGCCTTTGACCGGCTTACCGAGTTGATGGGCACAATGCCCGAGGAGAAGGACCATTGAGCAAGCTTGATCACCGCACCTTTGTCGTTAGGCGCGAATTGCCTGGTGGGCCTTCCCATGCTTTTCGCTTCTGGTCGAACCATGGTCTCAAGCGGCAGTGGAACTCTTGCCACCCGGACTGGCACGTCGTGGAGGACAAGTTCGATTTCCGGCAGGATGGTGGAGAGCGCATGATCTGGCGCATGCCCGATGGTACGGAGCAGGCGATGCTCGCCCATTTTCTTGAAATCGCAGAGAGGGAACGGATCGTTTACGCCTATACTATGCGCAGCAATGGGCAGCCCATATCCTCGTCGCTTGTTACCGTGGAGTTCAGAGGCGATAGGGGCGGAACCTTGATGACATTTACCGAACAAGCAGTGTTCGGGGACAAGCAAGACGGCGACATCCGGGAAAACGGCACTGGCGGGGGATTTGATCGGCTAGCGGTCGTTCTGGCGACGGCCCTGAAATAGAACTGGGCCCGATGGGCCCAGCACGTAATGCTGCGATGATGCTTGATCAGAACCCGAACACGCCGGTGACGCTGGACTGGCCGTTGCCGTTCTGGTCGCATGAGGCGTTGGTGTTTTCGCCGAACTGGAACAGGCCGCAGGAATTGTTGTTGCCGTTCTGGTGGATGGTGCCGTTGTGGCCGTTGCCGTCCTGGAAGATGACGCCGTTGTTGTTCGAGCCGTTCTGCGAACCGCCGGCGGAGTTGCCGTTGCCGTTCTGCATGACGTTGGCGCCGTTGCTCTTCATGCCGTTGACCAGCGAGAACATCTGCAGGCCAAGGCCCAGGGCTTGAGCTTCATCCGGATCGGTCGGGGTGTAGCTGACGGAGACCTGACCACCGGCCATGGCTGGGGCAGTGAGGGTAGCGGCGCCGATGATGATGGCGGCGAAGGCGGCGGTGAAGGTCTTGGTGAAGGTCTTGGTCATGGCGTCTCTCCTGTTGGGTTCTGATCTGGTGTTTGCTGGTGTGTTCCAGCTGATGAATGAGAGATAGCGGGGGCGGGCTGAACCGATCCGGAGCGGGGTGTTCAGAATCCGTTCACGGGAGTGTTATTGTGGGGCTGGTGGCAGTTTTTGCAGGAATCGGTGCCGACACGGTTGCACTCCTCCCTCTTGAGGGGGAGGTTGGGTGGGGGTGGCCACGCGTCGGGTTTCAGGCGGGATTACCCCAACCTTGATCCTCCTCCTGATAGGCGGAGGCGTCGACTGAGAGAGCGTGGCTGGGGCTGCCGCTCCGGCGACCTTGCGGCTGTGGCGTGATCTCGGGATGGGTCTCGGCCTGCGCTGGGGTGACACCGTGGGTGGGAGAGGGTGCGCCAGGGACGAAAGACTCGAAAAACAACGAGGGCCCCGGTTGCCCGAGGCCCATGTCGACGATGTGCGTGACTTTTATCGCAGGCTGGCGAGGTCCTGGTCGCAGTCGAGCTTTTGGCCGTTGGCGGTGACGTCGAGGACGACTTTGTAGTTGGAGCCGGCGTTGATCATGACCTGGCCCAAGGCCGTCTCTTGATTTGCCGGCGCGGAGAACTGGCCGCCTTGGCTGACATTGCTGCTGCCGCCACCCCCCGAGCTCTGGACGCTGAACTGGTAGGAACCATCGAGCGCCACTGGACTTAACACGGCGCCCTGGATGAGTAGCATCCCGTTTTGCGCCGACGTGACGACGCCGCAGGTGCCGCTCTTGCCGCTAGCATTGGCCATGCCGCTGGAGGCGGCGAGGGCTGCAGTGATGAGGCCGAGTGTGGCGATGGCGCCTATATGTTTAGTATGGGTATTCATTTGATCCTCCTGAATGAATTGCTAAGGCAATAAGCCGGAAGGGGTCGGCCCTTCCGGCTCTTGAACTTCACGTCAGAAGGGCTCAGGGGCAGGCCTGAACGAACGCGGATACATTGCCCGAACCGGCCTGGTTGATGTTGGCATTGCAGCCATTGCCGACCTGCACGCCGGCGGCGACGTTGCCATTGCCGTCCTGGGTCAGGACTGTGTTGTGGTTGGAACCGAACTGGCCCACACCGCCGGCATTGCCGTTGCCCTGCTGCCAGATGTCAGCGTCGTTGTCCCAACCGTTCTGGCCGACTGCGCCGACGTTGTCGTCGCCGAACTGCTGGACGATCGCGTCGTTCCAGACGCCGTTCTGATCAACACCGATGGTGTTGTTCGAGCCGATCTGCTGGCCGCCGGTCTGGTTGCCCCAGCCGTGCTGCTTGATGAAGATGCCGCCGGCGAAAGCGGGGGCTGCGGTGAGTGCGAGGACGGCGGCGAGTGCGGTGGTGATGACGATGCGGTTCATTTGATCTCTCCTGTTTGGCTGCGCTCCCTCCGAGCGCTTCTTGCCGATGACTGTTGGTTTAATGAGGTGAGCCGGAACCGAGCCTGAACCCGCAATTCAGAATTCGTTCATGATCAACTTTTCTCAATTTTTTTCAGTGCAATGGTGCGTTCGATACCAATCTGCGCAAGGAAATCAGCATCATGGCTGATGACCAGCAAGGCGCCGTCATAGGCGCAGAGGCCTGCCTCGACCTGTTCGATGGCATGGATGTCCAAGTGATTGGTGGGCTCGTCAAGGATCAAGAGGAGCGGCGGGTGGTTGCCGCCAATGGTGCAGGCCAGGCCAGCACGCAACATTTCGCCGCCACTAAGAGTGCGTACCTGTTGGAGCGCGGCATCGGCGCGGAACATGAAGCGGGCTAGCGCGGCGCGGCAGGTGTTTTCATCGGCATCGGGGTTGAGGCGGCGAAAATTGTCGCGGATGTCGAGAGAGGGATCGAGCAGGCTGATTGTCTGATCGAGGAGCGCGAACGGTACGTTGATTCGGGCTGTGCCGCTGGAGGGTGGCAGGGCGCCGGTGAGCAGACGCACCAGTGTGGTCTTGCCGGAGCCGTTTGGCCCGGTGATGGCGACGCGCTCTGGGCCGGTGAGGTTCAGGGATAGGTCGCGGATGATGGGGGCGGTCGGGTCGGGGCCCCCAGTGAGGTTGTCGGCCTGGAGCACGGTACGGCCGGCGGGCAGGCCGGTGGGGGTGAGGGTCACTGAAAGCGGGGTCAGGATTTCGATCTTGTCGCGGGCCTGGTGGGCTGCTTCAGCGGCGTCATTGCGCAGTTTGCTGGCGAGGCGATCAGCGTTGGCACTGCTGTTTTCGGCACCTTGCTTCATTGCTCCCAACAACAGTTTGGGTATTCCCCCCTTGGCGGCCTTGCGCTTGCCGGCGCCGTCCTTGCGAGCTTTGCGCTCGGCCATTGCCTGGACCTTGCGATCGACCTCGGCGGCTTTGCGCTCCGCACTGGAGAGGTCGTGTTCAGCCGCGGCGAGTTCGAGCGCCTTGCGTTCGGCATAGTGGTCCCAATTGCCGCCATAGGTGGTGGCGCCAAGGGTGGTCAGTTCGACAATGGCATCCATCCGGCGCAGCAAGGCACGGTCATGGCTGACGACAATGGCGGCGCCGCGCCAGTGGTGGAGTAGGTCCGCAACGGCCTGGCGGCCGTCGGTGTCGAGGTTGTTGGTGGGTTCATCGAGGAGGATGATTTGAGGTTTATCGAGAAGAAGGCGGGCGAGGGCCAGGCGCGTGCGCTGTCCACCGCTGAGCGTAGCCAGGGGACGGTCCGGGTCGAATGGGGGCAGGCCCAAGTCGGTGAGTACGCTGTCGATGTCAGCCAGGAGAGTCCAGTTGGCGTTGGCGGCATCATCGGCGGTGCTATGGCCACGTTCAAGCCGGTCTAGAACGGCCAAAGGCTCCTCGACTCCCAAATGATCGGCCATGGTTTGCCTATCAACCTGTACGGCCTGGTTGAGCATGCCAAGCGATCCGCTGATCGCGACCGATCCGGAGGATTGGGGGACCAGTCCGGCAATGATGCGCAGGAGCGTGGATTTGCCGGTACCGTTGCGGCCAATGAGGCCCGTGCGGCCGGGGCCGAACGACAGATTTAGGCCGGAAAAGAGCGGTTGGCTATCGGGCGTCGAATAGCTGATGTCGTGCAGGGTGACGGAGGCAGGCATGGGCGGATTCCAGATGAGCGATGCGGGCGAGGCAGTCGTTCAATTGAATGTCCATGGGGTACCGTCCGGTCAGTGCTGCGGATGGGGGTAGGATAGGGGAGAGGGTGGGGATGTCAAGGTTTGGGGTTGTTTCGCTGTGGTGGTGGATGGTCCTGGTGGGCTGCTAGCCCACATACCGCTTCTGTAAATGCGCTTTGAAGTAATCGGTGTTGAGCGGCTCGCCGGTGGCGCGGGTGATAAGGTCAGGGGTGGACCAGCGGGAACCTTGGGACCAGATGTTGTCGGCGCGCCATTGGTTGACGCTGGTGAAGTCGCCCTTGCGGATGGCGTCGCGCATATCGGGTTGCGCTTTTTCGAGAGCGGCCCATTGCTGGGCGGCGATCATTGCGCCCAGCGTGTAGCTAGGGAAATAACCAAAGGCGCCGCTTGGCCAGTGGACGTCCTGCATTGGACCGTCCTTGGGGTCGTTGATGGTGGAAATGCCGAGATACTCGGTCATCTTGGCGTCCCAGGCTTCTGGAATCTGGCTCGCTTCGAGCTTGCCGTTGACCAGATCTTGCTCGAGTTCGTAGCGCAGGATGACGTGGAGCGGGTAGGTGACCTCGTCGGCATCGACGCGGATATAGCCTCGCTCGACGAAATTGACCTCGCTGAGTACATCGGGAACGTCCCAGCCGGGGATGGCGTCTTCGCCGAGGTGCAAATGTACTAGCGGGAGCATGAACTCCCAGAACTCCGGGCTGCGCGAGAGCTGCATTTCGACAAACAGCGACTGAGACTCGTGGATGCCCATGCCGCGCGCCTTGCCCAGCGGCCAATGAGACCATTCGATTGGCAGGCCTTGCTCGTATAGGGCGTGGCCGGTTTCATGGAGCACGCCCATCAGTGAGGAGAGGAATTCGTCGGTGCGATAGCGGGTGGTCATGCGCACATCGGTCGGCACGCCGCCGCAGAAAGGGTGGTGCGACACGGCGAGGGAGCCGTGGGTGAAATCAAAGCCAACGGCGCGCATGGCAGCAAGGCCGAGTTCGCGCTGTTTTTCGATGGGGTAGGGGCCGTTGAGGGTCTTGCGCGGATGGGTGGCGAGGCGCTCTTCCTGCGCCGCGAGCGCCTGAGGCACGAAACCTTTGAGGAAGGTCTTGAGGTCGGTGAAGACGCGGTCGAGTTCGCCCGTACGGTTGCCGGGGTCGTATTGCTCCATCAAAGCGTCATAAGGTGCGAGCTTGAGCGCGTCGGCCCGCAGCTGAGACTCCTCGCGGACCAAGGCGATGACGCCTTCAAGCGCGGGCAGGAAACTGTCCCAATCGCCCTTGGCGCGCAACTCGCGCCAGAGTTGTTCGGAGCGCATGCTGGCGGCGGTGCGGCGCTCGACGAACTCGGTCGGCAGGCACGTGGCGTTGGTGTATTGCCGCTTGAGCTCGGCGAGCGCGAGTTTCTGGTCCTCAGTTTCCGGCCTCGCGGCCTCGATCCAGTCGGCGATCTCGGGAGCAGTCGCCTGAGCGTGATACATACCGGCAAGGTTGGACATGGCCTCAGCGCGCTTTTCGCCGCCGCCGATAGCCATGTGCGTTGCTTCGTCAGCACCCAAAATGGAGAGGGCATGTTCGAGAGCTTCGAGCTTGCGGCCGAGTTGATCCAGTTTTTCGAATGACATGCGCGGGCTCCCGTTAACGGAAGAGGTTTTTCACAAGGCGGAGCTGAGAGCAAGGCGCTCGCTAGCGTCCCTCTGATGCGCCCCAGTCGCTGGTGATTGCCGGCATAATCGTCACCGCTTGGTTTTATCACTGCGATAGGCGTGCCATGCGCCGCCCATCGCAGCGCCTAGAGCGATACCAACGCCAATCCCCAAGCCTATATTGTCCATGGCAATACCAATGCCGACGCCCATTGCTATGCCGACAGCAACACCAACGATCATGCTTGTCCCAATGTTCATACCATGGCTCCGTTCGCCCATGTTCAACCCAAATTCCGAAAAACCGTTCCTGAGAAACGAACGAGGCGCAGCCGGGGAGCTGCGCCTTCGGGGAAGAGCCGGACACTGTTCTGGCGCCGGCTAGGCAATCACCTTCTGGCGTTTGCCGGGGAGCCCTGCCGCACCATTTGGGAGTGCGCGGCACGGGAAGGAGATTAGAACGGCAGGATCGCGTCCATGACCTGCTGGCCGTAGCGGGGTTGCTGGACTTCGGTGATCTGGCCGCGGCCGCCGTAGGAAATGCGGGCTTCGGCGATCTTTGAGGAAGGAATGGTGTTGTTGGCCTGGATGTCGGAGGGACGGACAATGCCGGCGACGATGAGGTCGCGGACTTCAAAGTTGACACGGACTTCCTGGCGGCCCTCGATGACGAGGTTGCCGTTGGGCAGGACCTGGGTGACGACGGCGGCAACGGAGGTTTCGAGACTCTCCGAGCGGTTGACTGAACCGTTGCCGGCGTTCTGCATGCCGGAGGTGAAGTCAATGGCTTCAGAGGCATCGATGGTGCCAGCGCTCGCGGTAGTAACGGCGGCGCCGAGGATGCCACCCATACCGGCAGTGTTGGACGCAGTGCGTCCTGAGGAAGTGGTGTTGGCCATCTTGGCACTGTCATCGATGGTGACCAAAACGGTCAGAATGTCGCCGATGCGGTGGGCGCGCTCGTCCTTGAAGAAGCCCTTGGCCGACGTGCGGTAAAGCGAATTAGGCTGATAGGTGTCGGCGATTGCGACCGGCATAGGCATGTTGACGGGCTGGTAGCCGGCGGTGGTGGTCGGATCGGTGATGGGCGTCAACACCGGCGCTGTGCCGACATTGGCAAGGCGATCCATGGTGTTGCAGCCCGCGAGGGTAGCGGCGAGCGTCAGGAGGATTGCGAGCTTGATGAGTTTCATTGGGTTTCTCCTGAGCTTTCAGAGGCCGGCCAGGGCCAGCGGGTCATTGCTGACCTCGACGGCGCCGGCAGCAAGGGCAGTGGCGCTGATGACGCGCTTGGACATGAGATTGATAACCTGAACCGGGCCGCCGATGGTGGCGCCGGTGACGGCTTGGCCTTTGACGGTCAGCGTCATTGGGCCTTTGCGAAAGTAGATGGTGACGAGGTCGTTCTTGCTGATGGTCAAAGGCGCGGACACATCGGTTGCCTTGAGCATCATGCCATCGCGGCTAGGGCGGTTCAGTGCCTTGCCGACGAGATCTTCAAGGCGTGCGATGCCGGTGCTTTCGGCAAAGCGCAGGGGAATGGAGCGCATGTCGATGTTGTCGGGACCAAGGATCGTGCCGGCAGGCAGATTTGCCGTGAGGTGGGGAGCCTCAATCATCATTTCGATGTTGCCAGTGACGTCGAGCGGCTGCTCGAAGCCGGCAATGGCGAAGCGGGCCGAGAATGCGCCCGTGCCGGGGAGGTAGCGCAGCGCGATAACCGAGGCGGGCCGGGAGACTGCCTCGACGTTGATGGGGGAGACTGGGGTGGTGAAGATCGTATCGGCAGACATCCCGGGGGAGATGATGCCACGGGCGGCAAGGTCTGCATTGATGAGGTTTGTCAGGACGGCTTGATCGACGATTGTGGCGGCGCGGCTGACGCGAACGGCATCCAGGCCATTGCTGTCGAAGGCTTCTATGCCGATGCGGGCCGTGGCCGCACGGATATCGGTGATCTGCACGAGGCCGGATGTGCCGGGCAGGGGTGCGCGGAACAGTGGGCTTTCGGCGGAAATGCCAGCATCGTCGAACATGTCGCCGACGGTGACGATTGCGTCCGTGACGGTGATGTCGCTCTTGAGGACTGGCGTGGCGAGAGCGGTGCCGGTGAGCAGCAGCGCGATGAATGCGGAGCGGATGATCATCTCTCAGGTCCCCTTAGCGCAGCTGGCTCGTCGCCTGCATCATCTCGTCAGCACCGGAGATGACACGGGCGTTCATCTCGTAGGCGCGCTGGGCGGCGATGAGGTCGGCGATTTCGGTGACCGAGTTGACGTTGGCCATTTCAAGGTAGTTCTGCAGCAGATTGCCGGTGCCATCGGCATTGGGCACGCTGACCTGGGCCGGGCCGCTGGATGCGGTTTCGATGAAGAGGTTATCGCCGAGCGATTCTAGGCCTGATTTGTTGACGAAACGGGCGAGCTGAAGCTGCCCGAGCTGGGTTGGGGCGGACTCGTTGTTTAGATAGGCCGACACAGTGCCATCGGGCGATATAGCGACTGAGGTTGCCGTGCCAGGGATGGTGATGCCCGGATCGACTTCGTAGCCGGTCGAGGTGACGATGGTTCCTTCGGGGCTACGTTCAAACGAGCCGTCGCGGGTGTAGGCAGTGCGGCCATCAGGAAGGTTGACCATGAAGAAGCCTTCGCCGCGAATGGCAACGTCCATTTCGCGCTCGGTGCCATTGATGCTGCCCTGGCTCATGATGCGAGGGGTGGATACAGTGCGGACGCCCGAACCGATCTCGAGGCCTGATGGCAGCTGCGTGCCCTGCTCGGAAGTCGGCGAGCCGGCGCGGGTCATCTGCTGGTACAGGAGGTCCTCGAACTCGGCGCGCTGGCGCTTGAAGCCAGTGGTGCGCATGTTGGCGATGTTGTTGGAAATGACTTCGACGTTGCGCTCCTGCGCGCTCATGCCGGTCGATGCGATGTAGAGGGCTTTCATGGCATTGCTTCCGGTTTAGGCGTTGGTGTCGCCGAGGCGCTGGATGGCATTGCGGCGCAGTTCATCCTGCTTGGACGAAAGATTTGCCGCCGACTCATAGGCACGCTGCACGCGGATCATTTCGGCCATCTCGGAAACACCTGAAACATTGGACTTTTCGACAAAGCCTTGCATGACACGTGTCTGGGTTGGTGCAATCGGCGTGCCACCGGCATAAAGATTGCTGCCCTCGCGGGTGAGGTCCTGCGGATTGTCGAATTCGACGAGGCGCAGGCTGCCCTTGGCGCCCGCGCTGGAGCTTACCGAGCCATCGCTGCCGATCAGGATGCCGGTTTCTTCAGGGCCGAACTGGATGGGGCCGCCATTGCCCAGCACGGGGTTGCCGTTGAGGTCGACCAAGGTGCCGCTGGCGCTGAGCTGGAACGAACCCGCCTTGGTATAGCGCTCGCCAGCTGGAGTCTGGACGGCGAAGAAGCCGGGCCCATTTAGGCCGATGTCTAGTTCGCTGCCGGTCTGCACCATCGCGCCGCCGGAAAGGTCATGCATGGTCGCCCAGTCCTGCACATAGGACAGGGGCTGATCGAGGCGCGGGAAGTCGCGGTCGCGGGCGACCGGCATGACATATTCCTCGAACAGGATATTCTCGGCCTTGAAGCCAGTGGTGTTGATGTTGGCCATGTTGTTGGCCACCACGTCCATCTGGCGCTGCAAGCCTATCTGCCTCGACAGGCCGATCAGTTGTGCATTCTCGATCATCGCTGATCCCCGGTGTCTTCATTCCCCGAAACCGCCGCTTCCCCAAGCCGCCGCCTCGCCGTTTACACTGCAGAAACCATGCCAAGGCAAAAACTTGAATAAAATCAGAGCGGTACTGCTCATGCGGTGTTGGCCTTGCCGGTTCACCCTGAAGCCGGACGGCAAAAGCTACCCGGCAAAATCTGCCGCTTTGGCGCTGATTGTAACCAATCATTAACCATGGGCGGCTTAGCTGGATGGGAAGCCGGAATCGTCCGGAACCGTTGATTTTTGGCAGGTTCAAATGGCCGCTGAGGCAGACATCCAGGAAGCCGGAGCCAAGAAGGGCATCCCCAAGCTCTTTATCATCATCGGTGCGGCAGCTCTTGTAGTGCTGCTGGGCGGGGCGGGCCTGTTCTTTTTTCTCTCCAAGGGAACAGCCGAGGCGGAGCATGCCGATCCCCACGCTGCGGAAGGCGAGCACGGCGGCACCCTCGAGGCAGCCCACACGTTCATTTTCAACCTGCCGCCGATGATCATCAACCTCAACAAGGAGGAAGATGGCGAAGCGGTGATGAAGCTGACGGTGGCTCTCGAAGTCGCCGACCAGGCGATGATGACCGAGATCCAGCCACGCCTGGCCAAGGTGGTCGATGCGTTCCAGGTTTACCTGCGCGAATTGCGCAAGTCGGATCTGGAAGGGTCGGCCGGCATTTACCGGCTCAAGGAAGAATTGCTGCGCCGGGTGAATGTCTCGATCTATCCGTCGCGGGTTGAATCTGTGCTGTTCAAAGAAATCCTGGTGCAGTGATGGCCGGGCCGACCGACCAGGACAAGCTGAGTGACGACTGGGGGATCGATGACTCGATCGTGCCGGTTGATGCCGTTGAGCAAAGCGACGAGGAAAAGGCAGCCGAGGCCGCCGCCGAATGGGCGGCCATGCTTGAGGGCGGTGGTGCCGATGGCGAAAATGGCGCCGACCGCGTCCTCAACCAGGATGAAATCGACAGCCTTTTGGGCTTTGACGCAAGCATCGGCAGCAATGTCGAGCTGACAGGCGTCCAGGCGCTGATCAATTCAGCGCTGGTGAGCTACGAACGCTTGCCAATGCTGGAAATCGTATTCGACCGGCTGGTGCGGTTGGCGACGACGTCCTTGCGCAACTTCACATCCGACAATGTCGAAGTCACGATGGATTCGATTTCCTCGGTCAGGTTCGGCGATTATCTGAATTCCATTCCGCTACCGGCCATCCTTTCCGTCATCAAGGCGGAAGAATGGGAAAATTACGGGCTGCTGACGGTCGACTCGAGCCTGATCTATTCCATGATCGACGTGCTGTTGGGTGGCCGCCGCATCAATGGTAATATTCGCGTTGAGGGCCGGCCCTATACGACGATCGAGATGGCGTTGGCGCGGCGCATGATCGAGGTCATTCTTGAGGATACGCATCGGGCGTTCGAGCCGGTGACGCAGGTCAATTTCAAGCTCGAGCGTATGGAAACCAACCCGCGTTTCGCAGCGATATCGCGTCCAGCCAATGCCGCTATCCTGATTGAGCTTCGCATCGAAATGGATGATCGCGGCGGCAAGATCGAAATCCTGCTCCCCTATGCCACCATCGAGCCGATCCGTGAACAATTGCTGCAGATGTTCATGGGTGAAAAGTTCGGCCGCGACCCGATCTGGGAAGGCCACCTGGCGACAGAAATCTATTCGGCCGATGTCGAGATCGAAGCGATCCTGCATGAGCAGGACGTGCCGCTGTCGCGCATGCTGTCGATGAAGCCGGGCGATACGGTGATGTTCGAACGCCTGCCGAGTGATCCAGTGCGCCTGCGCTGCGGCGATGTGGAACTTACCGAAGCCATCATGGGCCATATCGGCAATCACGTTTCGGTCCGCGTCGCGCGCCCGCTCAACCCCCCAAAAGTCACCATGGCCGCCTTCGAGGCGCTCGACGAAAAAATGGAACAAAGATGATGTTTGGCTTGCCTTTTGGAATTGTCGTTGAAGGTGCTGTCGCCGTTTTGCTGGCGCTGACAATCGGTTATTGCGTGGTGCTCAACGGGCGCTTGAAGCGGCTGCATGCCGACAAGGACGTGTTGCGCCAGATGGTCGCCGATCTGGTCGGGGCTACGAACCTCGCCAACCAGGCAATTAAGGAACTCAAGCAAACCGCCGTCGAGACCGATCTTGCGCTGAACTCGCGGCTCGAAGAAGCCGAGCGCTTCGGGATTGAACTGGCCAACCACGTCAATGCCGGAACGGTGTTGATGGACCGGATTGTCAAGATCACCAACGCAGCGCGGCAGAGCCCGGTTATCGAGCAGATCGAGACACCCAACAAGGTACAGTCGGCGCTCGAGCAATTGTCGGCGCGTGTCCGTACCCGCGGAGCGGCTGCGTGAATAAGATCCGGCTGCTCCCTGTCGTTGTCTTAGCAATTGCTGCGCTCTTGGTGCTCAAGACCTTGGGTCTGGTGACCAATGGCGGCTATGTGTTGAGCGGTGTGGGGGTGGCGCAAGCCGCATCGGGTCCGGCGGCTGCGGGACCTGCAGAAGGCGGCGATCTGGCCTTGCCGGGCGAGCCGACGATCAAGGATACGAGCCCAACGTTGACTGATCCGAACCCGACGCTGGCGCCTGCAAGCGCAGCGGCGGTAGGTGGTCACGGTGGTGCTGAAGCTGCTGTAGGTGAGCATGCCGAAGGCGGAACTGAAGACGAAGCGACCGAAGGGGAGCACACGGCGGCCGAGGGTGAGCACGCCCCGGCGGAGGGTGAACACACCGGTGCGGCAAACATTGCAGCGGCTGGCACATATTGTCTGGAATCTGATGCCAAGATTGGCGAGGACGGATCCGTCACGCTGACCAATCCACCAACTGAAGAGGGTGCGGCGGAAGCCGACACAGCGCCAGCCCCGGTTAGCTTTGCAGCCTCCTTGTCGGACTGCCTGCCTTCGGGGGATGCCATTCCGGTGCAGATTGATGGTAATGGCGGTGTCGTCCCGCTGATCGATGCTAATGCAACATCGCTCAGCCAGCAGCAATTGCTGGAGCGGCTGACCACGCGCCGTACTGAACTCGAGAAGTATGAGCAAGACCTTGCCCTGCGTGCCGCCATCGTAGACGCCGCAGAAAAGCGGATCGAGGAACGGGCAGCGACCCTGGAAGCCCTGGAGGCGCAAATCTCGAAGCTTGTCGATCAACGCACCGAAATGGAAACAGGGCAGTTCGCCGGCATCGTTGCGATGTATGAGACCATGAAGCCCAAGGATGCGGCGCTGATCTTCAACAATCTCGAGATGGAGGTGCTGCTGCGCGTGGCCAAGACGATGAGTCCGCGCAAGATGGCGCCGATCCTGGCGGAGATGGACCCGGCCCGGGCGCAGGAGTTGACCGTCAAGATGGCGTCCTTGGCCGATCAGCCACCGGCCGAAATGGCGGCAGACGATCTGGCGGCCCTGCCGCAAATTGTCGGGCAGTAGTCGATCGCAGCAGAACTCGCTAAGGCTTTCGCCGGCAGGGTAAGGCGACGTTAAGGGCACATCGGTAATCTGGCGGCAGAGTATTGTAACCTCTGTGCGTTTTGCCGGCCCAGGAATTGGCCTCGCGGGCGCGCAGGATTTTGCGTCGGGCGGGCAGAAGCCGGTGAAGACTGCTATCAAGGCTGGCTGGCAGAAAGCTGTTCGAGCCATTGCGCTCGGCGTCGTGCTTGCCGCAACGAGCCTTGTCGCTCCTGCCTGGGCGCAGATCGATGGCCAACTTTTTGCCACGGAAGAAAATGGCTACGCCCGGCTGATCTTGAGTTTTCCAGGCTTAGACAGCTTGCCCGAGTATACGATGCGCCTTGAGAACGGTGTGCTGTCGCTGGAGTTCACCGAGCAGGTCTCCGTTTTGCTGCCCGATGTCGGGTTGACCATGCCGGATTACCTTTCCGTCGCGCGGGTCGATCCGGATGGGCGCGGGCTGCGCTTCGGCCTGCGCTCGGCATTCACCTTCAACCGCATCGAGGCTGGCGAGAAGCTGTTCATCGACTTGCTGCCGACAAGCTGGCAAGGCATGCCGCCGGCGCTGCCGCAGGACGTCATTGACGAGTTGGCAGAGCGGGCACGCCTGGCGGCAATCCGGGCGGAGCAGGAGCGCAAGGCCAAGGGCCTTGCCGAGCTTGACCCCAAGGCCAGTGTACGCATCGGCCGGAACCCGACATTCCTTCGCGTGCAGTTCGACTGGACCGTGCCGACTACCGGCAATTTCACCCAGATTGAAGACGAGGCCGTGGTCGCGTTCGAGTGGCCGGTCGACATTGGTTTGAATGAACTTCTTGCCGACCTGCCGCCTGAGATCGCCTCGGTGGAGCCGGGCGTCAATGCAGACGGCGCGACTATTGCACTCAAGCTCGCGCCGGGCGTGACGCCGCGCTTTTATGAGACGTCACCGACCCAGTATGTGCTGGACATCGACATTGCCGGGCAAGAGCGGCCGGCATTCGATGCGGCAAGCCTGGTGGCTGAAGAAGAGGCGCATAAAGGTGCGCACAGTGACGGCAAACATGCGGCGCCAATCATCGACAAGCTGACGCCCCAGGTGGCAGGTGAACCCATCGAGCCGTTCGTTAGTGTGCTGGGCTCGACGGTTCGGGTGGTGTTCCCGTTTGAGCAGGATACGCCCGCGGCCGTGTTCCGGCGTGGCGATACGGTGTGGATGATCTTTGACACGGTGGCCGGCATCTTGCCGCCAGACCGGTCAGCTGAGTTCGATGCTTTAGCCAGCAAGTTCGACGTGGTTGCCGCTGGCGACACCCAAGTGGTGCGGATCAACCTGTCGCAAGAAAGACTGGCAACGCTTGGCTCTGAAGGCATGGCCTGGGTGCTGTCGTTGGGCGATATTATGCTGACCCCAACCGAGCCGATCGACATCACGCGCCGCCGCAGTGTCGAGGGCGACTTCGAAATGGTAGCAGATGTCGAACGTCCGGCTCGGGCGCATGACTTCCGCGACCCCGAAGTGGGTGACGTTCTCAAGGTGGTTACGGCTTATCCACCAGCGCGAGGCGTGACCCGGACTTTGGACTTCGTCGATTTTTCGGCCCTGCGGAGCGTGCATGGTCTGGTGATCAGGCCCAAGACCGACGAGATCGACATGAAGGTCGAAAACACGCTCGCAGTGATTTCTGCACCGGACGGATTGACGGTTTCGGCGCTCGATGGCGCGCGCGGTACGGGCAATGGCGTGACGCAGGAAATGCGTGGCAGCTTTGTTGATCTCGCCCGGCTGGAGCACAAGGATTTCGGTGAGCTGCAGAAGCATCAGAGCCAATTACTGGTGCAGGCTGCAGGTGCCGAGGGGCGCCAGCGCGACCAGGCGCGGCTTGATCTAGCGCAGTTCTATATTGCTAACCAGTTTGGCCTGGAAGCGATCGGCGTTCTGGAAGTGCTCACAAGCGACCTCAAGGACGAAAAGCTCACCGCCAAGGTGCGGCTGGCGACGGCGATGGCGGACACGGTTGCAGGGCGCAGCCGAGACGCCTTGGGCATTCTCAATGCTGCGGCGTTAGGCAATGAAATCGATGCCTTGGTATGGCGCACTATTGCCAGAGCTGACCTTGCCGATTTCAAGGGCGCCAAGGCAGACGCACTGGCGGCACTGCCGCTTATTGCCAGCTATCCAGCCTGGGTGCGTGACCGGTTCCATTTCGCGGCTATACGCTCGGCGCTGGAAACAGGCGATGTTGCGATGGCCGAGCAATTGCTCGATGGAATGGATTTCCCTGGCCTCAATGCCGAGCAAACAAGCCTTTACCTGCTGATGAATGGCCGAATTTCCGAACTGCGCGGGCGGGAAGCCGAGGCGATCGATATCTACGGGCAGGTGATTGCTGCCGATATTCGGCCCACACGGGCCGAAGCGATCTACCGGACATTGTATCTGCTCGACAAGGCCGGCAAGCTCAACCTCGCCAAGGCGACTGAGACGCTGGCGGCCGAGGCATTGCTGTGGCGTGGCAATCCGCTCGAAGCCGATATGCTCAAGATGTTGGCAGACTTCTTTTTCCGCAGTGGTGACTATCGGTCCGGCTTCGAGACCGTGCGGCAGGCCGTGGCGACCTATCCTGAAAGCCCGCCGGTCAATGCCCTGCGCGACCAGGCACAAGCTGTGTTCTCCGATCTGTTCCTCAACGGACGGGCGGATTCGCTCGGGCCAGTAGATGCGCTCAGCCTTTACTACGACTTCCGCGCTCTGACACCGCCGGGCACGCGCGGCGACGAGATGATCCGCAATCTGGCGCGCCGGCTGGTGCGGGTCGATCTGCTGGAGCAGGCCGCGACTCTTTTGGAATACCAGCTTGAGAACCGCTTGCGTGGCGTTGCCAAAACGCAAGTGGCCGCTGACCTGGCGATTATCTATCTGGCCAACCGCAGGCCGCAGGACGCCTTGCGCGTGCTCAATGCGACGCGCCTGCCGGACATTCCAGACGCCTTGGCGCGGCAGCGGCGGGTGCTCGAGGCGCGTGCCTTGCTCGATGGCGGTCGCGACCAGCTCGCTCTGGACATGGTACGCGACATGACCGGCAGCGATGTGGTGCAGTTGCGGATCGATGCGCAATGGAAAGCCAAGCGCTATTCGCAAGCCGGCGAAATCATCGAGGCACTTTATGCCGACCCGGCCGGTGCGCCACTGACGCCGAATGCACGCATGAGCCTGATCAAGGCAGCTGTTGGCTATGTCCTGGCTGAAGACCGGTTCGGGCTGGCGCGGCTGCGTTCCAAGTTTGGGGAGGCCATGGTAACGACCCCGGAATGGCCGATGTTCGATCTGGTGACGGGCAACATCTCGGTGACCAGTGTCGAGTTCAAGACTGTGGCGAGCCAGATCGCGGGTCTTGAAGGCATCAACTCGTTTCTAGAGTCCTACCGCGAAACCTATAGCGGCAAAGGAGCTTTGGCCCCGCTTGCCGCCACTGAGCCAGGCGATATCGCGAGCGCCGAGTGATTAGCCGGCGCCGGTGGTGCCGCTGACGAAACTACGGACCAGTGAGCCCGCAACCAGATACCAGCCATCGACCAGCACGAAAAAGATCAGCTTGAAGGGCAGCGAGATTACAACTGGCGGCAGCATCATCATGCCCATGCCCATCAAGACTGAAGCGACCACCATGTCGATGACCACGAACGGCAAGAACAGAAGGAAGCCGATTTCGAACGCGCGCCGCAATTCGGAAATCATGAAGGCTGGGATGAGCAATTGCAGCGGAATGGCTTCCGGTTCATCAGGGACGACAGCTTCGGTGAGATCGTAGAAGAGGCTCAGATCCTGCTCGCGCACATTGGCGCGCATGAATTCATGCAGGGGCGCGCTGCCCAGTTCAAACGCTTCGGCAATCTCGATGTCGCCGGCAAGGAGGGGGGCTATGCCCTGGTCATAGCTCGCCTGAAGCGTCGGCTGCATGACGAAGATAGTGAGGAACAGCGCCAGCGAAACCATCACCGAATTGGGTGGCGCGGTCTGCAGGCCAATGGCGGTGCGCAGCAACGACAGCACCACGACAATACGGGTGAAGCTCGTGACCATCACAAGAATGGAAGGCGCTAGCGACAGAAGCGTGATCAGCCCGATGATCTGGACGGCACGCTCGGTGATGGTGGTGTCATCACCAAAGTCGATCGACACGTCCTGCCCAAAGGCTAGGGTCGGGATCAGCGCAAGGGCGAGGACCGCAAGGACGGCAAGGGGTAGCAAGCGACGCAGAGGCAATCGCTCAGATCCGGTTAGCCCCGTTATTGCCCTCAAAATTTGTGCCTTCGATGTCGCGCCGCGCCCTGTCCTCTTTAACTGAGTCGCGTTCGACGGCACCGTGCATCACCGAGTTTTCAGAGGAAACACTTGGCTCGATCTCGCTGACCGGTCGCAGAAGGCCTGTGTGGCGGAGGGAGAGGTGCGTTTTGCGGTCGGTCGGCTGGCCCATTTCGCGCAATTGGTCGGCGACGGTAGCCGGTCCGGGCGAGAGGGGCTTTACCGCTGGAACGACCGGTGTGGGGGCGGAAGAAGTCGCCGGCTTGCCAGGGGCAGGTTTGCGAGCGGCAACCATGGGAACCGGGCGGCGGGTTGGTTGGGTGGGCTGCTCGTCTGCGATGGCAATGCCAGCTTCTACGACCACGTCTTGCGGGCCGCCAACGAGAATCAGGTGCTCGACATCGTCGCGCCGCACGATCAGCAAATGGCGCTTGGGATCAAGCGCCAGGCTATCGACGACGCTCAACCGCTTGTTGCGGCCACGCGCGACATTGCCTGATGCGTTGAACAGGAACTTGAGCAGCCAGACGACGAGGAAGATCAGCACCACGACGACGCCGAGGGCCAGAAGCATGGTCAGCCAGCTATTGCCAGATCCGCCAAAGAGGCTCGTGATGAACTGCATAATCACTCCAGATCGCTTCCGCCCGATGGTGGACGGCATATATTGCCCAGTTAGCCATTGCAAATGTGCAAATTGCGAGGCTGACCCGCCCTAATGGCTCGAGGTTAACACTTGCTTAACCGTGCCGCGGCAAGATTTGCCTATCGAGCTAGACTCGCAAGGATCCTGGGCCATGGCCTTTCTGAACATGCCGGTGTTTTCGGCGCTGACCGACAAGATGCGCTGGCACCAGACGCGTCAAGGCCTGCTTGCCGAAAACGTCGCCAATGCAGAGACGCCGGGTTACCGCGGGCGCGATCTGGCGCAGTACGATTTTGCACAGAGCAACAGCGCGTTCTCTTCTGCCAGCGTCACAACAACGGCAACGCAGCCGACCCATTTTTCGGTGTCGAGCAGTGCTGACTCGGCTTTCGGGGCGCAGCGTATGGCAAACTTCGAGATTACGCCCGAAGGCAATGGCGTGACGCTGGAAGATGAGATGATGAAGGTGACCACCAACATGATGGACTACCAGGCCGCCACCGGCCTCTATACCAAGTCTATCAAGATCCTCAAAACCGCGCTTGGGCGGCAGGCTTAAGGGGTAGTTTCGCAATGGATTTCAATTCTTCGCTTCGCATCGCCGCCACGGGCCTGCATGCTCAGACAGCGCGCATGCGCGTTATCGCGGAAAACCTCGCCAATGTGGACTCTGCAGGCAAGGCGCCTGGGGAAGAGCCTTATCGCCGGCGTATCCCGACCTTCCAAACAAGCTTTGATGCGGAAGTAGGCGGGCAGATCGTGGAAGTGGGCAAGCTTGCTTACGACATGGGTGATTTCACATCGCGGTACGAGCCAGGACATCCGGCGGCCGATGATCGGGGCTATGTGCAGTATCCGAACGTCAATTCGCTGATCGAGACCATGGATATGCGCGAGGCCCAGCGCACTTATGAAGCCAATCTCAACGTCGTCACCGTGACACGGCAGATGCTCGGGCGCACGCTCGACATCCTGCGCGGCTGATCGGGCAGGAAACCATCATGGCAATTACCACTCCCTTCAACGCCGCCACAGCCGCTTACGGCAACGCATCCCGGTTGATCAACCAAGCCGCCAAGCCCAATACCGATCTGACGGCGCTGGCAGCGCCCAACGGCGGCAGCAACTTTGCCGACATGTTGGCGCAACAGGTGCAGGGCGTAGTTGATAGCGGCAAGGCCTCGGACGCCATGGCCATCGACATGGTCAATGGTAAGGCCAATGTCGTGGACATGGTCACGGCGCTGAGCGAAACCGAAATCGCCATCGAAAGCATGGTAACGGTGCGAGACCGGGTGATCTCGGCCTACGAAGAAATCATGCGGATGCCGATCTAGACCAATGCTGGTCTCGCCCTATGGCGGCGTTAGGACTATCTTAACCCAGCGCGATTCGGGCGCAGCGAGACTCACATGACCGGCGCCGAAGTTCTCGACATTGCCAGTGACGGTATCTGGACTATCATCATCGTATCGGCGCCGATGATGATCGTTGGGCTGGTGGTCGGCGTGGTAATAGCGCTGTTCCAGGCGCTGACGCAGATCCAGGAACAGACGCTGGTGTTCGTGCCCAAGATCATCGCAATCTTTTTGACAATGCTGCTGACACTGCCGTTTTTGGGCGCGACTATGGGCGGTTACATGAACCGGGTGGTCGATATGATCATTGTTGGCGGCTAGTGGTGACTGTCGGGCTCGACTGGCTGCCCAACACGGCCTTTTTATTTCTGCTGCTGTTTACGCGTATTGGCGCCATTTTGATGCTGATGCCGGCGCTGGGCGAGGACATGATCCCGACCCGCATGCGCCTGAGCTTTGCGTTGGCGTTTACGCTGGTGGTTTACCCGCTGCTGTCGCCCAACCTGCCAGCGATGCCGGACGATGTCATGGCGATCGTTGGACTGATTTTTCATGAACTCGCGGTTGGGCTGATCCTGGGCGCCATTGCCCGGCTGACGGTTTCGGCGACGCAGGTGGCCGGAGCTATCATCGCTTTTCAGGTGGGGCTATCCACCGCCATGGCAGCGGACCCGACGCAGACAGGCATCCAAGGCGCGATCTTTGGAAGTTTCCTCAGCTTTCTGGGCATGGTGCTAATCTTTGCGACCGATCTGCATCACCTGGCGCTGGCCGCCACCTATGACAGCTACATGGTCTTTCCGCTAGATGCGCCGCTGATGTTCGACGATGCGGCGCAAATGGCGATCCGCACTGTAGCCAGCGCTTTTTCCATTGGTATCCAGATGTCGGCGCCATTCATCGTTTTTGGCCTGGTGTTCAATCTGGGCGCGGGAATCCTGGCCAAGCTGATGCCCGCGCTGCAGGTGTTCTTCCTCCTGATGCCCGCCAATATCTTTGTGGGGCTCGTGCTTTTCGCGCTGCTGCTCACCATGATGATGGGCTGGTATCTGTCGGCGTTCGAAAACCACCTCATGATGTGGAGGGGCTAGATGTCAGACGAAGCCCCCGAGAACGACGCAAAAACAGAAGACCCTTCCCAAAAGAAGCTCGAGGATGCTTTCAAGAAGGGCGACGTCGTCAAAAGCCAGGAGGTGGTGACCTGGTTCATGCTGCTCGGATCGGCTGTGGTTTTTGCAACTATGGGGCCGGCCGCCGCGCAGAGCCTAATGGAGTCGCTCAAGGACATCATGGCCAATGCCGACCAGGTGGAGCTGGGTGGCGCGGGTTTCGCAGCATTCTTTAACGGGCTGGCGCTAGCGGTCCTTGGTACAGTCATGCTGCCGCTGGTGGTGCTGTCGGCCTGCGCCATCACGGCCAACCTCATCCAGCACAAGCCGCTAATCTCGGTCGATCCGATTACGCCCAAATTTTCCAAAGTATCGCCGCTAGCCGGGTTCAAGCGGCTGTTTTCCAGCGAGTCACTGGTCAACTTCGCCAAGGGTCTGCTCAAGATCATTGTGGTCAGTACTGTGCTGTTCCTCGTGGTTTGGCCAGAGCGGGACCGCCTCGACACCATGATGACTGCCGATCCATTGATTATCCTCGCCGATTTCCAGGAGATCGGGCTCAAGATATTCATTGCGACGCTGGCCATTGTCACCGTTATCGCAGGGGCCGATTACCTCTACACCCGCCAGAAATGGTGGAAGCGCCTGATGATGACGGTGCAGGAGCAGCGCGACGAATATAAGCAGATGGAAGGCGACCCGCACATCAAGGGCCGTATCCGGCAATTGCGGCAGGAACGCTCGCGCAAGCGCATGATGGCCGCCGTGCCGGACGCGACCGTGGTCATCACCAACCCAACCCACTTTGCCGTGGCGCTCAAATATGATCGTGACATGGGCGCGCCCAAATGCGTGGCGAAGGGCGCTGACGCCGTGGCCTTCCGCATTCGCGAAATGGCCAAGGAGCACGACGTGCCGATTGTGGAAAATCCGCCGCTCGCCCGCGCCTTGTTCGCAAGCGTTGACGTGGACGAGACAATCCCCACCGAGCACTTCAAGGCGGTAGCCGAAGTCATCGGCTTTGTGATGCGGCTCAAGAAGGGTGCCGGCTGGAAGGCGCGTTAGCGATCAGAGCAGGCTTGCGCCGATTTGCAGCGATGTTGAAAACGCCGAACTTACTCCCCTCGCGTTAGGGCTTTTGATAGACCTTTCTGCAGGCCGCGATTCGGGCCGACTCAAAAGGCACGGAGCAGACCGACTCATGGCATCTACGCCCCTTGGCGAGGGAAACTACCCAGACCCACTAGTTTCCGCCGGCCGCGGCAGCGCGGGGCTGTGGCGCGTGGTGGTGCTTGGCCTTGTGCTGGTGGCGCTGGCGGTGGCCTTTTCTATTTTCGGCAGCCAGATTTCGCAGGATTTGGTGCTCACCTTTGTAGGCATTCTGGCCGTGGTGGGCGTGTTTTGCTTATTTGGCCTGGCGGCGGGGCTGTTCCGCTTCGCTAACGGGGAAGAGCGGCGCACGATCTCCAATGCTGTGGTCGATAGCCTGCCGTTCGGCGCCGTGGTAGCGGATCGCGATGGCAAGATCTCCTATGTGAATGCCCATTATGGCAGCTTTGCCGGGGCGGTCACCAACGGCGTGCCGGTCGGCGTGCCGCGCCTTTTTGCCGGGCAGGCCGACGCGAGCGAGGCAATCTACCGGCTGTCGCGGGCAGCCAAGGATGGCCGGGCAGCAGTCGAGGACATGCGCATCGTCGGCGGGCTGGGCGGCGCTGCGGCGGACAGCAACAAGGCGTTCTGGTACCGCGTTGGCGTGCGGCCGCTGCCGGAATCGGACGAGGCCAAGAAGCCGCTCGTCATCTGGTCGGTCGAGGATATTACCCGCGACCGGGACAACAACGAGAGTGCCTTCCGTGACTTGCAGCGCGCGATCGATTATCTCGATCACTCGCCGGCCGGTTTCTTCTCGGCCGACGCGCATGGGCGCATTCAATATCTCAACTCCACCCTAACCGATTGGCTGGGCTATGACCTTGCCGAGTTCAACTCGGGGCACTTAGGTCTGTCCGACATCGTGCGCGGCGACGGCGCGACGCTGCTGATGCGCGGGCGGCGCGATGGGGAAATCCACACCGAAATCATCGATATCGATCTGGTGCGCCGCAATGGCACCAGCCTGCCGGTGCGCCTGCTGCATCGTGCTGCGCGGCTCGCCGATGGCGAACTGGGCGAGACGCGCACGCTGGTGCTCGATAAATCCAATGCCCCGGATAGCGAAGAAGAACTGCGCGCCGCCGAAGTGCGCTTCTCGCGCTTTTTCAACGACACGCCCTTTGCCATAGCGACGCTGGACGACCAAGGCCGCATCATCCGCACCAACGCGCCGTTCGGGCGCATCTTCAAATGGTCGGGCGAGGAAAAAAGCCTCGAAATGCAGCCGCTGAGCGAGATGATCGGTGAAGGCAGCCGTGAGAAGTTTGCGCGGGCACTGGCTGATGCGGCGGCCCACCGGTCCGAGATCGAGCCTGTCGATGCGCTTTTGAGCGTAGAAGGGGACCATGCGGTCCGGCTTTATCTGTCTGCGTCCGAGATGAGTGCCGGCTCGCCGGAACAGGTCAATGTCTATGCGCTCGACATGACCGACCAGCGCAAACTTGAGGCACAGTTCGCCCAATCTCAGAAGATGCAGGCGGTGGGCCAGCTCGCCGGTGGCGTGGCACATGACTTCAATAATCTGCTGACCGCGATCATCGGCTTCTCCGATCTTCTCCTGCTCAAGCACAAGCCGGGCGATCCGTCATTCGGCGAGCTGATGCAAATCAAGCAGAATGCTAATCGCGCAGCCGGTTTGACGCGGCAGTTGCTGGCATTTTCGCGCCGGCAGACGCTGCGGCCGCAAGTGCTTGAACTGCCGCTGATCGTGGATGATCTAACTGTCCTGCTCAAGCGCATGATCGGGGAAAAGAACACGCTCGCGGTTGAGCATGGCCGCAATATCTGGCCAGTGCGAGCCGACGTTGTGCAACTCGAGCAGGTGATCATCAACCTTGTCGTCAATGCGCGCGACGCCATGCCTAATGGTGGCGCCATCACCATCCGCACGGCAAATGTCGAGCAGGCGGAAGCCGAAGGCATGAGCTTCGAGGGCATGGTACCGGCCGATTACGTGCTCATCGAAGTGCAGGACACCGGCACCGGTATGAGCGCGGAGGTCATGGAGAAAATCTTCGAGCCATTCTTCACCACGAAGGAACTGGGTAAGGGTACGGGCCTGGGGCTCTCCACAGTTTATGGCATCGTGAAGCAGACCGAAGGCTATATTTATCCCGTGTCCACTATCGGCGTGGGCACCACCTTCAAGATCTTCCTGCCGCGCCACATCGTCAGCGCCGCGGAGACGGCCGGCAAGATCGCTGCGGCTGCCGCACCGGTTAAGGATTTGACGGGCCACGAGCGCATTCTGCTGGTCGACGACGAGGAGAGCGTACGCGCCTTCTCCGCCCAGGCCCTGCGCGCCACCGGCTATGAAGTCTTCGAAGCGGATGGCGGCGAAGAGGCGCTGGAAGTGCTCGAGGATGAGGATTTCAAAATCGACCTGATGATCTCGGACGTTGCCATGCCGGAAATGGACGGGCCAACGCTGCTCAAGCATGTGCGCGAGCAGATGCCCAACCTCAAGGTCATCTTTGTTTCGGGCTATGCGGAAGAAAGCGTTCGCCGCGATATCGAGGACGACCAGAGCGTGGAGTTCCTGCCCAAGCCCTATTCGCTCGACCAGATTAACTCCAAGGTCAAGGAAGTGCTGCAGAAGCTGGGCAAGGACGAAACGCGTTGAACGAGCAGGGGCGTTTCGAGGGCCCAAGCGAACTCAATGTCCTTGGCGAACCGCTTCAGCCTTGTTCCAGCGACCCGCTGACCGGGTTCTTTCGCACCGGCTATTGCGCCGCTGGCCCCGACAATGCCGCCGTGCACCTGGTTTGCATCGAGGCGACCGACCGCTTCCTTGCCTATTCCAAGTCGGTCGGGAACGATCTGTCGACGCCCATGCCGCAGTTCGGCTTCAAGGGACTAGCTGCGGGCAATCGCTGGTGCCTCGTGGCGCAACGCTGGTGGCAAGCGCACGAAGCAGGCGAGGCGCCCCGCATTTATCTGCGCGCCACCAATCGCAAGGTGCTGGGCTTCATCCCGATCGATGTACTCAAGAGCTACGCGCTTGATTTGAACTGAGGTTTCAAGAGCACCAACCTCCCGCGTTGAGTGCCCTTGGCCCGGCTATGGGCCAGATGTCTTTACATCCTGTTGCTTCTGCAGGGCTTTTTGCCAGATACTTTTTTCTTGTTCCTCCTCGCGGCAGATTCGAGCTGACTTCAGGAGGCTTTGATGAAGATGATGCTTGCAGTGTTGGCGGCGGTGGTGATGCTTTCGATGGGAGCCGCGGCCTGGGTCCTTGTATTGCCGGCGACTCGGACAGGAACAGCAATAATAGAGATCGCCGCATCTCCCTCGACAATCATGGCGGTGCTGGAAGATGTTGAAGCCCAGCCGAATTGGCGCGAGGGTATCGCCAGCGTCGCGCGCCACAACAATGGCTGGACTGAGACAACAGCGCGTGGCGAGAAGATCGACTTCGTATGGACGGAACAGTCACCATTGAAACTGTCTATGCAGTTCGTTTCCGACGCTGGCTATACCGGAGAGTGGACTGCAGTTCTTGAACCAACGGCGTCCGGCACGGAGCTTGTGGTGACGGAGAGCGCAACCACAAACAAGCTTTTGACCCGGCTGCTAGCCCATTTGTTTTTTGATCCGCAGGCTTATGCCCGCGCATACATCATTGCTCTTAAAGACAGGGCGGAGGAACTGGAATAAGAGGCAAGCCTACCGATTGGCGGCGGCGCTTCGGAGCCGCTAAGGCGCCTCATATCGTTACCCTTCCTTCGGACTTTGCGGGCGTCAAAGCCGGCAGCACGATGCTGATCTCGTCGCCAGGCGAGATTGCAGCTTACATCGGTTCGATCCCCGCCGGGCAGAAACGAACTATCGCACGGCTGCGGAGCGATCTTGCCAAACGCGCCGGGGCGGACGCCATGTGTCCGGTGACTACCGCCATCTTCCTGCGCGTCGTTGCCGAAGTTGCGCTCGATGATCTCCAGGCCGGCAAGGGTCTAAGCGAGGTTGTCCCGTTCTGGCGCCTCTTGAGTGCGTCGGACAAGATCACGCGCGGTTGTCCTGCGGGCGAGAAGGTTTAGAACATCTGCAGCTGCTGGATGGTGCAGCAGGACAAGTCACCCATAGCGGTGTCCTGTCCCCGTGATTTCATGCCTTTCATCTTGGCTGCGGGACCGGTGCTGCCTCAGGCAAAGCCGCCGGGGATAGGAGTGCCCGGAGCCAGCAAGCCCCTTTCCGCGAGAGCTGTCCACAGCTCACCCGGTATGTCCAAGAACCACCAGTCCAGAATGCCATCGAGTTCTTCAGGTGAGCGCGGACCGGGCAGGACGTTGCAGATGGCCGGGTGCGTCAGGGGAAACTGAAGCGCCGCCGCGGGAAGCGGCACCCCGAACTCCTGGCAAACGGCTTCGATCTGGCGCACCTTGGCAACGATATCCTCGGGCGCCTTGGCGTAGTTGAAGGTTTCGCCGCCAACAAGGATCCCGGAATTGAAGGGGCCGCCGACAACCACGGAAGCACCGCGCTGCAAGCAGGTGGCAAGAAATGGATCGAGAGAGGTTTGCTCGAGCAAGGTGTAGCGCCCGGCCAGCAGGAACACATCCCAGTCACCCAGGGCAAATGCGTCCATGAGCACCTGCCATTCATTGACGCCGAGGCCGATGGCCTTGACCATGCCGCCGTCGCGCAATTCGCGAAGCGCCTTGTATCCACCCTGCACCAATTGCTGCCACAGGGGCTTGTTGGCCTCCTCGCCGTGGGTCGCGACCCCGATGTCATGCACGTAGAGGATATCAATGGTATTGAGCCCTAGCCGCTGCTGGCTGTCCTCGAACGAGCGCATCACCCCATCATAGGAATAGTCGTAGCGCGCTTCGAACGGTAACGGATTGGCAAACTCGGTCTTGTTTTCTGCCTTGCCTTGCGCGGCCGTGAACAGGCGCCCGACTTTGGTGGAGAGTACGGCTTGGCCTGGGTGTTCGCGTAGCACGTCGCCGATCATATGCTCGGAGCGGCCGGCACCGTAATGAGGCGCTGTGTCGACGTAGTTAATGCCGCTATCAAGCGCATGCGCAACCGTGGCGCGGGCCTGTTCCGGGCTGACCGGGCGGAAGCTGCCGGCGAGCGTCGCACCGCCCAGGCCCAAAGTCGTTACCTCGAGATCAGTCTGGCCGACGCGGCGCTTTTCGAAATTGCGAGCCATCATTTTGTCCCTCCACTTGAGAGGGATAACTGACATGTTAGTTGCAAAGCTTCAAGATCAATAGAGATCGCCGATGATCACCGGATGGTCGGCGTCGACGCGGATCGGATTGCGCAGCGCAGTGCCGAACTGCTTTTCCTCGATCTCGAACACATCATTGGGCTGGGTGGAAATGCCATCGGCAAAGCTCAGTGTCGCGGTGCCGAAGCAATGGACATGGATGTCGCCGGGATTGCGGAACAGCTCGTACTTGAAGTGGTGATATTCAAGATTGTCGATGGTGTGGCTCATATTGTCTTCGCCGCTGAGGAACGGCTTTTCCCACAGCACCTGGCCATCGCGATAGATGCGCGACATTCCCTCGATATGCGCCGGCAGATCGCCCACGCGCAGCTCGGGCCCAAAGGAGCAGGCGCGCAGTTTGGAGTGAGCGAGATAAAGATAGTTGATGCGTTCGGTGACATGATCGGAAAATTCATTGGCCAGGGCAAAGCCAAGCCGACGCGGCTGGCCGTTGCGGTCGATCAGGTAAATGCCGGCGATCTCGGGCTCTTCGCCGGCATCAAGCGCGAAGCCAGGTGACGGGATCGGGTGGCCTGGGTTGACCACAGTGTAGCCGTTGCCCTTGTAAAACCATTCGGGCTGCACGCCGCGCGAGCCATCGGCCGGCTTGCCGCCTTCAAGGCCCATGCGGAACATCTTCATCGAGTCGGTGAGATTGTCCTCGGTTTTGGTGCCGTTTGACTTGTGCATGGCGTCGCGTGTGGCAGCGGAGCCCAGATGGGTAAGGCCAGTGCCGGTGACGTAAAGATGGGCCGGATCGGGATGATCAATCGGCAAGAGCATGCGCCCTTCGGCCAGGATCACGTTCCGGTCCACTGTTTCGCCTAGGCCGCGTGTTTGGATAAGGCTTGCAAGCCCGCCATTGTTCTCGAGCGCGGATTGCGCGAGCTCGTAAACACTTGTGGTGCCGTTAACCTGGCGGGCTATGCCGTTCTCGACGGCTGCTACGGCCCGGCCGCCGTTGTGATCAAAGAACTGAATGAGATTCATGGTTAGGCTCCTCCGCCAGCTGGCCTCGCAGCCATTTGCCGGGCATAAAACGCAACAAGCCGAGTAGACGCAAGCCTAAAAATCATACTTTTGCTGGAAGGAAGAAATTCTGTCGCTCGGCGCTTAGATTCGCAGCTTTGTTCTCATTTTGTGCTTGACTTTGATGGAACAAAATGAGAACAAAGTGCATAGTTTCAATACATGACCACCGGCGGTTTCCTCGCGTTGCGCGAGGCTCCTGAGCGTGGAATAAGGAGAGAATAAATGGCTAACGCGCCGCTTCGTGTTGTTGAAGGTGGATCAATGGATAAAGACAAGGCACTTGCCGCAGCGCTCAGCCAGATTGAGCGCAATTTCGGCAAGGGCTCGATCATGCGCCTGGGGGAGGCGTCTTCGATTGAGGTCGAATCAATTTCTACCGGATCTCTGGGCCTGGACATCGCTCTGGGTATCGGCGGGCTGCCCAAGGGCCGTATCGTTGAGATCTTCGGGCCAGAATCGTCGGGCAAGACGACGCTTGCCTTGCATGTGATTGCCGAAGCGCAGAAGGCCGGCGGCATCTGTGCATTCGTTGACGCTGAACATGCCCTTGATCCCATCTATGCGCGCAAGCTGGGCGTCAATGTCGACGATCTGCTGATTTCCCAGCCAGACGCCGGCGAGCAGGCGCTCGAGATTACCGATACGCTGGTGCGCTCCGGCGCCATCGACGTTCTGGTGGTCGATTCGGTAGCGGCACTGACGCCGCGCGCCGAACTCGAGGGCGAAATGGGCGACTCTCTGCCGGGCTTGCAGGCGCGCCTAATGAGCCAGGCCATGCGTAAGCTAACCTCGTCGATCAGCAAGTCCAAGTGCCTCGTCATCTTCATCAACCAGATCCGCATGAAGATCGGCGTTATGTACGGTTCGCCTGAGACCACCACGGGCGGTAACGCGCTCAAGTTCTATGCTTCAGTTCGTCTCGACATCCGCCGCATTGGCGCGCTTAAGGACCGCGAAGAGATCGTGGGGAACCAGACGCGCGTGAAGGTCGTCAAAAACAAGTTGGCGCCGCCATTCCGCCAGGTGGAATTCGACATCATGTATGGCGAAGGCATTTCCAAGACGGGCGAACTGCTCGATCTAGGCGTCAAGTCTGGCATCGTCGACAAGTCGGGTGCCTGGTTCTCCTGGGACTCGCAGCGTCTGGGGCAGGGGCGTGAGAATGCCCGCCAGTTCCTCAAGGACAATCCGGAGGCCGCAAAGGCCATCGAGCAGGGCGTCCGCGAGAGCTCGGGTCTTTTGGGTGAAGTACTGCTGGTTGCCGGTGGCGACGATGTGGTCGACGACGAATAAGATCTCCCCCATGCAGGGATTTGAGGGCATCGCGTGAGCGGTGCCCTTTTTTGTGGTCTCGATGGAGGGATAATTTCCTCTACGAGGTCATGCGTTTGCCGCAATGCTGGACATTGCCGCAGGCTGCACGATAGAAAGCCAGCCGAACTTGTCTGTGGCGCCCCTGCGCCAGCTTCCGCAATGAAAGCCTCTTGATGACCAGCGTAAACGATCTTCGCTCCAGCTTTGTCGATTACTTCGCCCGCAATGGTCATGAGGCGGTCGCGTCGAGCCCCCTGGTGCCCCGCAACGATCCGACCCTGATGTTCACAAATTCGGGCATGGTGCAGTTCAAGAACACGTTCACTGGTGTTGAAAAACGCCCCTATGCACGTGCAACGACGGCGCAGAAATGCGTGCGCGCTGGCGGCAAGCACAATGACCTCGACAATGTGGGGTTCACCGCTCGCCATCACACCTTCTTTGAAATGCTCGGCAACTTCTCGTTCGGCGATTATTTCAAGGATCGCGCGATCGAACTGGCGTGGGGCTTGCTGACCAAAGACTGGGCGCTGCCCAAGGACCGTCTGATGGTAACCGTCTACGAGGACGATGACGAGGCGCTCAACCTTTGGAAAAAGATTGCCGGGCTCTCGGAAGACCGTATCGTGCGTTTGGGCGCCAAGTCTAACTTCTGGCAGATGGGTGATACGGGGCCCTGTGGTCCGTGTTCGGAGATCTTCTATGATCATGGCGATCACGTCTGGGGCGGCCCACCGGGTTCGCCTGATGAAGACGGCGATCGCTGGATCGAAATCTGGAACCTCGTCTTCATGCAGTATGAGCAGCATGGAGACGGGTCGCGCACGGGTCTGCCGCGGCCATCCATTGACACGGGCATGGGCCTAGAGCGCATGGCTGCAGTCATGCAGGGTGTGCACAACAATTACGATATCGATCTTTTCAAGTCCCTGATCGGGGCTGCGGCTTCCGCCACGGGCGCCGACATCGAAGGCGAAGGCAATCGCAGCCTTCGTGTCATCGCCGACCATTTGCGCTCGATGAGTTTTCTCATTGCCGAAGGCGTGCTGCCGTCCAACGAAGGGCGTGGCTATGTGCTGCGCCGCATCATGCGCCGCGCCATGCGGCATGCGACTCTGCTGGGTAGCAACGAGCCGGTGATCTACAAGCTCGTGCCAACGCTTGTGCGCGAGATGGGTCAGGCTTATCCCGAACTTAGCCGCGGCGAGGCGCTGATCACCGAAACGGTACGACTTGAAGAAGGGCGTTTCCTCAAGACGCTCGGCCGTGGCCTGCAGATCCTAGCGGACGAGACGCGGGACATGGGCGAGGGCGCGGTGCTTGATGGCACTTCGGCGTTCAAGCTCTATGACACCTATGGTTTCCCGCTCGATTTGACGCAGGATGCGCTACGGTTGCGCGGCATCAGCGTTGATCAGGCAGGGTTCGACGCGGCCATGGCGGCGCAAAAGGCCGAGGCGCGCAAAAGCTGGTCCGGCTCGGGCGAAGCGGCCACCGACACTGTTTGGTATGGCTTAGCTGACCGATTAGGTCCGACGGAGTTCCTGGGCTACGAAACCGAGACGGCCGAGGGCGAGGTCAAGGCCTTGCTCAAGGACGGTGCGGAAGTGCCGAGTCTCGGCCAGGGCGAAGATGGCTTTGTCGTTCTAAACCAGACGCCATTCTATGGCGAAAGCGGCGGTCAGGTCGGTGATACCGGTGCGATGACCGGAGAGGGCGTTCGTCTTGAGGTGACTGACACGCAGAAATTCCACGGTGTCTTTGCCCACAAGGTGCGCGTCGTCGAAGGCGAGCTGAGCACCGGTGCCGCGCTGACGCTGCTGGTCAATCATGACCGCCGCTCGTCCATCCGCGCTAATCATTCGGCAACTCACCTGCTGCATGAGGCTTTGCGTATCATTCTGGGCGACCATGTTGCGCAGAAAGGTTCGATGGTGTCGCCGGATCGGCTGCGGTTCGACTTCGTTCATACTAAGCCAGTGACGCCGCAGGAAATGACCGAAGTCGAGGATATCGCCAATGCCATCGTGCTGCAGAACGCGCCCGTCGAGACCCGGCTGATGGGTGTCGAAGAGGCAAAGGAGTCTGGTGCTCGCGCGCTGTTCGGCGAAAAATACGGCGATGAAGTGCGCGTCGTGGCCATGGGCGAACCAAATGGCAACAGCCTGGGCTGGTCGGTGGAACTGTGTGGCGGCACGCATGTGCGCCGGACCGGTGATATCGGTCTGGTGTCCATCGTTGCGGAAAGCGCCGTCGGCGCCGGGGTGCGCCGCATCGAGGCGCTGACGGGCAATGCCGCCCGCCATCGTGGCAACAATCATGTGGCGATCGTTGAGTCGGCTGCTTCCTTGCTGCGCTCCAGCAGCCAGGATGTGCTCGACCGGATTGCGGCACTGCAGGACAGCCTTAAGAAAACCGAACGCGAATTGACCGACGCTCGCAAGAAGCTGGCGCTGGGCGGTGCGGGTTCCGGACCGGCCTCGTCGGGAGATGAGACGATCAACGGCGTGACTTATGTGGCCCGCACCGTCGAAGGTATTCCAGCCAAGGATGTTAAGGGCTTGGTTGATAGCGAGAAAAAGCGCATCGGCTCCGGCGTGGTCACAGTCGTGCTCAAGGGTGATGATGGCAAGGGCACCGTAGCCATCGGCGTTACGCAGGATCTGACCTCGCGTTACGCCGCCGGCGATCTGATCAAGCTGGCGACCGTAGCATTGGGCGGGCAGGGCGGTGGTGGCCGCCCCGACATGGCGCAAGGCGGTGGTCCGGACGGCAGCAAGGCGAGCGAAGCCATCGCTGCGGTTCGCTCGGCGCTTTAGAGATCACCTTCAGAATGGCGGTCCGCTCAACTGCGGGCCGCTGCATCAGAGACCAGTTCGGAAGAAGAACAGCCGTGGCTTCCAGACGATCTTGAGTTTTTCCGTCAGCACATTGGCAAGACCTGCGGCCAAGACGATAAAGAGGCCTATGACGGCGACATAGTCGGGGTATTCGCCGAAGAACGCAGCGCCGAAGATGATCGCCCAAATCAGCTGGCTGTATTGAACCGGCGCCACCAGATTGGCCGGTGATTGCTTGGCGGCAGCGATCAGCAGCAGGCCGCCTGTGCCACCGATCAAGCCAATGCCCATGAAAACGGCAAGCTGTTCCCATGAGGGAACCACGAAGCCGGGTAGCATAAGCAAGCCATTGAACAGCCCCGAATAGAGCACCTGCAGGCCCACGAGGCTCACGCGCCGTTCGCGGGGGGCTATATGGCGCAAGATGACGGTGGTTATACCGCCCATGAAGACGCTGCAGAAAATAGCCAAATGGCCCAATTGCAAGTCGCGGACACCTGGCCGGATCACCAGTACGACACCAAGAAAACTGATCACCAGAAGCAGCCAGCGATGGATCGCCACGTGTTCCTTGAGCACGAGCACACCCAGCAGCGTCACCATGATCGGAGTGAGAAAGCCGATGGCATAAACATCGGCAAAGGGGATGTGTGTGAAGGCATACATCACGCAAGCCGTGCCGATGATAGCCGTGGCGCAGCGCAGATGAACCAGCCAGGGGTGCTGGAGTTTATAAAGGTCGCGCCAGCGTTCGCCGCGCTTGGTCAGCACGGCGGGAATGATGGAAAAGCTGGTCGTGAAAAAAGCGATCTCGAACACCGACATGGTCGGCCCGATGACCTTGATCAGGGCGTCAGCAATGGAGAAGCTCGCATAGGCCAAAAAGGCCAGGAGGACGCCGACAGGCATCATTGATCCAGATGGTTTGGAATGGGTAGGTAGGCCATCTACCATACAAGTCCAGATGCGTCACGTCGATGGCCTGCCGAACTAAATTTCAGGCCCTTGAACCTCTGTGATGTCGGTGGGTGAGGTGTCGCGGCGGGCCCGGTATTCTGCGAAACGCCCGGCAATCCGCGTCCGCGCGCCGTCAAAGGCGACGTTGGCCAGACCCGAAAGAACAACCACGCCGATGCCGACATAGGCTATCCAATCAGGGTATTCGGTGAAGAAGAATGCGCCCAGCCCAACCGCCCAGACGATCTGCAGGTATTGGATGGGCGCAACTTGGCTTGCGGGAGCGTTGCGAGTGGCGGCGATTAGGAGGATGTGGCTTAGGCCGATCAGGGCGCCGCTGACGATCAGCATGGCGAACTGTTCGAGTGTTGGAACCACGAAGCTGGGGACCATCAGCGCGGCGTTTACAACGAGCACGTAAAGTGCCGGCAAGGCGATGAGGCTGACCCGCTTCTCGGCGGGGGCGACAACGCGGAGGATGGTCGTGGTCATGGCGCCGAAGAAGGCGCAGCATAAGGCCGCCAGATGACCAAGCTCCAATTCACGGAAGCCGGGCCGCACGACCAGCATGACGCCTAGGCAACCTAGCGACAGCATGGCCCAGCGCAAACCATCCACCCGCTCCTTAAGCAGCAGCACCGACATTGCCGTGATGAACAGCGGCATCATGAAGACCAGCGAATATGCCTCGGCAAAAGGGATGTTGACGAAGGCATAGGTGACCAGCACTGACGAGGTGACGCCGCTGAAGGCGCGCAGATGGACCAGACGCGGGTGCTTGAGCTTGAAACTTTCCCGCCAGCGCTCCCCTTCGGGTTTGGCGAACAGCGCCGGGATCAATGAAAACAGCGCAACGAAAAAGCCAATTTCGAAAATCGAAAGGCTCTGCCCAAACCCTTTGATGACAGCGTCGCCGCAGGAGTAAACAGAATAGGCGACGATTGCGTAGAGCACGCCGGCGGGCATGGCGAATCCAGACTGATGGGGAGGCAGGCAGGTCTTTGTTTAAGGCGCGTTGCCGCCGCCGTCGATGACGTTTTTCGACATGCCTCACCTGTGCGATAAAACCTAAAGGCATGCCTAGGTAGTTAAGGCGGAGCCAGAGCCAGCATCAGAGCCAGTTGCTGTGCTCAAGCCAGCGCCTGCTCCCGAATTCAACCTAAAGCCAATCGTGTCGCTATCTGAAGGTGGGTCTGATCTGGACGATAAAGACTATTATGTTCTCTAGGTGTGGTACAAACCCGCTGCTAACGGCAGTGCCGGGGCGATGATCGAACAGAATTACTATAACAGTTTCGAAGGTGCGCTGGGCTTGGCGACTACATCCTCGAAGTCGAAGTGGGCACCTACATCACTGTGCAGCATCCAATAACAATTGTGGAATGCACAGTGGCCACTCCACACTTCGCCGTTAACGCCGCCATTTCCAAACTGCATCCGCAGCCTGCCGAAGGCGCTGAGGCCGCGAGGGCCAGAGGATTGCTCCGGCCCATTGCGACATCCAAGCCTTAGAACGACGCTTTGGCACTGACGCTGAATGCCAGTACGCTGCCGTTGTCCCAGGTTTCGCCCGAGGCGTTGCTGTCGGCACTGATCAGCGAGTACGACACGCCGCCGGAGAGTTCGAAATTCTTGGATGGGCGGTAAGTCGCCCCAAGCGCTGCGCTCCAGCGATCCGACTGCACCCCATTCGCCAAGACACCGGCGCCATTGCGGCGCGAGGTGCCTTTGTCCCAGGTCAGCGTTCCAAGAACCGTCAGCTCCTCGCTTAGCACATGAGCAACGCCTGCCGAGACGGTCCAACCGTCCTCATAGTTTAGCGTGGTGCTGATATCAGGCCCAGGAACGTTGACCGAGAGCACATTGAGAACCGACCAATCCACCCATTTGATGCTGCCCAGTGCGAGCCAGCCTGGTGCAACACCGCTTTGCGCCTTTATTTCGAAGCTTTGCGGCATCGTAACATCGGCTGTTGCGCCCACGCGAGGCAGTAGATTGCCAAAGGCTGTGCCGTCGAGTTCGTAGTCTACGGCAGCGTTATAGATAGCGCTGACGCGCAAGGCGAGTTCGGGAACCTCGTAGGCAGCGCCGAGGCGCCAGCCAACAGAGGTTCCATTAAGGTCGACATTCTCGGTCCGTACAATCGGGCCGGGGATGGGAAGGGCCAGAGTTGCTTCGTAATCGAGCTGCTGGGCCGAAACGCCGCCGATGATACTGGCAATGCCGGGGCCGACACCGAAGCCATAAGAACAGGTAGCGCCGATGTCGTTCGAGGTGAGCCGCTCGCGAACAGACTGTCCTGTAGCGCGCGCATAGGCGGCGTTGCGGTCCGTACCGGAGCCCCATGGGTTCTGTACGGATATCAAGCACGAGCCGTTTTCAACGAAATCAGCCTTGAAGCCCGTATTGTAATAAACGCGATCGGACGAGGTCGCGACTGTGCCCGGGCCAAAACCAGGGTTCTGGATGTCGTGATCAATCATCACGTAGGACAACGTGCCTTTGCCGGCATAGGTCGCTGGATCAAACAAGAGATCCCAATTGTAGCCGTTGGCTTCAAGCCCACCGGCATGGGCGGTACTGGCGGCCGAGCCAGCGAGAGCGGCAAGCGCCAAGGCGCGCTTGATTTTATGTACCATTGGTATCCCCCAAAAGTTGATCGGCGATCCTCCTCGCCGCGCCGCAACTCTGCCGTTTGCCGACATGTGTTGACGTTAGCGTCAAGACGACCCCAATTGCCCTTCCGGGTCAACTCAAACTTGGCGGAAAAAGGTTTAAAATATGGTGCTGGTGCAGCATGGCAACAAACTAGTGTCGCTATCGCTGCGCAAATGCAAACAGCACCGACTCGAAAGCCGGTGCTGTTGTAAATGACTGATGCTAGACGATAAAGTCTAGTGCTTACGCCATGGCCTTTTGAAGGTTCTGATCGATTGCATCGAGGAAGCCCAGGGTCGAGAGCCACGGCTGATCGGGACCGACGAGCAAGGACAGGTCCTTCGTCATCTTGCCTTCTTCGATGGTCGCAATAGTCACCTTTTCGAGTGTTTCGGCGAATTTGGCGAGTTCGGCATTGTCGTCGAGCTTGGCGCGATGGGCCAGGCCACGCGTCCAGGCAAAGATCGAGGCCGTGGAATTGGTCGAGGTTTCCTTACCCTGCTGGTGCTGGCGGTAGTGACGAGTGACTGTGCCGTGGGCCGCTTCAGCTTCCACGATCTTGCCATCGGGCGTCGCCAAAACCGAGGTCATCAGGCCAAGCGAGCCGAAGCCCTGGGCTACGATGTCGGACTGCACATCGCCGTCGTAGTTCTTGCAAGCCCAGACATAGCCGCCGGACCATTTGAGGGCCGAAGCCACCATGTCGTCGATCAGGCGGTGTTCGTACCAAATCTTCTTGGCTTCGAACTGCTGCTTGAACTCCGCGTCGTAGATCTCCTGGAAGATATCCTTGAAGCGCCCGTCATAGGCCTTGAGGATGGTGTTCTTGGTGGAGAGATAGCAGGGCACGCCACGCGCGAGTGCATAGTTGAAGCTCGAATAGGCGAAGTCGCGGATCGAATCATCAAGGTTGTACATCGCCATTGCAACGCCAGCACCAGGGGCCTGGAAAACCTCGTGCTCGATGACTTGGCCATCCTCGCCGGTGAACTTGATCGTCAGCGTGCCCTTGCCGGGGAAGGTGAAGTCAGTGGCGCGGTACTGGTCGCCAAAGGCATGGCGGCCGACGATGATCGGCTGAGTCCAGCCGGGCACCAGACGGGGTACGTTCTGGCAGATGATCGGCTCGCGGAAGATCACGCCGCCAAGAATGTTGCGGATGGTGCCATTGGGCGACTTCCACATTTTCTTGAGCTTGAATTCCTCGACGCGCTGCTCGTCAGGCGTGATGGTGGCGCATTTAATGCCAACGCCATGCTTCTGAATCGCCTTGGCCGCATCGACTGTGATCTGGTCATTGGTGGCATCGCGGCTCTCGACGCTCAGATCGTAATATTCGATCGGCAAGTCGAGATAGGGATGGATGAGCTTGTCCTTGATCGCCTGCCAGATGATGCGGGTCATCTCATCGCCGTCGAGATCGACGACCGGATTGGCGACCTTGATTTTGCTCATTGGAAAGTTCTCCCTGAATTCTGGATTGGCCCTGTGGCCAAGTTCGGCTGCCCCTATAGCATTGGCTGCCAAAAGCGCAAAGACCGCCTCGGCAAGGGGGCTTGCCAGCCGGGCGCTACTTGGGCGGCAAAGTCGCGACGAAAGCGCGAGCGCTCCCAAGCCATTGCCGCAGTACATCATCGTCCTCGAGCACATCGCCGGAAACATGGACAAATCCGGCCATCGTCCGCGCACCCATGCTCATTGGGCCGGCACCGGGCAGGGCAAGGTGCTCACTCATTGCGTCCTTGCCAATACGCACCAAAAGGCCGCCCTCCTTAGTAACCGCGACGAGCATATTGCCGCCCAGCATGAAAGCACGGCCACCGAACATCTTCTTCTCGCTGACCGGCAGACGCGGATCGAGCGCGTCGCGAATGCGGTCAGAGAGTTCATCGCAGGCGAAGCTCATGGCGTGCCGCCTTCGCGATAGGTCTGGTGCCTGGGCAGATGGTCCGCCACAAAGTCCCAGCCTTGCTGGCTGCGCGCAAAGATCAGCTGGTTAGGCGTGAACCACTCGTTTTCGCCGGCAAAGAAGCCGACGAGGAACATGCGCATATGCGGCGCGCGGCTCGAATAGCCAAAGAGCGGCGTACCGCACTCCGGGCAAAAGTGCCGCGTGAAGATCGCGCCCGAATCACTTGGCCGTGCATGGGCTTTGACCAATCCGGTCGCTGACAATGCCTGAGCCGGAACAATGGCGATGCTGCTGTGTCCGCCGCCTGTGGCCCGTTGGCAATCAAGGCAAGAGCACATGAGCATGGAAAGCACTGGGCCATCGATTGCCATCTCGATAGAGCCGCAGGCACAGGGGGCACGAAGGTTAATGGTGAAACGGTCCGGCTTGCTCATAGTTGAAAGGCTTGCATGACGTTTGAAATGCGGCAAGGGGCTGCCCTTGCGTTTAGCCGCGGCACTGGCCAGATTGTGCGCCGGTCCGGGAGATCACGATGGCGCTCTATCCAACCTATCCGCTCCGTACCACCCGCCTGACCTTGCGCCCTTTCACCCGTGGCGATGTTGACGGGGTGTTCGCCTACAGGCGGCTCGAAGAGGTTGCGCGTTTCTTGTTTGACCATCCTCTGAGCCGGGAGGAGTGCGCGCTGGCGGTGCAGCAGCGCATTACGCAGACGGCGCTAACCGAGGTGGACGACAAGATAATCCTTGCCGTGGAACTTACCGAAACCAGCGCGCTCGTCGGCGAAGTGTCGCTGATCTGGCGCAGCGTCGAGGCGCGCCAAGGGGAAGTCGGCTGGATCTTTGATCCACGCTATCAAGGTCAGGGCTTTGCAACGGAGGCTGCCAATTTCATGCTCGATCTCGCATTTGGGCCCGGCGACATGCATCGCGTATCGGCCCGGTGCGATGTGCGCAACGAAGCTTCGTGGCGCTTGATGGAACGCCTAGGTATGCGGCGCGAGGCGCATTTCCGCGAACATGCGATCTTCAAGAGCGCTTGGGACGAGGAGTTTATCTACGCTATCTTGTGGCAAGAGTGGCACAAGCTCAGGAACCCTCAGGAAAGCCGCGCCTGAGAGCGCTTCCAACCATCGAGCAATTGAATTTTCGGTGGTGTCAGGAACTTACAACATTGAGGTGACGTTGAAGAAGCTGGGTCATTCCAATTGGCCAGGGAGCGGAAAACACCATGTCATCATTGTCACTGCCTATCGAAACTGACCGTATGGTCCTGCGGACCTTTGAGCGCGGCGACATTGATGATCTTTGCGCTTACCACTCGCTGCCCACAATGCAGCGCTATGTCTTTGCCCGCACACGTGATCATGGGGAAGTTGCGGGTGCGCTGAGTATCATGCGCAACCATGTAAGCCTGCAGCGTCCGGGCGATACGCTGACACTAGCAATGATCCGCAAGGGCGACAAAAAGCTCATCGGACACATTTCTCTTCATTGGTCCGACGCAACAGCGGGGCAGGGTGAAATCCGGTTCTGCATTAATCCAAGTTATTCGGGACAGGGCTTTGCCAAGGAAGCAATCAGCGCGGTGCTCGATTTGGCTTTCGATCATTTCCGTATTCACCGCATCTTCGCCCGGTGCGACGGACGCAATCACCATTCTATCAAGCTCATGCAGCAAATGGGCATGCGGCTCGAAGCGCACTACCGCGAACATGCGCTGTTCCAGGGCGAGTGGGACGAGGAATTGCATTTTGCTATCCTTGACCGTGAATGGCAGCGTTCGACCAAAGTCAGGGATCTGCCGCCGCGCCATCGCGTCGCCTGATTTGATTTGAGAGCAGAAAATCGGCTATGTCGCCTGATCATTTGGATTGGGCAGCATGGCCGGTACGGAATCATCCCAAAAAATAGAATTGCGGCCAACGCCGGCCATTATCTTGTGTGAGCCGCAACTGGGCGAGAACATCGGCACTGCGGCTCGCGCCATGGCCAATTTTGGCCTATGGGATTTGCGGCTGGTCCGCCCGCGCGATGGCTGGCCCAATGAACGCGCTGTGGCTGCCGCGTCGCGCGCCGATCATGTCATCAACCAAGTGCGGGTGTTCGACACGCTTGAAGAAGCGATTGCCGATTTGAGCCTGGTCTATGCCACGACTGCTCGTCCGCGTGACATGCAAAAAGAAGTCCTGGGGCCAGACGAGGCTGCAGGCAATCTTCACACCCATATCAGCAACGGGCGGGGGGCAGGGCTGCTCTTTGGGCGGGAACGCTGGGGCTTGCTGAACGAAGAAGTCGCACTGGCGGATGCCATTGTTACCTTGCCGGTTGAACCGGCCTTCGCCTCGCTCAACATCGCTCAAGCCGTCTTGTTGCTCGCCTATGAATGGCGTCGGCATAGCGACCTTGGAACCAAACTGCCGTTTACCGATGCCATGGCGGAAGTGGCGCCGCGTGAAGAACTGATCGGCTTGTTTGGTCATCTGGAGACAACGCTAGATGGGTCCGGGTTTTTTACCGCGCCGGACAAGCGGCCTACAGTGATCAACAATCTTCGGACAATGCTCGAGCGTGGAAAGTTTACAAGCCAGGAGATACGCACCTTACGTGGGGTGATCTCATCAATCGACCGGCGCCACCAACGTCCCAATCCTAACCGGCAAAAGCCACAGGGCCAGGACAGCGAAACTTAGCAGCGAGTGGACGCTTCTGGCCAATCTGGCTTTGACTGTGTTCATGTGCCGTGCAATTGGCTTTTGCCATGAGCACGAGCACGCCCGCCGACCCGTCCCGCCAAGCTTTCAGCTATATCGGCTTTCGCTATTTCTGGGTCACGACGTTGCTGGTGAGCTTCGCGGTCCAGATCATGGCGGTGTCCATCGCGTACCAGATCTACACCGTTACGCGCGAGCCGCTGCTAGTTGGGCTTGTCGGGCTGTGCCTGTTTCTTCCCGCTCTGGTGCTGATCCTGGTTACCGGGTTAGTCGCAGACCGGTTCAACCGGCGGGCGATCATGGCTATCTGCCTGAGCGTGGAACTGGTCTGCGCGCTGAGCTTCCTCCTTTTCGTCAACGCTGAAGCTCATGAAATTGGCCCTTTATTCGGCATCTTGGTCGTGCTGGGTACTGCACGCGCTTTCTGGGGGCCGGCTGCGCAATCTTTAGCGCCCAATCTGGTGCCGTCCGAAGCGCTTTCCAACGCTATCACAGTCAATGCTTCGGCCTGGCAGTTTGCTTCGATCGCCGGGCCAGCTCTCGGCGGCGTGCTTTATAGCTTCGGGCCTGTTATCGCCTTCGGCACGGGCGCCGTCTTGCTGATTGCATCCATCGGCAGCGTCTTGATGATCCCCAAGCCGCCGCAGCGCGGGTCCCAGGCGACCACCAGCATGGAAACCCTGCTCGGAGGATTTCGCTATATCTTCAGCAACAAGGTCGTGCTGGGAGCAATTTCGCTCGACATGTTTGCCGTGCTCATGGGCGGCGCCGTTGCGATGCTGCCGATTTATGCCACCGATATCTTGCAAGGCGGCTCCATCGCCAATGGCTTATTGCGTGCTGCTCCGGGCCTGGGCGCCATCGTCATGGCGTTGTACCTGACCCGCTATCCGATCCGCAATTTCGCCGGACGCATCTTGTTCGTCTTCGTTGCGCTGTTCGGCGCATTCACCGTGGTCTTTGGCTTTTCGACCTCGATCTGGATTTCCATTCCGGCGCTGGCACTAGTGGGAGCGTCCGACATGGTCAGCGTCACAATCCGCGAAACCATTATGCAGCTCTGGACGCCCGAGGAAGTGCGCGGCCGCGTCAATGCGGTGAATTCGGTGTTTATTGGCGCGTCCAACGAGCTTGGTGAATTCAGGGCAGGGACAGTGGCGCATTTCATTGGGCCAGTCGCCGCCGTGGTGATTGGCGGCTTCGGCGCCATAGCCGTCGCAGGCATTTGGAGCCAGATTTTCCCCGGCCTGCGCGAGCAGGACACGCTAGACCACAAGATGGTCTCAGACGGGGTGGCTGAGCCTGTCGCCAAAGCTTAGCTCTGGCTTGACTTTGGCCGGCATGGCTTATATGACGCGCCCACCTATCCGGGCCTTTGTGCCCCTAGGCGCACCCGGGATCTCCTAACATATTGGGATCTGTCGGTCATCCTTCCGGGGATGGCAGAGGAGGGCGCGATCCATTTTTTCGACTCTAAAAAGGATACGCGATGTCGAAGCGCATTTCTGCAAAGCATAAAATTGATCGCCGTCTTGGCGAAAACATCTGGGGTCGTCCAGGCTCCCCGCTGAACGCACGCGCCTATGGCCCCGGCCAGCACGGTCAGCGCCGTAAGGGCAAGCTGTCGGACTATGGTCTGCAGCTGCGCGCCAAGCAGAAGCTAAAGGGCTATTACGGCTCGGTCACCGAGAAGGCCTTCAAGAAGCTCTACACCGAAGCTGCGCGCGTCAAGGGCGACACCGGCGAGAACCTGATCGGCTTGCTTGAGTCCCGTTTGGACGCAGTGATCTACCGGGCCAAGTTCGTGGCAACCCCGTTCGCTGCCCGTCAGTTCGTCAACCATGGCCACATCCTGGTCAATGGCAAGCGCGTCAACATTCCGTCCTACCAGGTCAAGATCGGCGACAAGATCGAAGTGCGCGAGCGCTCCAAGCAGCTTACTGTTCTGCTCGAAGCCACCCAGCTCGCCGAGCGCGACGTTCCTGATTACGTCGAAGTCGACCACAACAAGATGACGGCGACCTATGTGCGCGTTCCGGCTCTGTCGGACGTACCGTATCCGGTTCAGATGGAACCGAACCTGGTCGTTGAATTCTACTCGCGCTAAGCGAAACGACTACCCAATTAGAAAGGGCCGCTCCTCGGAGCGGCCCTTTTATTTTGACTTCACGTCCCCACAGACACCATGTCATTCCGGCGCAGGCCGGAATCCATCCTGAGATATCTCTACGACCGGCGTGCGCTATGCACTCTCAAGCTGGGTCCCGGCCTCCGCCGGGATGACATCGCATTTGTCGTCAGGCGCCGCCCTTCTAAACTGGAAATCAGATCGTTGCCGCTTGGCCGATTGACGGTTTAATCGGTTCCTGCGTGTCGGGAATGAAGCTTTCGAACCTGTGCAGGCGCATGTAGATCGATTGCAATTCCACGATGGTGGTCCAAGCTCTGGCAAAGAACTGGAACGAGGAAGCTACTTCGCCGAAGGCGTTCTGCACCTGCTGGTAGATGCCGAGCGTCAACGTGCCAGCCAGGATCGACGGAGACAGTGTCAGCAGCGGCACATAGCCAGCAACCTGCAGGTACGAATAGCGGGCTAGGTTGAAATAAGTGTAGTGGAAATAGAGCCGGTAATAATTCTTCTGCACATTGGCGAAGAGTTCCCTAAACGTGGGTGGATCGGCGCGGTCTGCGTTGTCCTCGCCATAGACCAATTCCTTGCGTAGCGCTGCTTCTACCTTCTGGTTTTCGAAATTTAGACCGGGCAGGCGGATGCCGACAATCCACAGCAAAGCTGTTCCAAATGCCGAAACAACCAGCGCGATCCACACCAAGCTACCAGGTATTTCGCCAACAAACGGTACTTCCGTGACATTGGCCGACAGCGTCCACAGGATCGGCAGGAAGACGACCAAGGTCATCAAGGCCGACAAGAAGCTGGTCCCGAGATCCTCGACAATCGATGCAAATCGCATCGTATCTTCTTGGACGCGTTGTGCAGCGCCTTCCGTCGATCGAAGCGCTTGCCAGTGCATCATGTAGTACGCCGTCATCGCCTTGCGCCAGCGGAAGACATAATGCGAGGTGAAGAAGGCGGTAAAGACCAAGAAGATGATGTTGGGCAGCAAGACTGCCATCAAGGTGATAACATAGGGCCAGTATTCTTCAGGCGATACGGAGCCCGGCTGGCTCAGCGCCCGCTGTACCACGTCGAAGAAGCCACCTTGCCAGAAGTTTACAAAGGCGCTGACCTGCACTTGGCCGTAGGTAATCAGCACCAGAGCCGTGCTGCCCACGACGGACCACCAGTACCACTGGTTGCGCTTGTAGTAATACCAGAAAGCACAGAACAAGACCGAGCAGATCAGAATGTACCAGTATTCCCAAACCTTGCCGCCTTCGAGAAATATTTCGCCGGGCTGCACGCAATTGGAAGCACTTGCAGGAGCAGCGGCGCTTTCGGTCGTTGCTGGTAAGTTGGGAGCGGTAGCCTCGGCTCCTGCAACGGGTGGCGGCACGGCCTCGTCAGCCACGGTTGCTTGGTCGGGAGCAGGCCCGGCAGAGCAAATTGGGGGCGTTACAAACCGGTCAAAGCTGATGACGCTTCGCAAAGGCTCGCCGGCGAGTTGAAACACCAGGGTTGCGAAAAGCATCCACACCAGTGCCGAACTAAAGAAAAGCTTGGGATTAGGGAAAAACGAGCGAAACACCGCGAGACTCCTGGGTGCCATGAATGTGTCATCTAACGGCGGCATTTGGGTGAAAGCAAGAACGGCGCATTAAGCTTTGGTAAGCTTGCCCCGCGCCGGTTTTCCTTCCCTCGCGCGGGCAGTGGCGCTATCAGCTACGCAGCGACAGGAAAGAGAGTTTCGGAGATGAACCAGGTCATGGAGGCGCCGCCAGGCAGCCTTGAGGAGTCCGAGACCGGCGGTCACCCGGTCTATGCCCGCGCGCCCCGCACCGTCGAGTTTAACAAGCTGCGCAAGCGGCTAATCCGTAACACGCGCGAGGCGCTCGAAAAATTCTCCATGGTGCGGCCGGGCGAGAAGTGGCTGGTCGCTCTTTCAGGCGGCAAGGACAGTTATGGCATGCTGGCGCTGCTGCTCGATCTGCAATGGCGCGGGCTGCTGCCAGTGGAACTCCTCGCCTGTAACCTTGACCAGGGCCAGCCCAATTTCCCCAAGCACATTTTGCCACAGTTTTTGAGCGATCTGGGCATTCCGCACCGCATCGAATACAAGGATACCTATTCGATCGTCACGGAAAAGCTGCCGGCGGGCGCGACCTATTGCTCGCTTTGCTCCCGATTGCGTCGCGGAAATCTTTATCGCATTGCCCGCGAGGAGGGCTGCACGGCGCTCGTCCTGGGCCATCATCGCGACGATAGCCTTGAAACCTTCTTCATGAACCTGTTCCACGGCGGCAAGCTCGCCGCCATGCCGCCGCGCCTGCTCAATGACGAGGGCGACATCGAGGTTCTGCGCCCGCTCATCTATTGTGCCGAGGATGATCTGCAGCGCTTTTCCGACCACATGGCCTTTCCGATCATCCCCTGCGACCTCTGTGGCTCGCAGGATGGGCTGGAGCGCAATGCCATGAAGGCCATGCTCAGCGATATCGAAAGACGCATGCCGGGCCGCAAGGACGTGATGATCCGTGCGCTGGGGAACGTAAACGCCAGTCACATGCTTGACACCAAGCTATTCGATTTCAACGCCCTGTTCGACAAGAGGACTACCTCGTGACTTTTGACGCCTTGGAACTTGCTTACATTCTGCGCGATGCCGCGCGTGCCGAAGCCCTGCCGCGCTTCCGGCGGTTGGATAGTTCCATGGTGCACACCAAAACCGAGGCGATTGACCTTGTTACCGAGGCCGATATCGCCACCGAGCAGGTGATCAAGGCGCGCGTTGCCGAATGGATGCCCGGTGCTCTGTTCGTCGGCGAAGAGTCTGTAGCGGCCGATCCGGCGCTGCTGGCGCGCCTTGCTGATGCCGAGGTTGCCGTAGTCATAGATCCCATCGACGGCACTGCCAATTATGCTGCCGGGATGCCCTTATTTGCGACCATGGCGGCAGTGGTGTCGGGCGGTGAGACAATCGCCGGTATCATCTACGATCCAATGGGCGATGATTGGATCATGGCTGAGAAGGGCGCCGGTGCATTTCTCCGCCGCCCCAGTGGCGAAGCGGTGCGCCTCCATGTTGCCGAGCCTTTGCCGCTCGATCAGATGGTGGGCACCGCATCGGTCGCCTACATGCCCGCCGAAACGCGTCCGCAAATCCTGCAGAATACCTCCAAGGTGCGGCTGCTGTCCAATTTCCGCTGCGCCGGGCACGAATACCGCATCTTTGCCTCGGGCCATACGCAGTTCCTGAGCTACAACAAGCTGATGCCTTGGGATCACCTGGCAGGCGTGTTGATCAGCCAGGAAGCTGGCGGCTATGCAGCGCGCATGGATGGCTCGGAATACCGGCCGCACCATACAGAGGGCGGATTGCTGCTCGCTGCGGACCAGGCGAGTTGGGAAGCGCTGCGGCATGAGGTGTTTACGTTCTAGGAGAGGTGGGGGTTACCGCACCAGCTTACTTCCAAACCGCTCCCGCGGCTGCTTCCAGTGCCCCTGGCCCATGCGGTATTCCCAACGCCTGCATGCCTGCTTCCATCGCCGCAAGCACGCCCAGCACCATGTGCGCATTCACATGTCCCATGTGCCCGATCCGCAGGAAATCGGCATAGGCCGGCTCAGATGGCAGAGCCATGCCCAGCCCTATCCCCAGGGTCACGCCGGCCTCTGCCTCCGACCACCGCCGCAGCGCACCAGCTCCGCCTTGGGGAATGCTCGCCGCCGTCACCGACCAGCCGCGTGCCTGGGGATCGGCAATGTTGAGCCTGATACCGGTACCCATTCCCCAAGCCTCGAATGCCGCCCAAACGGTACTTGCCAGCCTCCTGTGCCGCTCCCAGGTGTTCTCGATGCCTTCTTCATCAAGGATCATGGTGAGCGCTTCGCGAAGTCCATAAAGGTGATGCGTCGGCGCTGTGCCCCCGAAAAATTGCCAGAACTCCGCGCCGGTGCCGCGCGGCTTCCAATCCCAATAAGGCGTTACCAGATCGGCCTTGCGTGAGACGTCCAGCGCCTTCTCGGAAAACCACAGGAACCCAAGGCCCGGTGGGACCATCAGCCCTTTCTGGCTGGCGCCGACTATGACGTCGATGCCCCAATCATCCATGCGCAGCTCATCGCAGCCCAGCGAAGCAATGGCGTCGACGGCAAGCAGGGCCGGGTGGCCGGTTGCGTCCATTGCCGAGCGGATGGCGGCAATGTCGTTGCGCGCACTTGATGCGGTATCGACATGGGTCACCAGTACGGCGCGGATTTGCCGGTTAGTGTCCGCCTCTAGCGCTTGGGCGATCCGCTGGGGGTCGGCGGGTCCGCTTTTGCCGAAGTCGATGATGTCGACGTCAATGCCTTGGCGACGTGCCGCCTCCGCCCAGCCAAAGCCGAACCGGCCCGTGGCCGCGAGCAAGGCTTTGTCGCCGCGCGAGAACATGTTGCAATTGGCGGCTTCCCAAGCGCCGTGACCATTGGCGATGTAGATAGCGACATGCTGCCGTGTCACGGCAACGCGCTTCAAGTCAGTGAGAATGGTCCTGGTCATGTCGACCAGTTCGCCCTCGTAGATGTTCGGCGCCGTCCGGTGCATGGCATTGAGCACCCGGTCGGGCGAGACGGAGGGGCCGGGAATGGCGAGATAGGAGCGTCCCGTGGCTAAGGGCATGTGATGGTCCGGGGATAGTCGAGGTGGGTGGATGCCATGAGCCACGACTCGGAGGGAAGGAGCAAGGGTTTGCTGCGCAGGGGTGCCTTCGCTTAACCCACCCTCACTCCGATGTCATCCCGGCGCAGGCCGGGATCCATCTTGAGATCGCGCCACAGCCGCAAGGTGGATCGTACTTCGCCCCGGACCCCCACCCAACCTCCCCCTGGTGAGGGGGAGGAGCCCATCGCGTGTGTGGCACCATCTCTGTTTAGCCCCGATCCGTCCCTCCCCCTACCAGGGGGAGGCTAGGTGGGGGTTCTCTAAACGAACACAAATCTATCCATCTTCTCCCCCCACCTTCCACCTCCACTATCCTCCCGCCCATCACCCCGGATTGACGGGCGGCGCTGCAGCGACCAGTGGCCGGGGTGATGCCATCGCGGGAGCGTCGCTGCTCCTTCGGGTTCGAGTTGTGGCCGTAGGGGACGAGCGATCCCCTGCGCGGCTCCCCAACCACTCCAAAAATTGGCAGCCCCGGGACGATTACCGTCTCACATACTACAAACCTAAGAGGCGATAGCCGTCTCGGGGTCCGCACGTTCTCATCTCATCACCGCACCCGAGGCGGCGCTTGCGCACGCCCCTTGCCACGACTCATAAGTTTGTGCTTATGTATCCGCATGAGCGATGTCGATATTTTCAAAGTCTTGGCCGATCCGACCCGGCGTGCCGTGCTCGAACGGCTTGCGTCGGCCGAAATGACAGCGACGGAACTGCGCGAAGGCTTTCCGATTTCGCAGCCGGCCATGAGCCAGCACCTTGCGGTGCTGCGCGGCGCCGGGCTCATCAGCGAGCGGCGCGAAGGCCGCTTTGCTCATTACCGGGTCGAGCCAAGCGGCCTGGCGCCGCTGCATCAATGGCTCGCTCGTTATCGTGCCTTCTGGCCCGATCGCATCGGCGCCCTGCAAGAACTGCTCAAGGAGATGGATCAGTGATCGACGAGGACAACCAGCTCGTGTTCGAATGCGCACTCGATGCGCCGCCGGAAAAGGTTTGGCGCGCGCTGACCATTCCTGAATATCTCGCCCGCTGGCTCAAACCCGAGCAGGATGTCGACCTCGCCGTCGTCACTGCTGAGGAAAACAAGAGCCTGACCTATCGCTGGCGAGAGTCAGGGCAGGGCGCCATCGTTGGCGCCGAGGATAGCCTCGTCACCTTCGAGCTGACCCCGACGCTCGATGGCGGCACCTGGTTCAAGCTCACCCATGCGCCCCTCGCCATTCCGGCGGCGGCCAACAGCAATCTGCGCGGCCCGCTCATGCTGGCCGCCTAGCAAGCACTTAAACTTATTCCTCACAGGAGATCGCCGATGCGCGACATGATGCAACTCGTCCCTATGGTCGTCGAACAATCCAGCCGCGGCGAGCGATCCTTTGACATCTACTCCCGCCTGCTGCGTGAGCGGATCATCTTCGTCAACGGCGAGATCGAGGACAACATGGCCTCGCTCGTCTGCGCGCAGCTCCTCTTTCTTGAGGCGGAGAATCCGAAAAAGGAAATAAGCCTTTACATAAACTCGCCCGGCGGTGTCGTGACCTCGGCCATGGCGATGTACGACTCCATGCAGTTCATCAAGGTGCCCGTGGGCACGCTGTGCATGGGTATGGCGATGTCCGCGGGTTCATTCCTCCTCATGGCCGGCGCTCCGGGAAGCCGCATCTGCCTGCCCAATGCGTCGATCATGCTCCATCAGCCGAGCGGCGGCTACCAGGGCAAGGTCACCGACATCATGCTCCATGCCGAGGAGAGCCAACGCCTCAAGCGCCGCATGCACATGCTCTATTCCAAGCACTGCGGCCGCACCTACGAGGAGGTGGAAAAAGCGCTTGAGCGCGACCACTTCATGACGCCCGAGCAGGCCCGCGACTGGGGCCTGGTCGATCATGTCTATGCCGATCGGAGCGCAGTCGAAGCGGCCAGTGGCGGTCCTGAAGGCGGTCAGTGAGCCGCTTGGCTGAGTTCGGGTTTGGCGTATTCAGTGCCGAGCCCGAACAAGCGGCCGCGTTCGGCAACAAGCACGCAGACGATGGCCAGCGTGCCCATGGCGAAATATCCAGTGGCGACAGGTACGACCGTCCCGTCAAACTGCTGGCCGATAAAGCTGCCGATCAGCGCGCCGCCCACGGTCTGGATGAAGCCGAACACCGATGAGGCGGTGCCCGCGACGGCGCCGAGCGGCTCCATGGAGAGCGAGTTCATATTGGACGCTGCCCAGCCGAACATGAACATGATGACCGACAATAAGGAAAAGAACAGCCATAGCGGCATGAACCCGGCCATGCTCAGCGTCAGCAATACCGCGGCCATGCCGGTATAAACCAGCAAGGCGAAGTGGGAGAGCCGGCGCATGCCATAGCGCGCAACGATGCGTGAATTGAGAAACGACGACACTGCCATCAACCCGGCCATGGCGGCAAACGCTACGGGGAAATAGACCCCCAGATCATAGATATCCACGTAGATCTGCTGCGATGTACTAATAAAGCCGAACAGTGCGGCAAACAGGAACATGCCAGCCAAGCCATAGGAGAATGCGGCTCGATTGGTGCAGACGATGACGAAGCCGTCGAAGACACCCTTGAATGTGAGTGGCCGGCGATTAGCGATTGGCAGTGTCTCAGGCAGGCGCAGCAGGCCCCAAAGTCCGAACACCGCAGCAAGGCCGGCCATGAAGAAGAAGATGTATTGCCATGGACCGGTTAGCAACAGAACTTGCCCCATACCGGGTGCAATCACCGGAATAGCCATGAACACCATGAAGGTCAGCGACATAACTTCGGCCATGGCGCGTCCTGAGTAGAGGTCACGCACCATGGACGTCGCAATGACGCGCGTTCCCGCCGCGCCCATTCCTTGGGTGAAGCGAAGCGCCAGAAGCACAGCGAAAGTGGGAGAGAAGGCAGCAGCAAAAGCGGCAACGATGTAGACTGCAATGCCGATCAGGAGCGGAGCGCGGCGCCCGAATCGGTCAGAGAGCGGCCCGAACGCCGATTGCGCCACACCAAAGCCGAGCATGTAAGCAGATATGACGAACTGGCGGTCGTTCTCCGACTCAACGCCCAGTGCTTCGCCCATGTAAGGCAAGGCGGGGAGCATGACGTCGATTGCCAAGGCATTGAGGGCCATCATTGCCGCCATAAGGGCAATGAATTCGGGGCGCGACAAGACGCGCGTGAAATGATCGGACATTGAGGAACTCTGAAAACATGTCGCCGCAGAAAGGGGGCGCCAAAGATGTGCGCGGACCATGAACCCCGCGCGGCGCTTTGGCAAGCATTGATCGGCAGGAAACGATGGTTCCTGCTGATCGTTCCCGGTCAGGCGGGCTTTAAGGCAAAAGAAGGCGCACTGCGCTCATTGATGGGAAGATGAAGGGCTGCCGAGCCAAGCCCAAGCAGGATGCCGAGATACCAGACAAGGCTATAGGAGCCGGTCTGGTCATAGACGTAGCCGCCTAGCCAAACGCCGACGAATGAGCCGATCTGGTGGCAGAGAAACGCCACACCGTAGAGCATGCCCATGTAGCGTGCGCCAAAGAACAAGGAGACGAGCCCTGCCGTCAGCGGCACAGTTGAGAGCCACAGCAAGCCCATCGCTGCAGCGAACGCATAGGCGGTAACTTCGCTAACCGGGATCAGGAGGAACAAGCCGATTGCTATCGCCCGGAGAAAATAGATGGTCGCGAGCAGCATCTGCTTGGGCAAGCGGCCACCAAGATAACCAGCGAGTAACGAGCCCATGATGTTGAAAAGCCCAATTACCGCAATGGTCCAGCTACCCACCTCGGGAGAAAGGCCGCACTGCACCAGATAGGCGGGCATATGAACGTTGATGAAAGCAAGGTGAAAGCCGCAGACGAAAAAGCCAATCACCAGCAGCCGGTACGAACCATGCCCCCACGCTTTGGCCAGCGCCTCCATGAACGGCAGATCAGCCTGGCCGGTTGTGTTTTCCGTGCGGCCACGCAGCGCATAGCTCAGCGGAATGATCAGCAGCAGCGCCATGGCAAGATAGAGCAGGGCGGATTGCCAGCCAAAGGCATTGATGAAACCTTGGCTGATCGGCGCGAAAGCAAATTGTCCAAAGGAGGAGGCAGCGGTTGCGACACCGAAGATCAACGAGCGCTTTTCCGCTGGTACGGCGCGGCCAAAAGCGGCCATGACCACGCTGAAAGAGCAGATCGCGATACCCACACCGGTGACGATTCCGGCTGTTATAGTAAGCAGCCCCGCACTTGGCGAAAACGCCATGCCCAGCACGCCAAGAGCATAGATGGCAGCGCCGACAGCAATGGTGCGGCCGGTTCCAACGCGGTCGGCGAAGGCGCCGGCGAAGGGCTGCGCAATTCCCCAGGCAAGGTTTTGGATAGCCATCGCCATGCCCCAGCCTTCACGGCTCAACCCCAGATCGCCTGTCATAGGCAGGGTGAAAAGGCCAAAGCTGGTTCGCACGCCATTGCCAACCGCCGCGATCACGCATCCGGCGATGATCAGCAACAGCAGTGGCACGGCAGGGCGGAGCGTAGAGGTGGACATGACGCAGATTCCAGAAGGTTCGTTTCCCTTCTACGCCTGCGCCACGATGCCGCAAAGCAACAAAGGGGAATGAGGGCCATCAATGGCGGTGATGACTTGACCCATGCGCTGTCAGCACTCAAAAGACGGCGCCTGAACAAGGACATGACCTTTGATCCGCCACATCGTTTTTTTCACGGCCAAGGACGGCCAGGACATCGACGCCATCTGCGAAGGCTTGGAGCTGCTGGGCACGATCCCGTACAGCCAGCACTTCGAGGTCAGCCGCAACAGCAAGGTCGATCAGATTTCCAACGAAGTGGACGTGGTGGTCTATGCCGAGTTTCCTGACGCCGCGGCGCTCACGGCCTACAAGGCGCATCCAACTTATGCCGAAGCGACGCGCCGGGTGCGGCCGTTGCGCGAGCTGCGGCTCTCGGCCGATTTCGAGGCGCGATAGAAAACGCCGGACCTTTCGATCCGGCGCTTACAAAGTCCTATTGCTTATCAAGCGGACTGCTTGACCTGAATGCCAGCTGCCTCAAGCTGGGTCTGCAGTTCACCGGCCTGGAACATTTCACGCACGATATCGGCACCACCGATGAACTCGCCCTTGATGTAGAGCTGTGGAATGGTCGGCCAGTTGGTGTAGGCCTTGATCCCGTCACGCAGTTCAACGCTTTCAAGCACATTGGCGCTGCCGTAGTCGACGCCAAGATAGTTCAGGATCTGTACGACCTGGCCCGAAAAACCACATTGTGGGAAGTCCGGCGACCCCTTCATGAACAGGAAGATGTCGTTGTTCTTTACCTTGTCGTCGATGAAGCTATTGATGTCGCTCATGGGAGAACCTTTCGTCGGGCCATCGCGCCCAGATTGCTTTGCCCAACAAATAGGTCATCGCCTTGCCGATGTCGAGGTCACCATCGGTAAGCGCCGATCATTGTGAAAGCCGTGCGGCTATCCAAGGGTGCGCCAGGAAGTCATCCACCGTGTTGAACAGCACAGCCTCCCAGCCCGCAGCACGTGCGCCTTCGACAACTTTCGGCGTGTCGTCGAGAAAAAGTGGCGGCTCAGATTGAGGGCCGATGCGCTGGTCGACAAAGTCGAAGAAACCACGCTCCGGCTTTCGAATTCCAACCCGGGCTGAATAAAAGATATCCTCGAAGAGTGAACCCAGCCCCATACTCTGCCACAGCCAAAGCGCACGCGTATGGTCCTGGTTGGTTGCGATATAGAGGCGGAGGTCATCACGTTTTTTAAGGACACGGACGATGTCGAGCAGCGGGTGGTTCAGTTCGCTGTCGTGGGTCAGCCAGTAATCGATGAAGATCATGGGCGAACCCTTGAAGCCCAATGAGGGCAATCGCCGGTCTAACGCCTCGACCAAGCTCATTTTGCCTACGACAACTTGTTTGATGAAGATGTCGAAAATGAACTCTTGGGTGAAGCGATCGGGATCAACCCCTAGGTCAGCCAGCAGGTTCTCGTTCCACCGGCGGGTTAGTTCTGGCCGGGCATGATATCCATGTACCAGGACGCCATCGACATCGAAGATGACGGCGCGGGTCACCGCTTTGGCTTGTTCATTGCGCCAAGACCGGCAAGCACTTCGCCGGGTATTTTGAGTTCCTGGATGACGTCGGTGTGCCTGCGGAAGCCGACCAGTTCGCGCTGGACGAAATATTCCCACACCACAGTGCGTGCAGCGGAGAGCGCTTCAGCGCGGTTGGCCCCAGCATCGTTCAAGGCCGCCACGGCTGCGATCACCTTGCGCTCAGCAGCGCCGAGCGAGGAGGCGCGTTCCGCGACGATTTCGTGCTCGATCGCTGCAGTTCCCGCGTCTGGGCGGACGGTGCGGATCAGGTCCAAAGAGTCTCGGAGTGACACGGCGCTACTCGGGTATGCCGGTTTGCAAGGCAAGGGCGTGCAGCGCACCGCCCATGTCACCCTGGAGCGCCGCATAGACGATCTGGTGCTGCTGGACACGCGACTTGCCGCGGAACTGTTCGGAGATAACCGTGGCGGCCCAATGATCGCCATCGCCAGCCAGATCGCGAATCTCAATCGTGGCGTCGGGCAGGGCGGCTTGAATGCGGCGCTCGATTTCAGCGGCTTCCATTGGCATGAGAGTACTCCTAGGCAACGGCCGGCAGATTGGCCGACTCTTTCAAGATATGGCAGCCAAGGCACCGCTTCAATATCATGCGGCAAGAAGCCTATGCGGCAGCGGTCCCTTCCATATAGGCAGGGAACCAGCCCTCATGCGCCGCCTTCAACTCTGCCACGGGAAGCGGACGGGCTGCGCCGAGCACCAGATCGGCTCCGCCGGTTGTACCAATCCAAGGAGCAAATATGCCCAGCCGCTCGGCTTCGTCCCAGAGCGCCAGGATTTCCTCTCCCTGAGGATCGAGCGACACGGTCACCAGATAGCGTCCCTGGTCCTCACCGAAATACTGCAGGATCGGATCATGGTCGTTGATGTCAACAACAGTCGCTCCAATGCCGGAGGCTACTGCCATTTCTGCGAGCGCAACTCCAAGCCCGCCATCGGAAAGGTCGTGCACGGCGGTCGCCACGCCATCGCGGATCAGCTTGCGCACGAAGTCGCCCGTGCGGCGCTCATGGGCGAGGTCGACGTGAGGCGCGGAGCCATCGCGACGGCTAAAAAGGTCGCGCAAATAAATGGACTGACCAAGATGGGTGCCTCGGTTCGCAGGCGCGCCGACAAGGAGGATGATCTGGTCTTCGGCGGCGAAGCCGATGCGCGCCATCTTCGTCCAGTCGGGCAGCAGACCGACACCACCGATGGTCGGCGTAGGCAGAATGCCGCGGCCATTGGTTTCGTTGTAAAGCGACACATTGCCGGACACGATCGGGAAATCCAGAGCACGGCAGGCTTCGCCGATGCCTTTGATAGCGTGGACGAGCTGGCTCATGATTTCGGGGCGTTCGGGGTTGCCGAAATTGAGATTGTCGGTCGCTGCCAGCGGTTCGGCGCCCGTCGCTGTAAGATTGCGCCAGGCTTCGGCGACTGCCTGCTTGCCGCCCTCATAAGGATCGGCTTCGCAATAGCGCGGATTCACATCCGAGGTGAAGGCAAGCCCCTTGGTTGGGTGACCATCGACGCGGATCACGCCGGCGTCGCCACCGGGGCGCTGCATGGAATTGCCCTGGATAAGCGTGTCGTACTGCTCGTACACCCAGCGCCGCGAAGCGATCTGGTGACTGCCCATCAGCTTGAGCAGGGCATCGGCAATTTCCATCTGCGGAACATCACCGGCAGCCAAAGCAGCTGCAGGCACGGACGGCGTCCACGGGCGGTCGTATTCCGGGGCTTCATCGCCCAATTCCTTGATCGGCAGACTAGCCATTTCCTGACCCTTCCACATCACGCGGAAGCGCAGATCGTCCGTGGTCTTGCCGACGGTAGCGAAGTCGAGTTCCCATTTCTCGAAAACCGCGCGAGCTTCCGCCTCCTTTTCAGGATGAAGCACCATGAGCATGCGCTCCTGGCTTTCGCTCAGCATCATCTCGTAAGGCGTCATGTGCGTTTCGCGCACCGGCACCTTGTCCAGGTCGAGCTCGATCCCAAGATCGCCTTTGGCGCCCATTTCGACGGCCGAGCAGGTGAGGCCGGCAGCGCCCATGTCTTGGATGGCAATGACGGCGCCGGTCGCCATGAGTTCAAGGCACGCTTCGAGCAGGCGCTTTTCGGTAAAGGGGTCGCCGACCTGAACGGTTGGGCGCTTTTCATCGATGTCGTCGCCGAACTCAGCCGAAGCCATGGTCGCGCCGCCCACGCCGTCACGGCCGGTTTTGGCTCCGAGGTAAACCACCGGCAGGCCCACGCCTTCGGCTTTGGAATAGAAAATCTTGTCCGTGTCAGCAAGACCGGCGGCAAAGGCATTGACCAGAATATTGCCGTTGTAGCGCTCGTCGAACTCGACCTCGCCACCTACGGTAGGCACCCCGAACGCATTGCCGTAGCCACCAACGCCAGCGACAACGCCAGAGACGAGATGGCGGGTTTTTTCGTGGTCCGGCGAGCCGAAGCGCAAAGCGTTCATCGCAGCAACTGGACGGGCACCCATGGTGAAAACGTCCCGCAAGATACCGCCGACGCCGGTAGCAGCCCCTTGATATGGCTCAATAAAGCTCGGATGGTTGTGCGATTCCATTTTGAAGACGATTGCCTGGCCATCGCCGATGTCGACAACCCCAGCATTTTCGCCAGGCCCTTGGATGACGCGCGGCCCGGTGGTGGGAAGCGTCTTGAGCCACTTCTTGGAGGATTTGTACGAGCAGTGCTCGTTCCACATCGCCGAAAAGATGCCCAGTTCCGTGTAGGTCGGCTGGCGGCCGATCAGGGCCACGATCTTGTCGAACTCGTCAGCCTTGAGGCCATGGTCGGCGACGAGTTGAGGCGTGATGGCAATGTCGTTCTGATAGGTCATCAAGAGGCTTTTCCGTAGGGAGGCTCTGGAAAATATTCCATGTGAGATTGGGTGGTGCGGGCCATGTCCTGGCCGAACAAATGGCCGACCAGCCAAAGAGCCATGTCAATGCCGGCAGAGACGCCCGCGCTCGTGACAACGCTGCCATCGTGCACGTAGCGCTCGTCCAGGATATAGGTATGAGGCGCGTGAGCACGCAGAAAATCCAGGGCGCTGCGGTTCGTGGTGGCGCGACGGCCCTCGAGGAAACCAGCACGGGCCAGCAAGGCCGATCCGGTGCAGACTGATGTCTGCCAAGTCGCGGCAGCCAGATAGCTGCGGATGACGGCGTTGAACGCGTCGTCTTGGGCAAGCGGCCGTGTACCCTTGCCGCCGGGTATCAGGACGATGTCGGCGTTCGGAGCTTCGGAAAGGCTATGGTCGGCGATAACCTTAAGCCCCTTGGCGCAAGTGATTTCGGTGTTCGGCCAGCCGACCGTGAACGCATCAAGGGGTGCGCCGATCAGCTTAGCCATGGTGAATACCTCCCATGGCCCGACGAAATCCAATTCTTCAACACCGGGGAAGACCAGCACCGCGACGCTGAGCCGTTTGCTCTCACTCATGGACGAGGTTCCAGTTGCGGGAGAGGATCCTGTCCAAGCCGATGATCAGAGCGGCCAGACCGGCAAGTCCAGCGGTCAGCATGAGCGCACCGAAGAGGACGCCGCTATAGCCAAGCTCGGCAGCATCCATAAAGGGATAGGGGTACTCCTGAACCCAAACGCCGCGAAGCATGATCAGGACGAAGTAAACCAGAGTCGGGGCGAGCATGACGGGAATGTTGCTCCAACGCAGAAGCCCGTGCGGCTGAGCTATGGCCCACCAGATCAGGTACAAAAGCGGGGCAACGTAGTGCAGCAGGGTGTCGGCCAGCTGCGACAGGCCGGTGAGAGTGTAGAGGAACCGCAAAACGAAGAAGACGTAGATGCTGACGAGTGCGATGCAAGCAGCCATCGAGGCGCGGACAACGGGGTGCCGGAAGATCTGCAAGCCAGCTGCCGGAAGGACTTCCGACAGGTAGATCAGAACCAGCACGCAATTGGTTAGAACGGTGTAATAGGCGAAGAAAGCGCCCAATGCCCCGGGTATGTCCCGGCCCGCAGCAATATAGGCTTGCATGGATATATAGAACTGCAGGAGCAAGCCTGCGAGACCGATTGCGAGTCCAAGCGCGGTCAACAGCTTGCGCGGATCGACCGGCGCTCTGCGCATCAAGCAGCCTGGCCGAGAAGTCCGGAAAACAATGCCCTGCCGTCATCGCCGCCATGCGCGGCTTCGATCAGGTTCTCAGGATGCGGCATGATGCCAAGCACGTTTTTGCGCGCGTTGAGAATTCCGGCGATATTGTTGATCGAGCCGTTTGGGTTGGTGCCTTCGGCATAGCGGAAGGGGACAAGGCCCTCACCTTCCAGTCGCCCAAGCGTCTCACTATCGGCAAAATAATTACCATCATGATGGGCAACGGGGCACCGGATGATCTGCCCGTGCGAATAGCCGCGCGTGAAGGCAGTGTCGGCGTTAGTGACTTCGAGCTTGACCTCGCGGCAGACGAATTTTAGCGACTTGTTGCGCATCAGCGCGCCGGGCAGCAGCCCCGCTTCGAGCAGAATCTGAAAGCCGTTGCAGACACCGAGGATGTTCACGCCCCTCTCGGCCCGTTCGCGGACCTTGTCCATGATCGGGGAACGGGCTGCAATGGCGCCGCACCGGAGGTAATCGCCATACGAAAAGCCGCCGGGAATGACCACGAGGTCTACATCCGGCAATTCGGCATCCTGGTGCCAGATAATAGCCGGCGCAGTGCCAGAAATCTTGGTGAGCGCCGCAATCATGTCGTGGTCGCGATTGAGTCCGGGGAAGACGATGACGGCGGATTTCATCGGCTGGTCCTCGCGATGTCAGGAGTTGCGAAGCCCTTTTGGTGAGTCTTGGCGTAAAAGGCAAGACTCTTTGCTTCAAGCCGGATCGAGTAGTCTGTCGCAGCCTATTCCGCCGGCACCGGCGCCGGATTGTTGCGGGTTCTGCCCGTGCCAGGTAGGTGTGCCCAGTCTGGCCGTTCGAATAGGAAATGACCGAAGCCGGTGCGCACGACCAGCCAATAGAGGACTAGGGGCGAGACAATTGCGACGATTATTGTAGCTAGGGTGAGCAAAGTGGGCTCGAGCAGGCCGAACTTGATTAGGAGCGTGCGAGCGATACCCATGGGGAGCACAAAAGCGAGATAGACGATCAGGGATCTTGCGCCGAGCCAGCGTAGCCAGTTCATCCAGGGCAAACGGGTGAGTAGAGCGGCTACGACGCACAGCGCAGCGGTGCCCAGCAAAGCAAGAGCAAGGTGTACGCCTGGAAGGGCTGCGAAACCCACCACAGGGTGGATCGGGTGCATGGCGAAACCCTGGGAGAAAACCAGGACCGTGTTGAGCAAAGCCCAGATAGCCAGACCAGCTAGCGCCTGAAGTGCGCGATCTTGTGCCCAAGCCGCCAAGCGGAACAGTTGCGGCGCAAGGACATAGCCACCGTAAAAGAAGACGAAATAGGCGCAGAATTGATCAACCAAATAGCTGCCGGTGTGTACCTTAGCCATCTGAAGAATAGCGCCGATAGCAAACACTGCCCATGTAGGTGCCTTCAGATCATGCAGCAGTTTGGTGGCGGCGCCGACAACTGCCAGCATGTAAATGAACCAGAGCACGCCATAAGGCTGCACGATCGCCCAGGCGATCTGTTCAACAGCGCCGATGGGATCGGTCGAGAGAAGGCCGACTTTGAAGATGATGTGGATCAGTGCCCAAAGCACATAGAAATAGAGGTAGTGCACGACGCGCCGGTCGGCAAAGGCGCGCCAGGGGCGATCGATGACCTGAGAGAGGAACAGCCCCGAGATGAGGAAGAACTCGGGCATGCGGAAGGGCGTGGCAAAGGCGATGGCCCAGTGAAACGCTCCGACGCCGCCGGTATCCTCGCCGACGCTCGAGGCGGCATACATCATAACGACAAGGAAAATGGACAGGCCCTTGGCCATATCCACCCAATCAAAACGCCTTGCATCTGCTGCCATCTGCCGCACTCCTGCTTTTGACAGGGTGACAATAACGGCAAGTGCTGCGGCAAACCCGAAGAGATTTGGATCAGGGTTAAAGCTAATATGCTGGCCTAATCAGCAGGTTGTTCGAAAAGCCAAGGCCATGTGGTCTTAGCTTCAGCATGAACACCTTATTAGATGGCTGCTCCAGTTGCTCCTTACACCCGGATCAACTGAAAACTTGCCTCAATCCTCAGACCGGCACCGAGGCATAGGCTGCAAACAGCAGGCCAAGGGTGGCGAAGAACATAACGGAAAGAGAAACAGTTTTGAGCATGGCAATATGGTCCTGCGCCGCTTCTTGGCGCGAAAATAGTTATCGTCGTCAGACGTTAATTAGTGATTTCGATCGCGAAATTCTCGATCACAGTATTCGCCAGCAGCTTTTCACACATGCTAGCGATCTGAGAACGAGCGGATTCCTCGTCGGTTCCATCAACTACAAGGTCGAACACTTTGCCTTGACGGACGCTTAAGACGCCCGGAAATCCGAGGCCTTTCAGCGATCCTTCGATGGCTTGTCCCTGGGGGTCCAGGACGCCGGCCTTGAGGGTGACGGTTACACGAGCCTTCATATCGCCGCTCCGATGAACGATTACTGAACGAGCCGCGGACCAGTGGTCAGCGCGTTTTCAGTCTCAACGAGAATGCCAAGCCGCTGCGCGACTTCACGGTAGTTCTCAATGAGCCCGCCCAAATTCTCGCGGAAGCGGTCCTTGTCCATCTTGGTACGGGTCTTCACGTCCCACAGACGGCACGAGTCGGGAGAAATTTCGTCGGCGAGGACGATGCGCATGAGGTCGCCTTCATAGAGACGCCCGCATTCGATCTTGAAGTCGACGAGCTGGATGCCGACGCCCATGAACAGACCGGTCAGGAAGTCGTTGACGCGGATGGCAAGGCTCATAATATCGTCAAGCTCGGCTGGGGTGGCCCAGCCGAAGGCGGTGATGTGCTCTTCGCTAACCATGGGGTCATGCAGAGCGTCATCCTTGTAGCAGAATTCGATAATGGAGCGGGGCAGCTGCGTGCCGGGCTCAAGACCCAGGCGCTTGACGAGCGAGCCGGCCGCGAAATTGCGCACGATGATCTCGAGCGGGATAATCTCCACCTCCTTGATCAGCTGCTCGCGCATGTTGATGCGGCGGATGAAGTGAGTCGGGATACCCAGGCCGTTAAGCTTGGTGAAGACAAACTCGGAAATGCGATTGTTGAGCACGCCCTTGCCGTCGATGATTTCATGACGTGCGCCGTCTCCGGCTGTGGTGTCGTCTTTGAAATATTGAACCAGAGTGCCCGGCTCAGGACCTTCGAAAAGGATCTTGGCCTTGCCCTCGTAGATTTTACGTCGACGGTTCATTGGGAATCCGGACTAATAGGAGGGAGATTTTGGCGCTTCATGCGCTAGAACTACTCAAAAAGGCAAGCTCTTTCGACGACGCTGCACGGGTCTGCCGCCTGCGCATGCATAAGGTCGCATGTCCGAGCGGGACGTTGATTTGGTTCGACTAACCGCCTATGTGCTTGTCTAGACGCTGCAAACACATTTATCGGGGAGACTTGCATGAGCCAATTCGAAGATCGTCAGAAGGGCCAGGAGGCAAAGTTCGCCTTCGATGCTGAAAAGAAGTTCAAGGCTGAAGCGCGCCGCAATAAGCTGGTCGGCATTTGGGCCGCGGAACTGATGAGCCTGACCGGCAATGAAGCAAAGGCCTATGCTGCCGAAGTGGTCGCTGCGGATTTCGAAGAAGCGGGCGACGAGGACGTGTTCCGCAAGGTTTCCACTGATCTCAAAGCCAAGGGGCTGAGCATCGGTGATGACGTGATTCGCCAGAAGATGTTGCAGCTCAAGCAGACTGCCAACGAGCAGATCGCTGCCGAGGGCTGATCAACTCTGCAGATCAATCAGGAGCCGGTCCTCAGGGGCCGGCTTTTTGCTATCCGCCAAGCCGCTGCATAAGGCGGGTGAACATGAGCAGCCCTTCGGGCCAGGGGCCGTGCCCTGATTCCACATTGATGTGGCCCGCGTCTCCTGCTTGGTGGAAGTCGGAACCCCAGCAGGTAGCAAACTCGACGGCGCGGTCTATGCTGCAGAGCGGGTCGTTGCCAGAGGCGACCAGCATGGAAGGGAAAGGCAGTGGATCGCGGGCGATCGGGCGAAAGCCATGCGTCTCCTCTGGCGCGAGCGGGCTAAGCTCGACATCGGCTGGCGCGACCAAGAAGGCGCCGCGGACATTGCGCGGAAGACCTGGAGCGGCATGGGCAACGGCAATGCATGAAAGGGAATGGGCAACCAGCACCACCGGACGGCTGGTGAGGCGGGCGGCCTGATCGATCGTGTCCACCCAATCGTCGAGTTCGGGTTCAAGCCAGTCGGCTTGCTCGACGACGGCAGCATTGCTCATGCGTTCGGCCCAGCGAAGCTGCCAGTGACCGGGTTTGGACCCGCCAAGCCCCGGCAGGATCAGGATATCGCATTCGGACAGCTTCATGTCGCGTCTCCAAAGACGCGCGCAAAGATCGTATCGACATGCTTGAAGTGGTAAGCATCATCGAACATGGCGTCGATCTGCTCATTGGACAGGGTCACTTCCGGGTCGGCCTTGAGGTTAGCTGCGAACTGGCCGGCGCGGTCGCCGTGCATCTCCCACACCTTCATCGCGTTGCGCTGGACGGCGGCGTAGCTGTCCTCGCGGCTGTAGCCGGCTTGGGTCAGGGCGAGCAGCACGCGCTGGGAGTTGTGCAAGCCACCGAGCAGATCGAGGTTGCGGCGCATGTTTTCCGGATAGACTACGAGCTTGTCAATTACGCCGGTGAGGCGGGCCAGCGCAAAATCGAGCGTTACCGTGGCATCAGGACCGATCATGCGCTCGACGGAAGAGTGCGAGATATCGCGCTCATGCCAGAGAGCGACGTTTTCAAGCGCCGGGGTGACCATCCCGCGCACCAGGCGGGCAAGGCCGGTGAGGTTCTCGGTCAGCACCGGATTGCGCTTGTGCGGCATGGCCGAAGATCCCTTTTGACCAGGGGAGAAAAACTCCTCAGCCTCGAGAACTTCGGTGCGCTGGAGGTGACGGATTTCGACAGCGACGCGCTCGATGGACGATGCAACGACGCCAAGGGTGGCGAAGAACATGGCGTGGCGGTCGCGCGGGATCACCTGCGTTGAAACAGGCTCGACGCTCAGCCCGAGTTTCTCGGCGACATATTCTTCAACCTGCGGGTCGATATTGGCAAAAGAGCCGATGGCGCCCGAAATGGCTGCGGTGGCAATCTCGGCGCGCGCGGCGACCAATCGAGCGCGGTTGCGGATAAATTCGGCGTAAGCCTCGGCGAGCTTGACGCCAAATGTGGTCGGCTCAGCGTGGATGCCGTGCGAACGGCCAATGGTGATGGTGCCCTTGTGCTCATAGGCGCGACGCTTAAGAGCGGCGAGCAACGCATCGACACCGGCGATGAGCAGATCAGCGGCGCGGGCCAATTGGACCGAGAGGGTTGTGTCGAGGATATCGGACGAGGTCATACCCTGGTGCACAAAGCGGGCATCGGGGCCGACAATTTCGCTCAGATGCGTGAGGAAGGCGATGACATCGTGTTTGGTGGTGCGTTCGATCTCATCGATGCGGGCGATATCGAAGGCATAATCGCCGTGCTGGGCTTTACGCGCGTTCATCACGTCCCAGATGTTCTGGGCAGATTCCTTTGGAACGACACCAAGCTCAGCCAGCTTAGTGGTGGCGTGAGCCTCGATTTCGAACCAGATGGCGAAGCGCGTCTCGGCCGACCAGATGGACACCATTTCAGGGCGAGAATAGCGCGGGATCATGGGCTTAGGCTTTCCGGTTCAGAGATCGAATTAGGCAATGCGGGTGGTTGCCGCGCTGCGAATTGCGTGGATGCGCGGCGCGTAGGTAGCTGGGTCATTGCCGCCATAAACGGAAGAACCAGCAACGAAGACATTGGCTCCAGCGTCGGCAACCGCGCGGGCGTTTTCGGCCGTAATGCCGCCATCGACTTCAAGATCAATTGGGCGGTTACCGATGAGAGCGGCAGCCTGGCGCAGCTTGGCAAGGCTTTGAGGAATGAAGCTTTGGCCGCCGAAGCCGGGGTTGACCGACATGACCAAAAGCAGGTCGATATCGTCGATGACGTTCTCAAGCGCTGAAACGACTGTGGCCGGGTTAATGGCAACGCCGGCCTTCTTGCCCTCGGAGCGGATGGCCTGGAGGGTCCGATGAAGGTGAGGGCCAGCCTCGGCGTGAACGGTGATGATGTCGGCGCCAGCCTTGGCGAAAGCAGCGATGTAGGGATCGGTCGGGGCGACCATCAAGTGGACATCGAACGGCTTCGTCGTAAGCTTACGTACTGAAGACATGACCAGGGGGCCAAAGCTGATGTTGGGCACAAAGTGGCCGTCCATGACGTCGACATGAATGTAGTCGGCCCCTGCGGCATCAATGGCAGTGATTTCATCGCCCAAGCGCGAAAAGTCCGCAGACAGAATCGATGGCGCAATGCGGATGGGGCGGGCTGTCATCTGAACCTCGGCGGTGGCTGATGCATGCCTTAACGCCGCGGGTGAATGGAGACAAGGGCGGGGCAGCTATAGGTCACAAACGAGGGATGCGACAGGGTGGGCGTTGCTTTGTCTGTCCGGCGCGGTAGAACATGGCGGCAGTAGGAGCGTCGACCGCTTGGAATTTTCATTGCCATTGGTGTTCGGAGCGGGGGTGCTGAGTTTTCTCTCGCCCTGCGTTTTGCCGCTGGTGCCGCCCTATCTCACCTATATGAGCGGGGCGAGCTTCGATCAGTTGCGGGCTGAGGGGACCAGCGCCGGGGCGCTGCAGCGCCGGGTTGCATTTACGTCGCTGTTCTTCATTTTTGGCTTTGCCGGAGTTTTCGTGACGCTTGGCGCTACAGCGACGGCGTTCGGACAGGCATTCCGTCAGGCTCTGCCGGTGCTGACGCCTGTTGCTGGCCTGCTGATCATAGCCATGGGGCTGCACTTTATCGGGCTCTACCGCATCGGCTTGCTGGACCGGCAAATGCGCCACCAGGGTCCGGGCATGGCCAGCGGGCCTTTGGGTGGGTTCCTGCTGGGGCTGGCATTTGCAATCGGCTGGACCCCGTGTATCGGGCCAGTGCTGGCAGCGGTGTTGTCGGTAGCGGCAAGCCGGAGCACGGCGTTGGAAGGGGCATCGCTCCTCGGGCTTTATTCGCTTGGGTTGGGCGTCCCGTTCTTTCTGGCAGGTATTGCCGTTGGGCCATTCTTGGCGTTTTTCCAAGGCTTTAAGCGCCATTTGCACACTGTTGAGCGGGTGATGGGTGGTCTGCTTGTGCTGACCGGTGTGTTGTTCCTCACCGGCAATCTGACGCGGCTGTCTTATTGGTTTCTCGAAACTTTCCCGGCACTGTCGGCTTTCGGCTAGGCCTTAGAACAGCTTGAGGCTGCGCAAGGATGCGGGGCCGGATTTCCCAACGATGATATGATCATGCAGCGTAATACCAAGTGACTTGCCGATGTCGGCAATCTCCCGTGTCATCCGCACGTCGGCCGATGACGGCGACGGGTCGCCCGAAGGGTGATTATGCACCAGGATCACGGCGGTTGCACCCAATTCTAGCGCACGCTTGATAACTTCGCGTGGGTAGACCGGGGTATGATCGACAGTGCCAGTTTGTTGCACTTCGTCGGCCTTCAAGCGGTTCTTTTTGTCTAGGAAAAGGACGCGAAATCTTTCGATGTCATCATAGGCCATCTGAGCGGTGCAATACTCGATCAACTGCGTCCAGGAGGACAGGATGGGTTTTTCCAGATCGATCCCGTCGCGGGCAAAGCGTGCTGCTGTGGCCTGAATGATCTTGAGGGAGGTCACTGTTTTGGTGCCAAGGCCTTTGATGGATTCCAGGCGCGCCTGGCTCGCTGAGAAGACCCCGGAAAAGGAGCCAAACTCTCTCAGTAGTTCTCTAGCGAGTGGCTTGGTGTCCTTGTAGGGGATAACGATGTGGAGCAGCATCTCAAGCAGTTCATAATCTTCGAAAGCATCGCCTCCGACCTTGAGAAAACGCTCACGAACGCGTTCTCGATGGCCAGCATGATCAGGCTTTGACTTTCGTGTTTGGTCCTTAACCTCGTAGATGATGTCTACTGGCTCTTCTGCGTCCGGTAGTACAGCCGGCAGAAGGAATGGCGCTTCGGCGAATTCCTTGTCTCCGGCCATCAAGCGGCTCGCGCCGCGAGAGGATTGAACAAGCCGCCGGGCGACTGCGTGAAGATTTCACACCCGGTCTCGGTGATGCCGATGGAGTGCTCGCATTGCGAGGAGAGCGTCCGGTCTCGGGTCACCGCGGTCCAGCCGTCGGAGAGAATTTTGACGTGGGGCCGACCCAAATTGATCATCGGCTCGATGGTGAAAATCATGCCAGCCTTGAGCGGCACGCCTGTGCCCGGCGTGCCGAAATGAAGAATATTGGGCTCGTCGTGGAAGAGCTTGCCCAATCCATGACCGACGAAATCGCGTACGACGCTCATGCGCTCGGGCTCGGCAACGGCCTGGATGGCGGCGCCGATATCGCCCGTGGTGTTGCCAGGCTTGGCAGCAGCGATGCCCGTTTCGAGGCTTTCATATGTAACTTCGATCAGCCGTTCGGCTTTGCGGGAGATTTCGCCGACCGGGTACATGCGGCTCGAATCACCATGCCAACCCTCGACAACCAGGGTCAGATCGATGTTGACGATGTCGCCTTCGCGTAAGGGACGGACATCGGGAATGCCGTGGCAGACGACATGGTTGATCGAGGTACAGAGGGAGTGGCGATAGCCCTTGTAGAAAATGGTGGCAGGGACAGCGTCGTGATCGCGAGCGAACTCGTAAGCAATCTTATCAAGCGTAGCCGTGGGTACGCCGGGTTCGACGAACTCAGTTAGGATGTCGAGCGCCTGGGCAGTTAAGGCGCCAGCCTTGCGCATGCCCTCGAAGCCCTCGCTGCCGTGGAGGGGGATGACCCCGGCTGTGCGGCGGGCTTTTGCGGGTGCATCGACAAAGGTGATCATCATAGACTCCAGGTATTCCACGCAAAATAGTCACTGAACGCCCGGATGGAAAGGGCAAGCCGTTCGCTTGACGCATGGAATGCGTGCGGGCATTGCTGGCGCACAGCAAGCCTGATGGAACTCAGCCATGTTCACTACAGAAAGCGTTACCGCCGCCCTGATCGTCATCGGGGATGAAATTCTTTCGGGGCGGACCAAGGACGTCAATATCGGGGCGGTGGCGGATTTCTGCACCGACCTTGGGATCGACCTCAAGGAAGTGCGGGTGGTGAGCGACGAAACAGGAGACATCGTCGCTGCCGTCAACGCGCTGCGGGCGCGCTACACCTATGTGTTCACAACCGGCGGCATTGGACCGACACACGACGACATCACCGCCGATGCTGTTGCCAAGGCATTCGGGGTGGCGTTGCCGATCAACGCGCGGGCGCGCGAAATGCTGGAGGCGCGGTGGAAAGAGACGGGAACCGAGGTCAACGAAGCGCGGCTGCGGATGGCGAGGATCCCGGAAGGTGCGGATTTAATCATCAATACTGTGAGTGCTGCACCAGGGTTTAGAATCGGCAATGTGCACGTCATGGCCGGCGTGCCGATAATCATGCGAGCTATGCTGGAGGCAATTGCGCCGACGCTCAAGGGCGGCAAGAAGGTGCAGTCGGTGACGGTGAGAGCCGCAGTAGGCGAGGGGACAGTCGGCGGGGCGCTGGGGGAATTGCAAACGCTCTATCCGGACGTGAAGATTGGCAGCTATCCGCAGATGGGCAAAGGGCGGACCATGACGGAGCTAGTGCTGCGTTCGTCCGACCCGGTGCGGCTGGAGGAGGCGGCGGGCAAGGTGCGGGCGATGGTTGCGGCAGCGCATGCAAAGGCTGGTGTGCAAGCCCCAGAAGAATGATTGGCGCGGACGCGCCGCTTTGCTAAGCAGGCGCCTTGCGGCTTTAGTCGACGCCAATAGTGCGCCGGCCCAGGAGACATGATTTGAGCAGTTCCAACGAGAAGTCATTTCCCGTTACATGGGATCAGTTTCACCGCGATAGCCGCGCCTTGGCCTGGAGGCTGGCAAGCGTTGGTCCATTCGACGCTGTGGTGGCGATTGCGCGCGGCGGGCTGGTGCCGGCGGCGATCGTGGCGCGCGAGCTCAATATCCGCACTGTCGAGACGGTTTCAGTCAAAAGCTATGACCATCAAAATAAGAGCGGCATCAAGGTGCTCAAGGAAATCAGCGCGCCAGTGCTGCAATTGGCACGTGATGGTGCCAAGGTGCTGATCGTGGACGATCTTGTGGATACTGGCTCGACAGCACGCGTGGTACGCGAAATGCTGCCGGGAGCGCACTTCGCAACAGTCTACGCCAAACCCAAGGGGCGCGAAATGGTGGACACGTTTATCACCGAGGTGAGCCAGGACACTTGGATTTTCTTTCCTTGGGATTTGGACGTGGCTTATGTTGCGCCAATCTCTGGGGGCACGGATTAAGAGTTTAGCGGGCGTGGTGGAACGGTAGACACACCGGACTTAAAATCCGGAGGGGGTATCCCCGTGCGGGTTCGATTCCCGCCGCCCGCACCAAGTGGAACGAGCAGATGATCGTAAAGATCGATGTCGGCATGGCGCCCTCTGATGCACCGGTGAGCGACTGCATCAGGGCCGGCAGGCAAGTGTTTGCCGTGGCAATTTCGGAAGACCCATCTAGTAGCGATCTCGTCACTGGCGACATCGCCGTGCAGACGAGACAAACGCTTGAGAACCTCAAGCAGGCGATCACGGCTGCGGGCGGAACCCTGTCCGATGTGGTCCAGGTGCAAATCTTTTTGACCGACAAGGCAGATGCAGCGGGCATGAATGCGGTTTATCGGGAGTATTTCAAGGAGCCATATCCGGTACGCGCTACGGTGGTTGCTGGGCTGCTGGCGGAGGGGCTCAAGGTCGAGATGCTTGCAACGGCGGTGATTGGCTGATGCTGCTCAAGCGAGAATTGCTGGAGCAGATAAAGGCAGGCGAAGTCGACCTCGTTTTCCGGCGCTGGAGCAAGCCGACGGTGAGGGCTGGCGGAACGCTCAAGACTAAAATCGGCGTGCTGGCTATTAAGGCGATTGACGATATGGGCCCTGATGAGGTGACCGAAGCGGATGCGAGACGCGCGGGATTCGAGGGCATTGCGGACTTCAGGAACTGGCTGGATACGATGAAGCCAGGGCACTTGTTCCAGCGCATTCAAGTGCAGTTTCTGGGCAAGCGTTAGAATGGGGTGGGTGCAACGAACACCTTGAACTCGCCCGTGGTTGGGTGGGTAAAGCCTAGCTCGGCAGCATGCAATTGCAGCCGATCGGCCGCAGCGAAGACTACCGGATCGGCGTAAAAGGCATCGCCGAGAATTACATGGCCGATGGCTTTCATGTGAACTCTGAGCTGATGCGTGCGGCCGGTGAGGGGATGGAGGCGAACTCGGGTGACATTGCCCTCGCGCTCCAGAACGGTCCACTCTGTCTGCGACGGCCGGCCATTTTCATAATCAACACGCTGGCGCGGTTTGTTTTCCCAATCAGTGGCGAGGGGCAGGTCGACGAGGCCCGTGTCATCCTCCACAATTCCAGCAACACGTGCCACATAGGCCTTGGTTGTTTTGCGGTGCTCGAATTGCGAGCCGATTCGACCGTGGGCACGCTTGTTAAGCGCCATGACAAGGACGCCGGACGTATCCTTATCGAGCCTGTGGCACATACCGGCTGTAGGCCATCGCTGACGCGCACGGTATTCCAGGCAGTCCCACAAGGAAGGGTCCTTGCCTGGTACGCTGAGCAGACCGCTTGGCTTATCAAGCACCAGTATGTCGTCATCGACATGAAGGACGCTGAGGTAAGGATCGAGTGGGGGGCGATAGTCGACAAGAGTAGGCATGGGGCCGGGCATGGCGGGTGTCTAGCAGAGAGGTTGTGCTTTGAACAACTCCGCAGGCGCGTGTGACAGGCCCGTGATGGAACACATGGAGTCATGCCCCGTTGATCTATTAACAATCAACTAGAGGAGGATATCATGCATAAAGATGAACAGAATGGTCTTGGCAAACAGGTCAAGGGTGCCGTCAAGGACGCTGCTGGCGGTTTGACCGGCGACGATAAGATGCAGGCTGAAGGCAAGATGGATAAAGCGGAAGGCAAGCTGCAGAAGAAAGTCGGCGAAGCCAAGAACGACGTGCGCGACGCACTGAAGCACTGATCTGCACCAAAGAGTCTACCAAGGTCGCTCGCAAGGGCGGCCTTTTGTTTTGATCCGTTGGGTGGCTAGTTTGTGACAAAGTTTCCGCACTATGGTTGGGCATGGAAACGGTGATCTTTAATACGGCACTTGGCCATTTCGGGCTTGGCTGGACCGATAAGGGTATAGCCTGGCTGCAATTGACCGGGCTGTCCAATGTTGATTTGGAGCAGCGGCTAAATCGTGGCGGAGCCCGGCCTGGTGAGCCACCGCGCTTCGTTGAGGCAGTAATGAACCAGATTGAAGATTACGCAGCGGGTGAGCAAGTCGATCTTTCGGACACGCGGCTGGATCTAGCTGGTGTGCCCGACTTTCATCGGCGCGCCTATGTGTTGCTGATGCAAATCCGGCGCGGCACAACCACTACCTATGGTGCCTTAGCGCGGCAGTTGGGTGATGTGAGACTAGCGCGAGCCGTCGGTCAGGCCATGGGTGCGAACCCGATCCCCCTAATCATACCGTGCCATCGTGTGTTGGCCAGCGATGGCAAGTCGGGCGGCTTTTCGGCACCAGGTGGCCTCAATACCAAAGCCCGCATGTTGGCGCTTGAAGGCGTGGTGCTAAGTACGCCGCCGGGTCAAATGCAACTTGGATTTTAGCGCATGAGTTTTGCCTTCACGCACCGTAAGAATGTGCCAGCGCAGGTGTGCGCCATCGCCGCCGAGCAGATTAAGAAGGGGTTGGAGGAAGCTAGCCAACCTGGAAGCGATACAGACAAAATCGTGCATGGCCTGCGCCGGCGGTGCAAGAAGCTACGAGGATTGGTGCGGCTGGTTGCGCCGGATTTCGATGATCCGGATCAAGAGAACGCGGCTTTTCGTGATGCGGCGGCTTCGCTGTCGCAGGCACGTGATGCGGCCGTAATGGTCGAAGCCTTCGACGGCTTGCTTGAGTATGACCGCAAGAGTGGGGATGCAAGAGTCGATAAGACCGAAGCAGACGACGTTGCCAAGGCGCTCAAAGAGCAGGCGGACCAACCGGACGGCGAGGGAGAAGATCAGTTCGCCAAGTTCCGGGACATCTTCCTAGCGGCACAGGAGCGGGTGGAGCTATGGTCGTTCGATGGGCGAGGTTTCGACATCATCGGGGACGGGCTCGCAGCCAATTACAAGCTGTTTCGTAGGCGCATGGAGAAGGCCGAGGACGATCCGGCGCCGGAGAACTTTCACGATTGGCGCAAAGTCGCAAAGTACCATGGCCATCATGTAAGCCTGTTCCGTCGTGCCGCGCCAGACTTGACGAAGGGACGGCAGGCTGCCGTCGATCAATTGGGTGACCTGCTAGGCGATCACCACAATCTGGCTGTGCTGGAGGAAAACCTGCTCAAGCTGGGTATATCTGGTTCCGCCGGGGACGTGATCAAGCTTTGGCAAGGCGAGATGGCGAAAGCGGCGTTCGCACTAGGAGGGCAATTGGCCGCTGAAAAGCCGGAAGCGCTGCGGCGGCGCTTTGAAAATTACTGGTCCTTGCTGCCGGAGAAGGCACGACATGGCGACTGAGATTGAGCGTAAGTTTCTTGTTTCTGGCGATGGCTGGAAAGCTTTGGTTACCAAGCGGACGGCCATACGGCAGGGATATTTGTCATCAAACGCCAAAGCCACTGTGCGGGTTCGCAGCCGAGACGATGAAACGGCCTTTATTACGCTGAAGGGGGCTGTCAGCGGCTATTCGCGTGCGGAGTATGAGTATGAAATACCCATTCATGATGGTCGGGAACTGCTTGCAATGGCAGCACCGCAGGTGCTCCAAAAGTACCGACATTTGGTGCCTTTCAGCGGGCTGACTTGGGAGGTGGACGAGTTCGTCGGCCGGCACGAAGGCCTGGTGATGGCCGAGGTTGAGCTTACCAGCGAGGACCAGCACGTCCAGATGCCTGATTGGATCGGACGCGAGGTGACGGATGACGAACGGTACTACAATGCCAGCTTGTCACGAGCAGAGGAGCCGCCTGAAGGCTGATGCACTCATTGCCAGCGCTTGAAGCTTTTAAGGTGATCAAGCGTTTTCACGGTCGTCATGGTAATCTTGTCGACATTGTCCGTAACAGGAACGATCAGGACGTTTTCAGTAGTGAGATCGGGCACTTCCAGAGTTGCGAACTGGGAATCAAGCAAGCTCGCGGGCATGTACTCGTGCTGGCGTTTTGCCATGCGCTCAGCGATGACCTCTTTGGTGCCTTGCAGGTAAACAAAGAGAATGGGCTCGCCGGCCTTTTCAATCAGGTAGTCGCGATAGATGCGGCGTAGGGCGGAGCAAGCACCGACTGCCGCGTCCTTACGATTGGCTGCCTCGTGTAGGGCGCCAGCAAGGCTTTGAAGCCAAGGCCAGCGATCCTCATCGACTAAGGGAATGCCAGCGCGCATCTTTTCAACGTTGGCAGGCGGATGGTAGCCGTCGCCGTCAAGAAACGGCACGTGCAAGCGGCGGGCGATAGACTGGCCAACCGTCGATTTTCCGGATGAGCTGACGCCCATGACGATGATGATGCGGGCAGGAACAAGAGCCATGGTTCAGACTACCGCAGTAAAGCCGCCATCAACATAAAGGATGTGGCCGTTGATGAAACTCGAAGCAGGCGAAGCGAGAAAGATCGCAGCGCCGCCCAGCTCGTCCAGTTCGCCCCAACGGCGTTGCGGCGTGCGTTGCTCGACCCAGTCGTTGAACTTCTGATCGGCCAGCAGGGTCTTGTTGAGGTCAGTCTTAAAGTAGCCGGGCGCGATGGCGTTGATGTTAAGGCCCATGGGTGCCCAATCCGCGGCCATACCACGGGTGAGGTTGGCAACGGCAGCCTTGGCAGCGCCATAAGGAGCGGCTGTGGGCCGGGCGACGGACGTGAGGACGGAGCAAATGTTGATGATTCTGCCATGTCTGCGGCTGATCATGCCTCTGGCGACGGCTTTACTCACAGAGAAGGTCGAGACGACGTGGGTTGAAAGCATCTGTTCGAATTTGTCTAGAGCGTAGTCTTCAAGCGGGCCGCGGAACTGCATGCCGGCATTGTTGACTAGAATGTCGATCTGGCCAATTTGCGTTTCGCAGTGCGCCACAGCTTCGTTGACGCTGTCTTCGCTGGTGACGTCGAAAGTTAGTGCTTTGACGTCCGCACCGGTCCTAGCCAGATCGGCGGCAGCAGCACCCAAGGCGACCTCGTCTCGGGCGTTCAGGACCACGGCAGCCCCTGCGCCGGCCAACGCATGGGCCATTGCAAGGCCAAGACCCCGGCTGGAGCCGGTGACCAGAGCGCGTCTGCCGGTCAGATCGAAACTAGGCGCCATCTGTGTCCTCCGCGAAGTTGACGGACGGTATGAGCAGGTCTGCCTTGAAGCAATAGCTTCTTCCATACAAGAGGCAATAATTGGACGCTTGGTGCGCGAATCCGCCTTCCGTCCCTCGCTCAATTGTGGTCAGGTCGCGCTCGTGCTGCATGCGTTGCGCGCATGGATTGACGGAAAGACCTTCGGAAGGACGCTTGTATGTCGACTGCGGATATTGGCCTGATCGGGCTGGCGGTGATGGGCTCAAACTTGGCCCTCAACATTGCAGAAAAAGGCTATACGATTGCGGTCCATAACCGGTCCCCTGGGCGTATTGACGAATTTGTATTGGAGGCCAAGGCGCAGGCGCTCGATAGCCGCACGGTTGCCAAGTACGAATTGGCCGATTTCGTGCAGGCGGTGAAGCGTCCGCGTTCAATCATCATCATGGTCAAGGCTGGTGCGCCTGTGGATGCGATGATCGAGCAATTGGTGCCTCATCTGGAGCAAGGCGACGCAATTATCGAGTGTGGCAATTCGCTGTTCACCGACACACAACGTCGGTTCAATTATCTCGGGCCCAAGGGCATCGGATATCTGGGAGTCGGTGTGTCCGGCGGTGAAGAGGGCGCACGGCATGGTCCGTCGATCATGGTCGGCGGCTCAAAGGAGCAGTGGCACAATGCGGAGGCCGTATTGACCGCAATTGCTGCCAAGTTCAATGGCGAAAGCTGCTGTGCGTATCTGGGCGAAGGCGGCGCTGGCCATTTCGTTAAAACCATCCACAACGGTATCGAATACGGCGACATGCAGATGATCGCCGAGGTTTACGGCGTGATGCGCGACGGCTTGGGTATGGGCCCTGGCGAGTGCGCCGATGTGTTCAAGGAGTGGAACAAAGGGCCGCTCAATTCTTATCTGATTGAGATCACAGGGCATGTACTGGCGGCGTTGGATGATCAAACGGGCAAGCCGCTGGTAGACCTGATCCTCGACAAGGCGGGACAAAAAGGCACAGGCGTTTGGTCGGCCATTGCGGCGCAGCAGATGGGCGTACCGGCTACAGCGATCGAGGGCGCAGTGGCGGCGCGCTCGATTTCAGCGCGCAAGGATGAGCGCGTGGCGGCCGAGGGCATCTATGGCAAGCCGAACCGCAGCACAACGGGCGTGACGCTGGCAGATCTTGAGAAGGCCCTGCTAGCTGGCAAGATCGTGTCCTATGCGCAGGGCTTCGCGGTGATCGCGAAAGCTTCGGAAGAAAATGGCTGGGGTTTGCCCTTGGCGACGATTGCCAAGATTTGGCGTGCCGGTTGCATCATCCGTTCGCGATTCCTCGATCAGATGTCGGCCGCGTACGAGAAGGGCGGCAACGTCAATCTTTTGGTAGTGCCGGATTTCGTCGAACTGATGAAGGACGCGCACCCGAGCCTGCGCAGGGTTGTCGCGGCGGCAGCGACAGGCGAATTCCCGATGATCTGCCTTTCTGCAGCCCTAAGCTATTTTGACAGTTACCGGCAGGCGCAGGGCACTGCCAATCTGATCCAAGGACAGCGGGACTTCTTTGGCGCGCATGGCTTTGAGATTGCCGGCCGTGGCGGTGATCTGCACGGCACCTGGCCTTCAACGCTGGGCAAGTAAGCCCCTCGATGAAAGCCCCGCTGGTGCGGGGCTTCTCTATGCTTCCGTCTTGTCGTCGGTAGGCTGGATTTGCTCTTGCTCTTGCTCTTCCGGTTCCGGAGCAGCGACGTAGGGCACACGGGCCACAACGACACGGCCTTCGTCCTCGATTTCAAAGACCCCTTCGGTCGGCTCGTCTGCTAGAGCAGCGGCAGCCTGGGCGGCAAAACTGGCTTCCTCGATAGCGTTGTTCAATGACGGCAGCTTTAGGCCATCGATATCGATCTCATGCTCGCCGGACTTGCTGGTGTGATTAAAGAAAAAGCGTGGCATCTTCCTGGCTCCTGATCCCTCATGAACTAGGCGCGACTCCGTTCGTTCCGCGCGGTCCCGATCACAAATAGGGATAGCTATACGTCCAAGGACAATTGCTCCGAGGCGGGTAGAATATCTTGCGCTTTAACCAAGCTGGCGAGGAAGGTTCGGGAGTCGCGCATGATCTCTCGCTGACGCTCCGACTCCATGCGGTCGAGGTTGCGATAGGGCATGCGCAGGCGCGGATTGCGGCCCAGAGCTGGGCGGTTCTCCAGCAGGAAGTTCCAGTAGAGGTAGTTGAACGGGCAAGCGTCCGGTCCGGCTTTGACGGACGGTTTGTAGCGGCAGGGGCCGCAGTAATCGGACATGCGGTTGATGTAGGCGCCGGATGCTGCGTAGGGCTTGGAGGCCATCAGGCCGCCATCGGCGAACATGACCATCCCGTGAGTGTTGGGTAGTTCCACCCAGTCATAAGCGTCGATGTAAACAGCGAGGTACCACTCCTCGACCTGGGCCGGGGCAATTCCGGCGAGCAGTGCGAAATTGCCGGTGACCATCAGGCGCTGGATGTGGTGGGCGTAGGCGTGCTCCTTGGTGGCGCCTATGGCTTGCGCCATGCAGTTCATCTCGGTTTCGCCCGACCAGTAGAACCATGGCAAATCGCGCTTGGCGCCAAGGGCGTTCGTCGTTCCATATTCAGGCATGCGAAGCCAGTAGACACCGCGAATGTATTCGCGCCAGCCAATGATCTGGCGGATAAAACCTTCTGCGGCGTTGAGCGGCGCACTGCCATCATAGAAGGCGCGCTCGGCGGCGGCGCAAACTTCATCCGGCAGCAGGAGGCCTGTGTTGAGGTAGGGCGATAGGATAGCGTGGTAGAGGAAAGGCTCGCCAGACTGCATAGCGTCCTGGAAGCGGCCGAAGTTTGGAAGGCAGTCAGCGATGAAGTGATCAAGGGCGGCTAGTGCATCTTCGCGGGTCACGGCCCAACCAAAGGGTTCCAAGGCGCCAAAATTCTTGCCGTAGCGCTCGCGTACGAGTTCAATGACGCCCCGGGTAATTTCATCCGGTTCGAAGCGCTCACGCGCGGGGATGAGACGGTCGTCGGGGAGGGGTTCCCGGTTATCGGTATCGTAGTTCCACTGGCCGCCCTCGGGATTGTTGCCGGTCATCAGCAGGCCAGTTGACCGGCGCATCTCGCGATAGAAGAACTCCATCCGCAGTTCCTTGCGGCCTTCGGCCCATTGGCGGAAGCGATCATGAGAGCAGAGGAAGCGGGTGTCTTCGCGGATTTCCACGGGGCAGCCGGTTGTGGCGGACCAGTCGTTCATCTCGTTTCGGACACGCCAAGCACCAGGCTCGGTGACGACAACACTGGTTGGCATATGCCGCTGACAGGCTCTGGCGAGTTCGCCGATCAAAGTTTGGGTGTTGCCGTCCGCATCGAGATTAACATAATCGACTCTGATGCCTTCGCTTCGCAGATCTTGCGCAAAGTGGCGCATAGCCGAATAGATCAGCACGAGCTTTTGCTTGTGGAAGCCGACAATCGTGCTCTCGCCGCCGACCTCTACCATGAGGACCACATCGCGCCGTTTGTCGATATTTTGCAGTGCCGCCATGGAGCGACTGAGCTGATCGCCAAGGATCAAACGGAGCGTGGTCATGCTCTGATACGCGCGGAAGAGTGCGAAGGTTCAGCTCCGAAGATCACGAAACATCACGTAGGCGTCTACATAGCCGTGAGTCGGATGCTTGAAGGCTTCGGGCAGCGTGCCCACAATGGCGAAGCCGAGCTTTTTCCAGAGCCTTACCGCCCCCTCATTGGTGGACACAACGTGATTAAACTGCATGGCGCGAAAGCCGCGTGCCCGGGCTTGGTCAAGCGAGTGCTCGCCCATGGCGTAAGCGATGCCTTTTCCTTGTGCTGCGGCAGCAGTTACATAGCCGCAATTAGCGACGTGACTGCCACCGCCTTGCCGATTGGCCATGAGGTAATAAGTGCCCAAAATCTCGCCATCAGTTTCGGCAATGAAAACTTCGTGCGACGGGCCGAACCAAAAGGCGAGGATTTCATCGTCGCTGAGATCTCGAGCGACGGCGTAAGTTTCGCCAGCAGCCAGCACGGGCTTGAGGATCGTCGAAACGGCTGGATGATCAGCCTCAACGGCTGGACGGATCTGCATCGTCGTCTTCGTCCAGAGGTGGTAAGCGCACCTGGCCAGGCGGGGGCATGTCAGGAGGATGAGGCTTGTTGGCGATGCTGGGGCGATGGCCGAGTTCGTACCGCCATGCTGCCACGGAGAAGATAACCAGAGCGGCCACTACAGCGAGGGCGGCTGCCAGAAAAGGTGCCCCGGGGAAGTACCCAGGTGAATCGGCCGCGGTAGTGAAGTAGGAGAAGATTTGAGTGGCGGCGAGCGGTCCGATGATGGTTGCCAGTGAATTGGCGGCATTCACCGCGCCTTGCAATTCGCCTTGAGTGTTGTCGGGCACTTGCCGGGACAGCACGCCATTGATCGCGGGGGCGGCAAGGCCGCTCATGGCGCCGATCATGATGAAAACGTAAAGGTAAAAGACCTCGTCCGTGAAGGCCACGCCGACGAATGCTCCAATTGCGGCAAGAAGCCCAAGGATGGCTACGGGTGGTTCGCCGACGCGCTTGACAAGCGGTCCAACGATGAAGGCCTGGCAAATGGCAAAGCCAATGCCGAAGGCGCCTAGCGCCCGGCCGATGTTGGACGACGTAAAGCGGAAAACTTCCACCGTAAAATAGCTGAACACGGTAGGGAGGGCTTGGGCTGCCAACGAGAAGGCGAAAAGAACAGCAAGGAGCCAAAGAACGACTGGGTATTGCCGGAGCGCGACTACAGCACCGAACGGGTTGGCGCGGCGGATATCGAACTTGCGCCGGAGGGGCCTGGGCAAGCTTTCTGGCAGCACTAGAAGGCCGAAAAGAAAGTTGGCGAAAGCCAAAGCTGCCGCTGCATAAAACGGCACGCGCGGACCGAATTCGCCTAATTCGCCGCCGATCACCGGACCAATGATGAAGCCAAGCCCGAAGGCCGCACCAATGAGGCCGAAGCGATGTGTGCGTTTATGCGGGGGCGTGATATCGGCCATGTAGGCTGTCGCAGTGGCCACAGCAGCTCCCGCGACGCCGGCAATGACGCGGCCGATGAACAAGTACCAGACGACTGGGGCAATCGACATCATGAGGTAATCGAAGGTCAGGCCGAGCAGCGAGCAAAGCAGAACCGGGCGGCGGCCAAAGCGATCGGACAAATTGCCAAGCACGGGCGAGAAGACGAACTGCATGAACGCATAGGTGAAAACGAGATAGCCGCCGATCACTGCCGCATTAGCGACGCTGCCGCCGGTCAGGTCCTCGAGCAGTTCGGGAAGGACTGGGACAATGATGCCCACCCCAATCATATCAAGCAGGATCGTCACCAGGATGCAGGTGAGTGTCAGGCGTGAGCGAGTCGCAGCTTGCATGCTTGGGCGCTAACCTTGGTAAGTCCGAACGGGTCTCGGAATGTGCCGCGCAGTTGACACACGCAGGACAGCGAACGCAAGGCCAATGCCCCGGTTCATAGTGGTGTATTAAGTGCCTTGGTGGATGATAAGTGAGTCAATTCCAAGGCTTAGAAGCTTCGGCTTTAATCTGGAATCAGACCGGCATCAAAGCCGTAAAGCCAGCTGAGCCGGTTCAGATGACTCCGGCTGCCCTGCATGGCGATGGCCAGATTGCGAGCAACGCTGAAGGGCCATGCCATGTGAAAGATACGTCCATTGGTCTCTGAAAGATGCGCTACGCGCCTCACGCGCCGCTGCCGTATTTGCTGGAATTGGCTGAAAGCTAATTCGGCATTGTCGTGCCGCACGAGTAATGGCGCTATGACCGCAGCATCTTCGATGCCCATGGCAGCGCCTTGTGCCTGGAAGGGCACCATCGCGTGCGCAGCGTCGCCAACAAGTCCAATATTGCCCTTGTGCCAAACTGAGGTTGAGACCGTGTAGAGCGGCCACGATGTCCAGTTTTCACCCGCCGCCGAGAGGATAGCGCTGATGCGGGCATTGCCCTGAATAGGCCTGGGAAGGTTCGGGCGTTTGCTGGAGGCATCAGCTGATCCACGGGCGAAAAGCGCGATGTTGACCTGCCGGCGATGAGGCAGGGGGTAGCAGACCAAGTGCAGGCTTGGGGCAAAGAGTACCGAAACACGGTCCAGCGCGATGTGGCCGATAAAGCTGTCGAACGGCAAGAGGGCGCGCCAAGCGAGACGATCGCCGAATCTTGCGTCGGGGCCGTTAAGCAGGTTACGTCGGGTAAAGGAGTGCACGCCATCGGCGCCGATCAGGGCGTTGGCGCGGCCGGTGCGGGTTTGCCCATCGGCCTCGTCGACCGACATAGTGACACCACGCTCGTGCGAGACGGCATCCCAGCCGCGCACGCCGAAGAGAATGTCGATGTTGGCAAAGCGCCGGACAGCTTTGTAGAGCAGATCGGCAAGGTCGGCGCGGTGCATGACGGCATAAGGGGAGCCGAAGCGCTCTTGCATAATGGCGCCGAGTTCCAGCGTCACGAGCGGCCGGGTGCGTTTAAATGAATAGACATCGATGCCCGCGGGCTCAAGGCTGTGGCTGGTCAGGGCCTCGTCGAGACCAAGTCGATCAAGGATCAGCCGTGCATTGGGGCTGATCTGCAGGCCCGCTCCAAACTCGGAGAGTACCGGGCTGCGCTCAAGCACAATCACGTTAGCGCCAAATTTGGCGAGCGCTAGAGCAAGGGTCAGTCCGCTAATGCCAGCGCCAGCAATATAGAATGTCTTGCCGGTGCCCGGCATAGGGCGCAGCTATGCGGCGTCTGAGTGAAACACCGCCGACAGCGGGTTGGATGTGCCTGGGGTCAGGCGCGAGCTATAGACAAAGTGAGTGGAGCAGTATGGGCAAACGATTTCGTTGTCCTTGCCCATATCCAGGTAGACATGGGGATGGTCGAACGGGGGCAGGGCACCGACGCACTGGAATTCCTTAGACCCCACTTCAATTTGGCGCAGACCTTCGGTGTTATGGAAATGAGGCGTGGAATTGTTGGCCATCGCAGAAACCTAATGCCGTGTGCTTGAGTTGGCCGGACCATAGTGGATGGGTTGGGCTAAGGGAAGTGGGCGTGGCATAAGGCCAACGCAAAGAGGAATCGCTCATGCCGATATTTCAATCCGAAGGGCTTAACCTTGCCTATGAGGTCTTTGGCCGAGGTAAGCCGGTGTTGTGCATTCATGGATTTGCATCGAGCGCCAAGGTCAACTGGATCGATACCGGCTGGGTCGAGGCACTCACCGGAGCGGGCTATCAGGCAATCGTATTGGACAACCGAGGGCATGGGCAATCGGACAAACCGCATGATCCGGAGGTTTACTACCCCAGCGATATGGCAAGGGACGCCGTAGCGTTGCTCGATTACCTCCAGATCGCTCGCGCAGCGGTGCTGGGCTATTCGATGGGTGCGCGGATTGCCGCGTTTATGGCGTTCGAACATGAAGAGCGGGTGGCCTGCGCCATTTTTGGTGGGATGGGCATGAATTTGATTAATGGCTTGAGCGATGGCAACGACATTATCGCCGGGTTGCGGGCGCCGTCGCTTCAAGCGCTGACACATCCAACCGCTCGACAGTTCCGGATTTTTGCCGACCATACAAAATCAGACCGCGAGGCATTGGCGGCTTGTATGGAGACCTCGCGCCAGCCAATGGCGCGCGCGGATGTGCGGCGCATCGCCGTGCCAGTGCTGATTGCGGTTGGGGAGACCGATGACATGGCCGGATCGCCGGAACCGTTGGCGGCGCTGATCCCGCGTGCGCAAGCCTATGTTATCCCCAAACGTGATCACATGCGGGCAACGGGCGACAAGGCCTTCAAGCTTGCTGCACTGGAATTCCTTGGCACTGTATTCGCCCTAGAGAGCTAAACATGAACCAATAATGCGCTGGGGCTTTGTATCCGAGCATCAGATGGCTTATATCGGTGAGCCACGATGAAGCGGAGTCCCGCCATGAGCAGCAACGCGAAACATTCAGCCGAGATCAAATCGATCGATCCTGTCTGGGAAGCGGTACGAAGCGGCGCGCGCCAGATCGTGGTGGACGAGCCTTCGTTGGCCAACATGGCGATCTCGTCGATTCTTAACCACGATAGTTTCGAGCAGGCGCTAGCGCACCGGCTTGCTGCGCGGCTGGACCATGACGACGTTTCGGCCGACATCGTCCGGCAAGCGTTTGCCGAGACGCTGATGGACGCGCCCGAGATCGGGCACAATGCGCGGGTGGATCTGGCCGCAACGCTAGAGCGCGATCCGGCTTGCAACAGGGCGCTCGAGCCGTTGCTCTACTTTAAGGGCTACCAGGCTATTCAAACCCACCGGTTTGCCCATGCCATGCACAAGGCCGGGCGGCGCGATTTCGCGCTTTACTTGCAGAGCCGAGCGAGCCAGGTGTTTCAGGTCGACATCAACCCCGCAGTGGTCATGGGCAAGGGCATCATGCTCGACCATGGCACGGGGTTGGTTATAGGGGAAACGGCAGTGATCGGGGACAATGTCTCGATGCTGCAGAGCGTCACGCTAGGCGGCACAGGGAAATCGGATCAGGATCGCCACCCCAAAATCGGCAATGGCGTGCTGATCGGGGCGGGTGCAAAGGTTCTGGGTAACATCAAGATCGGGGATTGCTCACGCATTGGTGCCGGGTCGGTGGTGCTTAAGGAAGTGCCACCGCGAGTTACCGTTGCGGGCGTTCCGGCCAAGGTGATCGGTGAAGCAGGCTGTGCGCAGCCGGCGCTGGTAATGGATCATGTGGTGCTCGTGCACGATCTGAACGCGTAATCTGCCAAGTCCTTGCAAGGCGTTGTTACCGTTAAAATGCCACCCTTTGGGGTTGAATGCGTTTAAGTGGTGACTAGATTGCCGCCTCAACGCAAAACAGCAGGACCCCCACAGTGAACCATCCAGAGATCATCAAGCTGCAAAAGTTCCTGCAGATGAAGTTCAATAATAAGAACATCGACGTGCGGCCACGCGCCAAGCTCAACGATTCCGTGGAAGTCTTCATTGGAGACGAATCGATCGGCTTGATCCATGCCGACGACGAAGACGGCGATAAGTCCTATATCTTCAACATGTCTATCCTAGATATAGATCTGGACGAGGTCTCCTGACCAAGCTCTACCAGGCGTTGACGCGCGCGAACCAGCGCTGCATCTCGTCATCGAACTGACGCCACGACTGCAGGGCCGTGGCGTCGAAAGCATAGGTCGCAGCTATGCCGCTGGGCAGATAAACCGTGCGCACGCATTGCGCGGGTTCGCCAGAAGCAATCGGCTCCACGCATTTGGCGACAAATGGGTTGGGTGACAGCGCATCGTACCAGACAGTTTCGCCGCGATAGCCACTGGCTGCCTGCATGGGTTTACCAATCAGTCCAGGCACGCCCTCAAGTGTTTCACCACCAAATTGATGCAGATACACTGCGTCGAGCAGGGCAGCACTGGTACGGGCGCGGCTCCGGGGCAGCAGGGTTACCTCGATTGGCAAGCCAGGCGCACCTGAGTTCGCGGTGAATATCAAGCGCAAGTCGATCTGGCTGGTGAACCCGGGCTTAAGCTGTTCGCCATAGCGGAACCATGACGCAGGAATGGCCAATTCCCGGCCGGAAATCGTCTGGCTGATGGGGTTGCCGTCCGCTAACCCCGGCAGCGTTTCACGCTTCTGCCGAGTGAGTTCGTCAACGAGATAGGCCGCACCAACTGCCAGTAGCAACACGATCGCTGCGATACCTGCCATGTTGAAACCTAGCGAATGAGACGCTTCGCTTTTGAGGGTTGAGACGGTCTGCAGAGTCATCGCCAGCGTTAACCAAATTCGCGGAGGGAAGGTGACAGATCAAAGGGCGGGTAATATCCTTAATGAAGCGTTAAGTTTTGCGTGCGGCGCGCAAAAGCCTGCGGTGGAGATTAGGCGAGATGACCAAGGAATTGCTTCTGGCTGCGTTTCTGATCGGCGTCGGCCTCTGCATGGCAGGCGCTTCAACACATCTCTACCAGATGCTTTTTAAGCAGCCGGCCATGCTGCGCTACGACGGCAAGACCGTTGTCGGTTCGCTGGGCAATTTGGCAATGAGCTTCGTGTGCGGCCCGTACATCATGTTGCAGCTTGGCTGGCGCCATGAAAAGGGCGGTACCCTGTCCATGACATCGGCGCTAGTTTCTGCATTCGTTGCATTTGGCTGGGCATTCATTACGGGCCTGCTGTTCATGGGTATGTATGTAGCCATACGATACCAGTAATTCGGCGCATTCGTTGGCGGACGTCACCCGCGAGCAACTCAGGCGCCAAAACAATGAGGCCAGCTTCAGATAACCGAAGCTGGCCTCATTCTTCAGACCCCTATCAGGGATAGGCTTTTGGCGGGGTCCGGAAACCAGGAATTAGTTAGTAGACGCGGTAGCCACGATAATCTCGCGACCGTCGATCATATCGACCCATTTGCCGGCATCTGCCTGCGACTGGCGCTTGATGAACTTGTAGGGCGTGGCGCTCCATAGATCGATGGTGCCAACCTGGTTGTCGAGGACCAGGTCGCCACGATCGGTACGAACAAGCAGCACTGCATGGCCTTCGCCATTAGCCTGCTTGACCACCGACATCAGCAGCACGCTGGCGGGCCAGCCGGCATTGATCAGTTCGCGCCGCTTGGCTAAGGCATAATCTTCGCAATCGCCGTAGCCGTTGGGGTAGGTCCAGAACTCGGCGACCTGATACAGATCGTTGTCCGTCACAGCTGTCACAGCCTGATTGTAGTACGCATTGACAGTCTGAAGCTGCTGCCAAAGATTTTCGGTCAGCGGCATGGCGGCGACAGGATTATTGTCGGCGGCGCACTCAGCAGGGCGGGCCTTACAGAACTCGGCATGGCCGACCGGAATGCTCGTGTTGGCCGCAGAGGTTTGAACGAAAGCGACATTGGCAGTGTCGATGGCCTGAGCAGGAATGGCGATTGCCAGCAGCGCGATCATTGCGCTGAGCAGTGCTCCCAATCCCTTCTTGTGCGAAAACATTGTGTAATCTCCCTGATGGAGATCACGTTAGAGACGCCGGCTTAGGCCGATCGAAAAACTACCATGCAGTTTTTATGCGTGTTTTATGGATTGGATTTAGGAGCGATTTACCATGCGGTTTGGGCGGCTCAGGACGCAAAGTTCAGTCGCCAATTTTTGCGAGCACCTTGGCATAGGTGGCGTCATCCTCGGAGCCGCCATTGCGGCATTGCTTGGAGCCGATGTGGATGGTTTTTGCCGTGGCTAGCGCAGGGGAGGTGTAGGCAAAGCTCTCTTGCACGACGTCGCCAGATCCGATCTGCCAATTCTGATGATGAGCGATCAGGTCTTTACCGGTGCCGTCCACGACTAAGACGGTGACGCAAACATGGTCATGGTCGCTGCGGTCATTGTTAGTCAGGCGCTGAGACAATGAAACCTCATCGGTCGCGATATCGAGTGATAGGGTAATGTCGACCCATTGATTGCGCTTCCAGTCCCATTTCTGGTGGTAGACAGGACAGGCGATGGTGGTGTCGAGCGCTGCGCAAGCGCTGATCTCGATCTTCTGCCAGGCATAACCCGACCAGTCGCCGCGCCCATCGGCAAAACTGAGTTGCGGCGTGCCTAAAGAGAAAAATGTTGCAATTAGTATCGCGAGAGACGACACGCGCAGCCGGTTTGTCATGGAATTGTCATAACGCAAGGATGCGGCTAGCCGCTACTGCATTTGCGGCATAACGCGTTAGTTCATGCGTAGGTTTTGCTGCACCACCGTGAGCATCTCCTGGGAGGAGGCGAACTCGACGGCAACGCCGTTCTGGAAATGGCGAACCACGCGAGCACGCATGCGGCCCAGGGTGATGGGAGTTCCCATAGCCGGCCGAACGTCCAGCTCAACGGCCGCGCCTGACAGCGAAATATCGATGATCTTGCAATTGTAACGGCGGCCATCATCAAGGACGACGGTGGAGTGACGAATATCGGGCACGACGCGTTCGTGGCGGCGGTCTTCGGGAAGGTTCAGAATATCCTTATTAGCCAGCCAAGTCAGCTGTGCTGCCATCTTGTCGCGTTTGCGCGTAGAGGCGGCAATGTCCATGACGAAGCCCCCGTCGATCTGGCTGGTGATAGTGCCTTCGATGCGGCCAACGTGGTCGATATAGGCGATGACCTTTTCGCCCACCATGCCTGCGACGGGAGCGACCACCATGGCTTCGCCAGGTGACATTTCTAAAACCTGGCATGGGAATTCACGGCGGTCCGCGAGCATATAGCGGCCGAGCACCGAAACTTTAACGCGCTGGAACTTGGTGGCTTCAGCGCGTGTGCGCACCGGAGCGATGAACCGCGGAGAGGGGAGATCGTCGCTGAGCATTCGCCTGACCGCCGAACATGATGTTTGGCTTACAAACTAGCGCCCGTTGGTTAATGCAACATGAGGAAAGCGGCGATTTCGCGTGACTGAGGCCGCGTAATTCTAATCAAATTGGAACAATTGCTTATTGCCGTCCGCCGTCGATGACTGCCAAGTGGGCATAGCGGCGCGCCGTACGGCCGTAGACCGTTGCTGGCATGCCGCTCGGTACAGCGCTGCCGCTGAATTCTACTTCGTTGACAACCTTTGTCGCCACTTCACGAGCGCTATCCTGGTATTCAAGATCGTCCGGCCAGATCAACCGCAGGCCCGTGATGCGCTGCTCCATCACTGGCTGCACACCAAGCCAGTAAGGCTCTTCCAGCGAGGTCATGGCCCCGAGCAGGCGCGTATGCGTCGAGCCATTGTGCCGGAGCGGCATCAGGATCATTTCGAAGCTGACCTTGGTGTGAATAGCGGTGGTGCCCTGGAACGTCACGAGCGCAACCGCATGATCTTCGGTTACCGCGCGAACCAGCGTTTCGATCGCATCGATGTCGCGCTCATGCCAAAGGGCTGAGAACGAGCGCCCCTTCAACTCGCGGCAATAGCTGGTGCACAGGTGTGAGCCGGCCAGTCGGAAGGAGAACCCTTCGTTCTCGTCGAGTTCGAGGATAAAGGTGTTTGCAAGCGACTCGCGAATCTTGGTGGGGTCAATGTCCTTGCGTTCGGGTGCGCTGCGCGAGCCACGGATGGAATTCCAATAGTCGTAGAGCGTCCGGGTACTGGTCTTTTGCATTTTTGTGATCCGCCGATGCGCGTTCGGGCGTTCCCCCCATGGAGCGCCTCAGCCGCAAGTCGACATTGGCAAAAGGCAGAGGCAAAAGCGCTCTTAAAGAATAGTTAAGGTTAACCGGACTGTCCCAATGTGGAAAAGAACGGTGTAAGCCGCAGGCCGCCAGCGTGTTGGAGCGAAGTGATGAGTGAACGAGAACTGCCGCCGCAAAAGCCTAGCTCTGCGGCTCGTGAGCCAGTTTTCCTGCTGCCAGGCTCAGTTACGGCGGTGATTGGAGTCCTAGTGGCTATTCACCTGGCATCAACCCTGGTGCTTAACGAAGAGGGAAAGTTAATGCTTATATTTTACGGAGCGTTCCAGCCGCTCCGGATATTGGCCAGTTTCGAAGAGATTACGCTTGGCATCCCCCTTTTGTGGACGCCGTTCACGCACGCCCTGCTGCATGGCGGCTGGGACCATCTGTTCGTCAACGTTGCCTGGTTCGCCATCTTTGCGACTCCGCTGGCGCGCCGCTACGGGGCGGGATCGATGCTTGCCATTTTCTTTCTGTCGGCTGCCGCCGGCGCGGCGCTGTTTGCGGCAACGTCGTTCTCAACCGGATCTTACCTGATCGGTGCATCCGGTGGCGTTGCGGGGCTCACGGGCGCGGCCACACGGTTCATCTTCCAGCCAGTTCTCGTAGGCCAGCACCCCGAAACGGGGCAGCGGATCATGCTGGGACGCAAGCTCGCCAGTTTTGGCGACATGGTCCGTGACTCGCGGGCGCGCTTTTTTGTTTTGATTTGGGTGGTGCTGAATGCAGCTGTTCCGCTGTTTCCACTCCTGACAGGCAGCGATATCTCAATCGCCTGGCAAGCCCATCTAGGCGGGTTCTTTGCAGGGCTGCTGATGGTCGGGCTGTTCGAGCGACCAAGCCGCTAGGCTTTGTAGACCTGATTGGGATCAAAGAGCTGTGGCAGGCCAAGGTCTTGGAGTTTAGGCGTCCCGTCGATTAGTTCAACCTTGCGGTAGAAGCATGATTTTCGGCCGGTGTGGCACGCAGCGCCGCGGCCCGTCTGGTTGACTATGAGTACAATGGCATCCTGATCACAATCGGTGCGTAATTCGACTACTTGCTGCAGTTCGCCGGAGGTCTCGCCTTTCTTCCATATCTTGCCACGGGAGCGGGACCAATAATGTGCGATCCCGGTCTCTAGCGTGAGCGAGAGCGCTTCAGCGTTCATGTGGGCGAGCATAAGCACCTGGTTGGTACCTACCTCTGTAGTAACCACCGTGACCAGCCCGGACGCGTCAAACCGTGGCGCAAAAATTGTGCCTTCTTCGAGTTGCTCGTGGGAAAGGATTGCTGGGTTTGAAAAGGAGGTGCTCATGACGCGGTTTTAGCCCGCGCCATGGACGGATGCTAGCCTGCTCAGCGCTTGCTGATCATAGCGTAAAAGCGGTCCTGCTCGGAGCGCTCTTCGGCGAAGACACCGGTAAAGCGGTGTGTGATGGTGGCAGCGCCATGGGCACGGACGCCGCGCATGGACATGCACATGTGTTCGGCTTCGAGCATCACGGCAGCGCCGCGCGGCCCCAGATGTTCGTTGATTGCCTCGATAATCTGCGAAGTAAGATTTTCCTGCGTCTGGAGGCGACGGGAGTAGACTTCAACTAGGCGGGCTAGCTTGGAGAGACCGACAACGCCATCGTGAGGCAGATAGGCGATGTGAGCCTTGCCGACGAACGGAACCATGTGGTGTTCGCAATGGGAACTGAACGGGATGTCGCGCACTAGGACAATGTCATCGTAACCGCCGACTTCCTTAAAGGTCTTGGACAAGATCGCGCCAGCGTCTTGCTCGTAGCCACCAAAGAACTCGCCATAGGCCTTGGCCACGCGCGCAGGGGTTTCAAGAAGCCCCTCGCGTGTCGGATCGTCCCCGGCCCAAGCCAGCAGCGTGCGAACGGCGGCTTCGGCCTCTTCGCGCGTGGGCTTTGGATAGGCTGCAGTGGTCATGGAAAGGGCGCCGAGCGGCTTGGTATGGGCATCCATTTGGGAAGGCTCCTTGAAGCGAGACCAATCTACGCTGTCACAGCAATTTTGGACCAGCGTATGTGGCATGCCTGACATTCGCCGCCGGAGCTTCTATATATGCTTTGCGTCAAACAGCGACAAGAAACAGAATTGTTTGGTTGATGGACATCAGCGATCTCTATTCTCAAAAGATACTTGAGCTTGCGGCAAATGCCGTGCAGCCGCCCCGGCTTGTCGAACCTGACGCCAGCGCGCGCAAGGTGAGCCGGGTATGCGGGTCGCTGATCGAGGTGGATATCGCGGTTCGCGACGGCGTGTTTGCTCAGTACGGACATAATCTATCGGCTTGCGCCTTGGGGCAGACGTCGGCGGCTGTCGTCGCGCGGGAGATCGTCGGCACGAGCGTTGCTGACTTCTTGCGGTTGCGCGAGCAGATGCATGCCATGCTGATTGGGAATGGTGCGCCGCCAAATGGCAAATGGGCGGATTTGGCTTATCTCGAGCCAGTGCGCGAGTATAAGGCGCGGCACATGTCTACTTTGCTGGTGTTCGATGCGGTGGCCGAGGCGCTGACAAAGATCGAGTCTGGACAGAGGCTTACGGCTGCGGGCTAATGGAAAGAGTCAGCGCTCTGCTTTGGCGGGCTGTCGACCTGCCGTTCAAGATCGTGGCGGTGCTGCTGATCACGACCTATCGCTATACTTTGTCGGCCTTTGCGGGCCGAACTTGCCGGCACTTGCCGACGTGCTCGGAATACACCAGCACCGCTATCTGGACCTTCGGCTTTTGGCCGGGTGGCTGGATGGGGCTGGCGCGCTTCGTGCGGTGCAGGCCGGGTGGAACGCATGGCTATGATCCGGTACCCGCCGAGGTTCCGCAGGGTGCCCGCTGGTATGCCCCATGGTCGTATGGGCGCTGGAAATAAAACCCAATCATGCTAGACAGGCGCGCCTGCCACGATGATCGCGGCAAGGAACTTGTTTCTGGAGATACTAAAATGACGATCAAGGTGACGTTTCCCGACGGTGCAGCTCGCGAATTTACGCGTGGCACCACCGGGACCACCATCGTCGAAGGTATCTCCAAGTCATTGGCCAAGAAGACCGTGGCTATGCGCTGGAACGGCGTGCTGAGCGATCTGAGTGATCCCCTGGAGGCAGATGGCAGAATTGAGTTCGTCACGCGCGACAGCGGCTCCAAGGATGCGCTGGAGCTGATCCGGCACGACACGGCGCACGTGTTGGCAGAAGCGGTGCAGGAGCTCTGGCCCGGCACACAGGTGACGATCGGGCCGGTTATTGAGAACGGCTTCTACTATGACTTCAAGCGCGACGAGCCGTTCTCGGAAGAGGACTTCCCGGTAATTGAAAAGAAGATGGCCGAGATCATCGACCGGGGTGCCGTCTTCACCAAAGAGATCTGGACGCGCGACCAGGCCAAGGACTTCTTCCGCACCAAGGGCGAGAATTTCAAGGTCGAGTTGGTGGATGCCATTCCGGCTGACCAGTCGCTCAAGATGTACAAGCAAGGCCAGTGGATCGACCTTTGCCGCGGCCCTCATATGCGGACGGTCAAGGACGTCGGAACAGCGTTCAAGCTGACAAAGGTGGCGGGTGCTTATTGGCGCGGCGACAGCAACAATCCGGTGCTCAGCCGCATCTACGGCACGGCTTTTGCGACCAAGGAAGAGCTTGAGGCCTATCTGCACATGGTGGAAGAGGCCGAGAAGCGCGATCACCGCAAGATCGGGCAGGAGATGGACCTCTACCACTTCCAGCCCGAGGCGCAGGGTTCGGTGTTCTGGCACCCCAAGGGCTATGTGCTCTACAATCAGATGGAGGCGTATATCCGCCGCCGTCTGATTGAGTCCGGCTATGTCGAGGTGAAGACCCCGCAGCTGATGAGCTCAAAGTTCTGGGAGCAGTCGGGCCATTGGGGCAAGTATCGAGAGAACATGTTCGTGGTGCCTGACGAAGTGCCGGGGACTGAAGACGAGGGGCCGGTGCTTTCGGGCAAGGGTGACCTCATGGCGCTCAAGCCGATGAACTGCCCGGCCCACGTGCAGATCTTCAACCAGGGCATCAAAAGCTACCGCGACCTGCCGCTGCGCATGGCGGAATTCGGTTGCTGCCACCGTAACGAGGCACACGGCGCCCTGCACGGGCTGATGCGCGTACGGCAGATGACACAGGACGACGCCCATATCTTCTGCCGCGAAGATCAAATCCAGAGCGAGACCGAGCACTTCGTGCATCTGCTCTATTCGGTCTATGGGCACATGGGCTTCGACAATGTGGTCATCAAGCTCGCAACGCGGCCGGAGAAGTTCGGCGGCACCATCGAGCGCTGGGATGCGGCCGAGAAGGCGCTGGGCGATGCGCTGCGCGCCACCGGCTATGATTTCGAGATCGCCGAAGGCGAGGGGGCGTTCTACGCACCCAAGCTCGAGTTCCACCTCAAGGACGCCATCGGTCGTTCTTGGCAGGTGGGCACGCTGCAGCTTGATTATGTCCTGCCCGAGCGGCTGGACGCCACCTATGTAGCCGAGGACGGGTCGCGCAAGTATGCCGTGATGCTGCATCGGGCGATCTTGGGTTCGCTCGAGCGTTTCATCGGTATGATGATCGAGAACTATGCGGGCAAGATGCCGATGTGGCTGGCACCAACGCAGGTTGTCGTCGCGACCATCGTGTCGGAGGCGGATGAATATGCCGAAAAGCTGGTGCGCCAGCTCAAGGCGGCCGGCATCCGTGCCGAGATCGACACGCGCAACGAGAAGATCAACTACAAGGTGCGCGAGCACTCGGTGGGCAAGGTGCCCCTGATGTTTGTGGTGGGCCGTCGCGAGGCGGAGGAGGGCACCGTTTCGGTGCGCCGTCTTGGCACCGAGGGACAGAAGGTCGAGCCGTTCATGGATGCAATGGTGTCCCTGATCGCCGACGCTACTGCACCCGATCTTAAGGCCAAGGCCGCCTGAGCCATGCCGCAGCGCCCGTCCAATCGCGAGATCAAAGCCCTCACCCATCTGGGTGAGGACAATGCGCTTGGGCCGGGTGACTTCAAGGATATCGGCGAGAAGGTCTTCACCGGTATGCTCAGGAAGGGCTGGGTGGTTGAGGCGGAGACGCCGGGCAAGTACCGGGCAACCATCAAGGGCCTGACGATCCACGAAGGTGAAATCATCTTCGCGGGTCGCTTGCGGCGTTAGGTCGATGGCCGACCCGATCCAGATCACCGGCACGATTGCGATCGATCCTAGCGAGATCGAGGAGACCTTCGTACGGGGGACAGGGCCGGGCGGACAAAACGTCAACAAGGTATCAAGCGCGGTGCAGCTACGCTTTAACCTGCTCAACTCGCCATCCATTCCCGAGCCGATGAAACGGCGCGTTGCGGCACTTGCCGGCAAGCGGCTGACCAAGGACGGCGTGATCGTGCTGATGGCGAACAGCCATCGCGACCAGCCTATGAACCGTGCAGAAGCGCAGGCCCGGCTAGTGGCGCTGCTGGCGGAGGGCGCTCATGTGCCCAAGCCTAGGGTGGCGACGCGACCGACGCTGGCGTCCAAGAAGCGGCGGCTGGAGGGAAAGGCTATCCGCTCCACCGTTAAGCAGATGCGCACTGTCCGGCCTGAGAGCGATTGAGCATGCGCTATCTGGTGACCGGCACGGCGGGTTTCATCGGCTTTCATCTGGCCCGGCGCTTGTTGGCCGAGGGGCACGAGGTTGTCGGCTTTGATGCGGTTACCGATTATTACGACGTGCGACTCAAGCGAGCACGGCTGGCGTTGCTTGGCGAGAGCGGCGGGTTTACGCCGATCGAAGCTCGGCTCGAAAATGAAGCGGCAGTTGCCAATGCGGTGAAGGGTGCCCAGGCTGATATCGTGGTGCATTTGGCCGCGCAGGCTGGAGTGCGGTACAGTATCGAGCATCCACAAAGCTATGTTCAGTCCAATTTGGTCGGTACGGCGAACCTGCTTGAGGGGTTACGTTTTAATCCGCCTCGGCACTTCATTTTTGCATCGTCGAGCTCGGTTTATGGCGGCAACAGCAAGGTGCCGTTTTCCGAAACGGACCGCGCTGACTCGCCGGTGTCGCTTTATGCCGCGACCAAGAAAGCGGGCGAGGCGATGGTGCATTCTCATGCGCATCTTTGGGGCTTACCAACCACTTGCGTGCGGTTTTTCACCGTGTACGGGCCTTGGGGGCGGCCGGACATGGCGCTCTTCAAATTTGTCGAGGCGGTGTTGGCTGACCGGCCGATCGATGTTTACGGACATGGTAAGATGCGGCGGGATTTCACCTTCATTGATGATGTCGTGGAGGCGTTGGTCAGGCTTAGTGATAGGCTGCCGGCGCAGGGGCAGGGATTTGGGTTTGACAGCCTTTCAGAGGTGGCACCGTGTCGGACGGTCAATGTAGCAGCTGGCCAACCCGTTGAACTGATAGAATTTATCAAAGCTATCGAGCGGGCTACGGGCAAAACGGCGGTGCTCAATATGCTGCCCATGCAGGCGGGTGATGTAGTAGCCACCGCGGCTGACACGCGATTGCTCGATGAGCTGATCGGGGTGCGGCGGCAGACCGGCGTCGATGAGGGCGTCAGCCGGTTTGCCCAATGGTATAGAGAATTTTATTCAGTGTAGCAGAGGTTTAGTATTGAACCAGGGTAGCTTGAAGTTTGGGACGAGCGGGCTGCGGGGATTGGCGGTCGAACTGGAAGGGCAGGCGGCGCGCCAGTATACCGCGGCGTTCATGCGGCACCTGGAGAGCCTGGATGCGCTGGGTGGCGGCAAGGTGTTCCTGGGGCGCGATTTCCGGCCTTCGAGTGAGCGGATTGCGCATGACTGTGCTGTTTCCATTGCACAATTTGGCTTGGAGGCGGTGGATTGCGGGACGCTGCCGACGCCGGCGCTGGCGCTTCATGCGATGGCGCAGGGTTGTGCCGCGATAATGGTGACCGGTAGCCATATCCCGGTCGATCGAAACGGATTGAAGTTTTATTTGCCATCCGGCGAGATCAGCAAGGCTGACGAAGCGGGTATCATTTCGGCTCTTTCGAGTTCACGGACTGCTAACATTGACGTTGTCATGGGTGATGAGTCCGATGACGCAACCGAGAAATACTATCAGCGCTTCGCAAATGTGTTGCCGGAACGGGCACTGGCTGGTCAGCGCATCGGTGTTTTCGAGCACTCGACGGTTGCACGTGATTTGTTGACGCGGATCATGCGGCGGGCAGGAGCTGAGGTCATCAGCCTGGGCCGGATCGACGGGTTCGTCGCGGTGGACACCGAGGCGTTCGGTGATGCGGTGTTCGCGCCACTCAAGGATTGGGTTGCCAATGAAAAGCTCGATGCGATTGTGTCAGCGGATGGTGATGGTGACCGGCCGCTGCTGATGGATGAAGCCGGGCAGTTTGTGCGTGGGGATGTGCTGGGATTGTTGGCAGCGCAGTTCCTCGGTGCCAAGACGGTCGTTACCCCGGTTACGTCGAATTCAGCCATCGAGCGGACTGGGTTCTTCAGCAATGTGGTCCGCACCAAAGTGGGCTCGCCTTATGTCGTAGCGGCAATGGAGGCAGCGCATGACGGGGTGGTGGGCTTTGAGGCCAATGGAGGGACGTTTGTTGGAGAGGGCGTATCGATCAACGGGGTGCCGCTGACGGCGCTACCAACGCGGGATGCGGTGTTGCCGCTGCTTTGTGCGCTGGGGCTTGCGGCGGAGCAGGGCAAGACGCTGAGCGGCCTTGTCGCTGCCTTGCCGCTGCAGGTTGCGATGGCCGACCGGTTGCAGGATGTTCCGGGGGCGCGGAGCGGGGCGTTCCTCAAGCGGCTGGAGATCGACGACAGTTTCGCCGCGCAGTTCTTTGATGGTCATGGGATTGCCAGCCTATCAACCATCGATGGGCTGCAGTTCCGGACGGTATCGGGCGACATGGTGCACTTCCGTGCGTCGGGCAATGCGCCCGAGCTGCGCTGCTATGTGGAGAGCAGCACGGCTGAAGGCGCCAGGAGCCTGTTGGGCTGGGCCATTGCGGCCGCCGCAAGGCAAGTCGCTTGAATGGAAGGGCCGCCCGGAGGCGGCCCTTCTTCTATTATTTGGCAGTGGCGTTGATCGTGACTTTGCCAATCAGCACCGATGGGTCCGTCTCGGCGGCCATGAAGTCATCGATTCCCAAGCCAGGCTGTTCCTTTGCGACCATGTCGATGGAAAGGTTCTTGGCCTTGCCGCTAACAAAGCTATTGATCGCGGCGCCGACCTTTTGAGCTTCAGCTGCGCCGGCGAGAATGCCAACAACGGTGCCTTCAGCCAACCCGGCAAACACCGGCCGCATCGTGGCAGCGTCGGAGCCTTGTTCAGTGGCGACGCTGGCCAGAATGATGTCGGACAGGCCTTGGTCGGTGACGTCCAGGTTCAGGTTGGAAATTACGACGCCCATGGCGGCGGCAAGGGCTGCATCATTGTCGATACCGAACAGATCTTCGGTCGCGTTGGCGAAGGTTCCCGCGAGCTTAACGGTAGCAAGGTCGGCGCCCGACACGGAGAATTCGGTCAAGTCGATCTTGTCCTCGGCCTCGTTCCAGGCAGCCTTGAGGGCAAAGCCGAGGTCTATGGAAGTTACGCCAAGGGCCAGTAATTGGGCGAGTTGCGGATCTGCAGAGTCCGCTGGAATATCAGCGACAATGTTGGATGCCGTCGTGCTGACGCTTGTAGGGATGCCGTTGAGATAATCGCTCAACGTCAGATCAAACGCGCCGATACCGCCGACGATACGCTCATTGGGGGCTTCAGGGTCTGGAATGTCAACGGACACATCGCTGAAGGAAAACCCTTCAAAAGCAGGGATAAGCGAGCGGGCGTTTTCCGCGAACCACAGGTCGTCAATCGCTTCCGGTGCGCCCTGGATCGCAGCAATCGGGCCCGAGATATCCATTCCCTTGAAAGTGAAATTCCCAAGGTTGATCTGACCATCGCCATCGACACTCATCTCGAGGCCTTCAACGGCGTATTCGGGATAATAGCCGGGCGACATGGCACCCATGGACAGGCCCGCCATGTTGAACGTGAAGGACTGGTCCTCTTCGTCCACGCCAGAGCATTGGAAGCCGTCAAAAGTTACCGGGGAGGTTTCAAACGAGGTCAGCAGATCGACATACATGCGCAAGGCATCGCCGGTGGTCTTTGGGTCCGGCAGTTCTTCGTCAGCCTGCTCCATGGCGTCTGCTAAAGCCATTATCTCGGCAAACGAATAGTTCAAGGGCCGTGCCTTGAGCTCGCCAACATTGGCCGTACCGATGGTGCACTCGACGCCAGAACCGGAGAATGAGCCGCCTTCAAAGCTGAAGTCGGTGTAGATCGTTTCAAGCTCAGCTGACCCTTCGGCAGGAACGAGGCCATAAAGACCTAGAACGCCGCCAATGTCGAAGTTCGAAGCTGTCAACGATCCGAGTTCGGCATTGCCTTCCTCGCTTTCGCTTGTGGTGCTGCCCAGCGTAACGGAAGCAGCAATGCCATCGGTGACATCGTTCAGGACTAGATCGTTGAAGGCGATCGTCACGGTGGTGGTTTCCCCTTCCAGCGTGGTGGAGCCGGTCAGGGTGATCTCGGGAATGGTGATGCTAGTGGCCGTCAGCCCGGCGAGGGCCTCGGCATTATCAACGATGTTGCCATTGAAAATTTCGCGCAGCGTTGCCTCATCGACATTAGAACCGGCGGCGTCAATGGTGGGAATGTTTACCGAAAAGTCGGACGTGGCAGCGCTGCCGGTGTCCGTCTCCGACGTGCTGGTTTCGGCGGGAGCGGGATCTTTCGTCTTGGTCTTTTGGGCCCAGGCCGGCATGGCGGGCAGTGCAACGCTAAGCAGGCATGCGGTGCCGAGTGCAGCCAGGCGGCGGTGAGTTGGGGTCTTGACGAGCATGAAACATTATCTCCCGCGATGATGAGGGCGCAATCTGAGCTATCCGTCTAGCCGCTTCAAGTGCAAACAGCGAGCCAGCGCAGCCGCAAATTAGCGCAGTGGCATGACGAAATGGCGGTCGGCGACGGCTTAAAATGCAGAGGTCAAAACTTCGATCTCGCGTGGCGAACCGGGCTGCACCTGGAACTCGCGGTTGAAGACCTGCTCGCCTTGCTTAGCCAAGACAAGGTAGTCGCCTTCGGCCAGCACCGTAGATGGAAAGGCGCCCAGATCAGTGAAGATGGTTTCGCCATCTGCCGTTTTGACCGTCCACTCGACGTCGGCAATCGCCTCGCCTCCAGCTTCCGAGACCAGCTTGAAGGCAATCTGCGCTGCGTGATGGTAGAGCGTGGCATCGGTCAACTGGCCAGGCTCGACGCGCAGATCTGCACGCACGATGGCGTTGATGGAGCCGAAATGCGAGACGATGTGGTAAGTGCCGGCGTTGAGCGTGACGATCTCGTTGGCAAGCAGGCCGTCGGCGATGGGGGTGCGGTTCGCGTCGTCGCCACCGGTGAAGATATCGAACTTCAGCAGTTCGGCGGGGATCGGGATATCGCCTGTGACGGACGAGTTCAGCCGTAGCGCACCGGCTTCGATGACGAAACTCTTTTCATTAGGCCCCGGCGCAATGGACATGGTCTCGCTGGTTTGCGCGCGGCCATAGGCAACGTGAACTACGTATTCACCAGGCGGCAGTTCAACATTCGCAGGACCGCCCTCTGACTTGGCGACCAGGGCCAGTTCGCCGGTTGCGTCGGGTTTCGTATCGAATATGCGCCAGACCAGCCCGTCGGGGATGGGAGCGCCGTCAGGCGTGATGCGGGCCGACATCAGCACCGACTGCGGCGCGGACGTGACCGAGGCAATGGCTGCAGCGGCAGGGTTGGCCTCGGCGTCTGGTGCGGGAGCCGCTGCGCGGGGCAGCGTTGCCGGGTCCGGACGGGGCCGGGGCATGGGCGGCATTTCGCCTTCCGCCTCTTGCGCCCAGATGGGAACAGCGAGCATGGCCGGGAAAGCTGGGAACAGCATTACAAAGGCAAGCAGGGCGACCAACAATTGTCGCATGCGCATCGATACTCCTGCCGCGAGAGGCTTCATGTCGTTCCGTTGCTAGGTGGCGAATTGGGAGAAGCTGTGTCACAGAGCGGCGGTGAAGAAAACAGGGCATAGCGCGCCACAAGCAAATTTGTCCCAGTTGCACGCCCTGCGTTTGTTTAGCGCCCGATGATGGAGCCTATGCCATGCCTGCCAATGAAGCCTTGCGCGACTATCTGCTGACCCGACGTTCCGTTGGTATCGCGTTCCTGCATGAGCCTGGGCCAACGGCAGAGGAACTCGAGCAGATATTGACCATTGGCACGCGTGTGCCCGACCACGGCAAGATCACGCCGTGGCGGCTTGTCATCATCGATGGCGAGAACCGCGCCAAAGCAGGCGAGAAGCTGGCGCAGATTGCGGTACGGCAGAATCCAGCTCTAGACGAGGCCAGCCTTGATGCGGAACGTAAACGCTTCCTGCCAGCGCCTTTGACCATCGGAATTATTTCGTCACCGCAGCCGCACCCGAAGGTGCCGGAATTCGAGCAATTGCTATCGGCCGGCAATGTGGCGTTCAATCTGCTGCACGCTGCGCATGCCTTGGGGTTTGGTGCTTCGTGGGTGACCCGCTGGTATGCCTTCGACCAAGACGCCGCTGCCATGTTGGGAGCACGGGACGGCGAGCGGTTTGTAGGGTTTGTGCATATCGGAACGCCGAGCGCCGTGATCGAAGACCGGCCGCGTCCGGCACTGGAGACGATCGTCAGCCGCTGGTCCGAATAGCGTCAAAACTGGAATGGTTAACGCGGGCTTAACCAGTTTGGGCGAGTTTGTGCAGGTCGAATCCCTGGATTGTTCTTGCACATGGGCGTGCAGCCGATTTCCGTGCCACAAAGTCTGGCTTATATGCTGAACGCCGCCGGCGAGCGGAATGGCGTCGATTTCGACTATCTGCTACAAACGGCGGTGCGGGAGAGCAGCCTAAACCCCGCGGCGAAGGCGCAAACTTCGTCAGCGGTGGGGTTGTTCCAGTTTCTCGAAAGCACCTGGCTGCAGGTGATGAAGGAGCATGGTCCGCGGCTAGGCTATGGTGAGATAGCGGCTCATATCGAACAGACCAGCTCGGGCGATTATCGCATCAGCGATCCGGCCAAGAAGGCGGAAATCCTCAAGCTGCGGGAAGACCCGCAAATTGCTGCTGACCTAGCGGCAGCGTTCACCAAATCCAATGGTGACTATCTGCGGCAGCGGTTTGGCCGCATGCCCAGCGCAGGGGAACTCTACATCGCGCACTTTTTGGGGGCACAAGGCGCCGAGCGCATGTTCAATGCCGGTCTGCAGAACCCGGACCAGATCGCGGCAGATCTGTTTCCACGGCAGGCAGACTCCAACCGTGCCATTTTCTATTCGAACGGCCAGCCGCGCACGATCCGCGAAGTCTATCGTGTGCTGGTGTCCAAGCATGAAGCCGGTGACACCAATGCCAGTTTTGCTGCCCAGCAATTGACGGGGGCAGCGCCCCCAGAGCCCGCACCCGTGGTGCCGTCCCGGTTCTCGCCGGAGAACATGTCGTTTACCGGTTTGTTCAAGACGGAAGCAGAAGCAGAAGCGCCGCTGGCGCCTGATGCGAGTGGAGCGTTTTTCACGCAATTGTACGCGCAATAGGAAGTCGGGGTGCACAAAAGCTCGGATCGTTCAAATGCCATCTAGGGAAATAAACGGCCATTAAGGCGTTGTTCCCTCTATAGCATCAACGCGGGAGGATGCGCATGAAACAAGCTTTGACAGCTCATGGCGGCCATAAAGCGGCTATGCGCAGCCTGGCACGCATACCACGTGGCTGGATCGTAATTGGCGCAGCCTTGATGTCCTGGGTCATCCTGGTGGGTCTTGGCACTGCGGGGACGCAGCTTTTCCTATTAGTGGCCTCTCACATTTAGACCTCGGATTTATGGTGAACAATTCCTTAAGCCTTGTTGTGTAAGCTGGTTTCCGCAGTTGTGCGGAGAGTTGCATGGTCGGGTATCAGGATTTTCTGTCGCTTTCGCAATCGCTCGATAGCGAAGAACGCGGCAGCGCTGCGCATCTCTCGGCACTTGCCTATCTCAGCCATTCCGGACCTGCTGACGAGCAGGCGGCGCTTTATGCGTCGCTGATCGGCTTTCTTGATGATCCTTCGGTGAAGGTGCGTGCTGCGCTTGCTTACGGCTTGCTCCATTCACCCGCTGCGCCGCGCCCGATCATGCTGGCGTTAATGCATGATAGCCCCGTGATTGCCCGCGCGGTGTTGCAGTACTCGCCTGTGCTGGTGGATGCCGATTTGATGCGGTTGGTCGGCTCGACGCCTGACGTGGCGATCTTGCTGGCCATCAGCCAGAGGGTAATCCTGAGTTCGAGGCTGGCTGCTGCGCTGATCGCCCGAGGGGAGTTGCCGCTGACGTTGCGGCTGCTCCGCCGGGATGATGTAGCGCTCCAAGTGCAGCTGTTGAGCGATTTGTGCCATGCGCTTGGGGACGATGCGCAGGCGCGTGGCGTGTTGCTCGGCCGACGTGATCTGCCGGCCTCGGGGCGGTTGTATCTACTCGGCAAGATTACCGCAGCGCTGAGCGGTTGCCGGATGGTGAAGGGGTCTTTGCCAGCCGAGCGATTGGCGCGCCTGCTGCGCGACAGCACCGATACTGCAGTGGCCGCCATTGGAGAGCGCGAGGCGATCCGCACGGCGCCGGACTATGTTTCAGAACTGGTGCTGAGCCAGCAGCTTAATACGCGCATTCTGCTGCATGCGGTGGTGACCGGGCATGTGATGTTCTTTGCCGATTGCATTGCGGAACTGGCGCAAGTGCCGCGCAACAAGGTCTTTGCCATGCTCGAGGGCGGCAGCCGGGTAGCACTGGGAGCGCTGCTGGCGCGGTGTGGATTGGCCGATAGCGTGCGCGACCTGCTGGTGCGCATCGTTCTGCTAGCGCGGTCGACCGATCTGGCGGACGATGCGGGCGCGCGGCACTATGTAGTGACGGTTTTGACCGAGGAACTGATCGCCGAGCACGAGGGCGTCATTCCACCGGATTTGGAAGAGGCATTTGCGTATCTAAGCGAGCAGAACATCGTTCTGGCGCGCAAGGCGGCTCGGGGCGTTATGGCGGCATTCGCGGGGGAAACGCCGCGGCTAATGGCGCTGCCGGTTTCCGATGCGGCGCCACAATTGGCGCTGACGGCGGCCTAGAAGCGGAACTGTTCGCTCAGAACGCGCTCTTCAAGGCTCGTGCCAGGATCGAACAGCAGGGTAACGCCGCGCGTGCGGTCTTCGCGGACGGTGACTTCGAGGACTTCGGTGAATTCAACATTGTCAGCTACGGCGTTCACCGGGCGTTTGCTCGCTTCGCGCGTGATGAACTTGACTACGGCGCGGTTGGACAGGATCGCGCCGCGCCAGCGTCGCGGGCGGAATGGCGAGATGGGCGTCAGGGCGAGGAGTGGGGCTTCGATGGGCAGGATCGGGCCATGCGCGGACAGATTATAGGCGGTTGAACCGGCAGGGGTCGACAGCAGGGCGCCATCGCAGATGAGCTCTTCGAGACGGGTTTCGCCGTCCACCACGATCTGGATTTTGGCGGCTTGGTAGGTTGCGCGGAATAGCGAAACTTCGTTGAGCGCGAGAGCAGTCGGCGTGTCGCCCTTGGCGTCCAGAACAGTCATCGAGAGCGGATAAATGCGGGTGCGCTGCACGGCGCCGAGGCGGTCCTGCAAAAGGTCCTCGGAGAAGGCATTCATCATGAAGCCGACCGAGCCGAAATTCATGCCATAGACAGGGGTGCCGGTGCGCATGGCCTTGTGCAGGGTTTGCAGCATCAGCCCGTCGCCGCCTAGGGCGACTACGACATCGGCGGTGTCCGCGTCGTGGTCACCATAGCGGTCGCGCAGGCGCTGTGCGGCGATCTTGGCGTCGGGTGTGTCATTGGTGACGAAGCAAATGCGCTCAGTGCTTTGGCTGGACATTTTCGTCTCCCACAAGATGGGCGTTGCCTAGCATGGCGCCCGGTCCGGAGCCAGAACCAAAGCAGCAATTTGCGAGGGCGCTGCTGCTGGGGATCTCCTGTTTGTCCCCATTCCCGATGCTGGCGCTAAAGTTGTCGGCACAGGGAAAAGGAATAGAGCCATGGCAGATCGTTTTGCAGGATACGCAGGTTCACTGGATGACCCGGCGAGCCTTTGCCGCAATATTGAACCCAGCGATAGCATTCCGCTGCTGGAAATGTCGCGAGCTATTTTTATCGGTGGAGCCGGTACGCTCCGGCTGGTTGACGCATCGGGGAACACGGTGACTTTCGAAGGGCTGGTCGGCGGGTCAATCCTGCCCGTGCGCGCGCAGATGGTGCTGGGCACCGGAACGACCGCGACGGGCTTGGTGGCCATGCTTTGAAGGTTCGGATCAGTGCCAGCGAATGTTGATGCGGGCGCTGACAGCAAACAGCAGGAAGAGCCACAAAGAGGGCAGGGCGCCGGAGGTAGACTCAAATAAGCTGTGGACGGCCAGGGCGCAAACGATCGCCAGGCGGATGGCTGCCAAGGGCTCTCGCTTGAGGATCGCCCTCCCGGCGGCGGTGACAAAGGTCAGGGTTAGCCAGGAGCAGAATATCAAAAGCCCGGGGTAGCCGAGCTCGACTAGGAGGGAGAGATAGCCGCTGTGTGGTGTTTGAATATGCGGCAGGTCGAGGATTTGCCGGATAAGGGGAAGCATGTGGTCGGTTGTGGAGATCGTTGCCCAACCCCAGCCGCTCCACGGACGCTGCGATGCATAGTGGATGAACTGCTGCCAGATTTCGGTGCGGCCGGTGAATGTCAGATCGCGGCCAACGGAGGCGGCGAGAGGTTCGATGAGCGCGATGCTTGTTGCGACGGCTGTAATCAAACCTGCAAGGAGAAGCCAGTACCCTTGTTGGGGAACGACACGCAGACGAACGATGGTGAGTGTCGTGGTGAAGACAAGAGCGCCTATGGCTGCGGCAGCCAGGGACGTTGCAGAGCCTGACATGATCAGGCAAGCGCTGGCTACGATGCCCGCAAACACCCAGAGATAAGCTCGATAGGCCTTGATGGTAGCGAGGCCAAAAGCTGCAAGAGCAGCAATTGCGGCGGTCTCTCCCAAGGTATTCTTGTGGTTGAAGACGCCGCGCCAGCGGCCCGCATCGAAGCCAGGCATGATGCCGAGCGGGGTAGCCAAGGCGGCGAAGATGGAAAGGACCATTAGAATTGCGAGGCCCCCTGCAAAGAGACGCAGGGTGTAGAGTGGTGGAAACCGGTAGCGGATGAAAAGGCAAGCGCCAAGGAACAGGGCCGCAGTGCGGACCATGGCGAAGCTGTTGGCGTGGGAAACCGAGACGAAAGCGGCCAACGCGGCAAACACCAGAAGCGCGGAGTAGGCGGGTTCGGAAAAGATGGCTGCCAATGGTCTGGCGAACAAAAGCCGTATGGTGCCGTAGAGGCAGAATGCGAGAAACAGGGCGTTAAGCAGGGCGAGGCCAGGAGCGGTGTCGCTGGGCGTAAAACTCGGGTGCAGCCAGGCGCCGCTGAGCTTCAGGATGAGAACAATTGGCAGGGCATGATCAAGCAGTGCCAGAACGTCCTGGTCAACGGTTCGCATTGCTGAAGGCGACGACGTCTCGGCGGGTGTCATAATGTTTTCCGCAGAAGGTCTTTCTGCTCGAGCAAACTGTCGTAGATGCGTTCCAGGGACGCGGTTTGGCGTTCGATGTCGAAATTTTCGCGAACAAAGGCGTAGGCTTTGACGCCCATGGCGCGCGCCTGTTCCGGCTTGTTCAGGAGGGTGAGGAAGGCTGCGGCAAGCTCGGTTTCGTTGCTGGGATCAACTGCCAAGCCGGTTACGCCATCGATCAGCGCCTCTGCTGTTCCGCCCTGGTTTGATGTGACAACGGGCGTGCCGAGCGCCTGCGCCTCGATAAGGACCAGGCCGAAACCCTCTATGTCTCCGTCGACTGCCGGCCGGCTGGGAAGGGTTAGGAGCCGTGCAGTTGCCATGATTTCGCGTGTGCGCGCCGGTTGCTGGGCGCCGTGAATGGTGACGTTGCCAATGGTACTGGCGCTCGCCTCGACCAAAGCCCTCAAGGGACCGTCGCCCACGATGTGCAGTTCGGCGTCTGGCCTCGTACGCTGTACCACTGCAAAAGCTGCAAGCACCATGTCGATGCCTTTTTTGGCAACCAGCCTGCCGACAAAGACAATGCGCGGTGGGTTGTTTTCAATTGAAACAGGGGGAGCGTCCTGCAGGGGTATTCCAAGGTAATGTGTTCGGGTGCGATCGGGTGGAAAGCCTGCAACGACGAGCTTGCTGCGCAGATAGTTTGATACCGGCAGTACGAGGTCGCAATGTTCGATCAGGCGCTGACGCTGAAGGCGATAAAGTTGATCATAGGCCGAGTTCCAGCGGATCGGTCGCGTTGCGTCGTGGCCATGAGCGGTGGTGACCAGGGGAATGCCGTGGCGCTTCGCATACGGCAGCAGGAAAGCGCCGTTGGTGAGATAGTGGGCGTGAATGAGGTCGGGTTTGAACTGTTCGATCGCCATGTTGAGTTGTTGGCTATGTCCCAGGCGGAACGCAAGGCGGGCTACTCGGGATGGCTTGCTATCGAACAGGAAGTAGCGTGGCACGTCGGAGTGGTTTTCGTGGTTTCCATGGAGTGCCACGAGGCGGTAGTCGTATTTGGACAAAGAGCGGCAATGGTCGGCGATGAAGGTCTCTGACAGAGCGAGAGCCGTTTCGGTGAAGACAAGGACGCGTTGCTTGTTCATGGCGCTGCGTTTTCGAAGGCAGCTGCGGAAGGGAGTTGGTTAGGCTCCAACTGGCGCAGTTTTTGAGATACTCCACCGAGGAATGCTTCCCTACGGGCTTTTGCCCATTGGTGTCCCGACGAATTTGCCGCGAGAGGCACTCGCAGCTGTCGCTGGAGAGCGATAGCGAAATCTTGTGGCGTGTCGGCGATGAGCAAAGAGGGCGGCAAGTCGTTAAGGCCCCGGACGCCCATGCTTGTGCTGACTGTAGGGGTTCCCGAAGCTACCGCTTCGATGGTCTTGAGCTGGATGCCGGAACCGGCGCACGTTGGTACAGCGAGGACGCGGCTTTGGTGTATGAAGGCGATCGGGTTATCGACAAAGCCGATGCCTTGAAGATTTGGCAACATGCCGTTGACCCGCTCCGAGCCCCTGCCAGCTACGGCTATGCTGATGTGAGCAGGGAGGAAAGGGGCTACTTCGCGCGCGAACCAGTCCAGGCCGCGGCCGTTGACCTCCCAGGCCCAGGTGCCCAATAGGCCGATGTCGTAGAGCGGGAGTGCAGATTTGGGCCGCGGCGGGATCGCGCGACCCGCAAGAGGCATGAGGCTGACTTTGCCAGGATCCGTCATGGCCGAGAAGGCACCATGGTCGGCTTCGCTCAACGTCCAGACCTGGTCGACATTGTTCGCCAGCAGCGGCTCCAAGCGGCTAAGCAGGCGGCTATCTCGATTAAGCAGGAAACGCTGCAATATTGAGCGGCTGTTTGCAGCTTCGGCGGCATAGAGCGGGGCTTCCTGGTTGTGGGCGATGAGGATGATATGCTCAGCCAATTCGTGCGATTGCGGAAAGAGCCAGCCCATCTGCGCGTGATCGATTACAAGCACATCGGCCTTACGCTGACCGGTCAGGCGCCTGATCTGGTCCAGATAGGATTTGGCCCGGAACTTCTCGCAGACATAGGGGCGGCCGGACAGAAGGGAGCGGGCCAGCCAAACATACTTTTCTGCCCCCGCAGAGGCAGTTTCGATGGCGCGCCCGCCGGCCGAGGTTGAGCCGGCGGGAAGCGATGATCCTTTGCGGGAAAAGCCGATTACCCTAACAGAATGTCCGGCTACACGAATGGCATCAATGAAGGCCTGGCTGGCGATTTCCCCGCCAGTCGTCTGCCCGTGCGGCAAGCTTGTCGTTGCGAACACGATGTTCATGGCCTAGTGCTCGCATAAGTGCTGCCGGCACTTCGCCGTCCCATTTCTTAGCACAAGCAAAACACGTATTCGATCCACCGTTCTACGCATTTTTACTACAGTTACTGGCTAGATTTAAACTGATTGATGGCCGACTAGGTGAGAACGTCAGCGTATATCGAAGAAGCAGCGGCTGCTTGAGCGTGGGCGTAGGCGCTTGGGTGGAGGCCGTCGGTCGTCCATTTAGATGCGGTTCCGTCGACGCTCCATTTTCCGGAATTTCGAGCGCTTTCGACTGTGTCCGCCAAGTCCAGTACGGCATGGAGCGGGTGGAGGGCGTTGCCAGCGCGAAGGGCGTTGGGAGTGCCGGTCGAAGCTGGGGCGCCGGCGAGCATGGGGGCGCCGTCACGCAGCCAATCGTTGAGTTGTTCGCGCGTTCCAGTGCCTGAGGTGGAGAAATTCGGGGCGGCGGTTTGGTTAGCCAGGGTTGCGAAGCTGTCGGTGCTGGTTGTGCTGGGGGTAATAGTGGTTTGGAGAATGCGTCCGGCCTGGGGCAGTCTCGCTTTTGCGAGAGTCCAGATAGCGATCATGTCAGACTGGATTTGAGGCAGAGTGCGGCCAATGCCGATATCGTTGATGCCCATGCCGAAGATGACGTTTTTGGCATAGGCGAGGAGCGCCAGACGCTTGGAATTGCTTTGGCGGAACAGCTCCAGCCGGTCACCGCTTTGGGACAGATTGATGTATGGGTGCGACGGGCCGGCGAAGCGGGCTAGCATGCCGACGTGATCAGCGCTGTCTGCAACGTCGCCAACGCCCTCGCCGATGCTATCGGATAGTACGACTAATGGCCGGGCGGTGGTCCGCCCGATCAGCGCTAGTGGCCAGAGGCCATAGGTTTGAGCGGAACCGGTGTGACTGTTCATGGTGAAGTCGGTCACGTCCGTCGTTGATACGGTGCCCTTTTCGCCGTTGGCGGCAACTTGGCCGGTGCTGCCGTTGAAGAACAGAATGGTCGAGGCAGCCGAGACCCAGATATTGGTCCAGAATTCTGCGCTATCCGGAATGGTGACGGGAACGAAGCTCGAGACGATGAAGTCGCCGCCGCTGGCGAGTTGACGCACAGCGCCGTCAAAGGTGAGGCGGTGGAAAGTGCCGGCGGGGTATTCGACAGATGCCGCGCAGATGGTGCCGGCATTATTGGGGTATTCAAATTTGCTGGCGCTGCGCTCGACATACCAATTGGGGAGGACCATCGCGACCTCAGAGATGGAGCCGCGTGCCCGGTGATGGTTACGGGCGCTGATGCCTTTGTTGGTGCCGGCTTTGGCGTTCACGAGGCGGCAATTGGTGGCGATCTGACCGTAGATCTGGCCAGGCGTGAGTGGATAGGCGTTCGAATTGGCGGGAAAGGGGTAAGGCTGCTGCAGTTTGCCGATGAAGTTGGCCTGCGCTGCGCCAAGAAGGGAAAGGTCCAGGATGGGCATAGTCAGTTCGCCTTTGCGACTAGGAAATGTCCAGCAAAGACGAGGTAGCTGCCCTCATAGGTGACTAAAACCCAACCGGCGGGCACGAACGGCGGTGCGGTGCCAGATGATAGTGCCGGCAGCATGGCCAGGGACAACCCAAGACTTAGACCCAATCCAAACATCAATAATCTCCATTGTGATCGGCCGATGGTAGGGGCCGTCAGGCAGGAGAGGATTTCGGGGATAAGTGAAGGCTGATGCGCGTGGTTGTTCGCGTGAGAAGGGTGTGCAGCAGTGCTGGGGCGAGCAGGGAGGCCATAATTAGTGGCACGTCCTGGTTCAGGCCGAGTTCGCGCAAGGTGAGGTGGATCGCTTGATGCAGATAGAGGATGGTCAGAGTCCGACGGCCTAGGGCTTGGAGGGGTGAGAAAACAGGGGGCCAGACCGTCACGATTTGGCAGAGTTTGATGGCCAGCAAGGTTAGGGCGACGGCAGCTGCGATCGTGAGGACGGGCTGGCCGTAGTTGCCAGCTTTCATGTCGATGGATTGGCCGAAGGAGATTGCGAGCGCTGCGAGGGCGCCGGAAGCCAGGAGGGCGGGAGAGCTTATAGGTCGTGACCAACGCGACGCGGCGTAGCCGATGAGCACGAGCAGGGTGGCCATGGGAACGACGCCGAGGGACAGCAAGGCGGTGGAGCCTGGCAAGTGGGGTAGGGCGTATGCGACAATCAGTAGAGTTGTAAGTGCAAGGGTCCACTGGAGGCTGTTGGCAGAACATTTCAGCAGGAATTGTGCGAGCAGGAGGGCGAATAAGAGGCATGGGATGAACCAGAAGGCGCCAAAAATGCCGCCGAGGGAACTGCCGCCGAGGAGAAGCTTGGCGGCCATGATGGCGCATCGGTCAATCCCGAGAGCAGGAATTTGTGTTCCGAACCAGCAGGTGGAGGCCAGGGCTGGGGCGCCAAGGAGAGCCAGGAAGAAGAGATAAGGGATGAGGAGTGCCAAAGCTTTGCGAATGGCGAAGGGCCCCAATGGTTCTGGCCGAAGGGTGATGCCGGCTAGGACGAAGAATAGCGGCATGTGGAAGAGGTAGATGAATTGGGTGATGCTTTGAGCAACTGGCCAGTCGGAGCGCAGCAACACATGCCCGGCGACGACCAGAACAATGCCGAGGCCCTTGCAGGTGTCTAACCAGTCGAGGCGTAGCGGGACTTTGTTCATCGCGCGACTGCCGCTGCTCGTAGAGCTTTCTGCTCGTGCCAGGTCAGTATGGCGACCGCGCTGGAGGTCAGTAGGCAGTTGATGCCCAAGCCGCAGTAGCTAGCCCATACGAGCTGCAAGCCGTCATGGAAGAGGGCGAACGTGAGTGCCTGAATGACTACGCCAGTAGCGGTAAGCAGGAGGCGCAAAGAGAGGTGGCCTGCGCCGGATAATGCGTCGGCCATTATCGAGTTGAGGGCGAAGAGGGGTAGTGTGGGCGCCAAATAGATGAGGAACTGCACGGAAGGCTCAAACTCGGGCCCAACGAGGAGCGGCAATAGAGGTGCAACGGCGACCAGCGCCAAAGCAGTCAAGGCTGTTGCGCCAAGTGCTGCTGGCAGGACGGTCATAGCGTAACGCGCGGAATATGAGATGCCATCCGCGCCAGCCCGGAAGAAGTTCGGATATGACAGGCGCAGGATGGCTTGCAACGGAATCATGCCGATCTGCACGATGCGTTGTGCTGCGCTGTAGAAGGCCAGGATGGTTGGGTCCAGGAGAGAGCTGAGCACGACGCGATCGATGTTCTGCTGGCTGGCGCGCACGAGTTGGGTGCCCATGAACCAGCTTCCGTGCATTAGTCCATCGCGGGAGATGCGTAGGTGTGAGATGGAAACGCGGGTGGTCAGCATTGTGGCGACGCCTGCAATCAGCATGCCTAGGGAACCAGCGAGTGCAAGAACTTCGAAGGTTTGCAAGCCCAAGGCGAAATACGTAATCCCAATTGCCGCGATGCGTGGCGCCACTTGCATGCTGCGGAGCCAGTTTGCCGACGCAAATCGCTCTAGTGCCAGTGCGGTTTGTTCCGCATTGACCAGGAGACGAAGGCCAAGGAACTCGCCTAAGCCGATCATTGCGATGGTCCAGAGGCTGACGTTATCGCTGAGTAAGCCGCTGGTCAGAATGACGAAAAGGAGGAGACCCACGGGTAAGGTTAGCAGGGTGGTCGTTTTCAGGTGCGACTGCGCCGGTGGCAGGTTTAGCCGGTCCTGCGCTGTGCGCTTGAGAAGGTATTCACCGGCTCCCCAGCCGACAATTTCGAAGCAGATGGGCACCCAGCTCATGAGAGCGATGTAGAGGCCGTAGTCCCGCGGTCCGAGGACCCGCGCAAAGAAGGCGAAGAGTGCCAGTTGCATGGCCGCGGGCACAAGCATCGCTGCAAGACCGAAAGCGAAGTGTCTGAACCTTCGAGCGCCCGCCATTTAACAACCAGTGGCGAGCAGGTTGCTGAACAGCGCCTCATAAGCATCGGCAGATTTGGAGACGCTGAACATCTGAGCACGCTGGCGCTGCTGAGCGGGGTCGGAGGGTTTTTTTATCGCCGCGTACAATGCTCCGGCAAACGCGGCCTCGTTGCCGACGGGCACCAAGGTGCCGAATGTGCCACGATCGAGGATTTCGCCGGGTCCATTGGGGCAGTCCGTAGACACTATGGTGCAACCTGCGCCCAGCGCTTGCACAAGCACATTACCGAAGCCTTCCCAGATCGAGCTGAGCGCAAAAACGTCGGCTCTTGCGAGGTATGGTGTGATGTCAGGGACGAAGCCGGGCAGGGCGGTGGATTGTTCGATGCCTAGCTCGATGATTAGCCGATGCAGTTCGGAGCGGAGGACCCCGTCGCCCAAGATGATGAGGCGGGCGGGAATTGTTCTTTGAAGTTGAGCGAAGGCCTTTAGGAGCGTTGAAAAGTCCTTTTGCGCGGTAAGGCGCCCTGCGGCGACGATGACAGGATGGACTTTGTCGTCGAGCCAGGGGTGAGTGGCCACAGACTCGCTAGAGTCGGCTTTTTCGACAAACGCTGGATTGTAGATCACCTTAATCATTTCGCGGGGCAGCCGAGCATAGCTGGCAAGATCGTCCGCCAGGTCATGCGAAACGGCGACGATGGCGTTAGCTTTTGGGTACAGAATGGGTTGCAGGGCGAAGGCGGCGCGGTACCGCCAAGTCTTGGAGTGTTTCGCTTCAAGCGCTGGATTTGAGCGCTCGGAGATGACCAGCTTGGTGGCGGCGCCGGAGAGAGCCAAGGCGATAATCGCTGTTACATTGGTGGTCGGCATGGCCGTGTAGAGGACGTCATATTCTGTCGTTCGCAAGTGCCGGCTCAAGCGCATAACGGCCTTCCCCGTGCTAGCGGCATCGAGGCGCAAGACCCTGACGCGGGAGTCGGGACGGTATTCATTGGGCTGCGGTGCGCGGGCGAGAATAAGCGTCACGTCATGATTGCGGGCTGCCAATGCGCGGGACAGTTCGACCATCATGTGCTCGACACCCCCAAGTTCGAGTGACCAGAAGAACACCGCTATGCGCATGTGTTCTCCTACGGCTTGCTTGCTTGCGCTGCGCCGGCCGTGCGCCGCAGCAAGCCAGCCCAGGCCATGCGCCAAACTTGCCGGGTTAGCAGGATGAAAAACCGGCGAATGGTGCGGAGATATCTTGGACCGAGGCGCTTGGGTTCGCTCCACCATCTGTGGGCCCATTCAAAACCACGCAGCCGCATCCAAAGTGGTGCCCTTTGCACATGTCCGGTTTGGAAATCGAAGGCTGCTCCAATGCCGCAGAGCGTTAATCCCGGCAGCCGGTCCCGGTATTGCGCCATCCAGATTTCTTGCTTGGGAGCGCCCAGTCCAATCCAAACCACGTTGGGTTTGGCCGTGTTGATGCGAGCGATTTGTTCGTCTACTTGGCCAGGCGACGAACTGCCCATTGGTGGGCTGTCACTGCCAACGACATTGATGCCCGGGTGGCGAGCCCTGAGTGTCTCCGCCAGTTCATAAGCGACGCCCGGCTTGCCACCAAACAAATAGTGCTTTAGCCCTGTCTGAGGCGAACGGGACATTACAAGCTCGAACAGGTCAGGACCGCTGGTTCGTTGTGCCGGCAATCCATGAAGGACCCGCCCTATCCAGGCAATTGGGTGGCCGTCCGGCACAACTATGTCCGCTGTGCTTAAGGCGTGGTTCATGCTCTGGTTGTCGTGACCTTGTACCAAGCCATGGGTATCGCTGAAACAGATGATCTGTCCGCTACGTGTGTCGTCCTTGGCCCAATTCTCAATCTGCAGAGCAAGATCGAGTTCGGATGTACACGAAACGGCAATGCCGAAAACGTCGTAGGTGCGCGGGATCATGCCCAACTCCAATGGTATTAGGCGTAATCTGGACTGTAAAATCTACGGTTGTGCTGCTTTCGATCGGCTCTGGGCTCAGCGGTGGCGTTAAGCAGGCTGATGATCTGGGCAGAAGGGCGCTTTGCCTGTGTCAGATGAGCAAGGGCTTGCTTGGTCTCGCGCTGTGATGTGCTCGCCCATCGCGTTACCAGCAGGATCAAATCGGCATGTGGCGCGATGTAAAGCCCGTCGACAACCGGTTCGATTGGCGGGGTATCGAGCACAATGACGTCGAAGATTTCCGCCGCGGCCGAAATCAATTGCTCAAAGCGAGCGCCGGCCAGTAGCGTTTCGGTGGGGCCATCTATGCCGCGAGCGCCGAGAAGAAGCGACAGGTCGGTGTCATTTTCCCGCCGCAGCATACGGCTAAGGTCCGCTGGCCCGTTACGTCCTTCTAGCATCTCAAGAAGACCAAGTTCGGGCACCAAATCGAGCTGCCGGGCTAGTGCCGGGTGGCGTAGATCGCAATCAATGAGCAGGGCACGCCGGCCTGCCAGAGCATAGGACCGGGCAAGCGCCGTGGCTGTCGTTGATTTGCCTTCCTGCGGCGCAGTGGAAGTGACCATAACCACTTGGCCGGTATTGGATCGCTTCGCAGCTGTTCCGCTCAAGGATTGATCGATTGCCATTCTCGTGCGGCGCATCGCTTCGGCAAACCGGGAAAGCGGTGCGGTAATCACCAAATCTGCTAGGGTGTCATTGCCTGGTTCGAGCTTAAGGCGCGGAACCGTTGCGGCTACGCGTGTCCGCAAAATTGCTTCGATTTGCTCCTGTGTCATGAAGCCGCCGACCAGGCTTTCGTAGGTTATGCTGACCGCAACACCAAGAACGAGACCAAGGACGGCGCCTACGATCAGGAACAGTCCGGTATTTGGGAAGGCGTGAGTAGATGGAGCAACGGCTGGAGATGCTATGCGGCTGTCGGCCATTTGCAAGCCGGACTGGTTTTCCAATTGCAGGGAGCGATTGAGCAGCGCTTGGTATTGCTCGCGCGCGAACACCGCTTTGCTTTGCAAGTCATAAAGGCCGGTCAGAATGTCGGCCGGTAGATCGCTCTGCATGACCTCTGTGCGCAATGCATCGCGCAAACTGACCTGTTGGGCATCCAAATTGGTGAGTTGCTCGCGAAGGGTCGCAAGCTCAGCATTGACCAGGGTGGTCAGCTCCGCCTCGGCGCTTGCTAGTTGAACCTGAAGCTCTCGGGCGGCCGGGGAGCTAACATCAACCGCGGAAAGCTGCGCCGCCAGTTTGTTGCGCTGTTCTTGCAGGAGCGCCGTTTCGTTGCTGGCGAGGGCAGTTGCGAGGACGTCCCAATTCTCGTTCGCCAAGTCAGCACCAGTCTTTGCGCCTCATCATTTGCTCGCTTACGCTCGACGAAGAGCGCATCAATCTGCCCTGTTAGGTCTTAGAACCTTGGGGGAGAGTGGCGAGTTGGACGGTGCTTTGGTTCAGGAACTCGTTGAAACTGGCTTCAGACAAGACGATCTCGTCGCGTGCTTGGGCCAACCGTGCCTGAAGAACATCACGTGAAGAGAGCATCGATGCCACTTTGGCGGTGACTTGGTCATCGATGTGGATTTGGGCGATTGTATTCGCCAGCCGAGCGGCTTGCGCAGCATCAGCGGCTTGCACGCTAATAGCTATGAGATAGGTGGGTACCCGCCGCTGGACGTTAACAGCACTACGGAGCCGCGCTACGGCTTGACCCATCCGCTCATCTTCGCTCAACGGTGGGGGTGGGAAGCCGAAAAGTGCTAGAAGGCGGCCTCTAAGGCCCTGTGGGGCGGCTAGGTCCGGATCACCTGCTAGGTTCTCAGCGACAATGACTTTGCGGAGAATAGCGTCGGAGCGCAAAAGCTCCACTTCACTCTCCACTAGTGCATTGTCGGCCGGCCCAGATCCCGATCGGGCATCCGGTTCAAGCAGGTTTTTGTGGCTCGGGTCAAAGATAAGGAGAGTGGTAGCGGAATATATTGGCGCTATCCATGCTGCCAACAGGCCAGACAAGCAAAGCGACACACCAGTAACCAGAAGGATCAACTTGATCCTGCGGCGGACAAGCCCGAAAAGCCGCCGCAAATCGATCTCGGCGTCTTCCATAACTTGACCCACGCCGACAATTACGCGCTAGCGGCCCCAGAGCCCGACAACTACTTCTACCTAGTGAGGGTTATAACGTAGGTTATTGGTTTAGCAATGGAGGATGTTAAAGAAATTAAGGGTCTGTTTACGAATAAGCTCTTGTGGCGCTAGGAGGCCTTGCGCGCCATATCTGGCCGGGGAATACGGTCTTCCTCATAACCCGCCCAAGTCCGGGTGCGGGCGTTGACCAGCAAATCAATGGAGTATGCCCTGGCTGGAAAAGCTACAGCTATCTCCGCCAGTTTGTGCTGGCTTTCATCTAGCTGGCGTTCGATGGCATAGGCATCATTGTTTTTGATGCCGGTAATCGTCATGGTCCACTCTTTAAGCAAGGAGCGGTAATCGGCAATGCACTTGTCAGCTTCTGTCTCGGTCATTGCAGCCTTCCAGTTTCGCTGAACTGCATAGCTGATTTGCGCTGACAAAACGCTGACAGCGTCAGACGGCTAGGGATTGGCCATCGACACGATGCTGTTGGTGCACCAGCTCTGCTCGCCAGAACTGCCCTCGATGTGATCAATCTGCCAGCCATGCTTGTCTTCCCTAACAAGATCGAAGACGATTTCGGTGCTAGATGCCTCATCTTTGAAGCTGGCGCGCACCTTGGCTGATGTGGGTGCCTCGCTGATCAAGTCCAGCTTGAAGCCTTGGGGCTGCCAATGAAGCCGGCCTGTCAAAGGATCGAACCCTGCTTCCCGGAACTCATTGCGGCCGACCACCGCGTTCTCCAGCCGCTCGGTGAGCCGGTCCGAAAAGTAGGGCCGAATGTCGCGAAGTGGCACGTTTAAAAAATACGTATTGTAGAGCGTGCTCACCACATCCAACGGAGAGGTGAACTCTTGGGCAGATACCAACCCCGGCATGAACGACGCCATTAACGCCAGCAAACAGCTACGCATGTTGAAACAACCCTGCGCCCCCGCGCCACCTCTATATCGACAGTGTGTATAACCAGATCAAGTGCGGATTATGCATGGAATTGATGCAAGTTAGTGACTTGGCGGACCAGGGTTCAATGGTAACGATTTAACCTGCCTAAGCCGCAGTGGATCCATCGCCGATAATAATATCGAGGGGAGCCGTAACCGTGCAGGAGACCCCTTCCGGAGCATAGGCGAGCTTCACGGTGCCACTGATTTCATAGGCGAGAACCTTCTGGATCATCTGCGTACCGAAGCCAGCTTTGAGGGGTTCGGTGACCGCTGGGCCATCATGCTCCTGCCAAAAAAAGCTGAAGATCGGCTGATCGGCTTCGGCGACGCTCCAACTGATGCTGACGTAACCTCCAGGCTTGCTGAGCGCTCCATACTTGACAGCATTAGTGCAAAGCTCATGCAAGGCCATCGACAAGGACATGGCCGCACGGGCGCTGATCATCATGGGCGGACCACTAATCTGGAAGCGCTCCGCTGCCTGGAACAGCGAGGTGCCGGCGCTTACAACCTCAGCTAAATCGGCGTCAGTCCAATTTCGGGTGACCAGAACCGATTGCGCTTTGCCCATGGCCGCCAGGCGTTGACTGAATGTTTCGAGCTGGTCGACATCCTCGTGTTTGGCGAAGGTCTGGGTTGCAATGGCCTGGACGGTTGCGAGCAGGTTCTTGATGCGGTGCTGCAGTTCTCTGCCGAGCATGTCGCGTTGCTGGTCAGCTCTTTGCCGTTCCTCGCGTGCCTGGTTGAGTTCTGCAAGGAATGCATCGATGGACGCGCCGACATCACTGATCTCATCGCGATCTGGCGACATGCCGGTCCGGGCAGCGGTCTTGCCGGCACGCCAATTATCGATCGTGGCTTGCAACAATCTGACGGGGCGAAGCACCAGCTGCCGGGCAACCAGATGGGCGATGGCAAAGGCAGCAAGCGCGGACAGCATTGCCAGCAGAAGGTTTCGCCGGGTGGCCTCGTTGATGCTGCGGAACGCATCGGTTTTAGAGATGCCGGCGCTTACATAGATGCCCAAGGGAGGAACGGTCGCCGGAAAATAGCCTTGCACCCGTTCCGTGCCGTCCTGGCTTGTAAGCTCCAGTGTGCCGGGCTGGTCCGCACTTATTAGGTGCCGAAAATTCGCGGGAATGCGGGTGCCGACAAAACGCTCGGGCGAGGGTTCACGCGCGATGATCATGCCGTTGCGGTCGGCGATGGTCAGGGAACTGTTGGCAGCAAATTGGCGCTCCCGAAGCCGGTTGCCAAGCCAGTCAAGGCTGAGCCCGGCCACCAACACGCCGATGGTTGTTCCTGCGGCGTCATTGATCGGTACAGCAAGCGGCAGCACAGCGACCGGGTCGTTGCTGCTCTCCATGTACTCGCCGATGGTGAAGCTGCGATCCCGCATGACGGCTTGGAAGTAAGGCCGCTTTTGAAAGCCGGTTACCACCCTGGCGGTGCTGGAGCGGCAGCGCAGGTTGCCCTCTGCGTCCAGCGCAGCAATGGCATTGAACTGAGGCAATTCCTGCCGCAGATCACGTAAATATAAAGCACAATCTTGTTCGCTAAAGGCGCGCACTACAGGAGCTCGGGCCATGGCCGCCAAGATGCCGCTGCTGCCTGAAATGATTCGTTCCATTTCGAGCGCTGCTAACTCAGCCGTGCGTAGCGCGGTTTGGTGCACCTCCATGCCGCGCACCTGACGAAACACCGCTTCGTTGTAAAGAATGGTGCCCAGGGCAGGCAGAAGTGCGACAGCCGCAATCAGGGCCAGCCTTGGACCTAAACCGATGTTGCGTGGTTTTGGCAGCCGCACCATTGCCCCTGGGTCCGCTCATCCGCCCCGAAGATGCATAGGGTAGGTTTGATGCGCGTGGCAAGTGCCGCGCGCTTAGGGATCAAGGCAAGAGTGGGTAGTATAGTTTACCTGGTGTTGTGCAGCATGCCCTGAAATGCGCGATAGCTGGATTTTGGCGTTCGCTCTTGCGTTTCGTAATCGACATGAACGATGCCGAAGCGTTTTTCGTAGCCTTCGGCCCATTCATAATTGTCGAGCAGTGACCATGCAAAATAGCCCCGGACGTCGGCACCCTGCTGGCGGGCATCGAGAACCGCCTTCAAGTGATCATCATAATATCTGACGCGGCGTGGATCGTCATCGCCTTCGACTTCCGCCATGCCGTTTTCAGTCACGTAAAGAGGGATCTTGGTGTAGTCGTTGGATACGCGGACCAGCAGGTCGCTCAGGCCCTTAGGGTAGATTTCCCAACCTATGTCGGTCTTTTCCAGATCCCCTTTGACCTGCTCTAGCTGCTTGCCCGGCTCGTTAGATGCCTGGTAGAGGCCACGGGTATAATAGTTGATGCCGAGCCAATCGAGAGGTCGGGAGACGACTTCCATATCCTTCTGGTAGTCCTTGGGCATGTGTTCGCCTAGCCAATTGGTGACTTCCTCGGGATATTGTCCCTTGAGCACGCCACCCAGATACCAGCGGTTGAACAGGGCGTCTCCCATGTTCATGGCAGCTAAGTCTTCAGGCTTGTCGCTGACAGCTTCAGACTTTTCGAGGTTCAGCACGATACCGAGGTTCTTGGCACCATTGGCACGCAGCGCGTCGATTGCCGTACCATGAGCGAACAGCACATGGTGCATGGCGCGGGCTGCGGCACGCATATCGCGATAACCCGGCGCATGGATGCCAAGATAGTGGCTGAGGAACGCAACGCACCATGGCTCATTGACGGTGGCGGTTGCATGGAGGCGGTCTCCATATTTTTGCGCGACAAGCGTAGCATAATCGGCGAACCACCCGGCAATATCGCGATTCATCCAGCCGCCGCGGTCTTGCAAGGCAGATGGCAAGTCCCAGTGATAAAGAGTCGCGTAGGGCACAATATTGCGCTCCAGCATGCCGTCGAGCAGCCGGTCATAGAAGTCGATGCCAGCTTGGTTGATTGCGCCTGTTCCCTCGGGGATCAGGCGTGGCCAGGCAAAAGAGAAGCGATAGGCATCGAACCCACTATCGCGGATGAGATCAAGATCTTGGGGCCAGAGTTCATAGTGGTTGCAGGCCACCTTGCCAGTGTCGGAGTTGCGCACGTTTCCGGCAGTCGCCGAGAAGCTGTCCCAAATGGAAGGGCCACGACCGTCGCGCTGTCCGCCCTCGATCTGGTAAGCGGCAGTGGCGACACCGAAGCTGAATTCGGGACCGAAATCCTTACGATCAACTGAAAACATCAAGTCTCCTCAAGCCGGCGTTTTGCCGTGTTAACGATCGCAGATAACGCAGCGTGGCGTCTTATGCAATCGATTGCACAAGACTACTTGGGTTGAAAGAGCGAAGGGTGATTAGGATTGCATTGGCGTCAGGCCGTAGCCCCGACCATCACTTGTTTTATGGCGAGATCGAGTTGTGCCTGCGAATAGGGCTTGTTTAGAACTGGGAAGTTCGCGTTGCCGTCGGCAATTTCTGCATGGCCCGTTGCGATAATGATTGGCAGGTCAGGACTGGACGATTTAGCCGCACGAGCTAGGTCCAAGCCTGTCATTCCGGGCATGGTCTGATCGGTGATCAGGAGATCGAACGAGGATTTCCCCAGAGTCTCTAAAGCCTCTGTTCCGCTTGTAGCGGAAATCACCCGATGACCTCTCTCAAGGAGAAGTTCAACGGTGTTCATCAACACCAGGGGATCATCATCAACTGCCAGGATAGCCAAAGAGCGGTGAACGTCGGTGGCAACGGGCTGCTGAAGCTTGATTGTCTCAACAGTTGCATGCTGCGCGACAGGTAGGAGGATCTCAGCTGTGGTACCGTGACCGAGCTGGCTGTGGAGCAAGAGTTCACCGCCTGATTGAGCCGCGAAGCCATGCACCATGGATAGGCCCAGGCCGGTGCCCTTACCCACACCCTTAGTGGTGAAGAACGGTTCGCGTGCCTTCGCCAGCGTGTTTGCGTCCATGCCGGACCCGCTGTCGCGAACGCTGATGCAGATATAGGTGCCGGCGCGCAGATCGGCGGTGCTGCGGTCAATAGTTCTTTCGCCGACACCGATTACGACCGAACCGCCCTCTGGCATAGCGTCGCGGGCATTTACCACGAGATTGAGCAAGGCTAGTTCGAGTTGCTGTGGATCAACGCGGGCACTTGGCAAATTGTCGTTGCAGTCCGTGCTGATTGCAATGCGCGGACCTATGGAGCGCTGGAGCAAGTCTTCCATGCCGGCGATCAGCTTGGGTACATTGACGCTCTCTGTGCGAAGGTCCTGCTTGCGTGCAAAGGACAGCATGCGCTGCGTTAGGGCAGCACCGCGGCGCGCACCTTCCATTGCATTTGCAACCATGCGTTTGAGGCGCTCGTCGTCCGGCAAACGCCTTTGCAGCAGTTCCAAATTGCCAAGTACAACCGCCAGCAGATTGTTGAAGTCGTGCGCCACGCCGCCGGTGAGTTGACCTATTGCTTCCATCTTCTGCAGTTGCACAAGAGCTTCTTCGGCACGCTTGCGCGCGGTGAGATCGGTCAAGCCACCCGTGATGCGCAGAAAGCCGATGTTCTCCTCGCGCTCGACGCGTGAGGTAGACACTACCGTCAGAGTGTCGCCCCGTTTCGTACCCATGTGAATTTCATGCGCTACAGGTTCTTGCGCCTGGAGCATACCAGTCCAATCGCTGCGTAAGCGTTCAGCATCGGGTTCGGCTAAGAAACTGAAGAAGGATTGCCCAACGACTTCGGTTCGGCCGTATCCAAGCAGATCAAGCCAAGCATCGCTCACTTCTTCGATGTTGCCTTGTGCGTCGAGCGCGTGCAGGGGCAGGGGCGTGCGGCGGTAAAGCGCGCGGAACTGTTCCTCGCTTCGCCTCAAGGCCATTGCTTCCTTGGCTGCAAGTTCGGCAAACCTGCGGTCGAACATGGCAGCGAGCATCGCAAGGAAAAGAATGAAGAGGGTTGTCGCGGCCACGATCAACGCAAGGTTGGTCTGTCCGAAGCTCGCGCTGCCATGCGCATGATCGGCGGTGGTCGTCGCGCTGAAGCTTGCAGCGCGCATGCCTGCGTAATGCATGCCGGAAATCGCCAGGCCCATGGCTATAGCCGCCCCTGCTTTCCAGACCGGCGAGGCTTGCTCAAACGCAAGCCATAAGGCCGCAACGGACGCACCGATGGCGATGAAGACGGAGATCGCGACCCAGACTGCGTCGTAGCTTAGCTCAATGGGCATGCGCATCGCGGCCATGCCGGTGTAGTGCATTGCCACAATACCGAGGCCCATCAGCAATCCGCTGCCGAGCAGGGCGATGATTCCTCTGGAGCGGCTAACGACAGCGAAGCCGAAGCCGGTAACGAGCACCGCTACGAGAAAGGAAATGGCCGTGAGCAATGGATCGTAATAAGCTTCCATGCCCGGCATGCTGTGAGCCAGCATGGCGACAAAGTGCATCGACCAGATGCCGCCGCCCATAGCAAAGGCCGCCGCAGTCAACCAGGCAATGTAGCCGCGCCGGTTTATCGCGGCATTGGTGCGCGCGGCAAGGTCTAGCGCTGTGAAAGACGCTACCATTGCAACCAGAATGGAAAGGGCTACCAGGGCAAAGTCATGCGTGCCGCTAATCATCTTCGGCTCGTGACTATTGGTGGATCCGCGCGGCCAGTAGAAGCGGACAAGTTTGCAGCAACAAGCGCTGTGCCGCGCTTATTTGAGTGCTGGAAGATTTCAGGTTCATATGTTTTTTGTAGATTGTTGAACCAGCGCATCAGGCGCTTGCCGCGCTTTCCGTTGTGATTTGCTCAGAGCATAAAGGAAGTGGCGCCGTATCGCTATGGCGGTTTGCTCTAGTGAAAGCGCATTATCGCAATCTCAGCAAAAGTGGTTGCCGGTCATCGCAAATATGGCAATGACCGGATATGCTGGTGCGGCTATGTTGAGCTAGGACGAGTGCTGCTGGCTGAGCAAGGCAAAATAGTTGGAAATATAAGGTATTTTTGTCGAACGCTTTAGTCACGATAAGCGATGCAGTTGTTTGATCCGTCCGCCTGTTCAAACAACTGCAGTCACTTGCAGTCGGGGGAAGCGCTAAGCTTCTTGCCAGCGTTCAGCTAATGCTGTGCTGCCGCTGACCGGGTAAGTGGCCGATGATCGAGCACGGCTTTTGATCCTGACGTCCTGACTAGTGCCGCTGCGGTGAAAAGTTTCCGCGCTCGGGGCGACTTTTTCGATTACGAGCGTATCGATGATGCGGTCAAGCTCCTTGGCCTGACCTTCGGTTTGTTCGATGGCAGCGTTGGTCTGCTCGACAAGAGCAGCATTGTGCTGCGTGATCTCATCGATTTGGCGAACGGCGTTGGACACGCCATGGATCGCTGTCGACTGGTCCTTGCTCGCACGCGCTATGTCGTCGATAAGCTTGGCATTGTCGTCCACGCCAGCCATCATCTGCGAAATCTTGGATGCAGCATCGGAAACCAGGCGGGAGCCGCCGCGGACTTCGTCGGCACTTTGCTCGATCAATTGCTTGACCTCGAGCGAAGCGCTAGCAGCGGATTGCGCAAGCCTTCTTACTTCCACAGCCACAACGGCAAAACCCTTGCCTGCGTCGCCGGCTCTTGCGGCCTCCACCGAGGCATTAAGTGCGAGCAGATTGGTCTGGAAAGCTATGTCGTCGATCATCTCAATGACGTTAGAGATGCGCGCGGAACTAGATGAGATGCGCTGCATGGCGGCATCGGCCTGGACCATCACCTGACCGCTTTCCTGCGCAGTGCGTGCTACGCTAATGGCAACTTGGCTTGCGGTCTCGGCGCGTTTGGCGTTGTCGACCACGGTTGCTGCGAGCTGCTCCATCGCAGAGGATGTTTCTTCCAGAGTTGCCGCCTGCTTGGTTGTGCGCACTGCAAGATCGTTTGCGCCAACCAGGATTTCGCCCGTAGCGGTCTTAAGCGAACGCGATGTCAGCCTAAGTTGACCTACGATCTGGGAAAATTTGTCGATGCTTTGATTGAGGGCTACGCGGATTTGATCGAGATCGCCTTCGAACGGATCTGTGATCGTATGGGTCAGGTCTCCTGCAGCCAGGCCGGCCAGGCTTTTGCCTAGAACCTCGATTGCCCGCTTGCGCGCGGTCACGTAAGTGGCGAACTTGACGACCTTGTAGACTTTGCCGTTGACGTCAACGATCGGGTTGTAAGTTGCCTGTATCCAAACTTGGCGCCCACCCTTACCGATGCGAAGGAACTCGCCGGCTTTGAACTTGCCGCGGCTGAGCTCATTCCAAAAGTCGTGGTATGCTGCGCTTTCGCCCTCTTCAGGCGTTACAAACATGCGGTGATGCCGTCCGATAAATTCATCAAGATTGTAGCCGAGCGCCAGGCAAAAGTTCTCATTTGCGCTCAGGATATTGCCGCGGGTGTCGAACTCGATAACGGCTTGCGACTCAGAGATTGCTGCCAGCTGGCCGGCAGCATCAACGCTGATCTGCTTCTGCCGCGTTATATCCGTGGCGAACTTGATGACCTTTATTGGCTTGCCAGCCAAATCCATGATCGGGTTGTAAGTCGCCTGGATCCAGACCTCGCGACCATCCTTGGCAACACGCTTGAACTCTGCAGACTGGAACTCGCCACGCCGAAGCCGATCCCAGAACGCACGGTACTGTTCTTTTTCCCGCTCCTCCGGAGTGACAAAAATGCTGTGATGCTGCCCTACGATTTCACTGAGCTGGTATCCCATAACAGCTAGGAAATTCTGGTTGGCAGCAACAATATGGCCATCAAGCGAAAACTCGATTGTTGCTTGTGATCTGTCCATGGCTTGAAGGATGGACTCGATTTCCACCACTCTTTGTTTACGTCGATTGATGCCGAAAACGTCCATTTTCTGGCCCCTAAATGTGTATGCCTCGTGTTGGTGGAAAGTGATTGATCGGCTTTATCAAATCTTTAAAGCTAGTTTGAAGAAGATTGAGCGATGTAACAGCTTGTAACAGGCGGAGAGGGGATATTGCTCAATAAGTAGGCTGTTTACTGCCGGAAAGCCCCATTACCAGCTTAAAACCGCAAAGTCGGCCGCCTGTTTGGTAACGGCAAGTTACTGTAACAATTTGAATTGGTGCTGATGCCCAGAGCTGGAGCGCGCTGCACCGGCACTTTGTCCGCATAGCTTGCGAAGTTGCGTTAGCTGTTGATAGTATTAGCTAAAGATTTAAGCAGCACTGGTCCCGTTATGACGCAGCAAAATAGATGAGCTCAACGGTGGCTGAAGGGGTGCGGAACGGGCGGCGGGGGGTGTCTCGACGGGTGACGATGACGGACGTTGCGCGGGAGGCTATGTGCTCGCAAGCGACGGTGTCGTTCGTGCTCAACAACGCGCCGGGTATCAAGCTGTCGCAAGAGACGCGGAGCCGGGTTATCGATGCGGCGCGGCGGCTGGGGTATAATGCGCCGCTTGCAAGTGCCACGCTACGGCCGGAGGCAACGACGCCGCAGATCGGCTTCCTGGTCGACCAACTTGCGACCAGTCCGGAAGCAGCTATCGCCATTGATGGGATCAATGGGGCGGCGCGAGCCAGTGGCATGATCGTCATGGTGGCCCAGACCTCCAATGATCCACAAATGCAGGCCCAGATTGTTCAAGCCTTTGCGGCCCAGGGCGTGTCGTGTCTCGTGTACATGACCATCTTCACGCGCGAGGTGGACTTGCCGGCGGAAGTTCTGGAACTCGACATCCCGGTGTTCCTGCTCAATTGCTATACAGAGGCGCAGACGCACCCCGCCGTGGTGCCGAGCGAGATCGCCGGTGGGCAGCGCAGCACCCGGTATCTGATCGAAAACGGACACAGGCGTATAGCGACGATCACTGGAGAAATCTGGATGGAAGCGGCGCAGGACCGGCTCAAGGGCTATCGGCGTGCACTCGCTACGGCTGATATTCCCTTCGATCCGGAGCTTGTCGTGGAGGGCAATTGGTCGGCCAGCGCCGGTTATGAAGGAACGCGGCAGCTCCTTGCCTTAGCTAATCCGCCAACGGCCATTTTCTGCCAGAACGACCGCACTGCGATCGGGTGTTATGAGGCGCTCAAGGAAGCGGGGCTGCATGTGCCCAAGGATATGTCGGTCGTTGGATATGACGACGAGGAAATCTCGCGGCATTTGCATCCGAAATTGACAACATCGATCCTCCCGCATCGCGCAATGGGGCAATGGATTGTAGAGCAACTTGTTGAGGGAACAAAGCTTTCGGGCCGCTATCCGATCACCAAGCTGGAATGTCCGCTGGTGGAGCGGGACTCGGTTACGACGCCTCGCCTAAGCTAGTTTAACGGCGGCGCAATGGAGGCGCGTTCGACAAGTTCGCACTCGATCTTGACCTTTTGCAGCCTCTCGTCTTCGTCCATGTTCCCATAGCTGTCGAGCAAATGACCGACCGCCCAGCGCGCCATCTCGTCGTGCGGCAGCACCATGGTGGAAAGACCAGGATCTAGAAAGCTTGCAAGATCCTCATTGTCGAAGCCGACGATGGATAGATCCTGGGGTATGCGCAAGCCAAGCAGGCGGGCGGCATCATAGCAGCCGATAGCCATCCGGTCGTTAAAACAGAAGATTGCGGTTGGCCGGTCCAGACGCGAGAGCAGCTCAAGTGCGCGGTCACGACCATGCCGCAGGGTCCAGCCTCCAACCGAGATCAATGATTCCTCGACGGGCACTTGCCACTCGGCCATTGCCTGGCGAAAGCCATTTTCGCGATCGCCGGAGGCTTGCCCGAGGCGTTCGCCGGCGAGGTGCGCAATTCGCCGGTGACCGGCTTGAAGCAGAGCGCGCGTAGCGACATAGCCGCCAGCCAAATCCGCAGGCAAAACAGTGGGATAACGTAGCTTACGCTCAAAGCAGTTGAGCAGCACAAGTGGCAGGGCGCTGAACTGGTCGGGTACGGTGACCTGCCGGGTAATCAGCGAAGTATAGATAAGTCCGATCGTTTTCTGGGCAACCAGAAGCTCAATGGCAGCCTGCTCCAGAGCTGGATCGTTGCGGGTGCAGAAAGTAGCAACACTAACGTCCTGCAGGGCAGCTTCGTCGCGTGCGCCCTCGATGAACTGGGCAGAAAATGGCGTTGTCGTGACCTCGTCGATAAATAGGCCAATCACCCGTTTGCGACCTTGAGGAACGGCATGGGCCTTGCCTCGCCGATAGCCCAAAGTCTCAGCAGCATCGAGAACGCGGCGGCGCGTTGACTTGGAAACACGGGCATTTTGGACGCCGTTGAGCACTAGAGACACAGTTGCTTGCGACACGCCGGCCAGTTCGGCCACTCCGAGCATCGTCGCGCGTTTTTCCATTGCTGCGGGTTCTCACGTCTTGCGAATAAACGCCACTTCTCAGCCCTATCTGTTAGCAGACTGTTAACATTGAGCACAGCCGATCTGACCCCTTGCCACTCGTGCGAAGCCGGCCTATGGTGATAATAATATAACTAATATTGCTTGAGGGTGGAGATGGATCATTCGGGCTTGGCCGAGGCTGAGGACCAGCAGCTAGTGTCTCGCCGCAACCTTTCGCTGGATGGCGTGTGGCGCTTCCGGCACGAGGACGGTCCCTGGCGCGATGCCCATGTTCCGTCTCCTTGGCAGGCCGAATTCTCCGATCTGGTCGATACGAGCGGGCGTGCTGTGTATCAGCGCAGCTTCGTTGTACCGGAAGGCTGGGCCAGCCAGGAACTGGCGCTCAAGTTCGGCGCGGTCAGCTATTTCTGCGACGTGTTCTTCAACGGCGAAAAGATCGGCAGCCATGAGGGCGCTTATCTGCCATTCGAATTCGTGCTGCCGCCTCATCTTCTCAAGTCGCAAAACCAGATCGAAGTGCATGTGACCATGCCCTCGGCTGACGAGCGTCTCTATCCTGAGTTCCCGTTCACCGAAGTGCCGCATGGCAAACTGAGCTGGTACGGCCGCATTGGCGGGTTGTGGCAGTCCGTTGCGCTCGAAGCGCGCGATACGCGACGCACCCAGAGCGTGGCAATTACTGCCGGCATGGATGGTGTTGTCCAACTGGATCTGGCGTTCACGCCGGCAGCCGCCGGTCTGACAGCTGAGATCAGCATCTCTGATAACACTGGGGCGATCGTCGCATCCTCGGCAGTCACAGCAAGGGATAAGGTATCCGCCAGCCTTGCTGTCAGTGATGCAAAGCTTTGGTCACCGGAAGAGCCTAACCTTTATGAACTTGCGATACGCCTTGGCGATGATGTCGATCATCTGACGCAGAGCTTTGGATTTCGCACTATTGAGACGAATGGCGGGCAGATCCTGCTCAACGGCAAGCCGATCTATATGCGCGCTGCGTTGGACCAGGACTACTATCCTGATGGCATCTACACGCCGCCGTCGCTCGAGTTCCTCGAGGACCAGGCGCGCAAGGCCAAGCATCTTGGGCTCAATACGCTACGCTGCCATATCAAGGTTCCCGACCCACGTTATTACGAGGTGGCGGATCGTTTGGGGCTATTGGTCTGGACGGAAATTCCGAACGTTGCGAATTTCACCACCAAATCGGCTCAGCGGATGCGGGATACGATGTCAGGCATCCTAAAGCGCGATCGCAACCATCCATCCATAGTGATCTGGACGATCATCAACGAGGACTGGGGCACGCGGCTGATCGAGAACGCCGAACACCGGCAATGGCTGAAGGACACCTATGACTGGCTGAAGGCAGAAGACCCAACCCGGCTGGTGGTCGACAATTCGGCGTGCTTCCCCAATTTCCACGTCAAGTCTGACCTGAACGACTATCATTATTATCGCTCGGTGCCCGAGCGGCGGCAGGAGTGGGACGACATCACCGCTCAATTCGCTGCTGGCGCCGATTGGACCTACTCCTCCCTGGGAGACGCCGAGCGCCGTGGCGATGAACCACTCATCGTTTCGGAGTTCGGCGTTTGGGGGCTGCCCGATCCAAGCAAGTTGCGCCGCCCGGATGGGAGTGAGCCGGACTGGTTCGAGACCGGCGCGCTTTGGGGCGATGGGGTTGCGCTGCCGCATGGGGTAGAGGAGCGATTTGCGGCGCTTGATCTGCACCGCACCTTCGGCTCGTTCGAGCGCTTCATTGAAGCAGCGCAATGGTACCAGTTCATGAATCTGCGCTATGAAATTGAGACCATGCGCCAGCATGCCTCGATCATGGGCTATGTGATCACCGAATTGACCGACGTGCATTGGGAAGCCAACGGACTGCTCGATATCGAGCGTAATCCGCGTGTCTTTCACGATGTCTTTGCGCAGATCAACGCCGACATCGTCATCGTGCCACGACCGGAACGGTTTTCCGCCTATGCGGGCACAAAGCTCCCCATTGAGCTCAGCATCGCGACAGGCGGATTGAGCGTGCCCGAAGGCGCAGAACTGCGCTGGAGCGGCGATATCGAAGGCTCCACGCCGGTTGCTGCAACGGGTACGGTTTCGACAAGCGTTTTCTTCCTCAATCTGCAGATGCCACAGGCCGATAGCAGCAGGATCGTACATCTCGATTTCGTGCTGACGGCCCAAGGCCAGGAACTTGCCCGCAACAGCCTCGACATCTCGCTCTATGCGGCGCGTGACACAGCATCGCTGCCCAGCCTCGCCGTTGCCGACAGTGCTCTGGCCGAGTATGCCCGCGGGTTAGGCTACAAGGTTGTTCTGGCCGAAGAAGCAGACGTGCACCTCGTCCATGCTGTCGACAGCAATGACCTTGAAGCAATCAAAGCCGGTGCCCGCTACGCTATCCTTGCCGATGGCACGGTTGCGACGAACCGCAATTTGCGTACAGACATGCCGGTGGGCGAACTGCCGCATCGCAGTATCGTGGCCGATGGCATGACTTTCCGGCCGGCGCTGGATCAACATCTGCCCGGTATCAGCCTGGTCGAGCGGGACGGCACTATTTGGCGTGGAGACTGGATCGCGGGATTTTCATGGGTTCGGCGAGATGGACCGTTCGCCAATATTCCAGGCGGGCCGATCCTTGATCTGTCGTTCTCGGGCGTGGTTCCTCACCATTTGCTTACCGGGTTCCGGCCGTGGGAATTTGGTTCTAACGTGCATGCCGGTGTAGTGGTAGGCTGGGTTCACAAGCCGGCTGCCATTGTTGGCGAAAAACGCGTCGGCCGTGGTGGAGTGGTTGCTACCACTTTCCGGTTGACTCGAGAAGCGCCAGGCGCCGACCCTGTGGCTGCGGCGTTGTTCGACGCCGTGATCCAGACGGCGCAGGAATTGCCGGTCGACCGGTAGATTTTAGACCTTTTTCCCCGAGCGGGAGAGGGACAGACGGCAGAACAAGAGGGTGAGAACGGCAAAAATGCCGCCGCCCAAAATGGAGGAAGACCATAATGGCCGATATCGTTTTGAACGAGGTTAGCAAAACCTATGGCAATGTGAGTGTGCTCGAAAAGGTCTCGATGCACATCAAATCGGGCGAGTTTATCGTTTTCCTCGGCCCATCGGGATGCGGAAAATCCACCTTGCTCCGGATGATCGCTGGCCTTGAAGAAGTGACGGCCGGAGAGATCCGCATCGGCGACCGCCGTGTCGACCAACTGCCGCCCAATCAGCGCGGCGTGGCCATGGTGTTCCAGAACTATGCGCTCTATCCGCATATGACCGTGCGCGAGAACATGAGCTTTGGCCTACAGAACGTTGGCACGGAAAAGCAGGAAATCGAGCGACGCGTTGCTGATGCGGCTCGCATGCTGGAGATAACGCCGCTGCTGGAGCGTCGCCCAGCGCAATTGTCTGGTGGTCAACGCCAGCGCGTTGCCATTGGCCGCGCGATCGTGCGGGAGCCGCAAGCGTTCCTTCTGGACGAGCCACTTTCCAATCTCGACGCTGGCCTGCGCATGCGCACGCGAGTGGAATTGGCGCAACTGCATCAGCGCATCAAAGCCACCATGATCTTCGTCACCCATGATCAGACCGAAGCGATGACCTTGGCCAGCCGCATCGTTATCATGAACAACCGCCGCATCGAGCAGATCGGCACCCCAATGGAGGTTTATTCCAAGCCTGCATCGCGCTTTGTTGCAGCATTTGTCGGCTCGCCGGCCATGAACTTCTTGCCCGTCACGTCGATCAGCGACACCAATGGCCAGGCGTTGGTCATTGCCGGAGGCTCGACGATCCAGACGGGCGTCCCGCTCAACGAAATCGGCAAGAAGGGTGAACTGACCCTTGGTGTTCGTCCTGATGCGCTGCGTGTTGCGAGCAATGGCGGTGGCACGCTGAGTGGAAATCTCGAATTAGTGGAGCGCCTGGGTGACCGTACACTTGCCCATGTGCGCTTGCCCGATGGCACCTTGGTGATCGCCGAAGACAGTGGCCAGAGCACGATTGAGGCCGGAATGCCGATTTCGCTCACTCTCGATAGCGCGGCAGCGCACATCTTCGACAAGGAGGGCGTGGCGTACCACGCCGGCTGAGGACAGCTTTCCGATAGCGCGGCTTAACGCCCAATGCGACGCGCTGCCGGTCGACTATCCGCATAGGGCATCAAACCCGATTGGGAGGAAAATAGAATGATCAAATCACTTAAACGATTGGCCTTGGCGTCGACTGCCTTCATGGCGCTCGCCGCAGGCGCAATGGCCCAGGAAACGGTGGTCTGGTGGGACTTTCTGGGCGGCGGCGACGGCGTTCGCATGAAGGCGCTGATCGAGCAGTTCAACACCGAAAACCAGGGTAACATCCAGATCCAGGCCACGACGCTGGAATGGGGTACTCCGTTCTACACCAAGCTGCAGACATCTGCGGCCATCGGGGAAGGCCCCGATATCGCTACTTATCACCTTTCGCGCATTCCACGCGCGGTCGACAATGGAACCCTTTCAGAGATCACTGACGAGGATCTGGCCTCGGTCGGGCTTGCCGACGATCAATTTACACCGGCTGCTGCCGAAGCTGCCAAGGTAGATGGCACCCGCTATGCGGTCCCGTTCGATCAGCATGGACTTATCCTTTACTACAACAAGGAAATGCTTGGCGAAGCCGGCATGCTGGACGAGAATGGCCTGCCGACCGGACTTGATGGCATGGAGAATTTCGAGGCAGCGCTGGCCAAATTCACCACGGGTGACGTGGTCGGCATGTCCATGGCATCCGCCGACCGCTACCGCCCGGTCTACAGCTTCTTCGGGCAGCAGGCCGGCACCATGTACGATCCTGAGGCCAATGCGTTCTTCCCCACAGACGAAGACCTCAACAAGCTAACCGTCGCTACCGAGACGATGGCACGCTGGGTGGAAAATGGCTGGACCCCGCTGCAGATTGAATCGCCTGCTGCGCTTGCAACATTCACCTCAGGTAAAGCCGCCTTCTATATCAACGGCAACTGGGAAGTACCCACCTTCACCGATCTGAAGGAAAAGGGTGAAATGTTCGACTGGGGTGCCGTGCAACTGCCGACCCTGTTCGACCAACCTGCTGCTTGGTCGGACTCACACGCCTTCGTCATTCCGGCAAATGCCGGCAAGGAACAGTCCCCTGAAAAGCGCGCCGCCGTGCTTTCAGTCATCAAGTGGATGGACGAGCATTCGATCGATTGGGCTGGTGCCGGTCACCTGCCCGCTTTGAACGCTGTGCGCGAGACGCCGGAATTCAAGGCTCTAAAGCCACAGTCCGACTATGCAGGCTTTGGCGAGAACGCCGTGTTCGATCCGCGCACTACGCTTGCCGGCCCAGCCGCTCCCCTGGGGGATGCCTGGACCAACTACATCGTCCCCGCAACATCGGGTGAACTGGACCCGGCTGAAGCCGCCACGCAGATGCGCGACGACCTGAATAGCCAACTCTAGGCCATAAACCTGGGCCGGCGCCTCAGGGCGCCGGTCCATCTCACCGAGGAGGCCGTGATGCTTAGAGACAAGCGCCAGGAATATCTCACCGCCGCAGTTTTGGTCGCACCCTTCGTGGCGATCTACGGCGCGCTGTTTGTCTGGCCGACGATCCAGATGGTTCTGCTCAGCTTCACTGACGCACCGCTGATCGGTTCCGGAGATTGGGTGGGTATCAACAATTATGTTCGCACCCTGACACAGAAGCTGTTCGGCACGGCGATGTGGAACACCGCCTATTTCGTGCTGCTGACCGTTATTCCTACAACTATGCTCGCGCTTGCGCTGGCCCTTGCCGTCAACCGGCTTAAGGGGTGGCAGCAGGGTGCGGTTATGGCTTGTTTCTTTTTGCCCTATATTTTGCCTGTATCGGTGGTGTTCCTGATCTGGCAGTGGATCACCGACGTGCAGTATGGGATGGTCCAGCATTTGATCCGGCCCTTCAACGGCGGTCAGGGGCTATCGCTCACACGGACTATTCCGTTTTTCATGCCGACCGTGGCGTTCGTGACCATCTGGTGGACGATGGGTTTTTCCATCCTGCTGTTCATCGCTGGACTGCGCAATATTTCGCCAGAAATTTACGAAGCGGCCTCGCTCGACAGCGCTGGGCGCTGGCGGCAATTCACGCGTATTACCTGGCCGCTTATCTGGCCCGTCACGGCGCTGGTGCTGACCATTCAACTGATCGCCCAGCTTAAGATCTTCGACCAGGTCTATCTGTTTTCGATCGGCGGGCGGCAGGACTCTACCATTGTGCTGGTGCAATACATCTACAAGCTCGCCTTCCAGCAGAACAAGGGCGGGGAAGCGGCTGCCGCAGCTGTGATCTTCTTTGTCCTGATTATCTGCCTATCCGTCCTGCAGTACCAATTGCTCAGAGCGCGAGGTGAAAAATGAGCACCGAAGCGATTGCCCACCGTGGCGCCCTTGCCCAGACGCAGCAACGCCGTGACCGCACTCTTGATGTCAGTGGTCTGCTGCTTTCTGCGATCACCATATTGGTTGCGCTAGCCTCGATCTTTCCCATCTACTGGGCGGTCGTGACTTCGTTCAAATCAGAAACCGAAGTGGTTTCCAGCGGCATAGGGTTGCTGCCACGCCGGTTCAATACAGATGCTTATGCGCATATCTGGAACAATACCAACATCGGCTACTGGTATGTAAATTCGCTGATAACTTCGCTGCTGATCACCTTCGGTGTCATCGTCAGCGGGGCCGGCTGCGCCTATGCCTTGAGCCAACTCAACTTTCCCGGCAGGCGGCTGATCTATGTCCTGATTCTGGCTTGTTTCATGGTGCCTATGCAGGCGCTGCTGGTGAACCATTTCGTGCTGATGGCGCAGTTCAAGTTGCTCAACACCTGGGCTGGCATCATCCTGCCGCAACTGATCGTGCCGGTGGTCATCATCGTCTACAAGCAGTTTTTCGATTCGGTTCCTAAGGAGTTCCGAGAAGCGGCGCAAATGGACAGCGCGGGGCACTTCAAGATTCTGTTCCGCATCTACCTGCCGATGAACTGGGGTATCACCAGCGCGCTTGGTATCATCACGTTCATCGGTGCCTGGAATGCGTTCCTGTGGCCGTTCCTTGCGGCGACTGGGGAGGCAACTATGACTGTACCGGTCGGCATTACGCAGGTGAAGGACGCCTATGGTATCCAATATGCACGGCTAATGGCGTCGGCCGTCATGGCGGGGCTACCTGTGGCGGTGCTCTACCTTTTGTTCCAGCGGCGGGTGACGCAGGCGATCATGCTGTCCGCGGGTGTCAAGGGTTAACCAAATCCAAGCCGCGCCAGAGTTGATCTGGTGCGGCTCCTTGGACCACGAACATCACTGGGCACAGCCGGGAGTAAGTGCACTGAGCCGTCAATTGGTGTACTGCTACGGAGGTTGACTTCGGGTGCTAATCCATGGCGCGCGAGGCGAGATCGCGGGCGTGCTCCCCCAGTAGGGCCGAGCGTCTTAGAGGCGGGCTGCAGACATTTTGCTACCGTAACGCTGGAGTAGTTGTTTATCGGCCACCTAAACTTGCTGCAAATACGATCTGACGCCGCCGAGCTGCCGCTAGCCTTGGGCCAGCGCACTCCACAACGCGGAACGATGGAGCGAGATAACGGATACCCAGGCATTGATCTCGTGCGCCTCTTCGGCGTTTTTGCCCATAGAGGTCAGGGTCTTTTTCGCCACTTCTATACCGATATCGTTGATTTCCGCATGGACCCATGGCGCAGCTTTGAGGAGTTGACTAAAGTCAAATTTGGCAGCGGTTCTGCTGGTTAGAGTTGGGATTTCTGAATTGAGCCGCCTCTGGCGTGCACGCAGCAAGTGTCGTGTCCGCCATGACTGGCTGACCGTATTCGTCAACATTGGAAAGTACCCCTACTTATATCCTATGTTAAGCAGCACTTCTGCGGCCAAGCAAGTATTATCCCCTATGGGGTTAATAGAGACCTGTTGAAAGCTCCTGTCGCGGTAAATTACCCGGCGCCGGAGCTCAGGCCATTTCCGCTGATACGCCTAAAGCATCCCAACCAAAGTCAAGCAACGGCAGAATGTTTGAAGTCCATTGTGCAATATGGCTTGGCAATTGAGACGAGTGTAGCTCGGTAGTTGAGAGCGCCTGTTTTGCAACGAACGATTTTAGCCGGAGCGCTGCGGTAACATCGTCGGGCAGTTCGGTGCTGAAACCCCTGGGCGTTTTGACCAAGGCACCGTCACGTTGCAGGACAATGCCAGTGCCGCTGAACTGGCTTTCGAGATGTTGCCACGCATCGGCATCGGCAACAATGGCGTTCCGCATCGCTGCAAGTTCTGGCGGTGCAAGTTCGTAGAAGCCTGCCGCCATGAACGAGTCGCCCGGCTCGATATGAAGGTAGAGCAAGCCGTGCGCGTGCCGCTCGCCAGTGCGGGTCATGGTTGCTGCGATGCTGGTCTTGTAGGGCGATTTGTCTTTGGAGAACCGCACGTCGCGATTGATCCGCATTATGGCTTTCTGCGGATCGGCAGTCAGCGGTATCCCTTGAACATGGAATTCTGTCACAAGTGCAGCGATGAGTTGCACCATCGGGCCTTTGACATCTGCTTCGTAGGCTTTGCGGTGCTCCTCGAACCAGTCACGATTGTTGTTTGCGCCCAAGTTCTGCAGGAAGGGCAGGGCGTTCTGGGGAAAGCCATTGAAGGCCATGGCGGGTCTCGCGTCTTAAGGGGAGGCAAAGGAAGTTTAATGCAAGGCAAGGTGAAGGCGATAGATGCCTATACGGCCACCAATGCCGCCTGGACCAAGGTAGACAACAGTGGTTAACTTGAGGGCGTTGTACGCTGCACAGATGCCGTTGGAGCGAGAACGTTATCCCGGTTCGGTGCTCACCGGTGAAGAGGCGCTAACCAGTTTAGAAGGCGCGCCAGAGAGTGGTGCCGGCAGCAGGGTTCGAACCCGCGACCCCCTGATTACAAATCAGGTGCTCTACCAACTGAGCTATACCGGCACGAGGGCGCGTTTAGCATTGCGTTGGGCTGCGGGCAATGGGCGATTTGCGCGAGCGACTAATCAATGGTGTCGAGCCCTTGGGAGTAGGCTGGGCCGACAGTGGCTGAACTTTTTTTCTGTTGGGGCAGGGGGTGCGCGTATATTAGCCTTGTTGGCGGGCCGTCAAACAGCGTGCTTTCGCGGCAGCCCTGACAGGGGCAGACAATTATGCCAAAGCGGCCTTCAGCGGCCATGGTGTCAGCGCTTTTCGGCTTGCCGGCTAGGCGCTGTCGTCCTAACTCAAAGCTCAAAAGCGGCGCGGAGTATCGGGCGCCGATCTTGGGAGTTTGCCCGGCTTGAGCGCACATTCATTGACCCATCTGCAAACCCTTGAAGCCGAGGCTATCGAGATCTTGCGCGAAGTCGCGGCGAGCTTTGAGCGGCCGGTGATGATGTATTCGATTGGCAAGGATTCGAGCGTCCTGCTGCACCTGGCGCGCAAGGCGTTCTTCCCTAGCAAGATCCCGTTCCCGCTGCTGCATGTGAACACCACATGGAAGTTCCGGGAGATGATCGCCTTCCGCGACAGCATGGCAGAAAAACATGGGTTCGATCTCATCAGCCACACCAATCCCGAAGGGCTGGCGAACAACATCAACCCGTTTGAGCACGGTTCCTCGCGCTACACTGACATCATGAAGACGCAAGCCTTGCGGCAGGCGCTCAATGCGGGGCGCTATGACGCTGCCATCGGTGGCGCGCGGCGCGACGAGGAAAAATCCCGTGCCAAGGAGCGCATCTTTTCCCATCGCAATGCCAATCATGCCTGGGACCCAAAGAACCAGCGGCCCGAACTCTGGCGGGTGTTCAATACGCGGCTTAACCCCGGCGAGAGCATGCGCGTGTTCCCGATCAGCAATTGGACCGAGCTCGATGTATGGACCTATATCTATTCGGAAGGCATCGAGCTGCCGTCGCTGTATTTCGCCAAGCCGCGGCCGGTAGTGGAGCGCTCGGGCACGCTGATCATGGTGGATGACGACCGTATGCCGCTCAATCCGGGCGAGACACCGCGCGAGGAGATGGTACGGTTTCGTACATTGGGCTGCTATCCGCTGACCGGTGGGATTCGTTCCACAGCGGCCGATCTGCCCTCGATCATCATGGAAATGCAGGCCAGCCGTACCAGCGAGCGGGAAGGGCGCCTGATCGATAGCGACAGCGTCGGTTCAATGGAAAAGAAGAAGCAGGAAGGGTATTTCTGATGAGCCTGCCCTTGGCCACTGCCGACACCGATCTTGATCTTTGGCTTAGTCAGCAGACGGGAAAGTCGCTGCTGCGGTTCCTCACCTGTGGCTCGGTCGATGACGGCAAGTCGACGCTGATCGGGCGCTTGCTGTACGACAGTCAATTGGTGCTCGACGACCAACTAGCAAGCCTCAAAAAGGAATCTCGCAACCGCTCAGTCGGCGAAGAGGGAATCGACTTCTCGCTGCTGGTTGATGGGCTCACGGCCGAGCGCGAGCAGGGCATCACTATTGATGTGGCCTATCGCTTCTTTTCCACCGACAAGCGCAAGTTCATCGTGGCCGATACGCCGGGCCACGAGCAATATACCCGCAACATGGCAACCGGCGCCTCTAATGCCGACCTCGCCCTGGTGCTGATCGATGCGCGAAAGGGCGTGCTGACGCAGACGCGGCGACACAGTTTCATCCTGTCGCTGATCGGGGTGAAGCATGTCGTACTCGTGGTCAACAAGATCGACCTCGTCGGGTATGACCAGGCGGTGTTTGACAAGATCGTGGCCGAATATCGCGCCTTTGCCGAGCCGCTGGGCTTCAAGACACTTGAGGCCATTCCGGTGTCAGCGCTTCTGGGTGACAACATGCTTGCAGCGAGCGCGCATACGCCTTGGTATGCCGGCTCGGCTCTGGTGCCGTATCTTGAAACCATTGATGTCAGCGAAGATCGCTCGGGGCAGAAGTTCCGGTTTCCGGTACAATGGGTAAATCGGCCCAATCTCGATTTCCGTGGTTTTTCGGGGACCGTGGCGTCAGGCGCGATTACCGTTGGCGATGAGGTGCTGATTGCCTCGTCGCGCAAGCCGGCGGTGATCAGCCGCATCGTCACCATGGACGGCGATCTGAGGAGTGCGGCGGCCGGGCAGGCGGTTACACTGGTGCTCGACCGGGAAGTGGATTTATCACGCGGTGATGTGCTGGCGCGACCCGGCGAGACGCCCGAGTTTTCTAACCAGTTCCAGTCGCGATTGATCTGGATGAGCGATGAGCCAGCCTTTCCGGGCCGGTCCTATCTTCTCAAGATCGGCTCGCAACTGGTGCCGGCGACGATCACCGATCTGAAATTCCGCACTAATGTGAATACGCTGGAGCAAACGGCGGCGACCAAGATCGACCTCAACGAAGTTGCGACGGTGACCATCGCGACCGACAAGCCAATCGCGTTCGACGCTTACCGCGCCAATGCCCTGACCGGTGGCTTCATCCTCATCGACCGGCTGTCGAACGCGACGCTTGCTGCGGGCACTATCGAGTTTGGCCTGCGCCGAGCGCAGAATTTGACTTACCAGGCATTCGACGTGAACCGGGACGTCCGCGCCCGGATGAAGGGGCAAACACCGCAGATCGTCTGGTTTACTGGCCTCTCAGGGTCCGGCAAATCGTCCATCGCTAATCTCTTGGAAAAGCGCATGACGGCCGAGGGGCGCCACGCCTATATCCTTGATGGCGACAATGTGCGCCATGGGCTCAACAAGGACCTTGGCTTTACCGAAGCAGCGCGGGTCGAGAATATCCGCCGCGTGGCAGAAGTAGCCAAGCTGATGGCAGATGCCGGCTTGATCGTGCTGGTGTCGTTTATTTCGCCATTCGAGAAGGAGCGGCGCCTCGCACGCGAGATTGCTGGCGACATCGTCTTCACCGAGGTTTACGTCAATACGCCCTTGGAGGTGTGCGAGGCTCGTGATCCCAAGGGGCTCTACAAGCGGGCTCGTGCCGGAGAGATCAAGAATTTTACCGGTATCGACTCGCCGTTTGAACCACCGGCTAGTGCCGAACTGGTGCTGCATGGCGCGGAGCAGGAGCCTACCGTGCTCGCCGATGAGCTGCATGATTGGCTGAAGTTCTGAAACGAAAGGGGGCGCCGCGAAGCGCCCCTTCCTTGTTCAGGTCGCTGTTCGATCAAGCGCGGCCGAATTCGTCCTCGATGCGGATGATATCGTCTTCGCCGAGATATGAGCCGGTTTGTACTTCGATGAGCTCGAGTTCTATCTTGCCCGGATTGGCCAAGCGATGCGTGCAGCCCAGGGGCAAATAGATCGACTGGTTCTCGCTTAGAACCGTGATGGTGCCGTCCACCGTCACTTCGGCTGTACCGCGTACCACGATCCAGTGCTCGGCGCGGTGGTGGTGCTTTTGTAGGCTGAGCTTCTTGCCCGGCTTGACGAAGAGACGCTTGACCTGGAAGCGCTCGCCATTGAGCACCGAGGAATAGCCTCCCCATGGACGATAGGCGGTCTTGTGGATTTCGGTGAGGTTCGACGTTTTCTTGTTGCCGCGTAACATTTTGACCATGGCGCCGACCTTTTGCGCCTCGGACAGCTTGCCGACATAGACAGCATCGTTGGTGGCGACTACGACGACATCGTCCAGCCCATCAACGGCGACGTGACCGTCATCGGTGATGACTAGTGAATTGGTGACATTGTTGAGGGTAACTGCGCCACGGGTGACGTTCTGCCCCGCGTCTTTCTGGCTGGTCTTCCAAACGGCGTCCCAGCTGCCCAAGTCCGACCAGCCGAAATCTACAGCGACGACGGCCGCGCGGGCGGTCTTCTCAAAGATGGCATAGTCGACTGAAATATTAGGTGCCGTGGCGAAATTTGTCTCGTCCAGCCGAATGAAGTCGAGGTCGGTCTTGGCCCGGGTGATCGATTGCTCGGCTGCAGCGAGCGTTTCAGGCGCGAGCTTCTGGCATTCTTCAAGGAACGCTTCGGCACCGATCATGAACATGCCTGAATTCCAAAAATACCCGCCTTCGGCGAGCATCGCCACTGCACGCTCATAGTCTGGCTTCTCGACGAACCGCTCAACGGGGCTGACGGCGCCGCCATTGATGGCATTGGACTTGATATAGCCGAAGCCGGTTTCGGCATGCGCTGGAACGATGCCGAACGTGACCAGGTCACCACGCGACGCAGCTTCGGCAGCCGCGAGCACAGCCGCTTTGTAGCCAGCATCAACATTCACGTCATGATCAGACGGCAGCACATGAAGGACTGCATCTGGTCCAAAGGTGTTGCGGGCAAATACGGCAGCGGCGGCAATTGCCACGGCGGTATTGCGCGCAACCGGCTCGAGCAGGACGCCGGCCAGCTTAGCGCCCAGTTCGTCGGCCTGTTCGGCGACGATGAAGCGGTACTCCGAGTTGGTAATGACGATCGCCGGAGCATAAACCGATCTGTCCGACACACGCTGCAGTGTCTGCTGAAAGAGGCTCGTCGCGCCGACCAATTGCAGGAACTGCTTGGGGCGAGCCGCCCGCGACATGGGCCAGAGCCGGGTGCCCTGTCCGCCGGCCAGTATCACGGGTACAATCAGTTGCGGCATGGAGAGTGCTCAATCTGTGTGTTGGAGACGCAAACGCTCTTGGCGAAGTCGCGGCCTTTCTAGCCGAGCAGGCACTTGGAAAACAATGGCTAAGGCAGCCTTACTCCTATGCGGATCGAGTTTTGGTTTATGCGGCCCTGTTGTTCTCATCGGTCCTGCGTGGCAAAGCTTGACCAAACACCACAAGGGAGAATCTTCGATGAAAACTAGGGCTGCTGTTGCTTTTGGTGCCGGTAAACCGTTGGAGATCGTCGAAGTGGACCTGGAGGGTACAAAGGCGGGTGAAGTGCTCATCGAGATAAAGGCGACAGGTCTTTGTCACACCGATGATTTCACCCTTTCGGGTGCGGATCCCGAAGGCTTGTTCCCAGCCATTCTGGGCCATGAGGGCGCTGGTGTGGTCGTCGATATCGGGCCGGGCGTTACGAGCGTCAGCAAAGGCGATCACGTCATTCCGCTTTATACCCCTGAATGCCGCGAGTGCTATTCCTGCCGCTCGGGCAAGACCAATTTATGCACGGCCATACGCGCCACGCAGGGGCAGGGGCTAATGCCAGATGGAACCTCCCGGTTTTCGTTCGAAGGCAAGCCGATCTTCCACTACATGGGCTGCTCCACTTTTTCGAACTACACCGTGCTGCCTGAAATCGCCGTCGCTAAGATCGATGCATCGGCAGCGTTCGATAAGGTTTGCTATGTCGGTTGCGGCGTGACTACTGGCATCGGTGCTGTCATCAACACCGCCAAGGTTGAGATCGGCGCGACGGCCGTGGTCTTCGGTTTGGGTGGCATTGGGCTCAACGTGATCCAGGGCCTGCGGCTCGCTGGTGCCGACATGATCATCGGCGTCGACATCAACAACGGCAAGAAATCCTGGGGCGAACGCTTCGGTATGACGCACTTCGTCAACCCGACAGAGATTGAAGGCGATGTCGTGCCCTACATCGTCAACCTGACCAAGCGACGGGGCGACCTGATCGGCGGAGCCGACTACACCTTCGATTGCACCGGCAATACGCAGGTCATGCGCCAGGCACTTGAATGCAGTCACCGTGGTTGGGGCAAGTCCGTCGTGATCGGTGTGGCTAGTGCCGGCAAGGAGATATCCACCCGGCCGTTCCAGCTGGTTACAGGGCGAACCTGGATGGGCACGGCGTTCGGCGGCGCCAAGGGGCGCACGGATGTGCCAAAAATTGTCGACTGGTATCTCGACGGCAAGATCGAGATCGATCCGATGATCACCCACACGCTGCGCCTAGAGGACATCAACAAGGGCTTCGAGATGATGCATGCCGGAGAAAGTATTCGGAGCGTTGTGGTTTACTAAGGGCTTGTAATGCTGGCCGCCACGTGTCATGTAAAGGACGTCAAGTGACGGAGTTTGTCATGACTGGTTTTGCCGAAGCGCCCCAAATGCCGTTTGGAACGGAACTTGACCGGGTTGGGCATCTGCTCGGCGGCCATCGCGTGCTCAAGCGCAATTTGGGCACAGCTTTTGATGCTCATGAGATGTTGCTGGGCGGCTTGCCGGGGGATGCGCTTAATCAGCTTGAGCGCCGCTTGCAGGTGCTTGATGCCGCCGCTCTTGAAAAGGCTATCGGGATGAGCCTGCGCACTCTGCAGCGCCGCCGCGCCGATCCGGGTCAGCCGCTCAGCGTTGACCAAAGCAGCCGTGTCTGGAAATTTGCCGAGATTCTAGCAAAGGCCACCGAAGTGATGGGGAGCCAGCGCGATGCCGAGGAATGGTTGAGCGAGCCTGCCATGGGTCTCAACGGGCAAAAGCCGCTTGATCTTCTGGCCACGGCTGCAGGCACTGAGCTTGTTGAGACCTTTCTCGGCCAGATCGAATATGGGGTTTATGTGTGACGCTTGCGCTGCCGGCGGCCCTTGGCGGCACTGAGCTGGTTGGCTGGCGGATTGATGCCCGCCAATTTGCCCCAAGTTGGGACAGTGGGGAAGGAGCCTTCCGTTTTGGTGGCCGATGGAACAGCACCGGTAAGCGGGCTGTTTATTGCTCGCTAGACCCGGCAACCACCATTCTGGAGGTTGCGGTGCATCGCGGGTTCAAGCGAATGGACACTATTGCCCATAGCCTGACCTCGTTCCGAATCCTCGACCCGGACAAGGTGTTCATCGTGCAGCCGGAAGATCTGCCCAATGCCAATTGGCTCCGGCCCGGTCCACCCAGCGCCGGCCAGCAGGCTTTAGGCGACGCGCTTCTTGCGCAGCACAAATTCGTGCTGGTGCCCAGTGTGGTCTCCAATCACAGCTGGAATGTGCTTTTCATCGCTGCCCAAGCACGGGGGCAATATGAGCTGCGGACGCAGGAAGCGTTTGCGCTGGACACGCGGCTCCATCCGCCCGGCTGATTGAGGTCACTCCTATAACCACAAGTCTACCAAAAATCTTCGTTGATGCCGATGCGTGCCCCGTCAAGGCAGAGGCCATGCGTGTTGCCGAGCGGCTGGAACTGCCCATTGTTCTGGTCAGCAATGGCGGCGTCCGTCCTTCGCGTGATCCGATGATCCAGGTGGTCGTTGTATCGTCCGGAGCCGACGCCGCCGATGACTGGATCGTGGATCATGCCCAGACTAATGACATCGTGCTGACCGCTGATATTCCGCTCGCCAGCCGGGCAATCGACAAGGGCTGTCACGTGCTGGGTTTCACCGGCAAGCCGTTTACGCCAGCCTCAATCGGCATGGCGCTTGCCATGCGCGACCTCAAGCAACATCTGCGCGAAACCGGCGATATCAAGGGCTACAATCCTGGCTTTCGCCCCGCTGACAGGTCTGCCTTTCTCAGCGCGCTCGATACACTCGGCCGCAAGGCCAAAACTTTGGTGGGTAAGTAGTCCCTAAGAACTTACGAGGGGAATATTAACCATAATAGCAAAAAGTGAGCTCAGTTATTGTTTCGCTGAGTTCATGCCGTGTCGCTGTCGCGTTTTGCTGTTTCCCTGCTTGTTCTCGGCGTCTTGCTCACCGGCTGCGCAAAGCCGCCCAGCCAACATTCTAACCTTACCGATGCCGACCTGATCACCAACAGCATTGCGCCGGCCGCGCTGCCCCCAGTCGAGCAGCCGCTGCCGGAGCGTATCTTCAGCGCCGGATCGCTCACCGGCCGTACGCTGGAAGTCGCCTCGTCAGCCGATATCATCCTCCATCCTGGCGAAGTGGTGCTGACCTTTGATGACGGCCCTCGCGCGGGCAAGACTAATCAGGTCCTCGCAACGCTCGACGATTTTGGCGTGAAGGCCACCTTCCTAATGCTCGGCTCGGCCGCCCAGGCCAATCCACGCTTGGCTCAGCAAGTCGCCCAAGCTGGCCACACCGTTGGCAGCCACACCTTCAGCCATGTCGATCTTGGCACGCTTGGCCGACAGGAGGCGCTGGATGAAATCGCCAAAGGTGAAAGGGCGGTGGCGAACGCACTAGCCGGAGGAGGGCAGTCGCTGTCGCCCTTCTTCCGCTTTCCCTATTTGTCGCAAAGCGGCTTTCTGCGCACTAATCTCATGCAGGGAGGCATGATCGTTCTCGACGTCAGCATCGATAGCAAGGACTACTACAAGGATAGTCCTGACCTGGTTGCAGCCCGCACTATGGCACGCCTAGACGCGCGTGGCAGCGGCGTTATCCTGTTCCACGATATTCATCAGCGAACTGTCGACATGCTGCCGCGTTTCCTCGCCCAGCTTGAAGAGCGCGGCTACTCGGTGGTTCGCATCGTGCCCAAGGACAATGGCGTCTTCGGTCGCCAGCTTATCACTGCCGACGCGGCGGCGGCCGGTCTTTAGTCTTCCTCGTCTTCTTCAACGTCCGTGAGATAGACCGAGATTTCGATGTCGATCCCGTACCCTGCGATCGCCGCTACAACATGTGCAGGCAATCTGGCGGACATGGCTTCCCCTTCTTCCGGGTAGTCGAAGGCGAGATCGAGCACGGCCTTGCCGATGCGCCGGTCCTCCAGCATGGCAGCGATCGCCGGACCTGAGCGCTCAGCGAGTTCCAGCAAGGCACGCACCGGATTCTGCACCGGCACATCGACCTGAGCGTAAAAGCTCTGTTCTGCGTCCTCAGGCTCATAGCGGCTGGTGAGTTGCTTGAGCGCTGCATCGATCTCCCATTGGTTCAGCGTCACGCCCGACAGGCGCAGCGCCATCGCAAAAGGCGCAAGCTGGCTCATGCCGACCTCCCGGCAGTGGCGGCAAAGAGCGCAATCGCTGCCGCGTTCGACACGTTCAGCGATTTAATGGGCCCAGGCATATCGAGCTTGACCATCTCGTCGCACAGTTCGCGGGTGCGCTGGCGCAATCCCTTCCCCTCGGCACCCATTACGATGGCCAATGGTTGGTCGCCCGTGCGCGGCGTGAGCTGCTGTTCAGCTTCCGAGTCAAAGCCCAGCACCAACATGCCGCGATCCTTGAGCTTTTGCAGCGCATCGCCCAGATTGCGCACTTCAATCATTGGCACCAAGTCGAGCGCGCCGGAGGCGGATTTTGCCATGACGCCGGTTTCCCGCGGCGAATGCCGGGCGGTTGTAATCACGGCATCGGCGCCAAAAGCGCAGGAGGTGCGCAGGATCGCCCCGACATTGTGCGGATCGGTGATTTGGTCCAGTACCACAACAAGCCTCAAGGGCTTGATATCGTCGAGCCCGAAGCGGCTGACCGGGTCCACTTCCAACGCCGCACCTTGGTGCACAGCATCAGTGCCCAATAGCCGGTCGAGTTCCTTGGGCGTGGTCTCCTTAACCGGCACCTTGCCAATCTCACCGGTTTCCTTGAGCCGCATCAGGGCGTTGGGCGTCGCCAGCAGCACCTTCTTGATGCGGTTCTTGTTGTCCAGCGCAGCCCGTACGGTGTGCAGGCCATAAAGGTAGACTGGACCATCATCGGGGTTGTAGCGCGGCTTGGGCGGAAACTTATTGATGCTCATGAGCCGAGCCCTAGCGCCTTTGCGCCGGACCAGCAAGCAGGCAGCAGGGATTAGGTGATCAGATGATAGATGATCAAAGCTAAGCCGGCGAAGATGGCCCAAGCGCTCAGCACACAAACCAAGATAATCCAGCCTCTGGGAATGTGAGGCAGGCGTGCAGATACCGACAACCAATCGAAGTTCTCGCCGAACCTGATGTGCATGCCAACTCCCTAGCGACCCGGCCTTTGGCTCTGTGTCGATGGGGAGAGTATCAAAGCCCACTTTTTAGGCAAGCTAAGGGTTCTACTGATGTAATTGTACAATTGAACACTCGCAGAAGAGGAACAAACAGCCGCCCCCAAGATTGAATTGGCTCGTCCTCTGGAGCCTCTGTCATGCCTTTGCTGTCCATCATCCGGTTTATCACAACTCTGATCTCGTTGATCATTGTCGGCTTTGTTGTTTACCTGCTCTGGACTTGGGCTCAGGGCGAGGTGGTTCGCGAGGCGGATGGTGACCTCGTCCGCATCCGGGAAGATTGGCGCTTGTGGACTGCAATAGCGCTCAGCGCCTTTTCACTGTTTGGCAAATTCATCCTTGTTCCTCTGCTCGCTAGGCCTGACAAGGGCGAGAAGTCACGCGAGGATCGCGGCGCCGGCCAAGTGGTGGAGGGCGCCAATGGCGCCAAGATCTATGTCGAGGATCTGGGGTCGCCTGATCTTCCAGCGGTAATCTTCACCCATGGCTGGGCCATGGACAGCACCATCTGGCATTATGCCAAGCGCGATCTAGCCGATGAGTTCCGCATTATAGTCTGGGACTTGCCGGGCTTGGGCAAGTCCAGCGGCGACATTTCACTCGAGAACTTCGCGCAAAACCTTGAGGCAATCGTCAAGACATGCGGCGCCAAACAGGTGGCGCTCGTTGGCCACAGCATTGGCGGCATGACCATCCAGACATTGGCGCGCGATAATCCAGGGCTTTTCAACAGCACAATAGCTGGTGCGGTTCTCGTCAATACGACCTATACAAACCCACTCAAGACAATGATCTTATCCGGTCTCGTGCAAGCCCTTCGCCGGCCGGTACTAGAACCCGTGATGCGCCTAACCATCCTTTTGCAGCCGCTGGCCTGGCTCAGTGCCTGGCAGAGCTATTTAAGCGGCACTGCCCATTTGGCGAACCGTTTCGGCTTCGGCAAATACGTGACGCGCAGCCAGCTTGAGCACGTCACGCTCCTTTCCACCAAGAATCCGCCTGGCAACATTCAGCGCGGCAATCTCGCGATGTTCGATTGGGACGCCACCGGCGCACTGGCAAAGCTGGAAGTGCCCGTCCTAGTCCTTGCCGGCAATGGCGACATCGTCACCAAACCCGAAGCGAGCACCGACATTGCTGCGCAATCGCACAATGCTCAGCTCGAGAAAATAGATGGTGTGAACCACATGGGTCTGATGGAGCGCTCGGACCTTTACAATGCCTCGATCAGGGACTTCCTGCGTGCCGTGTTCGCAAAAAGGCAGATCGGGACAGCAGGATCAGACCAGCCGATCCCGCTTGCTCAAAAGGTGGAGAACAACGGCAGCGCGCCTGAACTTTAGGAAAACTGGAGCGGGTAGCGGGAATCGAACCCGCATATTCAGCTTGGAAGGCTGCTGCTCTACCACTGAGCTATACCCGCCCGGTCGGTGACCGACGCCATTGGCATTAGCGCGAGTTTGCCGCTCATGGCAAGCCCCGGCGTGAGCTGAAGCGCCTGAGAGCGGAAAACTATCAGGCTTTGCCAAAGGGGTGTTGACACACTGTCATCAGACCACCATAAACCGCCCCGACGACGCGCCCCGGCGCTTCGTTTTCTGCCCAGCGATGTCGTGGAGGGGTGGGAGAGTGGTTAAATCCATCAGACTGTAAATCTGACCGCTTAGCGTACACTGGTTCGAATCCAGTCCCCTCCACCATCCGCTGCCTTAAGTCACTGAATTGCTGGGTATTCACGAAGGGCGCATCTAGCGTCCTAAGTTTCTTTATAAACATGGACCTTGTCTTCCTTGTTTGTAAAACAAGGTGACACTGACTCCGGCGGTGATGTCGGTCAAAGTAGCAGAAGATTTAGATGTTTTTAGCACATGCAAAGAGTTAGCGCTCTTATTCGTACAAAGTGCGAGCAAGAATAAGAGCGTTAGCGGTAAAGTTGAAGCTAAGCAGTCTTAATCAGCTTCCAGCCACCGTGTTTCGCAATGCGCAGTGGGGCACGTCACCTCGGCATGAAGGCGAGGCCACGGCGTGCCGCTAAGCACGTCCTGCGAGTAGCAATTCAGGCGCTCATTTCTACCGTGCGTCCACGGGTAAGGAGGTGCGATCCTGGCAAGGATCATGCGGTCTATCGTTGGTCAGGGTTACTAGGCGCGCCGATCAAAGTACGCCCAATCCAATGTAGCAATCAAGAAAACTGCCCTTCCGGGCAACGTTTCTGCATCTATTCACCTTTGATGAAACCAGATCAGTATTGCGCCGTTTTAGCGCCAATCAAAAAGCGATTTTCACTTGTAAATAATTGGGATAATTGACGAATGTTCTTATTCTATTTGCTTTAAGTTATAGATGATTCGGCGTTTTCGCTCCTAAAATAGTGGTCGGGTCCGAAACTAATATTTGCTCCTCACGTAAATTCTTACGAGCTTGCTTCAATCGCTCATCCCACTCTACGAGGAGCTAAAGTTGAACAAGGTCGGAGTGCAGCTAAAGGATTACGCCGGAAGAGATTTTGGCGGCGAGTTCGAGGCCATCAGCGTCTCTGTCAAGGACGGCAAGATCTATATCGAGCTACTTTACTGCGGTAAAAAAGCAAGCAAGCGCCTTAGTGTGGCGGCACTCAGTATTGATGAAGGCGTCCTAAATCAGTTAAGGAAGCAAGGCTGACGCGCCGCCTGAGAAGCCAAGTACAACAGAGCATCAATGCCCACTTACAAGTTTACCCTCCACTCCGGCCAAACATTCACTGCCGACGACGAACGCGACCTTCAAGCACTTTCTGCTGAGTTGTGCTCGTCCGGCTTTGTGGTCGTCCAGCGGAAAGCTGCGGGTTACTCGAACGAAATCAAACCCTTCTCGGTGCTGGAACGCGGGGTCGTGAGCATCGAGCCGGAGCCAATCGATTGACCGGCGCCGAAGCGCCGACCTAGCTCACGTGTTCGGCTGCCCTCTCACCACGGAAAAGATTGCCAGCCACCACACACTGGGGGAAATTATGCGATTATTCAATGCACCTACCGTGTGCGCATTGTTCTAATACGCTGGCTTGACCGGGAACCATCCGGGTTTGGCGGGATCGAGATAGGCGCCTTGTATGTCCGACACCCTGTAGCGGTCGATTAAGTCCTCGTCGACTTCGACCCCCAGGCCTGGGCGATCCGTCGGGACATAGTGTCCGTCGCACAAGGCTATCGGTTCCTTTGCTATATCGCCGCCGAGGTAGGTTCGCTCCGTGTCTATGGCTAGCGACATATTAGGAATGCTCGTCGCAAGATGAACATAGGCGGCTTGAGACAGGGCTAATTCACCGCCCGAGTGTAACGAAACTGGCATTCCGGCGGACTCAAAAACTCCGGCGATCTTGAGGCATTGCCAAAGCCCGCCTGCTTGGTGCGGATCGATTAATCCGACGTCGGCTGCACCTGCTCGGATAATGTTTCCCGCGTCTGCGAGCGTATAGGCGCTTTCATCAAGCGCTATAGGAACTGACGAAGTAGCTCTCAACGCTGCATGGCCAAGCAAATCATCGAGTTCGAGTGGCTGCTCAACATAGGCTGGATCAAAAGCTGCCAGGCGCAATAACTGGCGGCCAGCAGTGCCTGGTGTCCATGCGCCATTCACATCCAGTCGCAGATCTCTGGCGCCGATAGCGCTGCGTGCAGCTTCGGCCAAAGTGATGTCGCTGGTGGCATCGAAGCCAATTTTTACCTTGAAAGTCGCGAATCCCTGATCAAGGAACCGGGCGATGCGCGGCAGCAATTGCACAGGATCGTTGGTGAAGAGGTAAGCGGAGGCGGCAACACTGGACCGCCACTTACCTCCCCATAAAGCGTAGAGCGGCATGCCGGCCTTCTTGCCCAAGGCATCCCACATGGCCATCTCAAGTGCCGCAATGGCGAAGACAGCGGCACGCTTGTGATGGTAAAATCCGGCGCCCATCACGTTGCGATGCAATCGTTCCACGTCGCTGATGGGGTACCCTATGCCGATCTTGGCAACCACTTCGGCAAAGGCGGCGATGGTCGTGGGAATGAGGCACTGTGTTTCACCCCAGCCCACCATTCCATCTTCAGTGGTTATCTTGCAAATCAGCCGCGTGGTACCCGCTCGTTTGCCCGAGCCCCAGGCAATTTCCTCCCGGAATGGCACTCGCACAAGGATATGCTCGATTGTGGATATTCGCATCTGCTCACTTTCGGTCAGGTCGGATGCTTGACTTGGAACTTAGTTTCAGAATATGCAGGTGTCAGTTGCAAGTCAATTGAGCAGGATCACAGTGACGATCGTTTCCACTGCAGCGTTGGAGCGTGACAGCCTTGAAAGTGGGCATGATGATGCATCCGGCAGCCAGCCGGGAATGCAGTCACTGACACGTGGGCTGCGCGTGCTCGGGATCATCGCAGCCGCGGAGCGCCCTATGCGCTTTACCGATCTGCTGGTCGCTGCCGACCTTCCGAAAGGAACACTGCATAGGGTCCTCCAAACGCTGGTGGAAGAGCGCTTTGCAACCTTCGATGCCCGTGACCAGAGCTATCGGCTAGGGTCTCGCACTTTCGAGTTGGCGCATCGCGTCTGGGATCAGTTCGACCTGCGCGGCGCGGCGGAGCCCGAGCTTGTTCGCTTGCGCGATGCCACTGGGGAAGCGGTGCGGCTCGGTATCTTGGACGCCGGCGCAATCCTTTACATCGACCAGCGTGAAAACCCGCAGGCTATCCGCATTGCGAACGGCGTCGGCCAGCGGGTCGCCGTTCACGCGTCAGCGCTTGGAAAGGCGATTGCGGCGCATCTCAATCCTGCCGATCGCCAGGCGCTGTTTGCGGGAGACAGCTATAGCGCATTCACCGATCGGACCATCGTTAACGCCACTGATCTTGATCACCAGCTCAATCTGATCAAAGCGCGCGGTTACGCAATTGCCGTTGATGAACTGCATGAAGGCGTGAGCGCCGTCGCAGCACCGATCCTGGATCATCGTGCCGAGCCGCTGGGCGCGATCGGCATTGTCGGGCCAAGCTTCCGGCTTGATGAGGCACGCCTTCATGCATTGGGTCGGGACGCCATAGAGGCCGCACGGCGTATTTCGGGCAATATCGGGGAGCTTGCCATGTCGATCTCGATCAATCCCCGGCCTTTGGGCGCCGTGCGAGAGAATGTTGTCTGTGCGATTCCCGGATCGGACTTCCTCGCCGAGGGGCCACATTGGTCAGTGCCCGAACAGCGCCTGCATTGGGTGGATATTCTGGCGCCTTCTATTGTGTCCGGCAATCCGGCAGACGGCACGCGTTCGTCCTTCCCCATGCCTGAACTGGTCGGATGCGTGGTGCCGCGCCAAAAAGGCGGCTTCATCGCCGCGACAGAAACCGGCATCAAGATTGTGCAGGACGGCGTTGTTTCCACCATTGCAACGCCCGAGGCAGATATGCCCGGCAACCGCTTCAACGACGGCAAGTGCGACCGGCGCGGCCGCTTCTGGACCGGCTCGCTGGCAATCAACACCGCGCCCGGCAAGGGATCACTTTGGCGCTGCGACGTGGACGGTTCCGTCCAGCGCATGGACAGCGGGTTCCATATCGCCAACGGCCTGGGCTGGAGCCCGGACGATAAGGTTTTCTATTTCACCGACAGCGCGAAGCGGGTGATCTATGCCTATGATTTCGATCTTGCCCGTGGCGAAATCGCCAATCGCCGGGTGTTTGCCAACATACCCGAGTCGACCGGTACCCCGGATGGGCTCACCGTTGATAGCGAAGGTTTCGTCTGGAGTGCGCAGTGGGATGGCTGGTGCATAACCCGCTATGACCCCGAAGGACGCGTCGAGCGCGTGATCAATCTGCCGGTGCCCAGGCCAACCAGTTGTACATTTGGCGGGCCCGACATGAAGACCCTGTTTGTCACAACCGCGCGGATCCGCCTTTCCGCCCAGCAACTGGCTGAGGCACCGCTGTCCGGCAGCATCCTTTCAATTGCAGTGGGCGTCGCGGGCTTGCCCGACCCGGCATACGGCGGATGACCCAAACCAAAGGACCTTGACGTGGCAACACTAGAACTTCGCGGTATCAAGAAGAGTTTTGGCCAAACCGAAGTGCTACGCGGCATCGACCTGGATGTCCGCGATGGCGAGTTCGTCGCCTTCGTCGGGCCGTCGGGTTGCGGCAAGTCTACTTTATTGCGCCTGATCTGCGGGCTGGACGAAATTTCAGACGGTCAGATGGCCATTGATGGCCAGATCGTCAATGACGTACCCCCGGCCAAGCGCGGTATCGCCATGGTGTTCCAGAGCTACGCGCTGTACCCCCATATGAGCGTCGCCGACAACATGGGCTATGCACTGCGTCTTGCCGGAACGCCCAAGGAAGAAATAGCCGCACGCGTGCAGACAGCTGCCAAGGTGCTGCGGATCGAAAGCTATCTTGATCGCAAGCCGCGGCAGTTATCCGGTGGCCAGCGACAGCGGGTCGCCATTGGTCGTGCTATTGTGCGCGAGCCTCGCATCTTCCTTTTCGACGAACCGCTAAGCAATCTCGATGCTTCGCTTCGGGTCGAGATGCGCATCGAGATAGCGCGGATGAAAGAGCGGCTTGGCACCACCATGGTCTATGTCACGCATGATCAGGTCGAAGCCATGACGCTGGCCGACAAGATCGTGGTTCTCAACGCCGGCAGGGTGGAGCAGGTGGGCTCGCCCTTGGATCTCTATAACCGGCCGCAGAACCGCTTTGTTGCCGGGTTCATCGGCAGCCCGCGGATGAATTTTCTCAAACTCGGCAAGGCTCTGAATGCCGATAGATATAGCATTGCGGGTGGGCAGGTGCAGCTTCCAGCTGGTCTTGAGACCAGAGCTGGCGAAATTGGAGTCAGGCCCGAACATCTAGAGCTGGTCGAGGCCGGAACACCTAACAGCTTATCGGGCCATGTCACCATGACCGAGCACCTGGGCAGCGATACTTATGCCTATGTCGCTCTGGACGGACAGGAAGATTTGCTGACGGTGCGCCTTTCCGGTGAGCGCGCCGTGCGTCGCAATGAATCTGTAGGCGTGGCGTTCGATCCAGCCATGATCCATGTCTTTGCCGCAGACGGCCGGACCTTGGCTTCAGCCCGGCCGGTGGCGTTGGAGGCAGCATGAACGTCCACGCTGAGCTGCAGACAAAGGTTGAAGTCGCCGTCGCCCACTATCCCAGTCTGGTTGGTAAATCGGTGCTGATCACGGGCGGCGGATCGGGTATCGGTGCCTCGCTGGTCGACCACTTTGCAGCTCAAGGCTGTCGCGTAGGCTTTATCGAACTCAGCGAAGCTGCCGCGCGGGAAACTTCGGACCGGGTCGCGGCGCAGAATGGGAGACGTCCCGCTTCCGTTGCGGCCGACTTGCGCGACATCGATGCGCTCAGGAACGCGGTTGCCTTGCTGGTCAGTGAGCTTGGTCCGATCCAAGTGCTCGTCAACAATGCAGGCAATGATGACCGGGCGCAGATCGAGGACGTTTCGCCAAGCTATTGGGATGACCGCATGGCCGTTAACCTGCGGCATCAATTCTTCGTCTCGCAAGCAGTTATTCCGGGCATGGCAGAAGCGGGTGGTGGGTCCATCATCAATATGGGTTCGATTTCCTGGATGCGTGGCGCCGCTGGACTGATCTTCTACACAACTGCAAAATCGGCCGTGATGGGGATGACCAAATCCCTGGCACGCGAACTTGGAAACCGCTCCATTCGCGTCAACTCCATTGCGCCGGGCTGGGTTCTCACCGAGCGCCAAGTCGTTCGGGCCAAAGCGATTTACCAGGGCAAGTTCGCCGAGTACTTGGAAGCCCAGTGCCTCAAGGAGCATCTGCTGCCGCCCGACATCGCCCGCATGGCGCTGTTCCTAGCGGCGGATGACTCTCGCCTCATCACCGCACAAACCTTCATCGTGGATGGGGGCGTGATCTAGCCGCAGCAAAGGAGGGAACGCCTTGTTGTGCGCATCAAAGACATGAAACACAGTTCCACAAAACTTAGGGAGGAAATACGATGATTAAACGACTTCTAGGCCTATCCGCGATGGCCCTCATGAGTGCATCAAGTGTGACGCTCGCCCAAGACACAAGCATGAGCTTCATGAGCTTCACCTTTGCTGAAGAAGCCAATACAGCCACAGTTCAAAGTGTCCTCGACGGGTTTAAGGCAGCAGATAGAGTAACCGTCGAGCCTCTGGGCTATGCCTGGGGAGACATGCAGCAAAACATCTTCCTGCGTTATCGGTCCAACACCATGCCTAATGTAGTGCAGTTGCAAGAGCGTTGGTTGCCCACATTCGCCAGCCTGCCGACCCTGGTCGACCTGAACAATGTGTATGGCAAGGAAGCGCTCGAGGCGACTTTCGCACCAGATGCGCTGGCGTTGGGCAATATCGACGGGAAGCAGTTGGCACTGCCGCTGATTTCAGGATCGATCGGAATGGTTGCCAACAAGGCTGTGCTTGAGCAGGCAGGTGTAACGGACGTTCCAGTGACTGTTGCCGAGTTCAAGGACGCCTTGATAGCCGTTCGCGACAAGGTCCCCAACTCTGTGCCCTACACCATGGCAACCAAGGGAAACGGTTCGATCCAGGTTGATTTCATGCTGTGGAACTGGGTGCATGGCGGCCAGATCATCGACGAACAGGGCAAGGTAGTGGTCGACACTCCGGAAAGCCGGGCTGCCCTGCAGTTCATGGTCGATTTAATGAACGAGCGGCTTTCCGCACCTGAAATCGACCGGCCCGATGCTCGGCGGCTGATGGGGCAGGGCGCATCCGCCTTCTATTTCGATGCACCTCAAACCCGCACCTTCTTGCGCGATTTTTCCGGCCAAGGCGAAGCATTCGATGCCAACGTTCTCCCCATGAAAACACCCGTTCTTAACGCGGACGACGAGTCCACTTCGGTGCAGTGGGGCCATTTGGTTGCGCAGTTCGCCGAAGGAGGCACCGCGACCGCAGACGCGCCGGCATCCAAGTTTATCAGCTACGTGACCTCCGACGCCGTTCAGACCCAGTTCCCGGTTACGCTTTCGGCTATTCCAGTAACCACATCCGCACGGGAAGCAGTATCCGACGACGCTTACTTGACAGCCTGGGCCGAGGCGACCGGCGCTTCCCGCCAAAACGAAATCGGCATTTGGGAAAACGCTGCCGTCTTGAGCCAGGTGATCGGGGAAGAAGTGCAAGCTGCCCTGCTTGGGCAGAAGCCAGTCGATATCGCGATCACCGATATGCAGAGCCGGCTAGAAGAAAGCATGGCTGCTCTGCCTGCCAACTAAGCCGACAGCAGTCCAGCCGCCAAGTGCGGCTGGACCTCCTATCTTGCAGGATCGACCAACATGGCAGCTCTAGGCAGCATGCACGACTATCCCGTTTCGCCACTTGCAAACCGCCGCGGGCTAAAGGCCGGCCAGAGCCGCATTGGGCTTCTGATGCTCTTGCCCGCCGCGATCGGGTTCGTTGGAGTGATCCTTTACCCTTTCCTTCAAGCCCTCGGTCTTTCGCTGTTCGACTACACAGCGCAAATGCTCTCCCCTCGCTGGACTGGGCTCTCCAATTTTGCCCGTCTTTGGAACGATCCTGGCGTTTGGGCCGCGTTCGGCACCACGGCCGTCTATGTCGGGCTGACGACGAGTTTCACCCTGGTGCTCGGCTTGGGCTGGGCATTATTGATGAACCAGCCTTTCAGGGGTCGCGCCGTCTTGCGGTCGCTTTCCCTGCTGCCTTGGGTCCTTCCTTCGACGGTTAGCGCCTTCGTATGGGGCTGGATCTTCAACTCCCGTTACGGCGTGCTCAATGCCTTGCTGCAGCAGATGGGCTTGATCGACTATCCGCAGGCTTGGCTGTCCACGGGGCATGGCGCGATGCTGGCTGTAGTGATGACCAAGGTCTGGTTGTCCATTCCCCTGTTCATGGCTTTTTTCCTTGCTGGCTTACAGAACCTTGACCGTGAGCAGATCGATGCCGCGCGGGTCGACGGAGCAGGTAACTGGGCTGTTCTGCGTGACCATATCTTGCCGCACCTGCGTCCCGTATTGATCATCGTCGTGGTTCTGGGCGTAATCGGCAATCTGCAGCAATTCGACACGATTTACGCGTTGACGGGAGGCGGACCGGTGCGCGCCACGGCCGTTCTGTCTGTGGAGGTTTATCGACGCGCCTTCGAGCAGTGGGACATTGGTATGGCGTCGGCCATTGGCGTGCTTTGGGTGGCTACCCTGCTGCCACCAGCATTCTTTTACCTTCGCATGCTGATCAAAGGGAACAACTGATGTTCGATCTTTCGTCTCCTTCGGCCAAGATCGTCTTTGGGCTTGCTTTGGTGTTCATCGGGTTCTTCCTGTTCTTCCCGCTCTATTGGCTTGTGATCTCGTCGCTTAAGGGCAACGCCGAACTCTACCAGGTCATACCGTCACCTTTTCCAGTGCAGCCCACGCTCGAGCACTTCATCACGGCAATTACGACGGGCAAGCTCCCCCGCTACTTGGCCAATTCGCTGATCACCTCAGGTGCGAGCGCTACCTTGGTGACAATCCTGGCCGTTTATGCTGGCTACAGCTTCGCCAAGTACCGCTACTTCGGTCGTCAGCCTGTGATGCTGTTCATGCTGTCAGCGCAAATGTTTCCATTCGGGCTATTGTTGATCTCGATCTATCCGATGATGAGCAGCTTCGGCCTCCTCGATACTCAGCTCGGTTTGATCCTCTCCTACATCGTGTTCGCGCTGCCGGTATCAACCTACATGCTCTACAGCTACTTCGCGCAGGTGCCAGACGAACTGATCGACGCGGCCCGCGCGGACGGCGCCAGCGACTTGCGGATTTTCCACACTATCGTCCTGCCCATCTCCATACCGCCGGTCGTCACTGTGTTTCTCTACTCTTTCATGTGGAGCTGGAACGACCTGCTTTATTCGATGACGCTGATAGTCTCGGATGAGAAGCGCACCATAGGGCCGGGCCTGCTGCTGACCTACCTCAATGAGGTCAACTCCGATTGGGGCGGCGCCATGGCGGCGTCCTTGCTGGCCTCCGCTCCGATCGTCATCGCCTTCATGTTCCTTCAACGCTACTTCATTCAGGGCGTCACTGCCGGAGCCGTCAAATGAGCCAACACCTTGCCGGCGCCTTTCCAGTGCTGCCCACCCTGTTCCGCCCAGACGGCAGCATTGATGAAAGGGATTTTGCTGCCGTCATCGGCTTTGTGCTCGATTGCGGGGTCGACGGTGTCGTTTATCCTGGGGTAGCGAGCGAGGTCGATACGCTTACGCTTGAGGAGCGTCGCCGCCAAGTCGATCTGCTAGCAACCACGATCGCGGGAAGAGTGCCAATGATCATCGGCGCTAGCGATCCCGACCCTCAAGCATCCGCCGCGCACATTGCACAAGCAGCCTCCTTGGGCGCTGCCGCTGCCATGGTCATGGCCCCTCTTCACCTCGGCAACGACCTCGATGCTCAAATAGCCTACTTCCGAGCCGTCTCCAACGAGGCGCAGCTTCCGATCCTGCTGCAGAACCAGCCAAGGCCGATCGGCGCCGGACTAACGCCTGACGAGGTGGGCGCTATTGTGCTCGCCGTACCAGCGATTGCGTATGTAAAGGAAGAGACGCCACCTTGTGGGCAACACCTCACGCGCATCGCAACGGCAACCAAGGGAGCGCTGCGCGGCATTTTTGGCGGGGCAGGCGGGCGCTACATTACTGATGAACTGGCGCGCGGAGCTGCGGGAACCATGCCGGCGGCTGAACTTGCGGACATACATGCAGCCCTGGTGCACGCGTGGCATGGCGGAGACATTGCTGAGGCAAGAGCGCTTTACACAGCCTCCTTACCGCTCCTGAACTTCCAGGCAATCTTTCGCATGCACATGACAAAGGCCGTTCTGCATCAGCGCGGCGTCATCGCCAACACTCATGTTCGTGGCAAAGGCCCACAATTCGACGACGGCGACCGCCGGGAACTGACCGCATTGCTCGAGGCGTTCGCGCCCTATCTTCGCAGCTACCGGCTCTCGTCACCGGCCGCCAAAAGCGTCTAAATTCTTTCAGAGAAAGCGTCACTCATGTCCAACAATCCGATTGATGCCATCCGCTCGGTAGAAAGCTTCATCATCTCCATTCCGCGCGATGTGCCTTACCTAGGCCCCCTGCGGGATGGCGAGTTCATCAACGAAAAGGGCTATCTGGTCCGCAAAGGGAACCGGTCCATCTATCCTTCGAGCGACATGTCTGTCCTGATCAAGATCACGGGCGAGAGTGGAACAGTAGGATGGGGTGAAACCTATGGTATCGTCGCACCGGAGGCGGTCAAAGCAATCATCGACAATGTTCTGGGCCCCGTAATCATTGGTCGCGATCCGGCAACGCCGGTGGTTATTCACGAAGATCTCTATGATCTGATGCGCGTGCGCGGCTTTTTCGGCGGCTATTATGTTGACGCGCTTGCCGGTGTTGATATCGCGATTTGGGATCTGTTCGGACGCAGAGCTGGCCTACCGATAGCAAGTCTTCTTGGCGGCGCGCGTCGCCAGAGCTTCCCTGCTTATGTTTCCGGTTTACCCAAGGCCAGTCTGCGGGAACGCTGCGACCTGGCGGTGGAGTGGGTTGGCAAGGGTTTTAAAGGCATCAAGTTCGCCGCTGCGATGTCGGATGATGGCATCGTCCAGGAGATGGCAGCGCTGCGCGAAGCCGTCGGCCCTGATGTGGACCTCATGGTGGATCTACATTGGAAATTCGAAGCCGCTGAAGCCATTCGGCTGATCCGGCGCCTTGAAGCGCACAACCTTTATTTTGCCGAGGCACCCTGCCAACCTGAAGATATCGAGGGCCAAAAACGGGTTGCAAATGGCATCGGAGTGCCGCTGGCGCTTGGCGAGGAGTGGCGCACGACTTATGAATATCGGCCGCGTTTAGAAGCTCGCTGCATGAGCATCATCCAGCCCGAGATCGGTCACACGGGCATCACCGAGTTCAACCACATCTCCCGCATGGCTCACACCTTCCACATGAAGGTTATTCCCCACGCTTCGATCGGCTGCGGCATCTTCATGGCGGCCAGTCTGCAGGCCACGGCTGCTCTGCAGAGTGTTCCCTACCACGAGTATCAGCATTCGATCTTCGACAAGAATTTGCACCTGACGAATGGTGACATGGCTTGCGCCAATGGATCCTACCAAGTGCCAAGCGGGCCCGGACTAGGCGTGGTTCCGGCTGACGAATTGTTCAATTACGTACTGGCGGCCTAATATGAATTCACCGCAGTTTCACGGCATCTACCCCATTCTCTACGCCTTTTTCGGCGCCGATGGACAACTGGACGAGGCCCAGATGCGGCTCCAGGTAGAGTACTGCATCAAGACCGGCGCGCACGGACTTGCGGTGCTGGGCCTAGTCACTGAGGTCCACAAAATGGACGTCAATGAACGGCTTGCCCTGGTGCAGTTGGTTGGACAACTGATTGGCGGCCGAGTGCCTTATGCCGTGACGGTCTGCGAGCCGAGTATCACCGGCCAGATTGCTTTCGCGCGGGCAGCGGTCGCAGCCGGCGCCGACTGGGTCATCTTGCAACCCCCCGCCATAGCGGGTCTTGGGGAAAAAGACCTCTTGGAGTTCTTCGGCGCTGTTGCAGATGCGATCGATATAGCCGTAGCTATTCAGAACAATCCGGTGAACCTCCCTGTATCTCTCTCGCCCGACGCTATCGTGGCGCTACAGCGCAACCATCCCAATATCAGCCTTCTTAAAGGCGAAGGATTTTCGGTCGACATCGCTCGCGTCATAGATGGCACGAACGGGGCGATGCAGGTCTTCGGCGGTCATGGTGGCATCGAATTTATGTCCCTTCTCCGCTCGGGCGGAGCAGGACTGATACCGGCGCCAGACTTCCTGCCTGTGCAACTGGAGATCTACCGATTGTTCCGGTTGGGCACTTCGGACGCATTGCGGCAGGCTGAAGAACTGCATCGGGCGATTTTGCCGGCCATTGTCTTTATGTCCCGCTCTGTCCCAGCCATGCTCTGCTACGGCAAGCGGCTCTTTGCCAGCCAGCTTGGCATTAAAATACTAGCAGAGCGTACGCCTTTCTTGCAGCCTACCCCGTTCGGTTTGGCCGAACTGCAGCGCTTTGCCGAGGATATTTCTTTAGCGGCCGCGAGCACCGCCCATGCCTAAACAGTCGGGTCCTCAACTCTCTACAGCAGCACGGAACCTCGCAGACGCCTTGTTGATGGCGCGGAAGACCGGCGTCCTGCTTGATCTGACCACCTTTTCATCCGTAGCCCGCGATGAAGCGATGGCAGTCCAAGTCGCGGTGATGCAGCAATTCGGTGACACCGCTCCGGCAAGCAAGGTTGCTCTCGCCACAGATGAAACTGCGATAGCGGCTCCCCTTTTCAGCACCGTTGTTGCGACATCAGGTGCTAATTTACTCAGGCCTCCGACCGGCTTCAGTGGCTTAGAAGTTGAAATAGCTATTCGCCTGCGCAAGGATTTAACTCCGGAGATGGGTGCGCAGGGTCCTGGAGCCTTGCTTGAGAATATCGAAGCGGCATTTGTAGGCATCGAACTCTTGGGCTCTCGATTGCTCGACCCAAAATCGCACGATCCAAATTTCTTCCTGGCCGATAATCTGGGGAACGCTGCATATGTTTTGCACGCGAACCATCCATGGACTGCCGGAATGGACGTGCAAGGACTGCCGCTCGAGGTGAAGCTTGACGGGGAATTGGTCTATTCGGCTCCTGCACGCCATCCCTTTGGCGGTGTTCTCGTCGCCCTCGAACGATACGCAGCTGCACCCAATGATCTATATGGCTGCTGTAAAGCCGGGCATTTGATCACCACCGGAACGCTGTGCGGCGTGGTGCCACTTGGACAAGCGAGTAGCGTGGCAGTCAAATTCGGAAACGCTCCAGCTATTCACTTCAGCATTGGCCGCGATGCATGAACGGTGCGGTCGCTCGAGCCCACGTCGCCAGCCTATTAGCGGACTATCCGCATCCCATTCTCATGTAGCAATCCAGCACGCGACCAGCTGCGATCATGCGCCTTTCTAAATTGAAATGGCTGCAGACTCTTCAGATATCCCCCTACTGCCGAACTCCGATCTGAAACAGTAAGCGCCCTTGTCTTTGGTGGACTGAAATCCCTTTAGAGTGTTTGTAACTATATCAAAGCACAACAGTACTCTTCTTACGCGCTCGCTGTATGGTGCCTTATAATTCTTCATGGTGCATGGGCGCTCCAAAGTAAACGAGAGTACTTTGAACCTTCTTGATGTTCAAACCACCATGGCCGGCAACAGGGCGGGGGACGCAATCGCTCGCATCGCCGCTCGTTTGCCGCTTGCGAGCAGCACTTCATTCCATATCATGGGAATAAGAGTTGCTGGCGCAATTGTTGCGTTGGCGGCTCAAGTGTTTGCCTCAAGGGTTATGGGAACTGAGGAGTTTGGGCGCTATGCGCTGATCCTCATCTACCTGCTGCTGCTAGGACATTTCGGGACATTTGGGACGGCGCAACTGCTTTGCCGGTTGCTGGCGGAATACCTAGAGCGGGGTGAGCAAGGCAAGGCGCGTGGCATTGTGATTTTTGCACTCGCCTCCACTGCCGGGGTGTCATTCGCGGTTTTGGCGGTGGCAGCCGTGCTGATACACAGCCCGATTTCACCGCTGGAGCCTGGTTACGTCCTACTGGCTAGTGTAGCGCTCGCTGGGATACCATTGCTCGCCTTCCAGGACTTTTTGGAGGCAATTGCCCGTGGTTTGGACCGGCCGAGTCTGGGTATCGGCCCGGCCTATCTGCTGCGGCACCTGGTTGTCATCGGCGGTTTGACCACGCTTGCTGCATCAGGCCTGCTCGTTGATGCGAGCACAGCTGTCGTGCTCACCATTGCGGGACTGGTGCTGAGCGTTGTCATACAGATCATGCTGCTCAAGCGGCACCTGCGGAATGCCTTGGTCAAGGCCCAGCCGGTATACTCGGTTCGAGAATGGATCAGGACGGCTGTGCCAATCGCCAGCATCGATGTCGCTGAAGTTCTGTTTTCCAATGTTGATGTCCTTATCCTGGCATTGTTCGCACCTCCAGAAGCAGTAGCTCTTTACTTCGCCGCCTCGCGTATCTCGCAGATTTTAACCTATGTGCCTTATGGTGTGACTGCTGCTAACGCCCAGAAGTATGCCAAGCTATTCGCAGGCAACAAGCTTCTGGAATTACAGACATTGATCCGGCGGTCTGCCCTGATTGCCACCGGAGCTTCGGTTGCTGGAGCTATACTGCTGTCGCTAGGTGGATGGTTCTTGCTCAACCTGTTTGGCCCAGACTACGGGCCGGCGCACTATCTGGTGCCCATATTGTGCCTGGGCATTGTCGTCGGCTGCGTGCTGGGGCCGGGGGAAGATGTGTTGATCATGCTTGGTAAGGAGCGCCTCTGTTCTCTGGCATTCCTGGTGGCGTTGGTAACGAATATCGGTGTCGCAATCAGCTTGGTACCTTTATTGGGCCCGGTTGGAGCGGCAATGGGCGGTGTGGCAGGATTGTTGACGCGTGGCATTCTGCTCGCTTGGTTTGCACACCGCCAACTTGGATTGGTGCTTCCCGCTTTTGGGCGGATTAGGTCGCTGAGAGGGGATCTGTGATCATGACGTCGGAGACGGTTGCGCCAAAGCTGATCATTGAAGTTCTGAACGAACAGGGGCTTCGCAATATCGAAGCAGAGCAATGGGACGAACTTTCACGAAACAGTTTGGACAACAATCCCTTTTACGGCCGTTCCTTTATCCTTGCTGGCCTGAACACGATTGATCGTGCTTCCGGGCTCCGTGCGGTTATCATTCGCAGCAGTGACAAAAGCCAGTTACTCGGTATGTTCCCTTTCCGCCTAAGGCGGTTTCCTCTCATGCGTGCGGTGGCTGCAACCAATCTTTATCAATTCTGCAGTCAGCCGTTGATCCACAGAGACTACTCAGACGCGGTAATTGCAGCTTGGACCGATGCTCTCGAAACAAAGCAGTTTCCGCATCGCTGGAGTTTTCCTCACCTTGACCTCACCAGCCGATTTGCTCAGCGCTTGAGCCATTTGGCAATGAACAAGTCGCTACGCTGTTTGCCCCTGGCAAACTATAGCCGCGCTCGGCTTACCCGCTCATCGCGCAACTTTGCCGAGCATTTGAGTTCAACGGTGTCCAAGAGCCGGGTGAAAGATATTCAACGTTCACTTCGCCGGCTCGAGGAATTGGGGGAGGTGCGTTTTGAACGCGCGACGGATCCTGCATTGGTAACGCAGCGCATAGAGCAGTTTCTCGCCGTAGAACATGCGGGATGGAAGGGAACTGCCGGTACCTCGTTTCAATCCAATGCCGAGCATGCGCGCTTCGCTCGCGAGGCCTTTAGTCACAATGGAGGGCAGACGTGCGTCGACAGCCTGTTGCTGGACGGTAGTCCCATAGCTTTGAGCGTCAACTTACGGTCTGGTGAAACGATCTTCACGCCGAAATGTGCCTATGACGAAAGTTACCGCAAGTACAGTCCAGGTCTGGTACTTGAGTATCTGATCGTTGAAGCGTTCTATGCCAGCGATGACTGCACGGACATGGACTCGTCCACCACGGTCGATGGCCATGTCATACAAAGCTTGTGGAACGCCGATGCGCCAATGGGCACCCTCGTTGTGGGACCTCAGAACTGGGGAACAAATTGCATCGCCCAGTTGCACACTTTCAGCCGGACTGCACGACAGCGTGCCAAAGCCCTGCACAGGGATGTAGTTTCCCAGGCTCAAGGCATTGCCCGAACATGGCGCCGACACGTGCAGAGGCTGAATATCAACATCTTTGTAGGAGGCACGGGTCTGTTTCAGACGCTGGAACACCTGCTCCCAAGAGCGATCTGATCTTGTTTGGCGGGGCGCCGCGAGGCTGATCGAAGCGAACGGTGGGCCTGCCGCCCTGCTAACGGCGGTCTTCATCGTGCTGCCCTTTGTCTTAATCATCGGGCTGAGCTTTAACAGTCAGCGCCTGTCGACTGGCTCGGCCATCCCAACGCTGCCTTGGGTTCTATCATCGCCATGTCGATCCGGCAGGCGGTTGGTTTCCACATGGTCATCTGGCTATCGGGCCTTCGAACGATCAGTCCGACTTCTTACGAGGCGGCAGGATGGCAGCCGGGCCAAGCAGAAAGTGTCGGCAACGACAGGATCACAGTTGCTGCATTGCGCCCGCAAGATCTTTTGGAAGATGCGTTCCGGCCCATTGCGCGAGATGGTGCAGGAACAATCGAGGTAGTGCTGCGCTTGCTTCACAGCCTGGAAATCCTGGCGCAACATAATCCTCATCTGCGAGAGGCAGCACTTGATGCCGCCCAGGACGCTGCCGGTCACGCACAACGAGCCCTCACGGCGCCGAGCGATTTGCAAGCTTTGCATTCGGCCAGCCAGTTCGCTGTGAGCGCCTGATGGTGCTCAACCCCTCTGGCGCAATGTCCTTGTGGCACCGTTAACGGATTGGTAAGGCGACGCAGACAGCCTTAGTGGCGAACAGGAAAGAGGTGTCCTTCTTGAACAGCATGGAAGTTTTTGGAGTGCAGCGGATCTCAAGGAATGGGAACCAAGCGGCCGATGAATGTCTGACCGTGCATGCGCAATGTGCTGTAAAGGCCGGGGAACTCGTTCTTGCCGAACCGCTCTCCTTGCATGGACAAGTGGTAAAGGCCGAGGTCTGGTGCCTCAAGGACGACTTTACGCCTCATTTCGTAGACCTCTACGCCTTACAGCCCTGAGCTATTTTTTCTCACAAAGTCTGGCTTCGGTTTTCGCCCGTGACCTCCGAACCGGTCATGCATCTTGAAGCAGAACTTGCTGGTCGAGCCCTTCCGTAGAGCACAGTTACACTAGTGGGCGGCATATCCCATGGCGACAGCTTCAAGCACGCGCTTGCGCGTTTCCTCACTGACGTCCAGCTTGCTGTAAGGGCGCGGAGGTCCGTACTGACTAGTGCGTTGAGTTCCTGCGCGACCGTTTTATGCCATATATTTTCTTGGAGTTCTCCACTGCGCTGGTTGCTTCCAGAAACATTTACACTCCCGTATTGACATGTCCGGCTTCTCAAGAATAACGTCGTAAACGTTTACGAGGGAATGCTGTTTAGGCCGCGGTAGACGGCAGGCGCATGAAACTCGGGGAGGATTTCGACATGGTGTTCACTGCCGTTCTTGCGGGTTGCGGAGGCATGTCCAAAGGCTGGTTGACGGCGTTGGCCGATCATCCGCTGCTCAAGGGTAGGGTAAGCATTGTCGGCCTTGTTGATTTGCATCTGCCCACAGCCGAGGAGCGAGCGGCGGAGTTCGGCCTCACTGAAGCCGTCATCGGCACGCATCTCGACGCCGTCTTGGCCGAGACCAAGCCGGATCTCTTGTTTGACGTTGTTATTCCGTCCGCGCGCGAAGCTGTTGTGGCGATAGGCCTAAAGCATCACTGCCATGTGCTGAGCGAAAAGCCAATGGCAGCCAGCCTTGAGGCTGCGCAAGCTTTGGTAGAACAGGCGCAAGCAGCGGGGCGCGTTCATGCCGTGGTGCAGAACCGGCGCTTTATCCCGGGCGTGCGCCGCATCCGCCGGTTGTTCGAGAGCGGCGCGCTAGGCGAGTTGACGGCACTTTATTGCGACTTCTTCATCGGCGCCCATTTTGGCGGCTTCCGCGAACACATGGACAACGTGCTGCTGCTTGATATGGCGATACACACCCTAGATGCAGCGCGCTTCATGGCAGGCGTCGCACCTCGGGCAGTCTATTGCCTTGAAACAAATCCACGCGGCTCCTGGTACAGCCATGGCGCCGCGGCTAACGCCATTTTCGAATTCGAGCAGGACATCGTCTTCAACTATCGCGGCAGCTGGAGCGCCGAAGGGGCTAACACCTCTTGGGAAAGTGCCTGGCGCGTTGTCGGCACCAAGGGCACGCTCCTATGGGACGGCGCTGACAAGCTCGAGGCCAATGTCGTTGCTGGTGACACGGGGTTCCTGCGTGATCTTGCACCCGTTGACGTGCCTGAGCCTGAGAACCCGGACCAGACCCATGGGCATGCCAGTGTCATTGCCGAGTTCCTCGACAGCATCGAACAGGGCCGCCAGCCGGAAACGGCCAGCAGCGACAACATCAAGAGCCTGGCCATGGTCTTTGCCGCCATCGAAAGTGCCAAGACCCGCCAGCGCGTCAGCATCGCAGTTTAAGGAATTCGTTTGTGAGCGACCCCGCCAAAGCTATTCGTATCGGCACCATGATCCAGGCCACCGCCGGCAAAGCGCCCGAGAACATAGCGGCCATTGCCGATATGGGGTTTGAGAGCTTCGAGCCGTTTTTCTGGCAGACCACCAACGGGCAAGACATAGCCGAGCTGGGCAAGCGTTCGCTTGAGGCAATCGGCGACCGTGACATCACTATCTCCACCATTGGCATGTTCGGCAATCCGCTGGAGCACGGTGACATGGACCGCCAGACCCTGCAGGGCTGGAAGGACTGCATCGACAACGCTCATCATTTTGGCGCCACCTGCGTTGCCGGCTTCACCGGACGCATCCGTAACCAGAAGCTGACCGATTCCCTGCCGCGCTATCGCGAAGTCTGGTCTGAACTGGCCAAGCACGCGGCTGACAAGGGCATCAGGATCGCCTTTGAAAACTGCGCCATGGACGGCAATTGGGCGACGGGCGATTGGAACATCGCGCACAATCCCGATGCATGGGAGCTGATGTTCAACGAAACGCCGCACGACAATATCGGGCTCGAATGGGAGCCCTGCCACCAGATGGTCTACCTCATCGATCCGCTGCCGCAGATCCGCAAATGGGCGCACAAATTCTTTCATGTGCACGGCAAGGATGCGACCATCCGCTGGGAGGTCATTCGCGAACACGGTATCTTTGGCAAGGAGCCATTCGTATGGATGCGCACGCCAGGCTTTGGTGACAGCAACTGGACCGACATCATCTCCGAACTGCGCCTGGCCGGTTACTCCGGCTCCATCGACATCGAAGGCTGGCACGATCCGGTTTATCGCGGTGACCTCGAAATGACAGGGCAGCTCTCTGCCTTGCGGCACCTCAAGACGGCCCGTGGCGGCGACAATGTGATCACATAAGTATGACTATTGACGTGGAATGAAAAACCGCTTTACCTAGTCTGAGAAAAGGGTTTCCCTTGAGGTATACTGCCGTGGCTAAGGCTGAGCGCATTCGCATCTATGACGTCGCCCGCGTGGCTGGCGTTAGCGTTGCGACCGCCTCCAAGGCGCTCAACAATACCGGTCGCATGACCGAGGCGACGCGCACCCGCGTCAAGCAGACTGCCGCTGCCCTCGGTTTTCGTCCAAATGCCATGGCCCGCGCGCTGACGCGGCAGCGTAGCTTTACTATAGGCCTTCTCACCAATGACACCTATGGCCGCTTCACCCTGCCGGTGATGGCCGGTATCAACGAAGCGCTGGTCGACCAGGGCGTCTCGGTGTTCCTGTGCGGCATCGAGAACGATGCCGCGCTTGGCAAGATTCATGTGGACGCCATGCTGGACAAGCAGGTCGACGGCATCATCGCCACTGGCAAGCGCATCGATCGCCGCCTGCCGGTCGATCTGTCCAATCTTCCGGTACCGGTGATCTATGCCTTCACCCAAGGTCCTGACGACGCGGTGACGCTTGTTTCCGACGATGCTCAGGGCGCGCGTGAAGCCACCGGCCACCTGCTTGCCCTGGGCCGGCGCCGCCTGGTGCATGTCACTGGCCCCGGCAGCTTTGCCTCTGTGAAGAATCGTTCAGATGCGTTCCGTGCGCTGGCCGGTGCTGAAGCACCAGTGCTGCATGGGACCTGGTCCGAAGCCTGGGGCCATGAGGCTGTTGCACAGCTCTGGGCTCAATCCTCCAAGGCCGACGCGATCTTTTGCGGCAATGACCAGATCGCTCGTGGCGTGGTCGACGCCTTGCGTGAGCGCGGGGTGGGCGTGCCCGGCGAAGTCTCGGTGGTGGGTTTCGACAACTGGGAGATTGTCTCGGCAGCTACGCGTCCGCCGCTTACCACGATCGACATGAATCTCAAGGAACTCGGCCGCGAGGCTGGACGCCTGATCCTGGAACTTGCCGACGGCAAGCCGGTCGAACCGGGCATCCGCACGTTGCCATGCAAGCTCGTGTTGCGTCAGTCCTGCGGCAGCGACCTCGTCGCTGCCCGCAACGGAGAAGAGGTGCTTCAGGAGGCATAGGAAGTGCTGCCATGGGCATTGGCGTGCCCATGGCAGCGAGGAAAGCGCCGTCAGGAAAGAGGAAATCCAACACGGCACAGGACGCGGCTAAGGCCGCAAGGGAGGATATAATGCATTTTACCAAGCTCGGTCTATTGGCCGGTCTCGCCATCGGCGCTTTAGTCGCGGCGACGCCCGCCTATGCCCAGGTGACACTCAAGGTCTGGTCCATCGACGGCGTTGACCGGCCCGGCATCGCCGACACCTTCTCAAAGGAGTTCGATGAAGCCAACGAAGACATCGTTGTTGAATACCGCGCCATTCCGTTCGACGAGATCGTCAATGAAACGCTGCGCGCCTTTGCCACCGGCAATGCGCCCGACATCGTTTCGTTCGATAACCCGGACTTTGCGCTGTTTTCCTCGCGCGGCGCCATGCTCGACATCACCGAGCGCGTCGCTAACTCTGAAATCATCAGCAAGGCAGAATATTTCCAAGGTCCGCTGAACTCGGTCACCTGGGATGGCAAGCTGTATGGCCTGCCCAAATACACCGATACGATCGGCATATTCTACAACAAGGATCTCTTCGCCAAAGCAGGCCTGACCGAGCCCCCAAAAACCTGGGCCGAAGTTGCCGAGTATGCCGAAAAGCTCACTGATCCCGCCAGCAATGTCTATGGCATCACCTTTTCGGCCCGCGCGGGCGAAGAGGGAACGTTCCAGTTCCTGCCCATCATCCAAATGTCGGGTGGCAATGCCGACAAGGTAAACACCGAAGGCGCGGCCCAGGTTCTCGACATCTGGAAAAGCCTGATCGACAACGGCAACGCATCGCGTGACGTGCTGAGCCTCGGCCAGTGGGACTCCACCGGTGTCTTCAATTCCGGCAATGCCGCCATGGCAATTTCCGGTCCCTGGGAAATCGACCGCATGGTGGAGGACGCCAAGTTCGAATGGGGCGTTGCCCTCTTGCCAACCATTGAAGAAGGTGGCGAACGCTCGTCTGCCCTGGGTGGCTTCAACTGGGGCATCATGGCCAATACCCAGCATCCGGACGAAGCCTTCCGCCTGCTTGAATACTTTGTCGATCAGGAAGACCGCATCTTCCCCGAATTCGGCAATTTGCCGGCCCGTGGCGATATCGAACTGCCTGTCACCGGTGAAGCCAAGAAGGACGAAGCGCTTACGGTCTTCCAGGAGATGCTGCAGTACGCCCAGCCGCGCGGTCCGCATCCGGATTGGCAAAAGATTTCCAAGGCCATCTATGATGCCGAGCAGCAGGCGCTGACTGGTCAGATGCCGGCCATGGATGCCCTCAACCAGGCCCAGGCGACCATCGACACCATCTTCAAGAAGTAATCCTCCCTGACTAGCCGGCCAGGGTCTGCTCTGGCCGGCACTTTCTCCCAATCGTCATGGAGGCAATCAGTGTCACGCTTGTTCAGCGGGCTTCGAGATGGTATCGGCTTCGATATCATCCTGGTCGGTGCAGCCCTATTCTTTCTTCTCGCCCTAGCCGGCGCGCCGCTGGTCTATAATGTGCTGATGAGCTTTCAGCAGGTGGATATGTTCACCTTGGGCTCGCTGTTCCGACCGTTAGTGGGTTTCGACAACTATGTCGCCGTGGTGCGGCAGCCCGAGTTCTGGCTGGTTACGCGCAATACGCTAATCTTCGTCTTCGGCTCGATGGCCGGCCAATTCGTGCTCGGTTTCGCCTTGGCGCTGTTCTTTGCGCAGAATTTCCCCGGCGCCTCGACGATCCGCGGCCTGTTCCTGGTCTCCTGGGTCATGCCTGGCCTCGTGGTTGGCGCCATCTGGAGCTGGATCCTTGCCGGGGATTTTGGGGTACTCAACGTTATCCTCAAGTCCCTTGGTATCATCCAAGCCAACGTCTTCTGGAAATCGGACCCCAACTTTTCCATCTGGGCCGTGATCATCGCCAATATCTGGCTTGGTCTCGCCTTCAACATGCTGCTGCTTTCGGTTGGACTCGCCGCCATTCCGCGCGACCTTTACGAGGCCGCCGAGCTAGACGGCGCCAATCCGTTCCAGCGCTTCTGGACCATCACCCTGCCCATGATGCGCTCGACCATCGGAGCCGTCCTGTCGCTTGGCCTTATCGGCACTCTGCAGCAGTTTGATCTCTTCCCGGCGCTGACCGAGGGCGGTCCTGCTAACACATCCAATGTGGCCGGCTACTGGTCCTGGCAGCTGAGCTTTCAGCTCTACGATTTCGCTAAGGGCGCAACCGTTTCGGTCATGATGTTCCTGCTCGTCCTTTTCGCCTCGGTAATATATGTCCGCTCCACCCGACATGAGGTGCGCGGATGACCAGGACCTATACCCCTTGGTTCCTGCTGCTTGTCGCTCTGGCGCTCGCTGCGGTTTACCTGTTTCCGCTCTATTGGATGTATGTGACCAGTCTCAAATCGGGCTCGGAAATCTTTGCCAATCCGCCGACCTTCTGGCCGGTGACCCCCAATCCGGGAATCTATGCTGAAGTTTGGGCCCGCCGCGCCATGCCGACCTTCCTCACCAATTCGGTGCTGATTGCCGGCGGCGTTACTGCAATCACCGTGATCCTGGGTACCGGCTGCGCCTATGTCCTTGCCCGCTATCGCAATGTCTGGATCGACGTAGGCTTATTCGCCATCCTGATGCTGCAGGTCCTGCCCGCTTCAGTAATGGTCACGCCGCTCTTTGTGGGGTTTAACCAGATTGGGCTGCTCAACTACCCTCGCACCGCCGTGGTGCTCGCAGCAGCGGCCAAGGCCATGCCTTTCTTCGTGGTGCTCGTCCGGGCCACCTTCATGAGCGTACCGCGCGAGCTTGAAGAGGCCGCGCTGGTGGATGGCAATTCGCGTGTGGGCGCCTTCTTCAACATCGTGCTACCGCTGGCACGAAACGGCATCCTGGTTTGCGCCATCCTCACCTTCATGAGCTCGTTTGGCGAATACATTTACTCCAAGTCGATCATCCAGAGCCCCGCTCTGCAGCCGGCCAGCGTCGGCCTGTCCGGATTTCTCGGGCCCAACTCCACCGATTGGAGTTCGATCATGGCCTACTCGGCCATCTACGTGACGCCAATCCTACTCGCCTTCGTGATCCTCCAGCGCCGCATAGTGTCCGGCCTCACCTCGGGAGCCCTGAAATGACCGCCCAGATTGAGCTGGACCGCATCGACAAGCACTATGGCAGCTTCCACGCCCTCAAGAACATCTCACTCACCATCGACAAGGGCAGCTTCGTGGCCTTGGTTGGGCCATCAGGCTGTGGCAAGTCTACCCTCCTGCGCTCGATCGCGGGGCTGGAAACCATCAGCTCGGGCCGCATGAGCATTGCCGGCAAGGAGATGACCGGCGTGCCGCCCCGCCATCGCGACATTGCTATGGTCTTTCAGAGCTATGCTCTATATCCGCACATGACTGTCGAGGAAAACCTCACCTATTCGCTGCGTCTCCATGGCATCGGCAAGGCCGAGGCCAGGCGGAAGGCGGCGGAAGTCGCGGCTACCACGGGGCTCACCCAGCTTCTCGGCCGCTTTCCGCGCCAACTCTCTGGCGGCCAGCGCCAGCGCGTGGCCATGGGTCGCGCCATCATCCGCAATCCCAAGGCGTTCCTCTTCGACGAGCCGCTGTCCAACCTCGACGCTTCGCTCCGCGTGCAGATGCGCAAGGAGATTCGGGCCCTGCATGACCGGCTTGGTGCCACCTCGGTCTATGTGACCCACGACCAGATCGAAGCCATGACGATGGCGGATTGGGTCGTCGTGATGCGCGACGGCATCATCGAGCAGCAAGGTAAGCCGCTTGACCTTTACGATCATCCGGTCAACCGTTTCGTGGCAGGCTTCATCGGCTCTCCCGCCATGAATTTCATGTCTGGCCGCATCTCGGACACAGGCAACTCGGTCGTGCTTGTCGACGGCGCCGGTACGCTGCCTTTAGCGCGCAGCCTCGAGCCGGGCAGGGAGGTTGTCGCTGGCATCCGCCCGGAACATCTCGATGTTGCTGGCACCAACGCCACCTTCCACCTCGACGTCGGCGTGGTCGAATCCACCGGCTCGGCCACCTATCTCACCTCGCGTGACGGCAACTTCCAGTTGGTGCAGTCCGAGCGCACTACGCTCTCCGCCGGCGATCGCATCGGGCTCACCATTGACCCCGCCAAAGTTCACCTGTTCGATCCGCAAACCGGCATCGCTCTTTAAGGCTCCAGTCCATGTCCCGCTACGCTCCCGTCCCCTTTCCCCAGGTCAAGCTCGAAGGCCAGTTCTGGCATGAGCGGCTCGATACGGTGCTCGCCCGGACTGTACCCAGCCAGCACAAGAAGCTTGCAGAGTACGGCATCCTCGACTCCCTGAAGCTTACTAGTCCCCCACCGCCATTACGCTTTCCCCGTCACTCCAACGGTTTCACGGTGCAGGTGTTTTGGGACAGCGATATTGGTAAGTGGATCGAGGCGGCCAGCTACGCTCTGGCTCACCGGCGCGATGCTGACATCGAAAGCAAGATCGAGGCAGCCATCGACGATCTCGAAAGGGCCCAGGCGCCGGATGGTTACCTCAACTGCTGGTATCTCGGTCGCGAGCCGGAAAAGCGCTGGACCAACTTGCGCGACAACCACGAAATGTACAATGCGGGGCACCTGCTCGAAGGCGCTGTTGCATATTTCCAAGTCACAGGTCGCCGCCGCTTCCTTGAAATCATGGAGCGCTACCTCGACCATATCTATGCCACCTTCGGCACGGGTCCGGGCCAACGGCGCGGTTATGACGGGCACGAGGAAATCGAGCTTGCCTTGATGAAGCTCTACTACCTGACAAACGAACGGAAGCACCTCGACTTCGCCACTTACCTCATCAACGAGCGCGGCCAGCAGCCGCCGCACTATTTCGACGTCGAGCGGGAGGCCCGCGAAGGGGGTGGCGACAAGCGGCAACCTTACGTTTTTCCGAACTACGAGTACTCCCAGTCGCATAAGCCGGTGCGCGAGCAGGACAAGGTTGTCGGCCACGCCGTGCGCGCCATGTATCTTTATACCGCCATGGCCGATCTCGCTGCGGAACTGAGGGATGCCGAGCTCAAGCGCGCCTGCGAAGTGCTTTGGGACGACGTCATCAAAACCAAGATGTACGTCACTGCTGGCCTTGGTCCCTCGGCACATAACGAGGGTTTCACCCACGACTTCGACCTGCCCAACCAGACCGCCTATGCTGAAACCTGCGCCTCGGTCGCGCTGATCTTTTGGGCGCAGCGGATGCTGCATCTCGATCTCGACGGCAAATATGCCGACATCCTCGAACTGGCTATGTTCAATGGCGCCCTTTCCGGCCTCAGCCGCGACGGCGAGCACTACTTCTATGCCAACCCGCTGGAAAGTGACGGCACCCCGACCCGCTGGGAATGGCACACCTGCCCATGCTGCACCATGAACGTGTCGCGCCTTGTGGCCTCGGCCGGGCAGTATTTCCTCTCCACCGCCGAGAACGGCGTGGCCTTCCACCTCTATGGCGGCATCGCTTCCGAGGTTGAGATCGCCGGCACCAAGGTCAGCCTGCGTGAAGTGTCTGACTACCCATGGTCGGGCGACATCGCCATCCATGTCGAGCCGAAAACGCCGGCCCGGTTCGAACTCAGGCTGCGCATCCCGGGCTGGTGCATCGAAGCAAAGGTTTCGGTCAACGGTGAGGCAGTTGACGTTGCCGGAGCGGAGCGCGGCTACCTGACTATCGACCGGCAGTGGCAAAAGGGCGATGTGGTAAGCCTTGACTTACCTATGCCGCCGATGCGGCTCTATGCCCATCCCGGCGTCATCATGGATGCAGGCCGGGTGGCGCTGAAACGCGGTCCCTTGGTCTATTGCCTCGAGGAAGTCGACAATCCCGGGGGACGTGTGCAGCGGATCAAGCTGCCGCGCGATGCCCAATTGCATAGCGAAAGAAGCAATCTTTTCGACGGCATCGTCACACTCAAGGCGGAAGCCACCACCATCGACGAGAGTGACTTCCACCAGCTTTACCGCGCTATGCCGCCCCGGGAGACACAATCGACCCTCACTGCAGTCCCTTATTTCTTATGGGCTAACCGCGGACAAGGCTCAATGGTCGTATGGGTGCCAGAAGCTGTTGGGTGAGGTGCCATAGTTTTAGATAATGGCGGCTCCACGCGCGCTACACGCCAAACGGGCCCGTCCGCTTACCACCACACGGGCGGTCCCGACATCCGGGCAACGCCTCCATAGAGGCCAGCCAGGGCACCAACGCCGATAGTCACAGGGATGCTCGGCGTGCCGGTGTAGCGGCGCCAGCGGAACAAAGATCAGCGCACCACCAAAGCCTGAAAACCCGCGGGCCGTTCCTGCAATACAGCGGCAAGCGCCACGAAGACCGGGTTTTTGGTTTCAAACAGCCAAGGCACAGTTGTTGGCGGCTGGCCGCCTGTCTTTCATCGGCCAAGCAGGATAGCGGCTTTCGGCGGGGCGCATACTCGAGCGCCACATCGTTCCGTCACTTAGGTCTAAGCGTGCCAACTCACTAGGCAAAAGGCCTGTTCCGCAATCGCCAGTCAGATGGCGCAAGCCCAGTCGCCTTCCGGAATTGGGTCGAGAAGTGGAAGGCTGAATTATAGCCGAGATAACCGGCGATCGCCTTGACCGAATTGTCCGAGTTGCGGAGCAATTCGCAGGCGCGGCGGATACGGACGTCGGTTTGATATTGCTTGAGTGAAGTGCCCATCTGCTGGCGGAAAAGGCGACGGAGCGTGGAGTAGCTGATGCCCAGTTCACCCGCCACGGTTTCAAGCGCCGGAACGTCGCCGCTTTTCTCCATCAGGAGGCGCCGCGCACGTTCCACGAGGCGAACACGGCCTTGCTCTTCGACGTCCTTTGACTGGCACAATTGCGCCAGTAACTGCAGGCCAAGAGTCGAAAGGGCAGGCTGGTGCATGAGTGGGTCCTCGCGCGCCAAACGATGAATCGCAGCGAAGATGGCCTCTGCGCCCTGACCGGCGCGCCACACAGGCTGTTCAGGTGCTATCAGGCCCATTTCGAGTACCCGATCAAAGGCTGTTCCACGGCACTCGATCCAACTCTCGACCCAGCCAGTTTCCTTATCGGGTCCGAAACGATGCCACACACCGGGGAACAAGATCATTATGTCGCCCGCCTCGACGGCATGGATCCTATCCGGATTAGGCGCGCATTGCAGGCGCCCACGGCCTTGGCTGATCAACGCAAATTGGTAGGCTTGGAGCGTGCGACCTTTTTCCCAGACAAAGTGATGGTCGTCGGGGTGGCGCACCGGAGGATAGACGGAGCCAGTTGATATCTTGGTGTAGCCGGTGGACAGCGCCGTGCAGCCCCAAGCCTCGCAAAGGCCGCTTTCCGGCAGATAAGTAAAGTAATCCGCCTCGTTCATTGATCAGTTTTCGTATGCATCAGATCATTATGCGCAAGTGGTAACTGCTTTCCAAGCATTCGTCGAGTGCTATGGTCTTGCTCAAGGTCAGTTTTTGAATGACCGCGCCAAAGGCGCACCGTGCCGCGTCAAAACGCGGACTTAGGGAGGCGTGCATGAAGTCAAGCGAGCGGGCCCAGTCGGGGGCGCGACCGTTGAAAGTCGGTTTGTTCGGTATTGGGCTCGAGGCTTACTGGCCGCAGTTTGAGGGCCTACAGGCACGGCTCGAGACCTATGTCGGCGTTGTTGCTGGCAAACTCGCGCGGGCGGGCGTCGAGGTCGTTAATCTTGGCCTGATCGACAGCCCGCAAAAGGCGGTTGAAGCGGGGCATCAGTTCCGTGCTGCCGATGTAGATCTCATTTTCCTTCATGTCACGACCTATGCGCTTTCATCCACCGTGCTGCCCGTAGTACGGCGCGCCGGGGTGCCTGTCGTCGTGCTTAATCTGCAGCCAGATAAAGCAATCGACTATGCAAGCTTCAATCGCCTGGGCAATCGTACGCAGATGACGGGCGAGTGGCTGGCCTTTTGTGCTGCCTGCCCGGTGCCAGAAATCGCCAATGTGTTTACCCGTGCCGGTATCCAGACGCACCAGATCACGGGCGTTCTGGAAAGTGATGCGCATGTGGATGCGCAGATCGAGGACTGGATCGAGGCGGCGCGCGTTGCCCATGTGATGGCACATAACCGGCTCGGCGTGATGGGGCACTACTATGGCGGCATGCTCGACATCTATTCCGATCTGACTGCCCAGTGTGCGGCGTTCGGAACGGTGGTCGATTTCCTCGAAATCGATGAACTGGCGCTGCTGCGCCGCCAGTTGAGCGAAAGCGAAACCGACACCATGCTGGCGCGGATCGAGGCGGAATTTTCCATTGAGCCGGGCTGTGACCCGCAAGAGCTGCGGCGGGCTGCCGCCACGGCGGCCGCGCTCGAAAAATTGGTGCAGCAGCATGACCTTGGCTCCATGGCCTATTTCTATGTCTCGGTCCCGGGCCACGAGCATGAGGACATTATCTCGTCGGTGATCCTGGGCTGCTCGCTCCTGACCGCATCGGGCGTGCCCGTTGCTGGCGAATACGAGATCAAGAATGCCCAAGCCATGAAGATCATGGATAGCTTTGGGGTGGGCGGCTCATTCACCGAATACTACGCCATCGACTACAATGACGACGTGGTGCTGATGGGCCATGACGGCCCCGGCCACATCATGATCGCTCAAGGCAAGACCAAGGTGCGGCCGCTCGAGGTCTACCACGGCAAGGTGGGCAAGGGCGTTTCGGTTGAAATGTCGGTGCGGCATGGGCCGGTGACGCTGCTATCGGTCATCGAGCGGCAGGGCAGGGTCGAACTGCTGGTCGCCGAGGGCGAGTCCGTACCCGGGCCGATCCTTGAAATCGGCAACACCAATAGCCGCTACCGCTTTGCCAATGGCGCGAGGGCCTTCACCGAAGGCTGGAATGCAGCCGGGCCGGCGCATCATTGCGCCGTGGGAATAGGGCATATAGCGGGCCGGATCGAAAAATTGGCCAAGCTACTCGATCTTAAGTTTACGCAAGTGGCGTGAGGAAAAAGTTCAACAAGGAGGAGGATCCAAAATGAACTCTCGAAAGACTATGCGATCAATAGGAACATTGGTGGGGCTGATCGGCCTTGCAGCGCCAGTCGTGGCACAGGACGCCGGCATCACGCCGCCGCCCGAAGTGGCGCAGTTCGCCCCCATCGAGGCAGGCAGCGGGGAGGGGCTCACCATTGGCTTCACCCAATTGGGCCTGGGCGTGCCGTTTACCGAAGCGCTGCAGCGCGGCATGGAAGCGGCGGCTGAAACATCGGGCGCCAATCTTGTCACCTGCGATTCCAAGTTCGACGCCGCAGCGGCACTCGATTGCGCACGCCAGTTCCGCACGCAGAATGTGGACGGGCTCGTGACCTTCCAGGCCGACGCAGCAGCCGCCGCCAATATCTGCGCCGAAGGCCCGCAAGTGCCGGTCATAGCCATCGACATCGAGCAGCAGCCGTGCCAGACCGCCTTCGTGGGCGCGGCGAACGTTTATGCCGGCGAGATCGTGGGCTACGCGCTGGGCGAGTACTTCAAGGAAAACTTCGATTGCCAGTATGACGCGTGGGTGTCGCTGGAATCGCTGGCTGTGGGGATCGTGAACGATCAACGCATGGGCGGGATGCGCGACGGCTTTGCCAAAGTGTGTGGCGAAGTGCAGAACCTTCGCGTCATCGATACAGGTGCCGGCGGACAGGCCGATACGGCACAGCGCCAGGTCACCGATACGCTAACAGCCCTGCCGGGCGCGCAGCGCATCATCACCGTGGGTATCAACGAGGACGTCATCACCGGCGCTTTGGCTGCCGCCCGTTCGCAGAACCGCACCGATGCGCTCTACCTCGGCGCCCAGAACTTCGATCCGGGCAATTGCCAGATCTGGACGGCACCGAACTTCATCGCCACGTCGGCCTATTTTCCGGAAAAATATGCCGAGCTGATCTTCCCGAACCTGATCAAGGCAATCAAGGGCGAAACTATCGCTGCGCAGATCCTGGTGCCCCATGAAGTCATCAACAAGGACAACATGACCAAGATCTATCCCGAGACGAACTGCTGATGGCTGAAGCGACTTTTCTTTCCGTTCTCGGAATCAGGAAGTCGTTTGGTCCGGTCAAGGTCCTCCACGGCGTGGACCTTGACCTGGCCGCAGGCAGCGTCACCGCCCTCTTGGGCGAAAATGGCGCGGGAAAATCGACCTTCGTGCGCATCCTGGCGGGCGACCATCAGGCGGACGAAGGCTCGATCATGGTCAACGGTACCGAGGCGAACTTCCGCACTGTTGCGCATTCCCGCGACGCCGGCATCCGGCTGATCGCCCAGGAAATCGCCGATGCACCGACTTTGAGCGTTGCCGAGAATATTGCGTTGGGCGCCTTGCCCAACAGGTTTGGCTTTGTTGATCGTGGGGCCATGCGAGATATGGCCCGGAAGGCGCTCGATGCCCTTGGGGCCGATCTGCCGCTCGATGCCCCAGTGTCGACGCTGCGGCTGGGCGAGCGCCAGATCGTCGAGATCGCCCGCGCCACGGCTGGCGCTTCACGCTGCCTGATCTTTGACGAGCCAACGGCTGCCCTGTCGGACGCTGAAACGCGCCGGCTCTTTGCCTTGATCAAGCGCATGCAGCAGTCAGGCGTGGCCATTCTCTATATCACGCACCGGTTGGACGAGGTTTTCGCCATTGCCGACCGCGTTTGCGTGCTGCGCGACGGGCGCGTATCCCTCGACACCGCAATCCGCGATGTGGACCAGAACAAGGTTGTCACGGCCATGGTGGGGCATGCCATTGCCGCCCATCATGATCGCCATAGCGTGGATGCCAGCGGTCTTGAGCCGCTGCTGTCGGTGGATAAGTTGGGTTCTGCCCATTTCAGCGATGTCGACCTTTCCGTCGCGCCAGGCGAGATCGTCGGCGTTTATGGCAAGATCGGTTCGGGCGTACCGGAACTGGCAAGCGCACTGTTCGGTGCTGCGCCTTATCAGACAGGCTCGGTGAAAGTCGCTGGCGAGACTGTCAAGTTCGGCCATCCCGCCGAGGCGGTAGCGCGAGGGATCGGGTTCCTGCCGGCGGATCGCGCCAGCGAGGGGCTGTTGCGGCCGCGCTCGGTCGCGGAAAATCTGGCAGCGCCCAGTTGGCGGCGATTGGCTAAGGGCGCGATGATTTCGCGCTCGGCGGAAGCGAGGGCGTTCGGCAATTGGCACCGCATGCTCAAGATCCGCTCCCGTGCTGATGGGTCGGAGCAAATCACCACTTTGTCTGGCGGCAATCAGCAAAAGGTGCTGCTTGGCCGTTGGCTCGAAGCTGGTTCCAAACTTTTGCTCCTGGTGGAGCCTACGCGCGGTGTCGATGTCGGTGCACGGCAGGAAATTTATGCAGTTCTGCGTGATCTGGCGCGACAAGGACACGGGATCATGATGGCAAGTTCAGACTACGAGGACATCACGGAAGTGGCCACGCGGGCGATCGTGATGGTGCGCGGCCGGATCGTCGCGCATCTCAAACAGGACGACATAACAACGGAGCGGCTGACCGAGGCCGCAGGAGGCGGCGTACATGCCTGATCAAGCTCCCATCGCTGCGGGCAGCGCGGAACTGAACGCACCATCATCCAGCGCAAGGCGGCGCATGAAGGCCCCAGAATGGGGCGCGCTCCTGCTGTTCCTTCTGGCCGAGATGGTGTTTTTCACCTTCAACTCGCCCTACTTTCTGACTTGGCCCAACTGGGTCAACATCATCACCGCCCTGTCGATCACCGGCATTTTGGCAGCCGGCGGCACGATCCTGCTGATCGCCGGCCAGTTCGATCTGTCGGTCGGCAGCGGGACGGCGTTTGTAGCACTGATGTTTGCCATTGCGGCGCAAAGCCTCGGTATCCTCCCAGCCACAGGCGTCGCCCTGCTGGTTGGTGCCGGTATTGGCATCCTCAATGGTTTTCTGGTCACCGCCGTGGGTGTCAATGCGCTGATCACTACCCTGGGCACTCTTGCCATTTTCCGCGGCCTAACCTTGTCCATCGGCGGAGCCAGCAGTGTGCGCATCAATGGCTTTGACTGGGCGATCGCCCGGCCATTCTTTGACATTCCCCTTTCGGCAGTGCTGTTCCTCGTCGTTGCCGTCGTCGTTGCCATTGTGCTGGCACGCACCGTTTTCGGCCGCACCATTTATGCCATCGGTGCCAATGAGAACGCCGCCCGGCTGGTCGGTATCCGCACTAAACGCACGCTGTTCTTCGGCTTTGTCATTTCCGGCCTTTGCATGGCGGTGACTGGTCTTGTCAGCGCCTCTCAGCTCGGATCAACGTCAGGTACCACCGGCACTGGCCTTGAGCTTGCGGTGGTCACAGCTATCATCCTGGGCGGCACCTCGCTCAAGGGTGGTACCGGCAGCATGTTCGGAACGATCCTGGGATTGTTGATCGTCGGGGTGCTGAACAACGGCATGACGCTGATGAATATCAACTCCACCTGGCAGCAAGTGGCAGCGGGTACGCTGCTGATCCTTGCTGTGTCCTTCGACCAGATCCGCCAGCGCTTCATCCGCAGCTAGGAACCGCCCATGTCGCCCTCCAATTGCTTCCGCATTCTCGACTCCGTCGAGATCGCGATGCGCGATGGAGCGATCCTGCGGGCAAATGCCTGGTTGCCGGGCAAGGAGGGGACCTGGCCAGTGTTGCTGCAGCGCACGGCCTATCGCAGAGACGATGCTTTCGGAACGCAGTATATCTCGGCGCTCGAGTTCATGACGGCGCTCCGGCGTGGCTATGCGGTGGTCGTGCAGGATACGCGTGGCCGCTACGCCTCCGATGGCGCCTTCATGCCTTTCGAAACGGAGGCCGAGGACGGCGCCGATACGATCGCCTGGCTTCGCCAGCAGCCTTTCTGCAATGGCGAGGTAATGATGTTTGGCGGCTCCTATGTTGGTGCTACCCAAGTGTTGGCCGCCACAGGACGTCCTGAAGGCCTCATTGCAGTCTCGCCCCATCTCACCACGGCACGGCATGGTGAAACCTGGACGTATCGCTCCGGCACCATTGAACTCGCTTTCCTGCTGTTGTGGATCATAGAATCTCTCGCCCCCGAGGACCTGCAACGCCGTCTTGAAGCGATACCTCCTCAAGAGGTAGCCCGCGCCACGCGGCTGCTCGCCCAATTCCAGTGTGATCCCGCCGCTGCCTTTGCGCGCCTCCCTATTCTTGATCATGACCTGGTGGCCCTTGCACCCTATGCAGCCCGGTGGTTTGTGAATGATCGGGCGTTGCGCGCCGCGGGGGACATCGAGCATCTGGAGGCGCTGAAAGCCTCGCGCATTCCATACCTTGTCAGCTGCGGCTGGAACGATTTGTTTCTTGAAGGCGCTCTCGAGCTCTTTGCCATAGTGCGCTCCCGCTGGAACGAAGCGGAACGAGTTCCCGATCGCCTTGTGATCGGGCCGTGGTCACATGGCAATCCTTCGGATTGGCAAGGCGATGCTTGGCTTGGCTATTCCGCTTCCACTGCCGGCCTGTCCGACGAGCAGCTCCGCTTCTTCGACGCTGCGCGCGCAGGTACGCCTCCGAACACAGCCATGGTGCGGTACTTCCGGTCAGGCTCAAACACGTGGCACGCCGCGCCGGACTGGCCCCTACCTGGATCGGAAAGACAGCAATTGTTCCTCGGCGAAAATAGTTTGCACGAGGCACCGGTTCCCGGCTCGTCGTCCCTAGGCTTTCGTTCCGACACATTGCTTGATCCGGTGCCAACAACAGGTGGCGCCAACTTCGTTCCCGGCCTGCTCCTAGGACGTAATTCGGGTCCGAAGGATCAAGCAACGATCGAGAGACGAGGGGATGTCCTGCTGTTCACCTCATGCGTCCTCCAGGACGATCTTGAGGTCACTGGTCTAGTCGAGGCGGAGCTCTGGGTTTCCGCAACCGGGGCAAGTGCCGACTGGACCGCGAGACTTTGTGTCGTTGATGAAGACGGGCTCAGCATAGGGCTGGTGGACGGTATCATCCGCTTAGACAGGATTGACATACAGCCGCAGAGAGTAAGCATCCGGGTCGGCCATGTCAGTCACTTATTTGCTCGTGGGAGCCGGATACGCCTGCAAATTGCCTCGTCCAACTTCCCCCGCTTTGACAGGAACCCGCAATCGGGCGTGCTTCCGACCTTGGCGACGGAAGCCGACTTCGTGCCTGCAACCCACACCGTGTACTTCGGCTCGTCTACACCAAGTTGCATTTTCCTGCCGGTGATCTCAAATGCCAACCCGCAGCTACCTACTTTCTACTCGGAAGGTCGCTAGCGAGGCTGGAGCGAGAGGCGTATTGCCTGTTCACCCCAGCGGCAGCTTTGAATATCTGGCTGCCGATGCGAGCACACCTAGAATGGCGCGCCTTGCTACCGGTCAATGTAGACCCTCATGCGGACCTCAGTGCTTGAAGGCGTTCATGACGCCTCCGGCCAAAGTTGCGCTGAGCGGAAGCTCCTCAAGCAACGGCCGGCGTGCCCATTCTTTGGCATGAAGCCATGAATGTTTATGAGCTATATGCAGTCGGCTGAGAAATCCTCTGGACCGGCTGACAGTATCTGCGCGGTCAGCTTTTCGATGGAGTCGATGGTCATTGTGCTTTTGATACTGCTGGCGCTTTCGCAAACCTGTAAAGCGAATTCGGGATCCTCATGATATATTCTCTGATAGTAGCCCTGCGCCCGAGGCTCCAGTTCCTTTGCCGCTATCAGGTGGGCCTCGATCCGTAACAAGGCTTTGTCGATGGCCTCATCGACATCTGATGTGTCTTGATCGCAAAATTGCCGGGCTGCCTGCATTTCGGCGAAAATTCCCCAAATGCATTTAGCCGAAATCCTCGGCTTCGCGTCGTTATCCAATTGAGCGGCAGCCCCGCGCGAGATGGGCTTCGAAGTTACGGGTTGATTGTCTGAAGATCCCAACTCCAAGCCTGATGCAAGAGTGTCGGACACTGCCATTCGCAACAACTCAGCTTGCTCGGCTTCGATCAAATCGGGCTTGAACGTTACTGGTGCAAGATCCCCGTCAAGCAACTGTGCGTAAAACATAAGCGCTGCAAGGTAGCTGCCGTATACCGATGGTAGGCTGCAGTCTGCGTAAAGTGAGAATTTTGGCCTATCCGCTTGCACCTTCTCCCAGACAAGGCCCACGTTGATGAGATCGACGTCAGTCGTCTCAGCGAGCCATGCGTGCTGCTGGATAGCTTGGTGCATCGCAGCCGACGCAGCAGCGTTCCAGCTCAGGTCCGCCGGACACTGCTCGGTGTAGCGCCAGGTCACGAACATCGCAGGCGACGCTGCAGCCTGCTTTGCTTTCTCGATCAGATCGGCGGCTGGTCGCAGCCATTTGCCCCAGTTCGGACGGTCGATCTGCTCGTTGCTTTGCGCCTGCAACACAACATGGTCCCAACCTTGGGCGAGCAGCGCGTGAACCTGCGGATCGGCGCCGTGGAAGGTCGTGCTCTGGTCACCCGACCCGTGCATTTCGATGCGCAGTTTGTTGGCATAACCTGCAGAGTCCGCGATGTGGAGCAGCATTTCTGGCATGTCATTCGAAGAAGTGCGCGCATTCCCAATGAACAGGACCAACCGCTCTGGTCGTTGATCCAGCAGATAAGTGATGCGCTTTGCCAGGCTAAACGGTGGCACGAAGACTAGGATCAGCCCCAAGGCGAGTGTTGACGCGCTTGCTAGAATAGACGGACGCATTCTTTCGCCTTCTTAACGGAAGGGCTCAGCATCGTGCACTTCCAGCGGCTCAGCAACATACACAATTGGCTAGCCTAAGCGTCGCGTTAACCGTCAATCGGAGCTGCGGGAGGTCTTGCTGCCGCAGCGGCCGCACGGTTAGATGTTGTTTTGCCGCCGTCAGGAGGCGCGTTATGCCGCTACCGATGAGCGCTTTCGATTTTGTATGATCAAGCCTACCTCTGGCGTGTGACGCGTTCCCCACTCGCATAACGGCGCCAAAACTTCGGCCAAGCTCTGGCCGAACTCGGTTAGTTCGTATTCGACATGTGGTGGCACTGTCTTGAAGTCGACGCGACGAACGATGCCGTCATCAACCAGCTCCTTTAGATGCTGGATCAACATCTTCTCGCTTACATTCGTCACGAGTCTGCGCAGCTGTCCAGTGCGCTTAGCGCCACTGGCCAAGTGATAAAGGATGAGTGGCTTCCACTTGCCTCCGAGGACTTCAAGAACAGCTTCCAGACCACATCGGAAACTCGCCTCAGCCATGGTGATCTCCTAAAATATGATACTTACCAAATAGTCGGTACTAGATTGTATGTCTGTGCTGTCCTAACTGGATTGGACAACGATGTCGACGGGCTTCGTTGATCCACAAAGGCGCGAACCCGCGTCTAGCGCTGCCAACATCGTGAGCAGACATGAGCAATCCAAATTATCCCTTGCTGGAGCCTATCCGCCTGGGCGACGTCGACCTGCCCAACCGTATCATCATGGCTTCCATGACCCGCGCCCGAACCGACAACCCGGGTTTCGTTCCCAATGCGCTCCAAGCTCAATACTATGCCCAACGCGCCTCGGCCGGCCTTATCTTCACTGAAGGCACTTGGCCAAGCCGCGAGGGTGTAGGCTTCATCAACGTACCTGGTCTTCATACGCAGGAGCAGACTAACGGGTGGCGCAGGGTCACCGACGCCGTACACGAGGCGGGAGGACGCATCTTCGTCCAACTCGGCCATACCGGTCCAGCATCACATCCCGATCTGCTCGATGGTGCCTTGCCACTTGCGCCATCTGCCATAAACCCCGGTTTGCAGGCTTTTACTCCAGCTGGTTTCAAGGACACAGTAGCGCCAAAGGCAATGGACTTGAGCGACATTGCTCGGACTGTTGAGGACTATGCAAAGGCTGCCCGCCTGGCTCAAATTGCTGGCTTTGACGGGGTTGAACTACATGGGATCAACACCTTTCTAATCCCGAGCTTCCTCTATGAGAACCTGAACCATCGAACGGACAAGTATGGTGGATCACCCGAGAACCGCGCCCGGATTGTTCTTGAGATTGTAGACGCGATGGTTGCTTCCTGGGCATCAGGTCGTGTGGGGGTCAAGCTGAGCCCCGGGTTAACTGGTGTCGGGAACTTCATCGCCGGAACTGAAACGCTCAAAACCTTTGAGTACCTGATCGATCAACTGTCGAAGCGGCATCTGGCCTATCTACAGCTGATGAACCCAGTTAACGATCTATCCGGGACACCTCTGCAAGTTCTTGGGCAGGACGTCGCGAAGTATTTTCGGCCACTTTATTCCGGCACTCTGGTCGCCAATGGCGGCTACACCTTCGAGACGGGTAATGCTCTGATCCAAGATGGTTTCGCTGATGCCGTCGCTTTTGCAGCCCCATTCATCTCGAACCCGGACTTGGTGGAGCGCTTTAGCGACAATCTTCCGCTCGCCTCAAGCGATCGGGATACATATTACGGCGGCGGCGCCAAAGGGTACGTAGATTATCCGAGAGCCTTGAACCATAACGGCTCAGCATAAAGCACGATCAGCTCTTACCTTGGCTGGGCGGCGGGCATGTTCGTGTCCGTCGCTGTGCCGATACTGACATCGGAATATCATCTGTAGTTGCTAGTCGCCGTTTCGGGGCGACTCGTCATCAAAATTGGGAGCTATGGCCCTGGCTCAACGCCGCCCTGGCCTCCTAAACGCCCTTCGGCTCATACGCCGTGCGCCAAGACTAGCAGACTGCGATCCGGGCCAAGTAAGCTGGCGACCCCGCCGATCACATCCGTCCAGCTCTCGCTGGCGAAATTCTCGGGCAGATCAAGGCTCCTTGCGTGTCCCGGTGACAGATCTGCCGCGACCAGCAAGCGTATGCCGTTGTGCTCGCGCAGATAAGCGAGCGTGCTATCGCCCATTGCGACCGGCTCATAGCTTCCGCTTGTGAAGAGCTCGGGGTATTGCTGGCGGAATCGCAGCAAGGTTCTCGTCAGCACGATTTTTTCATCGCCTTTCCCCGGTTCGGCGCTCCTACGTCGTAGTGCATCGAAGTCCACCGGCCGGCGATTATCAGGGTCCACAAAGCTCTGCTCCCAGTCTTCGGCACCGCGATAGATGTCCGGCACACCGGGGCTCGTCAGCTTGATGGCTACCTGCAGCAATCCCTTCCGGCGCCCTGCCTCGGCCAAAGGGGCGCGCGTCTCTTCAAAGCGGCTTATGAACTCATCGTTGCTCAATGCGCTGTCGACCAGTGACTTTACGGCAGTTTCATAGGGCATGTTGTTCACGCCCCAATCGCTGCGCTCACGCGCCTCGCGGAGTGACTTTTCCAATGCTCCCTTAAGCCGTTCGGCCAACGCGCCGCGCTCGCCACTGACAGGCCAGCCGCCATGCAAGAGCTGGAAGAACAGATATAGATCATTGGGGTGAATGCCCTCTGGCGCCAGAAGGTCGCGCCATTGCTTGACCGCACTGTCCCAAACGTCGGGCAAGTCCGCGATAGCGCTGATCAGAGCCCGTGTGTCTTCGCCACGTTTGGTGTCGTGCGTCGATGTGCCAAGCAGGCAAAGAGGATAGTGTTCTTGGCGCTGCCGGTTGGCGTCGTGAAATGCCGCTATATCAAGCGAGAACCGATCGGGATGCGCGCCCACCTCATTAAGAGCCAGTAACCTATTGTAGCGATAGACGGCCGTATCCTCGAGGCCCTTGGCCATCACTGGCCCGGTATATTGCTGGAAGCGTCCCAGCGCTGTGGCAACCAGCTTAGGATCATATTCGGGCCCCAAAGTCCCAAGTAGCAGGTTTTCGAGAAAATCGAACTGGGCGGTAGGATAGTGGGCTCGAAACTGGCGAGCCCTCCCAATGGCAAGGCTCAACTCGCGCTTGTCGCGATCATTGATGCCGCGATCATCGATATAGGTCCGATACACGCCCAGATGGGCAATAATCTCGCGCACCGCTTTGCGCAGACCATTGTGTGTCAGATCTCTGGTGGCAGCCACGGACCAAGCCAGATCCGTCAAGTGCGTAGAGAGGCCGAAAAGCTCGGCGGATAGTTCGTGCTCCATGACGCGCAGCTTGCAGTGATAAGCCTCATCGTGGGGCGTACGCACCTCACCGACGAAATCGCTATACGTCCGGGTTACCTGTTGTTCCCCGGCTGGATTGGTGAGGACGCGCGTCAATTGCGCGCCGAATTCATAGCCGGTGGTGCCATCGATCGGCCAATCAGGTCTTAAGGGCTCATGCGGCGCCAGGATTTTTTCTATCGCCAGGTAGATGGGCCGAGGCGACTTGTGCTTGAGTTGATGGAGATATGCCGTAGGGTCGAGCAGCCCATCAACGTGATCGATCCGCAGTCCTTGAACCAGACCCTCTTCAATCAGCGAAAAGATTACCTGGTGGGCATGGTCGAACACATCAGGCCGGTCGATGCGGATGCCAGCGAGCTCGCTGTTGATGAAGAAGCGCCTGTAGTTGATTTCGTCATGCGCCGAGGAGAACTGGAACAGTCGCCAATGCTGGTTTTCAATCAGGCTGTCCAACGCCGCCCAGCTGGTCGGCTCACCCTTATTGCCGTTCATGGCGGCCATGGCGGCGTCAGCTGACCCGTAACGCTTCAGTATCGCATCTTCGTCCTCAACCCGTATCGGCAGCTTCTCTTTGTCATAGGCCCATACTGCCAAACCGTCTGCCTCTGCCTTGAGCCGCAGATCTCCGTTGGTGAGCGCTTCCAAGTAGCTGGTGCCCAGGAATGGCACCATCAGCTTGCCGGCAAGATCAGGGCGCCGCGGCTTCCAGTTGATGTCGAACCAATCAGCATATGGGCTAGCGCTGCCGTGCTTGAGCACGTCGAGCCACAACCAGTTCTGCGAACCACCGACGCCCATATGGTTGGGCACAAAATCCAAGATTATGTCCAAACCGGCATCAGCAAGCGCTCTGGCGAGCTCGCGGAAATCTTCGATCGTGCCGAGCTCCGGATTGATCAGGGTATGGTCAACCGTGTCATAGCCGTGCGTGCTGCCGGGCTGTGCCTTTAGGATCGGTGACAGATAGGCGTGACTGACTCCCATATCGGCGAGATAGGGGACCAGGGTTCGGGCTTGTTGGAAGTTGAAGTCTTTGTTCAGTTGCAGGCGATAGGTTGCACGCAGGGACGTCATGTTGGCAGGGGCTCCAGGCATTACCAGTCAACGGACCTGGACTGTTTGAGTTGCGCGTATCCGCCTGGCGTAACCTAGCCTTCAACCCTAGCCTCGGTGCTTTGGACACATGATCCGCCTTGTGCCTCTATCCGTTATCTGGAAGAGAACTTGTCGCAGGCAAGTTTGCCAACGCGTCGTATGTCAGGTGACTCATGCTGCTGATGATTTTTTTGGTCCTGCTGCTTTTGCTGGTCCAGGTTTTTCTGCCCGGCAAATATCTGACGGACCAGATCGGGCCACAGGGTCAGATGGGTCCGCGCGACGATTTGCCCGAACCCTCTCGCGACCTGGGCCGCGCCCGCCGCGCCTTGGCCAATCTGCAGGAAACGCTTCCGATTTTCCTGACGTTGGCGATACTGTGTATCGTCCACAATGAGCAAGGTTGGCTGCCACTCTTGGGCGCCGTTGTCTACCTTGTCTCCCGCATAGCGCACGTCATCTGCTACATGCGCGCCATTGCCCCGTGGCGTTCGATCTTCTTTCTCCTCGGGCTGATTGGCAATGGCATAATAGGAATTGCGCTCCTGCCTCACATCTGGAGCTAGCAAGCGCGAAGGCTCTTGCGAAAAGACGCTATTGCCTTTAGACACAGCCTCGCCTGAAGGGGTTTAGCTCAGTTGGTAGAGCATCGGTCTCCAAAACCGAGGGTCGTGGGTTCGAGTCCCCCAGCCCCTGCCAGGCAATTTCTACAAAGGTTTGTTTCTGTTGGGATTTGGCCGATTGGTCAAACCGCACTTCATTCATTGTTTCGTAGGTTATAGCCGGAGCAAAGTACCCGCCACGGCGTTCATGGGTCATCGTGTTCAAGTAATAAGCGAGTTGTCGCTCGCAACGAGTATGACCCTGACCGAAGCTGAATTTTGCATCAACGATTCCCGGCAAAAACTCGCCGCCTTCAATCAAATCGCTACGCAGGCCAAGCCCGACAAGCTTCTCGCCCTCGTCCGTGAAGAGATTGTCCGACTGGAGTTGGCTGCCCAGAACCTGCCGAGCCGCGCCGTCAAGATCCACCGCCTGATCCAGGCCTGGCGCAAGTGCCATGCCGAGCTGTGGGTCGGACGCCGGTGACCGAAGATCAATTGCAGATGCACTTTGAAATGGTGCGCCAATCCATTGGAACTTGGGCCGCCACAACGGCTGAGCTGGTTGGTGCCGCTAGTGAAGCGGACCAGACCGGCACATCCAACCCGGAGCGCTTTGCAGCTGCTGAGAGAATGCTTGCAGCCGTGCGGAGCGAACGGGCGGCGCTTGAGCAGGCCGCAACTGCGGTGCCGGGCAAGTCAGACGACCTTGCACGCGGTATCGAGATAGCGCTCAATGAGTTAGATCTGCTGGAGCGAGACATTGGACAAGCGCTCGGCCGGTTGGCGTGAAGCTTAGCCTGGCTCGCAAATAACACACCGCATTCACGCAACTGATTCGCCTTTTATGCAGTTGGTGCGAGTCACGTACCCTGGGGCGGGGTGCGCGACGGGGTATCAGCGTATGAACTTCATCGACACGACCGATAATCGTAAGACGGCGACCACCTGCTATTACATCGTCGTGCAAATCGACGGCGTTTGGTGGATAGATGTCGAGGGGAAGCCATGCGGACCGTGTGAGGACAAGGAAGACGCCATCAGCTGTGCCTTCAAGCTCATCGAGGTCTTTGGCAATCCGGCGCGGCCCGCTGCAGTTTATGCACCAGATGGCGACGGACATACCAAGCTTGTCTGGCGTGGCCGCCCAAGCTAGTTCGTCCCTATCTCAGGATGCTTCCTGCAACATTGCCGCAAGGGTTCCGTTGAGTCTTGAACGGAGAACAGCATGGCAGACCGAAGCGACAGCCGCAGGGCCGGCAACATCATCATCGGCGGGTTTCTCCTGGCGCTAGCCATACTAGTGGTCTGGTTTGCTCTTGATTTCGGCGGGTTGATGCCGGGTGACCAGCCGGTTCTTACCCCCGATGCGCCCGCGAGCGTCGTACCCGAAGCGGCGAACTGATCCCCAGCGAACAAAGGCTAAAGATGCCGCATTGCGTCCTGATCGGCGACTCCATTCTCGACAACGCCTCCTACGCAGGCCGCGACGGATCCGTACTAGCACGGCTGCAGCAGATATTGCCGGAAGGTGACCGGGCGACGCTCTTGGCGCGTGACGGTGCAGTCATCGAAGGCATAAAGCAGCAACTAGGCCGGCTTCCGTCCGACGCCAGCTTCCTGGTTATCAGTGCAGGCGGCAATGACGCCTTGCGCTCGAGCCATGTCTTGCTGGAGCCTGCCCAATCGGTAGCCGAAGGCATGAGCAAGGTTCTGGCTGTGCGCGATAGCTTCGCAACGGCTTATCAAGGCTTGCTCGACGACGTTGCTGCCACCGGCATTCCCGCTGCCGTGTGCACCATTTACGATGTCATGCTGCCGGACCTTTTCCAACGCCGTATTGCCAATCTCGCCTTGGGCGTGCTCAACGATGCCATCACCCGCCAAGCGGTAACCCGCAGCTTACCGATCATTGACCTGCGCGTCATGCTGACCGAAGAGCGGCACTTCGCCAATGCCATCGAGCCGTCGGAACACGGCAGCGACCGCATCGCTGCTGCCATCGTTAGCGCCATCAACAATCATCCGGGCGCCTCGACGGTTCACACGGGGCTCTAACCATTATGGATGACCTTGAGCAACGCGCCCTGAGTTTCGCGACCGATGCCCACGCCTCTATCAACCAGCGCCGCAAGTACACCGGCGAACCCTACATCGTTCACCCCATCGCTGTTGCCGAACTCGTCCGCTCCGTGCCGCATACTGAGGCGATGATCGCAGCAGCCCTGCTGCACGACGTGGTCGAAGACACGCCGGTCATGCTTGCAGACATAGACGCTGGATTTGGCAGCGAGGTCGCCGAACTGGTGGGCTGGCTTACCGATGTCTCAAAGCCCGAAGATGGCAACAGGCGCAAGCGCAAGCACCTCGACCTCTTGCACACCGCCAAGGCGCCTGCGGCAGCCAAGACCATCAAGCTTGCCGATTTGATCGACAACACCCGCACCATCTCCAAATATGACCCGAGCTTCTGGCGCGTTTACCGGGGCGAAAAAGAAGCTCTGCTCCAGGTGCTGCGGGAAGGCGACCCGACCCTATGGGCAAGGGCCAAGAGAGATTAGCGATCCTCCAGATCATCCATGCGATCGGTCTGGTTTTCATACTCGCGCTCAGGCAATTCTTTTGCCGGGTCAGCCTTGTCGGTCAAGCTATAGCGCGGATCGCTGTTGTCATTGATGATGTCCTTTTGCCCTTGCTGCACATTTTGCTGCTGGTCAGGGCGGTTCCGATCCTGGTTCTCCTGGGTGGCCCGGCTGATCTCTTCGGGGCTCATCGCATCATGGGATGGAACGGACGGATTGTCCTTGTTTGCCATTGTTGGTCTCCGATTTCCTGAGTACCAGTCGAATGTTGCGCATCTGGGTTCCGTTCCGGCAAGGTCACCCCAAGCAACATATTTTGCATGGAGCGCAGACCGGGCTCGAGCGTTGATGGGAAGCAAGAACGAGGTATCCCATGACCACCCCAGAACAGAATTTTACTGGCATCTGGCTCCACGAGGGCGACAAGCGCGGGGAGGATTTCAGCCACTCCGCTGCGGACTACGACCATGCTGAAGGCGAAGTCCGCATGCGGCACGTGTTTGTGGAGCAGGGCGGCGGCAAGGTCGGCGTCTGGGTGCCCGAGCACTGGACCGAGGATCAGGCGCGCGAAGCTCTCCAGACCAATTGGTAGCTAGGCCGAGCCCTTGAGCGGCAGGTCGATATCCTGCTGCACTTCATCCTTGGTCTGGCTCTCGGGCGAGCCTTTGCTGCCCATGGCACGGATGCGTTGCTCGATGCGCGCAGCCTCTTCCTCGTCGATCTCGGGCGGCATGCTGGTGTCGTCGTCCGGGAGACCCGCGGCTGTCTGGCCGATGGGGGCGTTCTTAGGCCGGTCGTTCAGCCCTTGCGTGATCTTGCTGCTGGTCATGATCTGATCTCCATTTAAGTTGAGATGCTGACGATGTGGTTTTCGAAGGCCACGTAGTCGCCTTCGATCTGGGCCGCTTCGTCCACGATCGTGCGTCCGCCGCTGATCCGGAGAAAGCCTTCCTCGATCACCTGCTCGATGATCTGGTCGAGTTCGCGGTCATCGGTGAAGCCTATGCGCGTTCCATCGCTGACGGTGAGTTGGTAATCGGGCAATTTGCTCTTCCTTGGCTAGTTCGGGTCGTCGCTGGCTTCGTTGATCCCAGGTTGCACGCTGTCACCGGGCAAATCCCCTTTGGTGCTGGTGTCCTGGTCTTCCTGCCGCCGTGTAGGATTTGGTCCGTTCTCGTCGCTGGAGACCGGGCTCTTGTCCGGATCCTCATCATCGACGGCTGGGCTCATGGGTTGAGGGGTCATGGTTTCCTCCTAGTCGTAAGTGTCTTCTTCGGCGCCGGCCGAGAGCGGACCTTCGGCGCCGGCAATGTCCTTGCCCTTCTGCTTGGCGTCGCGGTTCTGGTCCTTCGCGCGGGCAGGGCTGCGGTCCTGGCCTTGCGGCTGGGCGGCAGGCTTGGTGCCGGCCTGTTCTGTCTTGCTCATTTGAGGTCTCCATCAGTCAGGCAGCGTCAACGCCGGGGATGCCGTTGAAGGTCCATCACGATCAAGCTCATTCAACTGCAGCAAGCGCTGGACCGTGGCAGATAACGAACCAAGCGGGAGCGGATGCGTTACCTTGGTGTCGAGGTACGTCATGCAAAATCCACTCACCGCCAAGCTTGAGCATTACACCGCGTTTTCCCCGGATGAACGAACCAGGCTGGACCAACTCCTGATGGGCAAGCGCCAGACCTTTCCGGCCCGGTCTGAAATCATTGCAGATGGAGAAAAGGTCACCGAGATCCACCTTGTGGTGTCCGGGCTCGCGGCGCGCAGCAAATATCTGCCCGATGGAGGACGCCAGATCATGGCGTTTCTGGTTCCTGGTGATCTATGCGACGTCGAGGTCTTCGTGCTTGAAGCCATGGATCATTCGATCACAGCTATCAGCGAAACCGAATGTGCGCTTATTCCGGCCAAGACCATCGAAACGCTGCTGACGGAAATGTCGGGTCTGACAAAAGGATTGTGGTGGAGCACCATGTCCGATGCTGCCGTCTTGCGCGAGCGCATCATCGATCATGGCCGGCGCGGCGCCAAGGAGCGATTGGCTCATCTCTTTTATGAAATGCTGATCCGTTACACCGTTATCGACCAGGTCACCGACAACAGTTTCAGCTTTCCTGTAACGCAAGAGGAGTTGGCTGATGCAACTGGCCTTACGCCTGTTCACATCAACCGGATCTTGCAGGAAATGCGCAGCGACGGGCTGATCGAGTTGCGCCACAGGACCTTGACGGTGACCGACCCGGATCGGCTCAAGCAAGTGGCGCGTTTTGAGTCTGATTATCTGCACTTCAAGCGAGCAGCGGAGCGGCAGGACCGGCACGGCAAAAAAGCTGCCGACCTCATGTAGACCGCGAAAGCCACCCTCATAGGTGCTTGCTAAAAGGCAAATTGGGCCAGACCTGATCTAGGTTAGGGCTGAGTGTCCGCCTTGGCGTTAGAGGCTGCTCTTCCACTACATCAGGGAGAGTAAGTGACCAAAGATTGCGGCGTGCCGATCATTGCCCTGGGAGCGTCGGGAGGGCAGGGGCTTACAGATCTGTGCACCTTCCTTAGCCTCTTGCCGGCTGGCTTTCCGGCGGCCATCGCCGTTACCTTGCACCGGCGCTTCGATGTTCCAAGTGCCTTGCGCGAAATTTTGCAAAGATCATCACGGCTTCCGGTCAGGCTCATCGATAAACCCTGCGCTGTGGAGCCAGGAGTTTGCTTCCTCGGCGATCCGTCGCGGCATTTGGCGATGAATGAGAATGGCCTTTTCGATTTGATCGATGATCCACATCGAAAGTATCGCAATGCGACTGTCGATCTGCTGTTCCGCACGCTGGCGGATCATGCGGCGTCGCGTACTACGGCTGTGGTATTGTCAGGCTGTCTTTCCGATGGCTCTAATGGATTGCTGGCCGTCAAATCTGCCGGTGGTCGCATCATGGCGCGGGAGCCATGGCCATCCATTTTCAGCGACATGCCGCGAAACGCCATCAAGCTGGCTGGGCCACTCGATTATGTAGGTAGCATAGAACGCCTGGCGACCCGTGTGCTTCCCTCTGCGCCCGCCTCAAACAGTGGAATCGTAGACGACGGGTACGCCATTTCCGGGGTCCTCGATTGATACGCGGGCATGCTGGCCGGACTTGAAATCCAGCTTGGCCGAGCGAACTGCGGCATCCGTTGCGACCTGCCGCGACACGAATGGGCCAAGCCGTTCAGAGTCTTCCATGACCCACCAGCGGCCTGAGCGCGTGGCGATAACATATTCTTTTGAGCTCACCGTATTCCTCCGGCCTAGCTTGGCGCGCAGAACGGAGGAGGTGCATTGCGGTTGCGTTGGCTAACATGTGTTAGGCTACGGGTAACAGATGCTCTGGTCGGTTCTGATGCGGGCTAGCGGCTGTGCGCAGCGGGGTGCCCCGTCGTCTCCAATGCAACGTTGGCCGAGAACTTGGCCCCACCATCTGAAGTCACGGTGTAGCTCCCGGCCATCTGGGCAACAACGCCCTTGAGCAGGCGCGTACCCATCCCGGGAATAGTCGTTTCAGGGCTTAAGCCCACGCCATTGTCGGACACCACCAGTTCGGCTCGTCCAGGGCCAGCCGCCTTGATGCTGACCCTGATCTCGCCATCGGGCTGGTCCTTGAAAGCGTATTTAATGGAGTTGGTAACCAGTTCGCTCAGCAACAGCGCCAAGGGTGTGGCGTGGTCCCGGTCCACATGCAGATGCTCGACCTCGTAGATGGTTTTGACCTGTGCGCCGTAGGCAGCCACCACCTCGTCGACAACGCTTGGCACATAGTCGTGCGCGTCTATATTGTCGAAGCTATCAAACTCATAGATGTGGGTGTGCATCGCGGCCATCGCAGCAAGACGTGTTCGCAGGTCGCGCTTGGCGGATTCCGGCATATCTTGCAAGGCCACAAGACTTTGCACCGATTGCAGATTGTTCTTCACTCGGTGATGAATTTCGCGGAACAGCAGATTGTTCGCCTCGACAGCCGCCTCGAGTGCCTTGCCTCGTGCCGCGTCGCGGTACAGCAAACGCACGATCCAGATCGAACCGACTATCAGTCCCAAGATCACGGGCGACACGATCAGAATGACTGCAGTGACGGAATTGCGGAAGGTCTGCCAAGTCTGCTGGGACGATATTGAAGCCAGCGCCACGATCTGCGTTCCTTCCACACGGCGGTAGCTGACAACGCGCGCGATACCATCGACTGGAGAAGCGCCAGAGCTATAAGTGCCATTCGGCGCTGCAGGAAGGTATTCCGTAAAGAGCGGAAGCTCGGCAAGGCTGACTGGGCCATCAGTTGCCGGGTAGCGCGCAATCAGCATGCCGTCGTCACGGACCAGGCTAACGGTTGAAGCGTCCTCGAAGTCGAGCATGGTCCAGAAGTCTCGAACAATACTCGCCGGGAAGGACAACATGGCCGCACCGGCAAAGCGGCCATCCCGCTCTAGGCGTTTGCTGAACACGAATATCGAGTCGCCGGTTAACCGGCTCACGATCAGTGATGAAAGACCGAACGGAGCACCGTCTCGCACTTGCTCAAAATAGTCCCGATCGGCAATGGAAACATTACTGGCTCCGTCTACCGTTGAGAACAGTGCCGCGCCAGTATCGTCAGCAATGTAAAGCTCCGCCCTTGCAGGCAAGCCTTCCAAAACAAGATTCATGCTCGTTTGATCCAACAATTCCGGTCCTATCGCCGTATCGACACGGCGCAGGGTTTGTTGGGCAAGTTGATCGATCCAGAACGCGTTATTGGCTACGACCTGCGCCGCAGCCGCCGATCGCTCTTCCAGCCGTTCTTGATTAGTGCGGATGCCTTGCTGGAGGAAAAAGCCGAAAATGCCCCCAAAGGCTGCCAAGAACACCAGCAGCAGGGCAAGGGTAACCGGTATCGCGGATATGCCCTTTGGCCGTTTGGCAGCAAGACTGGCCAGAATCTGCCTCCAATTTTTCCGGAGACTATAAATGGAAGCGTTGATCAGTCAATTGACACAGGCTGTCTAAGTAGTTGACTTAGCTAGTCAACATACACTCTGCCAGTCAGTTGAGAAAAGTCGATGGTGCTGGGGTATACACTATCGGGGGCTGGATGCGTGGAAGGTTATCAAAGCGGCGCTGCAATTGCAGAGACTGAATGGCGTTCTGATTGGCCCGCAACTCAAGTTCGAACTGCCGCCGCTGCGCTCTCTCATCGATCTCTTCCTGTAAGCACAACACTCGTTGCGCATTGGCTCGAATAGCTTCGGCGGTGTCACCAGGAACGCTTGGAGGGCAGGCCGCAAACGCAAGGCTACTCGACAGCAAGACGGCAGCCGCAGAAAGCGAAAAGAGTTTGAGCATGGCAAGACCCTCCTTAGAAAGGAGATCTGGTCCTAAAACGCGCTTAATTCAAGGCTTGTACCTATCACTCTGCAGCGACGGGTGGCCTATAGGTGTGGCGCGACTTTAGCCGGTTCAACTGATGCGCGGCATGCGCGAGCAGGGCGGTCCGCACTTCGTTGGATGCAACGTGCCCAACATCGGCCTTGACCTTGAGATCCAAATTGTAGCTGGTCATATTGCCCATGAAGCGCTCTTGGATGCGAACGCGTACGACGCCGGTGATCCTTCCGGCAATTTCCCTATGCGGTCCATAGTAGCGGACCTCGCACGCTTTGATCTCGAAGGCATTATCCTCGAAACTCATGGCCAGCACCCCTCCGCGCCACTTTTTCGTCGCAATTGGATCAAATGCCAAAGCCCGGAATGAATCAAGCTGGATTCTGAGTGTTCTTAACGAATCGTTAATTTTTGATTCGAGGCCACCTACGAGCCGTGTCGAATTTGGCGAACCGACCCTGTTGCAATTGGCTCTGAGTTTCTCTAGATACGCAATCTCCAGCCGTGCGGGATTCCTGCGCGGCCTTTGGTTTTGAACCAAAAGCCCAAGAGTAGTTTAGCTGATGGCCCGTACGAACCCGATCCAGTTCCTGCAGCAAGTCCGGCAGGAAACGTCCAAGGTCACATGGCCGAGCCGGAACGAGGTTCTGATCTCGACGATCATGGTCCTGGTTCTGGTGGCGGCGGCGAGCATTTTCTTCTTGCTGGCAGATCAGGTGATTTCCTGGCTGGTCAGCTTGATGCTGTCGATTGGCTAAGTTCGGTTCATACGAGATTTTAGGAGCGGCGACGCGGCATGGCCAAACGCTGGTACATCGTTCAGGCATACTCGAATTTCGAGCGCAAGGTAGCGGAAGACATTCGCCAAAAGGTTGCGCAGAAGAAGCTCGAGCATTTGTTCGAGGACGTGATCGTGCCGACCGAGAAGGTCGTCGAGATCCGTCGCGGGCGCAAGGTCGATGCCGAACGCAAGTTTTTCCCGGGTTATGTCCTGGTCAAGATGGATATGACCGACGAGGCGTTCCACTTGATCAAGAATACGCCCAAGGTCACTGGTTTTCTCGGTTCGGACAACAAGCCGATGCCGATCTCGGAAAAGGAAGCCATGGCCATCCTGCAGCAGGTGCAGGAAGGCGTGGAGCATCCCAAGCCTTCCGTCTCGTTCGAAGTGGGCGAGAATGTGCGTGTGTCCGACGGTCCATTTGCCAGCTTCAATGGCGTGGTGGAAGAAGTCGACGAAGAGCGCGCCCGCCTCAAGGTGGAAGTATCGATTTTCGGGCGTCCCACTCCGGTGGAGCTCGAATACGGTCAGGTCGAAAAGGTCTGACCACTGGCCCTCGGGCTGGAAAACCGTGGGAGAGCAGGGCGCATGCCAATGCCCATCAGCCTCGCACCACGGCGTCAAACGCCTGGCTCTGGTCAGGCATTAGAAAGGACGAAAAATGGCAAAGAAGATCGTTGGCTACGTAAAGCTGCAGGTGGCTGCGGGGTCCGCAACACCATCCCCGCCGATCGGCCCAGCCCTGGGTCAGCGCGGCCTGAACATCATGGAATTCTGCAAGGCGTTCAACGCCGCCACGCAGGAAATGGAAAAGGGTTCGCCCATTCCAGTCGTGATCACCGCCTATGCCGACAAGAGCTTCACCTTCGAGATGAAGCAGCCGCCGGTCACCTACTTCATCAAGAAGGCCGTGAACCTGAAGTCCGGCTCCAAGCTTCCGGGCAAGGAATCGGCTGGTACGATCACGACAGCCCAGCTGCGTGATATCGCCGAAAAGAAGATGAAGGATCTCAACGCCGACAACATTGACGCTGCCGTGTCGATGATTGCTGGCTCTGCCCGTTCCATGGGCATTCAGGTCGAGGGCTGATCAGATGGCACATATCGGTAAGAAGCTGACGAAGGCCCGCGAGGGCATCGATCGCAACAAGCTCTACAAGCTCGACGAAGCCATCAAGATGGTGAAGTCGCGCGCGTCGGCAAAGTTCGACGAGACCATTGAAGTCGCGATCAACCTTGGCGTTGACCCGCGTCACGCCGACCAGATGGTCCGTGGCGTCGTGAACCTGCCCAATGGCACCGGCAAGACCGTGCGCGTTGCCGTGTTCGCACGCGGCGACAAGGCCGAAGAAGCCCGCAAGGCTGGTGCCGACGTTGTCGGCGCCGAAGACCTGATGGAGCAGATTCAGGGCGGCAAGATCGATTTCGATCGTTGCATCGCCACTCCGGACATGATGCCCATCGTTGGTCGTCTCGGTAAGATCCTCGGACCGCGTAACCTCATGCCAAACCCCAAGGTCGGTACGGTTACCCCCGACGTTGCTGGTGCCGTCAAGGCTGCCAAGGGCGGCGCCGTTGAATACCGCGTCGAAAAAGCCGGTATCCTCCATGCTGGTGTTGGCAAGGTTTCCTTCTCCGAAGAAGCCCTGCTGCAGAACATCAAGGCGTTCACCGACGCCGTGCAGAAGAGCAAGCCAGCTGGTGCCAAGGGCACCTATGTCAAGCGCGTTGCTGTGTCCTCCACCATGGGCCCTGGCGTCCATGTGGAACCCGCTTCGGCGATGTAACCAGTTTCGGGCAGTTCGCTGCCCGAAATGCTAACAGTCCGTTAGCATAAAGTCCTGTCCGAGACTGCCGGTGCTAACCGATTTGGGTTGGCTTAATGCCGTTGAGGCGCCTGCATAGATGGGGTGAAGACCGCGAATTTTCTGCTCCCAAAAGGGCAGGGTGTTCATGGTTCGAACCAGGCCAGTTGCCCTCTTGGGCAGCACGGTTGACAGGCATGTAACCGTTGCTCCTCCTTCCTTTCCGAAGGATCAGGAGGGCAGCAATTGGCAATAGTGCGGCACTTTAACTTGCCGCGCTAAATGTGGAGACTAGCAGTGGAAAGAGCGGAAAAGCGTGAGCTTGTCGCATCGCTTCAGTCAGCCCTCTCGGGCGCTGGATCGATCGTCCTCGCGCAGAATACCGGTCTGACCGTGGCCAATCTGGAATCGCTTCGCCGTGAGGTGAAGGGTGCCGGTGGCCATGTGAAGGTCGCTAAGAACCGTCTTGCCAAGCTTGCTCTGAAAGACACCGACCACGCCGACATCTCGGACCTGTTCACAGGCCCGATCGTCATCGCCTACGCGGAAGACCCCATGACTGCGCCCAAGATCGCGCAGAAATTCGCTGACAAGAACGCCAAATATGTCGTTCTCGGTGGCGTCATGGGCAAGACCGCTCTGGACGCGAATAGCGTCAAGGCGTTGTCGACCATGCCGTCGCTCGATGAACTGCGCGCCACGCTCGCCGGGATGCTCAAGCAGCCCGCAACGCGTATCGCTTCGGTCATCGTCGCGCCTGCTGGTGGTATCGCGCGCGTGTTGGCCGCTCATGCGGAAAAGAGCAACGAAGCAGCGTAACCTCATGGCCCCAATTCAGAAACGAATGCTGGGCCGGTTTGAACTGAACACCTTAAAGAGAGATTTATCAAATGGCTGATCTCGCCAAGATCGTAGACGACCTGTCTGCCCTGACCGTTCTGGAAGCTTCCGAACTGTCCAAGATGCTGGAAGAAAAGTGGGGCGTTTCTGCCGCCGCTCCGGTTGCTGTTGCTGCTGCTGGCGGTGGTGCCGCTGCTGCTGCCCCAGCTGAAGAAAAGACCGAATTTGACGTGATCCTCGCCTCCTTTGGCGAAAACAAGATCAACGTCATCAAGGAAGTCCGCGCCATCACCGGCCTGGGCCTCGGCGAAGCCAAGGCACTCGTGGAAGCCGCTCCCAAGGCTGTCAAGGAAGGCGCTTCCAAGGCTGAAGCCGAAGACATCAAGAAGAAGCTTGAAGCTGCCGGCGCCAAGGTCGACCTCAAGTAATCTCGTTTACTTGACTTGAAATGTGTGAGGTGGCGCGCTATGTGCCATCTCGCATTCTCGTTCACACGGGATGATTCGCCGGACTGATTGGATTGGTTGCAGGCGCCAATTTGCGGAACATATGACGATTTCGATGTCTGAGGCACGCTGACGTCCACGTAACCTCATGGTTCATGACCATGGGGTGTTTGACGTTTTCGGGCCGACACTGCCCTTGGCTAGGGCGGCGCCAGAGGCATTGCTAGCCTGAATTACGAAACTAAAGAAAGGCACATATCCCGAGACCCGACGGCTGATTGTCGGATTTTTGGATATCTGCCTCCGAGACACATCGCAAAGAAACAGGAGCTTTCATGGCTACCACTTTCAACGGCCGCCGCAAGGTACGCAAGTCCTTCGGTTCCATTCGCGAAGTCACGGAGATGCCCAACCTGATCGAGGTCCAGAAGGCCTCTTATGATCAGTTTCTTCTCGTTGACGAGCCCCAAGGTGGCCGTCCCGACGAAGGGCTTCAGTCCGTCTTCCGTTCGGTCTTCCCGATTACTGACTTTTCAAACACGGCTTCCCTTGAATTCGTCAAGTACGAGTTCGAGCAGCCCAAGTACGACATCGATGAGTGCCGTGCGCGCGACATCACGTTCGCTGCCCCGCTCAAGGTGACGCTGCGCCTGATCGTGTTCGAAGTGGACGAGGAAACCGGCGCCCGGTCCGTCAAGGACATCAAGGAGCAGGACGTTTACATGGGCGACATGCCCTTCATGACGTCGAACGGCACCTTCATCGTCAACGGCACCGAGCGCGTCATCGTCTCGCAGATGCACCGTTCGCCTGGCGTGTTCTTCGACCACGACAAGGGCAAGACCCATTCGTCCGGCAAGCTGCTGTTTGCCGGTCGCATCATCCCCTATCGCGGTTCCTGGCTCGATATCGAATTCGACGCCAAGGACATCGTCTATGCGCGTATTGATCGCCGCCGCAAGATACCGGTGACCTCGCTGCTCAAGGCGCTCGGCATGGATGCCGAGGAAATCCTGCGCACGTATTACAATACATTGCAGTACGAGAAGACCGAGAAGGGCTGGCGCGTTCCTTATAATTCAGAAAAGTGGAAGGGCGCTAAGCCATCCTACGATCTGATCGACGCCAAGACCGGTGACGTTGTCCATGAAGGCGGCAAGAAGCTGTCCGCTCGCCAGGCCAAGAAGCTTGCCGAGAACGGCTTGACGCATCTGCTCGCGGTCAACGAAGACCTCTACGGCATGTATGTCGCGGAAGACCTGATCAACATGAAGACCGGTGAGGTCTACATGGAAGCAGGCGACGAGCTCGACGAAAAAACACTGACCAAGATGCTTGATCTCGGCTTTGACGAGCTGCCGATCCTGGACATCGACCACATCACCATCGGTGCCTATATCCGCAACACGCTTGCCGTAGACAAGAACGAGACGCGTGAAGACGCCTTGTTCGACATCTACCGCGTGATGCGTCCTGGCGAGCCGCCGACCGTGGACACTGCCGAAGCCATGTTCCAGTCGCTGTTCTTTGACAGCGAGCGCTATGACCTGTCCGCCGTGGGCCGCGTCAAGATGAACATGCGCCTCGAGCTCGACGCGCCCGACACCATGCGCACGCTGCGCAAGGAAGACATCGTTGAAGTCGTTCGCACCCTGGTCGATTTGCGCGATGGCCGTGGTGAAATCGACGACATCGACAACCTTGGCAACCGTCGCGTTCGCTCTGTGGGCGAGCTGATGGAGAACTCCTACCGCCTTGGCCTGCTCCGCATGGAGCGTGCGATTAAAGAGCGTATGTCTTCGGTCGAAATCGACACGGTGATGCCGCAGGACCTGATCAACGCCAAGCCGGCTGCTGCCGCTGTGCGTGAGTTCTTTGGCTCCTCGCAGCTGTCGCAGTTCATGGACCAGACCAACCCGCTCTCGGAAATCACCCACAAGCGTCGCCTGTCGGCGCTTGGGCCTGGTGGTCTAACCCGTGAGCGTGCTGGTTTCGAAGTCCGTGACGTGCACCCGACCCATTATGGTCGTATCTGCCCGATCGAGACGCCAGAAGGCCCGAACATCGGCCTGATCAACTCGCTGTCGACCTTCGCCCGCGTCAACAAGTACGGCTTCATCGAGACGCCGTACCGCAAGATCGTGGACGGCGTGCTGACGAAGGACGTTGTGTACCTCTCCGCCATGGAAGAGGCCAAGCATTACGTTGCGCAGGCCAATGTCGAGTTCAATCCAGACGGCACGCTGATGCATGATCTGGTGGTTGCTCGGCACGCTGGCGACAACGGCCTGACGCCGAAGGAAAACGTCGACCTTATGGACGTTTCCCCCAAGCAGATGGTGTCGGTTGCCGCTTCGCTGATCCCGTTCCTTGAGAACGACGACGCGAACCGGGCTCTGATGGGCTCCAACATGCAGCGTCAGGCTGTGCCACTGCTGCGCGCCCATGCGCCGTTCGTCGGCACCGGCATGGAAGCTGTCGTGGCTCGTGACTCGGGCGCCGCTATCGTTGCCAAGCGCAAGGGCATCGTCGACCAGGTGGACGCGACGCGTATCGTTATTCGGGCGACCGAAGAAACCGATGCGTCGAAGTCCGGCGTGGACATCTATAATCTGATGAAGTTCCAGCGGTCGAACCAGTCGACCTGCATCAACCAGCGTCCGCTGGTTGTGGTTGGCGATCATGTCAACCAGGGCGACATCATTGCCGATGGTCCATCGACTGAACTGGGCGATCTGGCCCTGGGCCGCAACGTGCTCGTCGCGTTCATGCCCTGGAACGGCTACAACTTCGAAGATTCCATTCTGCTGAGCGAAAAGATCGCTATGCAGGACGTCTTCACCTCGATCCACATCGAGGAATATGAAGTAATGGCTCGCGACACCAAGCTTGGTCCTGAGGAAATCACGCGCGATATTCCGAACGTTTCGGAAGAAGCGCTGAAGAACCTCGACGAAGCCGGTATTGTCCACATTGGTGCGGAAGTCGCTCCTGGCGACATCCTGGTCGGTAAGATCACTCCCAAGGGTGAATCGCCGATGACGCCGGAAGAAAAGCTCCTCCGCGCCATTTTCGGCGAGAAGGCCTCGGACGTTCGTGACACCTCCCTGCGCGTGCCGCCGGGCGATGCTGGTACTGTTGTTGAAGTGCGCGTGTTCAATCGCCACGGCATCGACAAGGACGAGCGCGCCATGGCTATCGAGCGCGAGGAAATCGAACGTCTAGCCAAGGACCGTGACGACGAACAGTCGATTTTGGACCGTAACGTCTATGCGCGTCTGAAGGAAATGCTGTTCGGCAAGGCGGCTACGGCTGGCCCCAAGGGTTATGTCGTGGGTACCAAGCTCAACGATCAAATGTTCGAGGCTCAGCCCCGTTCGAAGTGGTGGCAGTTCGCGGTCGAAGACGACAAGGTCATGACCGAAATGGAAGCTCTTCATGCTCAGTATGAAGAGAGCCGCCGTCTGCTCGAACAGCGCTTCATCGACAAGGTCGACAAGCTGCAGCGTGGTGACGAACTTCCGCCGGGCGTGATGAAGATGGTCAAGGTCTTCATCGCAACCAAGCGCAAGATCCAGCCGGGCGACAAGATGGCCGGCCGCCATGGTAACAAGGGTGTGGTTTCCCGCATCGTTCCCGTGGAAGACATGCCGTACCTGGAAGACGGCACGTCGGTCGACATCGTTTTGAACCCGCTTGGTGTGCCTTCGCGCATGAACGTGGGGCAGATCCTCGAGACGCACCTAGGCTGGGCTTGTGCCGGCATGGGCAAGAAGATCGATGAAATGGTTCGCATCTATCAGCAGAAGGGTGATCTCACCCCCTTGCGGACGGAAATCGGCGAGCTGTTCGCGGGTGATGACTCCATCACCGACCTGGACGACGACGGCCTGATCCGTCTCGGCGAGCACCTCTCCAAGGGTGTCTCGATCGCGACCCCAGTGTTCGACGGCGCCAAGGAAGCGGACATCGTCACGATGCTGGAGCGGGCAGGGCTCAAGGCCTCTGGTCAGTCCACCGTTTATGACGGCCGCTCGGGCGAGCAGTTCGACCGGCAGGTGACGGTTGGGTATATCTATATGCTCAAGCTGGACCACCTTGTGGACAACAAAATCCACGCCCGTTCAATCGGTCCTTACTCGCTTGTTACCCAGCAGCCGCTGGGCGGCAAGGCCCAGTTCGGTGGCCAGCGCTTCGGCGAGATGGAAGTGTGGGCTCTGGAAGCCTATGGCGCGGCTTATACGCTCCAGGAAATGCTTACCATCAAGTCGGACGACGTGGCCGGTCGTACCAAGGTCTACGAATCCATCGTGCGCGGCGACGATACGTTCGAGCCGGGCATCCCCGAGAGCTTCAACGTGCTGGTCAAGGAAATCCGTTCACTCGGTCTCAATGTCGAACTCGACATGCGAGACATCGAAGACGGTGCCGGTCAGGCCGAAGCGGAGCTCGCACCTCCTCAGGAAGCGGCGGAATAATCCGGCACTTCCTACCCCCATTCACTTCTGGATGGACCGGGCGCAAGGCCCGGTCCTGAAGGAAAGAGGAGAGAATTGATGAACCATCATTCCCACGTCATGGACCCGTTCAACCCGGCCGTCCCGGTGCAGACTTTCGATCAGATGAAGATCTCGATCGCGAGCCCCGAGAAGATTCTCAGCTGGTCCTATGGCGAGATCAAGAAGCCAGAAACCATCAACTATCGTACGTTCAAGCCTGAACGCGATGGTCTCTTCTGCGCGCGCATTTTTGGCCCCGTGAAGGACTACGAATGCTTGTGCGGCAAGTACAAGCGCATGAAGTTCAAGGGCGTCATCTGCGAAAAGTGCGGTGTTGAAGTCACCCTGTCTCGCGTTCGCCGCGAGCGCATGGGCCACATTGAGCTCGCAGCTCCCGTTGCGCACATCTGGTTCCTGAAGTCGTTGCCGAGCCGCATTGCTTTGCTGCTTGACATGACGCTGAAGGACATCGAGCGCATTCTGTACTTTGAGAACTACGTCGTTCTCGATGCCGGCCTCACGCCCTTCACCACCCATGAACTGCTCACCGAAGAGCAATTCCTGGATGCACAGGACGAATACGGAGCTGACAGCTTCACCGCCAAAATCGGCGCCGAAGCCATCCGCGACATCCTGCTTGCGCTCGATCTGGAAAAGATCGCGGCCGATCTGCGCGTAGAAATTGCTGAGTCCACAACGGAACTTAAGCCCAAGAAGCTCGCAAAGCGGTTGAAGATCGTCGAGCAGTTCATCGTCTCGGGCAACAAGCCCGAATGGATGATCATGACCGTCATTCCGGTCATCCCACCGGAACTGCGTCCGCTCGTTCCGCTTGATGGCGGCCGCTTCGCGACGTCCGATCTGAACGATCTCTATCGCCGCGTTATTAACCGCAACAACCGCCTGAAGCGCCTGATTGAATTGCGCGCTCCAGACATCATCATCCGCAACGAAAAGCGCATGCTGCAGGAAGCTGTGGACGCGCTGTTCGACAATGGCCGCCGTGGCCGCACCATCACTGGTGCCAACAAGCGTCCGCTGAAGTCGCTGTCCGACATGCTAAAGGGCAAGCAGGGCCGGTTCCGCCAGAACCTGCTCGGCAAGCGCGTCGACTATTCGGGCCGTTCGGTCATCACTGTTGGTCCGAACCTCAAGCTGCACCAGTGCGGTCTTCCCAAGAAGATGGCGCTCGAACTGTTCAAGCCGTTCATCTACTCGCGCCTGGAAGCCAAGGGTTTCAGCTCGACGGTGAAGCAGGCCAAGAAGCTGGTCGAGAAGGAAAAGCCCGAGGTTTGGGATATCCTTGACGAAGTGATCCGCGAGCACCCGGTTCTCTTGAACCGCGCTCCGACGCTACACCGTCTTGGCATCCAGGCGTTCGAGCCCATCCTGATCGAAGGCAAGGCCATCCGTCTGCATCCTCTCGTCTGCTCGGCCTTCAACGCCGACTTCGACGGTGACCAGATGGCTGTGCACGTTCCGCTGTCGCTTGAAGCGCAGCTGGAAGCGCGCGTCTTGATGATGTCGACCAACAACATCCTTCATCCCGCGAACGGCCAGCCAATTATCGTGCCATCGCAGGACATCGTGCTAGGTCTGTATTACCTGTCGCTGATGAACGAGGGTGAGCCAGGGCAGGGCATGGCGTTCTCGTCCTATGCCGAGCTCGAGCATGCCCTCGACAACAAGGTCGTGACGCTGCACACCAAGATCAAAGGCCGCGTGGCGTCCTGGGATGAAAACGGCAAGGAAATCACGGAGATCGTGGAGACCACGCCTGGCCGCATGCTGATCGGGCAGATTTTGCCGAAGAATCCGGCCGTGCCGTTCTCAACAGCCAACCAGCTGATGACCAAGAAGATGATCTCCAAGATGATCGACACGGTTTACCGTGGCTGCGGTCAGAAGGAGACCGTGATCTTCTGTGACCGCGTCATGCAGTTGGGCTTCAAGAATGCTTGCGACGCTGGCATCTCGTTCGGCAAGGACGACATGGTTATCCCTGCGTCCAAGTACACGATCGTGGAAGCCGCGCGTAAGCAGGTTGAAGAGTTCGAGCAGCAGTACAATGACGGCCTGATCACTCAGGGCGAGAAGTACAACAAGGTGGTCGACGCTTGGGCTAAGTGCGGCGACAAGGTTGCCGAAGAGATGATGGACGCGATCCGCAAGGTGCAGATCGACGAGGAGACCGGCCGTCAGAAGCCGATTAACTCGGTCTACATGATGTCTCACTCGGGTGCCCGTGGTTCACCGGCCCAGATGAAGCAGCTTGCCGGCATGCGCGGCCTGATGGCACGTCCGGACGGCTCAATCATCGAGACTCCGATCACGGCTAACTTCAAGGAAGGCCTCAACGTTCTTGAGTACTTCAACTCCACCCACGGTGCTCGCAAGGGTCTCGCGGATACGGCCCTGAAGACCGCGAACTCGGGTTACCTCACCCGCCGTCTGGTGGACGTGGCGCAGGACGCGATCATCGTGTCGAACGACTGCGGCACCGAACGTGGCCTCACCATGGAGCCAATCGTCGATGCCGGCCAGATCGTTGCTTCGATCGGCCAGCGCGTGCTGGGCCGTACGGCTGCGGATGACATCTTCCATCCGCTGACGGGCGACCTGATCGCGCCAAAGGGCACGCTGCTGGAAGAAAAGCATGTCGACATCATCGAGGAGGCCCGGATCCAGTCGATCCGCATCCGCTCCCCGCTGGTTTGCGATATGCGCCAGGGAACCTGTGCGGCCTGCTATGGCCGTGACCTTGCTCGCGGCACGCCCGTGAACATGGGTGAAGCTGTCGGCGTAATCGCTGCACAGTCGATCGGTGAACCCGGTACCCAGCTCACCATGCGCACGTTCCACATTGGTGGCACGGCTCAGGTGGTCGACAGCTCGTTCCTCGAATCCGGTGCAGAAGGCAAGATCGCCATCCGCAATCCGAACGTGGTGCCGGTTGAAGGCGGCAAGCTCGTCGTCATGGCCCGCAATGTGTCGCTCGCTGTTCTCGATGCCGAGGGCAAGGAACGCGCCACCCACAAGGTGACGTATGGCTCCAAGCTCCTGGTTAAGGAAGGCGACAGCGTCCGCCGCGGTCAGCGCCTGGCTGAATGGGACCCCTATACCCGTCCGGTTCTGGCCGAAGTCGAAGGCGAGGTCGTGTTCGAGGATCTGGTCGATGGTGCTTCCGTTGCGGAAAACACGGACGAGGCAACGGGCTTCACCAAGCGCGTTGTCATCGACTGGCGTACCAACCAGCGTGGCGAGGGCCTGAAGCCGGCCCTGGCGATCGCCCGTGGCGGTGCCGTGCAGAAGGTGGAACGTGGCGGCGACGCCCGTTACCTCCTCTCGGTGGATGCCGTTATTGCAGTCGAGCCAGGCGAGAAGGTTTCGCCCGGTGACGTGCTGGCCCGTATTCCGCTGGAATCGGCCAAGACCAAGGACATCACGGGCGGTCTGCCGCGCGTGGCCGAACTGTTCGAGGCACGTCGTCCAAAGGATCACGCCATCATCGCCGAGATCGATGGCACCATCCGGTTTGGCCGCGACTACAAGAACAAGCGCCGCGTGATCATCGAGCCGCATGAGGCAGGCAACGAGCCGGTCGAGTACCTGATCCCCAAGGGTAAGCCGTTCCACCTCCAGGAAGGCGACGCCATTGAAAAGGGTGAGTACATCCTCGACGGTAACCCGGCACCGCACGACATTCTGGCTATCAAGGGCGTGGAAGAGCTTGCTCGCTACCTCGTCAATGAAATCCAGGAGGTCTATCGTCTGCAGGGCGTGTTGATCAACGACAAGCACATCGAGGTGATCGTTCGCCAGATGCTGCAGAAGGTCGAGATCGTGGATCCAGGTGAGTCTGGCCTGCTCAAGGACGAGCAGCTCGACAAGCTAGACTTCGACGAGCTCAACGACGCTCTGGTTGCTGAAGGCAAGAAGCCTGCAACAGCCAATCCGGTGTTGCTCGGCATCACCAAGGCGTCGCTGCAGACGCGCTCGTTCATCTCGGCCGCTTCGTTCCAGGAAACCACGCGCGTCCTCACGGAAGCAGCGGTGTCCGGCAAGGCCGACTTGCTCGAAGGTCTCAAGGAGAACGTCATCGTTGGCCGCCTGATCCCAGCCGGTACTGGTGCGGGTATCTCCTCGGCCAAGCTGATCGCCACCAAGCGCGACGACCTCATTCTCGAAGAGCGTCGCCGCCAGGCCAATACGGTCCAGATCCCGGCGCCTGCCGCAGAGTAAGATTGCCAGTATCGACGCAGGGAAGGGGGCCGCAAGGCTCCCTTTCTTTTTGGGGCAGGGGACTGGCTGGTTTCAGCAAGGCTGGATCAGAGTGATCTCTACCCCAACGTCCCCCTTGCTTCTTACCTATACCCCACGTGCTCCGCGAACTGGTTTAGGATCATCTTCCAAACGCTGAACTGGGAGTCGAGATATTCGGAAGACACACCCTTCACCAAGTCAATGTCCATTTCCACGCAGGCGTCATTCACAGAGTCTAAATAGGCGCGGCTGAAGCGTTTTGAGGCATTCCAAGCGTTGATGGCATCAAGGCTGGGCTGGAGATCAAGGAAGCCAAGATAAAAATTGAGGTCCTCGCAATTGGCGTTGTCGGTGCAGTTGCGGAAATAGATCTGGTAGCTGATCCCATCGATCTTGCCGTTAATCTGCGGATCGCCATTGCTCTGCGTGACCAGGGTGGCAGATCCATAGCCACGCGCAATATTGAGAATCTTGTCGGTATTTGTTCCGGTGATGGTGCCTTGAGCAAAGGCAGAAAGGGACCAGGCGAGCGCAAGGGCGCCGCCAGTCAAAATGGATTTGAGCTTCATGTGCATTCTCCCTCTGGCGGCACAACAAGACTTTGCTCGACGCGGCAAGATGATCCTATACATTCCACTAGAAGGACAAAGGTGCATCTTGAACCGTCGTCGATGCTAACCATGTGTTGGCACCAAGGCGCTCATAGAATGTTTCTCCTGCATATGTGCTGTCAGGATTTTTCACGAAAGAATCCTTGACGCGCAGCGGAGTCGGCTCTAAACAGCGCCTACCTAAGCGGTCGGTCGTGATTGTCACACCGGGTACCTGCCATCTTGTGCGGGCATCCAGGACACTCAAACACACTGTCAGGTAACTAGACGAAGCAAATCCTTGTGCGCATGACCGCTGCCGAAAGGCGGGTGGTCCGCTGCAATTAGGGCGCCGCCGTTCCTCTAACAGGGTCGGGCGAGCGCCGTTTTGGTTTGGTTTTGCTAGACCGCACTGGAGTGTTCTCCTCGGAAAACACGACAAACAAAGACTTAAGGCGTCGATTGCCACTCGCGAACGATGCCGATTTTGGACGATGGAAAGAGCGCAATGCCCACCATTAATCAGCTGATCCGCAAACCACGCGCCAGCAAGCCAAAGCGGAACAAGGTTCCGGCCATGGAAGCGAACCCGCAGAAGCGCGGCGTTTGCTCCCGCGTTTACACGACGACCCCAAAGAAGCCGAACTCGGCTCTGCGCAAGGTGGCCAAGGTTCGCCTGACCAACTCGCGCGAAGTGATCTCGTATATTCCGG